>BNJV01002251.1_pt1 | contig 885853 bp, 852 predicted proteins | sample 8540591 | NCBI WGS metagenome assembly BNJV01 (sample SAMD00202457, study PRJDB9452) | human saliva metagenome | host: Homo sapiens | reverse complement strand
GGCGGATCTCGAGGTCGCACGCAAGCGCTGCGAGACGAAGTTCGCGCGCGAGGAGTGGGTGCACCGCATCCCCTGAGCGCGCTCGCTTGGTGTGAGCTGGGCGCGCCCGTTGCCCGCTTCGGTTCTTGTTCATTGACGAGGCCGGGGCGGGCTTTCGCGTTTCCGCGCGGCTTATCCGCGCGCGTGACAGCGTCCGAGCATCGGTGTCGGAGTAACATGGACGCATGTCGAGCGAAGCGATGCAGCCGAAACACGAAACCTTCAGGCTCTCTGAGTTGCGTAACCTGGTGGCGACGGGGCGCGTACGAATCCCCGACTTTCAACGCTCCTTCCGATGGACGAACCAAGACGTCGTGGCCCTCTTTGATTCCTTACACCAGGGGTATCCGATCGGGAACCTGCTCATGTGGAAACGTGAGGCCCCGGCGCAGCGGGTCACTGTGGGTTCCATCGATATCGACGCCCCTCAGCGCCCGGACGCACTATGGCTCGTCGACGGTCAGCAACGCGTGACGAGTATTGTCAACGCGATGGACGCCAGCAGCGTAGGAGATCGTCGCTTTGCGGTTGGGTACGACCTGGAAAATTCCTGCGTTGTTTCAACACTGGGGCGTCATTCTCGTGCCGTCATGCCGCTCTTTCGTCTCTTCGACTTTGAGAGCGCCTGGCAGTGGTTCGAGGAGAACACCGAATTCCAAGCGCTACGCGGTCGTTACCAGGAGGCATTCAATACCTTTAACGCCGTGAGCGTTCCGGCGACCGTGCTGGAGGGAGCAGACGAGGATAAGCTCCGCGTCATCTTTGATCGCATTAATCAGAGCGGTAAGAAGCTCAAGTCTTCCGAGGTGTTTGAAGCGCTCAACAGCTCCGCATCCGATGGACGTACTTTGCGCTCGGTTTCGGATGCCGTTGCCCGTTCAACGAACTTTGGGCTGATTTCGGAAGACCAGGTCTTGAATGTACTGAAAGCTCGTCGGCATCCAGACTACGTTCGCGATGTGCGCGATGAGTTTGGAGACGAGCGACGGAGGATCTGCGATTTTCCGGACGAAGATCGCGACACCGCATACGCCGAGACGGAACGCGTTCTGATGAAAGCGACGCGATTCCTCCAAGAGAATTGTTGTATTCCCCATGCAACGTTGCTGCCGTACGGGGCGATTCTGGTGGTGGTGTCGCGCTTCTTCGCGCTGTTCCCCGAGCCGAAGCGTCGCAATAAAGAGCTGCTCAAGCGCTGGGTGTGGCGGACGATTTACAAGACTATCGGTATGACTTTGAGCAGTGCGAGCGGACAAACCAGAGCGTTTCTGAAAGACGTGCGCCGCGGAGATGAATCCGGTTCCGTTCAGAGACTACTGGAGAGCGTCGGTGAGCGGGGGGGGCCTCGAAGCACGTCACGATTCCCGATGCGCGCATGAATCGCTCGGATGCTAGGGCATGCGTGTGTGCCATGTGGTCCTACTACGTTCGGGCGGACGACTATGCGGGTCAGGCGTCGATTGCCGTGTTTGATTCGCTCGTCGATGACTACGGTAGTGTGGCTGATCTCCTCGTGGAATACGTGGGGCGTCGTTGGTTTGAGGGGACAGATGTCAGTCGATATTCGTCGCTCGCAAATAGAGTGTTGATGGTCAATGAGGAGGCTCTGCGGGACGAGGATGCGGCCCTGGCCTTCATGACAGCCCACCGGAACATGCTCATGCTCCCCGAGGCGGTAGAGGACTGCGAGGCTTCTGCCGATCCGGTGGAATTGGTTGATCGGCGTGAGGAACTGTTGTCCGCGCGTGTGAACGAATTCTTCGAACTGATGATGGCGTGGGATTACGTGGCCTTTGCCCCCGTTGAATTGACGTGAAGGAACACAGATGTCGCTCTATTCGCCCAACGTTGAGTTTCGTGTTCGCCTGCATGGCATCGACATCGGGACAATCTCGTGCTACTCGTCCAAGAGTTCGTTTCGGTTCTCCGGCGACTACTACTGGCGCGTGGATCGGCCTGTTCTTGGCTTCTGGTTTGAGAATGGGATGCGCCGTGAAACAAGTGTGAAAGGCCAGTCGGTTCTTCCGCTGTGGTTTTCTAATCTCCTGCCTGAAGGGTTGCTTCGAACGATTGTGTGTGCTCAGCATGGACTGAGCGAAGAGGATGAGCCGGGAATTCTCAGCGCCCTCGGCGATGATTTGCCGGGAGCTGTCACGGTGTCACGTATCGGGGATCCTGTTCCGGGTTCGGCGGATGACGCCTTGCGATCCGGTGATGTCGCGTCGTCCTCAGCGGATTCGCTGATCCGTGCATCCATTGCCGGCAATGTCCTGAAGTTTTCGATGAAGTCCCGTGATCAGCGCCTGACGTTGCCAGGCAGCGGCGAGTATGGAGACCATATCGTCAAGCTGCCGCCGCCGAGTGAGTACGACGCGCTTGTCCATAATGAGTTCTACGTGATGTCGCTCGCCAAGGCGTGTGGCATTGAGGTTCCTGACTTCGATCTTGTGCATCGGGAGAACGTCGAGATTGCGCCCTCCGATTGGGTAACAACCGAGGAATACGCATTCAGCATTGCGCGCTTTGACAGGAGTGATCATGGCCGCGTCCATATGGAGGATTTCTGTCAGGCGGGTAATCGGCCGGGATTTCAGCGGTCGAAATATCAGAGTTCGGTCGAGTACGTGATGAAGGTCGCGTACCGGAATTACGACCTGCCGTCGCTTGTTGAGTGTGTCCGTCGGACGGTATTCAACATTTTGTGTGGCAACGATGATGCGCATCTGAAGAATTGGAGCCTGGTGTATCGTGATCGTCGCAACGCCGTTCTCTCGCCTGCCTACGATCTGGTGTGTACGGCCGTTTATTTTGATCGGCCCCAGGATATGGCGCTCAAGCTATGCGGCAAGGAGATCTCGGCGGATATCTGTCTGAATGATTTCCGCAGTATCGCCGATATGTGTCGCGTCGAGCGCGGAGTCATCGAAGAAGCTGTTCGTTCCATGATCGCCGAGTACGGCGAGGCTCTGGACATGGTCGAGGTACCGACTAGCCTCACGAGCATCAACGTCAGGGGAAGGAGCCTCGACCTACGTCCGTGGCTCCGTGATCGCTATCGGCGCCTGTCGGTGTCATTGCTGTCCTAGCGCGGTTAGCGTGTTGCGTCCTCGAGAAATCGTGCGCGGCTTGTCCCGGGTGACGGGAGACGAGGCCGGGGCGGGCTTCCGCTTAGAAGAGCTGGAGCGCGCGCACCCCGTGGATGATGAGCTCGACGCCGATGACGAGGATCAGGAAGCCCATGATGCGCACGATCGCGCCGACGCCGGTGGCACCCAGCTTGTCGATCCAGGGCGTGCCGTAGCGCAGTAGCAGCGCGATGACGGCGGCAGTTACCGCGATTCCTAGGACGATGCCGACATGAAAACCGATGGCCGTGTTGCGGGCGGCCAGCGCGATAACCACGCCGATCGAGCCGGGCCCCGCGATGAGGGGGAGTGCCATGGGGGAGAAGGACACGTCCGGCTTGGAGGTCGCGTGCTGAGCCTCCTCGTGGGTGGCGCGGCGCTTGTTTTCGAGCATCGAGAAACCCGAGTGCGCGACGACCAGGCCGCCGGCGATTTGCAGGGAGGGCAGGTCGAAGCCGAAGAAACGCATGATGAACGAGCCGCAGACTGCAAAGGTCGTCAGGATCGCGAACACGTAGATGCCGGTCTTCCACGCCTGGGAGCGCACCGCCGCCGGGTCATCGGCGGCGGTCAGGCCCGCGAAGGCGGCGAGGCCTCCGATCGGGTTGGTGATCGGGGCGAGCGCCAGGATCGCGGCGGACATTCCAGCGAGAACAGCCATCATGCAGACAATCCTAGTCGGTGCTGTGCTCGCGCGAACGATCGGTCCGCTCAGACGCGGCGGGTGCCGAAGATCGCGGTGCCCAGGCGCACGATGGTCGCCCCCTCAGCGATGGCCCACTCAAGATCGCGGCTCATGCCCATAGAGAGCGCCAGGTCCGACTCTTCGACGCCCAGGCGAGATGCGGCCTCGTCCCTGATCCCGCGCAGCTGCGCGTACGCGGCGCGCACGTCGGCCTCGACGGGGGAGTTCAGGCCCACCGTCATGAAGCCCGCGAGCTGCAGGTGGGCCGAGGCCTCGACCGCGTCGATCAATGCTGCGACGTCGGAGGGGGCGCAGCCGTGCTTCGTGGCCTCGCCCGAGACGTTCACCTCGACGAACACGGGGAGCGTGCCGGTCGCTCGCGCGTCGATCTTCGCGGCCAGGGCGGGGGAATCCAGCGACTCGATCGCGTCCACGCAGGCCAGCGCATGGTTGATCTTGTTGGACTGCAGAGGCCCGATCAGGTGGATGCGTGCGCCGGGCACCTCGCGGATCGCCTCCACCGTCGCCCGTGCCTCCTGGACGCGGTTGTGGCCGAGCAGGATCGGCAGGCCCGCCTCGCTCAGGGCGGTGGCGGCTTCGCGGCACTCCTCGGGCGTGCGCGTCTTGACCGCCAACTCCAGGTGCACCGAATCCGTGCGGCCGCATGCGGACGTCGCGCGGTCGATGCGGTCGCGGGCGGCGGCGATGGCCTCGGGAATACTCATGCCCTCATGGTACGCGCGGAGAAACTTTCAGGGGCCAATCAGGGGTGACTCAGGGGGATCTGAGCGAGGAGTCGTGGCAGACTAGAATGTTCACAGATCAAGGAAAGGACACGCAATGCGTACCCTGCTCAACATCATCTGGTTCTTCTTCGGAGGCCTGCCGCTCTTCCTCGGCTACCTCCTCGCGGGCCTCGTCGCCTGCCTCTTCATCGTCACGATCCCCGCGGGCGTGGCCTGCTTCCGCATCGCCGGTTACGTGCTGTGGCCCTTCGGTAAGAGCGTTGTCGACCAGCCCAGTGCGGGCGCCGGATCGGCCCTCATGAACATCGTCTGGTTCCTTGTTGCAGGCCTGTGGCTCGCTGTCGGTCACATCACGACCGCCGCCGCGCAGGCCGTGACGATCGTCGGCATCCCGCTGGCCATCGCCAACCTGAAGATGATCCCGATCACCTGCTTCCCCTTCGGCAAGGCCGTCGTCAACGACCCGACCGCGTCCATTCTCTGACGCGTCCTACACTGGGGTCATGGCTCGTAAACACAGCAAAGACCACGGCGGTGGCCCCACCCGCGCCATTGAGGCGCTCACGGCGGCGGGCGTTGCTTTTACTATTCACGAGTACGAGCACGACCCGGCCGCCCGGGCGTTTGGCGAAGAAACCGTCGAGAAGCTGGGCATCGACCCCACCCAGGCTTTCAAGACCCTCATGGTGCGCCTGGAGCCCACCGGCGAGTTCGTCGTTGGCTGCGTGCCCGCCCTGGCTCACCTGTCCATGAAGCTGATCGCCAAGGCAGCCGGCGCGAAGAGCGCCGCCATGGCCGACCCGGCCGTCGCGCAGCGCCGCACCGGTTACGTCGTGGGCGGCATCAGCCCGCTCGGGCAGACCACCTCGCACCGTTTGTTCATCGACTCGGCGTGCCTGGACCACGAGACCATGATCGTCTCGGGTGGGCGCCGGGGCCTCAGCGTCGAGCTGAGCCCCCTCGACCTCGTCGAGCTGACGGACGCCGAGGTCACGGACCTCGCCCAGGTCTGACCCGGCCTCGTCCTGTTTCTGTCTTCATCGCAGACGCCGATACTCCCACGCCCCCAAAATTTCGCACGTAATTCCCTCAGCCTTCCTTCAGGTTTTGAAGATTGGTCGTTGAAATTCCGCGGATTGTGAGCTCTCCGCTCCGATCCGAATAACGAATTACGTGCGACGTTGTTGAGGAACCCTACTGGAAAGTGCTACTTCTCGTCCACGACTCGTGCCGATCCGATGCTGTGGTGCGTGTTAGCACGTTGGCTGCTCGACATACAATGAGTGCACACGGGTGAGTGAGGATGAACGAGGAGACGGTGAACGTGTCTGCAGATCTGCGGTACAACGAAGAGACTGAGGCAGCCATGCGCGAGGCTCGCGAGATTGCTGCTGGGCGGCTCCCCGTTGCGCGCTATGGCTCTGCGGCGGAGGCGTTTGGGGAGAACGATGACAACTGACGTGACTGAACTAAGCCGCCGCGGGCGCGCCGCCTACTGGGGGGGTCGCCGCCCTCGCCTGGGCGGGCGTCGCCGCCACCCTCATCATTACGGCCTTCGATGGCTACGCTGCGCCGACCTACGTCGAGGAGGGCCTCTTCGCGGGTGCCCCCCACGGCTGGGCGGGCGCGCCCGAGCGCCTCATCAATTGCCTGTCCTACTTCACCGAGCTGTCCAACATCATGGTCGCGATCATCTCGACCGTCCTCGCGCGCCGAGGCCGTGTCGGGGCGTGGGGGAGGGCGACGCACCTGTGCGCGCTCATGATGATCACGGTGACCGCGATCGTCTACGCGACCCTCATCGGCCCCTACGAGGTCCTCTCCGGCTACGCCCTCGTCACCAACCCGCTCCAGCACATCGTCGTCCCCGCCGCCTTCGTGGGCACGGCCGCGCTCGCGGGACCGCGCGGCGGCATCACCTGGGCGACGCTGGGCCGCGCCCTGCTGATCCCGGTCGCGTGGGTGGCGTACACGCTCGTGCGAGGCACCTTCACGCACCAGTACCCCTACGGCTTCGTGAACGTGTGGCGCATCGGCTACGCGCAGGTCGCCATCAACATCGTGGCGATCCTGATTGGCGCCCTGGTCTTCATGGCGCTCTTCGCGGGCGCGGACTGGCTGATCCGTAAGGCGTCCCGGCGCTGACGGTCTGTGCATCTCCCGGACATGGTCTCGTCCGAGGCCGCTAGAGTGAAGCCATGAGCAACGAGCCCGGGCTTGTCCCTGAACTTACCGTCACCGATTACGAGGCATCGCGCCGTTTTTGGTGCGACCTCGTCGGTTTTTCCCTTCGCTATGAGCGGCCTGAGGAAGGATTCGGCTACCTTGTGCTGGGTAACGCGCACCTGATGCTCGACCAGATCGACCAGGGTAGGACGTGGGCGACAGGTCCCCTTGAGTTCCCCCTTGGTCGGGGTATCAACTTCGAGGTTCAGGTCGACAATCTGGACGGCACGTTGCAGCGCATCACAGAGGCAGGATGGCCGATCTTCGTCGAATCGAAGAGAAGTGGTACCGGGCGGGCGATGTAGAGATCGGCGTCCGGCAGTTCCTCATCCAAGACCCCGACGGATACCTTGTGCGGCTCCAGCAGGAAATCGGCGAGAGGCCCGCGCGGCGAGGATAACTCGGACGGCGGGGCAATATCGATCCTAAGTCGGAATGGTGGCTGCCCCTCTTGAGGTGAGAGGGTGCTACTGCTCCTCTCCGGGTGTAACTCTCAGCTCTTTGAGACCTCTTGTGTTGTGTGGGCGGGGTCTTCGCACTACAGTTGTAATCAACCGATTACAACAAAGGGGAGAATATGAAGATTCTTGTCATTCAGGGCAGCCCTGACGAGGGAAGCTACTCGCATGAACTCGCAACGGCTTACGCTGATGAGGCGCGCAGCGCCGGGCATAACGTGCGCATGATTGACCTGGCGACAGAGGATTTTGATCCCGTTCTGCGCTACGGATACCGCCAGCACATGGAGGACGAAAGCGGTCCCAAGCGGTATCAGGAGGACATAGCCTGGGCCGATCACCTCGTGTTCAGCTTCCCGATTTGGTGGTCTGCTGAACCGGCGATTCTGAAAGGTTTCCTTGATCGCACTCTCACGCCGGGATTCGGGTACCGGTATGTCGACGGTAAGAGCCAGGGCCTGCTGAAAGATAAGACCGCGGCACTCATCGTTACCTCCCGTGCTCCTTCGTTTATCTACCGCATCTTCGGTGGTCTGATCTGGCGGTGGAAGAGTATGGTTCTGGGCTTCGTGGGGATTCGCTTAACCAAATCTCTGATGCTTGGCCGCATTGAGCAGGATGTTGATACTCCTGCTTACCGCGCTGCGTTTGTCGAGACAGTTCGAGCTTACGCGCGCGGATAGACTGTCCATATCGCCGAGATTGGGAGGAACAGGAATGGCCGCGACTCGTATGCCAGCCAATGAACGCAAGGCGCTCATGCTGGAGGCTGCCGTCCGTGTGTTTGCGCGGGTTGGCTACGCCGCGGCCACGACTGACTCGATCGCGCGCGAGGCAGGCGTCAGTCAGGCGTATGTCGTGCGTTTCTTCCGGTCGAAGGAAACACTTTTCGAGGAGGCTGCTACGTATGTTGTTGAGCAGCTGTGTCGACGTTTTGCTGAGGCGCCCGTAGCGGCGGATTCTACCGATGCTGAACGTCGGGAATTGCTAGGGGACATGTACGCGGAGATCGTGAAAGACCACGACACATTCATGATGATCGTGCGCCTATTCATGATGGGATCCGATCCTCGCTTCGGGCAACTCTCCCGCGATAGCTTTGCACGTGTGTACCGCGTCCTGCGAGAAGACGTCGGGATGGATGCGCAACAGGCTAGGCTCTTCCTCTCCCACGGTTTGTTGATGAACCTCGTGCTATCGCTGCGTCTGTGGGAAGGCGAGAGAGTTTTGTCGGATGAGATCCTCGGATTCCTCGGGAAAGGACGCGCGGAGGCTATGTATTCACTGCATGACGCGCCTGGTTCCTCGAATGATGAAGGATCTACCTCGCCCCGACGGTGATCGTCGCCAGGGCGACGCGGTTCGCCTCGTCCGAGGCGGGCACGTCCACGAGGGCGACGATGCGCCAGTCCATGTCCTCCTCCGGGTCGAACAGGGTCTGCGTGGCCAGCCAGAACGTGCCGACCGCAGCCTCATCCACCGCGTCCGCGATCGCCTCGATGCGCGCAGCCTGGGCGCGCTCGAAATCGGAAGAAACTACAGCGGGGGCCAGCTCCAGCACGTCCTCGCGGGTCGGGGCCTCGTTCAACGAGCACAGAGACAGGGCGCGCGCACGCTGATCGATGCCGATCCACTCGTGCTCTGCCCAGTAGCGCTCGAGCACCGCGTCCCACTCGTCCTCGCCCCACGGCGCGACCACCGGGGTGCGCGAGGCCTCGTCCAGGCGCGCCAAGGCCTCGACGTTGTCGCGGCTCATCGCCTCCACGCGCTCGAACAGGGCCGAGCGGATCGCCGTGCGGAACGCGTGACGGTTCGCGCTAAAGGGAACGGTCCCGTCCTCCCGTGCGCCAAACGCGAGTTCCGCGCCCTCTGTGCCGTCGCCCTCGGACGCGGGGAGGGCCTGGCCCGTGGACATGGCCTCCCACTCGTCCAGCAGCGAGGAGTCGACCGCGCGGATCAGCGCCGACAGCCACGCAATGATCGATCGCAGCTCGTCTGTCATGAGCTCGTCGGGCACGATCTGGCGCAGCGCTCGGTACGCGTCCGTCAGGTAGCGCAGCACGATGCCCTCGGAGCGGCCCACGTCGTAGCGGCCCACGATCCCCGTGAACGTCAGTGCGTTCTCGATCATCTCGCGCACGACCGACTTCGGGGAAATCTCCTGATCCTCGATCCACGGGTTCGCGTGCAGATACACCGCGAACGCGTCGCCCAGCAGATCGGCCAGCGGGCGCGGCCACGTAACCTCCTCGAGGGCGGCCATGCGCTCGTCGTACTCCATGCCCTGCGCCTTCATCGCGGCGACGGCCTCGGCGCGCGCCGCCTTCTCCTGCGCGAACAGGAGCGGGCGCGGATCCTCCAAGACCGACTCGATGACCGACACGACGTCCAGGGCGAAGGTCGGGGACTCGGGGTCCAGCAGCTCGAGCGCGGCCAGCGCGAAGGGGGAGAGCGGCTGGTTGAGCGCGAAGTCGTCCGGCAGGTCGGTGGCCGCACGCAGGCGCGGCTCACCCGACGCCGAGGCCTCGGCAGAGGACACGTGCTCGACGACGCCCGCCTGCTTCATCGACGTGTAGATCTCACCCAGGCGGCGCAGGTGCGGGTTGCGGTCGGTGACCGGATCGTCGTTGTTGCGTGCCAGCCACACGAGGTGCTCGCCCGGGTCTCGCCCGGCCGTGGGCGCACCGGCCAGCACGTTGAGGACCATCGCGTGCGTCATCTCGAAACGGCTGGTGAGCTGCTCGGGAGCCGCATCTACGAGGCGCTCGAACGTCGAGCGCGTCCATGAGATCTCGCCCGCGCCCGGACCCTTGCGCTTCTTCGCGGACTTCTTCGCGGCGCGCTTGGCCTCGCGTGCGTCGCGTGCGGCCTCCTGAGCGGCGCTCAGTCGTGCGCGCTCACGGGCGGCGTCGACCTCGTGCTCGGGGGCCAGGACGCGCACGAAACCGACTGTGTCGAAGCCGGCTCGGCCCGCGCGACCCGCGATCTGGTGGAACTCGCGCGCGCTCACGTGACGCATGCGACGCCCGTCGTACTTCACGAGCGAGGTCATCAGCACCGTGCGAATCGGCACGTTGATGCCCACGCCCAAGGTGTCCGTGCCGCACACGATCGGCAGCAGGCCCGCCTGGGTGAGGCGCTCGACGAGGCGGCGGTAGCGCGGCAGCATGCCCGCGTGATGCACGCCGATGCCCTGGGAGAGCAACGACTTGAGGGTCTGCCCGAAGCCCTTCGTAAACGACACGCCCGCCAGCTGCGCGGCGATCGCCTTCTTCTGCTCGGCCGACATCAGCGACGAACGGTCGAAAGACTGCGCGGTGGCGACCGCGTCGCGCTGGGAGAAATGCACGATGTAGACGGGCCAACGGCCCTCGCCCAGCAGCCGCTCGACCGTATCGGGCAGGCGGTCCACGACGTACTCGAACTCGAGGGGCACGGGACGCTCCGCATCGTCGATCAGCGAGACGTCGCGGCCCGTGCGCTCCTTCCACGCGCGCTCGAAACGCGTCGTGTCGCCCAGCGTCGCGCTCATCGCGACCACCTGCGGGGTCCTCAGCTCCAGGAGCGGCACCTGCCACGCCCAGCCGCGCTGACGGTCCCCGTAGAAAGTGGAACTCGTCCATGACGATCATGTCCGCGTCCAGCGTGGGGCCCTCGCGCAGCGACTGATTTGCAAGGATCTCGGCGGTGCAGCAGATGATGGGCGCGTCGGCGTTGAGGGACACGTCGCCGGTCACCATGCCGACGTTGTCCGCGCCGAAGAGGGACACCAGGTCGAAGAACTTTTCCGACACGAGGGCCTTGAGGGGCGCCGTGTAGTAGGAGCGACCCCCGTGTGCCATCGACGTGAAGTGTGCGGCGAGAGCGATCATCGACTTGCCCGAGCCCGTGGGGGTCGCCGCGATCACGTGGTTGCCCGCCAGGATCTCGACCAGGGCCTCCTCCTGGTGGGGGTAGAGCGGGCGCCCGGTGCCCTCGGCCCAAGACACGAAGGCCTCGTACAGGGCGTCCTCGTCCCGCAGCTGCCCAGCGTCCTCCAAGTCATCCAGGATCTCGTTCAAAGTCGCGCTCATGCCTCCATTGTCCCAGAGTGCGCCCACGTCTGCGTCCTCGCGCCGCCGGGCCCTTCCCGCAGCTCATCGACGAGGCCGGGGTGGCCTCGTGCACTCGCGCGCAGGTTGGCGCGTGGCGAGATGATGCACGCCCTGACCTCTGCCATGTGGCAAGATGAACGGGTCCCATACAACGCGCGGGTGCGGCCCGCGAAGTGAGCGAGGCCCCGCGACTGTCCCACGGCCTCGTCGATAGACAGCCCGGGAGGTTCCTGTGGAAGAATTCGCCTTGCTTGAAAAGTCCATCGCCGACTGGATCACGTTGCACGTGACGATCTTCGCGCTGATCGGAGTCGGCCTGTTCCTGACGCTGCGCTCCCTCTTCGTCCAGGTGCGCTTCTTCCCGGAGATGATCCGCACCGTCCTGGGGTCGCGCAAGGGCGCGGACGGAGGCATTTCCTCCTTCCAGGCCTTCGCGATCTCGCTGGCCGCGCGCGTGGGCATCGGTAACGTGTTCGGCGTGGCCGCGGCGCTCCTCATGGGCGGTCCTGGTGCGATCTTCTGGATGTGGGTCGTGGCCCTGGTGGGCATGGGTACCGCGTTCTTCGAGGCGACGCTCGCCCAGATCTTCAAGGTGCGCCACGCTGACGGCTCCTTCCGCGGCGGCCCGGCCTACTACATGAAACGCGGCATGAAACCGCACGCTGGCCAACGTCTTCGCCGTCATCACCGTCATCACCTGCGGCGTCGTCATCACCTCCGTGCAGTCCAACGCCATCGCCGGTACGCTGACGAGCGCCTTCGGTGAGGCGGCCAAGCAGCCCCTCCAGGGTGCGGGCGGCTTCTCGGCTGCGCAGCTGACCATCGCGGGCCTGATCTTCGTCTTCTCCGCGATGGTGATCTTCGGCGGCATCCGCACGGTCGCCCGCGTCACCGAATGGATGGCCCCGATCATGGCCACTATCTACGTCATCATGGTCGCCATCATCTGCCTGATGAATATCTCCCAGTTCGGCACCGTCCTGGGACAGATCTTCACCTCCGCGTTCTCCGCGGACGCCACCGTCGGTGGCCTGGGCGGCGGCATCATCGCCGCGATGATCAACGGCACCAAGCGCGGCCTCTTCTCCAACGAGGCCGGCCAGGGTACCGCTCCCAACGCCGCCGCGACCGCCACCGTGTCCCACCCGGTGCGCCAGGGCCTCATCCAGTCCCTCGGCGTCTTCATCGACACCATCGTCGTGTGTACCGCCACCGCCTTCGTCATCCTGCTCGCGGGCCCCGAGGTCTGGGGAGCCGAGGGCGTGGATCCCTCGAACCTGACCACCCTGGCTGTCGCCAACGAGCTGGGCGCGTGGACGATCGTCCCCATGGCGATCCTTATCTTCGTGCTGGCCTATTCCTCGGTGATCGCCGCCTACGTCTACTCCGACACGAACATGTCCTTCGTGTTCGGCGACTCCCCCTGGGCGACCTGGACCGTGCGCGTCGTGTGCGTCCTCTCTGCGACGGTCGGTGCGCTGCTGAGCCTGGACGTCGTGTGGAACGCCGTCGACATCGCGATGGCGGTCATGACGATCACGAACCTGGTGGCGCTCGTCGTCCTGTCGGGCTGGGTTGTTGGCGCGCTCAAGGACTACCAGGTGCAGCGCAAGGCCGGCATCGATGACCCATGTTCATGGGCCACGCCAACGCGTTCCTGCCTCGCGACGTGCCGGGCAGCGTGTGGAAGCGCCCCAAGTTGACCAAGGCCAAGAAGCACTGACACTCCAGCGCTCTCGGGCGCGCCGGGCACATCGCGCCCTGGCGCGCCCGACGCGTCCCTGGGCCCGCCGCGCGTCTGCGCGGCGGGCCCCCTGCTCCCGCTGCCCGCCCCGGCCTCGTTGCTCCCGGCGCTTCGCCCACCCCTGCGGAGCTCGCGGGTTAGGCTACTGCCATGAGAATCGCACGTTTTTCGGATGGAACGAACCCGGTGTACGGCGCCCTTGAGGAGGGCTCGAAGCGGATTGTGGGCCTCAAGGGAGACCCACTGTTTTCGCCCGTGGAGCCCTCGGGCCAGATCTACGAGCTGGACGAGATCCGCCTGCTTTCCCCGGTGATCCCGCGCTCGAAGGTGGTGGGCATCGGCAATAACTACTCCGATACGCCGATTCCGCTCGACGAGCGCCCCGAGCCCCCGATTTTCCTCAAGGCCAACACCTCGGTCATCGGGCCCGACGACCCGATTGCGATCCCCGCGTGGTCGAACGACGTGGTCTTTGAGGGCGAGCTCGCCATCGTCATCAAGTCACTGGCCAAGAACGTGAGCGCCTCTGACGCGCCGCAGGTGATCCTCGGTTATACGGTCGCCAACGACGTCACCGCCCGCGACGCAATGACGGGCGGCCCGTGGTCGCGCGGCAAGTCGTTCGACACCTCTTGCCCGCTGGGCCCGTGGATCACGGTGGACCCGCAGCTGGACGTGACGAACCTGGCGATCCGTTCCTTCCACAATGGTGAGCCCGCACAGGACAGCTCGACCGCGCACATGATCTGGAATCCGTTCGAGCTGGTCTCCTACGTGTCCCACCAGATGACCCTGCTGCCCGGCGACGTCATCGTGACGGGCGCTCCGGCGGGGTGCGGGCGAGTGGACGTGGGTGACCGCGTGGAGATTGAGATCGAGGGGGTCGGGCGTCTGGCGAATCCCGTGCTTCGCGCATAACAGTGTGACCTCTGTGATAGGATAATGTCGTTCTGACAATATATCCCTCGTAGAGGAGAACACCGTGAGCGAGCCTCAAAACTCGGGCGCGCTGGCCGTCGAAATGGCCGGCTTGGACGTCATTCCTGAATCCGATCGCAAGGGGAAACCCTCCGACCTGTTCATGCCGTGGTTCGCGGCGAACATCTCGGTCCTGGGGATCTCCTGGGGTTCGTGGGTCCTCGGCTTCGGTCTGTCCCTCACCCAGGCGGTCATAGTGTCCGTCGTCGGTGTGGCCCTGTCCTTCCTGGTCTGCGGGCTGATCGCGATCGCCGGTAAGCGCGGCTCTGCGCCGACGCTGGTCCTGTCGCGCGCGGCCTTCGGCTTTAACGGCAACCGCATTTCGGCGGCAATCTCGTGGATCCTGACGGTGGGCTGGGAGACCTTCCTGGCGATCATGGCGGTCCAGGCCACGGCCACCGTCATGGGGGCGCTCGGCTTCACGAACCACGTCGTCGCCCAGATCATCGCGCTGATCCTCGTCGTCGTCCTGGCGGCGGGCTCGGGCATCCTCGGTTTCGAGGCGATCATGAAGGTGCAGACGTGGATCACCTGGGCCACCGCGGCCCTGACGATCATCTACCTGGTCCTGGTTGCCCCGACGATCGACTTCGCGGTGCTTTCCGCGCGTCCCTCGGCGCCCCTGACCGCGGTGCTCGGTGCGGGCTGCATGCTCCTCGTGGGCTTCGGTTTCGGCTGGATTAACGCGGCCGCCGACTACTCGCGCTACCTGCCTCGCGCCGCCTCGACGCGGGGCGTGGTCGGCTGGACGACGGTGGGCGCGGCGCTGCCCACGGTCATCCTTGTCTTCTTCGGTATCCTCCTGGTGGGCTCGGCCGACGAGTCGCTGTCCGAGGCCATCGGCGCGGATCCGATCGGCGCGCTCACCACGCTGCTGCCCACCTGGTTCCTCATCCCCTTCGCGCTGGTTGCGATCCTGGGCCTCATCGGTGGCATCGTCATGGATATCTACTCGTCGGGCCTGTCGCTGCTGGCCACGGGCGTGCCCGTCTCGCGCCCGGTCGCCACCGCTATTGACGGCACGATCATGACGGTCGGAACGATCGTCGTCGTGTTCTTCGCGGACTCCTTCCTGACTCCCTTCACGGCCTTCCTGACGACGCTGGGCGCGGTCATTGCCGCGTGGGGCGGCGTCATGCTCGCGGACATCACGCTGCGGCGCAAGGACTACGACGAGCCTTCGCTGTTCACTCCCTCGGGCCGTTACGGCTCGGTGAACTGGGGTGCGGTCGTCTCCCTGATCGTCGGCTCGCTGGTGGGCTGGGGCCTCGTCGTTAACGCGAGTGCCTCCTGGCTGTCCTGGCAGGGCTACCTCCTCGGCCCCCTGGGCGGGCGCAACGGTGACTGGGCGGGCGCCAACATCGGCATCCTCCTGGCGATGGTCGTCGGCTTCGTCGGCTACTGGGCGACCAGCGCGGGCCGCGTGCGCGCGCAGGAGAAGCTGCCCTCGCGCACCTATGCCGAGGGCGCGGAAGAGGACGCGCAGTGAGCGTCGACCCGCGCTTCTCCCAGGCTCTCCTCGACGACGAGGCCGTGGCAGGCGCCCGGGTCCTCACCACTCTCGCGGGGCGCCCGGATGCGCTCGTCGTCCTCGGGTCGGGCCTGGCCGAGGCTCTCGACGAGGCCTGGGGAGCCCCCGCGGCCACCGTGCCGCTGGGCGACATCCCCGGCGTCGTCACGCCGGTCGCGGACGGGCACGGCGGCGAGCTGCGCGCCTACGAGACGCGTCGGGGAGTGGTCCTCGTGGCCACGGGCCGCACGCACCTGTACGAGGGGCTGGGTCCCCGCCCTGTCGCGGCCCTGGCCCGAGCTGCCGTTGCGGCGGGGATCAGCCGCGCGGTTCTCACGAACGCGAACGGCTGCCTAAAGCCCTGGAACCTGGGTGATGTTATGGCGATCACCGACCACGTGAACTTCAGTGGCACCTCGCCCTTCGACGGGCCGCTGTTCTTGGACGTGTCGGCCGTGTGGGACGCCCAGATGACGCAGGCGCTGCGCGGTGTGTGTCAGCGCGAGGGTACTTACGCGATCCTGCGCGGCCCCGAGTACCAGACGATGGCCGAGACCCGCATCCTTGCGGGCCTGGGCGTGGACTGCGTGGGCATGTCGACCGTCATGGAGGCCATCACCCTGCACGCCCTGGGCGTGCGCGTCGCCGGCATGTCGGTCGTCTCCGACCTGTCCTTCGCGGACGCCCCGACGGACCCGACCGCCGTCGTCGAGGCGGCCTCGGCGGCGCGCCAGACCGTGGTCGCCGGCATCGAGGCGGCCCTGGGAGCATAAGCGCACAGAATCAGACACACACGAGGCCGTGGCCGGGAGGTGGATCTCCACCGCTCCCGGCCACGGCCTCGTATCGTGTGAGAAAAGATCAGAGCAGGCCGAGGACCCCCTCCACGATCCGCGAGGCAACGTCGGGGGCGCACGCCAGGTTGATGCGCGCCCACGAGGCGTAGTCGGCGCCCAGGGTGCGGCCCTCGTTGGCGGCGATGCGAGCGCGCTCGCGCAGCGTCGCGGCGGGGGAGAGGGGGGCCCAGGTCCACGCCCTCGAAGCCCCACCAGGTCAGGTACGTGCCCTCGGGGCGCACGAAGTCGATGGGAGTGTCATTCAGGGCGCGCTCCACCAGGTCGACGTTCGAGCGGATCAGATCTTTGACCTCGCGCTGCCAGGCATCGCCGCGCTCGTAGGCGGCGATCGCGCCGAGCGTGCCGATGACGTTGGCGTCGTGGCGCACGTCGGCGGCAAACACGTCCCAACGCTCGCGCAGAGCCTCGTCGGGCAGGATCACCTGCGCGGAGGGAAGCCCTGCGATGTTCCACCCCTTCGACGCCGCGGTCGCCGTCACCGTGTGGGAGGCAAACGAGGGGCCGAGGCTCGCGTAGGAGACGAACGGGACCTGCTCATCCAGCACCAGGGAGGAGTGGATTTCGTCGGAGAACACGAGGGCGTCGTAGTCGGACACCACGTCGTGCAGGGCGCGCAGCTCGTCCTCGCGCAGGACGCGGCCGACCGGGTTCCACGGGTTGCACAAGATGACCAGGCCGGCCCCGGCCTCGAGCCCGGCGCGGATTCCCTCCAGGTCCAGCGCCCATCCGCGCCCGAGCGCGCGCGTGCCGCGCAGTGAGGGCACCTCGATGACGGGGTGATCGAACTTACCCGGAATGGTCAGGAAGGGCATGTAGGCGGGGGTGGGCACGATGATCGGCGCGCCCGGGCGCACCAGGTGCTGAATGGTTGCCTCGAGCGCGGGCAGACCGAGGCCACGAGGCGTACGTGGGAGGCCTCCACGTCCCAACCAAAACGCCGCTTCTGGAACTCGGCGGTCGCGCCCGCGATGCGCGGCTCCAACCAGGTCGGCTGGTAGCCGAGTAAGCCGTCGTCGATCGCGCCCTTCATCGCGTCGGCCACCTCGGGGGCCGTGGCGAAGTCCATTTCCGCCACCCACGCGCCGATTGTCGGCTCACCGCTCGCGGTCGTGATGCCGGTCCATTTCAGGGAGCCGGTGCGGTAGAGGTGGGAGTCGGAAAAGAGACGAACGGACACGGTGTCCTCCTGGAAGATGCGGTGGATGCGGAGCGGGCCGATCCCGATGATGACAGAAGCGTATCGCCGCCCCTGACCTGCGTCGCAGCGCGCCCACGCATCAAGCAAATGCAACAGCGCCTCTGGAGTAGGATGGGGGAATCATGAGTGAAACAACTGCCACCGGTGCCGACGTTCGCGTCCGCTTCTGCCCCTCGCCCACAGGAACCCCTCACGTCGGCATGGTCCGCACGTGCCTGTTCAACTGGGCCTACGCTCGCCACACGGGAGGAACCTTCGTCTTCCGCATCGAAGACACGGATGCCGCCCGCGACTCCCAGGAGTCCTTCGACCAGATCATCGAATCCCTGCAGTGGCTGGGCCTCGACTGGGACGAGGGCATCGGTAAGGGAGGCCCGCACGGCCCCTACCGCCAGAGCGAGCGCATGGACATCTACCGCGACGTGGCAGCCCGCCTGCTCGAGGCCGGCTACGCCTACGAGTCCTATTCGACTCCCGAGGAGATCGAGGAGCGTCACCGCGCCAAGGGCGAGGATCCCAAGCTCGGTTACGACGGCTTCGACCGCAACCTGACCCAGGAGCAGATCGCCGCTTTCCGCGCCGAGGGCCGAGCGCCCGTCCTGCGCCTGCGCATGCCCGACGAGGGCATCACGTTCACGGATCTGATCCGCGGCGAGATCACCTTCAAGGCCGGATCGGTGCCGGACTACGTCATCGTGCGCGCCAACGGCCACCCGCTCTACACGCTGGTGAACCCGATTGACGACGCGCTCATGGAGATCACACACGTGCTGCGCGGCGAGGACCTGCTGTCCTCGACGCCCCGCCAGATCGTCCTGTACCGCGCGCTCGAGGCCATCGGCGTCGCCAAGTTCATGCCGCGCTTCGGCCACCTGCCCTACGTCATGGGCGAGGGCAACAAGAAGCTCTCCAAGCGCGACCCCGAGTCGAACCTGCTGCTGCACAAGGCTGCCGGCATGATCCCCGAGGGCCTGAACAACTACCTGGCCCTCCTGGGCTGGTCGATCGCCCCCGACCGCGACATTTTCTCCATGGAGGAGATGGCCCAGGCCTTTGACATCTCGGACGTGAACCCGAACCCGGCGCGCTTCGACCAGAAGAAGGCCATTGCCATCAACGCTGAGCACATTCGCTTGCTGGACGGTGAGGACTTCCGAAATCGTCTGGTGCCCTTCCTGCACCGCGACGGGGTCGTCTCGGCCGACTCCTTCGAGGCGCTGACTGATCGCGAGCGCGAGATCCTCACCGAGGCCGCCCCGCTCGTTCAGACCCGCATCCAGATGCTGGGTGAGGCCACGGGCATGCTCGGCTTCCTCTTCGTCGCGGACGAGGCGCTGGAGATGGACGAGAAGTCGGTCTCCAAGCTCAAGGACAATGCGGCGGACGTCTTGGACGCCGCCATCGAAACTGTCGAGGGCCTGACCGAGTTCACGACCGCTTCCCTCGAGGAGGCGCTGCGCGCCCGCATCGTCGACGAGATGGAGGTCAAGCCTCGCCTGGCCTTCGGCCCGCTACGCGTGGCCGTAACCGGCCGCCAGGTCTCCCCGCCGCTGTTCGAGTCCATGGAGATCCTGGGGCGCGAGTCCTCGCTGGCCCGCCTGCGCGCGCTGCGCGCCTCCCTGGCCTGATCGATGTGCTGGGCCCTGGCCTCGTTCCCTATCCCCGAGGGACGAGGCCGGGGCTTCATCATGTGCTGATGTGCCCTCAGGGGCGGGGAGAGGGTGCGCCGACGTGGGAGGATGGAACCCGAGACGTGCGTCGAACCTCGGCGCCGTCGGGCAGTGATCGGTGCCACTCCGTTTCGATTTGGCGCGTGGGGAACATTCCGCTAAAGTTATCTCCTGTCGCCAGCGACGTGAGAACGAAGCAGGTGATACCCAATGGGGTATGGTGTAATTGGCAACACAGCTGATTCTGGTTCAGCCATTCTAGGTTCGAGTCCTGGTACCCCAGCGATCTGAAGCGTTAGTTTCAGTCAAGGCCCCCATCGTCTAGCGGCCTAGGACGACGCCCTCTCACGGCGTTAACACCGGTTCAAATCCGGTTGGGGGTACGGATTCATAACTGAATCAAGGCCCCCATCGTCTAGCGGCCTAGGACGACGCCCTCTCACGGCGTTAACACCGGTTCAAATCCGGTTGGGGGTACCAACAGCCTCGTCATCGATTCGATGACGAGGTTTTTGTTTACCGCGGTGCCGCGGTTTTTCTTGTGCTTTGCAGAAAACTTTGCTCGCCGTTTCACAGTGTCTAACCTTGTAATCAGCCCCCGTAGGGGGGATCGTTTTGGACGAGGGAGTCTTTCGTGACAGACCGACACAACAGGACGCTGCTGCGTCGAGCCCTGGGCGTAGGCGCTGCGCTTGCGCTGATGGGGGGCACGTTCCCGGCAGCCTGGGCTGAGCCGGGTGGGGAGGCGACAAATCAGGATGCAGACACGCAGGCCATCGACGCGGGAGGCGCGGGCGGCGGTGACGATGTGCTGGTGACAATCCCCGGTAACCATAACAAGGCGATGGGGTGCGACGCCGACTGGGCTCCCGACTGTGCCAAGGCCGCTTTGACACGCGACGCGACGGGCGTCTACACCGCGACTTTCACCCTGCCCGCGGGCGACTACGAGTACAAGGTCGCCGAAGGTGGCTCGTGGGATGCCTCCTACGGCCAAGGGGGAGCAGCCGGGGGAGCGAACATCGCCTACTCTCTAAAGGAAGAGGCTGCGGTCACTTTCTACTACAACCATGCGACTCACCGCGTATGGAATAACGTCTCCGACCAGATGGTGACGCTGCCGGGTTCCTTCCAAAAGGACCTGGGTTGCGCCGACAACTGGAAGCCTGAATGCCTGGCCCCGCTCTTGGAGCCCACGGGCAACGGCACCTACACCTACGAGACGACGGCATTGCCTGAGGGCACGTACGAGCTGAAGGTTGCTGTCGGTGGCTCGTGGGATGAGAACTACGGGCAAGATGGTGCCGCCGGTGGTGCCAACTACCAGTTTGCGACGAAGGCGAACAAGCTCGTGACATTCACCTATGATTCCGCGACCCACAAGCTGGACATCGCCTCCGCTGACGCTCCCGTTGTCGGCGTCGGTGAGCAGCGCGCTTACTGGGTCAATGCCACAACCCTGGCGTGGCCGACCTCCCTGCTCCCGCAGGGCGTCACCCGGGCCCAGGTCCTCGATGGCTCCGCGGCCCTCTCCTACGAGCTGGTCACCGCCCCCGAGGGTGGCGCGGCCCTGACGGACGGTGCTATCACCGGAGCGACCCTCACGCCGCTGACCGTCGCGGGCGACCTGCCCGCCGAGGTGACGATGGCTCACCCCAACCTCAACGGCTACATCGCCCTGAAGGCCCCCTTCGACGAGGCCGGGGCCCGCGAGGCCCTCACCGGCCAGATCGCGGTCGCCCAGAAGTCCGGCGAGACCGTCAACGCCTTCACGGGCGTGCAGATCGCCCCCGCGCTCGACTCCATCTACTCCGCTAAGGCCACCCAGGCCTCGTACGGGGTGGGTTGGAATGACGCGGGCGCTCCGACCTTCGCGCTGTGGGCACCCACCGCTAAGGACGTCACGCTGCTGTCGTGGAACACGCGTACTCCGCGCGGCGCTGACCCCGAGGTGAAGGCGACCCCGTGCGCACCCCCGCCACGCGCACCGATGATGGGCGCTGGAGCGTTGACAACGCCGACGGTGCCATCAAGGAGGGTGCCCAGTACCTGTGGGAGGTGCGCGTCTACGTGCCCTCCACGGGCGCCGTCGAGACCAACCAGGTGACCGACCCCTACTCGGTGGGTCTGACCGCCGACTCCACGCGTTCCGTGGCTGTCAACATGGACAACCCCGCGATCGCCCCCTACGGGTGGACGAGCGTCAAGGCACCCGTCATCGAGGACGACGCGCAGCGCTCCATCTACGAGCTGCACGTGCGCGACTTCTCGGCGGCCGACAAGTCCGTGCCCGAAGACATGCGCGGCACCTACATGGCCTTCACGCAGTACGAGTCCAACGGTATGCGTCACCTTTCCCAGCTGGCCGAGGCCGGCATGAACACGGTGCACCTGCTGCCCACCTTCGACATTGCGACCATCCCTGAGAAGCGCTCCGAGCAGAAGGTTCCTGAGATCCCCAAGGATGCAGGCCCGGCCTCCGAGGAACAGCAGGCGGCCGTGGCCGCCGTCGCCGACGAGGACGCCTACAACTGGGGCTACGACCCGCTGCACTGGATGGCCCCCGAAGGCTCCTACGCCACTGCCTCCCACCAAAACGGTGGCGCCCGCGTGCGCGAATTCCGCTCCATGGTCGGCGGACTGCACCGCATCGGTATGCAGGTCGTCCTCGACCAGGTCTACAACCACACGCCGGCCGCAGGCCAAGATGCTCACTCGGTGCTCGACCGCGTCGTTCCCGGCTACTACCAGCGCCTCAACGCCTCGGGCGGTGTGGAGACCTCTACGTGCTGTTCGAACGTTGCTACCGAGAATGTCATGAGTGAACGCCTGATGATCGACTCGATGATTCACTGGGCGAAGTACTACCACGTTGACGGCTTCCGCTTCGACCTGATGGGTCACCACCCGGCCGATGAGATGAAGCGTGCCAAGGAGGCTCTCTCGCAGCTCACCCTCGAGAAGGACGGCGTGGACGGATCGCGACTCTACATCTACGGCGAGGGCTGGAACTTCGGTGAGGTCGCGAACAACGCGCTGTTCACGCAGGCCACGCAGGGCCAGCTGGACGGCACCGGCATCGGCGCGTTCAACGACCGTCTGCGCGATGCGGTCCACGGCGGCGGCCCCTTCGATGACGATCACCGCGTCATGCAGGGCTTCGGTTCGGGCGCGTTCTCGGACTTCAACGGCCTCGACACACGCTCGGAGACGGAGCGTCGCGCGGACTACCTGCATCGCGTGGACCTCGTGAAGCTGGGGCTTGCGGGCAACCTGAAGGACTACACGCTGACGACCTACGATGGTCAGACCGTGAAGGGGTCGCAGCTGGACTACAACGGTCAGGGCGCGGGATTCGCGTCCCAGCCTGCGGAGAACGTCAACTACGTGGACGCCCACGACAATGAGACGCTCTTCGATCTGGTGACCTACAAGATGCCCGCGGACGCTCCGATGGAGCACCGCGTGCGCATGTCGCTGATCAGTCAGGCCTCCGTGGCATTGGCTCAGTCGCCCTCGTTCTGGGCGTCGGGCACAGAGACGCTGCGCTCGAAGTCCTTGGATCGTGATTCCTTCAACTCCGGTGATCACTTCAACGCGATTGACTGGACGATGAAGGACAATGGCTTCGGCCGCGGCCTGCCCGTCAAGTCGAAGAACGGCGCGGCCTGGGACCATATGCGTCCCCTGCTGGAGAATCCCGATCTGAAGCCGACCCCGGAGCAGATCGGCACCTCCTCGGAGATTGCAATGGACTTCCTGCGCGTGCGTTCGTCTTCGCGCCTGTTCACGCTGGGCAGTGCTGAGCTCATCAACCAGAAGGTGACCTTCCCGAACTCCGGCCCCGAGGCCGTGGATGGGACGATCATGATGCTCATCAACGACGAGGCCGGGGCTGGGACGGACGTTGATCCGGCCCTTGACGGTGCGCTCGTCGTGTTCAACGCGACGGACAAGCAACTGACGCAGAGCGTCGACGGCCTGGCTGGTCGTGTTTTTAAGCTGCATGACGCTCAGGCCACAGGCGCTGACTCCGTCGTCAAGAGGCATCCTTCTCGGCGAAGACGGGTGTCGTCACGGTCCCCGCACGCACGGTCGCTGTCTTCACACAGGCAGCGGGGGAGCGGGTTGAACCTGGCCCCGTCGCCGAGGACGGCACGTGGATGCGCGCGGCTGACGGGCGCTGGTGGCTGCGCTACCCGGACGGCACCTACCCGGCGAACGAGCGCATCGAGCTGGGAGGCGTGACCTACGCCTTCGACGCAGACGGTTGGATGAAGACCGGCTGGGATAAGGAAGAGGGCCTGTGGCGCTACTACGCCCCCTCGGGCGCGATGGCGACCGGCTGGACCGCCGTGGGTGGCACCTGGTACTACCTGGATCCCGACACCGGGGCCATGGCGACCGGATGGCTCAAGGACGGCGACACCTGGTACTACCTGCACGGCAGCGGTGCGATGGCCACCGGCTGGGTGAACCTGGGTGGTGCCTGGTTCTACCTGAACGGCAATGGCTCGATGGCCACCGGCTGGGTGAACCTGGGAGGCACCTGGTACTTCCTGTCCGGCGATGGCCGTATGGCCACCGGCTGGGTCAAGGACGGCGAGTCCTGGTTCTACTGCTATCCCTCGGGCGCGATGGCCACGGGCCGCGTCGTTGTGGACGGCACTGCTTACACCTTCGATGCTAATGGGCGTCTTGTGCCCTGACGAGGTGGCGGCGATACGCGGGCGGGCCGGGACGATAGCTATCGCCCCGCCCCGCCCGTTTGCGTGCGTGTATCGAGGCTTAGAGTTCCGCGGCGTCCTCGACGGTGGCGAGGAACTCGGAGAGCCGGTTGGCGGCGGCCATGACGGAGGGGCCGTGCTGGCGTCCGGGCTGGCGGCCCATGCGCTCGATGGGGCCAGAGATGGACAGGGCAGCCAGGACGCGGCCCGAGGGGCCGCGCACAGGGGCCGACACGGAGGCGACGCCGGGCTCGCGCTCGCCCACGGACTGCGCCCAGCCGCGCCGACGCACCTCGGCGAGCATGGTCGCGTTGAAGGAGGCGCCGTACAGGCCGCGGTGGAGGCGGTCGGGTTCCTCCCAGGCCAGCAGAACCTGGGCGGCTGACCCGGCGCTCATGGACAGGGTGGCGCCTACGGGGATGGAGTCGCGCAGGCCCATTTCACGTTCGGATGCCGCGACGCACACGCGGTAGTCGCCCTGGCGGCGGAAGAGCTGGGAGGATTCCTTTGTGTGGTCGCGCAGGGCCTGAAGGACGGGCATCGAGGCCTGGAGGAGGCGGTCTTCGCCGGCGGCGGAGGAGAGCTCCTGGAGGCGGGGGCCGAGAATGAAACGTCCCTGCATGTCGCGGGCAACCATGCGGTGATATTCGAGGGCCACGGCCAGACGGTGGGCCGTCGGGCGCGCGAGCCCAGTGCTGGTCACGAGTTGTGCAAGCGTCGCGGGCCCCGCTTCGAGAGCGCTGAGGACCAGCGCTGCCTTGTCGAGGACGCCAACGCCACTGGATGTTTGCTCTTCCATACAACTATTTAATATCTCAGTTATTGAGATGGCAAACTGCCGGATAGTGAAACAGGTCAAAGCGGCGTCCGAGACGTGAGATCGGGGAGGTTGACACGCGGTCAAGGCGCTTCCATTAGGTGCGTAGCACGACTGACACCGTGTCTCCAAAGAGTGGAGACCAGAGGAGGAATAATGAGCGGAACGATGGCGGAAAAGGTGTGGCGCGACCACATCGTCTCCAAGGGTGAGAACGGTGCCCCCGACCTGCTGTACATCGACCTCCACCTCGTGCATGAGGTCACTAGCCCCCAGGCCTTTGAGGGCCTGCGCCTGGCGGGTCGACAGGTTCGTCGCCCCGATCTGACGATTGCGACCGAGGACCACAACACGCCCACGGTCAACATCGACCAGCCCATCGCGGACATCACCAGCCGCACCCAGATCGACACCCTGCGCAAGAACGCGCAGGAGTTCGGCGTGCGCCTGCACTCCCTGGGTGACGCCGACCAGGGTATCGTCCACGTTGTTGGCCCCCAGCTGGGTGTGACCCAGCCCGGCATGACGATTGTGTGCGGTGACTCCCACACCTCCACGCACGGAGCTTTCGGCGCGCTGGCCTTTGGTATCGGCACGAGCCAGGTTGAGCACGTGCTCGCCACCCAGACCCTGCCCATGGCCCCCTTCAAGACCATGGCCATCACCGTCAACGGCTCACTCCCCGCCGGCTCGACCGCGAAGGACATCATCCTCGCGGTCATCGCCAAGATCGGCACCGGCGGCGGCCAGGGCTACGTCCTGGAGTACCGCGGCCAGGCGATCCGCGAGCTGTCCATGGAAGGCCGCATGACGATCTGCAACATGTCGATCGAGGCGGGCGCCCGCGCCGGCATGATCGCCCCCGACCAGACGACCTTCGACTACATCAAGGGCCGCCCCCACGCCCCCGAGGGCGAGGACTGGGACCGCGCCGTCGAGTACTGGTCCTCCCTGGCCTCCGACGAGGACGCCGTCTTCGACGCCGAGGTCATCCTCGAGGCCGCCGACATCGAGCCCTTCGTCACCTGGGGCACCAACCCCGGCCAGGGCGTGCCGCTGTCGGCCGTCGTGCCCGCCCCGGAAGACTTCGCCGATGAGACCGCTCGCGCGGCCGCCGAGCGCGCCCTGGAATACATGGACCTCACGCCCGGCACCCCGATGCGTGAGATCGCCGTGAACACCGTGTTCATCGGCAGCTGCACGAACGGGCGCATCGAAGACCTGCGCGCCGCCGCCAGTGTCGTCAAGGGACGCCACAAGGCCGATGGTGTGCGCGTCATGGTCGTACCCGGCTCCGCCCGCGTGCGCCTCCAGGCCGAGGCCGAGGGCCTCGACACAATTTTCACCGACTTCGGCGCCGAATGGCGCAACGCCGGCTGCTCCATGTGCCTGGGCATGAACCCCGACACGATGAACGCGGGAGACCGCTCGGCCTCCACCTCCAACCGCAACTTCGAAGGCCGCCAGGGCAAGGGCAGCCGCACGCACCTGGTCTCACCGCTCGTTGCGGCCGCCACCGCCGTGCGAGGCACCCTGTCCTCCCCGGCTGACCTCTGAGGCCCGCCCTCCCGCCACCCGACAGCGGGGGAGGGCCACGGCCTCGTCCCCCAGAGAGAAAAGACTGACGCACCATGGAAAAGTTCATCACCCACACCGGCGTCGGCGTCCCGCTGCGCCGCTCCAACGTCGACACCGACCAGATCATCCCCGCGGTCTACCTCAAGCGCGTGACCCGCACGGGCTTTGAGGACGCCCTGTTCGCTGCGTGGAGGAACGACCCCGAGTTCGTCCTGAACCAGGACGCCTACAAGAACGGCTCCGTCCTCGTCGCCGGCCCTGACTTCGGCACCGGCTCCTCGCGCGAGCATGCCGTGTGGGCGCTCAAGGACTACGGCTTCCGCGTCGTGCTGGCCCCCAAGTTCGCCGACATTTTCCGAGGCAACTCGGGCAAGCAGGGCCTGGTGACCGGCATCATCTCCCAGGAGGACTGCGAGTCCCTGTGGAAGCTCCTCGAGGCCGAGCCCGGCACGCAGGTCACCGTCTCCCTGGAGGATAAGACCTGGCGCGCCGGTGCGATCTCAGGCACGTTCCAGATCGACGACTACGTGCGCTGGACCCTCATGGAGGGCCTGGATGACATTGCCCTGACCCTGCGCCACGAGGACGAGATTGAGGCCTACGAGGCCGCGCGCCCCTCGTTCAAGCCGCGCACGCTGCCGGCGAAATTCTTACCAAAGCAAGAGGTTTTGTCCGCTCGCGACTGAACGACTTCGCACACTGGCCCCTACCTAGCTAGAGTAGGGGCCAGTTACGTCATAGTGAGGAGCACTCCATGCCATCCATCCTGCAAGTTGAAGGCGGCCATCCGCTGCGCGGCGAGATCACCGTTCGCGGTGCCAAGAACTTCGTCCCCAAAGCCATGGTCGCGTCGCTGCTGGCCGACACACCCTCCGAGCTGTACAACGTGCCGCTGATCCGCGACACCGACGTCGTCTCGGACCTGCTGAGCCTGCACGGCGTCGAGATCGACTTTGATCAGGACCGCGGCACGCTGCGCATGGATCCCTCCAACGTCAAGATCGCCTCGCGCTCGGACATCGACACGCTCGCGGGCGCCTCGCGCATCCCGATCCTGTTCTGCGGCCCGCTCCTGCACCAGCTCGGCGAGGCCTTCATCCCCGAGCTGGGCGGCTGCGCGATCGGCGGGCGTCCCATCGACTTCCACCTGGAGACGCTTCGCAAGTTCGGCGCGATCATTGACAAGCAGCCCGACGGCGTGCACATTAAGCGTCCCTTCACGGGCCTGCACGGCGCGATCATTGAGCTGCCCTTCCCGTCCGTGGGTGCCACTGAACAGACGCTGCTCACGGCCGTGCGCAACGAGGGCATCACGACCCTGAAGGGCGCGGCCATCGAGCCCGAGATCCTCGACCTGATCAACGTCTTGCAGAAGATGGGCGCGATCATCTCCGTGGACACAGACCGCACGATCCGCATCGAGGGCGTCGCCAAGCTGACGGGCTACCGCCACACGGCGCTGCCCGACCGCATCGAGGCCGCTTCGTGGGCAGCGGCCGCCCTGGCCACCCGAGGCGACATCTACGTGCGCGGCGCTCACCAGCCCGACATGACCACGTTCCTCAATACTTTCCGCAAGGTCGGCGGCGGCTTCGATATCGATGCTGACGGCATCCGTTTCTACCACACGGGCGAGCCGCTGCACTCGATCGCGCTGGAGACGGCCGTCCACCCCGGATTCATGACCGACTGGCAGCAGCCCTCTCGTTGTGGCCCTCACGCAGGCTGAGGGCCTGTCCATCGTCCACGAGACCGTGTACGAGAATCGCTTTGGGTTCACCGAGGCGCTGCGCAAGATGGGCGCGAACATTCAGGTCTACCGCGAGTGCCTGGGCGGCACGCCTGCCGTTTCGGGCAGAAGAACTACTACCACTCGGCGGTCATCTCGGGCCCGACCCCGCTGCACAGCGCGGATATCGAGGTCCCGGACCTGCGCGGTGGTTTCTCGCACTTGATCGCGGCGCTGGCCGCGTCGGGCACGTCCACCGTGTCGGGTATTGACGTGATTTCGCGCGGCTACGAGCACTTCACGCGCAAGCTCCACAAGCTGGATGCGCGCGTGCGTTACCTGGATAGCTGACGCGATGGGCGAGCGGGGAGTGCGACGGAGCATTCTGTTGCTGGTCTCGTCGATGTCGGCGGGTGGGCGCTCCGTGCGCCTGGGTCCGCGCATCGTGCGGATTCTGCGCGGCGGCGGCTGGGAGGTCGCGGTTCGCCTGACGACGCCCGGCGACGACCCGGCTGCCCTGGCCGCTCAGGTCGCCTCCGATTCGATCGTGGCCGCCCTGGGCGGGGACGGGTACCTCGGCGCGGTTGCGCGCGGGTGCCACGACTCCGGCGCACTGTTTGTCCCGTTTCCCGGCGGGCGCGGCAACGACCTGTGCCGCGCGCTCGGTATCGGCACGGATCCGCTGGCTCGTGCCCGTGATGTGGCGTCGTTGGGTTTCGTCTCCGGCACCGCGGGGGACGAGGCCGTGGCTGGCCGGGCGCGCAGGGCAACGGATGCGCTCGCTTCCCGGGTGCGTCCTTTGGATGGCATGTGGGTGCGCTCACGCGACGGGGTGCGCTTGGCGCTCGGCGTTGTGTCGGTGGGGTTGGATGCGCGGGCGAATATCTTGGCGAACGAGTCCTCGCTGACGTCGGGTCCGCTGGCGTATGGCTATGGGGCTTTCGCAGCCCTGGCCTCGCACGAACCCACCGAGATTATCGCGACCGTTGACGGTCGCGAGCGTGACATGAGCGGCTGGGTTGCGTCCGTGTCGAACTCGGGGCGTTTTGGCGGGGGGATCACGCTGGTGGAGTCCTCGGATATGAGCGACGGCATCTTGGAGGTGTGCCACGTGGGGCCCATGCCGGTGGCGCGCGCCCTGCCGGTGTTGGCCCAGGTTGTTGCCGGCCGCGCGAAGCGGCACCCGGCCATCGAGGTGGAGACTGCGCGCGTCGTGTCCTTCGCGGCGCCCGCGGGGATGGTCGCGATGGCGGACGGGGACCGGATCGCCTCGATTCCTTTCACGGTGGACGTCGCGCCGGGAGTTGTTTCTGTTCTCGTCTGAGCGCCCGCGTGCCTTGGCGAGGGCCGGCGCGCCGACCGCGCGTGTGACCTGCGCTCGGTTGCTGCGTAACGTGGCCCTCGGGTTTTGCGTTGCGGGGCCGTGGTCCCCCTAGAATGACACCATGAGTGCAGTCTCCGGCTTCTATGCCTTCGCGAAGGGCGTGTTGACGCCCATCATGACCCCCTGGGTGAAGTTCTCCGTCACCGGCGAGGAGAACCTCCCCACGGAGGGTGGTTTCCTGTTGGTTTCCAACCACCTGTCGAACGTCGACCCGCTGTGTCTGTGCTGGTATTTCATGAAGCGCAACACCGCGGTGCGGTTCTGGCGAAGAAGTCGATGTTTTCCGTCCCGGTGTTCGGCTGGATTATCAAGGGCATGGGTCTGATTCCCGTCAACCGTGATTCGAATCCCTCGGCTGTCCTGGCCCCCACGCGCGAGGCCTTGAAGGCAGGTGAGGTCGTCGGCATCTACCCTGAGGGAACGCTCACGCGCGACCCGGACCAGTGGCCGATGGAGTTCAAGTCGGGTGCCGCCCGCCTGGCCCTCGACACGGGCGTCACCGTCATCCCCCTGTCCCAGTGGGGTCCGCAGGACATCATGGCCCCCTACAACGCTAAGGGCATGGATATGCGCCCGGGTCGGCGCATCTCCTATCACTTCGGCGCGCCCGTCGACCTGTCTGACCTGATCGGCCCCGCCGGCTCCGAGGACCACGAGGCCGTCAATGAGGCGACGGCGCGCATCCTTGCTGCTGTCCGCGAAGGGGTCGGCCAGCTGCGCGGATTGCCCGTGCCCGACACCGTGTGGGACCCCGCCACGCAGGCCGGCCCCTGGTGGGAGGAAGAGCAGGCGCACAGGGCCAAGAAAGCGAAGAAGGCCGCGAAGAAAGGTTAGTCCCTGATATCGACGACCAGGCGCGACGGGTTCGACAGGAAGCCGACCTGGAATTGGCGCTCGGTGGGTGCCCCGATGATGACGTGTGTGTTGTCCTCGAAAGTCCCGTCCGAAACGATATCCAGGGCACCCGCGCGCACGTGCGCCCCGCTCGGGTAGGTGCCTGCGGATGAGGTAGCCGTCATGGGTGTGCCGTCCAGGATTAGCTCCAGGACGGCCGCGCCATCGACCTCGATGGGCTGGCCTCGGCCCTGTTCGATCGCCTGGTCGCTCCACTGTGCCAGGCGGATGCCCGGCGATCCCTCGCCGTCGAACTCCAGTACGACGCGGGTGAAGCCCTCGTGGGAGGCCGCGCGAATGTCGGTGAGAACCAGCGCCCGATCCGGGTTCTGAGTGCGCACGGGCGGCAGCATCGACACCGAGGACGTCCAGTTGTCCGCGTTGATGGGCCTGGTCGTGTCCAGACCCGGCTCGCTTGCCGCGCTCTGTGTGCCCGACTGCACGCTCGCGTTCGCCGTGGGGGAGGATCCTTGGCTGGACGAGGCCGTGGCAGGCTTCGCGGGCGGAGCTCCCGCCGGGGTGGCGGGGGAGCAGGCGGCGAGCGCGAGGATGCCGGCCGATGCCAGGACTGTTGTGGGGATCGCGCGGCGGTGAGACAAAGCCCCTCCTTGAAGTGTGACGGTTTTCCCATCCTAGTAGACTGTCGCTGACAGGGAGGTCTCGATGAGTATGACAACAGCAGCGGTCCTGGGAACGGGTGCTTGGGGAACGACGTTCGCGCAGGTGCTTGCAGACGCGGGCGTGGACGTGACGATGTGGGGGCGTAACGCCGACACGATTTCCTTTATCAACGGCCACGAAAACCCGACGTACCTGCCGGGCATCACTCTGTCCGAGCGCATTTGCGCCACGACCGACATCGCCAGCGCGGTGTCTGGCGAGCAGCTGGTGGTCGTCGCCGTCCCCGTCAAGGCCGTGCGCGCGACGCTGGAGGCGGCTCGTGACGCTTTCGTGCCTGACGTCGCCCTACTGTCCTTGGCCAAGGGACTGGAGCTGGGGAGCCTGAAGCGGGTGGACGAGGTCATCGCCGACGCCTCGGGCGTGCCCGAGGAACGCATTGCCGTCCTGTCTGGGCCGAACCTCTCGCGCGAGATTGCCGAGCAGCAGCCGACCGCGACGGTCGTGGCCTCCACCGACGTCGAGCTGGCTAAGGAGATTGCCCGGGCCTGCCACAACTCCTATTTCCGCCCCTACGTCTCCACCGACGTCGTGGGCACCGAGATGGCGGGCGCGACCAAGAACGTCATCGCGGTCGCCATCGGCGCCGCCGAGGGCATGGGCCTGGGCATTAACACCCGCTCGACCCTCATCACACGCGGCCTGGCCGAGATGACGCGCCTGGGCACGGCCCTGGGCGCAGACCCCGCGACCTTCGCCGGTCTGTCGGGCATCGGTGACCTCGTGGCCACCTGCTCCTCGCGCCTGTCGCGCAACTTCTCGCTGGGCCACCGCCTCGGCTCCGGCATGAGCCTGGCCGAGGCCATGGCCCTGTCCCCGGGCGTCGTCGAGGGCGTGGCCTCGGCAGGACCGATCCTCCAGGTCGCCGCCTCCGTGGGCGTCGACATGCCGATCACCAGCGCCGTCGTCGAGGTCGTCGAGGGGCGCGCGAGTATCGCCGACATGGGCCGCATGCTGCTGTCGCGCCCGCAGAAGATGGATGGGTGGAAGATCGAGTTGGTCTAAACGCGCACACTCGGGCGGGAAAAGCCTGACGCGCGGTAGGCTTGGACCCATGACAGCAATTTCTCGTCCTCGCGTCCTCATCGTTTTCGGCGGGCGCTCCTCAGAACACGAAGTCTCTTGTGCGACGGCCGCCGGCATCCTCACGGCCATCGACCGCACGAAGTGGGACGTGATCCCGCTGGGTATCACGCGCGACGGCCAGTGGGTGCGTGTCGCCGACGACCCGTCGGCGCTGAGGTTCAAGGACGGCAAGGGGCAGTCGATCACCGCCGGAGCTACCCGCGTGGCCCTGACCCCGGGCGAGGGCAACCTCGTCGAGCTCACCTACGACGGCGACCCTTCGGACGATACCTCGCGCGTTGTGGGCGTGGAGGACCTGGGGCACGTCGACATCGTCTTCCCGCTCCTGCACGGCCCTTACGGCGAGGATGGCACCATTCAGGGCCTCTTCGAAATGGCGGACGTGCGTTACGTGGGTTGCGGCGTGACCTCCTCGGCGATTTCCATGGACAAGCACCTGACCAAGACGGTGCTCGCCGCCGCCGGCATCGACGTTGGCCGTTGGGTTTGCATCACCGCCCGTCAGTGGGAGAGCGACCCCGCCTCGTGCATGGACCGCATCGAGCGCCTCGGCTTCCCCGTCTTCGTCAAGCCCTGCCGCGCCGGCTCCTCCGTCGGCATCTCGCGCGTGACCTGCCGCGAAGATCTGCCCGTTGCCATCAAGGAAGCCGCAAACCACGACCCGCGCATCATCGTCGAGGCTTCCGTGATCGGCCGCGAGGTCGAGTGCGGCGTGCTCGGCTCGCGCCCCGACTGGCAAAGCGGCACCTCGCCCCTGGGCGAGATCGTCGTCCCCGAAGGCGAGTTTTACGACTACGAACACAAGTACGTGGACGACGTCGTCGGCCTGTCCTGCCCGGCCGACGTGCCCCCCCGCCTACGCCCAGCGCATCCGCGAGACCGCGTGGCGTGCCTTTGACGCGCTCGAATGTGAGGGCCTGGCACGCGTCGACTTCTTCCTCAACGAAGCTACCGACACCGTCATTATCAACGAAGTGAACACGCTGCCCGGCTTCACCCCCATCTCGATGTACCCGCAGATGTGGGCCGCCGCCGGTGTGTCCTACCCGGATCTTCTCAGCGAACTCCTCACCGAAGCGTCGCAGCGCCCCCTGGGCCTGCGCTGAGAGAGCGGCCGCGGTGACCCGCATCTGCGCGTGTCCCGCGGCCGCACCCCGACCTCGTTCATTCCCGTAACACCGACCCTGAAGGACACACATGACGACCAACCCCAAAGTCACTCTGGTGACATGCAAGGCGCTGCCCAATCTCTTCCCCGGGGAGGAAGGCCTGCTTGACGAGCTGGCGTCGCGCGGATGTGACCCGCAGATCAAGGTCTGGAACGATCCCGACGTCGACTGGGCCGATGCTGGCATGGTCGTCGTGCGCTCCGTCTCCGACTACGCCGCGGATCGTCCCGCCTTCCTGGAGTGGACGCGCCAGCTGCGCCGCGTGCAGAACTCGAAGGATGTGCTCAACTGGAACACAGACAAGCACTACCTGAAGGAACTCGCGGCGATGGGGCTGCCGACGATTCCGACGAACTGGCTTGAACCCTCCCAGAAGCTCACCAAGCACCAGATCCACACGCGCTTCCCGGCTTTCGGTGAGTTCGTCGTCAAGCCTGCCGTGTCTTCCGGCGTGCGTGATGTCGGCCGCTACACGACTGTGGACATCCGCCAACGTCAGGCCGCCATGCGCCAGGTGCAGGGCTTGCTGGGCGAGGGGCGCTCCGTCATGCTTCAGCGCTACGTTGAGGAAATCGACCTGCACGGCGAGATTTCGCTCGTGTTTTTCAATGGCCTGGTCTCCCACGCCGTTGAGAAGCGCTCGGCCCTGCACCCCGCCTCCGTCACGAACCCCAAGATGCACGAGGCTGTGCTGACCGCCGACTCTGCCGACTCCGTCGCGTGGACATGGGGTGAGCAGATCCGCTGCGTCCTGCACAACTACGTGCGAGCCCGCCTGGGCCACGACGAGCAGTTCCTGTTTAACCGCGTGGACCTGGTTCCCGACGGCAAGGGATCCTTCCTGGTCATGGAGGTCTCCCTCGTGGACGCAGACCTCTACCTCGGCTCGACGCCCGGTGCCCTGGGCAATTTCGCCGACGCGATCTCCGCGCGCGTTCACTGGTGACGCACGCCACCGCCGTGAAGGTGTCTCTCGAGTTTTCAAGCTCGGTCGGGTAGTGCTAAGCTCTACCCGTTGCCTTCACGGCGACGCGATGGTGGCTGTAGTTCAGTTGGTAGAGCACCTGGTTGTGGTCCAGGACGTCGCGGGTTCGAGTCCCGTCAGCCACCCCATTGCCCCGGCGCTTACGCGCCGGGGTTTTTGTTTCTTGAGTATGCTTGTAGCAGCCTCAATTGACCGGACAAAGGAGTTCTCATGCCCAGCGTGATTGCCTACGGATGCGACGACGCCACCACCCAGTTCCACCCCCTCCAGATCGACATTCGCGAACCCGGCGAGGGCGAAATCTACTTCGACGTCGCCTACGCGGGCATCTGCCACTCCGACATCCACTCCGCGCGCGGCGAGTGGGGTCCCGTCGCCTACCCGCTGGTGCCCGGCCACGAGTTCGTCGGCACCGTCGCCAAGGTCGGCCCCGGCGTCACCACCTTCAAGGTGGGGGACCGCGTGGGCGTGGGCTGCATGGTCGGCTCGTGCGGCACGTGTGAGATGTGCGAATCCGACTACGAGCAGTGGTGCACCTCGACGCCTGGCACCCTGTGGACCTACCGCGCCGACGCCGAGGGCAACCCGACGACCGGCGGCTACTCACGCGGCTTCACCGTGCGTGAGGACTTCGCGCTGCATATCCCCTCTGAGCTGGATTTTGCTGCCTGCGCCCCCCTGTTGTGCGCCGGCATCACCACCTATTCGCCGCTCAAGCATTACAACGTGGGCCCCGGATCGCGCGTCGCGATCCTCGGTATGGGTGGCCTCGGACATGTGGGCGTGCAGATCGCTAAGGCCATGGGCGCGGACGTGTCCGTCATCTCTCATGGACGTTCCAAGGAGGCCGACGCACGCCACTTCGGTGCTGACCATTTCTACGCCACCAGCGAGGAGGGCGTGCTCGAGTCCCTGCGCGGTACCTTCGACCTGATCCTGTGCACCGTGTCCGCCGAGGGCCTGGACTACGCAGGCTACATGGCCGCCCTGCGTCCCTACGGCGTCTTCGTCGACGTGGGCCTGCCCTCCGAGCCCGTCTCCCTGCCGCTGCGCGCCTTCGTCAACGGCGGCAAGTCGTTTGCGGGCTCCCAGATCGGCGGCATCGCCGAGACCCAGGAGATGCTCGACTTCTGCGCCGCGCACGGCGTCATCCCGCAGGTCGAGATGATCAGCGGCGAGGACATCACGCAGGCTTACGACAACATCGTGGATTCGCGCGTGCGCTACCGCTACGTCATCGACACCTCCACGTTCCCCGAAAGTGCGTGAGGCGTGCGTGCCTCTGATGGGACATCCTCGGGCCGTTTGGTTCGTGGATGTCCTGTTTGTTGGAGGCCTATTGGGGATTTGGTGCTGCCTGGCGCGCTGAACCCGCGTGACCTCGTCATGTACGTAGGGTGTGTGGCGTTGTCTGGGCCCGTTTGTGCGCGCGTTAACCCACCTAGTGGAAGTTGGGCGGGTGTGCCCACGTTCCACCAGGTGGGTTTAGCTACGCATAGGTGGGCGAGGGGAGTAACTGGGTGCTGTGTGGAGAGCGTAGATCCGTATTGGTGTGTTCATGGTACCGCTGTCGCAAGGGTGCGGGGGCATCTCAGTAGTAGCTCTGTCAAACGTTCGGCTCACCGTTCAGCTTGCAACGCCGCGTTCGATTCGTATCTTGCTGCTCAATCTCGGTAGGTGCATATACAAGCTTTGTCGACAAAGATTATGCGACTGGGAGTAGAGATGGTTATTGAGCCAGCTGGTCTTCGCATGGAGGGCGGAGCTCAGAAGGTGGCAAGTGTGACAGCTTCTTAGGTATATAAGTGGAGATCCTCGGTGCTCACTTGCAGTGACGCCTTGATTCAAGGGGCTATGGTTGCTGGGAAACTGATTGCATGTGAGAGATGTGTCATATATTATGAGGCTATTGTAAAACCTGGTGACAAAGAAGGTGTGACATGTTGTAGATCCTTGGCAAGGTGGAGGAGAAGTATTTTGCTTCTAACGCCACTGTGGCCCAGGCGGCTGGTGTTGTTGGTGTTGGTGCTGCAACTCGGCTTCCGTCTGGGGATGATGTCATGAAACCGTGGGCGCGTCGATTACCTTCACCACCATACGACCGTGGCCTTGGGCGATTCAGCCCACAACCAGGGCACCCCGCCAGCTGGTTGCACGACTCAACATCAAGCACCAGCGCATCTGGGGTGCGAACCATGCTCATCAGATGGAAGCCCTCCAAACCGACGAGCAGATCACACCGATCACAACGATCAAGCGACGCAGAGCAGCAGGTAGGGTGAGACACCGCCCGAGGTCCTTTGAAGATCGCGGGGGTTGAAGTCCGCTCATCATCAAGGACCTCGACCTCTACCCGCAACCCCCAACTAACACCCACTCACCCACACTCAACTCGGAAGAGCTGGATTTGGCGTGATTGCGGAGTTCCTGAAAACCATATACGTCGGTCATTCAGCGACGAAACGGCGAGCCTACTTGGAATTAGGAGGAATGCATGAACGTTTTCGAAGCCCAAGGTATTCGTAAAACCGGGTTAAGGGTCAAAATGTGTGTCTGGCTCGGCGTGTCGCGGGGGTTAGATTTGGCCTTTTTGAATGCCGATTGAGTGGGTGTAGTCGGTGTCGATAGCGTTGTCGTAGAGGGCTGGGCGTCCTGTTTCGTGGTCGGCTTGGTTCTCGGTTTGGGTCAGGGTGGATACTTTGGCGAGTTGGCCCTGGCCCCAGTCGGACTGCCTGGCGATTCGTACTGGATCGTCAGGCAGTTCCGTTTTTAAGTAGAGCCACCAATCCAGCATGCGGCGTTGTCGTTCGCCTGATCTGCCGCGGTGGGTTCTGGCGAGCAGTTTGAGCTGGGCGTTGATGCCGCCTTCTAAGCTGTTGGTGGTGGATTTGATCCGCTCGGGCGCAAGGACTCCTGCTGGCGGGTTGAGGTAGACAAACAGCATCTCGGACCGCCAAAGATGGTTGAGGCTGTTGTAGGCCTTGCGCACGTTGTGGTGGGTCCACACGCGGGTCCATGCACCTGTTTTGGGGTCTTTGATCATGGTTTTCTCGTTCATCCATTCCCGGTAGATCGTTGAAAACTCGTGCAGTTGCACACCCCACGCGGCGGCTTCATCCAGTGTGGTGATCCGGGTCAGTTTCAGCGCAAGTCGGTAGATGGTGCGCCCGGCATCGGTGCGTGGGTTGGTGGTGGTGTAGCGGCGGACCACGCGTTGGGCGTGGACGAGGCAGCGTTGAATTTTCGTAGTCGGCCAGCACTTTTTGATTGCGCTGTATGCGCCTTGGCCGCCGTCGATGACGGCGATGAGTGGGGCTTCGATGCGTTCAAGCAGCAGTTGGTAGTCGCGGGTGGTTTCGTGTTTGCACCAGTGCCAGGCGATCACGTGGTCGATGGTCGCCGCGACGATCAGGCAGCCACCGGCGGTGTAGGTGCCATCGAGAAATACCTGGTCGTAGATCCGCTTGTGGTGGCCGGCGGTGGGGTCAGGCACATCAACGAGCCAGCACCACTTGAAGCGCCGCTTCATGGTGGCGCGGCTAACACCGTTTCGTTTGGCTAGGTCGTCGAGTGATATTGCGGTGGTGCAATGCTCGATGAACTGGGTGAACACTGCCGCGTTGGTGATGTCGTTTCGACGTTTGACGCTGGAGGCGCCGCATTGTTTGCAGCGCCATCTGGTGGTGCCTTTGCTGGTGGTGCCGTTGCGTTTCATTTCACCGCCGCAGTGGCAGCGTGGTTGGTTCTTCGACATTGCGACACCACACCACGCCGCGCATAGCACATCACGGCTGCCACACCGAGGATTTCCCGTCGGGGGCTAGATATATGCTTCCGGAGCATATACTTTCCGGAAACCTACAGGTCAATCCGTGAAAATCCGCGATTCCGGACACACATTTTGACCCTTAACCCGTAAACCTATGGGGAAACGAAGGCGGTGGATGGGGTTGATCTATCACTGTCAGCGGGAGAGATCGTGACGATCCTAGGCCACAACGGCTCTGGAAAGACTACTTTTCTTGAGTGCGTTGAAGGGCTGCGTAAACCAGATGCTGGCACCGTTACTCTGTGCGGTAAGGTGCACGCTTATGGTTCCCCACTACCTGAAGGAGTGGGCGTTCAGATGCAGCAAGAACAACTGCCACCCCGAATAAAGGTCCGCGAGGCGCTCAGCCTCTTCGCGAGCATTTACGGCGTTGACGGCCCACCCCCCGACCTGATGCAAGCAATGACAATTGAGACGATCGCAGGCAAGCGCTTCGATACGCTCAGTGGCGGACAGAAACGTCGTGTGAGCCTCGTACTGGCCTTCATGGGCGACCCGCGAATCGTCTTCCTCGATGAACCGACGGCGGGGCTGGACCCAGAGGCACGCTCAGCACTCGTCGCTGTGCTCAAGGACCGACGGGACCGGGGCCTCACGGTGTTGGCAACACTACATGAGGTTGACCACGCGGCAGACCTCGCGGACCGAATCTTAATCATGGCACGCGGTCGTGTTCGCCGTGAGGGCACGGTTGATAGCCTCATGTCAACTCTGGGTGCCGACGCGTGCGTCGTGCTACCCCGCGGAACAGATCAAGCGCCATGGCAGGCCGCCGGACATACCCAGCTCAGCCCGGAGGGGGCTCTGCTGGTGTTCGGAGATCGGTCGACCCTCGAACGGGCAGTTCAGAACATTCCCAGTGGCCGCACGGCAGTGTTGAGGCCCACCAATCTGGGGGACGTCGTGACGCGTGAAGCGCAGAAAGCTGAGGAGGAAAAATGAACGGTTGGCGATCAACATGGGCGCTGTTCCGTGTGGAAACCCTTTTGTTCCTTCGGGAGCCATTCGCGGTTTTCTTCTCACTCGCGTTCCCACTAATTCTACTCCTCTTCGTAGGATCGATCGGTGGCACAGAAGAATTGCCGGCGGGCGGTCGTTTCATCGATGCGTATATGGCAACGATGATTGGTGTTACCGCCGCAAACGTAGGTCTCATGGGAATGTCGATTCATATTGCAGAGAATCGCGGTCAAGGTGTACTGAAGCGCTATCGCCTGTCACCAGTCCATTCCAGCGCATACTTCATCGCGCAGTTTTGCACAGCGGCGGTCGTCGTCGCAATCTCGATCGTCGCATTGGCAGTGGTTACCTTGGTTGTTTACGGACCGGCTCCGCATGCCAACTGGCCGATGCTGTTAGTGGTGTCAACTATTTCACTTTATGTCACCATGAGTCTCGGGCTCTTTTTAGGGGGTCTCGCAATGCCCGTCCGAAGTGTCCAAGTTGTGTCGGCTGCTATGTTCTTTCTGATGTTTTTCAGCAGTGGTGCTGCACTCCCACGTGAATCCTTCCCCGGCTGGCTGCAGACAGTTTCAGAGTTTAATCCCCCTCACGATTCTTAACCAAGCACTCATGGATGCCTATCTTGGACAGCAATGTTCGTGGTGGCGTCTAATCATTTTGGTGGTTGTTACCATCATCTTGAATCTAATCACGGTTCGAACGTTCGACTGGGAAGGAAGCAACTCGTGATTTCTAGTTATCAGTTGCCCACCATTACTAGTGGGGTCAGGGATGATTCCATGATTGTGAGGACGTTCAATCGCCGTCGACCGATCGTCAAGCCCACCTTGAGTGATGATGAGTATCATGCGCTAGTGGAGACGGAGTCATTGTATACTCCGAGTACCTTCACTCGGCTCCTCACAACGTATTTTCGCTCGGCTTCTGGTGCAGGGCTACACGTCGGTCATAGTCAGTACTTTGACTATGGCCATATTTCAAGTAAGATACTCGGCGTTGCTGGGCTTAATTCATCCTATGCTAGCCAGGTCTACCGTGGCGGTAAGGGCATTAATCTGCACGACATGTACGTGCCCTCCATGGGTGAGTAAGCTGTCCGAATTGGATCGTGGAATCGGAAAGTCGGAATTCTACCTGCAGAACCTTGACTTTTTCGAATTCCCCGTGTTGACGGCCATCGAGTTTGATCACTGGTTGAAGGATTTGCGCTACAACGCTGGTGACGGGGTGGGAGCAAGTCCCGATGCGGCGATGCGTTCTGCGCTCGGTGAGTACTGTCAGTCAGAACGCTCCTTGCGCATTTGTCAGCTGGCTGACAAATGGCAGTTTGAAATTGCTTTAAAGCGGCTATTTGGAATACATGCCGATGCTAAGCCTTACGAATTCGACCGATTCGTCCAAGCGATCACGTTCTATGGGTATCAACAGAATCAGAAGAAGGCTGACTGGTACTTCAATGGTGGTGGTGAAGTGAAACTGAGTGAATTGTATGCCCGATGTGACGCTGTGGAACCTGACTCGGTTAAGCGTATTCACTTAGCGATGCAGTCTCGTGGCATAGATCCGATTATGTTTGACTTCACTCCCCGTGCTTTTGCGCAGACTAAGGTATGGAAGGCTTTTATTCCTGAATTGTCCCAGCCCTACCCTCCGCAGTCGCCCGCGCTGGGACACCCTCGGTACTTGAAATGTCCTGTTGATGCAGGTTATCGCGATCATCCCATTGATCAGGCGGATCTCCTCCAAGATCCGCTTCCCTATCCGTAAGGAGTTTGCTCATGCTTGATCCAGTCGAAACTCTATGACGACCTCTGCTCACAGTACAGCAAGTCCGCATGGTCAGATCGCGCCTCTCATGACGCTTGCATCAGCTACGGCAGCCGTTCGTGTGGGTACACTTGCGGCTCTCATCCCGGGGTTGGTAGCAGCTCATGTTGGAACTAGAACTTGGTTGATACTAGCCCTGCACATCGCTGGTGCGCTGGCAACAGTTGTTGTGATTCTCGTTCAATCCCGTACTGGTTTGCTGATGGCTGTCCTCTACACCGGCTACTCCACGGTGGTCCTGGCGCTGAATGCTCCCAATGGCGCTCTGAGTTCAGTGACGTGGATCATTGGTGGCTTGACTTTGCTGATGACCCTCGCATCCTCGCTAACAGTACGGCGAAAGCAGAATCTGTTATGGCCAGTCTGGACCGCGCTATTAGGCGTGATCGTGGGATTCGTGGTGTTGTCAATCCTGCGTTGATAACCGGCTCTTCACAATTGAGGGTGTCGGGGTGGCGTTCGGGGTTGGGCGTGTCGTGGCCGGGTAGGGGAGGTCTTCCGCTGATGGGGGTTCCTACACCGTCCATCTGAAAGACCTCGACATGCCCAATTCGAGCAGACTCAAGGCGGCGGCATCACGTTCACCGTAGAGGTTGCGCAGTGTTCCTTGCCCCGTCGCTGCGTTGTACGTTTCTGGGTAGAAGTGGGATTCCCAGGTGTCATACGGCACAGCTGAGCAACCTCAGCCCTTCATGCTCTGAGACGTACGCCGGACCTCGGCGTATGAACGCCGAAAAAACTCATCATCATCAATGACACCCAGTAGGCAGTCGATCATGTTTCGACGTGCTCACGGGTGGGTTCAAAGCCTTCGTGCCATGCTGCTGCGAGGGCTTGCCGCACGGCGTTGCGCTGACGCGCGTCGAGGCGATCAAAGAGCTCAGGCCAACGGTCTTCAAAATCAAAAATCTCAGACATGAGGGGTCTCCTGTGACGACGCCTCCCATTATACACCAGCCTAAGCCCAACTTATTACCAACCGGTCCAACTCAGGCGTGCCCCTATCCTAGGCGCACTCTCTTGACCTTCGCGCACCACAGCAGCTATCCTGGACACTAGGACAAGGGCTGAAATGGGCCTTCCACTTTCGGGTGGTTGGTGACCGCGAAACCTGACAAAACAGAGCCTCGTAATAGTCCACTTGTGGGCGGCACGCTGAAGTCACGTCCTACAAACCCCCTTCCCTTTGGGTTGGGGGTTTTGTGTTGCCCGATTGTGTGCCCCCTGGCTAACTAGTGCACTAGTCACCTAGCACACTGGCTGACAAGTAGGCTAGGGTGCCAGCGTATTAGTGGATGGAGGGACCTCGGTGTTGAGGGGGTCATCGCGTGGAGGCTGCGGGGGGCGCGGTGATTGTCTTTGTTGATGGGCCTGTGCGCAAGTTGTTGACGGTTTGTTTATGCGGCTGTTGTCCAGGCCGCTTGGTGTAGTTCGTATTCGATGGGGGATTTGCCGCCGAGGCTGGTGTGGATGCGGCGGCGGTTGTAGAAGTCTTCGATCCAGGTGGCGACCCCGGTGTAGACCTGGTCACGGGTGGTGAAGGTACGCCGGTAGTAGTACTCGGTTTTGAGTGTGGCCCAAAGGATTCGGCCATGGCGTTATCCCAGCACACTCCAGCCCGCCCCATCGACACTCTTCCTTTCACGGCGCGCATGTAGGCTGCCAGCTTCTGGGAGGTGAACTGTGTTCCCCGATCAGCGTGGAGCACGACCCCTGCGGGGAAGCCGCCACGGGTGGTAGCGGCCATGTCGAGCGCGGTGATGACCAGGTCGGTGCTTTGCTGCTCGCCCATGGCGTATCCCAGGACTCTACGCGAGTGCGCATCGCGCACGGCGCACAGGTAGACCCAGCCTTGGGCGCACCGCAGGTAGGTCAAATCCGTGATCCATACCCGGTCCAGGGCGCCTTGGTCCCACTGGCGGGCGCAGTGATCCTCATGGGCCACCGGCCCGCGCCGGCCGCGCCTGGCCGGGCGTGGGTGCGTATTCAGGCCTGTCAGGCCTTGGCGGCGCATCGACGCGGCGACCGCCCGCACACCCACATCCACGCCCGCGCGCGCCAGAGCATGGCGGACACATGGAGGCCCATAGGTGCCGCCCGACACCTCGTGTTCCCAGGCCACCGCCTCATCCAAACGCCGACGCGCCGATGCGCGCTCACCCCGCTGGGGTGCACGGCTCTTCCACGCGTAATAGCCCGCTCGCGTGACACCCAGGACCTTGGCCATCAAGGTGATCGAGTAGGAAGCCCTTGTGCGCGTCCATCAGCTCAAAGCGCTGGTACTTTGGTGCACGGAGGCGAAGAAGGCGCTGGCTTTTCCCAAAAACTCATTCTCCTTCTCCAGCTCGCGCACCCTCCGGCGCAATGCCGTGATCTCAGCTTCCAGCTCGCGTGGATCAGGACGACCCTGTTCGGCGGCCTGGCGCCGCTCGCGCTCGAGTTTGACCCACCGGCCCACCACCGATTCGCCCAGCCCTAAATCCCGGGCCACAGACGCGATTCGTGGACCCCGTATCCAACACCAGAGACGCAACATCACGACGATACTCCGGCGTACAACGACGACGAGAACCCATACCAGGCACCTCACTGGCCGCAGGCACACGCACCCGCTTCACGAAGTGTCAACAACACAAGCCTAAGCCCAGATCCTCCATCCCAAACGGAGTCTTGGCGGCCGTGACCTTCAGGTCGTTGACCAGCTTCTGGGCCTTGGCCTGGTCGCCCAGCATGGTGGTAAAGCTCGTGGTGTACTGCTCCATCGAGGCGTTGTAGGCAACACCGTCCTTCATGGCCTGGGCAAACCCACGACCAATCCCGGCGATAGCCCCGCCAATAGCTTTGACCCCGCCGATGATCGCCTCAGCAGCAAGGTTGGCTTTCAGGACATCACCGAAGATGCGGGTCTTGCCCGAGGTGTCGTCGAGCTCGCCGCCGAGTTCGTCGACCTCGCGGGAGAGCTTGTCCGCACCACTGGCCGCGTCCTTGAACTCACCCTCACTGGAGCCTGCCGCAGTGGTGAGCTGGTCGATCTTAGTAGTGTTCTCGGAAAGTTCGCGCTCCATGTCGTTGAGCGTGGCGGTGGCGTTGTTGAGCTGGATCCGCCAATTCTGGGTGCGAGAATCTGACTGCCCGAAGGACGCAGACGCGTTATCCAGTGCGGCCTTCAGAGCCTGGATTTTGGAGCGCTGGGCCTCGATCTCTTTGCCGAGCACCTGGTTGCGGGCTGTCAGGGCGTCAGCGTCGGTGGCGTTCTTGCCGAACTGGGAGGCCACCACCTTCATCTCTGAGCCAAGCACCCGCATCTCACGGTTGATGTCCGCGATCGCTTTCTTGAACTCCCGCTCACCCTCCAGGCCAATCTTCAAACCAAAAGTGCTATCAGCCATGGCGTGTGCCTTTCTGGGGATACGGAAAAGCCCCACCACAACACGTGGAGGGGCATGAGGAAGCCGGAAACTGGGGTATTGGAGCACTCTGACGCGTGATGTCTGCGCGCTTCTTGGCTACTGCAGCAGCTACGTACTAAACTGGTCCCACCAGTACCGGCTCGCCACGTCTTCGGATGTGGTCAGAGCCGGTCATCATGTGCCGAGGGTGTCCTATCGGAACAGAGAGGCCAAGCCCCTGGCGCAATCGTGACCTAGTGCGTGGGTTAAGGGTCAAAATGTGTGTCCGGAATCGCGGATTTTCACGGATTGACCTGTAGGTTTCCGGAAAGTATATGCTCCGGAAGCATATATCTAGCCCCCGACGGGAAATCCTCGGTGTGGCAGCCGTGATGTGCTATGCGCGGCGTGGTGTGGTGTCGCAATGTCGAAGAACCAACCACGCTGCCACTGCGGCGGTGAAATGAAACGCAACGGCACCACCAGCAAAGGCACCACCAGATGGCGCTGCAAACAATGCGGCGCCTCCAGCGTCAAACGTCGAAACGACATCACCAACGCGGCAGTGTTCACCCAGTTCATCGAGCATTGCACCACCGCAATATCACTCGACGACCTAGCCAAACGAAACGGTGTTAGCCGCGCCACCATGAAGCGGCGCTTCAAGTGGTGCTGGCTCGTTGATGTGCCTGACCCCACCGCTTAGCCACCACAAGCGGATCTACGACCAGGTATTTCTCGATGGCACCTACACCGCCGGTGGCTGCCTGATCGTCGCGGCGACCATCGACCACGTGATCGCCTGGCACTGGTGCAAACACGAAACCACCCGCGACTACCAACTGCTGCTTGAACGCATCGAAGCCCCACTCATCGCCGTCATCGACGGCGGCCAAGGCGCATACAGCGCAATCAAAAAGTGCTGGCCGACTACGAAAATTCAACGCTGCCTCGTCCACGCCCAACGCGTGGTCCGCCGCTACACCACCACCAACCCACGCACCGATGCCGGGCGCACCATCTACCGACTTGCGCTGAAACTGACCCGGATCACCACACTGGATGAAGCCGCCGCGTGGGGTGTGCAACTGCACGAGTTTTCAACGATCTACCGGGAATGGATGAACGAGAAAACCATGATCAAAGACCCCAAAACAGGTGCATGGACCCGCGTGTGGACCCACCACAACGTGCGCAAGGCCTACAACAGCCTCAACCATCTTTGGCGGTCCGAGATGCTGTTTGTCTACCTCAACCCGCCAGCAGGAGTCCTTGCGCCCGAGCGGATCAAATCCACCACCAACAGCTTAGAAGGCGGCATCAACGCCCAGCTCAAACTGCTCGCCAGAACCCACCGCGGCAGATCAGGCGAACGACAACGCCGCATGCTGGATTGGTGGCTCTACTTAAAAACGGAACTGCCTGACGATCCAGTACGAATCGCCAGGCAGTCCGACTGGGGCCAGGGCCAACTCGCCAAAGTATCCACCCTGACCCAAACCGAGAACCAAGCCGACCACGAAACAGGACGCCCAGCCCTCTACGACAACGCTATCGACACCGACTACACCCACTCAATCGGCATTCAAAAAGGCCAAATCTAACCCCCGCGACACGCCGAGCCAGACACACATTTTGACCCTTAACCCTAGTGCGTGCTCGGCATCAGTGTGCTAACATGGGTGTCAACACGACCGGTTCCGCTGCCCATCTCGATGGGAGTCCAGGGCCGGTCCCTTTCTATCTTCACGAGGTCGCATGGGGACAAAGCCGTTCAAGAGCTATGAGGAACAGGTCAGTATCCTCCAGTCACGAGGAATGGGCATCGACGATCCGGCTCATGCTGCCGAAGTTCTGCGTACGCATAACTACTATCGGTTATCGGGTTACTGGCACTCGATGCGTCAAGTAGATCCCCAAACACATGCGGCACTCGATGTTTTCAAGGACGGCGCCACCCTCGATCTTGTCCTCGCGCTCTACGACTTCGATGCTCGATTGCGCCACGCGGTTTTTGCGAACCTTGCTCCCGTAGAGCTAGCGATCCGTTCATTGCTTGGCTACCATCTCGGGGCACTTGACCCGCTGATTCACCTCGATGCATCGAAGCTCAGTGCCACCGCGAGCAATCCTTCAAAGCGCAATAAGGGCGCTACTGAGCATGATGACTGGGTAAGGAAATATCGCCAAGCGTTGCGTAGCTCTCGGGAGGACTTCGTCGAGCACCACCGCAGCCAATATGACGGAGTCCTTCCTGTCTGGGTGGCTGTTGAAGTCATGGATTGGGGAATGCTCTCTCACCTGTACAGGTTTACTCCCAACCCTGCTCGCAATCGCATAGCTAGAGAGTGCAATATGAGCGGGCCGCAATTGGAGTCGTGGCTAAAGTCGCTCAATATTCTGCGGAATTATTCGGCTCATCATGCTCGCTTGTTTACGCGAGTGTTCGACATTAAACCAAAGACAATCGATGATCCTCGTATGAAGCCAGTTGAGAGCGTCTCACATCTCGTGTTTGGTCAGCTCAGCCTCATACGTTATCTGCATGCTGTTTTGGGAACAGATGGAGGTGTACCTGACCTCGCAGGCGTTCTGGAAAGCTATCCTCACAACCAGCTCGTCTCGTTCCATCGCCTGGGCACGCCCGAGAATTGGCGCGAGCTCGACCTCTGGTCCTAGCTAGATTGCTGACCCACAGCAACGCGAAAGCCCGTGTCGAAACACGGGCCTCGGAATTGGAGCACTATCAGGCGTCCATCTCCAGAGTGCCAGATTTACAGCAGATGGACAAGACCTGCGGCGGCGCCAACTAGGGTAAACTCTACTGGCGAAGACCCCGGAACGATCCCCAGCTTTGGCTGCATCGCCGGGGTTACCGCTTTTCTTACACTGGTACATGCCCCGGCGAGAATACCTGTACCGCAAGTGCTGCAGATGAACTGTGTGCCCCGATCAGTGTGGAGCACGACCCCAGTGGGGAAGCCGCCACGGGTGGTGGCGGCCATGCCGAGCGCGGTGATGACCAGAGCGCGTGCTTTGCTGCTCACCCATGGCGTATCCAAGCACTCGACGCGAGTGCGCATCACGCACGGCGCACAGGTAGACCCAGCCTTGGGCGCACCGCAGGTAGGTCAAATCCGTGATCCACACCCGATCCAGGGCACCTTGGTCCCACTGGCGGGCGCAGTGATCCTCATGGGCCACCGGACCCCGCCCGCCGCGCCTGGACGGGCGCGGGTGCGTATTCAGGCCCGTGAGACCTTGGCGGCGCATCGACGCGGCGACCGCACGCACCCCCACATCCACGCCCGCGCGCGCCAGAGCATGGCGGACACATGGAGGCCCATAGGTGCCGCCCGACACCTCGTGTTCCCAGGCCACCGCCTCATCCAAACGCCGACGCGCCGATGCGCGCTCACCCCGCTGGGGTGCACGGCTCTTCCACGCGTAATAGCCCGCTCGCGTGACACCTAAAACCTTAGCCATCACAGTGATCGAGTAGGAAGCCCTTGTGCGCGTCCATCAGCTCAAAGCGCTGGTGTTTTGGTGCACGGAGGCGAAGAAGGCGCTGGCTTTTCCCAAGAACTCATTCTCCTTCTCCAGCTGGCGCACCCTCCGGCGCAATGCCGTGATCTCAGCTTCCAGCTCGTGTGGATTAGGACGACCCTGTTCGGCGGCCTGGTGTCGCTCGCGCTCGAGTGTGACCCACCGGCCCACCACCGATTCGCCCAGCCCTAAATCCCGGGCCACAGACGCGATTCGTGGACCCCGTATCCAACACCAGAGACGCAACATCACGACGATACTCCGGCGTACAACGACGACGAGAACCCATACCAGGCACCTCACTGGCCGCAGGCACACGCACCCGCTTCACGAAGTGTCAACAACACAAGCCTAAGCCCAATTCGAGCAGACTCAAGGCGGCGGCAGCACACTCACCGTAGAGGTTGCGCAGCGTCCCCTGCCCCGTCGCAGGGTTGTACGTTTCTGGGTAAATAGGATTCCCAGGTGTCGTACATTATAGCGACGTGGGCTTGTTGTTTGTGTTCTGCATGAGGCGCTTGACCAACTCCCTTGAGCGGCGCTGGTACTCGCTGAGATCAATCAGCCCGAGCGCATAGTCTGTCAGGTTTTCCACGTGCTCACGGGTGGGTTCAAAGCCTTCGTGCCATGCTGCTGCGAGGGCTTGCCGCACGGAGTTGCGTTCACGTACGTCGAGGCGGTCGAAGAGTTCTGGCCAACGGTCTTCAAAATCAAAAATCTCAGACATGAGGGGTCTCCTGTGACGACGCCCCCATTATACACCAGCCTAAGCTCAACTTATTACCAACCGGTCCAACTCAGGCGTGCTCCTCTCCTAGGCGCACTCTCTTGACCTCCGCGCACCACAGCAGCTATGCTGGACAATAGGACAAGGGCTGAAATGGGCCTTCCATCTTCGGGTGGTTGGTGACCGCGAAACCCGGTGATCAAGTGCCCAAGGACCAATAGCCTTCGCGGCGGCAGACTGATACCACGTCCTGCAAACCCCCTTCCCTTTGGGTTGGGGGTTTTGTGTTGCCTGATTGTGCACCCCCTGGCTAACTAGTGCACTAGTCACCTAGCACACTGGCTGACAAGTAGGCTAGGGTGCTAGCGCATTAGTGGATGGAGGGACCTCGGCGTTGAGGGGGTCATCGCGTGGAGGCTGAGGGGGCGTGTAGGAGCGGGGCGCGGTGATTGTCTTTGTTGACGCGCGTTCATCATCTGTTCGAGCCGTGCGCTCTTGTCACGTATGAGTTGTGTGGTTGTCGCATCTGGGGTGCTGGGGGTGGTGCGCGGGCCGCCAGTGCGTGGCTGTGCTATCTGGCGGAAGATGGGGATGAGCGAATCGGGTACAGGTTCGTAGGTCCCAAGATCGGGTCCTGAGAGCATGCTTGCTTGGTTCCAGACGTGTGGGCTGACGCGCGCGAAGTTGAAGGTGAACTGTGACTGCTCGGCCACGTGCTCCATAAATATTTTCGAGGTGCGGCCGTTGCCTTCTCGGAAGGGGTGGGCTTGGTTGAGGTATGCGAAGACTTCAGCGGATGCGCGCGCACAATCGTCCAGGTTGAGCTCTGCCCAGCTCGTTTGGTTCACTAGACGGTGTACGTCATCGAGGTATTGGTCGACCTCACCGGAATGAACGTCAGCAAACGATGAGATGTTTTTTGACATGTTCACGCTGCGGTAGTGCCCAGCCCACTCAAAGACATCCTGGAACAGGTAGCGATGAATAGCGCGAAGGTGCTCTGCATCAAACGTGCGTTCCACATCAGCAACCCCGTGCATTAAGTCAGATTCGCGTGAAGAAGTCTCTGTGTATTCGAGCAGACTCAAGGCGGCGGCATCACGCTCCCCAAAGAGGTTGCGCAGTGTTCCCTGCCCCGTCGCGGGGTTGTACGTTTCTGGGTAGAAGTAGGATTCCCAGGTGTCGTACATCATAGCGACGTGGGCTTGCTATTTGTGTTCTGCAAGAGGCGCTTAACCATCGCCCGTGAGCGGCGCTGGTACTCGCTGCGATCAATCAGCCCGAGCACGTAGTCTGTCAGTTTTCGACGTGCTCACGGGTGGGTTCAAAGCCTTCATGCCATCCTGCGGCAAGTGACTGACGCACGGCGTTGCGCTGACGCGCGTCGAGGCGGTCGAAGAGCTCTGGCCAACGGTCTTCAAAATCAAAAATCTCAGACATGAGGGGTCTCCTGTGACGACGCCTCCCATTATACACCAGCCTAAGCTCAACTTATTACCAACCGGTCCAACTCAGGCGTGCCCCGATCCTAGCTGCACTCTCTTGACCTTCGCGCACCACAGCAGCTATCCTGGACACCAGGACAAGGGCTGAAACGGATACTTGGCAGCGCGAGCTGTTAGATGATGACCGCGAAACCTGACGAAACAGAGCCTCGTAATAGTCCACTTGTGGGCGGCACGCTGAAGTCACGTCCTGCAAACCCCCTTCCCTTTGGGTTGGGGGTTTTGTGTTGCCCGATTGAGCAGCTGTCGCACCCAAGTCGGGTTATAGGGTTAGGTTATAGGAGGGCTATAGGCGCAAACGTGGTGCTTTAGACGGCGTGTCGTGGGTCTAGTGGGCGCGTCCGGCCCAGCCTTTGCGTGGCCAGAGTCCTTCTTCTGGGGTGGGGGTTCCTTCCGGGATTCCGTGGCGTTTCTGATCGGTGTGGTTGGGGTGTTTTGGTGTGGGGATCCGGCGGGGTGTGGGGCGCCCGTCGTGTTCCCATTGGGTCAGGACTTCGGTGGGGGTCGGGGGTTGTGGGGTGCGCAGGAGGAGAGCCCATTCGGCGATGACGGCTTGGTGGTAGGCACTGGCACCGCGGTGAGCGTGGAGGAGTTCACGCACGACAGCGTTGATGGATTCGACGTGGTTGGTGGTGGCGCAGGCCGGCGGGTCGGCTGGTGTGCCGTCGGGGTTGGTCAGGTAGGTGAACAGCACTCCTTGGCGTGCCAGTCGTGCCAAGCGTCGGTAGGCGCGGCGCGTGCGTTCATGCGTGTACCACCAGGTTTTACCGGTTTTTGACGCCCATGCAGGGTCTTGAGCGGCGAAGGTGCGCTGTGACATCCATTCTCGGAAGGTGTGCCCAAAGTCGTGGAGCATCGTCAACCACGCGCTGGCTTGGTCGACGCTGGTGATGCTCGTCAAGCGTCGTGACAAGGCCAGCAACGCCCGTGCGGGTTCGGTTCTGGGATGCATGGTGAGGTCGCGGATGATGTCACGATGAACGTGGACCAGGCAGGAGCCTGTCAATTTTTCTGTGTATGGGGGTTAGAGGTAGGGGGTGATTCGGTCGGGGTAGGCGGTGGTGAGTTGGGCGAGGGCTTGTTTCCAGTTGGTGGTGGTGTGTCCTTGGATGAGGCGGGTGTGTCCTGTTCGTTTGTTGGCGGGTTTGCCAGCGTCTGTGAGGCGCTGGGCGGCGCGTTTGTCTTCGATGTTGCAGATGGCGAGCCACAAGAGTTTGACGGCGGCTTCTTCGCTGGGGAAATGCCCGCGGTTCTTGGTGATTTTACGCAGCTGGTAGTTCAACGATTCGATAGCGTTGGTGGTGTACACGACGCGGCGCAGCATGGGCGGGAACGCCAGGAACGGCGTGAAGCGCTGCCAGGCGCGCTGCCAGGTCAGGGCCGTTTGGGGGTAGCGCGCTCCCAGGTCGCTGGCCGCGAAGTCTTCGAGCGCCTCTCGGGCGGTTTCCTCATTGGGCGCGCTGTACACGGCCTTGAGAGCGGCGGCGACGTTCTTGCGGTCCTTGTAGGACACGAAACGCATGGAGGCGCGGATTAAGTGAACGACGCAGGTTTGGACCATGGACTGGGGCCAGGTCGCTTCGATGGCTTCGGGCAGGCCAGTAAGTCCGTCGCAGCACACGATCAGGACATCGCGCACGCCTCGGTTGGCCAGCTCGGCGCACACGTGGGCCCAAAAAGCCCCTCCTTCATCGGCTTGGACCCAGATGCCCAGCACATGCTTGACGCCCTCCATGTCCACTCCCACCGCCAGGTGAGCGGCCCGGTTTTCCACCCTGTGATCGCGTCGGACTTTGATGCGGATCGCGTCCAGGTAGATCACCGGGTAGAACGCTTCTAGGGGGCGGTGCTGCCACTCCAAGACGGCCTCGCACACCGCGTCAGTGATCGTGGGAAATCGCCCCCTCCGCTGACCTCCACGCCCAGGGTGGAGGCCAGGTGATGGCGGATATCGCGTACCGTCATCCCCCCGGCATACAAGCTGATAATCATCGCATCCAAGCCATCGAGGCGCCGCTGTCCTTTACGTACCAGGCGCGGGGTGAATGAGCCTGCCCGGTCCCGGGGAACCTCGATCTCGAAGGCACCCACCTCCGATATCACGGTCTTCTTCGTCGTGCCCCTCCTCGTGTTCGAGCGCGCCTGGGTGCTGGTTTGGCCCTTCTCATACCCAAGTGCTCGGAAAGCTCCGCGGCCAACCCGCGCTCCAAGGCCTCCTTGAGCAACGCCGGCAACAAGCCCTGGCTGCCCGTCATCTCGATCTCGCCAGCATCAAGACGCTCAAACAACGCATCCAACGCACCAGAGCTGCGAAGCTCCTCCACCGTCTCACGCCCACTAGCGCGAGCCACAACAACATCATCATCATTCATCATGCATCAATCCTTTCAAACAAAAGACGGATACACAGACAATTGAACACGCCCCCAGGCAGCGTTGCACGCGCGTGGAGGGCCATAGGTGCGCGATAGCCGCCAAGGCGCCTGCAGCACCGTCGGTGGTGACCACATCGGCAGGAGCGAGGCGTTCAAGTAGGGCCGTGTAGGCCTGCGCGGATTCGTTGGCCGCCCACTGCCACTCCAGCACATGCTCGCGGTCTCGGGCGATCAGCAGCACCCATCCGCCTGACAGGTGCATGCCGTCAATGAAGATCTGATCGTGGACCTGCCCGGTGACGGGCGGGTGAGGTACCGGCACCTGCCAGCACCAACAGGTACGACGCCGGAAAGCGCGCGCTGAGCCTTCCTGTTCGTCTTGGGTGTGCCGAGACGTCGCCCACGCGATGAAGTCTGCCAGCTCATCGGCTTGTTCGTGTCGGCGCGCACGCCCTGATGGACATGTGGTTGACAGGGCGCACGAGGTGCATTTCCACCGTTGAGCGCCCGCCGCGGTGTGTCCATTCTTCTTCATCGGCACAGCGCACACCGGGCAACGCCGAGCACGATTCGATCGTGTTCTCACCCACTACACGATCACCCCAGAAAGTCAAGGAAGCTGCGCGATTAACCGCCCGAACCTAAATAACAGCGACTTTCGCCCGCAATCCCAACCTAAACACGGAACTTAAGCACCACGTTCGTGACCTATAGTCCTTATAGGACACTGCGTGTTGCTGGAAGGGTGACTTTTTGGCTTTCTGGTGCGGGAAAGTCGGTGTTTTAGTTGGTTGGGACCAACTATGAGGATGGACAGATCGTGTTGCTGGAAGGGTGACTTTTCGGCTTTATTGCGCGGGAAAGTCACTTTTTTAGTTGGTCGTGTTTGCCTCGTTCTTGGGGTTATAGGACGCTGCGTGTTGCTGGAGGGTGGCGGTCTGCCCCGCTCGCCTTCCGCCCCGCGAGCTTTGCTCGGCGCGTCGGCTTGAAGCTCGGCCAAGCCCTCCCACAACACCTGTGGCCTACCCCCAACCAACACGTTTCGTCCTATAGCCCTCGTCCTCTAGTACCTATACTCAGTAAACTCGCACGTAATTCCCCTGTGGCTCCTTCAAACATTGAATTTGCATCGTTGGAATTGCAACGTTTTCCCGCGGTCTCGAAAAATTACCGTCTTAAATTATGTGCGAAATTTGTCTGGGCCAGGCCTGCCATCGCCCGCCGTCATCGCGGCCAAGCCCTACCACAACACCTGGGACTAACCCCAGCAACACGAAATGTCCTATAACCCCCCAAGTCAGCCGCATCGTCGGGTGTGAGCAAAAGAAAGCCCCGGGCCAGCTGGCCCGGGGCTTTCCGTATTGTGGAGCGGATGACGGGAATCGAACCCGCGTGATCTGCTTGGAAGGCAGAGGCTCTACCATTGAGCTACATCCGCGTACCCCCGAAGGGGACACGCAAGATCCTAGCGTCAAACGTCCACGTGCGCGACATTTAGAATCCCCTCCCGTATGATGGGGCAACGGACACACGTCCATCGGGGTGTAGCGCAGCTTGGTAGCGCATCTGCTTTGGGAGCAGAGGGTCGCAGGTTCAAATCCTGTCACCCCGACCAACAGCGGCAGCAATGTCGCAACGGCCACAACGAGCAGGGAGGGGCCATGCCGTCCTACCGGACCATCCTCACGGTCACCACCCTGGCACCCGGACGCCGCCCCGAAGAAGTCGAACAGGCGGCGCGCCGGGTCACCCGACTCGAATCCTGGGACATCGCCATCGCCGCAGGGCAGCCCCGTGTCACCGCCCGATTCACCGCCGTTGACGACGCCGAGGCCCGAGCTACGCACGCCGCGATCGTCGGTGGCGTGCGTGAGGTTGCGAACGTGCCTCGGGCGCGATTGGCAGCCGTCGTGCGCGGTCGCTCCCACTACCTGACCCCCTAACGAGCACCGATCCGACAAGCCAGCCCAGGCCTCGTTCCAGGCCCCACGGGAGCGACACGCGTGTGTGATTGCGCACGAGAAGGGGCCGTGATCGGCTCCATACACCCGTTTTGGCACGGCGAAGAGAGACATCGTGGGGGCCGTAGCGTACACTGGGCGAGTTGTTATGCGCCCAAAATGGGCGTTCCCCCGATTTGTAGACTACGGAGCGTACGCACGTGAAGAGCACCGTTGAAACCCTCGAGCCCACCAAGGTTCGTCTGACCGTTGAGGTTCCCTTCGAGGAACTGAAGTCCGAGATGGACAAGGCGTACAAGGAGATCGCCGGACAGGTCAACATCCCCGGCTTCCGTAAGGGCCACGTGCCTCCGCGCATCATCGACCAGCGCTTCGGCCGCGCCGCCGTCATCGAGCAGGTCGTCAACCAGGTCCTGCCCGGCCACTACTCCGACGCCGTCAACGAGAACGACCTGCGCCCCATGGCTCAGCCCACCGTCGACGTCACCGAGATCCCCAACGTGACCGGCGCCCAGGGCGGCCAGCTCGTCTTCACCGCCGAGGTTGACGTCGTCCCCGCCTTCGAGCTGCCCGAGATCGACGAGTCCATCGTCGTCGAGGTCGCCCCCACCGAGGTCACCGACGAGGACGTGGAGAAGGAACTCGAAGACCTGCGTGGCCGCTTCGCCACCCTCAAGACCATCAACCGCAAGGCCAAGACCGGCGACTTCGCCACCATCGACCTGGTTGCCACCATCAACGGCGAGCAGGTTGACTCCGCCTCCGACGTCTCCTACGAGATTGGCTCGGGCACCATGCTCGACGGCCAGGACACTGCCCTGCGCGGCACCAAGGCCGGCGACGAGGTCACCTTCACGTCCACGCTCAAGGGCGGCGACCACGAGGGTGAAGAGGCCGAGGTCACCATCACCGTCAAGGCCATGAAGGCGCGCGAGCTGCCCAAGGCCGACGACGACTTCGCCCAGATGGTCTCCGAGTTCGACACTATGGAAGAGCTCACCGAGGACCTGAAGAAGCAGGCCGCCGAGTCCAAGGAGTCCCAGCAGGCCCTCGCCGCGCGCGACGCCCTCATCGACGTCCTGCTGGACAAGGTCGAGATCGTCCTGCCCGAGTCCGCGGTCGACCACCAGGTCGAGCACCGCGTCGGCGAGGACGCCAAGCCCAAGGAGAAGGAGGAAGCCCGCGAGGCTGTCGAGAAGGAGATCCGCACCGAGCTGCTCTCCGAGGCCCTGGCCAAGAAGTTCGACGTGCAGGTCTCCCAGCAGGAGCTGATCGACTACGCGATCCAGATGTCGCAGAACTTCGGCATTGACATCAACCAGCTGTTCTCCTCCTCCCAGCAGATGGCTAACGTTGTGGCCGACCTGGGCCGCTCGAAGGCTCTCATCGAGGCCCTGAAGGTCGTCACCGTCAAGGACACGAACGGCGCCGACGTCGACCTGTCCAAGTTCTTCGGCACCGATCCGGCCGTCGAAGAGGGTGCGGAGATCATCACCGAGGTGGCCGACGAGCAGGAGTGAGTGAGGGCGCGGTCCCATCCGCGCTCGATCACCCCAATCTGACGGCGAGGGGCGAGGCTACGGCCTCGCCCCTCGAGCGCATGTGCCGACAGCGAAACGGCGGCCCGGCGCGCGCACGAGCGGGCGCGCACCGGGTACGGTTGACACCAATGGGGCCGACTGGGCCCGCGAACAGACGAGGAGGTACGCGTGAGCGTGCACAATACCGGGGCTGCCGGCGAGGGCTCGCAGCTGGGACTGGGGGACTCCGTCTACCAGCGCCTGCTCAAGGAGCGCATCATTTGGCTGGGCGGCGAGGTTCGCGATGACAATGCGAACGCGATCTGCGCGCAGCTGCTGCTGCTCGCGGCAGAGGACCCGGACCGCGACATCTACCTGTACATCAACTCGCCCGGCGGCTCGGTGACAGCCGGCATGGCCATCTACGACACGATGCAGTACATTAAGCCGGATGTCGTGACGGTCGGCATGGGCCTGGCCGCGTCGATGGGCCAGTTCCTGCTCACTGCGGGCGCGCCCGGCAAGCGCTACATCACGCCCCACACGCGCGTCCTGCTGCACCAGCCCCTGGGCGGTGCGGGCGGCTCCGCGACGGAGATTCGCATCAACGCGGACCTGATCTTGGGCATGAAGAAGGAACTCGCAGCAATCACCGCGTCTCGAACGGGTAAGACCGTTGAGCAGGTGGAGGCCGACGGCGATCGCGACCACTGGTTCACGGCGCAGGAGGCCCTCGAGTACGGCTTCGTCGACCGCGTGATCGACAGCCCGCAGGAGATCGGAACGCGAGGAGAGAACTGATGAGCACTCAGCCCTACTTTGAGGCGGTCACCCGCCAGATGCCGCAGGCCCGCTACGTGCTGCCCGATTTCGAGGAACGCACGGCTTACGGTTTCCGCCGCCAGAATCCCTACACGAAGCTGTTCGAGGACCGCATCGTGTTCCTGGGCGTGCAGGTCGATGACGCCAGCGCGGACGACGTGATGGCGCAGCTCCTGGTCCTGGAGTCCCAGGATCCGGATTCGCTGATCACCATGTACATCAACTCGCCCGGCGGCTCCTTCACGGCGCTGACCGCGATCTACGACACGATGCAGTACATCAAGCCGCAGGTGCAGACGGTGTGCCTGGGCCAGGCCGCCTCCGCAGCGGCCGTGCTGCTGGCGGCTGGTTCGCCCGGCAAGCGCCTGGCGCTGCCCAACGCTCGTATCCTTATTCACCAGCCGGCGATGGAGGGTATGCAGGGGCAGGCCTCGGACATTCAGATCGTCGCCGACGAGATCGACCGCATGCGCGCGTGGCTCGAGGACACCATCTCGAAGCACTCGGGCAAGCCGGTGGAGCAGGTGCGTCGCGACATCGAGCGCGACAAGATCCTCACCGCCCCGCAGGCCGCCGAGTACGGCCTGATCGACCAGGTGCTGGAGTCTCGTAAGGCTCTGTGACGTTCTCGTCATCGACGAGGCCGTGGCTTCCCCGCGCGCACATGCGTGGTGGGTGCCACGGCCTCGTTGCTATTTGCTTGGTCAGACGGTTGCCGCGCTGACAATTGTCGGCTACAGGTGAACTTTCATAACAATAGGCGTGGCTAAGCGGGAATATCCCTCGCGTGCACTACGTTATTTGCTAGTAAGTGCGAAAGCACATCCGACCGAATGGCAAAACGTTCAACACCTTGGAGGTCTCGTGGCTCGTCTGACTGATGGCGCGGAACTGCTCAAGTGCTCTTTCTGCGGGAAGAGCCAGAAGCAGGTACGTAAGCTCATTGGCGGCTCCGGCGCATATATCTGCGACGAGTGCATTGAGCTGTGCAACGAGATCATCGAGGAGGAACTCGGTTCGCAGCAGTCCTCCTCGTCTGCGACGCCGCTGCCCAAGCCGCGCGAAATTAACGAATTCCTCAATACTTGGGTGATCGGTCAGGATCGGGCCAAGCGTGCGCTGTCCGTGGCCGTGTATAACCATTACAAGCGTGTTCGCTCGCGCGAAGCTGGCAACGCGGAAGACATGTTGGGCACCAAGTCCAACATCTTGCTCCTGGGCCCCACGGGCACGGGTAAGACCCACCTGGCGCGCTGCCTGGCCCGCCTCCTCGACGTGCCTTTCGCGATCGTGGACGCGACTGCCCTGACTGAGGCCGGCTACGTGGGCGAGGACGTGGAGAACATCCTCCTGCGCCTCATCCAGGAGGCCGACGGCGATATCAAGAAGGCCGAGAAGGGCATCATCTACGTCGACGAGATCGACAAGATCGGCCGCAAGGCCGAGAATGCCTCCATCACACGCGACGTGTCGGGCGAGGGTGTGCAGCAGGCTCTCCTGAAGATCATCGAGGGCACGGTCGCCTCCGTTCCGCCCACGGGCGGACGCAAGCACCCCCATCAGCAGTTCCTGGAGATCGACACCTCCGGCATCCTGTTCATTGCGGCTGGCGCTTTCGCCGGCATCGAAGACATCGTCAAGGCCCGCCTGGGTCGACGCTCCACGGGCTTTGGCTCCGAGCTCAAGAGCGCCTCGGAGATGGGCGACCTCTACGAAGCCGTGTCCGCCGAGGACCTGCACAAGTTCGGCATGATCCCCGAGTTCATCGGCCGTCTGCCCATCCTGACTTCCACGAAGGAACTCACGGAGGAGGACCTGGTGCGCGTCCTCACCGAGCCGTCGAACTCGCTGGTGCGCCAGTATCAGCACCTCTTCGAGCTTGACGACATGGACCTGGAATTCACGCACGAGGCGCTGCTGGCGATTGCCGCGCTCGCGAACGAGCGCAAGACCGGCGCCCGAGGCCTGTCCTCGATCATGGAGCAGACTCTGTCCGACCTCATGTTTGACCTTCCCAGCCGCGACGACGTCGCCCGCGTGGTCGTCACCCGCGACCTGGTGGAGGGCGTGGGCGAGGCCGAGCTGTACCCCGAACGTTCCTCGGAAGGCAAACGCAGTGCCTGATCCCTCCCGCTACACTGAGGCTCAGTCGAAACGATAGGGGAGGAAGTCATGGCAGAGCATGACGAGGCCGTTGTATCCGCGTCGGCGGACCGCGGAGTGAGCGGAGTACCCGCCGAGCTTGCGGAGGCGCGCGCAACGATCGACAACATCGATGCCGCCCTCGTCCACATTCTCGCCGAGCGTTTTCGTTGCACGCAGCGCGTCGGACACATCAAGGCGCGCCTGGATCTGCCGCCCGCCGACCCCGAGCGCGAGGCTCGCCAGGTCGAGCGCCTGCGCTCCCTGGCCGCATCCTCTGGCCTCGACCCCGATTTCGCTGAAAAGTTCCTGGGCTTCATGGTCCGCGAAGTCATCCGCCACCACGAGGACATCAAGGCCGAGTACGACGAGGGTTCGCGCCTCTAAGTGCGGGCGGGCAAACCCCGCCCCGGCCTCTTTGATCACACGGGCGGCGAGCTGGTGCGTTGGTTGCCCTGGGTACCCAGCCGGTCGGCTACACTGTCTCGCGTCGAACATCAGGTGTTGAGAATAGGGAGTCATGGTTAATCTAGCGACATTGCCAAGGCGACGGGATTCTCGAAGGCCACCGTGTCTCGCGTCCTGTCGGGCGATCCGACCTTCATCGCGAAAGAATCCACCCGACACAGAGTGATTCAGGTCGCCAACGAGCTCGGCTACGCGCTGCGCACATCCCGCTCCAGCATCCCCCTGACCATCGCCGTGCTCGAAAACTTCGACCCGTCCAACGGGCCCCAAGACTCCTACTTTTCCGATGTGCGCGAGGCGCTGCGCGAACGAGCAGCCGAGAACATGATGTCTCTGACGTTCTTCCCGGACGTGCGCGCCCTGGTCGAGGCCGGGCAAGACTACTCCGGCTTCGTGTCCCTTGGCCCCGCGCCCCTGACGCGGGACAACCTGGAAGCGCTGCACGAGGCGCTGCCCCACGGCGTGTTCATCGACATCAATCCCGCTCCCACGCTCTTCCACTCCGTACGCCCCGACCTGCAACAGACCGTCATCGACGCAATCTACGCGCTGCGCGAGAGCGGCCGGGAGCGCATCGCGTTCATCGGTGGCGACGGGCACGTGATGGGCAGCCACGTGTTTGGCAAGGACCCGCGTACCGTCGCCTTTGACGAGTGGGCGCGCCTGCTGGCCATGCCCATCGAGGGTCTTGTCCGCGCCTCCGGTCCCTTCTCTGTGGACAACGGCCGACGCCAGGTCGACGAGCTGGTTGAGTCCCTGGGCGAGGACCTGCCCGACGCGATCCTGGTCGCCGCAGACTCCCTCGCCGTGGGCGTCCTCCAGGCGCTATCTGCGCGAGCGATTCGCGTGCCCGACCAGGTCGCCGTCGTCTCCATCGACAACCTTGAGGTGTGCCAGTACACGGCCCCGCCGCTGAGCTCCTACGCGATAAAACGTTCCGAGCTGGCCGAGACGGCCCTCATGCTGCTGTCCGACTCGATCGTGGGGCGCTTCACGCACAAGCATCACGTGCTTCTGTCGACTCAGCTGGTTGCGCGCCAGAGTTTCGTGCCCGCCACGGCCGAACCCGAGTCCTGAGCGCCGGGCGGAACTCGCGTCGAGGGCCAATAGGCAGCCGGCGGCGGCGCGGTGGGCACTCACCGCGCCGCCGCCGGTTTCATCTCAGATGAGCGAGAGCGTTACGTCGAGGACCTGCGTGCCACTCGCGTCGACGTGGAACTCATCGTGGACCGGTGAGCCCCACGAGTCGTCGCCGCCGACCCCCATCTGAGCGGTGAGGAGGCGCAGGTAGGTCGCCGCGCGCTGCTCAGGTGCGGGCAACTCCCACCAGTGTGCGGCCTGCTCGATCTGGGCCGAGGAGTAGGGCAGGAGCGAGACGCCCAGCTCGCCGCGCGCCTCGATGTGCAGGCCGTGGCCCTCGGCGTCCCTCACCTCGCACCAGCGGACTCCCGGGTGGTAGCCCGTCTCCTGGGGCACCGCGTAGGGCGCGACTCCCTGCACCGCGCTGGCCTCCCACACGCCGAGGTTCGCACCGTCCAGGCGATCCGCGTACGCCTCAACGGGGCCGAGGCCGTAGAAGCGCAGGTGATCAATCGAGGACGGCAGTGCCCACTCCACGCCGAAGCAGGGCATCGTCGGGAGTCCCTGTGCGCCCGGGTAGGTCGCGGTCAAGCGGATCGTGCCGTCGGCGCGCAGCTCGTAGCAGACCGGAACGATCACGTCCTCCAAGCCCGCGAGCTTGTACTCGTAGGTCACGACAACGCCGCCGGGTCCCTCCTCGACGCTGGTGTCCACGCAGCGCGCGTAGGCACCCGCCGTCGTCCAGCACGCGCGATCGAATCCGTGGCCGCACCCACGGTCGTTGTCCGTGAGCGGACGGAAGGTGGTCAGGCGCGGCGGGCGCAACACCATGGCCGTCTGGCCGCGCTTCCACTGGACGATGCCGCCCGCCGTGCGAGACAGCAGCGCCTCGTTGTCGCCCTCGCGCATGCCGATGTTCCAGCGGCCCACCGTGAAGGAAGCCCCGCCCGCAGGCGCGGTGTCGGCCACCTCGGGACGCGAGTGGATCGTCTGCCCGACGGACACGACGTGTCCGGCCTCGCACCAGGGCGTATCGGAGGCCAGGACGAGCGCAGCCTCCAAAACGATCTCGCGCTGCGTGTCAGCCAGCAGATCGCCCGGCCACACCACCGAGACGGCGCTCTCCTCGCCAGGGACAGCCACGGCCTCATACGTCTCCTCCCACGCGACCTCGCCGTCGGCGAGCACGCGAGCGCGGATGCACAGATCGGAGGCAGGGGCGGGCAGCGCCACCGCGGACACCGCGATCCCATCCGAGCTCGGGGTGAGCGTCACGGGGGAGTAGAGGGCCTTGACGGCCTGCGCCTGGGGCTTAGGCGTACGATCCGCAAACAGGATGCCGTCGCAGGAGAACTCCCAGTCGCACGGGCGGTCGCCGAAGTCGCCGCCGTAGGCCAGGAACTCCCCACCCGACGCGGCCGTGGCCTCGTGGTACAGGGCCTGATCGACGAGGTCCCACATGAAACCGCCACCATATTCGGGGTAGCTCTCCAACGCCGTGTAGAGCTGAAGACCACCCACCGAATTACCCATCGAGTGCATGTACTCGCACGACAGGTAGGGCTTCTTGGGAGCAGAGCGCAGATACTCCTCAATCGCGTCGGGCAGCGCGTACATGCGCGACTCAATATCGGAGGCGTCGTCGAACTCGCGATCCCAGGTCACGCCCTCGTAGTGGACCGGGCGCGCCGGATCCAGCTCGCGCGAGCGGCGGTACATCGAGCGGAACACCTCACCGCCATACGATTCGTTGCCCAGCGACCAGATCAGCACGCTCGCGTGGTTACGATCCTGGAGCACCATCGACTCCACGCGATCCACGCACGCGCCCTCCCACTCCATCTTCGAACCCGGAATCGCCGTCTCGGGCGTCGGAATGTCGCCCGGCGTGCACCACGAGCCGTGGGTCTCCAGGTTCGCCTCGTCGATGACGTACAGGCCAAACTCGTCGCACAAATCCAGGAAACGCGTGTCGTTGGGGTAGTGGCTCGTACGAATCGCGTTGATGTTGAGCTGCTTGCACAGCTTAATGTCCGTGATCATGGTCTCCAGCGACACCGTGCGGCCCGTGCGCGGATCGAACTCGTGACGGTTGGCTCCGCGGAAGATCAGGCGGCGCCCGTTGAGCATGAAGACGCCATCGACAATCTCGAAGCGACGGAATCCCACGCGCTGGCTCACGCGCTCCACGCTCACCCCGTCGGGGCCGCGCAGCTCGAGGGTCAGCGTGTACAGAGCAGGCGACTCCGCACTCCACGGGAACACCTCCGCCAGGTCGGCAGTCAGCTCCAGGCGCTCCGCGCTCGCGGGCCCCTCGGTGCGCCATGCGACCTTCCCGTCCGGGTCCGTCAGCTCGGCGGCCACGGTCAGACCCTCGCAGGCCCCCGCGATGGTGGCCGCGACGCTCAGGCCGCCCGAGCCGCTCGCGTGGTCGTAGTCGGCGTCCACCTCGAGGTTCTCCACGTGGGCCGCGGGCAGCGCCACCAGGCAGACCGAGCGGAACAGGCCGTGGAATCGCCAGGAGTCCTGGCCCTCCAGCCAGGAGGCGCTGGAGTGCTCGTAGCACACGACGACGATATCGTGCTGCTCCCGGTCGTCGGCCAGGGCACCCGTGATGTCGAACTCGCTGGCCGTGTAGCCGTCCTCACAGTAGCCGACGAACGTGCCGTCCACCCAGATGTAGAGGGCCGTCGCGAAGCCGTCGAAGCGCGCTCGCACGCTGCCGCGCGCGTCCAGGGTCTGCGCCACGGCCTCGTCCAGTGTGAAGGAACGACGGTAGACAGCGACGCGGCAGTCCGCGGGAGCAGCGGGGGCCTGCGGGTCCTCGTGCCCATCCCATGGCATCTGGATGTTGACGTAAGCCGGGGGCCACAGTCCCTCGGTTTCAAGCGTGGAGGGGGACGGGCACTGCATGCACGTGCCCCTGAGTGAACGCACTGGTGGGGTTCTCCAGCGACACGCGCGTGCCCGAGGTCAGTGCCACCTCCCAGATTCCGTCGAGGCTCTGGCGGGGCGCTGTGGAGCGGTGCGAGGAGCGGGCGCTCAGTCGATTGACAGCGAAGGCCTGCGGATCGTGGAGCCAGGCCGGGTTGGGCGTGTGGATAAGAGCGGTGTGGGACATGGTGACCTCCGAACGTGCGACGTTGCGTATGGAGCGAACTTGCTCTGCAATCAGGGTAACCGGTTGTTTCGATCAACGCAACTATGTAACCGCTAAACTGTCTGTAATCAAGAACACCATTGCGATACCGGGGTAAATACGTTAACTTAGAGGTGTCCAACCAAGAGTTGCTTCGAAGGAGAGGGACCATGTCGCACGAACAGGGTGCACACAAGAGCTGGGTATCGCGCATCTGCTACGCGATCGGCAATCTGGGACAGGCTGCGTACTACAACGCGCTGTCGACATTCTTTGTCACCTACTACGCGGCGCAGACACTGTTCCGCGACTACGAGGCCGAAGAGGCCACGGCGATGATCGGCATCATCACGGCACTCGTCTTCATTATTCGTATCGTCGAGATCTTCATTGACCCTCTGCTGGGTAACCTGGTGGACAATACGACCACGCGCTGGGGGCGCTTCAAGCCCTGGCAGGTGATCGGCGGCGTCGGATCGTCGATCCTGCTCTTCGCGATCTTCACCGGACTTTTTGGCCTGGTCAACGTCAACAAGGGTGTTTTCATCGTCGTCTTCATCATCGTCTTCGTGGTGCTCGACGTCCTGTACTCGCTGCGCGACATCTCCTACTGGGGCATGATCCCCGCCCTGTCCTCCTCTTCCCAGGAGCGCAGTGTGTACACGGCTCTGGGCACCTTCACTGGCTCGATCGGCTACAACGGCGTCACCGCCATTGTGATCCCCGTGGTCGGGTTCTTCAGTTACATCGTCGGAGCGGACCGCGAGAGCCAGGCAGGATGGACCGGTTTCGGTGCGGTCATTGGGATCCTCGGTATCGTCACCTGCCTCGCCGTCGCATTCGGCACCCGCGAGGAGGAAAGCGTCCTGCGCGATTCGGGAGACAAGTCCAGCCCCCTCCAGGCGTTCCAGGCGATCGGTCGCAACGACCAGCTGCTGTGGGTGTCCGTGTCCTACGTGCTGTACTCCATCGCCAACGTCGCGACAACGGGCTTCATGATTTACCTCTTCAAGTTCGTGCTGCGCCTGCCCGACAGCTACTCGATCGTCGGCATCATCGCCTTCGTCGTCGGCCTGATCGTCACGCCCCTGTACCCGGCGATTAACCGCCGCGTGCCGCGCCGCTACCTTTACCTCGGCGGCATGGTGCTCATGGCTACCGCCTACATCTTGTTCATCCTCTTCTCCAAGAACCCCACGATCGTTTTCATCGCCCTGGTTCTCTTCTACCTGCCCGCCACCTGCATCCAGATGACCGCGATCCTGACGATCACGGACTCTGTCGAGTACGGCCAGCTCAAGACTGGCAAGCGCAACGAAGCCGTGACCCTGTCTGTCCGACCCATGCTGGACAAGATCGCCGGCGCCCTGTCCAACTCCATCGTCGGTTTCGTCGCCATCGCGGCCGCCATGACCAACGACGTCGATCCCAACCTGCTGACGACCGCCAACATCGAGACCTTCAAGACCGCGGCCTTCTACGCGCCCCTCGGCGTCATCGTCCTGGCCTTCCTGGTCTTCGCCTTCAAGGTCAGCCTGACGGAGAAGAAGCACGGCGAGATCGTCGAGATCCTCAAGCAGAACATGAGTCGCGCCGACATCACGGAGGGCTAAGCTCTCGCGGTCCTGACAAGAGGCTTGTTGGGTGAGGAAAGGGGGCGGGGGACGCGCGGGCGTTCCCCGCCCCGCTTTGTGTCAAGGATCGACGAGGCCGGAGCTGGCCTCGCTCTCACCATGCCCCACGCGAGGCTCAGCCCTGTGCGTACGCGGCCGCCACGGCCTCGTACCGGTGTTTCCAGGGTTGTCTGATGAAATTCTGCGCACGCTCCCTGATAGTTTTTCAGGTAGCTTTCAGATTTGTGGATTGTAATGTAACTCGGAAGTGAGACCCACGCCCTAAAATCATTCAAGGAGTTTCAATGAAGACTCGCACGCAGACGCGCGTCCTAGCAGTTATCGCCCTCACCCTCGCGGCGGCCCTGAGCGCATGTGGTTCGACTGACTCGTCCGCGTCGTCCAGCACCAAGTCGCCGAGCGCGGGTTCCAACGCCGCGAGCAACGACCCCAACCTGGTCTTCGCCCAGTGCATGCGCGACAAGGGCTTCGATGTGCCCGACACCGGCCTGACCCCCGACCAGCTCAACGACACCTCCGACGCATTCAACAATGCCCTCAACGAGTGCATGATGAAGGTGTCGAATCTGACGGGCGAAGGCAACATCGCCAACGACCCGGCCGTTCGCGAGGCCATGGTGAAGGGAGCCGAATGCCTGCGCGGCCTCGGCTACGACGTGAAGGACCCCCAGCCCGGCGAAGGCCTGAACCTGCCGGATATCCCCGAGGACGCCCTGAACAAGTGCTTCGCGCAGGCCGGGGGTGCCAAGTGAACCGACCACGATCCGCGCGCGCCGTGGCAGCCACAGCGCTCCTCGCGGTCGGTGCGCTGGCGATGTCCGCCTGCCAGGGGTCGAGTGCGGCTTCCGACGCCCCCCAGTCTTTTGATGGCGCGACGGCGACCGTCACGCGCGGGGACCTGGTGGGGGAGACCACCGTCCAGGGAAATCTGCGATACGCCGACTCCTACGTGCAAAAGAGCGCCTTTAACGGCGTCATCACCTCCCTGCCCACGCCCGGGACGACCCTGGGCCAGGGCGACCACGTCTACACGGTCGGCGGCACGAACTCCTACCTGCTCCACGGCGCGGTCCCCGCATGGCGCAGCTTCGAGGAGGGCATGAGCGACGGCCAGGACGTGACCCAGCTGGAGACCGCCCTGTCTGAGCTCGGCTACTTCGAGGCCACCCCCAACGGCCACTTCGACTGGAACACCATCTGGGCGATCAAGAAGTGGCAGAAGGCCCTCAGCCTGCCTCAGGACGGAACGCTGCCGCTCGGATCCGTGCTCTTTGCCCCCGAGGACCTGCGCGTCGGCGCGCTCAAATCCCGCGTGGGTGACACGGCCACGACCGAGACGGAACTCTTCACGGCCTCGTCCTCACGACAGATCGTCTCGGCGAACCTCAAGCTCTCCGACCAGGCGCTGGGCGTTGTTGGAAACTCGGTGACCATCCGCCTGCCCGGCTCCGCCAAGACGACGACCGGGACGATCAGCGCGGTCGAGCCTCCGACCGACAAGCCCGGGGACGCCTCGTCTAGCAATAAGGAGGCCTCCAAGGAACGCATCGTCCCGGTGACGATCACCCCGGATGACCCCTCCGCCCTCGAAGGGCTGCAGGAGGCCTCGGTGTCCCTCGGCTTCACCTCTGAGTCGCGCTCCGGCGTGCTTTCCGTGCCCCTCGGCGCGCTCGTCGCGCTGAGCGCCGACCAGTTCGGCGTCGAAGTCGTCGACGATGCTGGCAACATCACGCGAGTTCCCGTCACCGTCGGCCTGTTTGCTGGCGACCGTGTCGAAGTGAGCGGCGACGAGATCGCCGAAGGCCAGCGCGTGGTGGTGCCCAACCGATGAGCCACATTCTGGAACTGACCGACGTGCACCGGTCGTTTGGCTCACCGCCCGTGCACGCCTGCAACGGAGTGTCCCTGGCCGTCGACGAGGGCGAGTTCGTCGCCATCGTCGGGCCGTCCGGCTCCGGAAAATCGACCCTGCTCAACCTGATTGGAACGCTGGACCGGCCCACCTCGGGCAGCGTGCGCATCGACGGAACCGACGTGTCCTCCCTGCGCGATACCGAGCTGTCGGGAGTGCGCTCGTCGCTGATCGGCTTCGTGTTCCAGCAGTTCCACCTCACCGCCGGCGTGTCCGCCTTGGATAACGTGGCCGACGGACTGCTGTACCGGGGCGTGCCGCGCGCCAAGCGGCGCGAGGCGGCCCGTGAGGCCTGACCCGCGTGGGGCTGGGGCACCGCATGGACCACAAGCCCCACCAGATGTCGGGCGGCGAACGACAGAGGGTCGCCATCGCGCGCGCCATCATCGGCCACCCGGCCCTGCTGCTCGCCGACGAGCCCACCGGCAACCTGGACTCACGATCCGGCGCGTCCATCGTCGAACTCCTACGCGAGCTCAACGAGGCCGACACCACCATCATCGTGATTACTCACGACAACGAACTGGCGGCCTCGCTGCCGCGCCAAATCGCCATTCGCGACGGCGAGATCGTATCCGACTCCGCGCACCCGGGAGGTGACCATGACGAGTAGACGGCACGCCCGCACGCACCGCTCTCGCCTGCGCGCCTCCGACGTCGCGCGCCTAGGCCTGACCGGCCTGCGCGCCCGGCCTATGCGCGCTGTCTTGTCCGCCCTGGGCATCGCGATCGGTATCGCCGCCATGGTCGGTGTCGTCGGAGTCTCCGCATCCTCGCAGGCCCGCCTCCAAGAGCAGCTGCGGGCGCTGGGCACGAACATGCTCACCGCGCGAAGCGGCGCCGACCTGAGCGGTGCGGACCTTATCCTGCCCGAGGACTCTGTGGGACGCGTCCGCATGATCCCTGGAGTCACCGACGCGGCCTCCACCTCCACGCTGTCGGGCGTGTCCGTGTACCGCTCGCGTCTGTCCGACCCGAACGCGACCGGCGGCATCATCACGATGGCCGCGGACACGAACCTCCTCCAGGTCGTCTCGGGAAAGATGCAGTCCGGTGCGTGGCTCAATGACGCGACCGCTCGATACCCGGGCGTGGTGCTCGGCTCCAAGGCCGCGCAGCTGCTCGGCGTCGTCGAGCCGGGCACACAGGTCTGGCTGGGAGGGCGATCCTTCACGGTGCTCGGCATCATGGAACCCGCGCCGCTGGCCGAGGAGCTCGACAACTCCGCGCTCATCGGTGTCTCCGCTGCCTCGACCTACTTTGACTCGGGTAAGACGCCGACGACGATCTACGAGCGTTCCTCCGAAGATCAGGTCGAAAACGTGCGCGCCCTTCTCGGCCCGACGCTGGCTCCGCAGGGGGCCACGGGCCTGAAGGTCTCGCGTCCCTCCGACGCTCTGGCTGCCCAGAACGCGGCCGACCAGACGCTGACCACCCTGCTCGCGGGCGTCGGATCGATCGCCCTGCTGGTGGGCGGTATCGGCGTGGCCAACACGATGATCATCTCGGTCCTGGAGCGCCGCAAGGAGATCGGCCTGCGCCGCTCTCTGGGGGCCAAGCGCAGCCACATCAGCGTCCAGTTCCTGGCCGAAGCCCTGATCCTGTCCTTCTTGGGCGGCGTCGCCGGGTGCCTGATCGGCGGGGGAGTCACGTGGGGCATGTGCATCGCCTACGGGTGGCCGCCCACCCTTCACTGGTGGGTGATCGCCGCCGGCCTGGGCGCGACCGTCCTCATCGGTGCGATCGCCGGCTTGTATCCCGCGATTCGCGCGGCGCGCACGCCTCCGACGGCGGCGCTCGCCTCGCAGTAGTCGCACTTACGCACGAGGCCGTGGCCGACTCGCAGTTCCCCTACCCTTCACGGGGGAGCGTGAGCCAGCCACGGCCTCGTCTATGCGCGACGGATCGTGGCGAGCCGGGTGCCGCTCAGGCTTGCACCGGGCCGCCGTAGATCTCGTCGATGACGGGTGCGAGGCGGCGCGTGGCCTCCAGGCGCTTGACCTTCAGCGAGGGCGTGAGCAGGCCGTTCGCCTCCGTGAAGTCGGTCGTGAGGACCTTGATCTTGCGGATCGATTCGGCGCGCGAGACGTGCTCGTTCGCCGAGGCCACCGCCTTTTCCAGGGAGGCCAGGACCTCGACGTTCGTGGCCGCCTCGGCCACGCTCATCGGCGGCAGCGAGTGGGCGGCGAGCCAATCGGGCAGCATCTCTGCGTCCAGCGTGATGAGCGCGGCGATGAAGGGCCGCTGGTCGCCCACGACCAGGACCTGGGAGATGAGCGGGTGGGAGCGCATCGGATTCTCGAGGGCGGCCGGGGCGACGTTCTTGCCGCCCGCCGTCACGATGATCTCCTTCGCGCGGCCCGTAATGGACACGTAGCCGTCGCGGTCGAGGGACCCCAGGTCGCCCGTGCGGAACCAGCCGTCGTCGGTGAAGCAGGCGGCCGTGGCCTCGGGGTCGTTGTGGTAGCGCTGGAAGACGCTGGGGCCCTGCAGGAGGATTTCGCCTTCGTCGCTGATCTTGAAGGACATGGGCGGCAGGGCCGGGCCCACGGTGCCGATCTTGGACAGGCGGGGCGTGTTGACCGAGACCGGGCCGACCGTCTCGGTCAGGCCGTAGCCCTCCAGGACGGGGATGCCGACGCCGCGGTAGAAGTGCGCGAGCCAGGGGGCCAGGGGCGCGCCGCCGGAGACGATGTAGTCTGCGTTGCCGCCCACCAGACGGATGATCTGCTGGTAGACGAGCTTGTCCGCCAGCGCGTGCTGGGCCTTGAGCGACGCCGACGGGCCCTCTTCCGTGTCCAAGGCCTGGGAGTAGGCGATCGCGACCTTGGCCGCCCAGCGGAAGATCTTCTGCTTCGGGCCGCGCGCCTTCGTGTCCGCCGAGTTGTAGATTTTCTCCAGGACGCGCGGGACGACCAGGAGGTAGCTCGGCTTGAAGGACGCCAGGTCGGGTAGGAGGTTCTTGATGTTGGAGGCGTGACCGAGGACGCCGTTGCCGCTGATCTGGAAGACCTGCAGGAAACGCGCGAACACGTGGGCGAGGGGCAGGAAGAGGAGCAGGCGCGAGTTCTTGCCCGCCGCGATCTCCGGCATCCACGCGTGGGCGTTGAGGCACAGGTTCGTGAAGTTCTCGTGGCTCAGGACCGTGCCCTTGGGCGTGCCCGTCGTGCCCGACGTGTAGACGATGGTGGCGATGTCGTCCTTCGTGAGGGCTTCGGAGCGGGCGAGGACGCGCTCGCGCGGGGTGGCCGAGCCCTCCGCGATGAGAGTTTCGATGGCCTCTGAATCCAGGGAGAGGACGTGCGTGTTGTCGCGGTTTTCTCGTTCGGCGGCTGCGCGCACGATTTCCGCCATGGACACGGTCTCGGTGATGATGAGGTGGACGTCCGCGTCGACGAGGACGTGGGCGACCTGGTCGATGGAGCTGGTCTCGTAGATGGGCACGGGGACGAGGCCGGCCGCCCAGCACGCGAAGTCGAGGAGCGTCCACTCGTAGCGGGTGCGGCTCATGATCGCGACCCGGTCGCCGGGTTCGAGGCCGCGCGCGATCAGGCCGGCGGCGAGCGCGTGGACCTCGTCGTAGAACTCGCGCGCCGTGATGGAGCGCCACGTGTCGCCGATGCCGACCTTGCGCAGGATGAGGGGGCGGGTGGCGCCGCGCTGCACGCGCTCTTTGAGCAGGTGGGGGATCGTCGTGTGCTCGTCGATGCGCACCAGGACGGGGGCGTGCCACTCGAGGGCCTCGGTCGCGGGGGTTGCTTCTTGGGAGTCGGCGGTCGCGTCGGTTGTGACTTCGGTGGTCGTCTGCGCCTGCGTCGTCTCGTCAATGGTGGACGAGGCCGGGGTTTCTTCGGCGGTCATGTCTGCTCCCTGGTCGCTGGGCGGTGAGCGCCGCGGGACGAGGCCAGCGGCGCAATGATACTGGCCCTATCCTACGCGCCGGTAGGGTGAGGGAGAAATGCCGCGATCAGAGCTGGAGGGCTGGCTGTGCGGGAGTTTGTCGGCGGAACCTGGAAGCTTCGCACCGAGGCGACGGAGGAGCAACGTGCGCTCGCGGGCTAGGTTGTCCGCTCTGTGTGTGGCGTTCTCTCGGATGCCTGGCTGTCAGCTATGACGCTGGTAGGATTCGAGGGCTTGCGTCAGTGCTTCTTCTAGCGTGAGCCGGGACTGGCGTGTGGAGAGAAGCGAGAGGATGACGACGCTGTCGTCGGTCACGAGGAAGCCGATCAGGAGGTTGTTGCGGAAACCGATGATGCGCATTCCTGGGTGATGCAGTGAGAAAGCTTGGCCGCGTAGCGGGAAGTCGGGAAGCTGTTCGATGTAATCCGTCAGCGCCCGCATGTAGTTGCGGGCTGTGACTTCGGAACCGCTTACGGACGCGATGGAGCGCCGAAGTTCTCTGAACTGTTGCCGGGCTTGGCTGGTCAGGACCAAGCGAAAGCGTTGCCCGGTCATTTCAGCCCCAGGTCAGCGCGGATGTCGTCGAGCGTGTAGACATCATCCGGGTTCTCCTCGTAATCGCGAACAGCCTGAGCGAGGTCTTCTTGCAGCCATCGGTCCAGTTCATCTCGTGTTCGGCGGTCGCGACGTTCCTCAAGAGCCTCCATTGCCTCCTCGTAGAAGGCAGGGGAGACCAAGACCGCACGGGTCTGCGCGCCGCGGGAACGAAGCTCGACGGGCTCAACTTGGGCGGCGGCGATGTACTGTGCCTGATTCTGGCGAAACTCGGAAAGCGTAGCGGTTGACATGTACTAATTGTACAAGTTGTTTGAGTCTTATGTGTTGCTTCATGATGGAATGATCATGACAGTGGGCGCCAGAACGAGGTGACGTCCTGCTTTTCCGCGAGCTGGTGCTGGATGAAGGTGTCGAGGAGTTCGTAGTCGAAGGGCTTGTCCCAGGGCTGGCGGGCGAGCATTGTGCCGAAGTTCGTTTCGCGCTCGCGCATGACGGATTTGAAGTGGATCACGGCGGCGCGCTCAGGTGCCATTGCCATGTGCTGGGACGGGGCCGAGACCCCGATGATGCACGTGCCGTGGTGGGTGAAGACTGGCTGGTTCTACGCGATGCGCAGCTCCAGCTCTGGGTAGTGCTCAGCTACTCAGTTCAACACCTGCACCATCCGCGCCCGATTGTCGGCGTTCGGGATGGTCGCGAGGTACTCGTCGAGTGTCTTGATTGCCACGGGATCAGCCTAAGTGATAGCCGCAGGACTATCCTGGAGGGTGTGGGCATAGTACTTTAGAAGGTGCATAATGGCGGCTGATTATGGTCTCGCTACCGATTCTCTTTCAGTTTTTTCTGTGTTTCGATCCATTCTGGCGCGGTAATGTCGAAGTTCGAAAGAACGGATTTCTTAACTTTAGCTGCAATTGCATCCTTCTTAGAATGTCCAAAATAAATTGCCTCTTCTGTTAGGTCAAGAACTTTCAGAAGGTGGACGATTTTCATTGCGCTTGAGTATGGAAAATCGATTTTCTTCAGGCATTTGTGGTATATATCGGCAAGGTTGATCGGTTTCTGATACCTTGAGCCTGAGTATGTGAAATTGCCTGATTGGCGTACGACTCGTCTATCCTCTTTTAGTCCCCTAAAGCAGTAGGTGTAGCCGAGTTGTTGCGACATTGCATCTTCGAGACGTTTGTGGTCTGCCTGGTTGGATGGATCGATGATTTTGTCAGAAATTTGAGACTTCTTGTTTGTCATTTGTGGGTCCAAGATCCAAATTGAAAAGATGGATTCGTGCATAAGTTTAGCTGTGATGTTCGGTACTTGTTTCGCAGCACCTGAGCTTGCAAATATAGGGCAACAAGAGGATCTGATGTCCAGTCGAGTAAATTCGTTGGCAGTCCGTAATGTTGGGCGAGTTCCATTTGGCGAATGTAGCTCGATGGGTATGTTAGTTTCTCTGATTGGAGGCTCTTAATGAATAAATCGAGCATATGTTTTTCGTCTGGGGTAAGGATGTAGTGTAGTTTTCCTGTATCATATGTGGCACTTGGATCCTCTCCTGAATCTGTGACTCCTAGTCTCCATAGGCCAGGTGTTAGATCCCATTCGATACTGAGCTGTCCACGGACGATATTGGACTGTCCGCGGAACCACAATTCTTTTTCTTCGTCCTCGGCTCTAATTTTCGTGATCAGCTCGATATAATCGATAAGTGAATCGCATTCGTACACATTTTCTTCCAGCATGCTTTGCATCCTTGCTTGGTTGTCTCTGTGGTTTAAAATGACATTAAATTAGAAATTTTTAATAGTCTGCGCCTGATTAAGTGGCGGGTGTTCCTTGTGTAAATTTTCTTTATTGCTACTTCCCCCCATTCGAGCTTTACAAGTGTATCGTAACATACGTGGCTATAGTCTAAAGTAAATTGACCTAATTTGTTAGGCGCTGGTGGTGGTTCAGGTGCATTAGGTGGTCGGTGATATTGGTGTCGATCAGGAAATGTGTTGGTGAACGTAGAGAGCGCTTTACGTGATGGCTTACGGTAAGGAGCCGGAGGAACAGCTGTGGGCATAGAGGGGGGCCGCCCGTGGTGTTCCACGGGCGGCCCCCAGCAGCCTAACGCTCAGCCCTTGCGCTTCGCAGGAGCCTCGCCCAGCTCGAAGGACTCGACAACGGCCTCGGTGGCATCAGCGTCGTCGGAGGCGGCCACGGTCAGGGCTCTGACTGCGATGAGGAGCAAAGCGGCGGCGGCGCCAATACCAACGAGCAGACACAAGCCGTGCAACCCGCCCGAACTCGTCAGGTCAACATGAGTGAAGGCAAGGCTCGGATAAGTCGGGGCATTCCTTTGATCGGTTGTGTGGCAACACCCACCATCGGAAGGCCCAGCCGCTGTCCGCCACCTGTCCCGGGACGGTAATCTGCTAGTGCTTCGAAGCGAGCAAGATTCAGGAGAGCCATGGGCGGGCGCGGGCAACGGCGTCCTCGAGCGCCTTGTTCAAAGCGGCCCACGCCGTGAGGCGGGAAAGTGCCGAACCATCGGCCGCGTCAAGTTCGGCAACGACTCGGGCTCTTTGAACTGAGAACACTCCAATGGGCAGAAGCCTGCCATCAGGATCGTCGCGACTGAGAAGGCGACGGAGAAGACTCTTGGGGTCGCGGTAGGCCTCAAGGGTTTTCTCGGATACTGACTCTTCTCGCTGCAACCAGGCACGGCAATCCTCATCACCGAATAGCGATGCCAGAGCCCAAGTCTCGGTCATTGTTACTGGTACTACGGGAACAACCGGCGTGATTGTGGCGTCTTGAACTGAATCCACGGCGTCCCTGATCTCCTTCAGGCGTGCCTCAATACCTGCATTATCCGCGTCGCGATGGACGAAGATCAGATCGTAGAGCTCCGCATCATTTGTGTGCAGTGCTAAGAGCTTCTCGCGAACTGAGCCCTTCAAGTCGAGGCGCGCGCTGACCGAAGCGGGCTCGGACGTCAACCGGGTGAGCAGGAGCTCCAACACGTTGGTCAGTGCCGCATCCGAAGAACCCTCGCACAAGAGGCAGCAGTACCATTCATTCATCTTCGTCGCCGATCGACTTGTCCGGGTTCTCAAGGAACGCCGCGATCTCGCCACGCGAGACGGGACGGGCTCCCGTGCTGTCCTCCGGTTTGGTCTTGGCCCTCCATGTGCCGGGGAGTGGGTGAAAACCGACGCTGCGCAGGATGCCTCCCTGGCCGTCGGGAATCGATTTTCCGACGGCACACAGGATGTCATCGTCTTTCGTGGCTTGGATGAAGTAGGGGGAATGGGTGTTGACGATGACTTGTCGAGCCGAGTGCTCCGTAGGATCGGAAATCCCCCGCAGGAGCCGGTACATATCTGCGATCTTAGATGGGTGGATACCATTCTCAGGCTCTTCCATGCACAGCATTCCAAAATAGTCCTGAGACACCTTCATCGCGGACAGAGCGAGGAAGCGAAGGGTGCCGTCAGAGAGCGACCGCGCGGGCAGCTCCGGCGTGGCCCCGATCTTGGCGCGCAGTTCGAGCGTGTCGCGGGCACGGTCCTGAACGACACGCAGATCTCGTATGTCCACAAGCGCTCCGATCGCGTCGCGAACGCGGTTCATGACGTTACTGCCGTCCCCCCTCTTGGAGTTCCTGGCGGAACAACGAGGAGGGGATGTGGGCGCCTGTGGCGGAAATGGGTCGGGCCTCGACCACATCATCGGGGGCGCGCATCGCGCTCGGTTCCAGGGCGACGAATCGCCAGGAGCGCATCTCCGCCTGCGCGGCAAGGATAATCGGGTTCTCGGCCGACGCGGTCGCGGACAGCACTGTTCGTTGTGCGTTGTTCGCTGCGATCTTCCTGGGTCGGCCCCTGCTTCCATTCTGGATCTGGATGATTGTGTTGCCGTTCTCCTCGGTGGTGGATAGCGGGAAGAACTTGTGGGCTCCGTGTACGAACCTGTTCACGTAGGCTGCGGAATCCGGAAAGCGGAGATGATCTTTCGCTGAGGGAATTGGCGAAAGCTGTTCGTTGACCAGCCTCAATTGCAGGCCCGTTGAGAGGGAGGCCCCCCTTCTCAGCGGCAATCTCGACGTCGTAGCGCATGAACGTGCGTTCGGGTTCGACTTGTTGACTGAACTCGTCGAGAACCGGGGAGGGGAGGATCATTTCCGCTGCTAAACGGAGGTTATCGTGGCCCTGGATCACTCGGGTAGAGAATAGGGAGGAGACGTCCGATCGCTGCTGAGGCGTGGGTCTGATGAGTGTGCAGGCTTCGAGGAAATTGTGGTCACTCAGCAGGGACAGGAATTCGATCGCGTCGAAGAGGTTTGATTTCCCCACCGAGTTCGGCCCCGCGATACAGGTGAATGGGCCGAAGTCAACAGAGACATTCTCAAGGTTCTTGAATCCGGAGACTTCGAAACGGGTGAGCATGTCTTTACCTTCAATAGGTGACGCCAGAATCTATTTAAAACATATCACATTGCGCCCGGAATGTGACGGCTACGGCTCCGAAACAAGGCCGTGCCCCGGGCCCAGCGGCCCGGGGCACACACCCGCCAAAGAGCGCAGCCAGTGCTCTAAGGGTTCACCCCCTTCTTGCGCTTGGCTGGAGCCTCGCCCAGCTCGAAGGACTCGACAACGGCCTCGGTGGCCTCAGCGTCGTCGGATGCGGCCACGGTCAGGGCACCCACCGCCTTCGATGCGGCCTCCAGGTCGCCCTTCACGGACTCCAAGGCCTCCACCTGAGCCTGCGGGGCGACAACCGTCACCGCCAGGAACGGCGTACGCGGCGACACCTTCGCCTCAGACTTCACGCGACGCAGCGCGATCAGAGCGGAGGACGCGGCCTCGAGCACCGAGGGATCGCCCTCGACGCCAGCCAGGTCCGCCACCACCGGCCACGGGGCTGTGTGCACGCTTCCCTCGCGGTACCAGCTCCACACCTCTTCCGTCACGTACGGCAGGTAGGGGGCCAGCAGACGCACAACGTTGTCGATGACGATCGCCAGAGCCGCACGGGCAGACGCGGCCGAAGCCTCGTCCCACGCGCCATCGCGGTTGTAGGCGCGCTCCTTGACCAGCTCCAGGTAGTCGTCGCAGAACGTCCAGAAGAACGACTCCGTGACCTCGAGCGCGCGAGAGTGCTCGTAGGACGCCAGGGCAGCCGAGGCCTCGTCAATGACGGAAGCCAGCGCCGCCAGCACCGAACGATCCAGCGGCACCGTCACCAGCGCCGGATCCAGATCGATCACCGCACCCTCGCCGCCCATCGTGAGGGCAAACTTCGACGCGTTGAGCACCTTGATCGCCAGGCGGCGACCAATCTTCATCTGCTGCTCGTCGAAGGCCGCATCCAGGCCCAGGCGAGCCGACGCCGCCCAGTAGCGCACGGCATCCGACCCGTACTTCTCCAGGATGCCCATGGGGGTCACGACGTTGCCCTTAGACTTCGACATCTTCTTGTGGTCCGAATCCAGGATCCAGCCCGACAGGCCCGCGTGCTTCCACGGCAGCGCACCGAACTCCAGGTCCGCGCGCACCACGGTGGAGAACAGCCACGTACGAATGATGTCCTGGCCCTGCGGGCGCAGATCCATCGGGTACGTGCGAGCGAACAGGTCCTCGTCATCCAGCCAGCCACACGCCAGCTGCGGGGACAGCGAGGACGTCGCCCACGTGTCCATGATGTCCAGCTCGCCCACGAAGCCGCCGGCCACGCCGCGCTGATCCTCCGTGTAGCCCTCCGGCACGTCCGTCGACGGATCGACCGGCAGAGCGGCCTCAGACGGGGTGATGATGTCGTCGTAGTTGACCTGGCCGTCCGCGTCCACGCGGTACCACAGCGGGAACGGCACGCCGAAGAAGCGCTGACGGGACACCAGCCAGTCACCCTTCAGGCCCTTCACCCAGTTCTCGTAGCGCACGCGCATGAAGTCGGGGTGGAACTCCAGCTCGCGGCCGCGGCCGATGAGCTCCTCGTTCAGGTCCGCTCCCGAGGCCGGGTTCGTCCACGCGCGGCCACCGTTACGGATGTACCACTGGCGCGAGGTGACGATCTCGAGGGGCTTGTCGCCTTTCTCGAAGAAGTTGGTCTGACGCATCGTCTTGGTCGGCTCGCCCTTCAGCTCGCCCGACTCGCGCAGGGCGGCCACCACGGCCTCGCGCGCGGAGAACGTCGTCTTACCGGTGATCTCGGCGAAAGCCGCGCGGCCCGCATCGGTCGTGATCCACTCGGGGGTCTCGGTGATGATACGGCCGTCCTTGCGCAGGATCGCGCGCAGCGGCAGCTCCAGGTCACGCCACCAGTCAATGTCGGTCGTGTCGCCGAAGGTACAGCACATGGCGATGCCCGCGCCCTTGTCCATCTCCGCCTCGGGGTGGGGCAGGATCGGCACCTCGACGCCGTACACGGGGGGAGGCGACCGTCGTGCCGAACAGCGGCTTGTAACGCTCGTCGTCCGGGTGGGCGATCAGGGCGACGCAGGCGGCCAGCAGCTCGGGACGCGTCGTCTCGATGCACACGTCCACGCCGTCCTCGACGGGGGCACCCGCGGCGGCAGCCTTCGCGGCGGCCTCGGCGTCGGTGATGTGGAAGGCCAGGCGGTGGTAGAAGCCCGGGTACTCGCGGCTCTCCAGCTCAGCCTGGGCGACCGCCGTCTGGAAGGTGACGTCCCACAGGCCCGGGGCCTCGGCCTGGTAGGCCTCGCCGCGCGCCAGGTTACGCAGGAACGCGGCCTGGGCGACCTTGCGGGCGCGCGCGCCGATCGTCTGGTAGTTCTGCTTCCAGTCCACGCTCAGACCCAGGTAGCGCCACAGCGCCTCGAACTGAGCCTCGTCCTCGACGGTGAGGCGCTCGCACAGCTCCACGAAGTTCTTACGGGAAATCGGCTTCTGGTCGCGAGCCTTGATCGACTTGCCGTCGCCGCCCACGTGCGGGGGCTCAAAGTCGGGGTCGTAGGGCAGCGTCGCGTCCACGCGCACGCCGAAGTAGTTCTGCACGCGGCGCTCGGTGGGCAGGCCGTTGTCGTCCCAACCCATCGGGTAGAACACGGACTTGCCGATCATGCGCTGGTAGCGGGCCACGACGTCGGTGTGCGTGTAGGAGAAAACATGGCCGATGTGCAGGGAGCCGGATACCGTCGGCGGGGGAGTGTCGATCGAGTACACCTGCTCGCGCGTCGCGGTGCGGTCAAAAGCGTAGGTGCCCTGGTCCTCCCAGGCCTCACCCCACTTGGCTTCGAGGCCTTCGGGGGCGGCGCGGTCGGGCACGCGAGGCGCCTGCGCACGGGTGTTCATGGCCATAATTGAGTTGTCTCCATCCGAGTCGTGGACTGTTTGCCCCACTAGCGTACTTTTGTGCGGGTACGCCGGTCCAACGCAGCGCCGAGGCACAGGCGCGGGTTGCTCACACGAGCCCGTTACAAGTGCTCCCTGTGTGTCCTTCCCGGGAGAGCACGAGCGCGCGGGGATACCGTGGGTGTCACACAAGGGTGCCGGGCCGAGGCCCCCGCGCGGAAGGGGAGAACATGAGCGCGCAATCGCTGGGCGAGCAGACCATCGACCTGTTGGGGCGCCTGGTGCGCCTGGGCTGCGTCAACGACCTGACCGCCGATTCGGGCGGGGAGGAACGCGCCGCCGTTCTGCTGGAGGAGTTCTTCGCGGGCCTGCCCGTGTCAATCGAACGCATCACCCCGCACCCCGGCCGTACCACGTTGGTCGTGACGGTGGAGGGCACCCGGGGCGCGGATCGAATCCAGGGACGAGGCCGTGGCTCGGATCAGGGCCGCGGCTCGGGCGCGCTCACCCTCATCGGGCACACCGACGTGGTCCCTGTCGACGAGGAACGCTGGACGCACCCGCCCTTTGGGGCCGACATCGACGGAGGCGTCATGTGGGGGCGCGGCACGGTCGACATGCTCCACCTGACCGCCGCGATGGCCGTCGTCACCCGCGAGGTCGCGCGCCGCGCCCAGGACGGTGAGCCTCCAGCCCGTTCCCTGGTGTTCGTGGCCGCCGCCGATGAGGAAGCGCGAGGAGGACTGGGCGTCCCGTGGATCGGCGAGCACAGGCCGGACGCCCTCCCGTGGGAGGCGTCCCTGTCCGAAATGGGCGGCTCGCGCATCGTGGGAGCCAGGGGAGGGGGAGAGCATCGTCATCGTCGTCGGAGAAAAGGGCGCCGCTCAGCGCCGCCTGCACATCCGGGGCGACGCCGGCCACGGCTCGGTGCCGCTGGGCCGCACGAGCGCCGTCGAGCGGCTCGCCCAGGTGAGCGCGGCGCTGTCCTCGGCCCGCTGGCCCACCGCCACGGACGAGGTCTGGGCCGGGTTTGTGCGCGCCTTCGAGTTCGAGGAAACGACCGAAACAAGTCTGATCAACGGCACCTACGAGGGCGACTACTCCGAGTTCGGGGACCTGGCCGCCTACACCCACGCCGTCTCCCACGTGACCGTCGCCCAGACCGTGGCTCGCTCGGGCGGGCCCATCAACGTCATGCCCTCCCACGCCACCCTCGAGCTGGACATTCGCACGCTGCCAGGCGTCGACGATGACGACGTGGACGCCGCCATCGCGGCGGCCCTCGGCGACCTCGCTGAGCACGTGACTATCGAGCGCCTCCTCAGCGAGCCCGCCACGGCCTCGTCAACAGACACCGACCTGTACCGAGCGATCAAGGCAGCGCTGAGCGCCCGCTACCCGGGCGTGCGCGTCGTCCCCGTCCTCATGCCCGGAGGGACCGACCTGCGCGTGGCCCGCAGGCACGGCGGCATCGGATACGGATTCGGCGCCTACGACTCCGGCGCGAGCCTCGGGCAGGTCTACGCCCAGCTCCACGCCCACGACGAACACATCGCCCTGGCGGACGTGCGCGCGACCGCCGAGGTGCTGCACGACATCGTCACGCAGTACCTGACACATAGATGACAAGTAATCAACCACTGTTACAAATGATCGCCTGACGAGGATCTTTCTCCCAAGACTTCTCCGGTGCATACGGTAGGTGTCGGCACTCCCGCCGCTACTAGACACAAGGAGACACCGATGCACATCGCACGCATCCCACGAACAGCAGCCACCCTCGCCTCCGTCGCTGCCATGATGTGTGCGACCCTTGCGGCCTGCGCGCCGTCGGGAGGAGCGGCCCAGTCGGCTTCCCGCGAGGGAACCATCGCGGTCGGCCTGCCGGGCTCCCTGTCCACGCTGGACACCGCCCACGAGACCGGCATCATCAACTACTACGTCGCGCAGGTCGTCTCCGAAGGCCTCCTCGCCGTGGGCAAGGACGGCCAGCTGATCCCGGCGATTGCCTCCTCGTACCACACGGACGACGCCCAGACCTGGGTTTTCGACATCAGACCCGACGCCCTCTTCCAGGACGGGAACCCCGTCACCATTGACGACGTCCTCTTCTCGATCGACATCGCCAAGGACCCCGACAAGTCCCCGTCCTCCGCGGTCTATTGGCCCGCCGGCGTCCAGGCCGAGCAAAGCGGCGACAACCAGATCACGATCACCCTGCCCGCTCCCGCGGTTAACTTCGGGTGGACGGTCACCGCGAACGGCGGTTTGTGGATCACCGAAAAGTCCTTCTACGAGGCGGCCGCTTCCTACGGCTCCTCGACCGACCTCATCATGGGCACAGGCCCCTACAAGGCAGTGTCCTTCCAGCCCGACTCCAAGGCCGTGTTCGAAAAGAGCGGCACCTGGTGGGGAGGGGACACGCCCGCCCAGACCATCGAATTCGACTTCTTCTCGGATGAGAACGCGCGCTTCCTCGCGCAAAAGAACGGAACGATCGACATCGCCACCCAGCTGCCGATTGACCAGGTGTCGCAGTTCCAAGGGATTAACGGCGTCAGCGTCCTGACCGAGTCGGATCGCTCCTACGTGGGCCTCACCTTCGATCAGAACGTCGAGCCCTTCGACGACATCCACGTGCGCAAGGCCATCGCCCACGCCGTTGACCGCGACACCATCGTCTCTTCGATCCTCAAGGGACAAGCGACGGTAGCGACGGGCATCGAACCCCCGGACCAGCTGGGCAGTGAGATCGGTGAGCAGGCTGCCGCGGATGCTCAGGCAGGCTTGCCCATTGACTCCTTCGACCTGGACGCCGCGCGCGCCGAACTCGCCCAGTCCAAGGTCCCCGGCGGTTTCGATGCCGAGCTGACCTATCCCTCGTCGATTCCGGACATGGGATCCGCTGCCCTCGCGATCGCCGACAACCTCAAGCAGATCGGCATCAACCTGACCGTTACCTCCAAGCCCATCGAAGAGTGGATCTCCGAGGTCGGCAGCGGCACCTACGGCCTGTCCTACATGAGCTACACCTCCACGACCGGCGACCCGGGCGAGGTGGCCGGGTGGCTGCTTGGCCCCGACAACCCCGCACGCTATGAGAACGCACAGGTCCAGGGACTGATCGCCTCTCAGGCCACCCAGACCGACCCGAGCAAGCGCGTCACCGACATCGTCGAGGCAGAGCGCATTGCTCAAGAGAACACGATCTACTCGCCGATCTGGTGGGGCAAGACGTCGACGGCCTTCGCCTCGCGCGTCACCCCGACGGAGTACACGCCCTACTTCTTCATGACCCCGTGGGCCTCCTCCCTGGAGCTGGCCAAGTAAATGCTGCGCTACATCCTCCGCCGCCTCGTCGGCGCGGCAGTGGTGCTCACCCTCCTGTCCTTCCTCGTCTTCTCTCTTCTGTACCTGGTACCCGGAGACCCCGTGAAGATCCTGGTGGGCACGAGGCGACTGACCCCCGAGGTTCGCCAGGCCGTGACCGCGCGTTACGGCCTGGACGAGCCCCTCGTCGTGCGCTACTGGCACTGGCTGACCCGCGCGCTCACCGGCGACTTCGGGGACTCGGTACGCTCCGCAACGCCCGTGACCGACGTGCTCGCCTCGCGCGTGTCCCTGACCGCCTGGCTCACCATCGGCGCATTCATCCTCGCCGTCGCCGTCGGCATCCCCCTGGGGATCGCTGCGGCACGGCGCCGGGGATCCTGGGTTGATCGCACGATCGTCGGCTGGTCGGTTGTGGGCGTGTCCGCACCCGGCTTCGCCCTCGGCCTTGTCCTGCTGTACGTCTTCGGGCTCATGCTCGGATGGTTTCCCGTTTTCGGTGAAGGAACAGGCATCGTCGACACCCTGTGGCACCTCACTCTGCCCGCGATCGCCCTCGCGACTGGAATCGGCGCGATGCTCGTACGCATCACCCGCGCGGCCGTCGGGGCCGAACTCGCCCAGGACTACGTGACCTTCGCGCGCTCGCGGGGAGTGCCCAGCAGGCGCATCACGGCCATGTACGTGCGGGGAGCGGCGCTGCCGATCATCACCTCCGCTGGCCTGATCCTGGGGACGCTCTTTGGGTCCACGGTGCTCGTCGAGGAGGCGTTTTCCCTGCCCGGCCTCGGACAGCTCCTCGCCGACTCCATCACCTACAAGGATGTGCCCGTCGTGCAGGCGATCGCGCTGCTGGTTGCGTTCGTCATCATCGTCGTGACGCTGATCGTCGATGTCGTCGCCTTTGCTGTCGATCCGCGTCAGACGGTCGGCGAGGGGAGGGGAGTCTGATGGCGCTGTCGCTTTCTCCGCGCGCCCTGGGACGAGGCATTGGTTCCTCCGCACGCAAGATCCCCGGCTCGGTGGTCCTGTCCGTGGTCGTTCTGGTCGCTGTCGCGATCTGCGTGATCGTTCCGTCGGTGCTGGTTCCCGGCGCGCTGGACCAGGACCTGGCCCTCGGTGTGAGCCCGGCGGGTACCCCCGGGCATCTGCTGGGCACCGACAAGGTGGGGCGTGATGTTCTCGCCCTGACGGTTGCCGGTGCGCGCTCCGCGATCGTTGGCCCGATTGTCATCGCCGTGGGCTCGATGGTGGCCGGTCTGTTTTTCGGAATGAGCGCGGCGTGGCGCGGCGGGCTGTGGGATGCCTGCGTGTCTCGCTCCTGCGAGGTTCTCCTCTCACTTCCCGTCACGCTCCTCGCGATCGTCGTCGCGGGCGTGATCGGTGGCAGCTATTGGGTGACGGTCGGTGTGCTGATCGTGCTGTTTGCTCCCTCGGACGTGCGTATGATCCGCTCGGCCACGCTCGCGCAAAAGCCCCAGCCGTATATCGAGGCCACGCGCGTCCTGGGCCTGTCCGGTCCTCGTATCCTCGCCGTGCATATCCTGCCGAACATCACGCCGATCGTGTGGGCGAACCTCTTTGTCAACATCGCATTCGCGCTCGTGTCCCTGTCCGGCCTGTCCTACTTGGGCCTCGGCGTCGGTGCGCAGGATGCCGACTGGGGGCGCCAGCTCGCGGACGGACGCGCCATCCTCGCCCAGAATCCCGCCGCGTCTGTGACGGCCGGGCTCGCCATCATTGTGACGGCCACAGCGATCAACATTGCGGGTGACTGGTTTGCCGAGCGCAAGGAACGTGACTGATGAGTACCACGACGATACGTGAAAGCGGCGACGGCCTCGTGGCTTCGCACGTGAGTGTCACCGACCGCAGTGGACGAGTGATCGTCGACGACGTCAGCGTGAACGCCCGCTCGGGGCGCACCCTCGTCATCGTGGGCGAGTCCGGTGCGGGAAAGTCGATGCTCGCGCGGACTCTCTGCGCGCTGACCCCCTCTGCGCTCGTTGCCAGCGGAACGGTGTCGCTGGGAGGGCAAGACTACGATCTGGCGGCGGACCAGGGGCGTTTGAAGAAACAGCGCGGTGGTGGAATCGTCTGGCTCCCGCAGGATCCCTTCACGTCGCTGGCGCCGACGCTGCCGTGCGGAGTACAAATCACGGCCGCGCGCACCGGTAGGCGCTCCGAACGCTCACAGCGTGCACACGCGCGCTTCTGGCGGACGTCGGACTCGACGCCCGGGTTGCTCGCTCGTACCCCCACGAGCTGTCGGGCGGAATGCGCCAGCGCGTCGCCATCGCGGCGGCGCTCGATTCTGAGCCGCGCGTCCTCATCGCTGACGAACCGACGACGGCCCTGGACGTCACGACGCAGCGCGACATCCTGACGCTGTTGACACGCCTGCGTGACGAGCACGCCATGACGCTCGTGCTGGTCACCCACGACCTGGCGCTCGCGCGTCAGTTCGGCGATGACGTCATCGTGATGAAAGACGGCCAGATCGTGGAAGAAGGACCGGTCACTGAGGTCTTGACCTCGCCGGTGCACGAGTACACGAAACGCCTGGCGGACGCCGAACCACGGCTCGACGGACCCAACCCGCGCGAAGGCACGTCCATACCCGACCGCGGGGAGACGATCGTCGAGGTTCGCGACCTGACGAAGACGTTCCGATCACGCAAGGAAACGCACGTCGCCCTCATGGACGTGTCCCTGGACATCGCGCAGGGAGAATCCATCGGCATCGTCGGAGAATCAGGGTCGGGCAAGACCACGCTCGCGCGCATCATTGTCGGGCTGGAACACGCCGACTCTGGAACAGTCCACGTCAGCGCGCACGCCGAGGGAGGACCGACCGTCGGAATCGTGTTCCAGAACCCGTATTCTGCGCTCAACCCCGCGCGAACCATCGGACAGGCACTTGCCGAGGCAGCGTCCGTCGCGGGTCGCCCGGCCAGCGACGTGGCGGAGCTGCTGGCAGCGGTTGAGCTCCCGGCCGAGTACGCGAAGCATCGCCCCTCCCGCCTCTCTGGTGGCGAGCGCCAACGCGTGGCGATTGCGCGTGCGCTGGCGACGCGGCCGCGCGTGCTCATCGCCGATGAGGCCGTGTCTGCTCTTGACGTGTCGGTCCAGGCCTCCATCCTGGACCTGTTGACGCGCCTGCAGGCCGAGCAAGGATTCGCGCTCGTGTTCATCACCCACGACCTGGCGGTGGCACGCGCCATGTGCGACCGCCTCGTCATCATGAAGGGCGGCGTCGTCGTGGAGGAAGGCCCGACTGAAGAGATCCTGCACAATCCTTCCGAGGAGTACACGGTTGAGCTTTTGAGCGCCGTGCCCGGTCGAGACGCGGAATTCGCATGAGCACCACCCCGACACCAACCACGATCCGTCCCGGCAACAATGCGCGCGAGCATCTGACGGCTCTCGGCATCCCTGCCGCGCACGCCGCGCGGTGGGCGGCGATGGGGGCGGCGGTGTCCGCGACCCTGTGGACGTACGGCGGGCACGCTCTCCTGGAGGCCCACCGGACGGCCTCGGCCCACCGAACGATTGTGGATGCGTGTCTGCTGGACGGTGACGACGCCGGGGCACCTGCCATCGAGTCTGCTCGCTCGTGGGCGGTTCTCATCCAAGCCGTCCTCGATGCTGCTCCGGACGCCCCGCTCGCGAAGGCCGTGACGCGCGATGAGAGATCTCTCTTCGAGGAGGAGCTTCGCTCCCGAGGTTTTACTGCCGCAGGGGTGGTCGGCTCACCGCTGTCGATCGAAGAAGACCCCGACCACGGGCATGCCAGCGTGCACGGATGGGTGCGGTGGAACGCTCGTCCCCAGGAGATTCCCGCGTATGTGAGGCAGAAAACCGACTTCACGTGCGGCCCGGCAAGTGCGCTCATGGCCCTCGCGCACGCCAGCGGAGGTGCCCCTCATGAGGTCAGCCACTGCCTGCGAGACGAGATGGAGCTGTGGCGCGAGTCGACGTACTCCCTCGGGGTCGGGCCTTACGGCTTGGCGGCGGCTCTTGCGCGGCGCGGACAAAGCGTCGAGGTGATCGTCACCCATGAGGGGCCGGTTGTCGGGCTGACGCGCGCGCACGCGGCGTCCCCCGCAGCCCGCCGCGCCATTCACCGCCAGCACGTGGACGAGGCCAGGGCACTCGGGGTTCGGGACCGCATCGGCGACTGGGGTCTCTCGGAGCTGCGCGCCGCCCTCGAACAGGGAAACGGTGTCATTGTGCTCGTCGACCTGGAGGATCTCAACGGTGAACAAACTCCCCACTGGGTCTATGTGTGGGGGATCATGGGCGAGCACGCGCTCATCCACGATCCATGGAACGACGAGCAATTCGGCGAGACCTGGGTCGAAACGTGGTTGGAGGCAATCACTCTCGAGCAGCTCTGGGAATCGGCTCAATGGGTGGAAGAAGAACGCGCGAGAGCATGCATCATCGTGTCCCTGTGATCGTCGCGCTCGCGGGCGCATAACGAGGCCGGGGCCAGGTCACCTCAGCAGTGAACCCAGCCCCGGCCTCGTGAAGGAAACGACGGAATCAGAGGACCATCGCGGCGATCCAGCCGCCGATGAGCAGCGGGATGTTGTAGTGGATGAACTCGGGGATAACCGTGTCGCGCATGTGGTCGTGCTGACCGTCCACGCTCAGACCGGCTGTCGGGCCAAGCGTCGAGTCCGACGCGGGAGAACCGGCGTCGCCCAGCGCGCCCGCCGTGCCGATGATCGCGACCGTGGCGACGGGGGAGAAGCCCAGGGCAATACACAGCGGCACGTAGATCGCGGAGATAATAGGCAGCGTCGAGAAGGAGGAGCCGATACCCATCGTGATGATCAGGCCGACGACGAGCATGATCACGGCGGCCAGAGCCTTGGATCCGTTGAACATTGCGGAGGTCTGCTCGACGAGGGGCTCGATCTGGCCCGAGGCCTTCAGCACGGCCGCGTAGCCCTGCGCGGTGATCATGATCAGGCCGATGAGGCTCATCATGCGCATACCGCCGGAGAACACGTCGTCGGCCTGCTGCCAGGGCACGACGCGCATTGCGAGCATCATGCACAGGCCCACGAGGGCGCCCACGAGCAGCGGGTCTGCCTCGGAATCCATCTTGGTCATGACGGCCTGGATGACGAAGCATGCGACGAGGGCGAGGACGGCCGCCCACACTTTGATCATGTTGATCGGCTTGTCGTCGGCCGTGCTGAACTCTGTCTCGCGCTGCTCGTACTCACGCGGCTTGCGGTAGGAGAACAGCAGGGCGATCGCGCAGCCCACGGCCATCGAGGCGGCGGGGATTGCCATGGCGGCCATCGGGTTAACGATGCCTTCGACGGGCAGGCCTGCGTCCTCGATGTTCTTGTAGAGAATGTCGTGCAGGAAGATGCGGCCGAAGCCGATCGGCACGAACATGTAGGTCGTGACGATACCGAAGGTGATCGCACAGGCGACCAGGCGGCGGTCCATCTTCAGCTCGTTCATGACGCCGATGAGCGGGGGCACCAGCAGCGGAATGAACGCGATGTGAATCGGGATGAGGTTCTGGCTCATCACGCCCATGACGAGGACGCCGCCGAGGATACCCCACTTGGCGGAGCGGGCCACGCGCGCCGAGTTTGACTCGTCGGCGTTGCGCAGCTTCTTGATGATCCAGTCGGCCAGCAGGCGCGGCAATCCGGAGTGGGCGACCGACATGGCGAACGCGCCGAGGAGGGCGTAGGACAGGGCGATCTTGGCGCCGCCGGCCAGGCCGTCCTGGAAGGCGACCATCGTGCCGGACACTCCCATGCCGGCGACCAAGCCGCCCACGAGGGATGCCACGAAAAGCGAGATAACGACGTGCACGCGTGCGACGCTGAGGACCAGCATGACGATCACGGAGAGCACGACTGCGTTGAAAGCAACATGAGTGTTCCTGTGTTGAGGGTGCGCGAAAGCGCCACGTGAGGTGGAGAAAGTAAGCCGCGTCGCGGCAGGTGGTGGTGTCAGCCGAGATGGGAATCGGCGTGGATGGAGGCGTCGACAGCACCTACCAGTGCGTTCGACAAACCACCTTCCTCGGCGGCCAGCAATCCTGCGATTGTGGTGCCGCCGGGGCTCGTCACCCGGTCAATGAGTTGCGCGGGGATTGTGCCCGCCTCGCGCTCGGCGAGGAGCAGCGTGGCGGCCCCCGCCATCGCCTGCGCGGCGATTTCAACGGCGCTGTCCTTGGACAGACCATACTTGAGGCCCGCGCGGGCGAACGTATCAATAATCTGGAAATACCAGGCCGGAGAGCACGAGGCCAGGGCCTGGAAGATCGGGAAATAGTCCTCGTCGATGAGGATGGTTCGACCAACGGCGTTCATGAGGTCGCGCACCGCGTCCACCTGGTCCTCGGTGGTGCGCGCGGCCGTCAGGGCCGTCATGGACTGGCCCACGGTCGCCGCCACGTTGGGCATGACGCGGATCAGTGGAATACCCGATCCGAAGTCCTGGGTGATCTGGTCGAGGGTGCGCCCGGCCGCGAGGGACACGATGCACACATCGGTGCGTCCAACCACGACGGGGGCGATCTCCTTGATGACCGTTCGCTGGTCCTTGGGCTTGACAGCCAGGATGACGACGTCGACCTGGCGGGCCAGGGACACGTTCGAGGAGGCGGCGGTGGCGCCCAGCTCGTCGGCCAGATCGCAGGCCTTGGTGGCCGTGCGGTTGGAGAAGACCAGGGTTGCAGGATCGACACCGGACGCGACGGCGCCGCGAGCGATGGCCTGAGCCATGGCTCCCGTTCCGATGAATCCGATGCGCATGAGCGTCTCCCTGAGTGTGTTGGTCACTTGCCAGGCAGCCTACCCGCATTTTGCCTGTTCTTGGTGCAGTGGCCGAACTGTGAGACGAGGCCGGGGCCGGTTTGCGTTTGTTAGCAACCCAGCCCCGGCCTCGTGGGGGAGAAAACGGCGGAAAAGCGCGCCTCAGCGCTTGCGCGTGCCGAAGATCGATCGAGTGATTTCACGCCCTGCGGTGCGCAGGACCGAGCCGAGGGCGTTTTCGACCTGGCGGGCGCGGCGCTCGGCGGCGCGCTGGCGCGCGGCCTCCTCCTTTTCCTGCTGTTTTTTTCGACCCTGGCGGCGCAGGCGTTCCATTTCCTTTTCGCGCGCGGCCTCTTCCTTCGCGGCGGCTTTCTCGAGCTCCTTGGCGGCCTTCTCGGCGGCCTTCTCCGCTTCCTTGCGCGCCTTTTCCGCGGCCTTTTCGGCTTCCTTGCGTGCCTTTTCCGCTTCCTTTTCGGCTGCTTCCTGGGCGGCCGCTTCCTCGCGGGCGGCCTGTGCCTCGGCCGCGCGGCGCTCGAGCTTCTCCTCGGCCGAGTCCGGGTTCACGGCGTCGCGGTAGCGGCCCATGATGACGCTGGACTGGTTGATGCGCGCGACCGTGTCGGCGGACGCGGGGCCCATGACGGAGGCGGGTGCCCAAATGCCGACCGGGGTGACCGGGGTCGGGTTGCCCTTCGGATCCAGGACGGTCACGACGGCCTCGCCCGTGCCCAGGGTCGTGAGGACCTCGTCGAGCTCGAGGCTGGTCTTCGGGAAGGTCTGCACGGTCGCCTTGAGCTTCTTGAAGTCGTCCGGCGTGGAGGCGCGCAGGCCGTGTTGGGACGCGCGAACCGAGCTGTGCGAGCACGTCGGAGGGAATGTCCTTGGGGGTCTGCGTCACGAAGACGACACCCACGCCCTTGGAACGGATGAGGCGCACGGTCTGGACGACCTGACGCTCGAACTCCTTGGTGGCGTCGGCGAAGAGCAGGTGGGCCTCGTCGAAGAAGAAGACCAGCTTGGGGCGCGGCGCGTCGCCGACCTCGGGCAGGTGGCGAAGAGGTTGGCCAGCAGGTACATGATGACGGCGCTGACCAGGGCCGGGCGCGAGGAGATATCGCCGACGCCCAGCAGGGAGATGATGCCGCGACCGGTCGAATCCATGCGCATGAGGTCGGCGGTGTCGAAGCCGGGGGCGCCGAAGAACTGCCCGCCGCCCTGGGACTCGAGCGCGGTCAGGGCGCGCAGGATGACGCCGGCGGTTGCCTTGGAGACGCCGCCGATCGTGGCCAGCTCATCCTTGCCCTCCTCGGATGTCAGGAAGGAGATGACCGAGCGCAGGTCCGGCAGGTCCACGAGCTCCAGGCCCTGGCCGTCCGCCCACGCGAAGATCAGCTGGAGGGCCTGCTCCTGCGTCGTGTTCAGGGACAGAGCGCGGGCCAGCAGAATCGGGCCGAAGTCAGAAACCTCGGCGCGCACGGGCACGCCCGGGAACTGCGAATCCGCGCCGCCCAGGCTCAGCAGCTCGATCGGGAAGGACGAGGGAGCCCACGCCTGCCCGTTGGCGGCCGTGCGGGCCAGAAGCTTCTCGGAGCTCGCCCCGGCCTCGGCCAGGCCCGTCAGGTCGCCCTTGACGTCGCACAGGAGCACGGAAGAACCCGCCGCCGACAGGCCCTCAGCCAGGAGCTGGAGGGTACGGGTCTTGCCCGTGCCCGTCGCGCCCGCGACCAGGAGGTGACGGTTAAACATGGGCACCGGCATCGCGGCGCTGACGCCGGGCACGCGCGCGCCGTCCTCAATGAGCGTGCCGATCGTGACCACGGGGACGTCCCACGAATACGCGTTCTTAATCTGGGAAGCGAACGCGGATAGCTCGCCCGCAGCCTCCGGGGACGAGGCCTGGGCCGCCTCCGGCGTGGACGGTGCGGTCTCGGGCGCGGGGGCGGGTGCCGCCTCGGGGGTGGGGCTCGGCCGGCGCGGGGGTTTCCTGGGTGGCAGGTGCGGGGGCGTCGACGGAGGTGCCAGCGGCTTCAAGCTGGGCGCGGAGTGCTTCGGCCTTCGCGCGTGCGGCTTCGGCTTCGGCGGCCTTGGCGGCGGCTTCGGCGGCGGCCAGGCGGGCCTTGAGATCCTCGATGTTCTCGCTCATGGTGATGTCTTTCGGGCTGTGGGCGCACAGCGCCCGGCGGTCTCGACGTTACCGCAACAGTATCCCTTGGGACGCCGGTCCCATGCGCGCGATAGCGGCGCTCAGGGCTGTGGCCCCATCCACAGGGGGATGTGTCGTGTCGCGGCTGTCCACAGGGGGCGGCGTCGTGTCGCGCCTATCCACAGGCAGGCCTCGCCGCCAAGACACGGGCTCAGGGCAGGTCGTAGCGTCAAGGGATGAACCCTCCACGTTGGATCGCTCACCGCAGGATGGCGGCCTTGACCAAAGCCGTGTACGACAGCGCCATCAACGACGACGATGAGCCCCCAGAACCATCGGCCATGCGCCTGCTGCCGGGGTCGACGACGGTCGCCGCTGTCCTGATCGTCCTGGTGTTGCTCGCCGGAATCGGGGTGTGGAGGCACGCGCGGGCCACCGATCGGGCACTCGAAGCAGACCAAGCCGCCGAACAATCGGCCGAACTCCACGCGGAGAAGGCCGCCGAGGCGGGTGCTGGCGGGACCGGCGCGACACCTGCCGGCCCCGCCACGCCAGGGACCGACAGCGCAGGAGAGGTCGTCGTCCACGTCTCCGGGGCCGTCGCCACCCCCGGCGTCCTCACCCTGCCCGCCTCCTCCCGGGTTATCGACGCCATCACGGCTGCGGGAGGCGCCCTGGAGGATGCCGACCTCGACGCGATCAACCTGGCCCGCCCCGTCGTTGACGGCGAACACATCCGCGTCGCCGCGCTTGGGCAATCACCCCCGGAGCCAAGCGGAGGCGCGGAATCCGCCCAGTCCGCCTGCGTGCAACTCGACACGGCGAGCGCCACCGACCTGCAAACCCTGCCCGGCATCGGGCCCGCCCTGGCCCAGCGCATCATCGACTACCGGGCCACTCACCCACACATTCCCTCCGTCGACGCCCTCGACGAGGTGCCCGGCATCGGGCCCGCCCTCATCGAGAAGATACGACCGGGGGTGTGCCCATGAGCGACACAGAACCACCCGACGAACCCAGCGAGGACTCCCTCCATCACGCCGAAGCGGCCCCGCGCCCCGACGAGGCTGGATCGCCCACGCCGCCGCGGTGCCGCCAGCGACCCGCCGACACCCAACGCGCCCCACGCATGATCGACCTGCGCCTCCTCGCCCCAGCCACCGCCACCTGGGCCGCCAGCTGGTGGGCCACCGCCCACCCCACGCCCCTACCCTCATCGCCGCCCTCGTACTCGCATCTGGACTGACAACAGCCTCCTACGCATGGTCACACAGGCACACACACCCACCCCGACACGCCCTCACGCCCCCGCGCTCCCTCCGCCTGGGCGCCGCTCTCCTCCTGGCCACGACCGCCTGCGCGCTCGCGGTCGCCAGTGCGGCTAGCGCCTCCTACCCTAACCGACCCCGCCCGGTCACAATCCGGCCCGATCCACGCGTCGGTCAGACTCGAGCGTGACCCGGCCCCGGCCTCGTCAGGAACGACGACAAGGCACCGGGCGCGCGTACGGATCCTCGCCGTGCGGGTGGGGGACAGGTGGGTACCGTCGCAGGCGAGCGCGCTGGTCAGCGCGCCGGGGTGGGAGGGAGCGGCGCGAGGAGACGTCTACGAGATCAGCGGAAACCTCGACGCAAGCTTCGCGGCCGACGCCCCCTCCGTCGGAGCCATCCGCGCCAGACACGCAGCCCTCACGAACCGTCCCGCAGGCCTGGACACCTGGCGCAGGAACACCCACCGCGCCCTATCCGCGGCCTGCCACACCCTCCCACGCGACGCGCGCGGCCTGGTGCCCGGCATAGCGATAGGCGACGACCGGCTCGTGCCCACCGACCTCGCCGACGCCATGAAAGCCACCTCCCTGACGCACCTGACCGCCGTCTCCGGCTCACACATCGTCATCATCCTGGCCGCACTCAACCTGATCCTGCCCGCACGCGTCCCGCTGCGCGTGGGCGGGACCCTGACCGTGCTGGGGACAATCATCACCCTCGTCGGGCCCGAGGCCTCCGTCGTTCGCTCCGTGTGCGTCGCCTCGGTCGCAACCCTTGGCTTGATTCTCGGCCGCGAAGGACAGGCCACAGCCGCCCTATGCGCCGTCGTCATCGCCACCCTCCTCATCGATCCCTGGGCGTCGCGCTCCTACGGATTTGCCCTGTCGGTGCTGGCGGCGCTCGCGGTCGTGGGGCCCGCATCCGCGGTCGCTCGGAGTGTCAAGCGTCGCATCCGGGGCGACACACGCGCCGGCCGAGCCCTGCGTCGCGGTGCGGAACTGGTGTGCGTGCCTGCCCTGGCCGAGCTGGTGACCGCCCCCGTCATCGTCTCCCTGTCCGGGACCGTGCCGCTGTGGGGGATCGCCGCCAACGTCGCCGCCGAGCCAGCCGTGCCCGTCGCGACACTCGCGGGGCTGAGCGGAGCACTCCTCGCGCCGACCTGCCCGGGCGCGGCGGCTGCCTGTACGCGCGTGGCCTCCTGGGCCACCGCCTGGATCGCCGGGGCCGCGCGCTTCTTTCAGGCAATGCCGGGCTCCGGGACGCGCGTGCCCGGGGGAGCGGGAACCATCCTGGCCCTCTACGCCTGTGCGGGCGCCGGGTGGCTGGCGTGGCGCGCGTGGCGTCGGTGGGGCATCCCCCCTCCTGGACGAGGCCGAGGACACCTGAGCGGGGCGGGCGCGGGTGAGCCTGACGAGAGGACACCGCCCGTCCGGTGTCCTGGCCCCTGCTGCGCGTGCCGTCTGGTTACGATGGACATACGGCGGTGATACCTGCCACGACTTATATCCGCCCTGGGCAAAGGCGGACGCAGATGAGCACCGGCGGTGGCAGACTTAGGGAGTTACCATCGCGTCGAAAGGTAGGACAACGTGGCGGCACGTGGAACGCGCTCGTCGGCACCCGCGCAGATCACGCTGGCTCCGATCGTCTTGATTAAAGGATCCGAGGGCCTTCTCGTCGACCGCGCCCTCGACCGGCTGCGCGCCCTGGCTTACGAGGCCGACCCGAACCTCGAACGCACCGACATCAACGCCGCGACCTACCAGGCCGGGCAGATCGACGTCATTGCATCCCCCTCGCTGTTCGGTGAATCCCGCATGGTCATCATCCGGGACCTGGAGACCATGAGCGACGCGCTAGCCGCCGACCTGATTGCCTACGCCGGCGCGCCCGCCCCCGACGTGTGGATGTTCCTTGCCCATCCCGGGGGCAACGCCCGCGGCAAGAAGGTCATCGACACGATCACCAAGGCGAAATGGCCCGTCATCCCCGCTGATCCGCTCAAAAACGACCGCGACAAGCTCGCCCTTATCGCCTCCGACGTGCGCGCCGCGCGCAGGCAGATGGACACCGAGGCCCAGCAGGCACTCGTCGATGCGCTGGGCAACGATCCGCGTGCGATGGCCGGAGCCCTGGCCCAGCTCCTCTCCGACGTGAGCGGACGCATCACCCTCGAGGACGTGCGCCGCTACCAGGCCGGGCGCGTCGAGGCCACCGGATACGACGTGGCCGACGCGGCGGTTGCAGGAAACTCCGCGAAGGCCCTGACCCTCACCCGCCACGCGTTCGCCACCGGCATCGCCCCGCAGCTCCTCGTGGCTGCCCTGGCCATGAAGTTCCGCGCCATGGCGAGGGTCTCCATTGGCGGATCCGCATCCGCCCTCAAGATGGCCCCCTGGCAGGTGGACCGAGCCCGGCGCGAACTGCGCGGCTGGTCCGACGCCTCCCTGGCTGGCGCCTTCGGTGCAATTGCCACCGCCGACGCCGAAACGAAAGGCGCGTCACGCGATCCGCAGCGCGCCGTCGAAAAAGCAATTATCACCATCTGCAGGCTGCACGGACGCTGACAGCGCGGCCCCGGCCTCGTCGATGAGAAGAAGAATGGACGAAGACGAGGAGAACAATGAAAACTATTCGAACGCTTATGGGGCGACTGCGGGAGTTTAAACTCCGGCGCTCCTGACCCCGCTGTTCATCATCGGGGAGGTCATCCTCGAGTGTCTGATCCCGCTGACCATGGTCTCACTGGTGGATGCGCTCGATGGAGACTCCTTGAGTCCCGTCGTTCGCTTGGGCGCGATCCTCATCGGCTACGCCTTCGCGTCGTTGGCCTGCGGTATTCTGGCCGCGCGATTCGCGGCAACTGCGTCGGTGGGCCTGGCGAAGAACCTGCGTCAGGACCTGTTTTTCAAGGTCCAGGACTTCTCCTTCGCGGACATCGACCGCTTCTCCACGTCCTCGCTGGTCACCCGCATGACCACGGACGTCACCAACGTGCAAAACGCCTTCGGCATGATGATCCGCATCGCGGTGCGCGTCCCCCTCATGATCGTGTTCTCCATCGTGATGGCGTGGCGCATCAACGTCCAGATGGCCCTGATCTTCCTCGGGATGGTGCCGGTTCTCGCCATTATCCTGGCGGCTATCGTGCTCATCGCATTCCCGATCTTCCGCCGTATCTTTAAGAAGTACGACGCCCTGAACAACTCCGTGCAGGAGAACGTCGCCGCGATCCGCGTGGTTAAGTCCTTCGTCACCGAGGAACACGAGACCACGAAGTTCCGCGCCGCCTCGCAGGACGTGCGCAAGGACTTCACGAACGCCGAGAAGCTCATCGCGCTCAACAGCCCCGTCATGATGTTCTTCATCTTCGCCGCAATCATTGCGGTCGACTACGTGGGCGCCTCGATTATCGTCAACTCTGGCGGTACCGAGCTGACGAAGGGCGGCCTGACCGCTCTCATCACCTACGGCATCCAGATCCTCGCGCACATGCTCATGGTCGCCTTCATCTTCGTCATGGCGACGATGGCCGCGGAGTCCGCCAACCGTATCGCCGAGGTCCTCACCCACGACCCGTCGCTCACCTCCCCGGCCAATGGCGCCACCGAGGTCGCGGACGGCTCCGTCGTCTTTGAAGGTGTGTCCTTCAAGTACTCCGAGAGCGCCGAAGAGAACGCGCTGTCCGATATCAACCTGAGTATCGAGTCGGGTTCGACGCTCGGCATCGTGGGCGGCACGGGCTCCTCCAAGACGTCGCTCATCCAGCTGATCTGCCGCCTCTACGACGTCTCCGAGGGATCCGTGAAGGTTGGCGGGCACGACGTGCGCGACTACGACCTGAGCGCGCTGCGCGACGCGGTCTCCGTCGTCCTGCAGAAGAACGTCCTGTTCTCCGGCACCATCAAGGACAACATGCGCTGGGGCAACCCGGAGGCCACCGACGAACAGATTGAGCATGCGTGCAAGCTCGCGCAGGCCGACGAGTTCATCCAGCAGCTGCCAGGCGGCTACGACTACGTCATCTCCCGCGGCGGTACCAACGTGTCGGGCGGCCAGAAGCAGCGCCTGTGCATCGCCCGAGCGCTCCTGAAGAATCCGAAGATCCTCATCCTGGACGACTCGACGTCCGCAGTGGACACGAAGACCGATTCTCTCATCCGCAACGCCTTCGAGACCGAGATTCCGGGCACCACGACGATCATCATCGCCCAGCGCCTGTCTTCGGTCAGTCACGCCGACCAGATCATCGTCTTGGACGACGGTCGCATCAAGGAACGCGGCACCCACGAGGAGCTGATGGCAGCGGGCGGGGAGTACCGCGAGATCTACGAGTCCCAGAACGCCGCGAGCGAAAGCGAGGTGGCCTGATATGGCACGCACGCACGGTCGTCCCGTTGACAACGGCGGCGACAAGCTCGAGGGCATCGAGCGTCCCTTCGGCCGCCTCATGGCCTACGTGTTCCGCCACTATCCGGTGCGCATCAGCCTGACGGTCGTGTGCATCATTACGGCAGCCGTGGCCTCGGCCGTCGGTTCGATCTTCATGCAGCAGATCGTCGACAACGTCGTGACCCCGGGCCTGGAGAGCGGCTTCGGCGCCGTGCGCGCCACGCTCGTGCGCCTCGTCGTCATGATGGGCATCATCTTCAGTGCTGGCGTCATCGGTAGCTTCATCTACACCCGCGCCATGGCGATCGTGACGCAGGGGACGCTCAAGCACATGCGAGACGACATGTTCGACTCGATGGAGCGCCTGCCCCTGCGCTTCTTCGACACACACCCGCACGGTGCAATCATGTCGACCTTCACGAACGACACGGACGCGATCCGTCAGCTCATCGGCCAGTCCATCCCGACGCTCATTCAGTCGGGTCTGACGATCATCGTCCTGATCGGAACGATGCTCTACTACTCTGTGTGGCTCTTCCTCGTTGTCCTCATCGTGGGCGCTCTCATGGCTTTCCTCACCGGCAAGCTTGGCGGGCTGTCGGGTCGCTTCATGAAGGCTCAGCAGGCGGCCCTGGCCGACGAGGAAGGCTTTATCGAAGAGATGATGGACGGCCAGAAGGTCGTCCAGGTCTTCAATCACGAGCAGGATGCGAAGGATCAGTTCCTCGAGTACAACCAAAAGCTCTTTGATTCCTCGCAGAAGGCCAACGTGTACGGCAACGTGCTGATGCCGGCCCTGGGCAACATCGGCAACATCATGTACGTGGTCATCGCGATCGTCGGCGGCGTCATGATCCTGGAACAGACGCCGAACATTCACCTTGTCGGCGTCGACGTCATCACGGTCGGTGTGGTCGTGTCCTTCCTGGGCATGGTCCGTAACTTCTCCCAGACCATTGGCCAGATGTCGATGCAGGTTCCCATGATCGCCCTCGGTATGGCGGGAGCGGGCCGCGTGTTTGCTCTCATCGATCAGGAGCCGGAGGAAGACCACGGGTACGTGACGCTCGTGCGCGCCCGCGAGCTGCCCGACGGCTCGGTCGAGCCGACCGAGGAACGCACGGGCATCTGGGCGTGGCGCCACCCCCACCAGGCGGACGGCACCGTCACGTACACGCGCCTGCGCGGTGAACTGGTCATGGAGGACGTCGATTTCTCCTACGATGGCGAGAAGCAGATCCTGCACGACATCTCCCTGTGGGCCAAGCCCGGCCAGAAGATCGCCTTCGTGGGCGCCACGGGCGCGGGCAAGACGACGATCACGAACCTGATCAACCGCTTCTACGACATCGCTGACGGCAAGATCCGCTACGACGGCATCAATATCAACAAGATCCGCAAGTCGGACCTGCGTCGCTCCCTTGGCGTCGTCTTGCAGGACGTCAAGCTCTTCACGGGCACGGTCATGGACAACATCCGCTACGGCCGCCTGGACGCCACGGACGAGGAATGTATCGAGGCTGCGAAGCTGGCCAACGCGGACTCCTTCATTCGCCGCCTGCCCGAGGGCTACGACACGATGCTGACCGGTAACGGCTCGAACCTCTCGCAGGGGCAGGCCCAGCTGCTGTCGATTGCGCGCGCCGCCGTGGCCGACCCGCCGGCGATGATCCTGGACGAGGCGACGTCTTCGATCGACACGCGCACCGAGGCCCTCGTGCAGCAGGCATGGACAACCTGATGGAGGGGCGCACGGTCTTCGTGATCGCTCACCGCCTCTCCACGGTGCGTAACTCGGACGCGATCATGGTGTTGGAGCAGGGTCGCATCATCGAGCGCGGCACCCACGACGACCTGATCGAGCAGAGAGGCGTGTATTACCAGCTCTACACGGGGGCCTTCGAGCTCGAGTAGGGCGTTTGCCCCCGCCTCCCGTGCCCCGGCCTCGTTGTATGCGACGAGGCTGGGGCTTCGTCATGCGTGGTCGTGTCCTCTCGCCTGAGGAGCCGGGGGAGTGCTGGTCGACGCGAGGGATCTACTGGCGGCCTTAACCCGTTCCTGCGCAGCTGGGCCCTATTGGTGGCAGTGTGGGCAGCCTGCCTGGGCTACCACCTGTGGGGTTAACCTGTGCAGTGAAGGGGCCCAGGCACCCACCCGACGGGTCGACCGGGAACACAGCGGCGGGGAATGGGCATACGAAAGCGGGCCGCCCCAAAGGGCGGCCCGCTTCACGTCAAACTTATTGTTCGCGATCAGTCAGCGATCGAGGCGACGCGACGAGCAAGCTTGGACTTGCGGTTCGCGGCCTGGTTCTTGTGGATGACGCCCTTGGAAACGGCGACGTCCAGCTTGCGCGAGGCAACGCGCAGGGCGGCCAGAGCCTTGTCCTTGTCGCCGGCCTCAACGGCCTCGCGGGTCTGGCGGACCAGGGTCTTCAGCTCGGACTTCACGGACTGGTTGCGAACGCGGCGCTTCTCGTTGGTGAGGATGCGCTTCTTCTGGGACTTAATGTTTGCCACAGTCGGATTTCTCCTTGATGTATGTCTGACAGGGTCGGTGAGGGCTGTGTCAAGACCGGGACTTAGGCGTGGGGACACCCGCAAACGGTCCTAACCAGACCCCCTGCCCGACCAGGCCGGGAGTCCAACGACCAAGCATACCAGCCGCAGGCCCGTCCGTCATGCCCCGAAGCGAGCCACGGCCTCGTAAGGTCGGTCACGTGCCAACCGCGCCAACTGTGCTCGCGACCGAGCGGAGCGCCGGGCGGGCTCAGAAAGCGGGTGTTATTCCCCGTGCGTGCGGTAGTGGTCCTCGAGCGCGTCGACGATACGGCGCCACGTCACCTCGGGCAGGATCGAGCCCTCGCGGCGTACGTCGGTGGCCTTGACCCACAGGCGCGGTCCAGGCGAACCTCGGAGGGGCGGCCCTTCGAGTCCCATGCGCCCGTGCCGATATCGAACCAGTAGCGTCCCGCGGCGGCCTCCTGGGCTGCCTCGCGCGTGTGGTCCTTGCTGGTGAGCTGGAGGATGTAGACGCCTTCTCCCTGGGCGCCGATGACGACGGCGGGGCGGTCCTTGCCCACGGAGGCGTCCTCCTGGTAGGGCACCCACGTCCACACGACTTCGCCCGGATCGGCGTCGCCGTCCATGATTGGCTGGTACGAGGCGTGGGCCAGCGCGTCGGCGATGCTGGCTTCCCGGATCGAGGTGTGGGGGCGGTTCGAGGTCGCCGGATCGTCGTACTGGTGGGCCTTGCCGTGGGGCTGAGGGCGGGGGTTAGGCTTGGGGGTGCGCGTCTTCGAGTGCGACTCCTGGCGCGATTCCTTGCGCTGTTCCTGGCGCGGCTCCTGACGCGTGGCTGAGGGCTCCTGGCTCGTCGATGCGCCGGTTGACGACGCGCTGTTCGACGAACTCATGTTCGCCACGAAGTCCACGAGGGCGCGAACGATGCCGTTGATGAGTGAATTCATGGCACCAGCATACGGGAGGTGGGTCGAACAGCGGTTATGCACAGAGCATCCTTGCGGCGCGAGTTATCCACAGGGGTGCTCCCAGCGCGTGACAGTGAGTGCGCGTCGGTATCACTCTGGATGTGTTCGCGGAAGAACTCTCTACTGAAAGACAGGTGACAACGATGTCAACCGCAACAATCCACGGAATGACCGTTCCTCTCGATGCATTTGGCCGCCCGAGCGAGCCCTTCGCGACCCAAGCCGACATGGAGGCTCGCGCATCCCTGAGCGCCGCCCTGCGCTGCGCGCACTCCGGCAAGCTCGACAACGCCCTTGACCACGCCAGGGACGCCTACGACAACGAGGACGCGCCCATCGAGCTGCGACTCGAGGCCGCCAAGCTCTGCATCGACTGGCACGCGGCCCTGGGAGCGTACGGACAATGCCGCAAGGTGGCCTCGGACGCCGCCCGCCTGGGTACCAGCTACCTGGAGCGCGATCACCCGCTGATCCTCATGCTGCGCAACTCCGAGGCCTACTGGCTGGCCATCCTGGGCGATGAGGACATGGCGGCCCGCAAGTTCTCCGCCTTGGTCTGCGACGTCAAGAACAGCCCGACTCTCGACCCGCAGCTGGCCTTCGCGATCCGCAACAACTCGGCCATGCCCTGGAAGAACACCGGCAAGTGGTCGCGCGCTGCGCGCGCGTGTACCGCGAGCTGCTGGCCGACATGGAACCCGAGTGCGACGAGGAGGACATGACGGTGCTGACGGTGCGCGACAACCTCGCCGAGGTCCTGTCCGCCGACCGCCAGTACGAGGAGGCGATCCGCCTGTACGAGACCAACCTGGAGGTCCTCCTGCGCGTCGCGGACTTCGGCGACTGGCGCGTCCTGCGCTTGCGCAATGAGATTGCGCGCAACACCTGGATGGGAGGGGATCGGGACGCCGGCGAGGACCTGTGGACGGTCCTGGCGGAGGATTGCCGCCGCTACCTCGGTGACCGCGACGAGATGACCGCTCGCATCAGAACGATCCTGCTCACGCTGGCCATGCTGCGCGGGGACGAGGAGAAGACCATGTCGATCGCTCGCAAGCTCAAGGCGGACCACCCCGACGACTGGGACGAGTGCGACATGACCGAGGCCGTGGCGCTGCTGGTCGAGGCCGGTATCACTCCGGAGGATTTCCAGTAGTGGCAGCGCGGGTGTGAGCCTGGGCGACTGTGCGCGACTTCCCGCCCCACAATTCGCACAAAGGGGCGCGTCAATGGGACGATAAGGAGGTTAACGACTTCACGGAGGTACACGTGCCCATCCCCACGCCCGCGCAGCAGGCTCAGATTCGCCCGTCCCGCACCCCGCAGGCGCAGATCCGCAACTTCTGCATTATCGCCCACATCGATCATGGGAAGTCGACGCTCGCGGACCGCATGCTTCAGCTCACCGGCGTCGTCGAGGCCCGCGAGATGCGTGACCAGTACCTGGACCGCATGGATATTGAGCGTGAGCGCGGCATCACGATCAAGAGCCAGGCCGTGCGTATGCCGTGGGCGCACGAGGGGACGCCCTACGCGCTCAACATGATCGACACGCCCGGACACGTGGACTTCACCTACGAGGTCTCCCGTTCGCTGGCCGCCTGTGAGGGCGCGGTCCTGCTCATCGACGCCGCGCAGGGCATTGAGGCGCAAACGCTGGCCAACCTGTACCTGGCCTTGGAGAACGACCTCGCGATCATCCCGGTCCTGAACAAGATCGACCTGCCCGGCGCCCAGCCCGAGAAGTACGCGCACGAGGTCGCACAGCTGATCGGCTGCGAGGAGGACGAGGTCCTGAAGGTCTCCGGTAAGACCGGCGAGGGCGTCGAGGCCCTCCTCGACCGCATCGTCGAGGTCATCCCCGCCCCCGAGGGCGAGGCAGATGCTCCGACGCGCGCCATGATTTTCGACTCCGTCTACGACACCTACCGCGGCGTGGTCACCTACGTACGTGTCGTCGACGGCGTGCTGTCGACCCGTCAGCGCGTGCGCATGATGTCGACGGGTGCCACCCACGAGCTCCTGGAGCTGGGTGTCATCTCGCCCGAGCCCAAGCCTGAAGAGGGTATCGGCGCGGGCGAGGTGGGCTACCTGATCACGGGCGTGAAGGACGTGCGCCAGTCGCGCGTCGGCGACACCGTCACCAGCCAGGTGCGCGGCGCGACCGAGGCCCTCGCGGGTTACCGCGACCCCAACCCGATGGTCTTCTCCGGCATCTACCCGGTCGACGGCTCGGACTTCCCGGACCTGCGTGACGCCCTTGAGCGCCTCCAGCTCAATGACGCGGCCCTGACCTTCGAGCCCGAGTCCTCCGCGGCCCTCGGTTTCGGCTTCCGCTGCGGCTTCCTGGGCCTGCTCCACCTGGAGATTATTCGCGAGCGTCTGGAGCGGGAGTTCAACCTCGACCTCATCGCGACCGCCCCGAACGTCGTCTACCGCGTCGTGACGGAGGACGGGACCGAGGTGCGCGTGGATAACCCGAGCGAGTTCCCCGAAGGCAAGATCGCCGAGGTGCGCGAACCCGTCGTCAACGCGACGATTCTGACGCCCACGGAGTTCACGGGCACGATCATGGAGCTGTGCCAGGACCGCCGCGGCACGATGCGCGGGATGGATTACCTGAGCGAGGAGCGCGTCGAGCTGCACTACCAGCTGCCCCTGGCGGAGATCGTCTTCGATTTCTTCGACCAGCTCAAGTCCCGCACGCGCGGCTACGCCTCCCTGGACTACCAGGAGAGCGGCGAGCAGAGCGCGGACCTCGTCAAGGTCGACATCCTGCTCAACGGCGACCGCGTCGACGCGTTTAGCGCGATCGTTCACCGCGACGGCGCCTACAACTACGGCCAGCGCATGACCAAGCGCCTCAAGGAACTCATTCCTCGCCAGCAGTTCGAGATCCCGGTGCAGGCCGCGGTCGGCGCGCGCGTCATCGCCCGTGAGACCATCAAGGCGCTGCGCAAGGATATGCTGGCCAAGTGTTACGGCGGCGACATCAGTCGTAAGCGCAAGCTGCTCGAGAAGCAGAAGGAAGGCAAGAAGCGCATGAAGTCCATCGGCCGCGTGGACGTGCCGCAGGAGGCCTTCATCGCCGCCCTGACCTCCGACGTTCCCACGGGCAAGAAGTGAGCGCGTGCATGGACGAGGCCGTGGCAGCCTCCGCGTCGGAGGCGGGCCAGGCGTGTGGTGGGCGTCGCCCGGGGGAGGCCCCGGAGGGCACCGTGTTTATGAGTCGGACCAAGTCGTTCACGCGGCGCACACGCGAGCTGCCGGCGAACCTGGCGCGCACGTGGGAAGCCCACGCGCACCGCTATGTTGTTGAGCCGCGTCGCGGCGTGGGCTACACGACGGTGGCCGAGGACTTCACGCTGGACCTGGAGGCGCTGTTTGGGCGCAGCGCGCCCGTGACGCTCGAAATTGGTTCGGGCACGGGCGAGCAGATCGTGGCTGCGGCCTCGGCGCACCCCGAGCGCGATTTCCTGGCGCTGGAGGTGTGGGTGCCCGGCATTGCGAAGCTGATGTCGAAGGCGGTCGAGGCCGACGTGGACAACATCCGCGTCATCGAGGCCGACGCCGCGCAGGCTCTGCCCATCATGCTCGGGGACGCATCCCTGGACGAGGTCTGGACGTTCTTCCCGGATCCGTGGCGCAAGGCGCGTCACCGCAAGCGTCGCCTGGTCTCGGATGATTTCGCTCTCGAGGTTGCACGCCTGCTGCGCGATGGGGGAGTGTGGCGCCTGGCCACGGACTGGGACGACTACGCCTGGCAGATGCGCGACGTCGTCGAGGCCTGCGAGCTCTTCGAGAACCCGCACGCAGGAGAGCGTCCGGACCCGGAGGACCCGCAGCCGCAGCGCGGAGGATTCGCCCCGCGCTTTGAGGGACGCGTCGTCACGCACTTTGAGACCCGAGGCATCGATGCGGGCCGCCACGCCCACGACATTGTTGGCGTGCGCCGCGCGCGTGGCTGACGGATCCGCATGAGCCCCGCACAGCCAGACGGAGCGCGATGGCCAGCCGACGGCGCGCTGTCCCCCGGCCTCGTCGAAGCCGAGTGCGCCCGCCCGCTCTCGCTGTACGTGCATGTGCCCTTTTGCCGTGTGCGCTGCGGCTACTGCGATTTCAACACCTATACCGTGGGCTTTGGGCCGGGCGCGCAGATTGGTGACTACGCGCCGTCTGTCCTCGCTGAGGCCTCACTGGCCACGCGGGTCATGGCCGAGGCTGGGCTGCCTGAGCGGGCGGCGCGCACCGTGTTTTTCGGCGGTGGTACGCCGACGATGCTGGACGCGGCCGAGCTGATCGCGATCCTGGAGGGGCTGCGCGCCCGCGTCGGGATCGACGAGGGTGCCGAGGTGACCCTGGAGGCCAACCCGGATACCGTCACGCGCGAGGATCTGCGCGCCTTGGCCGACGCTGGCTTCACGCGGGTCTCTTTCGGTATGCAGTCCGCGGTGGCGCGCATCTTGGCGACCCTGGACCGCACGCACACCCCCGAGCGCGTGCCCCAGGTGGTTGAGTGGGCCAAGGATGCGGGCCTCGCCACGTCCGTCGACCTGATTTATGGGACCCCGGGGGAGTCGTTGGCGGACTGGGAGGTCTCGCTGCGCGCCGCCCTGTCCTACGACTCCGAGCACATGAGCGCCTACGCCCTTGTCGTCGAGGAGGGGACGAAGATGGGGGCCCAGGTGTCTCGCGGCGAGCTGCCGACCCCCGACCCGGACGATGAGGCTGCTAAGTACGAGCTTGCCGACGCCCTGCTGGGCGAGGCGGGCTACGCCTGGTACGAGATCTCCAACTTTGCGCGCGCCACCGCATCTGACTGGGCCTCGGGGCTTCCCTCAACGACCTTCGAGCATGCTTCGCGCCACAATCTGGCGTACTGGCGGGACTGGGACTGGTGGGGTTTCGGACCGGGTGCTCACTCTCACGTTGGTAAGGCGCGCTGGTGGAACGTCAAGAACCCGGGGGCCTACGCGGGTCGCGTGCGCGCGGGTGGTTCTCCCGCGGCAGCGGGCGAGATTCTGGGCGCGCAGGAGCGCGAGCTTGAGCGCGTCATGCTGGGGCTTCGCACGTCGGAGGGCGTGGAGCTTGACGGTCTGCCGGGCGTCGCACCTCGGGACGAGGCCGTGGGTGGCACGTTCGGTCGTACGTCGGCGGGTGGGCGCGTCGCCGCGCTTATTGCCGATGGTCTCATTGATGGAGTTGCGGCGGTGTCTGGGCGCGCAGTGTTGACCCTGCGTGGGCGCCTACTGGCGGATTATGTGACGCGGGAATTGATGGGTTACTGAGGCCTGAGAGCGTGTCGAGCGACGCAATATCGGTAGATTGGTCAATATTAATAATTGTTCAGACAAATCTCAAAATAACTTGTAGGTAGGCCAATACAAGTTCAAGTGTGTCTACCAATACTGGCCATTTGTCACTTTGTGCTTGTATAGGGTGTGACAAGCTTCGATTACGTCGCAATAATGTTGACATCGTGGTTGAAGTATGTTTGCCTAGAGTTGTCATGTGAAGCCGAGCTACCTTCAGGTCGTCTCCTCGGTGAGGCTTGTGGGGAGCGGAATACAAGGAAAAGTGTGGGACTGTGACTCTGCGATACGCTGTCATTGCTGACATCGTGGGCTCTCGTACGTTGACCAATCGTGCAGAGGCTCAGAGAATCTTTGAGGCTGCTCTGGAGCGGGCCTCCGAGGGGCTAGCCCTGCTGGAGGTTCCTTACCCGACGGTGGGCGATGAGTTCCAGGCCGTGGCTTACTCCCTCGAGGATGCGTTGCTGCTGACGCTGCGCGCCCAGCTGCTGTTGCCCCCTCAGCTCCAGCTTCGCTTCGGAATCGGCGCTGGACGCATCGAAGAGTTCTCCTCCGGTGTTCATCGTCAGGCCCCCGCCCGCCAGCGCGTGGGCGAGGGAGGCTCTCTTCAAGATGGATCGGCGTGGTGGGCGGCGCGCGCTGCGATCAACCGAGCGCACGACCTCCAGGACTCCTCCAACCCCTTCATCCGCACCTGGTTCGTGGCTCACGCCTCCATCGAAGGTTATGTGTCCGCGACCTGCCAGACCGCGGTCAACGCCCTGCTGAGTCTGCGTGACCACGCGATCCTCAAGCTCTCCGCGCGCCACCGCCGCATCACCGCCTCGCTGCTGCTCGGCAAGACGCAGGTGGAAATCGCGCGCGTTGAAAGCTGTCGCAGCAGGCCATTTCGGACTTCGCCCGCGGGACGGGGGCGGGGCTCATCCAATCCTCACTCCTCATCGCGGAGGCTGCCCGTGCATGAAGCTTTGCTCCTAGGGATCTCCGCGTCAGAGCTGACGGTCCTGCTCACTTCCGATCCTCGGCGATGGTCGCGGCGTCTCGTTCTCTTCGTGACGCTCATGGCGATTGTCGTGTGCTACGCGTGGTTCATTGTCCGTGTCGATACCCTCGCGCTCGTCACGGGTACCGTACTTGCCCTCGTCTGGTTCGCGTGGGATCTGGCTGACGGCTCGGCGCGGTCGGTGTTGGCGCGCTGGGCGCTCGCAGCGATGGGGTTCGTCGCTCTGATGAGCGTGGACGCAGTCAGTCATCCGACGCTGGCGCTCCTGCCTGGGCGCCCGTTTGACCTCATTATCGCCGTCGTCTTCCTCATGACCGGGCCAGCCAATCACCTGATCACGGCAATCTTGCTGTGTGCCCGCGGGCGATCGCGCGACCCTGTCCCCGGGTGGATCAGCGCGCCCGTGCTTCCCGCAATGCCCGAGTCTGTTGAGACGCCGGATACGAGCGGCACACAGGTTGACGGGGCCGCAGCGGACCAGGGCGACGAGGAAGCCCCTCTCACGCCCAGCTCCCTGCCGATCCTGACGAACGAGGACGTCGAGGATGAGGAGCCGGGAACAGCACTGCGCGGCGGTCGCTGGATCGGCCCGCTCGAACGTCTCCTCATCATCATTCTCGCCGGGGCGGGTGCCGAGGTAGCGATCGGGGCCGTCGTGGCCGCCAAGGGCGTCATCCGTTTCCCCGAAATTTCCCAGGACTCCTCGGGCGAAAAGGCCGAAGAATTCCTGATTGGCTCCGTGTCCTCCTGGATCCTGGCTGCGTTGGTGGCGATGTTCGTCCGCGTGGTGCTCGTCTAGCCCACGCGACGCCGCTAGAGTATTCCGGGTGAATACAGCAGATCCTTACGGGACGAACATCTTCGCCCACGACCCGCATCGTGACGGGCCGGGCGCTCGGCGCCCTCGCTCTGTGGCGGTCCACGTCGAGATCGGCATGGTCCTCGAAGACGTGTCGTCGGGCTGGGTCGGTGCGGTGACGCGGGTGGAGAAGTCCGGCGGCGTCTACCTCGTCGAGCTTGAGGATCGGCGCGGAGCGCGCCGATCCTTCCCGCTCGGCCCCGGGTTCTGGCTGGAGGGGCGCCCGATCGACGCGCTGCCCCCAAAGCCCAAGCCCGCCCAGGCCTCGGCGAGTGTGCAGACCAGCGCATCGGGGCGCAGGATCACCAACTCCGGTTCCTTCGCGCCCACCTCCTCCGGTCCGAAGGTCGCCAAGCGATCGCGGATCTGGGTGGAGGGACGCCACGACGCCGAGCTCGTTCAGCACGTGTGGGGTGAGGACCTGGCCGAGGCCGGCATCGCGGTGCAGCTGCTCGAGGGTGTGGACAACCTGGAGGACATCCTCGAGGTGTTCGGCCCGACCGACACAGCGCGCGCGGGCGTACTCGTTGACCATATGGTGCCCGGCTCTAAAGAGTCGCGCATCGCCGAGGCCGTCTCCGCTCGGTGGCCGGGCGCGGTTCTCGTGCTCGGACATCCCTTTGTTGACATCTGGCAGGCTGTCAAGCCCGAGCGCGTGGGCCTGAACGCCTGGCCCGACGTCCCGCGCGGCATCGACATCAAGCACGGCACGCTGGACGCCCTCGGCTGGCCGCACGCCGATCAGCGCGACATCGCGATGGGGTGGAAGCGGATCCTGTCCACCGTGCGCACGTACCGTGACCTGGAGCCCGCGCTGCTGGGCCGAGTCGAGGAGCTCATCGACTTCGTCACAGTGCCCTGGGCTCAGTAAGAAAGTGGCGGTGCCGTGAGGTTCGCAATGAGCGCACCTATCAAGCGTCGCCCGGGTCGCCCCCGCTCGCGGGCGGGGAGTAGCATTTGCACTCAGAGAGAGGGAGTGCCAGGACGGAGGGAGTGACATGGCACGCAACAGCGCGCAAAACCGCAGGCTTGACGTCCTGCGCGCCATCGTCACCCAGTACGTGGCCACACGCGAACCCGTCGGCTCCAAGGCCATTGCCGCCGGGGGCCTGGGCGTCTCCTCGGCCACGATCCGCAACGACATGGCGGTCCTGGAAGAAGCCGGGCTGATCTATCAGCCCCACACGTCCGCCGGGCGTGTGCCCACCGACCGCGGATACCGCGTCTTCGTCGATCGGCTCGCCCAGATCAAGCCCATGACAACTCCTGAGCGCCAGGCTCTCGAAACGTTCCTCTCCGACTCGGTCGACATTGACGACGTTGTGGAACGCTCCGTGCGCCTCCTCGCGCAAGTCACCCACCAAGTGGCCCTCGTGCAATACCCGGGTTCGCGCGTGCGCACCCTCAAACACCTCGAGGTCCTCGGCCTTACCCCCGGGCGCGTTCTCGTCGTTGTCATCACCGCCGACGGTGAGGTGGGGGAGCGGACCCTCAGCCTCGACACGCCCCTCGACGACGGCCAACTGCTCGCCGTGCGCGACCACCTGCGCGCCCACTGCGACGCCGCGACCTCCCAAACCGCGCGTTCGTGCGTCGAGGCGGCCACGGCCTCGTCCCGACCTGAGCTGAGTGCGGCGGTCAGCGCCGTCGGTGAGGCCCTCACCGACGTACTCACCGGCGCCGGCGAGGCAAAGATTGTCGTGGCCGGCGCGGCCAACCTGGCTCGCGGAGCGCTCGACTTCCGCGACATCGCGCCCGTCCTGGATGCCCTTGAGGAACAGGTTGTCCTGATGCGTCTCTTCTCCGAGGCCGACCCCAGCGAGGAGCTGCACGTGAGCATCGGAGCGGAAAACCCTCACGACGCCCTGGCCGAAGCGGCCGTCGTCACGGGGACCTACCGCGCCGGGGCGGACGATACCGGAGGATCCGCCCACCTGGGAATCGTTGGCCCCATGCGAATGGACTACGCGCGCACCATGAGCTCCGTGCGCGCCGTTGCCGCCTACCTCTCCAGGTACCTGGCCCAGGAAAACAACAACTGACCATGCGCCCCACCACCGACCAGACCATCACCGAGCGCCCACACGGGAAGGAACAGCAAGCGTGAGAGACTACTACGAGGTCCTCGGCGTCTCCCGAGACGCCAACCAGGATGAGATCAAGAAGGCGTACCGCAAGCTCGCGCGTAAGCTCCACCCCGACTATGCGGGCGCCGACTCCGAAGAAGCCTTCAAGGAACTGTCTGTCGCCTACGAGACGCTCTCCGACCCCGAGAAGCGCCAGATGTACGACATCGGCGGACCCGACGCCCTGCGCGGCGGCGCGGGCGCGGGTGCCCCCCTTTACGGGCTTCTCCGACATCTTCGAAGCCATGTTCACCAGCGGCTTTGGGGCGTCCTCGCGCGGCCCCGCTTCGCGCGTTCGCCGCGGCAAGGACCAGCAGGTCACCGTCGACATCACCCTCGAGGATGCCGCATTCGGCGCCGCGAAGGAGGTCTCCTTCCGGACCTACGTCTCCTGCGACACCTGCCACGGCTCCATGTGCCAGCCGGGTACCTCTCCCGAGCAGTGCGGCACCTGCCACGGATCGGGCTTCGTCACGCAGATCCAGAACTCCCTCTTCGGCCGCATGCAGACCCAGGCTCCCTGCCCGAACTGCCAGGGCTTCGGCGACACGATCCCCCAGCCCTGCACGGAGTGCAACGGCGCGGGCCGCATCGCCACGCGCCGCACGCTCAACATCAACATCCCGGCCGGTGCCAGCGAGGGCACACAGATCCGCGTCAGCGGCGAGGCCGAGGTTGGCATGGGCGGCGGCCCCAGCGGCGACCTGTACCTGTCAATCCGCGAGAAGAAGCACCCGGTCTTCGACCGGCGCGGCGACGACCTGCACACCTGGATCACGATCCCGATGACCACCGCGGCGCTCGGCACCGAGTTCGAGCTGGAGACCCTGGACGGCAAGAAGACCGTCACGATTAACGCCGGCACCCAGCCCAACGACGACATCGTCCTGGAGGGCCTGGGCGTGGGGCACCTGCAGCGCTCGGGACGCGGCTCCATGCACGTGCACGTCGACGTGGAGATCCCCAAGAAACTGGACGAGACGTCGCGCGAGTTGCTCGAGCAGCTGGCAAAGGCGCGCGGCGAGGTCCGCGTGGAGCCCCACCGTCAGCAGCCGACGTTCTTCGACAAGCTGCGCGACACCTTCATGGGCTGACACGCAATGACCCGGCCCGTTTCTCGGTGAAGACCTGCGCCCCGATCCCGCCTCGGTGGGAGTGGGGGACCGCGCGACCCTGGCTGGTGCGGAGGGACGTCACGCCGCCTCCGTGCGCCGCATCGGCGCGGGCGAGTGGGTGGACGTCGTCGACGGGGCGGGCCTGCGCCTGACCTGCGAGGTTGCCGGTGCCGACAAGTCATCGCTGTCCCTCGTCGTGCGTGAGGTACTCCAGGAGGAGCGCCCCGTGCCCGAGATCGTCCTCGTCCAGGCCTTGGCCAAGGGCGGGCGCGACGAGGCCGCCGTCGAGATCTGCACGGAGATCGGCATCGATCGGGTGATCCCGTGGGCCTCCCAGCGCGCGATCGTGCAGTGGAAGGGACCCAAGGCCGACAAGGGCCATGCCAAGTGGGAGGGTGTCGCACGCGCCGCCGCCAAGCAGTCCCGCCGCGCTTTCGTCCCCACCGTTGAGGGCGTGATGGACAGCCGCGAGCTGACCTCGTGGGTCGCGTCCCTGACGGACGAGGCCGGGGTTGCCTTCGTCTGTCACGAGGAGGCCAGCGAATCGCTGGGGGCGGCGTTGGCGAGCCTCCAGGAAGCAGGCGCGGACGCCTCCCTGCCCCCGCGCGTCGCACTGATCGTCGGGCCCGAGGGCGGTATCGGCCCGGAGGAGACGGGCGCACTGGTGGACGCCGGCGCCAGAATGATCGGCCTGGGTGCCAACGTGCTGCGTTCCTCGACGGCCGGCGCGGTCGCTCTGACGCTGATCCGCGCCGCCGCGGGAGCCTACTAAGCAGTGACGGTGCCCGCGATCCGCGCGCTCAGTGTGTGGGTCGCGCCCGGTTCCAGCGCCACCACGTCCGTGCCCGAATTGAACGCGTCGGGCGGGCACGTCATTGGCTCGACGGCCACGCCCACACGGTCAATGTCGTCGGCCGAGTAGACCTGAAGCCACCTCACGTCCGAGGATAGGGACACTCCCACGCCGCTAGCGGGGGAGCGCAGCGTCACGGTCCACGTACCGACGGGGAGCTCCGTGAAACAGTGATCGATACTGGTCGAGCCGATCAGGCGGGGAGAACGAAATCCAGCCCGAGGTCGCCCGCGGGATGGGCGGTGGCCGGGATCATGTGCTCGTCGGCTTCATACGCGAGGCCAGCGGGACTCGTCAGTTCCATCTCATCGGCGCGCGCTCCGCCCGCCGTGAGGTAGGGGTGGAAACCCATCCCGAAGGGGGCGGTACCTGAGCCGATGTTCGTGGCCGACAACTCCACGTCCAGCCCGGTGCCGACGTCCAGGCTGTAGCGTGCGGTGGCCACAAGCGTCCACGGATAGGAGTAGCGCGCTGGGATAAGAGTGCGCAGAAGGACCCAGGAGGCGTCGGCCTCGACAATGTCCCACTCCTGGAAGGCCACGAAACCGTGCAGGGCCGTGCCAAACGCGGGTTCGTCGACCGGCAGGTGATAGGACGTACCACCCCACGAATAGGTGCCGCTGGCGACTCGATTCGGCCAGGGGATCAGGACCTTCCCGAGGTATCCCGGGGGTAACTCGTCCACGCGGTGCGGGACGACCAGGTCGTGTCCTCGATGCGTGAGGCCAGCCAGACCCGCGCCGACCGTGACGATGCGTGCCTCGTAGTCCCCGGCCGAGACAGTCACCTCGCGCCCTGATGCACCAAGCGTGACCATGAATGCTCCTTCGCGTTCACTGAACATGAAACACGCTCATTTTAAACGGAGTCGAGTAGTTTGCGTCATGGCTTGAGCGTATCCTTATAGAGAATGACTCTCGATAGAAAGGAAGTCTAGGCAGATGGCCCACGAGATCACCGATGAGCTGATTGATCGCCTCCACGAATACTCCGACACCGCCCGCACGGTTGCGCGCAACGCGGTTGCCCACGCCGGCGTCGAGCCGGTCGCCTTCGACCGCGCGAAGGTTGTCGCCACTCCCACCGTCGTCTCCCACAAGATCGACGACTGGAAGGTCACTTCCCAGAAGAAGTCCGGCCGCTGCTGGCTCTTCTCCTCCCTGAACCTGCTGCGCTCGACAACGCGCACGCACCTGGGCGTCAAGGACTTCGAGTTCTCCCAGAACTACGTGCTCTTCTGGGACAAATTCGAGCGCGCCAACTTCTTCCTCTCCGACGTCATCGCAACGGCCGCCACCGAAGAGCTGGATGGACGACTCCTCCAGTTCCTCCTCGGCGACCTCTGTCCGATGGCGGCCAGTGGGACATGGCCGTCTCCCTCTACCTCAAGCACGGCCTGGTCCCCAAGACCGCGATGCCCGAAACCGAGTCCTCCGGCCACACCGCCCCCATGAACGCTCGCCTCAAGGTCGTCCTGCGCCGCACGGCCCTGGAGCTGCGTGCGCTGGTCGCCGACGGTGCCTCCGAGGAACAGATCAACGAGGTCAAGGAAGCGGCCCTGGCTGACGTGTGGCGCATCCTCGTCATCTGCCTGGGCGAGCCCCCGGCCTCCTTCGAGTGGGAGTGGCGCGACGATAAGGGAGAGTTCCACCGCGACGGCGTCCTCACCCCGCGCGAGTTCTACGACCGCTACGTGGACGTGGACCTGACGCAGTACGTGTGCCTCGTGGACGACCCGCGCGCAGAGCACCCCAAGGGCCACACGCTGACCGTGGATCACATGGGCAACGTCGTGGGCGGGCGCCCGATCCTCTACGTCAACGCCCCCGTCGAGCAGATCCGCGAGATCACGGCCTCGATCCTGGCCTCGGGCCGCGCCGTCTGGTTCGGCGCTGACTGCAGCCAGCAGTCCGACCGCGCCTCCGGCCTGTTCGTCGACGGCCTCTATGACTTCGACTCCCTGTTCGGCGTGGACTTCTCCACCTCGAAGGAGCAGCGCGTCAACACCTGCGAGTCCGCAATGAACCACGCGATGCTCTTCACGGGCGTGGACATCGACGAGGCCGGTGCGGGCCGCCGCTTCCGCGTGGAGAACTCCTGGGGCGAGGACCGCGGCGACAAGGGCTTCTTCACGATGGACGCCGACTGGTTCGACGCCAACGTGTTTGAGGTGGCCGTCCACGTGGACGACCTGCCCGCCGATCTGCGCGCCGCCGTCACCGAGGAGCCCCTCCACTGCCCGCGTGGGATCCGATGGGGGCGCTCGCCTGAGTGTTCATGGCCTGGGACGAGGCCGGGGCGTGGATGCGTGATCGCGTGACCTACCCCGGCCTCGTCCGTTGGTTTCTCAGGAAAGGCCCGATCAGGGGAGTGCCCGCGACGTGGACGCGCGCTGTCACATTTGGCCATCCCGTGAACGTTGCGCGCGCAGACGGCCCGCACCTGCCAAGATAGGCCCTATGACGAACCACACGAAGCCGACGTTGTTGATCTCCAACGTCCTTCCGGCGCGCCCGGGGGACGAGGCATACAACAACATCTGCATGCGCCTGTGGGATCGTCTTCTCCAGGCCGCGCTGCCCACCTGGAACGTTATCCGCGAATACGCGCAGGAAGACGGGGCCGAGGGGGCCGCGCTGCGCGCCCAGGGGGCCGACGCCATCGTCATCATGGGCGGCGAGGACGTTCACCCCGCCCACTACGGAGCCTCCCAGGGATACAACCACGAGGGACGCCACTGGTACCGCGCCGATCTGGGCCAGCTTGCCCTCGTCGACTACGCTGCCCGCACCGGTACGCCGCTGCTGGGCATCTGTCGCGGCATGCAGATTATCAACACCGCGTTTGGCGGCACTCTCGAGCAGGACATCGCAGACGGCACACACACCAATCGCGCGATCCTCTCCGATCACCGATTCGTGCGCCACGGCGTGCGCGTCGAGGCCGGTTCCCATCTCGAGCGAGCCCTGGCCCCCGTCCTCGTCGACTCCGAGATCACCATTTCCTCGGCCCACCACCAGCGCGTGGATCGCCTGGGTCAGACGCTGCGCGTGAGCGCCTACGCGCCCGACGGCACCGTCGAGGCCATCGAATCTCCCGACGCCCCCATCGTCGGCGTGCAGTGGCACCCCGAGGACCCCGCCGACGACATCGCCCAGCTGCAATCCCTGCTGGCTCACCTGGACGCGCGCCGCGCGCCGCGACTCGAGAGGGCATCGACTACCCTGGTCGCATGACCCTCGCACCGGGAACCACCTTCGACGATCCTCGTTTTCGCGACGACGAGCGCACACCCTCCCAGCGCATGGCGGACGGCGACTTCTACGTGGCCGACGATGTGCTTGCCGCCCACACCAAGCGTGCCGTGCGCCTCCTGTCCCTGTACGAGCAGGCGCACCCGACCGACCCCGACATCGCGCGCTACCTGCTCGCCCAGGTTATCGGATCGGTGGGCGAGGGCGTCGATATTCGCCCGCCCCTGCGCGTCGACTACGGTCACAACATCACTATCGGCGACGGCTCCTGGGTCAACTTTGGGCTCACCGCTCTCGACGTCGCCCCCATCGTCATCGGCCAGGACGTCCTCATCGGTCCCAACTGCTCGCTCTATACCGCGATCCACCCGACCGAGCCCGGGCCTCGTCGAGCCAAGTGGGAGTCCGCCGCCCCGATCACCCTGGGCGACAACGTGTGGCTGGGCGGCTCCGTCGTCGTCTGCCCGGGCGTCACCATCGGTGAAACTCGATCATTGGAGCCGGTGCCGTCGTCACCCGCTCCGTGCCCGCCAACTCCATCGCCGTGGGCAACCCCGCCCGCGTCATCCGGGCGCTGGACCCAACGCTCCCACGCCCGATTCAAGCCGCTGGCGTCGGAGTCATCCGATAGGAGAGCGTGTCTCGGCGCGTCGAGACACGCCATAGGGAGCACACATGACGATACTGCCGATCTGCATCACGGGCGAGCCGGTACTGCACCGCTTGGCCGACCCCGTCGAATCCTTCGATTCGGCCCTGGCCGACCTGGTCGCCGACATGACCGAGACGATGCACGCGGCGCCCGGCGTCGGACTCGCCGCCCCGCAGGTCGGTGTCGGCCTGCAAGTCTTCGTCTGGTCGTATCGCGGCGGAGGAACCTTCGACCGGCGTTACGCGCACGAGCTCCAGCTCGATCGCGGGCCCGAACGAGGCTTTAACGACGCGCTGAGCGGCGTCGTCATCAACCCGACGCTCGACCTCGTGTGGGACGACGCAGGAGCTGGCGCGATCCTGGAGGCGCAGCCGGATATGGTCTGCGAATCCGAAGGCTGCCTGTCCGTCCCCGGCGTCCAATACCCGCTGCGCCGCGCGCTCGGGGCGGTCCTGCGCGGCTACGACGTCGCCGGATCTGCCATCACCGTCGCGGCGCGCGGATGGCTCGCGCGGATCTTCCAGCACGAATACGACCACCTGCGCGGGACGCTGTACGTCGACCGCCTTGACGCCCCCTATGATGAGGCGGCGCGCGCTCACGTCGCCGAGCGCGGCTGGGGCGCCCCCGGATACACGTGGACCCCGGGGGAGTGAGCCTCGCTCAGTCCTCCCGGGGCCACATTCCACGCTCTGTCAGTGGACCTCGAAGCCCAGCGAGCGGAAGTAGTTGCGCACGTCCTCGGTAGCTTCGGGCGTCGGTGCCTTCGCGTCCTCGAGATGGTACTCCAGTCCCAGGGAGTGCCACTTATCCTTGCCCAGCTGGTGGAAGGGAAGAACCTCGATGCGGTCGATGACGTCCTTCCAGCGGGTGACGATCTCACCGACCTTGCGGATGTTCTCGGGGTCGTCCGTCAGGCCCGGAACCAGGACAAAACGAATCCAGATGCGTGTGTCCCCGCCTCGAGCCGCGATGCGGTCGCCGAACGCAATTGTGGGTGCCAGCTCACGGCCAGTCGTCTTCTTGTAGGTCTCCTCGTTACCGCTCTTCACATCCAGGAGCACCAGGTCGATGGCGTCGAGCATCTCGTCGTCGCAGTTTGCGCCCAGGAAACCGGAGGTGTCGATGCAGGTGTGCACGCCCATCTCCTTGGCACCCATGAGGATGCGCTTGGCGAACTGGGGCTGCATGAGGACCTCGCCGCCGGACAGTGTGATACCGCCCTTCGTCGTGCGGAAAATGCGGCGGTAGCGGGCAATGCGCGAGAGCAGCTCCGTGTCGGACACGGGAGCGCCGTCCTTCATAAGGAAGGTGTCGGGGTTGTGACAGTACAGGCAGCGCAGCGGGCAGCCGTTGAGGAAGACCGTCATGCGCGTGCCGGGGCCGTCAACGGCTGTGACGAGCTCCCAGGAGTGAATGGAACCGAGCGTGCCCTCTCGCATGCGTCGCAAGCGTTCGGAACGCTCCAGGTCCGTGATCTCCTCAAGGCCCTCGACGCCCGCGCCGACGGTACGGGATTGGGGAGCCTGGAAGTCCTGCTCGCGGAACGTGGGAATGGCGAGGGGCTGCGTCATGATTCCTTCTTCGAAGTAGTACGGGCGCGGCGATGGCGCGAACGAGGTCGGGGCCTCAGTGATTGCGGGCGGAACCGGCGGGCATAGTAGTGGGGCGCCGGGCGTGCGCCCAACGCCCCACTACCGTCGGCCGATCAGGCCGAGTGGTGGAAGGTGCGGGACAGGACGTCCAGCTGCTGCTCACGGGTGAGCTTGACGAAGTTGACGGCGTAGCCGGAAACGCGAACGGTCAGGTTCGGGTACTTCTCGGGGTGCTCCATGGCGTCCTTCAGCGTGGACTCCTCGAGAACGTTGATGTTCGCGTGGTACAGGCCATCCTTGTCGCCGCGCTCCTCGCGGGCGGCCTTCATGTCAGCGAGACGCTCTTCGTAGGTCTTGGTTGCCATAACATTTCTCCTTAATCGTGAGACGCCGGCGGTGCTACTTTGGGCGGGCCGGTTTGCGGCCGCACCCACGGGGGTGGGTGGCGGGGATCAACAAGGGATACGAGTCGATCCCCGCCAATGGTGGATCAGTAGCCCTTGGTACCGTCGTAGGCGCAGGAATCGTCCGGAACGAAGCCGGCGTCGAGGATGCCAACCAGGTTCTGGATCTGCTCTTCCTTGGAGCGGCCCAGGCCCTGCGGGGTGATCGTGTTCGTCAGCGAGATGCCGTCGAGTGCGTCGTTGTAGTCCAGCTTGCCGACCGACAGCATGGAGGCGACCATGCCGTGCGTGTCGATGCCGTTCTCCGGGTTCGCGCCGGGGGCGAAGGGGGGTGCCCTTCTGGTGGCCCGACGGGAAGGAGCCGGTGGCCTTGCCGTAGACGACGTTCGAGGTGATCGTCAGGACCGACTGGGTCGGGACCGCGTCGCGGTACATGGGGATCGCGCGGATCTTGTCCATGACGGTGTGGACGACGGTCGCGGCGATGTCGTCGGCGCGGTCATCGTCGTTGCCGTAGGTCGGGAACTCGCCCTCGGTGCGGTAGTCGACGACCAGGCCGGTCTCGTCGCGGATCGGGTAGACCTTCGCGTACTTGATGGCGGCCAGCGAGTCGGCAACGATGGACAGACCGGCGATGCCGCAGCCCATGGTGCGGATGATCTCGGCGTCGTGCAGAGCCATCTCAATGGCCTCGTAAGCGTAGCGATCGTGGCAGTAGTGGATGATGTTGAGGGCCTCAACGTAGGTGCCAACCACCCAGTCGAGCATCTCCTCGTAGCGCTTCCACACGTCGTCGAAGTCGAGGGGGCCGTCGCCCTGGACGGGTTCGTAGCCTTCCATGACCTGCTTGCCGCTCATTTCGTCGCGGCCGCCGTTGATGGCGTAGAGCAGGGCCTTGGCGGCGTTCACGCGGGCGCCGAAGAACTGCATCTGCTTGCCGACGCGCATGGGGGACACGCAGCACGCGATGGCAGCGTCGTCGCCCCAGTGGGCGCGGATCTGCGGATCGGACTCGTACTGAATCGACGAGGTGTCGATCGAGATGCGGGCGCAGAACTCCTTGTAGCCGCGGGGCAGGTTCTCGTCCCAGAAGATGGTGATGTTCGGCTCGGGGGCCGGGCCGAGGTTCACCAGAGTCTGGAGCAGACGGAACGAGGTCTTGGTGACCAGCGTGCGGCCGTCGTCGCCGAAGCCGGCGTCCGACCAGGTGGCCCAGTAGGGGTCGCCCGAGAAGATCTGGTCGTAGGCGATGGTGCGCAGGAAGCGGGTGATGCGCAGCTTGATGACCAGGGCGTCGATGATCTCCTGCGCGCCGGACTCGTCCAGCGTGCCGTTGGCCAGATCGCGCTCGAAGTAGACATCGAAGAAGCCGGAGAGGCGGCCGATCGACATGGCGGCGCCGTCCTGAGACTTCACGGAGGCCAGGTAGCCGAAGTAGGTCCACTGCACGGCCTCGTGCGCGTTGGTGGCCGGGCCGGAGATGTCGTAGCCGTAGGAGGCGGCCAGGTTCTTCAGCTTCTTCAGGGCCTTGATCTGCTCGGAGTGCTCCTCGCGGTAGCGCGCCCAGTGCTCGGAGAAGGGCTGGTCGGCGTAGCGATCCTTGTCCTTCTGCTTCTCGGCGATGAGGTGATCAACACCGTAGAGGGCCACGCGGCGGTAGTCACCGATGATGCGGCCACGGCCGTAGGCATCCGGCAGGCCGGTGATGATGTGGGAGGAACGAGCAGCGCGAATACGCGGGGTGTAGATATCGAAGACCGCGTCGTTGTGGGTCTTGCGGTACTGGGTGAAGATCTTCTTCACCTCGGGGTTGTATTCCTTGCCGGCCTCGTGGATAGCGGTCTCGACCATACGCCAGCCGCCGTTGGGCATCATTGCGCGCTTGAGCGGGGCATCGGTCTGCAGGCCGACGATCACGTCGTCGTCCTCGCAGATGTAACCGGGCTTGAAGGCGTCGATGTCGGCCGGGGTGTCAGTGTCAACGTCGAGGATACGCACCTTGCGCTCTTCGGAGAGGTACTTTTCCTCGAGGGTGTTCCAGACCCGCATGGTCTTTTCAGTGGGGCCAGCCAGGAACGAGGCGTCGCCCTCATACGGGGTGTAGTTCAGCTGGATGAAGTCGCGGACGTCGATCTCATCGCACCAGTTACCCTTGACAAACCTTCCCAGGCTTTCTGGTCTGCTGTCGTCATTCTTCCTCTTCTCGGATTATTTCCGTGATCCCTGTGGGGGACGGTCGTTGGGAGCCAAGCTCCGTTCGTGCACCGGATTCCGGCGCTTGGGTCCATTGTCCTACGACCGGCGGGGGCCGGACAACCCGTTTCGCCGATCGATCTATGTTCTGTGTCTCAGGGCCAGGGTCCAAAGTCTCGATTGCTTCAATTATAGGACGAAGGTCCCCATAAGGGAAGGGTGGGCTTTGACCACTTACACTGGTATCAGTGCCCCCGTACGAAGGAGAAATATCCCATGTCTGCACCCCGTCCGGTCCTCGGAGTTGGCGTTCTTGGAGCTGGAACCGTCGGTAGCCAGGTCATTCGTATCCTGCAGTCGAGTCGCGAGGATTTCGCCGCACGCTCCGGCGCGGAAATGGAGGTCCGTCGAGTTCTCGTCCGCAATGTGGATGCTCCGCGTGACTCGCCGATCGATCGGGAGCTGCTCACGACCGACCCCGCCGAGGCCATTGACGGGATGGACCTGGTTGTCGAGTTGATCGGCGGCATCGAGCCGGCGCGCACGTTCGTGTTGCGCGCCCTCACCCAGGGCATCTCGGTCGTGACGGGCAACAAGGCCCTGCTCGCCGCGCACGGCCCCGAGCTGTACGAGGCCGCCGCCTCCCACGACGCTGATCTGTACTATGAGGCGGCCGTCGCCGGTGCCGTTCCGGTCGTCTACGGCCTGCGCGAATCGCTGGCGGGGGACCGCGTCACCACTGTCATGGGTATTGTCAACGGCACGACCAACTTCATTCTCGACGCCATGAGCTCCAAGGGCCTGAGCTACGAGGACGCCCTTAAGCAGGCGCAGGACCTGGGTTTCGCCGAGGCCGACCCGACCGCCGACGTCGAAGGCCTCGACGCCGCCGCGAAGTGTTCCATTCTGGCTTCGCTCGCGTTCCACACCCGCGTGGGTATCGATGACGTGGCCGTCGAGGGCATCTCGAACATCACCAAGGAAGACATGGAGGAGGCCGCTCGCGTCGGCCACACTATCAAGCTCCTGGCCATCGCCGAGCGCCGCATCGGCGAGGATGGCCGCGAGGGCGTGGCCATGCGCGTCCACCCCGCCCAGGTGCCCTCGGATCACCCCCCTCGCTTCCGTCGACGGCGCCTTCAACGCCATCCTCGTCGAGGGTGAGAACGCCGGACGCCTCATGTTCTACGGTCAGGGTGCGGGCGGAGCCCCCACGGCCTCGGCCGTCCTGTCCGACCTCGTTGCGGCCGCGCACCACCGTGCCTTCGGTGGTCATGCCCCGCGCGAGTCGGTCTACGCCCACCTGCCGATCCTCGACCCGGGCTCGACGCTGACGCGCTACCAGATCCGCCTCCAGGTGGAGGACCGCCTGGGCGTCCTGTCCGACGTCGCCGGCATCTTCGCTCGCCATGGCGTCTCGATTCAGTCGGTGCACCAGCGCAACGACGAGGTTCCGGGCGCCTGCGTCATCGTCGTGACCAGCCACCAGGCCCGCGAGGCCGACCTGCGTGCCGTCGCACGCGCGCTGGCCGTGTCCGACGCGGTGCGTGAGGTGACCTCCACGATCCGCGTTGAGGGTGAGTGACGTGCGCGTGCATGACGACTTCGTGGCGGTGAAGGTTCCCGCAACAAGCGCGAACCTCGGCCCCGGCTTTGACTGCATGGGTCTGGCACTGGACCTGTGGGATGAAGTCTCGATTCACGCGACGACGGGGCCGACCTCGGTCGTCGTCGAGGGCGAGGGCGCGGGCAACGTGGAGCTCGGCGAGGAAAACCTCGTCGTGCGTGCCCTTCGCCTGGCCCTGGATCGCGCCGGCGCCCCCAGGTGGGTGTGCGCATGCGCTGCTTGAACCGCATTCCCCATTCACGAGGCCTGGGTTCGTCTGCGAGCGCGATCGTCGCGGGCGTGACGCTCGCCCGCGCGCTCATCGGCGACCCCGACGTCCTGGGTCGCCAAGAGATCCTGGAGATCGGCTCCGAGATGGAGGGCCACCCCGACAACGTTGCGCCCGCCGTCTTCGGTGGCGCCACGGTCGCCTGGATGAACGAGGAAACAAGCGAGGTGGGCGCGTTGCGCCTGAGTCCTCCGGAGGCCATCGCCCCGGTGGTCTTCGTACCCGACTTTGAGCTGCGCACGGCCACCGCCCGTGCAGCCCTACCCGACACGGTGGCGCACGTGGATGCCCGCTTCAACGTGGCCCGAGCGTGCGCGCTCACCGCGATCCTCTCGGGCCACGCCAGCGGGGGAGCGGACCTGCACACCCAGCTCATGGAGGCCACCCGTGACCGGCTTCACCAGGAACCCAGGCGAGCCGCCATGAAGCCCTCCCTGGCCCTCGTGGACTGGCTGCGCGGCGCCGGATACGCTGCCGTGGTCTCGGGAGCTGGCCCCACCGTCATGTCCCTCGAGCCCGTGGGCGCCGATATTCGCCGCGACGCCGCCGCCTCGGGCTGGCGGGTCCTGCCCCTGGGGGTAGCCGCCTCGGGCGTGACGATCACCCGCGGATCCCTGTCCAAGGTGGAGTTCTAACTAGCCTCTCATCTGTGAGTTTCTGCGCAAGCACCGCCAGTCAGGCTGTTTAATCGACAGCTGGCTGGCGGTCTTGCTATATTTTTTCCAGGTCCGAGTCGACTGTTCGAATCCGGCCATTGCGGTGCGCCCGTTATGCGCATCTCCCTCTTCAAGCTTTGTCGTGTGCTTGAGCAATTCACCTCGCCCGCCAAGGGCGCATTCCAGTAAGGATCACTTCGTGAGCAACGAAACCCCCGCCGAGATGACGACCGCGTCGCTGTCGGCGATGAAGCTGCCCGAGCTCAAGGCTCTGGCCGCATCCCGCGGTCTCAAGGGCATTTCTCAGCTTCGCAAGCCCCAGCTGATCGAGCTGCTGAGCAAGGATGCCAGCGCTGCGACCACGCAGGAAGCCGCTCCCCGCGAGGAGGCCCCTGCCTCGTCCACGGAAACCCCTGCCGCGCCCGAGGCCGCGCCTACTGCCGAAGCCCCCGCCGCTGAGGCGCCGCGCCGTTCGCGCCGCCGCCGCGCGGTCAGCCAGGGCGCCGTCGAGCCCGCGCACGTGACGCTCGACCTGCCCCTGCCCGCCGCCGAGCGCACCGAGCCCGCCCCCGAACCCGAGGTCGGTGTCGTCGAGACCGTCCTGAACATCGAACTTCCCGACGGCGACGACACCGAGGGACGTCGCGGCCGCCGCGAACGCGGACGCCGCTCGCGTCGCGAACGCGAGAACCGCGGAGAAAACCGCGACAACCGCGATGGTCGCGAGAACCGCGCCGAGGCACGCGAGGGACGCCCCGCGCGCGGCGCCGAGGACAACCTGGCTCCGATCGCCGGCATCCTCGATATTCAGGAGAACCACGCCTTCGTGCGCACCTCGGGCTACCTGCCCGGCCCGAACGACGTCTACGTGACGCTCGGCAACGTGCGCCGCTGGGGCCTGCGCGCCGGTGACGCCGTCGCCGGTGCCGTGCGCCTGCCCCGCGAGGGCGAGCGTCAGCGCCAGAAGTACAACGCCCTGGTGCGCGTCGACTCCGTGAACGGCATGACGATTGAGCAGGCGCAGGCGCGCCGCGAATTCGGCAAGCTGACCCCCGTCTACCCCTCCGAGCAGCTGCGCATGGAGACCTCCCCGAAGGCCTACACGCCGCGCGTCATCGACCTGGTCGCCCCCGTGGGCAAGGGCCAGCGTGGCCTCATCGTCTCGCCTCCCAAGGCCGGTAAGACCATGGTCATCCAGCAGATGGCCAAGGCTATCGAGCTGAACAACCCCGAGGTGCACCTCATGGTCGTCCTGGTGGACGAGCGCCCCGAAGAGGTCACCGACATGCGTTCGATCGTTAAGGGCGAGGTCATCGCCTCCACCTTCGACCGTCCCGCATCGGACCACACGACGGTCGCCGAGCTCGCGATCGAGCGCGCCAAGCGCCTCGTCGAGCTGGGCCAGGACGTCGTCGTCCTCCTCGACTCGCTGACCCGCCTGTCGCGTGCCTACAACCTGGCCGCGCCCGCCTCGGGCCGCATCCTGTCGGGTGGCGTCGACGCCTCTGCGCTGTACCCGCCCAAGAAGTTCTTCGGCGCGGCCCGCAACATCTCCGAGGGTGGCTCCCTGACGATCATCGCCTCCGCCCTGGTGGAGACGGGCTCGAAGATGGACGAGGTCATCTTCGAAGAGTTCAAGGGGACCGGCAACATGGAACTGCGCCTCTCGCGCCAGCTCGCCGAGCGCCGCATCTTCCCCGCGATCGACCTCAACGCGTCGGGCACCCGCCGCGAGGAGCTGCTGTTCGGCCCTGAAGAGCTGCGCATCATGTGGAAGCTGCGCCGCGTCCTGGGTACCCTCGACCAGCAGCAGGGCCTCGAGCTGGTCCTCGATAAGCTCAAGGAAACCCAGTCGAACGCTGAGTTCCTGATGCTCATTCAGAAGACGACGCCCTCCGAGTGATCGGAGTGCGCGGGCGGGGCGAGTGGCGAGAGCCGCTCGCCCCGCTTTCTCGTCAGGGGCGTGTGGATACCGGGCAATTGATTCTGGCGTGTGTCAGAGTTGGGGCATGGCGGATGCGACAACTAACGAGAGCGACAGGTGGGCCACGGGGGAGACCTCGCGCGGGTCCTGGAGCGCCGTGCGTGGCTGTGCGCGCCTCGTCCTGGGGCTCTTTCTCGTGCTCGCGCCTCCCGTTCAGCTGGGAGTGGCCGCCTATCACCGGGCCCAACATGAGCCGATGGGCGCGATGGGCTGGCCGCACTGGACCGCCTGGGTCCTGGTGGCCTGCGGAATCGGCGTGCTGTGGAACGGCTGGGGCCTGCGGCGCTCGAGGCGACAGAAAATGGCGTTGGTCGCCGAGAAATGGGACGCCCTGGAGAGCCGGCGTGGCGACGTCGAGCGTGTGTTCAACTCGCTCGTGCGCGCCGGTCACTACGAGAGGGAACTGTCGGCGCGCTACGAGTGCGCCCGAGGCGAACGCGCCCGCCTCGCTGCGCGGATTGCCGAGCACAGGTCGCCGGGTTTCTTCGCGTCGCTCAGCGTGACGGCAGAGGGCGGGGAGGATGAGATCCTTGCGCAGATAGATCGTCTGGCGGACGCCGATACCGCACTGATGGCTGCGCGTGACTTCTTTGGCGTCGCGCCCGGGTGGCGCGACGTGTGGAAGACCGAGATCGGCCCGATCATCGAAGACTTGGATGTACTCGACGACGTCGCGGACACCCTGGAAAGTGTCAATACGGAGCCGGGTATTCTCGCGGAGATTGAGGCTTTCAGGGAGCGCGTGGAGACGACAAGGACACGGTGAGAGACCTCGGCAACCGCCTCGGCGCTGGGCAGATCGCTCCCGCGCGGGCACTGGAGGAACTCGACCGCATCGCGAATGAGGCGCGCACGCGCGTTGCCGACTCATCGAGGCGACGCTCGTGGCCGATGCCTCGCCCCAGGGACGCGAACGTTACGCAAGGTGGAAGGGCGCGGGGATCAGCCTCACCGCTGCGAATGGGGAGTACGACAGCGAATACTGGAGCGAGGCAGCGGACACTGACATCGAGTACAACCCGCAAGCCACGATCCGACTGATCGCAAACTCGGCAGGGGTCCACCTGCACGGTCAACCAGCGCCGACGACTGGAATCCTGACGACCGCCCGCTGGCGCGTCTATCTGCTGCCGATGTATCTCGATCGATACCTGAGAGATGGTGTGGACGGCGCAGTCGATGGCTCTTCGTCGACCTGAGTGGCGTAGGGGTTGGGTGCGTCGCCCGTCAGTCTTCTTGTCACTATACGTGGACAATACCGAGCAACCGCTCGTCATTCGTGCCAGAGTGAAGCCATGACATCTATGACACTCAACGGGGCTGATAAGGAAAGAGAGCATCCGCCCGCATCGCTGCGTGTCCTACGCTTCGTGGTGGGTCTCCTCCTGTTCCTCGTGGCGCCCGCGTGGTGTGGCATTGCCTACTGGGCGAATACCCACGCGGTGCAGAAGCACAGTGACTCGGTCACGCCCGTCGTGGAGATCTACGACGAAACGGGGACCATTCGTGACATCGGCGGTCGTCCCCTGAGCGCCGTCCTCGAGGATGTTCGATTCTCGCGCGCAGTTCACCTCGTGGTCCTGTCGTCCAATAGCCTCAGCGGCGGCGGCATGGATCAGGCGGTGGTCACCTACGCGCGCGCCAATCATCCGGAGTGGCTGAGCGCGGGCGGCTCAACGTGGGCGGACGGCTATGTGATCCTGGTTGTGTCGCCCGCCGATCACATGGTAGGTACCTACGTCGGCGAGGATGTCGCTCTTACCCGGTCTGCACAGAAGGACGTCCAGGATGCGGCGAAGGATGACTTCCGCAATGGGCGCTGGAGCGAGGGCATCGCCGCCGCGGTGAACAAGGCTGCGGCGCTGATCCCGGGCGAGAACACTCAGCGTCAGGGGAATATCGTTCCGTGGCCTCCCCTTTACGCGTGGACTGCGACGGTCGCCGGAATCGTCGTCTGGTTGATCGGTGGGAAAGCCCGCCGTCGGCCAGGTGAGGTCGCGAGGCCGCTCGCCGAACAGTGGAATGACATGGAGAAGCGTCACATCGGGGTCGAGAGTTCCTTTGCCGCACTCCTCGCCGAAGGGAACTACGAGCGTGGCCTGAGCGCACGCTATCAAGCTGCGCGGGCGGAGCGCGAGAAGGTGCGTGCCCACATCACCTCGCCTCGCGGGAAACAAGCACGGATGCGCTCGCTCACCCAGTCCTTGCAGGACCTGTCGGATGCGGACACGGCGATGGAGGCGGCGTGCGAGTTCTTCTCGCTCTCCCCGAACTGGCACATTGTGTGGGATAACGAGGTGGGGCCGGTCTTCGAGGACCTGGACATCGTGGATCTTGTCGCGCGCACGGCTGCTGACCGAACGGACTATCAGCACGTCATTACCTTGTATGCCACGCTCGTCGCCTGGACAAACGAGCAGCGAGTGGCCGTGAAGAACCTGCACGCCAGCCTCGAGCGTACAGAGGTGACTCCCGCCGAGGCCTTGGAGTGCCTTGACTCGATTGCGAACGAGGCCAGGCTCCGTCTGACGGTGTTTGTCGAAAACGCGCTGGCAGCCGACACCTCGTGGATGGGGCGCAGGCGCTACTCGCGTTGGCAGGCGGGCAAGGGGGAAAAGCTCAAGGACTACGATCTGCGCTACCTCGGCACGTACACTGTCGATGGCTGGGCGTACTCCTACAATCCCGCCGTCACGATTCGACTGACAGCACACTGCGCGGGGATCGACCTGAGCGGAAGCGGGGCCATCCCATCGGGGCGTTTCACGGCCTTCAATGCACCGGTCTACGTGCCGCCCGCGTACTTCAACAGGTACATCGTCTACGACGGAAACACAAGATATGCCTTCTCACGTGAGACCTACCTGACGTCGCCCGCGAACCTAGGTCCCGCAAGTGATTATCGCCACCGCTCCGGTGTTTCTTCCTCCCATTCACGCGGCAGTTCGAGTTCGGGGGCTTCCGTGGGTCGGGCTCGTCTTCGTCATTCTGATCGGGGGGAAGGTCGGCTCATAGCCGATCTCACGCTCGTGCGGCCACTTCCATCGTTGAAGAGGCTGGGAGCGTGTGCCATAATGTCGTGTCGGCTTACCGGTTCACCGGCATGCCCCAGGCGCGTACGCGTGCTGGAGGGCGAGCCCCCGTCAGACGCGGGGGACGCTGCATGTCCGGACCCGGGGCACCAAACGATCCAGGAGAATTCCATGCGTAAGGGCATTCACCCCGAATACGTGGACACCGTCGTGACCTGCACGTGCGGCAACACGTTCCACACCCGTTCCACGATCACCTCCGGCGAGATGCGCGTGGACGTGTGCTCGGCCTGCCACCCGTTCTACACGGGCAAGCAGAAGATCCTCGACACCGGCGGCCGCGTCGCCAAGTTCGAGGCTCGCTACGGCAAGCGCGTGCGCCCCTCCAAGTGAGGGTGAGCGGATAGCTCGACGGCGGTGTCGTCGGCCTGACGGCTGGCGACGCCGCCGCTTTTTACAACTGTCACTGAAATGAGGATGTGGTGAATCGTGGCTGCGACCGATGAGCTTGGGGCGCTTGGCCCGCTGCTGGAGGAGTACGCGCAGGTGGAGGCCCAGATGTCGGACCCTCAGACCCTGACGAACCAGCAGCTGATGCGCCGCGTCGGGCGCCGCTACGCCGAGCTCGGCCGCGTCAAGGCTGCCGCCGATCGACTCAGCGCGGCGTCGGGGGACCTGGAGGCTGCCCGCGAGCTGGCCGCCGAGGACCGCTCCTTCGCCGAGGAGATCCCCGCACTTGAAGAAGAAGAGGCCGCGGCGCACGCGGCGCTCGTGAAGATTCTCGCCCCGCGCGATCCCGAGGACGCCATGGACGTCATCCTCGAAATCAAGGCTGGCGAGGGCGGCGAGGAATCCGCCCTGTTCGCCTCCGACCTGGCCCGCATGTACGGGCGCTACGCCGAGGCACACGGCTGGAGCGTCACCGAGATGAGTGCGACGCACACGGAACTCGGCGGTTTCAAAGGACATCACGCTCGCGATCCGAGCTAAGGGCACGCCCGCCCCCGACGAGGGCGTGTGGGCGCACCTGAAGTACGAGGGCGGTGTGCACCGCGTGCAGCGCGTGCCCGTCACCGAGTCGCAGGGCCGCATCCACACGAGCGCGGCCGGAGTCTTCGTCATGCCGGAGATCGAGGACGACGAGGAGATCGTCATCGACCCGAACGACCTGCGCATCGACGTCTACCGGTCGAGTGGCCCCGGCGGCCAGTCGGTCAACACGACAGACTCCGCCGTGCGCATCACACACATCCCCTCGGGCATCGTCGTGTCGATGCAGAACGAAAGTCGCAGCTGCAGAACAAGGAGGCCGCGCTGCGCGTGCTGGCCTCACGTCTGGCGGCCGAAGCCCGAGCGAAGAGGGAGGCCGAGGCCTCGGCCCAGCGCCTCTCTCAGGTGCGCACCGTGGATCGCTCGGAACGCATCCGCACGTATAATTTCCCGGAGAACCGCATCGCGGATCACCGCACGGGCTTCAAGGCACACAACCTGGACGCGGTCCTGTCGGGCGCGCTCGATGCCGTCATCGCTTCGTTGCAGGAAGCCGATGAGGCCGAGCGCCTGGCCGCCGCCGCGCAGTCATAATGGGAGGGGCTATGGGAACCTGGTCTGTGACGGAGGCGCGCTCTTGGGCTCGTGAGCGGCTGGCGAACGCTGGCATCGACTCGGTCGATGCGGACGTGCGTGAGCTGCTCGAGTGGGCGTGCGACGTCACATCACAGTTGGACCTGCCAGCTGCCCTTGACCCCGAACAGGCCGATAAGCTGCGCGGCGGGGTGGGGGAGAGGGCATTGCGCATCCCCCTCCAGCACGTCACCGGCCGGATGTATTTCCGGTCTCTCACCCTCCGATCGGTCCCCGGCGTCTTCGTCGTGCGCCCCGAAACGGAGGTTCTTGCCGGGCTCGCCATCGACGAGGCCGCGGCGGCTGTGGCTGCCAGGGGCGAGGCCCGCGTCGTCGACCTGTGCACCGGCTCGGGAGCCATCGCCCTCGCAGTCGCCACCGAGTCCGCCCGCACCGAGGTCTGGGCCGTGGAAAAGGAACCCGATCCTTTCGCGCTCGCCTGCCTCAACCGCGACCGCGTCGACGCCTGCGGCGTCCACCTCGTGCGCGGCGACGCCACGCACCCCGCGACGCTGGGCTTCCTCGATGGCCTCATCGACGTTGTCGTCACCAACCCTCCCTACGTCCCCGCCGACGAGATGCCCACCCAGCCCGAGGCCAGCGCCGACCCCCATTCCGCCCTCTACGGCGGCAGCGCGGACGGCCTAGACATTCCCTGCCAGATCATCCGCCGGTCCCTGACCCTTCTGCGCCCGGGAGGGACGCTGCTCATGGAACATTCGCCCAGCCAGGACGAGGCCCTGCGCACCTACGCGGCCTCGCTCGGCATGGTGGAGGTGTCAACGAGCACCGATCTGGCTGGACGTATGCGCTTCCTGCGCGCCTGCGCGCCCCGATGACGCCCCGCCTGCAATCCGTGACACAATGAGGCGTGATGAGTACTGAGACGATTCTGAGCGCGATGCCGAGCTTGAGTGCCTCCGATCTGGCGCGCGCCGGCAGCTACGTGCGCGACGGCCGCATCCTCGTCGTTCCCACCGATACCGTCTACGGCATCGGATGCGCCGCCGACAACCCCGAGGCCGTCGCCGCAGTCTTGGCCGCCAAGGGACGCGGGCGCCAGATGCCCCCTCCCGTCCTCGTTGCCTCAGCCGACGCGATCGACTCCCTGTGCGTCGATGTCCCCGACTACGCGCGGCGCCTCGCCCGCGCCTTCTGGCCCGGCGGACTCACGCTGATCCTGAAAGCCCGCCCCGACCTCGGCTGGGACCTGGGCGAAACGGGCGGAACGATCGGCGTCCGCATGCCCGCCCAGGAAGCCCTCCTCGCGCTGCTCACCGACGTCGGCCCGATGGCCGTCACCTCCGCAAACCTGACCGGCCAGCCCCCCGCAACCTCCGTCGACCAGGCCCTGGGCTACTTCGGAACCCGCGTGGGCGCCTACCTCGACGCCGGACCCACGAAGGGATCCACGGCCTCGTCCATTGTCGACTGCGCGCACGGCACCCCGCGTGTCATCCGCCTGGGCACCATCAGCCTCGACGACCTGAGCCAGGCGGCCGGCGTGTCCATCGACGCCCCGCAGGGAGGCAATGCGTGAAGGTCTACCTCCTGCTCGGTGCCATCGCGATGGCTCTGACGATTCTGCTCACCCCGGTCGTTCGCTGGACGTGTCTGCGCTTCAACATCTTGCCCCCTCTGCGCGGCCGCGACCTTCAAAAGACACCGATCCCGCGCCTGGGCGGCGTCGCCATGACCATCGCGTTGATCGTGACGATGCTGGTCGCCTCACGCATCCCCTACATGGCGCCCCTGTTTACGACAACAGTCCCATGGGCCGTCATGGCCGGCGCCGCCGCCATGTGCATCCTCGGCATCATTGACGACATTATCGAATTGGACTGGATGGCTAAGCTCGGCGGCCAGGTGCTGATCGCCGGCGGTATGGCCTTCGGAGGCGTCCAGCTCGCGTCCTTCCCGATCTTCGGTATCACGCTCGGTTCCTCGCGCCTGTGGCTCTTCGTCTCCGTCTTCTTCATCGTCGGCATCATGAACGCCGTCAACTTTATCGACGGTCTCGACGGCCTGGCAGCTGGCATGATTGCGATCGGCGCGGGATCTTTCTTCGTCTACTCCTACATCGTCACCAGACTGATGGGAGCGGCTTCCTACGCGACGACTGCAAGCCTCATCGTGATCGCGTTGCTCGGCGTGTGCGCGGGCTTCCTCTGGTTTAACTTCCACCCATCCTCGATCATGATGGGCGGGGGAGCGGAGACCATGGGACTCGTCCTGGCCGGCGCCGGCATTATTGTCACTGGCAAGATCGATCCGACGCTGCTGGGCCGCCAACAGATGATTGTGTCCGCGCTGCCCCTCATCCTGCCGCTGTCCGTCATTTTCATGCCGGTCCTCGATCTGGTCGTCACCTCGATCCGTCGCATGAGCCGTGGGAAAAGCCCGTTCGTCGCAGACCGCTCGCACTTCCATGATCGCCTGCTCGTTGCTGGACACTCCCACCGCGGAGTCGTCGCGATCCTGTGGATGTGGACCGCCATCGTCTGCGTGCCGGCCGTCGGTCTCCTCGTCTTTCAATGGTGGAGCGTGGCCTTTGTCGCTGTCATCGCGGCGGCGGTTGGCGTGGCCGTGACGACCCGAGAGTTTCCCAAGGAAGACACCGCCTACGAGGAGCTTTCCGCATGAGCTACCTGCTCGCCGTCCTCATGATCGTCATTATCTGTGCCGCGCAGTGGTTTTTCACCTCCCGCGCGCTGCGCTCATCCTCCCATTTCATTGGATGGGTCAGTGGCGGGTACGCGGCGAAGATCGGACTTCTCGCCCTCGGTCTGTACGTCCCACGCGCGCTTGGGATCGACGTGCGCATCGCCGCAATCGCGACAATCATCGCGGTTATCGTGTCCTCCAGCGTCGAGATGGTCGTCATGATGCGCAAGCGGACGATGAACGTCGACGTACCGAACGACACTGAGTAACCCTTGCGCGCGCCGGGGACTCCCATCTCTGTGTAGAATGGGTAAAGTTGCTATGACAGCAGAGACAAGCCAATGGAGTTGAGAAAAAGGAGGCACATTCAGTGTCTGATCACGCGCCTGCTCGCCGCACCGCGCCTAAGCCGCGCTGGTATTGGGTGAGCCTCGCGATCCTCCTCATCGTCATTGCCCTGACCGCCTACCCGGCGTTCACGCAGCACCCTCACCAGCCGGCTCTTGAGGACTTCTTCCCGACCGTGATCTTCGGTGAGGGAACATTCTTTGAATTCAACCGCCTGACGCTTGCCCGCGTCATTATGGGTCTGCTCGTGTGCGTGGTTCTCGTCCTCGTCGCGCGCAATTCCAAGCTGGTTCCGACCCGCGGACAGATGGCCGTCGAGGCCATCGCCGGCTACATCCGCGACAACGTCGCCCTCGACATGCTGGGTCCGAAGACGGGCCGCAAGTTCTCCGGCTTCATCGCTTTCCTCTTCTTCGGTGTCCTGTCCATGAACATCGCGGGCATCATCCCGGGCATCAACATCGCCGCCTCGTCGGTGGTCGCCGTTCCGATGTTCTTCGCTCTCATCACGTACGTCACCTTCATCGGTGCGGGCATCGGCAAGCAGGGAGTGGGCGGCTTCTTCGCATCCCAGCTCTTCCCGCCTGGGCTGCCCGTTCCGATGTACCTCCTGATCACGCCGATCGAGTTCCTGTCGAACTTCATTGTTCGCCCCGTCACGCTGACGCTGCGACTCCTGTGCAACATGATCTCCGGACATCTGCTGCTCGGCATGACCTACTTCGGGACGGCAATTCTGCTCCACGAACTCTCCGTCCTGTCTGCCGCCTCCGCGCTGACCGGTGCCGCCATGTTCGTGATGACCGGCTTCGAGGTCTTCGTGGCCTTCCTGCAGGCATACATCTTCACGATCCTGTCGACCGTGTACATCAAGCTTTCCGTCGAACATCACTGACCCCCAACGCCACCCGGCGTTACTAACAGAAGGAAACCACTATGGGAACCGCAGCATTCGCCTACATCGGCTACGGCCTCGCCACCCTGGGCCCCGGCCTCGGTATCGGCCTCATGGTCGGCAAGAACCAGGAAGCGACCGCCCGTCAGCCCGAGGTTGCTGGCCGTCTCTTCACCAACATGATTATCGGCGCCGGCATGGTTGAGGCCCTCGGCCTCATCGGCTTCGTTATGCCGCTCATCGTTAAGTGATCGCTATGCACCAGATTGTCGCCGCTGCGGACCAGGAGGTCGGCGGCCTCGCCGTCATCCTGCCGCCGCTGTATGAGATTTTCTGGTCGGCTGTCGTTCTGCTTATCGTCCTGCTCCTCGTCGGACGCTACGCGCTGCCTCGCATCTACCAGACGATGGACGAGCGTGCTGCAAAGATTGAGGAGGGCCTCGGCGCCGCCGAGCAAGCGAAGGCCGATCAGGCTGCCGCTGCGCGCGAGCGCGAGGAGATCATTCGTGAGGCGCACGCGCAGGCGCACACCATCCGTGAGCGCGCCAACGACGAAGCGAAGGCCATTGTGGCCGCCGCCCGTCACGAGGCAACCAGCGAAGCTAACCGTATCGTTGAGGCCTCCCAGCGTCAGATCCTCGCTGAAAAGCAGGCCGCGCAGATCTCCCTGCGCTCCGAGGTGGGTCTTCTCGCCTCTGAGCTGGCAGAGAAGATCATTGGTGAGCAGCTTACCGACACGGCGCTGACCTCCCGCGTGGTTGATCGCTTCCTTGACGAGCTCGAGGCCGACTCCGCGCTGGTTGAGGAGAAGCGATGACACAGATGCGCACGATCGAGTCCGTCCCCTTTGCGAAGGACCTGGCGGCGGCGCTTGCCGTACCCGGTACCGACGCAATGCGGGTGGCCGAGGATTTTTTCGGTCTGGCCGACCTGTTCAAGGAGAACACTCGTCTCGCGCGTGCAGTGACCGACCCGGCGCGGTCGGTCACAGATAAGCAGGGCCTGGTGTCCGACGCGTTCGGCTCCCACGTCACGCAGGCGACGATGTCCGTCGTCAACGCTGTTGTCGCGGACCACTGGCGCCATCCGGCCGACGTCGCCGACGCGCTTGAAGTGCTCGGCATTCTCGGTGTGCTCAATGCGGCGGGTTCCCACGGTGCCCTCGATCAGGTCCGTGAGGAGCTGTTCCAGGTTCGTTATTTCCTGGCGCACCACCGCGAGGTGCGTGTTCGTCTGTCGGATACGGCCAAGGGCAACTCCCATGAGCGTGGGGATATCGCCACCAAGCTCTTCGGCCAGCGGGTCAGCGTTTGGACGATGCGCCTGCTGCGCCGTGCGGTCGGCCGCTCGAACCACGGTCGTCTTCTCCACAACCTGCGTCGTTACGCCCAGTGGGCTGCCACCATGCAGGACCGACTCTTCGTCACGGTCGCTACGGCCGCGCCGATGAGCGACGCCCAGGTTGAGCGTCTGCGCGCCATCCTCTCGAAGCGCTACGGCACTGCCGTTGACCTGGCGATCTCGATTGATCCCGAGGTCATTGGTGGGTTCCGCCTGCGTGCGGGCATGACGGCAATTGACGCCTCGCTGGCCACTCGTATCGCCGCTGCGCGTACCGCGATCGCCAGCTAGCACCTCTCATTCACACAATTTTCTTTTCTTAGTTAGGAATCCTCATGGCTGACCTCAGCATCTCCCCGGAGGAAATCCGCGGAGCACTGGACTCCTTTATGGAGTCCTACCGTCCGGCGGACGTGGCCACCGAAGAGGTGGGTCACGTCATCGAAACGGCCGATGGTATCGCGCACGTCGAGGGCCTGCCCGGCACCATGGCGAACGAGCTGCTGCGTTTCGAGGACGGGACGCTGGGCCTGGCCATGAACCTCGACCAGCGCGAGATCGGCGCCGTTGTCCTCGGTGACTTCGGCGGTATTGAAGAGGGCCAGGTCGTGCACCGCACGGGCGAGGTTCTCTCGGTTCCCGTCGGTGACGGCTATCTCGGCCGCACGGTCGACCCCCTCGGCCGCCCGATTGACGGCCTCGGTGATATCACGGATCTGGATGGGCGTCGCGCGCTCGAACTGCAGGCCCCCGGCGTCATGGCACGTAAGAGCGTGCACGAGCCCCTTGCTACCGGTCTGAAGGCCATCGACTCGATGATCCCGGTTGGCCGCGGTCAGCGTCAGCTGATCATCGGCGACCGCAAGACCGGTAAGACGGCGATCGCGCTTGACACGATCCTTAACCAGCGCGACAACTGGAAGAGCGGCGACCCGAATAAGCAGGTGCGCTGCATCTACGTGGCGATCGGTCAAAAGGGCTCGACCATCGCCTCCGTGCGTTCCACGCTGGAGGATGCCGGCGCCATGGAGTACACGACCATCGTCGCTTCCCCGGCCTCGGATCCCGCAGGCTACAAGTACATGGCTCCCTACACGGGTTCCGCCATCGGCCAGCACTGGATGTACCAGGGCAAGCACGTCCTCATCGTCTTCGACGACCTGTCCAAGCAGGCCGAGGCCTACCGTGCGGTGTCGCTGCTGCTGCGTCGCCCGCCGGGCCGCGAAGCCTACCCCGGCGACGTCTTCTACTTGCACTCGCGTCTGCTCGAGCGTTGCGCCAAGCTCTCGGACGCCCTGGGTGGCGGTTCGATGACCGGCCTGCCGATCATCGAGACCAAGGCAAACGACGTGTCGGCCTACATTCCGACGAACGTCATTTCGATCACCGACGGTCAGATCTTCCTGCAGTCCGACCTGTTCAACTCGAACCAGCGTCCTGCCGTCGACGTGGGTATCTCCGTGTCCCGTGTCGGTGGTGCCGCCCAGCCCAAGGCGATGAAGAAGGTCGCCGGTACCCTGAAGCTGACGCTCGCGCAGTACCGTTCCATGGCCGCCTTCGCGATGTTCGCCTCCGACCTGGATGCGGCGACGCGCCGTCAGCTGACGCGCGGTGAACGCCTGATGGAGCTGCTCAAGCAGCCTCAGTCCACCCCGTACGCGATGGAGGATCAGGTTGCGTCGATTTGGATGGGCACCAAGGGCTACCTTGATGACATCGAGGTCGAGGACGTCCTGCGCTTCGAGCGCGGCCTGCTCGACCACCTGCACGCGAACTCGACCGTGCTCGACACGATCGCGGCGACCGGCGACCTGACCTCCGAGACGGAGGAAGCGCTCAAGAACGCCGTCGAGGAGTTCCATCACCAGTGGATCAGCGCCGGGCGTGGTGCCGCAGACCTGGAGGATGGCGAGGTCGTGGCTGAGCGCACCCGCGAGGAGATCTCGCGCGGTCGCACGAGCGAGAAGGCCTAACCGATGGGCGGACAGCAGAGGATCTACAAGCAGCGCATCGCCTCGACGACGACGCTCGCGAAGGTCTTCCGCGCCATGGAGATGATCGCTGCGTCTCGCATTGGCGCGGCGCGGCGCGCTGCCACCGAGGCGGGGCCCTATGAAAAGGCTCTGACCCAGGCGGTTGCGGCGGTCGCGGTCCACACGGACCTTGACCACCCGCTGACCGAGGAACGCGAAGACACCAAGCGCGTCGCCATCCTGGTCGTGGCATCGGATCGCGGCATGGCCGGAGCCTACTCGGCGACCATCCTGCGCGAATCGGAAAAGCTGATTGCCGACCTTAAGGCGGACGGGTACGAGCCCGTGCTCTACACCTTCGGGCGCAGGGCCGCAGGCTACTTCCGCTTCCGTGGAGTCGCGGTCGAACGCGAGTGGGAGGGCGAGTCGGATTCGCCGACCCCCGAGACCGCTCGGGAAATCGCCCGCGTCCTGCTCGAACGTTTCATGGACCCGGACCCGACGACCGGCGTTGGACAGCTTCACCTCGTCTACACGCGCTTCAAGACCGTCATGAGCCAGGTGCCCGAGGTGCGTCAGATGCTTCCGCTGACGGTCGTGGACGCCCCCGAGTCCGACGAGGAGCGCACCACCGAACGCGGCTTTGCGGACGACCCGGCCTCGGCTCTGCCCGAGTACGAGTTCATCCCCTCACCCGAGGCCGTTTTGGACACGCTGCTGCCCCTCTACGTCGAGGCACGCATCCATAACGTCCTGCTGCAGTCGGCGGCGTCCGAGCTCGCATCGCGCCAACGCGCCATGCACACGGCGACGGACAACGCTCAGGAACTCATTACGAAGTACACGCGTCTGGCGAACTCGGCCCGCCAGGCGGAAATCACCCAGGAAATTACCGAAATCGTGGGCGGGGCCGACGCTCTGAGCGCGAGCTGAGCCCTTCGAGACACGGAGTAAAACAATGACTGATACACCTGCAATCGCCGAAGGGCGCGTCGCCCGCGTCGTCGGCCCTGTCGTCGATGTCGAGTTTCCCCCGGACCGCATCCCGCCCCTGTACAACGCGCTGACCGTTGACGTGAACCTGGCTGGCCAGGGCGAGGGCGAGTCGTCCTTCACGATGACCCTCGAGGTCGCCCAGCACCTGGGTGACAACCTCGTGCGTACCATCGCCCTCAAGCCCACCGACGGCCTCGTTCGTGGCGCCCCCGTCACCGACACCGGCGCCCCGATCACCGTCCCCGTCGGCGACGTCACCAAGGGCCACGTCTTCAACGTGACCGGCGACGTCCTCAACCTGCCCGAAGGCGAGACCCTTGAGGTCACCGAGCGCTGGCCCATCCACCGTCAGCCCCCGGCCTTCGACCAGCTCGAGGCGCGCACCAAGATGTTCGAAACCGGCATCAAGGTCATCGACCTGCTCACCCCCTACGTCCAGGGCGGCAAGATCGGCCTGTTCGGCGGCGCGGGCGTCGGCAAGACCGTCCTCATCCAGGAGATGATCCAGCGCGTGGCTCAGGACCACGGCGGCGTGTCCGTGTTCGCCGGCGTCGGCGAGCGTACCCGTGAGGGCAACGACCTGATCGGCGAAATGGAAGAGGCGGGTGTTTTCGACAAGACTGCCCTCGTCTTCGGCCAGATGGACGAGCCGCCGGGCACGCGTCTGCGCATCGCCCTGACCGGCCTGACCATGGCGGAGTACTTCCGCGATGTTCAGCACCAGGACGTCCTCCTGTTCATCGACAACATCTTCCGCTTCACCCAGGCGGGCTCTGAGGTTTCTACGCTGCTGGGCCGCATGCCCTCGGCCGTGGGCTACCAGCCCAACCTGGCTGACGAGATGGGCCAGCTCCAGGAGCGCATCACCTCGGCCGGCGGCCACTCGATCACCTCCCTGCAGGCAATCTACGTTCCCGCCGACGACTACACCGACCCCGCCCCGGCGACGACCTTCGCTCACCTGGACGCGACGACCGAGCTCTCCCGTGAGATCGCGGCCAAGGGTATCTACCCCGCCGTGGATCCGCTGGCCTCGACCTCTCGTATCCTCGACCCGGCTCTGGTTGGCCGCGAGCACTACGATGTCGCCACGCACGTCAAGGCCATCCTGCAGAAGAACAAAGAGCTGCAGGACATCATCGCCATCCTCGGCGTCGACGAGCTGAGCGAGGACGATAAGGTCACCGTCGCACGCGCCCGCCGCATCGAGCAGTTCCTCTCGCAGAACATGTACATGGCCGAGAAGTTTACGGGCGTGCCCGGCTCGACCGTGCCGCTGTCGGAGACCATCGAGGCGTTCAAGCGCATCGCCGAGGCCACTACGACGATGTTCCCGAGCAGGCCTTCTACAACTGCGGTGGCATCGACGACCTGGAGCGCAACGCCCACGAGCTGGCCAAGGAAGCCTGATGGCATCGGGCAAGTCCTTGCAGATCGAGGTCGTCTCTCACGAGGCGCGCCTGTGGCACGGCGCTGCGCTCGCCGTCCAGATCCCCAGTGTCGACGGCAGCCTGGGCATTCTTCCCGGGCGCCAGCCGCTGCTCGCCCAGCTGGGCGACGGGATTGTGACGGTGACGTGCGCCGACGAGACCGTGTCCTTCGACGTCAGTGGGGGATTTGCCTCAGTTGACTCCGATTTCGTTACGGTTGTTGCCGACCGCGCTACAGTGGCAGCACAGTAGGTAGACGCAGCGAGGAGGACCTCATGAGCCTGATGATGAACGTTCTGATCTGGGTACTGGTTCTCCTCGCGTGCGTCGCGTTGATCCTGTGGGCGTACATGAATGTGCGCGCCCGCAGGATCGCTGCGCGTTTAGGGGCCTTCCGCTGCTGGTCGCGCCCCGATCATCACGCCGGCTGGACGGCTGGCATTGGTGTGTACGGCGTCGAGGAGCTGTCCTGGTATCGGCTCGTTGGCATGTCTCTCAAACCCGTCTATTCGGTGCCTCGGCGCGGGATGGAGGTGTCTGCCCCGATCTCGCGTTCCGACGACGGTTCCATGGTCGAGGTGCGCCTGGCCTACGGTGAGCATCGTTACGAGGTTGCTGTGGAACGCCTGACGTACAACGGGTTGGTGTCGTGGGTGGAGTCGGGTCCTCCTCGCCGCCCGTGAGCGGGATTGGTAAGCTCACGGGGTGCGTATTGTTATTGCTACCTGCACCGTCGATTACTCCGGTCGCCTGAGCGCTCACCTGGACCCCGCTAAGCGCGTCATCATGCTCAAGGGTGACGGCTCTGTTCTCATTCACTCCGAGGGCGGTTCCTACAAGCCGCTGAACTGGATGACTGCGCCCTGCACGGTTTCCATGGGGGAACCTGGTGAGGACGAGGAGGGTGTCGAGCAGGTCTGGACGGTTCAGTCCGACAAGACTGACGACAAGCTGATCATCCGCATCCACGAGGTCATCGCGGACGTCACGGAAGACCTGGGCGTTGACCCCGGCCTCGTGAAGGACGGCGTGGAGGCTCACTTGCAGGAGCTGTTGGCCGAGCAGGTTCCCCAGATCCTCGGGCAGGGCTGGGAGCTGGTGCGCCGCGAGTTCCCCACGCCGGTGGGACCCGTGGACCTGATGGTGCGCGATGCCGAGGCAACCACGTGGCGATCGAGGTCAAGAGACGCGGCGGAATCGACGGCGTCGAGCAGCTGACTCGTTACCTCTCTCTGTTGGGCCGCGACGCGCTCCTGGGCGACGTGACCGGTATTTTTGCGGCCCAGGAGATCACGAAGCAGGCGCGCACCCTCGCGGAGGACCGCGGGATTCGCTGCGTCGTGCTGGACTACGACGCGATGCGCGGGGTGGATGACCCCGAGTCCCGACTGTTCTGATGGACGCATCCCTGAGGGTGAGCCTGGGGAGAATTATCGCCCAAGGACTCGTACCTGCGACCGCGGCGCTCTCACCACTGGATGCCGTGAAGAATCTGGCTGCACTGCAAGGTCAGCAGGCGAGCGCGATCCCGTGGGCGATTGGCGTGCGCTGCACGGGAGTGTCGCGTGCTCGCGTCGAGGAGTCGTTCGCGCGAGGTGAACTGGTTCGTTCCTGGCCGATGCGCGGTACCGTTCACGTCACGAGCGCCCGCGATCACCATTGGCTGCGCCGCTTGCTGCGTCACCGGCGTGCGGCTTGGGAACGCCAGGCGCTTTCTCTGGGCCTCACCGATACTCTCGTCGAGCGTGCGGCGCAGGTTGCCTGTGAGCTGCTGGAGACTTCGTCCCTGGGAGTGAGCCGTGTCGAGCTCGTCGAGGCGTGGGGCAGGAATGGGATCGACACGGTGACGGCTTCATCCGCGCAGGATGGGCTACGGCGTCGCCACCTCATCATGCGCCTCCATCTGGATGGTGTGCTGACCGCGGGGCCCGTGCGCGCGGGCGAACACCTGATCGTCGACGCGCGCTCACTTCCGGCCGCTCCCGGGGTCGCGAAGGGAGAGCCTGGGCATGAAGAAGCCCTCGCGGTCCTCGCAGCGCGTTACGCATGGGGGCATGGTCCCATCGACGCGGCCGACCTGGCTAGGTGGACCGGGCTGACTCTCACCGAAGCGCGTCGAGCGTTGGCCGGAGCGCGCGTGGCGGGGGGAGAGCGTAGGCCTTCCTCTTGCGGAATATGGAGCCGGTCTGGCTCGCGCAGATCTCGCGGATCTCGTGGAAGACTACCGCGCTGAGGCGGAGGCGATGCACGCTCTTCCTTCATTTGATGAGTTACATGTCGGCTACAAGGACCGATCCTGCCTGACGGACGAGGCCGGGGAGGCGTTGATCTGTCCGGCGAAGAACGGCATGTTCCGTCCGATCGTCGTCGAGGGTGGTCGAGTGGTGGCCGTGAGAGCACCGGGGCGCGAGATTGTGATGGTGAAGGGATACGAGTCGCGGCAACGACCTGCTGCGCGTGCGTGTGACGACTGGGAGAAATGGTTGTCTGAGACACAGCAGTGAAGTGTCAGATGTGCCACAATGAAAGTCATGACTGATTCTGTGTTGCGCGGCCGCCTTGTTCTGGAAGACTCCATCATCGAGGATGGAATTATCGAGATCGACGGCTCGACCATTACCCGAGTGTGCCCCGTCTCCGACTACGACGGTGAGGCGCCCGAGGCCAGCGATTCGACCTACCTGCCCGGCCTCGTCGATGTCCACTGCCACGGCGGCGGCGGCGAGTCCTTCCCCAACGCCGAGACCGCCGAGGAAGCCCTCGTTGCGGTCCTCGAGCATCGCCGTCACGGCACGACCTCCCTGGTCGCATCCTGCGTGACCGCCTCCGCCGAGGTGCTGCGCACCCGCGCCAAGACTCTCGCCGAGCTGGCCGTCGCGGGTGAGATCGCGGGCATCCACTTCGAGGGGCCCTTCGTCTCGCACGAGCGCTGTGGTGCCCAGGACCCCACCTACATCGTCGATCCCGATGCCGACCTGACCCGTACCCTCCTGGAGGACTGCCAGGGATACGCGCTGTCGATGACGCTGGCCCCCGAGAAAGCCGGGCGCTTACGGCCCCGGTTCCGTGGCCGAGGCTCTCATCGATGGGGGAGCGCTGCCCTCGTGGGGACACACCGACTCCAATTCGACGAAGGCACGCGAAGCGCTGGTCTACTCGCGCGAACGTTTTGCCGAGGTGGAGACGAAGCGCGGCCCCCGTGCCACGATTACGCACCTCTTTAACGGCATGCGTCCCCTGCATCACCGAGACACTGGCCCGATCGCCGAGTTCCTCTCCGATGCGGCGCGCGGCGGAGCGGTGGCCGAGCTCATCTGCGACTCCATCCACGTCGATCCCACTCTCGTACGTGATGTCTACGAGATGGTGGGCCGTGACCACGTCGTCTTCATTACGGACGCGATGGCTGCGGCCGGCATGGCCGACGGTGCCTACACGCTGGGCCCCCAGGACGTCATCGTCAAGGATGGCGTCGCCCGCCTGGCGCAGGGCAACGCGATTGCAGGTGGCACCGCGCACCTCATGGATTGCGTCCGCGTGGCCGTGACGAAGGGCGGTATCCCGCTCGTGGACGCGGTCTACATGGCGTCGGTGCAGGGAGCAACCATCCTGGGCGACGACACGGTTGGTTCGCTCGCGCCCGGTAAGAAAGCCGACATCGTTGAGGTTGATGCCCAGCTGAACGTGCGCCGCGTGTTGCGCCGTGGCACTGTGGTTGCGTGAGAGGTAAACGTAGCAAGAAGCGACCGTGGGGCGAGGCGCGTCCCCTCCAGATGGACCGCCTCGCCTCCGTGCCGCGCACGGAGCGTGGGCCCGATGGTGGGGACTACCAGGTTCGCCGCCTTCCCAGTGCAGCCAAGGAATACACGTGCCCGGCATGCCTGCGGCCCATTCCGAGGGGCACAGCACATATTGTTGCGTGGCCCGAGGAGGCGCCTTTCGGCCTGCCCCAGGGCGTGGACGCGCGGCGCCACTGGCACTCCGAGTGCTGGCGGCGGGGGCTTCGACCCCTGTGACATCGCATGTGATGTATCACTGCCTTTCCGGCAAATGAGCCTGTCTGGCGGGTTTGCACGTAAAGTGGAGCCTGAAGAATGCCCGCAGTGTGGGCGTTGGACCTGAGGAGCAACCGTGGAACTCTTGAAGCGATACGTTGCGGCATCGTCGATGGGCGTTGTCGCACTCGTATGCGTCCTTGTTGGGCTGCTCGGCGTGACCGTGCTGCGGCCGCCGACGCAGCAGGCCTCGACGGTGGAATCCGCGACGGACCTGATCATGACGCGTGACAACGTGCTATCGATCGTCAAGGATGACGTCACGGTGACCGCTACGTCGAAGTCGGGTGCCCCGGTCACACTGGTGATCGGCACGTCGCAGGACGCGAAGGGCTGGATTGGCAACGCTGCCTACACCGAGGTGATCGGCGTCGAGGCCGACCGCACCAAGCTGAAGGCGGAATCGCACGCCGCCAACGGAACGGGAATGGTCAATCCCGGCGCGACCTCGCAGGCTGATAACCAGTCTGGCGCGCAGGCAGACGCGCAGAACGCCGTACAGTCGGGCGCGCAGCCCATCGATGATCCGACATCCGCGCAGCTGACGGATCAGCTGGCAAAGTCCCCGATGTGGTTCAAGCAGGAGAGCGGCACGGGCAGCGTGTCTCTCGACCTTGAGAACGTCCCGAGCGGCCGTTCCGCTGTCGCCGCCTCCGCCGGTGGCCCCGGAGACCTAACCCTGACCCTGACGTGGAAGATCGAGCAGGTCAACCTGCTGGCCATCGTCGCATTCCTGGCCGCCGCTTTCTTCGCGCTTCTGGCCTTCGCCCTCTTCCTGACGCGCTGGCAGCTGCTGCGCCTGCGCAAGATTCGCGAGCAGCGCATCGAGGAGCGCCGTAAGGCTGACTCCCTGGACACCTCCACCATCGACGCTTCCGAGGTCGCCGAGCTGGTTGCCGCCGCGCGCGAGTCCGGTACTGGGCCTGCCCCCGTCTCGCCCGAGCCCGTCGCGGACGACGCGGTCGAGGCCGTGGCGCAGGAAGCGTCCACCGAAGAGCCTGAGCCGATCGAGGAGCCTGCGCCCGAGCCCATGTGGGGCGCCGCTGCGTTCGCCTCCTCGACCGAGGATTCCGCGGCCGACAAGCATGCCGCCGACGAATCCGCCGCCGACGAACCCGTTGCCGAGGAGCCTTCGGCTGAGGACACCGCGATCCGCGAGCCTCTCCCGCCAGCGCCCAGCGAGGCCCCCATCGTGCGCGCATCCATCGTCGGCGTGCCCGCCCCGGACATTTCGGCCCTGTCCGCGCCGGACTACGTCCCGGACCCGATGACCGACACCTTCGAGCGCCGCGGCCGCCACGGCCTCGACAATGGCCCCTTCGACGTGGACCCGCCCGAGCGCGCAACGACGGATACCGGCGTCATCGACCTGAGCGGTATTCGCGGAGGCCGCACCCTGCCGTCGCGTCGCGCCCTGCGCGAGGCACGCAACAACGGTGAGGAAGTCGTGGTCGTTGACGGCCAGGAGTTCAACACCGGCCTGATCCCGATCACCCGCCCGCGCGACGCTGAGGAACAAAAGCCCGCCCCTGCGCCCACGTCCGCTCCTGACGATGACGCGTCGGCGACCGGAGGCTGGACCTCGATCATGTCCGGCTGGCTCAAGGACCGTCAGGGAGGAAAGTGATGAAACGACGGACCCTCGCGGCTGCAACCGCCGCTCTGCTGATGACCTCTGCGCTCGGTGTGAGCGCCTGCTCCAGCGAGATTGTCGCTCAGTCCGGCTCGGCACAAAGCGCCGCCAACCTCGACCTTGAGCGCATCTCCACCGTGCTCGAGAGCGTTGGAACGGTGATGGCCACGGCGGACGCCTCTCTGAACGCCGCCGACCTCGGCGATCAGGTGACGCAGGGCGCGCTGGAGACCCGCACCGCTCAGTACGCGCTGACGACGGCGACCGGTCAGACGCTGCCTGCCCTGGACTTCGCGCCGACGTCGCTGGCGATCACGAACTCGGATTCGTGGCCGCGCGCGATCTTCAACATTTCGGACACCTCTTCCACGGCACTGCCAGTGCTCGAGGTCTACGTTCAGGACTCGGCCCGCTCCGACTACAAGCTGACGAACTTCGCCCGCCTGCTCGGCGGTACCCAGCTGACCCTGCCGCCCGTCGGCACCGGCTCTGCGTACGTGACCGGCGACTCTCAGGGCTTCACGGTGACCCCCGATACCGCGCTCGCGCAGTACATCACGATGCTGAACTCCGGCACGCAGGACACCACGCAGTTCGTCTCCGACGACTTCACGAAGCAGACCCTCCAGCAGGTCACCGACCTGAACTCCTCGGTGAGCGCGGCGGGCTCCGTGACCATGGCCGCCACTGCAACCGACTACCCGATTTCGGGTCTGGTTCTGCAGGACGGCTCGGCCCTGGTGGCTGCGAACTTCAAGTACACCTTCACCTACCAGCGCACGGTCGCCGGTTCCACCATGAACCTGGCTGCAAACACCGCCGCGCTGAGCCCCGACGGCACGAAGGTCGAAGGCACTGCGACCGCGGACTACCTCGCGACGATCATCATGCGCATCCCCTCGCAGAAGGCAGGCGGCAACGTGCAGATCGTCGGCGGCGACCGCTCGATCACCAAGGTGGCGCTCGATCCCTCCACGTCGCCGGGCTGATTTTCACCCGTAGCGCACACCTCGTCCCCGTGGCTTAGAGTCGCGGGGACGACGCATATCATCGTTCCTAGCACCAACTGTTTTGACGAAGAGGACACCATGACCACGCCTGACCCTCGCCCCGCATCTGAGGCGACGCCTATGCCCGCAGACTCGCATGGAGCCGTCGATCTGTCGGCACGTTCGAGCGCGCCCACCGCCCCGGAAGCTTCCGCGTCCGCAGCGGGGGGAGGGCCTGCACATCCCGCTCATCACCTCCACGGACGAGGAGAACTTCCAGGACGTTATGTCCACCTCGCAGGCCGTGCCGGTCATCATGGTGATGTGGTCGCCGCGTTCGCTGGAGTCCAAGCCCGCGCTGGCCATGCTCGAGGAGATCACGCGCGAACACGCGGGTGCCTTCCAGCTCGTCGAGGTAGATATCGACAAGGCCCCGGCTATCGCCCAAGCGTTCCAGATTCAGACCGTGCCGACGGTCGTCGCGCTCGTCGGCGGTCGCCCGGTGCCGCTCTTCCAGGGCGGCGCTTCCAAGGAACAGGTGCTCCCCGTCGTCTCCCAGGTGCTCGAGGCCGCCGCCCAGATGGGCATTAACGCGCGCATCGCCGTCGCCGCCGAAGACACCGCGCCGCCGATTCCCCCCGAGCACGAGGCTCCGCTGGCTGCCGAAGAAGAGGGACGCCTGGACGAGGCGATCGCCCTGTGGGAGCGCGTCGTCGAGCTGAACCCGCGCGACGAGGCAGCGAAGTCTCATCTGTCCCGCGTGCGCTTCGCCCAGCGGGCCTACGGGGAGCAGAGCAGCGACGACCCGGCCGCGCGCGCCGACGCCCTCTTTGCGGCCGGAGATGCCGCTGGAGCCTTCGACGTGCTTCTTGAGCTGCTGGCTGCCTCGAGCGACGAGGAAGAACGCGACGCGCTACGCCTGCGTCTCCTGGACCTCTTCAGGGTCGCCGGCTCGACCCCCGAGGTCTCCAAGGCCCGCACGCGCCTGGCTATGCTCCTCATGTGAGCGTGACGTCGCGTCGTCTTGTGCGTCGCGACAAACGACGAGGCCGGAGCAGGAATCCCTGCTCCGGCCTCACCCGTATCAGCCTACGGCGTCAGCGAGCCTGAGAAGCGGGTACCAGCCACACGGCGCCCAGCGGCGGGACGCGCAGCTGCACGGAGACCGGTCGGCCGTTCCACGGGGTGTCCTCGGCGATGATCGGACCGACGTTGACCACGCCCGACCCGCCGAACTCCTCGGCGTCCGTGTTGAGGATCTCGACCCACTCGCCGCCAAAGGGCAGGCCCACGCGGTAGCCCTCGTGCGGGTTGCCAGCGAAGTTCGAGACACACACGACGACCTCGCGGTTGCCATCGGCATCGGCGCCCTTACGCAGGTAGGAGATCAGGTTGTGATCGCCGTCCGAGGCATCGATCCACTCGAAGCCCGTGTAGTCGTCGTCCCACATGGCGGGGGAGGAGGCGTAGATCTTGTTGAGGCGCTCCACCAGGGCCGCGACGCCAGCGTGACCCTCCTGGTCCAGCAGCCACCAGTCGAGGGAGTAGGACTCGTTCCACTCCTGCTCCTGGCCGATCTCCTGGCCCATGAAGAGGAGCTGCTTGCCCGGGTGGCTCCACTGGTAGGCGTACAGGGAACGTAGGCCCGCCAGGCGCTGCCACTTGTCGCCGGGCATCTTGGAGATGATGGAACCCTTGCCGTGAACGACCTCGTCGTGCGACAGCGGCAGCACGTAGTTCTCGGAGAAGGCGTACACGAGCGAGAAGGTGAGCTCGCCGTGGTGCCAGCGGCGGTTGACCGGATCCTCGCTCAGGTAGCGCAGGGTGTCGTTCATCCAGCCCATGTTCCACTTCATGCCGTAGCCGAGGCCGCCGCCCGAGGTCGGTGCGGTCACGCCCGGCCACGCCGTGGATTCCTCGGCGATCATGACGATGCCGGGGTGACGACGGTACGCGGTCGCGTTGGCTTCCTGGATGAAGTCGATGGCTTCCAGGTTCTCGCGGCCACCGTACTGGTTGGGACGCCACTGGCCGTCCTTACGCGAGTAATCCAGGTAGAGCATCGAGGCCACGGCGTCGACGCGCAGGCCGTCGATGTGGAAGTCCTCCAGCCAGTACAGGGCGTTGGCGACCAGGAAGTTACGCACTTCGCGGCGGCCGAAGTTGAAGACGTAGGTGCCCCAGTCGGGGTGCTCGCCGCGCAGCGGGTCCGGGTCCTCGTACAGCGGGGTGCCGTCGAAGCGAGCCAGGGCGAAGTCGTCCTTGGGGAAGTGGGCGGGGACCCAGTCCAGGATGACGCCGATGCCCTCGCGGTGGAAGGCGTCCACCAGGTAGCGGAAGTCGTCCGGGGTGCCGTAGCGCGAGGAGGGAGCGTAGTAGGAGGTCACCTGGTAGCCCCAGGAGCCGCCGAAGGGATGCTCGGCCAGCGGCATGAACTCCACGTGCGTGAAGCCCATCTGCTTGACGTAGGGGACCAGCTCGTCGGCCAGTTCGCGGTAGCCCAGGCCCTGACGCCACGAACCCGCGTGGACCTCGTAGATGGACATGGGGCCGGTGTGGGGGTTGCGGTCCTTGCGGGTAGACATCCACTCGTCGTCGGTCCACTCGTGGAAGTAGTCGGTGACGACCGAGGCCGTAGCCGGGGGGATCTCCGTGGCACGAGCCAGCGGGTCAGCCTTCTCGAACCAGTTGCCGCCGGGACCCTGGATCTCGAACTTGTAGCGCATGCCGACGCCGACGTCGGGGACGAAAATCTCCCAGATGCCGGAGGAACCCAGCGAACGCATGGAGGTAGCCACGCCATCCCAGAAGTTGAACTCGCCGACGACGCGCACAGCGCGGGCGTTGGGGGCCCACACGGCGAAAGCGGTACCGGTGGTCTCACCCAGTTCGTCGGTGTAGGTCTTCACGTGGGCACCCAGGACGTTCCACAGGTTCTCGTGGCGGCCCTCAGAGATGAGGTAGGTGTCCATCTCGCCCAGGGTGGGCAGGTAGCGGTAGGGGTCGTCGCGCAGGTTCGTGTCCTCGCCGTAGGTCACCGAGACGCGGTAGGCGGGGATCTCCTTGTCGGGCAGCACCGTGACCCAGATACCGCCGCGCTCGTGGGTGGCGGCGTAGGCACCTGAGGGGGTGATGATGTCGACCGCGTCAGCCAGGCGAGCCATGGTGCGGATCGTGACACCGGCGTCGCTCAGGTGGGCACCGAGAACCGAGTGCGGCGAGTAGTAGGAGCCGGAGGCGACGGCGTCGAGAATGTCGTCATTGACCTGGATCGGCGTTGGTTCGCAGCTCATGGATTATCCTTACTCCAGTTGGTGTGAACTGCTCAGTTCACTATCGTGTTTGTAGTCTATCGTTTTCCCGGAAATTGGGAGCCGGGTCCCATTTGTTCGGTCGATTTTGAGGGGGACGGTGCTCGGTGTGACCCGCGAGTCACGCCGAGCGGGTCTATGGTCTCAGGCCTGCGACCAGGGCGAGGAGTGGGCGGGCTCGACCTTGAAGACGTGGCCAAGGCGCGTCACGGGGGACAGCGACACCCAGTTGGACGAACCCCACACGTAGGAGTGTCCGTCGAGCTCGTCGACGACCGTGATGTTGCCGCCCGGCGTGGCCAGGCCCATCTCGGCCAGGTCCAGGTAGACCGAACCGTCCACGCCATCGTGAGGATCCAGCGAAATCACGCAGATGACGGTGTCCGGGTTGCCGTCTTCGGTGAACTTGCCGGGCAGCTGACGCGAGAACGCGAGCAGGCGATCCGAGGAGGTGGGGTGGATGCGGATCTGGTGGAGCTGGCGCAGTGCCGGGTGCTTGGCGCGAGCGGCGTTGAGCAGCGTGAACAGGCGCGAGATGCCGATCTCGTCCGCATTCTCCCAGCGGCGCGGACGGTACTCGTACTTCTCGTTGTTGTTGGGCTCCTGGAACGTGCCACGCGGTTCGTTTTCGACGAACTCGTAACCCGAGTAAATGCCCCACGTGGGGGCACCCAGCGCCGCGAGCATCGCACGGATCGCGAAGATCGCGGTGCCGCCGTCCCACATCTGCGGGGTGAGGATGTCGTGCGTGGTCGGCCAGAAGGCCGGGCGCATGAGGTGGGCGGTCTCCTGCGACACCTGAACCAGGTACTCTTCGATCTCCTGCTTGAACGTCCTCCACGCGAAGTAGGTGTAGGACTGGTCGAAGCCGATAGCGCCGAGTGTGCGCATCATGGCGGGGCGGGTGAAGGCCTCGGCCAGGAAGAGCGTGCCCGGGTACTGCGCCTTGATGTCGGCGAGCAGACGCTCCCAGAAGGGGATGGGCTTCGTGTGCGGGTTGTCCACGCGGAAGATCGTCACGCCGTGGTTGATCCACAGCTCGATGACGTCGCGCACGGCCTGGTAGATGCCCTCGGGGTCGTTGTCGAAGTTCAGGGGGGTAGATGTCCTGGTACTTCTTGGGCGGGTTCTCGGCGTAGGCGATCGTGCCGTCGGCGCGCGTGGTGAACCACTCGGGGTGCTCGGTGACCCACGGGTGGTCGGGGGAGCACTGGAGGGCGAGGTCGAGTGCGACCTCCATGCCGAGGCCTCGGGCGCGCTCGACGAAACGGTCGAAGTCGGCGAAGTCGCCCAGATCCGGGTGGATGGCGTCGTGGCCGCCTTCGGGGGGGAGCCGATGCCGTAGGGGGAACCCGGGTCGCCGGGCGCGGCGATCAGGGAGTTGTTCTTGCCCTTGCGGAACGTCGTGCCGATCGGGTGGATGGGGGTCAAGTAGACGACGTCGAAGCCCATGCCCGCGATGCGCGGCAGGTCCTCAGCGGCTCCAGCGAGCGTGCCGGAGACCCAGGAGCCGTCCGGGTTCTGGAAGGCTCCCGCGGAGCGCGGGAAGATCTCGTACCATGCGCCGGCCAGCGCCTTGGTGCGCGCCACATCCAGCGGGTAGACGCGCGAGGAATCGAGGAGGTCGCGCAGCGGGTGATCGCGGAAGACCAGGCGGATACGCGAGGAGATGCCGGCGGAGAGGCGCTGCTGGGGGGGAATGGGAGCCGTCACGCAGGCGACGCGCCGCATCGTGCAGTGCCTCGATGTCGGCGTCCGAAGGCGGACGCTGGGTCGGGTTGTGGAAGGCCTTACCGGCGGCCGCGCGCTCCATGAGGCGGGCGCCCTCCTCAAGCATCAGCTCGACGTCGATGCCAGCGCCGACCTTGACGGCAGCATCGTGACGCCATGTGGCGTAGGGGTCGGACCAGGAATCCACGCGGAACGACCAGGCTCCGGGAACGTCCGCGGCAACCCAGGCCTCATAGCGGTCGAGGCCAGGCGCGATGTCGACCATGCGGGTACGAGAGTATTCACCTCCGTCCGGGCGTAGCAGGACGGCCTCGGCGGCGAATGCGTCGTGTCCTTCGCGGAACACGGTCGCACGAATGGGGAAAGGCTCGCCTTCGGTCGCCTTAGCGGGAAGTGTGCCGTCCTCGATGACGGGGAACACTTCGATGATCGGGATACGGGGCAACAGTTTCTCGCTCACATGTCCAACACTAACCTATGGACCGACCAGGGCATAGGCGAAGATCACACCCCGGGATGTGACCGATCTCCCAAGCGTGTTGTGTGTGCTCAGAGTGTCGTGCGAGTCGCCAATAAAGTGGGGGCGGCACCCGAGTGATTCGGATGCCGCCCCGCCTGATGTGCGTGTGTCGAGCTCTTACAAGTCCGGCATGGATGCGTACAACGCCGCACCAAAAATGACCCAGAAGATGATCACCAACACGAAATGATGATCTGCCAGAGGAACGCTGCGCGCGCGAAGTTCCGCTTCGCCGGGGAGCCGCCGGAGCCGAGCGCAAGAACGAGCAGATAGACAAAGCCGACCAGAGGGATGCCCATCAGGAAGAAGGTGAGCATCCAGCCGCCGACGGAATCGTCGGGGTGCTCAGGGAACTGGTTGTATGCCATGGTGCCTCCTAAGGAGAGTTGTGCGTGGGATTAATAGTTCATCTGCATCGCGGTGCGGACCTCGGACAGGGTCTGGTCCGCCTGCTCATTGGCACGTTCGTTGCCAGCGTGCAGGATGCTCAGCAGATAGTCTTCGTTGGCGATCAGCTCGGCGCGGCGCTCACGCAGGGGAGCGAGCATCTCATTGAGGGACTCGATGACGAGCGCCTTGAGGGTGCCCGCGCCGGCGTCGCCGATGCGGTCCGCGATTGCCTCGGGTGCATCGCCCGTGGCCAGCGAGGCCAGCATCAGCAGGTTGGAAACCTCGGGTCGGCCGACCGGATCGAAGGTGATGCGACGCTGCGCGTCCGTCTTCGCCTTCTTCAGGATCTTCGCGGTTTCATCGGCGCTCATGCGCAGCTCGATCGTGTTACCGCGCGACTTCGACATCTTCTGTCCGTCGGTGCCCAGCAGCAACGGGACTTCGGACAGGAGGGCCTCGGGGCGGGGGAACACGGGACGCTCGGGGGTCGCGCGGCCGTAGCGCTTGTCGAAGCGCTGGGCGATCAGGCGTGCCTGCTCGAGGTGGGGGAGCTGGTCCTGACCCACGGGCACGATGTTCGCCTTGCAGAAGAGGATGTCGGCGGCCTGGTGGACCGGGTAGGTCAGCATGAGGCCCGTCATTGCGCGGCCCTCGGTGGCCTCCAGCTCGGCCTTCACCGTCGGGTTGCGGTGCAGCTCCGACTCCGTGACCAGGGAGAGGAACGGGAGCATCAGCTGGTTGAGGGCCGGGACCGCCGAGTGGTTGAAGATCGTGGAGCGCTCCGGGTCGATGCCCGCGGCCAGGTAGTCGGCAACGAGGCCGAGGACGCGCTCGCGAATCGGGCCCACGCCGTCGCGGTCAGTGATCACCTGGTAGTCGGCGACCAGAATCCAGGTCTCAACCCCGCGGTTCTGCAGCAGTACGCGGTTACGCAGCGTGCCGAAGTAGTGGCCCAGGTGCAGGTGACCGGTGGGGCGGTCACCCGTGAGGATGCGGAAACGCGAGGGGTCCTGGTCGATCGCCAGGTCAATTTCGGCGCTGCGGGCCTTGGAGCGGGCCAGCGAGGCGTCGGAGGTTGCGGTTTCCCAGGGCATCTTCACTGCGAGTCATGCGTTGATCCTAACGAGTGGGGGAGGGATATGTAAAAAAGGGGCTCAGTTTTCCGGCTGGAACGCGATGTCGGAGAGCAGGATCGTCACGGACAGGGCATCGATCGTCAGCGTGGAGCGAGGGGCGACGTGCTCGACCTCAAGGGAGAGCTCATCGGGGTCGAGCGAGGAGCCGACGCCGCCGTCCGCCGGGGTCTCCCACACGGTGGAGTACGCGATCAGCCAGTCCAGGTCGTGGCCTTCGGGCAGTGTAACCTCGGCGTCGTTGAGGTTCGCATTGATGATGACGAGGGCGTCACGGTCGCCCCACTTCACGCCCGAGCGCAGCATCTGGAAGGTGCGGTGACGCGAGTCCGTCCAGCCGTAGTCCGGCATCGGCGTGCCCTGAGCGGTGTACCACGACAGGTCGGCGATGGAGTCCCCGCCGAAGGGTCGCCCGGTCGCGAAGGAGTCGGGGCGCAGCACCGGGTGCGCCTTGCGCAGGGCGATCAGCCAGGAGACGGCGTCGATCTGGGCCTGCTGGCCCTCGGCCAGGTCCCAGTCGACCCAGGAGATCGGGCCGTCTTGGCAGTAGGCGTTGTTGTTGCCGTACTGGGTGCGTCCGAACTCGTCGCCGCCCGTGAGCATGGGCGTTCCCGAGGAGACGAACATGGTGGCCAGGATGTTGCGCTGCGAGCGCGCGCGCAGCTGCGCGATCGGCATGTTGGCCAGGATTCGGTAGGCGTCGCGGAATCAGGGTGGGTCGCGCCCGACGCGAGCGTTCCCTCGAGGCCGTGGTTCCACGAGCGGTTATCGTCTGAGCCGTCGCGGTTGTTCTCGAGATTGTCCTTGTTGTGCTTGTGGTCGTAGGCGGTCATGTCCGCCAGGGTGAAGCCATCGTGCGCGGTCACGAAGTTAATGGAGGCGCGCGGTCCGCGCAGCCGACCCAGCCCATGATCAAAGACGTCCCGGGATCCGGATAAGCGGGTCGCCAGGTCGTTGGGGCCGAACACGATGTGGCCCGAGGCCTGGGCGCGCACATCCGCCAGCCAGAAGTTACGCAAGGCACCACGGTAGTGGTCGTTCCACTCGGAGAATGGAACGGGAAAGTTGCCGGTTTGCCAGCCGCCGGGGCCGACGTCCCAAGGCTCGGCAATGAGCTTGGTGCGGGCCAGGATGTCGTCCGTGGCCATCGCGATGAGGAGCGGGTGCATCGGGCTAAAGCCGGTGGCAAAACGCCCCAGCGTCGCAGCCAGGTCGAAGCGGAAGCCGTCCACTCCCATGTCGCGCACCCAGTAGCGCAGCGAGTCGAGGACCATCTGGATAGTCCGGGGATTGTCCATGTTCATCGTGTTGCCGGTGCCGGTCACGTCGATGCTCTGAACCGGGCGCGAGTTCGTGTGACGGTAGTACATGTCGGAGTCCAGGCCGCGCCACGACAGGGAGGGGCCTGCGTCTCCGCCTTCGCAGGTGTGGTTGTAGACGACGTCGAGGATGACCTCAATGCCTGCCTTGTGCAGGAGGGAGACCATTCCGCGGAACTCGTCGACGACGGCCTGGGCACCGCGGGCCCGCGAGTCGGCGGTCGCGTAGGAGGGTTCGGGCGCGAAGAAGGACAGCGTCGAGTAGCCCCAGTAGTTCGTCAGGCCACGCTCGGTGAGGAAAGGCTCATCGCACTTGGCGTGGATCGGCAGCAGCTCCACGGCCGTAACTCCCAGGTCCTTGAGGTAGGACACGGACGCCGGGTGGGCCAGGCCCGCGTAGGTGCCGCGCAGAGGCTTGGGCACGCCGGGCATGTTCTTGGTGAATCCCTTGACGTGGATCTCGTAGATGACCGAGGTCTCCCAGGGGATGTCGGGCTGGGGGATGATCGGGAAGGAGGGCTCGACCACGACCGAGCGCGGCATGTAGGGAGCGGAATCGATGGGGGAGCGACGCATCGGGTATTCCGACGGGTACAGATCCTCGTCCACGCTGTGGGCGTACACGGCGGGCTTCATGTCCACGAATCCGTCCACGCCGCGCCCGTAGGGGTCCAGCAGGAGTTTGTGGGAGTTAAAGAACTTGCCGCCGTCCGGGTCCCAGGTGCCGTGCGCGCGGAATCCATAGCGTGTGCCCGCACCGTAGCCCGGAATGTGCCCGTGCCACACGCCGGTCTTCGGACCCAGCAGAGCGAAGCGCGTCTCAGCCCCGGCCTCGTCGAAGATGCACATGTCCACCCCCGAGGCGTTGCGCGCGATCACCGCGACGTCGAGCCCGTCGCCCGACGGGTAGACGCCCAGGCGGGTGGGCTGCGGGTTAGGTTCGGTGACGCGCCGTGTGGGAGCAGGGGACGAGCCGGATCGCTCGGACATAAAATGCGCCTCTTCCTGGTGAACCCCTGATGGAGTCATTGCCTCTTAAATATAGTTGCCCCCTATCATACGTGACCGACAACAAGGCGGTCGGATCGTCGGGGAAAAAAGTCCTATGGGAAGGTGCATAGAACGTGCGCACACACAGGAGGGTGCCCCGTGCGCGGACTGTGGTGTGCGCCGGTGAGGTGACCCTCATATGGGCGAGGGGCCAGGAATGTGGCACGCTAGAAGCCATGAGAATTGTCGTGTGTGTGAAGCATGTCCCAGACATGCAGTCCGAACGCCGTTTTGAGGGCGGCCGCCTGGTGCGCGGTGAGGACGATGTGCTCAACGAACTGGATGAGAACGCCATCGAGGCTGCGGTCCAGCTCAAGGAAAGCGAAGAGGACGCTGGCCGCGAGGCCGAGGTCATCGCCTGACCATGGGCCCCGAGGACGCCGAGGACGCGCTCATGCGCGCCCTGCAAATGGGCGCGGACCGCGCCTTCCTGGTTTCTGACGAGTTCCTCGAGGGCTCCGACGTTATTACGACGGCCTCCGTGCTCTCCGTCGCGATCGCGAAGATCTCCGACGAGTGCGGCCCCGTCGACCTGGTTGTCACCGGCATGGCGTCCCTCGACGCGATGACCTCCATGCTGCCCGGCGCCCTGGCCGCCAAGGCCCACATGCCGTTGCTCGGCCTGGCCCGCACGCTGAGCGTCGAGGACGGCGTCGCCACGATCGAACGCTCCGTTGACGGCTTTACCGAGACGCTGCGCGCGGCCCTGCCCGCCGTCGTCTCCGTGACCGACCAGATCAACGAGCCGCGCTACCCGGCCTTCGCGGCGATGAAGGCCGCGCGCAAGAAGCCCCTGGACCAGTGGGGCATCGACGACCTCGTCGAGGTTCCCGGCGGCGAAACCCTGGTGATGCGCCGCGCGCTGACCTCCGTGACCTTCAGCGAGGAGAACGTGCGCGACGGTTCGGGCACGATCATCCAGGACGCCGGCGAGGGCGGGCGTGCGCTGGCCGACTACATTCTTTCGGTGGTGAAGTGACATGACGCAGCAGATGAGTTCCCCGATCCTTGTCCTGGCCGACCAGTCCGGGACGCACCTGACTTCCCTGGCCCGCCAGGCGGTCACGCTGGCCGCCTCCCTGACCTCCGCCGACGTCGTCGCCCTGTCTGTAGCCCCCACGCCGGACGTGGCAGCCCTGTCCGAGCTGGGCGCGACCCGCGTGCTGCACGCCGACCTGGGTCCGGCCGGTCACGCCTCCGTGGCCGCCTCCGACGCGGTCATCGCCGCGCTGGGCACCGACTCCTACGGCCTCGTGCTGCTGTGCTCGGACTACCGTGGCCGCGAGATTGCCGGTCGCGTCGCCGCCCTGACCGAGGCCGGCGTCATCTCCGGTGCCTCCTCCGTGTCCTTCGACGGTGGCGTCCTCCAGGTCGGCAAGACCGCTCTGGGTGGCTCCTGGTCGATGGGCATCGTCCTGGAGGGCCAGACCCCCATCGTGGGTATTTCCTCCGGCGTCATTGACGAGGCCCCGGTGGCCTCGCCCGCCTCCCTGACCCCCGAGCCGTTGGCCGTCGAGCTGAGCGCGGAAGCAGCGGCGGTTGAGGTCGTGTCCTTCGTGGCAGACGAGGAGGACGGCGTGTCCCTGACCGACGCCTCCACCGTCGTGTGCGGCGGCCGTGGCGTCGACGGCGACTTTGAGCTGGTCCGCTCCCTGGCTGACGCCCTGGGTGGCGCCGTGGGCGCGACCCGCGTGGCCTGCGACGAGGGCTGGGCCCCGCGATCCGAGCAGATCGGCCAGACCGGTCTGACCGTCACCCCGAACCTGTACATCGGCCTGGGCGTCTCCGGCGCGATCCACCACACGGTGGGCATGCAGTCCGCCGCCCACATCGTCGCCGTGTGTGACGACCCGGACGCCCCGATCTTCGAGATCGCGGACTTCGGCGTGGTCGGCGACGTCACCGAGGTGGTCCCGGCCGCCCTGGCGATCATCGAGGAGGCGCGCTCTCAGGCGTGAGCGTTTACCTCGACCACGCGGCCACGACGCCGCTGCGCGAGTGTGCGCTTGACGCGTGGACCCGCGCCCAGTGTGACCTGGCTGCAACTCCCGGCAATCCCGCCGCCCTCCACTTCGGAGGGCGGCGGGCCCGTCGCATGCTCGACGACGCGCGCGAACAGGTCGCTCGCGCCCTGGGCGCGGACATCCACGAGGTCATCTTCACCTCGGGGGCAACGGAATCCGACGCGCTCGGCGTCATGGCGGCGGCCCGGGGAATGCGCGGCCGTGACGGTGAGCGCGACCTGATCGTCGTCTCCGGCCTCGAGCACGACGCGGTCGCCCATCAGCGCGAGGTAGCCTCACGCGAGGGCTTCTCCTGGGAGGTTCTGCCCGTGGATGCGGGTGGCCGTTCGGTGCTGCCCTCTGGGTCCGGTGACGGCCTGCCTGGCGTGCCCGAGGACGGCGCCCCGGCCGCGTGGGACGCTCGCCTCGCGCTCGGCTCCATGACCCTCGTGTCCTCCGAGATTGGCACGATTCAGCCGGTCGCAGACTTCGCTGAGCTCATGCACGCCAGCGGAGGCCTCGTCCATTCCGATGCCGCCCAAGCCATCCCCACACTGGACGTGTCCTTTGCGGAACTCGGCCTGGATCTCATGAGCGTGGGCGGACACAAGGTCGGTGCCCCCGCTGGCATCGGCGTTCTCCTCGCCCGGCGTGGCATCCCCATGACGACTGACCGGCCCGGCGGTGGCCACGAGCGATCGATTCGCTCGGGCACGCCCGACGTCGCGGGCGCCTGCGCGCTCGCAGCCGCACTCACCGAGGTCGTCGCCGAGCGCTCAGCTTTCGCCGCCCGCGCGGCCGACCTGCGCGCGCACCTGCTGTCTCACCTGCCGGAGGGAACGTATCCGACCGTGGGGGAGTCGGCCTCGTCGAGCGCGATCATCCACCTGTCCCTGCCCACCGCCCGCCCCGAGGCCGTGCTCATGGCCTTCGACATGGCTGGGATCGCCGTGTCCGCCGGGTCCGCCTGTCACGCGGGTGTGACGCGCCCCTCCGAGATCGTCATGGCGATGGGACGCAGCGAGGAGCAGGCGCTCGGCGTCCTTCGTGTCTCGCTCGGCCATGAGACGAGCCGCGACGATATCGACGCCTTCCTGGCCGCCCTGCCCGGGGCTATCCGTGCGGGTGCCGCCCTGGACGGCATCGCCCACGTGCGCAACGAACGAAACGAGGGACGCTAGATGCGAGTTCTGGCAGCACTGTCCGGCGGCGTGGACTCCGCCGTCGCAGCCGCCAAGGCCGTGGAAGCCGGGCACGACGTCGTCGGCGTCCACATGGCCCTGTCCTCTCAGCCCCAGGAGTGCCGCATCGGATCGCGCGGATGCTGCTCGATCGAGGATGCCGGGGACGCTGCGCGCGCCGCCGAGATCATCGGCATCCCCTTCTACGTGTGGGACCTGGCGAGCGAATTCGAGCAGACCGTCATCACCGACTTCGTCGCCCAGTACAAGGCCGGGCGCACCCCCAACCCCTGCGTGCGCTGCAACGAGTTCGTAAAGTTCCGCGAGCTCGCCAGCCGCGCCCGGGCGCTCGGCTTCGATGCGGTGTGCACCGGCCACTACGCCGCCATCGTCGATGGCGAAGCTGGGCCCGAGCTGCACCGCGGCGCCGACAACCTCAAGGACCAGTCCTACGTGCTGGCCGTCATGGGCCCCGAGGAACTGACCCGCGTCGTCCTGCCGCTGGGGGATGCCCCCAACAAGGCGTGGGTACGCGCCGAGGCCGAACGCCTGGGCCTGGGCGTGTCCAACAAGCCTGACTCCTACGACATCTGCTTTATCCCCGACGGGGACACCCAGGGCTTCCTCCGTGCCCACCTGGGCAGCGCGCAGGGGGACATCGTGACCCCCGAGGGGGACGTGCTGGGTCAGCATGAGGGCTACTGGAACTACACGGTTGGCCAGCGCAAGGGCCTGGGCATCGGCGCGCCCGCCCCCGACGGGCGCCCCCGATACGTCCTCGAAACGAGGCCGGAGACCAACCAGGTCGTCGTCGGCGCCTCCGAGCTGCTGTCCATTTCGCGCATCGACGCGACCGACGCCGTGTGGCTGGCCTCCGACGACGACGGAGCCGACGCCACCGACCTCTTCGTACAGCTGCGCGCTCACGGCGCGCCCGTTCCCGTGGCCCGGCTGCGGCGCGACGCGGAGCGGATCGAGGTTGAGCTTGAGGAGAGCGCGCGTGGCGTGGCCCGCGGCCAGTCCATGGTCGTCTACCGGGGCACCCGAGTCCTGGGCGAAGGCACCATCAACGCGACCGCGCGCTGAGGCTCGCTGTGCGCGCGGCTTCGCCGGGTCCTGCCGCCGCTCTTGACAGGTGTGCCTCCCAGCTCGCCGTTCGCGAGAGTGAACGTGCTACCCGAGCCGGCGCCGGCCTCGTCCCCGCGGTGTTCGGACGGGGCCGCGACCATCGGCTAGACTGGGATGCGCGCGCGAGTGGCGGAATTGGCAGACGCGCTGGATTTAGGTTCCAGTGTCCTTGACGTGTGGGTTCGAGTCCCATCTCGCGCACAGGGTGGCCCCCTCGCAGCGGGGGAGAGCTCCCCATAGACTGAGGGGCATGAGCACTTTGGATATCGGCCAGCAGGCCCCCGATTTCACCGTCGAAACCACCCAGGGAACCCTCACCCTGTCCGACCTCCTCGCCGCCTCCTCGCGCGGCGTCGTCGTCTACTTCTACCCGAAGGCCTCCACGCCCGGCTGTACGAAAGAGGCCTGCGATTTCCGCGATTCCCTCGCCTCCTTGCAGGGGGCTGGCTACTCGGTGATCGGCGTGTCCGCCGACTCGATGGCTGCGCTTGAGCGCTTCACGGAGAAGCAGTCCCTCACCTTCCCGCTGGCTTCCGATCCTGAGCACCATGTTCTCGAGGCGTACGGCGCGTGGGGTGAGAAGAAGAACTACGGGCGCACCTACGTGGGCATCATTCGCTCGACCGTGGTTGTCGCTCCTGATGGCACCGTGGCGCTGGCGCAGTACAACGTCAAGGCGACCGGGCACGTCGCGCGGCTGCGCAAGGCTCTGGGTATCGACTAACCTCTTGCTTCCTGAGTAATCAACGCTTATGCTTGTTCGACAAGTACAAGTGTCGTGTTGATGGAGGACTCATGGGGGCTGCAACGCCGGACGCATATCGGGTCGGCGCGGGATCGGCGACGCCGGACTATCCGGGCGGCGTGCCCGCGCGCTCGCCCGAGCAACCCGTCATGCCCGGCACCCCCTCAGCCGCCGCGCCAGTAGCAAAGGAAACCTTCGCTCCCGCGGCTTCGTCCGTGCTCAAGGATGGGCACCCGCAGATCGCTGCGCTGTCTCCCGACGTCGAACGCACCATCATCGCGCGCGTTCCGCCTCGCGACAGGTACCCGGCGATCCCCAAGTCCTCACCGATTACCAAGCCCACCCCTGTCGTCAGGTCTGCGCCCAAGGATGAGTACACCTCGGCGGTCGTGACCCCCTCCGCCTCCACCTACCCTCAGCGAAGCGCGGAGTCCTCCGCCCCGGTGCGCCCGCCCGCGCTGCCCACCCCTCCGCTCAGCCGGTTCACGCCCCAGGATGTCACCTCCGAGGCGCGCGAGGAGGTCGCCTCCGACCGGGAATACGCGCATCACGACGAGGCCAATGCCCCCTTCTTTGGGGACGGCGGCGAAGACGACTGGAACGCGGAGCGTGACCTGCCCTCGCGGGCCGACGTCGCCCTGAGCAGGCGCCTGGGCCCCACCCGCGCCGTTCCCGGAGACCAGGTCGTCGCACGCCTGTCCGAGGCAGAGAAAGAACGACGCCGTGAGGCGCGCGCCTACCGTTACGAAGAACTGGACCAGCGCCCGCCGCTGCGTCGCGAACGCCCCAAGCGCCACAAGCGCATCAAGCGAGGCCTGGGCATGTTCGCCTTCGGATTCGTTCTCGCCCTGGTCCTGGCCGTGGGCGGCGTGATGGGCCTGTCCTATCTGCGCACTGTCGCCTCGGATAAGCTGGCGCACTCCCTGGACGCCTGCTCGGTCAACAGCCCCTACGCGCGCCTGGCAAGCGACAACACAACGCTGACGCTCGTAGCGTACGGCGAGGGGGCAAACGGCCTGTCGCAGACGGACTTCCGCTGCATCCTCGACCAGATCGATACTCCGTCCTCGGTGCGCGAACGCATGCTCATCACGCGGGCCGTCGACGGCACGCAGGATGATGTGTGGGGTACCTACCGTGCGACCTGGACGTATCACCCGGAGGACGGACTCAACGTCGTCCTCGCCATCCGCTAGGCTCGACTCTTGCCCTGCGAGCGGGGTCATGTCCTGAGATATCTTCCCGGCACGTGACATGCGCGTCATAGCATTGACGGGTATGTCAATGCGCGAAGGAGACTCTCATGTCCGATGCATCCCCGGCTGCGCCGATCGGCGACGATACCGCCCTGGCGATCCGAGGCCTCGTCAAGATCTACGGCAACCTCATCGCGGTCGCCGACCTGTCCCTCGATATCCCGACCGGATCCTTTTACGGCATCGTCGGGCCCAACGGCGCGGGTAAGACGACGACGCTCACGATGGCCACCGGCCTGCTCACTCCCGACAAGGGCACCGCCTACGTGCACGGTGTCGACGTGTGGGGCGACACGCAGCGAGCGCGCGGCCTGCTTGGCGTCATGCCCGACGGGATGCGGCTGCTTGACCGCCTCTCCGGCCCGGACTTCCTCGTCCACGTGGGCATGCTCCACGGCCTGGACGCCTCCGTCGCCCGCGAGCGCGCCCACGAGCTCCTGGCCGCTCTCGACCTGGCCGAGGCGGGCAAGAAGCTGATCAGCGACTACTCGGCCGGCATGACGAAGAAGATCGCGCTTGCCGCGGCCCTCATCCACTCTCCGCGAGTCCTGGTCCTCGACGAGCCCTTCGAGGCCGTCGACCCCGTGTCCGCGACCAACATTCGTCAGATCCTCACCGACTATACGAAGCGTGGCGGCACCGTCATCCTGTCCTCGCACGTGATGGCGACCGTCCAGCAGCTGTGCACGCACGTGGCCATCATCGACAAGGGGCGCGTGCTCGTCGCAGGAACCACCGACGAGGTCGCCCAGGGCGGCGACCTGGGGGGAGCGCTTCACCTCCCTGGTCGGAGGCGTCCACTCCGAGGAAGGCCTGTCGTGGTTGGGCAACTGATTCGCCTCAAGCTCCGCATCATCTGGAACACGGTTCGCCGCCAGACTGCCGTGCTGGTGCTGGCCGCCCTCGGCGTCCTGTACTTCGGTGGGATCTATGCGTCCGTGCTCGTGGGCACAGCATTCCTTGCTCAATCCGAGGGAGCAGCGACCCTTGCGGCGGTGCTGCCCATCGTGGGTCCCGTTGTCGTCGTCCTGTGGCTGATCCTGCCCATTGCGTTTGCCTCGATGGACAACTCACTCGATCCCGTGCGTCTGTCGCCCTACGTGGGGCCGAGCAAGCGGCTGGGGGTGGCACTGGTCGCCGCGACCGCTGTGGGGCCCGGCGGCATCATGTCCGCCATGGCGCTTCTCGTTCCCGTGTGGTTTGCGTTGTGGCGGGCCCAATGGGTGGCGGCCCTCGGCTGGCTGGTCGCGGGCATCGTCACCCTTCCTCTTGCGGTGCTGTGGGCGCGTGCGGTCGGCACCTGGTTCGCGGTGCGTATCGATAGCTCGGGCAAGAAGGACGCCGTCACGATGGTCGGCTTAATCGCCTTTTTCGTGGTGCTGACCCCGCTGGGTTACTGGATGAAGCTCCTGTCGGATAACTTCTCGCTGGAGCTGTTCCAAGCCGGGCTGAACGTCGCGCTGTGGTCGCCCGTTGGCGCTCCCTACGGCGTTGTTGTCTCCCTGCTCGAGGGGGCGTGGGGTGCCGCCTGCATCCGCGTCCTCGTCACGCTGGCCACGGCTGTTGTCGGCTGGCGTGTCTGGCTGGCCGTCCTACGTCCCGTCATGAGCGGCTACGCGGGTGAGATCAGTGCCGACGCGCAGCGGGCCATCAACGAGGGACGTTATCTCATCGACGAGTTCGCCGAGCAGGAAGCGCGAGGCCAACGGACCGCGGCGTCGCGTTCGGCTGGCCTGCGCAGCGTCGATACCTTCACGCGCCTCGGTATCGGCGTGCGCTCGGCGTCTTTGGCGGCGCGCACGCTGCGCTACTGGATCGTGGATCCGCGCCTCAACATGAACATGGTGTTCGCTATTCTCTTCCCGATCATCGGGGTGCTCTTGGGGCGCGTGGCGGTCGATGGGCAGCAGGTGCTCTTCACGGGGATCTTCCTCTACCTCGTGCCCGTGACCATGGGCCTGAGCGTGGGAGCCCTCATGCAATTCGACTCGACGGGTGCCTGGATCGTCATCTCCTCGGGGATGAGCGGCCGGGAGGAACGCCGCGGACGCCTCGTCGGTTCCCTCGTCGTCCTCGTGCCCCAGGCGCTCGGATACCTCATCCACGACGCCATCACGAGGGCTGGTGCGTCCGACTTCGTCTTCCATCAAGTGATGGGCATCGTCCTCTTCTCGGGCGCGGCCGCAACGACCCTCGTCGTGAATGCGCGCTGGGTGTATCCGGTTCAGCCGCCGGGTGTCTCGCCGTTGGCGACGAAGGGGACCGGCTCGTTCCTGTTGACGATGCTGATGCAGCTCGCGGGATTCGCGGGCACCGCAGTCTTGCAGATCCCGTCCTACGTGCTGATCGCGCTGGCCTCCTTCGGCCTGGTTCCGTTCTGGGTTGCTTACGTGGTCGCCCTGCCCTGGTCGGTGATCATCCTGGAGGGGGCAGTGCGTGTCGGCGGGCGCGTGTGGGACCGGTACTCGGTTGCCGCGCTGACGACGATCCGCAGCTGGCCGGGGCACTGACCGTCGTTGTCTCCGCTTCGCACGAGGCCGGGGCTTGCTCGCGTGGGCACCCCGGCCTCGTCGTTATCCCTGGTGGGGAATCTATGTCGACAATGCAGACGCATAACGGCAGCGAAAGCTATGGATACCCGGTAATGTGGTGGTTGTAACCGATTGAAAGATCGACTAGGAATTCTTCATGCAGTCATTTTTGCTCCCGCGCACAGCCGCCCTCACCGCTTGTCTCTGTATCGGCGCCGCACCCCCTCATTGTCGCAGCGCCCGCCCATGCTGCGGACACGCCGGGACCGGCCACCTGCTACGTTGCGGATGAGAATGAGAACATTTTGGAACCGCGACGCGAGTACGTGCCCAACGATGGGACCGGCGAGGTCCCCGTCCGTCCCAGCCCCGTCGTTCCCGGCCAGTACACACTGGAAATCAGTGCACCGGCGCTCAACTTCGATCCCGACCGGCCCGACATTCATTTCGTGTGCGAGGTCTTCTACTCTCCCCTCGGATCCGTTCGCCTCGTGGACGCCAACGGCACGGTGCTGGCCACGCAGCGCTACAACAACGACCAGCACAACCCGTCGCGAGCCGCGCTCACTGCGCTACCGGCGTTGCCCGAGGGGTATGAAATCGTCCCGGGCCAGACGATCCGAGGCTTCGACGCTGCCGCTCGCACGGTTGATCCGAATGATCCCGCGAACGCGCGCGCCGTGGGTGCGAACACCGACATCGCGATCCGCAAGGTGTCGAATAATCCGGCGCCGACGCCATCGGCTTCGACGCCTACCCCCACGCCCTCTTCGCCCGCGACACCCGTCCCCACGCCCTCTTCGCCCGCGACACCCGTCCCCACGCCCTCGGTGACTGCGACGCCCGTGCCTTCCGCGCCCGCGACGCCTGCGAAGCAGACGCCTGCTCCGAAGCTCGCACGCACGGGCACGGTCGCGGGACGCTTCGCCGGTGCGGCGGCCCTCCTAGGCCTCATCGGCGCTGGCGGCATCGCCCTGCGCAGGCGTCGTAACTGACACTTGCGTCTGTAGACGCATCGACGCCCCGCAGGCCACGCCCTGCGGGGCGTCTTGTCTCGTGGCGCCTCGATGCGGGGCGTGTGGCTGCGTCGTTCATTGATGCGTGGCGTGTGGCTGCGTCGTTCGTCGATGCGTGCCGTCTCGATGTGTCGCGTATTGTCGTTGCCCCTAGCTCAGGGCATCGTGCGGCTCACGTTTGCCCGGTGCTCAACGGGGGGTTTTGCGACCATAGGCCCCCGACACGCCGGCGACACGCCGACAAAAGCCTCCTATGGTAGCAAAACCCCCCACGATGCCTGCGGCGTGAGGGTGGCGGCACGGAAGTGAGCGCACGAGTGCAACGGGCATGTGGCGCAGGGGTTAGTTCCAGGTGTGGCGTACAGGGATGGGCGGCTCGGGGTGGCGTCATTGGGCAGACGTGTGAATGTCGGCGCCCCTTTGCTGCCCAGGGTAACCCCACAGGCAGGCGGGGGTGCCGGTGATTCACCGGCACCCCCGCCTCTGGCTATGAAACGCGAATTACGAGCGCTTCCTCCGCATTGTCGCGGCGCCGATAGCGCCTGTCACGGCAGCGAGTATCAGCACATCGCCGGTGACAGCACCGGTCTTGGCAAGCTGCGTTGCGGGCGTGGGAGCACCGGTCTTGGCGACCTGCGTTGCGGGCGTGGGAGGAGCCGAGGGTGTGACTGTCGTCGGTGCGGGCGTGGGAGGAGCCGAGGGTGTGACTGTCGTCGGTGCGGGCGTGGGAGGAGCCGAGGGTGTGACTGTCGTCGGTGTGGGCGTCGGACCCGGCTTGAAGGACAGTCGTGTCACGTAGGGATGCGACTCGCTGGTCGTGTACTTCAGGGGGTGCTTCATGAGCGGAGCTTCATCCCACCCGGCAGAAGGGCCGATCGCGGGGGGCCTCCATCCGGCGCTCAGACGCATGTCCGAAGGAGGGCAAGCAGGTGACGGCGGATCAAATACTGTCCCAAGAACAGGGCGAGGTTCGGCCGGTTCGACAGTATCGTCGTCGCCCATAGTCGGAGGGCATGCGGGTGACGGCCACCCGGGCTTGACCATGGCACCGAGTTGTTTCTCGACATTAACAGAGATGATTCCCTGCGTGTGGTGATCGATCTGGTAGTCCGTATCGGCAGTTGCGGATTCAGTGAAGGCAATCTTCTGAATGGTGATCACCGCTTCGCCGTGAAGCGCAGCCATCGCGTCCTTGAGGTCTTCGATGGTGGTGATCTGACCGGGGTTATCGACGTCAACGGTAACCGTTGCGGTATGTCCGTTAACTTCCACTGTCTTCGCTGAGAAGCCCTGGGGAAGCCCAGTCACCGAGATGGCCGAGGGGTCGGAAAACTTCAGCTGCGCAGGAAGAGTGATCTGGGTTGTGAAACCCACGTGAACCTTCTTCAGGTCAAAATCGTCGAATGCGTTGGGCGTCTTCTCGTATTTCTGGAGGAGATCCGCAATGCGTCCACCTTGAAGGTCGTCCAAGTGGACGACGTTCTCGATGGTCAGAAGCGAGTTCTTACTCTCGGCGTGGATCTCTTCCTTCTGAGTTGGGGGATTCTCATCGGTACCGATCTTAAAATCGGTACCGATTATCGGGTCATCACCGTTGACTGGAAGGGAGCCGAAAACATTCTTGTACTTGTAAATTCCGGTCAAGCCATCCTCAGACAACTCCCGAGTGGAGAATTCGTAGTCGGGAATTCCTGCGGCTTGGAAGAAGTTGGGCCCGGTTTTCGGGGGCTGTAAGTCGTGGCCGTCCTCTTCATCAACCCAGCGCGTTGTCCTGGTCGGTGCGGACGTGAAGCAATCGCTAGGCGACTGTGCGACTGCCAGGGTCTTCGTGTCGAAGTTAAAGACCTGAGCGGGAGTGGTCGGAGATGCGAAGAAGTTGAACGTACCTGTCGCGGTAATCTGTTCGCTGGCCAGTTGAGTCGCTTCCGCAGGGTCAGTTGTGCCAACGGCATAGGGGACCTGGACCTTGATCGTGTGCTGGCCGGGGTTGGCTTTCTCCGCATCGTAGATATCGAGCAGCTGCTGCCAGTTCAGATCCTTGAGCTGGATGTTCGCAGTGACCTGTGTGCGTTCAGCGTTGGGGGAGAACGAGGTGTAGGTGAGCAGTGACGAGGTGGATTTCGCGCGAGACGTCCCCAATGTGACCGCCTCAGGGACACTCACGGTCAGTGTGATATCGGCGTTGTCGTTGCTGCCGGAGTCATGAGGGGGAGAGCCCCTGTGCAGCCGCGGCGCGGATTTCTGCCTCGTGGCCTGCCAGAAGCGTAGTGACCGGAATGTCCAGCACGACGGTACCGTGATAGGTCGTGATCACAGGGGTCGTATTGCACACCGTCGTGCTTGTTGATGAGACGTATTGTGAGAGGGTGAAGGGCTCGGTATCGGCTTGTGCGCTGCGTGGCGCAAACATTGATACCGTACCTGCAGCGACAAGAGCCAAACCAGCACCCGTCGCCAGAACTCTCCGGCTTTTCCTCATGATGTTCCCCAGTCGTAGGTGTGCGTACTAAACGCTATGAGCCATGATTGTTCAGTATACACATTGTTGACGACGTGCATCGTCTATTGCGGGCTGAGCTCTGGATTGGGTGCTCTATCAGGCGCGGACACATAGCATGCAGGTGATTCCCATGTGCTTCGCTGTGCACTCAAGGCCGTCGCTGCGACCGCTTGTGAAATATGGCTGACTTACGGGTGTTGTGCGCGTACTGGGCGAGTTTTGTGTCGCATGTGGTGCCAATGCCTGGCTAGGCAATGGAAAGGCACGCCACCAGCCGCCCGATCGGAGGCCGATGCGAGGCCTGCAGGGCCTGGCCGGGCTTCGAGCCGACGCGCCGAGCGAAGCTCGCGGCGCGGGCGGCGAGCGGGCGGGCAGGTCTCGCGGCGGTCGCAGATCTGGCGGGGCTTTGGCAGGCCGCAGATCTGGCGGGGCAGCGGCGGTGGTCGCAGATCTGGCGGGGCAGCGGCGGCGGTCGCAGATCTGGCGGGGCTGTGGCAGGCCGCAGATCTGGCGGGGCTACGGTCAACACTGGAAAACAAACGGGAAGTGGGGCACGGATACGAAAAACCGGCGACCTGTAGGCCACCGGCTTTCTGTGCGTCATGGGGGACTTGAACCCTCAACCCGCTGATTAAGAGTCAGCTGCTCTGCCAATTGAGCTAATGACGCGGGAACTCTCACCGGCCGGAGCCGGGAAAGCTGTGCGTCATGGGGACTTGAACCCTCAACCCGCTGATTAAGAGTCAGCTGCTCTGCCAATTGAGCTAATGACGCGGGAACTCTCACCGGCCGGAGCCGGGAAAGCTGTGCGTCATGGGGGACTTGAACCCTCAACCCGCTGATTAAGAGTCAGCTGCTCTGCCAATTGAGCTAATGACGCGGGGGTTTTGCAACCGAGAGATAAATATACACATCTTGGGGTGTGCGGACAAGTCAATGTTGCCCTCAGTGTCCTATCTCGCATCCGTGTGGCATGGGGTACTGGGAGGCGGCGTTCGGATGTGGTGCGCGGAACCGGGCGCTCGCGCGGTGGGGCTTTGCCTACAATGGAGGCCCGGACGAAAGGGGATGCTGTGTCGGAGGCATCGAGCGAATACTCAACGGTCGTCGAGGACATTCTCAAGCTTGTGTGGAGCGCTGAGGAGGCCGGGCGCGACGGCGTCAAGCCCAAAGACATCGGCGAGCACATGGGCGTGGTGCCGTCAACGACGACGGAGAATGTTCAGCGCCTAGTTCGCCAGGGGTTGGTCACTCACGAGCGTTACGGGCGTGTGCGCCTGACCGGCCAGGGGCGTGCCGTCGCCCTAGGTATGGTGCGTCGGCATCGGCTGCTGGAGACCTACCTCCACGAGGCCCTGGGTTTCTCCTGGGATGAGGTGCACGAGGAGGCGGAAATCCTCGAGCATGCCGTGTCCGAGCGGCTGTTGAACCGCCTCGACAAGGTCCTGGGCTACCCGACGCGCGATCCGCATGGGGATCCGATCCCGCGCGCGGACGGCTCGAGCGACGAGGTTCTCGGCGCGCCCCTCGATACGCTCGCGGTGGGGGATGGGGGCGTGGTGGATCGGCTGCCCGATCGTGACCCGCAGGCCCTGCGCGCATGGGAGGAGGCTGGTCTCGTGCCCGGTGCTCGCGTTGTCATCCTCGCCAGCGGACCGAGCTCGATGACGGTTGCCCTCGATGACGGAGAGATGGTGCAGCTCGACGCGGCCCTGGCCTCGGGCATCATCGTGCGCGCCTGAGCCGCCCGATCGACGAGGCCCGGGCGCGCATCAGCCCACCTGACCGAGGTGGTCGGGCGGGCTGGGAGCGCCCTCGCGGGGTGCGCAGAAAGAGAGGAGCGGAGTCGGTTAGGAGAGCGCCGCGGATCCCATCGACGGGGGCACGTGGGCGCCGTGGCCGGCGGCGAGGAGGGCCTCGCGCAGCGTGGTGATCGCGTTATCGAGTTCCTCGTCGGTCGCCGGAGCGGCCTTTGACAGGAGGATGTCGGTCTCGTCGCGCAGGGGGATGACGTGCAGGTGGGTGTGGGGCACCTCGAAGCCCGCGATCGCCAGGCCAGCGCGCGGCACGCCGAAGGCCGCCTTCTGAGCGACGCCGATGGCGCGCGCGACCTTCATCAGGTGCGCGGCCACGTCCGAGGGGGCGTCGGTCCACGCCTCGTAGGGGCAGCGCGGGACGACGAGGACGTGCCCGGGGGAAGTGGGCTCGATCGTTGCGAAGGCGACGCACAGGTCGTCGGCCCACACGAAGCGGCCGGACCACTCGCCGGAGATGATCTTTTCGAAGACGGTACTCATGCGACTATTGTCACCTATTTGCGCGCGCTTCGGTAGATGAGCGTATCCGGCGGGGTGGGCGGGCGTGAACTACTCTGGTGGGGAGTATTGTTACGTGACCCATCGTTAAGCGAGGAACGCACAGATGAGCGAAAATCCGCAGAGTGCCCCGGCCCAGCGCTACACCGCTGAGCTCGCCGGTCAGATCGAAACGAAGTGGCAGGACCGTTGGGAGGAGCTGGGCACGTTCCACGCGGACAACCCCACGGGTGACCTGGCAGGCCCGCTGGCATCCCGCAACCCCTTCTTCATCCTCGACATGTTCCCCTACCCCTCGGGTAAGGGCCTGCACGTGGGTCACCCGCTGGGTTACATCGCGACCGACACGCTGGCGCGCTACCGCCGCATGAAGGGTGACAACGTCCTGTACACGATGGGCTACGACGCCTTCGGCTTGCCCGCCGAGCAGTACGCCGTCCAGACCGGCCAACACCCGGCCATCACGACGAACCAGAACATCGCGAACATGCGCCGCCAGCTGCGCCGCATGGGCCTGTCCCACGATTCGCGCCGCTCCTTTGCCACGACGGATATTGAGTATGTGCACTGGACGCAGTGGATCTTCCTGCAGGTCTTCAACTCGTGGTTCGATCCCGAGGCCACGGCCCCCGACGGCTCGCAGGGCGCTGCCCGCCCGATCGGCGAGCTGATCGCCAAGCTCGAGTCCGGCGAGATTCGCCCCGAGGACGGCTCCGATTACAACTCGCTCGACCGCGCCGCCCAGGCGAAGGTCGTCGACTCCTACCGCCTCGCTTACGTCTCCGAGGCCCCCGTCAACTGGTGCCCCGGCCTGGGCACGGTCCTGGCCAACGAAGAGGTCACCGCGGACGGGCGCTCCGAGCGCGGCAACTTCCCGGTCTTCAAGCGCAACCTGCGCCAGTGGATGATGCGTATCACCGCTTACGGCAAGCGCCTCGCCGACGACCTCGACACCATCAACTGGCCCGAGAAGGTGCGCACCATGCAGCGCAACTGGATCGGCCGTTCCGAGGGTGCCACCGTGCGCTTCGACGTGCCCGGAGCGCGCGAGGCCGGAGCCTGCCTCGACTCCCTGGACGTCTACACGACGCGCCCCGACACGCTGTTCGGCGCGACCTTCATGGTCGTGGCCCCCGAGCACCCGATCCTCGGTGGGACCGCCGGCGGCGACGCCGGCGACGAGGCCGCCCTGACCCTGCCCGCGTCCTGGCCCGAGGGCACGAAGGACGCGTGGACGGGCGGTGCCGCCTCCCCGAAGGAGGCCGTTGCCGCCTACCGCGCCCAGGCCTCGGCCAAGTCCGAAGCCGAACGCGCCGACGAGGAACGCACCAAGACCGGTGTGTTCACCGGCCTGCTGGGCATCGACCCCGTCAACGGCCGCGAGGTCCCGATCTTCGTCGCCGACTACGTCCTGTGGGGCTACGGCACCGGCGCCATCATGGCCGTGCCCGCCCACGACGACCGCGACTGGGCGTTCGCGCGCGCCTACGACCTTGACGTCGTGCGCACCATCGGCCCCGCTTCCGACCCCTACAGCCCCGACCTCGAGGTCGGCGCGTACACGGGTGACGGCGTGGCCGTCGACTCCGCGAACGACGAGATCGACCTGAACGGCCTCGGCAAGGACGAGGCCAAGGCCGCGATGACCGCCTGGCTCGAGGCCAAGGGCCTGGGCAAGCGCACCATCACCTACCGCCTGCGCGACTGGCTCTTCAGCCGCCAGCGCTACTGGGGCGAGCCCTTCCCGATTGTGTGGGACGAGGAGGGCGTCGCCCACGCCTGCCCGAGGACATGCTCCCCGTCGAGCTGCCCGAGGTCAGCGACTACAGCCCGCGCACCTTCGACGCGGAGGACGCCGACTCCTCGCCCGAGGCCCCGCTGGGCCGCGCCGAGGAATGGGTCAACGTCACCCTTGACCTGGGCGACGGTCCCAAGAAGTACCGCCGCGAGACCAACACGATGCCTCAGTGGGCGGGCTCGTGCTGGTACGAAATGCGCTACACCGACCCCACGAACTCCGATCGTTTCGCCGCCGCGGAGAACCTGGACTACTGGATGGGCCCGCGCGAGGGCAAGGTCAGCGGCGGCACCGACATGTACGTCGGCGGCGTCGAGCACGCGGTCCTGCACCTGCTCTACGCCCGCTTCTGGCAGAAGGTCCTCTTCGATCTGGGTCACGTGCCGGATGCCGAGCCCTACCACACGCTCTTCAACCAGGGCTACGTCCAGGCATACGCCTACACCGACGAGCGCGGCCAGTACGTGCCCGCCGACGAGGTCGAGGGTGACGAGACGACCGGCTTCACCTACCAGGGTGAGCCCGTGAAACGTGAGTACGGCAAGATGGGCAAGTCCCTGAAGAACATCGTCACGCCCGACGAGATGTACGACGCCTACGGCGCCGACGTCTTCCGCGTGTACGAGATGAGCATGGGCCCCCTCGACCTGTCGCGCCCGTGGGAGACCCGCGCCGTCGTCGGCTCCCAGCGCTTCCTGCAGCGCCTGTGGCGTAACGCCATCGACGAGGAGACCGGCGAGCTGACCGTGACCGAGGAGGCCGCGGACGATAAGACGCGCCGCCTCGTGGCCCGCACGATCGCCGAGGTCACCGAAGAGTACGAGAACCTGCGCATCAACACCGCGATCTCCAAGCTCATCGTCCTCAACAACCACCTGACGAGCCTGGACGCCGTGCCGCGCGACGCCATCGAGGCCCTGATCCTCATGCTCGCCCCGGTTGCCCCGCACCTGTGCGAAGAGCTGTGGGCGCGCCTGGGTCACGAGGCCTCCCTGGCCCGCGAGCCCTTCCCGGTCGTCGAGGATTCCTCGCTGCTGGTCGAGGACACGGTCACGGCGATCGTCCAGGTCAACGGCAAGGTTAAGGCCCGCATCGAGGTCGCACCCTCCATCTCCGAGGAAGACCTGATCGCCGCGGCCCTGGAGCAGGCACCGATCGTCAAGGCACTGGATGGCTCCGATCCGCTCAAGGTCATCGCCCGTGCGCCCAAGCTGGTCAACGTCGTCGTCAAGAAGTGAGGTCGCATGCCTGAAGGCGATGCAGTCCGTCGCCTAGCCGGTACCCTCGACGAGCTTTTCGTCGGGGGTATCGTCTCGGCGTCGTCCCCGCAGGGACGCTTCGCGTCCTCCGCCGCCCTCCTGGATGGGTGGGTCATGCAGCGGGTGCGCGTGCACGGCAAACACATGTTCATCGGTTTCGTCCCGCCCACCCCGGGCGAGACGTACGAGGCCGGGGTGTCCCTCCTCGAGGGCGCCGCGGCCGGCAGCGGGGAGCCGATCCTGCCCGAGGACGCTCCCTGGCCGGACCGCTGGGTCCACATCCACCTGGGCCTGTACGGCTGGTGGCGCTTCAACGGCGACGAGACCGTCGTCGACGAGGGCCACGGGGTCGCCCACCGCATCCCCAACGTCGCCAAGGGGGAGTGGAACGGTCACTCCGAGACCCGCTGGGGCGAGGGCTTCGGCGAGGCCAAGGCGGGGGAGTGGGAGCCGCCCGAGCCCGTGGGGGCCGTGCGCCTGCGCCTGTTCAACGACCACGCCGTCGCCGACCTGGTGGGCCCCAACCGCTGCGACCTCATCACCGATGAGGAACGCATCAAGGCGGAGGCGAAGCTGGGGCCCGACCCCCTGGACGCCGGGGCACGCTCCGACGCCGAGGCCATGGAGCGTTTCGCTCAGGTTGCCCACTCCAAGAAGCGTGCGATCGGCGAGATCGTCATGGACCAGTCGATCATCGCGGGCGTGGGAAACATCTACCGGGCCGACGCCCTGTTCCTCGCGGGCATCTCACCGCACCGTAAGGGTGCCAACATCTCCCTCAAGCGCCTGCGGGAGCTGTGGGTCCTCATCTGCGACCTCATGAACCGCGGCCTGGCCGCCGGGCGCCTGGACACCATGGACCCGGACGAGGCCCCCAACCCTCCGATCGAGGGGGACGAGGAGGCCTCGCGCTGGTACGTGTACCACCGTACGGACCGGCCGTGCCTGCGCTGCAGCACGCCGATCCGCGAGGCGCTCATGCAGAACCGACGCCTGTTCTGGTGTCCGTCCTGCCAGCGTTGAGCGCGCGACAAACCGCGAGGGGAGCGCGAGCCTTCGGGCTCGCGCTCCTGGCGCATTGGGCCTAGGCGATCTCCTCGAAACCGAGCATCGAGTACAACTCGCGGGCGCCGCCGTGGCGCGCATCCAGACGCAGGGCCAGGGTGTCGAAACCCCAGTTCGTGCACCTGGTGGCCACCTCCGAGACGAGCGCGGTCGCGATGCCTCGCCTGCGGTAGTCCGGCGCGACGATCAGGTCCACGACGAATGGACCGTCGGGCGCGTCGTCCCAGGGGGATTCGCGCACCACGAGGATCGCGCCGATGAGGGTGCCGCCGTCCCAGGCCCCCACGAAGGAGTCTTCGGTAGTAGCGCCGAAAGCACCTTCGAAGGTGAGACGGAGTTCCTCGGACGTTTCCAGGAGCGCCTCGGGCGTGACAGCGTCGTCGTACGCCTCGAGGGTGAGCACCGCGAGAGCGGGGATGTCGAATGTTGTGAGCGTGGCGATCTCAATACCCTGGGGCCGATTCGCCGCTGACAACGCGTCCAGTGGGGCATGTAGAGTTCGAGCTTCCATAAACCAACTATAGGTGAGGGCGCTCACTTTGTCACGGCGCTTGAATGGATTCTCAGAGACTGAGTCTGACGAGGGTAAACACCCCTCAGATGTAGAGAGCGGGCTCCTCGAAGAAGTAGGCGGGATCGACGATCAGATCGCGGTCGCGCGTGTCCTTTTCGGGCTTGGGGAGCAGGCGTGCGGGCACGCCGATCGCCACGTTGCCACAGGGCACGTCCTTGACGACGACGGCGTTCGCGCCGATCTTGACACCCGTGCCCACGGTGATGGGGCCCAGGACCTTCGCGCCGGCACCGATCATGACGTGGTCGCCGACAGTGGGGTGGCGCTTGCCGGGCGTCATGGCGACGCCGCCGAGGGTGACGCCGTGGAAGATGACGACGTCGTTGCCGACCTCGGCCGTCTGGCCGATGACGACGCCCGTCGCGTGGTCGATGAAGACGCGGCGGCCGATCGTGGCCTCGGGGTGAATGTCCACGCCGGTGACCGCGCGGGCCGCCGAGGACAGGGCGCGTGCGGGGGTGCGTGCGCCTCGGCTCCACAGGGCGTGAGAGACGCGGTGGGCCCACAGGGCGTGCACGCCCGGGTACGTCAGTGCGATCTCCAGGGCGGAGGTGGCCGCGGGGTCGCGGCGCTGCGCCGTCACGAGGTCCTCGCGGAAGAGCCCGAGCGCCTTGGTGGGCAGGGCGCGCGACAGGGTCTTCGACAGGGCGCGTACGGTGAGCTTCACGGTTCCTCCTGGATGGTTGACTCAGACGGAAACGCACAGGTGGCCCCGGATATTCCATCCGGGGCCACCTTAGCGTGTCGCGAGGAAAAGATCAGTCCTCGAGGCCCGCGAAAAGCGCGGTCGAGAGGTAACGCTCACCCGTGTCGGGCAGCAGCGTGACAATCTTCTTGCCGGCCAGCTCGGGACGGGCCGCGACCACGGCGGTTCCGGCCAGGGCTGCGCCCGAGGAGATACCCACGAGCAGGCCTTCCTCGGCGGCGGCGCGGCGCGCGAACTCAAGCGCGGTCGCGGTCTCGACGGAGACAACCTCGTCGACGATGTCGGCGTCGAAGGTGTCGGGCACGAAGTTGGGCATGAGGCCCTGGATGCCGTGCGGGGCAGGGGACCCACCCGTGAGCAGCGGGGACTCGGCGGGCTGAACGGCGACGATGTGTACGTTCGGGTTCTTGTCCTTCAGGACGCGCGCAACGCCCGAAATGGTGCCGCCCGTACCCACGCTGAGCGACGAACACGTCGACCTGGCCATCGGTGTCCGCCCAGATCTCTTCGCCCGTGTGGGCGATGTGGGCGGCCGGGTTCGCGGGGTTCGTGAACTGGGAGGCGATGATCGCGCCGGGACGCTCGGAGGCGATACGCTCGGCCTCTGCGACGGCGGCGGAGACGCCACCCTTCGGGTCGGTGAGGACCAGCTCGGCGCCGAAGGCGCGCACGATCGCGCGGCGCTCGACGGACATCGAGGCGGGCATGACGATGACGACCTTGTAGCCGCGAGCCGCGCCCACCATCGACAGGGCGATACCCGTGTTACCCGAGGTGGCCTCGACGATCGTGCCGCCGGGAGCGAGAGCGCCCGAGGCCTCGGCCGCGTCGATGATCGAGCGGGCGATGCGGTCCTTGACCGAGGAAGCGGGGTTGAAAGCTTCGACCTTCGCGACGACGTCGACGCCGTCGCCGGCGACGTGGTTAATACGAACGAGGGGAGTGTTGCCGATCAGATCGGCGACGGTGGAGGCGATGCGAGCCATGAGTGGTCCTTCCAGGAGCAGTAGTACCCCTGAATTGTCAGCCCGCGTTCGGCGCCTCGTCTAGTTCAACACGACGCGTTTCCACGTAGCGAAACTTTGCAACACCCGACGAGGCCTGGGCCAGGCAGGCGTCGATCGACTCTCGGGCGGTGGGGTCGATTGCGACGCGCACGGTCACATCCGTGCCCCAAATCGTGTCCAGGATCGTCGCGCCGCGCCCACGTAGCTCAGCCTCGATACGCCCCGCGTCGCCAGGAGATAGGCTCGTCTCCAAAACGTCGCGCCCCACGAGGTAGGCGATGGGCGCGCGGGCGACGGCCTCGGACACGGAAGTGGAGTAGGCCCGCACGAGGCCGCCCCCACCCAGGAGGATTCCACCGAAGTAGCGGGTGACGACCGCCGTCGTGTTCCACGTGTCAGAAGCGCGCAGCGCCTCCAGCATTGGGGTGCCCGCCGTCCCCGAGGGCTCCCCGTCGTCCGACGAATGTTGCAGGGGCGCCGCATCCGGCGGATCAATCAGATACGCCGAGCAATTGTGGCGCGCCTGCGGATGCTCCGACTTCACCGCGTCGATGAGCTCGCGGGCCTCCTCAGGGCTATCCGTCCTGGCCAGCGTCGTAATAAAGCGCGAACGCTTTTAATCTCGATCTCGTGGGTCAGGAGCGTACCTGCGGCGAGCGTGCGAAGAACGGACATGAGCCCAGTTTAGCGAGCTGGCGCCCCTCGGTCTGTAACCAGAATCGCAGGCACGCATGCCCGCGCGATAAGCCACATGCGCGAGGTCCGTGGTAGTCTAGTCGGGTTGTCGCCGTGCGCCCGCGTGGCGCACCGATCAGAATAGTCGTCGAGAAAGAAGAGGAGCGGTAAGACATGGCAGTTCCCAAGCGCAAGATGTCCCGTGCGAACACCCGCACCCGCCGGTCTACCTGGAAGGCTGATCTTACCGAGCTGAACACCGTCAAGGTCGCCGGCCGTGAGATCCGCGTGCCCCGCCGCCTGGCCAAGGCATACAAGAACGGCCTCCTGGACGTCGAGGGCTGACCTCGCATCCGCGCACGGGCCCGGGACTTGTCGTCCCGGGCCTTTGTCATGCCCGCACTTCCTGAATCCGCGCCCTCGGCCCCATCGGTCGTTCGCGCGCGCCTGATTCCAGTACCCGAAAAGGAACGCACATGAGCTTGCCACTGTCCCTGCCCGCCGCGAGCGGGGGAGTAGGCCACGGCCTCGTCGCCGCGTCGAGCACGAGCGACACCGAGGGAGCCATCGTCTCCCTCTTCCTGATCGCCGCAGCTGCGGCCGTCGCACCCCTGCTGTCCTCGCTCACGCGCAAGCGCGTGCCCGACGTCGTCTGGCTGCTGATCCTTGGCGTCATCATCGGGCCGAACGCTCTGGGGCTCGCATCCCTCACTGAGCCGATCTCCTTGTTCCGCGAGGTCGGCATGGGCATGCTCTTCCTCATCGCGGGCACCGAAATCAATGTCGAAGAGGTGCATGGGCGGGCGGGCAGGCGCTCGCTGCTCACGTGGCTGGCGTGTTTCGGTATCGGCCTGGCCGTCTCCTGGGCGGCGGTCGCCGCATCTGGAACAACCGGGGTCGCCGCCGCGACGTACATTGCGCTGGCCATCGCGCTGACGTCGACGGCGATGGGTACCCTGCTGCCCATCCTCATGGAGGCCGGTGTAATGGGGACGACGATCGGAAAGGCCGTCCTCGTCCACGGAGCCGTCGGCGAGCTCGCGCCCATCATCGCCATGTCGCTGCTGCTGTCCGCCCGCAGCCCCTGGGCCTCGGCGATTATTCTGCTCGTTTTCGCGGTAGCGTCGGTCGTCGCCGTCGCCATCCCGACGCGATTCATCCTCAAGCATCCCGCGATCGGGCGGACGATCCTGCACGGGGCGCAGACCTCGCAAAAGACGCTCATGCGCGTCGTCATGCTGGTCCTCACCGGCCTCATGGCGCTGTCCGCGGTCATGGAACTGGACATGGTGCTCGGTGCGTTCGCGGCCGGCATCATCGTGCGCGCGCTGGCACCCGGCAACTTCACGATGGTCGAAGGCGAGCTGCGAACCCTCGGATTCTCCTTCCTCATCCCGCTGTTCTTCGTCACCTCGGGCATGAACATCTCGCTCAGCGCCGTCGCGGGCTACCCCTTCCTGCTCGTCGCCTTCGTCGGCGCGATCCTCGTGGTGCGCGGCGCGCCCATCGTCCTCATGGAACGCTTCCACGGATCGATCGAACGCGTCGGCTGGACGGACGCGACGCGCATCGGCCTGTACGGCGCGACCGGCCTGCCCATCATCGTCGCCGTCACTGAGCTCGGCGTCACGACGGGTGTCTTGCCCTCGTGGCTTGCCTCCCTGCTTGTCGTCGCCGGCGCGATGTCCGTGCTGCTCTTCCCGCTGCTGGCCTTACTGATGGGCCGCGCCGTTGGAAAGCACGCCTAAGGTCCGCTAGTCTTACAGGCGGCGCACCCGCGCCACGCCTCCGTAGCTCAATGGATAGAGCAAGGGCCTTCTAATCCCGAGGTTGCAGGTTCGAGTCCTGTCGGAGGCGCCAGCTTGTGATGCGGGTGCTCGCCACGAATCGTCGTTGTTGGTCGTTATGTGGCCGCCCGAACCGGGGAAGCGTGGCATAATGGGGGGGGAGCCGAACAGTTGCAGCTGTTCGACTCCCCGGTTTCCGGGATGGTCTTAGCTACCCATCAGGGTGCTCAGCAGGAATGCAATCGCCCAGATCAGCTGCGGCAGTGTCGTGATCACTGCTACAGCGATCTGGGCTTTCTGCTTCCTGTCAAGGCCTCGCCGCCGTCGAGGCTGACGATGGTCTTTAGCCATTGCCCAGTCACCTCCTCTCAACGGAACCGCTCCCCGGCAGGAATACAGGTGTCCCGGGGTGGCGCCGTGGAGGCAGCCCTATCGTCCCACTGGGCACAGTCATTTCCGGTAGAGGCGTGAGGCCGCGCGATAGAGACATATGCGTGCAAAGGGCATAGTGCAAACAACGATGGTGACTGCTACTGGACTACGCCAATCGACGCTGTCCGAGAGCATGAGGGGCGGGGGATCGTATCGGGTGTGGAGACGTCGTTGTTGCTCATGACGGGAGTATCGATGCGGGCATACTCATCTGAGTGCCGCGCGGCGCGGTGTTGAACATGTCCTGGACGTGTCCCGGTTCATGGTTTGACCGTACTCCTACATAAAGGAAACGCTAACAGTTGGTTCCCCGCGTTCGGAACCTGTACAATTCGTTTGGTAGACAGGTTGGACCGCATCGCATCTCCTTGAGGACGCGACGAGCGCCTCCTGATCGGCGGGAGCCCAAGAATGAATAGCCTTCGTGGCGGCTCACCAATGATCGGTCTACAGCACGCACCCCGCTTCGGCGGGGTTTCGTGTATCGCCGTGCCTTCGTTGACATCCCTCGCGACATGTGGGGTGGAGAGGTCTGGGTTTTTGATTGCTTGTTGTGAGAGGGTTCTGAGTAGTCCTGGCCGTGGCCGGGGCTGGACTTGCCGCTTGGGAGAACCCGTCGCCGGGGGAGCGTGAGCGAACCAACTAGTGGCAGGAGTCCATCTCGGGTCATGCGAGATCGCGCTGTCACAAACTCCCGTTACGTGGACCGCCCCTGCGTGACCTGCGCGAAGGTGGAGATACTGGGGTCATGAACGCACGAACGAACATCACCCGTCGCATGTGCGGGTCTATTCGTGCCCGAATGTGCAGCTGACGCAGACGACCGCCACTCACTAGGCCAGGATCCGCCGCCAGCATCAGACACCGCGCATGAGCGCCCAGGCGGGGAGAAAGCCGCAACACCGAGAGTCTCACTGTGCCCTTCTCTGACGCCGACTACGCCCATCCTTGTACCCACGACCACGAGCCCACGCTCCTATCCTTCGAGGTCATGCCCCCGCGCAAGCCCTCCCTGGAAGCCCCCTTCTGGGATACGGTCGATCGCCTCCTCCAGGTTCGCCCGGACTTCATGTCCGTGACCTATGGGGCGGGCGGCAAGGACCGTCACAATGCCCGCTCAACGGTCCAGCGCCTCGTGCGTGACACCCCGATTCAGCCGATCGCCCACCTGACCTGCGTGGGCAACTCGACGGCCGAGGTCGTCTCGACCGTGCACGACTACCTGGAGTCGGGCGTGCGCACCTTCCTGGCACTGCGCGGAGACCCGCCGGTGGGACAGGAGGACTGGGAGCCCGGACCCGGCGGCGTCGGTAGCGCCACCGAACTGATCCACCTGATCCGCACCGTCGAAAAGCGCCGCTGCGATGCTCACCCGGGCGAGGCCCTGCGCTCGGCCTTCAAACCCCTGACGATTGCGGTCGCCGCGTTCCCCGCCGGCAACCCCGCCGCGGGCACAACGCCTCAGCAGGAAGTCGAACGCCTCCTCGTCAAGCAGGCCGCTGGCGCGTCCTTCGCGATCACGCAGCTCTTCTGGGACGCCGAAGTCTACGCCTCCTTTGTCGAGCGTGCCCGCCGCGTCGGCGTCACCATCCCGATCGTGCCCGGCCTGCTGCCGGCCACCGACCCGGCGCGCCTGCGCCGCGTCCAGGACCTCACCGGCATCGAGGTCCCCGAATACCTGCTGACCACGCTGGCCGACTACCCCCACCAGGACGCGCGCGACGAGTTCGGCGCTGTGTTCGGCTCGCGCCTCATCCACTCCGTATTGGATGCGGGTGCCCCCGGCGTCCACCTCTACACCTTCAACAGGGCCAAGCCCGTCTTGGACATCCTGGCCCTCATGGGAGTGACGCCCGACCCCCAGTGGTCCCCGGCCTCGCACCCCTTCACGCAACACTGAATCCCCACGAACCACCCCGCGGCCGGGTGCGGGCAACGCCCGCGTGCGCCGCACGAGTAGCACACCAAGGAGAACACCATGTCCGCTGCCCCCGCGCAGTTCCCCACCGCCACGATCCTGGCCTATCCGCGTATCGGCCGCCAGCGTCAGCTCAAGCGCGCCCTCGAAGCGTGCTGGGCCGGGCGCACCACCGACGCCGAACTGCTTGACGCGGCAGCCGACCTGCGCAAGGAGAACCTGGCGCGCCTGGTCGAGCTGGGCCTGGACGCATCCGACGCGTCCTTGGCCGACGCGCCCTCCCTGTACGATCACGTTCTGGACGCCACGATCCTCCTGGGTGCCATCCCGCCGCGCTTCGCAGGCCGCGAGGGCCTCGACCTCTACTTCGCGCTCGCCCGCGGCGACGACAAGGTCGGCCCCGAAGAGATGACGAAGTGGTTCGACACGAACTACCACTACCTCGTCCCCGAGATCGGCCCCGACACTCCGCTGCGTTTCGCCGACGACACGGTTGTGCGCCGCTTCACCGACGCCCGCGAGTGGGGCTACGTGACCCGACCCGTCCTGGTTGGCCCCGTCACCTACCTGGCGCTGGCCAAGGCCGACCCGGCCACCCCCGACTTTGATCCGCTCACCCGCATCGACGAGGCCGTGGCCGCGTACGAGCAGGCGCTGGCCGCCCTGCACGCCGCGGGCGCCCCGTGGGTTCAGCTCGATGAGCCGGCCCTGACCTCCGACAACCTCTCGCGCACCCGCGTCGAGCTGGGCGAGCTGGCTGCCCGCGTCTACGAGCGCCTGGCCGCCGCCACCGAGCGTCCCCAGATCCTGCTCACCACCCCCTACGGCGACGCCTCCCACGCGGTGGGCGCCCTCGCCAAGACCGGCGTCGAGGCCCTGCACGTCGACACGCTGCGCGGCTCGCTGCCCGAAGGCGCGGACCTGTCCGGCGTCACCCTCGTCGTCGGCGCGGTTGACGGCCGCTACATCTGGCGAGCCGACCTGGCCCAGCTGCGCGAGACCCTGAAGGCCGCGCAGGGCCTGGGCGCCGCCCGCGTCACCGTCGCCACCTCGAACTCCCTCCAGCACGTGCCTCATGACACCGCGCTGGAAACCTGGGACGACGCGACCCTCAACGAGAACCTGCACGCCTGGCTCGCTTTCGCCGACCAGAAGGTCGTCGAGGTCGTCACTCTGGCCCGCGGCCTGGACGAGGGCTGGGAAGCCATCGACGCCGAGGTTACCGAGGCCACCCGTGTCCTCGAGCAGCGCGCCGCCGCCCCCGGCGTCGTGCGCCCCGAGGTCCGCAGCCGCACCGCGGCCCTGACCGAGGCCGACCGCACCCGCGAGCCCTACCTGGAGCGCGAGGCCGCCCAGACCGAGCGCCTGCACCTGCCCCCGCTGCCCACCACGACGATCGGCTCGTTCCCGCAGACCACCGAGATCCGCAAGGCCCGCGCCGCCAACGCCCGCGGCGAACTGTCCGACGCGGACTACGAGGCTCGCATGCGCGAGGAGATCGCCTCGGTCATCACCCTCCAGGAGGAGCTGGGACTCGACATGCTCGTCCACGGCGAGGCCGAGCGTAACGACATGGTTCAGTACTTCGCCGAGCTGCTCGACGGCTTCGCGGCCACGCGCAACGGCTGGGTGCAGTCCTACGGCTCGCGCTGCACGCGCCCGTCCGTCCTGTGGGGCGACGTTTCGCGTCCCGCGCCCATGACCGTCGGCTGGACCAGCTACGCCCAGTCCCTGTCCGACAAGCCCGTCAAGGGCATGCTCACCGGCCCCGTCACGATCATCGCGTGGTCCTTCCCGCGCAACGACCTGCCGCTCGGCGAGATTGCCGACCAGATCGGCCTGGCGCTGCGCGACGAGGTCTCCGACCTTGAGGCCGCAGGCATCGCCGCCATCCAGGTCGACGAGCCCGCCCTGCGTGAGCTCCTGCCCCTGGACGCCGACCGCCACGCCGACTACCTGGACTGGTCCGTGGGATCCTTCCGCCTGGCCACCTCCTCGGTGCGTCCCGACACCCAGATCCACACGCACCTGTGCTACTCCGAATTCGGCCAGATCATCGACGCCATCAAGGGCCTCGACGCGGACGTCACCTCGATCGAGGCGGCGCGCTCCAAGATGGAGGTCGTCCCTGAGCTCGCCGAGGCCGGCTTCGACCACGGCATCGGCCCCGGCGTGTGGGACATCCACGCCCCCCGCGTCCCCAGCACCGAGGAGCTCGCCGAGCTCATCGGCCTGGCAGCCGACGCTGTCCCGGTCTCGCGCCTGTGGGTCAATCCCGACTGCGGCCTGAAGACCCGCGGCTACGAGGAAACGAAGGCGTCGCTGGACAACCTTGTCTCCGCTACTCGGCAAGTGCGTTCCCAGCGCGGCCTGGAGGGCTGAGAAGTCCTCGAGGCACTAGGGCAGGGGCGGGACCGCATGGTCCCGCCCCTTTCCGTATCCGCTGGCAGCGTGCGCTCCGCGAGGAGTCACAAAGAAAGGACACCTTATGGACCCGCTAGCCGCTGGCCTCGGGGCGCTGCAAGGGGAACGAGGCTGTAGTGGGCTGCGCGTGCAGGTGCGTGCTTCTCGGTGCGTGCATGCTGGCTGTGCCCATGCCAGCCCACGCCTTCTGCTGTTTGCTTGCTGTACTCGTGGCCTCGGCCCCCCTCTATTCTATTGGTGGCCGTCACCCGTTCATGCGCAGCTGGGCTCGACCGCTGCCTGTTGCGCATCTGCGTGCAGCTGGGCCCGACGAGTGGCTGCATTAACCCCTTCATGCGCAGCTGGACCCCATGGGTGGCAGTGTGGGCGTGGTTGCCCATGCTCCACCTGTCGGGTTAACGTGCGCATCGAAGGGCCCAGGTACCCACCCGTCGGGTCCGAATGAACCCCTGCAACGCGACGAGCACTCTCACCCGCACGCGAGAAGGCGGTCAGTGTCCGGCGCGCGGACACTGCTGTTACACAATCTCACCTAGTGAACGTCCTGTTGCCGTCTCAGGCGGCCTCCGACAGACTTAAGGCATGACGACCTTCGCGAACCCCATGTGCTGCCCCTCCGGCGGCATGATGTCGCGAATGTGTATGTGATTGACGCCCCAGATACCCCTGTCAATCATCGCCGCAGTGATATACCCACGCCGATAGTGGGAGTGCGGCCCCGAAGAATCGGATACACCCATGGCTCTCGTCAACACCCCCTCCCGTCACCTGCGCGCCGCCGACGACCGTCCCACCTCCTACGAGGAATTCCTCGACGTCCTGGCCGGCCTGCGCCTGAGCTCCTCGCGCATCGACATTGACATCGACCGCGGGCTCGTTACCCTGGATGGCCGCGACGCTGGTCTGTCCGCTAAAGAACACGACCTCCTGGCCCACCTGGCCGCCAACGCCGACCGCGCCGTCACCCGCGAAGAACTCTTCGCCTCGGTGTGGGCCGGCGCCGAGCTGGGCTCCGAATCGCGCACCGTGGACGCCCACATTCGCCGCCTGCGCAAGAAGCTTGAAATCTTGCCCGACCTGATCTCGACGGTTCGCGGCGAGGGCTACCGCTTTAACTCCACTCCCGCCGTCCGCGTGCGCCTCACCCGCCCCGTCGCGCTGGCCGCCTGATCACCCAGCGGCGGCCCCACCGAGCCTCGCAACCCCGCCACCGCGCACCGTCGGCGCTCCCAGGTGCGGCGGTGCCCATGCTCGCCCAGCACCTTCCCGCAGCCGCAAGGGGAGAGGGGCCACGGCCTCGTCCAGTGGACGACACCGAGCCCCTCAGCCAGCGACGAGTGTGGCGCGATCAGATCACGAGACGCGTCAGCTCCGAATCCAGCGGCAGCTCCTCCACGTGCAGCGGGGAGGAATCCATCCGACGACGCAGCCCGTCGATATCATCCGGGTTCGACAGATCAATGCCCACCAGGGCCGGGCCCAGCTCGCGGTTGTTCTTCTTCGTGTACTCGAAGTGCACGATATCGTCCGCGTCGCCCAGCACGTCCTCCAGGAACATGCGCAGCATGCCCGGCTGCTGCGGGAAGGTCACGAGGAAGTAGTGGCGCAGGCCCTCGTGGCGCAGCGAGCGCTCCATGACCTCCGCGTAGCGCGTCAGGTCGTTGTTGCCACCCGACACGACGCACACGATCGCGCCGCCGCTGCGACCCAGCAGCGCCTTACGATCCGCCGGATCCGTCAGGTACACGTGCGCGGCCGTCGAAGCGAGCGCGCCCGCAGGCTCCGCGATCACGCCGTCGGACTGATACAGCTCCAGCATCTCCGTGCACACCGCGCCCTCGGGCACGACCAACACGCAGTCGACGAACTGCGAAGCGATATGGAAGGGCAGCGAGCCCGCGCGGCCCACGGCGGTACCGTCCACGAAGGGATCGACCTTGGCCAGCGACATCGGCTGCCCCGCCTCCAGGGCCGCGTGCATGGACGCGGCACCCGCGGGTTCCACGCCGATGATCTTTACCTCGGGGCGATTGGCGCGCAGCCACGTCGCGATGCCGGCCACGAGGCCGCCGCCGCCCACGGGAATCAGCACGGCCGCCGTATCCTCGGGCATCTGCTCCTCGAGTTCCACGCCGATCGTTCCTTGGCCGGCGATCGTGAACGGATCGTCGTAGGGGTGCACGTACGTGCGGCCCGTCGCGCGCGCCGCCTCCTGAGCCAGCGCGTTCGCGCGGTCGAACGTGCCATCGACGATGACCTGCTCGACCCACTTGCCGCCGATCGTCGCGATGCGGCGACGCTTCTGGCGCGGCGTGTTCGAGGGCAGGTAAATCGTGCCGCGCACGCCCAGGTGCGCGCAGGCGTAGGCCAGGCCCTGGGCGTGATTACCGGCCGACGCGCACACGACGCCGCGCTCGCGCTCGGCGGGGGACAGGAGCGACATGCGCGCATACGCGCCGCGCACCTTGAAGGAGCGGCATTTTTGCTGGTCCTCACGCTTGAGTAAAATATTGACGCCGGCCTCGGCGGACAGGCGCTCGGAGCGCTCCAGGTTCGTGCGAACGGCCACCCCCCTCCAGGGCGGTCGCCGCTTGACGGATGTCCTGTGGCGTGGTCACGTGAGAACTAGCGGGCATGAAAACTCCTTCCAATACCCTTCTAGTGTAGTAGTGGCCACCGCCCGCGCGACCCACCCAACCGTATGACGCATCGCGCACTAACATAGAGTGCGTGAAAACTCTGAAAGATCCCCTGGTCTGGATCGACTGTGAAATGACCGGCCTGGACGTCGAGCGTGACGCCCTCATCGAAGTTGCGGTCGTCGTCACCGACGGCGACCTGCGAATCGTCGATCCCGGCATGGATGTTCTCATCACCCCACCCGCGGGCGCACTAGAGAACATGAACGACTTTGTGCGCAACATGCACACCTCCTCCGGGCTGCTGGAGGACCTGGAGACATCCGCCGTCTCGATGGAGGAAGCCACCGAGCAGGTCCTGTCCTACATCAAGCGCTTCGTGCCCCAGGAGGGCAAGGCGCTGCTCGCCGGCAACTCGGTGGGAACCGACAAGATGTTCCTGGAAGCCAACATGCCCTCCGTCGTCGAGCATCTGCACTACCGCCTCGTGGACGTGTCCTCCATCAAGGAGCTGGCCAAGCGCTGGTATCGTGCGGCCTTCACCGAGTCCCCCGACAAGCACGGTGGGCACCGCGCGCTGGCCGACATCCTGGAGTCCATTCAGGAGCTGGAGTACTATCGCCGCGTGCTGTTCCCGGCTGAGCCGGTCACGACGGAGCGCGCACGCGAGGTGGCTCGCGAGGTCGTTGCCCTGGGCATTCCGGCCATCGGCGCCGAGCCCGAGGCCTGACCCCTTCGCGAAAGGCGGCATCCCCGGTGGGGTGCCGCCTTTGGCGTGCCCAGCGGGGGGAGTCGCCGTCCACAGGGGGGCGTTCGCGTCGGGGCCTATCCACAGGGCAGTGTTCGTGTCCTCCGCTGTCCACAGGAGTGCTTCTCGCGCTTGAAGGTCGGGGGAGTGAGGGCGTTTCCTGGGTGCATCCGGCATGTGCCGGGCACTATCGGAAAGGAATGCAATGATGCAGGACATCTCGACGACCCTCAAAGGACGCATCGGCTCTGATCCGTCGATGAAGAAAGTCAGGGGCGACACGTGCGTGACAACCTTCCGCCTCGCGATTCCCCGCTGGCGTTTCGCGACCGATGCGCGCACGGGTAACGCCTCCTACGTCGAGGACGGGGCCTACTGGTACACGATTGAGACGTGGGAGACGCTGGCCAAAAATGTCTTTGAGTGCTGCCACAAGGGCGAACCGGTCATCGTGGTCGCCCGGCCGGTGCCCAACGCGTGGGTGGATGGCAACGGGCAGATCCGCTCCTCGATTGTGTTTCGGGCCAGCGCTGTCGGCCACGACATCGCTCGGGGACGCTCCGAGTTCACGAAGAACGGCGCGCAGTCGAGCGAGGAGCCTCCCGGCGGGCACCCGGATGATCCTTTCTCGACGAGGCCGGCCCAGCCCGCGTGCGATTCACACCCGGTGGGGGTGGCGGGGTTCGACGCCCCCTCTGCCCTGGCCGAAGCTGGCGCGCAGGGTGCGCAGGGTGCGGGCTCGCAGCTGCGGTGCCCCGACGGGGATGCGACGCACGACGGCTGTGGGGATGTGGCTCGCCAGGTTGAGCCCGCGGTCGCCGCCGAGCCGTCGGAGCGGCAGTGCACGCAGATACACGACGGGTCCGAGGAACATTCCTCGGACCCGCGAGTCCAGGCGCTGTCGCGCTTTGATTATTCGGCTGTTGGTCTCTCCCGGCGCTCACCGGACGAGACCGCGCAACCGATCGTGCCCGATGGGCAGGCTCCGTCCCCCGAGACTGACGCGCCGGAGCTCGACGAATCGGACGACTGTTAGCCGTCGCGCCCACGATCGCGACCTGCGCGATGGTGCTGGGCCCGTCGTGGCTGATCGACACGAGGACCTTCCACGATGAGGAAGGGCCGAGCGATTCCTCGCAGGCGGCGGCCACGCGGCCGTGCAGCGCGATCGCGGGGCGGTTCCACTCGTCGTGGATCACCTCGATCTCGCGCCAGTCGACCTCGTCGCCGCCGATGAGGGGAGGGCGACCGAAGAGGGCGCACGACCAGGCCTTAATGAAGGCCTCCTTCGCGGCCCACGATCCGCCCGCGTGACGGGCCACGGCCTCGTCAAAGCGGGTGGAACCCGGCTGCGCGCCACTCGTGGCGGCGGCGCGGGCGCGGACCCGGCGGGCCTCCCTGGGCGTGAGCACGCCCGTCAGGAAGGCCGATCCCGGCTCCCTCACCTGAGCGGCAAACTCAGGGAGGGACACCAGGTCAACGCCGAGCCCGCGCATCGCTCACTTGCCTTCCGGCAGGTGGTAGAAGCCGTCCTCGCCCAGGCGAGCGTTCGGATCCAGCAGGATCGCGGCCTCGACCTCGTGCGCATCACCCGCGACGCCGGCAGCCGGGTCGTCGGGCAGGCGGCGGCCCTCCACCGAGGTGAACAGCGGGGCGTGGCCCAGCATGCCCATCTCGATGTGACGCTGGCCGCTGCGCAGGCGACGGTCAGAGGCGGTGCGCCATGCGTCCAGCGCCTCGCGGCCGGCCTCGCGCTCCACGATCGCCTCGAAGGCGGCCGGGTTGACCAGGGCCAGGAAGCCGGAGACGTGGCCGAAGCCGAGCGACGTCGCGAAGGCCGCGCGCACCGGTCCGCGAGAGGACAGGTTGAGCGGGGAGCGCAGCCACACGAGCGGGCTGTACTTTTCCATCGCGTCGTCGACGCAGTCCAGCGCCACGTTGGCAGGGATGAGGCCCGTGCGGAACACGTCGATGATGCCACCGACCTGGAACACGCAGGCACCGCCCTTCGCGTGACCCGTGAGGGTCTTCTGCGAGATGACGAGCAGCGGGTTACCGGGCGTGCGGCCCAGCGCCATGCCGACGCGCGTGTGCAGGTCGGACTCGTTGGGGTCGTTGGCGTTCGTGGACGTGTCGTGCTTGGACACGAAGGCCACGTCGTCGATGCCCACGCCGAGCTCGGCGAGGTTGCGGGCGATGACCGAGTCGGCTCCGCCGCGCGCCACCGCGAGGGCACCCAGGCCGGGGGCCGGGATCGAGGGTGTGCGCGCCGTCGCTGAAGGTCTGCGTGTGTGCCACGACAGCCAGGACCGGCAGACCCATCTCCAGGGCGATCGAGCCGCGGGTCAGCAGCACGGTGCCGCCGCCCTGCGCCTCGACGAAGCCGCCGCGGCGACGGTCGTTGGCGCGCGAGACGAAGCGCGAGGAGATGCCGCGAGCGAGCAGCTCGTTCGAGTTCGCCGTCGCGTTCATCGCGCCGAAGCCCACGATGGACTCGACCTGGATGTCGTCGATGGCGCCGGCCACGACGAAGTCGGCCTTTCCGGCCTTGATCTTGTCCAGGCCCTCCTCGATGGACACAGCCGCGGTCGCGCAGGCGCCGACCGGGTTGATCATCGAGCCGTAGCCGCCCACGTAGGACTGCATGGTGTGGGCCGCGACCACGTTGGGCAGGGTCTCCTGCAGGATGTCCTGCGGGTATTCCTCGCCCAGGAAGCGGTCGACGAACAGCTTGTGCATCGAGCGCATGCCGCCGAAGCCGGTGCCCTGCGTGGAGGCGACGGTCGCCGGGTGGACGACGCGCAGCAGCTCGGCCGGGCTAAAGCCAGCGGAGACAAAGGCGTCGACAGCGGAGACAAGGTTCCACGCGGCGATCGGGTCGATCGAGTCCAGCATGGAGGCCGGGATACCCCAGCGCGCCGGGTCGAAGTCCGTCGGGAACAGGCCGCCGATGCGGCGGTTGAGGGTCGCGCGACGCGGCACGCGCACCTGGGCGCCGGACTTGCGGGTCACCTGCCACTCACCGAACGCGGTCTGCTCGACCACGGTGAACTGCGGGTCGGCCTCGGCGTAGGAGCGGGCCTCGGCCTCGTCCTCGACCGTGAACGTGATGTCGCGGTCCAGGAAGACCATCGCAGACTCGGGCGTGTAGCCGTCGTGCAGCGGGCCGTCGTCGTGGAAGAAGCGCACGCCGGAGCGGGCCACGACCTCGTCGCGGTAGCGATCGAAGATCTCCGACTCGGGCACCAGCTGGTCGTCCTTGTCGTACCAGCCGCCCACCGGGGTGTCCGACCAGGTGAGCAGGCCAGTCATCCACGCCAGCTCGAGCACGCCCGCGGGGGTGAGCTCGACGCTTCCGTCGGTGTGGATACCGAGCTCGGCCTGGACGCGGGTACGAGCGCTGCCCCACGGGCCGACCTCGCCGTGACCGACGATGACGACCGTGTCGGCCAACGACGCGGTGGTGTTGCCCCACTGCGACGGGTCGACGTGGGGGACGGCAACCTGCGAGGGCGAGGGCAGCGCGGAGACGGTCGCGACCGGCTCGGTGGCTTCAGTCTTGGGAGCTGCGACCTCCACCTGGGCACGCAGCGCGCGCAGGTCGATGGAGGAATCCAGGCCACCGGTCAGGTCGGCGTCCACAGGAGCGGTGGCAGCCTGAGCGCGAACCTCGGCGCTCGACAGCTTCAGCAGCTGCTGCGCCATCTCCTCGGTCGACCAGGTGCGAACGCCCGCGGCCTCGACGGCGGCGACCATCGGGTCGTTGCCGCCCATGAGGCCGGTGCCGCGCACCCAACCGATACGCGGGTGAGCGATAGAGACGCGCGAACCCCAGATCGGCTCGGCGGCCCAACGGGTCGCGATCGCGTCGAAGGAGGCCTTGGCCTCGGCGTACGCGCCGTCGCCGCCGAAGATGCCGCGGTTGGGGGAGCCGGGCAGCACGACGTGCAGGCGGTGGTCGGCGTGGGTGTCGGAACCGATCGCGCACAGGCCGGCGATGGAACGCTCGACGCTCCACAGCAGCAGGCGCATCTGGTTCTCCGAGACCGGGCCAGCGTCAGCCAGCGTGCCGGAGACGCGCGGAGCCGCGAAGGGGTAGAACAGCGTGGGGACCAGGGCTTCCTTGGTCACCTTGACGTCGGCGCCCACGGACTTGGTCTGCTCGGTGCCGATCCACTCCACGAGCGCGTCCACGTCGCGGTAGGAGGCCAGGTTCGCGGGAACCAGCCACAGCTTCGCGCCGCCCGCGGCGTGCGTGCGGTACAGCTCCTTGGCGAAGGCCAGGCGGGAGGCCGAGATCGACGAGGAGGTTGCGATGACGGTCGCGCCACCGGCGAGCAGGCCGCCCACGACCGCGCCACCGATGGAGGCGGGGGTCATGCCGGTGACCACGGCGACGTCGTTCGCGTAGGGCAGCTCCTCGGAGGAGGAGAGGGCGTCGGCAGCGATCTGCTCGAGGCGAGCGGCGCGATCCGCGTCGCCCTCGGCGCGCAGGCGGTTCGCCCAGTACGAGGCCTGGTCGGCCACGGCGCGGCCGGTGCCCACGAAGGACGCGCCTTCGGCGAGCGTGCCTTCGGCGACGTAGCGGGCGACGTCCTCACGGGCGGAGGCCCAGCGGTCGTCGAGGAGGACCGCGCGGGCGGCGTCGAAGCGAGGCTCGACCAGGTCAACCCAGCCCGAACCGAGCTCGGCGGCGACGGCGTCGATGACGCGCGCGTCGTCGTTGCTCTCTTCATCCTCGGAGGCAGGAGCGTTCAGGCCCAGGTCGGACAGGATCGTACGAGCGATCTTGGCCAGGACGCCGTCCTCGCCCGTTACGGACGAGGCGTAAGCGTCGAGAGCGGCCGAGTCGACCACGCCGCCGCCAGCGGAACCGCCGGCGCTGGGCAGGGACACGGCGATACCTTCGCGGGCCGCGACGGCGGCCACGGCCGCGTCGATGAGGGCATCGACGCCTGCGGCGTTCGTCGGGGCGTCCATGGGCAGGGTCGCCAGGTCACCGTCGCGGGTCGAGGCGCCCTCGCGGGTGCCCAGGACGATCTCGGCGGTGACGTGCTGGGCCCAACCGGCGCCCAGCTGCCACGTGCCCGTGACGCGCTCGGAGATACGATTCGCCTTGACGCCGGCGGCGCCGAACAGCTTGCGGGTGCGCTCCTTGACGGCCTCGGCCAGGACCGGACCGAAGGGCTTGTAGCCCTTGGCGGCCTTGTCGACCGTGGCGGACAGCGTGGCCACGTCGGCCTCGCCGGCGCCGTCGATGGAGTTCAGGCCCAGCTCGGAGGACATGTCCATGAGCAGCTGGTTGCGACGCGAGGACACGCCGTTGGTCAGCGATTCGGTCGTGTCGGTGGCTCCGACCTCGTCGATGCGGATCTTGGCGGACAGGGCCAGCAGGGCCACAATCGCGGAGGACGCCGTGAAGGGCAGGTCCGCGACGTCGGCACCCGAAGGACCGCCGGTCGGAGCTGCAGGGGCGGGGGGCCGGAGCTGTCTCGGCCGCAGGAGCCGTGGGGGGCGGGGGCGGGAGCTGCCTCGGCGGCGGGGGCGGCCGGGGTGATCTCCTCGTCCTCATCGTCCTCGATCACGGCGACGTCGGTCGCGTAGACGCGGGGCTCGTCGCGCTGGACGTTGAACACGTCGACGCGGGAGAGCGCGAACTCGGGGGCGAGCAGGGTGCGCGAGGCCAGGTTGGCCAGGGTCGGGGCGGCACCCAGGCCGACCTCGATGACCTGGTCGACGCCCAGGCCGGCAACGCCGGGGGCAGCCTCTTGCGTCGAGAGCAGCACGCGCTGCGTCTCGATCCAACGCACCGGGGAAGCGAACTGCCAGCACAGCAGCTCGATGAGCAGCGTGCGGGTGAGAACGCCCGGGTTGGCCAGCGCCGCGTCCCACGCACCCTCTGCCTCGAGCAGCTCGCGCACCGTGTCGGAGGGAACCACGTCGAGGATGGACTGGGCGAACTCGCGGGTCAGCTCGAAGGGACGCGCCACCAGGTTGGGGATGTAGCGGCCGACGAGCTTGGCGGGGTCGATCTCGGCGGGGATACGCTCGTCGAGCTTCGTGCGGAAGTCCGCCACGCCGCCGCGCAGGACGGTGGAGTGGAAGGGCACGTCGATGCCGGGAACGTACATGAAGGGACGCTTGCCGCCGCGCTCGGTGGCGCGCTTGGTGGCGTCCTCCTCGAGGGCCTTCAGGCCCGCGACCGTGCCGGCGACCGCGTACTGCTGGCCCGCCAGGTTGAAGTTCACGATCTGGAGGAACTCACCCGACGCCTCAGCAATCGAGGCGACGTACTCCACGACGTGGGCATCGTCGACGCCGAACTGGTTCGGACGCAAGGCGCCCATGCGGTAGTTTGAACGGCCCTTCTCATCGCGGGGCACGAGCGAGTGCATCGTGGAGCCGCGCTGGAAGACCAGGTCGAGGACGATTTCGAGCGGGAAGACCTCGGCGTATGCCGCCAGAGCGTCGTACTCGCCCAGCGAGTGACCGGCGAAGGCAGCACCCGGAACCAGGACGCCCTCTTCGCGCATGCGGGCCGTCTGGCCAATCGCCAGGGTCGCGAGCGCAACCTGCGTGAACTGCGTGAGGTTCAAGACGCCCTCGGGGTGACGGTAGGTCACGCCGCGCGCCACGATCTCGGTCGGGTTGTCGCGCACGATCGCCAGGATGGAGAAGCCCATCGCGGAGCGGGTGTGCGCGTCGGCGCGGCGCCAGACCTCGTCCACGGCCTTGGACTTGGTGCGCTCGTCCAGGCCCATGCCGGCGCTCTGGATGCCCTGGCCGGGGTAGACGTAGGCGACCTTCGGGGCGAAGGTGTAGGCCGATGCACGAGAGACGACCTGCTTGTTGATGCGGCAGGTGACCTCGAGGGACAGGCCGCCACCGACGACGCGACCCACGCGCTCGACGGTGATCTCAACCTCGTCGTTCAGGTCGACGGTGCCGTACATGTAGTACGTCCAGCCGGCGATCTGAGCACCGCCTGACCGGCGACGACGGCCTCGGCCGCGTGCTGAGCGGTGGCCGACAGCCACATGCCGTGCACGAGGGGAGCGTCCATGCCCGCGACCTTGGCGGCCGCGTAGGAGGTGTGGATCGGGTTGTAGTCGCCCGACACGATCGCGAAGGGCGTCATGTCGTCGGGGGCCTTGACGCTCACGCGGCGCAGCACCGAGCGGGGAGTGTCCACGACCTCGACCGAAGCACCGCCGAAGGGCGCAGCCTCGGAGGGGGGCGCGGTTGCCGGTGGCGCGGCCGCGGATCGCGAAGCGCTCCTGCGTGGAGCCGACGTGCTCGCCGTTGGCCTTCAGGTCCAAGGCGACCGTGACGATACGGCCGGAGGAGGACTCGTCGACGGCGGCCACGTGGCTGGTCACGTCGATCGTCGTGATGCCGCGCTCGAGCATCTGCTCGGGCGTGTACTCCAGCGTGATCGAGTGATCGAGGTGGACGGCGTTGAGCAGGCCCTCAATGACCGGGTAGTCGTTGTGGATGGCCGACCCCAGGGCCGCGTAGATCGCGGGCCAGGCGGGGCCGAGCAGGGCGTCGGGCGCCCAGGCGGCCAGCTCGTAGGCGGCGGGCAGGGCAGCGCCCGTGGCCTCGGCGTGATCGAAGCCCAGGGTGGGTGCCAGCGTGAAGGAGTAGTGGGCCTCACCGAAGACGGACTTGGTGGAGGGAACCATCACGGGCAGCGCGTCCACGGTGTCGCCCGCGACGGACACGGAGGTCACACCGGCGGTGGCCGCGAGCATCGCGTACATGTGCTGGGGCAGCTTGGCCTCGTCGACGACGGGCACCGCGCCGTCTTCGCCCGACAGGACGAGGGGGGAAGACCAGCTCGCGCACCGCGTGCTTCTCGGCGCCGCGCGGGTCGTTATCCCAGGCGGTGTCCAGGTGGATGACCATGTCCACGCCGGACTCGGTCGGGTTCAGGGACACGCGCTCGGTGTCGAGGATCGCGGCCGGGTTGGTCATGAGGTGACCGGTCCAGGAGATGAAGGGGACCTTACGCAGCCATTCCTCGCGGGTGGCCGAGGCGCTGCCGTTGCCCAGGCGTGCGGCGACGGGGGTCGCCACCGCGCCGGAGGCGGCGAGGCGCTCGGCTGCAGCGGCCTCGAAGCGGCCCAGCAGGGAGGCGACGGGCTCGTCGACGCGGTCGATGCCAGCCACGGAGACGGGGCCGGGGATGATACGCACCTGGTCGGCGGTGTAGCGCTCGTCCTGGGCCTGCCACAGGCAGTCCTGGCCCCACCAGCGGATGAGATCGTCGTCCAGGATCGGGACGAAGGGCATCGGCTTGGGGTAGGAGCGGCACAGGGCCGGGAACCAGGCGGCGTCGATGGGGGTGACGTGCGTGGTCGCGGCGTTCGGGTAGGCGGCCATGAGGCGGTCGGCGGCGGCGTGGGCGTCAGCGACGTCCTCGACGGTCGGGAAGAGGGTCTCGACCTCGCCGTGATCCACGGGGGCCAGGCGCGCCTCGACGCGCTGGAGCAGGTCGTGGTAGCGGATCTGCCACGTGGGATCGACCCACGGGAAGGACAGGTCGGCGAAGCGACGCACCCAGGCCTCGTAGGTCATCTCTTCGAGGTCGCCGAAGTAGGGCTTGGCGGTGTGGGAGAGGATCTCGACGATCTCGTCCTTGCGGGCGCGCACCTGGGCGCCGTCCGAGCCGATCTCGGCGATGATGCGGGCGGCGGCGGCCGCCGCGTTGGAGACCTCGTGCATGTCGGCGCGCAGGTGGGACAGGCCCGACGTCATGCCGCCGCGGGTCACGCCCTCGCCGACCCAACCACCGAGCTCGTCGTCGTCGGGAACGCCGGGGGTGGCCACGAGCAGTTCCTTCACGGCCTTGGTGGTGTGCGCTTCCTTCGTCGTCATCGCGGCGGTGCCCACGAGGACGCCGTCCACGGGCATCGGCGGGCGGCCGTAACGGGCCGACCAGTCGCCGGTCAGGAAGTCGGCGGCGCGCTCGGGCGTGCCGATGCCGCCGCCCACGGTCAGGACGATGTTGGACTGGGCGCGCAGCTGGGCGTAGGTGGCCAGCAGCAGGTCGGAGAGGTTCTCCCAGGAGTGGTGGCCGCCGGAGTGGCCGTCCTCGACCTCGACGATGACCTTGACCGGGTCGGCTTCGCGGGCGATGGCGATGACCTTGCGGATCTGGTCGACCGTGCCGGGCTTGAAGGCCACGTAGGGGAAGCCGTCGGCGCGCAGCTGCTCGATGAGGGCGAGGGCCTCGTCCTTCTCGGGGATGCCAGCGGAGACGACGACGCCGTCGATGGGGGCGCCGGACGCGCGCGAGCGCGACACGATGCGGGCCTGGCCGAACTGGAGGTTCCACAGGTAGCGGTCCAGGAACATGGAGTTGAACTGGGCGGTGTGGCCGGGGCGCAGCTGGGCGCGCAGGCCCGCCAGGTTCTCGTTGTAGACCTCTTCGGTGACCTGACCGCCGCCCGCCATCTCGGCCCAGAAGCCGGCGTTGGCTGCGGCCGCGACGATCTCGGGGTCAACGGTCGTGGGGGTCATGCCGGCCAGCAGCACGGGGGAGCGGCCGGTCAGGCGCGAGAAGGCCGTGTCGACGACGGTCTTGCCGCCGGGCAGGGTCACGAGGCCGGGGCGCAGGTTGGACCAGTCGGTGCCGGGCTCGGGGGCCCAGCCGGGGGTCGCGGCCTTGTCTCGGTCAGCGGAGGTGCCGGCGGCGACGACGCCGACGCCGGTGCCCTCGACGAGGGCGCGGGTCATGCGCACGGTGGTCGCGCCCGGACCCATGTCGACGATCCAGGTGGCGCCGGAGTCGGCGGCCGCACCGATCTGATCGGGCCAGTTAACGGGGGTGGTCAGCACGGCGGAGCCCAGCGAGTGGGCCAGCTCGGCGTCGATGCCACACTCGGCAGCCCACTCGTCCACGAGGGTGAGTGCGTCGGCGAGCATAGGGGAGTGGAAGGGCACGTAGACCGGGAGGTACTCGCACACGGGGGACAGCGGGCGACCGCCGCGCTCGTGGGCGTCGTGCGCGGCCTTGTCCTGGGCGGCGGCGCGCTCAATGGCCGCGACCAGGGAGGCCAGGTCGTTCGGCGCGCCCGAGACGACGTGCGTGTCGGTGTCGTTGCGCAGAGCGATCGAGAGCGGGTGCGAGGTCGACGGCAGGGAGTCCACGATGCGGGTCAGCAGTGCGTCGGACACGCCGCGCACGGAGACCATGTAGGTCGCGTCCCCACTGTGCGGGGCGCGCGCACGGCGCGTCACGCGGGCAGCGGCCGCTCCGATCAGACGAGCGAGCGCGAACACGGACGCGGCCCGGGCCTCGTCCCCATCGATCCACGCGCGGGCGATCTCCACGCCGAGCACGCCCTGCGAGTGGCCCTCAAACGCGGTGGGCTGATTCGCCACGATGTTCAGGCCAGCGCGCGTCAGGTCGATGAGCGCGCCCAGCTGAGCGGCCACGATACCCGGAACCGACAGGGCGGCTTCGTCGGGACCGGCAACCTCGCGGGTCACGGCCACCTCACCGTCGGGAGCGGGCAGCGTGAAGGGAAGAACCGACACGGACTGCGTGGCCAGCGAACGGCGCACGGGGGAGAGCACCTTGTCCGAGGCCTCGATGACGCCCGCGACAATCGCCGCGATCTCCGGGTCGTGGGCAATCTCGTCGAGCGCAGCGCGCCACGGGGTCGCCTGACCAGCAAAGGTCAGCGCGTAGGGGGTCTCATTGAGAGAGGACACAAACGACATGTTCATACTTTCGATCGGGGACAATACTTCTCAAACGACACCGGTCACAGGGGACCGTTGTCGTGACGCTTCACATGGGGGGCACGCTGGTCCTTCGTGGCCAGCAGGTGCAGGGAATCGATGATGGTCTGGCGGGTATCGGCGGGAGCGATGATGCCGTCGAGCTGACCCGAGGCCACGGAGACCTCCGGGTTGACGGTCTCGTCTTCGTAGCGGGCAACCAGCTCGGCCTTCGTCTCATCGAAGGTGCCGGCCTCGCGGGCGGCTGCCAGCTCACGTCGATACATGATCGAGGCCGCGCCCTCGGCGCCCATGACCGCGATCTGCGCGTCCGGCCAGGCAAACGCGAGGTCCGCGCCAATCGACTTCGAGCCCATGACGATGTACGCGCCGCCGTAGGCTTTACGCAAAATGACGGTCACCATCGGAACGGTCGCGTTCGCGTAGGCAACAATCACCTTCGCGCCGCGGCGGATAATGCCCGCCTGCTCCTGCTCGGTGCCCGGACGGTAACCGGGAACGTCCACGAAGGTCACGATCGGCAGGCCGAACGCATCGCAGAAACGCACGAAACGCGCCGCCTTCTCCGAGGCATCCACGTCCAGCGTGCCCGCATCGTTGATCGGCTGGTTCGCCACGATGCCCACGGACTGGCCGTCGACGCACGCGAAACCGATCGTCACGTTGGGAGCAAACAGGTCCTGAATCTCCACGTATTCGCCGTGGTCCACGAGCGAACGCACCACGTCGCGCACGTCGTAGGGCTGGCGCACCGAGGTGGGCACCAGGTCCGCGACCGCGCGAGCCGCGGCCTCGTCCTCGGGATTGGGAACGTAGTCGTACTTGGGGGGATCCACCTCGCACGAGGAGGGCAGGTAGTCCAGCAGCGAGCGCACGTAGTCGATCGCCTCTTCCTCCGTGTCGGCCATATGGTGGGCGACGCCCGACTGGAAGTTGTGGATCGCCGCGCCACCAAGCTCATCGAGCGTCACCTTCTCACCCGTTGTCGCCGCGACGACGTCCGGGCCCGTCACGAACATGTGCGAGTTCTCGCGTGTCATGACGATGAAGTCGGTCAGAGCCGGCTGATAGACGGCGCCGCCCGCGCAGGGGCCAAGGATGATCGAAATCTGGGGCACCAGACCCGAGGCCTCGCACGTCTTCTTGAAGATACGGCCGTACTGAGCAAGCGCGACGACGCCCTCCTGGATGCGGGCGCCGCCCGAATCCTGAATACCGACGATCGGAATACGCATCCGAATACCCCGGTCGATCAGGTCGACGATCTTGTCGCCCTCGACCTTGCCCAGGGTCCCGCCCAGCACAGAGAAATCCTGCGCGTAGGCGGCGACCATGCGGCCCTGAACGCGGCCGTACCCGGCGGCCACGGCCGAACCGACACGACCAGCGCGCACCGACCCGCCGATGAACTGGCCGACCTCGTGCCACACGCCGTCGTCAAAGAACAGAGCGAGCCGCTCGCGGGCCGTCAGCTTCTGCTTGGCGTGTTGGCGTTGGGCGGCCTTTTCCTCCGCCGCCTTGGCAATCGCTTCCTGGGCCTGAATGAACCCTTCGCGCGTGAACCGGTTGGGGGTTGTCATTGCGCCTCCTTGTCAGTGGCGATGTGGGCGATGCGAGTACCGGCGGTCACGGTGTCACCCTGCTTGATGGACAGGGAGGTGACGGTGCCCGCGCGGGGAGCGAGCAGCGGCTTTTCCATCTTCATGGCTTCCAGGACGGCCACGAGCTGGCCTTCCTCGACCTGGTCGCCCTCGGACACGGCCAGGGCGACGACGATGGCCTGCATGGGGGCGACGATGTCGCCGGGGGCACCCTGGTGGGGACCGGCCTGGGAGGTCGAGGCGCCCGCGCGGCGCGGCGTGGAGCGCAGCGGCTGGGGCGGACGCGGGGCGGCGGCAGCCGGGGCATTGAACATGCCTAGCGGGCAGGGGTCAGGGAGACGCGGCGCCCGTCCAGCTCGATGATGTAGGGTCTGGCGCGGCAGGTCGGCCGTGGAGGTGGCCTCGGCCGGAACCGCCAGGTCCGAGTAGTCGTGGCGGGGCATGAACGTCGTCTCGAACCAGCGGGTGGAGACGTTGAAGCCGCCCACGCCGCAGAAGTCCGGGTCGTTGATGATGTCCTGGTAGACGGGCACCGGCGTGGCCACGCCCTGGACCGAGAACTCGGCCAGCGCGCGGCGGGAGCGGGCCAGGGCCTGCTCGCGGTCGGCACCGGTGACGATGATCTTGGCGATCATGGAGTCGAAGGCGGTCTGCACGGAGTCGCCCTGGTCGATGCCCAGCTCCAGGCGGATGCCCGGGCCGAGCGGCCAGTGGACCTCGTCGAGGCGCCCTGCCGTGGGAGTCAGATCCTTTGGAGGGGTCCTCGGAGGTCACGCGGAACTCGAAGGAGTGGCCGCGAGGCTCGGGCGGGGTGGTCAGAGCCAGACCCTGGGCGATGCGGATCTGCTCGCGCACCAGGTCAATGCCCGTGACCTCTTCGGAGACGGGGTGCTCGACCTGGAGGCGCGGGTTGACCTCGAGGAACCAGATGTTGCCGTCCGGCTCCAGGAGGAATTCGACGGTGCCCACGCCGACGTAGTCCACGTGTTCGAACAGCGCGCGGGAGGCCTCGACCATCGTCTCGTGCGCGCCCTCGGGCAGGAAGGGAGCGGGGGCCTCCTCGACCAGCTTCTGGTTGCGGCGCTGCACCGAGCAGTCGCGCGTGGAGATCACGTGGAAGTTACCCAGGGAGTCGCGCGCGGACTGGGTTTCGACGTGGCGCGCGACCTCGACGAAACGCTCCACGAAGTGGGCGCCCAGGTCGGCGGCGTCGGTGTGGCGGGCGAAGAACAGGTCCAGGTCGGATGCCGAGCGGATGATACTGATGCCGCGTCCGCCGCCGCCGTCGGCGCGCTTGAGCACCACGGGGTAGCCAGCCGACGCGATGAAGTCCTCGACCTCGGCGCGCGAGGTGACCGGCTCGGAGACGCCGGGAACGGGGGGAGACGCCACAGGCCTCAGCAATGCGACGCGCGTTGATCTTGTCGCCCAGCGCATCGATAACGGAGGAGGCGGGACCGAGCCACGCGATGCCGGCATCCTCGACGGCTCGCGCGAACTCGGAGTTTTCGGACAGGAAGCCGTAGCCGGGGTGGATGGCGTCGGCGCCGGTCTCAAGAGCAATCGCCAGGATCTTGTCGCCGTTGAGGTAGGTCGACGCGGCGTCGTCTCCGCCCAGGGAGAGTGCCTCATCGGCCTCGTGCGTGTGGGGCGCGGCCATATCCTGATCGGCGTAGACCGCGATCGTGGAAATGCCCATGTCGGTGGCCGTGCGGCACACGCGCAGGGCGATTTCGCCACGGTTGGCGACGAGGATTCGGTTAATTGTTCGCACGCTTCTCCTTGGTGTCGTGAACGGGTGTCAGAGGAATACCTGTGGTCAGGACGTCTCCGGCGTCGATTCTGTGGCTGTGCCCATCGTCGGTGCGTAGCAGCAGCGCCCCCGTGGGGGCCAGTCCGAGCGCAAGCCCTTCGAGGGCGGGCGTCCCGGACGCGTCTGTGGGGCTGGCCAACGCGATGCGCGTGCCGATGAGCGGCAGGGCGGCCTCGGCCTCGGCGAGCAGGCCGGCGCTGATGGCGTCTCCGTGGCGCACCAGGGAGCTGATGCGCCGGTCCAGGCCGGCCAGGATCTGCCCGAGGAGCTCATGGGCGACGCCCGTGGGGTCCTCTCCGGCGCGCTGGTCGCCTTCCGCCGCTAGGGAGGTGGCCTGCGCGGTGGGCAGGATGGCGCGCTCCTGGCCGATGTTGACGCCGTAGCCGAGGATCGCCGCGGTCGTGAAGGGGGACGAGGCCGGGGCGAGCTGGGCGAGGATCCCGCAGATTTTGCGCGCCCCGTCGACGAGGACGTCGTTGGGCCATTTGAGGGACACCGCGTGGCCGAGGGGTTCCAGGCGGGTTGCCAGGGCCTCGCGAACCGACAGGCACAGGCGTGGACGATCCATCCCAGCGCGTCGGCGGGCAGAGAGGCGGGCAGGGAGACGATTGTCGAGGCCAGGAGGGCCTGTCCGGGCGGGGTGACCCAGCTGCGGCCCAGGCGCCCCCGCCCCGCACTTTGACGGTCGGCGATGATCGTCGTGAGGTGCGGGGTGGGGATGGTGGTGTCGGCGAGGAGGCTGGCTGCGACGTCGAGTGTGGAGGGCGTGTTGTCCACGTAGTAGACGGGGGCGCGCACGGCGTCGATCGACATGCGTGTAGGGGCTTGCATACGCGCTCCTTCCCGTGGGTGGCCATGTTTGACAGGGGCGATCACGCGCCCCGGTACTTAAAAGTTTGTCTTAAAAGTCGTAGAGATGCACGTAGTTTTTAAAAAATTGGAGTAGTTTTCGGCAAATCACTACGGAGGCGTAACCAAGCGCGATGCCCGTGACTGCGCGGAAGGCGCGAAATTCCCCCCGTTTTGTCCCTGAGATGAGGATCACCGATGCCTGCGGTGCCCGGGGCGCCGGCCCGGGCGGTGCGGGGTCGCTACCATAGAGGGGAACCCGCGCGCGCGTGCGCGCCCCGAACCACCCGAACGGAGTAACGTGGCGGAGTTTATTTATCAGATGATCAAGGCTCGCAAGGCCATCGGTGACAAGGTCATCCTCGACGATGTCACCATGGCGTTCTTCCCGGGCGCCAAGATCGGCATGGTCGGCCCCAACGGTGCCGGTAAGTCCTCGATCCTGAAGATCATGGCCGGACTCGATGAGCCTTCCAACGGCGAGGCTCGTCTGACCCCCGGCTACTCGGTCGGCATCCTTATGCAGGAGCCCGTCCTCGATGAGACGAAGACCGTCATCGAGAATGTGCGCCTGGGCGCCGCCGACATTTTCGGCAAGCTCGCCCGCTTCAACGAGATCTCCGAAGAGATGGCGAACCCGGACGCCGACTTCGATGCCCTCATGGATGAAATGGGCAAGCTGCAGACCGAGATCGATGCCGCCAATGCCTGGGATATCGACTCCCAGCTCGACCAGGCGATGGACGCCCTGCGCTGCCCCCCGCCGGACCAGCCGGTCTCCGTCCTGTCGGGTGGTGAGCGTCGCCGCGTCGCGCTGTGCAAGCTCCTCATCGAGGCGCCCGATCTGCTCCTGCTCGATGAGCCCACGAACCACCTGGACGCCGAATCCGTCCTGTGGCTCGAGAAGCACCTGGCCTCCTACCCGGGCGCCGTCATCGCCGTCACTCACGACCGCTACTTCCTTGATCACGTCGCCGGCTGGATCGCCGAGGTTGACCGCGGTCACCTCTACCCCTACGAGGGTAACTACTCGACCTACCTGGAGACCAAGGAGAAGCGTCTTCAGGTCCAGGGTCAGAAGGATGCCAAGCTGGCCAAGCGCCTGAAGGAAGAACTTGAGTGGGTTCGCTCCAACGCCAAGGGCCGCCAGGCCAAGTCGAAGGCCCGTCTGGCTCGCTACGAGGAGATGGCCGCTGAGGCTGAGCGCACTCGCAAGCTCGATTTCGAGGAGATCCAGATTCCGCCGGGCCCGCGTCTGGGCAGCGTCGTCATCGAGGCGAAGAACCTGCAGAAGGGCTTTGGGGATCGTTCCCTTATTAACGGCCTGTCGTTCTCGCTGCCGCGTAACGGCATCGTCGGCGTCATCGGCCCCAACGGCGTCGGTAAGACCACGCTCTTCAAGACGATCGTGGGCCTGGAGCCCCTCGACGGTGGCGACCTGACGATCGGCGAGACCGTCAAGATCAGCTACGTCGACCAGTCTCGCGCCGGCATCGATCCTGACAAGACGCTGTGGCAGGTTGTGTCCGACGGTCTGGACTTCATCCAGGTCGGCAATGTCGAGATGCCCTCGCGCGCCTACGTGTCGGCCTTCGGCTTCAAGGGGCCGGATCAGCAAAAGCCTGCGGGCGTCCTCTCTGGTGGTGAGCGTAACCGCCTGAACCTGGCCCTGACCCTCAAGCAGGGCGGCAACCTCCTCCTGCTGGACGAGCCGACCAACGACCTGGACGTCGAGACGCTGGGCTCGCTGGAGAACGCCCTCCTGGCTTTCCCCGGTTGCGCCGTCGTTGTCACGCACGACCGTTGGTTCCTGGATCGCGTCGCCACCCACATCCTCGCGTGGGAGGGGACCGAGGAGCATCCCGACAAGTGGTACTGGTTCGAGGGCAACTTCGAGGCCTACGAGAAGAACAAGGTCGAGCGCCTGGGCGAGGCCGCCGCGAATCCGCATCGCGTCACCCATCGCAAGCTGACGCGCGACTGATGCTGCAAGCGAGGTGAGGGGGAGGGCCGTGGGGTCCTCCCCCCTCACCTCGTATTGTGACGAGGCCGTGGCGTGCTTGCTCCTACGCCTTCGTCACGGGTCGAAAGTCCCGCTGGTTTTAGGTGTTAACTGTGCGCCGACAATCCAACTGCCCATGAATAATGAGTGTTCGTTGGAATTGTGGAGCGCTGACGGCTTCAGGGGCGTCGTGGCCGTGTAGTGGACACCACTTGCCTTTTGCGCAGGTCACATTTAGTATGTGACTCGAATCGCATAATAGTAGCGGCGTGAAAGGGGCTCCGATGACGATTGCGAAAGCGCTCATCGACGCGCTGGGTGGACACCTCAATATTGTTGAGATCGAACCCTGCACAATGCGTATCCGTGTTCAGGTAAAGACTCAGCGGGCGGTTGATGAGGCCGCGCTGCGCGTCGATGGTGTCTTGGCGGTCGTCCGTTCCGGCGACGTCGTGCAGATTGTGTGTGGGGCAACGTCCGACGATATTGCCCAGGCAATGATTGCCTCCCTCGAATCCGTGGCCCATGACACGTCTGTGGAGGCTCTGTCACAGCGGGCTCACGCCTAGAATTTAAACATCTCCAGCCCACAACGTAGAGAGCTTGATCCGTGGATATTCATTCCCCCGCATCCGACAATATCGACCAGCTGCGCCGTATCGCCGATGCTAACGGCGTCGCAACCGGCTTTTGGGACTGGTACGGGAACTGGGTGGGCGTCGGCGCCCCAACCCTTCTCAAGGTTCTCGGCGCCCTCGGCCTTCCCCTCAACGAATCGTCCACGGTGGGAGACGTCGACCATGCGATGCAACTGACCGAGGAGCGCGAGTGGCGTCGGACCCTGCCTCCGACGATTGTTGCCCGCGAGGGCGGCGGCTACCTCTTCCCCGTGCACGTGCCCGACGGCTCGTGGGTCAACGTCCAGTGGGTCCTGGAAGACGGGCGCAAGGGGCAGTGCGAGCAGATTGATCGCTACGTGCCCCCGCGCATGATCGACGGCCAGCTCGTGGGGCGCGCGACTTTCGACGTTCCGCACTGGGTTCCGCTTGGTTGGCATCGCCTCGTCGCCACCGTCGAAGGTGGGCGCGTGGAGTCGGCGACCCTCATCGTCGTCCCGAACACGCTGTCGTTGCCGATCCTGGAGTCGTCGCGCCGCGCGTGGGGCGTCAATGCTCAGCTTTACTCGACGCGCTCGGCGTCCTCCTGGGGTATCGGCGATGCTACAGACCTGGCCGATCTGGCCGCCGTCTGCGCGGACAAGGGCGCGGACTTCCTGCTCATCAATCCGGTGCACGCCTCGCAGCCTGTTTCTCCGCTGGAGACGTCCCCGTACCTGCCGGTGTCGCGGCGGTGGCTCAACCAGATCTACGTTCGCCCCGAGTCCATCGAGGAATACGCGGCGCTGCCGCAGTCAGCGCGCGAGACCATCGAACAGCTGAGCGAGGAGACGCGCCAGTTCGCAAGCCGCGAGGATCTCATCGACCGTGATCGTGCGTGGGAGGCCAAGCGCAAGGCGCTTGAGATCATCTTCGCCGTGCCGCGCTCTTACCACCGCCAGTCCCAGTTCGATCACTTCGTCGAAGAAGGCGGCTCCGAGCTATCCAACTACGCGCTGTGGTGCGCGCTCGTTGAGCGCGAGGGGACGATCGAGCTGCCCGAGGACCTGGAGCGCTCGACGTCTCCGCGCGTCGAGCTTGAGCGCCTCGAATTAGCTGACCGCGTGAACTTCTACGAGTGGTGCCAGTGGATCGCCTCTGAGCAGCTCGCTCACGCCCAGCAGGTGGCGCGTGAGGTCGGCATGGAGATTGGCATCATGGCCGACCTGGCAGTCGGCGTGCATCCCTACGGTTCCGAAAAGTGGAGCCGTCCCGAGCTCTTCGCCACGGGCATGACCGTGGGCGCCCCGCCGGACGTCTACTCCCAGCAGGGCCAGAACTGGTCCCAGCCGCCGTGGTCGCCGCGTTCCCTCGCGGAGAGTGGCTACACGCCGCTGCGCGACATGGTTCGTGCCGCCCTGGCCAACGCGGGTGCCGTGCGTATTGACCACATCCTGGGCATGTTCCGCCTGTGGTGGATCCCGGAGGGCCGTGCGGCCACCGAGGGTACCTACGTGTACTACGACCACGAGGCCATGATGGGCGTCATCCTGCTGGAGGCCCAGCGCGCCGGTGCGGTCGTCATCGGTGAGGACCTGGGCGTCGTGGAGCCCTGGGTGCGCGACTACCTGCGTGATCGCGGCGTTCTGGGCACCTCGGTTGTGTGGTTCGAGAAGGAGGGCGGCGGTTGGCCGCTGCGTCCCGAGCACTACCGTGACCGTGCGCTGGCTGCGGTCAATATCCACGACCTGCCGCCCACGCTGGGTTACATCCGTGGCATACAGACCACGCTGCGCAGCGAGCTCGGCCTGCTGACCGACGATATCGAGACCGTGCGCGCGGGCGACCGCCAGGAGTTGGAGCAGGTTGCGGCGCGCCTGCACGAGTACGGCTGCCTCGACGGCGCGGAGCCGTCCGAACGTGAGATGGTTGAGGGCCTGTACCGCTACGTCGCGAAGGCTCCTTCCAAGCTCATTGTCGCCTCGCTGGTCGACGCGGTGGGTGACGTGCGCCCGCAGAACATGCCCGGTACCGGAGCGGACCAGTACCCCAACTGGTGCGTGCCCCTGTGCGACTCTGACGGCGAGGAGGTCTTCATCGAGGATCTGCCCAGCAACGAGCGCCTGACGTCGCTGTTCGGCCTGCTGACGGCGGCGGTGCGCTGAGAGCTCACAAGAGACGGTGAAACCCCGCGGCCGATGGGCTGCGGGGTTTTCCGTGTTGGTGGCCGCTACTGGCGGTAGCGGGCAGTATCGGCTTACGCGGGGGCCGAGGCCGTGAAGAGCGGGCTCAGTACCGGCACCTGCCCGGGGGGCGCCTCGAGGCTGACGGCGGTGCCCGGCGGGCTGACAGCGATGAGGGGCGCGCACGGTGAGAGCCCCGCGTCGCGCACGGGGGTCAGGTCCCAGTGGATGAGTGGGTCGCCCGCAGCGACGACGTCGCCTTCCTGGACGAGGGCGGCAAAACCCAAGCCGTGCAGGCTGACGGTGTCGATGCCCAGGTGGATGAGGATGGACACCCCGCTCGTGGATGTCACGATCGCGGCGTGGGGTTTGAGCTTGGTGACGACGCCGTTGACGGGCGCGTGCACGGTCAAGCACTCCGTGGCGACCAGCGGGAGGAGCGCGCAGCCGTCACCGACAACGCCGCTGGCGAAAACGGGGTCGGGTACCTCAGACAGGGGCGTGACGTGTGCGGTGAAGGGCGCGCGGACGACGAGCGTCACCGGCTGGCGAGCATCTCGTCGACGAGGTCCTCGGAGTCGGGGCCCATGACGACCTGGACGGCGTCTCCCACGATGACGACGTCGAAGGCTCCTGCGGCGCGCAGCTTGGCCTCGTCAATGAGGTCGGTGTTGGCCGTGTCCAGGCGGATGCGCGTGATGCAGGCTTCGAGATTGGAGATGTTGTCCCAACCGCCCAGGGCCTCGACGATGGACGTTGCGGTGCTCATGGTGGCCTCCTTGGCTCATGCGTATTTCCTCACACTTATGGTATCGCGGAGGGCGGTGCGTTGGCACGCCACAGGCAAGCGAGCGCGTCACATTATGGGACGGCGGAGTCGGCGCTGGCACCCGGGAGACGGGCGGCCGGCGTGAAGGCCATGGCGATGCCAGCGCCAATCGCCAGGGCGATGAATGCGTACATGGCGGCTTCGACGCCCACACGCGCCGCGACGACGCCCGAGGCTAGGAACCCAGTGGCATGACGCCCCACACGGCGAAGCGGAAGATGGCGTTCATGCGCCCGAGCATGTGGGGCGGGCAGATCTCTTGGCGCAGGCTCATTTGGGTGACGTTGTAGACGGTGAGGAAGTAGGAGGAGATGATGCCGGAGGCTGCGATGACCCACGTCGCCCAGGCGGGGATGTGGATGGCGGCGGGCTGGAACGCGAGGATGGCGACGCCGAGGATGTTGGTGGCCACGATGGTGCGCCCGATACCCAGGTGGGTGATCCATGCCGAGCGCGTGATGGCACCGAGGATCCCGCCGAGAGCCCCGGCGCTGAGCAGCACGCCGAGCTGGGTGGCGCTCATGCCCAGCGTACGCAGGACGAGGATCGGCAGGAGCACCTGGATGCCCGCGCCCGCGAAGGCGGCGGCCGCGATGCAGGAGAAGAGAGGGAAGAGCAAGCGTTGGCCTCGTACGAAGGTCAGACCCTCATGGATCTGTTCGAGGAGCGGGGCTCCGGTGCGCGTGGGCGCGGGCTCGGGGGCGCGGATGCGCCAGATGGCCCAGGTGGACAGCGCGTAGGTCAGGGCGGTGAGCAGGTAGACCAGGGGAGGGGCGACGAATCCGAGGAGCCATCCGCCCAGGCCCGGTCCGCCCGCGTGTCCCACCTGGTAGGAGGCTTCGAGGCGCCCGTTGGCCGCGCCGATATAGCGTTTGGACGCGATGATCGGCACATAGGACTGGTAGGCGACGTCGAAGAAGACAGTGCACAGGCCTAGCAGCGCCGAGACGATCATCAAGTGGGTGAGTGTCAGGGTAGCCAGGCTGTATGCCACTGGGATTGAGACAAGGGCGCCGATGCGCGCCACGTCGGCGGCGATCATGACCTGGCGCTTGCACCATCCGTCCACCCACGCCCCCGCGGGCAGGCCGACGAGAAGAAACGCCACGGTCTGCAGCGCCGAGAGGACGCCGATCTGAGTTTCGCTGGCGTGCAGGAGCGTGATCGCGATCGCCGAGGTGGCCAGGGTTCCGACCTGAAAGCCGACCTGCGCGGCGGTCTGGCCCGCCCACAGGTGCATGAAGGCGGAGTTACGAGTGAGGGGGTGGTGGAGCCACTCGGAGGCAGCAGGTAACATGCACGATCGCCGAGGCCTAGGCCGGGTTGGGCGCCTCGTCGATGAGTCCGGCGGCGGCCAGGGCCCATGCAAGCCGTCGTCGCCAACCGCAGGGGCGACGATGTCGGCCACCTCAACGAGGGCCTCGCAGCCATCCCCGATACTGATACCGACCCCGGCACGAGCCACGGCCTCGACGTCGTTGTTGGAATCACCGATGGCCACGGAACGCGACAGAGGGATTCCCAGGTGCTCGCACACGGCCTCGATGCCCACTGCCTTCGACAGGCGTGTCGGGAGGACCTCGAACGGGACATACCCGGCCGCGCCCACCGACCCGATGATGGCCCGGTAGCCGTCGGGCAGTGCCGCACTAATGCGCTCCATCGACGCGTTCTCCGGTCGAACGTAGGCCGTCACCTTCGTGAACGAGCCGCCCTCGATATCGACGACGAAGGGGGTCACCGACTCCCCGTACTCGACCCAGTCCTGCGGGTTCTCGCCCGCGCGGGGCACGAAAAAGTCCAGGTAGCCGCGCGAGGGGCCCATCTGGTCGGGGCCCTGCCACACGTAGAAGGCATCCAGCTCCTCCCACATGCGGGTCAGAGCCTGAACGTGCTCAGCGGGCATACGCTCGTCGAGCAGCACGGTGGAGCCCACCGCGGCGTACCCGCCCGCACCCCCGACGATGCCCTCAAAACCCAGGTCGAAAAAACGCGGGTAGACCTCCGGGGCCGAACGCCCCGTGCAGATGAACAGGCGATGACCACGCTCCTTGGCCCGGGCCAGCGCGGACGCAGCGGAGGCGGGCACGCGCTGGCGCGAATCGCACAGCGTCCCATCAACGTCAACAAAAACAGCGCGAGGAGCGGCGTTCGCAGCTTCCGCAGCGCAGATCCCAGCGTGAACACTCATGAAGCCATGGTAACCAGGGCCGAGCAGGGCAGGAGCACAAAACACGCCCCCGAAACGACAAATCATGCGCACGGTCGATAACGAGGCTACCCTGGCGCCCACACTAGAAGTGCGCACCACAAGCGACGGAGCACGAAAGGCAGTTCACGACGATGGAACACCCGGCACTGACGGACGCCACCGACCTCACCCTCTACAGGCAGCAGCCCTCCTCTCAGGAGCCAGCGCCTGGGACTCCCGCGCGATCCCCGCGGCGAATGTCCCCTCCTTCGTCATGAGCGACGGCCCGCACGGCGTGCGCCGCCAGCTCGGGGACGCCGATCACCTGGGCATCGCCCAGGCCGAAAAGGCGACCTGCTTCCCGACGGCCTCCGCGCTCGCGGCCACCTGGAACCCCGAACTCGCGCGCGACATGGGCGAGGCGCTGGGGCTGGAGGCCCGCAGCCTCGGCGTCGGTGTCCTCCTCGGCCCCGGCCTCAACATCAAGCGCTCGCCCCTGTGCGGACGCAACTTCGAGTACTTCTCCGAAGATCCGATCCTTGCCGGGCGAATGGCCGCCGGACTCGTCGACGGCATCCAGTCCACGGGAACGTCCGCGTGCCCCAAGCACTTCGCCCTCAACTCCCAGGAGCTGCGCCGCATGGCCTCGGACTCTATCGTCGACGAACGCACCATGCGTGAGATCTACCTGACCGGCTTTGAGATCGTGTGCCGCACCGCGTGGCCGCGGGCGATCATGAGCTCCTACAACCTCGTCAACGGCACTTACGCGCACGAAAACAAGTACCTGCTGACTGACATCCTGCGCACCGAGTGGGGCTTCGACGGCATGGTCGTCTCCGACTGGGGCGGTTCGAACAGCGCTGTCGCGGCCGCGCGAGCCGGCGGCAGCCTCGAGATGCCCGCGCCCGGCCTGGCGGGTGCCCGACAGATCGTCGCGGCCGTCGAGGCCGGACAATTGGACGCATCCGACGTCTACGCGCGCGCCCAGGAGGTCCTCACCGTCGCCGCGGCCGCCGCCGGGCTGCCCGCGCCCACGCCCTACGACCTCGACGGGCACCATACGCTTGCCACGCGCATCGCCGCCGAGGCGATCACGCTTCTGCGCAATGAGAACGATCTCCTGCCCCTGAGCGCCGGGACCAGTGTTGCCCTCATCGGCGATCTGGCCGACACGCCCCGCTTCCAGGGGTCCGGCTCCTCACAGGTCAACCCCACGCGCGTCGAATCGCCGCGTGAGCTCTCGAAGCCGGGGGAGTGGCCTCCCGAGGCCTCGTCTGTGCCGGATATGCGAGCGGGTATGAGCGCCACGGCGGTACGAGTGACGCTCTCATCGCCGAGGCCGTGGCCCTCGCCGTGCGAGCCGACGTGGCGCTCGTCTACGTGGGTCTCGACGAGCTGGCTGAATCCGAGGGCCTGGACCGCCCCCACATGTGCCTGCCCGAGGGCCAAGATCGGCTCGTCGAGGCCGTCCTCGCAGCCAACCCCCGCACCGTCGTCGTGCTCACCGGAGGCGCCAGCGTCGAGATGCCGTGGGCATCCTCTGTGCCTGCGCTCGTCAACGGTTACCTGACCGGCCAGGGAGGCGCCGGGGCCATGCTCGACGTCCTGAGCGGTGCCGTCAACCCCTCGGGTCGCCTGGCCGAAACCTACGCGCGCTCCTACGAGGACCACCCGACCGCCGCATGGTACCCGGCGACCGGACCGCTCTCGTACTACCGCGAAGGCCCGTTCGTCGGCTACCGCTACTTCACATCCGCGGGCATCGACGTTGCCTTCCCCTTCGGCTATGGCCTGTCATACTCGAGCTTCGAATACTCCGACCTCGCTGTGAACGAGGAGGGGGCGACCCTCACACTCACCAACACCTCCGCGCGCGACGGTGCCGAGGTCGTCCAGCTCTACGTGAGCGCCCCCGGCGGCGTGTTCGGTCCCGCCCGCGAGCTCAAGGGCTTCGCCAAGGTCGAGGTGGCTGCCGGAGCATCAGTGAGCGTGACGATTCCCTTCGATCGCTACACCTTCCGTCACTGGGAGACCTCGCGCGGCGCGTGGGAGACCGAGGCAGGAACCTGGACGGTCCACGTGGGACGCAACGCGACCGACACGCCGCTGAGTGCCACCCTCGAGGTCGACGGCACCACGCCTTCGCCGATCGACCCGGCCCTCGGACACTACCTGAGCGCCGACGTCGCGCACGTCACCAACGGCGAGTTCGCCGTCCTGCTGGGACGGACAATCCCAACCGCTCACCCCGCGGACGACCTGTCGGCAGCTGACCCGTTGTCCGAGATGACGCGCGCCAAGACCTGGCTTGCCCGCGTCGCCGGACGGGGGCTCCACGCCCTCAAAGCGAAGGCGGACGCGAAGGGAACCCCGAACCTCAGCATCCTCTTCGTCCTCAACATGCCTTTCCGAGCCACCGCGAAGATGAGCAACGGGGCGGCCAGCCCCGACATGGTGGACGCGATCCTCGATGCCGTGAACGGTCACCCCCTGCGGGGACTCACCCGAGCAGCCCTCGGCTTCCTCTCCAACGCGCGCGCCAACAAGGCGACCCAGCGCGAACTCGACCAGACCCGATGAACCTGCCCCGGCCTCGTTCAACACACTGATGTAAAGGACAACTCATGCAGGCTCTCAAGCGCTGGTGGATCGCCTTGAAGACAAGCACACCACGGCCGCCCAGTTCATCGTCTTCTTCATCCTCTCCAACGGCATCACCGTTCTCCAGGTCGCCCTCATGCCGGCGTTTAAGGCAGTGTTCGCGCACACGAGTCTCGTTGACACGGCCTTCCAGTTCCTGCCCGTCGGCGTCTCCAACGGCCACACGGTCTTCCTCTTCGACTACTCGGCCGGTTCGATGTCGGTGGGCGCGGGCGGCGAGACTGTCGCCGACGTCATCACGATGATCATCAACGCGGCCATCTCCTTCTGAGTGTTCTTCCCCATATTTAAAGTGATCTTCAAGCAGGAAGTAACGCCGGAGGACGCGCAGGCCAGCGCGGCACAGTAGACTACTGGCAGACTTCACGAGAGGAGACTCCATGAGCGCGCCGCTGCTGACGGTGATCGTGCCCGCCTACAACTCCGAGGATTACCTCGACCGGGCGCTGACCACGCTCGTCGGATACGGCGACGAACTCGAAGCGATTATCGTCAACGACGGTTCGAAGGACCGCACCGCGGAAATTGCCGACGAGTGGGCCTCTCGCTACCCCTCCGTCAAGGTCATCCACCAGGAGAACAAGGGCCACGGCGGCGCCGTCAACGCGGGCCTCGCCGCGGCCACCGGGACGCACGTGCGCGTCGTGGACTCCGATGACTGGCTGGACCGCCGTGCGACGAACGCCGTGCTCGACGTCCTGCGCGAGGAACGCGAGGCCGGGCGCGACCTGGACCTGCTCGTCACCAACTACGTGTACGACAAGCAGGCAAGGCTCACAAGGCCGTCATCCGCTACCGCAACGTCCTGCCGCGTGGGCGCACCTTCGGTTGGGCCGACCTGCGCCGCTGCCGCTACGACCAGTACCTCATGATGCACGCCCTGACGATGCGCACGGAGGTCGTGCGCGCGTCCGGCCTGGTCATGCCCGAGCACACGTTCTACGTGGACTACCTCTACTCGTTCGTGCCGCTGCCCTACATCTCCACGATCCGCTACCTGGACGTGGACCTGTACCACTACTTCATCGGGCGCGACGACCAGTCCGTCAACGAGAAGGTCATGATCACGCGCCTGGACCAGCTCGCCCGCGTCAACGAGGCGATGACCCGCGCGCTGCCTCCGCGCGCCGAGGTCGAGGACAAACTGTGGCGCTACATGGTCCACTACCTGCGCATCAACGCCGTCGTCTGCTCCGTCATGGCTCAGCTGTCGGGAACGCCCGAACACCTGGCCCTCAAGGAACAGATCTGGGAGACCATGGATCAGATCAACCCCGAGGCCACGGATCGACTGCGCCAGGATCTGCTTGCCGGCCTCGTGCGCCACGCGTCGCCGACGCTCGTGCGCGGAGGCTACAAGGTCGCGGCGGCGGTCCTCGGCTTCAACTAAGGGACGCCGTCAGCGTCCGGCGATTACCAGCTCCGTCCGGTGGACGGTGAGACGCTTGCCGATGAGCGGGTATTCCACGTCCTCGTCGCGGCTCTGCCATGCAAATCCGAGCTTTTCTGAGACCCGTCGCGAGGCGTCGTTTCCATCGAAGTACTTCAGGACGATCATCTGGACACCCAGCTCACGCGCGCGCTCGATGATGGCGTGCCCCGCCTCCGTCGCGTATCCGTTGCCCCAGTAGGGTGCGCCGATCCAGTATCCGATGTCAGCGACGGTTGCCTCGGGGGAGTCTGTGTCAATGCGCAGCGCGATCGAACCCACGATTTCACCGGTCGATCCGAGCGTCACCGCGTAGCTGTCGGGTGCCGCCAGGACGGTCGACAGCGCCTCGTGGGCATCGTCGATGCACTCGAAGGGTTTCCATCCGCACAGCATCCCGATGCGGGGATCGCGGGCCAGCTCGTAGAGCTCCTGTGCGTCCATATCGTTCCAGGCCGTAAGCGCAGGCGCTGAGTGTGAATGATCATTGGTCGTTCTTTCCCGTTGAAGGTGCCGGCTGGTAGGAGGCGACAACAGCAGGATAGTCGGAACCAATCAGTGGTGGCGACATCCGGCCTCTTCAGGACTTCAACGTACACGCTAACATGACCTGCTGTCCCGCACCTCAACCCGCTCATCGGAACGTAGGCGGGGTCGCCTACGTCCTGGACAGCGGGTTAGCGTGCGGGACCACCCGACATGTCAGCAGACGGAACAAGAATAGGTGAGCGCCGCCTCTCTGTTTGAGAGTGTCCGCGCCCCGGCCTCGTCCCCGTTCCAGCACGCCCTGGCCTGGGCGGATACGATGGTGTTAATCAAGTGAAAGGGGAGCGGCGTGGATCTGCTCGTTGTTGGTTCGGGCTTCTTTGGCCTGACGTTTGCCCGCGAGGCCGCGGAGCGATTCGGTATGAACGTGACCCTCATCGAGCGTCGCGACCACATCGGAGGCAATGCCTACTCGTCGATCGACGAGGCCACGGGCGTCGAGGTGCACCGCTACGGCACCCACCTGTTCCACACGTCGAACGAGCGCGTGTGGTCCTACGTCAACCGATTCACGGCATTCAACGACTACCGCCACCGCGTCTACGCCAACTACCGGGGCGTCGTCTACCCGCTGCCCATCAACCTGGGCACCATCAACCAGTTCTTCGGAGCCGCCTACTCGCCGGCCGAGGCCCGCGCGCTCATTGAGCAGCAGGCCGCCGAGATCACGGGCGAACCCGGCAACCTCGAGGACAAGGCCATCAGCCTGATCGGCCGTCCCCTCTACGATGCCTTCATCGCGGGGTACACGGCCAAGCAGTGGCAGACGGATCCGCGCGAACTGGCCGCGTCCATCATCACGCGCCTGCCCGTGCGCTTCACCTACGAGAACCGCTACTTCCAGGACCGCTACGAGGGCCTGCCCCTGAACGGCTACGGCGCGTGGATCGCGAACATGGTCGATCACCCGCGTATCACCGTGCACACGGGCGTGGACTTCTTCGATGCTTCCTCGCCGTTCTCGAAGGCCGCGACCGTCGGCCAGGTTCCGGTCGTCTACACGGGCGCGATCGACCGCTACTTCGACTACGAGGCCGGCGAGCTCGGCTGGCGCACCCTCGATTTTGAGACCGAGGTCGTGGACGTGCCCGACTACCAGGGCTGCTCCGTCATGAACTACTCGGATCGCGACGTGCCTTTCACGCGCATCCACGAGTTCGCGCACCTGCACCCCGAGCGGGATCGAAGCGGTGCGACCAACACGATCATCCAGCGTGAATACTCGCGCTTCGCCCGCCCCGGCGACGAGCCCTACTATCCGATCGCATCGCCGTCGGACCGCTCGATGCTCGCCGCCTACCGCGAGATGGCGGCGGGGGAGAAGAACGTGCTCTTCGGCGGTCGCCTGGGGTCCTACCAGTACCTGGACATGCACATGGCAATCGCCTCGGCCCTCACCAAGGTCGACGAGGCCGTGGCCGCCTGGCGCTGACGGGTTTCCTCTTCGCATGGCGTCGATCGTCTGGTCGGTCCTGTCGATCGCTCTCATCATCGGCGTCGGCTGGATTGCTCGCCGAGGGGGTGCACTCGGCCGTGATGCCGCTGGTTCCCTCGCATCGGCAACGTATTGGGTGGCCAGCCCAGCGATGCTGTTCCACGCGATTGTCTCGACCGGCACGTCCGGAGTTTTTGGCGCTCCGCTCGCCGTGGCCGCCGCGTCGGGCGTCGGCACCGCACTGCTCTTCGTGCTTGTCACACGCCTGTTCCTGCGCCTGTCGCGCGGGGAGACCGCTCTGGGAGCCATGGCCTCGTCCCTGAACAACGGGGCCTACATCGGCATCCCGATCGCCGTCTACGTCTTGAACGACGCCTCCGCTGTTGTTCCCATCCTGGTGTTCCAGCTGGGTTTCTTCACCCCGATGTTTTTCGTCCTGGCCGATCTGGTTGGATCGGGGCAGCGCCCGTCGGTGCTCGGCGTTGCGAAGGTCGTGGCGCGCAATCCCATGGTCATCGCAGCGGCGTGTGGCTTCCTGTTCTCCGCGGCGGGGTGGCCGATGCCGACGCTCCTCGACGTGTCGACCTCGATGCTGGGGGCAGCCGCGCCCCCGATGATCCTCTTATCCTTCGGTGCGTCCCTCGTTGATCGTCGCTCGGCGTCCGGTGATTCCGGTATTGCGGCGACTGTCTGCGCTATCGCCTGCAAACTTGCCCTCCAGCCCGCAATCGCGTGCGGCGTCGGAGTGCTGCTCGGACTGGCGGGTCCGGCCCTCATGTCGGTGACCATCATGGCTGCCCTGCCAGCCGCGCAGAACGTCTACATCGCGGCCACTCGGGCCAAGGCGGGGGGGAGCGCATCGCGCAGGGAACGGTCCTCGTGACGACCTTTGCATCGCTGCCCGTCGTCATCGCCATCGCGGCCATCTTCCACGGTCTGGGCGTCGTTTCCTAAACGGCCCGTCGCCGGGCCCGGCAGGCCCCGCCAGAGGCCTGAGCGACCCACAAACCAGCCATGGCCTCGTCAAAAAGAGGTCAAAAGCACGGTCTATATCGTGGACTGTAGCTGACATCCTCGTGTAACGGCCATAGTCTGACTGAGCATTATCACAAAATCAAACGAATCCAAGGAACACGATTCATGTCATCCTCCGCATCCCGCCCCGCGCCCCGCGCGCGCGACTCGTGGAGCGGCCAGACTGGCTTCCTCCTGGCAGCCATCGGCTCGGCCATCGGCCTGGGCAACATCTGGCGTTTCCCCGGAGTCTCCTACTCCAACGGCGGCGGCGCCTTCCTGGTTCCGTACCTGGTCGCGCTGATCTTCGTCGGTATCCCCATGCTCTGGCTCGACTACGCAGTCGGACACAAGTTCCGCGGCTCCCCGCCGTGGGCGCTGCGCAAGATCCTGGGCGGCGGCGAATTCATCGGCTGGTTCCAGACCTTCGTCTGCTTCGTCATCATGGTCTACTACGGTGCGGTCCTCGCGTGGGGCGTGCAGTACACCATCTACTCCGTGAACGAGGCCTGGGGCGCCGATCCGACGAGCTTCTTCACCGACTCCTTCCTGCAGGTTGTCCCCGGCGACACGTTCTCCTGGGCTCCCGCCTGGTCGGTCATGATCCCCCCTCGCCCTCGTGTGGATTCTCGTTCTCTTTGTGATCGGACGCGGCCTGTCCAAGGGCGTCGAAGCAGCGAACAAGATCTTCCTGCCCCTCCTCGTCATCTTGTTCCTCGCGCTCGTCGTTCGTGCCCTCTTCCTTCCCGGCGCCGTCGAAGGCCTCAACGCCTTCTTCACCCCGAACTGGGGCGCGCTGTTCGACCCCAAGGTGTGGCTGGCCGCCTTCGCGCAGATCTTCTACTCCCTGTCCGTCGGATTCGGCATCATGCTGACCTACGCCTCCTACCTCAAGCCCAAGTCGAACCTGACGGGCACCGCCCTGGTCGCCGGCTTCGCGAACTCTTCCTTCGAGATCCTCGCGGGCATCGGCGTCTTCAGCGCCGTCGGCTTCATGGCCCACCAGGGCGGTGTGAGCGTCTCCGAGGTCGAGGGCCTGTCCGGCCCGATCCTGTCCTTCGTGACCTTCCCGAAGATCATCTCGATGATGCCGGGCGGTCCGATCTTCGGCGTCCTCTTCTTCTCGTCGCTGGTCCTGGCCGGCGTGACCTCGCTGCTGTCCCTGCTCCAGGTTGTCTCCGGCGGCCTGCAGGACAAGTTCGGCTGGTCGCCCGCCCGCTCGGCTCTCGTCCTGGGCGTCCCCGCGACCGTCGTTTCCCTGGCGCTCTTCGGTACCCGCTCGGGCCTGAACAACCTCGACATTGTTGACAACTTCATCAACTCGGTCGGCGTCGTGTCTTCGGCGATCATGTTTGCCGTCCTGTGTGCGGTGACCGGCCCGCGCCTCGGCGTCCTGCGCGCCCACATCAACTCGGTGTCCAGCGTGAAGGTCCCCTGGCTCTGGGAGCCTCTCGTTGGCATTGTTATCCCGATCGTCCTCTTCGTCATGATGGCGATGTCGATCGTGAAGATCCTGACGAATGGCTACGAGACGTACCCGACGAGTTACGTGCTGATCTTCGGCTGGGGTTCCGTGGCGGTCGCGGTCATCGCGTCTCTGATTTTCACTCTCATCCCGTGGAAGCACCGCCCGGTGGACGCCCAGGCGACGGTCGCTCAGATTCTCGCTGACGACGCCGAAGATATCGCTTCGATTGAAGGAGGCGCCAAGTGACCGCTCCCGCTATCGCTCTGATGATCCTGACGATCCTGCTCGTGTGGGGTGGCCTCGTCGCCTCCGTCGTGCTGTTGCAGGTCCTCTCGGTGCCTACCGATGAGGAGACCGAGGCCGCGCAGCGCGCTATCGAAGCCTTCGAAGCCTTCGAAGCTGCGAAGCAGTAGGGTGGCATCGTGAAGCTCGTTGCCTTTGATCTCGATGACACTCTTGCCCCCTCGAAGTCGCCGCTGCCGCCCGAGATGGATGTGGCGCTGCGCTCGTTGCTCGATCACGTGGAGGTGTGCATCATCTCCGGTGGCCAGATGGGCCAGTTCCGCACGCAGGTGCTGGACAACCTGAATGCCTCGGATGAGAGCTCTCGCGCCTGCACCTGATGCCCACCTGCGGCACGCGCTACTACCGCTTTGAGGGCGGGGCGTGGGTCGAGCGTTACGCGCACGACCTGGACCCCGTGGTCGCCGCTCGCGTTATCGACTCCCTGGAGCGTCACGCTCGTGAGCTTGGCCTGTGGGAGGAGAACCCGTGGGGCAATATCATCGAGGACCGTGGCTCCCAGATCACCTTCTCGGCGCTTGGCCAGGAGGCACCGCTGGACGCGAAGCGCGCCTGGGATCCCGATGGGACCAAGAAGGCAGCCCTGCGCGACGCCGTGCAGCCCGACGTTCCCGAGCTAGATGTGCGCGGGGGCGGGTCGACCTCGGTTGACATCACGACGCGCGGCATCGACAAGGCCTACGGCATGGGCAAGCTCGTCGAGGAGACGGGGATCCCCGCCTCCGAGATGCTCTTCATTGGGGACCGCCTGGATCCCGAGGGTAACGACTATCCCGTCAAGGCCGCCGGCTACGCGACGCGTGCCGTGTCGGGCTGGGAGGAGTGCGTCGAGGTCATCCGTGAGCTCGTCGAGACTCTGAGCTGACGCTCATATTCAATCGGCACGAGGCCGGGGCTGGGTTTCCAGCTCCGGCCTCGTTTCGTTGCGGGCCGCGTACGGTGGCGCTCGCGTGCCTAGAGGCTCCGATGCCCCGCGTGGCCCAGAAGACCACCGCGGAGGCGGCCGCGACGTTGAGGGAATCGACGCCGTGGTCCATGGGGATCTTGACGGTATAGTCCGATGCCGCGATCGTGCGACGGCCCAGGCCGTCGCCTTCGGTGCCCATGACCATCGCCAGGCGGGCGTCCGGGGCCTGGAGGGCGGGGAGGGCGGCGAAGTCGTCGAGGGACACGGAATCGTCGGAGAGAGCCAGGGACGCGACCGTAAACCCGGCGCGCTGGAGGGCCGCGATGTCACCGGGCCAGGACTCCAGGCGCGTCCACGGCACCTGGAAAACCGTCCCCATGGACACGCGTACCGAGCGCCGATACAGCGGGTCCGCGCACTGCGGGGTCACGAGGACCGCGTCCACGCCGAGCGCCGCCGCGCTGCGGAAGGCCGCGCCCACGTTCGTGTGGTCGACCAGGTTTTCCAGGACGACGACGCGGCGTGCGGGCTCCCCGCCGCGCGCCGTGGCCAGCAGCTCGTCGAGCGTGGGCAGCACCGGGCGCTGCATGGCGGCCAGTGCGCCGCGATGCAGGTGGAAGCCCGTCATCTGTTCCAGGACGTCCTCGTCTGCCACGAAGACCGGCAGCTCCGCGCCGTCGGCGGCCCCGGTCGCCCCCTCGATGAGGGGCGTGAGGGACTCCAGCCATCGGCTCGACATGAGGAAGGACCGAGGGTTGTGGCCCGCGCGCAGGGCGCGCTCAATGACGTTGGCCGACTCGGCCATGTACAGGCCGCGCTCCGGCTCGATCTTGGAGCGCAGGCGCACGTCCTTGAGGCGCGTGTAGTCCTCCAGGCGCGGATCCGCGGACAGATCGGCGCCGGTCAGCTCAATGATCACGGCTCTCCTCAGGCATGCTGGAGGGCGCGGGAGACCTCGCCCGGCCAGGACGGGCCCTCGAAGATGAAAGCGGAGAAGGCCTCGACCAGGTCCGCGCCCGCGCCGATCATGCGCAGCGCGTCCTCGGGCGACGAGATGCCACCCGTGCCGATGAGAATCTGGTCGTCGTCAAGATGACGTGCCACCAGGGAGACGACCTCCAGCGCACGGGGCAGCAGGGGAGCGCCCGAGACGCCGCCCTCACCCAGGTCGTGGTTGATCGTCGTGTTCGTGGCGACGACACCGGTCAGGCCCAGCTCCTTCGTCAGCTCGACGACGGCGACGATGTCCTCGTCGGCCAGGTCGGGAGCGATCTTGACGAACAGAGGCATCACGCGGTCGGGGGCCCCGGCCTCGCACCCGCGACGGGCGGCCTGGAGGATCGGGCGCAGGTGATCGACGGACTGCAGGTCACGCAGGCCCGGCGTGTTGGGAGAGGAGACGTTCACGACGACGAAGTCGACCCAGTGGGCCAGCGTCTTCGCGCAGTACTCGTAGTCGGCGGGCGCGTTCTCTTCGGAGGTCACCTTGTTCTTGCCGATGTTCGCGCCCACGATGGCGGCGCGGCCCGCGTGGGTGGAGCGCAGCTCGCGCAGCTTGTCGGCGGCCGCGTCCGCGCCCGCGTTGTTGAAGCCCATGCGGTTGCGCAGGCCCCGTTCCTCCATGAGGCGCCATAGGCGCGGCGCTTCGTTGCCCGGCTGCGGGCGCGGCGTCACGGTGCCGATCTCGACGAAGGCATAGCCCAGGGCGCTCATGCCCAGGACGGCCTCGGCGTCTTTGTCCATGCCGGCGGCCAGGCCCAGTCGAGAGGGCAGGGTGCGGTGGCCGAGGGTGAGGGGGACTTCGGCGCCGCCGACGGTGCGTGTCGGCGTGCGCAGGGGATCCATGTAGCCCAGGGTGGCCCGCATGAGTCCCCGCGTGAGAGCGCAGCGCCCTGCGAGGGAGATCGCACCCAGGCCCAGGTGGTGTGCCTGCTCCGGGTCAGAACGCGAAATGAAGTGTCGGAATGTCCAGTTGTACGCGCGTCGGATCATAGATCCTAGGGTAGTTGATTAGTCCCACCATGCCCACCACCAGCGCGTGGCTGTTGCGTCTCGGGTGAGGATGCGCATCTCGTCGGGTGGGATGGCGTCGTCGCCCAGCCCAAGGACCTGAGCGAGGGCCAGCCAGTGTTCATACGCTGGACAGGAGGAGTCGTCGATGGGGCGTCCCGTGTGTGCGATGATCGCCGACTCGGGCACGCACACGGTGTCGATGCTGACGCGCTCGTCCCAGCGGGGAGCGCGGATGACATATCCTTCGAGCGTGAGACCGTCGATGCGGGTGGCGGCGCGCAGCAGGTCGGCGATGCGCGGCGCGTTGTTTTGCCGGTCGCTACGGGCGAGCGGAGGCAGGAGCGTGCGCAGCCTGCGCGCGTCTGCGCCCGACAGGTCGGCGAATCTGGCGTAGTCGCCCGTGTCCCAGCCCTCGCAGATGTAGGGGGAGAGCAGCGCGGTGACGTGGCGGTCATCGAGCCAGTGCATGGGCCCGTACATGCCCTCGCGCACGGGGCCCTCCTCGGTGGGGTCCTCACTGCACGAGCAGGTCGCGGGGCTGGGCTCGGCCGAGGCCGTGGTGTCGAGCGCGGGGGAGACATCCTCGGTGTGCGCGGACCCACGGGGGACCCGAGCGGACGAGGCCGTGGCCAGCGCAGCGGTATCGGGGATCCAATCGGGCGGATCGGCCTCGTCGACTGAGGTGGCCGACACCGACACCGGCACCCCCTCATCGTCATCGATGCGAACATGGGAGGTGGCGGTGAGAGTGACTGAGACGTGCATGGCGATGTCCTTCCGTGTGGCGCGGCGGTTGTGCAGCGCCCCTCCAGGATCACGCCACGACAGCTCGCGACGCCAGCCCCGCGCGGGCCCCTGTGGATAGGGGCACGACACGCCGGGGGCCTGTGGATAGAAACGATACGGTCCCACGCCCTGTGGATGGGCATGGGACCGTGAGCGTAGGCGAGGCCGGTGTTACTTCGGGAACTCGCCGCGATCCACCTGCGGGCGCGGGGAGCGCCAGCGGCGCGGCATGATCATGCGCGAGAATGTGTAGTAGCCGGTGCCGCGCGGGATCTCATCGCGGGGGGTGTTCCTGCGTGAAGGCGGCCTTGATTTTACGCCACACGAGCATGGCCTCGACGCCGGTGACGATGAAGGAGCCGTACATGAGGAGCGTGGAGCCGTAGAGGATGTAGACCTGTGTCTGCTCGGGGATCTTGTTACCAAAGAGCGAGAGGATCATGATGAGGATGATGGAGGCCAACATGACGAGGAGAACCCACTCGGAGAACGAGCGGCGGGCATCGACGTAGTCGCGCACAAAGCGGCGTGCGCGTCCCTTGTCGCGCATGGGCAGATGCTTCTCATCACCCGTTACCAGGGCGCGCTGTTCGGCTTCCCAGCGGGCGTTGCGCGCCGCCCTCGCTGCCCGCTTTGCTTCCTTGCGGTCGGCGGGCACCAGGGGGCGGATACGAGCGGCCTCGGCCTGCTTGCGCTTCGGCGTGGGGCGACCTTTTTTTGCCGCCGGGCGTGGTCGAGACAGGCTCAACGGTCGTCGAGGTCTCGTCGCTATTGTTCTTGCTTCGTCCAAACACGCTCCCAGGCTAGCGGAAAGGGCACCCGCCGTGCACTTTCATGGTCTACCCTGGGCGTATGGCTGATACTTCACACGAATTGTCGATGTCCGTTCTGAGGGAGCGCCTCGAGGCCGCTTTCCCGTCCCTGCTCGATGAGCTCACCCAGCTGGTCGCGATTCCGTCGGTGTCGTCGGACCCGGCGCACGCCGCCGACCTGGAGCGCAGCGCCGAGCACCTGCGCGAGCGTTTCGAGGCCCTGGGCCTGGAGGCGAAGGTCCTCAGTGAGAAGGCCACCGATGGCACGCAGGGCAAGCCCGCCGTCGTGGCTCATACTCCCCGTATTGAGGGCGCGCCGACCGTCCTCCTGTACGCCCACCACGACGTCCAGCCCGTGGGCGAGCTGGACCGCTGGAGCATGGACCCCTACAAGGCCGAGGTACGCGGCGATCGCATCTACGGTCGCGGCTCCTCCGATGACGGCGCCGGGCGTGGTCGTCCACCTGGGCTCGCTGTCGATCCTGGGCGCTGACCTGCCCGTCAACGTCGTTATCTTCATCGAGGGCGAGGAAGAGATCGGATCCCCGTCCTTCACGGCCTTCCTGGACGCGCACCGCGACGAGCTGGCGGCCGACGTCATCATCGTGACGGATTCGTCGAACTGGAAGGTCGGCGAGCCTGCGGTGACGACGACGCTGCGCGGCAACGCGATCGTGACCGTTGACGTGACGGTCGCCGATCATGCGGTCCACTCGGGCGCGTTTGGCGGTCCGCTGTTGGATTCTGTGGCGATCTCCTCGATGCTCATTGCGTCGCTGTTCGACGATGCGGGCGACGTGGCAGTACCGGGCCTGGGCGGCTCGGACCGCGCGGACGTGGATTGGCCGGAGGCCGAGCTGCGCGAGGCCGCCGGCATGGTCGAGGGCCTCCAGCTGGCCGGCTCGGGCGACATCGCCGCCCGCATGTGGACCAAGCCCTCGATTTCCGTCATCGGCTTCGATGCGCGTCCCGTCTCTAACGCGTCGAACACGATTGCCCCGCACACGCGCTTCCGCCTGTCGATGCGCACGGTGCCGGGTGTGGACCCGACCGAGGCGCAGGCCAAGCTGGTCGACTACCTGCTCGCCAACGTGCCTTTCGGCGCGCATGTTGAGGTGACGTGCGAGGACGCGGGAGCGGGCTACCAGGCCGACATGGACTCCCCGGTCACGAAGACTCTGCACGAGTGCCTGACCGAGGCCTGGGGCGTGCCCTCTGTCAACATCGGCGTGGGCGGCTCGATTCCTTTCATCTCCGACTTCCAGCGTATCTTCCCCGGCGCGCAGGTCGTCGTCACGGGCGTGGAGGATCCGCTGACGAACGCGCACTCGGAGGACGAGTCGCAGTCGATCCCGGACCTGAAGGCAGCGATTCTCGCGGAGGCGCTGCTGCTGACCCGCCTGGCCTCCCTGTGAGGCGAGTCGTCGTAGCCGGTCGGTGGGATGGGGCCAGCCCCCTCCTGCCGACCGGCGCCGCGTTGGAAGAGATCAGCCGGGGCGTACGCGCCGGCTGCGAGGGTGCCGATGTGGCGCTCCTTCCCTTCGGGTCGGGTCCCACCTTCGACGAGGCCGTGGCCGCCTCGCGCGCCCAGGCCTCGTTCGTGCGCGTCCCGACCGACGCCCGCTCGACCCGCGGCGCGGGCGAGCGCGTGGCGCAGGCGCTGGGCCAGCGCATGGTCGTCGTCGAGGGCGGCCACAATGCCTCCCCGGATTGCGGGCTGGGCTTCCTGGCCGGACTGGTCGGGGTGCCCGACTCCCAGGTCGTCGGCGAGGGGCTACCCGAGGCGCTCACGCGCGCCGAAGAGCTGGTCGCGGCCAGTGGCACGGACCTGGTGTGCGCGGCCTCGACGCCGCGCCCCCTGCTGGGACTCGACTCGGTCCTGGCGGTCGCCCCCGACCTTGAGCCCATTGAGGAACAGGACACAGCCATGACGGGGCTGCTCACCGGGGCCTTCGCCCACCGCCCAGCGCGCCGCCGCGCGCTCCTGGCCGGAACAGACACCCATCCCGCGCGCGGATACGGCTCCGGTGCCGCAGGTGGCGTCGGCGCGATCATCGCCGCCAGCGGCGGGCGCATCGTGCCCACGGGTCAGCTCCTTACCGACCTTCTCGACCTCGACGAGGCGCTCAAAACCGCGAATCTATTGATCATCGCCGAGCCCGAGCTGGCCTCGCCGCTGCTGGCCACTTCGACGCTGGACTGCCTGACCAGCGCGGCCGAGCAACTCGCCCTGCCGGTTGTCGCCCTCACGACGCGCTCGAGTCTGTCGCGCTACGAGCGCGCCCAGTGGGGACTGCACGGCGTCTTCGAGACGGAGGCCTGCGTCACGCTCGAGGATGCCGGGCGGCGTATCGCGCGCACCTGGTTACGCTGAGCGCGCATCCCAGCTCTCGCGCGCGGCGGGGCCGGGGGAGTAGTGTGTCAAGCGCATACGTCTATTTTTCACCGTTAGGAGCACCATGTCCGAGTCCGCAACTCAGGCTCCCACCCACGAGGTCATCCTCACCGACGTCGCTGCCGCGAAGGTCAAGAGCCTCCTTGAACAGGAGGGACGCGACGACCTGCGCCTGCGCATCGCCGTGCAGCCCGGCGGTTGCTCGGGGCTGATCTACCAGCTCTACTTCGATGACCGCACGCTCGACGGGGATGCCATCCGTTCCTTCGATGGCGTCGAGGTCGTCGTCGACCGCATGAGCGTTCCCTACCTGAGCGGTGCCACGATCGACTTCGCCGACACCATCGAGCGTCAGGGCTTCACGATCGACAACCCGAACGCCCAGAACACCTGCGCCTGCGGCGAATCCTTCCACTGAGCCGAAAGAGACTCCACCCATGATGTCTTCTCTGCGCCGTTTCGGCGCCCTCGCCGGCGTGGCCGCCCTGGCCCTCGGCCTGTCCGCCTGTACCGACCTGACGTCGACCACCGCCACCTCCTCCGCGGGCGTGGCCGCCACCGAGATCGACTACTCCGCCTGCGCGACCGATGATTCCGCGGATCAGTCCGCGAACGTGGATCGCACCGGCACGGGCAACTTCCCCGCCGTCTCCGGCGAGGACACCCCCGTGATCGCTGCGGGTAAGGGCGCCGAACCCACCAATAAGGTCCTGGTCAAGACCCTCAAGCAGGGCGACGGAACGCTCGTGTGCCCCGGCGCGAAGGTCAAGGTCAACTACGTTGGCGCGCTCTGGAACGGCACCGTCTTCGATTCGTCCTACCAGAAGGGTCAGCCCATCGAGTTCTCCCTCGCGCAGGTCGTGAAGGGTTGGGGCTACGGCCTGGCGCACGCCCACGTGGGCGACCGCGTCGAGCTGGTCATCCCCGCCTCCCTCGGATACGGAGCTCAAGGTAACCCCTCGATCCCCCGAACTCGACGCTGGTGTTCGTCGTCGATATCCTGGGCGCGAGCACGCAGAACCTTGCGGATGAGTCCATCCTGACCGGTGCGACCGCGACCGGTGAGGAGCTGCCCGCGGGCATCACCGTGACCGGGGAGCCCGGTTCCGAGCCGACCCTGACGATCGACGAGTGTGACGCCCCCCACCGAGAAGAAGACCTACACGATCTACAAGGGTGCCGAGCGAGGAACTGACCGCGGACCAGTCGGTCCTGTACAAGTTCACGCTGGGTGCTTTCGGCGCCAACGGACAGACCCAGTCCTCGTGGTCGCAGCCAGCTCCGATCGAGGCGTCGGTGGCCCGCGTTGAACTCGCTGGTTACACCGTCGGTTCGCGCATCGTCATCGTCGAGCCCGATCAGAACGCACCCGCTCAGTCCGGTGCGTCCGCCGGGGTCAGCGTCGCCGTCGTCGACATCGTCGGCACGGCCTCGATGCAGTAAGCGCCCCGCGCCACGCTCTTCGCATGTGGGCGGCTCCCAGTGGGGGAGCCGCCCACATGCCGTTAGAATGGGGCCATCGCGTCTTCCACGCCACATACGCAAGGAGAACTTCCATGAGTGAAGAAACCGTCCGCATCCTGGTCTTCAGCGACGACAAGGACAAGCGCGCCGCCGTTATTAACGGCGTCGGTGTGCGTGCTTCCAAGGACACGCCCCGCATCGAATGGGTGGAAACAGCCACCGGCTTCGGCGTGCGCGACGCGTTTGACCAGCAGGATTTTGCGGCACTCATCCTCGACGCCGAGACGAAGAAGGAGGGCGGCATGTCGGTCGCCCAGGACCTTCAAGAGACCCGCGAGGACGTTCCCCCGATCATCTTCCTGACCGCCCGCGCGCAGGACGAATGGCTGGCCACCTGGGCCGGCGCAGCCGCCACGGTCTCGGATCCGATCGACCCGATCATCCTTCAGGAGACGGTCGCCGACGTGCTGCGTGGAGCTGCCCGATGAGCCACCGGGACTGGGCCCCGATCATCGCCACCCTGATCGCCGGTGAAGTGCTGGACTACGACCAGTCGTACTGGCTCATGGACCAGGTCATGAGCGGCGAGCTCGGCGAGGCTCGCCTGGCCTCCTTCCTTACCGCCATGGCGATCAAGGGCACCACGGTCGAGGAGATTCACGGCCTGGCCGACGGCATGCAGGATCACGCGGCCAGCGTCGACCTGCCCAGCCGCGCTCTCGACATCGTCGGCACCGGCGGAGACGGCTACAAGACCGTCAACATCTCGACCATGTCCGCGATTGTCGCGGCATCGATGGGTATTCCCCTGGTCAAGCACGGCAACCGTGCCTCCACCTCGAAGTCCGGTTCCGCGGACGTCATCGAGGCCCTCGGCGTCAACCTGGACGTGGAGCCAGCCGATCTGCGCCGCATCTTCGACCAGGTCGGTATCGCCTTCCTGTTCGCTAACAAGATGCACCCGTCGATGCGTTTCGCTGCCCCCGTGCGCCGCGCGCTCGGCTTCCCGACGGCCTTCAACGTGCTGGGACCGCTGACCAACCCCGCGAAGGTGCAGGCCTGCGCGATCGGTGCGGCCAAGGAAGAAAACGCGCGTCTCATGGCCGGCGTGTACGCCTCCCGTGGCCTGTCCGCCCTGGTCCTGCGCGGCGCGACCACCGGCCTGGACGAACTGACCACCGCCGATTCGAATCAGATCTGGATCGTCTCGGGTGGGCAGGTGAGCGAGGTTGCCTTCGACGCCCGTGAGTCCCTGGGCATGGCCTCCTCCTCGATCGAGGACCTGGCAGGCGGCGAGGCCGCCGACAACGCCGCCGTGGCCCGCGAGGTCCTGGCTGGCGGTGGATCCAGCGCCGTGCGCGACGCGGTGACCCTCAACGTGGGTGCGGGCATCCTGGCCTGGGAGGGCCTGGACCACCCGTTGTCTGCGGATACTTTCGAGGCGCGCATGCGCGACGCGGTCGGGCGGGCTCAAACGGCCCTGGCCGACGGCGCAGGAGCGCGCCTGGTTGAACGCTGGGCGCAGGCCTCCAACAGCTGACATGCGGCGCGCTCAGGCGCGCAAGCGATCATACGGATGGGCGGTTGCCTGAGCCAGGAGCTCACGCAGCCGCCCGTCGCGCAGTGGGCTCATCGTGGGCTGAGCCCACGGCAGAGGAGAATCCCACTCGATCAGGCGCGTACCCGCCTCGCTCAGCTGCGCGCAGATAAGAGCCGTCTCGGCCCACGATGCGGCCTTCGCGGCCTGCCCGTCGACGGTCAGCGGCTCCGTCGCGCTCGCCACCTCGATCCACGCGGTGGGATCGGTGTGCGGGGGGAACCACAAGCGAGCTGAGATAGCGCCCGTAGGACGCCACGTGCACGAGCCAGCCGGGCTCGCCGCCGTCCCTGCGCGTGCCCCACACGATGCGCGCAGCGGACAGGACCGGGCGCATCGTCGTTCGCTCAACCCCCGCCATGTAGGCGGCGAGCTCGTCGCGCGCTCGCGCTGCGGGCTCGAAGAGCCCCTGAGCGGCAAGGCGCGCCATGACGGCGGTGAGCGCGTCGGGAACGGTGAGCGAGGACGCAGCCACGGCCTCGTCGATGAGGTCGGCGCTCTGCGTCCCGGTTGCCTCTGCAACAACCCGGCCGATCGCGTTCGCGGCTCGCGTGGCGTGCGCCCGCGTGCCAAAGGGGCCCAGCGCGCGGGGCAGATCCGCCAGGCTCACGGAGGGGACAACCACCGCCCGGTTGCCCTCGCGCACCACCCAGTGCTGGTTGGCCTGGCGCCTGGATGCAGAGTTGTACGGGGGAGCCAGGGTCGCGATGTCGCGCAGCTCGCGCACGCGCGCCTCCAGCACGGAGGCGGTGGGGAAATGGCGCACTCCCGAGGAGAGGGAGACCATGCGCTGGACTTTCGTGCGCTTCTCGGCGCGCGTGTAGTAGCTGCCCACGCGCGAGCGCAGGGACGAGGCCGACCCGACGTAGAGCGCATCGCCCGCGGCATCAACGAAGTGATAGACGCCGGGGAAGTCGGCAGCGTCGCAACGAAGTCGGGGGTGGCTGGCCTGCGCGAGGGGGCTGCGTCGCTGAGCGCGATCAGGTCTTCGACGTCGGTGGCCCCCGCCGAGGACAGGAGAGCGACGAAGCCGAGCAAGACCTCGGCCGTGGCGCGCGCGTCCCCTCGCGCACGGTGCTCCGGAGTGGTCGACGTGCCGAAATACGAGGCGATCGTGCCCAGCTTGTGATTGCGCACGAGCGGGCGCGGCAGGGCCAGGCGGGCCAGCGCCAACGTGTCCACGACGCGCACGCGAGGCCAGGGACGCTGGCAGGCGCGCGCGGCGCGGCGCAAGAAACCCACGTCGAAGGAAGCATTGTGCGCGACGAGCACCGGCGCCTCCTCGCCCTCAAGACCGGCCCACTCGATGAAGCGCTCCAGGACCGGGCCGATCGGGTCGGCGTCCTCGACCATCGCGGGCGTGATGCCCGTCAGCGACGTGATGAACGGAGGGATCGGCTGGAGCGGGCGAACCAGCGACGAAAACTCGTCGGCAACGCGCCCGCCTCTCACCCGAACCGCACCAATCTCCGTGATCTCAGCGCCTGCCCCCAGGCCCGTCGTCTCCAGGTCGACAACCACCCAGTGCCCGCCCGAGGCCGGGGTGCCGACAGCATCCAAGCTCAGCTGCAGTTCGGGTCTCGCACTACGAGACAATGTGTCAGAAACGAGCTCGCGAGCATAGCGTTTGTCAGACTCCACGGGCGCGATGCTTTCTGAACAATTGCGCACGTGAGTCTCTTTCGTCATAGAGTTGATACTAATTCGAACGCGCGCCCGCGCGCCCGCTGACAACCGAGGAGTCACAGTGGCGTTCTATCAGGCACTCAAAGCGACCGGTAGCCCCATCCTGAAGGCTGCGTACCATCCCTGGATTCGCGGCAAGGAGAACATCCCCGCCGAAGGCCCGGCGATCCTGGCCTCCAACCACAACGCCGTGTGGGACTCCGTGTTCCTGCCGATGATGCTCGACCGCGAAGTCGTCTTCATGGGCAAGGCCGACTACTTCACCGGCACGGGCGTGAAGGGCTGGATGACCAAGGAATTCATGCGCGCCGTCGGCACCATCCCCGTGGATCGCACCGGCGGACGCGCCTCCGAGAGCGCGCTCAACGCCGGCCTGAAGCGCCTGCGCTCGGGCGAGCTCTTCGGCATCTACCCCGAGGGCACGCGCAGCCCCGACGGCCGCCTGTACCGAGGCAAAACCGGCGTGGCCCGCCTGGCGCTCCTGTCCGGCGCCCCCGTCATCCCCGTCGCCATGATCGGCACGCACACCGCCCAGCCGATCGGGCAGAGGATTCCCTCGCGCACCAACATCGGCATGGTCATCGGCGAGCCCCTCGACTTCTCGCGCTACCGCGGCCTGGACAGGGACCGCTACGTCCTGCGCGCCATCACCGACGAGATCATGTACAACCTGATGCTCCTGTCGGGCCAGGAATACGTCGACCTGTACGCCGCCGACGTGAAGGCACAGCTCGCCGCCGAGGGCGCGTTCGAGGGCCCGGTTCCCTCCAACGGTCGCCCCGCGCCCGGCGGACGCACCGCACCCGACGTCCCCGTGCCGACCGCCCCCGAAGAAGAACCGTCGGAGGAGGGGAACAAGGAGGATTCCTCCAAGTAATCGCCTCTCGCGGGACGATGCTTCAGCATCGTTCCGTGGGACGGGCGTCCTTGGCGCAACGAAGGATCGCGCGGGTAGAATGGTCATGCCCTGCGCTCACGCGCGGGCCCGTACCTAACCAACCTGAGAAAGGTGACATTCATGTCGGTCCGTCGTGTTGCCCTGCTGACCGCAGGTGGCTTCGCCCCGTGCCTGTCCTCCGCCGTCGGTGGACTCATCGAGCGCTACAACGAGATTGATCCCTCCGTCGAGATCATCGCCTACCAGAACGGCTACCACGGCCTGCTCACCGGCAACTACGTGCTGGTGGACGAGGAGGCGCGTAAGCACGCTGCCGTCCTCCACCGCTACGGTGGCTCGCCGATCGGCAACTCCCGCGTCAAGCTGACGAACAAGAAGAACCTGGTCGAGCGCGGCCTCGTCGCCGAGGATGAGGATCCGCTGCAGAAGGCTGCCGAGCAGCTGCGCACTGACGGCGTCGATGTCCTGCATACCATCGGTGGCGACGACACCAACACGACGGCTGCCGACCTGGCCGCCTACCTGGAGGAGCACGACTACCACCTGACCGTCGTGGGCCTGCCCAAGACCATCGACAACGACGTGGTGCCGATCCGCCAGTCCCTGGGCGCATGGACCGCCGCTGAAGAGGTGTCGGAGTACTCCCAGAACGTCATCGGCGAGCACCGCTCCAACCCCCGCATGCTCATCATCCACGAGATCATGGGCCGCCACTGCGGGTGGCTGACCGCCGCCGGTTCGCAGCGCTACCACGAGTGGCTCAAGACCCAGGAGTGGGTGCCCTCGATCGGCCTGTCGAAGGAGCGTTGGGACATCCACGCCATCTTCCTGCCCGAGATGAAGATCGACCTGGACGCCGAGGCCAAGCGCCTCAAGGCGATCATGGACGAGCAGGGCAACGTCAACATCTTCCTGTCCGAGGGCGCTGGCGTCCCCGAGATCATCGCGGAGATCGAGGCTGCCGGTGGCGAGGTCCAGCGTGACCCCTTCGGCCACGTCAAGCTCGACACGATCAACCCCGGCCAGTGGTTCGCTAAGCAGTTCGCCGAGAAGATCGACGCCGAGAAGGTCATGGTTCAGAAGTCCGGCTACTTCGCGTTCCTCGCGCGCCAACGCCGACGACCTGCGTCTCATCAAGTCGATGACCGACCTGGCAGTCGAGTGCGCGTTCAAGGGCGAGTCCGGCGTCATCGGTCACGACGAAGAGGACAACGATCGTCTGAAGGCCATCCCGTTCCCGCGCATCGCGGGCGGCAAGCCCTTCGACATCTCGGCTCCGTGGTTCCTCGAGATGATGGCCGAAATCGGCCAGAGCGTCGAGCTCGGCTGGCGAGTGAGTCGCTTCGCGTGATTCCTTCGATCACTCCCGGACGCGGCGGCGAGCCTGTGCGTAAGCCTCGCTCCCGCCGCGTCCCCGAGCGTCTGTGGTCGCCCGAGTCCGGGGAGCGCGCTCCCTGGGACACGTGGCGCGGCCTGGACGCTGCCCAACAACCCTCGTATGCGGATGCCGAGTCCGTAGCCGAGGTGACGGCTCAGCTGCGCCGTCAGCCGCCCCTCGTGTTCGCGGGCGAGGTCGATGACCTACGCACGTGGATGGGTGCGGCGTCGCGTGGCGAGGCCTTCGTGCTGATGGGCGGAGACTGCGCCGAGACTTTCGCCGAGGCCACTGCCGATCACGTGCGTCTGAAGATCCAGACGCTGCTGCAGATGGCCGTGGTCTTGACCTACGGCGCGTCCCTGCCGGTCATCAAGGTCGGCCGCATCGCCGGACAGTACGCCAAGCCTCGTTCCTCCGACCTGGAGACGCGCGACGGCCTGACGCTGCCGAGCTACCGCGGCGACGCGGTGAACTCCTTTGAGTTCACCCCGGAGGCGCGTGAGCCCGACCCGCAGCGCCTCCTGTCCCTGTATAACCATGCGGCGTCGACGCTGAACTGATCCGCGCTTTCACGAAGGGCGGCTATGCGGATCTGCGGCAGGTACACCGGTGGAACCAGGGCTTCATGTCGAATCCGGCGTACGCGCGCTACGAGTCGCTGGCCGAAGACATCCACCGTGCGATCAAGTTCATGGGTGCCGCCGGCGTCGACTTCGAGACGCTGCGTGACGTGGACCTGTATTCGTCGCACGAGGCCCTGCTCCTGGAGTATGAGTCCGCGATGACGCGCATCGATTCGCGCACGGGCGAGCCCTACAACACGTCCGCTCACTTCCTGTGGGCGGGGGAGCGCACGCGCGAGGAGGAGGGCGCTCACATCGAGCTGCTGTCTCGCGTGCGTAACCCGATTGGGGTCAAGCTTGGTCCGTCCACGACGCGCGACCAGATGCTCTCGCTCATCGACCGGCTGAACCCGGACGGTGAGGATGGGCGCCTGTCCTTCATCACGCGCATGGGTGCGGGGCGCATCCGCGAGGCGCTGCCTCCGCTGCTTGAGGCCGCGCGCGAGGATGGCCGTCCGATCACGTGGATGACGGACCCGATGCACGGCAACACGATCACGTCCTCGACCGGCTACAAGACGCGCCGCTTTGAGACGGTCATGGACGAGGTCCGCGGCTTCTTCGAGGCGCACGAGGCCTCGGGCACGGTTCCCGGTGGCCTGCACGTGGAGCTCACGGGCGACGACGTGACCGAGGTGATCGGCGGGTCCGAACGCATCGACGAACAGTCGCTGCGCGACCGCTACGAGACCCTCGTCGATCCGCGCCTGAATCACCAGCAGAGCCTGGAGATGGCCTTCCAGGTCGCCCAGTATCTGGCGAAGGGCTCCTCTCACGTGGAGTGAGCCCGGGGCACGTGACGACATCCCGGCCTCGTTCGTAATGGACGAGGCCGGGATGTCGTTTGTGCTAGCGGCGGCGTGAGCATCAGACACATGCCAGCGGCGGGCGGGGTGTGCCCGGCGGACCACGGTGCCGATGTGGGGCTGGAGGACATGTTGTGGTACCCGGGCTCGTCCCGCTGTTGGATGGCATGTTCGGCCCGATGGGTGGATACCTGGGCCCTTGGATGCGCACGTTAACCCTATGGGTGGAGTGTGGGCGGGGTGCCCATGCTCCACGTGTCGGGTCCAGCTGCGCATGAAAGGGTTAGTGCGACCACCTGTCGGGCCCAGGTGACAGAGACATTGTGAAGTCCCGGGTTTTGTGGAGTGGCGTTGAGGCCGCTTCTGGTTGAGCTGCGGCGGGCCTGGGGTGGTCTTGTCGTGCCTGTGTTCACTTCCCGCTTCCGCGTTTGTGCTTGTTGTCTATGGCGGTGCACCCGATCCGTAGGCATTGCACCTCTTCTGATCGGGTGCGTTGGTGCTGATCGGGTGCGTTGCTCGCTTGCTTGTGGCTGCCGTGGTGGCTGGCCTGGCGCTGGGTGGCCGTGGATTCCTGCGTGGCTGGCGTGCCGCTGAGCGGAGCGGCTCGGGCGATTTGGGCCATTCGGCGGGGCCGACGTTCGCGCACCAATACGCCAAAAAGCCGCCCTGCCAGCGACGCGTCGTGTCCTGACACCGGCGGATTCTCCCGCCTGCTGCGCTCCCTTGCGATGCCCCTCGTGCGACGCTGCGGGGGAGGCGGGCATAGCAGCGGGGCGGGACCCCGAAGGATCCCGCCCCGGCAGGGTACACGCCGGGCCGTCACACGATGGACATGGTGACGGTTGAGCCCTTCTTGATCTTGGAGCCACCGGCCGGGTCGGTCGAGCGCACGGTGTCGAAGAAGCCGCCGAGGATCAGCTCTTCCTGGACGGTGAATCCGGCGTTTTCGAGCTTGGTGCGCGCATCCTGGCGCTGGAGTCCGACGACGTCGGGCACGGCGACCGTCTCGGGGCCCTTGGACACGGTGTAGGCGACGGAGTCGCCGCGATACAGGGTCGAGCCCTCTCGGGTCTGCTGGGAGATGACCTGGCCCTCGGCGACCGTGTCGGAGTAGGCCTCGCTCGGAGCGGCCACGAGACCCAGCGCCTCGATGGAGCTCTTGGCCGCGGAGGAGCTCTGACCCGCCACGCTCGGGACGGTTAGCGGTTCGCGCCCCTTGGACAGGACGACGTCGACGGTCGAGTCGTGGGCCAGTGAGGTGCCCGCGGCCACGGACTGCGAGATGACCTGGCCTTGGGCAACGTCCTCGGAGTAGGCGTCGGTAATCGCTCCGATGGCCAGGCCGGCGTCGCTCAGGGCGCGAGAGGCCATATCCTGGGTGCTGCCGACCAGGTTGGGAACCTCTTTCATGTCGATACCCTTGGACACGTAGAGGAGCACGGAGGCACGCTTGTGGACCGCACCGCCCCCGTCCGGGTCGGAGTGGGTGATGAAGCCGGATTGGACATCGTCGGAGAATTCCTCCTCGACCTGGGAGGCCAGGCCGAGTGTGGTGAGTTCTTCTTGCACCTCGTCGAGGGGGCGCCCGTCGGTGGCTGGCATCGTCAGGTAGGACCCAGGGCCGTATTCGGTCCACCACCAGCGTCCGCCGATGCCGGCGGCGACGAGTAGAGGACAACGATCGTGGCCACCAGGATCGCGCGTGTCGACTTCTTGGTGGGGACCTGGCTGTTCGACTCCTTGGCGGAACCCGAGGTATGCACGGTGGTCACGGTCGTAGCGGCTGGGGCGGGCATGGCCTTCGTGAGGTGAGCGGAAAGCAGCTCGGTGTTCAGCGCGGTGGTCTGAGAGCCTCCCGACGCCTCAGCGCGCACGATCTCGGCGCGGCGGTTGGCGATGTCGGAAGGGATCGAGGCCGCGGCGCGTGCCACGAGTTCGATGGCGTCGGAGGCGTCAGCGGGGCGATTGGCGGGATCGCGAGCGGTGAGCGCTGCGACCAGGTCGTCGATGTCACGGGGGATCCACGTCTGGCTGGCGGACGGGCTGGGCACGTCGTCGGAAACGTGGTGCGAGGCGATCTGGAGGGGCGACTCTCCTGCCCAGGGCACGGCGCCGGTGAGCATCTCGTAGAGCATGATGCCCACGGAGTAGATGTCGGAGCGCGCGTCGGCCTCCGCGGTCAGGGCGATTTCGGGCGCGATGTAGGCGACCGTGCCGAGCATGTTGCCCGTGGAGGACATCGACACTTCCGAGGCCGCGCGCGCCAGGCCGAAGTCGGTGACCTTCGCGGGTCCATCGGTGGGAACGAGAATGTTTTCGGGCTTGATGTCGCGGTGAATGACGCCCATGCGGTGCGCGGCGCGCAGCGCTTCGAGGATGTTGGTGGTGTAGCGCAGCGCCTGCGGGATGGTGAAGGCGCCCTGTGCGGCGAGCAGGGCGCGCAGATTCGTCCCGTCGATCAGCTCCAAGACGAGGAAGCCCTGCCCGGCGACGACGCCCTGGTCGAAGACGGAGACGACGCCCGGGTGAACGATGCGGGCGGCGGCGCGCGCCTCGCGCCGGAAGCGTTCGACAAACGCCGCAGATTCTGCCAGGTGCGGGTGCATGACTTTGAGCGCAACGGGGCGCTCGAGGCGCTCGTCCTGGGCGATATACACGGTGGCCATGCCGCCTCGGGCCAGCCTGCGCGTGACACGGTAGCGCTCGTCGACCAGCACTCCAATCAGCGGGTCGGTTTGGTCGTATGTTTTCTCGTCGCTCACCTGGTCGATTCTATGGGAGTTTTTGGCAAATCATAGGAGGTGCGGGCGTCGGTGCGGCGCTGTCATGGGGTAGTGTTGCGCTCATGACACATGCTGACATCACCCTGTTGTCCATCGAGGACGTGTGCCGTCTGCTCGGCATTGAAGAGCGTCGCCTCAAGCAGCTGATCCGCGATCGAGTCCTCATTGATGGGCGCGACGCGAGCGGTACGCGCGGTGTTCCTCAGGAGCTCCTCGTCAAGGGGGCGAACGGGTGGGAGCCGCTGCCCTTCCTGCAGGGCACGCTCACGTTGCTCGCCGATGACGGCTTCACGCCCGAGGAGTCGCTGTCGTGGCTGTACGAGGTCCAGGATGAGCTCGGCGAGCGCCCGATCGACGCGCTGACCTCGGGGCGTCACCACCGGGTCAATCGCATCGCTTCGACGCTGGCGTTCTGAGAGTCCTCGCCCCGGTGTCTAGGCGCGCCGGGCGGTGAGGATGTCGCAGAGTTCACGCAGCATGGAGGCTGCGTCGGCGTCGACGTGTGAGGCGTCGAGCGCGCGGTGTCCCTCCTCGACCAGGCGTGCGATCTCTGCTTCGTGGGCGGCGCGCCCGTTGCGCTCGACGATCGCCGTGGCCCTCGCGATCTGCTCGGCCGAGGCCTCGGCTACCCCGAGCACCTCGGTGAGGGCTGTGCGCTCAGCGGGGGAGGAGGCCGCCCACGTGAGGGCGAGCAGGACAGTGCGCTTGCCCTCGCGCAGGTCGTCTCCGGCGGGCTTGCCGGTCACAGCGGGATCTCCGAAGACACCCAGGTCGTCATCGCGCAGCTGGAAGGCCAGGCCCCAGGGGGTCAGGATCGTCTCCAGGACCTCGATCAGTGGGAGAGCCTGCGCGAGCGAGGGAGCCCCGCAGATAGCACCCAGAACGCCGGGGTGGACCACCGAGTAGTGAGCGGACTTGTGGAGGGCGACCTCCAGGGCGGCGTCTGCACTGAGCGCGTCGGCGCGCTGGGGGTCTAGCGGGTGCTGTTCGGCCAGGATGTCGAGATACTGGCCCAGCGCCACCTCGGCGTGCATGTCGGCGAAACGCTGGGTGAACGTCTGGACGCAGTCGGCGCGCAGCTCCAGAGCCTGCTCATCGGCCTGCGCCGTTGCCGCAGAGAAAAGGAAATCACCCACGAGGATGGCGGCATTGAGACCAAAGGCGCTCGATGACCCGATCCAGCCCGCGTCGCTGTGACGCGTCGCCAGGGCGCGGTGAGGGGTGGGCTGTCCGCGGCGCTCGTCCGCGTGGTCGATGATGTCGTCGTGGACCAGGGCGCTGGCCTGGTAGAGCTCGAGCGCAGCGGCCAGGTGGGGCACGGAGGCGTCCGCGAGTGGCTTGCCGGAGGCCAAAGCCCATCCGACGTGCGCCATGAGGGCCCGGAAACGCTTGCCTCCCGCGGCCGAGGCCAACACGGCCTCGGCGAAATTCGACGATCGCGTAGTCGCGCCCGCGCGCGCCAGGAGGCGGGCCAGGGCGGCGGCCGTCGCCTCGTCGATGTGGGGACGCAGCACGGAGAAACTCTCGCTCAGACTCATAGGGTCACTCTAACGGACCCTGCCAGCGCCGTGGGCGGCGAAGGCGGGGAAGATTCACACCTACCGTCAGGAAAACTACCGGGCGAGGCACTAGACTGGCGATGGTATGCCGATTTGCGATCGGCTGAGTTTGCATACCCATCAATGAAAGGGACCCGAGTGAGTGCATCGCGCGCTTCGGCACAGGACTCCGCGACGAGTGAGGATATCGCGGAGGTGAAGGCCCCCGCTAAGAAGGCGACGCGCGCCAAGAAGGCCACGACGTCTGTGAAGGCTGAGGCTGCCGCGGGTACTGAGGAGAAAGCGGCCAAGAAGCCCGCTGCCAAGAAGACCACGAAGAAGGCTGCTCCCAAGAAAGCGACGAAGAAGGCTGCCGAAGCCGGCGAGGAGAAGACGACGAAGAAGCCCGCCGCCAAGAAGGCGCGCGGCCGCAAGAAGAAGGACGCCGAGGTCGTCGAGGAGATCACCGAGGAACTCGAGGTCACGGAAGACGAGGACTTCGACCCTACGGGCGACGACCTCGAGGATCCCGAGCTGGTGGCCGACACCGAGGACGAAGATGTAGCCGAGGAGGAGGCTGAGGAAGAGGATCCCAAGGCCGCTGAGGGCGCCGCTCTGCGCGAGCGTACGAACGCTGGTATCCACGTCAAGGCGGCTTCGTCGTCTCCGACTCTGACGAGACCGACGAGCCTGTCCAGCAGGTGACTGTCGCAGGCGCGACCGCCGACCCCGTCAAGGACTACCTCAAGCAGATCGGCAAGGTGTCCCTGCTGAACGCTGAGCAGGAAGTCGACCTTGCCCGCCGCATTGAGGCCGGTCTGTACGCCGAGTACAAGCTCAAGAACCAGGCCGACGAGATGACCAGCCGCGAGCGTCGCGAGCTGCACTTCCTCGCCCAGGACGGTCAGCAGGCCAAGAACCACCTGCTCGAGGCCAACCTGCGTCTGGTCGTGTCGCTGGCCAAGCGCTACACCGGCCGCGGCATGCAGTTCCTGGACCTCATCCAGGAAGGCAACCTTGGTCTTATCCGCGCGGTCGAAAAGTTCGACTACACGAAGGGCTACAAGTTCTCGACCTACGCGACGTGGTGGATCCGTCAGGCGATCACCCGAGCGATGGCCGACCAGGCCCGCACGATCCGTATCCCGGTGCACATGGTCGAGGTCATCAACAAGCTTGCGCGCGTTCAGCGCCAGATGCTCCAGGACCTGGGCCGCGAGCCCACGCCGGAGGAGCTGGCCAAGGAACTGGACATGACCGCCGAGAAGGTCGTCGAGGTCCAGAAGTACGGCCGCGAGCCCATCTCGCTGCACACGCCGCTGGGCGAGGACGGCGACTCCGAGTTCGGCGACCTCATTGAGGACTCTGAGGCCATTGTGCCCGCCGACGCCGTGTCCTTCACGCTCCTGCAGGAACAGCTCCACCACGTCCTGGACACGCTCTCCGAGCGTGAGGCCGGCGTCGTGTCCATGCGCTTCGGCCTGGGCGATGGCCAGCCCAAGACCCTCGACGAGATCGGCAAGGTCTACGGCGTCACGCGCGAGCGCATCCGCCAGATCGAGTCCAAGACGATGTCGAAGCTGCGCCACCCCTCGCGTTCGCAGGTGCTGCGCGACTACCTCGACTGACGCATAGTTAGTCCGTCATGGGGGCCAGGAACACGCGTTCCTGGCCCCCATGACAACATCGTCACAATGCGGTCAGCTTCGGGTGGCAGTGTCGCTTGTTGAGGGGTGTGTGAGGCAGGATGAAGACATGCTTGAGGGTACGTTGATTCTCGTTGTGACTGTCGTCCTGGTTATCGTCGTCGCGGGTGGCGTTGTGGCGGCACTCGCGCTGTCTCGGCGCAGCGCCGACGACTGGAAGGGCGTCATCAAGCGCGAGCGTGAAGAGATCACGCAGGAGGTGCGTACCCACTCCCTGCCCAAGCGAGCGGCTGGGTCTGGCGACGGTCCCGTCGTTCCGCGAACCTCCTCACTCGATGCGCTGCTGCAAGGTGCCGATTCGACGAGCGCCTATTTTGACGCTGATCGCCTGCCTGGCATCGACCGCCTCGAAAACGTCACCGGTCGCGTGAGTGGCCGATTTGATCGTGGCGGCAAGGGCGGTCAGGGTGGCACGGGAACTAAGGGCTCACAGGGGCACTAACGTGTCGTGACGGGACTCGCGCTTTCATCCAGATGCGTCCATGGGGGATAATGGCCCCATGGACGCATTTGTTTCATTCCTTCAAACACCGTGGGCCGTTGTCGTCGCCCTGGTGCTTGCGGTGCTCATCGGCCTCGTTATCCGCGTGGCCGTCAGCTCCAAGCGCCGTTCCGCCGACGACCTGCGCCCCGCGGACCAGCCCCAGGTGCCCGTTGCCGAGGAGAGCCCAGCGCCGAGTGATGGCGCCCAGGACAGCCCCGAGCAGCCGCGCGCCGGCCCCGAGGCCGTCGAAGAACCAGCCGTCGAGGTTGAGCCGACTGTCGAGGCCGCTCCTTCCGTCGAACGCCCCGAACCCGTGCGCGGGCGCATGGAGCGCCTGCGCGAACGGCTCGCCTCCTCCGGCGCGCTGGGCCGCGCCATCCTCGGAGTCCTCAGCCGCGGCCAGCTGAGCGCCGCCGACTGGGAAGAGATCGAAGAATCCCTCCTCATCGCGGACCTTGGCCTGGAGGCCACCGACTCCCTCATGGAGGCGCTCAAGCGCCGGGTCGCCGTCGAGTCCACGACCGACGAGGCCCGTATCCGCGAGATCCTGCGCGAGGAACTCCTTGCCCTTGTCGGCCCCGACATGGACCGCTCCCTGGACCTGAGCCGCCCCGAGGTGGATGGCACGGCCAAGCCCGCCGTCGTCCTCATGGTCGGCGTTAATGGCACCGGCAAGACCACCACGGTCGGTAAGCTCGCCCGCATCCTCGTTGCGGAGGACAAGTCCGTCCTCCTGGGCGCCGCCGACACCTTCCGCGCCGCAGCCGCAGACCAGCTGGCCACGTGGGGCGAGCGCGTGGGCGTCGACGTCGTGCGAAGCGACCGCGAGGGCGCAGACCCGGCCTCCGTTGCCTTCGAGGCTGTGCGCGAGGGTATCTCTCGCGACGTGGACGTCGTCCTCGTCGACACCGCCGGCCGACTCCAGAACAAGTCCACCCTCATGGACGAGCTCGGCAAGATCAAGCGCGTCATGGAAAAGCAGGCCCCCGTGTCCGAGGTGCTCCTGGTGCTGGACGCCACCACCGGCCAGAACGGCATGAAGCAGGCGGAGGTGTTCGCTCAGGCGACCGGCGTGACCGGCATCGTGCTGACCAAGCTGGACGGATCCGCCAAGGGCGGAATCGTCGTGTCGGTCCAGCATGCGCTTGGCGTGCCCGTGAAGTTCGTCGGCCTGGGCGAAGGCGCGGATGATCTGGCCCCCTTCGACCCGCAGGGCTTCGTCGATGCGATCGTGGGTCGCGCCTAAACCCCCAATCCACGTCAGCTCCTCGGCCCCGGTCAGTCATACGACCGGGGCCGAGGTGCGCTAATCTGAGCTAGTACTGTAGCCATCTTGGGAGAACACACGTGTTTGGAAACCCTGTCAGATCGCCTGACCCAATCCTTCCGCAACCTGCGCAGCCGCGGGGTCCTGACCGAGTCGGACGTCGACCAGGCGATTTCCGATATTCGCCGGGCGCTCATCGAGGCGGATGTCGCCCTCCCCGTCGTTCGTCAATTCACCTCCCAGGTGCGTGAGAAGGCCTACGGTGCGGCGCGCTCCAAGGCCCTCAACCCCGGCCAGCAGGTCGTCTCTATCGTTCACGACGAGCTCGTCGAGATTCTGGGCGGCGCCACCCGTGAGCTGGCCTTCGCTCAGTCCGGCCCGACCGTCTTCATGCTGGCCGGCCTCCAGGGTGCCGGTAAGACGACGCTGGCCGGAAAGCTCGGCAAGTGGCTGCGCGAGGAAGGCAAGACCGTCCTCCTCGTGGCCTCCGACCTCCAGCGCCCCAACGCCGTCCAGCAGCTCCAGGTCGTCGGCGAGCGCGCCGGCGTCAAGGTGTGGGCCCCCGAGCCGGGTAACGGCGTGGGTAACCCCGTCGAGGTTGCGCGCTCCGGCGTCGAATTCGCCCGCCAGAGCGGCATCAACGTTGTCATTGTCGATACCGCCGGCCGCCTGGGTGTCGACCAGGAGATGATGAACCAGGCGATCGCGATCCGCGATGCCGTGAGCCCCCACGAGATCATGTTCGTCCTGGACGCGATGGTTGGCCAGGACGCCGTTTCCACGTCCACCGCGTTCCGCGACGGCGTGGGCTTCACGGGTGTCGTCCTGTCCAAGCTGGACGGCGACGCCCGCGGCGGTGCGGCGCTGTCCGTGCGCGGCGTGACCGGCGCGCCCATCCTGTTTGCTTCCACGGGCGAGGGCCTGGAGGACTTCGAACGCTTCCACCCGGACCGTATGGCCGGTCGCATCCTCGACATGGGCGACATCCTGACGCTCATTGAGCAGGCCGAAAAGAAGATGGACGCAGAGGAGGCCGAAAAGGTTGCCTCCAAGGCGCTCGCCGGCCAGCTGACCCTCGGCGATTTCCTGAGCCAGCTTCAGCAGATCAAGAAGCTGGGCTCCATGAAGAAGATGCTCGGCATGATCCCGGGCGCGGCCCAGCTGCGCGACCAGATCGAGAACTTCGACGAACGCGAGGTGGATCGCGTCGAGGCCATCGTCCGTTCGATGACCCCCGCCGAGCGCGAGGACGTGTCCATCCTCAACGGCTCGCGCCGCGCGCGTATCGCCCGCGGCTCTGGCACGACCGTCACCGAGGTCAACCAGCTCGTCCAGCGCTTCGAGGCGGCCCGCGAAATGATGGGCCAGATGGGTCAGATGGGCGGGGGAGTGCCCGGCATGGGCGCCCTGCCCGGTCGCGGCGGCAAGGCCAAGCAGAAGGCCAACGCCCGCAAGGCGCAGGCGCAGCGCGCTCGCGTGAAGAAGAAGGCCCGCTCTGGCAACCCCGCCAAGCGTCGCCAGCAGGAGCTCGAGGCCATGCTGCCCCCGTCGGAGCGCAGCGCCCCGCAGGGCTCGTCTTTCGGAGCTCCGACCGAGGCCCCCGCTCCGCGTCCGACGATCGACGATCTGCCGGACGATGTCAAGCGCATGCTCGGCCAGCTCTGAGCCATGCTCGTCACCGGCGTCGGCCTGTGGGCCGAGGATGCGTGCGCGCGCCCTGAGTGGGTCACTGGCACGTGGTCTGTCACCGACGGGCGCATACGCCGCGTCGGCGACGATCAGCGCGAGCGCGCGCAGCACGTCGGATTCATCGTCCCGGGCATGGCTGACGCCCACTGTCATATCGGCTACTCCGACGACGGGTCTGTCTCGCCCGAGGAGATGGTGAGCCAGGCGGGTGCAACGCTTGCCAGTGGCGTGACGCTCGTGCGCGACTGCGGCGTGCCCGTCGACAACTCCGGCGTGCGTGATCTGGTCGGCCCGCGGCTCATCCGTTGCGGCCGCCACGTCGCGCGCCCCAAGCGTTACATGCGCGGCCTGCCGCTCGATGTCGAGGATCAGCGCGAGCTGCCCGGCGTTCTGGTGGACATGGCGCGCGGCTCGGACGGCTGGGTGAAGATCGTCGGCGACTGGATCGACCGCTCGGGCGGAGCCGATTCCGACCTGATGCCCCTGTGGGAGCCCGCTGTTCTGCGCGATGCGGTCGACGCCGTTCACGAGGCCGGGGCGCGGATCGCGGTCCATGCTTTCTCTCACCGTGTCATCGACTCACTCATCGAGGCCGGGGTCGACGACATCGAGCACGGCAGCGGCATCGACGCGGACCAGGCCAGCGAGATCGCCGCCCGTGGAATCGCTGTGACGCCGACCCTGCGTCAGGTGGAGCTCTTCCGCCACTTCGCCGCGCAGGCGGGCACCAAGTACCCCGTGTATGCGGCCACGATGCAGGCCATGTACGACAATCGGCGCGAGCACTTCCAGATGCTGCTCGACGCCGATGTCCTGCTACTGCAGGGCACCGACTCGGGCGGGTATCAGGAGCACGGCTCCATCGCGGGCGAACTGGACCTGTGGGCGCGCTGGGGTGCATCCGCTCGGACCATCATCGACGCCTCCACCTGGGTCACCCAGCTCTACCTGGGCCGCCCCGGCCTCGTCGAGGCGGGCCCGGCGGACCTGCTGATCCTCGATGAGGACCCGCGCACCGACCCCCTGGCCATGGCGCGTCCCCGCGCGGTCTACGTCGGCGGAACACTCGCGTGGGAGCGCGCCTAACCGGCAGCTCCCGGACGTGATTGATCTAACCGCGCTGCGCCGCCGGGCTCGGAGCTCCCATGTGGGAAATTGCGCCAAATTGTGGCATAATCGCTAGCTGTACCCGGCGGTTCGTAGACCCTCTCACTGCGGATCGTCGTGTCCCGGTCCGATGCGACCCCTGTGTTTCCCACCTTGGGACGCAAAGGTCCACACCAATTCTGAAATGGAGAGACCACTCAAGTGGCAGTTCGAATTCGCCTGAAGCGCGTGGGTAAGATCCACGCCGCCCAGTACCGTGTTGTCGTTGTCGATTCGCGCAAGAAGCGTGACGGCCGCGTCATCGAAGAGGTCGGCTACTACGATCCTCAGCCCAACCCGTCGGTCATTCGTATCGACTCTGAGCGCGCCCAGTACTGGCTCGGCGTTGGCGCTCAGCCCTCCGACCAGGTCCGCAACCTGCTGGTCCTGACCGGTGACATCGCCAAGTTCAACGGCAAGGCCGACGCGGTTTCCCGCGTCATCGTCTCCGAGGCCGACAAGGCCGCCCAGGCCGAGCAGGCCATCAAGGACGCCGAGGCTGCGGCCGAGAAGTCCAAGGCTGCTGCCTCCGCCAAGAAGGCCGAGGAAGAGGCCGCTGCTGCCGCAGCTGCCGCCGAGGCCGAGCAGGCTTCTGACGAAGCCGCTGGAGAGGATGCCTGAGCATGCTCGCCGACGCGCTGGAGCACCTGGTCAGCGGCATCGTTGACCACCCCGAAGATGTCGAGGTGACCCCTCGTTCGATGCGACGCGGTCAGCTTCTTGAGGTTCGCGTGAACCCCGAGGATCTGGGTCGCGTGATCGGACGCGGCGGTCGGACGGCTCGCGCTCTGCGCACCGTCATGGGTGCGCTGTCTACGCGCGGCACCGTCCGAGTCGACGTCGTCGACACGGATCGCGAGTAAGACTCGCACACGTCACGAAGGGGTCCGGCATTGCCGGGCCCCTTCGTTGTATCCTTCGGAAAGATTCCCCGTTTATGGTGAGGAGAACCCATGCAGCTCACAGCCGCTATCGTCGGCCCCGCTCACGGCCTGCGCGGCGAGGTCATTCTCGACGTTCGCAGCGACGATCCTGAGGTGTTGGCCCCCGGGGCATCCCTGGAGATCGCGGGCAGCGGCGCCGCCCTGACCGTGCGAAGCGTGCGCGTCCACAAGGACCGCGTCCTGGCCTCCTTCGAGGAATGTGCCTCCCGCGAGGACGCCGAGGTGCTACGCGGAGCTCGACTCCTCGTCGAGGAGCACGAGGAAGAAGACGCGTGGTACCCCCACCAGCTCAAGGGCCTTGCAGCGCGCACGCCGGGCGGAGAGGACCTGGGGACGGTCACCGGCCTGACCCCCGGAGCCGCGCAGGACCTGCTGCTCGTCAAGACGCCCGCAGGTACCGTCATGGTTCCTTTCGTCACCCAGCTCGTGCCCACCGTCGACGTCGAGGGCGGCGTCGTCATCATCGACGCACCTCCCGGCCTGTTTGACGACCAGGCGGTCTCGGAGCGGGACGGCAAGTAGCGTGCGCTTCGACCTGATCTCCATTTTCCCCGAGTACTTCGCGCCCCTGACCCTGTCCCTCATGGGCAAGGCCGAGGATGCTGGCCTCGTGTCCCTCGCATCGCACGACCTACGCGAGTGGGCGAGTGGCAAACACCGCAGCGTCGACGACACGCCCTACGGCGGCGGCGCCGGCATGGTGATGCGCGCCGACGTGTGGGCGCGCGCCCTCGACGCGGTCCTGGCGACCCCCCTTGGCGCCGATGCCGCGCAGGAAACCCCGGCCTCGCCCCGTCGTGTCCTCGCGATCCCCACTCCCTCGGGCACCCCGCTCACCCAGGGCCTCGTCGAGGATCTGGCTCACGCCGATCAGATCGTCGTGGCCTGCGGGCGCTACGAGGGCATCGACGCGCGAGTCGCCGACCACTACCGCAGCGCAGGCGTGGAGGTCCTGGAGTTCTCCATCGGCGACTACGTGCTCAACGGCGGCGAGGTCGCCGCGATGGTGTTGACCGAGGCCGTGGCTCGTCTGCTCGATGGCTTTATGGGCAACCCGGACTCCCTGGTTGAGGAGTCGCACTCGGGCGCGGGCCTGCTCGAATACCCCGTGTTCACCAAGCCGCGCGAGTTTCGCTCCCTCGAGGTTCCCGAGGTGCTGCTGGGCGGCAACCACGCGGCCATCGAGCGGTGGCGGCGCGACCGCGCGATCGAAAAGACCGTGGCGGTACGCCCCGACCTCGCCCTCTCGCTCGATGCGGCCTCGCTCAGCGGCCCCGATCGCGCGACGTTGGCCTCCTGCGGTGTCGCTTACCCGCGAGCGGGCGCGGCGGAGCGGCTCGAGGTGCGACTGGCTCAGCTTGAGGACACCGTCGCGGTCAGCGAGCTCGCCGCGCGCACGTTCCCGGATGCCTGCCCGGCGAACCTGCCCCAGGAGGCGATCAACGAGCACATCGCCACACAGCTGAGCGCGGACGTGTTTGACGCTCTTATTTCCGATCCCGAGCGTCACCGCCTGTTCGTCGCCGAGGTCTGGGGTGGCCTCGTCGGATACGTGCTCACCCACATCGGATCCGAAGCGCTTCCGGCCGATCTCGTGCGTCCCGGACGCGTCGAGGAGGGCAGCGCCTACCTGTCCAAGTGCTACGTGGATGCGGCGTGGCGGGGCAGCGGCATCGCCGACGTCCTCCTCGAGCGCGCCGTCGCGGACGCCGGGCAGGCAGGCCACCGCGTGATCGTGCTGGGAACCAACCGCGGCAACAAGGGGGCCCAGGCCTTCTACAAGAGGCATGGCTTCCGCAAGCGCTCGACGCGAACCTTCGACGTCGGGGGAGTGATCAACTACGACGTCGTCATGGTGCGTGATCTCACGACGCCGGTCGAGTAAGCGCTCGCCTCACAGGGCGCAACTGTGGGACAATAACCCAGGATTGTGCGCGGTTCATCCTGCCGCAGGGGGACACCGAGGCGCACGATCAAACGAACGAATGAGCGGGATCACCCCGCCCAACCAGGCGCTTCCGACCTGCGGCAGATGCGTCAAGGAGAAAAATGCAGAAGCTGGACGCCGTTGACGCGCCTTCGCTGCGCGATGACATCCCGCCGTTCCGCGCGGGCGACACCCTCAAGGTGCACGTCAAGGTTATCGAAGGCAACCGCTCCCGTATCCAGGTCTTCCAGGGTGTCGTGATCGCTCGTCGCGGTCACGGCGTGTCCGCCACGTTCACCATCCGTAAGGTTTCCTTCGGCGTGGGCGTTGAGCGTACCTTCCCGGTTCACGCCCCCACGATCGACCACATCGAGGTCGTCACCAAGGGCGACGTGCGCCGCGCCAAGCTCTACTACCTGCGTGAGCGTCACGGCAAGGCCGCCAAGATCAAGGAGCACCGCTCCGGCAAGGCCGAGTGAGGCCAGCCGGGCCACGCGCCTTGGCATTTTTCACGGAAAGGCCCGACACCGCGCGCCGGTGTCGGGCCTCGCCGTATCCTTGGATGGTTACACAGACATGAAGGAGAGTGCATGACCTCGACTGCTAGCCCCTCGCTCGGACCGGTGCATGCGCCTTCGCTACGGGATCGCGAGCGCGCTGAGGCGCGAGCCCGGCGCAACCCCTGGGTGTGGCTGCGCGAGATCATTGTCATTATCATCGTCGCGCTTTTGATCTCCTCGCTGCTGCGCGCCTTTGTCGTGCAGGTCTTCTGGATCCCCTCGCCGTCGATGCGCAACACCCTGGTGGAGGATGACCGTATCGCTGTCTCGCGTATCGACGCGCTGCGCTCCAACGTTCACCGCGGCGACGTCGTCGTCTTCGACGACACGCTCGGATGGCTTGGAAGCACCGATGTTGCCACCCCGTCGATCGCGCGCAAGATCGGCGAGTTCACCGGCTTCGTGCCCGGCGGTACAGAACAGACGCTCGTCAAGCGCGTCATCGGCGTGGGCGGCGACCACGTGACCTGCGAGAGCTCGTCCGGCAAGGTGAGCGTCAACGGGGTTGAGATCGACGAGCCCTACGTCGCCGACGGCCAGGTGCCCTGCGGCGAGCGCATCTTCGACGTGACTGTCCCCGAGGGCTACCTGTGGGTGATGGGCGATAATCGCTCGAACTCTGCTGACTCTCGCTACCACATGGGGGAGGGCCAGTCGCCCTTCGTCCCCGTTTCCTCCGTGGTGGGCACCGTTCAGGCCGTCATCTGGCCGACGTCTCACTGGAGCACGAACGTGGGGCACCCCGAGGTCTTTTCCTCCGTTCCCAATCCCTCATGACCACCGCGTCGCGCGAGCTTGAGTGCTCGCTTGCCTCTGACTGGGGCATTGTCGCTGGCATGGACGAGGTTGGGCGCGGCGCGCTGGCCGGCCCTCTTGCCGTCGGCGTCGCCCTGATCGGCGTGCACGCCGGACCCGTGCCTGAGGGGCTGACCGACTCCAAGGCGCTCACCCCGCGCCGTCGAGACGCTCTCGTCGAGCCTATTCAGTCCTGGGTCCAAGACTGTGCCGTCGGATACGCCTCGCCTCAGGAGATCGACCGGTGGGGGGATCATTGCTGCCCTGCGCCTGGCCGGGCGCCGAGCCCTCGCCGAGGTCGCGAGCCGAGGCCTCGTCCCCGGTGGTGTCCTCTTGGACGGCTCCCATGACTGGCTGTCCGAACCCGATGACCTGTTCGGGGCAATCGACGGACCTGAGGATCCGTTCGGCGTCGTCCTTCCCGTGCACATGCAGGTCAAGGCCGACCTGTCCTGCGCCGTCGTTGCCGCTGCCTCAGTCCTGGCTAAGGTCGCGCGTGACCGTCTCATGACCGACGCCGACGACCCGGGGTACGGATGGGCTTCCAACAAGGGCTATGGGTCGGCTGCGCACGCTCGGGCCATCGCTGAGCTGGGTGTTTGCGACTTTCATCGCCGTTCCTGGAAGATGCCGACGAAGCCCACAAAGTAGGGCGCGCCGGGGTGGCAGGGTGACCCCGGGGAGGTTCCCCGGCATGATGGGGTGCGTGAGCGAAGAAATCGAAGGTTACGAAAACAAGCTCGAGCTGGAGCTTTTCAAGGAATACCGCGACGTCATTGGCCTGTTTAAGTTCGTCGTGGAAACCGAGAGGCGTTTCTACCTGTGCAACCACGTCGACGTCCAGGCGCGCCCGTTCGGCGGCGACGTCTTTTTCGAGCTCACGCTCACTGACGCGTGGGTGTGGGACATCTACCGCTCGTCGCGCTTCGTGCGTTCGGTGCGGGTCATCACCTATAAGGACGTGAACGTCGAGGAGCTGTCCAAGCCGGAGCTCGACATCCCCTAAGTGTTGCGTATCCACAGGCCCCTCGTCGTGTCGCGGCGTATCCACAGGGTCTTCCGCGTGCCGCTCCCTATCCACAGGGGGCGGTTTTCGCGTTGAACGGGCAGGATGCGCGGGCGCACTGTGGTCGTGGAGGTGAGCTGACATGGATTGCTCAACACGACCCGACCGGCGGGTCCTGGGTGCGGCAGGGGAGTATACCGCGCGCCTGATCATTCAAGAGGCGGGCCTGCATGTCCTCGAACGAAACTGGCGCGACGGTAGGCGCGGAGAACTCGACATTATCGCGCGCGACGACACAGACCCGGCGCGGCCGTACACCGTCGTCGTCGAGGTGCGCACTCGGGTGGGACGAGCGCGCGGTAGCGCGCTGGCCTCGGTCGATCCGCGGAAGGTCGCTCGGTTGCGCGCGCTCACGGGTGCATGGTGTCGGCAACGAGGCCGGCTCGGGTCTCGGGTTCGCATCGACGTCGTGGCCCTGACGCTGGATGCGCAGGCGCTGCGTGCCTGGCCCGATCTGGCCGACGCGGACGTGGACTTGCGGAGCCTGGGTGCCCAGGCACTGTGGCTGCGAGGCGTGCAATGAGCGGGCCGGGTCTTGCACGTACGTATTCGATGAGCGTTGTCGGCATCGAGGGGCATCTGGTTGACGTCGAGACCTACGCCGGAGCGGGGTTGGTCGCCTTCACACTGGTTGGCCTGCTGGATACGTCGGTGCGCGAGGCCCGCGACCGCGTGCGTGCAGCCTTCGAGTCCTGCGGGCTGGACGTGCTGGATCAGCGCATCACGGTCAACCTGTCGCCCGCCGGCATCCCGAAGTCGGGTTCCGCATTCGATCTGGCCATCGCCTCGTCGATTGCGCTGGCTACAGGCCTGGTGATGCCGCGCGCCTTCGAGGACAGCGTGATCGTCGGCGAGCTTGCCCTGGATGGGAGCATCCAACCCGTGCGCGGAGTGCTGCCCGCCGTACTCGCCGCGCGCTCGCAGGCGTGCGCCGCGTCATCGTTCCTGCGGCCTGCGCCCGTGAGGCTGCGCTGGTCTCTGGTATCGAGGTCGTCGCTTTCGCCCACCTGGCCGACCTGATCGCCTGGGGCGGGGGAGAGGCAATCAAAGCGCCCTTCCACGGTCGGCTCGGCGTGCGCGACGTGTGCAACGTCGTGGAGGCCCAGCCCCCGCTCGACATGGCCGACGTGCGCGGCCAACCCGAGGCCGTAGCCGCGATGGAGGTGGCCGCCGCCGGCGGACACCACGTCTTCCTGCTGGGGGAACCGGGTTCAGGCAAGACCATGCTCGCCTCGCGCCTGCCCACGATCCTGCCCGACCTGGACCCCGACACCGCCCTGGTCACGACGTCCCTCCATTCGGTCGCCGGCCTCGTGCCGACCGGGACTGCCCTCGTGCGGCGCCCTCCCTTCCAAGCGCCACACCACAGCGTGACCATGGCGGCGCTGATCGGCGGTGGTTCGCGCACGCTCACTCCAGGTGCAGCGTCGCTCGCGCACGGGGGCATCCTCTTCCTCGATGAGGCCGCCGAGTTCGCGCCCTCCGTCCTGGACTCACTGCGCGAACCCCTCGAATCCGGCGTCGTCAACCTGCACCGCTCGGGGATCCACGCGCGCTACCCGGCCGCGTTCCAGCTGATCATGGCCTCCAACCCGTGCCCGTGCGGGGGCAGGCGCGGAGGACGACGCTGCACCTGCTCTTCTCTTGCGAGGAGACGCTACATGGCGCGCCTGTCCGGGCCGCTGCTGGACCGGATGGACATTCGGATCGACGTGCACACGCCGACTCGGGCGGACATGGCGGCCTCCGGCGTGTCCGATTCGGCGACGATCCGCGAGCGGGTGTGCGAGGCCCGAGAGCGCAGCCGCCACCGCCTGGCGGGCACGCCCTGGACGTGCAACGCACAGCTGCCCGGGGCATGGATCAGACGCCACTCCGGAATCGACGCCGAGCTGGTGGCCCAGCTGGACCGGCTCGTTGACGCCGGTGCCTCGTCGATGCGCGGGGTTGACCGAATGCTGCGCCTGGCATGGACTCTGGCTGATCTGGATGGAACACCGACACCTACTTTCGACCACATCGTTGCAGCTCAGCAGCTGCGGAATGGACACGATCATGACAACTGACGAGTCAGTATGGGAGGGGGGCCTGGTGGTCTGCCGTCGCCGAACCGGCGGACCCGGCGGCGCGCGTCGTTCGTACCGTGCTCGGGGACCGGGCCGGGCGCGAGTGGCTGCAAGCCCCGTGGTCGGGGGTACCGGCCGCGTTGGGCTCGTCCACGACCGCGGATTGGCCCAAGCAGTGGAATCGGTGGCGCGAGCGCGCCCTCGAGGCAGACCCCTCGCGCGACCTAGCGCGCGTCGAACGCGCGGGCGGCGGCTTTGTGATGCGGTCGGATCCGCGCTGGCCCGCGCAGCTGGAGTGCCTGGGGGAGGACGAACCCCTGGGCCTGTGGTTCCTGGGCTCCTTGCCCGAGTCCCCCGCGTGCTCGGGATACGTGTCTATCGTCGGAGCCCGGGCGTCGACCAGTGCGGGCGGACGCTGCGCGCGCAACATGGCCTACCAGCTGGCGCGCGCGGGATACGGCGTCGTGTCGGGTGGGGCCATCGGCATCGACATTGAGGCACACCGGGGAGCCATGGCGGGCGACGGAGCCACCGTGTGCGTGTTGGCCGGCGGCGTTCTCAACCCCTACCCTGCGTGCCACACCGAGGACTTTCGTCAGATGGTGGCGGGCCGCGGCGTGCTCATCTCCGAGGTGGCACCCACTGCCCGACCCGCCAAGTGGCGCTTCCTCACCCGCAACCGGCTCATCGCCGCGTGGAGCGCGGCCACCATTGTCGTCGAGGCCGGGGCTCGCTCCGGCGCCCTGGCGACGGCCAGGTGGGCCATGAGCTGCGGGCGTGAGCTGGGCGCGGTGCCGGGAGCGATCGACGCTCCGATGGCGGTGGGATGCCTCGAGTTGGCTCGCAACGGTGCGACGATCATCCGCGACGGGCGCGACGCGGCCGAGCTCGCCGGGCCCATCGAGGCAGACTCGTGCTCAACCCTCTTTGGCATGCCGGTCGAAGAAGATCAGGGGATCGATGCGCTGGCACCCGTCGCGCGCCGAGTCTTCGAAGCGCTGCCGCGCAGCGCGAGCGCCACCGTGGCCTCAATCTGCGTGTCCGCGGGCCTTGGGAGGCAGGAGGTGAACCGCGCACTCATGGACCTGTCGGTCGCCGGCCTCGTCACCTCCTCGACGCGCGGGTGGGCACGCAAGCACAGGGGGTAGACCGTAGGATGAGCGCATGAGTGAGTGCGTGGGGGAGCAGTGGGGTGAGTACCTGCGTCTGAGCCGACGGATGAGCGAGCACACCGTGGACGCTTACCTGGGGGACCTGCGTGCGCTCCTGGAATATCTGGGCCTGGGGTGGGATGTCCTACCCGGCGAGCTCGGCGACGCCCTCACCCAGCGCCGCATCCGTTCCTGGCTGGCGGACACGTTGGCGCGCGGGGGTGCCCGCTCGACGATCGCGCGCCACACTGCCGCCATTCGCAACTTCACCGCCTGGGCGGTGCGCGAGGAAATCTTGGCCTCCGACCCGGCCGCCACCCTCACGAGCCCCCGCGCGGACCAGCGCCTGCCCACGCCCCTGGACGAGTCTGACGCGCGCGCCCTCGTGAACCTCGCCCGCGCCGAGGCCCTTGACGGAAGCCCCTCGCAGATGCGCACGTGGGCGATCCTCGAGCTGACCTACGCCTGCGGTCTGCGCGTCTCCGAGGTCTGCGCCCTCGACGTGTCCTCCCTCAACCGCGAGGCTCTGACCGTGCGCGTTCTCGGCAAGGGCAACAAGGAACGTGTCGTTCCCTATGGCCCGCCGGCGCAGGAGGCTCTCGACCACTGGCTCGTACGAGGCCGTCCCCAGCTTGCCGGAGACGCCAGCGGCAGCGCGCTCTTCCTCGGGGATCGAGGCGGGCGCATCGACCCGCGCGTCGTGCGGTCCATGGTGCATAAGATGGCCGCGAAGGCCGGCGTCCATGACATTGCGCCCCACGGCTTGCGCCACTCGACGGCCACGCACCTCCTCCAGGGCGGAGCCGACCTGCGCGCCGTCCAGGAGATGCTGGGCCACGCCTCGCTTGCCACGACGCAGCGTTACACCCACGTGGATACCGCCAGGCTCAGCGCCATCTACCAGCGCGCCCACCCTCGCGCCTGACGCGCCTGACGCGCCTGACGCGCGTTGTGGGCGGCGCGGGGCTGCCCGCCCGCTCACCGCCGCGCCGCGAGCTGCGCTCGGCGCGTCGTATCGAAGCCCGGCCAGGCCCCGCAGGCCCCGCGCCGCCCGTGTTGAGCCTGGATCGTCGTTCACTCACTCACCGCCGCGCCGCGAGCTGCGCTCGGCGCGTCGTTTCGAAGCCCGGCCAGGCCCCGCAGTCCCCGCGCCGCCCGTGTTGAGCCTGGTGCGTGGCCGGATCGTGTTTCGACTGTTCTCCGCGTCGTTTCGAAGCCCGGCCGGGCCCTGCAGGCCCCGCGCCGCCCGTGTTGAGCCTGGATCGTCGGTCACTCACTCACCGCCACGCCCGTCCCAGGGCAGGAGCCGAGGCCGTCCGACCGTCAGGCGAATCGGGTTGATGTACGTCTTTGGTCCGGTCTTCGCACCCCAGTGGAGGATGTCAGATCCCTCCTCAACGACGCCGATCTGCTGCCCCTTGGCGACGCTCTCGCCCACGCTCACGGAGGCCGTGACGGGCAGGTAGGTGGACCAGACCGCGCGCCCGCGCACCTCGTGCCGGATCGATACGACGCCGCGGCCCCCGACCTGACCGGCAAAAGTTACAGTGCCGGAGGCGCAGGCATACACGGGAGAGCCACCGGGATAGGTGAGGGCCACGCCGCGCCTGCCGGGCAGCCAGTCGCGGTCAGGAGGAGCGAAAGACGAGGCGACGGGAACGGGGGAGAGCGTTGGCCACTGCCAGCGAGACTCGGGTGCGTCGGCTCGTGCTGGAGCGGTCATCAGCACCATCGCGCAGCAGAACAAGCAGGCGGCGACCGCGCAGGACAGTCGCGCGCGGGAAGGACAAGAGGGAATCATCGTTCCACCGTGCACCCGCGGCCCGCCTCGACGCGAGCCGCAATCGAGGGGCTGTGGACGACGCGCGACACGAACGAGCCCCCTGTGGATAGCAACGCGCGACGCGCGAGGCTGTGCACGGACACACGAGCCAGCCCAGGCCTCGTCGAGCGACGTGAAAGTCAGCACACTCACACTCTCCCCGTCACCGGAGATGAGGGGCTGGTGAGGTAAGATAGCCGGGCACTTGCCTCGTGCAGGTGACTTCGCGTGCCATTTATCGCGCGCCCACGGGAAACCGAACGGGCTGCGAGGCTCGGCGGCTTCGGTTCCTACGGGGATGGTCGCCGGTCATGGCACCAGGGTGCGCACAGCGCACAGCAAACCGATAACCCCAGGGGGGAAACCCCACTGATCACTCGCGACTTGCGGGGAAGGACGAACCATGGCAGTCGTTACCATGCGTCAGCTCCTCGAGTCCGGTGTCCACTTCGGCCACCAGACTCGCCGTTGGAACCCGAAGATGAAGCGCTTCATCCTCACCGAGCGCAACGGCATCTACATCATCGACCTGCAGCAGACCATTGCTGACATCGACATCGCCTTCGACTTCGTGAAGCAGACCGTCGCCCACGGCGGCACTCTGCTCTTCGTCGGCACCAAGAAGCAGGCCCAGGAAGCCGTGGCCGAGCAGGCCCTGCGCGTCGGCATGCCCTACGTGAACCACCGCTGGCTCGGCGGCATGCTCACCAACTTCTCCACCGTTGCGACCCGTCTGCAGCGCCTGAAGGAACTCGAGCAGATCGACTTCGACGACGTGGCCTCCTCCGGTCACACCAAGAAGGAACTGCTCATGATGCGCCGCGAGAAGGACAAGCTGTCCCGCACGCTCGGCGGCATCCGCGACATGACCAAGGTCCCCTCGGCCGTGTGGATCGTCGACCCCAAGAAGGAGCACCTCGCGGTCTCCGAGGCTCGCAAGCTGCGCATCCCGATCGTCGCCATCCTGGACACCAACGCTGATCCGGACGAGGTCGACTACCGTATCCCCGGCAACGACGACGCCATCCGCGCCGTCGCGCTGCTCACCCGCGTGATCGCCGACGCCGTCGCCGAGGGCCTCATCGCCCGCTCCGACGTCCGCAAGGGCAAGGGCGAAGAGACCGCTGCTGAGCCGCTGGCTGAGTGGGAGCGCGAGCTCCTCGAGGGCGAGGTCAAGGCCGACGAGGCTGCCGCCGCAGCTGAGGCCGCCGAAGCCCCCAAGCAGGACTGAACTTTTTAACTGAGAGGAATCATCCGATGGCGAATTTCACCGCTGCAGATGTGAAGGCGCTGCGTGAGCAGACCGGCGCCGGCATGATGGATGTCAAGAAGGCTCTGACCGAGGCCGACGGCGACGCCGAGAAGGCTCTCGAGATCATCCGTCTGAAGGGCCTGAAGTCCCTGTCCAAGCGCGAGGGCCGCCAGGCCTCCGCCGGCCTGCTGGCCGCGCAGACCGACGGCACCGTCGGCGTGCTGGTCGAGGTCAACTCCGAGACCGACTTCGTCGCCAAGAACCAGAAGTTCATCGACTTCTCCAACGAGGTCCTGGCCGCCGCCGTTGCCTCCGGTGCCGCCGACCTGGACGCGCTGCTCGCCGCCCCCATGGGCGAGGGCTCCGTCAAGGACCGCCTGGACGCCTTCGCCGCCATCATCGGCGAGAAGCTGCAGGTTGGTCGCATCGTGCGCGTTGAGGGCGACAACGTCGACCTCTACCTGCACCAGACCAGCCCCGACCTGCCCCCGCAGGTTGGCGTCTTCGTCGTCACCGACGCCGCCGGCAAGGATGTCGCCCACGACATCGCCATGCACGTCGCTGCCTACATGCCCGCCTACCTCGACCGCGACTCGGTTCCCGCCGACGTGCTCGAGAAGGAGCGCGCCACCCTCGAGAAGATCACCCTCGAGGAGGGCAAGCCCGCCAACATCGTTCCCAAGATCGTTGAGGGCCGCCTGAACGCGTTCTACAAGGACAACTGCCTCGTTGACCAGGCCTACGCCCGTGACCCCTCGAAGTCCGTCGGCCAGATCCTCAAGGAGGCCGGCGCCACGGTCACCAACTTCGTGCGCGTGCACGTCGGTGCCTGATCCGGCTCACTCGTCAGCTTGCTGACAGTTGGGAGCGGCTCCGCCTAACGGCGGGGCCGCTTCCCTTTTACCAGGTAGTATGGTTCCTAACCGTTCCGCCCATCCCGGGCCGTCATAAAGGAGAAGCGTCATGTCGACGAAGCGCCGCGTTTTGCTCAAGCTTTCCGGAGAGGCGTTTGGAGGTGGGTCTATCGGCTTGGACCCCAAGGTCGTCCGCAATATTGCTGAGCAGGTGGCGAGCGCCGTGCGCGAGGGCGTGCAGGTTGCGATTGTCGTCGGTGGTGGCAACTTCTTCCGCGGCGCCCAGCTGGCTCGTGAGGCCTGGAGCGCTCGCGCGCGGACTACATGGGTATGCTCGGCACCGTCATGAACGCGCTGGCCCTGCAGGACTTCATTGATCAGTCGGGCATTCCCGCGCGCGTCCAGACGGCCATCACGATGGCTCAGGTCGCCGAGCCCTACCTGCCGCTGCGCGCGATCCGCCACCTGGAAAAGGGCCGCGTCGTGGTCTTCGGCGCCGGCGCGGGCCTGCCCTACTTCTCGACCGACACCGTCTCGGCGCAGCGTGCGCTGGAAATCCACTGCGACGAGCTGCTGGTGGCTAAGAACGGCGTGGACGGCGTCTACGACGACGATCCGAACAAGAACCCCGACGCGCGCCGTTTCGACACGCTGACCTACTCCGAGGCCCTGCGCCGTGACCTGAAGGTGATCGACGGCTCCGCGCTGGCGCTGTGCCGCGAGAATGGCCTGACGACGCGTATTTTCGGCATGGGTGGAGACGGGGCTGTTACCCGCGCGCTCATGGGCGATGAAATCGGTACCCTAGTGACGGCGTGATATAACCTTCACAGACCACTGACGTTAAGGAGCACATAGTGATCGACGATATCCTCCTCGAAGCCGAGGACAAGATGGACAAGGCCGTGGAAGCGGCCCGCCACGAGTTCACGAACATCCGCACGGGACGCGCGACGTCCTCGATGTTCGAGCAGCTGCTCGTGGACTACTACGGCGCACCCACGCCGATGCAGCAGCTGGCCAGCTTCCAGATCCCCGAGGCCCGCACGGTCCTCATCTCTCCCTTCGACCGCACGGCGACCCAGGAGATTATCCGCACGCTGCGCGAGTCCGACCTGGGCGTGAACCCCACGGACGACGGCAACGTTGTGCGCGTCGTCCTGCCCGCTCTCACCGAGGAGCGCCGCAAGGAATACGTGAAGCAGGCCAAGAGCAAGGCTGAGGACGGTCGCGTGTCCGTTCGTGGTGTGCGCCGCAAGGCCAAGGATCAGCTCGACCGCCTGAAGAAGGACGGCGAGGCCTCCGAGGACGACGTCGAGCGCGCTGAGAAGAACCTCGACTCGATGACGAAGGCGCACACCGAGCAGATCGACAAGATGCTCGCGACGAAGGAAAGCGAACTGCTGACGATCTGATGGCGTCAACTGATCCTTCATTGCTGGCTCGCATCTTTACCCCGGGTCCCACGCGCGATAATCATCCCGCGGGTGGGGCGACGGGGAAGGCGGGCCGTAACCTTGTGCAGGCGATCACGACGGCGGTTGTTCTGATCGCCGCCGTCGCGGTCCCTCTGTTTACGTCGCTGCCGGCCTTCGTGGGCGTCATCGGCTTCGTGTGCCTGGTGGGCATTTGGGAGTTGGCTGGCGCGTTTGCGCGCATGGGCATCACGTTGGCCGTGCCCCCGCTGTACGTGGGTGCTATTGGCATTGTGACGTGTGCGTGGTGGCTTGGCAGCGAGGGAACGCTCTTCGCTCTGTACATCACGGTGTTTGTGTGCGCCGCGTGGCGTCTGCTTGATAGGCGCCAGGAGTCGCGCATGAGTGACGTCGTCTCGACGACGTTTACCGCCGTGTACGTGCCGTTCCTGGCGTCCTTCGTGGTGCTGATGCTGGCGGCGTGGCAAAACCCGTGGGTGTTCGTAGTCTTTGAGCTGATGGTGATCGCCAATGATACGGGCGGCTGGGCCGCCGGCGTCCTGTTTGGCAAGCACCCGATGGCTCCTGCGCTGTCGCCGAAGAAGTCCTGGGAGGGCTTCGTGGGGTCGGCCCTGACCGCGGTGGGCGTGGGAACGGTCGGCCTGTGGTGGCTGGGTGCTGCCTGGTGGTGGGGCATCATCGCCGGTGTGTCGATCGCGTTTGTGGGCACGATGGGTGATCTCACCGAGTCCATGATCAAGCGTGAGTCCGGTTTGAAAGACATGTCGCAGATCCTGCCCGGGCACGGTGGTGTTCTCGACCGAGTGGACGCGTTGCTCATGAGCGCGCCGGTCGCCTACTTCATCTTTGCGTGGGCGTTGCCGGGTGTTTCTTGGGAGTCCAGGCATTGAGCGAGTCGTTGAAGGATCGCGCCAGGTCTGTGGGGCGCGCAGGGGACGAGGCCGTGGCGTCGTCCCCGCAGCGCCGTGGCGCTCGGCGTGAGGTCCGTCCGACGGATCAGCCGCCGGAGGGCGCGACGCATAAGGACGCCAAGCCGGTTCTGTCGTTTACGGCGAAGCACAGGGGCAAGGCGCCTGCGCATTTGGCGGATTTGGATGCGGCGGGTCGAAAGCAGGTCTTGAAGGATCTCGGCCTGCCGGCGTTTCGTGCGGATCAGCTGTCGCGTCACTATTTCACGCACTTTGAGGCGGACCCGCAGCGCATGAGTGATATCCCTGCGGGTATGCGCGCTCAGGTGAGCGAGGCTCTGTTGCCGACTCTCGTCTCGAAGGTTGTTTCGTTGGAGGCGGATGGCGGTCGCACGATCAAGGACCTGTGGCGCCTCTATGACGGAGCTCAGGTGGAGTCGGTGTTGATGCGTTACCCGCAGCGCACGACTCTGTGTGTGTCTTCGCAGGCGGGCTGCGGTATGGCGTGCCCGTTCTGCGCGACGGGGCAGATGGGTTTGACCCGTAACCTGTCGACGGCGGAGATCGTCGACCAGGTGCGCTACGCCCAGGCAGCGTGCCGTGACGGCGCGCTGGCGGGTGGTCCGACGACTTTGTCGAACATCGTGTTCATGGGGATGGGCGAGCCGTTGGCCAACTACAAGACGGTGATCGGCGCGTTGCATCGCCTGATTGACCCGGCGCCCGAGGGCTTTGGTATGAGCGCGCGCAACATTACCGTCTCGACGGTCGGCCTGGTTCCCGCGATCAGGAAGCTGGCGGGGAAGGGGATGCCCGTGACGCTGGCCGTGTCGCTGCATGCCCCCGACGATGACCTGCGCGACGAGTTGATCCCGATCAATTCGCGTTGGAAGGTCGGTGAGCTTCTGGACGCGGCCCGCGCCTACTTCCTGGCGACCGGGCGCCGCGTCTCGATCGAGTACGCGCTCATTAAGGACATGAACGATCAGGAATGGCGAGCCCAGCTCCTGGCGGATGAGCTCAACAAACGAGGCCATGGGTGGGTTCACGTGAATCCGATCCCTCTCAATCCGACGCCGGGATCCATTTGGACGGCGTCCACGAAGAACGCTCAGGACGCGTTCGTCAAGCGTTTGAAAGACAACGGTATCGCGACGTCGATTCGTGACACCCGTGGCTCCGACATCGATGGAGCATGTGGCCAGCTCGCGACGGCGGTTGCCGAGGGTAAGCGTGGTACCGGAAAGGTGCAGGTATGATCAAGAGAGATTTTTCGCGCACGTTTTTGCGCGAGGGCTACGACATGCGCGAAGTGTTGAGCTTCCTCGCCGACGTCGAACGCACTATCACGGGCCAGCAGGAGGACCCGAAGAAGATTGTGACCGCGCAACAGGCTGAGGACATCGAGTTCTCCGTGCGCCTGCGCGGCTTTAACGTGGATGAGGTCGACATGGAGATTGATCGGCTTATTCAGTGTTGCAAGGCCTTGATCGCCAGCGCGAGCAGGCGCCGCTAAACGCCGAGCAGGCTGAGACGGCTGCTGTTCCGGTCCAGGCCGCCCCCTCGGCACCGGTGGCGCAACCTGCGCAGCCCACGCCGACTCCCGCCGTTGTGCAGATGCCTCAGGTAGCCGCTGGTGGCGCAGGTGCTGCGGGTGCCGCGTTGCCAGAGCGTCCCGCGATGGAAAGCTCAGCTGTGCCGCTCGAGCACGCGTCCGCTACGCTGCCTACGACTGACGATTTCATTTCGGCACCGCCTGTGGCGATTCCTGATGCCGAGCCGATGGCCCTGCCCGCCGAGTATGCCGATTTCGGCACGCAGGAGGCCGTTGATGACATTCTTCGTTCCATGACTCAGAGTAAGGAGCAATGATGGCTGAGTTCCCGAGGGTCGGTTTCTTCTCGAAGGGATACGACCGCGGACAGGTCGATGCGTTCTTTGAGGATGCGCGTCGCGCGTACGAGGGCGGTGTGCCGCCCGAGCAGTTCAGCGCGGAGCAGGTGCGCCTGGCGACATTCGAACTGAAGAACCGCGGCTACAACATTGAGGCCGTGGACGCCGCAATGAACCGCCTGGAGGCCGCGTTCGTCAAGCGTGACCGCGCGGACGCGGTGGCCGCCGAGGGTGAGGCCGCTTGGTACGACCGCGTCGCAGATCGCGCGACGACCCTGTACCCGCGCCTGCAGCGCCCGCGTGGCGAGCGTTTCGCGCACCCTACGAGCGGTCGCGGCTACGACTGCGATGAGGTTGATGACCTGCTCGATCGCATCGCTGCCTACTTTGACGAGGCCGGGGACCTGACTGCGAACGAGATCCGCACGGCGACCTTTAGCCCCAAGCGCGGCAAGAAGGGCTACGCTGAGGGCCCGGTGGACGCCTACCTGGGTCGCGCGATCGAGATCCTGCTCGCGGTCGACTGATGGTGGCGCGCGAGACGACACTGGGTCCTACCCCCGTCGTTCTGCTGGGATCGACCGGTTCGATTGGCACACAGGCTCGCGAGGTTATCGAGGCGCACAGGGGCCGCTTTGACGTGCTCGGCCTGAGCGCGGGAGGCTCGTCGATCACCGAGCTGGCCGTTCAGATCATGGCGTTGGAGCCCGCGTTTGTGGGTGTGGCCCGTGACGTGCGTGAGGAGCTGGCAGCAGCCGTCGAGTCGATGGGAGGTACCTGCCCCGAGGTGTTCGTGGGTGAGGATGCGTCCGTTGAGGTCGTGTGTGCGTCGGTCGAGCGCGCGGCGGTGCTGTATCCGCAGGCGACACCGGTTGTGCTCAACGGCATCACGGGTGGTGTAGGCCTGTCCTCCACGCTCGCCGCGCTGCGCTGCGGTGCGCGCCTGGCGCTGGCGAACAAGGAGTCGCTGGTCGTGGGCGGCGCGCTCGTGAAGAACGCGATGCGTTTCCCGGGCCAGATCGTTCCGGTGGATTCGGAGCACTCGGCGATCGCTCAGGCGCTGGCCTCGGGCGTGCACGAGAAGGGCCTGACCTCCCCGGTCGTGTCGGGGCGTTCCGAGGTTGCGGACCTCGTGTTGACTGCCTCGGGCGGTCCTTTCCGTGGGCGCACGCGTGAGCAGTTGCGGGGGGGTGCGCGCGGCTCAGGCGCTTGCTCATCCGACCTGGGACATGGGCCCGGTCGTGACGATCAATTCCTCGACTCTCATCAACAAGGGCCTGGAGCTCATCGAGGCCCACCTGTTGTTCGACGTGGCTCCCGAGCACATCGTGGCGACGGTTCACCCTCAATCGATCGTTCACTCGATGGTGACGTGGCGCGACGGGGCGACGACGCTGCAGGCTTCGCCCCCGGACATGCGTTTGCCGATTGCGCTGGGCCTGACCTGGCCCGAGCGCCTGGACGACGTGGAGGCTCCGCTGGAGTGGGCCAACCCGTCGCAGTGGACTTTTGAGCCGGTTGATAACGAGACGTTCCCGGCGATCAACTTGGCGCGTTTCGCCGTGGGCGCGTCGGCTACCCATCCCGCGGTGCTCAACGCCGCGAACGAGGTCATGGTGGACGCGTTCATCGAGGGCGTCGTTCCGTGGCTGGCGATCGTCGATACCGTGTCGGCGGTTGTTCACGAGCATGAGGGCGTGAAGGATCCCTCGCTGGAGGATATTGTGGTCGCGCAGCGCCTGGGCTGACCGGCGCGCACGCGAGTACGTCGCCGCGGGCCAGTGGAAGGACATGTGAGCGTGGGTTCAGTAACGGGTATCGTCGTGGTCGTCATCGGCATCTTGGTGTCGGTGGCACTGCACGAGGTCGGGCATATGCTGCCCGCCAAGAAGTTCGGCGTCTTGGTGCCGGATTACGCGGTGGGTTTTGGCCCTGCCCTCTGGAAGAAGAAGATCGGCGATACGACCTACGCGCTGCGTGCGGTTTGCTGGGCGGTTACGTCAAGATCGTCGGCATGTACGCCCCGGCTCGCCCGGGCACGCCCCTGGTGGGCCGACGCGGTAAGCCGACGCTCGCGCAGGAGGCCAGGGAGGCCTCGGCCGAGGAGATCCCGACTGGCCAGGAGGCGCGCGCGTTCTATCTGCTGAGCGCCCCGAAGAAGATTGCCGTGATGCTGGGCGGGCCGCTTATGAACCTGCTGATCTGTTTCGTGCTGTCGGCTATCACGATGATGGGTATCGGCGCTCCCACGGCCTCGCGCACGATTGCGTCGGTGCCGGCGACGATTCAGACGTCGTCGGGGGGAGATCGCTTCCCCCGCGTACGAGGCCGGGGTGCTTCCCGGGGACACGGTGACCGCGTGGAACGGGACGCCGGTGGCCACCTTTGCGGACCTGCAGAAGGCGGTTGGCGCCACCCCCGAGGGGGAGTCCGCTGTCCTGACGGTCGAGCGTGACGGTGCGAGCGTGGATCTGACGGTGTCCCCGGTGACGGGCGCTCAGGGCGCTCGATACGTCGGCGTGACGGCCGGGTACGAGTACGTGTCGGCCTCGCTGACGGACGTGCTTGAAGCCGACTGGCAGATGTTCACCGGCACGGCGGCGGTCGTCGTGCGCCTTCCGCAGGCGGTGTGGCAGGTGGGCCGCTCGGTGGTCACCGATGAGCAGCGCGACGCGACCGGAGTTGTCTCGGTCGTGGGCGTTGGCCGTATGGCCGGCGAGGTGACGGGCGATTCGGCGTCGCTGGGCCTGCGCGACACGCGCCAGGTGGTTGGCGTTCTATTGAGCCTGCTGGCCTCACTGAACATGGCGCTGTTCGTCTTTAACCTGATTCCGCTGCCGCCCCTGGACGGCGGACACATCGTGGGTGCCATCTACGAGGGTGTGCGCAGGCAGTTCGCGCGTCTGCGCGGCAAGGAGGATCCCGGCCCGGCCGATACGGCGCGCCTGGTTCCCCTCACGTGGGCGGTCGGCGGCCTGCTGGTTGCGATGAGCGTCATCCTCATCGTCGCCGACATCGTGAAGCCCATTTCCCTGGGCTGATACCCGCTCTCGCTTTGCCCGCGCGCGTGCCGGCTCGGCAAGGCTCGCGGACGGCGGAAAGCGAGCCTGACCACGTGGGCGGCGCCCGTGTATGACGGATGGGCCCGCGTGCGCGATAATGGGCGGGTGAGTGAAATCAACCTTGGTATGCCCTCTGTGGCCACGTCGCCGTTCCCGCGCAAGCAGACGCACCGGCTGATGGTGGGAGATGTTCCCGTGGGTGGAGGGGCACCGGTGTCCGTCCAGTCCATGACGACGACGAAGACGCACGATATTGGTGCGACGCTCCAGCAGATCGCTGAGCTGACCGCCGCAGGCTGTGACATCGTTCGCGTCGCCTGCCCGACCGACAAGGACGCGGACGCGCTGCCGATCATTGCCAAGCAGTCCCGCATCCCCGTGATCGCCGACATTCACTTCAAGCCGAAGTACGTGTTCCAGGCGATCGAGGCCGGCTGTGGTGCTGTGCGCGTGAACCCGGGCAATATCCGCAAGTTCGACGACCAGGTCAAGGACATCTGCAAGGCTGCTTCCGATCACGGCGTGTCCCTGCGCATCGGCGTGAACGCGGGTTCGCTGGATCCGCGCCTGCTCAAGAAGTACGGCCGTGCCACACCCGAGGCCCTGGTTGAGTCAGCGATCTGGGAGGCCTCCCCTCTTCGAGGAGAATGACTTCCACGACTTCAAGATCTCCGTCAAGCACCACGACGTGCTGACGATGATCCAGGCCTACCGCATGCTCTCGGAGGCGGGCGACTGGCCCCTGCACCTGGGCGTGACCGAGGCCGGTCCGGCCTTCCAGGGCACGATCAAGTCCGTGTCTGCTTTCTCGATCCTGCTCGCAGAGGGCATCGGCGACACGATTCGCGTGTCCCTGTCCGCCCCTCCCGTCGAGGAGGTCAAGGTGGGCACGAAGATGCTGGAGTTCATGGGCCTGCGCGACAAGACCCTCGAAATCGTGTCCTGCCCGTCGTGCGGACGCGCCCAGGTGGACGTGTGGACCCTGGCCGAGAACGTGACAGAAGGCCTGAAGGACCTGACCGTTCCGCTGCGCGTGGCCGTTATGGGATGCGTCGTCAACGGCCCCGGCGAGGCCCGCGAGGCCGATCTGGGCGTCGCCTCGGGTAACGGCAAGGGCCAGATCTTCATCCGCGGCGAGGTCGTCGAGACCGTCCCCGAGGATCAGATCGTCGAAACCCTGATCCGCCGCGCCAACGTGCTGGCCGAGGAGATGGGGCTGGAGCCGGGCTCCGGTGCCGTCGAGGTCGCCCCCATCACAGCCCCGGACACGAAGCTTCCGGGCATCGACTGCTGAGAAAGAGAACACCATGCGTCTTCGTACCCTTGCCTGCCTGACCCTCGCCGGTGGCGTGTGCGCGCTGGCCGCAACCGGTTTTCCGCGCCGCATCGGCCTGACCTCCTCGCAGGCGGACGTGTCCTTGCCCGGCGACCTGCTGCTGCCCGGCGCGAACGTCGTCGTGGACCGCGGTATCGCGATTGACGCGCCCGCGTCGGTTGTCTGGGACGTGCTGGGCCACGCCTTCGAGCCCGCGGACGAGTCGACGATCATTGAGATTGCGGACGAGGATCACGTCCTCATGCGCGTCGCTGCCCCCGGTGCACCCGAGGGTGCCCCGGCCTCGGGCACGTGCGTCATCGCCCTGCTGCCCCTGTCGCCCTCGCGCACCCTGCTGCATATCCGCGAGCGTCACGAGGCCTCGGGCCGCGAACTGGCTCTCGTGTGGGCGGGCGTGAGCGCAGAGTCACTGTCCTCCCTGTCGATGCTGCGTGACCTGCGTGAGGCGTGCATGGCCCACGCCGAGCACGCCTGACAAAAACTCTCACCCATCTCGGGTGGCGCGCACATCCCCACGGTGTTGTAGGATCAAGCTACACGCAACGCCGACGGGGATGTTGCGCTATTCGAAAGGGACCTTATGATCCTCAGCTCCACCGCACTGCTCGCAGTCGTCGGTCTGCTTATCGCGCTCCTGTGGGCCTGGGTGTGGTCCGGCGCCTTTGCCAGCGCCCGGCGCGTCGCGATGCGCTTAGACCTGCGCGGTGGATCCTCGGCGTCGGAGATGAACCGCGTCGTCTGGCCGCTGATGCCCCTGCTGTCCCTCCTCTGGTTCGTGACCGCCGATCTCGTACGCCACGAGGCCATGGGTGCGGACACGACGGGATCTTGTGCGCTGATCTTGGGCCTCCTGGCCGTCATGGTGGCCGTCGCGATCCAGTCCCTGTACCGCGGCGGCATGCCCGAGTGGGCGTACCCGGGGTGGATGGCCCGGCGCTACTACATGGCGCATCCGGGTGCTGCCGAGCGCGAGCTCGGTGCCGGAGCGTTGATCTGAGCGCATTTCGCGCCTGATGAGAGGTCACACGGCTGTGCCGGTGGCCTCCGCGGCGATGCGTGCCGTACTCTTGGACCATGCTTCGAAATCTCTCGACTTTCTTCCTGCGAACCCTGCGCGAAGACCCGGCCGACGCCGAGGTCAACTCGCATAAGCTTCTGGTGCGAGCCGGCTATATTCGCCGCTCCGCCCCCGGCATCTACACGTGGCTGCCCCTCGGCCTGCGCACGCTGCGCAAGATCGAGGAGATCGTGCGCGAGGAGATGGATGCGATGGGCGCGCAGGAGGTACACTTCCCGGGCCTGATCCCTGCCGAGCCCTACAAGGCCACGAACCGCTGGGAAGAGTACGGCCCGACGCTGTTCAAGCTCAACGACCGTAAGGGCGGCGACTACCTGCTGGCCCCCACGCACGAGGAAATGTTCACCCTGCTGGTCAAGGACATGTACTCCTCGTACAAGGATCTGCCCGCGACGCTGTATCAGATCCAGACGAAGTACCGCGACGAGGCCCGTCCGCGCGCCGGCCTGATCCGCGGCCGTGAGTTCGTCATGAAGGATGCCTACTCTTTCGACATTGACGACGAGGGCCTGAACGCCTCCTACCAGGCCGAGCGCGACACCTACGAGCGCATCTTCCAGCGCCTGGGCCTGCGCTACGTCATTGTCTCCGCGATGAGCGGCGCCATGGGCGGCTCGCGTTCCGAGGAGTTCTTGCACCCCTCGCCGATCGGTGAGGACACCTTTGTGGCCTCCCCGGGTGGCTACGCCGCCAACGCCGAGGCCGTGACGACCCCCGTTCCCGAGCCGTCGATGCCTCCGGCGTTCCCGCGCCCCTTGAGGTCCCCACCCCTGACGCTCCGACGATCGAGTCGCTCGTCGATCTGCTCAACGATCAATACCCGCGCGAGGATCGCCCTGGACCGCCGCCGACACGCTCAAGAATGTCGTCGTGACGCTGACGCACCCGGACGGGCAGCGCGAGCTTCTCGTCGTGGGCGTGCCCGGCGACCGCGACGTCGACATGAAGCGCCTCGAGGCCGCCGTGGCCCCCGCCGAGGTTGAGATGGCGTCGGACTCCGACTTCGAGCCGCACCCCGAGCTGGTGCGCGGCTACATCGGCCCCACGGTGCTCGGCCCCAACTCGCCTCAGCGCGTCGTGGACGAGGAAGGCAACGCCTCCGGTTCTGTGCGCTACCTGGTGGACCCGCGCGTCGTCGAGGGCACCGCCTGGGTGACGGGCGCGAACGTCGAGCGGCGTCATGTCCTGAACCTCGTCATGGGCCGTGACTTCACGGCGGACGGCACGATCGAGGCCGCCGAGGTGCGCGAGGGCGACCTGGCTCCCGACGGCTCCGGCCCCCTTCACCTGGAGCGTGGCATCGAGATCGGCCACATCTTCCAGCTGGGCCGCAAGTACGCCAAGGCCCTGGGCCTGACCGTCCTGGATGAGAACGGCAAGTCCCAGGTCGTGACCATGGGTTCCTACGGCATCGGCGTCACCCGCGTCATGGCTGCCCTGGCCGAGGCCAACTGTGACGACAAGGGCCTGAGCTGGCCCGCGCAGATCGCGCCCTTCGACGTGCACGTCCTGGCCACCGGCAAGGGCGACGAGGTCTTCGAAACCGCGCAGTCTCTGGGTGAGCAGCTCGACGCGGCCGGCCTGGACGTCCTGGTGGACGATCGCCGCAAGGTCAGCGCCGGCGTGAAGTTCAAGGACTACGAGCTTGTCGGCGTTCCCTTCGGCCTCGTTGTGGGCCGCTCGCTGGCCGACGGCCAGGTCGAGATCCGCGTGCGCGCCACCGGCGAGACCATCGTCGTGCCCGTGGCCGAAGCCGTCGAACGACTGCGCGAGGCACACGCCGCCGCGCTGAAGGGAGAGTGACATGGCTATCCGCCCCATTCGCATCATCGGTGACCCGGTCCTGCGTACCGTGTGTGACCCGATCACGGAGATCACGCCGAACGTGAAGGCCCTCGTCGAGGACTGCTCGAGGGCGTCGACATGGATGGCCGCGCCGGCCTGGCCGCCAACCAGATCGGCGTCAGCCTGCGCGCCTTCTCCTGGAACATCGACGGCGAGATCGGCTACGTGCTCAACCCCCGCATCGTGGCCCTGAGCGAGGACGAGTACCAGGACGGCGACGAGGGTTGCCTGTCCGTGCCCGACCTGTGGTACCCGACCGAGCGCGCCTGGTACGCGCGCTGCGAGGGCACCGACCTTGACGGCAAGAAGGTCGTCGTCGAGGGGGAGGAGCTCATGGCTCGCTGCATTCAGCACGAGTGCGACCACCTCGATGGTCATATCTATATTGATCGTCTTGATCGACCCACTCGCAAAGAAGGCGCTCCGCGATATTCGTAAGGCCGGATTCTGACCTAGCGGATGTGATCAATGCGTGAAACGCGCCGGGAAATGCGCTGCATTTCCCGGCGCGTTCAACTATTCTGTCAGTACATCGTTTGCGCTGTTTTCCGCGCAGTTCATTGCGACTCCAGGCGATTAGACGTAGGGGAAGACGATCCTGACAAGGCCAACAGGAGGAACAATGAGAGGGTCATACACCCGCGGTGTACTTTTCGTGCACTCAACACCGCCCGCTCTGTGTCCACACATCGAATGGGCGTTGGGCACCGCGCTCGGCCAGGAGGTTCGCCTCCAGTGGTCCGACCAAGAAGCGGCGCCGGGCATGGTTCGCTGCGAATTCTCGTGGGTCGGACCGATTGGCTCGGGCGCCCGTTTGGCGTCCGCTCTGCGCGGTTGGGAGCACCTGCGCTACGAGGTAACGGAAGAGGCAACAGCCTCGAACGACGGTGGGCGCTGGTGCCACACGCCCTCCCTAGGCATCTTCCACTCGCAGATGGATTCGGTCGGTAACGTCGTCGTGCCCGAGGACCGTATTCGCGCTGCCATGGAGAACGCCTCCTCCTACGAGGAGCTGCTCGAGGGTCTTGACCTGGCGCTCGGTCAGGCCTGGGACGACGAGCTCGAATCCTTCCGTCACGCCGGCGCGGGCGCGCCCGTGCGCTGGCTCAATAACCGGGTGGGCTGATGGGGTCCATCGCAGATCTGCTTGGCGACCAGCTGCGTGCGGGCCTCGCGCAGCTGGTCGATCCCGATTCTGAGGCGGAGGGGCACGGCGATGCCCAGGCCTCGTCCAGCGCGGCGGGGGAGAGCACCAGCGCACAGGAGCGCGCGCGTGAGGCGGCTATGGAGGCCGTCCTTGACGAGGCCGACCTGGCCCCTGAGAACGCGCGCGCTGAGCTGACGCTGCGCGGGGACCTGGACATGGACGACGTGTCCCTGTTCGCCGTCGTCGCGCGCGTTGAACGCGAGGCGAAGGTGCAGCTGCCGGACGCGCAGGTGGAGGCGTGGGTGAGCCTCGGAGACCTGCTCGACGCGGTTTCGCAGGCCGCTTGTCATGATTGACGAAAGGCGGCGTTAGGGGAGCGTCAACGACCTGCCCGAGAATCGTAAAGACCCTGACAGCAAGGGACTTCAGGCCTACGATGGAGGGGGATCGCCGGGGAACCTCCGGCGGCTACTCCGACGGAAGGAACGACGTTGACCCGCACCGAAGAGGATCTGCTCGGCACGCGCGAAGTACCCGATGACGCGTACTGGGGCATCCACACACTGCGAGCTATCGAGAACTACCAGATCTCTGGCCGCACCATCAACGAGGCGCCTGAGCTGATCCGCGCCTTCGCCCAGGTGAAGAAGGCCTGTGCCATGGCGAACATGCAGCTCAAGGCGATGAAGCCCGTCAAGGCAGAGGCGATCATTGCCGCCTGCGATGAGATTATCGAAAACGGCCGCTGCATGGACCAGTTCCCGGTCGATCAGTTCCAGGGCGGCGCCGGCACCTCCGTGAACATGAACGCGAACGAGGTCATCGCGAACCTCGCGCTGGAGATCCTGGGGGAGGACAAGGGGCGTTACGACGTCATCAACCCCAACGATCACGTCAACCGCTCCCAGTCCACCAACGATGCCTACCCGACCGCGTTCCGCATCGCCCTGTGGCGCAAGGTCAACCGCCTGCGCAAGGCCATCGACGAGCTGGCCGACTCCTTCGACGAGAAGGGCGCGGAGTTCCGCAACATCTTGACGATGGGACGCACGCAGCTCCAGGACGCCGTTCCCATGTCGCTGGGCAGTGAATTCTCCGCCTTCGCCCACACGCTGCGCGAGGAGGACGAGCGCCTCGTCAACAACGCCGAGCTGCTGCTGGAGACGAACCTGGGCGCGACCGCGATCGGCACCGGCCTGAACACCCCGAACGGCTACCAGCAGGTCGTCGTGCGCCACCTGCGCCGCATCACCGGCGCGCGCGTCGTCGGCTCCCCGAACCTTCTGGAGGCCACCTCCGATACCGGCGCCTATGTGTCCATGCACGCCACGATCAAGCGAAGCGCCGTCAAGCTCTCGAAGGTCTGCAACGACCTACGCCTGCTGGCCTCGGGTCCGCGCGCCGGCCTCAACGAGATCAACCTGCCGAAGATGGCGGCCGGCTCGTCCATCATGCCGGCCAAGGTCAACCCCGTCATCCCCGAGGTCGTCAACCAGGTGTGCTTCAAGGTCATTGGCAACGACCACACCGTCACCATGGCGGCCGAGGCCGGCCAGCTCCAGCTCAACGTCATGGAGCCCGTCATCGCACAGGCGCTCATCGAGTCCATCAACCTGCTCGTGAACGCCTGCGATACCCTGCGCGAACGCTGCGTCTCGGGCATCACCGCGAACGAGGATGTGTGCCGAGGCTACGTGGAGAACTCCATCGGCATCGTCACCTACTTCAACGACGTCATCGGCCACCACCTGGGCGACGTCGTGGGCAAGCGCGCCGCCGCGGAAGGCAAGACCGTCCGCGAAGTCATCCACGAGATGGAACTCCTGTCGGAGGAGGAGGTTGAGCGCATCCTCTCGCCCGAAAACCTCGCGCACCCGAAGTACGCGGGCACCGAGGAAGAGTAGGCGGGTTCCGCGCAGCCAGCCAACGACCGAGGCCGGGGACCCCGCGTGGGGATCTCCGGCCTCGTCGTTTGTGTCATCTCAGGACTGCAGCGACTCCTTGAAGGCGCGCACGAATGTACCGAAACGCTCCACCTGGTCTGAGAAGTAACGGTAGATGCGGCGGCGTGCATCGCCCACGTATTCGACGGTACGAAGCTCCTCGTAGCGGAATCGACCTCGGTCGTCAATGAGGTCAGCATCAACCAGCCGGTCCGTAACCTCGCAGCGGAAGTGCGTGTAGGTACCGTCATCTGTGGCCTCTAGGACACGGCATACCAGGCTCATCTGCGAATCGTCGAGCACGGGGATGCCGTCGTGGTCGCTTGATGGAACGTGCGCGTCGGCGAGCTTGTTCCCTCCCGAGACGGTGCCCGCATACTCGAACAGGCCCATGGCCTCGGCCCCGAAGAGATTGAGGGAACACACGCCCGAGCGCTTGATCGAGCGTGCCGCGTGCGTGGTGGAGTCGCAGCCGATCATGACCATCTGTCCCAGCGAGTACGAGGAGGACCCGGTCGTGATGCCGACCCCCACTTCCTCATCGGGATAGGCCAGGATGTAGACGGGAAAGCCGTAGTAGAACTTCTCGGTGTCGTAGGGAACGTGCATGCTTCCATTGTGCGCCGGTCGCATCGGGTGGGCAGGGTGCACGACGTGGAAGGGGAATATGTCCACGAGGCACGAGGGGGCCGGAATCGCAAGCTACCGGCCCCATCGGTTATGCGCGCGCTAGTCGGCGGATGGGTTGTCCCGCTGCTTCAGCTCGCGCCGCACGTCCTCGAGTTCCTCGCACATAGCCATGGTGAACGGATGGTCGTCACCCAGGACGCGCTGGCTGCTGACGAGGAGCTGTTCGTACAGGGCGATGGACTCGTCTGTGCGGCCAGCCTCTCGGTATGAGTCTGCGAGTTCACGGCGCGTGTTGTACGTGCCCGGGTGGTTGTCGCCCAGGATGCGGATCTGGTCTTTCATGACCTGCTCGTACAGGGTAATGGGGCTCTTCGCATTTTGGCGTGTGGGGGGTGGTGTTGGCATGGGGTCGGGGCCTGCCCGATGATTGAGGTTGCAACACTTCAAACGCTGGGAGGCCCCGACATGTCTCATGCTACCTTTTCTGCTCCGGATATGACGACCTATTGCGGGTTGGAGGAGCTGGGCTTGGTGGCCGTGGGGATGCGCTGCCAGGGGGGCGGGTTCGTCCTGAAGTGCCGTGCGGCTAATCCTGCTCGGCTGTGTCCAGGGTGTGGGCGCCCGGGGTATTCGCTGGGGTCGCGTACCCGGCGCTTAGCGCACGAACCGCGGGGGCATCAGCCCACGACGCTGGCGGTGTATGTGGGACGTTACCGATGTCGTGCGTGTTCTCGCTCCTGGTGTGACGACATCAGCCAGGTGGCTCCCCCCACGCGCCAAACTCTCCTTTGGGGCCTTGCGCTGGGGGCTTGTGTGCTTGATCGCTGACAATATGTCCATGAATCGGATCGCCGCTCACCTGGCGGTAGCCTGGCATACCGCCAACGAGGCGATACTGGCCTATGGGGAAGAACTCCTGCTGGCGGATTCGACTCGTTTTGAAGGCGTGCGCGTCATTGGGGTTGATGAGCACGTGTGGCGTCATCGGGGTGGGGACAAGTACGCCACGGTGATCGTGGACTTGACCCCTGTACGCGACCGTACGGGACCGGCCCGACTCCTGGACGTGGTGCAAGGCCGCTCCACACGCGTCTTGTCTTCCTGGCTGGCCGCGTGCCCCCAAGAGTGGAAGGACACCATCGAGATCGTGGCGATGGATGGGTTCAGTGGCTACAAAAGCGCAGCAGCCAGCCAGCTTCCAGGGGCGGTGGCGGTGATGGATCCCTTCCACGTTGTTCATATCGCTATCGACGCCCTCGAGCAGTGCCGCCAGCGCGTCCAGCAAGAAACCCTGGGGCATCGCGGCCGCAAGGGCGACCCCTTGTACGCGGCCCGCAAAACGCTCCTGACCGGCACCGACATCCTCACCGACACATCCCAAGCGCGCTTGGATGCCTTATTCGCCTGCCCCGACCACGCTGACGTGCACACCACCTGGAAAATCTACCAGGACCTCCTAGCGGCCTACCGTGATCGTGACCCCAGGCGCGGCAAAAACACCCTCCACCAGCTCATCACAACGATCACCCGCCCGGACTTGCCACACACATGCATCGAACTAGCCCGCATGGGCAGAACCTTCAAACGCAGAGCCGGGGACATCCTGGCCTACTTCGACCACCCCCACACCAGCAACGGCCCCACCGAAGCCATCAACGGACGCCTCGAACACCTCCGCGGCATCGCCCAAGGATTCATCAACCACCGAAACTACCGCCTACGCTGCCTCCTCCACTCCGGCGGATTCCAACACCTCCTACACCCTTAAATGCGAAGAGCCGGTAATGGCCTCAGGAAGGCGGCCAACAGACCGGTATGTGTATGCGATGTTGTTGAGCGTGGTGAGCGTGCGGGGATGGTCTGTGCCCAGGACGCGAGCCTGGTCTTGAGCGACCTGCTCATACAGGGTGATGGCTTCATCGAGGCGCTCAGCAGACGCGTATGCGCTTGCGAGGTTGTTGCACGTGTTGAGTGTGCGGGGATGGTCTGTGCCCAGGACGCGAGCCTGGTCTTGAGCGACCTGTTCGTACAGGGTAATGGCTTCATCGAGGCGCCCAGCAGACGCGTATGCGTATGCCAGGCTGTGGCGTGTGGCGAGCGTGCGGGGGTGGTCGGGACCCAGGACACTGGTCTGGCCTTTGGCGACCTGTTCGTACAGGGCGATGGCTTCATCGAGGCGGCCAGCTGACTCGTATGCGTCTGCCAGGCTGTTGCGCGTGTTGAGTGTGTGGGGGTGGTTGTCGCCCAGGACACGCGCGCGGTCTGTGGCGACCTGTTCGTACAGGGCGATGGCTTCTTCGAGGCGGCCCACCGCATTGTAGGTGTATGCGAGATTATTGCGTGTGCTGAGTGTGAGGGGGTGGTCTTCGCCCAGAACGCGCGCGCGGCCTGTGGCGACCTGCTCATACAGTTGGATAGCCTCAACGCGGCGGCCAGCAGACTCGTATGCGTCTGCCAGGCTGTTGCGCGTGCTGAGTGTGAGGGGGTGGTTGTCGCCCAGGACGCGCGCGCGGCCTGTGGCGGCCTGCTCGTACAGTTGGATGGCCTCATCGAGGCGGCCCGCCTGCAAGTGACAGTTTGCGAGGTTGTTACGCAAGGTCAGGGTGTTAGGATGATCGTCGCCAAATGCGGGTGCTGTCGGTGATGAGCCGCTCAAACAGGGTGATAGCCTCATCGAGGCGCCCCGCCTCCTGGTAACAGCTGGCGAGATCGTTGCATGCGCTGAGCGTCTGAGGATGATTCTCACCCAGAACACGTGCATAGTCTTCGAGAACCTGCTCGTACAAGGTGATGGCCTCATCGAGGCGCCCTGTCTGCACATAGGTGTCGGCGAGACTGCTGCGCTCGGCGAGTCGACTTAGGTGGTCTTCGCCAATGATACGGGTCGGGTCTTCGGCGGTGTGCTGGTGGGAGGTCTGTGTCAATGCGGTGATTGTGCGTTCAAGTGCTGTGTGCTTGAAATGTGGCGATGCTGGTGCGAGTGTCAGGTACTCCTGCGCGACGCTGCCCAGGAGTGCGTCGAGGTACTGGAGTTCACCGGGGGCGTAGTTCTGGCGTGCTGAGGCTGATTGTGCGAGAACGTAGCGTCGGAATACCTCGGGCTTGCGTATTGCTTCACGTAGGGCGTTCTCGTCGTCGGCAAGGAGTGTGATTGTTTGCTTCACTGATGCCTCAAGGTGAGCGATGAAGCTATCGATGTGGGACCTGTCGTAGCCCGACTCAACGAGCTGTCCCTCGATTGCGTCCAGTTCAGCGCTTATCGAGTTTGTCAGGTGGTCACATGTCTGTGCGTCGCAACTACCAGCTATTTGATCCAGAAGGCTGCGGGCCCGTTGGTAGAGGTCGTGCCCACCCTCAATTGAGTCGGCAGTGAAGCCAAATCCCGGTACTGTAACAATCGATGTCACGATGTTGGTCGTGATACTCAAAGCTGCCGTCGCTGTGTTCATGCGCACAGTGTACTCGCTACAATCAGCGGGGATAACCACCTGAGAAAATTTGGTGCAGCTGGGACGAACGTGACGATGGGTGGTCTGGATTCGTGGCACGAATTGAGTGAATCGAAGACGTGGGGGAGAGGGGACGAGGCCGGGGACCCCGCGTGGGGAACCCCGGCCTCGTTCTCATGACCGCTGGGCGCCGCGGTGGAGGAGCGGGCGCCTAACGGCGCTCACTCCTCGCCGGCGTGATCCGAGCCTGCGATGGAGTAGTTGAACAGGTCGTACTTCGCGATCGCCTGGCCGACGACCGACGGGTCGATCTGACCCTTGTCGGCCAGGGCGGCCAGCGTACGCACGACCATGGACTCGGCGTCGATGTGGTACCAGCGGCGCGCCGCGCGACGGGTGTCGGAGAAGCCGAAGCCGTCCGCGCCGAGCACGTGGTAGTCGCCGGGGACCCACTGGCGGATCTGGTCGGGCAGCATGCGGTCGAAGTCCGAAGAAGCGACGAACGGACCCTCGCGACCCGCGAGCTTGGCCGACACGTAGGGCGTACGGCGAGGCTCGGTCGGGTGCAGGTAGTTGTGCTCCTCGGCGCCCAGGCCGTCGCGGCGCAGCTCGTTCCACGAGGTCACCGACCACACGGCGGCGTCCACGCCCCAGTCGCGGGCCAGCAGCTCGCGGGCCTCGCGCGCCCACGGCACGCCCACGCCGGAGGCGAGCAGCTGAGCCTTGGGGCCGCCGAAGTTCTGGTGCTCATCGAGGTTGTAGATGCCCTTGACGATGCCCTCGACGTCGACGTTCTCGGGTTCAGCCGGCTGGTGGATCGGCTCGTTGTACACGGTGATGTAGTACATGACGTTCGGGTCGCGGTCGCCCGCGTTACCGTACATGCGCTGCAGGCCGTCCGCCATGATGTGGCGGATCTCGTAGGCGTAGGCCGGGTCGTAGGACACGAACGCGTGGTTGGTCGCGGCCAAAACCTGAGAGTGGCCGTCCATGTGCTGCAGGCCCTCGCCCGCGAGCGTCGTGCGGCCGGCCGTCGCGCCTATGACGAAGCCCTTGGTGAGCTGGTCGCCGGCGGCCCAGAACTGGTCGCCCGTGCGCTGGAAGCCAAACATCGAGTAGAAGATGTAGATCGGCACCATCGGCAGGTCGTGCGTGGCATACGCCGTGCCGACGACCTGGAAGGCGGCAGCGGAGCCAGCCTCGGTGATACCCGTGTGCAGGATGCGGCCCTGTTCGGACTCACGGTAGGACAGCATCATGTCCGCGTCGACGGGCGTGTAGGACTGGCCGGTCGTGTTGAAGATCTTCGCCGAGGGGAAGATCGCGTCCAGACCGAAGGTGCGGGCCTCGTCGGGGATGATCGGCACGAAGTACTTGCCGACCTGCTTGTCCTTCATGAGGTCCTTGATGAGGCGCACGAGGGCCATGGTCGTGGCGACCTCGAGCTTGCCCGAACCCTTGGACAGCGCCTCGAAGGGGCGGGCGGGCAGCTCGGGGAGCTTGGGCTGGCGGTCGGCGCGGCGCTCGGGCACCCAGCCGCCGAGGATCTCGCGGCGCTCCTTCATGTACTGCAGGGCCGGGTGGTCGGCCGGCGGCATGTAGTACGGGGGCATGTAGGGGTCGCGTTCGAGTTCTGCGTCCGTGATCGGGATCTGCAGGCGATCGCGCAGCTGCTTGGCGTCCTCGAGGGTCAGCTTCTTCATCTGGTGCGTCGAGTTACGGCCGGCGAAGTGCGTGCCCAGGGCGTAGCCCTTAATGGTGTGCGCGAGGACGACCGTGGGCTGGCCGGTGTGGTCCATGGCGGCCTTGTAGGCGGCGTAGACCTTGCGGTAGTCGTGGCCGCCACGCTTGAGCTCCCAGAGCTGCTCGTCGGTCCAGTTCTTGACCATTTCCTTGGTGCGCGGGTCACGGCCGAAGAAGTGCTCACGCACGTAGGCGCCGTCGTTCGCGCGGAAGGTCTGGTAGTCGCCGTCCAGGGTCTCGTTCATAACGTGGACGAGGGCGTCGTCCTTGTCGGCGGCAAGCAGCTGGTCCCAGCCGCGCCCCCAGATGACCTTGATGACGTTCCAGCCGGCGCCCTTGAAGAAGGCCTCGAGCTCCTGGATGATCTTGCCGTTGCCACGCACCGGGCCGTCAAGACGCTGCAGATTGCAGTTGATGACGAAGGTCAGGTTGTCCAGGCGCTGCTGGGCGGCGAGCTGGAGCATACCGCGGGACTCGGGCTCGTCCATTTCACCGTCGCCGATGAAGGCCCAGGTGTGCTGCTGGGAGGTGTCCTTGATGCCGTTCATGTGCAGGTAGCGGTCGAACCACGCCTGGTAGATGGCTTCGGCGGGACCCAGGCCCAGCGACACGGTCGGGTACTCCCAGAACTCTTCGAGCTGGCGCGGGTGCGGGTAGGAGGGCAGACCGTGCTCGGTGGAGACCTGCTGGCGGAAGCCGTCCATCTGCTCTTCGGACAGGCGGCCTTCGAGGAACGCGCGCGCGTAGGGGCCGGGGGGAGGCGTGGCCTTGGAAGAAGACGTGGTCGCCGCCGCCGGGGTGGTCCTTGCCGCGGAAGAAGTGGTTGAGGCCGACCTCGTAGAGGGTGGCGACGGAGGCGTAGGACGAGATGTGTCCGCCGACCTTGACGCCGGGGCGCTGGGCGCGCGTCACCTGGACGGCGGCGTTCCAGCGGATCCAGCGGCGGTATTCGCGCTCCATGGCTTCGTCGCCGGGGAAGTACGGCTCCTGGTCAACGGGGATGGTGTTGACGTAGGGGGTCGTGTATTCCTGGGGGAGCTGAACGCCGTTGCGGCGCGCTTCGCTGAGCATGTGCAGCAGGATGTAGCGTGCGCGGGGGCCGCCCTTTCGTTGATGAGTCCGGTCAGGGACTCGACCCATTCGGCGGTTTCCTGGGGGTCGTTGTCGGGGACCTGGGGGATCAGCCCGTTCACGACGACGGGGCGTGACTCGTGGAGTTGGCTCACGGTGTACCTTCTCGCTTGACTCGGAGCTGCGACGTGCAGCGTTCGTGGGCGGTGTCTTCGGTCGACACCGCACATATCGGGACTATTGTCCCACTAATGGTGTGGCTTTGCGAGTGTTTGGTGGCTCGTGCGTGTATGAGGTGCGTATCACCGCCAGGAGGAATGGGTGGTGCGCGTAAATCCACTGGTCAGAGGGGTGATGCCGTGCAGGGCTGTTTCGATAGGTGTTATCCCTTGCATTCGACGTGGTTTCATGCCCTAGGATAAATACGTGAACGTTGATATGACACTGAGCGGCAGCTCGTTGAAGGGCGGTGCTGCGTGATGGCAGTGAGCCTGGGTTTTGCGTCCGATGCGATCGTGCAGGAGTTCTACGTCGATGACGACGTCGATCAGGGTGTGCGTGACGCGATTGAAGGGGAGACGGGGCATCCGCTCGTGGACGTCGATTACGCGGACGTCGTGGATGGCGCGATCGTCTGGTGGCGCGCGGATGACGCCGAGGAGGAGGACCTTGCGGATGTCCTCGTGGATGCCATGTCGAACCTGGATGACGGCGGCCTGATCTGGGTCCTGATCCCCAAGCCGGGACGCCCGAATTCGGTGCGTGTGGGAGACGTGGAGGAGGCCGCGGAGATCGCCGGCCTGCACGCGACGACGTCGACGGCGCTGGGGGCGAACTGGGCGGGCGTGCGCCTGACCGCGCGTCCGCGTTCGCGCCGCTAGTTTTATTGACGAGGCCTGGGCACCGGAACGCTCGTCGGTGTTCCTAGCGCTCAGGTCAGAAAGTGACCGCAGACGCCTCTTCTGGTAGATTGGCGCCTGCGTGGGGCCCTTAGCTCAGTTGGCTAGAGCGTCTGGTTTACACCCAGAAGGTCATCGGTTCGAGCCCGGTAGGGCCCACAAACGGCTGGGGCCGGAAGCGAAAGCTTCCGGCCCCTCAGTGTTTGCTGCGAGCACTGCGTGCGACGCGCGTCAGTCCTCCTGCGCGCTCTCCTCGGTGGGTGAGCGGTCCTCCCGCTGCGCCAGCTCCCGCTGGGCTGCTTCGAGGTTCTCAGGCACCGTTTTGGTGAGCCAGTGGTCTTCGCCCAGGACGCGGATACTGTCGGGCAGGACCTGCTCGTATAGGGTGATGGCATCGGTGAGGCGGCCCGCCGCATGGTATGCGTATGCGAGGCTGTTGCGCGTAATGAGGGTGCTGGGGTGGTCTTCGCCCAGGACGCGGATACGGTCGGGCAGGACCTGCTCGTATAGGGTGATGGCATCGGTGAGGCGGCCCGCCGCATGGTATGCGTATGCGAGGCTGTCGCGGGAGGTGAGGGTGAGGGGTGGTCTTCGCCCAGGACGCGGATACGGTCGGGCAGGACCTGCTCGTATAGGGTGATGGCATCGGTGAGGCGGCCCGCCCCATGGTATGCGTATGCGAGGCTGTTGCGCGAGGTGAGGGTGTCGGGGTGGTCTTCGCCCAGGACGCGGATACGGTCGGGCAGGACCTGCTCGTATAGGGTGATGGCCTCCTCTAGGCGGCCCGCCATATGGTATGCGTATGCGAGGCTGTCGCGGGAGGTGAGGGTGTCGGGGTGGTCTTCGCCCAGGACGCGGATACGGTCGGGCAGGACCTGCTCGTATAGGGTGATGGCCTCCTCTAGGCGGCCCGCCGACTCGTATGCGCATGCGAGGCTGTTGCGCGAGGTGAGGGTGTCGGGGTGGTCTTCGCCCAGGACGCGGATACGGTCGGGCAGGACCTGCTCGTATAGGGTGATGGCATCGGTGTAGCGGCCCGCCGCATGGTATGCGCCTGCGAGGTCGTTGCGCGAGGTGAGGGTGAGGGGTGGTCTTCGCCCAGGACGCGGATACGGTCGGGCAGGACCTGCTCGTACAGGGCGATGGCATCGGTGAGGCGGCCCGCCCCATGGTATGCGCCTGCGAGGTCGTTGCGCGAGGTGAGGGTGTCGGGGTGGTCTTCGCCCAGGACGCGGATACGGTCGGGCAGGACCTGCTCGTATAGGGTGATGGCATCGGTGTAGCGGCCCGCCCCATGGTATGCGCCTGCGAGGTCGTTGCGCGAGGTGAGGGTGAGGGGGTGGTCTTCGCCCAGGATGCGAGCACAGTCTTTGGTGACCTGCTCGTATAGGGTGATGGCCTCGGTGAAGCGGCCCACCGCACGGTGTGCGCCTGCGAGGTCGTTGCGCGAGGTGAGGGTGAGGGGGTGGTCTTCGCCCAGGATGCGAGCACAGTCTTTGGTGACCTGCTCGTATAGGGTGATGGCCTCGGTGAAGCGGCCCACCCCATGGTATGCGCCTGCGAGGTCGTTGCGCGAGGTCAGGGTGAGGGGGTGATCTTCGCCCAGGATGCGAGCACAGTCTTTGGTGACCTGCTCGTATAGGGTGATGGCATCGGTGTAGCGGCCCGCCGCACGGTGTGCGCCTGCGAGGTCGTTGCGCGAGGTCAGGGTGAGGGGGTGGTCTTCGCCCAGCACGCGGATACGGTCGGGCAGGACCTGCTCGTACAGGGCGATGGCCTCGGTGTAGCGGCCCGCCTCCCGGTATGCGCCTGCGAGGTCGTTGCGCGAGGTGAGGGTGAGGGGGTGGTCCTCGCCCAGCACGCGGATACGGTCGCGGAAGGTCTGCTCAAACAGTTGGATGGCCTCGTCCAGGCGGCCCGCCTCCCGGTATGCGCCTGCGAGGTTGTTGCGCGAGGTCAGGGTGTCGGGGTGGTCCTTGCCCAGCACGCGGATACGGTCGCGGAAGGTCTGCTCAAACAGTTGGATGGCCTCGTCCAGGCGGCCCGCCTCCCGGTATGCGCCTGCGAGGTCGTTGCGGAAGCTGAGGGTGTTGGGGTGGTTGTTGCCTAGGATGCGGGTGCTGTCGGTCAGGACCTGCTCGAACAGGGCGATGGCCTCGGTGAGGCGGCCCGCCGACTCGTATGCGCCTGCGAGGTCGTTGCGGAAGCTGAGGGTGTTGGGGTGGTTGTTGCCTAGGATGCGGGTGCTGTCGGTCAGGACCTGCTCGAACAGGGCGATGGCCTCGGTGAGGCGGCCCGCCGACTCGTATGCGCCTGCGAGGTCGTTGCGGGACGTGAGTGTGTTGGGGTGGTTGTTGCCCAGGATGCGGGTGCGGTCGGTCAGGACCTGCTCGAACAGGGCGATGGCCTCGGTGAGGCGGCCCGCCGACTCGTATGCGCGTGCGACGTCGTTGCGGAAGCTGAGGGTGTTGGGGTGGTCTTCGCCTAGGATGCGGGTGCTGTCGGTCAGGACCTGCTCGTACAGGGTGATGGCCTCGGTGAGGCGGCCCGCCGACTCGTATGAGCGTGCGAGGTCGTTGCGCGAGGCCAGGGTGTCGGGGTGGTCTTCGCCTAGGATGCGGTCGGTAAGGACCTGCTCGTACAGGGTGATGGCCTCGGTGAGGCGGCCCGCCGACTCGTATGCGCCTGCGAGGTTGTTGCGGGAGCTGAGGGTGTTGGGGTGGTTGTCGCCTAGGATGCGGGTGCTGTCGGGCAGGAGCTGCTCGTACAGGGTGATGGCCTCGGTGAGACGACCAGCAGAATGATATGCGTAAGCGAGGCTGTTGCGGGAGCTGAGGGTGTCGGGGTGGTCTTCGCCCAGGATACGGGTGCGGTCGGGCAGGACCTGCTCGTACAGGGTGATGGCCTCATCGAAGCGACTGGCATGCACGTATGCGCCTGCGAGGTTGTGGCGGAAGGTGAGCGTGTCGGGGTGGTCTGCACCCAAGACCCGGATGTGGTTGGGCAGAAGGTTCTCGTATAAGGTGATGGCCTCATCGAGGCGGCCAACAGACCGGTATATGTTTGCGAGGTTGTGGCGTGAGGTGAGTGTATCGGGATCGTTCGGCCCCAGGACACGGGCACGGCCTGTGGCCACCTGCTCATATAGGGCGATGGCCTCGCCTGTGCGGCCAGCCTTCCGGTAGGTGTCTGCTAGGTTGTGGCGTGAGGTGAGTGTGTCGGGGTGGTCCTCACCCAGAACACGGGTGCGGTCTGTGATGACCTGCTCATACAGGGCGATGGCCTTATCGAAGCGACCCGCCTTCACATAGGTGTCTGCGAGGTTCTCGTGCATGGTCAGCGTGTCGCGATGATCCTCGCCCAGGACGCGGACACTGTCTGTGATGACCTGCTCGTACAGGGTGATGGCCTCATCGAGGCGGTCAGCATCTCGGTATACATTTGCGAGGCTGTGGCGTGCAGCAAGCGTGTCGTGGTGGTCCTCACCCAGAACACGGGTGCGGTCTTTGATGACCTGCTCATACAGAGGGATGGCATCGTTGAAGCGGCCTGCTAAGCAGTATGTGTATGCGAGGTTGTTGCGTGCAGCAGATGTCTTTGGATGCTTGTAGCTGTGCGCACGGGTGTAGTCGCTGAGAAGGATTTCATACTCGGTGATGGCCTCATTGAGGTGGCCAGCTAACCGGTATGTGTATGCCAGGTTGTTGCGCGTGGCGAGTGTTTTGGGGTGGTTTTTTCTCAGGATACGGGCACAGTCGGTGAGAAGGGTTCTATACTGGTCTATGGCCTCATCGAGGCGACCAGCTGCCCGGTATGCTTTGCGCGCTTATGACGCGAGGTAAGTGCATCGAGATTGCCGCTGTCTAGGACGCGGGTAAGCGCGTTGGGATCAGCGGTGTCTAGGGGACGGGTGACTGCTGTGGGGACGTGTCCGTACTGGGTGGTAACTGTGTCTGGGCTGTCCGTGTCTTTGTCATCGTCGACGAGGTTGTTGCGTTCGGCGAGTGTGTCCAGGTGTTTCTCGCCCGTACTGTGGGTCGTGTCTTTAGTGGTCTGCTGGTGGGAGATCTGTGTCAGTGCAGTGATTGTGCGCTCGAGTGCTGTGTGCTTGAAATCCGGTGACGCTGGTGCGAGCGTCAGGTACTCCTGCGCGACGCTACCCAGGAGTGTGTCGAGGTGGTGGTGCTCGTCGGGGGCGTAGTTCTGGCGTGCTGGGCCTGAGCGTACGAGAACGTAGTACCGGAATACCTCGGGCTTGCGTATTGCTTCACGCAGGGCGTTCTTGTCGTCGGCAAGGAGAGCGGTGGTTTGCTTCACTGATGCCTCAAGGTGAGCGATGAAGCTACCGATGTGGGACCTGTCGTAGCCCGACTCAACGAGCTGTCCCTCGATTGCGTCCAGTTCAGCGCTTATCGAGTTTGTCAGGTGGTCACATGTCTGTGCGTCGCAACTATCAGCTATTTGATCCAGAAGGCTGCGGGCCTGTTGGTAGAGGTCGTGCCCACCCTCAATTGAGTCGGCAGTGAAGCCAAAAGCCGGTACTGTAACAATCGATGTCACGATGCTTGTCGTGATACTCAAAGCTGCCATCGCTGTGTCCATGCACACAGTGTACATGCTACAACAGGCGGGAATGACCACCTGAGAAAACTTGTTGCAGCTGGGACAAACGTGACGGCAATCTGAATCTCATACGCGGTGTGATTGAACATTTCTTCGCGTATGAGGGGCCGGGTAGTATGGTTTGCGGAAGGCCCCATTGCTGCGATTGTTGCAGACAACCCGACAGGTGCAAATAACCCGCCTACGTGCAGCTGCGCCGATAACTGGTGTCGGGAATCCCACTCGCGTCACCTCCAACGCTCTGGCGAACTTCATGCCCCTGACACACCTGAATGAAAAGAATTCGCGTTTGGCGCGTATTGAGCGAATCAAAGATGTGCGGCAGAGCTGATGAGGCCGGGGATCCGTATGGGGATCTCTGACCTCGTCAATTGACACTAGGCGACACAGTGGAGGAGTACGCGCCTAATAGCACTTGCGCCTGACTGCTTCGAGATTTTCGCGCACTGTCATGGTTAGCGAATGATCGGGTTCCAGGGCGGTGTCATAGGGTGTAAGCAATTTGTGTGGTAGCAGTGCTGTTGGAGGGGCTGATCATGGGGTGTCGTCGGATGCTTGGAGTCGAGGATCGCGCGGCGATCATGGCGGGGGTGGATGCGGGCTTGTCCAAGACGCGTATCGCCCACTTGATTGGACGCAGCCCCTCGGTGGTGTGCCGTGAGATCGCCCGCCATACGGGACCTGACGGGCAGTACCGGGCCGAGGAGGCTGGCAAGGCAGCCCGCGCGGCCAGGCGTCGCCCGAAGAAGCGCCTGTTGGATTGTGATGAGGTCCTTCGCGACCGTGTGATTGCTGATTTGTCTCAGGGGCACACTCCCCGCCAGATCAGCGGGCGCTTGCGTGAGGAGGCGTGTGGCACACTGCCCTCCATGGATACTTCCCCCGACGCCCAGGGCCACACGATCAGCCACGAGGCGATCTACACGTGGATCTACGCCCACCCCAAGAAGACACTCATCGAACACGGCATATGCTTGCCCTCGCGCCGGTGGATGCGCAAGAAACCCCCAGCAAGCGGGCGCAAACCCCCCATCGTTGGGATGCGGCTGATTGATGAGCGCCCTGACATTTCTGATCGGAAAATCCCGGGTAACTGGGAAGGCGACCTGATCATCGGCCAAGACGGGGCCAGCGCGTGCGCGACCCTGGTTGAGCGCACCACCCGCTACCTGATCATCGTCGCCTTGCCTCTGGGTCGGAAAGCCGACCAGGTCTGTGACGCGCTCACCCGCCACATCCAGGGCCTTCCCGACCAAGCGATGCGCACACTGACCTGGGACCAAGGCCCAGAAATGGCCCGCCACCAGCGCCTCACCCACGACACCGGCGTGGAGGTGTTCTTCGCTCACCCCCACAGCCCCTGGGAGAGAGGAACCAACGAAAACACCAACCGGCTCATCCGCCGCTACCTGCCCAAAGGAACCCCCATCACGGGCCACCAACCCTACCTCGACGCCATCGCCTACGAACCGGGCAACTGCCCCAGAGCCACCCTCGGCTACCGCACCCCCACAGAAGCATTCAACGAACTCATTGCTACCACCCATTGACACCGCCGTCTGGCACCCGGTCACCCACACTCAACTCGGAAGAGCCGTTCATCCACGCCGATGACGCGCACCCCCTCGAACCGTGCTGGATCATTGATTAGCAGACGCGCCCCTTCACCCAGGACAGCAGTGTTAGCGGCTCTTCCATGACACGCCGAGGGCCTGGGCGATGCGGCCACCGTCACATGATGAACGACCACACCCGTCAGCGCCCAGCGCACCGCTGCGCGTGAGAGCTTGGCGCGCGGGTCGGCCGTTTGGCTCATGTCTTGGCGCCACACGTGAGCACACTCTGGGCACCGGTAGCGGCCAACGCTCACATGCACGATCGTGGGACGCCACCCGCAGGGCTCATCCGCCAAGCGCCTGACCACCGTGTCACGACAAATGCCCTGGCACCCGCAGCGCCGACACCACCGGTCCTCACCAGTAATACGGCACGCCAACACTGCATGGTCTGCCTCAATGCGCTGACCCGTCACCTCCAACCCCAAGCCATCCAGGCGCGTGAACGCGCTCAGATCAAGGCGATCAAAGGTAGCATTGGGCATGTTGAGGTCTTTCAGATGGACGGTGTAGCAATCTCCATCATCGGAAGACCTCGACCCCTACCCGGCCACGACACGCCCAACCCCGCCAACAACAACTACACCCTCAATTATGAAGAGCCTGATTCGCCTTTATGCTGAGCAAGCTCGCGCCGGGCTGCTTCGAGATTCTCGCACACCGTCGTGATCAGCGGATGATCGGGTTCCAGGATGGCCTGGCACTCGGCCACGAGCTCCTCATACAGGTGAAGAGCATCGAAAAGACGCCCTGCCCGGTGGTAACTACGAGCCAGCCAAGCCTTGGCATCGAGCGTGTCTGGGCGCTTCTTGCGGCGATAACGAAGCTGTCTTGTATAGATCGTCTTGAAGATTGTGATGGCAGCAGTGAAGCGTTGCGCATCGAAATAGGCATGCGCGAGGAGTTGCTCAACCCTGACAGTATTGACGTTCCTCGGACCGTGGAGCTGCATGTTCGTGACATACACATCCTCATAGACGGAGATTGCATCATTGAGACGGCCAGCACACTCGTTGGCGCGGCCGAGTCTGGTAAGTGTTGCGAGAGCATCGTCGTGTATTCGATTGCCAGGATGATGCTGGCTGTTGAAAATGTCGGAGAAGAGATCAATAGCGACGTCAGGCAAACCGATAGCTATGTAGGCTAACCCTAGGTCCGTTTAACGTCGAGGGTATCGGGGTGGTCCGCCCAGAAACGATGCGACAGATCGGTGATGATCTCCTCGTAGTGGGTGATTGCATCGTTATAGTGGCCTGCGTGGTCCATGCACCGTGCGAGGCCGATTCGAGAATTGAGTGTGTCCACATGGTCTCGGCCGAGAATGCGGACATTCGTAGTCACGAGCTGTTCGAAACGAGTCATCGCCTGCTCGGTGTGTCCCGTTCGATCAAGCGCGCAAGCCAGGTAGTAACAGGCAGCCAAGGTATCGGGATGATCTGGACCTTTGAGACGCTTGTTGTTGTCTACATCTTTCTCGTACATGGCGATCATGTCGTCGTATTGCTTGAGTGCTTCGTGCATGTAAGCGGCAAGGATATGGGGGACGATAGTGTGCGTATGATCGTCATCCGCGGGACGAAAATGCTTGGAGAGCTCGTCGTCGAACAGAATGAAGCCTTCATCGAGACGCCCAGCAGACGTGTATGCGTGCTCGAGATAGGATCTGGCATCCCACGGGCGGATGTTCTCGTGATTGTCGATCCGAATCTGATCAGCAAATAGGCGTTCGAACTCGGCAACAGCGGCGTCGTAGCATCGGGCTGACTGATAAGCGCAACCGAGTTCTCGGCGTGCGTCAAGGACAGTCGGATGATTAGGCCCAAGAGCTCGCAACTGCCGCGAGAGTTTCTGCTGATACAACGCAATCGCCTCGTCGTAATGACCCGCATTTCATAGGCGTGAGCGAGAGTGCCTGGATCGTTAGGGTCTGCGTGGCGTAGTTCGTCTGTGAGAATCTCGGCGTAGAGAGCCTTTGCTTGATCGTGACGGCCAAGCAGCTCATAGATTCTTGCGAGATGTTCACGACTGTAACGTGTTTCGGGGTGTGTAGGGCCAAGGATTCGAAGGTTCTCGGCGGCTAGCTCCTGATAGCACTCAACGGCCTCATCATATTGCTCTGCATCCCAGTAGCAGGACGCGATATTCTCTCGAAGTATGCGAACATATGGATGATTCGGATTAAAGACACGAAGGTGTGAGGCGAGGCTCTCTTTGTAGAGTGTGAGCGCTGAGTCGTTGATATCGAGCACTGCCAACAAATGAGCGAATTCATCTCGGATCTTCATTGTGTCAGGATGATCATTGCCGAGCATGCGTTCGCTCTCGCTGAGAAGATCCCTGTACTGTCTGATTTTGTTCGGGAGACTATCGCCGACTGAACGATGGACTTGTGCGAGGACTTTACGATTATTGAGTGTGACGGGGTCGTCGTCGCCCATAATGGTTATCTGTTTCGTCAGTGCTTGGTCATAAATGGGGACGAGATCGACGAGTTCGTTTGGATTAAACGCAGGTGACCACGGTGCGAGTATTCCCATTTCGTCCCCGATCCGGTCGAGGATGCGGTCGTAATCTTGTTGTCGGCACCCGTCTCTGTCGGGCAGTGGTGCTGCATGTCGCTCAAGCTCTTCGCGGTAGCTCAAGGCAAAATGTCGTATTCGTCTGAGAGAAGCATCGCTCTGTGCCAGCTTCTGCACCGTGTAGCAGGCTGCCTGAACGAGCGATTGGACGGCGAGAGTGGCCTGCTGCGGACCTACGTGACAGCCAGTGAGCTCATCTGTGATTGAGTTGACCTCTTCTGTAAGTGCTTCGTTGACTGAAGGCCACGCATATCGTGCCTGACCGGCTAACCGGTAAGATTTGAGGGCACAAAGGAGATTCAGAGTCTCCGATTCTCTCTCGACAGGAAGGAGATCGGAAGCCTCCACCAGCGTCTGAACAAACAGTATTGTCAAGCCTTCAACATCGACATCTGAACTCATACACACAGTTTACAAGGATGCATCGTTATCCGTACCAACCGTTCAATGGGCAGATGACGTGGGGTCGGCGATACCCACGCCCAGCCGCTCCATGGCCAGGAGGGGCACCCTCTGCTGCTTCGTGGTGGTTCGTAGGGCGCAGAAGTATCTTCCTCCTGATTTCCGGAACACTGCCTTCACCAGCATCGCGACAAGATGTTTAGGCCGATACATCGTGAGTTCTTTCGTAGCCATCCATTGTGCCCAGACAAGTATGTCTAGGGCCATTTCGAACCACTCTCTGAACGCAAGCGGTCCAAATACCCCAGGCCCCTCCAGCTGACGGATTATGTGCATGTGGGGCCGGAAGCTCTTGCTTCCGGCCCCACACGGTGTTTGTTTGCCTGTTTGTCAGCGCGCGCTTGCTGTGCCCGAACGCGCGCCAGAATCGACCGTCAGAGCGTGAGGTGCTCTCAGGCCTCGTGGATGCGCTCCTCGACGACGTCCTCGCCGGCGACGAGCTTGCCGGACGCGCCGGCCCCAAGCTGCTCCATGGCCAGGCGGCCCACCATCTGCTGGTTCGTCGTCGTGCGCTGCGAACGCGCACCCGACAGGAAGCTGAAGAACCAGTTCACCAGCGTGCCCACCTGCGACTTGAAGCCGACGATGTAGAGCAGGTGCAGGAAGCACCAGGCCACCCACGCGGTGAAGCCCGTCATCTTCGTGTTACCCATCATCACGACCGCCTTGAAGCGCGCGATCGTCGCCATCGAACCCTTGTCGAAGTAGGAGAACTCCGCCGCCTTCGGCTTGCGGCCCGCCAGGCGCGCCGCCACCGTGTCGGCGGCGAAGCGCGCGGACTGGATCGCGCCCTGCGCGACGCCGGGCACGCCCGGGAACGCCATCATGTCACCCAGCACGAAGATCTCGGGGTGCCCTGGCAGGGTGAGGTCCTTGTTGACGGTGACGCGGCCTGCGCGGTCCACCTCGGCGCCCGTCGCCTCGCCCAGGGCCCGGCCCAGCGGACTCGCGGACACGCCCGCAGCCCACACCTTGCACACGGACTCGATCCGTTCCTCTTCGCCGGACTTGTACTTGAGCGTCACGCCCTCGGCGTCCACGTCGGTGACGAACGCGTTCATCTTCATCTCGACACCCAGCTTGGCCAGCGCCTCCTCGGTCTTGTGGCCGAGCTGCTCGCCGAACGGGGGGAGTGGGTGCTCGGCGCCGTCCACCAGGATGACGCGAGCCTTCGTCGGATCGATGTTGCGGAACTCGCCCTTCAGGGTGTGAGAGGCGAGCTCGCGGATCTGCCCGGCCATCTCGACGCCCGTCGGGCCCGCGCCCACAACGACGAAAGTGAGGAGCTTGCCCACCAGAGCAGATCGGGCTCGATCTCCGCCAACTCAAACGCGCCGAAAATACGCGCGCGCAGCTCAAGCGCGTCATCGATCGTCTTCATGCCCGGCGCGAACACCGCGAAGTGGTCGTTGCCGAAGTAGGACTGGCCCGCGCCCGCCGCCACGATCAGCGTGTCGTACTCGGTGTGCTCATACTTGTTGTGGTTGCGCCACTTCACGACGCGCGCCTCGACGTCGATCTCCTCGACGAGAGCCTGCAAGACCGTGACGTTCTTCTGCTTCCGCAGGATCTCGCGCGTCGTGGGGGCGATGTCGCCCTCGGAGAGAATGCCCGTGGCCACCTGGTAGAGCAGGGGCTGGAACAGGTGGTGCGACGTGCGAGCCAGGATGGTGATGTCGGCGTCGACCTTCTTCAGTCGACGAGCAGCCGTCAGGCCTGCGAAACCAGAGCCGATGATGACGATGCGATGGCGGGGCATAAGACTCTCCTTCGATTAAGCAAGGCTAATCTTACCTAAATGTGACGCACATAAATTGTGATGTCGCGCGCACTTGTCTCTAGCGTTCCGACGCCGTCACAATCTCAGCAGCCGCAAGGGGATCGGGCTTGCCCGTGGGCGTCGTCGGCAGCTCGTCGACGACCGCAATCCGACGCACCTTCTCCCAGGGTGCCAGGGACTCGCGCAGGGCATCCGACAGTGCTGCGGCGTTCATCGACGAGGCCTGGGCGCGGCCCTGCGGAGAAGCGACGATCAGCGCGGCGACGATCTGCCCCCAGCGCTCATCCGGCAGGCCCACGACGAGCGCATCCGACACGACGTCCAGTGAGCGTAGAGCCCGCTCCACTGTCGGGGGAGCGACGAGCTCCCCGGCCGTGTTGATCATGCGGTGGGCGCGTCCCACCATGTGCAGCCAGCCGTGGGCATCCCGAGTCGCCAGGTCGCCCGTGCGCAGCCACTCCTCGCCGCTCACGACGCCGGGGCCGCGCACCCAGATCTCGCCCATCTCATCGACGCCCGCCTCGCGATCGTCGGTGGCCATGACGCGCAGGTCCACGTAGGGGAAAGGAACACCCAGCGATCCGGCTGGCGCCAAGCAATCGGGTGTGGCGACCGTACCCGCCCCGGAGGTCTCCGTCATGCCCCACACGTGAATGGGGGACAGGCCGACCGCGCGCATCGCCTCCGCGAGGTCCGCCGTCATCGCGTCACCGCCGATCAGGGGACGCATCCACGACGACAGGTCACCGCCTCCTCGCTCGTGTTCGTCGAGGATTGCGCGCACGATCGCGGGCACGGCGAACATCATCGTGATCCCGTAGCGCTCGATCGCATCGATGACGCCGCGCGCGTCGAAGGAGCCCGGGAAACCGAGCGTGACGAGGGTGCCACCGTGCGTCCACACGTCCATGGATGTTCCGTTGAAGCCTCCGATGTGGCTCGCGGGCGCGCACACGCCCACGACCGATGACGTCGGCGCGTAGTCGAAGCCCTCCCGGAAGTTCGTCGATCCCCACCACATGACCTCGTGGGTGAGCTTGACGGGGCGCGGTGTCCCGGTGGACCCCGATGTGAACAAAATGGCGGCGAGCTCGGTCCCGCAGCGCGCGGGAGCCTTCTCGATGGGCGCAGCGCGATCCGCCCACGCCGACAGGTCCGCAAACGACGCGACCTGCGCTCCCGCGCCGGACAGGGTAGGAGCGTGGGCTGAGGAGGCCTCGTCGAGAAAGACCCATGAGACGCCCGCCTGCTCGCACATCGAGGCGAGCGCAGCCGAGGGCATGCGTGGGGAGAGCGGAACCGTCACCGCGCGCAGCCACGAGGCCGCGACGAACGCGATGTAGTGCCACGGCGAGTTCGCCCCGATGACGGCGATGCGCGTCCCCTCGCCAATACCGGCGTCTTCACAGGCAGCAGCGAGGCGAGCGACCGTATCGACCGCCTCGCGCACACTCCACTCCTCGCCCGTCACCGCATCCACCAGGGACAGCCGACTGGGGTGGCGACGCGCCGCCGCCAGGAGCGCCCGCGCGGGCGAATAGTCGGGGGTCACGAGGCCGCGGCGGCCTTCGCGGCAGCCATGGCCGCGTGACGCTCCGAGCGCTCCTTCAGGCGAGCCAGCACCGACCCGGCCTCCTGCAGCGTCGAGCCGGAGTTCGCGATGTGTTGCAGTTGCTCGGGGATCTCAAAGCCGCGAGCGCGCATGCCCTTAGCCCACAGCAGGCCGGCGCGGTACGAGGAACGCACGAGGGGGCCGGCCATGACGCCCGCGAAGCCCAGCTCCTCGGCCTCGGCGGCCAGCTCGACGAACTCTTCGGGGTGCACCCAGCGGTCGATCGGGTGGTGCAGGGGAGAGGGACGCAGGTACTGCGTGAGCGTCAGCAGGTCGCAGCCGGACTCGTGCAGGTCGCGCATCGCCGCGCTGATCTCCTCGCGCGTCTCGCCCATGCCCAGGATCAGGTTCGACTTGGTGACCATGCCGCCGTCATGGGCACGCTTGATCATCGCGAGCGAACGGTCGTAGTTGAAGGCGGGGCGAATCTTCTTGAAGATGCGCGGCACCGTCTCCAGGTTGTGCGCGAAGACCTGCGGGCCAGCCTCCACGACCATGTCGATCGACTCGACCTGGCCGCGGAAGTCATCAACGAGGAGCTCCACGCCCGTGCCCGGGTTGAGCTCGTGGATGAGGCGGCAGGTCTCGGCGTACAGCCACGCCGCGCCGTCGGGCAGGTCGTCTCGGGTCACGCCCGTGATCGTCACGTAGCGCAGGTCGAGGTCGCGCACGGACTCGGCGATACGACGCGGCTCGTCCTTGTCGTACTCCGTGGGGCGCCCCGTCGCAATGTCGCAGAAGTCGCAACGACGCGTGCACAGGGCACCACCGAGCAGGAAGGTCGCCTCGCGGTCCTGCCAGCACTCGTAGATGTTGGGGCACCCGGCCTCGGCGCACACCGTGTGCAGGCCCTTCGCATGCGAGAGCGAACGCATGTCCTGGTAGTTCTCACCGGCCTTCGCGGTCGTGCGAATCCACTCGGGCTTCTTCTCGATCGGCGTCTGCGAATTGCGCACCTCGATGCGCAGCAGCTTGCGGCCCTCGGGATCGGGCAGGGTACTCATAGCGTTGACCTCGTCGTGTAGGAAACGGAAGCGGGCGGGGTTGCCAGGCAGGGGGCGATGCGCTCCACCATGCGTGGGATGAGCTGGGTCGCAGCCTCGGCGACGGTCGTGTGAACGCCCTCCCAGGACAGGGAGGTCACGTCCGCGTCGGTCAGGCCGCAGGGGATGATCCCCTCGAAGGCATGGGCGGGATCGATGTCGACGTTCAGGGCGATGCCGTGCAGGGTTGCGCCGCGCGCCACCTTCAGGCCGATCGCGCAGATCTTGCGGTCGCGTCGCCCCTCTTCGGTCAGCCACACGCCCGCGCGGCCCTCGACGCGGTGCACGGGCAGGTCCCAGGCCTCGCGGACGGTGTCGATCACCGAGGCCTCGACCGCGCGGATCCACTGCACGAGGTCGACGGGCTCGCGCAGGCGAACAACGGGGTAGACGACGACCTGTCCGGGGCCGTGCCACGTGGCGGAGCCCGCGCGATCGGTACGGATGACAGGGATCGTCGTGGAGGGAATATCCTCGGGCTTGGTGTGGCGGCCCGCCGTCCAGGTGGGCGTAAATTGAGAAACGATGAGCGTGTCCTCGCCACCCGCGAGGACGTCCGCGTGCAGGGAGCGCTGGAGCGCGTCAACCTGCGTGTAATCGACCAACCCCTGGTCGAGTAGGCTCAAAATCTGCACGTTGTGATCATAGTCGCGGGCAGGGTCCCTTGCTAGATGGGGGTCCGGTATGCTTAACGCATGCGATTGTCCTCTCATTCTTCTGATGCGTGCGCCGACGCCACGGGGGCCTCGTGGCGCGTGCGCGACGTGATGGCCCTCATGGAGTCCTGGTACCCGGCAGCCTGGGCGCAGTCCTGGGATCGTGTCGGTCTCATCGTCGGCGACCCGGACGCCCCCGTGCGCTCCCTCCTCCTGGCCCTCGATCCCACCGCCGCGATCGCGGAGCAGGCTGTGGCCGGGCCGAACGGGGACGGGCAGCCCTACGACATGGTGATCACCCACCACCCGCTGCTCCTGCGCGGCGCGTCGTTCCTGCCCGTCACGGATCCGAAGGGCGGCGTCGTGACACGCCTCATCCGCTCGGGCGTCTCCCTCTTCAATGCGCACACGAACGCCGACGTCGCCTGCGAGGGCGTGGCCACGGCGCTCGCCGACCTGATCGGCCTGCGCGACACGGTGCCGCTCGAACCCTGCGGCGTGGACGCGGAGGGGCACGAGATCGGCCTGGGCCGCGTCGGAACGGTCGAGCCCACGACGCTCGGTGCCTTCGCCGACCACGTCGCCTCCGTCCTGCCCGCCGGACCCACCGGCCTGCTCGTGGGAGGGGACGAGGCCATGGCAGTGTCCCGGGTCGCCGTCCTGGGCGGTGCCGGAGACAGCGCGCTAGACGCGGCTCGCGCCGCGGGCGTTGACGTGTATCTCACGGCCGACCTGCGCCATCACCCGGCCTCGGAACACTTGGAGGGCGGCGCACCCGCGCTCCTGTGCGGCTCCCACTGGGCCACCGAGTCCCCGTGGCTGCCCGTCCTGGCCCGTCGCATCCGGGAGGCCGCGACGTACGCCGATGTGGAAGTTCGCGTCGAAATCTCTACGATTGTCACCGAGCCATGGACCAGCTACCGAGTCACCCAGGGAGAACTAGCGTGAAAGCATCGCACACCGATCAGCTCGACCTCCTCGAGCTTCAGAAGCTCGACCAGAAGGAGTCGGCGCTGCGCCACAAGCGCGATTCTCACCCCGCGCACGCGACGGTGCGCGAGTTCGCCGGCCGCGTCGCCGACCTGCAGCGCGCCGCGATCAGCCAGAACGCCCTCATCGCCGACGTGGGCCGCGAGGTCACCCGCATCGAGGACGAAATCGTCAAGGTGACCGAACGCCGCAAGCGCCAGCAGGGCCGCATCGATAACAACCAGGTGCCCCTGCGCGACATTTCGGCCATGGAGCACGAGATCGCCCAGATGGACCGCCGCCTGGCCAAGCTCGAGGACGACCAAGTCGAGGCCGAGGAACGCGTCGAGGCCGCCCGCGCCGCCCAGGAGAAGATGAAGGAAGAGGCTCAGGCCATCGCCGCCGACATCGAGCGCCTCAAGGCCGAGTTCCAGGCCGACGTCGCCGAGTCCGACGAGGAACTGCGCCGCGTCATCGCCGCTCGTCGCGAGTCGCCGAGCGCCTTCCGCACGCCTTGCTCGAGGAGTACGAGGATGCCCGCCGCCGCAACGGTGCCCTGGCCGTCATCGAGGTTCGCGACGGCTACGGGATCGGCGTGGCCGCCGACCTGAGCCCGATGGAACTCGAACGCATCCGCCTGACGCCCCACGACGAGCTGTACCTGACCGAGGACACCTCCCAGATCGTCGTGCGCACGGCGGCGAACACGCCGCGCTGAGACTCAGGCGCGAACCGCGTAGACATCCGCCAGGTAGAATCCCTGCCTGCTTCCTGTGACCGTCACCCGAATCCGGGTGGCGGTCACGGGCTTTTCGAGAGTGACGATGCGGCGGTAGCCCACGCAGTGAACGCGGGCGATCTCCTGCTCATCGCCGCCGTTGGCGCACGAGGTCACCACGGCCTCGTCGATACGCTGGCCCTGGGCGATGTCCTCCTCAAGGACGATGGCGCCGACCGCACGCGGCGCGTCAAAGCGCAGGGTGACGGCGTCACCCTCGTCCTCGCGGGACGCCTCGATGCGACGCGAGCGGAAGTCGGCGATTCTCTCGCCGAGGCGCGCTAGGACCTCGACGTCGGCGTCTGCGAGAAGGCCGTCGCGGTTCGGGGGAACGTTCAGGAGGAAGGTGGCATTGCCGCCGACCGAGCCCCCTCCAGATCGAGAACAGCTCGTCGACGCTGCGCACCTGGGAGTCCTCGACGTCGTGGTGGAACCAGCCCTTGCGGGTCGAGGTGTTGACCTCGGCGGGGTACCAGGCCAGGGGACCGGAGTAGGTAGCCAGGGCCTCGCGCGAGCCCAGATCCTCGTCGCCGGAAGCCACCTGACGGGAAACTCCCCGTCGTCGGCCTTCTGGGACTTCTCGGCGGTGCGCTCGGCCTCGCGCAGGGAGGCGGGCACGACGCTCCACTCGTTGGCGCGCACGGAGCCGGCCTCGTTGCCGCACCAGCGCACGTCCGGGCCGCACACGGAGATGACGGCCTCGGGTGCCAGCGCACGGACCGTGTCGTAGATACGCTGCCAGTCGTAGACCTGCACCTTGCCGTTGGGGCCCTCGCCGCACGCGCCGTCCAGCCACACGGAGAAGACCGGGCCGTAGTGGGTGAGCAGCTCGACGAGCTGGTTGATGTAGAAGTCGTTGTAGGCGTCGCCCTGACCGTATGTCGGCTCGGTCATGTCCCAGGGGGACAGATACACGCCGAACTTGAGGCCGTGACGCGCGGCCGCATCGGAGACCTCGCGCACCAGGTCACCGCGCCCGCCCTTCCACGGCGAGGATTCCACCGAGTGCTTCGTGTAGGACGACGGCCACAGGCAAAACCCGTCGTGGTGCTTGCACGTGAGGATGACGCCGGTCATGCCGGCGCTGACGAGGGCGCGCATCCACTGATCGACATCGACGCTGCCCGGGTTGAACAGGGCCGGATCCTCGTGGCCCTCGCCCCACTCGCGATCCGTCATCGTGTTCATGCCGAAGTGAATGAACGCGTACATCTCCATTTTCTGCCACTGGAGCTGACGGTGGGTGGGCCGAATGTTGGCCAGGTAGTCCTCGTTGATCATCGCGACGTTATCTCCGCTTCGTGGCCGCAATCGGCCGGGCCTGCGCCCTGCAGGTTCCTGACAAAGGATAGCCCAGCGGTTAATTGGTCACCATCGTGACGGCGCGCGTCGTTCCGCCGTGCTTCGCCTTCTTTTCGGGGCCGAATTCGATGTCGATGACGCGGTGCTCGGCCCCGCGAGCATCCTGTAAGGTCACCGCGTGCGCAGCGTCGGTGAGCGCCTGCTCGCACTCGGCCGTCTCGCCCGCGGCGTATCCTCCCGACGCCAGGAGCGTGCCCGTCACCGCGCCGCGCCAGCGCTTGGCATCGTGGGAAATCACCGAGCGCTTACCGTCGGCCTCGCGCACGACGCGCAGCTCCCACACGCGTGCCCACGGCGCCTTGCAGGCCGCCCGGTAGGGGCCCGAGCGGGCATCAATGACGACCTGTCCTGATGCCTCCTCGCGCAGGGCCTCGTCCAGGCGCGGCGCCCACCACGTGGACAGGACGCCGAAACCGGGCAGGGACACGCCCATGGCCAGGCGGTGATCGGGAATGAGATCGGCGGGGAGAGGACACCGAAGAGCCCTGAGAACACCGACACGGACGTCGCGCCCGGGCACTGCCAGGCACCCGGTGCCACGGCCTCGATGGCCTCAAAGAGCACGCCCGTAAACAGGGACGAGGCCGGGGCGCAGGGAGCGCTCGCGAGAACCTCGTTGACGGACAGGTCGATGCGCGCCCCAACCTTGAGCGTGGCTGCCGCCTGCGGGCCCGAGCCCAGGGCGACCAGCGCGTCCGCGACCGCGCGACGAGCGGCGGTCAGGGATGGGCGGGACAGGGACTCCAGGGACAGGACGGGTCCGCGCTCGGGCGCGTTCTTCCCCTCCGACGGGGGCAACCAGATCAGCATGACGACACCCTATCGCGCCGAAGCCGCCGGGCGCGCTAGAATCGGTGCGGATCTGCCGGCCGGGCGGCCGCGCGCGGAAACGCTCGAGGAACGTCCGGGCTCCACAGGGCAGGGTGATGGCTAACAGCCACCCGGGGTAACCCGCGGGACAGTGCCACAGAAAATAAACCACCGGCGCGCACGCGTCGGTAAGGGTGAAAAGGTGAGGTAAGAGCTCACCAGCGGCGCGGGTGACCGCGTCGGCTAGGTAAACCCCACCCGGAGCAAGACCGAGCAGCAGGCAGGGCGGCCCGCCTCATGCCTGCGGGTAGGTTGCTGGAGGCCGTCGGTAACGACGGTCCTAGATAGATGGTCGCCACCGCGCTTTTCCGGTAACGGAGTGCGGGGACAGAACCCGGCGTATAGCCGACAGATCCAACGGAAGGACCCCGACGCGCGTCGGGGTCCTTCCGTCGTTGATGCTGCCGGGCCGCTCGGCCGAGCGAATCAGGCGTTCTGCTTGGCCGCGTAGTAGGCGGCGCCCACGATGCCCGCCGTGTTCAGCAGCTTCGCGGGGATCATCGGGGTCTTCAGGTTCAGCAGCGGCATGAACTTCTCATGGTTCTCCGACACACCGCCGCCCACGACGAAGAGGTCGGGGTTGAGCAGGAACTCCACGTGGCTGTAGTAGCGCTGGAGGCGCTGCGCCCACTGCTCCCAGTCCAGGCCCTGCAGGGTCTTCTGGCCCGAGGACGCGTTCTTTTCGGCGTCGGTGCCGTCGATCTCCAGGTGGCCCAGCTCCGTGTTGGTCAGCAGTGTGCCGTTGACGATGATGGCCGAGCCGATGCCCGTGCCCTGCGTGGTAAAGACGATGACGCCGTCGCGACCCTTCGCCGCGCCGTAGGCGACCTCGGCGATGCCCGCGGCGTCCGCGTCGTTGAGGGCAACGACCGCGCGACCCAGGTAACGCTCCATCAGAGCATCCACATCGACGTTGACCCACGACTGGTCCAGGTTGGCCATGTAAGGGGATCACGCCGTTAAAGACGGGGGCGGGGAAAGTGACGCCGATTGGCACGCCGACCTTCACGTCGAGCTGGTCGACGACGTCGCGGCAGACCTTCGCCACGGCGTCGGGCGTGGCCGGCTTGGGGGTGGGGATACGAACCTGATCGCCGATGTACTCGCCGGTCTCAAGATCCACCAGCGCGCCCTTCACGCCGGATCCGCCGATGTCGATGCCGCAAGCGACCTGAACCATGACCCCTCCTCGGGAAATGTGTGTTCTGTTGTGTGCGCGGGCGCTTAGTGTCCCACGTCTCCTCATTGTAACGGACGTCGCCTCGCGGTGAACAACGCGTTTACCACATGAGCGAAGCCCGCCTCCGATTATGAAAAAAAGGAGGCGGGCTGAGGGTCATTCTGGGACTTAAGGCAGGGTCAGGATCTCCGCCCCGTCCTCGGTGACCACGATCGTGTGCTCGAACTGCGCGGTGCGCGAGCGGTCGGCCGTGACGATCGTCCAATCGTCGTCCCAGCGCTCCCACTCGACGGTGCCCAGCGTCAGCATCGGCTCGATCGTGAAGACCATGCCCGGCTCCATGACCGTGTCGTAGGCGGGGGCCGCGTCGTAATGGGGGACGATCAGGCCCGAGTGGAATGCCTCGCCGACGCCATGACCGGTGTAGTCGCGCACAACGCCGTATTCAAAGCGCTTCGCGTAGGCCTCGATGACGCGTCCGATCACGTTGATTTCGCGGCCGGGGCCCACGGCCTTGATGCCGCGCATCATTGCGTTCTTCGTGCGCTCGATGAGCAGGTGCGATTCCTCGTCGACGGTGCCCACCTCGAACATGGCGCAGGTGTCGCCGTGGACGCCGTCCTTGTACGCGGTGATGTCGATGTTGATGATGTCGCCGTCTTCGAGCGGGCGGTCGTCGGGGATGCCGTGGCAGATGACCTCGTTGATCGAGGAACACAGGGACTTGGGGAAGCCCATGTATCCCAGGCACGAGGGGTATGCGTCGTGGGCGAGCAGGTACTCGTGGCCGATACGGTCCAGCTCGTCGGTGGTCACGCCCGGCGCGATGGCGGCGCCCACGGCCTCGATGGCACCGGCGGCGATGCGCCCGGCCTCGCGGATCTTCGCGATCGTCTCGGGGCTCTTGATGTCCGAGGTCGTGACGCGCTCGGGGCCGTCGTGGAACATGTATTCGGGGCGCGCGATGTGATCAGCACGGCGCGCCGGGCCGAGACGTGTCCGGGCTTCAGCGTGCCCAGGGGCGCGCGGCGTGCCAGCGGTGATGCTTCCATGGTTCTTCCTCCTGCAAACGGGTGGCGTCAGTCGTTCTTGTAGTTGTCGGGGCCGGGGAAGCTGCGCTCGCGCACGGAGCCAACGTAGTCCGAGGCGGCCTCGTGCAGGGCGGCGCCGAGCTGGCCGAACTTGCGCACAAACGAGGGCGTCCAGTCGGAGTATCCGGCCATGTCGGACCACACCAGCACCTGGCCGTCCGTATTCGGGCCGGCGCCGATGCCGATGGTGGCGATGGACAGCGTCTGGGTCAGCTCGGTGGCGATGGAGGCGGGCACCATCTCGAAGACGACCGCGAACGCGCCGGCCTCCTGGACCGCCAGGGAGTCGCGGCGTAGCTGCTCGGCGCTGTCGCCGCGGCCCTGCATGCGCGGGCCGCCGAGCGTGTTCTCGGACTGCGGGGTGTAGCCCAGGTGCGCGCACACGGGGATTCCGGCGGCCGTCAGGGCTGCGATGATGTGGGCGCGGGCCTCGCCGCCCTCAAGCTTGACGGCGTGGGCGCCCGCCTTCATCAGGCGTGCGGCTGAGGCGAAGGCATGCTCGGGGGTGTCCTCGTACGTGCCGAAGGGCAGATCGGCGACGATCATGGCGCGCGAGGTGGAGCGTGCGACGGCGGCCGTGGCGCGTTCCATGTCCTCCAGGGTCACGGGCAGCGTTGAGCCGTGGCCGAGGATGACGTTGCCGAGGGAGTCACCGATGAGCAACATGTCGACGCCGGCGGCCTCGAGGATCGGCGCGGTCAGCGCGTCGTAGGCGGTGAGCATGGTCAGGGGGATGCCCTCAGCCTTGGCGCGCGCGATGTGCTGAACGCGCACACGGCGGGCGTTGAACAGGGGAGGGTTGGAGGACGAGGCTGGGGCCGCGCCTTCGGGTTCGTGATGTGAGACATTGACTTCCTGTCGTGAGACAACGAGTAGCGCAAACGCGCATTCACGCCTCCCAGGGTAGCGCGGAGGCGGACCCGTTGAGCTGTGAGGATCTGCGAACAGGTAAGATGGAGGGCGGTGCGCGTGATGCGCGCAGTAATGAACCCAGTAGGAAAGAAGAAGGAAGCAGGACATGGCTGGCAATGCCCCTGACCTTGATCCTCTTGACGAGGCCGCCGTTGACGCAGTGCGCGCCCAGGGCCTCGTCGATATTGAAGAAGCAGATTCGCTGGACGCCCTCAAGGCTGTTCGCGGGGCGCTTCTCGGAGATCAAGCCCCGCTCGTGATCGCGAACCGCACGATCGGTTCGCTCGAGCCCTCCCAGCGCGGTCTGGCCGGAAAGAACCTCGGACAGGCCCGCAAGGCACTGACCGAGGCCCTCGACGCGCGCAAGGATGTCCTCGCCGCCGAGCATGAGGCCCGGATGCTGGTCGAGGAATCCGTGGACGTGACGGTTCCGACGAGCCGACGCGCGGCGGGCGCTCGCCACCCCCTGGAGACCCTGATGGAAGAGGTCGCGGACTTCTTCGTCGCAATGGGCTGGGATATCGCCGAGGGCCCCGAGATCGAGCACGAGTGGTTCAACTTCGATTCGCTGAACTTTGACATCGATCACCCTGCGCGTCAGATGCAGGACACCCTCTACATTGACGGGCGCTCCGCTGGCGGCGAGAAGGAAGAGGACGGTCACCTGGTGATGCGCACGCACACCTCGCCGGTGCAGTCCCACTCGATGCTGGCCCGCGGCGTTCCGCTTTACATCGCGTGCCCGGGTAAGGTCTTCCGCTCCGACGCCCTGGATGCCACGCACACCCCCGTGTTCCACCAGGTCGAGGGCCTGGCGGTCGACAAGGGCCTGACCATGGCGCACCTCAAGGGAGTCCTGGACCACTTCGCCAAGGCCATGTTCGGCCCCGAGGCGAAGACCCGCCTGCGTCCCTCCTACTTCCCCTTCACCGAACCCAGCGCCGAGATGGACCTGTGGTTCCCCCAGAAGAAGGGCGGCCCCGGCTGGATCGAATGGGGCGGCTGCGGCATGGTCAACCCCAACGTCCTGCGCGCCAACGGCATCGACCCCGAGGTCTACTCGGGCTTCGCGTTCGGCATGGGTATCGAGCGCACGCTGATGCTGCGTCACGGCATCGCTGACATGCACGACATCGTCGAGGGAGACGTTCGCTTCTCCCAGCAGTTCGGCGTCAATGGAAGGGGAAACTGACATGCCTATGGTTCCGCTGAGCTGGCTGGCCGACCACGTGGACGTCGCCGAAGGCACCGACGCCCGCGCACTGGCCGCCGCCCTGGTGAAGGTCGGTCTTGAGGAAGAAGAGATCCACCCGGCGCGCGTGACCGGCCCACTCGTCGTGGGCCGCGTCCTGACCCGCGTGGAAGAGACGGCCTCGAACGGCAAGATCGTCAACTACTGCCGCGTGGACGTGGGCGAGCACAACGATGCTCCCGGCACCGGCAAGGAGCCCTCGGAGCTGCCCAGCCGCGGCATTATCTGCGGCGCGCATAACTTCGACGTCGACGACCTGGTCGTGGTCTCCCTGCCCGGCGCCGTCCTGCCCGGCGACTTCCAGATCGCCGCCCGCAAGACCTACGGTCACGTCTCCGACGGCATGATCTGCTCCGCGCGCGAGCTTGGTCTGGGTGAGGATCACGACGGCATCATCGTGTTGCCGAAGTACTTCCCGGACCGTGAGATTCCCGCGGTCGGCACCGACATCGTATCCTGGCTGGGCCTGGGCGAAGAGGTCCTGGAGATCAACGTGACCCCGGACCGCGGCTACTGCTTCTCGATGCGCGGCATCGCACGCGAGTACTCCCACTCGACTGGTGCCGCCTTCCGTGACCCGGGTGCGCCCGGCGTTGTCGCCGCCGAGCCTCCCGCCGCCAACGCCGAGGGCTTCCCCGTCGTCTTCGCCGACGACGCTCCGATCCGCGGCCGCGTGGGTGTGGACCGCTTCGTCGGTCGCGTCGTGCGCGGCACGAACCCGGCCGCCCCCACGCCGCGTTGGATGGTCGAGCGCCTTGAAGCCGCCGGCATGCGTTCCCTGTCGCTGCCCGTGGACATTACGAACTACGTCATGCTGGACCTGGGCCAGCCGATGCACGCCTACGACCTGGGCGCGCTGGCTGCCCCGATCGTCGTGCGTCGAGCGCGCGCCGGCGAAACGCTGGTGACGCTGGACGAGGAAAAGCGCGAGCTCGATGTGCAGGACCTGCTCATCACCGACTCCCCGCAGGGCGAAGGCTCCCGCATCATCGGCATCGCCGGCGTCATGGGTGGCGCGTACTCCGAGGTCGAGGCTGGCACGACGGACATCCTCTTCGAGGCCGCCCACTTCGACTCGGTGTCGATCGCGCGCAGCGCCCGCCGCCACAAGCTCCACTCCGAGTCCTCCAAGCGCTTCGAGCGCGGCGTCGACCCGGGCCCTGCCCGCCGTCGCAGCCCAGCGCGCCGTCGAGCTGCTCGTCGAATACGGCGGCGGTACCGTCGACGAGGGCGTCACCGACGTCGATCAGCGTCCCGCGGCAACCGTCATCTCGCTGCCCGTGGGCGAGGCCGAGCGCCTCACCGGCGTCGCCCACAGCCCCGAGCGCATCGCCGAGCTGCTGACCACCGTCGGCTGCACCGTTGAGGGACCCTCCGATGGTGTCTTCACGGTGACCGCCCCCTCGTGGCGTCCCGACCTGACCCTCGCGGCCGACCTGGTTGAGGAGATCGCCCGCCTGGACGGCTACGACAAGATCCCCGTCATCTTGCCCATGGCCCCCGCCGGCCATGGCCTGACGCTCGCGCAGAAGGCCCGCCGCCTCGCCGCGTCCGCGCTGGCCAACGCTGGCCTCGTCGAGGTCGAGTCCTACCCCTTCGTGTCCGACACGTGGGATCGCCAGGGCATCCCCGCGGGCGACCCTCGCCGCGACGCCCTGCGCCTGCGCAACCCGATGGCGGACGACGCCCCGTGGCTGCGCACGAGCGTGCTTGACACGCTGCTGGACGTCGCGGGCCGCAACGTCTCGCGTTCCAACGCGGACGTCGCCGTCTTCGAGGTCGCCAAGGTTGCCCGTCCCGCCGGGACGGTGCCCGCAGGCCTGCCCGGAGCTGAGACGCGTCCCTCCGACGAGGTGCTCGCAGCGCTCGAAGCCGGTATCCCGGCCCAGCCCTGGCACATCGGCGGCGTGCTCACCGGCGCAGCCGAGGCCGCTGGCGTCCTGTCCACGCCCCGCGCCTACGACTGGGCCGACGCCCTCGAGTACGTGCGTCGCGTGGCCAGCGGTCTTGGCGTGCGCGTCGAGGTGACACGCGCCTGGATGGACCGCGTGCCCGCGCACAAGGGTGCCCCGATGCCCGCTCCCGCGACCGATCCCGCCGACGTCGCGCCCTTCCACCCGGGCCGCGTCGCCCGCGTGTTCGTGCGCGCCGGACGCGAGCTGGTGGACGTGGCCCTGGCCGGCGAGCTCTCGCCCGCAGCCTGCCGCGCCTTCGGCCTGCCCGCGCGCTCGTGCGCCTTCGAGATCGACATGGACGCGTTGATCGCGCACATGGCCACCGATCCGATCCAGGTCAAGGGCGTCTCGACGTTCCCGCTGGCCAAGGAGGATATCGCCCTGGTCGTTCCGGCCGACATTCCCGCCTCGCGCGTCGAGCAGATCGTTCGCCAGGGCGCCGGCCAACTCGCCGAGTCTGTCGCTCTCTTCGATATCTACGAGGGCGACCAGGTGCCCGAAGGCTACCGTTCGCTGGCCTTTGCCCTGCGCCTGCGCGCCGCCGACCACACGCTGACCGCCAAGGAATCCGAAGCGGTCCGTGCGCAGGTGGTGGCCAAGGCCAAGAAGGTCCTGGGAGCCTCCTTGCGCGCCTGAGACGTCGCGACCAGCGTCTGGCCGGTCGAATCTCACGTGTGGCGCCCCACTCATTGGGGTGTCGCAGGTGTGGATTCGGCCGGTCTTCGCCTTTAGCATGGTCTTATGCACATTCTTGTAACTGCAGCATCAAAGCACGGGGCGACGGACGAGGTCGCCGACGCCATTGCCCGGCGTATCGAAGCGAGTGGAATCACCGTTGATCGTCTCGCGCCCGCCGACGTCACGTCGGTCTCGGGTTACGATGCCGTCGTTGTCGGATCGGCCGTGTACATCCTCCAGTGGATGCCCGAGGCACACGACTTCATGGAGCGTTTTAAGGACGAGTTGCCCGTCGGACGCGTATGGGCCTTCTCCGTCGGCATGAATGGCGTTCCCAAGCACACCGAGCAGGACGGCACGCGCGTCGGCCCGCTCCTCACGCACGTCAAGTGCCGCGAGCTGTATACTTTCCCGGGCCGCTACAAGCCCTCCCTCCTGTCCCTGCGCGAGCGTTCGGTTGCCCGCCTGGCTGGAGTTGTCGAGGGCGACTTCCGTGACTGGGAGGCTATCGACCAGTGGGCTGATGAGATCGTCGAGGCGCTGAAGGCCTGAGACTGTCAGGTGGTGAGTGGGTGAGGTTCGCGACTCACCCACTTGCGCAATTCTATGCATGTGCATGTATAATCATGCATATGAGTGCAGTAGCAGCGTTCCCCAGCACTAAGAGTGCCAGGCATGAGATGATTCGCGACCTCCTGGCCTCCGAGTCCATCGGCAGCCAGGAGTCCCTTCGCTCACGCCTCGCGCAGCGGGGGATTGAGGTCACCCAGACGACGCTCTCGCGCGACCTCATGGACCTGCGGGCCACCAAGGTGCGCAACGCCTCCGGCGCGCTCATCTACACGGTGCCCGACCATGACGGGGGAGCCACCCACGACGGTGAAGCTGCCAACGTCCGCCTCGCTCGCTGGTGCCAGCTCCTGCTTGTCACCTCCGTCAAGGTCGGCAATCAGCTGGTCCTGCGCACCCAGGTCGGAGCAGCCAACCTCCTGGCCTCCTCCATCGACTCCGTGCGCCGCGAAGAAGTCGCTGGCACGATCGCCGGTGACGACACCATCTTGGTGATCTGCCGCTCCGAGGAGGATGCGAGCGTCATCGAACGAATGCTCCTAGCCCTCGCAGAACCCGGCGCGCTGCCCGAAAACTAGCCCCGGCCTCGTCCCCAACGGGCGGGCACACGAACCTTAGAAACACCCCAGTGGAAGGAAACCACATGTCGAGCAAAGACCGCGTTGTCCTGGCCTACTCAGGCGGCCTGGACACCTCTGTCGCCATCGGATGGATCGGAGAGCAGACCGGCCGTGAGGTCGTCGCTGTCGCGGTCGATGTCGGCCAGGGTGGCGAGGACCTCGAGGTCATTCGCCAGCGCGCACTCGACTGCGGCGCGGTCGAAGCCTACGTCGCCGACGCCCGCGACGAATTCGCCAACGAATACTGCATGCCGGCCCTGAAGGCCAACGCGCTCTACGAAGGCAAGTACCCGCTCGTCTCCGCCCTCTCGCGTCCTGTTATCACCAAGCACCTGGTCAAGGCCGCCCGCGAATTCGGCGCCACCACCGTTGCCCACGGCTGCACCGGCAAGGGCAACGACCAGGTTCGCTTCGAGGTCTCCATTACGTCGATGGCACCCGACATGGACTGCATCTCCCCGGTGCGCGACCTCGCCCTGACCCGCGACGTCGCGATCGATTACGCGGAAAAGCACAACTGCCGATCGAAACGACGAAGCACAACCCCTTCTCGATCGACCAGAACGTGTGGGGCCGTGCCATCGAGACGGGATTCCTCGAGGACCTGTGGAACGCCCCCACCAAGGACGTCTACGTCTACACTGACGACCCGACCTACCCGCCGCTGCCGGATGAAGTCGTCATCACCTTCGACAAGGGTATCCCCGTCGCGATTGACGGCCGCCCCGTCACCCCGCTCGAGGCCATCCAGGAAATGAACCGCCGCGCCGGCGCTCAGGGCATCGGCCGCATCGACATGGTCGAGGACCGCCTCGTCGGCATCAAGTCCCGCGAGATCTACGAGGCCCCCGGCGCCGTCGCACTCATCGAGGCCCACCAGGCCCTCGAGTCGGTTACCCTCGAGCGCATGCAGCACCGCTACAAGCGACAGCTCGAGCAGACCTGGGGCGACTCGTCTACGAGGCCCAGTGGTACTCGCCGCTCAAGAAGTCCATGGACGCCTTCATCGAGCACACGCAGCAGTACGTCTCCGGCGACATTCGCATGATCCTGCACGGCGGACGCGCGACGGTCAACGGCCGCCGCTCGGAGTCCTCGCTCTACGACTTCAACCTCGCGACCTACGAGACCGGCGATACCTTCGATCAGTCCTCCTCGCGCGGCTTCATCGACATCTACGGCCTGCAGTCCAAGCTGGCGGCCGCGCGCGACGTGCGCATGGGTGTTGATATGGGGTACTGAGTACTCATTGAGGGTTCTCTCACAGGGAATGTTTCAGTTGGGTTTCAAGAGGTGGGAGCGTCGGCAAGGGCGCTCCCACCTCGCCTACTGTGTCGTGTATGACGTACCAAAAGAGTGCGGCGATGGATGCTCCCGCAGGCATTGATCAAGAAGAGGCCGTTCGTGAGCGCATGATGCGCTACACGGTCGCGGCCATGTTTTTCGTCGGTTTCGCGGGCAAGGGCATCCGCGGAATCTTCGGTGAGATCGGGTCTCTCGTCCCGATGCTCATCCTGTTGGCCGCCTTCGTCGTGCTCTTTCGCGGCTCCGGGCGGTCCCTGCTCCTGCGTCGTTTCCCGACGACGATCAGCCTGTTCGTGCTCTGGTGCGCGCTGACGTGCATCTGGTCGATCGATCCGGCGCTGAGCGCCCAGTATTGGGTCCTCCAATCCGTGCTGACGCTGGTGGCGATAGCCGTGGCGGTTGCCCTCCCGCTGACATCCCTGGTGGAGTCGCTGATTCTCTCCTTTCAGTGGATCATCGGCTCGTCCTTCATTCTCGAGGCCGTGGTTGCCTTTCTTGATCAAGGGCCCCTCGCGCCACCCACCCTGTGGGGCCGGGGACATTTGCCCGCCTCTGCGTACTGGGTGGACGGTCGATTACTCGAGGGGGGGACCGATCCAAGGTTTCCCAGGCAATCGCAACCCGTTAGCCTTCGTGGCCCTCCTGCTGGCGGTGTGTCTGGTCCTGCGCTACATGCAGACGCGCGCGTCTTTGCCGTGGACTCTTGCGTGGCTTGCCGCGAGCGGCGTGACCCTGGCGCTGACCCAGTCTGCGACGGTGGCCCTGTCGACCGCGGGCTGCTTCGTCGTTTTGGCTGGACTCGTCGTTCAGCGCAACGTTCCCGTGCGCCTGCGACTGCGGGTGGTTGGAATCTTCACGGGCATAGGTGTCGTCGCGGCGATTATCGCTTTCTTTGCCCGCCACTGGATCGCCGATGCCTTCGGACGCAGCCCGGACATGAGCGGCCGCTCCGTCATCTGGCACTCCGTCGCGCCGCTCATCGCGGACAACCCATCGGCGGCTGGGGCTGGTTCATCGGCTGGCCCACGTGGCTCGAGCCCTTCGCGGGACTCGTCGTTCGCGAGGACGGGACGTCGACGAACCAGGCGCACAACGTCTATGTGGAGGCCGCCCTGACCACCGGCTTGGTCGGCGCCTTCCTGGTGACCTCCGCGATCATCTGGACGCTCTACCGCGTCGTCAAGGTCGCCGTCGCCCACATCGACGACAACCTGTGGGACGTGATCCCCGCGGTCCTCATGATCGCGATGTTCATTCAGTCCTTTACCGAATCCCGTCTGCTCTTCGAGGGCAACTGGATGCTCTTCGTCATCATCGCCACCTGGGTGAAGGTGCGTGGCGAGGTGCCCATCGTGTGGCCGTCGGCTGCACGCCAGCATCTCGAATACTCTTAAGTCAGGAACGTCTATCCCCTTTGTCGACCCGGGAGGTCCACCATGTCGCAATCCGAAACGCACGTGTCCCTGTGGGGTGGTCGCTTCGCTGGCGGCCCGTCGCAGGCCCTGGCAGCGCTGAGCGTGTCGACCCACTTCGATTTCCGACTGGCCCACGTCGACATTGCCGGTTCGCACGCGCACGCCGACGAGCTGCACCGCGTCGGTCTGCTCACCGACCAGGAATGCGCGGACATGCACGACGCGCTGTCCCGCCTCGACGCGGACGTTGCCTCCGGTGCCTTCGTTCCTAGCCCCGACGATGAGGACGTGCACACTGCCCTGGAGCGCGGCCTCATCGACCGCGCCGGTGCGACCCTGGGCGGTAAGCTCCGCGCCGGCCGCTCCCGCAACGACCAGATCGCCACCCTCATCCGCGTGTATCTGCGCGAAGAGGCGCGCCACCTGGCTGGCCGTGTTCTCGACATCGCCCAGGCCCTCGTCGGCCAGGCCGAGCGCGCGGGCGACGCCGTCATGCCCGGTCGCACCCATATGCAGCACGCCCAGCCCGTCCTCGTCGCCCACCACCTGCTCGCCCACGTGTGGCCGCTCCTGCGCGACGTGGCCCGCCTGCGCGACTGGGATAAGCGCGCCGCCATCTCGCCCTACGGCTCCGGCGCGCTGGCCGGTAATACGCTCGGAATGGACCCGCGCCGCATTGCAGCGGCACTCGGCTTCACCGACTCCGTCGAAAACTCCATCGACGGCACCTCCGCGCGCGACGTCGTCGCCGAGTTCTCCTTCATCTGCGCCCAGATCGGCATCGACATCTCCCGCCTGAGCGAAGAGATCGTCATCTGGAACACCAAGGAATTCGGTTACGTCACGCTCGACGACGCTTACTCGACCGGCTCGTCCATCATGCCGCAGAAGAAGAACCCCGACGTCGCCGAGCTCGCGCGCGGCAAGGCCGGGCGCCTCATCGGCGACCTGACCGCCCTCCTCGCCGTCCTCAAGGCCCTTCCTCTTGCGTACGACCGCGATCTCCAGGAGGACAAGGAGCCCGTCTTCGACCAGATCGACACCCTTGACGTCCTGTGCCCCGCCGTGGCTGGCATGATCGACACGATGACCATCCACCTCGACCGTCTCGCCGAGCTGGCCCCCCAGGGCTTCTCCCTGGCCACCGACATCGCCGAATGGCTCGTCAAGCGCGGCGTCCCGTTCCGCGATGCGCACGAGATCTCCGGAGCCTGCGTGCGCCTGGCCGAAGCCAGGGGAGTGGAGCTGGCGGACCTGACCGACGAAGAGCTCGCCCAGGCCTCGTCCCACCTGGATCCCCAGGTGCGCTCCGTGCTCACCGTCGAGGGCTCGGTCGGTGCCCGCCTGGGTCGAGGCGGCACCGCACCCGTGCGCGTCGCCGAGCAGCTCGACGAGGCCCGGGCCGGCCTCGCGGATGCCCGCCAGTGGGCGGCGAGCGCGCTGCGCTAACGCCCGGCGCCACCAAGCCGATACACTACAGACACAACAACCCGTCAAATCCGCAAGGAAGGACAACTTTCGTGACAGACATTCTGGACGACCTGCAGTGGCGTGGGCTGCTCGCGCAGCACACCGACCTCGAGGCGCTTCGCGCACACCTGAGCGCCGGACCTGTCACCTTCTATTGCGGCTACGACCCGACGGCCCCCTCCCTGCACCACGGACACCTCGTCCAGCTGATCGTCATGCGTCACCTCCAGCTGGCTGGCCACCGCCCCCCCTCGCTCTCGTGGGTGGCGCGACCGGCCAGATCGGCGACCCCCGCCAGAGCGGTGAGCGTCAGCTTCAGTCGACCGAGGTTGTGCGCGGCTGGGCGGAGCGCCTGCGCGCGCAGATTTCCCAGTTCCTCGACTTCGAGGGACCGGCCGCCGCGCAGATGGTCAACAACCTGGACTGGACGCAGGAGATGAGCGCCATCGACCTGCTGCGCACCATCGGCAAGTACTTCCGCGTGGGCACCATGCTCAACAAGGACATCGTCGCGCGCCGCATCGCCTCCGACGAAGGCATCTCCTACACGGAGTTCTCCTACCAGGTCCTCCAGGCCAACGACTTTCTTGAGCTGTACCGCCGCAACGGCTGCACGCTCGAAACCGGCGGCAATGACCAGTGGGGCAACATGGTCGGCGGCGTCGACCTCATCCGTAAGGTGGAGGGCGTCGACACCCACGTCATGACCACCCCCATCATCACCAAGGCCGACGGCACCAAGTTCGGTAAGTCCGAGGGCGGGGCCATCTGGCTCGACCCCGAGATGATGACCCCCTACGCCTTCTACCAGTTCTGGCTGCAGTGGCTGACGAGGACGTGGTTCGTTTCCTCAAGATCTTCACTTTCAAGACGCGCGAGGAAATCGAGGCCCTGGCACTCGAGGTCGCCGAGCGTCCCCACCAGCGCGCCGCCCAGAAGGCCCTGGCCGCCTCCGTCACCGAACTGGTGCACGGCGCCGACCAGCTCGAGCGCGTTCTGGCCGCGACCCAGGCCCTGTGGGGCGGCGGCGACATCCGCGATCTCGACGAGGCTACCCTGGCCGCCGCGACCGCCGACCTGCCCCGCGCTTCCCTGACCCTGGGCGAGTCCACAGTCGCCGACGCGCTCGTGGCGCTCGGCTTCGAAAAGGGTAAGACCGCCGCACGTCGCACCATCTCCTCGGGCGGCGCCTCCGTCAATAACGTCAAGGTTGAGGATCCCGAGGCCGTTTTCTCCGCACACGACCTTCTTGCGGGTGGTTTGGCTCTCATTCGCAAGGGTCGCAAGAACCTGGCGGTCGTTGAACTGAGCTAATTGGTCGCGAGGAGCGGGCGTTCGGCAATTGCCGGGCGCCCGTTTTTCGTTGTGTTTGGGGGGTTTGTGGGGTGTGTGTTGGGGGTCACGTTGTTTTGGTTTGACTTTGGGTGTGGGGGTGGGTAGATTATTCACCTGTCGCCGCGGGCCTGTGGGTTTGTGGTGGTGGTTCACTGCTGTGGGTGGCTGGGCTTTGTGGTTTGGTTGTCTGGGGTGTGTGGGTGTTGTTTGTGAACTCGATAGTGTGTTTGTTTGTTTTTGTTTTATGCCTGTTTTTTGTTTTTGAGTGTTTTTGGTTGGGATTGCTGACTGGCCGTGTGTGGTTGGTTGGTTTTTCTGGGCTTTAACGTTTTTGTTTTTGTTCGGAGAGTTTGATCCTGGCTCAGGACGAACGCTGGCGGCGTGCTTAACACATGCAAGTCGAACGCTGAAGCTCAGCTTTTGTTGGGTGGATGAGTGGCGAACGGGTGAGTAACACGTGAGTAACCTGCCCCCTTCTTTGGGATAACGCCCGGAAACGGGTGCTAATACTGGATATTCACTGGCTTTCGCATGGGGGTTGGTGGAAAGGTTTTTCTGGTGGGGGATGGGCTCGCGGCCTATCAGCTTGTTGGTGGGGTGATGGCCTACCAAGGCTTTGACGGGTAGCCGGCCTGAGAGGGTGACCGGTCACATTGGGACTGAGATACGGCCCAGACTCCTACGGGAGGCAGCAGTGGGGAATATTGCACAATGGGCGAAAGCCTGATGCAGCGACGCCGCGTGAGGGATGGAGGCCTTCGGGTTGTAAACCTCTTTCGCTCATGGTCAAGCCGCAGCTTTGGGTTGTGGTGAGGGTAGTGGGTAAAGAAGCGCCGGCTAACTACGTGCCAGCAGCCGCGGTAATACGTAGGGCGCGAGCGTTGTCCGGAATTATTGGGCGTAAAGGGCTTGTAGGCGGTTGGTCGCGTCTGCCGTGAAATCCTCTGGCTTAACTGGGGGCGTGCGGTGGGTACGGGCTGACTTGAGTGCGGTAGGGGAGACTGGAACTCCTGGTGTAGCGGTGGAATGCGCAGATATCAGGAAGAACACCGGTGGCGAAGGCGGGTCTCTGGGCCGTTACTGACGCTGAGGAGCGAAAGCGTGGGGAGCGAACAGGATTAGATACCCTGGTAGTCCACGCTGTAAACGTTGGGCACTAGGTGTGGGGGCCACCCGTGGTTTCTGCGCCGTAGCTAACGCTTTAAGTGCCCCGCCTGGGGAGTACGGCCGCAAGGCTAAAACTCAAAAGGAATTGACGGGGGCCCGCACAAGCGGCGGAGCATGCGGATTAATTCGATGCAACGCGAAGAACCTTACCAAGGCTTGACATGCACGGCGGCACTGCAGAGATGTGGTGGCATTTAGTTGGTCGTGTCAGGTGGTGCATGGTTGTCGTCAGCTCGTGTCGTGAGATGTTGGGTTAAGTCCCGCAACGAGCGCAACCCTTGCCCCTATGTTGCCAGCACGTGATGGTGGGGACTCGTGGGGGACTGCCGGGGTTAACTCGGAGGAAGGTGGGGATGACGTCAAATCATCATGCCCCTTATGTCTTGGGCTTCACGCATGCTACAATGGTTGGTACAGAGGGTTGCGATACTGTGAGGTGGAGCGAATCCCTTAAAGCCAGTCTCAGTTCGGATTGGGGTCTGCAACTCGACCCCATGAAGGTGGAGTCGCTAGTAATCGCAGATCAGCAACGCTGCGGTGAATACGTTCTCGGGCCTTGTACACACCGCCCGTCACGTCACGAAAGTTGGTAACACCCGAAGCCCATGGCCTAACCGGTTTGTCCGGGGGGAGTGGTCGAAGGTGGGATTGGCGATTGGGACGAAGTCGTAACAAGGTAGCCGTACCGGAAGGTGCGGCTGGATCACCTCCTTTCTAGGGAGCCCGTTTTGTGGGGAACAATGCAGCATGTTGGCCGTGTGGTTGGTGTGTTGGTTGTTTTCTTGTGCCTGCATGTGTTTACTGCCCCGGCAGTGGGGTGGTGGGTGTGGGTGCGTTTTTGGGTTGGGTATAAAACGTTTCTCTGCTGCTGTTTGGTGGTGGGGGGGCTTTCAAGCACACTGTCGGGTTCACGTTCAACACCGTGTGAGCGTCCGCTGCCTGTGTGGGTGGTGGTTGCCTGCGCAGCCAGCCGGTGACTGTTGTGTTGTTGGTGTGGGTTGTGTGTGGTGGGTTGTTTGTGATTTGTATAGTGGTTGCGAGCATATTTGTTCTGTACTGTTTTTTGTGTTTTGTTTAGTTTTGTTGGGCATTCGGTGGATGCCTTGGCATCAAGAGCTGATGAAGGACGTTGCGGCCTGCGATATGCCTCGGGGAGCTGGCGAGCGAGCGTTATTATCCGAGGGTGTCCGAATGGGGGAACCTAACCTGGGTTGTGCTGGGTTACCATCATCTGAACGTGTATAGGGTGGTGGGGGGAACGCGGGGAAGTGAAACATCTCAGTACCCGTAGGAGAAGATATTCCGTGAGTAGTGGCGAGCGAAAGCGGAGGAGGCTAAACCAGATGCGTGTGAGAGGCGGCGGCCGTTGCGTGTTTGGTGTTGTGGGGCCATGTTGGATCCTTCTGCCGGGGGGTCGCGCCGTATGATGCTAGGAGTCGAACAGTTTGGGATGGCTGACCGTAGAGCGTGAGAGTCGCGTAGGTGGACTGGTGTTGTGTGGTGTGGATGTGGTGCCCGAGTAGTGCGGGACTCGTGAAATCTCGTGTGAATCTGCCAAGACCACTTGGTAAGCCTAAATACTACTTGATGACCGATAGTGCATAGTACCGTGAGGGAATGGTGAAAAGTACCCCGGGAGGGAGTGAAATAGTACCTGAAACCGTGTGCCTGTAAGCCGTCAGAGCCTTGTGGGGTGATGGCGTGCCTTTTGAAGAATGAGCCTGCGAGTTAGTGATACGTGGCGTGCTTAACCCGTGTGGGGTATGCGTAGCGAAAGCGAGTCTGAAAGATGGCGTTTGTCGCGTGTTCTAGACCCGAAGCGGGGTGATCTACCCATGGTCAGGTTGAAGCAGAGGTAAGACTGTGTGGAGGACCGAACCCACCAGGGTTGAAAACCTGGGGGATGAACTGTGGGTAGGGGTGAAAGGCCAATCAAACTCCGTGATAGCTGGTTCTCCCCGAAATGCATTTAGGTGCAGCGTTGCGTGGTCCCTGGTGGAGGTAGAGCTACTGGATGGCCGATGGGCCCTGTGGGTTACTGACGTCAGCCAAACTCCGAATGCCATTAGGTGTAGCGTGGCAGTGAGACTGCGGGGGATAAGCTTCGTAGTCGAGAGGGAAACAGCCCAGATCATCAGCTAAGGCCCCTAAGCGTACGCTAAGTGGGAAAGGATGTGGAGTCGCGGTGACAACCAGGAGGTTGGCTTAGAAGCAGCCATCCTTGAAAGAGTGCGTAATAGCTCACTGGTCAAGTGGTTCTGCGCCGACAATGTAGCGGGGCTCAAGCGTACCGCCGAAGCTGTGGCAACAACACATATGACTGGCGCCAGGAACTGGAGTGCTGGTGTGTTGTTGGGTAGGGGAGCGTCCTGCACGAGGTGAAGCCTGGAGGTGACTTCTGGTGGATTGTGTGGGAGTGAGAATGCAGGCATGAGTAACGAATCTGCGGTGAGAATCCGCAGCGCCGATTGACTAAGGGTTCCAGGGCTAGGTTTATCCGCCCTGGGTTAGTCGGGTCCTAAGGCGAGGCCGACAGGCGTAGTCGATGGACAACCAGTTGATATTCTGGTACCGCGTTGTGACCGCCCATGCTGAAGTCATTGTGCTAACCAATTTGCCTGCCGCCTGCTGGGCCTTCGGGTTTGGTGGTGTGTGTGGGTCTTGGGGTCCCGGTGATTGTAGGCAAGCGTGTTAACAGGGGTGACGCAGACAGGTAGCTGCAGTGCGCCGATGGTTGTGCGTATTTAAGGTTGTGGCCCGTCCCTCAGGTAAATCCGGGGGACACTGTGGGTGAGAACTGATGAGGGTGACACGGTTGTGTTGTCTTGTGGTGATCCTATGCTGCCAAGAAAAGCCTCGACGTGAGGGCATGACGCGCCCGTACCCTAAACCGACTCAGGTGGTCAGGTAGAGTATACCGAGGCGTTCGAGTGAATCATGGTTAAGGAACTCGGCAAAATTCCTCCGTAACTTCGGGATAAGGAGGACCCCTTGACTTCCCCGCGCCATGCGCGCTGGTGGGGTTGGGGGGTCGCAGAGAATAGGGAGAAGCGACTGTTTATCAAAAACACAGGTGCGTGCGAAGCCGTAAGGCGATGTATACGCACTGACGCCTGCCCGGTGCTGGAAGGTTAAGAGGAACCGTCAACACCCCCCGGGGTGTGAAGCGGTGAATTTAAGCCCCAGTAAACGGCGGTGGTAACTATAACCATCCTAAGGTAGCGAAATTCCTTGTCGGGTAAGTTCCGACCTGCACGAATGGCGTAACGACTTCTCCGCTGTCTCAACCGTGAACTCGGTGAAATTGCAGTACGAGTAAAGATGCTCGTTTCGCGCAGAAGGACGGAAAGACCCCGGGACCTTTACTATAGCTTGGTATTGGTGTTCGCTTGGACTTGTGTAGGATAGGTGGGAGACTGTGAAGCTGCCGCGCCAGCGGTGGTGGAGTCGTCGTTGAAATACCATTCTGGTTCAAGCGGTCACCTTAACCTTGGCCCGTGATCCGGGTTGGGGACAGTGCCTGGTGGGTAGTTTAACTGGGGCGGTTGCCTCCTAAAATGTAACGGAGGCGCTCAAAGGTTCCCTCAGCCTGGTTGGTAATCAGGTGGCGAGTGCAAGTGTACAAGGGAGCTTGACTGTGAGACCGACGGGTCGAGCAGGTGCGAAAGCAGGAACTAGTGATCCGGCCATGGCACGTGGGTGCGTGGTCGCTCAACGGATAAAAGGTACCCCGGGGATAACAGGCTGATCTTGCCCAAGAGTCCATATCGACGGCATGGTTTGGCACCTCGATGTCGGCTCGTCGCATCCTGGGGCTGGAGTTGGTCCCAAGGGTTGGGCTGTTCGCCCATTAAAGCGGTACGCGAGCTGGGTTCAGAACGTCGTGAGACAGTTCGGTCCCTATCCTCTGTGCGCGCAGGAAATTTGAGAAGGGCCGTCCCCAGTACGAGAGGACCGGGATGGACGAACCTCTGGTGTGCCAGTTGTACCGCCAGGTGCATGGCTGGTTAGCTACGTTCGGAAGGGATAACCGCTGAAAGCATCTAAGCGGGAAGCCTGCTTCAAGATGAGGTTTCCACGCCCCCCTGTGGGGTGAGAGGCCCCCGCCAGACTAGCGGGTAGATAGGCCAGAGGTGGAAGCACCGCAAGGTGCTCGTGAGCCGACTGGTACTAATGGGCCAACACTAAACAACCACCCAAACAAACCGTTCGGGTGACGAAACAACAGCGAAGCAAAACAGCCGCAACCACTATACAAACCACGATCAACCCACACCCCCCAACCAAAAAACGGACGGGGGGGGGATGGTGTTGAACGAATAATCTTGTGGTGGTCACAGCACCGGGGAAACGCCCAGCAACATTCCGAACCTGGAAGCTAAGCCCGGCAGCGCCGATGGTACTGCAACCGATGGGTTGTGGGAGAGTAGGACACCGCCACAACACAACAAAACCGAGAGGGACGGCCCGCCACAAGCGTGCCGTCCCTCTCGTTTCACACCCACACACCCACGACCTGTGGAAATGTCGTCTAGACTTGGGTGGTTGAACGCGCTGCACGCGCACCACAGACAAGAGCGCCCTCGCGCGCAGGAATAGAGGTTTAGCACCATGGCAGAAGAGACTCAGGGACGCGGCGGATTCGGCCGTGGTGACTACTCAAAGCGTCAGCCTCAGTGGCGCGATCGCAACGACCGCCGTGACGATCGCGGCGGTTACCAGAACCGTGACGATCGCCGTGGCGGTTTCGAGGATCGCGGACGCGGTGGATACGAGAACCGTGATGATCGTCGCGGTGGCTATCAGCGTCGCGATGACCGTGGTGGTTTCCGTCGTGATGATCGTCGTGATGGTGAGCGCGACTTCCAGCGTCGCGACGGTGAGCGCCGCGACTTCGGTGGTCGCGATGATCGCCGTAATGATCGTGGTGGTTTCCAGCGTCGTGATGATCGCCGTGGTGGTTTCGAGGATCGCGGACGCGGTGGTTACCAGCGTCGAGATGACCGTGGTGGTTTCCGCCGTGATGATCGTCGTGATGGTGAGCGCGACTTCCAGCGTCGCGACGGTGAACGCCGCGACTTCGGTGGTCGCGATGATCGTCGCAATGATCGTGGTGGTTTCCAGCGTCGTGATGATCGCCGTGGTGGTTTCGAGGATCGCGGACGCGGTGGTTACCAGCGTCGAGATGACCGTGGTGGTTTCCGCCGTGATGATCGTCGTGATGGTGAGCGCGACTTCCAGCGTCGCGACGGTGAACGCCGCGACTTCGGTGGTCGCGATGATCGTCGCAATGATCGTGGTGGTTTCCAGCGTCGTGATGATCGCCGTGGTGGTTTCGATGATCGCGGACGCGGCGGTTACCAGCGTCGAGACGACCGACGTGGCGCCCCTCGCGACGATCGCCGCGACGGCGGCCGGTTTGAGCGTGACGCTCGTGGCCCTCGTGGCAACGACCGCCGCAAGGACGCCAACTACCAGAACTACTCGTCGACCGACGAGTACGTGTCTCCCAACGCCAACGAGCCGACGATTCCTGCCGGCGTGAGCGCCTCCGAGCTTGATGGCGATGCCGCGCGCGCACTCATGACGCTGTCCGGCCCCAACCGCGATATCGTCGCCCGCCACCTCGTGATGGCTGGCCAGCTGATCGACCTCGACCCCGAGGCAGCCTACCAGCATGCGCAGGCTGCCGTGAGCCGCGCCGGCCGCGTCGACGTTGTCCGCGAGGCCGCTGCTCTGACCGCGTATGCCTCGGGTCGATACGAGGAGGCGCTGCGCGAGGTTCGCGCCGTGCGCCGTATGCGCGGCGACGAGTCGCTGCGCGCCGTTGAGGCCGATGCCGAGCGCGGGCTGGGCCACCCCGACAAGGCCGTCGACATCATCGACGCCACCGATGCCTCGTCCCTTGAGCTGGCCGAGCAGGTTGAGCTCGTGCTCGTTTCCTCCGGCGCGCGTGCCGACCTGGGACAGTCCGACGTCGGCCTCGTGATCGTCGACGACGCGCTGGCCGTGCTGCCGGCTTCGGCTGACGACGAGCTGCGCCGCCGCCTTATGGAGGTCAAGGCCGAGCGCCTGACCGAACTGGGCCGCACCGAGGAAGCCGAGGCCGTCATCGCCGAGATGCCCGCCGAGGTCGAGGACACCGACATCATCGACGTCGCCCTGTACCAGGACGCCGACGTTGACAACAAGCGCTCTCCGTTGCGCGGCTGCGAGACCGCCCTGGCCGAGGAGTTCGACTGCGCGCTGCTTGACCTGGACGGCACCGCCTGGTCCGGCGACGAGCGCATCGAGCACGCGGCCGCCTCCGTGATCGAGGCACGTACGATGGGTATGACCTCCGCGTTCGTGACGAACAACGCGATGCGCACCCCTCAGCAGGTTGCCGACAAGCTCAACGGTATGGACTTCGAGGCGACCCCCGAAATGGTCATGACGTCGGCCATGGACATCGCCGCGATCATGGCCGAGGAGCTCGAAGAAGGCGCCAAGGTGTTCGTGCTCGGCGGCGCCGGCCTGCGCCTCGCCCTCGAGGAGCAAGGCTTCGTGCTCGTGGATTCCGCCGACGACGAGCCTGCCGCCGTCGTTCAGGGCCTCGATAAGGAGGTCAACTGGGCCCTCCTGTCCGAGGGGGCCTTTGCGATCGAGCGCGGCGCAGCCTTCTACGCCTCCAACCTCGACGCGACGCTTCCTGTCGAGCGCGGGCAGGCCCTGGGCAACGGTTCGCTGGTGCGCGCGATCCAGCACGCTACCCGCAAGCGTCCCACCGCCGGTGGCAAGCCCGAGCCTGGCATCTACCGCCGCGCGAGCGAGCTCGTCGGCGCGAAGAACCCGATGGCCGTGGGCGACCGCCTCGAGACCGACATCATGGGCGCCGTCGCAGCTGGCGTGCCCGCGATGCACGTCCTGACCGGCGTCCACCAGGCTCGCGCGGTCCTGCGCGCCCCCCGAGGCCAGCGTCCCGCCTACCTGGCGATTGACATGCGCGGCCTGCTCGAGGCCCACCCGGCTCCCAAGCACCACCGCGACGGCACCTGGACCTGCGGCCTGTCGCAGGTTGCCAAGGTGACGCGCGCCGGCGTGCTCACACTCGACGACGTTGAGCTTACCGACGATGTCACGATCTCCATCGACTCCTACCGCGCGCTCGCCGCGGCGGCCTGGGAGTGGGCGGACGGCTCCGGTAACCCGGTGACCTGCCCCGAGATCACCGTCGTCGACAACGACGACCCCGCCGGCATCGTGGTCGCGCCCGAGCCTGTCATCGAGGAAGCCTCTTCCGAGGAGGAGTACTCCGAGGGCGCGGCCGCCGATGAGCTGCCCGAACCCAGCGCGCAGACCCCCGCCTTCCTGCCCGGTGAGGAGGAACTCGAGGCGCTGCTTGAGGCCACGGCCGACATGGACGACGAGGCCTGATGGCCCTTCGTGAACAGACGGCCGCCCGCCTGGTCGGCTTCGATGAACTCGGCGCCACGATGCAAATCTCGACGCTCGAGGCCATCGAGGCCGACCTGCGGCGGGCGCTGTCAGCCGACGTGCCCGCGGGAGCGCACGTTCCCGCGGGCGGCGTCGGAGCGCGTGAGCAGGAGAGGGACACCGCGTGAAACTGCGACGGATTGATTCGGAGTTGGTGCGCCGAGGCCTGGCGAAGTCGCGCTCGGCCGCCGCGCAGATGGTCGAGGAGGGACGCGTCAAGCTCGACGGCCAGGTGGTCCTCAAGCCCGCGCGTCAGATGGACCCCGCTCAAGCCATCGTCGTCGAAGAATCCGACGACCCCGAGTACGTCTCGCGCGGCGCGCACAAGCTCGCGGGCGCCCTGGACGCCCTCGGCGAGAAGGCTCCCCTCATTGAAGGCCGCCGGTGCCTGGACGCCGGCGCATCCACGGGTGGCTTCACCGACGTGCTGCTGCGTCGGGGCGCGGCATCCGTCGTCGCCGTCGACGTCGGCTACGGCCAGCTTGCGTGGAAGCTTCAGTCGGACCCCCGCGTGGAGGTCCACGATCGTACCAACGTGCGCACCCTGGACCCTGCATCGGTCGCGCCCGCCCCAGGCCTCGTCGTGGGCGACATGTCCTTCATTTCGCTCACCCTCGTCCTGCCCGCGCTGGTGGGAGCGGCCGCCCCCGACGCGGACTTCCTGCTCATGGTCAAGCCGCAGTTTGAGATCGGGAAGGAGCGGCTGGGCCACGGGGGAGTGGTGCGCAATCCGGAGCACCACGTTGAGACTGTCGACAACGTTGCTCGATGCGCGATGGGTCTGGGTCTCGACATCGCGGCCATCGCGGCGTCGCCGCTGCCCGGCCCCTCCGGCAACGTCGAGTATTTCCTGTTTATGCGTCGCGCGTACCCCGATCCGCTCAAGGCGGATGAGCTGACGGACTACATCCGTCGCGCCGTCGCCGAGGGCCCCGCAGGGAGGAAGTCATGACACGTGTCCTCATGGTGCGTCACCGCAACCGAACGAACGCCGTGACCAGCGCTGTGACGCTGACGCATGCGTTGGCCGAACACGGCATTGAGGTCGTCGAGGACGCGTCCTCGGGCGGCATCGACATGGTGTTGTCGATCGGCGGCGACGGCACCTTTCTGGTGGCCGCCTCGAGCGCGCGTGCGCTGGGCGTGCCCCTGCTCGGCGTCAACGCCGGGCACATGGGCTTCCTGACGGAGCTCGGCTCGACGGGCACGGGCGACCTGGCGCGCAAGATCGCGCAGGGCGACTTCACGGTGGAACAGCGCATGACGCTGGATGTCACGATGGAGCGCACGGACGGTTCTAAGGCCTCGGACTGGGCGCTCAATGAGGCCGTCATTATGCACACGGACGTCGCCCACCCGGTGCACTTCGCGCTCGTGGTGGACGGCCAGGAAGTGTCGACCTACGGCGCGGACGGCATGATCCTGTCGACGCCCACGGGCTCGACGGCGTACTCGTTCTCGGCGGGCGGCCCCGTCGTGTGGCCCGATACCGAGGCGATTGTCGTCGCCCCGCTGGCCGCGCACGGCCTGTTTACGCGCCCGCTCGTCGTGGGGCCGTCGGCCTGCGTGGAGATCGTCGTGCTCGACGACATGTGGACGGCGCCCGAAATGTGGTGCGATGGCCTGCGCCGCATGACTGTGCCTGCGGGTGGCATCGTTCGCGCGCGCGTGGGGTCCTCGCCGGTCCAGCTGGTTCGCGTCGATGACACTCCCTTCTCGGCGCGTCTGGTTCGCAAGTTCAATCTTCCCGTGCGCGGGTGGAGGGATGGCCCGCGGTGATTGAGTCTCTCGATATCGCCAACCTCGGCGTGATCGCGTCGGCGCACGTGGACTTCGGCCCCGGCCTGATCGTCGTGACCGGCGAGACCGGCGCGGGTAAGACGATGGTGCTCTCGAGCTTGCAGCTGCTCCTCGGTGCGCGCGCGGACGCGGCGCTTGTACGCAGCGGGGCCGACCGCCTCTCGGTCGACGGTATCTTCACGGTCGGCGACCAGATTACGGCCCGCGTGGAGGAGGCTGGCGGCATCGTTGAGGGCGGCGAGCTGATCGTGGGGCGCTCGGTGCGTGCGGCCGGACGGTCTCGCGCGCACCTGGGCTCACGCCCGGTACCCGCCTCCGCGCTCTCCGAGATCGTCGGCTCGATGGTGACGATCCATGGTCAGGCAGACCAGATTCGTCTGACGGGGGGAGGCCGCCCAACGCCGCGCCCTCGACCAGTTCGGCGGCGCCACGCATGCCTCGCTCGTGCAGGAGTATCGCGAGGCTTTCCGAGCCGCCGTGGAAATCAAACATCGCCTCGATTCGCTGCGCGGAGACGTCAGCGACCGCGAGGAGGAGCGCGAGGACCTGCGCGCTGCCCTCGAACAGATTGAGGCGCTGGACCCCCAGGTCGGCGAGGAAGAGGACCTGATCCGCGAAGCGTCCCGGCTCGCCAACGTGGAGGACCTGCGTGCGCTCATGGGCGTGGCGCTGGGCTACCTCAAGGGAGACGACCGCGGCGACTTTTCGGGCGCGGTCGAGGCCGCGCGCAGCGCCTACGCTCAGCTCGACGACGCCGCGCGATTCGACGAGGCCGTGGCTGAGTTCGCGGCGCGGGCGCGCAGTCAGGCCCTCGAACTGGACGCGCTGGCCGACGACGTGTCCGCCTACCTGTCTCGCCTGGATGCGGACCCTGAGCGACTCGCGCAGATTCACGCGCGCAGGGCTGCCATCAAGGACACGCTGCGCGGCCGGGCGGCCGACATCGAGTCCCTGCTGGTGTGGGCCACACAGGCCCACGCGCGCCTGGAGGAACTCTGCGCCCCGGCCTCGGACCCCGAGGTCGTTGAGCGCGAGCTCGCGGCGGCCCAGCGCCTCGTCCTCGACGTCGGTGCGCGCCTGACGAAGGCGCGCACACGCTTGGCCCGTGAGCTCGCCAAGGGCGTCAACGAGGAGATCCACGCCCTGGCGATGCCTGACGCAACCCTTCACATCGACCTGGAGCCCACCAAGCCGACCTCCCACGGTTGCGAAACGGTCGTGTTCCGCCTCCAGCCGCACCCGCACGCGCCCGCGCGCCCGCTCGGACAGGGTGCCTCCGGCGGCGAGCTCTCGCGCGTCATGCTCGCTCTGGAGCTGATGCTGGGACGCACCGAGGCCTCGTCGACGTTCATCTTCGATGAGATCGACGCCGGCATCGGCGGCCAGACGGCAACGGAGGTGGGCGCACGTCTCAAGCGCCTGGCAGACAGCCGCCAGGTCATCGTCGTGACCCACCTGGCGCAGGTTGCGGCCTTTGGCGACCAACACCTCGTCATCGAAAAGAACGACGGCACGACGAACGTCCGCGAGGTCACGGGCACCGACCGCGAGGCTGAGCTCACCCGCATGATGGGTGGGGATCCGCACTCGCAGGCGGCGCGCCGCCACGCCTCGCGCGTCCTGGCCTCCGCCGTGTCACAATCGCAGGGATGAGTGACACACGTTCAACTACAGCAAGCGCCCGCACGGGGCGGGTTCGTATTGACGACCGCCCCAAGCACCTCGCGACGCGCCTGGAGAGCGGCGACATCGCCGTCATTAACGTCGCCGACCTGGACAGGGACAGTGCCGCAGCGCTGGTGGCCGCAGGCCCAGCAGCGGTACTGAACGCCCAGCCGTCGCTGACGGGACGCGTCGCCGCCCTGGGCCCCCGGCTCATCCTCGACGCCGGCATCCTTCTCGTGGACGACCTGGGCCAGGACGTCATGTCCCTGCGCGAAGGCCAGGAAGTCACGGTCACGGGCAGCAAGGTCCTGCTCGAGGGCACCCTGATTGCCACCGGCAACCGCGTCGAGGACGAGGATCTGGCGATCGAGGTCGCGGACTCGGCCGCCCTTTTCGCCGGCTTCGAAGGCGCGATTGAGGACTACCTGGCCAAGGATGGCCCGACCGTCTTGCGCGGTGAGGGCGTCCCGGAGCTGCCGGGTCTGGCAGATCGGCCGATCCTGCTGGTCACGGACGCCTCGGATGCCGCCAAGCAGCTGCGCGCGCTGGCCCGCTGGCGCGCCGAAGCCGCGCCCTACGTCGTCGCCGTGGACGGGGGAGCGGACGTCGCCCTAAAGGCACGTCTGCCTCTCGACGCAGTCATCGGCGACGCCGAACTGATGAGCGAGAAAGCCATCCGCAAGGCTGGCTGCTTCATCGTGCGCGTCGGCGGCGATGGCCTGGCTCCCGGTGCCCAGCGCCTGGACCGTATGGGCATCGTTCACTCGTCCGTCACGATGTCGGGCTCCTCGCTCGACGCGGCCATGGTCGTCGCCGCACACTCGCACGCAAGCGCCATCGTCACCGCAGGCGTGTCCTACGGCGAGGCCGAGTTGGTTGACGCTGGACGGTCCCTGGTCGCACCCGCGTTCTTCTCTCGCCTGGCGTGCGGTTCGCGTCTGATTGGTGCCCCGGCAGTCGCCGCCACGTTCCGTCCCCGCCCGCGCGGCTGGACCCTTGTGATGCTCGCGCTCGTCGCGCTCGTTCTCATGGGAGTGGCTCTGTGGTCCACCCCGTGGGGTAATGACCTGCTGTACCCGATCACGTCTTTGTTCTCGTCGCTCACGCATGCTGCTGGAGGAGCCCAATGATTAACTTCCGCTACCACGTCGTCTCGATCATCGGGATCTTCATCGCGCTGGCCGTCGGCGTCGTCCTGGGCGCCGGCCCGCTGCAGCGCACGATCAACACGGGCATGAATCCCTCCTCCTCGGCTGCGAGTTCCGACCCGGCGCTGAGCGCGCAGGCGGACGCCGAGGCCGCGGGCCTGAAGGCCCTGGCCTCCTCGACCCTCACCGGTTCGCTGTCCGGCTCGAAGATCGCCCTGGTCGTCCTGCCGGGTGCTTCCGAGGACGACGTGTCCGCCATTCGCTCGACCCTGACTGACGCGGGTGCCTCCGTCGTCGGCCGCGTCAGCCTGACCGACAACTGGCAGTCCACCTCCATGAGCCAGTACCGCTCGACACTGTCCACCTCGCTGTCCTCTCACCTGTCCTCGAGCGGCGCGAAGGGCGCAAGCGCCGACGGCGTCGTGGGCCACGCGATCATTCAGGTGCTGACCGAAACGGGTTCCGAGACGGACCTGCTGCGCCAGATTCTCACCGACAAGTCCACCCCGCTCATGATGATCGACGAGGACCCCGCCGGCGGGGCGACCACGATCGTCGCGATCGGTCCTCGTGCGCAGACGACCGCCACGGCCTCGTCCGCTCCGGCGAGTGCCGACGCGTGGACCGGACTGGCTCTGGCAGTGGGCACCACCTCCGGCGTGGTCGTCGGTGACGGCTCCGGCCGCGACACGATGATCGCCCAGATCCGTACCTCCGGCACCGCCGTCACGACCGTCGACTCGGTCGGAACGACCCTGGCGGCCGTCGACACGGCACTGGCCCTGTCCCACAAGGCCACCGGCGCTCGCGCCTACGGCGTGGGCACGGGCGCGCAGTCCGTCATCCCGACCGTCAAGTAAACCTGACATCTCCGGCACGAGCCCCCTGCGATCTCCCAGGTCGCCGGGGCTCGCCCATACCCGCAAGCCAGCCACGACCTCGGGTGTGACACTATACTGAGGTCCGTCCCGGGTACGATACGCCCGGTGCCTCGCCGAGGTGACAAGTCCGCCGAGCGCGCGACGTCGACCCATCACGTAACGACCACAAGGAATGAGACTTTCGATGCGTTTCCTCTCCGCCGACCAGATCTCCTCGATCGAAGACCGCCACACGCCCCACACGGTGACTGAGTCCACGACTGCGTGGAGCGGCCGGATCGTGGACATGGTGGAGGACCACGTCGTGGTCGTCGAGGGCCAGGAACCCGTCGTCCGTCAGTACACGCGCCACCCGGGCGCCGTGGCCGTCGTCGTCATGCGCGGCGACGAGGGCGCCGAGGAGATCCTGCTCCTGCGCCAGTACCGCCACCCGGTGAACGCCTCCCTGTGGGAGATTCCCGCCGGCCTGCTGGACATTCCCGGCGAGGATTCACTCGTGGCAGCTGAGCGCGAACTCGCCGAGGAAGCCGACCTGAAGGCGGCGCGCTGGGACGTGCTCGTCGACTTCTTTACCTCTCCGGGCGGCTCGACCGAGCCGCTGCGCGTCTTCCTCGCGCGTGACCTGGAGACCACGGAGACCAGCTTCGAGCGCGAGGATGAGGAAGCCACGATGGAGTACGCGTGGGTCTCGCTCTCTGACGCCCTGGACTGGGTGCTCGCTGGGCGCCTGCACAACCCGTCGACGGTCATCGGCATCCTCTCGGCACACGCGGCACGAGGCCGTGGCTGGGAGGGGCTGAGGGAGCCGGGTGCTCCCTGGCTTCGCTGATTACCCGATAATAGGCCGTAAGTCCCTCGACATGTGGGTGGTGTAACACTCCGATACGCTTTTCGCAACGCCTCTTTATCCAAATTAGCGTAGACTTCTTTCCAGAGAAAAGCACGGATTGGAGCGCGCGAGATGCGTGTCGGAGCGGAGGACAGGTGGCTGAAGAAGTAGACGCCACAACCCGTCAGCAGGTGCTCGATCTCATCGTTGAAAAGGGACCGGTCACGGCCTCGGCTATCGCCAAGGTCCTGGGCCTGACGACGGCCGCGGTACGCCGCCACATCACGCTCCTGCTGGAGTCGAAGGAGATCGCCGAGCACGAGCCCGGCGCACCCTCCCAAGCGGGGACGCGGACGCCCCGCGCGTCACTACGTGGCCACCGAGCGCGCCCACATTCATCTCGCCGACGGATACTCCGACCTGGCCTCCAAGGCGCTAGGATACCTGGGGCAAGTTGGGGGAGAAGAGGCCGTCGAATCCTTCGCAGCCGCGCGCTCGCGCGAGATTGAGCGCCGCTACGCGCCCATCGTGCGCGACGCGGGATCGGATCCCAGGGTTCGTGCCCAAGCGCTGGCAGACGCGCTCACGCAGGACGGATACGCCGCGACCGTCCGCGACATCGGGGGAGGCACGCTGGCTGTTCAGCTGTGCCAGGGACACTGCCCGATCCAGAACGTGGCGGGGGATTTCCCCCAGCTGTGCGACGCCGAGACAATTGCCTTCGGCAAGCTGCTCGACGTGCACGTCCAGAGACTTTCCACGCTCGCGGGCGGGGGACACGTGTGCACCACCCACATACCGGTGGGCATGCCGATCATCCGCCCCGGCGCGAGGAACGTGCGACGCAAGTAGCACACGGTTAAGAACGAGAGGTTGACACAACTATGACGCAGGCACGCGCCTCGGGCGCTGAGGACCGTCGTATGACTGATGACGAGATCATCGAGTCGATTGGCGGTTACGAATACGGTTGGCACGATTCCGACGACTACTCCAAGGACGTCCCCACCGGCATTAACGAAGAAATTGTCCGTTTTATCTCGGATGTGAAGGACGAACCGCAGTGGATGCGGGAGCGTCGCCTCAAGGCCCTGGAGCTGTTCGAGCGCAAGCCCATGCCGGCCTGGGGTCCCGACCTGTCCCACGTGGACTTCGACGCCTTTAAGTACTATGTGCGTCCCACGGACCGTCAGGTCAACGACTGGGAGGACCTCCCTGAGGAAATCCGCGACACCTACGATCGTCTCGGTATTCCGGAGGCGGAGAAGGCCCGCCTGGTCTCCGGCGTCGCCGCCCAGTATGAGTCCGAGGTCGTCTACCAGCAGATCCAGGAAGACCTGGAGCGCCAGGGCGTCATCTTCACCGACACCGACACGGGCCTGCGCGAGTACCCCGAGATCTTCGAGGAGTACTTCGGCAAGTGCGTGCCCGCCGGCGACAACAAGTTTTCGGCTCTGAACACGGCCGCGTGGTCGGGTGGCTCCTTCGTGTACGTCCCCAAGGGCGTGCACGTGACGATCCCGCTGCAGGCATACTTCCGTATCAACACCTCCGCGATGGGCCAGTTCGAGCGAACGCTCATCATCGCCGACGAGGGCTCCTACGTGCACTACGTCGAGGGCTGCACCGCGCCGATCTACGACGAGAACTCGCTGCACTCGGGCGTCATCGAGATCTTCGTGAAGAAGGACGCGCGCGTGCGTTACACGACCATCCAGAACTGGTCGACGAACGTCCTGAACCTGGTGACCCAGCGCGCCATCGTCGAAGAGGGTGGCACCATGGAGTGGGTCGACGGCAACATGGGTGCCGCGATCACCATGAAGTACCCCGCCTGCTTCCTCATGGGCGAGCACGCCCGCGGCGAGACCCTGTCCATCGGCTTCGCCGGCCCCGGCCAGCAGCAGGACACGGGAGCCAAGATGGTGCACATGGCGCCCCACACCCTCGTCCTCCATCGTGTCGAAGTCCGTCTCGCGCGGCGGCGGCCGCACCTCCTACCGTGGCCTCGTGCAGGTCAACGCGCGTGCCCGCCACTCCAAGTCGAACGTTCTGTGCGACGCCCTGCTCGTGGACAAGATCTCGCGTACCGACACCTACCCCTACGTCGACGTGCGCACCGATGACGTCGAAATGGGTCACGAGGCCACCGTCACCAAGGTGAGCGCCGACCAGCTCTTCTACCTCATGAGCCGAGGCCTGGACGAGAACGAGGCCATGGCCACGATCGTGCGCGGCTTCGTCGAGCCGATCGCCAAGGAGCTGCCGATGGAGTACGCCCTCGAGCTCAACCGCCTCATTGAACTGCAGATGGAAGGATCCGTCGGCTGATGACGACCCCCAACACTATTGTCGAGACCATGAACAAGGCCCACTCGCACGGGGCCGACGCCGAGAAGGCCCACCCCTCGCGCGCGGACCGTCCGACCTCCTTCGACCTGACCGACATCGCGGTTCCCCGCGGTCGCGAAGAGGACTGGCGCTTCACCCCGATGCGTCGCATCGAGCGCCTGTTCGAGCCCGCCAACTACGACGCGGGCGACGCTCCCGTCACCGTCGAGGCACCCGCCCCGGTCACCGTCGAGACCGTTGCCCGCGACGACAAGCGCCTGGGCACCGTCCTGGCTCCCGGCGACCGCACCGCAGTCGTCGCTTGGAACGGCTTCGAGCAGGCCACGATCGTCGAGATCCCCGCCGAGGCCGAGCTGGATGCACCCGTGCGCATCAACGTCTCCGAGGTTGAGGGCACCCGCGCCCAGCACATCGTGATCCGTGCGGCCGCCTTCTCCAAGGCCACCGTCATCCTGTCGCACACGGGACTCGGCTCAGGCCGCCCTCAACCAGACCGTCGAGGTCGAGGCTGGCGACAGCTCCAACCTGACCGTCGTGTCGCTGCAGGAGTGGGATGACACCACCCTGCACGCCTCCAACCAGCGACTGGCCCTGGGCCGCGACTCCAAGCTCACCCACATCGTCGTCACCTTCGGCGGCGACCTTGTGCGCCTGTGCGCCGACACGGACTTCCGTGGCCCGGGCGCCGAGCTGAACATGCTGGGCATCTACTTCGTGGACGGCGGCCAGCACCTCGAGCACCGCGTCTTCGTGGACCACTCCCAGCCCAAGTGCTTCTCGCGCGTCACCTACAAGGGCGCCCTGCAGGGCAAGGACGCGCACTCGGTGTGGATCGGCGACTGCCTGATCCGCGAGGCCGCAGACGGCACGGACACCTACGAGCTGAACCGCAACCTCGTGCTGACCGAGGGCGCCAAGGCCGACTCCGTGCCCAACCTCGAGATTGAGAACGGCGAGATCGAGGGCGCGGGCCACGCCTCCGCGACCGGCCGCTTCGACGACGAGCAGCTCTTCTACCTGATGAGCCGCGGCGTTCCCGAGGCCGAGGCCCGTCGCCTCGTCGTGCGCGGCTTCTTCGCCGAGCTGATCAACCAGATTGGCGTCCCCGAGGTGGTCGACCACCTCATGGCAACCGTCGAGGCCGAGCTGGCCAAGTCCCGTAACAACTGAGCTTTAAGGAATACACATGTCGACTCTGCGCATTAAGGACCTGCACGTCTCCGTCGAGACCGCCGAGGGCCCCAAGGAGATCCTCAAGGGCGTCAACCTGACCATCAACTCCGGCGAAATCCACGCCATCATGGGCCCCAACGGCTCCGGTAAGTCCACCATGGCCTACGCCCTGGCCGGTCACCCCGACTACGAGATCACCTCGGGCGAGGCGTGGCTCGACGACCAGCTCATCACCGAGATGAGCGTCGACGAGCGCGCCAAGGCTGGCCTCTTCCTGGCCATGCAGTACCCCGTCGAGGTCGCGGGCGTGTCCGTCTCCAACTTCCTGCGCACCGCCAAGACCGCGATTGACGGCCAGGCCCCCGCCCTGCGCACGTGGGTCAAGGAGATGAAGAGCTCCATGGAGAACCTGCGCATGGATCCCGACTTCGCTGAGCGCGACGTCAACGTCGGTTTCTCCGGTGGTGAGAAGAAGCGCCTGGAGATCCTCCAGATGGAGCTCCTCAAGCCCTCCTTCGCCGTCCTCGACGAGACCGACTCCGGCCTCGACGTCGACGCGCTGCGCATCGTGTCCGAGGGCGTCAACCGCGTCCACGGCGAGACCGGCTGTGGCGTCATGCTGATCACGCACTACACCCGCATCCTGCGCTACATCAAGCCCAGCCACGTTCACGTGTTCGTCGATGGCCGCGTCGCCGCTCAGGGCGGCCCCGAGCTGGCCGACGAGCTCGAAGAGAACGGCTACGACAAGTACCTGGGCCTCTGATACCCGTGCCTATGGATTTCACCGCCGCCGAGCTCGACGCGATCCGATCGGACTTCCCGATCCTGAGTCGCGTCGGGCGTGGCGGCGCGCCCATTGCCTACCTTGACGCGTCAGCGACCTCCCAAAAGCCGGCCAGCGTCATCGACGCCGAGGCCGACTTCTACCGGCGTTCCAACGGCGCGGTCCACCGTGGCACGCACCTGCTGGGCGACGAGGCGACCGACGCCTTCGAGAGCGCGAGGGGCACCCTGGCCTCGTTCGTGGGCGCGTCTCCGACTGAGATCGTGTGGACGAAGAATGCGACCGAGGCGATCAACCTCGTTGCGCTGTCCATCGGAAACGCGTCGCAGGGGATGGGCGGCGCTGAGTCGGCCGCTCTGCGCGTGGGACCGGGGGACCGCATCGTGTGCACCCGCGCCGAGCACCACGCGAATATCGTCCCGTGGCAGCAGCTGTGTGCGCGCACGGGTGCCGAGCTGGCCTGGCTCGACCTGACCCCGGACGGCCGCATCGACCTGGAGACCCTCTCGGTCATCACGCCCAACACGCGCCTCGTGGCCTTCACGCACGTCTCAAACGTGACGGGTGCCGTCTCCCCGGTCGCCGCGATCACCGCGGCGGCGCGCTCCGTCGGCGCGCTCATCCTGCTGGACACCTGCCAGTCCAGCGCCCATATGCCCCTCGACCTGTCCGCCCTCGACGTGGACTTCGCGGTCTTTTCGTCGCACAAGATGCTCGGCCCCACGGGCGCGGGCGCGCTGTGGGGGAGGAGGGCCCTGCTCGAAGCCATGCCCCCCGTCCTGACGGGCGGTTCAATGATTGAGTGGGTGACGATGGAGAGCTCGACCTTCATGGCTCCCCCCCGAGCGCTTCGAGGCCGGGTCCCAGCCCGTCGCGCAGATCGCCGCCTGGTCCGAGGCTCTGCGCTACATGTCGTCCCTTGGGATGGACCGCGTCGAGGCCCACGAGCATGCACTCACGCGTATGATGCTCGAGGGCATCTCGTCGATCGAAGGCATCACAGTCCTCGGCCCCGACACGGACGTGGATCGCATCGGTGTCGTGGCCTTCGCCGTCGACGGGGTACACCCCCACGACGTCGGCCAGTTCATGGACTCGGTGGACGTCGCTGTGCGCGTCGGCCACCACTGCGCGATCCCGCTGCACGCGTTCTTCGGCGTTCGGTCCTCGGCGCGTGCGTCGGTGGCGCCCACAACGACTCCCGAAGAGATTGAACGTCTGGTGGATGGCCTGTCGAAGGTGCGAACCTTCTTCGGCCGCTAGAATTGTGCGGAGTCGTCGGAACCGTTCGGAAAGGTAGCTATGGGCAGTCTTGACCAGTTGTATCAGCAGGTGATCCTGGATCACGCGCGCGAAAAGCACGGGGAGGGAGACCCCTCGGGCCTGGAGGCTTCCTCGCATCAGGTCAACCCGACCTGCGGCGACGAGGTCACCCTGGGCGTCACGCTCGACGGCGACACGCTGGCCACCCTGGCGTGGGACGGCAACGGCTGCTCGATTTCGCGCGCCTCGCTGTCCATGATGACCGACCTGACCGCGGGTAAGTCGGCCGAGGAGATCGGCCGCCTGTACCGCGATATGGAAGTCATGATGCATTCGCGCAACCTGGGCGTCGACGATGAGATCCTCGACGAGCTGGGAGACGCGGCCGCCCTGGAGTCCACGTCGCAATTCGCCAACCGCGTCAAGTGCGCGCTGTTGGGTTGGTACGCCCTGCGCGACGCGATGGCCAAGTCCGGTATCGATATTTCCACCGCGGGCGAGCCCGCCGAGAAGTAAAGGAACAGTTATGAGCAACCCGATGGCTCAGTCTGAGCCCGTCGAGCAGCGTTTCGCCGTCCCCGCTTCGAACGAGGCCGTGGAAGGCGCCGCTGCCACCCGCCAGATTGACGGCACCGACGTCATCGAACAGGGCACCCTGTCTGCAGACAACGTGCTGGAGGCCCTCAAGGACGTCATCGATCCCGAGCTGGGCATCAACATCGTCGACCTGGGCCTTGTGTACGGCGTCGTTATCGGTACTGAGAACCAGGTGCGTCTTGACATGACGCTGACCTCGGCTGCGTGCCCGCTGACCGACGTGATCGAGCGCCAGGCGCACACGATCCTGTCGGGCGTCACCGATGACGTGCAGATCAACTGGGTGTGGATGCCGCCGTGGGGCCCCGACCGCATCACGCCGGACGGCCGCGAGCAGCTGCGCGCGATCGGCTTCAATATCTGAGACGCTTTTACGCACAGTGTCCCCGGAACCGCTCGGTTCCGGGGACACTCGTGTATGTAACCGGTGGTCACTGGTCCCGCGCCTCCCGTTCTCTTCTGCGAGCGGCTCCAGTGTCGCGTGTCCCGTTCCTCATGATGTTCCGGTAACCTAGTGTGAGTCACGGCATGAAGGAGAGGGGTAAGGCCCATGGAGATTCTCGACAATACCGAGGGCAAACGCCTGGGAGACTCCCTGCGTGCCAATCTTGACGACGAGGCGAAACTGTCGATTATCAGCGCGCACTTCAGCCTCTTTGCTTTTGGAGAGCTGCGCGAGGAGCTTGAACGCCTCGACTCCGTGCGTTTTCTGTTCAGTGAACCGACGTTTATTCAAGACATGGGACGGGTCGCGGGGGCGCCGGAGTCTGATATCGCGCAACGTGCGCAGGGTGAGAGAGAAAAAGCGCTCGCTGACTCGGCCCTGGAACTGTCGTTGCACAACAAGCTCAACCAGCGCGCTCTCGCGCGGGCGTGTGCGTCCTGGCTGAGGGAGAAGGTCACGCTGCGCTCCGTGCAGCGCGAGCACATGCTGCAGTTGACGCCCAGTTACATCGTCGAGGATTCCGCTGCGAGGCCCCATTTGTTTTGGGGACAGGGCGCCACCTTCACCCTGGAGGGACTGGGAGTTGAACGCCGCCCGGACACGCTGACGATGATCACCCATTGTGCGGGGGATGAGGCCAAGGCGCAGGTCGAATTCCTCATGGCGCAATTTGAGTCCGTGTGGGCCGACGACGCTAAGACCTGCGACGTCACCGAGCAGGTCGCTTCGAAGGTCGAGGCGCTGCACACAGACAATGCCCCAGAGTTCATCTATTTCCTGACCCTCTACCACATCTTCCGGCGTTTCCTCCAGGAGAACCAGGACCACAACCCGCGTGAAGACACCGGCTTTTTCGAGTCGGTGATCTGGGGCAAGCTCTATGATTTCCAGAAGGACGCCGTCATTGGGGCGATCCGTAAGTTGGAAAAGTACAATGGCTGCATCATCGCCGACAGCGTCGGCCTGGGCAAGACGTTCGAAGCACTCGCCGTCATCAAGTACTACCAGCAGCTCAACAAGAACGTCCTGGTACTGTGCCCCAAGCGCCTGCGTGAGAACTGGACGCTATGGACGCAGGCGAGCGATGAACGTAATCCCCTGGCTAAGGACCGATTCGCCTACAAGGTGTTGAACCACACGGACCTGTCGCGCCGCCGTGGGAAGAGCGGGGACACCGACCTGGAACACCTGCAGTGGGGGACATTCGATCTGGTGGTCATCGACGAGAGCCACAACTTCCGCAACAGGAGCGCGACCGGGGCGAGCACGAATCGCTACACGCGCCTGATGAACGAGGTGATCCGGGCCAACGGACGCACGAAGGTGCTCATGCTGTCGGCGACCCCGATCAACAATCGCCTCACCGACCTGCGTAACCAAATCGACTCATCACGGAGGGGCGCGATGACTACCTCGAGAAGACCGACGGCATCACGTCCATTGACTCGGTGATGCGGCTGGCACAAAAACGCTTCAATCTGTGGAGTTCGCAGGCGCATGGACGTCACACGACCCAGAGTTTCGCCGAGTACGTTAACGCTGACTATTTCCGGCTTCTCGATGCGCTGACAATTGCGCGTAGCCGAAAGCACATAGCGAAATACTACGGCACGCAGACGGGGACATTCCCCACCCGCCTCGCTCCACGCAACGTCCAGGAGCCATCGACGTACGCGGCGAGCTGCCTCCTATCGGGGCGCTCTACGACATGATCAGCGACCTGACGTTCGCCCAGTATCAGCTTCTGTCCTATGTGCGCGAGGACGCTCGGCCGACCTACGAGGCCGACTACCGCGAGGGCTTCGGCAACGACTTTGGCAGTGAATTGCATCGGACAAACGCGGTTGCCGTGCTGATGCGTGTCAACCTCCTCAAACGCATGGAGTCCTCCGTGAGCGCCTTCCGTTCGACGCTGGGCCGCGTGCGTAGTTCATGCGCCGACATCCTGGATCGACTCGCGGCACTTGAGGCGAGCAATACCCGTGGGTCCCTCGGTTCCGTAGCGGTGGGTTACGGAATCGAGGGGCTCGAGGACGGCCTCGATGATCGGGATGCTGAGATGTTCGAGGTCGGGGCGCAGGTGCGCGTCGACTTGCGCGACGTGGATCGCGAGGCTCTGTCCGCAGACCTGACACGCGACATCGAGATCCTCGACGAGCTCATCGGTTATGCCCGCGCGGTGACCCCCGATCGGGATGCCAAGCTCGGCGCGTTGAGGACGCTGATCGCGGAGAAGACCGGAGCAGGACAGATCAATCCGGGTAACAGAAAAATACTCATTTTCAGCGCCTTCGCTGACACCGCGACCTACCTGTACGACCAGTTGGCAGCGGATCTGCTCCGGACCCATGGCCTGACGTGCGCCCAGGTGACGGGCACCCGCAACCGCGTCGCTGGGAAGCGGCGGGCGCGCGGTGGCTTCGAGGATATCCTCGGCCGTTTCTCGCCACGTTCGAAGGAAACCATTGGACTTGCGCAGCGGGAGGGCGAGATCGATATTGTCTTCGCAACGGATTGCATTTCGGAGGGGCAGAACCTCCAGGACTGCGATTGCGTGATCAATTACGACGTGCACTGGAACCCGGTGCGCATCGTGCAGCGCTTCGGCCGCGTCGACCGCCTGGGTTCGAGGAACAAGCACATTCAGATGGTGACCTTCTGGCCGGACGTCGACCTGGAGTCCTACATCAAGCTTGAGTCGCGTGTGAAGTCACGCATGGCTCTGGGCGATGCGAGTGCGTCCGGTGAGGAGAATCTGCTCACCCCCTCGGAGGACATGAACGACCTGGAGTATCGCTCGGATCAGTTGCGCACGCTACGTAGCGAGACCCTCGACCTCGAAGACATGCGGCGAGGAATGTCGATCACGGATTTCGCGTTGGATGATTTCCGAATCGAGTTGGAGCGCTACATGAACGCGAACCCGGGCACACTGGAAGGCGCGGCGACGGGTTTGCATGCGGTCGTGTCGATCCCGGATGACCTGCGCGGTCAGATGAGCCCGGGAGTGATTTTCTGCCTTGAACGCCGTGAAGGCACCGATGGTAGTAGCCGAGCAACCGCGCCGCTGTGTCTGGTTTACGTGCCGTGGGACGCGACGGACGCACCGATACTGTCCCACCCAACGCGTTCCCTGGATCTGCTCAGGCAACTGTGCGAGGGACACCATGAGCCACTGGCCTCACTGTGTGCGCACTTCAATCGAGCCACGCGTGATGGTGAGGACATGAGCGAGTACTCGGCGCTGCTGACTCAGGCTGTCGCAGCGGCAATCAGGCAGGGAGAAGAAGCGACCCTGGAATCGCTGTTCACACCGGGAGCGATTGCCCAGGGAGCCTCGTCAGAGGCGGACTTCTCCCTGGTGAGCTTTGTGGTGCTCCTGTGAGCTCTATCGACTGGGCATCGACACTAGCCCTGCCACCCTGCGTACGTCGCTTCGAGCGCACGATTCCCACACATGTGCTGCTGCGTGAGGCGGACCTGACACGCACGCAGCGCGAGGGTCTGCGCAAGATCGAGGGGCTGACTCTCCTGGGAGTCGCACAGGAGAGCACAACTCGTATCCCCGCGACAGCCGCGATGGATCGCCGTATCGATGCGGTGTTGTTCGTGCGGGCCTCCCTCGGCAAGACGCGCGCATTCGAGTCGACTGCCGCTCTTGTGCACGGCTGTTTTCCGCATCCATCACTCCTGATCCAGGAGAACACCCGCGGCGACGTCTGTCTGTCGGCAGCTCTGACGTCGCGCCGGAAGCGCGCGACGGGGTTGAACGTCGACAGCATGGAAGTGGACAGCAGCATCGCTTTGTGGCGGCGCACGGAGCACGGGAAGGCGTTCCTGTCCTCGCTGGCTTTCGATGCTCTTGATCAGCGCTCGCTGACTCACCTGACCGAGGACATCATGGCGCGAATCCGCTTGGCTCGTATTGCTCGTCTTGTTGGCTTCTATCCGGATCCGGTTGTGTGTCGGAGCTCGGATGTGGTGGAGTTGATTGAGCGCTTGCTTGAGTGCCAGAGCAGGCAGGATCGACTGCGTGCCCAGTGGAAGCGGCACGCAACCACGCAGCGTGAACGCCTGCGGTTACGAATTCCTCTCAGTGAGGCGATTAACCAGACGAAGGCAGCGGTCGATGAACTGACGAGGCGTTTGGGCCGTTGACGCTCACTCAGCGTCCGAGCTTCTCGCGCACGACCTGGGCGACCTTGCGGCGCAGGATCTTGCCCATCTGGTTGCGGGGTAGCTCGGCGATGAACACGATCTGGCGGGGCAGGGCGTAGTGGGCGATGGACTTTTCGGCCCAGTTGCGCACCTGCTCCAGGGTGAGGCGCTGGGCCCCCTCTTCCAGGATGATCGCAGCGGTGACCTCTTCGGTGGCGTCAGCCACAGGCACGCCCACGACGGCGACATCTGCGACGCCGGGCAGGAGCGGATCGCCTCCTCGACCTGGGAGGGATAGACGTTGAAGCCGCCCGACAGGATCAGCTCCTTCTTCCGATCGGCCATCGAGATGAACCCATCGCGGTTAACGCCGATGTCGCCGGTCTTGAACCAGCCCTCGGAGGTGAAGACGCGCGCGGTTTCCTCGGGCGCGTTGAGGTACCCGCCAAAGACCTGTGGTCCGCGCACGATGATCTCGCCGGGCTGGCCGTCCTCGACGTCCTGCGTGTCGTCCTCCCAGGGAGACGAGTCGCAGCTGCGTGGAGGGGAAGGGGACGCCGAGCACGCCGTGGCGGCGCTTGGCGGACAGAGGAGCGCCCGTCAGGACGGGCGCGGTTTCGGATAGGCCGTAGCCCTCGACGATGAGGCCGCCCGTGGCGGCCTCCCAGTTGGCGGCCAGTGTGGTCGACAGCGGCATCGCGCCGGCGACCGAGTATCGGATGGAGGACAGATCCGCGCCCGTCTCTTTCGCGCGCGCCAAGATGCGCTCGAACATGGGCGGGACACCCACGAAGAAGGTCACGGGTCGGCGCGCGTGCGCGTCGAGGGCCATCTGCGCATCGAACTTGGGCAGCAGCACCTGGGTGGCAGCCTTGCGCACGGCCGCGCACAGGAAGAATGTCAGGCCGAAGGCGTGGAAGTAGGGCAGGAGCGAGAAGAAGGTCTCGGCACCCTCGTGCAGCTTCCACACCCAGAACAAGCACTGGTTGACGTTGACGCCGATGTTGCGGTGGGTCAGCGGCGCTGACTTGGGAACGCCGTTAGTGCCCGAGGTGTGCAAGATGACGGCGCGATCATCGGGGGAGGGCAGCGGGTGCTCGGCGTCGATGGCGCGGGACGAGGCCGTGGCCCGGTCCCAGGAGACGGCGCCCGCGGGCACGGGGCCGCGCAGCTGGGCGCGCATGTCGCGTGCGCGCGGGGCGGGCAGGCTGAGCAAGAAACGCTGCGAGGCGGGCATGGTGCGGGAGATGTCCACCGTGAAGACCGTGTCGAGACGGTCAAGGGGGAAAGCATCCACGCACTTTTCCCACACGATCGCCACGCGCCCGCCGTGGCGCTCCAGCTGACCCGCAACCTCTGCGGCCGGGGCCAGCGGGTTGTGCTGGGCGGCCACCGCGCCGATGCGCATGCACGCGTAAAAGGCAACGAAAGCCTGCGGGCAGTTCGGCAGCGCAATGGCCACCGTGTCCCCGGGCCTAACCCCGGCCTCGTGCAAGACGCGCGCGGCGCGCAGCACCTGATCGCGCACCTGCGCGTAGGTGGTGGTTGCCCCGAAGTAGTCCAGGGCGACGCGATCGGGGTAGAGGCGGGCGGCGGTGTCGAGGAGTGCGTACAGCGAGGTGTCCGGCGTGGGCACCTCGTAGGGCACTGCGTCGTAGAAGTCGTGTGCCTGGTCGGTGATGCTACGTGTCATGGCAACCTCCTGTCATCGGCCTCGACTAGTGTACCGAGGGACACAATCCCACTCATACGTGAGGGGTGCTCCAGGTGTCGCACGTCGCAATGTCGCCGGAGTCCAGCCCCTTCTGCAGCCATGTCGCGCGCTGCTGCGCGCTGCCGTGCGTCCAGGATTCGGGGTTGGTCGTCCCCTGGTACTTCGACTGGAGACGGTCATCGCCAATCGCCTCGGCCGTCTGCAGTGCGCCCATGATCTGATCAGCGCTCGGGGTCTGGAGGTAGGGCGTGCCCGTCGAAGGATCGGGGGTGGTCGAGGCCCAGTGCATCCACACGCCCGCGTAGCAGTCGGCTTGAAGCTCCGAACGCACGCCAGCGCCCTGAGAGCCGGTCTCGCGCGTGTTGTAGGTGCGGAACACGCCCTGCAGGTTCTGGATGTGGTGGCCCCACTCGTGGGCGACCACGTATTCCTGGGCGAGTACCGAATCGGATGCGCCGTACTGCGTCACCATGTCGTTGAAGAAACCGAGGTCGAGGTAGACGGTCGAATCACCCGGGCAGTAGAAGGGGCCAACGGCGCTGGTCGCCGATCCGCACGCGGTTGACACACTGTCCGAGAAGATCTGGAAATCGGGAAGCTTGTAGGCAACGCCTGTGCCCTGATCGGCGAGCTGGGTCTTCCACACCTCATCCAGCGACTGTGCGGTGGCGACCATGCGGCACTCGACGCGCTCGTTCGCGTCCGCGCCAGTCTGGCACGTCGAGACGTCCACCGACGACGAGGACGAGGACGTGGAGGGGGCCGAGGACGAGATCAGGCTCGTCAGGTCAATGCCGGTGAGATACGAGAAGCCCAGGATCAATAGGATACCCAGGAACGAGCCGCCGCCGGCACCCACGATCTTGCGGCCTGCGCCAGAGGTGCGCACGCGCGAAGGATCCAGGTGAATGTTGTCGTTGAAGCTCATCGATACTCCTTGTATTCAGGGCGGCGCCCGGCCTGATATCGACCGAGCATATCGGAACGGAACTCCTCGAAGCATCCGTCCTCGATGGAGGCGCGAATACTGTCGACCAGGCGCAGCGTGAACCACTCGTTGTGAATGGTAGCCAGCGTGGAAGACAGGATCTCCTTGGCCTTAAACAGGTGATGAATGTAGGCGCGCGTGTAGTGGGTGCAGGTGTAGCACTCGCAGCCCTGCACGAGCGGCGTGAAATCACGCTTGAAGCGCGCGTTCGTAATGTTGAAGCGCCCGTCGGGCGAATAGATCGCCGCGTTGCGCGCCACGCGCGAGGGGTTGACGCAGTCGAAGGTGTCGGCGCCCGCCGCGACGCCGGCGAAAAGATCCTCGGGCTCGGAGATCCCGAGCAGGTGGCGAGGGCGGTCCTCGCCCAGTTCCTCGCACACCCAGGACACGATCGTGCCGAGGTTCTCCTTCTCCAGGGCCCCGCCCACGCCGAAGCCATCGAAGCGCTGGCCGCCGACCTCCATGTCGGCCATCGTGCGGGCAGCCTCGCGGCGCAGATCCTCCCACTGTGCGCCCTGAATGACGCCCCACAGCTGCTGGTAGGGCTTGCCCGCGCGCTCGGAGGTGAGCCTGCGATGTTCGGCGAGGCAGCGCCGAGCCCACGCGTGCGTGCGCTCGAGAGACTCGATCTGGTAGTCGCGCGGGTGCAGCAGGGAGGTGAGCTCGTCGAAGGCGAACATGATGTCGGCGCCCAGCTGATGCTGGATCCCCATCGACACCTCGGGGTTGAAGCGGTGCTTCGTGCCGTCGATGTGGCTGGAGAACACGACGCCATCGTTATCGACCACCGCGTTGGAGGCCTTGATCGCCTGCATCTGCACGGCCGGGTCATTCGGGTCCGCCTTGCCGGAAAACTCCTGGGAGAGGACCTTCTTGAAGCCCGCGCCCAGGGAGAGCACCTGGAAGCCGCCCGAATCCGTGTAGGTGGGCCCCGACCAGTTCATGAAGGAGGCGAAGCCACCCGCCTCGTCGACGATGTCGGAGCCGGGCTGGAGGTAGAGGTGGTAGGCGTTGGCCAGGACCGCCTGGGCTCCCAGGGCCCGGACCATCTCAGGGGTGAGGGCCTTGACGTTTGCCTTCGTGCCCACGGGAATGAAGGCGGGAGTGCGGATAATGCCGTGCGCCGTGTGAATGACGCCCGTGCGCCCAAGCCCACGCTCGACGCCCAGGCGAGTGCCGACCTCGAACCCGCGGTCGGGGCAGTGGGTTCCCGACGAGGCCGTGGCTGGGAAAGGCGCGACCTGTTCGGGGGCGGGGGCGCCGAGCCAGTGAGCGTTCATTGACCAAACACCCCGTCTTTCGCCAGACCCTCGCTGCGGCGGATGGCAGCGATCACGGGGTAAGTCAGGGGCAGGAGGACAACTTCGAGGAGAACCTTGTAGAAGTAGCCGGTCACCAGGTAGTTGATGAAATTGCCCATCGACATCTCGCCGTAGAACAGGATCGTGCAGAACAGGACCGTGTCCGCGGCTTCGCCGACGATCGTCGAGCCGATCAGGCGCGCCCACAGGTGCTTCGAGCCCCACTTCTTGCGGATCCACACGAGCACGTAGGAATTGAGGAGCTGGCCGGCCAGGTAACCCGCGAGCGAGGCGACAACCGCGCGCCACACGACGCCCAGAACCGCCGCAAAGGCCTCCTGGTTCTCGTAGTCGGGGGCCGGCGGCAGGTACTGGACGATGAAGAAGGTGAGCGAGGCCAGGAACGAGGCCACGAAGCCCATGATGATGACCCGCCGCGCGCGGGCAAAACCGTACACCTCTGAGAGCACGTCACCGATGATGTAGGTCAGAGGGAAGAGAATCGCGCCCCCATCGAAAATCAAATAGTGGGTGGATGATCCCACCATGAACGCCTTCGTCGCGGCGATATTGGAAATAAGCAGCAACGCGACGAACGCGACCGAGATGATGTCGAGGGCGCGCGCGGGGCGCGCCGATCCAGACGGGATCGGGCTATCTGACATGGGTACAATCCTCACAATACCGAGATGGAATGGTTATATGCACCACCCATTGTGCCCGCAATTGCTGCAAGGTGGGCCAACAGGATGGGTCATCGGCCGGGTTGATTCGCCCACAACGATCCCTCCCTCTACTCTTGGAGCGTGATTAACGTCCAGGACTTCTCGCTGCGAATCGGCGCCCGCGAACTCGTCAACCACGCGACCTTCCGTATCGACAGAGGCATGTGCATCGGCCTCGTCGGACGCAACGGCGCCGGCAAGACCACGACCATGCGCCTCCTCGCCGGCGAAGCCGACCGCGGGGGAGCGGCCGAGCACACCGGCACCATCAGCTCCAACGGCACCGTCGGCTACCTCGCGCAGGACACCCACGTCGGCGACCCGCACATGTTGGCCCGCGACCGCATCATCTCCGTGCGCGGCATCGACTCGATCATTGCGCGCATCCGCAAGGCCGAGCACGAGATGTCCACGACCGAAGGTGCCCGCCAGCAGCGGGCCATGGAACGCTACGTCAAGCTCGACCAGCAGTTCACCAACTCTGGCGGATGGGCCGCCAACGCCGAGGCCGCCCAGATCGCCCACTCCCTAGGCCTCGAAGATCGCGTCCTCGACCAGACGCTCGATACGCTCTCGGGCGGCCAGCGTCGCCGCGTCGAGCTCGCCCGCGTCCTCTTCTCCGACGCCGACGTGCTCCTGCTCGACGAGCCCACCAACCACCTCGACCACGACTCGATCGTGTGGCTGCGCGACTGGATTAAAACCTTCCCCGGCGGCGTCATGATCATCTCCCACGACGTCAAGCTCCTGGGCGACACCGTCAACCAGGTCTTCTACCTCGACGCCAACCGCGCCCACGTCGACATCTACCACCTGGGGTGGGCCGCCTACCTCAAGCAGCGCGAGGAAGACGAGAGGCGTCGGCGCAAAGAACGCGCCAATGCCCTCAAGAAAGCCGAACATCTCAAGGCCCAGGGCGAAAAGATGAGAGCCAAGGCAACCAAGGCCGTCGCCGCCCAGCAGATGCTGCGCCGCGCCGAAGAACTCTTCGCCCAAGCCGGCGCCGAGATCGTCCAGGAAAAGGTCGCGCGCCTGCGCTTCCCCGACCCCGCCCCCTCCGGGCGCGTGCCGCTCACCGCCGAGGGACTGTCCAAGTCCTACGGGTCCCTCGAAGTCTTCACCGGCGTCGACCTGGCCATCGACCGCGGCTCCAAAGTCGTCGTCCTGGGCCTCAACGGCGCGGGAAAGACGACGCTGCTGCGCCTCCTGTCCGGCATCGAAGAACCCGACTCGGGACGCGTCGTGCCCGGCCACGGGCTCAAACTCGGCTACTACGCCCAGGAACACGAAACCCTCGACGAAACGCGCACCATCCGCGAAAACATGGCCGAGGCCGCCCCCACCCTCGACGACACGCACGTGCGCAACATCCTCGGCCAATTCCTCTTCCAAGGCGACGACGTCGAAAAACCCGTCTCCGTGCTCTCCGGCGGCGAAAAGACCCGACTCGCCCTGGCCACGCTCGTCGTCTCCGGCGCCAACGTCCTCCTGCTCGACGAGCCCACCAACAACCTTGACCCCGCCTCACGTGAAGAAATCCTCGCCGCCCTGCGCGACTACGAGGGCGCCGTCATCCTCGTCACCCACGACCCCGGCGCCGTCACAGCCCTCAACCCCCAGCGCGTCCTCCTTCTACCCGACGCCGACGAGGACCTGTGGGACGAGAGCTACCTCGACCTCGTCACCCTGACCTGAGCCCGTCATCCACGCGAGCCGTCGCGCGCCCCTCACCGCGCGCGATCCCCATCACCTGCTCGCACTGGGCGACGCCCGAGCGCGCCCACGACAAAGGCCGGGACTGGACAAACCAGCCCCGGCCTCGTCGATTGGCTCAGAGAACCTTTGGAGAAGAACTCCTTGGTGCGCTCCTCCTGCGGATTATCGATCACGTCGGCGGGAGCGCCCGCCTCGACGATCACGCCGCCGTCCATGAAGACCACCTGATCGGCGACCTCGCGGGCGAAACCGATCTCGTGGGTCACCACGGCCATCGTCATGCCCGACGCGGCCAGGTCCTGCATGACCTGGAGAACCTCGCCCACCAGCTCCGGGTCGAGCGCAGACGTCGGCTCATCGAAGAGCATGATCTCCGGATCCATCGCCAGCGCTCGGGCAATCGCCACACGCTGCTGCTGGCCACCCGACAGCTCTGCGGGGTAATGGTCCGCGCGATCCGCCAGACCGACCCGGTCAAGCAACTCCAGGGCCTGCGCCCGGGCCTGACTCTTCGAACGCTTGAGCACCTGAACCGGAGCCTCCATCACGTTCTCCAGCGCCGTCATATGCGGGAAGAGATTAAAACGCTGGAACACCATGCCAATGTGGGAGCGCTGCGCGGCAATCACCCTGTCACGGCGCTCGTGCAGGACACCCTTGGAGTCCACACGGTAGCCCAGCAGGTGACCATCGACGTACACGCGGCCCGCACTGATGTCCTCCAGCATGTTCAGGCAGCGCAGCAGGGTGGACTTACCCGAACCCGAGGGACCCAGGATGACGCATACCTCACCGGCAGCAATATCCAGATCGATGCCGCGCAGCACGTGCAGATCACCGAAAAACTTATGGACTCCGCGCACCGCCACCATGGGCGTCACGCCAGTTGCCGTCTCCAGATCCGTACCCGTCATGGTGTCACATCCACAAATTTGAGCTTGCCATTCATCTTTTCGTCCTCATCCGAGGCCGTGCCGTCCGAGGCGGTCTGCCCGCCCGTGTTATCGCGCCGCTCGAAGCCCTTCGCGAAGTGCTTCTCGATGATCGACTGGATCCACATGAGCAGACTCGTGATCACCAGGTACCAGATCGCCGCGGCGATCAGGAGAGGTACCGGGGCAAACGTCGCCTGGCCGCGCTGACGCGCGATGAACGTCAGCTCAAGCGTGAAGGGGATCGCCGAGACCAGCGACGTGGTCTTGAGCATCGAAATCGTCTCGTTGCCGATCGGCGGGACGATGACGCGCATCGCCTGGGGCAGGATGATCCTGCGGAAGATCGTCGCCCGCGGCATGCCCAGGGCGGTCGCGGCTTCCCACTGTCCCTTCGAGACGCTGAGTAGACCCGCACGCATAATCTCCGCCAGGTAGGCGCCCTCGTTCAGGCCCAGGCCCAGGAATGCCATCCAGAATGGCGTGAAGTAGGTGGCCGTGTCGAAGCTGACCTCCCAGCCGAAGACCGAGCCGAGGAACGGTACGCCGAAGGACATCTGCGGGTAGAGCGTGGGCAGCAGCGACCAGAAGATCAGCTGCGTGTAGATAGGCGTGCCACGGAAGAACCAGATGTAGGCCATGGCCACCCAGCGCAGAACCGGGTTGACCGACTGACGCATGATCGCCATCGTGATCGCCAGGATAGTGCCGATCACCATTGCGAGGACCGTCAGGATGATCGTGAAGGCCACGCCCTGCATGAGGGATTGGGAGAACAGCCACTGGGCCACGACGTCCCACTGATAGTTCTTATTCGTGACCAGGCCGTGGATGGCCATCGCTGCGAGGATCGCAACGACGATTGCGCTGACCCACCTCCCCGGCCGGGGAACGGGCTTGGCGTTAATCAGAGCAACGCCGTCTTTCGTGCTTTCCATAAGAACCTCAGTCGGTGGTCGCCGGGTTGAGTTCCGCCGTCGTCAGGGCGGCTTCCTTCGCGCCGTAGGTGTCGAGGATGTCGGCGAGGTAGCCGTTGTCCATCAGGTACTGCATGGCCTTCTGGACCGCCTCAGTGAGCTGGGCATCATCCTTGTTGACGGCGACACCCTGCGGAGCGGACTCCACGACATCGCCGACCTGCTCGATCTTGCCGCCCGAGAGCGTGGCCGTGTAGCCGATGACCGTGGAATCAGCCAGGGTCGCGTCGTACTGGCCGCCGGTGACCTTGGTGGTGATGTCGGTCTGCTGCTCGTGCGGCATGATCGTGATCGTGTCCTTACCGTCGGCCACGCATTTCTCGGACAGCTTGGTCGCGTACTCCTCCTGCGCGGTGCCGGTCTGCACGCCGATGGTCGCGCCGCACGGGTTGGTGGGGTCGAAGTTTTTCGGGTTGCCCGCAGCGACGCCGTAGGCGGATCCGACCTCGACGTAGGAGATCAGGTTCGTCTGTGCCTCACGCTCGGAGGTGATCGTGAAGGAGGAGATACCGACGTCGAACTTCGTGCCGAGCGCGGGGATGATCGTGGGGAACTCGGCGTGGGTGGTTGTGCCGTCGCCGAGGCCCATGACCTTGGCCAGCGCCCTGTTGATGTCCACGTCGTAGCCCTGCGCGGTCTGCAGGTCTTCACCCAGGAACTCGGCGGGGGCGTAGTCGGCGGAAGCGCCGTTACGCAGGACGTCTCGGGCCTTGACCTCATCGGGGACCAGGTTGGCAATCTCGGCGACAGTGGGGATCTGCGAGACGTCGTACGAGGCCGTGGCTGAGCTGGTTCCGCTCGCGTTCGATCCGCCGGTCGTTCCATTGGTGGACGCGGTCGGGTCGGCGCAGGCGGCCAGGGGCAGTGCGGCCGCTGCTGCGAGTGCGAAGAGAGCGTGTGCCTTCGTGATGGTCATGATGTGCCTTCCGATGGGGTGGGGGCCGTGTGTGCCCCGCTGTTGCTATCATTATGCACCTATATGCATAGCGATGCATATTATGCGTTTCGTGTCACGTATCAGTCGACCGTGGGGTTGAGCTCGGCGGTTGAAAGCGCCGCGCTATCGGCGCCGTAATGGGCCAGGATGTCCTCCAGGTAGCCGTTGTCCATGAGGTACTGCATGGCCTGCTGGACGGCCTCGGTCAGTTCTGCGTCGTCCTTGGCGATCGCCACGCCCTGGGGTGCGGACTCAAAGACGTCGCCGAGCTGTTCGATCTTGCCGTTCGAACCGGCGGCGGTGTAGCCGATCACGGTTGAGTCGGCCAGGGTTGCGTCGTACTGGCCAGAAATGATCTTCGTGGCGATGTCGGTCTGCAGCTCGTGTGGCATGATCGTGATCTTCCCCCTTGCCGTCAGCTCGCACTGCTTGGACAGCTCTTGCGCGTAGGTCTCCTGCGCGGTACCCGTCTGCACGGCAATCGTCGTGCCGCAGGGGTTGGAGGTGTCGAAACTCTTCGGGTTGCCCGTCGCCACGCCCCACGCTGAGCCGACGTTGAGGTAGGAAACCATGTTGACCTGTTGCTCCCGCTCGGAGGTGATCGTGAAGGAGGAGATGCCGACGTCGAACTTGGTGCCAAGGGCGGGGATAATCGTCGGGAACTCGGAGTGCTGCGTCGTGCCCTCCTCGAGGCCCATCACCTTGGCCAGTGCCTTGTTGATGTCGATGTCGTAGCCAATGGGGGTCTGCCCGTCGGTGGCCATGTACTCGGCCGGTGCGTAACCGGTTGAGGCGCCGTTGCGCAGCGTGCCCCGCTTTTTGACCTCCTCGGGGACCAGTGCTGCGATGGTCGGGTCAGTGGGGATCTGGGACACGTCGTATGCGGCGGTGTTCGACGAGGCGGCGGTAGCGGACTGTCCGGCGCTGGTCGTGTTTGTCGTCGGGTCGGCGCAAGCCGCCAGTGCGACCGCCGAGGTGGCTACGGTCAGCGCTGCGAGAATCTTCGTCGTGTGCATGATTATGTTCCTCAGTATCTGTGTTGGAGGTGCTCGCTGATACTGATTATGCAAACAGATGCATACTATGCATGTCCAGGGGGTCTCATATCCTGGATGCACAAGTGGGCGAGCACTATGTGCTCGCCCACTTGACTGTATGGTTCAGTTTCCGCGAAGTGCACGACGCGACGTGCGTGCCCGCAGAGGGTCGACGCCCTTGGGAATCGGGGGTTCGCCCGAGCGCAGCGCATTAATGCGCGCCGACACCTGGGGGGACCTCCTCGGCCGTCAGGACGTTCTTCAGCCTGCGCAGCTCGCGCTGCAGATCCTTTGAGGGCGACCTGGCCCTCGTCGTGACCCACCTGAATCTGGTGGATGGGCACGTTGCGCATGATCTTGGTAACGCGCTTGGACTCGGTGTTCAGGAGAGCGCGAACGCGAGATGCGGGGCCCTCGGAGATGAGGACAATGCCCGGTCGGCCCACGATGCGCCAGACGAGATCCTGCTCGCGGGTGAAGGCGACGGGCTGCTCGGGGATGATCCAGCCGCGCTGGATCTGGGAGAGCGCGACCTTCACGGCGCCGGTGGTCTGTTCGACCTGGGCGTAGAGCGCGCGGCGCGCAAGGAAACTCAGGAGTGCGAGCGCTGCGGTGATGGATCCCATGATGCCGACGACAAGCCAGCCAATCCAGGAAGTGTTCGTCAGGAACGCCAGCAGCAAGAACAGGGCGATGACGAGCGCGGCAGTTCCCAGGAGCATCCACGGGAGTGCCGGATACGTGCGTGCGGTCAGTCGATACGCGTCGAGGATGTTCTGGTAGAAGCGCCTCTTAGCGGGGGGATTCTTTTCACTCATAGCATCACCATTCTACGTGTATAAACCCTGAGAAAGTCCACGCGTCCGACCTGACGCTATGTGAAATGAGTTGCATCACATTGTGTGAGTTTGGACAATATACCCATGGATATCGGGGGTTATGAGATCGGCCAGGTGTTCCACGTCGGAGCGCGCGGGCCTTTATGGAAGACACGGTCGAGCGCCGGCGAGGCGCTGATCGCGCTGCGCTCGTCGGCGGACGGGCAGGCTTCGCTTGAGCGATGGAAGGCCTGGGCGTCCGTGTCCTCGCGCCACGTCGTCGCCCTGCGCGACGTGGCCCGATCCGAGGACGGGCGCTGGGCGATCGTCCAGGATTTTGTTGCCGGCCGCCCGCTCGACGTCGAGATCGGCTCGGCCGACCTACGCCCCAAAGCCACGCGCCGCCAGATCATCGAGGGCATCGCCGCCGGCCTGAGCGCGCTGCACGGGGCGGGCATCGTTCATGGGGACCTGACGCCTGCAAACATCATCGTGACACCGCAGGGGCGTGCGGTCATCATCGACCTCATTGACGAGATCCGGCAGGGGGAGGGGACCCCCGGATGGAGCCTGGGACGCTCAGGCATGGAGGGGGACCGGCAGTGCCTGCGCCAGATCGCCTCCCTGCTACAGATGGACGAGGCCTTGGCTGACTTGGGTTTCGACGCTGCCGAGCGCGTGGGGTCAGGAGGCACCCCGCTGATCGCAGACCCCGACGAGCACGTTATTTCGCGCGAGCCCGTCGACCCCGAGCAGGTGATCGCCGACCTGCGTGCGGCGGCCTTGCGCGAAGACACCCTGACTGAAGAAGAGCTGCGCGCCTCAACGCAGTCGGATCGCGCGTCGCGTCCCCGTCGCAAGCGCCGGGCCTGGTCACTCGTCGCGTGCCTTGCGCTTGTCGGCCTCGGAGCCGGGGCAGTTGGCATGTGGGCGTGGTCCGCTCTGGGCACCCCGCGCACGCCCAGCGTGCAGGCCACGACGCAACAGTCTGCCGACACCGAACCCGATCTGTGCGATCCCGCAGTGGCCACCGACCTCATCAATCACGCGATTGCCACGCGCGATCAAGCGATGAAAGACGCGGACGAAACCAAGCTCAACGACGTCCTCGGCGGTGAGCTGCTGGAACAGGATACGGGGCGCATCGAGACGATGCGCTCAGAGGGAGTGCAGGTGGTGAAGCTGTCCTCGTCGGTCCAGGATCTGACCGTCGTGACCTGCGAACCGGGGGCCGTGGACGTCAGTGCGACGCTTGTCGTCACCGAGTCGGAGACGTGCAAGGACGGCGAGTGTGATCAGCACGGTGCCCCCAACTCCAGCGGCTTGATTCTTCGCGTCGATCCGGTTTCCGGCAAAGTCGTCTCCGCGCGCCTGGCCGATGCGCCCGCAGCGCAGTCGGGCCAGTAGCGGCGGATGCACGAGACGCACTGATGGGGTGGGCCCGCGGGCCCACCCCATCAGTGCGTGTAGAGACGAATCAGAGAGCCAGGTCAGCCTCGAACTCGCCGGCCTCGAGGCGCTTCTTCACATCCATGAGGAAGCGAGAAGCATCCGCGCCATCGACCAGTCGGTGATCGTAGGACAGCGACAGGTAGACCATCGAGCGGATCGCGATGACATCGGCGCCGTCGGCACCCTTCATGACGACGGGACGCTTCACGATCGTGCCAACGCCCATGATCGCGGTCTCGGGCATGTTCAGGACCGGCGTGTCGAAGAGGGCGCCACCCGAACCGGTGTTCGTCACCGTGAAGGTGGAGCCGGACAGCTCGTCGGGGCCGATCTTCGAGTCGCGCGTACGCGCGGCCAGATCGTTGATGGACGCCGCGATACCGGGGATGTCCTTCTCGCCGGCGTTCTTCATGACGGGCACGAGCAGGCCACGCGGCGTGTCAACGGCGATGCCCACGTGCTCGTAATCGAAGTACGTGACCTCCTTGTCGTTGATGGTCGCGTTGATCTTCGGGTGGTAGGCCAGGGCCTCCGTCGCGGCCTTCACGAAGAAGGGCAGGAAGGTCAGCTTCGTGCCGTGCGTGGCCAGGAAGGCGTCCTTCGAGCGGGCGCGGAGCGCGGCCACCTTGGTGACGTCCACCTCGATGACCGTGGTGAGCTGGGCGGCAGTCTGCAGGGACTCGACCATGCGGCGAGCGATCGTCTGGCGCAGGCGCGACATCTTCTCAGTCGTGCCACGCAGCGGCGAGGGCTCACGGGTGGCCTCGGGCTTGGCAGCGGGAGCGGCGGGGGCGACCGGAGCCGGAGCAACAGCAGCGGCGCGCGCGGCGGCGGCGGCAGCAGCCTCGACGTCCTCGCGGCGCACGCGGCCGCCAACGCCGGAACCCGACACGGTGGCCAGGTCAACGCCGAGCTCGCGCGCGAGCTTGCGAACGATCGGGGTCACGTACGCGCTGCCGGTCGCGGCCGCGGGGGACGCGACGACCGGAGCGGCGCTCGCCTTGGCGGCCAGCGTCGAGGCGTTCGGGAACGGGTCGACAGGGGCCGGAGCCGCGGGGGCAACCGGAGCAGCAGGCGCCGCGGGAGCCACGGGGCAACCGGAGCAGCGGGCGCCGCGGGGGCCGCGGGGGCAACCGGGGCAGCAGGCGCAGCCGGGGCGGCAGGTGCCGGTGCGGGCGCGGCGCTAGCGGCTGCGGGGGCGGCGGAAGGAGCGGTCGAGGAAATGATCGCGACAACGGTGCCGACCTCGACGGTCTCATCCTCGGGCACGCGGATCTCGGTGAGGAAGCCAGCCACGGGAGCGGGGACCTCGGAGTCCACCTTGTCGGTGGAGACCTCAAGCAGCGGCTCGTCGGCGTCGACGGCGTCGCCCACGGCCTTGAGCCACGTGGTCACGGTGCCCTCGGTGACGGACTCGCCAAGCGCTAAGCATACGCACCTCGGTGCCCTGGGCAGGCGCGGGCGCGGGAGCCGGAGCGGGTGTCGCGGGGGCGGCGGGAGCAGCCGGAGCCTCAACCGGGGCGGCGGCGGGCGCAGCGGCGGGGGCCGAAGCCTCGGACGCATCGCCGATGCGAGCGATCTCGGTGCCGACCTCGACGGTCTCATCCTCGGGAACCAGGATCTCGAGAAGGACGCCGGCGACGGGGGAGGGGACCTCGGAGTCGACCTTGTCGGTGGACACCTCAACGATGGGCTCGTCGAGCTCGACGGTATCGCCGACCTGCTTGAGCCACGTCGTAACGGTGCCCTCGGTGACGGACTCGCCCAGAGCGGGCATGGTCACTGACGTTGCCATGTGTGTTCTCCTAATAAAGCTGTATCAGTTGTGGACGTGGAGGGGCTTGCCGGCCAGCGCCATAGCTGCCTCGCCGAGCGACTCGTTCTGGCTCGGGTGCGCGTGAATCAGGGACGCAACATCCGAGGGGTACGCCTCCCAGTTCACCATGAGCTCGCCCTCACCAATCTGCTCACCGATGCGCGCGCCGATGCCGTGGAAGCCCACGATCGGACCGCCCTCAACCGAGACCAGCTTGATGAGACCCGACGTTGCCAGGATAGACGACTTTCCGTTGCCGGCGAGGTTGTACTCGACCGTGCGCACCTGATCGCCGTACTTTTCGCGGGCCTGCTTCTCCGTCATGCCGACCGAGGCAATTTCGAGCTCGCAGAAGGTCACGCGCGGGATGTCGATGTCAGCCTGCATGGTCGGGTTCAGGCCGGCAATCTCTTCGGCCACGAAGATGCCCTGCATGAAGCCGCGGTGCGCCAGCTGCAGGCCGGGGACGATGTCGCCGACCGCGTAGATGTTACCCACGCCCGTGTGCAGGCGATCATTGGTGATGACGAAGCCGCGATCCAGCGTGATGCCGACCTGCTCGTAACCCAGGCCCTCGGTGACGGGGCCGCGGCCAACCGCGACCAGCAGGACGTCCGCATCGAAGGTCTTGCCGTCTTCGGTGGCCACGTGCACGCCCTGCTCGGACTGCGTCGCGGAGGCGAAGCGTGTGTTCGTGTGGAACTTGATGCCGCGCTTACGGTAGGCGCGCTCAAGCTGCTTGGAGATGGCCTCGTCCTCGTTGTTGGCCAGGTGGGGCAGCGCCTCGATGATCGTGACCTCGGCGCCGAAGCTGCGCCACACGGACGCGAACTCCAGACCGATGACGCCGCCACCCAGGATCACGGCAGAGGAGGGAACCCAGTCCATCTGCAGCGCCTGATCGGAGGAAATGATGCGGCCACCAATGTCCAGGCCGGGGATGGAACGCGAGTAGGAGCCGGTCGCCAGGACGATGTTGCGGCCGGTGATGCGCTGGCCGTTCACCTCGACGGTGTTCGCGTCTGCCAGGCGGCCCCAGCCGGAGATGAGCTCGACCTTGCGGGACTTGAGCAGCCCCTGCAGGCCCTTGTACAGGCCGGAGATGACCGAGTCGCGGTACTTGCCGACCTGGGCCATGTCGATGCCGTTGAAGGTGGAGTTGACGCCGAACTTTGCGGACTCGCGCACGGCCTCGGCAGTCTCGGCGGCGTGCAGGTACGCCTTCGTGGGGATGCAGCCGCGGTGCAGGCAGGTGCCGCCCACCTTATCGCCGTCGATGAGGGCGACTGTCATGCCCAGCTGCGCGGCGCGCAGGGCGGTCGCGTAGCCGCCGGAACCCGCACCCAGAATGACGATGTCGTAGGTCGATTCGCTCAAGGTAGATAACTCCTCGTTGATGAGCTTGACGCTCAGGTGATTGTTTGCATGACGGGCCTCACGGTCCATATAGGCCTATTGTCCCACGTTTGTGCAACGCTGTCTCCAAGCTCGATGTTCCATCACGGTGTATCAGGCCACACGACTTGCCGTGGTTCGACTGACAAATGAAACGCGGTGCAGCGCGACAGACCTGTCGGTAGGATCGGAGCGTGCATGAACAAGACACGACTCATGACGGCGGTGGCGCGCGCGATCGGCGCCCGCCCTCCCTTTGGGCTAGGGCGCATTATTATTGCGCTGTTTTGGCTCTTCGGGGCCTGGATTTTCGTGACGGCTATCGTTGATCTCTTCCATGGGCAGGGCAAGCCCTGGGGGCCGCAGATCGTTGCGCTTCTGGCCGGGGTTGACTACCTCGTTGCCGCCGTCGCCCTGACGCATAACGGCAGGCGCATGCGCCAGGTCGGCTGGGTGACGATCGGTCTGTCGATTGCCGTCCCGATCGTCCTGTGGGTTGCCTCGCTTGGCCTTGAGGAGCTCAACTCGGCGCGCTCGGCCTGGACTGGCATGGGCGTCGACTTCTACTACCTGCCTTTGCTCGTCTCCCTCATCGGCGTCGTGTGGATGTGGCGCTCGAATCCGCGCAGGATCGTCTCGCTCGCCGAACAGGTCGAGCGTCAAAGCCCGCTGTGGAAGTCGAACTGACCCAGGCCTCGTCCCCGAGGTGAGCGCGCGATACGAGGCCCGGCGGAGTGATCCGACCCGGGCCTCGTTCGTCTGTGCGCGGTGGGGCTACACGCCGCCGGGGAAGCCCAGCTGACGCCAGGCCTCGTACAGGACGATCGACGCCGAGTTTGCCAGGTTGAGGGAGCGCACCCCCTCCACCATCTGGATGCGCACGCGATCCGCCACGCGCGGGTGATTCATGGCGTCCTCGGACAGTCCCACCGACTCGCGCCCAAAGAGCAGGCCATCCCCGTCCTTGTAGGAGACGTCGGAATACATGGTGCTCGCGTGGCCCGTCAGCACCCACACGCGACCCGGAACCTGTGCGAGAGCCTCGTCCAAAGACTTGTGGACGCGTACGTGTGCGAGGTCGTGGTAGTCCAATCCCGCCCTGCGCAGCTTCGCGTCGTCCATGTCGAAGCCCAGGGCCCACCAGGTGCAGCATTGAGCCCGTGCAGGCCGACAGGCGAATCGCCGCGCCCGTGTTCCCGGGGATCTCCGGTTCCCAGAAAATGATGTGCAGCATGTCCTCAGGCCTGGTGGGTCACGGTCAGGGAAGCGCGCGCGATCGTGTGGTTGAGCGCCACGAACGAGGCCATGGCCGGGGTCGCGTCATCGTCCAAGCCCAGGGAGTCCGTGTCCAGGGCGTGCACCGTGAAGATGTAGCGGTGCGGGCGGTCCCCGGCCGGCGGAGCGGCGCCAAAGTAGGACGCTTCGCCCGCGTCGCCGCGCAGGTGGAATGCCGGGCCGTCGAGCATGAGGTCGGAGGCTCCGGCTCCCGCTTCCAGGTGAGTCATCGACGCCGGGATGTCCAGGACCGCCCAGTGCCACCAGCCCGAGGGGATCGGTGCGTCCGGATCGAAGCAGGTGAGCAAGAAGCTCGCCGTGTTCTCGGGGAAGCCCTCCCAGGCCAGGTCGGGGGAGAGCGAGCCTGCGCGCGCGGTCGCCGACTCCGGCATCGGCGCGCCGTCGGTGAGGGTGGACGAGGTCAGGTGAAGCTGGGCATATCGATGCCCTCAAAGGGGACGGGGGCCAGGGGGCGAGTATCGATGGACATGTGTGCTCCTTTTCTTGTGCCTCCATTGTCGCGTATGAGAAGGGGAACGTGCGCTCGGGACGCAGATGTGTGAGCGGGGTTCTACACTCCTTCTATCGAACAGATGTTCTATAAGTGTTGGGGAAGGAGGAGCGATGTCCGACGCTCGTGTGCGCCTGCTGCAGGCTCGCCAGGCCCTGAGCCGCGCAGAAAACTCGGTCGGCTTGCGGGGGCGCGTCGCCATCGAGGAGTCGCGTTCCCCGGGCGCTTGTGCCCCGGTGCTCCAGGGACCCGCGGAAAGGGGGCAGCTGATCCGCCTCCTCATCGACGCCTGCCCCCTTGAGGGGTGGATCGGGCTGTGTGGAGTGGGCCATATCGGGTGGGAGTGGGCGCAGAAACAGGGCATGGATCTGGAACGCGTGCTCGTCCTCAACCCGGGCGAGGGGGCGAACGTGGGACAGCTGTGCGCGCTGCTCCTGGACGCCTGCGACGTCGTGTGTCTGGATCTGCCTCTTCTGAGTCGGGCCGAGCAGCGTACCCTGTCGGCCCGAGCGCGATCTCTGGGGCGCACCCTCGTGACGCTGCGCGCCTGGCCTGGGCTCACGCGCAGCGTGAATGCGTCCAGCCCGATGAAGTTGGTGGTCTAAGTGCGCTACATGGCCCTGTGGGTGCCCGACTGGCCCGTCAACTGCCTGGTGGTCGATCTACCACCGGGCGGGCACGGCGCCGTTGTCCATGCGGATCGCGTCGAGCTTGCCAGCGCCGCCGCCAGGCGCAGCGGGGTGCGATCCGGCATGAGCGTGCGGGAGGCAACGTACCTGTGTCCGGACCTGGTGTGTCTGCCGCGCGATCGGGACCGGGAAGCCCGCGCTTTTAGCTCCGTCATCGACGCCTTCGACACGGTCGCGGCCGGCGTTGAATGTCTGCGCCCGGGCCTGGCCAGATGCCGGGCGCGCGGACCCGCTCGCTGGGCCGGTGGCGAGGAGGAGGCTGCCTCCCGACTCATCGAGGCGGTCGAGGCGGCCGTGGGCGTCGAGTGCTTCGTTGGGATCGGCGATGGGCCCCTGGCCTGCGTTGAGGCGGCCAGGTCTGGCATGATCGTACCCGCCGAGGACACCCGCGACTTCCTCGCGGCACTCGGGCTGACCCGCGCCCTGGGGTGCATGCCGGTGTCCATGCGCCAGCGGGCTGAGGCCACCGTCGAACTCCTAGCGACCCTGGGCATCACGAGCTGTGCGGACCTGCTGGCGCTTGGGCGTGGACCCGTCCTCGAGCGCTTCGGTGACGTCGGCGAACGCCTGTGGACCCTGGCATCGGGAGGCGACGTCGCGATGCCGTCCGCCGGGCGCGCCCAGCCGGATATCTCGGTAGAGCGTGACATCGACAGCGGAGGTGAGAGCGTCGAGACCGTGACGATGCCCGTGGCCCTGGCGGCTGAGGAGATCGCGGGTCTTCTCGCGCGCTCAGGCCTGGTGTCGCACACGCTGCGCATCGATGTGGAGGACACGGGGGCAGGGGCACGCGCCCGCACGTGGAGCGGATGCGACCTGTCGGTTCCCGCCGACATCGCGCTGCGCGTGCGCTGGACACTGACGGGGTGGATGTCGAACGACCAGGGCCCCAGCGGCGCGATCCGGTCGATCCGCCTGACTGCCTGCGACCCGCATCCCGGCCAGGGGGCCTCGGCCCTGTGGGGGCGCGGGCACCGCCAGGGGGACGTGACGCGCAGCGCTGTGCGCATCCAGGGCCTGGCTGGCCCGCACTCCCTCCTGGTCCCGCGCGTCCAGGGCGGCTACGACCCGCGTAGTCGCATCGTCATGGCCAGATGGGGCGAGAGCGAGCCCCTGCGCTCGCGCGCGGGAGCCTGGGAGGGGCCATCACTGATCCGCTAAGCCACCCTCTTTGACGAACCCGTGCCGGTGCGCCTCACGACCGCGGCTGGGGCGGGCGCCGACGTGTGCGTCGACCAGCGCGGGGCGCTGAGCGCGATCCCCGGCTACCTCCTCGCGGGGTCCACCCGCAAGCGAGAACGAACGTCCGGCCACGCGCATCGCGCCGACCTGCTGGCTCCCGGCGAGCGCACGCAGATCCGCGCCATCGAGGGTCCCTGGCCCGTGGGAGGGCGCTGGTGGGCGGGGGAGCGCGCCCGCGCCTACGTGCGTGCCACGCTCGAGGACGGCCGCGTCGTTTTGCTCGTGTGGAGCGCAGGTGAGTGGATGGCGGAGGGGCTTGACAGCTAACGGCGCCGCGCTAGTTGCGGTGCCGTAGACTGAAAGGATGGTAAATCTGTCCCTGAGCGACACTCTCGCATCCCTGTCGGACGACGACATCATTGCCCTCGTCGGTCCTGCGACCTGGGCGAACGGCATGCGCCTGGCCGCCTCCGGGGCCGTGGGTGAGCTGACGTGGGACGATGACGGGAGCGCCCTGGAGGCGCGCGTCAAGGACAAGGGGCTGTCCTACCGCGTGCGCGTCACCGCGGGAGCGGTGCGCCCGTCGTTGGCGTGCGCCTGTCGGCTGCGCTCGGACTGCCCGCACACCGTCGCCACGCTGCTCAAGGCCGCCGAGGAGCTGCGCGACACGCGCCCGTCTGAGCCCGAGTGGACCCGCGTCCTGCGCCAGGTGCTGGGCGCGACCCGTGAGCGCAGTGGGGAGGCGCTCGCGCTTGTCATTGACGCGCACGACCCGAGCGTGGAGACGACGCTGACTCCTTTGCGCAGGACGTCCTCGAGCGCGTGGAGTACGAAGCGGGCATCCTGGCTTGACCTGACGGCGACGCAGTGGACGTCGGTGACGGACGGCCTGGATCCGACGCACGTCTCGCTCCTGCGTGAGGGGTATCGTCTCGCCCACGAGGGCCAGTCCTGGCATGCGCGCACGGAGGTCACGCTCGGGGCGCTTGGGGAGCACGCGTACACGTGGCTGACGCGCCTGGTGCGCGCGGGGGTGGAGCTGTTTGCGTCGGCGGATGGGCTTGAGCCGTTCACGCTGTCCCATGCGACGTGGGACGCGGACGTGGACGTGACGACCGACGAGAACGGCATATCCCTGCGGGTCGTGGCGCGCAACGGGGAGCAGGTTCTTCCCACCCCGCGCATCGATCGCAAGGCGGGGTTGCTGCTGCTCGACGGTGGGACGCGCGCGGCTCGCATTGAGGGTGTGCAGGCCCTGGAGGGCTTTCCCCTTGGTCGCGCGCTGACCATCCCGGCCGCGGATGTGGCGCAGTTTCGCGGCGCGTGGCTGCCGTCGCTGCGCAGGCGTTTCGTCGTGAGCTCCTCGGATGGCAGCTTCGACGCAGAGGCGAGGCCCATAGTTGTGCTCGTGGGGACGGTGCGCCGGGACGAGGACGGCGTCGTCGTGCGCTGGTGGGCGGAGTATGAGGAGGGGCAGACCCGTTCGCGCACGCCCGTCGCGCACAGCATGGGGGACGAGGCCGTGGCCGACCTCGTCGGTCGCGTGAACGCGTGGTGCGGCGCGCTGCGCTCCGACCTGTGGGTGAATATTCCGGGGGCCGGGCGCATCGCCCCGTGGCACGTCCCGGAGTTTCTCTCGACCTTCGTGGACCGCCAGACGATTGACGGCCTCGTGTGGGATGTCGCAGAGGACGTGCGGGCCATCACGGTCGCAGAGGACGGGATGGGTATCGACCTGGCTGTCGAGGAGGGGGAGTCGGACTGGTTCGATCTGAACGTGCGCCTGCTCGTCGGCGACCGCTCGCTGAGCGTGCGCGAGGCCCTCATGGCGATTGCGCGCGGGGAGGAATACGTGGAGGTCGACGGCGTGTGGGTGCGCCTGGACGGGCCTCGTATCCGAGCGATGGAGGCCCTGCTCGACGAGGCCCGGGCGTTGACGGGCTGGACGGGTGAGGGTCTGCGCCTGACGAGTGTGCAGGCGGGTGCGGTCGCCCTCGTGGAAGAACACGCCGATTCGGTGTCTGCCTCCCAGGCGTGGCGCACGCGCGTGGCGGCGCTGCGCGGCGAGGCCGCCGAGACGGGGTGTGCGCCGCTTCCTTCCCTGGCACGGGTGCTGCGTCCCTACCAGCGCGCCGGTCACGCCTGGCTGACCTCGCGCCTGGGCGCGGGGTTGGGCGGGATCTTGGCCGACGACATGGGCCTGGGCAAGACCGTTCAGATCCTCTCAGCGATCGCCTCCCTGCGTGCCGCGGCCCCCGACGCCGGGCCGGTCCTGGTGGTCGCCCCCACGTCGGTCGTGGGGGTCTGGGCCGAGCAGGCCGCGAAGTTCACCCCGGGCCTGCGCGTGCGCTGCGTGAGCGAGACGGCCTCGCGCAGAGGAACGACGATCCAGGAGGAAGCCGAGGCCTCGGACATTGTGGTCACCTCCTACACGCTTGCGCGCCTGGAGGCCGACCAGTGGCGCGAGGCGGCCCTGTCCGGCGTCGTTATCGACGAGGCGCAGGCCGTGAAGAATCCCCGCACGGCCATCTACCGGGCGCTGCGTAACATGAACGCCCCCTGGCGCCTGGCGGTCAGCGGCACGCCGATCGAGAACTCGCTGGGTGACCTGTGGTCCCTCCTGTCCCTGACGTGCCCGGGGCTGCTGCCCCCCGTGGGATGCCTTCACGCAGAAGGTGCGCCGCCCCATCGAGGGAGGCGACCCCGATATGCTCGCGCGCCTGACGTCCTACGTCGCGCCCTTTATTCTGCGGCGCACCAAGGAGGAAGTGGCGACCGACTGCCCGACAAGATCGTTGACGTCGTGCGCGTTGACCTGGGCAAGGAGCATCGTCATATCTACGACCAGTACCTGGCCCGTGAGCGTGCCCGGATCCTCGACCTGTTGGCGGATCCGGACGCTAATCGCATGAGTGTGCTGGCCTCGATCACGAGGCTGCGTCAGCTCGCGCTCGATCCGGCCCTCGTTGGGCGTGAGGAGTACGCGCACGTGGGGTCGGCGAAGGTTGAGTATGTGGCCGACCGGCTCGATGAGATTGTGCCACTGGGGCACCGGGCGCTGATCTTTAGCCAGTTCACGTCGTTCCTGGCGCGTATTCGCGTCGTGTTGGAGCGGCGGGGAGTGTCGGTCGTGCAGCTGGATGGGTCGACTCGCAACCGTGAGGAGGTTGTCGAGCGTTTCCGCTCGGGCGAGGCTCAGGTGTTCCTGATTTCCTTGAAGGCGGGGGGTTCGGGTCTGACGTTGACGGAGGCGGATTACGTCTACGTGATGGATCCGTGGTGGAACCCTGCCGCCGAGGAGCAGGCCATCGACCGGGCGCATCGCATTGGCCAGACGAAGAAGGTCAACGTGTATCGTCTGGTGGCTACCGACACGATCGAGGCGAAGGTCGTTGAGCTGCAGGACCGCAAGCGTCGGCTGATCTCGTCGGTCATGAACGGGACCGGCACGGGTGCGAGCCTGAGCGTTGCCGACCTGCGTGACCTCCTCGACTAGGGGACCTTCGGCGCGTCCTCAGGGGCGCACGGCGACCTTGAGGCCTGCCCGCGAGCGCACGGCCTCCAGCGCTTGCTCCACCTGCGTCAGGGGGAACTCGTGGGTGATGAGCGGGCTGAGGTCGAGCGCGCCGCTGGAGAGGGTGTCGACGGCTGCCGCGTAGTCGTCCAGGGTAGCGTTCGCGCTTCCGGAGACGGTGAGTTCGCGGTAGTGGATCAGGTTGGGGTCGATGTGGGCGCTCGTACCGGCGGGAAAGCCCGCAAAGCAGGAGATGTGGCCTCCGATGGCCGCGCACTGGGCGGCGATGGGGACGAGGCCGGGGTCGCCCACCGCGATGATGACGACGTGCGCGCCGCGTCCCTGTGTCCATTCGAGGACCTCGGTCACGAGGTTCTCGCCCTGTGAGGCTGTTGCGACGCTGGCTCCCACGGCGAGGGCGGGGGAGAGGCGTGATGGCCTTCCGCAGGCCATGACGCTGGCGCCCGCGGCGGCGGCCAAGGCGCAGTGGATGAGGCCGATGGGGCCCGTTCCCAGGACGAGGACGCGCGAGGTGGACTCGATGGGCAGGCGGGTGTGAGCGCGCAGGCAGCACGACAGGGGCTCGGCCAGGGCCAGGAGGGGTGGGGCGATCTCGCGGGCGGTGGGCGTGATGCACGGCAGGGCGTGCTCGGGTACGCGGATGACGTCGGCGAGTCCGCCGTCCACGCCGGTGCCGAAGAGGGCCATGTTCGCGCAGACGTTGGAGCGTCCCGAGGTGCAGGGGGCGCAGTGGCCGCAGGTGATTTCGGGGGCGAGGCCCACCTGGGTTCCCGGGGCGGGCACGTCGATGCCCGCGCGCAGGCCGGGGCCGACGCGCCATACGCGTGCGGCGATCTCGTGTCCCAGGATGACGCCGGGGGACACGCCGTTCGTCTTTTGTCCCGTCATGATGCGCAGGTCGGTGCCGCACAGGGTCGTGGCCTCGACGGTGAGGAGGACCTCGCGCTCGCCCAGGGCGGGAATCGGCCGAGTGTCGAGGGTGAGGGAGCCGGGCGAGGTCAGCGACGCTGCGATCATGGATTCCATGCGACCAGGATAGGGTGTGCCGGGCGTGTTGGGTGGGGTTCGCACGGTGCGCGCACGTCGCCACAGGATATCGAACATGCGTTCGATAGAATGGTGGGGTGATCGACGAACCACGATACGCGGAGCTGCATGCCCACAGTGCCTTCACCTTCCTGGAAGGCACCGACGAGCCTGCGGATATGGTGGCCCAGGCCTCGCGCCTGGGCCTGGAGGCGCTTGCGATCCTTGACGTGGACGGCATGTACTCGACCGTGCAGACCACGATGGCGGCGCGCAGCTGCGGCCTGCCGATCGTCTACGGCGCAGAGGTCACCCTGGACCCGGCCTCGCTACGTGCGGTCCTTCCCGGGGCCTCGTCCCCCGGGTGGGGGCTCGCGCCGGGCGCGGAGGACGTGGGGATCAGGGTGCCGATCCTGGCCGCCAGCCCGCGCGGCTATGAGAATCTCGTCGGCATGATGAGCGATCGGGCGCTCGCACAGGTGGGGGAGCGCGCCCCGCGCATTACCCTTGAGGACGTGAGCGGGGCCGGGGGAGACCTGCTCATCCTGACCGGTGGGAGGCGCGGCCCCCTCATGCGTGCACTGCACGCGGGCGGGCCCACGTGGGCGCGGCGAGTGGCGCGCGCGTTGGCCGAGGCGGCGGGTGGGCAGGACCGACTCCTCGTCGAGTGGCAGGCCGCTTGCGGGGACGGCCCACAGGTGGGGGACACGCTCGCTGACCTCGCGCGGGGCGTTGGGGCCAGGCTGGTCGCCACGACCGGGGCGCGCATGTCCTCGCCCTCCAAACGCGCGCTCGGCGACGTCTTGGCGGCGACCCGACTGCGCTCCTCGATGGACGAGGCCCTGGCTCACCTGGGTGCGTACCGGCCCTTCTTGCGCGCCCCGGCCGAGATGGCGCGCCTGCACGCCGCGCACCCGAGCGCCCTGTCCCACACGTGCGAGGTGGCGCGCGATAGCGCCTTCGACCTGCGCCTCGTGGCCCCCAGGCTCCCGCGTACTCGCGTCCCAGGCGGCCACACGCCCCAGACGTGGCTGGATCACCTGGCGCGTGAGGGTGCCCGCGAGCGCTACGGCACGCGCGAGGAACATCCCGGCGCATGGGAGACGATCGATCGGGAGCTGGGCGTCATCGAGCGCCTCGGCTTCGCCGGCTACTTCCTGATCGTCAAGGAGATCGTCGACTTTTGCGCTGCGCGAGGCATTTTGTGCCAGGGGCGTGGCAGCGCGGCGAACTCGGCCGTGTGCTTTTGCCTGGGGATCACGGCGGTGGACGCGGTGCGTCACAACCTGCTCTTCGAGCGCTTCCTGTCGGATGCGCGCTCTGGTCCGCCCGACATCGATGTCGACATTGAAGCCTGTCGGCGCGAGGAGGTCATCCAGCACGTCTACGAGCTGTATGGGCGCGAGCGCGCGGCGCAGGTTGCCAATGTCATCACCTACCGTCCGCGCTCGGCGATGCGCGACGCGGCCCGGGCGCTGGGCTACCCGGCGGGCAGCGCTCAGGCGTGGGCGCGGGGCAAGGGGCAGGCACCGGCCCTCGTGAGCGAGGCCGCGGGGGCCCTGGCGCGTCTGCCGCGCCACATGGGCATACACTCGGGCGGCATGGTGCTCACCGACCAGCCGGTCTCGCGCATCTGCCCGGTGGGGTGGGCAGCCATGGAGGGGCGCACCGTGTTGCAGTGGGACAAGGAGGACTGTGCGGACGCGGGCCTGGTTAAGTTCGACCTGCTCTCCCTGGGCATGCTCACCGCGCTGCGCGTGGCGTTCGACGAACTGAGGGGAGGGGAGCGCAGGAAGGAGCATCCGCCCCTGCGCGGGTGGGCGCCTCGTGCCCTGCCCGGGGTGGGGGATCGTCCGATCGGGTTGCACACGCTGCCCCCGGAGGACCCGCGCGTCTATGACCTGCTGTGCGCCGCCGACACGGTGGGAGTCTTTCAGGTGGAGTCGCGCGCGCAGATGAACACGCTGCCCAGGCTCAAGCCTCGATGCTTCTACGACATCGTCGTGGAGGTGGCCCTCGTGCGCCCGGGCCCCATCCAAGGAAACGCGGTCAACCCCTACCTGCGTCGGCGTGCGGGCCGCGAGCCGGTCACCTACCTGCATCCGCTGCTCGAGCCCGCGCTGCGCCAGACCCTGGGCGTCCCGCTCTTCCAGGAGCAGCTCATGCGCATCGCCACGGACGCGGCCGGCCTGTCGGGTGCGCGCGCCGACCAGCTGCGCCGCGCCATGGGCTCCAAGCGCAGCCCCGAGCGCATGGAAGCCCTCAAGGGTGACCTGATGGCGGGGATGGCCCAGCGCGGCATCGACGCGCCCACGCGCGAACGCATCTTCGACCAGCTCAAGGGATTTGCCGACTTCGGCTTCCCCGAGTCGCACTCGTTTTCTTTCGCGCACATCGTCTATGCCTCCGCGTGGCTCAAAGTCCACGCGCCCGAGCACTTCTACGCGGCAATCCTGTCCTCCCAGCCGATGGGCTTCTACTCGCCCGCGACCCTCGTCCAGGACGCGCGCAGGCACGGGGTGGTGGTCCTGGGCCCCTCGGTCAACGCCTCCTTCCTGGATGCGGGCGTGCAGCGCGCGCCCGACGCACAGGGCGCACAGGAGTACCAACAGGGGCGCCCCTGACCCGCTCCCGTCGCGACAGACCGTCCCCCTCGACGTCGATCCGCTCCTGGCGGTGCGCATCGGATTATCCTCGGTACGAGGCCTGGGCCGGGCAGCCCGGCGCATCGTGCAGGCCAGGGAATCCGGGCTTTTCACCAGCCAGGTGGACCTGGCCGCTCGCGCCCACCTGAGCGCCTCCGACATGGAAAAGCTCGCCATGGCGGGCGCGCTCGACTGCCTGGGTGTCGGCAGGCGTCAGGGTGCCTGGTCGGCGGGTGCGCTGGCCGCGCCGACTCTGCGAGAGGGGGAGTGGCAGCCCTTCCTGCCCGGCACAGAAGTCGGAACGCGCGTGCCCGACCTGCCCACCCTCACTGACGCGGAACAGATGCGCGCCGACGTCGAAGCGACGGGGCTGACCCCCGGCGACCATCCCTTTTCCTACCTGCGGGCCACCCTCCCGCCCGGCGTGGCGCGCGCCGCCGACCTTGGGGCCCACCTCGACGGCAGGATCGTGGACGTGGCGGGGCTGGTCACCCATCGCCAACGCCCCTCCACCGGCGGCGGCGTCACCTTCCTCTCCCTCGAAGACGAAACCGGCTTCGTCAACGTCTCGGCCTCCGTAGGCACCTGGACCAAGTTCCGGCGCGTCGGCCTCGAATCTGACGCCCTGCTCGTGCGCGGCACCCTCGAGTGGAGCGACGGCGCGATCAACGTGCGCGCCTTCCGCCTCACCCCCGTGCACCTGCCCATCCAGGTGCGCTCACGCGACTTCCGCTAAGCGCGCGCGTGCGCGCGGCCAGCGGGGATCAACAACGCACGCAGATCCTCAACCGTCTCACACACCAGGTCGGCGTCATCGAGCCCGTCCTGCGTCGCATAGCCCCAGCCGACCCCGATAACGGGAATACCCGCCTCATGGCCGCCGCGCACATCCCAGATCGAATCGCCCACAATGACGGGGTGCGACACGTCCGCACCCAGCGCACCCAACCGCGCCACGGCCTCGTGAATGACCGTCGTCTTGGACGAGCCGGGATCCGGCGTGGCCCCCGCGATCACGTCGAAGGCGCCCGCCAGCCCCAGGTGCTCCATCTGCGACAGCGCCATGGGAGCCTGCTTCGACGTGGCCGTCGCTACCGGCACACCCGCGCGATGCAGATCCCACACCAGCTCGGGAACCCCCTCGAAGGGCTCGGGATCGAGATGGTGGCGCATATAGCGCTCCCGATAGCCCCGCACCAGGTCCGACAGGAGCTGACCGGAGTAGCCCAGCTCGCCGAAAGAATGCCATAGGGGAGGCCCCACGTAGCTGCGAAGACGCTGATCGTCGGGGATCGGCAGCCCGAAGTCTGACAGGACTTCGCGGAAGGTGCTCATGACGACCGGAGCGGAGTCGACGATCGTGCCGTCGACGTCGAAAAGAACAGCAGAAATGAGTAAAGACACTAAATCCCCCGGGTTGTTGGTGCTTTCTTAGTCACTATGCCCTATTATCCCCAGAGAAGCATCCAAAACGACTACGAGAGAGAGGTACACGTGGAAACGCGAGCACGGCTCACCCCGATCGTCCAAGCCAATAGTGCACGTGCAGCCGCGTGGCGAGTCTTCTTCGAGGCGTCCGGACGCCTGCAGGGAATCCTCGAAACGCGCCTGAAGCGCACCTATGGCGTCTCCATGCCGGACTACAACATCCTCCTGGCGCTGTGGGAGGCCCCCAGCCACCGCCTACGCATGGGCGAGCTGGCCGAACACGTCGTGTACTCGCCATCGCGCGTGACCTACCTGGTCTCCAATCTGTCTCGTGATGGCTGGGTCGAGCGTATCCCCTCCAAGGTTGATCGACGCGGCTATGACGCGTGCCTCACGACACAGGGCATCCAAACTGTGCTTGCTGCCACAGAACTGCATCAGCAGACGGTCGCCGAGTATCTCCTGGACGGTATGACGGACGCCGATATTGAAGCAATTGCAAAGGTTTTCTCGACTCTGGACTCTCGCCTGAAGGGCGACGCAGCGGAATCCTGATTTCGATTGGCGCATGCCCATCAAGTCGTGTTAAGCTTCTACTCGCTTGCGGGTCACAACGGTTCGCACCGATCACCTGCGCGGGTGGCGGAATAGGCAGACGCGCTAGCTTGAGGTGCTAGTCCTCATTTTACGAGGGTGGGGGTTCAAGTCCCCCCTCCGCGCACGAAATGCCCCGGGGCCGAAAGGCCCCCGGGGTTTTCCATATGATCGATCAGGAGGCGCCGTGCGTATTGATATGTGGCTCGACACATGTGACCCGTGGAGCTACCTGGGTCTACGGCATCTGCGATCCGCCATGGCCAGCTTCGACCACGGTGACCAGATCGAGGTCTACCTGCATGCCTACCTCCTCGACCCCGATCTGGAGGCCGCCGTCGACAAGCCGCGCATCGTCGCTTTGGTTGAATCCGGGGCCGCGACACTTGAAGAAGTGCGCGAGGCCGACGACCGTATGCGCGCCCTCGGCGGCCGAGAAGGCATCCGCTTCGACTTCGATTCGCTCATCATCGCGCCCACCTCGCGCGCGCATCGCGTGATCGCTGCCGCCCACGACGCCGACATCGACGACGACACGGTCGCGGGTCCGGACTCGCTCCACCTCAAGGTCGCCGAAGCCATCATGCGTTCCCACTTCGAAATGGGCCTGGACGTGTCCCACCCCGAGGTGCTCATCGGGTGCGCCCAAGACATCGGCATGCCGCCCGACCTTGCAGCCCTGGCCGTCGGCGACGAGGAATGGGCCTCGCGCGTCTACTCTGACTACCAGATGGCGATGCATATGGGCGTCGCCTCCGTTCCCACCTACGTCCTCGACGGCCAATTCCTCGTCGACGGACACCAGACCGTTACCGCATTTTCCAACATCCTGGCCACCGCCTGGGATAACGCGAGAAAGGACCGCGCATGAGCGAGAAGGACACCACGGCCTCGTCGGCACCGAAGGGCGCACCCAGCCCCATGGAACTGGTGCTCCAGTTCCACCGCACCTACTCGATGCCCATCCAGCCATTCACGTCGCCCACGCTGGACTACGAGCGCCTGGGCATGCGCATGAGCCTGATCGCCGAGGAGTTTGCCGAGCTGATGGGCGCCGTCTACGGGCCGCGTGCCCGCCCGATCATCGAGGAGGCAACCGCGCAGGCCGTCGCCTCCGACGAAGGGACCCGCGACGTTATCGAGACCGCCGACGCGCTGGCCGACCTCGTGTACGTCATCTACGGCATGGCTATCGAGTCTGGTATGGACCTGGACTCGGTGCTGGCCGAGGTGCAGGCTTCGAACCTGTCCAAGCTCATGCCCGACGGCTCCGTCAAGCTGCGCGAGGATGGCAAGGTGCTCAAAGGCCCCAACTTTTTCCAGCCGAATATCGCCCGTGGCCTGGGCTTGGAGGAGCCCGAGGATACGGCCAATGCGGACTAAGGTCCCTTATCACGCGCATTCGTGAGCGTGAGGTGACACAATAGACGCGGTCCAGTAAAAGGAGGAATGTCATGGCACGCGTCGCAGTCATCGGCGGAGGTTACGGAGGCGTCACGGTCGCCAAGGGGCTCGATCCCCTCGCGGACGTCATCCTCATCGAGCAGAAGGACCAGTTCGTCCATCACGCGGCCGCCCTGCGCGCCGCCGTCGACACCGTGTGGGAGCACGCCATCTTCATGCCCTACACGAACCTCCTGAGCCGAGGCAAGGTCGTGCGAGGCACCGTCTCCGCCGTCCACGGCACGACCGTTCACGTGTTCGGCCACGATCCGATCGAAGCCGACTATGTCGTCTTCGCGACCGGGTCGACCTACCCCTTCCCGGCCAAGTACTCCTCCTACCGTTCCTCCGTGGCCAAGGCTCGCCTGGAGCAGCTCCACGAAAACCTCTCGCGCGCACGCTCCGTCATGATCGTCGGCGGCGGAACGGTCGGCATCGAGCTGACCGGCGAGCTCGCCAGCGCGTTCCCCGGCCTGGACATCACGATCGTCGAGGCTTCGGACCAGATCCTGGGCACCCCCGGCTACACCGACGCCCTGCGCAATGAGATCAGCGAGCAGCTGGCCGTCCTCGGCGTTCGCGTCGTCACCGGCTCCGAGCTGGCCTACCTGCCCCCGCAAAACGTCGGCGACCTCGCCCACTTCATGGTCGAGACCAAGAAGGGCGACGTCATCGAAGCTGACCTGTGGTTCCAGTGCTACGGCGCGCGCGCCAACACCGGCTTCCTGATCGGCAGCGAGTACGAGTCTGTCATGCACCCCGACGGCACGATCCGCGTCGAGCCGACCATGCAGGTGGCGGGCCACTCGACGATCTACGCCGTGGGCGACCTGACCGATGTACGCGAATCCAAGCGTGCCGACGCCGCTCGTCAGCAGGCCCGCGTTGTCATCGCGAACATCACCGCGCAAATCGAGGGCGAGGAAGCCCGACGCCCACTACGTTCCCACGAAGGAATGGGTCATTCTACCGCTGGGCCCGAACATGGGCGCCTCGCAGCTGCTGGATTCCGACGGTCAGGCGCGCATCCTGGGTGCCGACCAGACCGCGGAAATCAAGGGCACAGACCTCATGGTGTCCGTGATCCGTTCGCAGCTCAACCTTCCCTGAAAAAGTGTGCGGTCTCACGGTAGACTAAGAGCCATGACTGGAGATGCCCGCCGCGCGCTGACGCGCCTGCTCAACGCTTTCGAGAATCACTTCGACATCGCACGCGATGGAGACGAGGCCGACGACGCCGCGCTCGAAGCCGCCGAACTGGCGCTGCGCGACGCCTTCTTCACCTACGACGACATCCTCTTCACCCAGCTGGGCGTGGAGCTCCCCTTCGACATCCTCGAGGACATCGACGAGGATGACGATGAGGATGACTACGACGACGAGGACGACGACTTCATCGAAGTCGACGACTAAGGGGGCATCTTCTCGCTCAGGAGATAAGTGTGGGTGACATCGACGTTGATACAGACCTCCTACGATGGCAAGCAATATCGTGCGATAACGGAGAGCAGGCACTCAGCGAAGTCTGTCAGCTCATAGCGCCAGATGTTGGAAACGCATCATCGTCGTGCGCGAGCGTAGCTGCAATGTTCAATGATGCCGCAACGTGCCTCGAGCAGCGGACACGTGAACTTGCTGCTCGTATCCGAGCTGTCGCCGACGATTTTGACTCGAACGAGGGCCGCTCGACGGTGACTATCGCTGCGTCAGGTGAGGGGGGATCGTAATGGCGTCAGTGCAGGGACTTGAATGCGTGTGTCCTGTCGACGCTGCTCCGGTCTATCAGTTCGCGGAGTCTTTGAAAGACCAGAATAAGACCTTTGAAGATGCGCGTGGGGATCTGCACAATGCTCGCACAACCATCACCTCAAGTATGACAAGCCGGGCCACCGATAGCCTCATCGACGAGCTTGATCGGCAAATCGCTCGGATCGATGAGACTGTCACGCACCGTCAAACACTCATCGATGCCACAATGACATTTCACGATGAGATTGTCACGTGCAAAGCTCGTTTCTCAAATATAAAATTCCAAGCTTTATGTAACGGGCTCACGGTTGATGACAATACGATTATCGACCCTGCGCTGTCCGGTACTTCGCAATCGGGTGCTGCTTCTCTTAGTCCGAGCTACGAGGTTGCTCGTGAAGCCGCCTATCACGCATACAGCGATTTTTCGGCAGCGGAAGAAACGTATCGGCAGGCCTGTTCATCACTGATTGGAGTCTTGTCGTGGCTCGACGATTACTTCGGGGTTCACCCCGATCTTCAGGCAATTCCGACTAGCACCGGTTACGCTAGCGCTACCGCTGATGCCGCTGTCTGGGGAACCATTGCTTACCGCCACTCCGTCTTTCGCCCCCGAGATCCTGGCACCGGACGCTTCATCAGTAAGCAGGAAATGGGGGTTGCTCGTCAGGCCTGGGAACGCACAAAGCCCAACAATTGGTCCGCTGCTCCGGGGCGTGGTCGAGATGCGCTTCGATTTAAAGGCTGGGCGGCCAGAGGGAGCAGGATCCTCGGTCGCGCAGCGGTCGTTGGCGCAGTCGTTGATGGCGGGATCGCAGCCTGGAATCAGTGGGAAGCCGATTCGACTAACCCCGCAATGGGGCAGGGCGAGAGAATCGCACGAGCTACCACATCAGGTACGTTGTCGGGTGGTGGAGCGCTAGGAGGTGCTCTAGCTGGCGCAAAATTTGGGGCATTTCTCGGCAGTTTCACTGCGAATCCCATTGGTATCGCCGTTGGTGGTGCTGTCGGTGGAATCGTCGGAGGATTAATTGGGTCCGGCCTCGGGCAGTGGGCAGCTAACGGAATTAATTCATTTATGTCGGATCAGATTCATGGATGAACTAGTCGCTTTTCTCTTTTCCTGTGCGCTTATTGCCGTATGGGGCTTTGAGATGTTTTGCGATTCACCGCGGCTCGACTACTTTCGTGCCATTCGACCGACAAAGAACATGACGGCGCTGACCATTCCGAGTTTCGCCTTTGTTATTCTTGTTGTTGCCGCAGCGAAGACTCTCGAGAAGTACTGCGGAAAACTTCCTCACGCGGTATCTGCCGGTGTTCTGGCATTGTGCGCAATTGGTATGTTTGTTTTCCTCATCTCGTTATTTCCGATCAATCTGCCACGCGCCATGTACCCCGAGTACCAAGCCGAGAGACGTCGGCTCAAACGCCTGCAGCGCGAGTACGAACACGATCCCATGTTTATGCGTCGGGGCCCCTCGCTCGCTCAAACGCGCGAATGCCACTGCACGGCGCAGCCCAGCGACGGGGAGAAGACATGGCGCGAATGAACACAGAGTTCGGACGTACCGTGGTGACGGTAACGGACGGCGAATACGCGATTATCGCGCAGATCGCCACGGCCCTGCGGCGAGGAGGTGAGGACGGTCTGCGTGCGCTCTTGTCCACGCAGACCACAGACTCGCGGATGCTCGTCTACGGCGGAGTCGCCACATACGACCACCGACTCAGCGCGCAGATCGAGCAAACCACCCCGGCCTCGTCCAAGGAATGTACCGCATCGACCTGTACCGCTTTGACGCAAACGGTCCGTCACGCGCTGCCATCTACCCCAGCGAGAACAGGTGGAGCGCCGCAACCTCACACAAAACGGAGCGACGGATCACGAGCATCGAACCCGAGGACGGCCTGTCGATGATCATCTCAATGCTCGGCCTGGCGGCACGCACGGGAGAGACCTATCCACCCCACACATTGCCCCTCAGCGTCCTTCACCTTCTCCATGAGTCAGCTGAATCTCCCGGAGGATACCCCGTGCCTGCGCCCACCATGGTACGTGCAGAAAAGCCGCTGCTTGCCATGCGCAAGAAATACCGCTCCGACACGCGAGCGGCCAGCGGTCGATACCCGAGCCGCACACCACTGTTCACAGCCATCACCGAGCGCAGCTGGAGCCTGTCGTACGCGGCACTGTGGGATAACGAAGCGGGAGACTACGCGGACATTATCCACCTGTTCGCCATCCCCGATTGTCTCTACGAATACGGGGCACCGAGCGATGTACGCAACGGTGCAGAGCTCCTTGAACTCACGCCCGTATCGAGCACCGCAGCTGTTACGCGCGTGATCTCATGGCTTCCTCACAGCCCCACGCTCGACGCACTCTACAACGCTGTATCGGAGGAACTATCATGATGGACATGCTCCCTGACGGCTGGGCACTCATCGACCCAGGCGAAGCCCGGTCGGGCAGCCCCCTCGCCGACATATCAGCGACTCCTGGCATCCAACGCGTCGGTGTCGCCGTACAGGGTTCGGACGATTGGCACGACACCGTCGTGCTCACCAGTACCGATGTCCCCGATGATATGACCGACCGGCAGTGGCTCTCCGCCGCAGTGGATGAGAGCAGTCGCACGCTCCCGGGTTCGTACGTTGTCGACGTTACCCCCCTGGAGTATGGATGCCGACACAGCCATCGTGGCGACGCTCGTCTCAATCGTCGACGGCCGAAGCCTCACCACTTTCCAATGGACCTGGGTAGCAGGTGAGCCTCGCCGCGTGTCCTACTGCCTGACGGGTACATGTCGAACCGAGGACTGTGGGTTGGCGCTCGACACCTTTGTTGACATTCTTGGCACGATCGGAGAAGGCCAATGATTCACATCCTCCCGGGTGTCGACGCGCCCTACGCGCTCATGACCCAGGCTGACCTGAACGCGCTAGCAGCCGCGGGACAATCAACGCGCACCTTCGAGTCGAAACCGACAGATCAACCTGGGACCAGCGACGAGCACGTCACGGCGCACATTGGGGGCACCCTGGCGAACACATGCACGGTCGTCACCTCTTGGACTGCGACGGCTACCGCCATGAGGCGCTTCCAGTTTTTCATCGGGGAAACTCACGGCGTCGTTGTTCGGTGCGAGGGAGGAAATCAATACCCACGCGGAGACGATGACATCTCTGTGTGGCGGCTGGAGGCCTGCGAGGTCCCCAGCGCTTTCCTGGCGTGCAGCGAACTGCGTCGGCGAGGAGCAGACCTGCCCTTCCCGGTGATTGTGCCCTCATCGCTGATGGCGGCACTAGAGAGCGCTCACCTGCCGACAATCGCCTCCAACATGAGGTCTTTTGCGCAGGGAATGCACGAGTACGTCAGAGAAATCGGGGACGAGGCAACCGACCAGTTCGCTCATGACATTCTTGCGGATGAATGGGCAACACAGTCAATCGTGTTCGATACGAGCGCGCGCAACAGCAACGAAGACGTGAGCAGTCTCTTCCTCCTATCAACTACGCACGCGCTGTGCGCGCTTATCTCCGACGATGAGTTTGCTGCCATGTATCCCGGCATGGACGCAATAGACCTGCCACGGCGATTGTTTGAGCGTCATTCCCGCGTCGTGGCCTGTGCGATGAGGCCCATGCTCGTCTGGACAAGAATCGCCGACAAGCTGGTCGTCTGATCCGGGTTGCTACTGGGCGACCTCGGACAGCACCTCGCGAATCGGGGCGGGCAGGGTCGCGGTGTACTCCAGAAGCGTGTCAAGCTGGCGAGCCGTTCGTGGTCCAACGAGAGCCGAGGAGATACCCGGGTAGTCTCGCACCCACGCCAGGGCGACATCCCCCGTGGGACGATCCAAGCCCGAAGCCGCGCGGTGCGTCGCCTCGATGACGCTGCGGGCAAAGCCCGACAGGTAGGGCTCAACCATGTGACGCAGATGCGGGGAAGCGGCGCGCGAATCAGCGGGCGTCGTATGGCGATACTTACCCGTCAAAGCGCCGCCGGCCAGAGCAGACGCGGCCAACACGCCAACGCCCCTGCTGGCCAGCTCAGCAACCGTCGACGCGCAGGCCGCATCAACGAGCGAGAAGGGGAATTCGACCAGCGTGATCGGCGCGCTGACTCCAACAGCACCGCGAGTAACGGCCTCGGCCAGCTGCCAGTGAGACGAACGAGACAGACCCACGTAGCGGGCGCGCCCGCTCCGGTAGGCCAGCGTCGCGGCCTCCAGGGTCTCTTCAAGCGGCACCTCCGGGCGAGGCTCGACCAGCCACACGTCCACGTAGTCCGTATCCAGGCGCGCCAGCGCGTCATCAAGGCTGCGCAGCAGGTCACCGCGACCGGCTGCACCCACCCAGGCGCCCTCGGAGGCGCGACGCATCCCGCCGCGCCACGCGAGAACCACGCGGTGCCTGCCGACCGACGCCAACGCCTCGGACACGACGTCCACGGCCATTCCATCGCCGTGCGAGGGGGAGCACTCGAGCAGAGAACCGCCCGCGTCGACGAAATGCGACAGCATCTCTAAGGCCTCGGGCGCGTCGGTATCGCGCCCCCACGTCAGGGTCCCCAGCCCGATCGACGACAGGTAGAGGCCACTACGTCCGCATTGCTTCGAATCCATGCCCCTAGCCTAGCCGAGTCCGAGCCAACCACTGTGCATGCTCCGTGGGCATCGGGGGAGTGGTCCCACCAAATACCGGGCACAGTGAGCGCACGCCGCACCAATTGCACAGCGGATTCTTGCGCGGGGCGAAAGAATCGTTCGCAATGTCGGCCTCGATACGCCCCCACAGGTCATCGATGTGACGTTCAAAGGCACGGATGTCGTCGGCGACGGGATCGAAGGTGATGACCTGACCGGCGCGCAGGTACACCAGCTGCATGCGGGCAGGCAGCGTCTTCGTGCGGGCCAGGAGCAGCGCGTAAAAGCGCATCTGGTACAGGGCCTCGTCCACGTAGCGAGGCCCCGGGGCCTTGCCGGTCTTGTAGTCCACGACCCGCAAGCGGCCGTCCGGGGCCGCGTCGATGCGGTCGATGAAGCCGAGCAGGCGCACGCCACCCGCGGTCGTCGTCGTGACGCGCTGCTCGCGCGCGGCCGGTGCGATCCACTGGGGCTGCTCGATCGCGAAGTATCCATCGATGACTGCGCGCGCGTCGTCAAGCCACGACTCAAGGTCGGCGTGGTCAGCGAAGAGCTCACCGATCGCAGGAGTCTTGTCGACCACCGCCTGGTAGGCGGGGGCCACCCGGGAGCGTGCAGCTTCGGGTGTGCGCTCGTTCGGGGCCAGCCCGAACAGCTCCTCGAGGACCGCATGGACCACCGTGCCCAGCGCCTTCGCCCGGGTCTCGGGTTCGCGGTACCCGTCCAGGACGTGAAGTCGATACTGCAGGGGGCAGCGCTCGTATTCCTTCGCGCGCGAGGCCGACAGTGCGGGGTCCCACGTGCGCGGGCCGGGGGAGGGGGCGATCAGGTCTGTCATGAATACCACGCTAACCCCCACCGCCCCCATCTGTGTCCTGGCAGGGGCCAGGCAAGCCTCAGGCGCTATTCTTTACGTAATGACTATTCAGCGTAATAATTCCGAAATGGCCACGAACTTCGGCCAGCCCACCCGCCGAGGCCCCCTCACCGAGGGTGATCGCGTCCAGGTCCGCGACCCCAAAGGGCGCTTTCACCAGGTGATCCTGGTACGCGGCGGACGCTTCCAATCCAACCGGGGCGGGTTCAACCACAACGACGTGATCGGCCGCCCCGACGGCCAGGTGATCGTCACGGAGGAGGGGCGCCAGTTCCAGATCCTGCGCCCCCTCCAGGTCGACTACGTCATGTCGATGCCGCGCGGTGCGGCCGTCGTCTACCCCAAGGACGCCGGCGTCATCACTCACATGGGGGATATCTTCCCCGGTGCCACGGTCGTCGAGGCCGGTGCGGGGTCGGGCGCTCTGTCCATGGCTCTCCTGGACTCGGTCGGACCGCAGGGGCAACTGATTTCCGTCGAGCGTCGCCAGGACTTCGCGGATATCGCGGCGGCCAATGTTGACCTGTGGTTCGGGCGCCGTCACCCCGCGTGGGACCTGCGCGTCGGCGACGTGGACGAGGTGCTGTGGGGGCTTGAAGAGTCCAGCGTGGACCGCGTCGTCCTGGACATGCTGGCTCCCTGGGAGAACATTGAGGCGATCACGCACGCGCTCATTCCGGGCGGCGTACTCGTGTGCTACGTGGCGACGGTCACGCAGATGTCTCGCCTGGTTGAGGACCTGCGTGCCTCCGAGCGCTTCACGGATCCGATCGCCTGGGAGGACATGCGCCGCGAATGGCACCTCGACGGCCTGGCCGTCCGTCCCGAGCACCGCATGGTCGCCCACACGGGCTTCCTCGTGGTGACCCGTCTGCTCGCCCCCGGCGTCACTCCTCAGGAGCGCTCAACCCGCCCCGCCAAGGCTGCGGAGGGCCAGGGCGGCGCGTGGGATGACGAGGCGGACTGGTCGCTGGAAAAAGTCGGCCAGCGAGTGAACTCTGAAAAGAAGGTGCGCAAGGTGCGCCGCGACGTCGTTGCGCAGGCTGACACGTGGGCGAGCGAAGGCCGCGAGGTAGAGACCAATGAATGACGTCGAGCAGCGTCAGGCGCTTGAGCGTCGCGTCATCTCGCTCGAGGAGAAGAACGGCCGCCTCACAAGCGCGCTGACTGCCGCGCGCACCGAGCTGATCCGCCTGCAGGGCGAGCTCGCGGATGTTTCGCGCCCGCCGCAGACGCTGGCGACCTTCGTGCGCGCGTTCCCCGCCTCGCGCCAGATTGAGGTGGTCACCGGCGGCAAACGCATGCGCGTGGCCGTCTCTCCCAAGCTTGACGTGACCGACCTGTCGTATGGGCAGTGGGTGCGCTTGGACGACACGATGATCGCCGTGGCCGCAGACGATTTCGCGCGCTCCGGTCAGGTCGTCTCCATTCTGGAAATGGTGGGCACTGACCGCGTGCTCGTGGCCGCCGAGGGCGGCGCGGAGACCCTGCTGGAGCTGGCGGGTCCGCTGCGCCACGGGAACCTGCGCCCCGGGGATTCCCTGGTCGTGGACGTTCGCTCGGGCATCGCCCTGGAACGCATCGTGCGGGAGGATGTCGAGCAGCTGCTGACCCCGGAGGTCCCGGACGTGACCTACGCGGACATCGGTGGCCTCGACGCTCAGATTGCACAGGTGCGCGACTCCATCGAGATGCCTTTCAACCATCCCGAGCTGTACCGTCAGTTCGGCCTGCGCCCGCCCAAGGGCATCCTCCTGTACGGTCCTCCCGGCTCGGGTAAGACTCTCATCGCCAAGGCCGTCGCCAACTCGCTGTCCAAGCGCGGCGGTGCTTCGACGTTCTTCCTGTCCATCAAGGGACCGGAAGTTGCTCAACAAGTTCGTCGGCGAGACCGAGCGCCAGATCCGCGCGATCTTCGCCCGCGCTCGTACTCTGGCCGCCGGGGACACTCCCGTCGTCATCTTCTTCGACGAGATGGAGGCACTGTTCCGCACGCGCGGCACGGGCGTGTCCTCGGATGTGGAAACGATGATCGTCCCGCAGCTCCTCGCCGAGATGGACGGCGTCGAGTCCTTTGGACAACGTCGTGATCATCGGCGCATCCAACCGCGCGGACATGATCGACCCTGCGGTCTTGCGCCCCGGGCGCCTCGACGTGCGCATCCGCGTGGACCGCCCAGACCGCGCCGGAGCGATCGACATCTTCTCGAAGTATTTGACGCCGCAGGTCCCGATCCACGCGGCTGAGATCGCGCGATTTGGTGGGATGAACGAGGCCGTGGCGGGGATGATCGCTCGCGCCGTCGACGCGCTGTACGCGCGCGATGAGACGACCGCCCTGTTCCTGGCGACGCTGGTCAGCGGCGAGCACAAGCGCATCTATCTGGCGGACCTGGTCTCCGGCGCGCTCATCGCGGGCATCGTGGAGCGCGCGAAGAAGTACGCGATCAAGGACGCCCTGAGCGGCGAGGTAACGGGTCTCACGATGGCCCACCTCCTGCGCGGCGTTCATGAGGAAATGAACGAATCACTGGAGCTGGCCGCAACCTCTTCACCCGAGGACTGGGCACGCACGAGCGGGCTTGCCCCCGAGATTGTCAGCGTCAAGCCGATTGGAGCGGTGAAATGAGCAGCGAACGCATTATCGGGACCGAGACAGAGTACGGCGTCTACCGTCCCGGCGATGCCTGGGCCAACCCGATCGCTCTGTCCACCCGCGTCGTGTCCGCCTACGGTGAGATCTCCCGGGAGGGCACCCCGGCCTCGGGCTCGGGCGCCGTACGCTGGGACTACACGGGGGAGGACCCGCTCAACGACCTGCGCGGCATGCGCATGTCGCGCGCGGCCGCCGACCCGTCCCTGCTGACCGACGACCCCTACCACCTGGCTCCCTCGGGTGGTTCCGAAAAGGTCGCGCGCCCCACCGCCGAAGAGCTGGCTCTGCCCGCGGCGACGACGGCCGTGCTGACCAACGGCGCGCGCCTGTACGTCGACCACGCCCACCCGGAGTACTCGGCCCCCGAGACGCTGGGCGCGCGCGACGCCCTCCTGTGGGATCGCGCGGGCGAGGTCATTGCCCGTCGCGTCATGGAACGCCTGGAGGCTCTGGGCGAGGAGCCCATTGTCCTGGTCAAGAACAACACGGACGGCAAGGGCGCGGCCTACGGCACCCATGAGAACTACCAGATGCCGCGCATCACCGACCTGGACACGATCATCCGCGGCCTCACGCCCTTCATGGTCACCCGTCCCGTCATCTGCGGCGCGGGCCGCGTGGGCCGCGGGCAAAAGAGCGAGGTCCCAGGCTTCCAGATGTCCCAGCGCGCCGACTTCGTCGAAAACGAAGTGGGCCTGGAGACGACCTTCAACCGCCCGATCATCAACACGCGCGACGAACCCCATGCCAACCCGGCCCAGTTCCGACGCCTGCACGTCATCGGCGGCGACGGCAACATGTTCGACGTGTCGGCCTTCCTGCGCTTTGGCACGACCTCCCTGGTCCTGTGGGCCATCGAGCAGGGCACCGACCTGCGCTGGGATTCCATCGTCATGGACGATCCCGTGCAGGAAACCTGGAACGTCTCCCACCACCCGGACCTCGACTACAAGATCGGCACGGCCGGCGGCTCCTACACGGCCGCCGAGCTCCAGCAGGTCTACCTCGACCTGGTCCTGGACGCCTTCGAGGAGACCGGCACGACGCCCACGGAGGCGGATCGCGACATACTCACCCTGTGGCAGTCGGTCCTGGACCGCATGCGCGCCGACCTCTTCTCGGTCGCCAGCGACGTCGAGTGGGTGGCTAAGTACCAGCTCGTCAAGCGCCAGAAGGAACGCGCGGGCCTGGAGTGGAACGACCCTCGCCTGGCAGCCATCGACCTGCAGTGGGCGGACCTGCGACCCAGCCACGGCCTCGTCTATCGCCTCGCGAAGGCCGGCATGGTGCGCCGCCTCGTGTCCGACGAGGAGGTCGAACGCGCCGCCGACGTTGCCCCCACCAACACGCGCGCCCACGTGCGCGGCTGGGCCGTTGCCAACCGTCCAGACCTGGTCAAGGCCTCGTGGTCCTCGCTGGTCTTCGATCCCGGCGAAGGCGACCTGGTGCGCTTCCCGATCGCCGATGCGCGAGACACCTCCACCCGATAACCTCTCAACGAAAGATAATCACAGTATGTCCAATCAGATTTTTGCTGGCGGAGCAAGCCCCATCGACGACGCGCTCGAGGCTGGCGGCCAGGTCCAGGCTCGTACCTCCTCGATTGACTCCCTCCTCGATGAGATCGATTCCGTCCTCGAGACCAACGCCGAGGCCTTCGTGCAGGGCTTCGTCCAGAAGGGCGGCCAGTGACGTGAGGCGTCGAGTTTTCGGCATCGAAACGGAGTACGGGCTGACGGCCGCGTCCCCGTCCGGGGCGGCGCCGATGGACGCCGAGCACGCCGCTCGTCAGCTGTTTGAGCCCCTGTTGCACCAGGGCCGCTCCTCGAACCTTTTTCCTGCGTAACGGCGGGCGCCTCTACCTGGACGTGGGCGCGCACCCCGAGTACGCCACCGCCGAGTGCGACCGGCTCGAGGACCTGCTCGAGCAGGATCGCGCCGGATCGGACATGCTCGCCGATCTGGCGCTCCAGGCCGACGAGGCTCTGGCCGAGCTGGGCACCGATCTGCGCCTGCACCTGTTCCGCAACAATTTGGACTCGCAGGGCAACTCGTATGGCTGCCACGAGAACTACCTGCTGCACCGCCGCCGCGACTTCCGCCAGGTGGCCGACGCCCTTGTTGCGTTCTTCGTGACGCGCCAGATTCTGGTGGGCAACGGCTGGATCAACACGGCCGCCGCGGCCCCGCGCCTGCAGTTCTCCCAGCGTGCCGACCAGATGTGGGATGCCGTTTCCTCGGCGACCACCCGCTCGCGCCCGATTATCAACACCCGTGACGAGGCCTTGGCTGACTCGGGCGCATACCGACGCATGCACGTCATCGTCGGAGACACGAACGTCGCCGAGCCGACGACCGCGCTCAAGGTCGGCATGACCGAGCTGCTTATCCACGCGATCGAGGACGGCCTCCAGATTGAGGATCTGTCGCTCGCCGACCCGATGCGTGCGATCCGTGAGATCAACGCGGACCTGTCCGGCTCGGCCTCCATCGAGCTGGCATCCGGGCGCATGACCAGCGCCGTCGCGCTTCAGCGCGAGATTCGCGAGCGGGTGCTCGCCCGTATTCCTGTCGCCGACCTGGATCCCATGCGCGCCTACGTCGTCGACCTGTGGGGCCGAGGCCTCGACGCGATTGCCAGCGGCGACTGGAGCGCGGTGGAGACGGAACTTGACATCGCGATCAAGCGCAAGCTGCTGACCTCGTACTGCGCGCGCACCGGTGCCGCCCTGAGTGATCCGCGCGTGGCACGCCTGGAGCTGTCCTACTCCGAGATCACGGCGGACGGCCTGCGCGAACGCATGGAGCGCGCAGGGCTCATGCGCCGACTGACGAGTGAGCAGGGCGTGGCGCGCGCGATAAGCGTCCCCCCGGCGACGACGCGAGCTCACCTGCGCGGACGCATCATCGCCGCCGCGGAGGATGCGCGCGCCGACCTGAGCGTCGACTGGGTGCATGTGCGCCTGGACGATTCGTCGACGATTCCGCTCTCCCTCCAAGATCCTTTGGCCACATCCGATCCGCGTGTGGATGCGCTCATCGCGCAGATTGACGCTCAGTCTCCTACGATTCCCGCATGAGCTCAGCTTCACGCAATCCCGATTCTTCGAGCAGCCGACGCACGAAAGGTTCCTCGCAGCGCGCCGCCGCGATGGGTGAACGCTCGCGAGGTTCGTCTCGCGTGTCCGTGCTCGTGCGCCTCCTCATCGCGCTGGTAGTCATCGGGGTGTGCGCGGCCGTCGCCTGGTGGGCATTCCGCCCGGCGCCCGCCGCCCAGGAGGAGAACGGTGCGGGTGTCAGCGCGCAGTCGACGACCCTGCCACTCTTCGAACGCGTCGTTGTCTCCGGCCGTGTCGGAGCCACACCGACGATCGAAATCAAGGCTCCCCTGGAAGTCGACGGCTCGAAGGCAACGACGCTCGTGAAGGGCGATGGCCGAGAGATCACCGAGGGGTCGCCTGTACTGGTTGCGATCACGGCCTTTGACGGCGAGACCGGGCAGACCCTGTCGGAGTTTGGACGCCCGCAGCTGAGCCTGGGGATCGTCGGCACTGACGTCATCGGCGAGGACCTGACGAACATGGTGATCGGACAGCAGAGGGCTCGCGCCTGATCGCCTTCCGTACGATCGCGCCGGGTGCTGGCGCCCCCGGATCCACGAGTAACGTCGAGGTCGATGTCATCGACATTCTGCCATCCATCGCGGTGGGCACCGCGGTGGATGCGTCGGTGGGCCCCCTCAGCGTCGAGATCAACCCCAATGGGCCGATCATTACCCACGGCTCGACCGTCCCGGACGGCGTGACGACGCAGATGCTCATCAAGGGTGACGGCGTGCAGGTCCACGAGTCCGACCGTGTCGTCGCACAGTTCACCGCCCTGGGGTGGACCGATGGCGTCGTGCGCGTGTCCACGTGGGAGACCGGCGTCCCCCAGGTCATCAACCTCGGGAAGGCCATGCGCGGTCTGCAGACCGCTCTCGTCGATCAGAAGGTCGGATCGCGCCTAGCGATCACGATCCCGCCGGACCTGGCGGCCGGCGACGATACGCTGTGCTTCGTCATCGATATTCTCGGTACAGAACCGGGCCTGAGCGCGACCGAGGACGACAAACCCCAGTCCTGAGCGTTCATCCCCTGAGAGTGGGCGGGCATCGGCACTCGGCCTTGTGGGACACTGGGAGGCATGCTGAGATGGATGACCGCCGGAGAATCGCACGGGCCCGCGCTACTTGCCACTATCGAGGGGCTTCCCTCGGGCTTGCGTATCACGACCGATGATCTGCGCCGGGCGTTGGCGCGCCGCCGTCTGGGCTACGGGCGCGGTGCGCGCCAGAAGTTCGAGACCGACGACGTGTCGATCGTGGCGGGTGTTCGTCACGGCGTGACGACGGGCGCCCCTGTTGCCATTCGGATCGGTAACTCCGAGTGGCCCAAGTGGGAGACCGTCATGAACGCCGACCCGGTTGATCCGTCCGCTCTCCTCATCGATGCGGGCACGGGCGACGAGCGCGAGATTGCGCGTAACCGCCCGCTGACCCGGCCTCGTCCCGGGCATGCGGACCTGCCCGGCATGCTTTCGTACGACCTGTCCGAGGCCCGCCCGGTGCTCGAGCGTGCCTCCGCCCGCGAGACGGCGGCTCGGGTTGCTCTCGGGGCGCTGGCCGAGGCACTGCTCGACCAGGTCGCTGGTATTCGCCTCGTCTCCCACGTCGTTGCGGTTGGTGCCCAACGCGCGTCGGCCTCGACGATCCCGACGCCGGCCGACGAGGAGGCCCTGTGCGAGGCCTCCATGCGCACCCTCGACCTCGCCGACAACGCCCGTTTCGAGGCTGCGGTGGACGACGCGAAGCACAGCGGCGACACCATCGGCGGCGTCGTCGAGGTCATCGCCTACGGCGTGCCCGTGGGCCTGGGGACGCACGTGAGCGCCCGTGAGCGACTGGACGCCCGCCTGGCGGGCGCCCTCATGTCGATCCAATCCGTCAAGGGCGTCGAGATCGGCGACGGCTTCGCGCAGGCGGCCCTGCTGGGCTCGGCCGCCCACGACGAGATCGTTCGGGGCGAAGACGGGCACCTGACGCGTACCACGAATCACGCCGGAGGCATCGAGGGCGGCACGTCCAACGGTGCGCCCATCGTGGCTCGCGCCGGATTCAAGCCGATCTCGACCGTCCCGCGAGCCCTGCGCAGCGTGGACCTGGCCACGGGCGAGGAGGCGGTGGGGCTGCACCAGCGCTCCGACACCTGCCAGGTCGTCCCCGGCGCCGTCATCGCCGAGGCCGAGGTGGCCCTGGTCCTGGCCGACGCCCTCTTCGACCACGCGGGCGGGCGATCGGTCGCCGAGATGCGCCGCAACCTGGACTCCTACTGTCAGGTCGTGGGGGAGCGGGCATGAGCGTCGCCCTGCCCATCGTCCTTGTTGGCCTGCCTGGCGCGGGCAAATCCAAGGTGGGACACCTGCTGGCCGAGCGCCTCGGCGTGCCCCATATCGACACCGACGCCCTCATCGTCGAGCGTGAGGGGCGAGCGATCTCTGATATTTTCGCCACCGACGGCGAGGCCGCCTTCCGCGTCATGGAGACCGCGGCGGTCGCGCACGCGCTGAAGGGCCACGCCGTCATCTCGCTGGGCGGGGGAGCGGCAGCCACCCCTGCCGTGCGCGACCTCCTGGACGGACACACCGTCGTCTACATCGACGCGCCCCACGACGAGCTCGTTCGCCGAACCGCCGGCAAGACGCACCGCCCGCTGCTGGCCGCCGATCCCGATGGCGCTCTGCGCCGCCTGCGCGCCGAGCGCGAGCCGCACTACCGCGCCGTCGCCACGGTGACCGTGCCCACCGGGCCTGGCCCCGTTGATGACGTGGTCACCGACATTCTCAACCACTTGGAGCACCAATGAGCACCACCATCGAGGTCAGTGGCGACACGCCCTCGACCATCACCGTCGGCCGCGATCTTGGCTTCGCCCCGATCGTGGGCGCGCTTGACGAGTCGGCCACGAAGGTCCTCATCATCCACGCCCGCCCTCTTGCGCCCCGAGCCGAGGCCCTGGCAACCCACCTGCGTTCCCTCGGGTACGAGGCCGCCACCGCCGATCACCCAGACGCCGAGGCCGGTAAAGCGATCGAGGTCGTCGCCGGTCTGTGGGACACCTGCGGGCGCCTCCAGCTGGGCCGCAAGGACGCGATTGTCGCCATGGGCGGGGGGAGCGACCACCGACATGGCGGGCTTCGTCGCGGCCACGTGGCTGCGCGGCATCACGCTCATCAACGTGCCGACCACGCTGCTGGGCATGGTCGATGCCGCTGTGGGCGGCAAGACCGGCATCAACACGTCGGTCGGTAAGAACCTGGTCGGCTCCTTCTACCCGGCCGTCGCCGTCGTCGCCGACATGAGCCTGCTGGAAACCCTGCCGCGCGAAGACCTCGCCGCCGGGGCGGCCGAGGTCATCAAGTGTGGATTCATCGCCGACCCCGAGATCTTGCGCATCGTGAGGGAGACCGACCCGGCGCGCCTCCTGGATCCGACCAGCGAGGAGCTGGCGGAAATCACCACCCGCGCGGTGGCCGTCAAGGCTCGCGTCGTCTCCGCCGACCTGACCGAGGGCGGCCTGCGCGAGATCCTCAACTACGGCCACACCCTGGCCCACGCCATCGAACGCGCGAACGACTATACGTGGCGCCACGGCGACGCGGTCGCCGTCGGCTGCTGCTTTGCTGCACGCCTGGCGGCCGCGCGCGGGCTCCTCACGGATGAAGAGGTCGCCCGCCACGACGAGCTCTTCGCTCGCGTCGGCCTGCCCACCCGCTACTCGGGCACGTCCCTGGACGAGCTCACGCACATCATGCTCTCGGATAAGAAGGTCCGCCGCGGCGTCTTGCGCTTCGTCCTCCTGGACGGCATCGCGAACCCGGGCACCCATCCGGTCAACCCCTCCGAGCTCGCCGACCCCGCCCACTCCATCGGAATCGGCGTATGAGCCTCGTTGTCCTCATCGGAGTGCCCGGCTCGGGCAAAACCACGGTCGGTCGACTGCTCGCCCAGACCACGGGCCTGCCCCTGCTCGAGGTTAATGACGCCGTCGAGGAACGCCTGGGTGCCCACATGCGCACCCTCGTCGTGGCTCGCGACCCGCGCCTGGCCCAGGCCTCGCGTGACGAGGCCCTCCGCCTGCTCGGATGCGACGAGGGCATTGTCACGCTCGGCGCCTCCCAACCCCTCGACCCCGCCACGGCCTCGGCAATTCATGAGGCACGAGCGCGCGGCGCGGTAGTCGTCGAGCTGGCCGCCGACCTTTCCGCAGTATCTCGCCGAGAAAACCTGAGTGCCCCACGCTCCGTGGGCCTGGGTGCCCCGCGCGCCGTCCTGGCCCAGCTGATGACGCAGGCCCGCATCGCCTACGAAGCCGTGGCCGACACAACAGTCGATACGAGCGGCCTCACCCCGCAAGAAGTCGCCGAATTCGTTGCTCGCGCGTGTAAACTGGCCCCTGATTACTGATTCCTTTACGAGTGAGGTACACCTGTGGCAACGACAAATGATCTGAAGAACGGCCTCGTCATGGTGATCGACGGCCAGCTCTGGCAGGTTGTCGAGTTCCAGCACGTCAAGCCCGGCAAGGGCCCGGCCTTCGTGCGCACCAAGATCAAGAACGTCCTGTCCGGCAAGACCGTCGACAAGACCTTCAACGCCGGCCTCAAGATCGAGACCGCCACCGTTGACCGTCGCGACATGACGTACCTGTACCAGGACGGCACTGACTACGTCTTCATGGACCAGTCCACCTACGAGCAGATCAACGTTCCCGCCGAGACCGTTGGCGACGCCCGCAACTTCATGGTTGAGAACCAGGACGTCATCGTCTCCCAGCACGACGGAACCGTCCTGTTCGTCGAGCTGCCCGCCACCGTCGTCCTGACGATCACCCACACCGAGCCCGGCCTGCAGGGCGACCGCTCCTCCGCCGGCACCAAGCCCGCGACGCTCGAGACCGGCTACGAGATCCAGGTCCCCCTCTTCATGGAGGAAGGCACCCGCGTGAAGGTCGACACCCGCGACGGCTCGTACTCGGGTCGCGTGACCGAGTAATGTCGAAGCAGCACCGCTTCACCTCGCGCACGAAGGCCCGCAAGCGCGCGGCCGACGTCGTGTACGAGGCCGATCAGCGCGGGATGGGGTCCAACCCCGACGTGCTGCGCGACCTGTTGCGCGAGCGCCGCGTCATCACCGCGGCCCAGACTCCGCTCCCGGAGTTTTCGATCCAGATCATTGGGGGAGTGGCGGACAACCTGCGCCGCATCGACTCCCTGATTTCGGCGCACGCCCGCGTGCCCGGCCTGGATCGCATCGCCGCCGTGGACCTGGCCGTCATGCGCGTGGCCGTGTGGGAGATGCTGGAAAACGACGAGGTGTCGCCGATCATCGTCATCGACGAGGCGATCTCGATCGTCCGCTCGATCTCGACCGACACGTCTCCGTCCTTCGTGAACGCGGTTCTCGATGCCATACGTAAGGACCTGGCATCCCCCGCGTGGTCGCGCAGGCAGGGCAGTGACGAGGATTCCTTCGTCGCCGACTCGAATTCTCCCGAGCCACCGGCCGCGTCTGCCGATTCTCTGCCCGTCCAGGAGGCGCCGGCTCGGTCGCTTCCCGCAGGCGCGACGCCGCTCGACGGCGCCAGCGTCGAGGACGATCTCGACGAGCTGCTTGAGGAATACTGAGCACTCGCATCATGACAGTGGCCGCCCCGGTTGTCCCGGGGCGGCCACTGCTATGCGGGCTACGCGCTGGTGATCGCCTGGTTCAGCGCCGCCATCTCGGCGGGCGGCAGAGTGATCGGCGTTGAGGTGAAGCGAATGTCATCAAGGTGTCCCGACGGTGCGAACACCATGTCCCAAAAAAGAGAGACCTGCCCGGAAGCAATCGCATTCCAGAGGGCGGGCATCTGCCTCATCTTGTCCACAAACTCTCGGTCCGCGAGGAGGCGGCATCCGATGGAGGGGCCGAAGCCCGCTGGGATCGTCCGCCCCTCTTCGGTAAAGGTGAGGGCGCGGGAGGTTCCGCCGTGGCAGTGGCCGATGTGAAGCTCGCCGGGCTTGTAGCCGAGAGCGTCGAGGCTGTTGCGTCCCTGTCCGACTCCGCCGACTCCGCCGGCGAACGCGATGCCGTGCTTATCCCAGATCACTTCGAGAGCTGTGTGGCCCATCTGCTCGGAGTCTGTCCGGGCGAGTAGGTTCTCTGCAGTGAGCTCGGCGGCGTAGGCTGTGGCCCTGGCAACTGCGCTCACGTCAGCGTTGAAGGATGTGAGCTTCCAATCATTCATGGGACCAGGCTACCGCAGAAGACGATGGTGACGAGTGCGTATCTCTCAGTATGACAAACGGGTGTGGGTGGCGGGATCGCTGTGATCCTGCCACCCACGTTGCACCTTCATGGATCAGAGCGACACACGTGTGGTGCGCACATCCCAATACTCGGGACCGTCGGTGATGACCTCGAAGGTCCACTCGCCCGGCAGCTGCATGATCTGTGCCAGAAGCGGGCGGGGCAGGTGGGGAGCGCGGATGATGAATGACTCACCGGCGCTCATGGATTGCGCGGCACCAAGCACGGCGGCGTGACGCAGCCGGTGGGGGATCGCCGTCGCGTCGATCAGTGGGTCGGTGGAGTCGTGTCCACCGCAGCCGCAGCCTCCGGTCGACGTCTGGGGCATGGGTAGTTCCTGAATGGTCATGGGTGGCCTTCCTCTTCGTACACGTCATTTTCTACGCGTTGATACGCATCTTTATTTTAATGGCTGTTCCCCTCTCATAACCAGCGCAGGAATAAAAATGGGTTCGATTGACCATTGGTTGCATACCCCGTAGGGGTAGTAAGCGTACCCCTACGGGGTATGCGGTATTGCTCTGGCAGCCTAGCAATGCCGTTCGCATCGAACGCGCAGCCATACAGGGCCGTCTTGCGTGATCTCATCTGGATTGGATTCGTTGATATCGGCGCTCAAGGACTGGAAACAGTGCGATTTATGCTCGTTTGGCACGCGGCGTCATGATGGTGTCCGACTGTATGTAAGCGCTTGTCCATGGCATGTGTAAGCGTTTGTACTCTAGTGGTGTACTCGCCTGACGCCGTCGCCCGAGTACGTCACACCAGCAATTCTGGAGAGAAGGCAATGATGCATTTATCCGGGCTCTTTGATAGACGCATGGCGCCACCGACGTCGCTGTCGCTGGCACAGCAGCGGCGCAGGTGGCTTGTCGAATCCCTCAAGACATACGCCGTCCTGGTCATCGTCGACGGTGGCTTCTATCTTCTGGGGCTCGACCGTCACCGTCCTTGTTGTCTCGGCGATCGTCGGCCTGATCTGTCTGGAATTTGTCGCGTTCTTCGAGGAGCGTAACCTGCGTGCAGACCGCGAGTTTAGTGCGGCACAGGAGGAAGCATGAGTTGTGAACTGAGTATCGATCAGCTGGCGGAGATTGCCGTTGACGTCGTTCGTGTCGGCATGGCGATCGCGCTTGATCCGCCGTGTGACCTTGCGGTTGACACGAAGTCGAATCGTAACGACCTGGTGACGGCGGTCGACAGGGCAATCGAGGAGGAGATTGCTGCTCGCCTGGAAGAGGCAACCGGCCTGCCCCTGTTGGGGGAGGAAGGACACGCTGTTGATTCCTTCGCGGGCCGCGTGTGGGTCCTCGACCCCATTGACGGCACGATGAACTACGTGGAGACGCACCGCGACTACGCGGTTTCACTTGCGTTGTGCGAGGACGGAGAACCCGTGCTCGGAGTCGTCGCGGACGTCGTCGGCGGCCATGTCTGTCATGCGATCCGAGGCAGGGGCGCGTGGTTGGATGGCGTTCCACTGCCTCGCGCGCAGGATGCTTCCTCGTATCGCGAGGCGATTGTTATCACGGACATCAAAGAGATCCTTGCGTTGCCGAGGCTCGCGCGGGCACTGCAAGAGAGCAGAGGACACCGACGCTACGGCTCCGCTGCGCTGGAGTGCGTCGAGGTTGCGCGCGGGCGCGCGGGTGCCTTCGTGCACATGTGGGTATCCCCGTGGGATATCGCGGCGGCGACCCTTATTGCGACCGAGTGCGGGGCGTTGGCAACGCGGTTGGACGGTACGCCCCTTGATGTGCGCTACAAGGGTTCGATCCTCTTGGCTACTCCCGGCGTCCATGCCTCGTTGGTGGAGAGGCTCATGACCTCTGTTCAAGAGGGCTGATGATCGCGCGGGACGGGGCCGTGATGTCGTTGCGCGCGATCATCCCGTGCTGGCACGCACGACCAACTCGGTCTCGACGCGCTCGCGCACGGGTGCTTTGTCGTCTCCCAGTGCTCGTGCGATCGCGCAGTCGACGGCGAGGGCGCCGACGCGTGCGGGAGCGCGGTCAATCGAGGTGAGCGCGAGTGCGCGGGTAGCGGCGAGTGCGGAGTTATCGCAGCCGACAACAAGGATGTCTCGACCGGGGACGAGGCCGTGGCGCAGAAGCGCGAGGATCGCGCCCTGGGCGCACTGGTCGTTGTAGCACACGAGCGCATCCACCCCGGTGGGCAGCCCGGCGCGCACGGCCAGGAAGCCGGCATCGACGTTGTTGCCTCCTGGAATACAGACATGGTCGATGCGCACACTGCGGCAGGCCCTGAGAAAAGCTGACTTGCGAGCGCGAGCGGAGGGCCCGGGAGGGCCCTCGATGAGGCGATGCGTCGCCGACCCCGGTCGCGCAGCAGCGTGACGGCCTCACGCATGCCGCGCTCGTTGTCGCTCGTGATCAGATCGAGGTCCTCGCGCACCGCTTGCTGGCCGATGAGGACGGTGGGTACGTGTGTGTAGCTCTGCGAGATGCACGAGGAGTCCACCGCGATGATCGACTGGGCGCGCAACTGCAGGACGGACTCCCAGGCCCTCTCCACGTCGCGTGAATCGTCGATAGATTCGACGATGATTCTGAATCCGTGCCGTTCGGCGGCCCTGAGTGCCTCTGCCCGGTAACGCACGTGTAGCTCCTGCCCGAGAGCACAGACGAGGCCGAGGATCTGGGGCCTCGAGGATGCCAGCAGTGAGGCAGCGATATTTGCTCGGTATCCGAGCTGTTCGGCGACCTTCTCAATCCGTTCACGCGTTGAGGGCGCGACGCGCGGCGAACCCTGGAGTGCTCTGGACACCGTCGCAATGGACGTTCCGGCGACGATTGCAATGTCGTCAAGGGTGACGCGGCGGGCGGTGCGTCCCTCGTGTGGTTCGGGGGATGCGTCAACGCCGGCAGCGGTTGCTGACGGCTTCGCCTTATTCGTCATACTCCCAGTGTATAGCCGCTCACGTGGCCTTTCACACGCGTGAGTCGACCGCGAGCGCCAAACCGTGCGCGTAGTATTGATCTGGAACACATCCTTTAATGACCGTCCCGTGAGGCGGGGAAGGAGAGAGCAGTGGGATCACTGCACGCTGATCGCGCATCGCGCGGCAAAGAAGTACTCGGAGCGGGTGACGTTGCCCGATCCCTGACACGTATTGCCTACGAAATCATTGAACGCAACGGCGGTAGCGAGAATCTCGTCATCGCCGGCATCCCCACGCGCGGAGCAACGCTTGCGCGTCGGCTCGTCAACAGGATCCGCGAGGTCTCCGGCACCTACGCCGACCTCGCCGTCATCGACACGACGATGTTCCGCGACGATCTGGCCAGCCAGCCCGCTGCGCGCCCCCAAGGAAACGCTGATTCCGGTCACCGGCATCGATGGTAAGACCGTCGTGCTGGTCGACGATGTTTTGTACACGGGACGCACGATCAAAGCGGCGCTCGACGCGCTGACTCGCATCGGGCGCCCCGCTGCTGTCCAGCTCGCCGTCCTGATCGACCGCGGCCACCGTGAGCTGCCGATCCGACCGGACTTCGTCGGCAAGAACCTGCCGACCTCGCGGGATGAGACCGTGACCATCCTGCTCGACGAAACCGATGGGCGCGACGGCGTCCTGCTAGGGAAGGGCCTGTAAGCGATGAGCCTCAGCCATCTTATTTCCATCCGCGATCTCACCCGCGAGGAGGCGATCCTGATCCTCGATACAGCGGAACAGATGGCCGCCACGCAGCACCAGAGCGTGAAGAAGCTTCCGACGCTCCAGGGAAAGACCGTCGTCAACCTGTTCTTCGAGGACTCCACGCGCACGCGCATCTCCTTCGAGACCGCCGCCAAGCGCCTGAGTGCCGACGTCATCAACTTCCAGTCGCGCGGCTCGTCGGTGTCTAAGGGCGAATCCCTCAAGGACACGGCCCTGACGCTGCAGGCGATGGGCGCCGATGCGGTGATCGTGCGTCATTCCTCGTCGGGCGCGGCCCACCGCCTGGCCCACGCCGGGTGGATGAACCTGCCGGTCCTCAATGCGGGCGACGGCACCCACCAGCATCCGACCCAGGCGCTCCTGGACGCCATGACGCTGCGCCGCCACTTCGGCGCCGACGACCCTGCCGGCCGCCTCCCTGAGCCAGGCACCGGCCTCGACGGTGCTCACGTCGTCATCGTGGGCGACGTCCTGCACTCGCGCGTAGCCCGCTCCAACGTCGACCTGCTGACCCTCCTGGGCGCGCGTGTCACCCTCGTCGCGCCCCCGACGCTGCTGCCGCTGGGGGTCGACACGTGGAACTGCCAGACCTCGTACAACTTCGACGAGGCCCTGGCGAGTCAGCCCGACGCTGTCATGATGCTGCGCGTGCAACGGGAACGCATGTCCAGCGCGGGCGGGGGATTCTTCCCCTCGCCGGGTGCCTACCACGCCGAGTATGGCCTCACCCCCGAGCGCTTCACGAAGCTGCGTTCCGACGCGGTCGTCATGCACCCGGGCCCCATGAACCGCGGCCTCGAGATCTGCGCCGAGGCAGCAGACTCACCTCAATCTGTCATCGTCGAGCAGGTCTCCAACGGCGTGTGCATTCGCATGGCCGCCCTCTACCTGCTCCTCGCATCGGAAGGACACAGCAATGACTAAGCAGACTCGCGACATTCTCATCAAGGGGGCGTCTTTGGTCGGCGGGGACGCGACCGACATTGCGCTGTCAGGAGGTGTCATCGTCGCCATCGGTACCCAGGCCGGCGACGCAGTACGAGACCCCCGCGTTATCGACGCCGAGGGCCTGGTCGCCCTGCCCGGCCTCGTCGACATCCACACGCACCTGCGTCAGCCTGGCGGCGAGGACGCCGAGACCGTCTTTACCGGCACCCGCGCGGCCGCTGCGGGCGGCTACACGGCAGTGCACGCGATGGCCAACACGACGCCCACGCAGGACACCGCCGCGATCGTCGACCAGGTGCTGGACCTGGGTGAGGCGGCCGACTGGGTCGAGGTTCGCCCCGTCGGAGCCGTCACCAAGGGGCTGGAGGGCAAGCAGCTCGCGTCCCTGGGGTCGATGGCCCGCTCGCGCTCCAAGGTGCGCGTCTTCTCCGACGACGGCAAGTGTGTCGCCGATCCGGTCCTCATGCGCCGCGCCCTCGAGTACGTCAAGGGCTTCGACGGCGTCGTCGCCCAGCACAGCCAGGACCCGGCCCTGACCGAGGGCGCCCAGATGAACGAATCAGCGCTGTCGGGCGAGCTCGGCCTGGCCGGCTGGCCTGCGGTCGCCGAGGAGGCGATCATCGCCCGCGACATTCTGCTGGCCAAGCACGTGGGCTCGCGCCTGCACGTGTGCCACCTGTCCACCGCAGGATCGGTCGACATCGTGCGTTGGGGCAAGGCCCAGGGCGTGAACATCACCGCCGAGGTCACCCCGCACCACCTGCTCCTGACCGAGCAGCTGGCCGCCACCTACGACCCTCTGTACAAGGTCAACCCGCCGCTGCGCCGCGCGGAGGACGTTGAGGCGGTGCGCGAGGGCCTGGCCGACGGCACCATTGACGTCGTCGGCACCGACCACGCGCCGCACCCCCTCGAGATGAAGGACTGCGAGTGGCAGGCCGGAGCGTTTGGCATGACGGGCCTGGAGACGGCCCTGCCGATCGTTATCGAGACGATGGTGAACACCGGCCGTATGAATTGGGAGGACGTTGCTCGCGTCCTGTCCACCACGCCCGCGCGCATCGGTCGCGTCGAATCCCAGGGCCGCGGCCTGGTCGTCGGGGCCCCCGCCCACGTCACGCTCGTCGATCCGCACGCGCGTATCACGATTGACCCTGCCAAGCAGTGGACCCGTTCGACTAACTGCCCGTTCCGCGGGATGGAGCTGCCCGGCCAGGTGCGCTTCACGATCTTCAATGGCGTCCCGACGGTCGCCGACGCCACCCCGATCGCCAAGGAGGATCGATGACTTCGACCGATATCGCTCTGCTCGTCCTGGAGGACGGCACCGTTTTCAAGGGACGCGCGTGGGGAGCGCGTGGCCGCACGCTCGGGGAGATCGTCTTTTCGACCGGCATGACGGGATACCAGGAGACCCTCACGGATCCCTCGTACCACCGCCAGATCGTCGTCATGACGGCCCCGCACATCGGCAACACGGGCGTCAACGACGAGGACCCGGAGTCCTCGCGCATCTGGGTTGCCGGTTTCGTCGTGCGTGACGCGGCACGGCGCGCCTCGAACTGGCGTGCACGCCGCGAACTCGAAGACGAGCTGGTCTCTCAGGAGATCGTGGGTATCGCCGACGTGGACACGCGCGCGATCACCCGTCACATCCGCGAGCGCGGTGCCATGCGCGCCGGCATTTTCTCGGGAGAGGCGCTGCCCGTGGGCGCGCAGTATCTCGGGGACGAGGCCGTGGCATCCCTGGTGCGTATCGTCGCCGAGTCGCCGGTGATGAGTGGGCAGGCCTTGGCCGCCGAGGTGTCGACGGATGAGACCTACGTGGTCGAGCCGCTGGGGGAGTGGGAGGGCAAGGAGCCCCTCGCGTCTGTGGTGGCCGTGGACCTGGGAATTAAGTCGCGTACCCCCTACCACCTCGCGGCGCGCGGAGCGCGCGTGTACGTCGTGCCGTCGACGGTGTCCTTCGCGGACATCGAAGCCCTCAAGCCCGATGGCGTGTTCTTCTCCAACGGCCCTGGCGATCCGTCGACCGCCGACCGCGAGATCGGCGTGCTGCGCGCCGTCCTGGACGCGGGGATTCCGTACTTTGGGATCTGCTTTGGCCACCAGCTCTTTGGTCGCGCCCTCGGGTACGGCACCTACAAGCTGGATTACGGCCACCGCGGCATCAACCAGCCGGTGAAGGACGTGGCCACGGGCCGCGTCGAGATCACCGCTCACAACCATGGCTTCGCGGTGGACGCCCCCGTGGGGGAGCCCTCAGTTGCTCCCTTCGAGTCGGGCCGATACGGGCGCGTCGAGGTGTCGCACGTCGGCCTCAACGACGGTGTTGTGGAGGGTCTGCGCGCGCTCGACATTCCCGCCTTCTCCGTTCAGTACCATCCCGAGGCAGCCGCGGGTCCGCATGACGGTGAGCTGCTTTTCGATCGATTCATGTCGCTTATGACCGCCGCGAAGGAGACCCACTGATGCCCCGCAGGAATGATCTGTCCTCTGTTCTCGTCATCGGGTCCGGCCCCATCGTCATCGGCCAGGCGTGCGAGTTCGACTACTCGGGCACGCAGGCATGCCGCGTCCTGAAGGAGGAGGGCCTGCGCGTTATCCTCGTCAACTCCAACCCCGCGACCATCATGACGGACCCGGGTATCGCCGACGCCACGTACGTCGAGCCGATCACCCCCGAGGTCGTGGCCTCGATTATCGAAAGGAACGCCCCGACGCGCTGCTGCCTACGCTGGGCGGCCAGACGGCTCTGAACACGGCTGTCGCCCTGTCCGAGATGGGTGTGCTCGAGCGCTTCAACGTCGAGCTGATCGGTGCCTCGATTGAGGCGATCCGCGCGGGCGAGGACCGCGAGGAGTTCAAGGAGATCGTCGAGCGTTCGGGTGCCGAGGTCGCCCGCTCGTTCATCGCTCACACGATGGAAGAGTGCCACGCGGCCGCCGCCGAGCTCGGATACCCGCTCGTCGTTCGCCCCTCCTTCACGATGGGCGGCCTGGGCTCCGGCTTCGCGTACACGCCCGAGGATTTGGAGCGCATCGCCGGCCAGGGCCTGTCCGCCTCCATCACGACCGAGGTGCTCCTGGAGGAGTCGATCCTTGGTTGGAAGGAATACGAGCTCGAGCTCATGCGTGACAAGGCGGACAACGTCGTCGTCGTGTGTTCGATCGAGAACGTTGACCCGGTCGGCGTGCACACGGGTGACTCGATCACGGTCGCTCCGGCGTTGACCCTCACCGACCGCGAGATGCAGCGCCTGCGCGATATCGGCATCGCCGTCATCCGCGAGGTCGGCGTGGACACGGGCGGCTGTAACATCCAGTTCGCGATCCACCCCGACACGGGCCGCATCATCGTCATCGAGATGAACCCGCGCGTCTCGCGTTCCTCCGCGCTGGCCTCGAAGGCGACGGGCTTCCCGATCGCGAAGATCGCCGCGCGTCTGGCCACCGGCTACACGCTCGACGAAATCCCCAACGACATCACGGGCTCGACCCCGGCCTCGTTCGAGCCGACGCTCGACTACGTGGTCGTCAAGGTCCCGCGCTTCACGTTTGAGAAGTTCCCGGCCGCCGACCCGACACTGACCACCTCCATGAAGGCGGTCGGCGAGGCCATGGCGATCGGCCGGTCCTACACGGAGGCCCTGCAAAAGGCGCTGCGCTCGATCGACAAGGGCGGCGTGCAGTTCCACTGGGACGGGGAGGCACCCACCCCGGAGGAGACGCGCGCGCTCGTCGAGGCGGCCGCCGTTGCTACCGAGGGACGCCTCGTCCAAGTCCAGCAGGCGATCCGCGGTGGCGCGACCCTTGAGGAACTTTTCGAGTCGACCAAGATCGACCCCTGGTTCCTGGACCAGATGTTCCTCCTCGACGAGGTCGCCACCCGCATCCGCGACGCCGAGGCCCTCACCGGCGACGTGCTCGCCGAGGCGAAGCGCCACGGCTTCTCGGACCGCCAGATCGCCGCGATGCGCGGTCTGTCCGAGGACACGGTGCGCGAGGTGCGCGGAGCCTTCGGTATCCACCCGGTCTACAAGACGGTGGACACCTGCGCCGCCGAGTTTGCCGCCCGCACGCCCTACCACTATTCGACCTATGACCAGGAGAACGAGGTGCGCCCGCGCGAGCGCGAGGCCGTCATCATCCTGGGCGCGGGTCCCAACCGCATCGGTCAGGGCATCGAATTTGACTACTCGTGCGTCCACGCGGCCATGGCGCTGCGCGAGCACTACGAGACGATCATGGTTAACTGCAACCCCGAGACCGTCTCGACCGACTACGACATCTCCGACCGCCTCTACTTCGAGCCGCTCACGCTCGAGGACGTCCTGGAGATCTACCGTGCCGAGTGCGCGGCCGGCCCCGTCAAGGGCATGATCGTCCAGCTCGGCGGGCAGACGCCGCTGTCGCTGGCCGCCGACCTGGAACGCGCAGGCGTGCCGATCCTGGGCACGAAGCCCGCGCGCGATCGACCTGGCCGAGGACCGCGAAGAGTTCGGAAAGGTACTCGAGGCGGCGCAGTGCCCGGCCCCCGCGCACGACACAGCCAACACTGCCGAGCAGGTCATCGCCGTGGCCGAGCACGTCGGTTACCCCGTCCTGGTGCGTCCCTCCTTCGTGCTGGGCGGACGCGGCATGGCCATCATCAACGACGAGGGTGCGCTGCGCGATTACCTGGCCAGCCACGACTCCGAGCTGCTGTTCTCGCGCGGCCCGCTGCTCATCGACCGCTTCCTCGATGCGGCCATCGAGATCGACGTCGACGCCCTGTACGACGGTGAGGAGCTGTTCATGGGCGCGATCATGGAACACATCGAGGAGGCGGGCATCCACTCGGGTGACTCCTCCTGCGTGCTGCCTCCCATGACGCTATCCGCGCGCGAGCTCGAACGCATCACGGCCTCGACCGAGGCCATCGCCAAGGGCGTGGGCGTGCGCGGCCTCATCAACATCCAGTTCGCGCTGCTCTCGGACACCCTCTACGTCATCGAGGCCAACCCGCGTGCCTCCCGCACGGTGCCCTTTGCCTCCAAGGCGACGGGCGTGCAGCTGGCCAAGGCCGCCGCCCTCATCCAGGTCGGCTCCTCGATCGCGAACCTGCGCGAGGCGGGCATTTTGCCTGGATCGGACGCGCGCGAGATCCTCGAAGGCGGGTCCATCGCCGTCAAGGCGGCGGTCCTGCCCTTTAGCCGCTTCCGCACCGCGGCCGGCGAGATCGTCGACACGATGCTCGGCCCCGAGATGCGCTCGACCGGCGAGGTCATGGGTATCGATCACGACTTCCCGACGGCTTTCGCCAAGTCCCAGCTGGGCGCCTCCACGGACATGCCCACCAAGGGCGCGGTCTTCATCTCCATCGCGGACACGGACAAGCGAGCCATCGTGTTGCCCGCCGCCCGCATGGCCGAGATGGGCTTTACGATCATGGCGACCTCGGGTACTGCGTCGGTTCTGCGCCGCAACGGCATCGCGGCACAATCGGTGCGCAAGTCCTCGGAGGGGCGCGGCGCGGACGGCGAACCCACGGTCGTGGACCTCATCAACGAGGGCCTCATCGACATGGTCGTCAACACCCCGCAGCGGTCCGCCCCGCGTAACGACGGCTACCAGATTCGCGCGGCCGCCGCGTCGCAGGATCGCCCCGCAGTCACCACGCTGCAGCTTTCAACGCGATGGTTCAGGCCATCGAGGTCCGTATGCGCGGTTCCTACGCCGTGCGCTCCCTGCAGGAGTGGGACGCCATCCGATCGGAGGAAACACGATGAACCCCCTGGGAGCTGCTACACCCGAAACCCTCGGTTTCGGTGACCGCCTCTACGCCGCCATGCGCGCGCACGGCCCAGTGTGCGTGGGCATCGATCCGCACGCCTCGCTTCTGGCCCAGTGGGGTCTCGACGACGATGCGAACGGCGTCCGAGAGTTTTCGCTGCGCGTCGTCGAAGCGCTGGGCGGGCGGGCCGCTGCCTTCAAGCCGCAGGCAGCTTTCTTCGAGCGCCACGGCTCACGCGGTGTCGCCGTCCTCGAAGAGGTGATTGCCGCCTGCCGCGAGGTGGGCACGCTGTGCATCGTGGACGCCAAGCGCGGCGACATTGGTTCGACGATGGCCGGCTATGCCGAGGCCTACCTGTCGGATCACTCCGCACTCGCCGGTGACGCCGTGACGCTCTCGCCCTACCTGGGTGTTGGCTCGCTGACCCCCGCGTTGGAGTTGGCCAAAGCCACCGGTAGGGGAGTCTTCGTCCTGGCGCTGACCTCCAACCCCGAGGGGGCATCTGTCCAACACGCCCGCGGGGAGGACGGACGCTCTGTCGCAGGTCAGGTCGTGTCCCAACTGGCGGACTTTAACGCCTCGTGTGACCAATCGCACCTTGGGCCTGCGGGCATTGTTATTGGGGCGACCGTTGGCGATGCCGTACAGCGCCTCGGCATCGATCTGCCCGCCCTGAAAGGCGCATTTTTGGCCCCAGGAGTGGGCGCGCAGGGTGCTGGTCCAGCGCAGGTCAGGCAGGTTTTCGCGGGCGCGGAAGACGCCGTGTTGGCCTCGTCGTCCCGCGCGATTCTGGGCGCGGGCCCGAGTGTGACAGGGCTGCGTGACGCCTACCTTGCGACAGTCGATTCGCTGCAATAATCTGTCGGATTAACCACGAGTAGGCGTTTTGGGATGGCACTAGTGCTCTGGAAGCTGAGATAGTTTATTTACCGAAGATCCCAACGGAGGAGATGATCAGAATGGCACTACCTGATCTCACGCCGGAACAGAGGGCGCAAGCCCTTGAGAAGGCAACGCAGGCACGGCGTCGTCGTGCCGAGGTCAAGAACGCGCTCAAGGCGCGCTCGATGAACCTGTCTGAGGTTTTGGAACTCGCTGATTCAGACGAGGCTGTGGCGAAGATGAAAGTCGTTTCGCTACTGGAGTCGTTGCCGCGCGTCGGCACGAATACGGCCGCGGTGCTGATGGACGAGTACAAGATCGCCCAGAGTAGGCGAGTACGAGGCCTCGGCCCCGTACAGCGCAAAGCTCTGGTCGAGCGTTTCGGCTGATACGGGTACGCATGGCACAATTGAGCCATGACTCAGGCTCAATTGACAGTCCTTGCTGGCCCGACAGCCGTTGGAAAGGGAACCGTTGTCGCTGCTCTTCTGGAGCGCTACCCGACGCTGACGGTGTCGGTTTCGGCGACAACTCGTGATCCTCGGCCCGGTGAACTGAACGGCGTCCACTACTACTTCGTATCCCCGCAAGAATTCGATTCCATGATCGAGCGGGGGGAGATGTTGGAGTGGGCGCTTGTTCATGGAAAAAACAAGTACGGCACGCCGCGTGGCCCCGTGGATCAGGCTCTGGCCGCCGGGGAACCGGTGCTGCTGGAGATTGACCTCGCAGGGGCTCGCCAGGTGAAGGTCAACCGCCCCGACGCGCAGTTCATTTCCTTGCTCCGCCCTCCTGGGAGGAGCTCGAACGCCGTCTACTCGGACGCGGAACCGAAGGCCCGGAGGAGCGAGAGCGTCGCCTGGCAACGGCCCGCGTCGAGCTGGAGGCTGCCTCGGAGTTCGACCACGTTGTGATCAACGACGATGTCGAGCGCGCGGTGGGTGAGCTGGCCCGGCTCATTGGCCTGGAGTAATATCTATCTGAATCTGCCACTGAGAGGAAGACACGCATGTCCGGAATTGTTGCCCAGCCCGTGGGTATCACGTCCCCGCCCATTGATGATCTGCTGGAGCACGTTGATTCCAAGTACGCGCTGGTTATTTTCGCCGCGAAGCGTGCTCGTCAGATTAACTCCTACAACCTGCAGCTTCAGCAGAACATGATCCAGTTCGTGGGTCCCGTTGTCGACGTGCAGCCCGACGAGAAGCCCCTGGCTGTGTCGCTGCGTGAGATCAACGCGGGTCTGCTCTCTCTCGAAGCTAACCCCGAGGCCTGACGTGGCAACGATTGTCGTCGGTGTGACCGGCGGCGTCGCAGCCTTCAAAGCACCGATCGTGGTCCGCGAGTGTCAACGCGCGGGCCACGACGTGTATGTGGCCGCGACGCGTGCCTCGTTGGATTTCGTGGGAGCGTCGACCTGGGAGGGGATTACGTCCCGCCCCGTCGCCGTCGATATCGCGGGGGGAGGGGCGAGCCGAGCACGTGGAGCTCGCTCGTGTCGCGGACCTGATCATCATTGTTCCTGCGACGGCGAATACCCTCGCGCGCCTCGCGGCGGGTTTTGCTGACGACATGGTGTCGCTGACGGTGTTGGCATCGGATGCTCCGGTCGTCGTGGCACCCGCGATGCACTCGAACATGTGGCTGGCAGCCGCCACCCAGGCGAACGTGGCGACGCTGCGCGAGCGCGGCGTGCACGTGATCGACCCTGAGTCGGGCGCGCTCGGCTCAGGTGATAGCGGCGTGGGGCGTCTGCCTGCCCCCGAGGAGATTGCACGGCGCGCCCTGGATGTCCTCGACCGCGCAGGCGAGCTCGAGCCTGCCCCCGTTCTGGCCGGGCGGAGCGTCGTCGTCACGGCCGGAGGCACGCGCGAACCCATCGACCCGGTCCGTTTCCTTGGCAACAAGTCCTCGGGCCGGCAGGGCCTGGCTGTCGCCGCCGCCGCGGCGCGTGCGGGTGCGAGCGTGCGGGTCATCGCCGCCAACATCGACGAGTCCGTCATGGCAGCTCTGCCCTCGGGCGTCGAGGTGACCCGCGTGGGCAGCGCCTGTGAGATGCGCGAGGCCACGATGGCACAGGTGATCGGTGCCGATGCGCTGGTCATGACCGCCGCGGTCGCCGATTTTCGCCCCGAGGCAGCCCAGGCCTCGAAAATGAAGAAGGACCACACGAAGACCGACGCGCCGACCCTGCGACTCGTGCGCAACCCCGACATCCTCTCCGAGGTAGGCCACAGCGATATTCGCCCGGCCCTCGTCGTCGGCTTCGCCGCGGAGACGGGCACGGACGAGGAGATCCTGGCCAACGGCGCAGACAAGGCCGCACGCAAGGGGGGCGGACTACATCGCCCTGAACCGTGTGGGTGCGGGCGTCGGTTTCGGCGACGTTCCCAACGACATTCGACTCCTGGATGTCGGCGGGCAGATCGTGGGCCGTTACATCGGCTCAAAGGAGGAGGTTGCGGCAGGTCTGGTCGCTCAGATGGCCGCTTTCCTTGATAACCTTGAGCGGTGAGTCAACAGCTTTTCTCTTCCGAGTCCGTCACCGAAGGTCACCCCGACAAGGTCTGTGACCGTATCTCCGATGCGATCCTCGACGCCCTGCTCGAAGCGGATCCCCGCTCGCGCGTCGCTGTCGAGACGATGGCCGCAACAGGCCTCATCCACGTCGCCGGTGAGGTGACCACCGAGGCGTACGTCGAGATCCCCGAGATCGTGCGTCGTGAGATCCTCTCGATCGGATACGACTCCTCCCGTGTCGGCTTCGACGGCGCGTCCTGCGGCGTGTCCATCTCCCTGGACGGGCAGAGCCCCGACATCGCCGGCGGCGTCGACGAGGCCCTCGAGGTGCGCGGCACCCAGGGCGGTGACCCGCGCGACCGTTTGGGTGCGGGCGACCAGGGCATCATGTTCGGCTACGCAGCCTCCGACACCCCCGACCTCATGCCCGCACCCATCTGGCTGGCGCATCGCCTGGCCAAGCGCCTGACCGATGTGCGCAAGCAGGGCATCGTGGAGGGCCTGCGCCCCGACGGCAAGACCCAGGTGACCCTTGCCTATGAGAACGGTCGCCCCGTCGGCATCGACACGATCGTCGTCTCGACCCAGCACGACGAGAACCTGACCCAGAGCGCGATCGCGGACGCCGTGCGCGCGCACGTGATCGACCCGGTCATCGAGGAGTCCGGCCTCGAGCTGGCCACGGGTGGCATGACGGCCCTCATCAACCCTTCGGGACGCTTCGTCCTGGGCGGCCCGGCCGCTGATGCCGGCTTGACGGGCCGCAAGATCATCGTCGACACCTACGGCGGCATGGCTCGCCACGGCGGCGGTGCCTTCTCCGGCAAGGACCCCTCGAAGGTCGACCGTTCCGCGACCTACGCCGCCCGCTGGGTCGCCAAGAACGTCGTGGCCGCGGGCATTGCCGGGCGCTGCGAGATTCAGCTGGCCTACGCCATCGGACGCGCCCACCCGATCGGCCTGTACGTCGACACCTTCGGAACCTCCTCGATCCCCGAGGAACGCATCGCCGATGCGATCCGCGAGGTCTTCGACTTGCGTCCCTTGGGCATGATCGAGGACCTCGACCTGCTGCGCCCGATCTACCGCGAGACCGCCGCCTACGGCCACTTCGGCCGTGAGCAGTTCCCGTGGGAGGCCACCAACCGCGTCGCCGAGCTGCAGGCCGTGCTCGCATGAGCGTCGGCTCGGAGCAGGTCGACGAGTTCGTCCCCTCCTGGGATACCCCTCAGGCGCGCCGGGCGTGGAGGAGGCGCACGAGCCTGGAGATGATCGTCTCGGGCTTTATCGGCCTCGTCACCTCCTTCGTGCTCTCGATCGAGGCGTGGCAGCTGGCAGCCGATTCGTCGGCGCGTTTTGGCTGCGACGTCTCCGCCGTACTGTCGTGTTCGGCGGTCGCGCAGACGTGGCAGGCCCGCATCCTGGGCTTCCCCAACGCGTTCCTCGGCATCTTCTTCGAGGCCGTCGTCTTGGCGATCTCCGTCGCGATTTTTGCGGGCGTGAAGTTCCCGCGCTGGTACATGGCGTGCACGAATCTGCTGTACACGGTGGCGCTGTTTCGCGTTCTGGCTGTTTGGACAGTCCTACTTCATTATCCAGGTGCTGTGCCCGTGGTGCCTGCTCATCACGGTCACGACGACCTTGGTTTTCGGCGGTATCACGCGCATCAATATCCGCGACGGCGTGATTGCGGCTCCCGCGTCGCTGCGCCGCATCGTGGCGCAGGGGCTCGACTGGGCGCTGTGGGGACTCATCGTGTTCGGCGTGCTGGCGATGGTCGTGGGCAAGTACGGGCTCAAGCTCCTGGGCTGATCAACGGACGCAGATGGGCACGGGCTGTGTTTGACTAGGCTCATGATGTCCACGCAGGGAATGCTTGACGGGTTTGACCCGCCTGCGACGCGCAGTGCGGAGATTGCCCGCGTGCTCGTCGACGTCGATGTGGCGCACATGGATCGCCCGCTCGACTACGTCGTTCCCGACGCCCTCGTGGACGAGGCCGTGGTCGGCTCGCTCGTGCGCGTGCGTTTGTCGGGTAGCCGGGTTGATGGCTGGATCGTCGAGCGCACCAGACGCGAGGTCAGCGACTCCGTCGGGCGCCTTGAATCCGTTGTCTCGGCGACGCCCGTCGTCACCCCGGCCCTGTACGAGGCCTCGAAACGTATCGCCTTGCGGTTCCTTGCCACCACGTCGCAGGTGCTCTCCCTCGCGGTTCCGCCGCGCCACGCGCGCGCCGAAAAGGAAGTGCTTGCGGCCGCGCCTCCCGCCTGGCCCACGGTGACGCGCTGGGAGGCGGGGCAGGGGTGGGACCCCTATCCGGCTGGCGCGGCCCTCCTATCGCGGCTGCGCGACGGAACGTCTCCGCGCGCCATCGTGACGACGCTGCGGCCCCACGTGCGTGCGTGCCTGTCTGAGGCCGTGGGTGCGACGGTGTCGTCAGGCCGCTCCGTTATTGTCGTGACCCCGACGGGGGAGCACGCCACTCGCGTCGCTCGCGAGCTTGAGGAGGATCTGGGCGTGCCCGCGGTGGTGAGCGGTGGGGAGGTCAGCCCGGAGGAGCGCTACCGCGTCCACGTCGCCGCTTCCCTCGGACGTCTTCCTATCGTGGTGGGGACGCGCTCGGCCGTGTGGGTGCCGTGCGCGACAACCGGTCTGATCGTCATCGTCAACGATGGGGATGATCGCCTGCGTGAGCGGCGTTTCCCCAGGTGCGACGCGCTCGACGTGGCCGTGCAGCGCTGCGCTGCCGAGGGAGCTGGTCTGCTCGTCCTCTCGAACGCGCGTTCGGTCAAGGCTCAGGCTCTCGTGCGCTCTGGATGGGCGGTGAGCCTGGACCCCACGCCGCAGGCACTGCGCGAGGCGACCCCCCCGCGTTCACCTGCACGGTGAGGCTCAGGCGGACAGCGAGGGCGCGGGCGGACGCATGCGCATCCCGCAGGCCGCCCTGCGATTGATCCGCCAGGGCTTGCGCGAAGGGCCCGTCCTGATCCAGGTCGCATCGGCGGGCTACTGGCCCACCGTCGTGTGTCGGCGCTGCGGCCATCTGGCCCGGTGCCCGCACTGCTCGGGTCCGCTGTCGATGGGTGCCGACTCCGCTGTGACCTGCGGGTGGTGTGGGCGCGAGCCGACCTCGTGGCGCTGCCCACAATGCGCGGGAACGCACGTGCGCGGGGCCCGGGTGGGGGCCTCACGTACCGCCGAGGAAATCGCACGCACTCTCCCGGACGCCTCCGTCCTCGAGTCTTCCGCCGCCCACCGCATCACCCGCACCCTGCCCGCGCGCCCCACCGTCGTCGTCGCGACAGCCGGGGCCGAACCGAGTGTCGACGGTGGCTACGCCTGCGCCATCATCTTGGACGCCGCTGCCCTGGCCGGCCGGCCGGAGCTGTGGGCGCCCGAGGAGGCCGCACGCCGTTGGCTCGACGCCCTGTCGCTCGTGCGCCCGGGCCACCCCGGCCTCGTCGTGGGGACGATCCCCGAGGCCCTGGGCCAGATGCTGGTGCGCTGGTCTCCCACCGACTACGCCCAGCGCCTCCTTGACGAACGCGAAGCACTTGGGTTTTTCCCCGCGTGCACCATGGTGGCCCTGGACGGCACGGCGGCCCAGGTGCGTCAGTGGCCGACCAGGTTGTGCGCGAGGGCGGCGCCGAGCTGGTTGGAACCGTTGCCATCCCCGCCACCCGCGAGGGTGAGCAGAACCAGGTCCGCACGCTCGTGCGCACGCCGTTGCCGGACACGGTCGCGATGCTCCAGGCGCTCACGGACATCCGCCGCTCGCGCTCGGCACGCAAGGTACCGCTGGTCAAAATGAGCGTGAACCCACCGGAGCTCTTCTGAGTCTGGGGCCTCGCGGTGCCGTAAACTGGCGCTCGTGCGCATTATTTTCGCTGGAACCCCCGATGCCGCAGTCCCGACGCTGCGTGCCCTGCTCTCTTCCTCCCACGAGGTCGCCCTGGTCATCACCCGCCCGCCGGCTCGACGCGGGCGCGGTAAGACGATGTACCCGTCCCCGGTCGCCGAGGTGGCTGCGCAGGCGGGCGTTGACCTCCTGGAGACGACCTCGCTGAAGGATTCCGCGATCGGGCAGCGCATCGAGGCTGTGGGCGCCGATCTGGGCGTCGTCGTCGCCTATGGCGGCCTGGTTCCTCCCTCCGTTTTGGCCATGCCCACCCACGGGTGGGTCAACCTGCACTTTTCCGACCTGCCGCGCTGGCGCGGTGCCGCCCCCGTCCAGTGGGCAATTCGAGAGGGCGACCCCACCACGGCCTCGTGCGTGTTCAACCTGGAAGAGGGCCTCGACACGGGCGACGTGTACTCGCGCGTCGAGGTCGCAATCGGCCACGAGAGCGCCGGTGAGCTGCTCGAATTGATGGCCGAGGCCGGGGCAGGGCAGGTTCTCGGCGTCGTCGATGCGCTTGAGGCAGACTCCGCCCACGCAACCCCGCAGGCCGCTGAGGGCGTGACCCATGCCCGTCGCCTGGCGCACGCGGACGGCTACGTGTCCTTCACGCACGATGCCGCGACCGAGGACCGCGTTATTCGTTCGGTGACGCCCAATCCTGGTGCGTACACGGTGCTGCCCGGTGGGGCGCGCATGAAGCTCGGCGTCGCGACCCCCGTGGAACGCGACGACCTGGAGCCCGGCCAGCTGGAGGTCACCAAGAAGCAGGTGAGCGTCGGCTGCGCGTCGGGCGCGCTGATTCTCGGCCAGGTCGCGCCCGCGGGTAAGTCCTGGATGGATGCCGCCGCGTGGGCCAGGGGCGCGCGGCCCGACGCCGAGGTGCGCCTCGGCGGACAGACGGAGGAAGAACGATGAGCGAGCGCCGATACTCTGACGGCTACCGCAAGCTGCGCCCGGCCGACGAACCCCGCCGCATCGCCTACGAGGTGCTGCACGAGGTGGCCACGCAGGGTGCCTTCGCGAACATTATCCTGCCTAAAGCGCTGCGTCAGGCCCGCAGGGAGGGCCACTTCAGCGACCGGGACGCCGCCTTCACCTCCGAGCTGGTCCACGGCACGCTGCGCGCGATCGGCCGTCTTGACTGGGTGATCTCGCGCCACATCGATCGTCCACTTGCTGATCTCGATCCGCGCGCTCTTGTCATCCTTCGCATGGGCGCCCACCAGCTCCTCGACATGCGCGTACCCGACCACGCAGCCGTCTCGGCGACGGTGGACGTGGCACGCGAGCACCTGACCGACGGCCCGGTTCGCTTCGTCAACGCCGTCCTGCGCTCCATCACGCGCGAGGAGGACGCCGAACGCGAGGCCGCGATGAACGAGATTGAGGACCCGGACGAGGCCTTGGGTGTGCGCTACTCGCACCCCGCGTGGATGGTTCGCGCATTCCGCCAGGCCCTGGAGGCGCACGGCTACTCCGCCGAGGAGCTCGAGGATGTCCTCGCCGCCGACAACGAGGTCCCCACGGTCACCCTCGTGGCGCGCCCGGGCCTGATGAGCGTCGACGAGCTGGCAGATGAGGCCGAGGATATTCTCGACACCCGCGTCGCCCTCGGAGCCGTCTCCCCGCGCGCTGTCCTGCTGGAGTCGGGCGACCCCGCACGTTTGCCCTCCATCCGCGACGGGCGCTCGGGCGCCCAGGATGAGGGCTCCCAGCTGGCCGCCCTCATCGCCGCCCATGCACCCCTGGACGGGGGAGAGGACGCGCGCTGGCTCGACATGTGCGCGGGCCCGGGCGGTAAGGCCGCGATGCTCGCCGGCCTGGCCGCCGAGTGCGGGGCGCGCGTGACCGCCAACGAGGTGCACCCGCATCGCGCGCGTCTCATCGAGCGCACGACCCGCCAATACGACTCCATCGAGGTCGTCAGCGGCGACGGGCGCACCTTTGGCGGGGGAGGCACCGCGTGGCCCCTGGCATCCTTCGACCGTGTTGTCGTCGACGCCCCTTGCTCGGGTATGGGCTCGATGCGCAGGCGCCCCGAGTCGCGTTGGAACCGTACGCCCGGCGACCTCGAGGAGCTCACCTCGTTGCAGGCGCAGCTGCTGGACCGCGCGGTTGCGCTGACCCGCCCCGGCGGTGTCCTGACCTATATCACCTGTTCCCCGCACGCGGCCGAGACGCGCGACCAGGTGCGACGCCTCCTGGACATAGGCGAGGTGGAGCTTCTTGACACCGTTGCCCTGGCCGACGAGTGCGCGCCCTTCCCGCTGGAGATTCCCGACACCGCGGGGCATCTGACAGGGACGCAGGGACGCACGCTACAGCTGTGGGACCACCGCGTGGGCACCGATCTTATGTTTGTGGCGTGCCTGCGCAAGCGTTAGCATATCCGTTATGAACGCCACAATTAGCCCGTCGATCCTGAACTGCGATATCGCCGACCTGCGCGGAGAGCTCACCAAGATTGCCGGCGCCGACGTCGCCCATGTCGATGTCATGGACAACCATTTCGTCCCCAACCTGTCGTGGGGCCTGCCCGTCGCCGAGGCCGTCGTCAAGTCGGGCATTCTGCCCGTGGACGCCCACCTCATGATCGAGGACCCGGACCGCTGGGCGCCGCAGTACGCGGAGGTGGGCTGTCACTCGGTGACCTTCCACGCCGAGGCCGCGGCCGCGCCGCTGCGCCTGGCGCGCGAGCTGCATCGCCTGGGTGCGCGCGCGGGCCTGGCACTCAAGCCCGCGACGGACATCGCTCCCTTCGTTGACATCCTCAACGAGTTCGACATGATCCTCATTATGACGGTTGAGCCGGGCTTTGGAGGCCAGTCCTTTATCGAGCAGATGATCCCCAAGATCGAGCGTACGCGCGGCGCCATCAACGCCGCGGGACTCGAGGTGTCGATTCAGGTCGACGGCGGTATTTCTCGCTCGACCATCGAGCGCGCTGCAATGGCTGGCGCCGACAACTTCGTGGCGGGCTCGGCCGTCTTCCGCGCCGAAGACGCCCACCGCGAAGTCGAGATCTTGCGCGAGCTTGCCAACGCGCACGCGCACTGAGCGCACAGCGCAACACGCGAGCGGGACGAGGCCACGGCCTCGTCCCGTTCTTAATCCGCGAACACGTGTCGCACCCATAGAGCCCACGTGGCACAATGGGCGGCGAGTACTCCGGGGTCGGTGAAAGTCCGAACCGGCGGTGATAGTCCGCGACCCGCCCTCACAGAACGAGGGTGGCTGAGCTGGTGAAATTCCGGCACCGACGGTTACAGTCCGGATGGGAGGAGTGCATGAGGCGCACCCGTGCGCCTACTGTGCTGCGCGTACCCCGGTGTCGGAAAGTTCGTCGTGGCATCTCGGAATAAGCCCCGCGGCACTCTCGCCGTGGCAGCACCGATCATTTTCCTCGCCCTGTTGCTGGCGGGGTGGTGGCTCTCGACGACGCTGACCGGCATCGAAGCCTGGCGTCTGCCAAACCCTCAGTCCGTCGTCTCCAAAGCACAGGTGCTTCTCGCGCTGCCGACGACGTGGGAGAGGATGCGGATCACGGGCGCCGAGGCCGTCGCAGGGTGCCTGCTTGGCTCAAGCGTCGCGCTTCCGTCGGCCTACGCGATCTATCGATCGCGCCTGCTGGCCGCCGCGGTCGAGCCTTTCCTCGGTGCGACGCAGGCGTTGCCCGCTATCGCTATTGCTCCCATCCTGGTCCTGTGGGTTGGCTACGGCTTCGTCGCCATCGTGGTCCTGTGCGCCCTCATTGTCTTTTTCCCAATCCTCGTCTCCACGGTCGTCGGCCTGCGTCACATCGATCGTGACCTGCTGGAGGCCGCCTCTCTGGATGGGGCCACCGGGTGGACGATGGCCTGGCACATGGAGCTTCCCCTCGCCGCGCCCGCCATTTTGGGCGGCCTGCGCAATGGCTTCGCGCTGTCCGTCACCGGCGCCGTCGTGGGGGAGATGGTCATGGGCGGAACCGGGCTCGGGCAGGTACTCACTCAAATGAGAAACAACGTCGACACCGCTGGCATGTTCGTCATCATCATCATTTTGTGCACGATGGCGACGCTGCTGTACACGATCGTGTACAGGGTCGAACGGTCCAAGCGTTACGACATCACGCAGTGAAGGAGAATCCCATGAACGTGTCCCAGTCTCTTCGCGTCCTCGCGCTCGGCGCGTGCGCCTCGCTGGCCCTGACGGCCTGCGCCGGCGGGGCAGCCACCCAGTCGGGTTCCAAGGACGGCTCTCACGTCACGATCGGCCTGACTACATCCCGAATGTCCAGTTCGCGCCCGTGTACGTAGCCGATGCGCAGGGCACATACAACGACGCGGGCATCAGCGCCACCATCCGTCACCACGGTTCGCACGAGGGCTTCTTTACGGCGCTGCTGGCCGGTGAGGAAGACGTCGTGATCGCCTCCGGTGACGAGGCCGCGGTGGCCGCCTCGCAGGGCCTGGACATCGTCTCGATCGGCCAGTACTACGCCACCTACCCGGGCACGGTCATCGTGCCCGAGAGCTCGGATATCACGACGCTGGCTGACCTGAAGGGCAAGACGGTCGGCATCCCCGGTGAGCACGGCGCGAACTACTACGCGACCCGATCGGCCATGCAGAGCGCGGGCCTGGCCGAGGCCGACGTGACGATTTCGCCGATCGGCTACACGCAGCAGGCGGCGATCGCCTCGGGCCAGGTCGACGCGGTTGTCGGTTTCACCAACAATGACGCGGTGCAGATGCGCCTGGCTGGCCTGGAGATTCGCGAGATTGCGTTGGATCCCTCGACGCCGCTCGTGAGCGCTTCGATCATTACGACGCACAAGTGGGCCCAGGAGCATCCGGAGCAGGCGCGCGCCGTCGTCAAGGCCACGACCGATGCCATGAACGCGATCGCCGCGGACCCGCAGATCGCCATCGATGCCACGAAGAAGTGGGATGACTCGCTGGCGAGCGAGGACTCGCTGGCGGCCGCGAACGCGGTGCTGGCCGCGACCGTGCCGCTCTGGGTGGGCGAGAGTGGTCAGGCGAGCGGCGCGCAGGACCTGAACAAGTGGGCTCAGATGGTCACCTTCCTGGGCACGCTCGGCGAGCTTGAGGGCAGCGTGGATCCCGCAATGATCGCGACGAATGACTACGTGACGCAGGGCGAGGCACAGTCCTCTGCTTCCTGACGGTGAGCCGCGACAGGGACGCGCGCGTTTGGACGTAGGGTAGGCGGGTGAGTACCGCCCCTTCCGCCAACGTGCGCGTCCTTGAGCTTTTCGTCGAGCTCCTGGGCGCGCGGCCGGGACGCACCAAGGCGCAGTTGCGCTCTCTTCCCGGTTACCGAGGCCTCGCCGACGAGGCCTTTGAGACCCAGTTTCAGCGCGACAAGGACGCGCTGCGCGACGCCGGCGTTCACCTGAGCGTGGGGCGCAGTGAACGCTACGCCATCGACAGGGATTCTTTCGCCCCGGACATCGAGGTCACCAGCGTGGATCGCGTGCTGCTCTCGCTGGCGGCGCGCGCGTGGGACCGCAACGATGTCCTGGCTGATTCGATCGACGCCAAGGCGGCGGCTGCGTCCGAGGAGGATATCTCTGCGCCGGTCATTCGCCTGGGGCTCTCTGGCCTGGAGGCTGCGACGTCGTTTGCGCGTGCGATCCGCGAGCGCCGCGTCGTCAGCTTTGAGTATCCGGGGTCGGGGGAGTTGACGTTGCGCGCGGTCGAGCCGTGGGCGCTGACCGTCCAGGGGCGTGCGCTGTACCTGTGGGGCTGGGACTTGGATCGTGAGGCCGAGCGCACGTTCCGTGTCTCGCGCGTGCGTTCGCAGGTGGAGTTCCTGGGGGGAGGCCGGCGACGCGTCGGTCGCGCCGAGCAGCGCTGTCCCGCGGGTGTCCTCGTTGGTGTCGCCGCTCGTTGAGGTCCGCTGCGACAGCGCGGCGCGCGCTCTCCTGCTCGGGTACGAGGCCTTGGCGCAGCCCGGTGATGAGCGGGCCGCGCGGCAGGGCTGGGAGTCTATGGCGTTGGAGGATGGCGAAGTGGGAACGTGGATTGCGCGTTTGCTGCCGCTGGCCGCCGACGTCGTCGTCGTGGCTCCCCCCGACTTTGCGCGACGCGATGCTGGAGCGTCTGCGCATCGCTGGTGCGTGGGGAGGACACGATGCCTGAGAACGTGTCCCTGGCCTTTGTCCGTCTCTCCTCGATGGTCGCGTGGATCGCCGACCATCCGGGCGTGCACGTCGATGAGATTTGCTCGCACTTTGGTCGCACGCGCCGCCAGGTGCGCCGCGACATCGAGTACTTGGCGTCGGTGGGAGATTCCCTGCCGGGGCAATCCTTCGAGGTGGACTGGGCGCTCTTCGAGGAGGAGTCGCGCGTGTCGCTGCGCGCGACGCTGGGCGCGGGCGCACCCCTGCGCTTGTCGGAGGTGGAGGCGCAGGCCCTGCTGATCGGGCTGTCGGCGATTGCCCCGTTCCTAGCGCCGGACGTGGCCGCTCACCTGCCCCATGCCGCCCTCGTCGTCTCCGCCCTGGGTGGGCTCGGGGATGCCGACGCCCAAGGAGGCATCGATGCCTCCCCGGCCCTGGCCTCGTCGCTTCCCGTGGAGGCGCTGCGCGACGCCCTGGCACGCAAGCAGCGTGTGTCTTTCGACTACGTGTCCTCGCGCGGACAGTCCTCGCACCGCGTCGTCGATCCGTGGTCGTTGGACGCGAGCGCGACCGGCTGGCTGCTGCGCGGGTGGTGCACGGCGGCGCAGGGACCGCGTACCTTCGCGCTCTCCTCGATGTCGAACCTTGGCGTGGTCGGCGCGCGCGTGCAGGAACCGCGCCGCGTACGCGACGACGCGCCCACGTGGACCCTCGACGTCGACCGGCCCGCTCGGTGGATCGCCGACGAGTACGGCGGGCACATCGATGGGGAGCTTGAGGGTGGGGGAGCGCGCATCACCTTGCCCGTGTGGAACGAGGAGTGGGGGCTGAGCCTGCTCACCGACATCGCCGCCCACCTGCGCGACGTCTCGCCCGATCGGCGAGCCGAGGCGGGGCAGCGCGCACGCGCCATCGTGGCCGTATGGACCCAGGAGGATCAACCGTGAGCCCGAAACGACGCCGACACCGCGAGCGCGTCACCGACCCCTCGGCTTCCCAGGAACGCACGAGCGTGGGCGAGGGCAGTGCCGCCCAGCGATACGCGGCCTTCCGGGAACACGCGCGGGCGGCCTCGTCCCTGCGTGGACGCTGGGTCGCGGGGCTGAGCTTTACCCCCGACCCTTTCCAGATCGACGCGCTCGACGCCGTCGAGGCCGGCAACTCCGTCCTGGTCGCGGCACCCACGGGCGCGGGCAAGACGATCGTCGGCCAATTCGGTGCCTACGTGGCGCTTGAGCGCGGCATGCGCGCCTTCTACACGACGCCCATTAAGGCGCTGTCGAACCAGAAATACCTGGAGCTGTGCGAGCTCTACGGGGCGGACAACGTCGGCCTGGCCACCGGCGACACGTCGATTAACCCCAAGGCCCCCGTCGTCGTCATGACGACCGAGGTGGCGCGCAACATGATCTACGCCGGTGTGTCCCTGGATGACTTGGGCGTCGTCGTCCTGGACGAGGTGCACTATCTGGCCGATAAGATGCGCGGGCCCGTGTGGGAGGAAGTGATCATCCACCTGCCCGCTCACGTGTCGATCATCGCCCTGTCGGCGACCGTGTCCAACGCCGAGGAGTTTGGCGCGTGGATCCGCGAGGTTCGCTCCTCGTGCGAGATCATCGTCTCCGAGCGCCGTCCGGTTCCCCTCTACCAGCACATGATCGTGGGGGGAGGAGATCTTCGACCTGTACGCGCCCACCGGCAAGCGCAAGCTGAACCCCGAGCTGGTGGCCGCCACGAACGACTCGGGGATGCGGGGTGGGCGAGGCTCGCGCTCGTGGAACCGACCCGTGCGCGTGCGCCGCGAGTCGCGTCCCTCCACGCTCATCTCGCTGGATCGGGCCCACCTGCTCCCGGCGATCACGTTTATTTTTCGCGCGCCGGGTGCGAGGACGCTGTGCGCCAGGTGCTGCTCACCCGCATCACGCTCACGACGCGCTCGGAGGCGGCCGCAATCGAGCGCTACGTCGACGAGGTCATCGCGCTGATCGCCCCCGAGGATGCGGTCGTGCTCGGGGTTGACGCGTGGAAGCACGGGCTGATGCGTGGCATCGCCGCCCACCACGCGGGCATGCTGCCCCTCATGAAGGAGGCCGTTGAGCATCTGTTTTCCGAGGGCCTGGTCAAGATGGTGTACGCGACCGAGACGCTGGCGCTGGGCATCAACATGCCCGCGCGCACCGTCGTCATCGAGTCGCTGACGAAGTGGAACGGCTCGGCCCACGTCTCGCTCTCGGCCGGCGAATACACGCAGCTGTCGGGGCGCGCGGGGCGTCGCGGCATCGACACGGAGGGCCATGCGGTGGTCTCCCACCGCGGGGGAGTGGCGCCCGAGGAGGTCGCTGCCCTGGCGTCCAAGCGCACCTATCCGCTCATCTCCGCCTTCACGCCGACCTACAACATGGTCGTTAACCTGCTGGCCCGCTCCACGCGCACGCAGACCCGCAAGGTGCTCGAGTCTTCCTTCGCGCAGTTCCAGGCCGACTCCGCCGTGGTCACCCTCGCCACGCGCCTGAGCGAGCTCGAGGCTCAGCAGCGCCTGGCCGGCGACGATCTGACCTGTTCGGCGGGCGACGTCGGCGAGTACCTCATGCTGCGTGACCGTATCGGCCAGGCGGAAAAGTCGGGTGCGCGCGCCCGTAAGCGCGAGACCCGCGAGGAGTCGCGACGGGTCCTGTCGCAGGTGCGCACGGGCGACGTCCTGGCACTGACACGCGGACGCAAGCTGCGCCTGTGCGTCGTCGGCGCGAAGGCCACCACGGCCTCGGGACGAGTCGAGGTCTCGGTCATCTCCGAGGACGCCACGTGGCGGGCGCTGGCCCCCGAGGATGTGCGCGGCGGCATCGCGATCGTGGGCCACATGGCGATTCCCGGCGGCTCGGCGCTGCGCCGCACGAAGGAACGCACGCGCATCGCTGGTGAGCTGCGCTCTGGCAGCGCGAAAGGCCGCTTCCCGCTGCCCGAAGGCGCCGAGGAACAATCGGACACGATCGGGGAGCTGCGCGCCGCGATGCGCGCTCACCCGGTGCATCGGTGCCCCCACCGCGAGAACCACGCGCGCGCCGGCGCCCAGTGGGCCCGGATCGGCCGCGAGATCGAGGCCCTGCGCCGCTCCATCGATTCCCAGACCGGATCGGTCGCCGCCCACTTCGACCGCGTGTGCGCGGTGCTGGAGCGACTGGGCTTCCTGGACGGTGACCGCGTGACGTCTTCGGGCCAGAGGCTGCGCCGTATTTCGGCGAGCGTGACCTGGTCATTGCCATGTCGATCAACGAGGGCGCGTGGAACGACCTGGACGAGGCCGAGCTGGCCTCGATGGTCTCCGCCCTGGTCTACGACTCGCGCAGCGACGACGACGCCAACGAGCTGGCGCCCACCGGCGTGGGTATTCGCCTGCGCACGGCGTGGGAGGAGTGCGTGGGTACCCTGGCGCGGGTGCACCGCGTGGAGAAGAAGTGCGGGTGTGATCCCACGCCCTCCCTAGACGCGGGCCTCATGTCTGCGACCCTGGCGTGGGCGCACGGATCGACACTGGCCACCGCGATCGACGGGGCGGATATCCAGGCCGGTGACTTCGTGCGCTGGATGCGTCAGGTCATGGACTGCCTCGGTCAGATTGCCTCCGCCGCGCCCACGAGCGATCTCGCTCGTCGGGCCGAGGCCGCCAAGGACCGCATCGGTCGGGGTATTGTGGCCTGGTCCACCATCTAACTGTCCAGGGAGGTACGCATGGGGTATCGGGAGGTCTTGCAGCGAGTGTCTCTCGCGCACGTGTGCGGAGACGCGTTGATTGGGGCCTCCGCTGGCCTAGCCCTGTACTCCGCCTTTCCGCCACTGGGCTGGTGGTGGATGACGATCCCCGCGCTGGCCCTGTTCATCTCACGCATTGACGAGGCCCGGGCTCCTCGTGCGCTGACCGTGACGATGTGCTTCGGCATGAGCATGTGGCTTCCCCTCATCGACTGGGTTCCCATGGCCGTGGGCATGAAGCCGGCGTGGTTCGTGCTGGCCCTGGCCCAGACGCTGTTCCTGTGCGGCTGGGTGCTCTTCACGCGCTGGACGCAGCTGTGGTCCTGGGCGCGCGGCCCTCTCATGCAGGCTCTCCTGTACGCAATCACGTGGGCGGGCGTGGACGCCGCGCGTTCACGCTGGCCGTGGTCGGGCTTCCCCCTGGGGCTCCGTCGCGCTGCCGCAGGTCGATTCTCCGCTCGGGCACCTGGCTCCCTACGGCGGCACGACCGTCGTGACGGCCGCGGTCGTGTTCCTGGCGGTGCTCACGCGGCGCATGTTCGCCTATCGCGACGCTGCTGTGCGCCGTGAACACTGGTTTTCTCGGCCCCTCCTGGCGATCCTCGTGTTGGCGGGGGTCATCGCGCCCCTGGCGATCCCCCTGTCGAACAAGGCCGAAGAAGGAACCCTGCGCGTCGGCGTCGTTCAGGGCGACATCGCGTTGCCCGGGACGCGGGCGTACAGTCATCCGGGTGAGGTGACGGGCAACAACCTGCGCGCCTCCCGGACGCTCGCGGCCGATCCCGCGCTCGTCGACAAGCCGATCGACGTGGCCCTGTGGGGCGAGGGCTCGGTGGACCGAGACCCGGTCCTGTTCGGTGACATCGGTGCTCTCGTCGACGAGGCCTCGGTCGCCTTGGATGCGCCTATCCTCATCGGCTACACGAACCTGAACGAGCGCGATCGGGTCAAGAACTGGCTGGCCCTGTGGCGCCCGGGCGTCGGCGTGGACGAGCAGGCGCGCTATTCCAAGCACGTGCCCGTGCCTTTCGGCGAGTTCATTCCCTTCCGCGAGCTCGTCTCTTCCTTTGCCACCCAGGCGGCTCAGGCCGCCAAGGACATGGAGGCCGGTGACGAAATCCCGCTCATGAGCGTCCCCGCCCGCGACGGGCGCCTCGTGCCCGTGGCCGTGGGCATTTGCTTTGAGGGTGCCTACCCCTCGGTGATCGGTGAGGGCGTGGCCGCCGGCGGGCAGATGATCGTGACGCCGTCGAACAACTATCACTTCCGATCCTCGGGCGAGTCCGCCCAGCAGGGACAGCTCCTGCGCATGCGTGCGATGGAGTATTCGCGCAGCGCCGTCCAGTCCTCGACGACCGGACACTCCTACGTGATTCGTCCCGACGGCTCCGTGCTCGCGTCCACGGATACCGAGTCCGTGGCTACCTTGGTGGCCGATGTGCCGCTGCGCTCCTCGCTGACGCTGACCGCTCGGGCGGGGGAGCGGATTCCCCTGGCATGTATGGGGCTCAGCCTCGTGATCGGCCTGGCGGGCACGGTCACGGCGATCCGCTGGCGCGTCGCGGAGCGTGCAGCACGTGCGACCACTCGTTAAAAGAGGCAGAATGTGACTCATGACTACCGCGCAGCGTCTTGCTCCCTCGCCTCAGGGCGACCACACCCTGATCGTGATCCCCACCTACAACGAGATGGCGACGCTACCGACGATCCTGGAGCAGATCTGGGCACACGTCCCGGCCGCGCACATCCTCATCGTGGATGATTCCTCGCCGGATGGGACGGGGGGAGTGGGTCGACCAGCGCCGCGCGGGCGAGGAACGTCTGTTCGTCCTGCATCGCGCCGCCAAGTCCGGCCTTGCGACCGCGTACGTCGACGGCATGGGCTGGGGCATCGACCACGGCTACCTGTTTATCGTGCAGATGGACGCCGACGGCTCGCACCGCCCGGTCGACCTGCCCAAGTTGCTGGCCCGCATGGGCGGGCCCGATCAGCCCGATCTCGTCATCGGCTCGCGCTGGGTGCGCGGCGGGCAGGTCAACGGCTGGTCCGCCAAGCGCGTCGCCCTGTCAAAGGCGGGCAATTATTATGTCCGTTTGTCTGGGGACCCCCGTGCGCGACGCAACGGCGGGGCTGCGGGTTCACCGCGCGTCCTTCCTGGCCACTCGCGGCGTGCTCGGCAAGGTGGCGACCACCGGCTTTGGCTTCCAGGTGGAGATGACCGAGCTGGAGCGCAGCCTGGGCGCATCCATCGCCGAGGTGCCCATTACGTTCGATGAGCGCCTGGCGGGAGAATCCAAGCTCGACTCGTCGATCTTCGTCGAGGAGCTGGCAATGGTCACAAAAGGCGGCCTGAGCCGTCTGGCCCAGGCCGCGTGCGCGCCGTTTCGTAGGGGTTAGCCCTTGCGGTAGGAACCCTCGGGGCGCAGACGGCCCTCGCGGTAGGCGGTGAGCTGCTCGGTCAGGACGATCTCGAGCTCCTCAATGGAGCGGCGCTCCAGCAGCATGTCCCAGTGCGTGCGCTGAGGCTTGACGGGCTTGTTGTCCTCGTCCTCCTCGGTCTCGCCAATCAGCTCGGCGGTCTGGCCGCACTTGCATTCCCAGGTCGCCGGGGCGGTGGCTTCGCTGGAGAGGGTGACCTCAAACTCGTGTCCGTTGGGGCACGCGTAACGAACGTTGAAACGATCGGCAAAAACGACGCCGTCCTCGGATTCGAGGGACTTGGCGCCGATCTGCATGCCACGCAGTGCGCGGTCTGCCATAACAGCCTCCTGGACGTAGATAAGAAACGCATCCATTCTATCGGACGCGTCAAGCGGAGCATTGCTCAGCTCCTTCTCAGGACACCACTTCGATCCGATAATGTACATTATGTCCGTTTTGCTCCCCTGGCGGGCCCCCGACCACGCGCTACAGTTACGAGCATGACAACGGACCATCCGACACAGCGCCAGACGAGACACCCGATTCGCGAGGTCGTCGTCCTGGGCCTCGCCTGCCTGTCTTACTCGATCCTGTCCTTCCTGGCGCGCGCCAGCGAAACGGTTGCCGTCGGCCACGCGCATGACGTTGTGACTGTCGAGCGCAGCCTCGGCTTCCACTTCGAGCCGTCCATCAATGCGTGGCTGGCCACCCATCCGACGCTGGCGTCACTGGCCTCCATGCAGTACGCGGCAACTTTCCTGCTGTTTACCGGCCTCGCCCTGCTTGCGCTGTGGATCAAATCGCCCCAGTACTACGCGCGGGCGCGCTGGACGCTCGTCATCATGACGGCTGGTGCGCTCGTTACCTACTGGTCGTACCCACTCGCTCCCCCGCGCCTCGTCCCTGGCCTCGGCATCACCGACGCCGTCGCACAGCACACCTCCGCCTATTCCCAGCTGTTTGGAACCCTCGCCAACCCCTACGGAGCCATGCCCTCCATGCATACGGGATGGTCGGTGTGGGTCGCCGTCATGCTCGGAACGTACGTCTGGCGCTCATGGTGGGCGCGTCTCACACTAGCCCTCCATCCAACTTTGACCATCGTGACAATTGTCGCAACAGGTAACCATTATGTGGTTGATGCCATTGCTGGAATCACGTATTTCCTGGTGGCATGGCTCTCTGTCACACTTATTCGTCGGACATTACTGAAAAACGTGCGAAGCACCGGCGAGACGTCCTAGGAGTGGCGGGAAATGCGCGATAGGGTTGGTGCTATGAGACTTGGAGTAGATTTTGGCACCACCACAACCGCGATCGCTATTGTTGATCGGGGGAACTATCCAATCGTCTCCTTCGTCAACAATCGAGAGGACACCGTCGACTTCATTCCGTCGGTCCTCGCCCTGGACGGCGACCGCCTGATCTACGGCTTTGACGCCGAGGACGCGGCACGTGAGGGCGCTCCCCACCTGCGCTCCTTCAAGCGGCTGTTGTCGGATCCTTCGGTGACCGACACGTCCACGCTGCGCCTGGGAAACCACAGCATCTCCGTACTCGACGCTCTGACCGGCTTCCTGACGTACGTCGCCCGTCAGCTGCTCACGAACTCCTCCGTGGCTTCCCTCCCCGCTTCCGAAAGCTCGAGGCCCTCGTCGGCATTCCCGCGCACGCGTGGTCCGCGCAGCGATTCCTGACCCTGGAGGCCTTCCGCCGCGCGGGCTGGGATGTCCTGGCGATGGTCAACGAGCCCTCTGCCGCAGGTTTTGAGTACACGCACCGCCACGCGGGCACCCTGAACTCCAAGCGCACGGCGATCCTCGTCTACGACCTGGGCGGCGGCACGTTCGATGCATCGATCGTCTCCGCGACGGGCACGCTGCACGAGGTCCTGGGTTCGCGCGGCCTGAACCTGGTCGGCGGCGACGACTTCGACGTGATCCTTGCGACCCGCCTGGCGGCGGCGGCTGGCACCGACTCTGGTCTGCTCGGCGACGAGGCCTGGGAGCGCCTCATCGAGGACGCTCGCAGCGCTAAGGAGGCCCTGACTCCCTCCACGAAGTTCATCACCGTGCCCGTCGACGGCGAGCCCACGACGATCACCGTTGCCGAGTTCTACGAGGACGCCACGGCTCTCGTGAACGCCACCATGGATGCCATGGAGCCCCTGCTCGTGCCGGGCGCTTCCGGCGTCGGACAGCTCGGTGGCGATATCGCGGGCCTGTACGTCGTGGGTGGCGGCTCGCAGCTTCCCCTCGTTGCCCGTATTCTGCGCGCCCGCTTCGGCCGACGCGTGCACCGCTCGCCCCATACGGCTGCCTCGACCGCGATTGGCCTGGCCATCGGAGCTGACCCGGAGGCCGCGTACACGGTGCGCGAGCAGCTCTCGCGCGGCGTCGGCGTTTTCCGTGAGCGCGATGCCGGTTCGTTCATCTCCTTCGACACGCTGCTCGAGCCCAACACCGAGCTGGCTCCGGGTGAGACCCTGACGATCAAGCGCTGCTACCGCGCCGCCCACAACATCGGCTACTTCCGTTTCGTCGAGTACTCGTCCTTCGATGAGTCCTGGGTTCCTCGCGGCGACCTGCAGCCCTACGGCGAGATCATCTTCCCCTTCGACCAGAACCTGCGCCGCAGCGACGTCGACCTGGCGTCTGTGCCGGTCGTGCGTACGGAAGAGGGGCCGCTCATCGAGGAGTCCTACATCGTTGACGAGAACGGCATGGTCACCGTCGAGATCACTGACCTGGACACCGCGTACAGGATCCGCCGTCCGCTCGGCCGCAAGTAAGGGACCTCTCCCCCACCTTGACGACGATCAGGCTGTGGGCCAGGCGCTACGCCTGGCCCACAGCCCTAGGTGCTTCGGGGTGAGCGATGTCCTGATCACTCACGGAATCGCTGGCGCCAAACATCGCGAGAAGCCTGATGAGACCCGTCGCTGATAGCATCATGCCCGAGCCGCACGGCTCGGGCATGAGTGGCGTAGGTTTTAGGAGGCGGTGCGCTTGACGTGGCGACGAACAGCCAGATCATCGACGTAGGAGCGATCATCGGGACGCTCGAGCGGCAGCTCGGCGAGGGAACACTCAACCTCGCGCCACACGCGGCCCACGGCGATGCCGAAGACGCCCTGACCGCCCTGTAGAAGATCGATGACCTCATCGGTGGAGGTGCACTCGTAGACGGAGGCCCCGTCGCTCATGAGGGTGATCGACGCCAGGTCATCCACTCCCCTGTTTTGCAGCGAGCCGACGGCCACGCGCACCTGCTGGAGGGACACGCCCGCGTCGAGCAGCTTCTTGACGACCTTGAGGACCAGAATGTCCCGGAAGGAGTACAGGCGCTGGGAGCCCGATCCGCGCGCGGCACGGATCGACGGCTGCAAAAGCCCCGTGCGCGCCCAGTAATCGAGCTGGCGATACGTAATGCCAGCGGCGCTACACGCGATAGGTCCGCGATAGCCGACCTCGTCTGTTTCGATGCCCTCAAGCGGGTCGCCGAAAAGCATGCCTTGCCGAGATGCGGCGTTGGCTTCTGCGCTCACTGTGGGGCTCCTTGACGATTGTGTGGGATGAAAACAGGACTACGTTAGAGCACTAATGCCAGGTGGTCAACGACCGCCCCGGCGCGTCCAACCCTCAGGTTGAAGATGAGGGTTAGACTCCCTCGTCGGACAGTGCCGAAATGGCCACCGTCAGCAGGTCTCGATGCAGCTCGGCGAACAGTTCGCCCAGCTCGACCGCGCGTGCGCGCGCCCTCTCACGGTCCGCGCCACGGCCTCGTCCCCCCTCTGGGAGGACACCGTCTGATCAATGATATCCGCGCTGCGTTCTGCGCCCTGACGTACCGCGCGCAGGACGCGCACGTCGACGCCTGCGCACTCCAAGCGCGCGATGGCAGACACCGCCTGCACGCAGCGCGCCGGGAAGTATCCCGCCATGTCCGGCGTGATGAGGCCCAAGCGGGAGTAGCGTTCGAGCGTGTCGATGTCCACGCCCGTCAGGTCGGCCAGATCGGACGCGGGAATCGCCAGGCGACCACCCAGGGACACGGTCTGCCCCTCGGAGGACACCATCTGGGCGACACGGCGGCGCGAGGGCGTGTGCCCCGCGTCGAGGGCATCCAGCTGCGAGCGAATCACACTTAGCGGCGTGAAAGAATCACGCTGCTCCGCCAGGACGTAGCGCAGGCGCGCCACGTCCGCCGCGGAATACTGCGGTAGCCCGCCCCCGTGCGCGCGGGGTTCACGAGCCCCTCGCTCTCCAGGTAGCGGATCTTCGACAGGGAAATCGCCGGGAACTCTTCCTTCAGTTCCTCAACGACGCGCCCAATCGACAGCTCGGGGCAGTGATCGGCGTCGTGAGGCCACGACGTCGCGCCCGATTGCGGGCGCGCGTCGCGGATACGAGCAGCCGATCCCGTCACGTCAGGCCTGCTTGGTCGACGGCTGGTAGGTCAGGCGGTACTTGCCGATCTGAACCTCATCGCCCGCGCGCAGCTGGACGGAGTCGACGCGCTCACGGTTGACGTACGTGCCGTTGAGCGAACCGGAGTCGCGCACGATGTGGCCACCGTTTGCGGCGATGAACTGGCAGTGCTTACGCGAGACGGTGACGTCGTCCAGGAAAATGTCGGCCCTGGGCGAGCGACCCGCGTTGGTCACCTCGGGATCCAGGAGGAAACGGGCTCCGGTGTTGGGGCCGCGCTGAACGATCAGCAGGGCCGAGCCGGCGGGCAGAGCCTCGACAGCCTCACGGTCGCGAGCAGACAGGGCAACCGGAGCCTCCTCAACGTCATCCGTGAAAGGCATCACGCCGAAAACGGACGTTGCTGTGGGGTCGAAAGGCTGGTTGTCAGACATAGTGCGCTCCAAAAGATCTCATAACGGGACTGTCATATAAGTGTAAACGTTCACCATGCCGCAGGCGCGGGCACGGCGACCTCCCACTTCATTATAAGTCCGGGTCGTTTATTCGTAGGTCGCGTATTGGGCGGGACGCGGGGTGGCGAGGGAGTCGATAGTCACGTCGTCCGTCTGGCTGATCGTGACGGTGGCTCCCTTGGCACGCATCTGTGAGGCCGAGCCGGCCTGAATTTCCAGAGCCGTGGAGATGGTCTGGGAGTCGCCGATGACGGTCCACGTGTAGGGCGCCGAGATGGGGATGCCGTCAACCACGATCGCTCCGGCCTGGCCCGTGAACGCCGAGCGGGTCGTGAGCCGCACGCCGTTCAAGTCGATGGCTTCGGCCCCGGCGTTGCGCAGCTCCCCCCAGCGTCATCACGAACTGGGTGGGGCTCAGGTTGGAGCCCGGATCCACGACCGTCACGCTCACCCCGGGGCCGTGAACCGCGACCGTGCCGGCGGCGATCTGCGCCTGCAGGGCGGCCTTGGCCGAGGCCTGCTCGCGCGCGTCGGCCTCGCTGGCGGCGCTTTGCAGGTTAGCCAGTTCCTCGGAGAGCTCGCCTCGCCGGCCCCTCAGGTTCTGTTCCTGGGTTCCCAGCTCGTCGAGCAGGGTCACGAGGTCCTGTTCGGAGAGCCCTTCGAGAGGATCGGAGCGCTGGGCGCGCACCTGCGTGGCCAGGGCGAATCCCAGGATCATGAAGATGATGAGCATAACGACGTGCAGGCCACGGGGAAGCGCGAAGAAAGCTTCCCGGGCGCGCGCCCAGAGCCGAGGCCCGCTGTGCGCCTCGCGGTGAGCGGCCCGTGTGGGTGCGCCCTGACCGGCACGCTTGGTCGGCTCAGCCTCTGTTGCTGTGCCCGTAGGGGGTGTCTGATCGCTCATGTCAGGCCTTCAGCAGCAGTCGACGGATGGATGCGGTGTTGGAGAAGATGCGGATTCCCAGGACCACGACGACGGCGGTCGTCATGGCCGAGCCCACGCCCAGCTGCGAGCCGAGGAAGACGAGCAGGCAGCGACGACCACGTTCCAGAAGAAAGAGGTCACGAAGACACGGTCGGCGAACTTGCCTTCGAGCCAGGCGCGCCCTGCGCCAAAGAGCGCGTCGAGTCCCCGGCGACGACGGCGACGGGTAGGAAGGGGGCCAGCCACGCGGGAACGGTCGGGTCGAGCAGGACCCCCAGGACGATTCCGATGATCAGGCCGATGACGGCAATCACGACGTGCCTCCTTCGTTCGTGGCAGTGATGGCAGTGGCGTATTGGGAGCTGGTTGGGGCCAGGGCGTCCATCGACAGGGAGGGCGCGACCTTCGTGGAGACGGTCATGCCGGTCATCGACTGTGCGGCGGAGAGGTAGTCGCCCGTGTTGCCACGCACGAGCGCGACGGACAGGGCGTTCGAGTCCCCGATCGCGCTGACAACGTAGGGCGAGGACACGGGCGTGATATTGACCAGGATGACCGTGCCCGCGGTGCGCACGAAGGTGGCGGGGCCGATGCGCTGGCCGTTAATTGAGATCGCCTCGGCGCCAGCCCCCCACAGCGCGTTGACAACCATGGCCAGGTCCTGGTCGCGCACGGCGCCGCTGCCCTTGCCAGGGGTGGCGCGGTCCGTCAGGGTGACGGTGATCCCTGGCCCGGACACAGGGACGGTCGCACTGGCCAACGCCAGCGCGTGTTCAGTGTCGGTCACGGTGTCCGAGCGCGAGTATAGGTCGATCGCACGGCCCAGGGATTGGACCTCCTCGTCCAGACTGGCCACCTGCTCCGAGCGCTGCGCCGCCTGGTGCTTGAGGTCGGCTTTGACGTCCCCGGCCGGTGTGCGCAGGGATGCGGTGGCCACGATGGAGCCAAAACCCAGCGCGACGGCCACGACGAAGACTCCGAGGCGGCCGATGAACCTGTTGGGGGTGGGTCCGTGTTCGGCGCGGTAGTGCACGTAGCCCGCGTCGAGGGGGTTGGCCAGGAGGGACGTCAGGAGCGACATCGAGGCGGCGGGGTCCACGAACGAGGCCTGGGTGGCCTCGGGCGTGTCCCCCGCCCCGCGCGGGGCCTGCCCACGAGGCGTCACTGATCGCTTCCCCAGAGGCGCTGGACGCGCTCGCGGCGCTCGAAGTCGTCGAGGTGTTCGACGACGATGCGACGCAGCTGCGCGGGAGCGTCCTCGTTGGCGGCGAGCCAGGAGCGCAGCAGGTGCACGCTGGCCTCGACGCTGCCTTCGCGGTCGACGTCCACGCCAAGGTCGAGAACGCCAGCGGCGTAGCGCAGCGACATGCCGATCGTGTGCGACTCCCAGTAGCTGCGCAAGCGCTCCACGGCCTCGGGGATGCCGCTGGCGCCCTCCCAGGAGGAGGCCTGCAGGCCGGCGAGGGTCGCGCTCAGGTAGTCGTTGGACAGCGTGTCGGAGTTGACCGACTCCCATGCGCGAGCGCGGGCCGCTTCGTCGGGTAGGGAGGCCAGGGCTTCGGCGCTCATGCGAGCGGCCTCGCCGGAACCGTCGGCGTCGCGCCACGCGGCGATCGTCTGCTCGTCGGCGAGCCCGCGGGCGGCCAGTGCGCGGCGTGCACGCCAGGCGATATCCGGGTTCTCGCACGCCGCACAAGCGCGCACGGCGGCTTCGAACTCGTCCCCCGCCTCGGGCGGCGAACTCGGCGATGAAGGCGCGCGTGTAGGCGCGCCACGCGTCAGCGTCGGTCTCGGCGCTCTCCTTGGACAGGCGACTGGTGGTGGCTAGAACCTCCTCGTGGACCTGAGCGCGCGCGCTGCCGGGCAAAAAGGACGAGATGGCCTCACCAACGAAGAGGAGGAGCCGATCGCGGATCGCGGGCTCGGTCTCGGCAGGCACAGCACCCAGGACGGCGACGATGAAGCGGCGCGGGTCCACCAGGCCATCGCGCACGGCATTCCACAGGGAGGCCCAGATGACCGCGCGGGTGATGGGCGCCTCGATCGTGCCCACGTAGGCCAGCGCGACGTTGGTGGAACGCTCATCGAGGCGCGAAATCGCGTAGGTCAGGTCGTCGTCGTTGATGACGACCAGGTCGACGCCGACGGCGCCTCCGGGCACGGCGAGCACGCCCTCGGGATCGATGGGTGCGCTCTCGCCGTCGATGCGCACGTCAAAGACGTGGGTGCGCGCCAAAGGCTCCGTCCGCCGCGCGCCACGTCGAGACGGTCACACGGTGGGGACGCAGCACGCCGGCGCAGGCCTGTCCGCTCTGGTGCAGGGTGAAGTCCGAGATCGCGCCGACCGGGTCGGTCACCCACGAGGCGGACAGGGTCGAAGGGCCGGTGGTGTCGAGCCACGCGTCCTTCCACGACCCAAGCTCCTGGTTCGAGGCCGCCTCAAGCGCCTCGAGCAGATCACCCAGGGAGGTGGCGCCGAAGCGATGCTTGTCAAAGTAGCGGCGTGCGCCCTCGTAGAAGGCGTCCTCGCCGACCCATGCGACCAGCTGCTTGAGGACCGCGGCGCCCTTGGCGTAGGTGATGCCGTCGAAGTTCGTCTTGGCGGCGGCCACGTCCGGGATGTCGGCGGCAATCGGGTGCGTCGTGGGCATCTGGTCCTGCGTGTAGGCCCAGATCTTGCGGTTCATCGCAAAGTTCGCCCACTCCCCCGTGTACTGGGTCGCGCTCGCGATCGCGCTGGCGCCCTGATTTTCGGCGAAAGACTCCTTGAGCCACAGGTCGTCCCACCAGGCGGGGGTAGCCAGGTCACCGAACCACATGTGGCACATCTCGTGCAGGGTCGTGTTCGCGCGGCGTTGGCGCTCCGAGAAGGTGGGGGTCGAGCGGGAGATGTAGGCCTCGTTGAAGGTGATGCAGCCGGGGTTCTCCATGGCACCCAGGTTGTATTCGGGCACGTAGATCTGGTCGTAGGACCCCCACGGGAAGGTGATGCCGTAGCGCTCGTGGAAGAAGTCCAGGCCCGCGCGCGTCACTTCGAAAACGTCCTCGAAGTCCAGGTAGCGGGCGAGGGTACGCCTGCACGCCAGGCGCAGCTCCAGCTCGACGTGCCCGCCGTCGCTGGCTCCGCCGCTCCACGTGCCGCCCTCGACGACGGACCAGGGGCCAGCGACGATCGCGGTGATGTAGCTGGACAGCGGGGGCGTCGCAGAAAAGTCGCGGCGAACGCCGCCGTTGTCCACCGGCTGCGCGCCGACCTCGACGCCGTTGGAGAAGACGACCCACTGGGCGGGCGCGACGACGTGGAAGGTCCACGCGGGCTTGACGTCGGGCTGGTCGATGCACGGCCATGCGCGGTGGGCGTCGTTGGGCTCGAACTGGGTGTAGAGGTAGACCTCGCCGTCCTCGGGGTCGGTGTAGCGGTGCAGGCCCTCGCCGCTGCGCGAGTAGTGGGCGAGCGCGCGCACCTCGAGGGTGATGGTCTGGCCCACCGGCAGGCCCTCGACCCACACGCGGTCCTCGTCGTCCTCGAAAGGATGCTCCGCGCCGTTGAGCAGGACGGAGGTGACCTGCCCGGCGATGTCGATGAACGTGCGTTCTTCGCGGGCCACGAGAGTCAGGACGGAGGTGACGGGATAGGTCGCCTGGGAGGGATCGGTGGCGCCCGTGACGTCAACGGTGACGTCGATGGCGGACACCTCGAGGGTGGCAGCGCGGTGTGTTGCTTCGTTGCGTGTCAAGATCTGCATGACTCCTATCCTACTGTGTCACTGAACATGCGCGTGCTACACGGGGGCGCGTAGACGAACTAGAGTAGAGACATGACCTCAGTGATTGATATCCGCCCGTCCATCGATCCGATCCCGCTCGTGCGTGCCCTGGCAGGCCTCGAGGTCCAGGGGTTCTACGGCGCGGACGGCGCCCCCACGCCGCTCGACACCGCCGACCTGGCGATCTCGGGCGTGACCGTGTCCTCCGACGACTGCGAAGCCGGCTGGATCTTTGTGGCCATCCCCGGCCTGACCCAGCATGGCATCCGTTTCGCCCACGCGGCCATCGAGGCCGGCGCGACCGTGATCCTCACGGATGAAGCGGGGCGCGAACAGGCCGTTGAACGAGGCCTGGGCACGCCGATCGTCACGGTGGCCGACCCGCGTAGCGTCGTTCCCACCCTGTGCGCGAACATCTACTCGGCTCCAGCCTCGCGCCTGACGACCATGGCGGTGACCGGCACGAACGGCAAGACGACGACCTCGTACCTGATGCGCGCCGCCATCGCCTCGCGTTTCCCCCAGGCCTCCCTGTGCGGCACCGTGGAGATGCACGTCGGCCCGATTTCTTTCGAGGCGGTGCGCACGACCGCCGAGGCGCCCGTCATCGCCCGCTTCCTGGCGGCCACCGAGCAGTACGAGTGCGGCGCCGGCGTCATTGAGCTGTCGGCCCACGCCCTGTCCCTGCACCGCGTGGACGGCGTCGTCTTCGACGTCGCAGCCTTCACGAACCTGCAGCACGACCACCTGGACTACTACGGCGACATGGAGCACTACTTCGCCGCCAAGGCTCTGCTGTTCACGCCCGAGCACTCCCGCGTCGGCGTCGTGTGCGTCGACGACGAGTGGGGCCAGCGTTTGGCCGCCGAGGCTACCGTCCCGGTCACGACCGTGTCCGCCCTGTCGACCACGAGCGCCGACTGGCAGGTTCGCGACATCGCCCCCGACCAGTCGATCGGGCGCACGGTGTTCACGCTCGTTGATCCCGACGGCGTCGGCCACCGCGTCGCCATGCCGATCCTGGGCGAGGTCAACGTTCAAACACGGCCGTCGCGATCGTGTCTGCGGTGACGCTGGGCATCGACCTGTCCGAGGTCATCGCCTCCGTCGAGGACGCACCCCAGATCCCGGGCCGCATGGAAAAGGTCAACCCGACCCCCGGCGCCCAGCCCCTCGTGATTGTCGACTACGCCCACACGCCCGAGGCGCTGGAGTGGACGCTGCGCTCGACCCGCGAGCTGACCCCCGGCAAGGTCGTCATCGTGTTTGGCACCGACGGCGACCGCGACGCAACCAAGCGTGAGCATCTGGCGCAGATCGCGGCGCGCGAGGCCGACATCCTGTGGGTCACGGATGAGAACCCCCGCACTGAGGACCCCCAGTCCATCCGCGACTACCTGCTGCGTGGCATCGCCTCCGTGCGCCCCGGCATGGAGGACGTCACCGAGGTCACGACCTGCCGACGCGACGCGGTGCGCCGCGCCATCTTGGCCGCCGACCCCGGCGATACCGTCATCATCACGGGTAAGGGCGCGGAGTGGTACCAGGAAATCCAGGGTATCCACCACCGGTACAACGACGTGCCCGTCGCCGCCGAGGTCCTGGCCTACGACGTGCGCTCCCACGAGTAGGGATGCACAATCCTGTGAGCTGGCGCGCCACGGGGGTCCCCATCCGGCCCGCGCGGCGCGCCACGCCGTAGACTGGGCGGGTGAATGACTTCGACACGCAGCACGGTGCGACCCCCGCTTTCGGGGACGACGCGACCGACGCCTACACCGCGGACCAGGCCACGGCCTCGTCCGAGATGATCGACCTGACCGACCAAGACGCCGCGGCGCGCGCCCGCGTCATGCGCGCCAACCTCGACCAGTTCGACCTGGACGAAGAGGATCTCGCGCTGCTGTCGGGCGAGGTTGAGGTCGACGATTTCGGCAACGTCGCGGCGGGCCTGCCGGTCCTCGCCGTCGTCGGGCGCCCCAACGTCGGTAAGTCCACGCTGGTCAACCGCATCCTCGGGCGCCGCGAGGCCGTCGTGCAGGACACGCCCGGCGTGACCCGCGACCGCGTGTCCTACCCCGCAGAGTGGGCTGGGCGCGACTTTACGCTGGTGGACACCGGCGGCTGGGAAATTGACGTCAAGGGCCTGGATCGCTCGGTCGCCGAGCAGGCCGAAATCGCCGTTGACCTGGCCGACGCCGTCGTCCTGGTTCTCGACGCGACCGTCGGTGTTACGGCCTCGGACGAGCGCATCGTCGAGATGCTGCGCTCGAAGAAGAAGCCGATCATCCTGGCCGCCAACAAGGTTGACTCCCCCTCTGCAGGAGGCCGACGCGGCCTACCTGTGGAGCCTGGGCCTGGGCGAGCCGCACCCGATCTCCGCGCTGCACGGCCGCGGCACCGGCGATTTGCTCGACGTCATCATGGACGTGCTTCCCACCGAGTCCGCCGTGGCCTCGGCGCTGCCCACCGGCGGCCCGCGCCGCGTCGCCCTGGTCGGCCGCCCCAACGTCGGCAAGTCCTCCCTGCTCAACTCCTTGGCCGGCGGCGAGCGCGTTGTCGTCAACGAGCTGGCCGGCACGACCCGAGACCCGGTCGATGAGCTCATCGAGCTGGACGGACGCTCCTGGTGGTTCGTCGACACGGCCGGTATCCGCCGCAAGATGCACCGCACGACCGGCGCCGACTACTACGCATCGATCCGCACCCAGGCCGCCATCGAAAAGGCCGAGGTCGCGCTGGTTCTCATCGACGGCTCCACTCCCCTGACCGAGCAGGACGTGCGCGTCGTGCAGCAGTCATCGACGCAGGCCGCGCGCTCGTCGTCGTCACCAACAAGTGGGACCTGGTGGACGAGGATCGCCAGAAGGAGATCAAGAACGAGCTCGAGCGTGAGCTGGTGCAGGTCCAGTGGGCGCCTCGCATCAACCTGGCGGCCAAGACCGGCTGGCACACGAACCGTATCGTGCGCGCCCTGGACGCCGCCCTGGAGGGCTGGGAGACGCGTATTCCCACGGGCCAGCTCAACGCCTTCCTCGGTCAGCTCGTCGCCGCCCACCCGCACCCGCTGCGCGGCGGCAAGCAGCCCCGCATCCTGTTCGGCACGCAGGCATCGAGCAAGCCCCCGCGCTTTGTCCTGTTCACGACGGGCTTCCTGGATCCGGGCTACCGCCGCTTCATCGAGCGCCGCCTGCGCGAGACGTTCGGCTTCGCCGGCACGCCCATCCAGATCTCGGTGCGCGTGCGCGAGAAGCGCCGCCGCTAAGGCCGCCTGTGAGAACCGTCGCGCGCGTCCCCCTATCCACAGGGGTGGCGCGCGCGTCGTTGTTATCCACAGGGCGCGTGCGGGCAATTGACCGCGAGGGCGGGCCGGGCGCACGATGGGGCCATGAAATCCTCGCTTCCCTCCCCCGATCCGCTTGCCCTGCCCGACGGACTCACGCTGTGCGACGACGGCCTCGTGCGACCCACGTGGGCGTCACACGACGCCCTCCTGCGTTCCTATTACGACACCGAGTGGGGCATGCCCGTCCACGATGAGGCTGGCGTCTATGAGCGCCTGGCCTTAGAGGGATTCCAGGCGGGCCTGTCGTGGCGCACCGTCTTGGCCAAGAGAGAGTCCTTCCGCGAGGCCTTCGCCGGCTTTTCACCAGACGCGGTCGCCGCCTTCACCGACGCGGACGTCGAACGTTTGGCGTCCAACCCATCGATTATTCGCAACCGCCGAAAAATCGAGGCCGCGATCGCCAACGCCCGGGCCACCATCGAGCTGCGCGTCGCCCAAAGCGCGTGTCCGTCGTCCGCCGGCCCCTCGCACCTGGGCGAGCTGGTGTGGTCCTATCGGGGCGGCCCTGATCCGCGCCCCACCTGCGCGAGCGACGTTCCCTCCCAGACCCCCGAGTCCATCGCCCTGGCCGCGGACCTGAAAGCGCGGGGCTTCCGTTTCGTCGGCCCCACCACGATGCTTGCCCTCATGGCGGCCATTGGAATCGTCAACACCGACATCGTGGGAACGCACCGACGGCCCGCGCGCGAAGACCATCGGTGATGGTCCTCACCCTCGTGGATTCTTGTTATCTGGCATGATGGATCCATGGCACTTTCCAAGAAGCTCCTTAGTCAGGACGAGGTTGTCGTCCGACACATGCACACGCACATCAAGGTGATCCTGCCGCATATCATCGGCGAGATTATCCTGATCATCGCGGCCATCGTTGGCTCCGTCTATGTCCCGGAAGACTCGCGCTCCTGGGCGCTGCCGACCATCTGGATCGTGGTTCTGATCCTGTCGGTGCCCTTGCTGGCGATCCCCTGGATCAAGTGGATCAGCTCGACCTACACGGTGACCACGAAGCGCATCATTACCCGCAAGGGCATCTTCACGCGCACCGGCCACGACCTGCCGCTCACGCGCATCTCCGACGTTCAGCTCGAGAAGAACTTCGACGACCGCCTCTTTGGCTGCGGCACGCTCGCCCTGCAGACCTCGGCGGACGATCCGTTGCTGCTGCGTGACGTCCCCAAGGTTGAGATGGTCCAGGTTGAAATCTCGAACCTGATCTTCCACGATATTCAGGGAGCCATCGACGCGGATCCGACGAGCTGATCACACCACGCCAAACCGCGTCCCCACATGCGAATAGACTGGTCTCATGTTCGATGTTCATGGTTTCGAATTGACGGTCTTTAAGCTCCTGATCGGTGTCACCCTGATCGTCCTCCACCTGCGCCTCACGGGCAAGCAGCGGACGGTCCAGCTGACACCGATCGACTTTATCGGGAACTTTATCCTCGGTGGCGTTATCGGCGGTGTCATCTACAACCACGCAATCTCGTTCGCGGAGTACATCAGCTTCCTGCTCGTCACCTTTGGAATCATCTCCGGCCTGAACTACCTGACGTCGAAGTTCATGTCGACCCGCTCGCTCGTGATGGGAAAGGCGTACACGATCATCGAGGGCGGGCGATTTAGTCAGGACGCGCTCGACAGCACGGATCACAAGCTCGACCCAGTCGAGTTTCTCGCAGAGCTACGCGGCATGGGCATCTTTTCACTGAGCGACATCAGCCTCGTACAACGCGAAGCCAACGGCTCCTGACGGTACGGCGCAAGGGCGAGGGCGGCGTCAACTACGTCCTGGTGTCCAGTGGCCAGGTCGTGACCGACAACCTCGAGTTGACTGGCCACAGCGAGGAATGGCTTCGCGGTGAATTGGAGCAGGCGGGTATCACCGACCTAGTCGACCTCTTCCTTGTTGAGCTCGACGCAGCCGATCGGCTGAACATCGTCGATCAGGAGGGGCAGACTACCTCTGTGCGGATCTCGGATCCGAAGGCCGTGGAGGTGACGACGGTGACCGAGTTCCAGGCCCCGCACGAGCAGTCGGCGACGCTGGAGGACGTCATCCCCGAGGATGCGCGCGAGGGCGCCGCGAAGTCTGACGGCTGACCGTTCTCGCTCCTCATTCGCATCTCCGGCTCCCCCGGCCTCGTCTCCGTTGACGAGGCCGGGGCCGTTTTGTGTCGGTCCGTGCACTTCGTGCTCCATCTTGGATGGCGGCAACCGGTACCGGCGAGGTAGGTCGAAATCATCCCCGTTGACGACTTCGACCTGTGCCACAGTTTACTCCAACCATTGACACGCCTCACAACGCATCACATGCGCTGCGACCTGCACGAACCCGCGGAAGATTGGTCGAAAACTAGCGTTTACCGGGGGAAATAGACCACCACAGACGAGCATCACATTTCGGTTACAAAGGTTGACCGACAATTGATGCGGGGACGGAGGTCCCTCCAACGACTCCAGGCAACGAATGCCCGTGGAATACAAAAAGCGCGAGGACACAAACCTGTCCTCGCGACTCTATTGTCGGGCTGGCGGGATTTGAACCCACGACCCCTTGACCCCCAGTCAAGTGCGCTACCAAGCTGCGCCACAGCCCGTATTCAGTTCGTCGCCGTGGCGACCTGTAGAACTATAGCGCACCTTTCGACGGGGGCGCAAACTGGGCCACGTGGTCCGCGCCACAAGGCAGTGGTGGCTGTGCCTTCATGTAGCGCCTGCGGCTCGTGCACACCAGCATCGTCGATCGCAATGCTGCGATGAACCGCAGGCACGGGGCTACACTGGCACGTAGATCCCACCCGTCGTTCGTTCCACCGGAAGGAACCACCTGCATGACGTCCCGTCGACTTTTCTCACTGACCGCAGCATGCGCTATCGCCGCGATGGTACTCGCCGTCCCCGCGATGCCCGCGCAGGCCGAGCCCCACCTCGCTAGCCCTATCGTCGCGGTCGCATCATCCGAGGCACAGACCGACGCCGTTTCTGTGAGCGCAGCCCCGGCCTCGTCCCAGAATGTCCCCGCGCCCTCACGGCGCTTCCACTACCACGGAGGAGGCAGCAGTAGTCCGGTCTTCGGAGCCATCTCGGTGGTGATCTTTATTGGCGTGTGCGTCGCCCTCGCGCACGACCGCCGTCGGCGCGAACGGATTGCGCGGGAGCAACTGCGGCAGAATTCCTTTGCCAACACGGGCTCCGTCGGACCTCAGTATGGGGTGTCTGCCCCCTCCTACAACGCCGTGGCCGCTTCCGGACCGCAGGCAATGCCCTACCAGCCCAACGGCGCTGGCTCAACCACAGGACCACATGCCGACTACGGGTACGCAAGCGCTCCCGGCCAGCAGGGCTACTATCCGCCCCAGCAGGGCGGGCAGGGTGGGCAGGGCTATGGCCAGTACCCGCCCACCTATCGCTAGGCCGGAGCGCCATCAGCCAACCCGCCCGCACCTGATGGAGAAACGATGAAGTCACACCGACTCCTGTCCCTCGCAGCGACACTGACGCTCGCCGCCGCGGGCGTCACTGCCCCCGCCATGGCCTCCGGAAGTCAGACGGCCGCCCAGCCACTCACAAGCGCCGCGCAGGTCACCGTCCACGACTCCCTCGCCACCGACGCGCCCACACGCGTGGCCCCCGTTCGTTCGCTCGCCACGTCCCCCGCGACGATCCACGCTAGCTCCGAGGAGAGCGACAGCGGTAGCGTTGTCGGCCTCGTCATGATCATCGTCATGGTGCTGCTCTTCATTCCGGTGTGCATCGTGTACGCACTTTTCGTGCATACAGCGCGCAAGGATGCCGTTGGCCAGATGCCGAACTACACCGGCATGAACGGCCCGCAGTACGGGGTGCCGAACGCCCCTCAAGCGCCAGGCGCGGACCCGCGATGGCACCGCGGCCATAACCCGCCGTGGGCGACGGCTCCACAGCCAACCGGCCAACCCGGCTACGGCGTGCAGCCCCCGTACAGCACCACCGACACGCTGGGCACCGCGTACGGTGCCCAGCCCGGACAGGGACCCGTGTACGGCACTGGACAGGGACCCGTGTACGGCATTGGACAGGGGCCGCTGTACGGGACCAACCCGGTTTCCGGGCCCGTCTATGGCACCGACCCCACCCAGGGACCCGTCCACGGGCAGGGGCGCCACGACGGCACCGGTTACTGACTGCGCAGACACGAACGGCGAGGGGCCCGCAGCGACACGCTGCGGGCCCCTCGAAGACGGTGCGCTCAGGCCTCGCGGGTAGCCAGATCCTCGTCCACATAGGCCAGGATGGCCTCGCACACGCCGGCGATATCCAGGCCGGTCGAATCAACAGTCTCAACGCCGGGCGCGGCGGTCATGAACTCGGAAACGGCGGAGTCAGCCTTGTCGCGCCCCTCGACCTGAGCGCGCACAATCTCCATGTGCTCCTCGGTTGCGTCACCGTAGAGCTCCAGCGTTCGGCGGCGCAGGCGCGCCTCCTGGTCCGCGAGCAACAGGATGCGCACGTCCGCGTCCGGGCACACGACCGTCGTAATGTCGCGGCCCTCGGCGATCATGCCGGAGCCCTGAGCGCGCGCCTCCATCATGCGGCGACGCTGCTCGGTCGCCATCCACGCGCGCACCTTCAGGTTCGTCGACACGTGCTTGATCTCCAGGGCAATGCGGGGTTCGCGAATCGCCTGAGTGACCTCGGTATCCCCCACCCACACGTGCGGATCGGACGGATCGGACTGCAGGCGAAGGACCATCTCGTCGGCCGCGGCTGCGACCGCCTCCGTGTCCTCCAGGTCAATGCCACGGTCGAGGGCATACCACGTCAGCGCGCGGTACATCGCGCCCGTGTCGAGGTATCCGATGCCCAGACGCGAGGCCAGCTCCTTGGACACCGTGGACTTACCAGAACCCGCAGGACCATCGATCGCAATGGTGATGCCAACGCGCGCAATCGCATCCTGACGCATCGAGTCGTTCATCCGGTGATTCTCTCATCGAGGTTGTTCTAGTGGGTAATAAGCCGCCAGCCCCGCTCCTGCAGGTCCGCGGCGCAGCGGTCAGAGACCGCCGGGTCAATCATGACGCGAGCGACGCCAGCCTGCGCGCCCGCCGAGTGCTCGAGAACCAGGTCCTCGATGTTGATGGAGGCCTCACCGAGCTCACTGAAGAGGCGCCCGAGGGCACCGGGCTCATCGGGGATCAGCACCTCGACCTCGCGGTAGCGCGACGGAGCACCGCCGTGCTTGCCGGGGATGCGCGCGACGCCCTGATTGCCAGCCGTCATCACGCGGTTGATCGCGCCGACGCTGCCGCCCCGAAGCGGGCCCAGCTCGGCGGCCGCATCCAAGTGGGTCAGCAGGTCATCCAGGTCGCCCCTCAACTCGCGCAGGATGTCGGCGACAGGCCCAGCGTTGCCGGCCAGGATCGCCGTCCACAAGCGAGGATCGGAGGCCGCGATACGCGCCGTGTCACGCAGCCCCTGCCCCGCCAAACCGAGTGCCTGCGCGGGAGCATCAACGAGGCGCGCCGCCAGCATTGAGGACACGAGCTGCGGCACGTGGGACACCAGGGCCACCGCGTGATCGTGTGTGCCCGCATTCATCTCCAGGGGTACCGCGCCCACGTCCGTGGCAAGCGCACGCGCGGCCAACACCGCACGAGGCCACGTCAGCTCATGGGCCACGATCACCCACGGCCGACCGTAGAATAGGTCGGCGTCGGCCGCGCCGGCACCGGAGCGCTCGCGTCCAGCCATCGGGTGTGATCCCACGTAGCGGCACGCCTCGTCCTGGAGGCCGCGCTGCGCGAGCGTGGCAAGCACGTCGGCGACGACCGCGTCCTTGACCGAGGCGACGTCCGTGACGATAGCGTTGGGGAATCGCACAAGAGAATCGACGATAATCCGGTCGGCGACGTCGGGAGGGGTCGCGACCACGACGATGCGCGGCGCCTCGTAACCGGCGCCGTCCTGCCCGGCGTCCGCAGAGGCCACCCCGGCCTCGTCGATAACGTCACTGAAAGGGACGCCCGCGCCCACGTCGGAGGCAAGGCGCAGAGAGGTGGGCGAGGCATCCTCGAGGTAGACTCCCACTCCCCCGGCGCGCAGCGCCAGGCCGAGGGACGCGCCCAGCAGGCCCGACCCGATGATGAGGACGGGCCCCACCGTGGACACGACGCGCGTGGGGGCGCCACCGCCCTGGGCGCTCACAGGCCGACGGCCCCGTACAGCGCCGTCAGAGCGTTGCCCTTGACGCGGCGGGTCGTGCCCTGCTTGAGGTGATCCAGGGAGATCGGCCCGAAGCCCGTGCGCACGAGCTCGCGCACCGGATAGCCCACGGCTTCCATCATTCGACGCACCAGGCGGTTACGGCCCTCGTGCACGACGATCTCGACGGTCGTGATGTCGCCGTAGGTGTCGACAACACGGAAGGCGTCAACCTTAATGGGTCCGTCCTCCAGCTCGATGCCGTTCATCAGCTTGCGCTTGACGCCGGGCTTGACCTCGCCGTGCAGGCGCGCCACGTAGGTCTTGCGGATCTCGTACTTGGGATGGGTGAGGCGGTTGGCCAGCTCGCCGTCGTTGGTCAGCAGCAGCAGGCCCGAGGTGTCAATGTCGAGGCGACCCACGTGGTAGAGGCGCTCGGGGTAGTCGGCGATCAGGTCCGCGATGGTCGGGCGGCCCTCGGGGTCGCTCATCGTCGAGACCGTGCCGATCGGCTTGTTGACGGCCAGCACGATGTGCTTCGTCTCGTCCAGGATCAGGCGCTCGCCGTCAACGTGGATGACCTGTGTCGCGGGGTCCACGCGCACGCCCTGGTTGCGCACGACGGTGCCGTCCACGCTCACGCGCCCGTCCGCGATCATCTGCTCGGACGCGCGCCTGGACGCGACGCCCGCCTGGGCGAGCACCTTCTGCAGTCGCACGCCACCCTCGGTGTAGGGGTTAGCCCTCATAGTTCTTCCTCCAATTCGTCCAGCGCATCGGCGTCTGGCAAGTAAGGTGCCAAGGGTACCAGCTCCGACAGGTTCGTCATCCCCATTTTCTCAAGAAACTCCCCGGTCGTGCCGTATAGGCGCGCCCCGGATGGTGTCGCCCCCGTCTCTTCCACGAGGCCTCGGGCGAGCAGGGTGCGCACGACGCCGTCGACGTTGACGCCGCGAATGCGAGCGATGCGCGTGCGCGAGATCGGCTGGCGGTAGGCGATGACGGCCAGGGTTTCGAGGGCCGCCTGGGACAGGCGCGCGTGGGAGGAGCCCACGACGAAGCGGCCCACGACATCGGCGTGGGCACGCGCGGAGTAGATGCGCCAACCGCCCCCGACTTCGCGCAGCTCGAAGCCGCGTGCCGGAGCGCCCGACTCCCCCAGGTATTCACTCGCGAGGGCTCTAAGCGTGTCTTCGACCTGGGTGGGGTCGGCGCCCAGCGCGGCTCCGAGGTCCTCGGGTGTCACGGGTTCGGAGGCGACCATGAGGATCGCCTCGATGGGTGCGCGCAGGTCGTGCTCAGTCATCGCTGTGTGCTCCTTGCATGTCGGCGTCGGTGTACTCCACTGACGAGGCCGTGGTGGCCTGAGCGCTGGCGTGGCCCGTGTAGTCGTCCACGTCGATATCGATCTGGTCGCTGCTCCCGGTCCATTGGATCGACAGGCGTGCCAAGGCCTCGTCCTGAATGAACTCGACGGCTCCGCGTCGGTAGAGCTCAAGCAGCGCCAGGAAGCGCGAGACGACGACGGCGCGCGTGGGCGCGTCGGCGACGAGCTCGTGGAAGGTCATCTCCCCGGCCCGCGCGAGCATTGCGGCGACGACGAGCGCCTGTTCGCGCACGGGCACAACAGGGTCATGCAGTGCGAGACCGCGACGGTAGGCGGAGAGGCGGACAGAGCGTCGGCGGCCAGGCGAGCCAGGTCCTCGGGGGTCGTGTGCCAACGCAGCTCGGGCAGCAGGGTCGCGAAGTGAGGCTCCAGAGGAACCTCGCGCGCCACGTACGAGGCGAACTGGCCCATGCGCGCGTCGAGGTCCTTGGAGGCTTCCTTGAAGGCGCGGTACTGCAGGAGGCGAGAAAACAGCAGGTCGCGGGCCTCCAGGTCGGCCTCGCTCGCGCGCTCCTCATCATCGATACGAGGCAGCAGGCGCGCGGCCTTCATGTCGAGGAGGGTGGCGCCTACCACCAGAAACTCCGTCGTGCGCGACAGGTCCGGCGAGGCCTTCATGAAGGCGATGAACTCGTCGGTGACCTGGGCCAGCGCGACCTCGGTGATGTCGAGCTTCTGTCGCGCGATCAGCGACAGGAGCAGATCAAACGGACCCTCAAAGACGGGCAGGGAGACGGCAAAAAGCTCGAACTCCCCCCTGGACCTCGATCGAGTCAGGCGGCGTCGCCACGGGCGATGATTTCGCGCGCCAGTCGGCGATACGCGTGCGCCCCCGCGTGGTTGGGCGCGTAGGAGATGATCGGCTCGGTCGCCACGGAGGCGTCGGGGAACTTGATCGTGCGCCCGATGCGCGTGTCGAAGACCAGGTCGCCGAATGCCTCCTGCAGGCGCTGGAGAACCTCGCGCGAGTGCAGCGTACGCAGGTCCACCATGGTCGCGACAATACCGTCGATCTTCAGACGCGGGTTGATGCGGTCACGAACCGTCTCGATGGTCTCCACCAGCAGGCGACGCCGCGCAGCGCGAAGAACTCCGCCTCGACGGGCACGATGACACCGTGCGCGGCAGTCAGCGCGTTGACGGCGAGCAGGCCCAGCGACGGCTGGCAGTCGATGAGGATCACGTCGTAGTCCGCCTCGACGTGGCGCAGGACGCGAGCCAGCGCGCTCTCGCGGGCCACCTCGTTGACGAGCTGCACCTCGGCGGCCGACAGGTCAATGTTCGCAGGGATGATATCCAGGTTGTCCGTGGCGGTCTGGCAAATCGTCGCGCGCACGTCGGCCTTCGGGTTCATGAGCAGCGTGTAGATCGTCTGCTCCATGTCGAGGGCGTTGATGCCCAGGCCCACTGACGCGGCACCCTGCGGGTCGAAGTCGACGATGAGGACGCGGCGGCCGTACTCGGCCAACGCCGCCCCCAGGTTGATCGTGGTCGTCGTCTTACCGACGCCACCTTTTTGGTTACACATCGCGATCACGCGGGCGGGACCGTGCCCCGTCAGAGGCGCGGGCACGGGGAAATCGACCTGCTCATCAGGCAGATCGTTCGTCAGCGTCGGATGCGAATTCTCGGTCACGTGTCCATCCTAGGTCATTGCCCGGGCACTTCGTGGGTGCCACGCGCCCGGGGGTGCGAGAGTGTAAAAACCTCGCGCAGCGCGGCGGCCGTGACCGCCGTATATATCTGCGTGGTCGCCACTGAGGCATGTCCGAGGAGCTCTTGGACCTCGCGCACGCTCGCCCCACCCTCCAGCAGGTGGGTGGCAAATGAGTGTCGCATCGTGTGCGGCGAGACCTTGTCCCCCAGGTCTGCGGCCTGCGCCGCGCGCCGGATCGCCGTCCACGCGCTCTGCCGCGACAGAGGCCCGCCCCGAGAGTTCAAGAAGAACGCGGTGGAACCACGGCCTCGGGCCGCCAAGGCAGGACGGGCGCGCACCCGGTACGCGCCGAGGGCCTCCACTGCGAACGACCCCACGGGCACGATCCGTTCCTTGCGCCCCTTACCGAAAAGGCGCACCACCGGCACGTCGCCGTCCAGGTCGAGGTCGTCGGCGCTCAAAGCGACGGCTTCGGACACTCGCGCGCCCGTCGCGTACAGGAGTTCCAACAGGGCACAGTCGCGCAGGCCGATCGGCGAGTCGTTCGCGTGGGCCACGTCCAAGAGTCGGCCGACCTCGTCGACCGTCAGCGCCTTGGGCAGGTGGCGGCCCGCTCGAGGCGCCCTCAGCTGGGCGGCGGGATCAACCCCAACAAGGCCTTCCGTGAGCGCGTACTTGTGTAGGCCTCGGATCGCTGCGGAGGCGCGAGCAACCGACGAGGCCGCCGCGGGCGTGCCCGTCACCTCCCCCCGACGCGAGCCTCATCGTGTAGTCCTCAATGTCGCGCGCGCTCACCTCGGCGAGACTGCGAACCCCTCGTTCCCCCAGGTCACGAGCATAGCGCAACGCGTCACGACGATAGTTCGAGACGGTGTGAGACGACGCGCCCTTCTCGACGCGCAGATAGTCCACCCACTCATTCACGGCTGCTTCGAGGGATGTCATAGTGTCAGAGTAAGCGACATTTCAACAAATGTGCGCGATCCCTATGCGCGTGCGCACAATTTCGCTAGTATGTGACGCGGTAACCATTTCCCTACCCCGATGTTGGGGACCTAAATACGGCTGGAGGCCGACGTGACACTTCAATGGGATCATATCGACGATGAAGCGGTGAAGACCGCCAAGCTCCTCGCGGCGGACGCTGTCGAGCAGGCGGGCTCGGGCCACCCCGGCGCCGCTATCTCGCTCGCACCCGCAGCGTACCTTTTGTACAACAAGGTCATGAACGTTGATCCGGCCGATCCTCGATGGATCGGCCGTGACCGTTTCATTCTCTCCGCTGGCCATTCCTCGCTCACCCAGTATGTCCAGCTCTACCTGAGCGGCTTCGGCCTCGAGCTTGACGACGTCAAGAAGCTGCGCACCGCAGGCTCCCTGACGCCGGGACACCCCGAGTACGGACACACCAAGGGCGTCGAGATCACGACCGGCCCGCTGGGCACCGGTATCGCCTCCGCCGTCGGCTTCGCCATGAACGCCCGCCGCGTCCACGGCCTGCTCGACCCCGAGACACCCCTGGGCGAGTCCGTGTTCGACCACAACGTCTACGTCATCGCCGGCGACGGCTGCTTCGAAGAGGGCGTGTCCGCCGAGGCCTCCTCGCTGGCCGGCACCCAGGAGCTCGGCAACATCACCGTCATCTGGGACGACAACCACATCTCCATCGAGGACAACACCTCCATCGCCTTCAACGAGGATGTCCTGGCCCGCTACGAGGCCTACGGCTGGCACGTCCAGCGCGTCGACTGGCTCGGTGAGGACGGCTCCTACGAGGAGAACACCGCCGCCCTGAACGAGGCCCTTGAGGCTGCCAAGGCCGAGACCCGCAAGCCCTCGCTCATCGCGCTGCGCACGATCATCGGCTGGCCCACCCCCGGCAAGCAGAACACCGGCGGCATCCACGGCGCCAAGCTCGGTGGCGAGGCCCTGGCTGGCCTCAAGGTCGCCCTGGGAGCCGACCCCGAGAAGATGTTTGACGTCGATGCCTCCGTCGTCGACGAGGTGCGTGCGCGCGCAGCCGCGCGCGCGCGGCCGAGTACCGCAAGGACTGGGACGCCCGTTTCGAGGCCTGGAAGGCTGCCAACCCCGAGGGCGCCGCGCTCCTCGAGCGCCTGTCCGCCGGCCGCCTGCCCGAGGGCTGGGAAGCCGCGCTGCCGACCTTCGAAGAAGGCAAGGCGCTGGCCACCCGCGCGGCCTCCGGCCAGGTCCTCAACGCGATCGCCCCCGTGCTGCCCGAGCTGTGGGGCGGCTCCGCCGACCTCGCCGGTTCCAACAACACCTTCCTGAAGGGCGAGCCTTCGTTCCTGCCCGCGCACCGCTCCTCTTCGTCCTTCAGCGGCGACGAGTTCGGCCGTAACCTGCACTTCGGCGTGCGCGAGTTCGCGATGGGCGCTGCCCTCAACGGCATTGCCGCAGACGGCCTGACCCGCGCCTACGGTGGCACGTTCTTCGTGTTCTCCGACTTCATGCGCGGCGCCGTGCGCCTCGCGGCCCTCATGGATCTGCCCGTCACCTACGTGTGGACCCACGACTCCATCGGCGTCGGCGAAGACGGCCCGACCCACCAGCCGATCGAGCACCTGGCATCCTACCGCGCGATCCCCAACCTCGCGGTCGTGCGCCCCGCCGACGCCGCCGAGACGGCCGCCTCCTGGAAGGCCATCCTCGAGCAGTCTCACCCCGCCGCGCTCATCCTGTCGCGCCAGAACCTGCCCAACCCGGCTCGTGGTGAAGGCACCGGCCTGGCCACGACCGAGGACCTGGCGCGCGGCGCCTACGTCCTGGCCGACACCGAGGGCACGCCAGACGTGATCCTCATGGCCTCGGGCTCCGAGGTCTCCGTCGCCCTCGAGGCGCGCGAGGCCCTGGCCGCCGAGGGCGTGGCCGCCCGCGTCGTGTCGGTTCCCTGCCTCGACTGGTTCGAGGCCCAGGACCGCTCCTACCGCGACACCGTGCTGCCCCCGTCGGTGCGCGCCCGCGTCTCCGTCGAGGCCGGCCTGGCCCTGCCGTGGTACCGCTGGATCGGCGACGCCGGCCGCGCGGTGTCCATCGAGCACTTCGGCGCATCCGCCCCCGGCGAACTCCTCTTCAAGGAGTACGGCATCGACGCCGAGCACGTCGCCGCCGCCGCGAAGGAATCCATCGCGGAAGCACGCGCGTGACTTTGTAGTCACCTGAACTGACGGAAGGGCTGCTGACGCGCACATGCGCGTCAGCAGCCCTATTCTCATAGTCATGTGTGGGTCCTCGGTCCCCCACTGCGTCCCTGCTGGAACGCATGCGGGCCACGGCCTCGTCCCCCTCCCCGAGTGAACGGAGCGTTACCTCGTGACCAACGCGATTCCCACCCTGCGCGATCCGCAAGACCGCAGGCTTCCGCGCATCTCGCCGCCCTGCGGCCTCGTCATCTTCGGCATCACCGGTGACCTTGCGCGCAAGAAGCTCCTGCCGGCCATCTACGATTTGGCCAACCGCGGTCTGCTGCACCCCGCGTTCTCCCTGACCGGTTTCGCGCGCCGAGACTGGAGCCCCCAGGACTTCGAGGAGTACGTGCGCGCGTCCATCGAGGCCCACACCCGCACCGGCTTCAACGAAGGCACGTGGAACCAGCTGCGCTCGGGCCTGCGCTTCGTCTCGGGCACCTTCGATGACCCGGAGGCATACCGCCGACTCGCCGACACCGTCGCAGAGCTGGACCGCGTGCGCGGCACCGGCGGCAACCACGCGTTCTACCTGTCGATTCCGCCGTCCTACTTCCCCGTCGTCGCCAAGCACCTGTCCGACACAGGCCTCAACAAGCGTCAGGGCCGAGAATGGCGTCGCGTCATCATCGAGAAGCCCTTCGGCCACAATCTCGAGTCGGCGCGCGAACTCTCCGACGTCATCTCACAGATCTTCGACGAGCAAGACGTCTTCCGTATCGACCACTACCTGGGCAAGGAAACGGTCCAGAACATCATGGCGATGCGCTTCGCCAACGCCATGTTCGAGCCGCTGTGGAAGGCCAACTACGTTGATTCCGTGCAGATCACGATGGCCGAAGACATCGGCATCGGAACGCGCGCGGGCTACTACGACGGCATCGGTGCGGCCCGCGACATCATTCAGAACCACCTGCTCCAGCTCATGGCGCTGACCGCCATGGAGGAGCCCGTTCACTTCACGCCCGAGGAGATCCAGGCCGAAAAGGAAAAGGTTTTGTCCGCCGTACGTCTGCCCGAGGACCTGGCCGCCGACACGGCCCGCGGACAGTACGCGGGCGGCTGGCAGGGCGGCGACCAGGTGCGCGGCTACCTCGAGGAGGACGGTATTCCCGCCGACTCAACGACCGACACCTTCGCGGCAATCAAGCTGTTTGTCGACACGCGACGCTGGGCGGGCGTTCCCTTCTACCTGCGTGCCGGCAAGCGCCTGGGCAAGCGCGTCACCGAGATCGCCGTCATCTTCAAGCGCTCCGCCCACGTGCCCTTCGGCAACTCGGCCCTCAGCGAGTCTGCTCAGAACGCGCTCGTCATCCGCGTCCAACCGGATGAGGGTCTCACCCTCAAGCTTGGCGCGAAGGTCCCGGGCACCTCGATGCAGGTGCGCGACGTGACCATGGACTTCGCCTACGGCCACGCCTTCACGGAGGATTCACCCGAGGCCTACGAGCGTCTCATCCTGGATGCTCTCGTCGGCTCCGCCCCGCTCTTCCCCCACCAGCGCGAGGTCGAGGCCTCGTGGAAGATCCTCGATCCGATCCTGTCCTTCTGGGAAACCCAGGGCCAGCCCGAGCCCTACGCGCCGGGCACCTGGGGCCCCCAGTCCGCGCACGACATGCTGGCCCGCGACGGCCGTTTCTGGAGACTCCCGTGATTATCACCCTGAAGAACACGACGTCCGCCGAGGTCGCCTCGCGCATCGTGGAGCTGCGTGACGAGCGCGGATCCGCGGCCCTGAGCCGCGTGCTGACACTCCTCATCTGCGTGCCCGACATGATCGACGTGGATAACGCCATCGAGATTTCGGACGCGGTCTCGCGCGAGCATCCCTGCCGCGTCATCGTCATCGTTGAGCCCGAGTCCACCGAGGGCACTGCGCGCCTGAACGCGCAGATCCGCGTGGGCGATGCCGCGGGCCTGTCCGACATCATCATTCTGGAGCCACGCGGCGAGGCGGCGTCGAACATCGATTCCCTCGTCATGCCGCTGCTCCAGTCGGACACCCCCGTGGTCACCTACTGGCCGGTCACTCCTCCGGCGAACCCGGGCGAGCACCCACTTGGCCGCCTCGCCGCCAAGCGAATCACGGATTCGCGCGCAACGCCGTGCCCGATGGATACGCTCTCGGCCCTATCCACCGTTTACACGCCGGGCGACACCGACCTGGCGTGGGCGGGCGTGACCCTGTGGCGCGCGCTGCTGGCCGCCGTCGCCGAGGACTTCGATCGCCTTCCGTCCTCGATCCGCGTGGCGGGTAACGCGACCCACCCCTCGCCGTTCCTCGTGGCGGCGTGGCTTCATCACCAGCTGGGTGTGCCCGTCGAGCGAGTCGTCGACCCCGAGGCCCTCACGATCACCGACATCACGTTCTTCTTCGACGACGACACGACCGTGTCGCTCGCGCGCAGTGCCACCTCGTCGGTCGCGCGACTGTCGCGCCCGGGCCTGGAGGACCGAAGCGTGAACCTGGCGCGTCGTTCCGTGCAGGACTCGCTCATGGAGGACCTGCGCCGACTGGATCCTGACGTGTACTACGGCGAGCTGCTCACGACCGAGCTGCCGCACCTGGCCGACTGTGCGACGGAAGAGTGACATGGTTGCCGTCCACACCCTCGAGGTGTTCCCGAGCGTTAAGGCCCTCAACGAGGCCGTTGGCCGCGCCTTCCTGGCGCGCCTGAGGACTCTGATCGACGAGGCCGGGGACACCGGGCGTATCAACGTGGCGATATCGGGTGGCGCGGTGACAACCTCCCTTCTGCCATCCCTGCTTCCCCAGGTGAATCAGGTCGACTGGTCGCGCGTGCGCGTGTGGCTCGTCGATGAGCGCTACGTTCCCGCCGGGCACGCCGAGCGCAACGACGACCAAGCGTGGGAGGGATTCTTCCACGCGGCCGCCGGGGTCGAGTTCGTGCGTATGCCGACCAGCGACGCTACTGCTCCCGGGGAAGGTTCTCTCGACGAGGCGACGGCGGTTTTCGCGCAGACGTGGGCGAGACTGATGGGCCGGGCCTCCTTCGACATCGCACTGATCGGCATGGGACCGGACGGGCACATCTGCTCACTCTTCCCCGGACGCGTCGACATGGACGAGGCCTCCCCTATCCTGGCGATCCGCAATTCCCCGAAGCCGCCGCCTGAGCGCATCACGGTGTCGATGCCCGTCATGCGGGCCTGCCCCGAGGTGTGGCTCACGACCGCTGGCGGCGCGAAGGCCGAGGCGCTCGGGCGCGCGTTCGCGGGTGCGTCCCCCTCTCGACCTCCCGGTCGCGGGCATCCTGGCCCCCACGACGCGCGTCTACCTGGACGAGGCCGCAGCTTCGCAGATTGCTCTCCCGTAGGGGATCTGCAGACAAATAAGGAGGCGGGATCATTGCGATCCCGCCTCTGTCACACATTGAATGGGGCGGATGCCACACCGAGAATAGACGAGCAGAACAGGAAGAAGAAAACGCGTTCGGTAACTGACGTGGCTCGCGGCGTTAAGAACAAATGAAACTGGCCCCCCACGCGATGGTGGGGAGCCAGGAAAGATATCGATCATTGACGATCAACGACCGTACTTCGCCAGCAGCGCGTAGCCGACGATGCACACCAGCCAGATGAGCAGCGTGCCCAGGGTGATGCGGTTCAGATTACGCTCGGCGACGCCGGAGGAACCGGCCGAAGAGGAGATGCCGCCACCGAACATGTCCGACAGACCGCCACCCTGTCCCTTGTGCATAAGGACGGTCAGCGTCAGCAGGATGCTGGTCAGGAAGATCAGCACGATCAGCACGTTGTTCAGAATGGTCACGGTCAATCCAGTTTCTATCGCAGTTCGCCCCTCTTGGGGCACATACACGACAAGTGTAACGGAGAATGGCAGCGGGGCCAACCGGCACACCGATTGGCCCCGCCTCGCATTCGCTCCGACCCGGCTAGTTGCGGCCAGGGGGCGGGCGAGTGAGCGTCGCTCAGGCGTAGAAGTTCGCCATGGCGGCGAAGGAGTCAGCCTTCAGGGACGCGCCGCCGACGAGACCGCCGTCGACGTCGGGCTGAGCCATGAGCTCCTTGATGTTGCCGGGCTTGGCGGATCCACCGTAGAGGATACGGGTCGCTTCGGCGGTTTCGGCGCCGAAGTCCTCGGCGAGGGCGGCGCGGATGGCGCCGCACACTTCCTGCGCGTCGGCGGCGGAGGCGGTTTCGCCGGTGCCGATGGCCCAGATGGGCTCGTAGGCGATGACGATCTTGGCGACCTCTTCGGCCTTCCAGCCGGCGAGGGCGGCGCGGATCTGGCCGAGAACGAACTCGACGTAGGTGCCGGCCTTACGGACCTCGAGCGCTTCGCCGCAGCACAGGATCGGGGTCATGCCCGCGTCGAAGACCTTGCGAGCCTTGGCGCCGACGAGCTCGTCGGACTCGTTGTGGTACTCGCGACGCTCGGAGTGACCCATGACGACGTAGGTGACGCCGAGCTTGGTCAGCATGTCGGTGGAGATTTCGCCGGTGTAGGCGCCGTTGTCGTGGACGGACACGTCCTGCGCGCCGTACTTGATGCCGAGCTCGTCGGCGTCAACGATGGTCTGGACGGTGCGGATGTCGGTGAACGGCGGGATGACGAGGACCTCGCACTTGGAGTAGTCGTGTCCCGCGTCGGACAGCGCCATTGCCAGGCCCTGGACGAGATGGTTGGCCTCGAGGTGATCGAGGTTCATCTTCCAGTTGCCGGCCATGAGGGGGGTACGTGCCATGAGTCAGTCCTCCAGAACTGCAATGCCGGGCAGAACCTTGCCCTCGAGGAGTTCGAGGGAGGCGCCACCACCAGTGGAAATGTGGGAGAAGGTGTTCTCGTCGAAGCCGAGCAGGCGCACGGCCGCGGCGGAGTCGCCACCGCCGATGACGGAGAACATGGAGCCCGTGGACAGGGCTTCGGCAACCGCGCGGGTGCCGCCGGAGAATGCGTCGAATTCGAAGACGCCCATGGGGCCGTTCCAGGCCACGGTCTTCGCGGTGGCCAGCTTGTCGGCGAAGAGCTTCTGCGACTCGGGGCCGATGTCCAGACCCATCTGGTCGTCGGGGATCGCGTCGACCGTGACGACGGTCGCGGGCGCGTCGGCCGCGAACTCGGGGGCGACGACGACGTCGACGGGCAGCACCAGGTCGACGCCGCGCTCGGCGGCCTCGGCGATGTAGCCCTTGACGGTGTCGATCTGGTCGGCCTCGAGGAGAGACTTACCGACGGAGTAGCCCTGAGCGGCCAGGAAGGTGAAGGCCATGCCGCCGCCGATGAAGAGCATGTCGGCCTTCTTCAGCAGGTTGGCGATGACGCCGAGCTTGTCGGAGACCTTGGAGCCGCCGAGGACGACGCCGTAGGGGCGCTCGGGGTCGCCGGTCACCTTGGACAGGGACTCGATCTCCTTGAAGACAAGGAGGCCAGCAGCCGAGGGCAGGAGCTTGGCGATGTCGTAGACGGAGGCCTGCTTGCGGTGGACGACGCCGAAGCCGTCGGAGACGAAGGCGTCGCCGAGCTTGGCGTATTCGCGGGCGAGTTCTTCGCGCTCTTCGTCGACCTTGGAGGTCTCGCGGGCGTCGTAGCGCACGTTCTCGAGCAGGGCGATCTCGCCCTCACCCAGGGCGGCGACGGTATCGGCGGCAGAGGGGCCGACGACGTCGGTGGCCAGCGTGACCTTCACGCCGGACAGCTCGGCGAGGCGGGTGGCGACGGGGGCCAGAGAGAAGGCAGGGTCGACCTTGCCCTTGGGGCGGCCCAGGTGGGCCAGGATGACGACCTTGGCGCCGGCGTCGGTCAGCGTCTTAAGGGTGGGCAGTGCTGCGCGGATGCGGCCATCGTCGGTGATGACGCCGTCCTTGAGCGGAACGTTGAAGTCGGAACGGACCAGGACGCGCTTGCCGCGCAGGTCGCCCAGGGAGGAAATGGTCCTCATGGGGAATCCTTTCAGTGGAAAGAAAGTGACGGTGATGTGCGAGATGCCCGTGCACGTGCGTGCACGGGCATCTCACTGTCAGCTCATGGCTGGGTCGTCAGCGCTCTCAGGCGAGCTTGGAGCCGACGAGGGCGGTGAGGCGAACGAGAGCGTTCGAGTAGCCCCACTCGTTGTCGTACCAGGACAGGACCTTGACGAGGTTGCCGATGACCTTGGTCTCGGTGGCGTCGAAGATCGAGGTGTGCGGGTCGCCCACGATGTCGGAGGAGACGATCGGATCCTCGGTGTACTCAAGAACACCCTTGAGCTCACCCTCAGCGGCGGCCTTCACGGCAGCCTTGACGGCCTCGACGGAGACCTCCTTCTTCGCGATGAAGGTGAGGTCGGTCAGGGAGCCGGTCGGGGTGGGGACGCGGACGGCGAGGCCGTCGAACTTGCCCTCGAGCTCGGGCAGGACCAGGGCGACAGCCTGGGCAGCACCGGTCTTGGTGGGGATCATGTTCAGGGCCGCGGCGCGGGCGCGACGCAGATCCTTGTGGGGGGCGTCGAGGACGCGCTGATCGCCCGTGTAGGAGTGGATGGTGGTCATGATGCCGCGCTCGATGCCGAAGTTCTCCTCGAGAACCTTGGCCAGGGGGGCGAGGCAGTTGGTCGTGCAGGAAGCGTTCGACACGATGTTCATCGTCTCGCCGTCGTACTTGTCCTCGTTCACGCCCATGACGAAGGTGCCGTCGACGTTCTTCGCGGGAGCGGAGATGACGACCTTCTTGGCGCCACCCTCGAGGTGAGCCTTGGCCTTCTCGCCATCGGTGAAGAAGCCGGTGGACTCAACGACAACCTCAACGCCGAGCTCGCCCCAGGGCAGGTCGGCGGGGTTACGCTGTGCGAGCACCTTGATGTGCTTGCCGTCAACGATGATGCCCTCGTCATCGTAGGACACCTCACCCTGGAAGCGACCCGTGATCGAGTCGTACTTCAGCAGGTGAGCAAGGGTCTTGTTGTCGGTCAGGTCGTTAACGGCGACGACCTCGATGTCCGCGCCCTGCTCGAGAGCGGCGCGGAAGAAGTTACGGCCGATGCGGCCGAAGCCGTTGATGCCAACGCGGGTGGTCACTATGGTTCCTCCTGCTCGTGCCCTCACAGGGCACGGTTTTCGATGCAACCGGGCGTGCGGGTTGCCAGCCCGGCCCGCAGATTTCTGCGGTTCCAGCAGTTCCTAATCTACACCCGAAAGCGGAATCTGTCACAATCCAATTTCGAAATTGATACGTGGGGTAATTCTCGTTTGAACTGGGACGAACGTAACAAGCGTGAATTCTTCAGTCTTCTTCCAGCATGTCCAAGGTCAGAGCGGACTCAGTGTCCGGTATGCCGCGTTCGTGGGCGACTTTGTCCGCCAACGCCAACAGGCGGCGGATGCGCCCGGCGACTGCATCCTTCGTCAGCGGCGGGTTCGTGTGTTTGCCCAGCTCTTCGAGAGAGGCCTGCTTGTACTTCAGGCGCAGGGTGCCAGCTTCGAGCAGGTGCGCGGGCACGTCGTCACCGAGGATCTCAAAGGCGCGCTCGACGCGGGCGCCGGCGGCCACGGCCGCGCGCGCGGAGCGCCGCAGGTTGGCGTCGTCAAAGTTGGCCAGTCGGTTAGCGCTGCCTCGGGCCTCGCGGCGTTCGCGCCGCTCCTGCCACGCCTCGAACGTCGAAGGCGCGCCCATGGCGGCGATGAGGGTTCCGATCGCGTCGGAGTCGCGCACGGACACGCGGTCGGTGCCGCGCACTTCCTTGGAGCGGGCGGCAGCGCCAAGCTTGCGCGCGCAGCCGACCATCGCGAGGGCCACCTCGGGCCCCGGGCACGTGATTTCCAGGGAGGAGGAACGGCCCGGTTCCATGAGGGAGCCGCGTGCCAAGAAAGCTCCGCGCCAGATTGCGGCGGCCTCGGCAGTGCCGGAGGCGACGAGCACGGGGGGCAGGCCTCGCACGGGGCGACGCATGGAGTCGATCAGGCCGGTCATGCGCGCGAGCTCGTCGGCCTTATGGACGACGCGCACGACGTAGCGCTTGCCGCGGCGAAGGGAGGAGCCGGACACGACGACGACGGAGGACTCCGCGTTATAGAGAGCCTGCAGGTAGGTACGCAGGCGCCGCGCGGCAACGGCCGAGTCGAGCTCGGCCTCGACAAGGATGCGGCCACCGACGAGGTGGAGTCCTCCGGCAAAGCGAAGCGTCGCGCTCACTTCGGCGGCCACCTCGGAGGGGGTGGTGATGACGGCACGCGCGAGCTCGTCCTTCATGTCTGATGTCAGGGACACTGATTCTCCCGATGTGTGATGTCGTGTGTCAGCGGGCAACAGGTTCTAGGGTAGCCACGTTTCGGTCTGGCCCACCTCACCAAGGAAGCCGTCGAACGCGTCACGCAGGGCGGCTGCGAGTCGCAGGGGGTCGTGGTGGGGGGCGCCATCGCCGGTACGCACCTGGCGCAGGAGCACGCGCGCGCCCAGTTCTTCGGCGGCGACGATGAGGTCGTCGATGTCGTCGCAGGCGGTGGGGTCGGCGATGACCACGTCAAGCTTGAGCGCGGGCGCGTATTCGCGTAGGACCCGCACGTGGTCGGCCGTGGACATGGTGTCGGTTTCGCCGCGCTGGCGGGCAAGGTTGAGCACGAGCGCGCGGTGGGCGTCGGTCGTGGCCAGTGCGCGGTTGATCTCGGGCACCAGCAGGTGCGGGATGACGGAGGTGTACCAGGAGCCGGGGCCCAGGACGACCCAGTCGGCCTCGGAGATAGCGTCGGTGACGGCGGCGGGCACCGCTGGGGTCTCGGGCGTGATGCGCACGTGCTCGACGGTGCCGGGGGCGACGGCGACCTTGCACTGGCCGGCCACGACGTAGCGCCGCCCGCCGTCGTTCATGTCCGCCTCGATATCGATCGGGGTGGTCGCCATGGGCAGGACGCGGCCCTGGGCGCCAAGCAGTCGGCCGACCCAGTCCAGGCCTTCAACCGGATCGTCGAGGAGCTGCCACAGGCCCGAGATCAGCAGGTTTCCGAGCGCGTGCCCGTTGAGGGGCCCGGTTGTGTCCAGGCGCAGCTGCATGACGTCGCGCCACGTCAGACCCCACTCGGATTCCTCACAGAGCGACGCCAGCGCCATGCGCAGGTCGCCAGGAGGCAGGATAGGCATCTCCTGGCGCAGTCGCCCGGAGGATCCGCCGTCGTCGGCGACGGTCACGACGGCCGTCAGGGCGCGGGTGATGTGGCGAAGGGCCCGCAGGGTGGCGGACAGTCCGTGTCCGCCACCGAGGGCGACGATGGACTGGCCGGATTCTCCTCGTTGAACCCAGCCAGCAGCATCCAGATAGGGCATTATTCTCTCCCAATGTCGCGGTGCATGACGCGAACGGAATGTCCGCGTTCACGCAAGCGTGCGGCGATGGCCTCGGAGCATGCGACGGAGCGGTGCTTTCCGCCCGTGCAGCCGATGGCGATTGTGACGAATGGCTTCAATTCTGCCAGATAGCCGTCGAGCATGGGGGCCAAAAGGTCGGCATAGCCCAGAGCGAAATCGCGGGCTCCCGGCTGGGAGAGGACGTAGTCGGCCACCGCCTGGTCCTTGCCGGTCAGGTGGCGCAGTTCGTCGACCCAGTACGGATTCTTCAAGAAGCGCACGTCGACGACGTGGTCGGCGTCCAGGGGCAGGCCGTGCTTGAAGCCGAAGGACTCGACGGTGACCTGGAGGGGGCGCTCCTCCCCCCGCCACGATGTCGCGAATGCGCCTGGTCAGGTCGTGGACACTCATGGTGGAGGTGTCGATGACCTCGTCTGCTGCGCGCCGCAGGGGCGCGAGCAGGCGCATTTCGGCCTTGATGCCGTCCATGAGGGTGCCGGCGCCCTGGAGGGGGTGCGGGCGGCGGTTGGATTCGTAGCGACGCACGAGGGTCTCGGGGCTTGCCTCAAGGAAAATGACGCGGTAGACGATGCCTGCGCCCTTGAGCTGTTCGAGGGTGGCGTCCAGCGTGCGGAAGAAGGTGCGCGAGCGCACGTCGACTCCGACGGCCAGGCGGTGCACGCCGGCGGCGGGGTCGTTGGACATCATGCCGACCAGGGCGGGCAGCATCGTCGGGGGAAGGTTGTCGACGACGTACCAGTCGAGGTCTTCCAGGGCCCGGGCCGCACCCGTGCGACCGGCGCCGGAGTAGCCGGTGATGATAAGGACTTCGTTGGCGGCGCGCGGCTCGAACTTGGTGCGGGCGGCGTCGCGCACGGGGATGCCCTCGGGGAAGGTGCGGGGGTTTTCCTCCCTCATGGACGAGGCCTCCTCCTGGGGCGCGCTGCGTGCGTCCGTGGGTGCATGGTCGGTCATGGTGTCCTCCTTGGGAGCGGGGTGAGCGTGGCTGTGGGTGTCTTAGGCAATCGGGGCGTCGTCGATGGTGATGGCCTGGGAGGCGCGCCGGGCGATGACGCGCGCTTCCTTGGGGGTGGCGGCACTGGCTGCGACGACGCCGACGCGTCGATGCGGGCGGCTGATCGGTTTGCCGAAGATGCGCACGATGTCAGCGGTGGCAAGCGCGGTGGCGACGCCGCGGTAGGCGGGGGCATCGATCGCTCGTTCGCTCTTGATGACGGCGGACGCGCCGGGCCGGGACAACTCGGTGGTGGTGGGCAGGCCGAGAATGGCGCGGGTGTGCAGCTCGAATTCGGACTGGCGCTGGGTGGCCATGGTGACCATGCCGGTGTCGTGGGGCCGGGGCGAGAGCTCAGAGAACCAGACCTCGTCGCCGCGCACGAAGAACTCGACGCCGAAGAGGCCCAGGCAGGGTCCGTTGCCGGCCTGTGCAAGCGCGTCGGTGACGGCCTTGGCCATGTCGCGGGCCGAGGCCAGGGCGGCCTCGCTCATCGCCATGGGCTGCCAGGATTCGACGTAGTCGCCGCCCTCCTGGCGGTGGCCGATCGGCACGCAGAAGGAGGTCACGACGCTGGCGCTGTCCTGGTCCCAGGAGCGAACGGTGAGCAGCGTGATCTCGTAGTCGAAGTCGATGCCCTCTTCAACGATGACGAGGCCGGTCGTCGCGCGCGCGTCCTCTTCGGCGTGCGCCCAGGCTGCGCCGGCCTGCTCGGGGCCGTCCACGCGGGACTGTCCGTGGCCCGAAGAAGACATGGTGGGCTTGACGAAAGCGGGGTAACCGATCTCCTCCAGGGCTGCCGACAGCTCGGCCTCGCTGGACGCGAATCGGAAGTCGGACGTGCGCACGCCGGGCAGAGACGCGGCCAGGTGACGGATGCGCTGGCGATCCATCGTGGCCTGCACGGCAAAGGCGTTCGGCACGACGCGCACGCCGCGCTCCTCGTAGGCGCTCAAGCAGTCGGTGGCGATGGCCTCGACCTCGGGGACGATCAGGTCGACGTCCGCCTCATCCAGTACGGCGCGCAGGGCGGCCGGATCGCTCATGTCGAACACGCGGAAGGAGTCCGCGACCTGCATGGCAGGAGCATTGGCGTAGGAGTCGCACGCGATGACCGTGCATCCGTAGCGTTGCAGGGCGATCGTCACCTCTTTGCCGAGCTCGCCCGAGCCCAAGAGAGCCACGCGCACAGGAAGCGGCATTGGAAGCGTCATTGTCATGGTGTGTCCTCCCTCGACGATGTTGCAAGCCTATCGCGGATCGTGGCTGCGAGGGCGGGTCCCACGCCCTTGACCTCGGCAATCTGCTCGGGTGTAGCCTCGCGCAGGCGCTTGACAGAGCCAAAATGCTTCAAGAGCGCGGCCTGTCGCGCAGGTCCAAGCCCCGGGATAGAGTCCAGGACCGAGCGGCGCTGGGCCTTGGAGCGGCGCTTGCGGTGCTTCGTGATCGCGAAACGGTGGGACTCATCGCGCAGGTACTGCAGCAGGTACAGGGCCTCGGAGGTACGCGGCAGAATAAGCGGGAACTCATCACCGGGGATCCACACCTCCTCCAGGCGCTTGGCCAGGCCCACGACGGGCACGTCCGCGCCCACCGCGTCCAGGGCTGCGCGCGCGGCATTGACCTGGGGCAGGCCGCCGTCCACGACGACCAGGTCGGGCCGGTAGGAGAAGCGCTTGGGTCGACCGGTCGACGCGTCAATGGGACCCGAGGCGTAGGCGATGCCGTCCTCATCCTCGCCCTCGATGCCCGCCTCCTCGGCGAGCAGGCGGGAGAAGCGCCGGGTCAACACCTCGTTCATGGCGCTCGTATCGTCGGGGGTGCCGGTCCCGTCCTCGCCGCGAATGTTGTACGTGCGATAGGCGTCCTTGCGAGGCATCCCGTCCTCGAAGACCACCATGGAGGCAACCTGATTCTCCCCACCCGTGTGCGAGACGTCGTAGCACTCGATGCGCAGGGGCGCGCCCGGCAGGTCGAGGTTTTCCGCAAGCTGCTCGAGCGCCTTCGAGCGCGCCGTAATGTCACCCGCGCGCTTCGTGCGGTGCAGGGCCAGGGCCTGGCGGGCGTTCTCCATGACCGTGTCCATCAGCTGAGCCTTGGGCCCGCGCCTGGGTACGTGCACCGACACGGAGGCGCCGCGCACCTCGCGCAGCCAGCGCTCAATCGTGTCCTCGTCGTCAGGAGCCACAGAGACCAGCACCTCGCGCGGGATCGCCGACGTCGGCGTGTGGGCGACGTCGTCCACGCTCACGGCCGCCACCTTGACCGCCTTCCCAGCCCCGGCCTCGTCCGGCGACGCCGAGGAGTACACCTGCTCCAGCAAACGCGCCATGAGCGCGGGCTCATCCGCCCCGTCCACGCGCTCAATCACCCAGCCGCGCGTTCCTCGGATGCGCCCGCCGCGCACGTGGAAGACGTGGACCGCCGCGTCCAAGTCGTCGCTCACCAGCGCGAACACGTCCGCATCCGCGCCATCGTCCAGCACGACCGCGTTACGCTCCAGCACCGTGCGCAGCGCCTTGACGTCGTCGCGCAGCTTCGCCGCGCGCTCGAAGTTGAGCTCCATGGAAGCCTGGCGCATCTGCTCCTCCAGGTCACGGATCACCGGGCCGGTGCGCCCCTCCATGAACTGGCACAGCCCCTCGGCCAGCTCGCGATGCTCCTCCATGGACATGCGACCCACGCACGGCGCCGCACACTTGTCGATATAGCCGAGCAGGCAGGGGCGCCCCTGCGCCTTCGCGCGCTGGAACACGCCCGTCGAACACGAGCGCATCGGGAAGACGCGCAGCAGCTGATCGATCGTCTCGCGAATCGCCCACACCTGCGTGTACGGGCCGAAGTAGCGCGACCCCGCGCGCTTGCGCTCGCGGGTCACCTGCACGCGAGGGAAGCGCTCCCCCATCGACACCGCCAGGTAGGGGTAGGACTTGTCGTCCTTAAACATGACGTTGAAGCGCGGATTGAATTCCTTGATCCACGTGAACTCCAGCGTGAGGGCCTCGACCTCGGAGCGCACGACCGTCCACTGGACGGCGCTCGCGGTCGTCACCATCTGCTGGGTGCGCGGGTGCAGGTTCGCCAGGTCCTGGAAGTAGTTGGTGAGGCGATTGCGCAGTTCTTGGCCTTGCCGACGTAGATGACGCGGCCGGCCGGATCGGAGAATCGGTAGACGCCCGGCGAGGTCGGGATGTCTCCCGTGCGGGGTCGGTACGTCGAAGGATCTGCCACGCTCCCAGGGTACGAGGCCGTGGCACCGATCGCCGAACGCCCACCGCGCGCGTGCTCTATGTCATGAAACCTGTGAAGCATGAGACCACCGCACCCAGTGGCCATCTGTAGGCTTATACTGAACTTGGCCTTGAATTGACTAATTTTTGACCAACGAGTAGAACCCACTCCCACGAAGAAGGACGTTCATGTTCACCTCCAACCAAGAGGTCGCAGACTTTATCTCCGAACAGAACATTGAACTCGTCGACGTACGCTTCTGCGACGTCCCCGGTGTTCAGCAGCACTTTACGATCCCCGTGAACGAATTCCTGGACACCGCTCTGTCGGACGGCCTCATGTTCGACGGTTCCTCGGTGCGCGGATTCACCGCTATCCACGAGTCCGACATGAAGCTCATCCCAGACATCTCCTCCGCGTTCGTGGACCCGTTCCGTGACCGCAAGACCCTGGTCGTCAACTTCTCGATCGTCGACCCCTTCACCGACGAGCCCTTCTCACGTGATCCGCGCCAGGTGGCCGCCAAGGCCGAGGCCTACCTGCGTTCAACCGGCATCGCGGACCAGTGTTTCATCGGCGCCGAGGCAGAGTTCTACCTCTTCGACGACGTGCGCTACCAGGTGAGCCCCCACAACACCTTTTTTTTCTCCGTGGACTCCCCCGAGGCCTACTGGAACACCGGCCGCGCTGAAGAAGGCGGCAACATGGGCTACAAGGTGCCCATCAAGGGCGGCTACTTCCCCGTCTCCCCTGCCGACAAGTACGCGGACGTGCGCGACGAGATGAGCCGCCTCCTCGAAGAGGTCGGCCTCATTATTGAGCGCGCCCACCACGAGGTCGGCTCGGGCGGCCAGCAGGAGATCAACTACCGCTTCGCGACGCTGCAGACCGCGGCCGACGACATGATGAAGTTCAAGTACGTCATCAAGAACTCGGCCCTTGACTTCGGCCATTCCGCGACCTTCATGCCCAAGCCCCTCTTTGGCGACAACGGCTCGGGCATGCACACCCACATCTCGCTGTGGAAGAACGGCGAGCCCCTGTTCTACGACGAGCGCGGCTACGGTTCGCTGTCCGACACGGCTCGCTGGTTCATCGGCGGCCTGCTCGAGCACGCCCCGGCGCTGCTGGCCTTCACGAACCCGTCGGTGAACTCCTTCCGACGCCTGGTTCCCGGCTTCGAAGCCCCGATCAACCTCGTGTACTCGGCGCGCAACCGCTCCGCGTGCATCCGCATCCCCGTGACGGGCACGTCGCCCAAGGCCAAGCGCGTGGAGTACCGCGTGCCGGACCCGAGCGCGAACCCCTACCTGGCGTTCTCCGCGTGCCTCATGGCGGGCATCGACGGCATCAAGCGCCGCATCGAACCGGCCGCGCCGATCGACAAGGACCTCTACGAGCTGCCCCCGGCCGAGTACCAGGACATCGCGAAGCTGCCGAGCTCCCTCGAGGCCGCCCTCGACGCGCTGCGCGAGGACCACGAGTTCCTCACCGAGGGCGACGTCTTCACACAGGACCTCATCGACACCTGGCTGGAGTACAAGGAGACCAACGAGGTCGCCCCGATGCGCGCCTACCCGCATCCCTACGAGTACCAGATGTACTACGACCTGTGATCTAATCGTCACTTGAGCGGCCCCCACCCCGATTAAGGGGCGGGGGCCGCGCCACAACCAGTAGACTCACATCGAACCTGTTGTTCAGTCTTTGAACCGACATCCCGGAGGACACGATGAAGCGCATGCGTGATGGCTCGTACACGATCAAGCCGACTTACAAGGTCGGCGAACACGACATCGTTCCAGACATGCTGGCCAAGCGCGCGCTCCTGCACCCCGACCAGGTGGCGGTCGAGCAGCGCTCCTCCGTCGGCTCCACGCGCTCCCTGACCACTTCTGAGCTCCAGCGTCAGGTCGAGTACACCGCCTGCGGCCTTATCGGCCTGGGCGTGCAGGCCGGTGACGCGGTCGCGATCCTGGCCCCGACCTCGTACGAGTGGCTCCTGCTCGACCTCGCACTCTGTCCATCGGCGCGATCACCGTCCCGATCTACGAGTCCGACTCTGCGGCCCAGATCGAGCACATCCTCACCGACGCGCACGTGACCCGCGTCTTCACGGCCACCACCCAGCAGGCCGAGCTTGTCCACTCGGTGGCCCCCGAATACACCGTGTCGGTCGATTCCTTCGACCGCGGCGCCCAGCGCATGATCGCCCGCGCGGCCACCGGCATCACCATCGAGAACGTCGAGCAGCGCCGCGCGGCCATCTCCTCCTCGGACATCGCCACCATCATCTACACCTCCGGCACGACCGGAAACCCGAAGGGCGTGGCCCTCACGCACGCGAACTTCGTGGCCACCGCGGAGGGTGCCCGCCAGGTCCTCGGTGACGTCATCGACTCCCCCGAGACCCGCCTGCTCCTCTTCCTGCCGGTCGCCCACGTGCTCGCGCGCCTCGTCATGCACGTGATCCTGTCGGGCCAGGGCGTCCTCGGCTTCTCCCCCAGCATCAAGAACCTGCTGCCGGACATCCAGGCCTTCAAGCCCTCCGTGCTCCTCGTCGTGCCCCGCGTCCTCGAGAAGGTCTACAACGCGGCCTCCTCCAAGGCGGGCGGCGGCATCAAGGGCCGCATGTTCGCGTGGAGCGCCAAGCAGGCACGCACCTTCTCCGTCGCCTCCGAGAAGACCTTCGGCCCCGGCCTGTTCAAGAAGATGCGTCACGGCATCGCCGACGCGCTCGTCCTCAAGAAGATCCGCTCCGTGCTCGGCCCCAACCTGCGCTACATCGTCTCCGGCGGCGCGCCGCTGGCCACCGACCTCGCGCACTTCTACGCCGGCATGGGCATCACCCTCATCCAGGGCTACGGCCTGTCCGAGACAACCGGCCCGATCGCCGTCCAGCACATCGGCAAGAACCCCGTCGGCGGCGTCGGCCTGCCCCTGCCCGGCAACTTCATCAAGATCGCCAAGGACGGCGAGATCCTCGTGCGCGGCCAGTCCGTCATGCCCGGCTACTACCACCTGCCCGAGCAGACCGCCGAGGTCATGCCCGACGGCAAGTGGTTCCACACGGGCGATCTCGGCTCCATCGACCGCAAGGGCCAGCTGACCATCACCGGCCGCAAGAAGGAACTCATCGTCACCGCGGGCGGCAAGAACGTCTCCCCCCGAAGTCCTCGAGGATTCCCTGGCCACACACCCGCTGATCGCCAACGTCATCGTGGTCGGCGACCAGCGCCCCTACGTCGGTGCCCTGTTCACCCTCGACGCAGACATGCTGCCCGATTGGCTGTCCAAGCACGGCCTGCCGCAGTGCTCGCCCACCGAGGCCGCCGAGCTGCCCGCCGTTCGCGAGTCCCTCGAGAAGGCCGTCGAGCGCGCCAACAAGGCCGTCTCCCGCGCCGAGTCGATCCGTAAGTTCCGCATCATCGACGCGACCTTCACCGTTGAGAACGGCTACGTGACGCCGTCGATGAAGCTGCGCCGCCGCAAGGTCGTCACCGACTACGCCTACGAGGTCGACGCCCTGTACGGCGGCCCCGTCTCCGCCGAGGCGCCCAAGAAGCGCGGGCTTTTCGGCCGAGGCAAGAAGAACTGATTCCACCACGCACGGCGCCCAGCGCCCACCCCACGAAAGGACCGCAATGACGGTACGCAGGCTCGCCGACGGCTCATGGGAGTCGATCGCAACGCGCGAGGCCACCGAGGACATGAACCTGCCGAAGATGCTCCACCAGCGCGTGGCATCCCACCCCGGGCAGGTCGCGATCGAGCGTCGCTCCAACGTCGGCGCATGGCGCCGGGTCACCATGGAGACCTTCCTCGGCGAAGCCGACTCGATTGCGCGTGGCCTCATCGGCATCGGCCTCGAGGCGGGCGACCACCTGGCGATCCTGGCTCCGACCTCGTATGAGTGGGCCCTCATCGACGTGGCCGCGCTGTCCTGCGGCGCGATCACCGTGCCCATCTACGAGACGGATTCCGCGCAGCAGATCGCCCATATCCTCGCAGACGCCGACGTGCACATCGTCATCACGGCCACCACGCAGCAGGCCGAGCTGGTCGAGTCCGTGCGCACCGACGGCGTGCGCCATATCCTCTCCCTCGACCGCGGCGCCGAGCGTGTCCTGACCGGCGCCGCCCAGGGGGTCACGGTCGAGCAAGTGCGCGAGCGCACCGACGCCGTCAAGCTCAGCGACGAGGCGACGGTCATCTACACCTCCGGCACGACCGGCATGCCCAAGGGCGTCGTGCTCACGCACGGCAACTTCATCTCGCCGATGCTGCAGGCCTACGACTTCCTCCCTCTCCTCATCAACGACCCGAAGTCGCGTTCCCTGCTTTTCCTGCCGGTCGCCCACGTGCTCGCGCGTTTCGTCATGTACTGTCTGCTCGCCGGCCAGGGCGTCACCGCGTTCTCCCCCGACACGCGCAACCTGGTCAACGACATCGCGACCTTCAAGCCAACCATGCTCCTCGTGGTCCCGCGCGTCATGGAGAAGGTCTACAACGCCGCCGCCGCGAAGGCAGGCGGCGGCATGAAGGGCCGCCTGTTCTCCTGGGCCGCCAAGCAGGCGCGCGCCCTGTCCAAGGCCACCGCCTACGTGGACTCTCCCCTGCCCGAGTCCGCCGTCGCTGGTCCCGGCCCCGACACGACACCCATCCCCGACGCCTCGGCGATGCCCTCCCCCGGCCCGTCGACCGCGCTCAAGCTGCGCGGACGCGTTGCCGACGCGCTCGTCCTGTCGAAGGTCCGCGCGATCCTGGGTCCGAACCTGCACACGATCATCTCGGGTGGCGCTCCCCTGGCCCTTGATCTCGCAAACTTCTATCGCGGCCTGGGCATCACGCTCCTCCAGGGCTACGGCCTGTCCGAGACGACCGGCCCGATCTCCGTGGAGACACCGCAGGACTTCCCGCCGGACTCGGTGGGCTTCCCCTGGCCCGGCAACCGCATGACAATCGCCCCCGACGGCGAGCTGCTCGTGCGCGGCATCTCCGTGTCGAAGGGCTACCACAACCTGCCCGAAGCCACGGCGGAAGCCTACGTCGACGGCTGGTTCAAGACCGGCGACCTCGCCTCCATCGACGACCGCGGGCACCTGCGCATCACGGGACGCAAGAAGGAACTCATCGTCACCGCGGGCGGCAAGAACGTCTCCCCCGAGATCCTCGAAGAGTCCCTGTCGACGCACCCGCTCATCGCGAACATCATCGTGGTCGGCGACAACCGTCCGTACATCGGCGCGCTCATCGCCCTGGACACGGAGATGCTGCCCGAGTGGCTCTCAACCCACGGCCTGCCCGTCGTCGATGCTGCCCAGGCCGCGAACCTGCCCGAGGTGCGCGACTCGCTGGAGAAGGCGATTGCCCGCGCCAACAAGGCGGTCTCTCGCGCCGAGTCGATCCGCCGCTACCGCATCGTCAACGCGGCATTCACCGTGGAGAACGGCTACATGACGCCCTCCCTCAAGCTCAAGCGTCGCCGTGTCCTGGCCGACTACGCAGCCGAAGTCGACGCCCTGTACGCGTCGGGTGAGGCCGCGAAGAACCAGGAGTAACCCGGCCACCTGCCCGGGGAATCCGGCTCAACGAAGCGGCCCCGGCCTCGTCCATTCCAGGTACGAGGCCGGGGCCGAGTCGTATGCGCAGGCGCGGTTAGTCCGCGGTGTTGCGCCCCACGACGAAGGCACCGAAGAGCGCGAGGAGGACTGCCACGCCGATGACCGGAAGCGGAATCCACATCAGCGTGCGCCGGGTAATCTCCAGCGCAGCCGAGGCGACGACGCCGACAAGAAGGAATGTATGGAAGGCGCGGGACCACAAGAAGCCGTCACTGTCGCTGCTCCACAGCATAAAGAGCGACATGATCACAAGCACAGCCACGACCGCGTAGATCGCAATGACCGTGCCCAGCGGCCAGACGTGACGGGCCTCCGCCTGAGCCAGCACGGCCAAGGAAAGGTTGCCAAGCCCAGCAACGAAACCACAACCCAGACCATAAACGCGGCTACGCCCGGCCGAGCGCGCGGCGAGGGCCTTGAGCGTGAGAGAGCCGGCCACAACCATGAGGGCAATCACCAGGAGGTGCACCCAGGAGGGCCAGTAATGGGCGAAACCGTACAAACCGTAAGCAGGGATCATAAGGCCCATACTAGCGGGTTCTCCTACGAGCCATCGGCGTCGCGCTGCGCCTCCTTCGCGAGGACCTCCGCCAGGTACTGGCCCGTGAAGGACTCCTCCACGGTCGCGACATCCTCGGGTGTGCCCTGCGCGACGACCGTGCCGCCGCCGGCGCCGCCCTCAGGTCCCATATCGATGATCCAGTCGGCACTCTTGATGACGTCAAGATTGTGCTCGATGACGATGACCGTATTGCCCTGTCCGCCAGAGACTGCAAGACCATGAGGAGCTTGCGGATATCTTCGGAGTGCAGGCCCGTCGTGGGCTCGTCGAGCACGTAGACCGTGCGCCCCGTCGAGCGGCGCTGCAGCTCGGAGGCCAGCTTGACACGCTGAGCCTCGCCGCCCGACAGAGTCGTCGCGCTCTGGCCGAGGCGCACGTAGCCCAGGCCCACCTCGACGAGCGTGTTGAGGTGTCGGGCAATGCGCGAGATCGGCGCGAAGAACTGGGCGGCCTCGGCGATCGGCATGTCGAGCACGTCGGCGACCGTCTTGCCCTTGTACTCCACCTCCAGGGTCTCGCGGTTGTAGCGAGCCCCGTGGCACACCTCGCAGGGTACGTACACGTCGGGCAGAAGTTCATCTCGATCTTGAGCGTGCCGTCGCCCTTGCAGGACTCGCAGCGCCCGCCCTTGACGTTGAAGGAGAAGCGCCCCGGTCCGTAACCGCGCACCTTCGCCTCCTGCGTCTCGGCGAACAGCTTACGGATCAGGTCCCACACGCCCGTGTAGGTCGCCGGGTTGGAGCGCGGCGTGCGCCCGATCGGGCTCTGGTCGACGTGCACGACCTTGTCGAGCTGCTCGATGCCCGTGATCGTGCGGTGACGGCCCGGGACCATGCGCGCGCCGTTGAGGCGCGAGGCCAGAGTCTTGTACAGGATCCCGTTGACGAGGGTGGACTTTCCGGATCCCGACACACCCGTGACGGCCGTAAACACGCCGAGCGGGAAGGACACGTCAACTGTCTTCAGGTTGTTCTCGCGAGCGCCCTTGACGGTCACGACGCGCTTCTTGTCGATGGGACGGCGCGTGGGCGGCAACGCGATGCGGCGCTTGCCCGACAGGTACTGGCCGGTCAGAGACTTGCGGTTCGTCAGCAGCTCGGACAGGGGGCCGGAGTGGACGACCCAGCCGCCCGTCTCCCCCGCGCCCGGACCGATGTCGACGATCCAGTCCGCGGCCTCCATGGTCTCCTCGTCGTGCTCGACGACGATGAGGGTGTTGCCGAGGTCCCGCAGGCGCTCCAGGGTCGCAATCAGCTTGCGGTTGTCGCGCTGGTGCAGGCCGATCGAGGGCTCGTCGAGCACGTAGAGCACGCCGACGAGGCCCGAGCCGATCTGGGTGGCCAGGCGGATGCGCTGCGCCTCGCCGCCCGAGAGCGTCCCGGCGCTGCGCGAGAGGGTCAGGTAGGTCAGCCCCACGTCGACCAGGAAGGCCAGGCGCGCCTCGATCTCCGTCAGGATCGGCGCGGCGATGGAACGGGCGCGCTTCTCCAGCTCGACCTCGGCGAGGAAGGCGCGAGCCTCCGTGATGGACATGTCGGAGAGCTCGGCGATCGATTTGTCGCCGATACGCACGGCCAACACCTCGGGCTTCAGGCGCGCGCCGTGACAGGCCGGGCAGGGAATCTCGCGCATGTACGAGTCGAGCTTGTCCGACACGGCCGCCGACTCGGTCTCCTCGCGCTTGCGCTCGATGTACTTGACCGCACCCTCGAAGCCTGTCGTGTAGGAGCGCTCGCGCCCCCAGCGGTTGCGGAACTTGACGGAGACCTCGTAGTCCTTGCCGTACAGGACGGCGTCTTTGACCTTCTTGGGCAGATTCTTCCAGGGGGTCCCCATCGCGAAGCCCAGTTCCTTGGAGAGGGATTCGAGGAGCTTCTTGTGGTACTTGAAAGTTGGAGTTCCAGGGGATGACCGCGCCGTCGGCCAGGGACCGTTCCTCGTCGGGCACGACCAGCTCGGGGTCCACCTCCTGACGAAAACCCAGGCCCGCGCAATCCGGGCAGGCGCCGTAGGGTGCGTTGAAGGAGAAGGTGCGCGGCTCGATCTCGTCGAGAGCAAGCGGGTGATCGTTGGGACAGGCACGCTTTTCCGAAAAACGGCGGCGGCGCTCCGGGTCCTCAGGGTCCATATCCACGCAGTCGATGACGACCAGGCCATCGGACAGGCGCAGCGCGGTCTCGACGGAGTCGGTGAGGCGCTGACGCATGCCGTCGCGCACGACGAGGCGATCGATAATGACCTCGATCGTGTGCTTGAGCTTCTTCTCCAGCTTCGGGGCGTTCTCCAGGCGCACGGTCTCGCCGTCGATGATCGCGCGCGTGTAGCCCTCGGAGCGCAGCTCGTCGATGAGGTCCTGGTATTCGCCCTTACGGCCACGCACGACCGGGGAGAGAACCTGGAAGCGCGTGCCCTCGTCCATGGTGCGCACGCGATCGACGATCTGCTGGGGCGTCTGGGCCTGGATGCGCGCCCCGCACTCGGGGCAGTGGGCGACGCCGGGCGCGTGCGTAGAGCAGACGCAGGTAGTCGTGGATCTCCGTGATTGTGCCGACGGTCGAGCGCGGGTTGCGCGAGGTGGACTTCTGGTCGATGGAGACGGCCGGCGAGAGGCCTTCGATGAAGTCCACGTCGGGCTTGTCCATTTGGCCCAGGAACTGACGGGCGTAGGAGGACAGGGACTCGACGTAACGACGCTGCCCTTCGGCGAAGATCGTGTCGAAAGCGAGGGATGATTTACCAGATCCAGACAGGCCGGTGAAGACGATCATGGAGTCGCGGGGCAGCTCCAGGTTCACGTCCTTGAGGTTGTGTTCGCGGGCACCCTGGATGATTAGCTTGTCATGCACCCTTCGATCCTAACCGTCCCCTAGGCAAAAGCGCGGATCAGGGCTAGTGTTATGCGTATGGCATACTACGCAGTCGAATACGTGTACAACCCTTCCATGACCGAGACGATGAACGAGGTGCGCCCGACGCACCGCGCGTTCCTGTCCGGCCTGCTTGAGCAGGGGATCAACGTCGCGTCCGGTCCCCTCGCTGGCGAGGTCCCCGGCGCGCTGATTCTCATCAATGCGTCAAGCGAAGCCGACGTCGAGCAGATCCTCAACCAGGATCCCTTCTACGTCGCCGAGGTCATCCAGGCGCGCCTCATCCGCGAGTGGAGCCCCGTCATCCGGGTGTTCTGATCCACGATACATAAACGACTAGGAATAGAGTGGGATAACCAGTGAAAGCTCAGATCGACTACATCCCTTATACACAACTGAAGCTCGATCCCCAGAACCCTCGCTTACCCGAGGAGAAGCTGGGCGCGAGCACCCTCGAGCTACTCGAGCTTTTCGAGCGGGAGTACGATCTCAACGAGCTTGCACAAAGCTACCTAGAAAACGGCTTTTTCACTTCCGAAGCTCTAATCGTCAACCGACAAAACAATGTCGTCCTTGAAGGTAATCGAAGATTAGCTGCCCTCAAATACCTGCATCATGACGAAGAAGCACAGGCAGCAGGTATTGCGACGTTTGATGCCGGGAGGAGCGACGAAGAACGCCTCAACGAACTAATCGAGATACCAGTAATCTTCGTTGACGATCGCGAGTCACTAGCTCCTTACCTCGGATTCCGACACATAAATGGACCAAACAGTGGCTCCCATCGGCTAAGGCAAGATACGTATGGCAACGCGTCATAAGTTGGATTGAAACCAATCCAGGTTCTTCGGATGATCCATTTTATATCGTCGGTCGAGAGATTGGTTCAAATCGAACAGGAGTCATGAACCAGTATCTCCAGTACGCTATCCTTCGCGAAGCACGCGACTCATTCGGCCTAGTACGCGAGACAGGCTATATCCTAAGCAAACGATTTGGCGTTTGGTCTCGCCTGAATAACAATCTCGCAGTACTGGACCATATCGGCTTTTCACGAGATGCCCGAAAGAGTGCAAAAGCTATCGACGAAGCGGCGAAAGAGATTGACGAACGGAAACTCAGCGGGCTTCTCAAAGATCTGACACCCGAGTACGCGCCGGATGGGACAATACTGCGAAAAGCGGTTATTACCGACTCCCGCCAAGTCGCAGACTATGCAGAAGTTCTAAATAATGCAGAAGCTTTGCAACACCTGCGCGAATATAGGAATTTGAAACAGCCGTAGCTATAGCTAAAGGACTTAAGGCAAATGCCATCCTCGAGGCTACTATCGACCAGCTGAAAATTGTTCGCGAATCAATTGAAGATCCGTCAAAGATCGACAACCAAACTCTGGCATTAGCGAACCAATTGTCCATGATCACTGAGCAAATTGCGACCGGAGTCAGGTACCTACTAAACAACGCCACTAGCTACGAGTTACACCCATGATGCTACTTGATCCAACTCTAATCTTAGACCCGGTCGACTGGAACGACGCCGCCGCACGAGAGCTAGGTACTACACCAATCCTTGACTGGATCGAATGCACCTGCCTAATGTTATCAAAATGCGGTTATCATGAGCCGATTAATCTTAGAAACATGATTACAACATGGGAGGAGGCTGGACTGTCTTTAAATCCACCGGACACCTGGGTCCCACTATCACATACCACCCTTTCGGGCGACGACGGCGAGACCAGCGACGATGACTACCCAGACGATCGTAGCGAATCACAATCGGACTCTGCCGAATCACTATTGGAGCAACTTTCGGAAAGAAGCTCCACGCTAGGCAATACCTACCCATTCCACATATCAGAAGACAATGGAACAATGTCATTTATCGACGATAGTTTCAGTCAAAAAATATATGCACACCTTCTTTTACTATGTGCAATAGAGAGATATGGAAGACGCTCCGCGTTTTCTCACATCACAGATCGAGATCACAACACACTACGCCTCTTTTTTGAATCTATTGTCCTATTCAGCCTGAGGAAATGCGGCTACGATTGCGAACAGATTGGCACCGGTGCAGGATCAGGCAGATTCGCCGATCGCCTACAGCACACTCTCCAGAAGCTCGGTCTCGGACTCCCTAATCCGAGAACACAAGTTCGCCAACGGATTCAGGACGGAGGAGCCGACATACTCGCGGGGCACTTTGGAAAGACGGTAGGTCCCGTGAAGTGGTCCATATCGTTCAGTGTACGGTTAGCCCGCCGTCGGAGTGGCCCACCAAGCTAAGTGAAGCATCTGCACCACATTGGCTCGGTCTACTCAACCAGGGATGCCCCGGAATTCCCTGCCTCGCAACGCCATTCGAGGCAACAGGTGATGCACGACATCAGCTTTCATCGATGGCAACACATTCGTATATGGACAGGATTAGAATAACGCGCGCAGCTCAAGACTTAGATCTTTCGATAATTCCGAAGTACAGCGATTATTTTCTGATTATCAATACAGCTCTATCTACCATCAGCACACGACCGAATATCACTTGAGATCCGCCATTATCGCATTTGCCAACGCATATGCCAACATGGGCGGCACAGCATTCCCAATCTGACTGTAACGCGAGGATCTGTACCCCGCAAATTGCAAATCAGCAGGAAACGACTGAAGACAGGCAGCTTCCTCGACGGTAATCCTGCGCAATGGAGAGTCTGAGGGCATTTTTCCATGATACTTGTGCGGATCTTTTTGTATCTCCGCATGATACCGAAGTATCCAAGGTTCAGCACCATCGCGCAAAGCACTTTCATCAACGATCGGTGTCCGGTTTCCTCCCAGAGACGCAACAATAGTTGGTGCAGGCTCTGACAGATTAATTACCCTACCATGTCCGTTGAACAACATACCTGCATAGGGGGATTGCCGAAGGATAGGACTTTTTGCCGGCACGATCTGCGCATTTCCTCCGTCGCTGTTGCCTGCTTGACCGAACGCTGGTAATGATCTCAACGCATCGCCGGAAGTAATAGGATTTAACGTCATTCCCTCGAGCATTTCAGCATAGTCACAATTTGCATCGATCGTACCGACAAAGAACATGCGCCTTCTCAGCTGCGGCACTCCATACTCTGCAGCATTCAAAACGTGAATATTCGTGTGATAGAGACCCGAAATCTCGTGGATCATTCTCTCGCGAACGTGACTCCATCTCACATTTGTCGCAAGTGCCTCCACGTTTTCCAAGACAAAGACGAAAGGACGTGTGCGCTTGACAACATCGAGAAAGTGAAACACTTCCCGAATTCGCACATCTTTCGGATCCATTTTTCCGCCAACAGAGAATCCTTGGCAGGGAGGTCCTCCAATGACGATCTCCGCATCGCCTGTGGAGAGGTCCTTAGATTCGTCTGATACATTGCCGCAGCGCACATCGCAGTTTTGAAACAAACTTGCCGCTCGTTTCCACTCACCCTTCACAGTACTAGGTATCGATCTATACGTATCGACAGCGTCTCTATTCCAATCAGCAGAAAATACTGGTCTAAACCCAGCTTTAGCGAAACCCAAGTCGAGGCCACCTGCACCTGAATATAACGAGATCAAACGCATAGTTTAGTCAAATCCTTCAGTTTCAAAACGTCCGATTATATTTTGAACGGGCTACTGTGTTTAAAACAGTTTTTCGAAACCGCCAGGAAAACATTGTTTCGTCATACATGCTCAGCCCTCCAGCGAGCGGGCGAACTGGCGCGCGTAGAAGATACGCTGCGCGACCTCGATCAGGGCCGCCGCGCTGGCACCCACGCAGCCGATGACGAGCCACTCGTATCCGGTGGGCGTGACCATCGAGAAGAAGTGGAACACCGGCGGGATGAAGACACCACCGATCGTCGCACTCGTGACGCAGATGAGCAGGACCCACTTCCACGTCGACAATGGTCGGGACGTGATGACCAGCAGCCAGATGGCTCCGCTCATGAGGGAGAGGATCGCGGCCGTGGACTCGCGCGCCTGCGGCGGCCCATCGACGATGCCGAAAGCGGTGAGCGCGGCCGCCGCCAGAATGAAACCCGTCGGCATCGCGAGCGAGAGCGTGCGCTTAAAGGAATCCGGGCACGTAGCGGCGCGGGTTGGGCCACAGCGCCAGGAAGAACGCGGGGATACCGATCGTCAGGGAGTCGATGTAGCTGAACTGGCGAGGCAGGAACGGGTAGCGCCAGCCGACCAGGGCGGTGACAATGACGAGCACGGCGGCGTAGGTGGTCTTGGCCAGGAACAGCGAGGAGACGCGCTCCATGTTCGCGATGATGCGTCGGCCCTCCGACAAGACGCCCGGCAGCACCGAGAACTTCGAGTCCACGAGAACAATCTGCGCGACCGCCTTCGTGGCCTGCGTGCCGTTGCCCATGGCGATCCCCAGATCCGCGTCCTTGAGGGCCAGGGCGTCGTTGACGCCGTCGCCCGTCATGGCCACGCAGTGATCGCGGGCCTGGAGGGCACCAACCATGGCGCGCTTTTGCTCGGGGGTGACGCGGCCGAACACGTCGTGGTTCTCGATCGCGTCGATAAACTCTTCGGAGGTCAGGTCCTCGGGTAGATCGCGCGCGTCCATGAGGCGTGCGGGCGAGCCGTCGGGGGCGGTCAGGCCTGCCTGCGTGGCTAGCGCGCCCACGGTCGTCGGATTGTCGCCCGAGATGACGCGCACGTGCACGCCCTGTGAACGGAAGTAGTCCAGTGTCTCGGCGGCGTCCTCTCGCAAGTCCTCCTCAAGAACCACGATCGCGGCGACCTCGCGCGACGTCGGAAGCTCGTCGTCGGCGACCACCGCGTCCGAGTGGACGAGTGCGACGACGCGGGAGCCGCCACGGGCGAAGCCACGCACCTGCTCCAGCAGGTCCGCGTTGGCGGCCACGGCCTCGTCGATGACGAACTCGGGTGCGCCCAAGATCCAGGACTCGGAGTCGGTGCCCCACGCGCTCCACTTGCGGGCCGAGGAGAAGGGGACGGTCCACTCGGCGCGCTCTTGCGCACCGGCCAGCGCTTCTTCGTCCAAGAAACCCCAGATCGCCTCAGCCGTCGCGTTCGTGCGGTCGCTCGCCGCAGTCGCCAGCGCGCGACGCACCACGGTCTCCTCGCCCGAGACGACGTCAACCTCGCGCACGCGGATGCCGCCGGTGGTGAGCGTGCCCGTCTTATCCAGGCACAGGCAGTCGACGCGGGCCAGTACCTCGACCGCGGGCAGCTCCTGTACGAGGACGCCGCGGCGGGCCAGCGTCGCCGATCCGATCGCGAAGTTCATGGAGGTCAGCAGCACCAGGCCCTGCGGAATCATGCCGATCACCGACGCGACGGAGAGCACCAGGGCGAAACGCCAGTCTCCCCCGGTGCCGCCGGCGATGCGGTTCTGCGAGTAGAACGTCAGCGCCACGATCGGGAGCAGCATGATCGAGACGACCTGCAGGACGCGGTTGATCGACACCTGAATCTCCGAGATCGTGCGCGTGTAGGCGCGCGCCTGCTCGGACAAGCCCTGCGCGTACACGCGCTCGCCCACCGCCGTGGCGATCATGCGGCCCGACCCGGCCACGACACTCGTGCCGGCCAGGAGCTCGTCGCCGACCTTCTTCTTGACTGGGCGCGACTCGCCCGTCAGCAGCGACTCGTCGATTTCCAGGCCCGCGGACGCCAACACCGTGCCGTCCACGCTCACCTGATCACCCAGGGTCAACTCGATGACATCGTCGATCACGACGTCGCGCGCCGCAATCACCGACACCGTCCCGTCGCGCAGGACGGACGCCTGCGGCGCATCGACAATCGCCAGGGAGTCCAGCGTGCGCTTGGCGCGCAGCTCCGAGACGATGCCGATCACCGCGTTGATGACCATAACGCCGCCGAAAATACCGTCGCGCAGGTCACCGAACAGCAAGACAATGATCGACGCTCCGACGATGATCGCATTGAAGAGCGTCAGCACGTTCTCGCGGATGATCGATGCCACGGACCGCGACGTGCGATCCTTGACGCGGTTGACCGCGCCGCGCGACATCCGTTCAAAGACCTCGTCGGTACTCAGGCCGCGCTCGTCTAAGCGCGCCACGTCAGTGCTCACGGGTGTCCCCCTCATCCATCGCGGCGCGAATCAGCGACGCGACAACAGTGACCGCGAGCGTCACGACGATGACGCCCAGCGATACCGACACAGAAATCTCCGGCGCCCACTCCACGCCCGCTCCCCCGTTGATAAACGGAAGAGTGTTCGCGTGCAGCGCCTCAAGGATCAGCTTGACGCCGATAAAACTCAAAATCACGCCGAGCCCGTAGCCAAGGTACACGAGTTTACTCAGCAACGCGTCCACAAGGAAGAAAAGCTGGCGCAATCCCATGAGCGCAAACACGTTGCATGCGAAGACCAGGAACGCCTGCTGGGTCACGCCGAAAATCGCAGGAATCGAATCAAACGCAAACATCAGGTCCGCGGAGCCCAGGGCCAGCACGACGACAAACAGGGGCGTCAGGTAGGTGTGCCCGCCGTGACGGTAGAGCATCCGGTTGCCGATGAAACCGTCGGTGATCGGCAGGACGCGCCGCACGAGGCGAATGAAGCCATTCTCGTGGTACTCGTCGTCCTCCTCATCGCCCCTGGCAGTCTCCCGAACTTGAGACACGGCGGTCCACAGCAGCCACACCCCGAAGATGAGGAACACCCACGAGAAGCGTGCGACGAGGGCGGCCCCCAGGAGAATGAAGACGAGGCGCAGCACCAGCGCGATGACGATGCCGAAGAGGAGCGCCTTCTGTTGGTTCTCCCGGGGGACACGAAAGGCCTTGAGGATCAAGATGAACACGAAGAGGTTATCCACCGACAGGGACCACTCCATGGCCCAGCCCGCGTAGAACTCCTGGGCGTAGAGCCAGCCGTTCGTCAGCCAGATGCCGACGCCGAAAAGGGCGGCCAGCCCGACGTAGAAGAGGGTCCAGCGAGCTGCCTCCACCGCTGTGGGCGGATGCGGGTTGCGTGCGTGCCCGAGGAAGTCGATCACGACGAGTCCGACGGCGACGAGCGCCAGGATCCCCCACGCCCACGGATGAATAACCATGAATACCTCTTAACTATTCGACCGGCGAATTTTACCGCCCTCAGGCGGCACTGTCGTCGCTTCCGCGCCGAACGCGAGACGCCACGAGCGAAGCTGCGACCGTGATCACGATCGTGACCACGATGAATCCGAGCGAGAAAGCGATGGACGGCTCGGGGACCGTCGCGACCTCGTGGCCGCCGTTGATGAAGGGCAGCTCGTTCGTGTGCAGCGCGTGGTTGATGAGCTTGAAGCCGATGAAGCCGAGGATCGCGGCCAGGCCGTAGTGCAGGAAGACGATGCGGTCGAGCAGGCCGTCGATAAGGAAGTAGAGCTGACGCAGGCCCAGCAGGGAGAACGCGTTGGCCGCGAAGACCAGGTAGGCCTCGTTGGTGAGCGAGTAGATCGCGGGGATGGAGTCGACAGCGAACATGACGTCGGCGGTACCCACCGCGATGACACACAGGATCATCGGGGTGATGTAGGTGCGGCCGCCGTGGCGGTAGAGCATGCGCGAGCCGATGAAGCCGTCGGTGACGGGAACGATCTTGGACACCCAGCGCACGATTGACGGCGGGCGGTATTCCTCGTCCTCCTCGTCCTGTCCCGTGCCTTCGCGGACCTGGCCGATCGCCGTCCACAGGAGCCAGGCGCCGAAGAGGTAGAACACCCACGAGAAGTTCTCAATGAGGGCCGCGCCCGCGAGAATGAAGAGAAGGCGCAGGATCAGCGCGATGACGATGCCCGCCAGCAGGACTTCCTGCTGATCCTTGCGCGGCACGCGGAAGCTGGACAGGATGATGACGAAGACGAAGAGGTTGTCAATGCTCAGCGCTTTTTCGGTGATGTAACCGCCCAGGTACTCCTGACCGTACTGCGGTCCCCACACTGCCCACACGATGACGCCGAAGATGAGGGCGATCGCGATGTAGGCAACCGACCACCAGGTGGCTTCCTTAAGGGTGGGTTCGTGGGGAGTACGGACGTGGCCGACAATATCGACGACGATCATGGTCAGGATGATGCCAGCCAGGATGATCCAGGCGAGCGCGTGCACGTGCATACGTGGGGCCTCCGGTACGAGTCGGGTACCGGAGGTCTCCTCCCGCCAGGGGTTCTGGCCGGTGACGCCGGAGGCCGCGCCGCACGGGCGGGCCGTCGTGATGACGACGCCACTGTTGGTGGGAGTACTCCCCCTCCGCTAACGCGTCCAGTCTAGTGGGGCCCTTGCGCGCTCGTCCACGCCCGGTCAGTGGCATCGGTCGCTTGACACCGAGGGTTTTCCGGGAACGAGGCCGTGGCAGCGTCCCTCCGGCGAGGCGCGGCGGGCGGCCGCCGGGCGTTAGTGGGCGCGCTTCATGGCACGCAATTCCTTCTTCAAGTCCTCGATTTCGTCGCGTAGGCGCGCCGCGACCTCGAACTGGAGGTGCTGGGCGGCGGTCATCATCTGGGCGGAGAGCTCTTCGATGAGGTCGGCGAGCTCGGCCTCCGCGCGCTGACCAGGATTCGAGACGGCAGGGTCTTCGCAGCGGCCCCGCGGTCGCGTGCGCTCTTCTCCTTGCGGTATCCGCCCTCCAGGAGGGTCTGCGTGTCGACCTGCTCGCGGGCCAGCATGTCGGTGACGTCGGAAATCTTCTTGCGCAGCGGCTGCGGGTCGATGCCGTGTTCCTTGTTATAGGCGATCTGGATCTCGCGGCGACGCATCGTCTCGGAGATGGCCTCGTTCATGGAGTCTGTCATGTTGTCGGCGTACATGTGGACCTCGCCGGACACGTTTCGGGCGGCGCGGCCGATCGTCTGGATGAGCGAACGGGTCGAGCGCAGGAAGCCCTCCTTGTCGGCGTCCAGGATCGAGACCAGCGAGACTTCGGGCAGGTCCAGGCCCTCGCGCAGCAGGTTGATGCCGACGAGAACGTCGAAGGTGCCCAGGCGCAGCTCGCGCAGCAGTTCGACGCGGCGCAGGGTGTCGACGTCGGAGTGCAGGTATTCAACTTTGACGCCGCGCTCGGCCAGGTAGGTGGTGAGCTCCTCGGCCATCTTCTTCGTCAGGGTGGTGACCAGGACGCGCTCGTCGCGCTCGACGCGCACGCGCACCTGCTCGAGCAGGTCGTCGATCTGGCCCTCGGTCGGTTTAACGACGACGAGCGGGTCCACCAGGCCCGTGGGTCGAATGATCTGCTCGACGACGCCGTCGGAGCGCTCCAGCTCGTAGGGGCCGGGGGTGGCCGACAGGTAGACGGTCTGGCCGATGCGCGCCGTGAACTCGTCCCACTTCAGGGGGCGGTTGTCCATTGCTGAGGGCAGGCGGAACCCATAGTCGACGAGGGTGCGCTTGCGCGACATGTCGCCCTCGAACATGGCGCCGACCTGGGGGACGGTTACGTGTGACTCGTCGATGATGAGCAGGAAATCGTCGGGAAAGTAGTCCAGGAGCGTGTGCGGCGGCGTGCCGGGGCCTCGCCCGTCGATGTGTCGCGAATAGTTTTCCACGCCCGAGCACGACCCGATTTCCTTGAGCATCTCCAGGTCGAAGGTGGTGCGCATGCGCAGGCGCTGCTCCTCCAGGAGCTTGTTCTGCCCGCGGAACCATTCGAGGCGGTCCTCGAGCTCATTCTCGATGGAGGCGATGGCCTTCTTCATGCGTTCCTCGCCGGCGACGTAGTGCGACGCCGGGAAGAGGTAGGTGTGGTCAACCTCGGAGATGACGTCGCCGGTCAGCGGGTGCAGGACGGCGAGGGAGTCGATCTCGTCGCCGAACATCTCGATGCGGATGGCGAGCTCCTCGTACACGGGAATGATCTCGATCGTGTCCCCGCGCACGCGGAACGTGCCACGCGTGAAGGCCATGTCGTTGCGCACGTACTGCATGGCCACGAAGCGCCGCAGGAGCGCGTCGCGGTCGATGATCATGCCGCGTTCCAGCTCGATCATGCGGGCCACGTACTCTTCGGGGGTACCCAGGCCGTAGATGCAGGACACGGAGGAGACGACGACCGTGTCGCGCCGCGTGAGCAGGGAGTTCGTGGCGCTGTGACGCAGGCGCTCGACCTCGTCGTTGATCGAGGAGTCCTTCTCGATGAAGGTGTCCGTCTGGGGGACGTAGGCCTCGGGCTGGTAGTAGTCGTAGTAGGAGACGAAGTACTCGACGGCGTTGTTAGGCAACAGCTCCCGGAACTCGGCGGCCAGCTGGGCGGCCAGTGTCTTGTTGGGCTCCAGGACTAGGGCGGGGCGCTGAAGCTCCTCGATGAGCCACGCGGTGGTCGCGCTCTTGCCGGTGCCGGTGGCACCCATGAGGACGACGTCCTGCTCGCCGTCGCGGATGCGCGCGGCCAGCTCACGGATCGCCTTGGGCTGATCGCCCGACGGGGTGTAGGGAGAGATGACCTCGAAGGGCTTGTCCTGGCGGATGACGGGGGTTTCGCTCACTCCCCTACGCTACCGCCCACGCCCCGCCATCGCGCGGAGGACCCGCCCGGGTGCGCCGCCAGCGACGCCCGGCCACGGCCTCGTCCCTGGCACCCTACAGGTCGGCGCTCAGCCAGCGCTCCCACACCTGTCTGCTCACCTGCGCGAGGTCGTCCGCGCTGCCGCAGTTGTCGATCCAGACGTGCGCGATCGCTCGCCTTTCGTCCGACGAGGCCTGGGCGCGGATCCGGGCGCGCGCGTCCTCGGGCGGCACTCCCCTGCCCTCCAGGCGCTTGATGCGCACGTCGAGGGGAGCATCGACGATGACGACGGCGTCGAAACGCTGCGCGTGATCGCCTTCGATGAGTAACGGAATATCGTAGACGGCAACCGCCCCCTCGGGAGCACCGCCCAGAATCTCCCAGGCGCGAGCCTCGATGGCGGGGTGGGTAATGGCGTTGAGAGCGGCGACCCTCTCAGCCGACCCCTCGCCTGTAAAAACACGACGCGCCAGGCCGGCGCGGTCCAGGGTCCCGTCCTCGCGGATCAGATCGGTGCCGAAACGCTCGGCGACACGCGCCAACGCAGGCTGCCCCGGCTCGAGAATCTGTCGCGCGATCGCGTCGGCGTCGGCAACGTGGCCGCCCAGCCGCGCGAAAGTCGAGGTCACGGAAGACTTACCCGAGCCAATCCCACCACTGACCGCAACAACGCGGGCAGGACCACTATTGTGGCGCGCGCCAAGGGGACGCAGCAGCGTAGCAGAGCAATTGCCAACAGAAAGAGAAGTCGTCACCTCCCCAGGTTAGCGCCTTTGCAGTTGCGCATATGCGCCCTCATGCAAGAATTGGTGCTGTTCAAGCCCCGACACCACACAGTGAGTACCAGTGACGCACACAGTCAACGACGATTCCAACCAGCGTTCAAGCACCGCGGTCCTCATTGCGACCTCCCTGACTCTGTTCTCCATGTTCTTCGGGGCAGGCAACCTGATTTCCCGCCTATCATGGGTGCCTCCGCGGGCACGAACGTCACACCCGCCATGATCGGCTTCCTCATCGGTGGCGTCGCTCTGCCCGTCATCTCGATCATCACGATTGCCCTGTCAGGCACCGACATGCGCGATCTCGTCAGCCGCGCGGGCAAGTCTTTCGGTCTCGTCTTCTCCGTGCTCGTGTACCTGTCGATCGGAGCGTTCTTCGGGCTTCCGCGAACAGCCGCCGTGTCGTTCTCAACGGCCGTCGCACCCCTCATCGGCACGCAGTCGCTGGTTGCGTCGGTCATCTTCTGCCTGGTGTTCTTCGGCATCGCCTTCTACCTGTGCTGGAACCCCCGCCACATCATCGACAGCCTCGGCAAGATACTCACCCCCATTCTGCTGGGGCTTCTCATCCTGCTTGTGTTCCTCTCCCTCGCTTCGTTGCCGGCTTCCCACGACGCGCCGACGGGCGAATACACGAGCACTCCCCTGGCCGCCGGCTTGCTGAGGGATACATGACGATGGATTCGATCGCCGCGCTGGCCTTCGGCATTATCGTCGTCACCTCGCTGGGGCACACCGGAGGCGGGATCGGCGCGAAGGTCGTGCGGCGCACCTCCACCGCGGCGGTGATCGCGGGCGCGCTACTTGCCGTTGTGTACGTGGGCCTCGGCCTCGTCGGACACGTCATCCCCAATGGCCAGAGTTACTCGGACGGGGCGACCCTGCTCGTCGACGCAGCCCGGATGACGATGGGGTGGCCCGGGCAGATCGTCTTTGGGCTCATCGTGCTCACGGCGTGCATGACGACGGCAGTCGGCCTCATCGCGGCCACCTCGGAGTTCTTTAACCGGTTGTTGCCCTCGATCTCCTACCGTGCGTGGATGATCGTCTTTACGCTCATCGCCTTCGTCCTGGCTTCCGCGGGCCTGAGCTCAGTGCTCGCCATCGCCCTTCCGATCATCAAGTTCTTGTACCCGATCGCGATCACCATCGTTTTCCTCACGATCGCAACCCACCCGCTACGCCTGGCCACCCCGGCACTGTGGACGTTCCGCCTGGGCTCGTGGATGGCGGCGGCGTGGTCGGCGTTCACGACCCTCGCGCAGCTCGGCGTCGCCACCGGGCCAATCAACGCGGTGCTCCTGTGGAGCCCGCTCCAGGCCCTCCAGCTCGGTTGGATTCTCCCCACCGTCGTCGCGGCGTTGATCGGCTCGTGCATCGACGTGGCGCTGTTGAAGCGCTCGGCGGCCTGACCTGCGTCGGCCACAGACTCCGCACGGCATCGGCGAGCGGGGTCCCGTTATCTGTACGACGAGGCCACGACGTCAGCCAGAACAAAAGTCGCACGTAATTTACATCGGTCAGTTTTCAAGATGCGCTCAAAACGTTGCAATTCCAACGACGCAATTTCAGTGTTTGAAATACTCGCACGGGAATTACGTGCGACATTGTTGAGTAACCTGTCATCACGAGGCCTGCGGGGCCTGACTGCGGCGCACGTGGGCGGCGGCGGGGCCTGGCCGGGTCATTCCCAGCGCCGCCCGATTGGAGGCCGCCGCGAGGCCTGCGGGGCCTGGCTGCAGTGCCCGCGGGCGGTGGCAGGGCCTGGCCGGGCTTCGAGACGACGCGCCGAGCGAAGCTCGCAGCGCGGACGGCGAGCGGGCGGGCCGCCGCCCACGGGCACACCAAGTAGCCCGGCCCAACAAGCCAGGCCGCGTCCGGAGATCTGGCGGCATCGAGACAAAAAAGTGGTGGCCCCCAGAAAAACCTGGGGACCACCACTCATGCGTTCACTGTCGTGAACTGACGAGTCGAAGCTCAGTCAGAAAGACTGGTTCAGTTGTTCGTCAGCTTCTCACGCAGCGCGGCCAGGGCCTCGTCGGAAGCAAGGGTGCCCTCGTTGTCGACCGGGGTCGAGTAAGAGGCCTGCTCCTCGATGGAGGGAGCCGCTTCGGCGTCCTCTTCGAGGGCCTTGCGGACCTGAGCCTTGTGGGCCTCCCAGCGGGCCTGAGCCTCGGCGTACTGGGCTTCCCAAGCCTCGCGCTGAGCGTCGAAGCCTTCCATCCACTCCTGGGTCTCCGGATCGAAGCCCTCGGGGTACTTGTAGTTGCCGTTCTCGTCGTACTCGGCGGCCATGCCGTAGAGCGAGGGATCGAACTCTTCGGAGGTCGGATCCACGCCCTCGTTGGCCTGCTTGAGGGACAGGGAGATGCGGCGACGCTCGAGGTCGATGTCGATGACCTTGACGAAGACCTCTTCGCCGACCTTGACGACCTGGTCCGGCAGCTCGACGTGACGCTGAGCCAGCTCGGAGATGTGGACGAGGCCCTCGATGCCGTCCTCGACACGCACGAACGCGCCGAAGGGAACCAGCTTGGTGACCTTGCCGGGCACAACCTGGCCGATGGCGTGGGTGCGGGCGAATGCCTGCCACGGATCTTCCTGGGTGGCCTTGAGCGACAGGGAGACGCGCTCGCGATCCATGTCGACGTCGAGAACCTCGACGGTGACTTCCTGGCCAACCTCGACGACCTCGGACGGGTGGTCGATGTGCTTCCAGGACAGCTCGGAGACGTGCACCAGGCCGTCGACACCGCCGAGATCGACGAACGCGCCGAAGTTGACGATGGAGGAAACGACGCCGGAGCGCACCTGGCCCTTCTGGAGGGTGTGCAGGAAGTTCGTGCGGACCTCGGACTGGGTCTGCTCGAGCCATGCGCGGCGGGACAGGACCACGTTGTTGCGGTTCTTGTCGAGCTCGATGATCTTCGCTTCGATCTCGCGACCGATGTAGGGGGCGAGGTCGCGGACGCGACGCATCTCGACGAGGGAGGCGGGCAGGAAGCCACGCAGGCCGATGTCGAGGATCAGGCCGCCCTTGACGACCTCGATGACGGTGCCGGTGACGACGCCGTCCTCTTCCTTGACCTTCTCGATCTTGCCCCACGCACGCTCGTACTGAGCGCGCTTCTTGGACAGGAGGAGGCGGCCTTCCTTGTCTTCCTTCTGGAGGACGAGGGCCTCGATCTGGTCGCCCACGGCGACGACGTCGTCGGGGTTGACGTCGTGCTTGATGGACAGCTCGCGAGAGAGGATGACGCCCTCGGTCTTGTAGCCGATGTCAAGGAGGACCTCGTCGTGGTCAACCTTGACGACAGTGCCCTCGACGATGTCGCCATCGTTGAAGTACTTGATGGTCTCGTCGATGGCTGCGATCAGGTCTGCTTCCGAACCAATGTCGTTGATAGCGACCTGCGGCGTGTTGGTGGTCATGTAGTAGTTTCTCCGAAACGGACTGGATAGTAGATGGACAGTTCCGGCGCTGCGGGACGGATGCGGATGCACCTGTCCCTGGGCACCGGGGACTAGTTTAGCAGTCTTTGACGCACAAATGTGACGAATGTAGCGCGCGTTTGCGTGGTGTGCGTCGCCCATGTGCCTCCTAATGGGCGGCGAGCTGCCAGGACGCGCCGATGCCGACAGCCACGTCGAGGGGCACGGAGAGCGTGACAGGCGAGGCCATCTTGTCGCGGACGAGGGCCTCGACGGCCGACTCCTCACCGGGGGCGACCTCAAGGAGGAGTTCGTCGTGAATCTGGACGAGGAGGCGCGAGGCCAGGCCGGCCTCGGACAGGGCGTCGGCGACGTTCATCATGGCGATCTTGACGATGTCCGCGGCGCTGCCCTGGATGGGCGCGTTCAGGGCGGCGCGTTCGGCCATCTCCCGGCGCTGGCGGTTCGAGGAGCGCAGGTCGGGCAGTAGCGGCGACGCCCGAACATGGTCTGCGTGTAGCCGTCGGCACGGGCCTGGGCAACGAGGCCCTCGAGGTAGTCGCGTACCTTCCCGAAGCGCTCGAAGTAGCGGTCGCGCAGGGCGGCGGCCTCGGGCACGGGAATGCCGAGCTGCGCGGCCAGACCGTAGGAGGACAGTCCGTAGGCGAGGCCGTAGGAGGTGGCCTTGATGCGCGAGCGCTCGTCGCTGCTCACCTCGGCGACGGGCGTCCCAAAGACCATCGATGCCATGGTGCGGTGCAGGTCTTCGCCGGAGTTGAAGGCCTCAATAAGTGCCTCGTCGCCGGACAGGTGGGCCATGAGGCGCATTTCGATCTGGGAGTAGTCGGCGCTCATAAGGGATTCGAAGCCTACTCCGGGAACGAAGGCCCCGCGGATCCTCATGCCGTCGGCGCTGCGCGCGGGAATGTTCTGCAGGTTCGGGTCGGAGGACGCCAGGCGCCCGGTGGCCGCGGCGACCTGGGAGAAGGTCGTGTGGATGCGTCCGTCCGTGGCCACGGTCGCGGACAGGGAGTCGACCATCTGCTTGAGCTTAATGCGGTCACGGTGGGTGAGCAGGAAGCCGAGGAAGTCGTGCCCCGCTCCCCCGCTCGCCTCGGTCTTGGCCCACAGGTCAGCCAGCGCATCGGCGTTGGTCGTGTATCCCGTCTTGGTCTTTTTGGTCTTGGGCAGTCCGAAGTGGTCGAAGAGGATTTCTTGGAGCTGCTTGGGGCTGGAGAGGTTCACCTCGCGCCCGGCTGCCGCCCACGCGCCGTCGCGGGCGGCCTCAACGTCGGTGCCGAGCTCGGCCGAGAGGTCGTCAAGGACGCGCGTGTCCGCGGCGATGCCTGTGGTTTCCATCTGGGCGAGGAGACGTGACAGCGGCATTTCCATGTCGGCCAGCAGCTTGGTGGCTCCGCTGTCTTCGAGCGTCGCGCGAAGGGCGTCGGCCAGCGGGTGCAGCGCGGCTGCCAGGCGGCCCGCGCGCACCTGGGCGGCGGTGGGCCCCTCGCCGATCTCTCCCAGGTCGAAGAGGGCGTCGGAATCAGCGGCTTCCTCCTCGATGGTCAGGCCAAGCAGGCGCGAGAGCACGTCGTCGAGCTTGTGTGAGCGTTGGTCGGGGTGAGCCAGGTAGGCCGCGAGCATCGTGTCGAAGCAGACCTGACCGAGACTCCAGCCGCGCCCCGCCAGGGCGTGGCTTGTGCCCTTCGCGTCGTGAACGATCAGGGACGAGGCCTGGGCGAGGACCTGGGACAGGGCCTCCTCCTGCGCGGGGCTGAGCTCGGCGGGGTCTACGACCAGGGCGTGAGCGGGCCCGGCGAGCACAAGGCGTGAGACCTCGCCGCGCGTGGGGCGCAGGTCGCCTTCCACGAGCAGGGCGATGGTGTCGTGGGCGCGGGCCCACGCGGCGATGTCGCAGGCTGCATCTGCCAGGCTCACCTCAATCTGCGCCTGCGGGGCGGGAGCCTCCACAGCCTCGTCAATCGGGCTCTCCCCCATGCCGATGCCGGAGACCTCGCGGACCTTGGAGCGCAGTCGGCCGAACTCAAGGGAGTCAAACAGGCGGTAGATGGCCGCCACATCGGTCGGGCGGCGTGCCAGGTCGGCGGGACCGACCTCCAGGTCCATGTCGGTCAGCAGGTGGTTGAGGCGTCGGTTGCGCACGACGTCGTCCATGTGCTCGCGCAGGGCCGCGCCGCGCTTGCCGCCGATCTCCTCGGCGCGGGCCAAGAGGTTATCCAGGCCGTCGAACTTGTTGATCCACTGAGCGGCCGTCTTGGGGCCAACGCCGGGAACGCCCGGCAGGTTGTCGGAGGTCTCGCCCACGATGGCAGCGATCTCCGGGTAGCGGTGGGGAGGCACCCCGTACTTGGCTTCCACGGCCTCGGGAGTCATGCGGCGCAGGTCGCCGGGGCCGGTGCCCGGGTAGAGGACCGTCACGTTGTCCGTCACCGTCTGGAAGGAGTCGCGATCCCCCGACACGACCAACACGGTCGAGCCCTCGTGGCCGGCGCGGTAGGCCAGCGTCGCCAAAATGTCGTCAGCCTCAAAGCCCTCGCGCGACAGGGACACGATGCCCATGGCGTCCAAGACCTCGCGGATCAGCTCGACCTGCCCCTTGAACTCCTCGGGGGTTGCGTCGCGCGTGCCCTTGTACTCGGGATACTCCTCGGTCCTAAACGAGTGCCTCGACACATCGAAGGCGACCGCGATATGCGTCGGGCGCTCCGTCTCCAGCAGTCGCGTCAGCATTGACACGAAGCCGTAAACCGCGTTCGTATGCTGGCCCGTTGCCGTGACGAAGTTGTCCGGGGGAAGCGCATAGAACGCACGAAATGCCATCGAATGGCCGTCAATAATCAGCACAGTGTCACTCACACATGCCACCCTAGATGCCATGACACACGATCACCAGACGAAACACACCCATCCGACCACGCCCGACCCCCCTCGCGCGGGGCGGCTGGGTGGGCGCCCACTGGCCCGGCACTCTCATGGAGGCCACCGGGATGGAGGTGCTCGAGCACTCCGCGTCGCGCACCGTCATCTCCATGCCCATCGACGGCAACCGCCAGAGCGCGGGAATCCTCCATGGCGGCGCATCCGCGGCCCTCGCGGAAACCGCCGCCTCGTTCGCCGCCCAGATCCACGCGCGCGAAACCCACCCCGGCAAGCAGGCCTACGCGGTGGGCACCGAGCTCAACGCCTCGCACATCGCGGCGGGACGCGAAGGCACGATTACGGCCACGGCCACGGCCGTACATCTGGGCCGCTCCTCCACCGTGCACACCGTGGAGATCCGGGACGAGGCCGACCGCCTGATCTCAGTCGCGCGCGTGGCCAACCGCATCCTCGTGCGCTCCACGCACGACTGAGCCGGAGGCTTTGGGTACGACAAAGGCGGGGAGAGTCACCACGACTCTCCCCGCCTCGCCTCAGCTAGTGATCAGTCATCAACCTGGTTGATGACCGCGTCGGCGACCTCGCGCATGGACAGGCGACGGTCCATGGACGTCTTCTGAATCCAGCGGAAGGCCTCCGGCTCGCTCATGCCCATGTTCTTCATGAGCAGGCCCTTGGCGCGGTCCACGCGCTTGCGGGTCTCGAAGCGATCCGTCAGGTCAGCGATCTGATCCTCCAGCGACTCGATCTCCGCGTGACGCGACAGCGCGATCTCGACAGCTGGGATCAGGTCCGAGGGGCTAAAGGGCTTAACGACGTAGGCCATCGCGCCGGCGTCGCGGGCGCGCTCGACCAGCTCCGTCTGGGAGAACGCCGTCAGCATGACGACCGCGCAGGACAGCTCCTGCAGAATCTTCTCGGCCGCCGTGATGCCGTCCATCTTCGGCATCTTGACGTCCATCACACAAAGGTCGGGCTCAAGCTCCAGCGCCAGCTCGACAGCTTCCTCACCGTCGGCGGCTTCGCCGACGACTTCGAACCCCGCTTGGGTCAGCGTCTCAACGATATCGAGACGGATCAGCCCCTCATCCTCGGCCACGAGGACGCGACGCGGTTCAGCCTGCTCTTCACTCATTGTCATATTCCTCAGTTTGATCGGTGTGCCGAGCTGTTCTATTGTGGACCTCGCACACGCGAAAGCCCCGATAGCCCAACTGGCAGAGGCGGTCGGCTCAAACCCGGCTTGTTGTGGGTTCGAATCCCACTCGGGGTACCGCCATTTGAGTACGCGATCTATCGTACCGGCAAACGGGTACCGGCGCGACGCTGGAACCATTATTGATACGAGTAGTTTTCGCAGACGAACAGGGGCCGACAAGCACTGCTTGTCGGCCCCTCGCCGTATCGTTAGGCAACCACGCTCAGCTCGAGACCGAGGTACTCGGCTGCCGCTCCCCTGCGGGTCGGCTCGTCGAGATCCGCGATCGCCTGCTTGACCCTCATGTCGTGGAAGTCGGCAAACCACGGCTCAACGGCTCGCGAGAGCTGACCGACCTCCAGGTTGTTGGCCACGCGACCAAACAGAGTGTCATGGACCGACACGGTCCGGATGTTCGTATTCATTTCTTCCTCCATCTTCCATTGTGGGCGCGCGGAAACGTGCTTCGTTCGCACGGGCATTCCGACAAACGCACCCGCAGCAATCTGCTGCCTGTCCATCCCGTCTTTGGAACGGCATCACACGTCTGAACGTGCATCCGAGTACTTTATTCCACCGTTGTCATTTTGTCCATGCGAACAACATCACATCGCTACAAACAACTGTGGGGTGCCGGCCTGGCCAGCACCCCACAGTCGACGCGTCTAAGAGTTAGCGTGCGCCGCCGATTGCGTAATCGGCTTCGTCACCCACCTCGTGGATACGCAGCATGTTCGAGGAGCCGGGGATGCCCGGGGGCATGCCTGCGACGATGACGAGCTGGTCGCCAATCTCGGCCAGTCGGGAAGACTGGGCAACCTGATCGAGCTGCCAGACCATGTCATCCGTGTGCTGCACCTCGGGGACGCGGTATGTCTGGATGCCCCACGATAGGCCAGACGGCGGCGCGTCGACTCGAGCGGCGTGAAGGCCAGCATCGGGATCGGGCGGCGCATGCGCGAGAGCAGGCGGGCCGACGTGCCGGACTGGGTGAAGGTCACCAGGTAGCGGGCGTCCATGTGTTCTGCGATGCGGGCGGCCGCTTCGCAGATGACGCCTGCGCGGTCGGCGAAGAAGCTGGGAATGGACGCGATACGCTCGCCACCGTTCTCTTCGGTGGACTCGATGATCGCTGCCATCGTGCGCACCGTCTCGATGGGGAAGGCACCCACCGAGGTCTCGCCGGAGAGCATGACCGCGTCGGCGCCATCGAGGATGGCGTTCGCACAGTCGGAGGCCTCGGCGCGGGTCGGGCGCGGGTTCTTGATCATGGAGTCCATGACCTGGGTCGCCACGATGACGGGCTTAGCTGCAAGACGAGCCAGCTCGATCGCACGCTTCTGAACAAGCGGCACGGCCTCGAGGGGCATCTCGACGCCGAGGTCGCCGCGGGCAACCATGATGCCGTCAAAGGCCTCGACAATCTCCTCCAGCGCCTCGACGGCCTGGGGCTTCTCGATCTTGGCGATGACGGGGATACGCTTGCCCATCTCGTCCATGATCTCGTGGACATCCTTGATGTCTTTGGCGGAACGCACGAAGGACAGCGCGATGAAGTCGGCGTCCTGCTCGATACCCCAGCGCAGGTCCTCCTTGTCCTTTTCAGACAGGGCGGGCACGGACACGGCGACGCCGGGCAGGTTCAGGCCCTTGTGGTCCGAGACCACGCCGGGAACCTCGACGCGGGTCACGACGTCGGTCTCGGTGACCTCGACGACGCGCACCGCGACGTTACCGTCGTCAATCAGCAGGCGGTCACCGGGAGCGCAGTCACCGGGCAGGCCCTTGAAAGTCGTACCGACGAGTTCCTTGGTGCCGGGAACGTCGCGGGTCGTGATGGTGAAGGTGTCACCGATCTTGAGTTCCTGAGGGCCATCCTGGAACGTCTCCAGGCGGATCTTGGGGCCCTGGAGGTCGACGAGAACCGCGATCGCACGGCCGGACGTCGCAGACGCCTTTCGCACGCGCGCAATGACGGCCTCGTGTTCCTCAGCCTTTCCATGCGACCGGTTGATACGCGCGACATCCATGCCGGCGTCCACCAGCGCCTGGAGCTGCTCAGGGGTTTCAGTGGCAGGTCCAATAGTGCAGACAATCTTAGCTCGACGCATGAACCCAAGTTTACCGCCCAGTCACACGGGAATCACCAAGGAGCTCCGCGCGGCTGACGTGATTATTCCCATGAATAACCGCAGGTTGGGACCTTGGACATAGCTCCTGGCCAGCGGGTGCCGTCAGTGGCGCTCCCCCGCTTCCTCAGACGTTTCCTTGTGGCTCTCGTCTCCGTCGTCTTCCTCGTCGGCTGCGTGAGGGTCGTCCGCCTCGATGTCCGAGGCCGTGGTCGCCTCCTGCGCACCGTCCTCGTCAGGCGCTTCGGCGCCTGCGTCATCTGCCTGTTCGTCGGCAACCGCCACGACCTCGCGCGGACGATCCAGACGTCCGGCAATCAGGTAGACAGCAAGGCCCAGAGCGAAGACGGCCAGGGAGGTCCACACGTTCAGGCGCAGGCCCAGCACGGTGTGCGCATCGTCGATGCGCAGCATCTCGATCCAGCTGCGCCCGGCCGTGTAGATCATCAGGTACATGCCGAACAGCTGCCCAGCCGCGAAGCGCCGACGACGGTCGAGTGCCACGATGAGACCGGCGCCGGCCAGGTTCCACAGGCTTTCGTAGAGGAAGGTCGGATGGAAGAGCGTGCCCACGGGGTAGCCCACCGGCAGGTGGTACGCGTCGATCTGGAGGCCCCACGGCAGCGTCGTCGGGCCACCGAACAGCTCCTGGTTAAACCAGTTGCCCCATCGGCCGATCGCCTGGGCGACCAGCAGGCGGGTGCCAGCGAGTCAGCGATGGGCCCGAGAGTGACGTTGGCTCGTTTGACCGCGATGAACGCGCCGAGCGCGCCCAGGGCGACGCCACCCCAGATGCCGAGGCCGCCGCGCCAGATCTGAAAGGCCAGCATCGGGTCCCCACCGGGGCCGAAGTAGGCCTCGGGCGAGGTCACGACGTGGTAGAGGCGCGCGCCAACGACGCCCAGCGGGATCGCCCACAGGGCCGTGTCGTAGATCGTGTCGGCATCGCCCCCGCGCGCAACGTAGCGACGCGCGGTCCACCACACGCCGACGACCATTCCGATGGCGATGATGATGCCGTACGCGCGCAGCGGCACGGGGCCGAGATACCATACGCCCTCGGAGGGTGAGGGGATTCCAGCAGCAGCGAGGATGGTCACGCGCGAGCTCCGGTCACTCCGGCCTTGAGCTCGCGGGCGAGTCGCCCAGCGCCTTCAGGCCACGGTCACTGTCTTCCTCGAAGAGGGTCTTGACCAGCGCCGATCCGACGATCACGCCGTCCGCGTAGGCGCCGATCTCGCGGGCCTGAGCACCGGTCGACACGCCGAGGCCGACGCAGACTCGCTGCGCGCCCGCCGCGCGGGTACGCGCAACGACGTCGGCGACGTGTTCGCCGACCGCCGCACGCGCTCCGGTGACGCCCATCGACGAGGCCGCGTATACCCAGCCGCGCGAGTGCTGGGCGATCAGCGTGAGGCGGTGCTCGGGCGAGGAGGGAGCTGTCAGGTAGATGCGCTCCAAGTCGTACTTGTCCGAGGCCGCCTCCCACTGCGCGCCTTCCTCGGGCGGCAGATCGGGAGTGATGAGGCCGGAACCGCCGACGGCTGCGAAGTCCTTGGCGAAGCGTTCAACGCCCCACCATTCGACGGGGTTCCAGTAGGTCATGGAACACGTCGAGACGCCGTAGGAGGTCAGCTCATCCACGGCATGGAACAGGTCCTCCAGGTGCGTGCCACGCTCCAGAGCGGCGACAGTTGCGCGCTGGATCGTGGGGCCGTCCATACCCGGATCGGAGTAGGGGAAGCCCAGCTCGATGGCGTCAACGCCGACGTCCGCGAGAACCTTGCCCGCGCGGATCGAGTCCTCGACCGACGGGAAGCCCACGGGCAGGTAGGCGATCAGCGCGGCGTCGCCGCGCTCCAGGGCGGCGTCGATTGCGACAGCGGAATGGGGGGCTCGCGTCATCTCACTTCTCCTCGGTCTGGTCCAGGACGGCCACGCCGGAAGGCCCGGCGCTGGGGTCGATCACCTGCAGCTTCGCGTGTCCGTAGCCGAACCAGCGCGACGCGGTGTCCACGTCCTTGTCGCCGCGTCCCGACACGGTGACGATGGCGATGGGCTCCTCGCCCGGCGCGAACGGCCCCTCAGCCTCGGCCTTTGCTCGGGCCCACGCGCGCACCCCGGCGAGGGCGTGCGAGGACTCGATGGCGGGGATAATGCCCTCCGTGCGCGACAGGTGCAGGAAGGCCTCCATGGCCTCGGCGTCGGAGACGGGGATATACGAGGCCCGCCCCGATCGGGCCAGCCACGCGTGCTCAGGGCCCACACCCGGATAGTCGAGGCCCGCCGAGATCGAGTGCGAGGCCTTCGTCTGTCCGTCGCGCTCCTGCAGGACAAACGTGCGCGCGCCGTGGAGCACACCGACCTGGTCGGCCGTGATGGAGGCGGCGTGGCGTCCGGTCTCAAACCCGTCGCCCGCGGCCTCGCAGCCCAGCAGTTCGACGCTCGGGTCATCGATGAAAGCCGTGAAAGAGCCGATAGCGTTGGAACCGCCGCCCACGCAGGCCACGACGACGTCGGGCAGACGCCCCTCGGTGGCCAGCAGCTGGGCGCGCGCCTCGTCGCCGATCACGCGCTGAAGGTCTCGCACGAGCTCCGGGAAGGGGTGCGGGCCAGCGGCCGTTCCGAAGATGTAGTTGGTCGTCTCGACGTTGGTCACCCAGTCGCGGAACGCCTCGTTAATTGCATCCTTAAGGGTTGCGGACCCGGCGGTCACCGCAATGACCTCGGCGCCCAGCATCTGCATGCGAGCCACGTTGAGAGCCTGACGTTCAGTGTCCTCGCGGCCCATGTAGATCGTGCACTCGAGGCCCAGCAGCGCGGCCGCCGTCGCGGTGGCCACGCCGTGCTGCCCAGCGCCAGTCTCGGCGATGACGCGCGTCTTGCCGAGCTCCTTGGTCAGTAGCGCCTGTCCGAGCACGTTGTTGATCTTGTGCGAGCCCGTGTGGTTGAGGTCCTCGCGCTTGAGGAACACGCGCACGCCGCCCAGGTCGGCCGCGAAACGCGGGGCCTCGGTCAGCAGGGACGGACGGCCCGCGTAGTTGACAAACAGGTCGCGCAGACGAGCCTGGAAGGACTTGTCCCGCCACAGGCGCTTCCACGCCGCGTCGACCTCTTCGAGAGGACCCATCAGGGATTCGGCGACGAAACGACCGCCGAAATCACCGAAATAGGGGCCGGACACAAAGTTGTGCGCGCTCATCACTTTCCTTCTTTCAGAGCAGCGGCCACGCGGGCCTTGCGATCCGTGCGTAGCGCGGGGTGCTGCCCGGCGCTCACCATGTCCTGGATGCAGGCGCGCGGGTCGCCCGAGGTCACGAGCGCCTCGCCCACCAGGACGGCGTCGGCACCCCACTTGGCGTACTCGAACACGTCGTGGGCCTTGGCCACGCCCGACTCGGCGACGGCGACGACGTCCTGCGGGATGACGTCGATGACCTGCTCGACGGTCGAGCGGTCGACCTCCAGAGTCTTCAGGTTGCGAGCGTTGACACCGATGATCGAGGCACCCGCCTCAAGCGCGCGCAGTGCCTCCAGGCGCGAATGGGTCTCGACCAGCGCCTCCATGCCCAGCGAACGCGTGCGCTCCAGCAGCGACACGAGCGCATTTTGCTCCAGGGCCGCCACAATCAGCAGCACGAGATCCGCGCCGTGAGCACGCGCCTCGTGGATCTGATAGGGCGTCACGATGAAATCCTTGCGAAGGATCGGGATATCGACCGCGGCACGCACCGCGTCCAGGTCGGCAAGCGAGCCGTGGAAGCGCCGCTCCTCGGTCAGCACGGAGACCACGGAGGCTCCCCCGGCCTCGTACATCGAGGCGAGAGCCGCAGGATCGGGGATCTGCGCGAGCGCACCCTTGGACGGGGACGAGCGCTTGACCTCCGAGATAATCTTGACGGCGCCGTCGCGGCCCCGCAGCGCGCCCAGGGCGTCCTTCGCCTCGGGGACGGCCTGCTCCATTTGCTTGACACGGCTCAGAGGCACGCGGTCCTCGCGCTCTTTCAGGTCCTCGAGGACCCCCGCAATAATGTCATCAAGAACGCTCACGACGCTCGCCTTTCACCGAGAAACAATTGGACATCATCAAGGCTAGCGAATAAAGCGCAGCCCCGTGACCAGCGTCCGGCCACGCGTGTCACGACAGCGCGGTCAGCGTCGAGGCTCGAACGACGGACTCGACGGCGGCCGCCGCCTTGTTGCGCGACTCCTCGTACTCGAGGGCGGGCACCGAGTCCGCGACCACGCCAGCGCCGGCCTGCACCGAGGCCACCCCATCCTTAAGCGCGGCCGTGCGGATCGCGATCGCCAGGTCCGCATCCCCCGACAGGTCGAAGTAGCCGACGACGCCACCGTACACGCCGCGCGCCGCAGGCTCGAAATCGTCGATCAGCTGGATCGCACGAGGCTTGGGCGCGCCCGAGAGGGTACCCGCCGGAAAGGTCGCGACCAATGCATCGAGGGCGTCCGCGTCGGGGCGCAGCAGGCCCGTGACCGTCGAGGAAATGTGCTGGATATGCGAGTAGCGCTTGAGCTCCATGAGCGTGGCGACCTCCACCGAGGCGGGATCACAGACCTTCGACAGGTCGTTGCGCGCCAGGTCGACGAGCATGACGTGCTCGGAGAGTTCCTTCGGATCCTCCAAAAGCTCGGCGGCGAGACGATGATCCTGCGCCGAATCCGCGCCGCGCGGGCGCGAGCCGGCAATCGGGTAGGTCCACACGCGCCGACCCTGCGCCTTGACCAGCGTCTCCGGGGAAGAACCGACGACCTCGTAGTGCCCGCCGCGTTCGTCGGGCAAATCCAGGTAGTACATGTACGGCGAGGGGTTGACCGTGCGCAGGACGCGATACACGTCGACTCCGCTGGCGTCGGTGGCCACGTCCAGGCGCTGCGACAGCACTATCTGGAAGGCGTCGCCGTCGGTAATCGCGCGCTTGGCCGCGTTGACCGAAGACTCGAAGTCCGCGCGCTGCGTACGTTCACGCACCGCGAGGGGCTCCTGACCGCTCACGCCCAGGACGGCGGGAGCGATGGGCGAGGCCAGCTGAGTCGTCATAGCGTCAAGACGCTCGATCGCACGGTCGTAGGCGCCGTCGACGCCTTCGTCGGAGCCGTTGAGGTTCCAGGCGATCGCCATCAGGTACACGGAGCCGGTCGAGTGGTCGATGGCCGCGACCTCCGTGGCCAGCACGAGCGTCGCGTCGGGAACGTCCGCTTCCTTGGGCGCGGTGGCCGCCAGTGTCGGCTCCCACTCGGGAATGATGCCCCAGCCCAGCGAACCGACGAGTGCGCCGGTCAGCGGAGGCAGGCCCTCAATCGGCGAGGCGGCGAGCTGCTCCAGGGCAGAGTGCACGACCTCCAGGAACGTGCCCTCCTCACGAGCACCTTCCGGGTGGGATCCCACCCAGCGGGCGCGACCATCGCGTGCAACGATCGCACCGGCGCTCGAGGCGCCAACGAAGGACCAACGCCCCCAGGAGCCTCCGTGCTCCGCGGACTCGAGGATGAAGCTGCCGTAGTTGCCGTGAGCGAGCTGACGATAGACGCCGACCGCGCTCAGCTCATCAGCGAGAACTCGCCGAACAACAGGGATCACGCGCCTCGACGCGGCAAGCGAGACGAACACGTCACGAGGTGGCCACGTCTGACCCCATTCGAGGCTGACAGGCTCGGACTGATGCGAAGGCGTCGAAATACTCACCGTGTCATTGTCCCATCCCGGACTCTCTGAGGCCCGACGGGTCCACGATGAGGCCAGTGATACTGGCCTACAGCCAGTCGGGAACGACACCCCAGGCGATCGTGCCGACCAGCGCCGAAGCGATCATCCACGGGCCCATCGGCACCCGAGACTGCGTGCCGGCCCAGCCGACGACGATCTTCCACAGGGCCGCGACTCCCGCGGATACGAAGGACAACGCCAGGGCAAAGACGGCCGCGTTCAGTCCGACAGAACCAACCATGGCGCCCAGAACGGGCGCAAGCTTGACGTCGCCGCCGCCCATTCCCCCGGGCAGTCGATTCAGGAGCGCGATGGGGATGGTCCAAATCAGCGCGCCGAGGACGAAGCCGATGAGGCGTTGCTCCCACATCGGCGAGATGAGACTTCCGATGAGGGCACCGACCACGACGCCGATGCCCATCACCGCCGTGTACTTATTCGGCAGGCGATGCGTGCGGGCGTCGACGTAGGCGCTCAGCGCGCCGATCATCGCGACCGTCATGACGGCCGGTATGCCCGGGCGCATCTGGGCGCCCACGAAAAAGAGCGCACCGAAGATGCCCGCGCACCACACGATGGCGTTGCGCGTCAACGGCGTCTGGGTAGCCTCTACGAGATAGCGCCGCTGTACCTTCCAGCCAGAGCGCCACAACCACGCCAGGATGATGATCCACGTCAGAAAGCCGGACACCAACGACAGATCGGCGCTGATGCGGGGAGGGAGCCAGTCGACGATCACGGACGCCGCCCTCCGGGGCCCTGGCGCGCACGACGCTCCAGTTCTTCTTCGAGAGCGTGGCGCATGACGGACGGATCGGGGCTGTGCCCGGTCATCAGCTGAACCTGCGCGGCCCCCTGGTACACGAGCATGTCGGTGCCCTCTGCGATCACTCCCCCGGCGCGCTCGAAGGCACTGCGCAAAGCGGTTCGCCGCGGTGAGTAGACGACGTCGAGGAGGACCTGTCCCCTCCCGGGGCGCCACAGCCTGCGCGAACGGGTCGGCCACGCCCGCGGGAAGCGTCGAAATGATCACGTCGGCCGCGCGCGCAGCACGTTGAACCGAAGCTGTGTCCGCCCACATAACCTGCTCGACGTTCACGCCGAGGCGAGAAGCCGCCGCGATAACGGATCCCGGTCCACCGAAGCGGCGCGCCGCCACGGAGCTCGTCGTGATGCCGAGTTCGCCGAGCGCCGCCAGCGCCGACGAGGCCGTGGCACGCGCGCCAAGCACCAGAGCGCTCGACGGCATCGGGACGCCGCCCTCGGTGCAGGCACGCCGGATCGACGACGCGATGCCGGTGACGTCCGTATTGAACCCGGCGAGCATTCCCGCCGAGGGCACGACCGTGTTGACGGCTCCCACTGCGCTCGCAAGGGGATCAATCGCATCGAGGAGCGGCATGATCGCCTGCTTGCAGGGCATCGTGACGGACAGTCCCCGGAAGGAGTCGTCAAGGCCAGCGACGAAGGAGGGTAACGATTCCTCCCCCCACCTCGACGCGGCGGTAGTCCCATCCGTCGATCCCGAGTTGCCCCCACGCCGCCCGGTGGATGACCGGGGACAGCGAGTGAGCAATCGGGGATCCGATGACTGCGGCCCACGCGCTCACCGTTACTGCCCGCACTGTACTTTGTGCCGGGCGCAGTACGCGTCCAGTTTGGCCTTATTCGCCTCGTGCTCGGCGGCAGTGGCTGCAAAGACCGTCTCACCCGTGTTCAAGTCGATGGTCACGAAGTACAACCAGTTACCCTCGGCCGGATTGAGCACGGCCTTGATGGCGTCCACGCTCGGCTGATTGATGGGCGTGGGCGGCAGGCCCTGGCGCAGGCGCGTGTTGTAGGGGTTGTCGTTGTCGAGGTCCTCCTGGCTGGGCAGGCCGGACTCCTTGCCCACACCGTAGAGCGTGGTCGAGTCCATGCCGAGAACGCCCTTGGTTTCACCGTCGGTGTCGACGAGGCGATTTTCGATAACGCGTGCAACCTGGGGCATGTACTTTCTTGTTGCTGCCCATCTCGCCTTCGACGATCGAGGCCTTGATGAGGACCTCCTCGCGATCGGCGGGGGCCACCCCAAGTCCGTCGAGTTCGTCGATTGTCGCCTTGACCATACGGGCGAGCACCGTGGTCGGCGTGTCGTCCTCGCCCACCTCGTAGCTACCGGGCGCCAGCCATCCCTCAGCGCTGCCCTTGGCCTCTGCGGGCAAGCCGATGCCCTCGGTGTCCGCAAGCGCCTTATCAACCTCTTCGCTGCTGACGTCCATCACCTCGACGATGCGCTTCTTGACCACCGAGAGTCGCTCCTTGGACAGGACGGTCACGTTGGAGGCGACCCGGTTCATCGGGTCAAGGAGCACGGCAAGGGCGTCCGCGGCGCTCATTTCAAGCTTGAAGCGGTAGGTGCCCGGGTTGATGGCGCGGGCAGCAGGGTTCTTCTCGTATTGACGCACGAAGGCACCGACGGATTTGACGACGCCAGCGTCGTAGAGGGCACTGCCGATGTCGCGTCCCGTCGACTGGTCCGCGATGGTAACGAGGACTTCAGTGGTACCCGGACCCGGGTAGTCATCGGATGCCGTGGTCGACCCATTGACCAGCTGCGAGTACGCGACGTAGCCGGCACCGCCGACGAGACCGATGACGAGGAGCAGAACAAAGAAGGAGCGGATGGCACGGCGGCGCTTGCGGCGCCGTGCAGCTCGCCGTTCGCTGGCGATCCTGCGCGAGCGCATGCCGGTAGTCTCCGACGGCACCTCGGTGCGCCTGCGATGAGAACGGTCGCCAGCCCCACCGTTGATGAGGTCATCGAAGCTGTAGTCTGCGGCACCGTCATGCACAGGCTCGGTGGCCTCCTCGGCGACCGCGGCGCTGGGCGTCGGGGTCCCGGCCAGCGGGGTCGGGGTCGGATCGGACGAGGTCGGGGTGGCCGTGCGGATCCCGCGCTCCGGGGTGGACGTCGACTGGGCGGCGTCAGCCTGTTCCCCCCGCGCGCGCCAGGGAGTGCGCCTGGTCGCCCGAACGAGAGCGGAACCTGGATGCACCGCGCACCGGAGTGGGCGTGGGGTCAGAAGCTGGCGCCCGGTCGGACGTTGGCACTGCGTTCCCGCGCACCGGAGTGGGCGTGGGATCGGATGGCGTCGAAAGCGATTCCTCGTTGGGAGCGTCGGAGTAGACCTTGGGCTGTCCGGAGTGAATCTCGCGGCGTGAGCGGAAGGGATACTTGGGGGGGCGTACTCATTCGTTCGCTCCTTCACTGGTGTCGAGGATGATCTCCTCCCCCGGCGCCCGCCCGCTCATGCGTTCGAGTTCCAGGGCCTGTTCAAGGATGATCTGCGCCGCAACCTGATCGATGACGCTGCGGTGTTCATGTTCCGGGATGCCAGAGGCACGTAGGCGCGCATGCGCCTGGTTAGATGTCAGACGCTCGTCGACCATCGCAATGCGAACCTCGGGCACGAGCTTTTTGAGGCGGCGCGCGTACTTGCGCGCCCCCTTTGGCGGAGATTCCCTCCCCGCCGCGCAGGTGCCGAGGCAGACCCACGATGACCTCGATGGCCTCGTAGCTCCCAACGATGTCGGCGAGCTCGGTGAGGTCCGACAGATCGGGAGCGCGGGTCAGCGTCACGACCGGCATCGTGAGGATGCCGTCAGGGTCGCACCGGCTGACGCCGACACGCACGGTGCCGACGTCCACGCCGATACGGATTCCCCTGCGAATGCTCACAGAGCCTCAATCTCCGAACGGATCGCGTCAAGCGCGGCCGGGATGCCCTCGGGCTTCGTGCCGCCACCCTGAGCGATATCGTCGCGGCCACCGCCGCCACCGCCCATGTGCTTGCCGACGGCGCGCACGAGCGCGCCCGCCTTGACGGCGGCCTCGCGGGCGGCCTGGTTCGTCGCGATCACCAGGGATGGCTTGCCACCGACAACACCCGCCAGCGCCACGACGGCGCCACGATCGTTGCCCATGCGGTCGCGCACGTCCAGGCCAGGGTGCGCAGCGCATCGGCCGAGGGCATCTCGCCCACCGCGCTGGCCACGAGGCTGATCGCTCCGACGCGCTGAGCGGATTCCGCAAGCTCGGCACCGCGGCGCAGCGCCTGCTCGGTACGGATCTTATCCAGCTCCTTCTCGGACTCGCGCAGCTTGGCCAGCAGGGACTCAATGCGCTCGGGCAGCTCGTCGGCGCGGCCACCCACCAGCTGCGAGAGCTGGGAGACGAGCGCGTGTTCCTTCGCCTGGAACTCGTACGCGCCGGTGCCGACAAGAGCCTCGATACGGCGAACGCCGGAGGCCACCGAACCCTCGCCAAGGAGGGTCACGCGGCCGATGTGGCCGGTCGTGGGCACGTGTGTACCACCGCACAGCTCTCGGTCGAAGCCGTCGCCGATCGTCACGACGCGAACCTCGGAACCGTACTTCTCGCCGAAGAGGGCAATGGCCCCAGCTTCCTTGGCCTTCTCGATGCTCATGACCTCCGTTGTGACGGGGAGATCCTCAGCGAGCTTCTCGTTGACGAGGGCCTCGATGTCGCTGAGCTGAGAGCCAGCCAGGGCGCTGGAGTGACGGAAGTCGAAGCGCAGGCGCGACGGCGAGTTCTCTGAACCCGCCTGATCCGCATGCTCGGACACGACATTACGCAGGCCTGCGTACACCATGTGCGTCGCGGTGTGCGCACGCGCAATCGCCAGGCGGCGCTCGCCGTCGATCTCGGCGTAGGCCTTCTCGCCCACCGTCATGCCGCCCTCGGTCAGGGTGCCGCGGTGCACGCTCAGGCCACGAATCGGTGCCTGCACGTCGTGAACCTCGACGACACCGCCGCCGGCGAGGCGAATCGTGCCGTGGTCGGCCAGCTGGCCACCCATCTCGGCGTAGAAGGGGGTGCGATCGAGGATGACCTCAACCTCGGCGGGGGCGCTGGCCGCAGGGGCCTCAACGCCGTCGACGAGGAGGGCCTGGACCGTGGCCTCGCTGGCCTGCTCCGTGTAGCCCAGGAACGTCGAGCCGCCGCCCATCGCCTTTTCGATGTCGTGGAAGATACGCACGTCCGTGTGGCCGGTCTTCTTCGAGCGCGCGTCGGCGCGAGCACGCTCCTTCTGCTCGGCCATGAGTGTGCGGAAGCCCTCCTCGTCGACGGACACGCCCTGCTCGGCGGCCATCTCGAGGGTCAGGTCAATCGGGAAGCCGTAGGTGTCGTGCAGCGAGAAGGCCGACTCGCCCGAAATCATGGGCGCGCCCTTCGACTCCTTCGCGGTGGCCACGGCGGCGTCCAGGATCGTGGTGCCGGTGCTCAGAGTGCGACGGAAGGCCTCTTCCTCCGCGTAGGCGACCTCAGAGATCGTCTTCCAGTTGGTCTCCAGCTCCGGGTACGAAGCCTTCATGGCGTCCTTGGACGCGGTCAGCAGCGTCGGCATGGTCGCCTCATCAACACCGAGCAGGCGCATGGAGCGGACCGCGCGACGGATCAGTCGGCGCAGCACGTAGCCGCGGCCGTCGTTGCCCGGGCGCACGCCGTCGCCGATAAGCATGAGGGAGGAACGCACGTGGTCGGCCACGACGCGCATGCGCACGTCGTCGTCGTAGGCGGCCCCGGCCTCGGGACCGGCGGCGCCCAGGCCGTAGCGCTTGCCGCTCATCTGCATCGCGGCGTCGATGACGGGGAAGACCTCGTCGATCTCGTACATGTTGGGCTTGTCCTGCATGACGAACGCCAGGCGCTCCAGGCCCGCGCCCGTATCAATGGCCTTCTTGTCCAGTTCGCCCAGCAGCGGATAGTCCTTGCCGACGCCCTCGCCGCGCATGTACTGGTCGAACACGAGGTTCCAGACCTCGAGGTATCGGTCGCCGCCCGGGTCCACCGCGCCACCCACGGCCTCGGGGCCGTAGGCGGGGCCACGGTCGTAGTGCCACTCCGCGCAGGGGCCGGCGGGGCCGGGCTGGCCGGTGTCCCAGAAGTTCTCCACGCGCGGCAGGCGCACGATGTGCTTGGGGTCCATGCCGACCTGCTTGGTCAGCACGTTGAAGGCTTCCTCGTCCTGATCCCAGATCGTCACCCAGAAACGATCACCGTCGAGGCCGTACTTGCCCTCGTCGCGCGAACCCGTCAGCAGGTCCCACGCGAAGTTGATGGCACCTTCCTTGAAATAATCGCCGAACGAGAAGTTACCGTTCATCTGAAAGAACGTGCCGTGGCGTGTGGTCTTGCCAACGTTGTCAATGTCGTTCGTACGAATGCACTTCTGCACCGAAGCGGCCCGAGGCCACGGGGCAGGTTCAACGCCCATGATGTAGGGAATGAACGGAACCATGCCCGCGATCGTGAAAAGGATCGACGGCTCAGGGGAGACCAGAGAAACGGAAGGACAGATCTCATGACCCTGCTTCTCGAAGTAATCGAGCCAACGGGTGCGGATTTCAGACGTACGCATAGTGCCCCATGTTAGTCGGTACCCACCCGTTGAGGCACATCGGCACGCATATGCGAACTGTGGGATAAAGAAAACCGTGCCCCCGAGCAAGGAGCTCGGGGGCACGGAATTGACAAACGTCAGCGCGAGTAGTGCTCGACGACCATCTGCACGTCGACGGTCACGGGGACCTCGGCGCGCTTGGGGCGACGAACCAGGGTCGCCTTGAGGCGGGACAGCTCGACGTCCAGGTACTCGGGGACGGCGGGCAGCACGTCGCGGTGAATACCCTCAGCGGCGATCTCAAAGGGAACCGTGGTCTGCGACTTGGGCTTGACCTGAATGGTCTGGCCGGGCTTGACGCGGAAGGAGGGACGGTCGACGATCTTGCCGTCGACGAGGATGTGACGGTGGACGACCACCTGGCGGGCCTGCTGGATCGTGCGTGCGAAGCCGGCGCGCAGGACCAGGGCGTCCAGACGCATCTCGAGCAGCTCGACCAGGTTCTCACCGGTCAGGCCGGCGGTGCGGCGGGCCTCTTCGAAGGCGCGGCGCAGCTGCGACTCACGGATGCCGTACTGAGCGCGCAGACGCTGCTTTTCCTTCAGACGGACGGCGTAGTCGGAGTCCTGGCGGCGGCGGGTGCGGCCGTGCTCACCGGGGCCGTAGGGGCGCTTCTCGAAGTAGCGGACGGCCTTGGGGGTCAGGCCAGGCCCAGGGCGCGGGACTCGCGCACCTGCTTGCGGGAACGATTCGTTGCCATGAAATCTTCTTCCTGTTTCTCATGTCATGTCGGGGCGGATCCCCGACATGGGGCCAACTCCAGTACCCGAGTGGGTTCATCGGCTAAGGCCCCAGGTGCCCGCGTGAGCGGACAACTGTTCCATCCTAGCGTCTTTTCAGCAGATTGCGAATGGCACCGAGTCGCTTCGTGAGCATCGCCTCATGCCCGTTCTCGGTCGGTTCGTAGTAGTGCGTCCCCTCCAGGTCGTCGGGAAGGTACTGCTGGGGGGCCACGTGATGGGGATAATCGTGGGCGTACAGGTAGCCCTCCCCGTGCCCCAGCGCCTGCGCTCCGGCATAGTGAGCGTCACGCAGGTGCTCGGGCACCGCTCCCCCACGCCCCTTTCGAACGTCCGCGAGGGCGCGATCGACCGCCAGGTACGTCGCGTTGGACTTGGGCGCAGTCGCCACAGCCACGACCGCCTGGGCGAGGAGCAGGCGCGCCTCGGGCATGCCGATGAGAGCCACGCCCTGCGCGACCGCAACGCACGTCGACAGCACCTCCGGCGCCGCCATGCCGATCTCCCTCAGAGGCCGCGATCATGATGCGCCGCGCAATGAAGCGGGGGTCTTCCCCCGCCTCAATCATCCGCGCGAGGTAATGGAGGGACGCGTCCACGTCAGAGCCGCGCATCGATTTGATGAAGGCACTGGTCACGTCGTAGTGCTGATCGCGTCCCCACCGCACGAGCGCCTGGTTCGCGGCGGCCTCAACACTGGCCACCGTGATCTCGCCGGAACCATCATCACTGGCCGCCCCGGCAGCCGCCTCGAGAAGCGTCAGGGACTTACGCGCGTCCGACCCAGCCAGCCGCACGAGGCCAGCCACGGCCTCGTCGGTGATCGAAAGCCGACCGGCCAGGCCACGCTCATCGCTCAGCGCTCGCCGGATAAGACCCTCAAGATCCTCGGGTCCCAGAGGATGCAGCGTCAACAGCAACGATCGTGACAACAGGGGCGCGATGACCGAAAACGATGGGTTCTCCGTCGTCGCGGCCACCAGAACCACCCAGCGATTTTCGACCGCGGGCAGGAGAGAATCCTGCTGCGACTTCGAGAAGCGATGCACCTCATCAACAAAGAGGATGGTTTCCTCGCCTCCGGTTGCGAGCGTTCGACGGGCCGCATCGACCACACGGCGAATGTCGCTCACGCCCGAGGACACCGCCGACAGCTCGACAAAGCGGCGGCCCGACGCGCGCGCGATCAGGTAGGCGAGAGTCGTCTTGCCGGTCCCGGGTGGCCCCCACAAGACCACCGAGGACACGGCGACCCCGTCGCGTGACTCGGGAGACAGGAGCCGACGCAGCGGCGCTCCCTCACCCAGGAGGTGCGCCTGACCAACGACCTCCTCCAAGCGCGAAGGCCTCATACGAACGGCGAGGGGCGCACCCGCGGAAAACGCGGGCACGCCCAACTCGTCGAAAGATTCAGAATCGAACAGATCCATGAAACCTAGCTTACGTCAGGGTGACTCCATCCGAGGTAGACCCAATCTTCGGTCCGGACAGAACCTGCAGGACGACGAGGCCACCGAGAATCAGCATGCACGCGCCGGCGCCCAGCAGATACCCGTTGAGCCCTTCAGACTCATCAACGCCGTTCGAGGCCGACAGAACCTCCGCGTGGAGCTTGAACGAACTGGAGGCATCCACCGGCGCACCCGCGCCGGCTGCCGCGACAGTCGACGCGACCTTGAACTCGGCCCAGCCGACGAGCTGGTGCGAGCGGTTCGCGACGACGACCTTGTAGTCGCCCATCGGCAAGCCCGTCACATCCATCGTCACCCGGTTGTCGTTTTCAACCTGGAGCCAGCGAGCCTCACCCGTCTGCATGATGTTGGCGCTCACCCACTCTCCGGCACCCGCCTTGTCCGCGGGGACGTTGATCGTCAGCTGGCCGCCCGTGAAGGCGGCGCTCACGCCACCCTTGTTGGCATCGGTGAGCTGAGACACGTCCGAGATCGGAGACACGGGGGTGTCCGAGGGCTGGGTCGCGTTGGCCGAAGCGGAGGGGGTCGGCGAAGGAGTCGGCGACGCCGACGGCGAGGGCTGAACGGGCGGGAGCTGCGGGTCGTCAGGCTGCGGAGCGGGAACGGGGATCACGCTCGGGGCGGGCTGGGGATCCGCGGTGGGCACAGGCTGCGGCTCGGGCGCCGGGTCAACGCTCGGCTCAGGCTGCGGCTCGGGCGCCGGGTCAACGCTCGGCTCAGGCTGCGGCTCGGGCGCCGGATCAACGGTGGGCACAGGCTGCGGCTCGGGCGCCGGATCAACGGTGGGCACAGGCTGCGGCTCGGGCGCCGGATCAACGGTGGGCACAGGCTGCGGCTCGGGCGCCGGATCAACGGTGGGCACAGGCTGCGGCTCGGGCGCCGGATCAACGGTCGGCTCAGGCTGCGGCTCGGGCGCCGGGTCAACGGTCGGCTCGGGCGCCGGGTCAACGGTTGGGTCGGGAGTCGGCTCCGGGGTGTACGGCTTGTACACCGTGACGGAGTAACTCACGTTCTCAGCAAGGGTCTCGTCGTCCTTATAGGTGACGATCGTGATGCGGTGATTCGTGCCGGGTTCCCAGGTGACGCCCTCGATATTGTTGGTGCCGTTGGGCACGGGAACAATCATCGTGTAGCTATTGAGCGGAACCGCCTTCCACAGGTCGTTCGCGGTCGGGGTCACGATCTCGCCGTGACGTTCAAACGACGGCGGTTCGTTCGGTGTCACGCGGCCGTTGTCCAGGATGACTCCCCAGTACCCGGTCTTGCCGTACTTCGCTTCGAAGTCGAAGGCATCCTCGAGAGTGACGAGGAACGTAGTGTTCGGGATGACGTAGATGCTGTCATCTGCGTGTGCACGCGCGGTGAAACCGGGAATGGCAAACGCGACCGCGCCGAAGAGGCACAGGGCCATGAGCACGCTCATTACCCGGCTGCGGCCGATAAACCCTCGTGCGGCGAGGGCGGATGTGGACCGTCCGTGCTGCATAACGGTTCTCCTTAGGAACTTAATACTCAGAAGATATTGTCTGATAACCAGAGTAACAGGTGTGACGCCTGTATGGGAAGCGCGAACACGCACCATGCGGTTAATCGTGACCGCATTGGCATGACAGGAAGATGGGCCCGTCTACTGGAGGCCGCCGTGCGGCTTGCGCACAATACTGACCGTGACGATGGCCCCGAGCAGAGCAAGCAGGCCCCCACCTGCGAGAATCCACCCGCTCAGACGCCCCTCCTCTTCGCGGGCGGCCTGCTGGGTGGCCTGCTGATCCTGATGAGCCTTCGGTCGAATCTCGGAGGCGGACACGACCTGCGGAGAGGTAGAGGTGGACGCCTCGGGGGTGGGATCGTCGGAATTATTGGAGCCGAAGCCATTGCCCGAGGATCCCGCACGGCGCGACGGGGCGGCGGATGACGAAGGGGAGGGCGCGGCGCCGGGCGCAGAGGACGAGGCCGGGGCATTGCTCGCCGAATCGGCCGCGGGCTGAGCGGGCACGGAAGGACCATCCTGCTGTGTTGACGCATTAGCCTCCTCGGGGGCAGGAGCAACGGGGGCGTTCGGAAACGCCGGTTCGCCCGGGACGTCGGGAGCCGGTTCGGCCGGAGCAACCGGATCGGCCGGATCGGGCTCATTGACCGACAGCGAGCACGCCTGTACACCCGCGGCGGCGTCGACGACGCTGACCTGGACGCTGACATAGGTTCCGCTCACACCATCGCCGATGGCGACCTGATGGCTCTCGCCCACAGCCCAGGCAGAGGGGACGGGGATATCACCGGAGAAGGCGCCCTCTGAGTTGACCTCGAGAACGGCCCACGCACTCCTGTTGCGCGCCACGCCGGTCGGGACCCATTCGGGCAGTTCCATGTCAGCACCGCGCTCGACCGCGCCATCATCGAGCGTGACGACGACGAACCCGCGCGATTGGTCCGTCCCCGCGGTCCATCCGCGACCTTCTAGGTACAGGGACTCACCCGCATGCACAACCGAGGAAACGAAGACGCTGGCCTCACCCTCCGATTCAACCAGGCACGAAGCGGCGGGAACCTCTGGAGTGTCATCACTGTAAGCCGGTACCGCGGTCGCGAACATGCCGACGACGATCGACGCTGATGCGGTCAGCGCAAGCAGGGACATATGCAGTCCCCTGTTGCGCGAATGCGACCGTGTCGTCATGCGTGTTGCTTCCTTCTCTTGTGGATAATTTTAGCAAATCTGCCCAATTGGGAACAGATCCTTTATGTCAGTGTTCGGGTAACTAACGGCTGTACGCACAATAGTATTACCTCGCGTCCGCAACGCAATTGCGAGCAACAAGCAAATTCACGGACCACTGCATCAAAAGGCCATTTTACCGGGAAAAGCAAGCCCTTTCATCTAAAATTGTGAGCTATATTATCGGACAACTGTTGTCGGACATAACCTATTGGTCAGCATTTGAGACTATGAAAGACATTCCCCACCCCGCTAACGACGGGGCACCACCAGAGGCGCACCTGTCTCAGGATCAGGGATGACGACGCAGGGCACGTCGAACACACTCTCGATGAGCTCAGGAGTCACAACCGTGCCCGGCGCCCCCTGGGCGATAATTCTGCCTTGCCTCATACACACCAGGTGGGTGGCGTAGCGGAACGCAAGGTGCAAATCGTGCAACACCGCGACGATCGTTCGCCCCTGGCGTTGCAGCCGTTGCGCAAGGCGCAGCACCTCCAGCTGGTGATTGAGGTCCAAGTAGGTCGTCGGCTCGTCCAGCAGCAAAATATCCGTCGACTGCGCCAGAGCCATCGCAATCCATACGCGCTGGCGCTGCCCACCGGAAAGCTCCCCGACCCTTCGCCCCGCCAACGCACTCACCCCGGCGTCGCGCATCGCCCCAGCCACGGCCTCGTCGTCGACCGCGCTCCACTGGCGCACGAGGCCATGGTGAGGGTAGCGGCCACGCGCCACCAGGTCCTCCACGAGCATGTCGCCAGGAGCGACCGACGACTGAGCAAGGAGGCCAAGCCGACGCGCCAGAGCCTTCTGATTCATCGTGCCAAGCTCGACCCCATCCAACTCGACGACGCCCGAGCGCGCGCCCAAGACACGGGCGAGGCAGCGCAGGAGCGTCGACTTACCGCACGCGTTTGGGCCGACAATGACGGTCAACTCCCCCCTCTAAGACGTCGAGGGACAACCCCTCCAAGATCGGCGCATCCTTCCCGTAGCCGACCGTAATCTCGCGGGCCGACAGCCCGCTCGCACCACTGTCACGTCCCATGACCTCACCTCACCTCACGAACCAACAAGAACAGGAGATACACGCCTCCCACGACGCCGGTGACCACCCCAACCGGCAGCTCGTGGGGCGCTAAGAGTCTTTGCGCGACCACGTCAGACACGAGCACGAGGAGGCCTCCCAGCACTGCCGATGACGCGAGCCCCACTCCCCCACCTGCGCACAGGCGACGGGCCACGTGAGGGGCGGACAGAGCAACAAAGGCGACCGGACCCGCAACCGCCGTCGCAAGCGACACCAAGACCATCGCCGTGGCAATGAGCGACACCCGAAGCCTGCGCACGCGAACGCCCAGGCCAGTCGCGACATCGTCTCCCATCGCGAGCAAGCCAAGCGGCGCCGTGCAGGCTGCGAGCGGTAACGAGACAGCGAGGAGGACAACGACGAGCACGCCGACGCGAGGCATCGTCACCCCCGCGAAGGAGCCGGCGCTCCACAGCTGGGCGCGCTGGGCAGCCTCCAGCGGGGCCTTGACGATGAGCAGGGAATTAAGGGCGCGCAGCGCGGCCGAGCAGCCGATACCGACGAGCACGACGCGCACACCCGTGACACGCACGCCGCCCGCACACGCCACGATGAGAGCCCCCGAGGCCAGGCCGCCGATCAGCGCGCCCGCGGAGGTGGTCGCCGGGTTGGCGCCCAGCACGATGATCGCAACGAGCGCGCCGGTCGCACAGCCCGTCGACAGCCCGACGATGTCGGGACTACCGAGCGGGTTGCCCGACAGGGTCTGGAAGATTGCACCCGCCACACCGAGCGAGCATCCCACCGCCACCGCCGCGATAACGCGGGGAAGACGGACAGATTGGACGAAGTACACGCCTAGGAAGTCATCCGTGGGGCCGCCGTCTCCCACGAGGCGTCGCAGCGACTGCTCGATGCTGAGCCCGTAGTCTCCGAGCGTCAGCGAATACAGGGCAAGCGCGAGAAGAGACAGAAGTCCGAGGCTCACGACGAGCGCACTGCGCCGGTGCAGGCGCACGGAGAATGACGCGTTCGACAGGAGCGCGTAGCGGCTGGAGGATTCCCTCATGACATTCCCTTCCCGCGCGCACCCAGGACAAAGAAGGGGGCGCCAACCAGGGCGACGACGACGCCGACGGGAACCTCCTGCGGGGCCAGCACCAGCCGCGAGGCAACATCGGCGGCGCACACCCACGCGGCACCAACCACCGCAGACCACACGGCAATAGCACCCTGGCGAGCACCGACCACGCGACGCACGAGGAGGGGCACAGCGAGACCGACAAAGGTCAGGGGCCCACCCAGCGCGGTTGCCCCGCCCGCCAGAGCCGTGACAGCCAAGGTTGCCAAACATCGGATCAGGCGCACGCGGACGCCCAGTCCGAGCGCCGCATCGTCGCCGAGGGTCAGAACGCCGAGCGCGGAGGTCAGCAGCGCGCCCAGCACCGCCCCGCAGGCGATGATGGTGCCCGCCCAGGTTAGCGAGGCCATGTCCACGCCTTCGAGGGATCCCGAGACCCAGTAACGAAACTCATTGAACGCGAATTGATGACCGGCCAGGACAGCCTGCGTCAGGGACGCGAGCGCAGCGGAGACGGCGATGCCGGCCAATGCCAGGCGTGCCCGCGAGCCCGCCCCGCCGCGACCGGACAGCATAAAGACGAGCGCGGCCGCCACGCCCGCTCCGACGAGCGCTGCACCCATCGTCACCGCGCGCGTCGATACACCCGCCACTGCGGTTGCCACAACGACGAGGAATGCCGCCCCGGCGTTGACGCCGAGCACGCCGGGATCAGCCAGCGGGTTGCGAGTCACGGCCTGCATGATCGATCCCGCGAGCCCGAGGGCAGCACCGATCACGAGCGCGGCAAGCGTGCGGGGTACGCGCAGCGAGAGCACCACCCGCGCGTCCTGGGTCTGGCCGCCGTAGCGAAGCGCGTCCCACACGAGGGCAGGTTCAATGTGCCGCGACCCCAGCGCCAGCGAAGCAACGATGATGAGGGCAAGGACCAGCGCCGCCACGGCGCAAGCGGTGGCGGCGCTGGTCACGCTGCGGGCTCTCATGTCAGGCCCGCGCCTGATCGGGCGCGCTCATCTCCAGCGTCAGGACGCCGGGACAAACTGGGCTTCGATGGAGGAAACGATGCCGTCCATCAGGAGGTAGCCGCCGGTGGAGGTCCACAGGGAGCCGTCGACGGGGATGACGTGGTCGGCCTGAACGGCACGAAGCGAATCAAAGCCGACGGTCGACTTGGCTTCCTCGAGGGCAGCCGCCGACGCCTCAACGCCCGTGCCGCCGCCCGCAGAGGGGTTGTTGACCGAGGACTTGCCCAGCGTGCCGAAGAAAATCCAGTCCGCGTCGATCTGGTCGATATTTTCCAGCGAGACCGGCTCGGAATGGCCCTCACCGTCGCGGTCCTGGTTCGCGGGGCGCTTCATGCCGAGCGCGGTCAGCGCCTGGCCGGCGGGCAACTCCTTGAGGATCAGGCCCGCGCTGTCACCCTGCCAGCGCACGACGGAGTAGGTCTGGTCGAGGTATCCAGCGTCCTTCAGACGGGCGCTGACGGAGGCAACGTGCTTGTCGAATTCCGCGAGCTTGGTCTCAGCCTGGTCGGCAACGCCGAGCGCGTCGGCCGTCAGGGTGAAGGTCTCGCGCCAGTCGCCGCCCTTTTGCGTGGTGAAGAAGACGGGGGCAATCTGGCCCAGAGCGCTCAGGGTTTCGCTGTCGTTGTCCTTCACCGACGTTCCGTCGACGAGGATCAGGTCGGGGCGGGCCGCCCCGATCGCCTCCAGGTTCGGCGCGCCAATCGAGCCGAGGATCGGGATGTCACCCGCGCGATCGGCCAGGTAGTTGGGGACGGTGGTCTGGCCGCGACCCGAGACGACACCGACGGGAGTCACACCGAGAGCGAGCGCGTTATCGGTCGTCGGCTCAGACAGCGTCACAACGCGAGTCGGATGGGCCGGGAGGGCCACCTCCTGCCCGGACGCGTCGGTGACGATGCGGGTCTGGGCAGCGTCAGCCGGATCGGAGGACGAGGCCGGGGTGGGCGAGGTGGAGGAGCAAGCTCCCAGGGTCAGGGCCGCCAGGGCCACGGCCACGATGGCGCGAACTCGTATCGACGTGTGCACGTGTTCCTCGTTTCGTCTAGGTCACGATTAGGACATAGGCAAGCCTAACCTGGTAATGACTGCATATCCTGACAAGTTCCCCAGTCGGACAGGCTCACACACACCACTCGTCGAGTGCAGCCAGTAGTCCCTCTCTCCACCAGGCAACATCATGCCCACCCGAATAACGCTCCAGCCTGACAAGCGCACCGCACTCCCCCCAGCAGGGCGGCGCAACGTTCAACGACGGGGGCCATCGCCACCTCGCGCGCACCCACCTGACACCAGATTGTCAAGCCAGACAGTGACCGACATGCACCCCTGCCAAGGTCACCCATCAGCGCGCCCTCGCCCCGGCCTCGTACGTCCCCACCCCACCACAGGGACGGAGACTGTGCGATAAAACACTCGACGGGGACGGAGCCGCCGAGCGCGGCCTGAAGCACCGCGAGGCCACCAAAAGACTGACCGGCCACGGCCACGGAACCAACCCCAGCCACGTCACACACCGCGCCCAGCAGCGCGCTCACCGCATCGGCGTCCGTCAGCTCTCGGCGCCTCGCCTCCACATCACCCGCGCCGATCGTCACGACGCGCAAGCCCGGGTAGCGCCGCGTCAACCAGCCCACGCCGTTGGCACGCCACACGTCGCCATCGAAGACGACGAGCGTACGCGTGGGCGCCTGCTCCCCGTCGTGCACGACGACGCATCGGGAGAGCCCGCCTCCGATCCGGGCACGGACCCTGGCCCCGATATCTTCTTCGCGCGTGGCGCGCATCGATGGGGCATCGACGTCACCGCCCGGCCAGGACATCTGTGCATCAGGTCCAACAAAAATCGACGCGGCGTGCCCGCGCCCGTTGACGAGCCTGAGCGGGTTACAGGCGTCGGGACGCGCTTCCTCGACGAGGCGAACCCAGCTCCCCATGTCGACACGCACGCGCGGATCAATCCCGCTCGGCCCGCACAGGGCAAATTGATAGCTGAGGATCGCATCGGCGGGGAGGGCACACTCCAGCTCGCAGGCACCGTCGCGCCAATCCATGCGGAAGGCATCGATATGCTCACGCGAACGATCCGTCACCGTATTGAGCAGGAGGTAGCACTGCGCGCGCTGCGGCGCCTCACACCGGAACGTGACGCGAACGGCGTCAACGCCGTCGATGAGCAGGCGCTCCCCCACAAGGGGAAGCCCGCTCGTACCGACGCGCCGACGCGCCATCGCGCCGGGCGTCAGCCGACAAAAGCCCGTCTGAGAAAGACGATTCCTCGAAGGCCACAGATCAGTCGAAGAGCGAAATGTCGCCCGCGCCCACGCGCGCCACGACGGCATCCCCGCCCGCGAAGTTGATGACCGTCGTCGGCTCAGCAACGCCGACCGGCCCCACCACGACCAGGTCGACCTGGTGGCCGATGCGCTCGTCCACCTCGAAGCCGTCCGTCAGCGGCTCGGTCTCGCCCGGCATAATCAGTGTCGAGCAGGCCAGCGGCTCACCGAGGGCCTCGACGATCGCCTGCGTGATGACGTGGTCCGGGATGCGCACGCCCACCGTGTGCTTCTTCTTGTTCAGCATGATGCGCGGGACCTCCTTGGTGCCACGCAGGATGAACGTGTAGGGTCCGGGGGTGAGCGCCTTCATCGTGCGGAACTCGTGGTTGTCCACGATGACCAGCTCACCGAGCTGGGCGAAGGAGTGGCACAGCAGCGAGAAGTTGTGCTTGTCGTCGAGCTTACGGACCGTGCGAATCGTGTCCATGCCCGACTTGTTGCCGATCTTGGTCGCGATCGCGTAGCCGGAGTCCGTCGGCAGCGCAATCGTACCGCCGCGCTCCAGCAGGTCAACGACCGTGTTAACCAGACGTGCTTGAGGATTTTCCGGATGCATCTCAACGTACGACATGCATCTATTGTGCACGAAACCCCCACCGGCCGGGGGCCGGATGGGGGTTTCGTGGACACGATTTGCGCGACCTAGATCACTTCTTGTCCTCGTCGGAGGCTTCCTCGCCGCGCTTCTTCGGCTTCGCGTCGACGCCAGCTTCCTTACGCTGCGCGGGCGTAATCGGGGCCGGGGCCTCGGTCAGCGGATCGAAACCGCCGCCGGACTTCGGGAAGGCGATGACGTCGCGGATCGAGTCGGACTTCGTCAGCAGCGAGACGATACGGTCCCAGCCGAAGGCGACACCGCCGTGCGGCGGTGCACCGTACTTGAAGGCATCCAGCAGGAAACCGAACTGCGTCTGGGCTTCCTCCTCGCCGATGCCCATCACGTTGAACACGCGGTTCTGGACGTCACGGCGATGGATACGGATGGAGCCGCCGCCGATCTCGTTGCCGTTGCAGACGATGTCGTAGGCGTAGGCCAGCGCGTTGCCCGGGTCCTTGTCGAAGGAGTCGACCCACTCGGGCTTAGGCGAGGTGAAGGCGTGATGAACGGCCGTCCACGCGCTGTGGCCCAGCGCGACGTCACCCTCGGCCACGGCGTCGCCGGTGGGCTTGAACAGGGGCGCGTCGACAACCCAGGTGAACGCCCAGGCGTCGGGGTCGATGAGGTCGCAGCGCTTGCCGATCTCCAGGCGGGCGGCGCCCAGCAGCTCGCGCGAGGGCGTGGGCTTGCCGGCGGCGAAGAAGATGCAGTCGCCGGGGTTGGCGCCGGTGGCGGCAGCCAGACCCTCGCGCTCGGCCTCGGTGATGTTCTTGGCGACGGGGCCGCCCAGCGTGCCGTCCTCGGCGATCGTGACGTAGGCCAGGCCCTTGGCGCCGCGCGCCTTGGCCCATTCCTGCCACTTGTCGAAGGTGCGACGCGGCTGCGAGCCGCCGCCGGGCATCACGACGGCGCCCACGTAGGGCGCCTGGAACACGCGGAAGGTCGTGTCCTTGAAGTACTCGGTAAGGTCGGTCAGCTCGAGGCCGAAGCGCAGGTCGGGCTTGTCCGAGCCGAAGCGCTCCATGGCGTCCTTGTAGGTCATGCGCGGGATCGGGGTGGACAGGTCGTAGCCAATGAGCGCCCACACGTTCTTCAGGACGTCCTCGGCGACCTCAATGACGTCGTCCTGGTCCACGAAGCTCATCTCGATGTCGAGCTGGGTGAACTCGGGCTGGCGGTCGGCGCGGAAATCCTCGTCGCGGTAGCAGCGCGCAATCTGGAAGTAGCGCTCCATGCCGGCCACCATCAGCAGCTGCTTGAAAAGCTGGGGCGACTGGGGCAGGGCGTACCAGGAACCGGGCGAGAGGCGTGCGGGGACGATGAAGTCGCGCGCGCCCTCGGGGGTCGAACGGGTCAGCGTCGGGGTCTCGATCTCGACGAAGTCGCGGGCGTAGAGCGCCTCGCGGGCAGCGCGGGAGACCTTGGAACGCAGGCGGATCGCGTACTGCTCGGGCTCGCGGCGCAGGTCCAGGTAACGGTACTTCAGGCGGGTTTCCTCACCCACGTTGCCGGAATCTTCAGCATTGGAGGACACCTGGAACGGCAGGGGCGCGCTGGTGTTCAGGATTTCGATGTCGTCACCCATGACCTCGATGGCGCCGGTGGCCAGGTGCGGGTTTTCGTTGCCTTCGGGGCGAGCGCAGACCTCGCCGGTAACCTTCAGGACGAACTCGGAGCGCAGCTCGTGGGCCACGCGCTCGTCGCGCACGACCACCTGGGCGATGCCGGAGGCGTCACGCAGGTCAATGAAGGCGACACCGCCGTGGTCACGGCGACGGTCCACCCAACCGGTGAGCGTCACAGTCTGGCCAACCAGGTCGGTGCCGAGGGTTCCAATGTTGTGAGTGCGAAGCACTGTTATTCCTTTCGTTGGTACCATCCGCGAGACAGGCGGCGGCAGTGTTATTGTACGCGCGCTCGGTCTGGGAGCACGCTCGCCGCGAGTAGAATAGTCAACATGCCCACTGACGCTACTTCTTCCTCGCACGCACGCGCCTCGTGGACTTCCGCCGAAATCGGGTTGGCGATCGGTTCCGTCCTCCTCATCACGCTCGTCGCTTTTGAGGAGCTGGCGGCCACGACGATCATGCCGGCTGTCGTCGCATCGTTCGATGCGGCCGCCTGGTATCCGGTCGCCTCGGGCGCGGCGTTGGCGACGCAGCTGAGCGCCACGGTGGTCGCCGGTGCGTTGGCCGACTGGAAGGGTCCGCGCCTCGTTCTGTTCGGCGGCATGGTGTTGTTCGCGGTGGGCCTCGTCATTTCAGCCGTGGCGCCGACGATCATTATCTTCGTCGTGGGCCGCGCGTTGCAGGGCCTGGGCGGTGGCCTTCTCGTCGTCCCTCTCTACGTCCTTATCGGCGCCGTGGCGTCTCCTGGCCATCGACCCGTCTTTTTCGCAGCCTTCTCGCTCGCGTGGGTGCTGCCCTCGCTCGTGGGTCCTGCGATTGCCGGCCACGTCACTGAGGTGTGGGGGTGGCACTACGTGTTCGGCGTCGTGCCTCTCTTCGTCGTGATCGCCGCCGTGCCGGTGGTCTACGTGCTGCGCACGGTACCCGCGAGTGAGGCCAGAAAGGCCGTGCGTCTGGCCTCGCTGGCACGCGACGCACTCTGGCGGGCCTGGGCGTCGTGCTCCTGCAGCTCGCGGGCGCGCTGGCCTCGCCGCTGTCTCAGCTCGGTATCTTCGCCCTTGGCGCGGCACTCACAGCGTGGGCTCTGCCCCGCCTGCTGCCGCGCGGCACGTTCCGATCGCGCGCGGGAATGCCGTCCGCAATCCTCTCGCGCTTGTGCGCCATGGCATCACAGGTCGGTCTGGCCGTCATGATTCCCCTGGTCCTTCAGCGGGTACATTCCTGGTCCGAGGCCTCCTCCGCCTGGTGGGTCACGCTGGGTTCGCTCACGTGGTCGGTGGGAGCAGTTGCCCAGGCGCGCGTGCACGATCCGATCTGGCGGCGTCGCCTTCCCGTCGCTGGGGGCGCACTCATGGCAATTGGCGCGATCCCGGTCGGCGCGCTTCTGGTTCCTGCTATTCCCGTGTGGGTGGCCCTCATCGGCTGGCTGCTGGTCGGCCTCGGCATGGGCCTCGTCCACGCTCCCCTGTCCGTCATGGCCCTCGAGGTCACGCCCGAGGCCAAGCACGGACGCGTGGCCTCGTGGCTGCAGGTCGCCGACTCAGCGGGCCCGGCCCTCGAACTCGCCCTCGTGTCGGTGGCCATGAGCGCGTGGGCCGCCACCGCCCAGGCGGGCGGGGCGGCCTACGCTCCCTATTGGGTGATTGCTTGCGCGCTCGCCATCGTCACCGTGGTCGCCGTGCGGCGACTGCGTCCCGCTCAGGAGGCAACCGCGGCGGACGGCGCGAGCACTCAGTCGTCGTAGCGACGCTTGCCGAACTGGCGGCGTCCGCCCTCACGGCCTCCGTCGCGCTCCCAGCCGCCATCGCGGCCACCCTCACGCTCGCGACGAGCACGCTTGATGTCCTTCTCCCAGCGCTCGGTGCGCACGCTGCGGCGCGGACGCGATCCGTCGCCCTTCTCGAAGCGGTGCGGGCGCTTCTCGTCGCGCTCACCGTAGCGTCCGTCACGTCCGTCGCGTCCGTCACGGTCCCCGCCGAAGCCGCCACGGCCTCGTGAATCGCGGTCGAAGTCGCGGCGCTCACGGCGCTCGAAACCATCGCGATCGCCGCGCGCGCCCGGGCCCTCGTCCACGCGGATGCGCAGCTGGCGGCCCGAGACGTATCCCTTGGAGATGCGGGACAGCTGCTCGCCGGACAGGTCGGCGGTGATGTCCACCAGGGAGAACGTCGGGTAGATCTCGATGTGGCCGATGTCGCGGCCGTCGATACCGCCCTCGCCAGCGATAGCGCCGACGATAGAACCGGGCTTGACGCGGTCCTTCTTGCCAACCTCGACGCGGTAGCGCGTACCGGAGCCGGGGGCCGGACGGCCGCCACCGCGGCGGCGAGCGCCGTTCGCCCCGCCCTTGATCGGGCGGTCCTTGTCGCGGCCCACCTCGAAGGTGGCGCCCACGAACTCGCCGGACTCGTCCAGCTGCTCCTCACGGCGGATCTTGCCGTTTCCGCGGCGATCCTTCTCGTGGCGGGGCGCAGGGCCATCGTCGCCCACGGCCGTGGCCATGAGGGCCGCGGCGATGTCCTCGACGCTCGCGTCCTCACCCATGTCGGCCAGCAGGCCCTTGTACATGTCGAGGCGGCCGCGCTCGATGCGGGCAGACAGACCCTCGAGGAGTCGGCGGGCACGGAATTCGGAGACGGCGGCGGGCGAGGGAATCTCGACCTCTTCCATCTCGGTGCCCGTCAGCTTCTCGATGCGGCGCAGGCGGCCGTGCTCGCGCGGGGTGAAGAAGGTCAGCGCGCGACCCTCGCGCCCGGCGCGGCCGGTGCGGCCGATACGGTGCACGTAGGCCTCGGGCTCGCGGGGAACGTCGAAGTTAACGACCAGCGAAATGCGCTCCACGTCCAGGCCGCGCGCGGCCACGTCGGTGGCGACCAGCACGTCGAGCGAGCCGTTCTTCAGGCGCTCAACCATGCGCTCACGCTCGGTCTGGGCGACGTCGCCGGAAATGCCAGCGGCGCGGAAGCCGCGGCCGGACAGCTCGAGCGACACCTCTTCGACGTCGGCGCGGGTGCGCACGAAGACGATGGCCGCGTCGGCCTCCTCCTGGCCGGCCGCGATGTGCTGGGCGCGGGTAGCCAGGACGCGGGACAGGGCACCGATCTTGTGCTTGTAGGGCACGACCGCATAGGTCTGGTGAATCGTGTCGACCGTCGAAGACTCCGTGGAGACGGCGACCTTGACGGGATCCTTCAGGTGCTCGCGGGCGACCTTTTCGATGGCGGCAGGCATCGTCGCGCTGAACAGGGCCGTCAGGCGATCATCCGGGGCGCTCGACGCGATCGTCTCGACGTCCTCAGCAAAGCCCATGCGCAGCATTTCGTCGGCCTCGTCGAGGACCAGCATGCGCACGTTCGACAGGTCCAGCGCACCCTTCTCGATGAGTCGATGACGCGGCCCGGGGTGCCGACAACGACCTGGGCGCCGCGCTTAAGGGCGCCAATCTGCGGGCCGTACGGCGAACCGCCATAGACGGGGACGACGTCAAGGCGAGCGGTGCGGGCCGCGAAATCCTCGATCGCCTGGGCGCTCTGCATGGCGAGCTCACGGGTGGGGGCCAGGACCAGAGCCTGGACGTCACGCTCATCGGCGTCGACGATGGCCAGCAGCGGCAGGCCGAAGGCTGCCGTCTTGCCGGTGCCCGTCTGGGCGATGCCGACGACGTCGCGCAGCTCCAGCAGCGGAGGGATCGCAGCGGCCTGGATCGGGGTGGGCACGCGGAAGCCCATGTCGGTAACGGCCGCGAGGATCTCCTCGGGCAGTCCGAGGCTGGCGAAGGTCACGGTGTCTTCTGTGTCCTCGGTATCGCCCGTGTCATTATCGTCCGTGTCATTATCGTCGACGTCATCGACCAGATCGTTGTCCTCGTCCATGATGTCGTCGCGCTCATCGCGCTCGTCGAGGTCCATGTAGTCCTCAGAGGGCATAGTTATTCCTTGCTGTTGCATGTGTTGGGGTAGCAAAACCATCGGGGCGGGCCATCTGGGCTCCTCAGCGCGGCCTCACCCATAACAACAAATCCCGCATCCCGCGGGGCACCATAACAAGGGGCTGCGCCTCATCGCTGCCACCAGCATAGCGCGGGCGTTGGTGCACAAGGCGCGCGTGGTCGGCGAACTCACTGTTCAACCGGGCTGGTGAGTGCCGCTTCACACCCTTTCATCAAGGTGCAAGCGCGCCACGAAGGAAGCAATGCTCACCTGCCGGTTGTCCTCCGCACGCAGCGGCGCAATAACGCGGCGTTCGACCTCATCGCGGCACATTGAGCGGATATCCTCCATGACGGCGCGCTTACGACGCGAGGCCACCCACGCGCAGCAGGCCCGACTGAGCCCGGCACACAGGAGGCTCACCGCCACAGCACAAGCAATCACCGCGGTCGGAACGGGAACCGGACCGATGGCGGGAACGACCGCGTCGATGAGGACCGCTCGACCCAGGTGGACGAGGACGATCCAGGCAGCGCCGATGAGAACACACAGCCAGGCAACCAGCTGAGCGGCGCCGAAAACACGCGCGGCCAGAGGCGGGGGTGCGCTCACGCGCAGATTCGCCGAGAGCTCGCGGTGGGCTGCCGCCGGCACGTCGTTGGCGCCCGACAGTGCCCGCTCGATGAGGAGGCCGCGCCAGCGGTCGGGACGCCCCGCAGAGCGCGCTGCGACCTCACGGCGCACAGCATTGGCGAAAGCGGCGTCGTCGGAAGCACAGCGCGTGGGCAACGTCGGGGTCGTCGCGCTCTCCTGACTGCTCTCCTCGCCCAGGTGCAACCGTCGCAGCGGATCGACCCCAACGCGCGCAAGCCAACGCAGCGGGAGCCAGCCGCCCGCACGCCTTCCGGCTCGCAGCGTAGAGGCGGCCACGGCCTCGGCGATAACGGGCGCCCCGGCCAGGTCGGCGGCCTCAACCGCAAGGTCGGACGCCATCCCCTCAGTCTCCACGCCGCGGATCGTGCCAGACACGCCGACGGCGTCGCGCACGAGCCGTGCGGCCTCGGCCAGCGCGGCGCGGGCCCGGATCGCCTGACCCGACACCCGCGCACTCTCCCGGGCCAGGTGAGCGGCGAGAATGTCGATCCCCTCGCCCGTGACCGGCGAGACCGCCACGATCGACGCCCCGGCCAGGCCGCGCGCATCCAGGAGACGGCGCAGGTCAGCCTCGATGGACGCGCGCTCATCCTGCCCGAGCGTGTCGATGTGGGTGAGCACGACCGTCACGGACGCGTGCGAGGAGCGCAGGCGCGCGAGCCATTCGTCGTGCAGGCGCGCATCCGCATACTTCTGCGGATTGACCACGACGACCAGGGCGTCCACGCGCGAAGCCAGGCGCCCGGCGACCTCGCCGTGCGAGACCTCAACCGAATCGATGTCGGGCAAGTCGATGATGGCCGTCTCACCAGCCAGGTCCCCCGGCGCGTCCACGCGACGGCTGACGCCCAGCCAGCCGAGCAGTTCCTTGGGCGCGCGGCCGCGGGGCAAAACCGCGCATGGCTCGTTGGTCGTGGGCCGCAGGACTCCCGCGCGCACGACCTCTCCCCCGGCCAAGGCATTGACCAGCGACGACTTGCCCGCGCCGGTGCCGCCGAGCATGCCGATCACGCACCACGTCGGATCGATCTCGGAGCGATCCGAGGTCACGTCGATGAGCTCCCGGATGCGCTCCAAAGTCTGGGGGGGCGATGTCGGAGGCGGCGGCAGTGGCGATCTGGTCCAGATCTGCGGCCGCTGAGGCGATCGGTGTCGAGGCGCGCCTCATGCCAGCACCTCCCTGGCCTGGCCGAGCGCCGCCTCGAGCGTCTCAAGGCGAGAGCGTTCATCGAGGCGCTCCAGGCGCCCAGAAATCGGCGCGACCACCTCGGTCAGCGAGGACGCCGCGAGGCGTTCGAGGGCCTGACGTGCCTGCTTCGTCAGTGAACGCACGGTGCGCTCGCCGAAATAGGATTCGAGAATCGTCTGCGACAGGGCTGCGGACGCGCCGGCGACGCCGACCTCCACGCCCGTCACGCCACCTGTCATCGCGAAGGCGCTGACCATGAGCGAGACGGTCACAATGTTGATTCCGCCAGCCAGTAGGCGGCCCGTCACCCGCGAGGACTCCGCCTGCCCGCGCACGATCTCGGTGATCTCCGCCGTCCACTCCTGGGCTGTCAGGCGGGCGCGCTCCAGAGCCTGGTCCGCGTCGATCATCGTCTCCAGGTCGTGCGCTTCGCCCACGGACTGGGCCAGCCGCAGGGACTGGTCCCACGCACGGTGGTACGTATCCGCCAGGCGTTGGGCGAGGCCGCCGGTCAGGTCGCGGCGCACCTGCACCTCCGGCGCCGCGGTGCCGCGCACGGCACCCCAGATACGCTCACGCAGGCCACCAACGACGCGCGCAAAGGTCCGGGTCATGTCCCACGACCCCAGGACCTCGGCAATGCGAGCGCTCACCTCTCCGCGCAGCACGTCGTTGCTCGAGGCCGAGGCAACCTCGCGCGCGCCCGTGGCCACGAGCGACTCGATGCCCTCACGCGCCGCTTCCAGGCGCCGGTAGCTCTCGCGGGCACCGTCCAGTGCACGCGTCGCCTCCGCAAGAGACGAGGAAATTGCACCCGTGAGGGAGCGCCTCACAATGGCCGCGCGCTCCGACGCATCGTGACCGATGCTCTCCAGGAAAGAGCCGAGAGGAGAGATCGCAGCGATGGGCAGGCGGCCATCCGTCAGCTCCTGCTCAGCGATCGTGATGATCGGAACGTCACCCAGGCCTCGTCGACGGGCGAGAGCAGCCAAGTCCGCGCGCACCTCGTCCTGCGCGCCGGCAGGCACTCGATTCAGCACAATGGCAACGCGCAAGCCCCGCCCGGCCGCCTCCTCCAGGTGAGTCCACGCAACGGCGTCGGCGTAGCGCGCGGCGCTCGTGACAAAGACCCACAGGTCCGCGCCGTCAAGCAGCTCCGACGCCAGGCGGCGGTTGCCTTCCTCGACCGAGTCGATGTCGGGGGCGTCCAGAATACCCACGCTCGGCCACATCACGTCGTCGACCGCAACCGTCACGGCGTCCAGACTTGTGCCCTCCCCGCCCTCATGCTTGGCCAGGCGCGGCAGCACACGATCCGATAGGAACCACGAGCGGGCACGAGGCGCGCACACCAGGACCGGACGGCGCGTCGTCGGGCGCACGGCACCCGCACGGCTCACGTTACGGTCAAGAAGGGAGTTGACCAGCGTCGACTTACCCGACCCGGTCGACCCACCGACCACGACGAGCAGCGGTGCATCAGCGTCCTCCAGGCGCGGCAGTACCACGTCCTGGAGGCGGCGAAGCGCGCGCTGCGCCTGCGCGCGGCTGCCCGGAGGCATCGCCTCGCACGCCTGCTCGAGCGCGCCCGCCAGAGCGCGGGACGCCTCAACCGCGGTGACCGACACTCAGGGCATCACCCTCTCAACCGAGGGGGCCGCGTCCGCGTCTGGAAGCATCCACGTGGCGGCGTCGGCGTCCACCTGCTCGCCGGTGCGAATGTCCTTGACAGTATCGCTCGCACCGTCCTCGCCCGGGAACCAGACGAAGGGGATGCCGCGCTTGTCAGCGAACTTGATCTGCTTGCCGAACTTGGCGGCGCTGGGGGCGACGTCCGTCGAGATGCCTCGGGCGCGCAGGGCGGCCGCGATCTCCTCGGAGCGCTCGCGACGCTCCTCGCTCGTCACCGCCACGACGACGGCGGTGGGCACCTTGCGCGAGGCGCGCGCCAGCGGCGCCGAAATCATGCGGGAAACCAGACGCGAGACACCGATGGACAGGCCCACGCCCGGATAGGTGCGCTTGCCGTCCTTCGCCAGCGAGTCGTAGCGTCCACCCGAACAGATCGAACCGAGGTCCTCGTGGCCCTCAATCTCAGACTCGTAGACGCTGCCCGTGTAGTAATCCAGGCCGCGAGCGATCTTCAGGTCCGCGACGACGGCGCCCGGCATACGCTTGTTCGCGGTGTCGAGCAACGCAGTCAGCTCGCTCAGGCCCTGCTCGAGCAGCTCGCCGCCCACGCCCAGGGAGGCGAGACGCTCGCGCACCTCGCCCGAATCCGCGGTGCGGATCTGGGCCATCTCGAGCAGCACCGAGGCCTGCTCGGCGTCGATGCCGGACTCGGCGAGTTCCTTGGCGACGCCCTCGGGGCCGATCTTGTCGATCTTGTCCAGCCCGCGCAGGGCCGCCTCGACGTCGGTAACACCCAGCGACTCGCACACGCCCTGGACGACCTTGCGGTTGTTCACGAGCACGCGCACCGGCGGGATCGGCAGGTTGTTGAGAGCCTCGGCCATGACGAGGGGCAGATCCACCTCGAAGTGGAAGGGCAGCTCGCCGTTACCGACGACGTCGATATCGGCCTGCGTGAACTCGCGGAAACGGCCCTCCTGGGGCCGCTCGCCGCGCCACACCTTCTGGATCTGGTAGCGCTTGAAAGGGAAATCCAGCTCGTTCGCGTTCTCCACGACGTAGCGGGCGAAGGGCACCGTCAGGTCGAAGTGCAGGCCCATGCCCTTGTCCTTTGGGCGCACGCGCCCCGGAAGCGGCGGCCTTGAGGGCCTGGAGGCGATCCAGGACGTAGATCTCCTTCGAGGTCTCACCCTTGGCTTCAAGCTGGGCCAGCGTCTCGACCGCGCGCGTCTCGATGCCCGCGAATCCGTGCAGCTCAAAGACACGGCGCAACTCGTCGAGGACATGCATCTCGATGATGCGGCCCTCGGGGAGCCATTCGGGGAAACCTGACAAAGACGTGCGAGCCATAACGTAATCCTTTGAAAACAAACGGTGCCGACGCTAGCCAATGCGGCGAGCGCGGATCAAGTATTGGTTGGAGCGTATCTCATCCGCCATCGTGGTTGCCGGACCGTGGCCGGGGATGAGGATGGTACGCGGGTCCACCGCGTTGGAAATAGTACGCAGCGAGTGACGCATTTGCGTTTCGTTACCACCGGGCATGTCCGTGCGCCCCACGCTGTCCTTAAAGAGCACGTCGGCACTCAGTGCCCACGGCACCTGCTCCTCGCTGGCGTAGAAGGACTGGTTGTTGACGCGAATATCGAGGGGGGCTGTGCCCCAGGAACACCGCAGACCCCTCCGTGTGACCGGGGGCGGGCACCATGCGCAGCCATACGCCCGGGGTCAGCTCGACTGAATCCGCGGGCATCTCGCGCAGGTCGGCGGGCTTGACCCACTCGCCGACAAAGTCGGGCGGCGGCATCGGCAGGAACGAGGCCGGGTCATCCATGCGGTACATGTCCGGTCCGGGCAGGTACACCGGGACGGTGGCACCATCGGCCCCCCACGTGGACACCTCGGCGGCGTCCCACACGTGGTCGGGGTGACCGTGGGTGAGCAGCACGGCCCCAACGCTCACACCCTCGGCCTCAAGGACCTCGCGGATCAGGTGCTGGATGCCGGCAGAAGGGTCGACAACAAGGGCTGTGCCCGCCCCGGAAGGGACGAGCACAAGCCCATTCGCCGCGTAGAAAGGCGACGGAATAACGTGAAGACGCATGTCACTCCATGGACGAGGAGATCTGCGCGAGCCAGGCGCGCTTGGTCTCGAGGGTTTCACGAACGGCGGAGGCAGCCTTGTTGTCGCCCTTGGCCTCAGCATCGGCGAGGGAACGCTCGAGCTGAGCGATCTGCTCCTCAAGCTGGCCCACCATTCCGGCCGCGCGGGCGCGCGTCTCGGGGTTGGTGCGGCGCCATTCCTTCTCTTCGGCCTCACGCACGGCCGCCTCGACGGCGCGCAGACGGCCCTCAATGCGGTGCAGGTCGGAGGAAGGCACGCGGCCGACCTCTTCCCAGCGGTCCTGAATGAGGCGCAGCTGAGCCTTGGCGCGCTCGATGTCGGTCACGGGCAGAATCGCCTCGGCGTCGACCAGGATGGCCTCCTTGGCGACCAGGTTCTCGCGGTACTCGGCGTCCGTGGCCTCGTCCTTGGCACGGCGGGCGTCGAAGAACACCTGCTGTGCAGCGCGGAAGCGCGCCCACAGGGCGTCGTCTTCCTTGCGCGAGGCGCGCGGGGCGGCCTTCCAGCGGTTCATCAGCTCGCGGTAGGCGCTGGAGGTACGCGACCAGTCCACGGAGGAGGACAGGGCCTCGGCCTCAGCGATGAGGGCTTCCTTGACGCGCTTGGCCTCGGACTGGGCCTGGTCGAGCTGCGAGAAGAACTGGCGGCGGTGACGGTCGAACTGGGTGCGCGCGGAGGAGAAGCGCTTCCACAGCTCGTCCTCGACAGCCTTTTCCAGGCGCGGGCCGCGACGCTGCAGGGTCTTCCACTCTTCCAGCAGATCGCGCAGGGTCTGGCCCGACTGCTTCCAGTGGGTCTTGGCGGGATCCTGGGCGACGATCTCCTCGGCGCGCTCAACGACGGCTGTGCGGTCGGCCAGGGCCTGAGCCTTGGCGGCCTTGCGCTCCTCGCGAGCGATCTCCTTGCGCTCCTCGGCGGCCTTCGCGGCGGCCTCGACGCGCGCGCGCAAGGCCGGGATGTCGCCGACGACGTTCGGGGAAGCGACCTGCTCGCGCAGCGTGGCCAGCGTCTGATCGATGTCGCGCGGACTCAGCGAGGCCAGGCGGTCCTCGAACAGCTTGATGGTGGCCTCAAGGTCGGCGAAGCGACGCTCGTAGAGGGCGTACGGCGACGCGGGAATCCCCTCGGGGAAGCCGCCGATAACGCGCTCCTCGTCTCCATCCTTGACATAGACAGTCCCATCCTCACCGATGCGGGCGAAGGGGTGCTCGGGCACCTCCGACGCGGGAATCGTCGAGGCCGTGGCCTCCTCGGGAGCAGCCGTGACGGCTTCGGGGGTGGTTTCGTTGGTCGGAATCGACGTCTCGGTCACGATATTCCTTCTAGGACGAGGGCTGACGCCCGGCGCGGTCGCGTGCCGATGTGACACACAGGGCTAGTGTGTCACATCTAACGGCAAAATGAGCGAAAAACGCCGCAAAAGGGGACGGATGTAACACCTAACTTCTTGCCCGAGCGCGTCGGCACCACGGCCTCGTCTATGAATCCGAGCCGATACGCACCGCCTCGAAGACCCCGTCCACCCGGCGCAACGCCGAGAGCACCGCATTGAGGTGGCCCAGATCGGCCAGCTCGAAGGAGAAATTGCCGGATGCCACCTGGTCCCCGTCCGTCTTGAGGGCCGCGGCCAAGATATTGACGCGGTAATCCGACAGCACCCTTGTCAGGTCCGACAGCAGCCCGCCGCGGTCGAGCGCACGCACCTCGATCTGGACACGGAACGGGGCCGTCATACCCTCAGAGTTCCACGACACGTCGACGAAACGCTCGGGCTGAAGCTGAGCCAGGCGCTCCGCGTTCGCGCAGGTCTTACGATGCACGGACACCCCCTGGCCTCGGGTAATGAAACCGACGATCTCATCGCCTGGAACGGGTGTGCAGCACTTCGCGAGCTTGACCCAGATCTCGTTCGGACTCAGGCCCGCCACCGTGATGGCTGCGTCGCCCGATACCTCCGAACGAGGCTTCGCGTATCCCGGGGTCACGCCCTCGGACAGCGTCTCCTCGGTGCCGTCTCCCCCACCCAGGTTGTCCATGAGCCGGTTGACGACGCTCTGGGCCGAGACGTGCCCCTCGCCCACCGCCGCGTACAGGCCCGACACATCGGGATATCCAAACGACGTCGCGACCGACATGATCGACTCGTGGTTCATGAGGCGCTGGAGCGGCAGGTTCTGCTTGCGCAACGCGCGCGCCAGCGCCTCCTTACCGGACTCGATGGCCTCCTCGCGGCGTTCCTTCGAGAACCAGGCCTTGATCTTCGAGCGGGCACGCGGAGATGCCACGAACGCCAGCCAGTCGCGCGACGGGCCGGCCTTGTCGGACTTCGAGGTCACGACCTCGACCGTCTCGCCGGACTCCAGGCGCGTGTCGAGGGACACGAGGCGCCCGTTGACCTTCGCGCCGACCGTGCGGTGGCCGACCTCGGTGTGCACCGCGTAAGCAAAGTCGACGGGGGTTGCACGCGCGGGCAGGACAATGACCTCGCCCTTGGGCGTAAAGACGTACACCTCGTCGCCGGCGATTTCGTAGCGCAGCGAATCCAGAAACTCCTCCGGGTCCCCGGTTTCGCGCTCCATCTCGACCAGGGCACGCAGCCAGTTGGCCTGTTCCTCCGAGCTCATGCGGTCCGAGTCACCGCTCGTCGCATTCGGGTTCTGCTTGTACTTCCAGTGAGCGGCGACGCCGTGCTCGGCGCGCTCGTGCATGTCGAAGGTGCGGATCTGGATCTCCACCGGCTTGCCGCCCGGACCGATGACCGTCGTGTGCAGCGATTGGTAGAGGTTGAACTTGGGCATCGCGATGTAGTCCTTGAAGCGGCCCGGAATCGGGTTCCACCGCCCGTGCAGCGCGCCCAGGACGCCGTAGCAGTCCTTGATCGACTCCACGAGGACGCGCACGGCCACCAGGTCGAAGACCTCGTCGAATGCCTTGCCGCGCACGATCATCTTCTGGTAGATCGAGTAGTGGCTCTTGGGTCGGCCACTGACCGTGCCCTTGGTTCCCGAGCGACGCAGATCCTCCTCGATCTGGTCGATGACGTCACGCAGGTACTCCTCGCGCTGCGGGGCGCGCTCGGTGACGAGGCGGTCGATCTCCTCGTAAATCTCCGGGTACAGGGTCTTAAACGACAGCTCCTCGAGTTCCCACTTGACCATGTTCATGCCGAGGCGGTGGGCCAGCGGCGCGTAGATCTCCAGGGTCTCCTGGGCCTTCTTCGCGGCCGACTGAGCGGGCACGAAACGCCACGTGCGGGCGTTATGGATACGGTCGCCCAGCTTGATGAGCAGCACGCGGATGTCACGGCTCATCGCGACGAGCATCTTACGCAGGGTCTCGGATTGAGCGGCGGCACCGTAGCGCACCTTGTCGAGCTTGGTCACGCCGTCGACCAGGTTCGCGATCGGTTCTCCGAAGTCCGCGGCGAGTTCTTCCAGGGTGTAGTCGGTATCCTCGACCGTGTCGTGAAGCAGCGCGGCGACCAGCGTCGGCGTCGTCATACCCATCTCAGCGAGAATGGTCGCGACCGCTACCGGGTGGGTGATATACGGTTCACCGGACTTGCGCATTTGCCCCCGGTGACATTCTTCGGCCTTGCGGTAGGCGCGCTCAACGACACTGATGTCGGCCTTGGGATGATTGGCGCGCAAAGCCCGCACAAGCGGCTCAATCTCGGGAATTGTGGCGCGTCCGCGAGAACCGAACCACACGAGGCCGGAGCGCACTCGGGACACGGCCGCAGGCAGTGCGGCCCCTGACGTCGTGTCATCGCTGCTCATGAACCAATAATAGCGACGAACGAGCGGGTCCGGGGATCAAGTCGATCCCCGGACCCGCTCGTCTCTCACAACTGGTCACTCAGACGTGCAGGGCGGTCTCCACCGTGACGTCGTCGAGCTTGGCCCGCCCGTTGAGGGCGTCCAGCTCCATCAGCACGGCCAGGGCCTCGACCGAAGCGCCGCACTGGTTGAGCAGGTCCACGGCGGCGCGCGCCGTGCCGCCCGTGGCCAGGACGTCGTCGATGATGAGGACGCGCTGGCCCTCATGGACCGACTGGGGGCGAATCTCCATGCGGGCGCTGCCGTACTCGAGCGAGTAGTCGACGCCGATGACCTCGCCGGGCAGTTTGCCCGCCTTGCGGATCGTCAGCATGCCCAGCCCAAGCTCGGCGGCCACGGGGGCGCCGAGAATGAAGCCGCGCGATTCCAGGCCGGCCACGGCGTCGATGCGGCCCGCGTAGCGCGCGCCGATCAACTCCACGAGTTCCTTGAACGCAGGACCGTTGGCAAACAGGCCCGTGATATCACGGAACAGGACGCCCGGCTCGGGAAAGTCCGGGATCTCCACCAGGTTGTCGCGCACCAGTATGGCGACGCGATCGCCGAGTTCACCGATCATCGATGAGTCTTCTTCCTCTGAGGCTGATTCTCGTTGCCCAGACGCTTGCCGGGCTTTATCGGAGCCACCTTCACGGCCTTCGCGGGCGAAGACTCATCGGTGGTGTGGCGGTGCTCGCGCTCGTGCGCGACCGCCGCGTCGTGCTCGCGGGTCTTGTTCGACATCTCCTGGAAGGTCACCAGGAGCGGCGAGGCGATGAAGATCGACGAGTAGGTACCCGCGATCATGCCGATGAACAGCGCCAGCGAGATATCCACCAGGGTACCCGGGCCCAGGGCCACGGAGCCGATGATAAGAATCGCACCGACAGGGAGAAGGGCCACAACCGAGGTGTTAATGGAGCGGACCATCGTCTGGTTGACGGCGAGGTTGACGTACTCCGCGAAGGTGAAGTGCTTCTGGTCGTACACGTCCGCGGTCAGCTCACGCACCTTGTCGAAGACAACCACGGTGTCGTAGAGCGAGTAGCCCAGAATCGTCAGGAAGCCGATGACGGTGGCGGGCGAGACCTCGACCTGCAGGATCGCGAAGACACCGACCGTCACGGCGATGTCGTGGACGAGGGCCAGCAGGGCCGAAGCGGCCATGCGCCACGAGCGGAAGTACACGGTCATCAGCAGGGCCACGAGGGCCATGAAGATGACGAGGGACTGCGCGGCCTTGGTGGTCACCGACGAGCCCCACGAGGGGCCAATCGAGGAGGACTGAACCGAGGTCGTGTCAACGCCGTACGCGGCCGCCAGGGCGTCGCGCATCTGGGCGGTGGTGGCAGAATCCAGCGACGAGGTCTGGATACGCACGGAGTCGGAGCCGACTCGCGTGACCTTCGGAGCGCCCTCAACGAGGCCGGTGTCGGCAACGACGCGCGAGGCGAAGGACTCGCTCTGGTCGCTGACACGAGTCACGTCGAACTGGGAGCCACCCGTGAACTCGATCGAACGGTTCAGGCCCATGATCGCAACGAGCGCGAAGCCGATGACGAGGACGGCAGCCGCCAGGCCCACGAACTTCTTGCGGTTGGGAACGACGGCGTAGGACTTCTCGCCGGAGTACAGGGCGTTGCCCCACTGAGCGAAACTCATCATGTCAGTTCTCCCCCTTCCTCGGTCACGCCAGCGTTGGCCTCGGACTTTTGCGCTGCCAGGCGCGCCGCGCGGCGACGCTCGGCGATCGACATGCCGTCCCCGGCCTCGTCCTTCTTGGGCGTCGAGGTCGACTCGCCGCGCGCGACGACGCGACCGCGGCCCGCGTACACGAGGAGGTTCTTGGCACCCAGGTGCTCCGGATCCAGGCCCGAGAGCTTGTGGCCCTGACCGAAGAAGCGCGTGCGGATAAGCAGCTCCATCATCGGGTGCGTGAACAGGAAGATCACGGCGATGTCGATGACGGTCGTGACGCCGAGCGTGAAGGCGAAGCCCTGAACGCCACCCACGGCCAGCAGGTACAGGACAACGGCTGCGACGAGGTTGACCGCGTCGGAGACCAGAATCGTGCGCTTGGCGCGGTCCCAGCCCTCTTCGACGGCGGCGCGCAGCGGACGTCCGTCTCGGACCTCGTCACGGACGCGCTCGAAGTACACGATGAACGAGTCCGTCGTCACACCGATCGCCATGATCAGGCCAGCGACGCCGGCCAAGGACAGGCGATAGCCCATCCACCAGGACAGCAGTGCGATGACCAGGTAGGTGATGATCGAGGCGACGATGAGCGAGCCAGCGGAGATGATCGCCAGGCCGCGGTACTGCCAGATCAGGTAGAGGATGACCAGGAGGAAGCCGATGAGGGCCGCCCACAGGCCCACCGTCAGGTGGTCGGTGCCGATGGTCGCGGAGATCTGCTGCTCGGACTCGACCTCGAAGTTCAGGGGCAGTGAGCCGAAGCTCAGCTGGTTGGCGAGCGTTCGTGACGACACTGCCGTGAAGTTACCCGTGATCTCGGCCTGGCCGTTGGGAATAATCGCGTTCATCGAGGGGGCGGTGATGACCGTTCCATCGAGAACGACGGCGAAGTGGTTACGGTCCGGGGTGCCCTGGCCGGACGTGGGACCCTGCGGATCGGAGTTGTGGTAGCCGTACAGAATCGTGGAGGTTTCCTTGAACTTCTCCGATCCCGCGGCGTTGAACTGCAGGGAGACGGACCACTGGCCGGTCGAGCCGCCGGTCTGCGTGCGCACGAGGCCCGCGGTGGCCGACGAGAGGTCGGAACCGGGGACGGCGACGGGGCCGAGGATGTACTTGATCTGACCGGAGTCATCGCAGGCTGCGTAAGGCTTGTCGGCCGGGCCCTCTACGCGCTTAACGTCGGCGGCGGCCGAGCAGTCCAGGGTCAGGAAGTCGTACTGGACCTGCTCGGTCTCCCATGCCATGTCCGAGGCGTTGGCCGGCTCGGAAGCGGGGGTGTCCGACAGCACGCCATCGCCGTTCTTATCGGCGATACTCATCGCAGTGGCCTCGTCGAGGGCGGTCGAACGCACCTCGCTCTGGCCGGACTGTGCGGCGTCAGCCGACTGGGTGGCCTCACCGGACTGCGCGGCCTCACCCGACTGGGCAGCCTCACCGGACTGGGCAGCCTCACCGGACTGCGCGGCCTCACCCGACTGGGCAGCCTCACCGGACTGCGCGGTCTGGTCAGCCGTCCCGATCTGCGTCTGTCCCTGTGCAGTCGGCACCAAGTTCTGGGCCAGGCCCATGCGCAGCACCGGGCGGAAGTTCATCTGCGAGGAGGCGCGGATCAGGTCCAGCTGCTCCTGGGAGGGGGTGCCAGGGATCGACACCATGATGTTCGAGTTGCCCAGAGAGGAGATCTCGGACTCGGACACACCCGAGGCATCGATTCGGTTACGAATAATCGAGATTGCCTGAGTGATATCCTCGTCGGTGATCTCGCGCTGTCCCTCGGCCGTCACGGTCGGGGTCAGGATGAGCTGGGTGCCGCCCTTGAGATCGAGGGCCAGGTCGGGGTATGGCGATACCCCCTTGGTGAAATGCCCAAGCGCAAGCGCCGCGCACGCCGCCACGATGGCGACGATCAGCGTCACGAGCGCGCGCACAGGGCGTCGCTTATGAGATGCCACGGTTCTACTTTCCGTTCAGCCTTGATGACTTACTTCTGCTGCTCGTCGGTGTCCTTGGACGAGGAGGTGGTGTCGTCGAGACCCAGGATGGCCTCGCCCTCGTCGCTGGCGTCCTCGACGTCGGCGTTCTCGGACGCCTCATCTTCTTCTGCACGGGCGAGGGGCGGCTGGCCGCCGATCTCGGCGATCATCTCGCGCTCCCAGTACATTTCGTGACCATCGGTCGTCTCCAGGACGACGATGTCACCATCCAGGTCGACGAAACGGCCCCAGAAGCCGACGCGGGTACGCACCCACTTGCCGGGGGTCACGGCAGCGAGCTGCTCACGCTTCTCCTCCTCCATCTTCTCCATCTGCTTCTTGCGCGAGCGCGAGCTCCACCACATGAAGGCGATCATGACGACGAGCAGGCCCATGAGGGCGTAGTTGTTCATAATGGCTGGTTCACTTTCGATGACGGTCGGGCGCTTGAAGCGCACTGTGACAGTTTAATGCCGCAGGAGGTTTTTGCCTAAGTGATGTCCGTGTGGCGCGGCGCCGGCCACCACTCGTCGCTCCTTGTCATCGTCGCACGACGAACGGCGGGGCTCGATCGACGAGGCCCGCTCCCCTAGTCGAAGAGGGCGCCGTCGGGCGCGGGCGGGTTCAGGCCGAGGTGTGCCCAGGCTTTCGGGGTTGCCATGCGTCCGCGGTTGGTGCGCACGAGGAAACCCTCGCGCACCAGGTACGGTTCTGCGACAGTCTCGACGGTTTCCGCTTCCTCACCGATGGTGACGGACAGAGTTGTCAGGCCCACGGGTCCGCCGGCGAAGCGACGGCACACAGCCTCGAGAACCGCTCGGTCCAGGCGGTCCAGGCCGGAGGGGTCCACCTCGAAGAGCTCGAGGGCTCCGCGCGCGGCGTCCAGGGTGAGCGTTCCGTCACCATGGACCTGCGCGTAGTCGACGACGCGGCGCAACAGGCGATTGGCGATGCGTGGCGTGCCTCGCGAACGCGAGGCGATCTCGTGGGCGGCGCGCGCGTCGATGGGCGAGCCGAGCAGGGAGGCCGAGCGCGTGACGACAGACTGGAGTTCGTCGGTCTCGTAGAACTCCAGGTGCGCGGTGAAGCCGAAGCGGTCGCGCAGCGGGGGCGGGCAGCAGGCCGGAGCGCGTGGTCGCACCCACGACCGTGAACGGCGGCAGCGTCAGCGGGATCGAGGTCGCACCGGGGCCCTTACCGACGACGACGTCGACGCGGAAGTCCTCCATCGCGAGATAGAGCATCTCCTCGGCGGTGCGCGCCAGTCGGTGAATCTCGTCGATGAAGAGGATGTCGCCTTCCTGCAGGCCCGACAGGATCGCGGCCAGGTCCCCCGCGTGCTGGATCGCGGGACCCGAGGTCAGGCGCAAGGAGGTTCCCATCTCTGCGGCGATAATCATGGCGAGGGTCGTCTTGCCCAGGCCAGGAGGGCCGGCGAGCAGGACGTGGTCGGGTGTGGCGGCGCGCATGCGGGCGGCGTCGAGGACCAGCTGCAACTGGCCTCGCACGACGCGCTGGCCCACAAACTCCGACAGCTTCTTTGGGACGCAGGGCGGCCTCGGCCGCGCGCTCCAACTCGCCCGCGTCCGGGGCGACAATGCGCATCGTCTCGATGTCGGGCTGTTCAGCCACGGCCGCCTCCCAGGCTCACTAGAGCGGCGCGCAGCATGTCGGAGGCACCCAAACCGCTGCCCGCGAGCTTCTCGATGGCCTTGGCGGCCTGCGCCTCGGACCATCCCAGACCCACCAGTGCGGCGCTGACTTCGGAGGCGACCGCATCCTCGGAGGGCGCGGGGGCGGGGGCGGCGTCGACGCCGGGCAGCGCGGCCGGCGTGCCGAGCTTGTCCCCGATTTCCAGGGCCATGCGCTGAGCGGATTTCTTACCCACACCGGGGATACGCTGGAGCGTAGCCAGATCCTGGTCGCGCACGGCGCGGCGCAGGTCGTCGGGGCGCAGGACGGCCAGGGCTGCCAGCGCGATCTTCGGGCCGATTCCCGACACCGACAGGAGCTTAGTGAAGACGTCGCGCTCGTCGGCCGACTCGAAGCCGTAGAGGGTCATCGAATCTTCGCGCACGATCATCGAGGTGTACACGGTGATCTCCTCATCGCGCGGGGCCGCCTGCGCGAAGGCGGGCGTCACGTGGACGCGAAAGCCGATGCCCCCGACCACGATGTCAATGTGGTCGAGTCCGACGCTTGCGACGATGCCGCGCAGAAGCGAGATCACTGCTGTCCTTTCCCCTGGTCACTCACCCGCGAGACCGCGGGCGAACATATGTACGATTCTAGCCGCGCCTGCGCCTCGGGTCGACGGCACCCGTGCGGCGTTGCGCGGCCTGGGCCTCGGCCCACGCCCGCTGAGCGGGCGTCATGGACCCGCGCGAGGTCAGGCGGCCCGATATGGAGACCGCGACCGACGAGTCCTCAGGGGGCACCAAGCAGGCCGGTCCCCCGCCAGGCGTGCGTGATCGCGATTGCGAGCGCGTCGGCAGCGTCCGCTGGTTTCGGTGCCTTGGCGAGGCCGAGGATGCGCGCGACCATCGTCTGCACCTGCGCTTTGTCCGCATTGCCGTTGCCGGACACGGCGGACTTGACCTCGGAGGGCGTGTGGACCGCCATGGGAAGGCCCGCCCGTCCCACGCAGGTCATGGCTGCCCCCATCACCTGCATCGTGGCCGTCACCGACTGCAGGTTGTCCTGGGCGAAAACGCGCTCGATGGCGACGACCTCGGGCTGGTACTGCTCGATGACGGAGTCGATCGCGTCCGCGATCGTGCGTAGCCGGAAGTGCGTCGCCAGGTCCTTGTCGGTGCGGGCGACGCCGACGTAGACGAGGCTCGCTCGACGCGAGGGGTCCACGTCGACGACGCCCAGGCCGCAGCGCGTCAGGCCCGGGTCGATGCCCATGACGCGCATCAGGCGCGGGTCACCATATCGACGAACATGGCGTGAATGCGGTCGTCTCCGCCGACCTCGGGGTGGAAGGACGTCGCCATGACGTTGCCGCGGCGCACCGCGACAATCGGGCCGTCGGCACTGTTACCGGCGCGCGCAATCACCTCGACGCCCTCGCCCACCGATTCGACCCAGGGGGCGCGGATGAACACGGCGTGGAAGGGACCGCCTTCAAGGCCCTCGACGTCCAGGTCCTCCTCGTAGGAGTCAACCTGACGACCAAAGGCGTTACGGCGCACGACCATGTCGAGCGCGCCGAAGGAACGCTGATCCTCACGTCCATCGAGAATGGACGAGGCCAGCATGATCATGCCCGCGCACGTCCCGTAGACGGGAAGCCCCGCGCTAATGCGCGCGTACAGCGCGTCGAACAGTCCGAAGGAGAGCAGCAGGTTCGACATGGTCGTCGACTCGCCACCCGGGATGACCAGGCCATCAACCTGGTCGAGCTCAGAAACCCTGCGCACAAGCAGCGCGCGGGCGCCGGAGTTTTCCAGCGCCCGCACGTGCTCTGCGACGTCGCCCTGCAGGGCGAGAACGCCGATGGTCACCATCCGCGCTCCGCGAGGCGGTGATCGACCGGCAGGTCGTCGACGTTAATGCCGACCATGGCCTCGCCCAGGCCGCGAGAGACCTCGGCGATGACGGAGGGATCGTCGTAGAAGGTCGTGGCCTTGACGATGGCGGCCGCGCGCTTGGCGGGGTCGCCGGACTTGAAGATACCCGAACCAACGAAGACGCCTTCGGCGCCCAGCTGCATCATCATGGCAGCGTCGGCGGGGGTAGCGATGCCGCCGGCCGTGAAGAGCACGACGGGCAGGCGACCCTCGCGGGCAACCTCGGCGACGAGCTCGTAGGGGGCCTGCAGTTCCTTGGCCGCGACGTAGAGCTCGTCCTCGGGCAGGGAGGTCAGGTGGCGGATCTCGTCGCGGATCTTACGCATGTGCGTGGTCGCGTTCGAGACGTCGCCGGTGCCGGCCTCGCCCTTAGAGCGGATCATGGCCGCGCCCTCGTTGATGCGGCGCAGCGCCTCACCGAGGTTGGTCGCGCCGCAGACGAAGGGAACGGTGAAGTTCCACTTGTCGATGTGGTGGCTGTAGTCCGCGGGGGTGAGGACCTCGGACTCGTCGATGTAGTCGACGCCGAGGGACTGCAGGACCTGGGCCTCGACGAAGTGACCGATGCGGGCCTTGGCCATCACGGGGATGGACACGGCCTCGATGATGCCTTCGATCAGATCCGGGTCGGACATGCGGGCCACGCCACCCTGGGCGCGGATGTCGGCGGGGACGCGCTCGAGGGCCATGACGGCCACGGCGCCCGCGTCCTCGGCGATCTTGGCCTGCTCGGGGGTGACGACGTCCATGATGACGCCGCCCTTGAGCATCTGGGCCATGCCGCGCTTGACCTGCGGGGTGCCGACCTCGCGCTTCGCGGTGCTCTCGCTCATGGTTACTCCTGCTCTTCCAGCTGGGCACGAACCTCGTCGCTCAGCGACATGTTCGTGTAGATGTTCTGCACGTCATCGGAGTCCTCAAGGACATCGATGAGCTTGTTAACCTTGAGGGCACCCTCCAGGTCGAGCTCCACCTCGGTGGAGGCGACGAACTGGACTTCGGCGGAGTCGTAGTCGATGCCGGCCTCCTGCAGGGCGGTGCGCACGGCGACGACGTCCTTGGGGTCGGATTCGATGACGAAGAGCTCGCCGGCGTCCTCGACCTCTTCGGCTCCGGCGTCCAGGACGGCCATCATGATGGATTCCTCATCCACACCGTCGGTGGCGGGCACCTCGACGACGCCGCGACGCGAGAACAGGTAGGAGACCGAACCGGGGTCGGCCAGGAGCCGCCGTGGCGGGTGAAGCCCAGGCGCACGTCGGAGGCGGCGCGGTTGCGGTTGTCTGTCAGACACTCGACGAGGAAGGCAACGCCGTTCGGGCCGTAGCCCTCGTACATGATGGTCTCGTAGTTGGCGCCGCCGGCCTCGGCACCGGAGCCACGCTTGACGGCGCGGTCGATGTTGTCGGCGGGGACGGAGTTCTTCTTCGCCTTCTGGATGGCGTCGTACAGCGTCGGGTTGCCAGCGGGGTCGCCGCCGCCCGTGCGAGCCGCAACCTCAATGTTCTTGATGAGGCGCGCGAAGAGCTTGCCGCGCTTGGCGTCAATGGCGGCCTTCTTGTGCTTAGTGGTCGCCCACTTAGAGTGTCCCGACATCACTTCTCCCTGTTGGGTGGATAGATACCGGCACATTCTATCGCGTTGAGGGGCGCCTTCCCTATGTGTGTGGCGTCCTCTTGGACAAACGTAAACACCGTCACAGGATCAGGGACGAGGCCGTGGCCGCCTCCCCGGGGCACGCAAGCTAGCGGGTGGGTGGGGTGTAGAAGACCCTCATGGCGCATGTTTCGGGCGCGAGGTCCTCCCACGCGCCGTCGAAGGAGAGGACGAGCGCGGTGGCGGTGGGAACTCCCCTGTCGGCGGCCCCTCGGTCCTCCTGGCGGGCGAGGATGTACCCGGCGTAGGAGATGACGGGTTCGTGGCCGACGATGAGGCCTGCCTGCCCGGTGAAGGTGCGGGCCAGCTCGATGATCTCCTCCTCACCGCCATCGTAGATGGAGCGGTCGTGCCAGGCTTCGTCGGCGCCCGCGCGCGTGAGGATCGCCGCGAAGGTCTCGCGGGCGCGCTGGGCGTCGGAGGAGACGGCGACGTCGAAGGCCCCGATCTCACTGGCCAGCGTTGCGCCCAGGCGCGCGGCCTGGTCGCGTCCGGCGTCGGTGAGCGGGCGGGAACGGTCGGGGTAGTTGTAGGCGGCCTGCGCGTGGCGAACGAGAACGAGGGTTGGCATACTTCCAAGCGTAACCGCATCGGGAGGAACTCATGGCTCTGGGAGTCGAAAGCGCTTCGGGAATCTGCTCGGCGCGCGAATGCACGAACGCCGCGATCTACCGGATCGACTGGCGTAATCCGGCGATCCACCGCGCCCGCACGAAGACGTGGCTGGCGTGCGAGGAGCACCTGTCCTACCTGGAGAACTACTTTAAATACCGCTCGTTCCCCTACGAGGTGTCAGCTTTCGTCGCGCCCGATGAGGACTCAGGCGGCGAATCGTCTCAGGACCACTGATCGAGGGGCTTGCCCGATCACTGTTGACGCGATCCCGAGTTCCTGGTCCACGAGAGGATGTCCGCGAAGGCTGGCGTGCATTGGTCGGTTCCGAGGGCCTTGTCGAGCAGGGCCTGGAGCTGCCTGCGGTGGATCGCGTCCATCTCCTCGTTCGCATGCTCGTAGAGTTCGCGCAGCCTCTGTACGGGTTCGTCGGTGACGGCTGCAGACAGCAGACGGGCGATACGCCCGTAGGTCGACTCCGCCACGGACGGGCGTAGTCCGAGGACAAGGATCATCGCCCGCCAATTGCGCGCTTCGAGGAACTCTCTGAGCGTGTCTTCGGCGCCTTCGTCGCTGCGTTGCGCATCGTAGGCGGTACTCTGATCAGCGAGTTGTGCGAGCTCAATTGTTGCGTCCATAATGGCTACCTCATCCTCCGGGAGCGTTGCCGCCAGCACCTGGAGAACCCGGATTCTCATGTCGGGGTCGCCTAGGTCTTTCTCCCATTCCTCTGGCTCTTGCTTGCCACCCTCGCTGATCTGGCCCTCGCCACGCGACGCATCGGGGTTGCCCCTCATGTGCTCGCGCAGGAAGCTTGCTCCTCTCCCGTTCAGGTGCGCCTCATACCAGTCGCGAGCAAGCAGCTGAGCTCGGTGATGGGTCCGCAGATCGGTTGTGACGGCCTGGATGCCGCTGTCAGCGATGCGCTCCACGAGGGCAGCAAGCTCGGCGACAGAGGGACGGTCCACGTTCAGCTCGGCAAGGGCGGCCAGCGTTTCTCTCTCGGAGGCCGACGGCGAGCTCCACTGCACTTCGAGGAAAGCCACCCGCTGCGCTAGATCGCTACACTCGAGCCATCCCTTAATCCTGGAAGTCACCGACTCAGCGTCGACGGTGACCCAGCGGGGAAGACCCGTGCCCATTATTCCCGCATCGGTGATCACGCGGGCGATCATGCGGCGCACCGGGCCCAGGAGCACCGGATCATCAGTGGAGTCTGCTTCCCGGGCCGCCGCGACGACATCCCCCGCTTCTCCGCCGTCGTCGCGCCAGGTGGCCCTAGCCACCAGCAGGCGGGCACGCACAGCTGGCGAGAAGCAATCAAAGCCTTCAACGAAGGTCTCCAACGCCTCATTCCGCTCCCCCACCTCCGACAAAAGATTCGCCAGGTTATTCAACGACCCAGCCAGGTTCGGGGTGTAGGCCTGCGGGGAAGCCTCAGCCAGCCCACGATACAGCTCCACCGCCTCGCGGGCCGCCACCAACGCCTCATCCTGCTTTCCCACCTCCGACAAAAAGGCCGCCAGGTTATTCAACGACCCAGCCAGGTTCAGGGTATAGGCCTGCGGGGAAGCCTCAGCCAGCCCACGATACAGCTCCACCGCCTCGCGGGCCGCTTCCAAGGCCTCATCCTGCTTTCCCACCTCCGACAAACGAATCGCCAGGTTAGTCAACGACATTGCCAGGTTCGGAGTGTAGGCCTGCGGGGTAGCCTCAGCCAGCGCTCGGCGCAAACGCACCGCCTCGCGGGCCGCCTCCAACGCCCCATTCCGCTCCCCCACCGCCGACAAAATGTTCGCCAGGTTATTCAACGACCCAGCCAGGTTCGGAGTGTAGGCTCTGCGGGGAAGCCTCAGCCAGCCCACGATACAGCTCCACCGCCTCGCGGGCCGCCTCCAACGCCCCATCCCGATCCCCCACCTCCGACAAACGATTCGCCAGGGTATTCAACGACAACGCCAGGTTCAGGGTATAGGCCTGCGGGGAAGCCTCAGCCAACCCACGATACAGCCCCGCCGCCTCGCGGGCCGCCTCCAACGCCTCATTCCGCTCCCCCACCGCCGACAAACGATTCGCCAGGTTATTCAACGACAACGCCAGGTCGGGGATGTAGACCTGCGGGGAAGCCTCAGCCAACCCACGATACAGCTCCACCGCCTCGCGGGCCGCCACCAACGCCTCATTCCGCTCCCCCACCGCCGACAAACGATTCGCCAGGGTATTCAACGACAACGCCAGGTCGGGGGTGTAGGCCTGCGGGGAAGCCTCAGCCAGCCCACGATACAGCTCCACCGCCTCGCGGGCCGCCACCAACGCCTCATTCCACTCCCCCACCGCCGACAAACAATTCGCCAGGTTAGTCAACGACCCAGCCAGGTCGGGGGTGTAGGCCTGCGGGGAAGCCTCAGCCAGCCCACGATACAGCTCCACCGCCTCGCGGGCCGCCACCAACGCCTCATTCCGCTCCCCCACCGCCGACAAAAAGGCCGCCAGGTTATTCAACGACCCAGCCAGGTTCAGGGTATAGGCCTGCGGGGAAGCCTCAGCCAGCGCCCGGCGCAAACGCACCGCCTCGCGGACCGCCGCCAACGCCTCATTCCGCTCCCCCACCGCCGACAAACAATTCGCAAGGTTAGTCAACGACATTGCCAGGTCGGGGGTGTAGGCCTGCGGGGAAGCCTCAGCCAGCCCACGATACAGCTCCACCGCCTCGCGGGCCGCCGCCAACGCCTCATTCCGCTCCCCCACCGCCGACAAACAATTCGCAAGGTTAGTCAACGACATTGCCAGGTTCGGGGTGTAGGCCTGCGGGGAAGCCTCAGCCAGCGCCCGGCGCAAACGCACCGCCTCGCGGGCCGCCACCAACGCCTCATTCCGCTCCCCCACCGCCGACAAAAAGGCCGCCAGGTTATTCAACGACATTGCCAGGTCGGGGGTGTAGGCCTGCGGGGAAGCCTCAGCCAGCCCACGATACAGCTCCACCGCCTCGCGGGCCGCCACCAACGCCTCATTCCGCTCCCCCACCGCCGACAAACGATTCGCCAGGTTAGTCAACGACATTGCCAGGTTCGGGGTGTAGGCCTGCGGGGAAGCCTCAGCCAGCCCACGATACAGCTCCACCGCCTCGCGGGCCGCCACCAACGCCTCATTCCGCTCCCCCACCTCCGACAAACAATTCGCCAGGTTAGTCAACGACCCAGCCAGGTTCGGGGTGTAGGTCTGCGGGGAAGCCTCAGCCAGCCCACGATACAGCTCCACCGCCTCGCGGGCCGCCACCAACGCCTCATTCCGCTCCCCCACCGCCGACAAACAATTCGCCAGGTTATTCAACGACGCAGCCAGGTTCGGGGTGTAGGTCTGCGGGGAAGCCTCAGCCAGCCCACGATACAGCTCCACCGCCTCGCGGGCCGCCTCCAACGCCTCATTCCGCTCCCCCTATCGCCGACAAACGATTCGCCAGGTTATTCAACGACACTGCCAGGTTCGGGGTGTAGGCCTGCGGGGAAGCCTCAGCCAGCCCACGATACAGCTCCACTGCCTCGCGAGCCGCCTCCAACGCCGCTTTTCGCTCGCCAACGTCGGACAGACGAATGGACAGAATATTGGCCCAGTGTGCCTGTTGCTCCGGACTCCGCTCAGCGGAAGTCGCAAGGCGCATGGTCGCCGCCAAGGCAGCTCCCGCCAACGCCGGGTGCCCGACAGGAATCGCATCATCAATCACACCGAGTGGCAGGGTCGCGCCTGATTCGATGAGTGCCTCGAGAGCGGGTGCCAGTGGTCCTCCCTGAGTGAGCGCGACGTCCAGCGCTTCCTTCCACAGGAATGGCCTCTCACGGAGAGCACGCCGGGCCAGCCGAAGTGCTACCTCTCTATCGAGAGAGGAGGCCCGTGTGAGGGTCACGCACGCATTGCGCGCCTGTTGGCCCATCTCGAGCGCACGCGTAACGACCGAGTCCTCAGCATCGGGGTCGTCTAAGCCAGGTACCTGTGCCGGATCCTGTGGAAGCACCCGATGCAGCAGGTCCGGATTCTTTCCGAATACCTCCAGGATGAGGTGTTCGGCAACCGGATCGGGCCGCAGGCTCACAGCCTCAGCACCGTCATCACGCAAGAGGGATTGGACTAGCAGTTCTGCGAAACGACTGCGGAGCAGTTGCTCCTGACTCCACTCTGGAAGGCGGCTCAGGACGTCGTCGATCTCATCTGTGTCCCGCTTCGGGGCTAGCAGGCTAAGTGTGGCAGCCGCACGACGCAGATGGTCACGGCTGATGTCTCCCAGTTTCGGCTCCTTGTGCCACCGAGCAAACTCAATCGACAGTACTTTGTCGTAGAGCTCTTCCCGGGTCGGCATAGCCTCCTGAGCCCTATCATTGTCGCCGCACACGGCAAGCCAGGCCCTCAACACCACATCAAGAGCGGTGTCCCCCAGGTAGTCGGGAACCTCAACGTCTGTCGGAACAGCCCTATTGAGCTTGTCAGAGAATTGCTGAACCGCCCTGCGATACATGCGTCCGAAAAACCACGGATCCCTCTCCACCTGTTGCTTGCCACGAATGGACAGTGACAGCGTGTTACTCAGTGGGGTTCCGTCTTTCTCCGCTTCCTCACGGAACTTCTCCCACCACGTATCGGCACCGCGCGCTGTCAATACGATCCGGGTCGGCGAGTGCCTCGCCCGCAGCTTGCGTACCACCCGTGCGACGAGACCTCGCCGAGCTTCCTCGGCGTAGTCCACCACCACCAGAAGCTCAGTGGTCACCTCCGTGAGAGCAGACAGCTCCTCATCCGTCACATCGACCGTCAAGGGCAAGAATCCCGCGTACCAACCAATCGACGACAGGTCATGGCACAGCTGCGCGGCCAGGCGTGTCTTCCCGGATCCCCCCCGCCCCCGTCACCACAGCGACAGCAATGTCACCACTACGTCCTCCTTGCGACGGTGCGGTAGCATCCGCCGTCGTCGTTGCCCACTCGCGAAGCTGACGGATCTCATCGCACTGCTGATATGGCACCGCACCATGTCGCGCCCGCATAAGCTGCAGGGGTGTGAAATCCTCGGGCAGCTCGGCATAAGCAGGGGCCAAGACCTTCTCAATGTTCCCCCCGGGAGGAAGCACACGATCAGGGACGCGACTGCGCAGCCCTCCAATGTCCACGCAGACATCCCACTCCCAGTCGTGGACATATTCAGCGCCCGAAGACAGTGCAGCTTTCCAATTGCCATCTGATTCAGTTACCTGCTGTACGTCAATCGCCAGCCACATCCCTGCCGGATCGTCTTCGTACTCAACCACCACATCGCTGAGAGCATATCCGTCAACCTCCAGCGGTGTCCGACTGAAGCCATTCTCAAGCAGAGCCTCACAGCCGGTGGCCCACATCCGGTCTAGAGGAACAAGAGCAATCGCATGCCTTTGGAGCCCCCCATCAGCTGTAACCGTCAGGATCAGCGGGTAGATCCCGGCATCAAGCGCAGCGCAACAAAAGGCCACGCACAGATCAACGCACGTTGCCTTCCGGAAAGCAAGAACCTCGTTGACGGGCCGAATCCGCTGTGCCCCTGGCTGACTATCTGTTGGCTCCGCAACGTATCGAATCCCCAGCTCGGCGAGCTTCTCAAAAATCTTCCTCGCATGAGGACCTACTCTTATCTGTCCATGAGCGACGAGATCGGGCTCCGGACCCGGGAGACCGCACGACTCCGCGGAGCTAAGCAATCGCTGCACCCACCCGACATGAACCATATCCGCCAGCCCCGTCGGGTGGTTGATTGAATCCCACAGATTACGCTCGTTCACGATGCCGCGCCCACACGCGTCTTCAACACAAGACGATCGACGTTGGGCACACCCGTCGCCGACAACATCAACGAGTGCACCCCCTCCTCCAGTCGCGGGAGCTGAGCGAGCCACCATCCGTCGTCAGAGCGTTCCGCAACGAACCTGTGCCCACCCACATTGCCGCCGACGTTTTCCGGATCCAGCGCATTGCCTGCTTTATCTACTACACGGAGCCTGAACTCGGTTTCAACTCCCGAAAGCACGACATCGTCGAGATCAAGCTGCAGGTAAGCACTCGCTTCATAGCCGCCACCCCTAGCGGCGGCGGGCAACCGTGTGCGTGAATATTCCGACAAATGCTCGAAGACTGACTTCTCTTCCACCAGGTCTTGATGCTTGCCAGCCAGTCGCCGCCACCGGGAAAAGTCTCTTTCCACAATATCGGGAATCGTCGAGAACATCGGAACCGTCCCGTCGCCACCATCCCAGCTCGCTGGGATAGCTCGCGGGTTTCCCTTGGTCACCACGAGTTGATTCGAGTGAGCACCGATGCTGGCGTGCCCCAGAGTCGCGTGTCCCTGCGAGTAGTAGACAGTGAAGGGATTGCGCCCACTCTCTACAACCCTATTGAGCAGCGCGTCATGCAAACATCGGTTCTTCTCATAGGCCGCGCGCGCTTTACCTGAGAATCCAGTGACGGCCGACGTGATGCCGGAAGGCAATTCGTACGGGTATCGGCACCTGGTATTCCCATCGACAACCTGGTAGTGGGGCAGCAGATCGAAGACGGAATCCCATGTCCTCACCATGTCAGAAACAGCCTGAGTCGCGGGAAATGGCCCGATGCGCATCCCATTGACCAAGACATCGAGAGCTTTCGCCGCCCCGCGAAATGGCGTTCCCAGGGTGATGATCTGATGGACATCGATACCTTCGCTCAGGAAAGCCCACCACCACGCGGCAACCAGGCCGCCCATCGAGTGTGCGACGAGCACGACGCGCCGTTCCCCAGCCCGCTCGCGCACGACACGGTTCAAATCATTGGCGATATGTTCCACCGACCGGCGAAAATCATATGGAAAGGCGACGACGGGAGCATCTCGGTCGACCAGTTCCTCACCCGCGGTTACGACGCCTCCAGGGGGTAGTCCCAGTCCCTCGGCAATACCGTTCAGCAAGCCGTTGTAACCGGTAATGAATTGCTTACATACCAACGAAAAGGGTCCAATGAGCCCGACCGGGTGCAGCTCGTTATCGGGATCAAGCACGCTCGGATCTAGCCCCACGCGGGCGAGAGGACCCAAACCAGCTCCATAGACGATTGTGCCGGAGTCATCCGCGAGTTCACTTCCTCCAATACCGGGAATAACAACGACCAAGGGGAGAGAACGAGACACGGGATTACCTCCTAATGACGAGAGTGGATACACACTATCCACTGTCCCCAGAGTACCGCTCGCCACAGTTTGTCAGTGATCAACAATAGGAGTCATGTCATATACAAGTGTTTTCTCGACGAGATGGCCGATCAGTCCCACTGATCGAGGGGACGGTCGTTCCAGGTCAGAGCGTGCAGGCCCTTAGCCAGCTCGGAGGCCGAGGCCGGGGCGAAGCCGGGAGCCCACTCGAAGGTGGTCGTTCCCGTGTTCGACATGAAGTGCTTCGACACGAGGGCCTCGTCAATGTCGGCAGACAGCCAGGTGGCCAGCAGGCGCGTGAGCGCGCCGTGGATGACGAACACCGCGACGGCGTCCTCCCCCCGCTTGTTCGCGCGCGGCCAGTCCCACGCGGCGCACGGTCTCCAGGGAGCGGGCCAGGGCCTCGCGCCCACTCTCCCCGCCCGGCATCCGGTTATCCAGGTCGCCGGCGCACCACGACAGGGTCGTGCGCACGTATTGCATCTGGGAGGCGGGATCGGCCGCCATCTCCAGGTCGCCCGAGCGCAGCTCGCGAATCCCCGGGCACACCAGCGGCGTGAGCCCGTAGCGGGCAGCCAGCGGCGCGGCCGTCAGGCGCGTGCGGTGCAGGCCGGACAGGGCGATGACCGTGGGCGGGGCCGCGACCTCGGACTCCCAGCGCTCCGCCAGGCGGGTCGCTTGAGCCAGGCCCTCGTCGGTCAGGCCGAGGCCGGGGCGGACCGTGTCCAGAGCCCCCAGACGGTTGGCGGGGGTCTGTCCATGCCGTACCAGCACAATCTTCACTGCTGCTCCCAGAAAGCTCGTTCCATCACGTCGCGCGCCTGTCGTGCCGCGCGCAACCAGTCTTCTTCGAGGGCGGTCAGCCCGCCGCTCCCGTACCCGAGGATAGCGGCAAGCGCCCCCAGCTCGGCGCTGTCACGAGGCACAACGTCAAGCTTCACACCGCTCATGCGCCCGGTCGCCAGGGTGTTGCCGGCGCGGATGCGCGTGGCCAGATCCCAGGCGTTCAACAGTATCTCGGCGTCGGGCGCTTCCAACAGCCCTGCGTCGCGGGCAGCCGCAATCGCGTCGGTCGTCGACGACGTGCGCAGGGCCTCAACCTCGCGCCCGTGGCGCATTTGGATGAGCTGGATCGTCCACTCGACGTCGGTGAGGCCACCGGGGCCGAGCTTGACGTGGCGGGCGGGCTCCATGCCGCGCGGCAGGCGCTCGTTTTCCATGCGGGCCTTGAGCAGGCGGATGTCACGCACCTCGGCCTCGCTCACGTCCCGGTACGCCATGGACTCAAAAAGAGACCTGGCAGCCTGCGCCAGCTCACCGTCTCCGATGGGCCGGGCGCGCACGGCCGCCTGGCGCTCCCACGTGGAGGCCCAGCGTTGCGCGTACTCCTCGTGCGAGGCGATCGTTCGGCTCATCGGGCCGTTCTTGCCCTCGGGGCGCAGGTCGAGGTCGACGACGATGCCGAGCTGGCTGGTCGCCGACCCCAGGAGCTTCTTGACCCGGTTGACAATCGCCGTCGCGCTCGCCGCCGCCTCAGAATCGGAGGCGCCGCCCACTGCCTCGTGCAAGGCGATGACGTCCGCGTCGGAGGCGTAGGAACACTCGCGCCCGCCGTAGCGTCCCATCGCCACGAAGGCGACACGAGCGCGCTCGGCCCCCCACCGCTCGGCATCCTCGCGCCCCGCAATCGCCAGCGCACCGAGCAGGGCCGCGTCCGTCGCGTCGGCGATGGCGTGCCCGCGCGGGTCCACGCCGCCCAGCAGGTCGCTCATCGCGGCGCGCGTCAGCTCGCGGGTGCGCACGGCCCGCACGCGCGCCGCCGCCTCCGTCGGGTCGTCGTGCCGGTCGATAAGGGCGGCCACCTCGCGGGCGAGGCGCTGCGGCTCGCGCGGGGCCAGCTCGGCGTCGTCGTCCAGCCACGCCACGGCCTCGGGCCGCTTGGCCAGCGCGTCGGCGATCCAGCGCGAGTTCGGCAGCATCGTCGTGAGCCTGCGCGCGGCGACCCCCGAGTCGCGTAGGAGCGCCAGGTACCAGTGCGACTCGCCGATGTCCTCGGACAGGATGCGGAAGTTGAGCAGGCCCATGTCGGGGTCCGCGCCGCCCGCAAGCCACGAAATGAACACGGGAAGCAGGTGGCGCTGGATCGCGGCGCGTCGGCTGGTCCCCTGCGTGAGGGCTGCGATGTGCGTGAGGGCGCCCGCCGGGTCGCGGTACCCAATGGCGGCCAGTCGGTCGCGCGCGCCCTCGGCATGCAGGGAAACCTCGTCTTCACGCAGGGAGGCGGTGGCCGCGATGATCGGCCGGTAGAACACGTCCTCGTGCAGGGCGCGCACGCTGGCGCGCACCTCATCGAGGGCCGTGCGAATCGCGTCAGCGTCAGGAAACCGCGCCGGGTCCATGGCCCGTCCCAGAACCCGCAGGTCGCGGTCCTTATCGGGGATCAGGTGATTGCGGCGCATGCGCGGCAACTGCGTGCGATGCTCCACGGCGCGCAAGAATCGGTAGCAGGAGGCGAGTTGGTCCGCGTCGGATCGGGCGATGTAGCCGCCCTCGCGCAGCGCCTCGATCGCCTCCAGGGTGGAGCGCACCCGCAAGAACGCGTCGGTGCGCCCATGAACTAGCTGAAGCAGCTGCACGGTGAACTCGACGTCGCGCAGGCCGCCGCGGCCGAGCTTGAGCTCACGCGAGGCGTGGGAGCGGGAAATGTTGTCTTCGACGCGCCGGCGCATCGCGCGCGCCGCCTCCACGAAGCCTCGCGCGCCGAGGCGGCCCACACGTAGGGCTGGGCGGCTTCCTCGAAGGCGCGGCCGAGCTGCAGGTCGCCCGCGCACGCGCGCGCCTTGAGCAGCGCCTGAAACTCCCAGGTCTGCGCCCACTTGTCCCAGTACTGGCGGTAGGACTCGATCGTGCGCACGAGCACGCCGTTGCGCCCCTCGGGTCGCAGGTTCGCGTCCACGGTCCACAGCGGCGCCTGCGTGCCCGGCCCCGAGCAGGCCGAGGCCGTGGCTGAGGCCAGGCGGGTTGCTTTCTCCAGGGCGCTTCGTTCGTCCCCGTCCGCCCCGGCCTTGGCGACGTAGATGACGTCCACGTCGGAGATGTAGTTGAGCTCGCGCGCGCCGGTCTTGCCCATCGCGATGATCGCGAAGGGAACCGTGCCCTCGGGGTCGACGTCGCGGCGTGCCAGGGCCAGGCCCGCGTCCATCGTGGCGTCCACCAGGTCCGCGATGCGCGCGCCCACGCTCGGCATGGCCTCCTCGGGGCTTCCGCTCGTCAGGTCGTCGGCGGCCAGGTGCAGCAGCACCCGGCGGTAGGCGGCGCGCAGGTCGTCGGCGGTGGCCTCCTGCGCGGCCACCCACGCACCGGAGCTGAGCGCGCGAGCTCCCACGGCCTCGAACAGGACATCCCGAGGATCACCCGGATCCTCGTTGATGGCGGCGGCGCGCTCGGGCTCGGCGATGACGTAATCACCCAACCACTGACTCCCGCCCAGGATCGCGCACACGCGACGACGGGCGCGCTCGTCCGCGCTCAGGGCATCGACGAGGCCGGGGTCGGCCTCGCGCAGACGCACCGCCTGGAGCAGGGCCTGGTCCGGGTCGGCCGACGCGCTCAGGTCACCCACCCAATCCTGGCCCGCAGGCAGCTCCTCGAGGAAGGACAGGGCGCGGCGCGCGTCCAGGAAGCCCGCGACCCGCAGATCGTCGGGGGTCACCGGGGAACAACCTTCAAGAATTGCTCAAGTTCCTGTCGCGTGATCTGCTGGCGGTACTCCGTCCACTCCTTGCGCTTGTTGCGGATGACATAGTCGAAGACCTGCTCACCGAGCGTGGAGGCGACCAGCTCCGACTTCTTCATCTCGCGCACCGCGTCCGACAGGGAGGCGGGCAGGGCGTGGATTCCCATCACCTGGCGCTCGCGATCGGACAGGTCCCACACGTTGTCCTCGGCCTCCGGCATGAGCTCCATCTTCTTCTCGATGCCGTCCAGGCCAGCCGCGATCATAACGGCAAAAGCCAAGTAGGGGTTTGCACTCGGGTCAGGGGCGCGGTACTCGATGCGCGCCGACGCGCTCTTCTTCGGCTTGTAGAGGGGCACGCGCACGAGAGCCGAGCGGTTGAGGTGCCCCCAGCACACGTAGGACGGGGCCTCTCCCCCCGCCCCACAGGCGCTTGTAGGAGTTGACGTGCTGGTTCGTGATCGCCGCGATGTCCCCGGCGTGCGCGAGCAGGCCCGCGATGAAACGCCGCCCGGTCGTGGAGAGGCGGTACTGCCCCGACGGGGAGAAGAACGCGTTCTCCTCACCCTCGAAGAGCGAGAGGTGCGTGTGCATGCCCGACCCCGGGTGTTCGATAAAGGGCTTGGGCATGAAGGTGGCGACCAGCTCCTCGCGCAGGGCCACCTCTTCGATGACCGTGCGGGCCGTCATGATGTTGTCGGCCGCTCGGACCGGGTCAACGGCCCGCAGGTCGATCTCGTTCTGGCCGGGGCCTCCCTCGTGGTGAGAGAACTCGACGGGGATCCCCATATCCTCCAGCATGCGCACGGCACGGCGGCGGAAGTCGTTGGAGTCCCCTCGGGCCACGTGATCGAAATAGCCCGCCTGGTCCACGGGCACCATGCGCTCAGGGGTGACGGGCTGGCGCAGGAGGTAGAACTCGATCTCGGGATGCATCATGACGCGGAATCCGGCGTCGGCGGCGCGCTCGACGACACGCTCCAGGACGCCGCGCGGATCCGAGGGCGCCGGGCGACCATCGGGCATGAGCACGTCGCAGAACATGCGGGCGACGGGATCCTCGTTGGAGCGCCACGGCAGCAGCTGGAACGTGGAGGCGTCAGGCATGAGCAGCATGTCGGATTCAAACACGCGGGTCAGGCCCTCGACGGCCGAGCCGTCGAAGCCAATACCCTCGGTGAAAGCGTCCTCCAGCTCACCCGGATCAATCGAGATCGACTTTAAGACGCCCGCGACGTCCGTGAACCACAGCCGAATGAAACGGATATTCTTCTGCGCGACCTCGCGCAGCACATGCTCCTGATGCGAATCCACCGTTGTCCTCCCGTAGATAGACGACGGGCCGACCGCAGGGACTGCGGTCGGCCCGGCATAGGCTCCAGTCTACTTGCCCAGACCGAAACCCTTCGAGATGGATTCCAGTGCGCCGGTCAGATCGGAGGGAACCATCCACAGCTTGGACGCCTGTCCGTCGGCGATCTTCGGCAGCATCTCCAGGTACTTGTAGGAGAGCAGCTCCGGCGTGGCCTTGCCCGCGTTGATCGCGGCGAAGACCGTCTGAATGGCCTCGGACTCACCTTGAGCGCGCAGGATCTGCGCTTGGCGGGCACCCTCGGCCTGCAGGATCAGGGCTTCCTTCTGACCCTTGGCCTGCAGCACCTGAGCCTCCTGCTGGGCGGAAGCGGCCAGAACGGCGGCTTGCTTGGCACCCTCGGCCTTCTTGATCTGCGCCTCACGTTCGGCCTCGGCGGTCAGAATCGTGGCGCGCTTGGTGCGCTCGGCGGTGATCTGCTGCTCCATGGCGGCCAGGACTCGCGGCGGCGGCTCGATCGACTTGACTCGACGCGGGTCACGCGGATGCCCCACGGGCCCGTCGCCTCGTCAAGGACGCCGCGCAGCTGCTTGTTGATGGACTCGCGCGAGGTCTGCGTCTGCTCCAGATCGAGGGAACCGATCAGGTTACGCAGCGTGGTCGCGGTCAGCTGCTCGATCGCCTGCAGGAAATTCGCGACTTCGTAGGTCGCGCTTTTCGGATCGGTGATCTGGAAGTAGATCACGGAGTCGATCGAGACCATCGCCTGGTCGGCGGTGATGACGGGCTGGGGCGGGAAGTTCGCGACCTGCTCACGAAGGTCGATGCGCGCGGCGACGCGGTCCACGAAGGGAACCAGCAGGTGGAAGCCACCCTGCAGAACCGCCTGGTAGCGACCAAGGCGCTCAACAACGTACGCCTGCGACTGCGGGACAATCCTCACCGCACGCACCAGCGAAATGACAACGAAAACAATGAGCGTGAGGACCACGATCACCGCGATGTTGCCGATGACTTGACCGGAACTCATAACGTATTTCCTTTCTTACGTCTCTAACAGGAAGAGGGCTTTCAGGAGGCCGAACCCGCAGACGGCTGGGTAGGTGCCGACCCCGCCGGATTGAGGGCGCTCACGACAGCGGTTGCTCCGTCGATACGATCGACGCGCACCTCGGCACCAACGGGAAGCTCAGGGCCTTCCGTTCGCGCGCTCCATTCACCGCCTGTGAACTGGATGCGTCCGTGACGCTCTCCCACGGTCTCGGTCACGTAGGCGGTCTTTCCGATGAGACCGTCCGTGTTACTCGGGACGTAGCTGTTCGACCGTTCGATCCGTCCCTTCAGGAAGGGGCGCAAACCAGCCAGAAGCGCCACCGTCACGACGACGAACACGATCACCTGAATTGCCTCATTAGCGCCGAAGGCACCGGCGATACCCGCCGCCAAGGCGCCAATAGCGAACATGAGGAACACGAAGCTGACGCTCATGACCTCGATGATGCCGCACACGAGGGCGGCGAGAATCCACAGCCACCAGGTAGTCATATACCCCCCCTTAGTCGGTGACGCCGCGCGCCCACCAGCGGCCGTCGGCACGTCCGGCGAGCAGCGGCATTCCATAGACCTGCGACAGATTGACGCCCGTCAGCACGTCCTCGATGGGACCCTGGTGGGCAATCTGCCCCTGCGACATGATCGCGCAGTGCGTCACGCCGTCAGGAATCTCCTCGATCTGGTGGGTCACCAGGATGATCTGCGGAGATTTCGAACCCTTCATTATCTCCGAAAGCGCAGCAATCAGCAACTCGCGGGCACCCAGGTCGAGGCCGGAGGTGGGTTCGTCGAGGACCAGCACTTCCGGGTCGGTCATGAGCGCTCGCGCGAGAAGGACCCGCTGGGCCTCACCCTCGGAGAGCGTGGAAAACTCTCGCTGGGCGAGATGGTCAACGCCGAAGATCTCCATGAGCGCGGCCGCGCGCGCGTCGTCGACATCCTCGTACTCCTCGTCATGGGCAACAGCCAGGCCCCAGGCCGCGCTGCGCACGGTGTCCAACACGGACTGCGTGGGGACGATCTTCGCCGCCACGGCAGCCGAGGCCAAGCCGACGCGCGTTGCGACCTCAGCGGGATCGGCGTGCGCAATGTCAGTCTCGGACAGGGTCACGTCGCCCGAATCAGGCGCGACCCTCCCAGAGGCGACTCGAGCGAGCGTCGTCTTGCCCGCGCCGTTGGGGCCGACGATGACCCAGTGCTGGCGCGGACGCGTCGACCACGAGACGTCGGACAGGGACCTGCGTGTCTCCTCGCGTGAGGGACACATGGGAAAGATTCAGGACGTAAGTCATGCATCAAGCCTAGTCGTGTTAGACACCGCGCGCGTCTCAGACGAGCGAGCGGTACAGCTCGGCGGTCTTGACGCCGATCGCTTCCCAGGAGAAATGCTCGCGAGCGCGAACGAGCCCGGCCTCGCCCATGCGGCGGCCCATCTCGGGGTCATCCAGCACGCGGATCAGGCGATCAGCCATGTCACGCTGGAACGTCTCGGGATCGAGCGGCGTGCCCGTGCCGTCCTGCATCTGATCGATCGGCACCAGGTAGCCGGTCTCGCCATCGACGATGACGTCAGGGATACCGCCGGTGGCCGTGCCGACGACGGGCAGGCCGAGAGCCATGGCCTCCAGGTTGACGATGCCGAGGGGCTCGTACACCGAGGGCGTGATGAAGACCTGCGCGGCGGAGAGGATGGCCGCGACCTCGGGCTGCGGGAGCATCTCGGAGATGAGCACGACGCCGGAGCGGGTGGCGCGAAGCTCGGCGACCAGGCCCTCGACCTCGGCGGCGATCTCCGGGGTGTCCGGGGCGCCGGCGCACAGGACGAGCTGGACGTCGTCGGGCAGCAGGCGGGCGGCGCGCAGGAAGTAGGGGCAGGCCCTTCTGACGGGTGATGCGGCCAACGAAGACGACCGTGCGGCGCGACGGATCGATGCCGTGCTCCGCCAGGACGCGTGCGCGCAGCTCATCCCCGGCCTCGCCGACGGGTGCGTGCCACTTGTTCAGGTCGATGCCGTTGTGGATGACATGGACGCGCTCGGGGTCCACGCCCGGGTAGCAGCGCAGGATGTCGTCGCGCATGCCATTGGAGACGGCCACGATGGCGCTGGCAGCCTCGTAGGCAGTCTTCTCCACGTAGGAGGACAGGCGGTAGCCGCCGCCGAGCTGCTCGGCCTTCCAGGGACGCAGCGGCTCGAGCGAGTGAGCGGAGATGACGTGGGGGATGTCGCCGAGGAGCGAGGCGACGTGACCGGCGAAGTTGGCGTACCAGGTGTGCGAGTGCACCAGGTCCGAGCCCTCACACGCGGCGGCAATCTCGAGGTCGACACCGAGGGTACGCAGCGCTGCGTTAGCTCCCTCAAGCTGGGGCAGGTCCGAGTGACCGGTCACCCCCGGATCGGCTCCGTCAGTTCCGGGCTCGCGGGGGCCATCGAAGGCCTGCACTCGCAGGTCATCGACGAGGCCGCGCAGCACCTTTGGCCAACTCGAGAACATGGACACCGGCTCCGCCGTAGACGTGGGGCGGGTATTCGCGGGTGAGCAGATCAACGCGCATGATGTGGTCCTTCCGACAGTGGCGACGCGTGTAACACATAGTATCCGAAATCACGGGCATCGAAACAGAAACGAGACGGTGCAGCAATCGATGGACATTTGTAATACAGTGTGACTACACCCACGGGCGTGCACCGGTGCACGCCCAAAACGACCAACGAAGAGGTGCCGTATGGCAAAGAACCACGTTCTAGCGATTGTTCTTGCGGGCGGTGAAGGTAAGCGTCTGATGCCGCTGACGGCGGATCGCGCGAAGCCTGCCGTTCCGTTTGGAGGTCATTTCCGTCTGATCGATTTCGCTCTGTCGAATATCGTGAACTCCGGATACCTCAAGATCGTCGTGCTGACTCAGTACAAGTCGCACTCCCTTGACCGCCACGTCACCAAGACCTGGTACACCTCTCCCCTGCTCGGCAACTTCATTGCGCCTGTTCCGGCTCAGCAGCGTCGCGGGCCCCACTGGTACCTGGGCAGCGCGGACGCCATCTACCAGTCGCTGAACATCGTCGACGACGAGGCGCCCGAGTACATCGTCATCATCGGTGCGGACAACATCTACCGCATGGACTTCTCGCAGATGGTCGACCACCACATCAAGTCGGGCCTGCCGGCCACGGTCGCCGGTATCCGTCAGCCGATCGAGCTCGCTCCCGCCCTGGGTGTCATCGACGGTGAGGACGGCGTCGTGAAGAACTTCCTGGAGAAGCCTCAGCACGCCGAGGGCCTGCCGGACGATCCCACCAAGGTCCTGGCGTCGATGGGCAACTACGTCTTCACCACGAAGGACCTGGTCAACGCTCTGCGTGAGGACGCTGCTAACCCCGATTCGAAGCACGACATGGGTGGCAACATCATCCCGTGGTTCGTCGAGCGCGGCGAGTGCGGCGTCTACGACTTCCCCAGGACAACGACGTGCCGGGTTCGACCGACCGCGACCGCGATTACTGGCGCGACGTTGGTACGCTGGACGCCTACTACGAGGCGAACATGGACCTCATCTCGGTGCACCCGGTGTTCAACCTGTACAACCGCGAGTGGCCGACGATGACGATGATCGACGGATCGCTGCCGCCCGCGAAGTTCGTCTATGGCGACCAGGATCGCCTGGGCCACGCGGTGGACTCCTTCGTGTCGCCCGGCGTGATTGTCTCCGGCGGTGAGGTCGTGCGCTCGGTCCTGTCCCCGAATACCTACGTCCATTCGTGGGCGAAGATCGAGGATTCGGTCGTTATGCACGGCTGCCGCATCGGTCGCCATGCGCGGGTTGTGAAGACGATTCTGGATAAGAACGTCGTCGTTGAGGAAGGCGCCGAGGTCGGCGTCAATCACGAGTACGATATCGAGCGCGGCTTCACGGTTACCGAGTCGGGCATCACGGTCGTTCCCAAGGGCACGGTCGTCACCAAGTGAGTTCCCCTCACCATCTCGATGAGCCGGGTGCACCGCTGCTGTTTGCCAGCGGGGCACCCGGCTCGTCGTCACCGACGTTGATTCGACGCTGATCGCTCAAGAGGTCATCGAGGAGCTGGCCGAGGCCGCTGGCACTCGCGAGCAGGTCGCCGCGGTGACAGCACGCGCGATGAACGGCGAGCTGGATTTCGCGGAGTCGTTGCGCGAGCGGGTTGCAACGTTAAGGGGCGTTCCGCACAGCGTCTTCGCCGACGTCCTGGCTCGCGTCACTCCGACGAAGGGCACCCGCGAGCTGATCGACGCCGTGCACGCCGCGGGCGGGCACTTCGGCGTCGTGTCGGGTGGCTTCGAGGAGGTGGTCGCTCCCTTGGCGGCCTCCCTGGGCATCGACTTCTACGCGGCCAACCGCCTGGAGGTCGTAGACGGCTATCTGACGGGCCGCGTGCTGGGCAGGATCGTAACCTCACAGGTCAAGGTGGAGTGTCTGCGTGAGTGGGCCTCGTCCCTGGGTGTGCCCATGGAGCGCACGGTCGCGATCGGCGACGGCGCGAACGACATCCCGATGATGCACGAGGCCGGGGTTGGCATCGCGTTTTGCGCCAAGCCGGCGGTGCGCGAGCAGGTGTCGGTCCAGCTCAACGTTGCCGACCTGTCGCTGGCGATCGCTCCTCTGGGCCTGGCCCCCGCTCAGGGAGCACTCCAGGGTTTGCGGGTGTCGGTCAGCTCGATGAGGTGGCCGTCCCAGCCGTCCTTCCATGCGCGCGCAAACTCAAGGATCTGCGCGGGGTAGATCTCGCCGTCGATGCTGGCCGCGGCCTCGTCGATGTCCCACCAGCGCTGCGCGTCGATGACGGAGCGCTCCAGGTCCGTCCATCCGTCTCGGCTCAAGTCAGTTGACGGGGCGCGGGCGATAAAGAACCACTCGTCCTGGCGCGCGGTGACCGCCAGGAAGTCGAACTCGGCGGTCCGATACAGGACGGGCCCGACTAGCTCGTGCGCGTCGAGGCGCAGCCCGGTCTCCTCGAATACCTCGCGCACGGCGGCGGCGCGGGGGTCCTCCCCCCTCCTCGATGCCGCCACCGATCGTGAACCACCAGGCGCGATCGGGCTGATCCTCGTCGTGTCCCATCGCCAGCAGAACTCTGCCCGCGTCGTCGAAAAGGAGGACGCGGGCGGCCTCCCGGTGGGGATAGCCGTCCGCGTCCAATGGCCAGTCGAGTGCGCTCATGCCTCCAGGGTAGCCCGCCGACGACGCAGCCCCCACACGAGCAGGGCGACACTGACAGCGAGAATCGGAACCTCAATCGCGCCGTAGGTGAGGTTCCAGGAGTCCTCGGGCGCCAGGAAGCCGACGCCGTTGGCCTGCGCGTGCAGGAGCACGGCTCCCGCGAAACCGCCGAGGCCCGCGGCGATCCCGACGAAGACATTCTTCGCGCGCAGGATCGCCCAGCACAGCGCGAATCCGAAGACGCCCGTGAAGATGGCGTGCCCGAAGGCACCGAGGAGGGCGCGGGCCAGGAACGATTCCCACAGGCCGCCCATGCCGTCCTTGAGTGCCGCCACGTAGTAGCCGATGTCCTCACCCCAGGCAAACCCGAGGCCCACGAGAGCACCCAGGACCGCGCCCTGAGACGGGCGCTCCAAGACCGCGCGCGCAGCCAGGACCAGGATGAGCACACCGATGCCCTTCGCACTCTCTTCGACGACGGGACCCGTCACGACCGACGTCACGAAGTAGACGGTCTCACTTCTCAGAGCGCTGGCCTCGACTGCGCCGTCCACGTAGTCGTTGCCGAAGCCAGCCATGATCAGTGCCCCGCCGGTCCCCCATGCGAAGGCGGCGATCCAGGATAGGATCGAAGGCCTACCTCGGGCGACAACCGCCAGGAACACCAGCCCCACAAGCGCGCTCAGCACGACGCGCCCACGGCGATTCCCGCCGTGGCGGCTGGCACACCGCTCAGAGCGTCATATAGTTCGAAGCGCAGCGCGGGAATACTCGCAATGATCACCAGAAGCGAGCACACGGTCAGAGCCCGCGAGGAGCGAGCCGAAAGAGTTTTAGTCACGTATGTTTCCTTTCTGTCGGCGCAATCATGACCGTTCATACTGTGCGGTTCCTGTGAGGAGCCGGTGAAACGGCCATGAAGCGACACGTCAGAATCGTCGCATACGTGTGAGCTTCATGAAGATCTTGCGTTGTGAGGTTGCTTCTTTCGCGAGCTCTCTCGATTCTGTGATGCGCGCCTTCTCGGGACCACGATTCTTCATGACAACCTGGTGCAGGCCGAGTGTGGCGAGCGCGTACATGAACTGCTTCATTGCCTTCTTCGCCAACGGCCCACCGTTGGACGCCCAGGCCAGGGCGGCACGGCGTGAGCGAGGATCACACACCATCTGAATCTCGGCGGGGATAATCCACCCCTGCGCCACGTAGGGCATGAGGCCTGCGGCAGCGTCGCGTCGTTCGCGCTTCATCGCCAGCGCGATGAACAAGAACCACAAGAGGAACAGCGGGATGTGGATGAACATGTAGAAGGTGTAGAACAGTTCTTCGTCGCCCCCAGACAGGACAGCAGTGCCGTTCCACGTGGCGTGCAGGAGCATACCCGTGAACCAGCCGAGGGCCACAGCTCCGCATCCGGCGGCTGCCGAGCGGGCACGGGTGACCGCCCACCCTGTCGCCCAGCCCATGCAGCTCGTGTACATCACGTGACCGAAGACACCCATGACGACACGTTGGAAGAACAACTGCCCGAGGTCACCGTCCGTCAAAACTGCTCTCACAAAGTAGGTGAAATCCTCGACGACTAGGAATCCGCAGGCTGCGAAGCCGGCGTAGACAAGTCCGTCGATGGCAGATGAAATGTGGGTGCGGCGAGCCCACACGATAACGAGAACGCCAAGGCCCTTCAACAGTTCTTCGACCACCGGTGCACCGACAACGACGGAGAAGACTATTCCTTGGACTTCGTCGCCCGTTTGTTCAGTGACGGAGTACTGAACATATTCATTTCCCATGATCGCAAAGAAGACTGACACACCGCCGCCCCACGCGAGCGCGGCAAGCTTCATCCCCAAGGGCTCGGGTTCAAAGCGGTCGATGAAGAGAAGCAGCGAGACGACGATGGCGAGAGGCACGATGCACAAGATGGCCAGGAAGACCGTCAAAACCGGGCCACTTGCCTGGAGGAAACCCAGCACGCCGACGATCATCAGCGCTGCTCCCGCACCGGCAACGACCGACTCGAAGATGGGAAGAGGCTTCTTCTTCGGCTTGGGCACGGACCAGACCTGGGCCGTGCGCGGAGCCAGCGTCGGGTACTGCGCCGTGAGGGGCCCGGCATCGTGGGGCCGCTGCGCACAAAGGACTCGAACTGAGGCGTGAATTGGCCGACTCCCCCCGAGTTCGAGGCCGTCTGCCCCTGCGCTGGTTGCGCGGGCGACGCGGTCGATGGGCTGGTCACCGGGCCCTGGGGTGTAGAGGCCGAGGAGGCCGCGGGAGCCGACGCCGCCGGCTCAGGCGCAGCAGACGTGGGGACGGCCACCTCGGGCGCAGGCGCGGAAGCAGCCGGAGCCGAGGCCGCCGGCTCAACAGCAGCCGCCGGAGCGGGAACCGAGGAGGGAGAAGGAGCCGAGGCCGCTCGCTCAGGCGCAGCAGACGCGGGGACGGCCACCTCGGGCGCAGGCGCGGAAGCGACCGGAGCCGCCGCCGGAGCGGGCACCGAGGAAGGAGCGGGAACAGACGCCGCCGGCTCAGGCGCAGCAGACGCGGGGACGGCCACCTCGGGCGCTGGCGCGGAAGCAGCCGGAGCCGCCGCAGTCGGCTCAACAGCAGCCGCCGGAGTGGGCACCGAGGAGGGAGCAGGAGCCGAGGCCGCCTCTGGCGCAGGAGACGCGGGGACGGCCACCTCGGGCGCAGGCGCGGAAGCAGCCGGAGCCACCGTCGGAGCAGGCACCGAGGAGGGAGCGGGAACAGACGCCGCCGGCTCGGGCGCAGGAATGGCTGCCGCGGGCGCGAGCGCGGAAGCAGCCGCAGGTGCCTTGGCGGGAGCGGATGCCGCCGCAGCTGAGAACGAGTTTTCGGGAGTGCTAGCAACGGGCAGAGGGACCGAATCGGTCACCGGCAGGCTCCTGCTCGCCTGAGCTGGTGCCGCGTCAGCGACGGGCAAACTGCGCTCCGATCGGGCGGGCGCCGCGTCGGGTGTCGCACTCTGTGCAGCTGCCGGGGCGCCGACTTCGGGCTGGGGATGAGGTGCCGTGGCACTCATACCGGTCACCGGGCCACGCGGGGCACCATCGGGGCCACCAAGAGCACGCTGGGCGATACCCCCCTGACCCGACGAGGCCGTGGCACTCATACCGGTCACCGGGCCACGCGGGGCACCATCAGGGCCACCAAGAGCACGCTGGGCAATACCCCCCTGACCCGACGAGGCCGTGGCACTCATACCGGTCACCGGGCCACGCGGGGCACCATCGGGGCCACCAAGAGCACGCTGGGGCACGCTACCTTGAGCCGCGGGAGCGTGGCCCGAGCCGCCCAGTCCCCGCTGAGGCGCGCCGCTCTGTCCCCCCGTGGCCGCGCCCGGTGCAACGGGTCCGCGGCCACCGCGCTGCCCATTGGCGCCAGGACGATGTGGGGTCGGCGCCCCATGCCTGTGGCTGGGAGTCGGGTGGGCCTCACTGACGGACGGACGCTTGTGGCCCGCAGAGGTGGTCGCCTCGCGCGCGGAGGGACGCCTGCGTTCAGACACAGGAGTGATGTCGGTGGGATCGGCACCCCGCGGCAGGAAAGTGGTCGCAGGGGCGACGTCCGAGCCGCCTGACTGGGGCAGGAAAGTCGTTGCGGCCGCATCGTCCGAGCCGCCCGACTGGGGCAGGAAACTCGTCGCGGCCACGTCATCAGAGCCACCCGACTGGGGCAGGAGCTGCGTCGCGGGAGTCGCCTCGGAAGCGTTGCTGTCAGGAAGGGAGGGCATCACGGTCGTCGGTGGCACATACGCGCGCCCGCGTGGCGTCGATGCTCCGGGGTATCGAGGATTAGTCATTGTTGTTCCTTCATTTCTCAGGCGGTGCGCACGCGTGCGGTCACGGCTTCAGAGACATCGTGTTGCTGCTGGGCAATGGACGTCAGACGCAAGAACTCGCGCCTGTTGTCCGCAGCCTCCGTGAGCATTTGGCGGTCGTTGTCGATACGGGCGTGGTCGGGTCCACGCTTGGCCATGATGCACTGGTCAAGCCCGAGCGCGGCGAGGTTGGACAGGAAGGACCGCATCGCACGCTTTGCATCGCGACCGCCCACGCCAGCCCATTTCACGGCGGCCTTGCGTGCGCGCATGTCCGTCGCCATCGTCACCTCACCGGGCAGCACCCAGCCGGTACGCACGTAGGGAATGAGGCCCTTGCGAATCTTCGCTGCTTCCTTACGCGACGCGAGCACCAGCAGGGTCGTCCACAGGATGAAGCCCGGCACCTGGATCACCAGGTAGAGCATGAGGAAGCGTGCAGGCCCCAGGCTGCTACTGCCGTTCCACGCGAAGTGAATGAGCATGGCGAAGAACCAGAACAACAGGACAATGCCAGCTTTGGACCAACCGCGCTTGAACCTGAGGACAGCCAGCGCCAAGCCGATGCCGGTCATCGACGTGGCCATCGCGTGCACGAAGGGGCTCATGAGACCGCGGATCGCGACCACGAACAGGAGGCTCGCCGTCCCCGTAGCTTCCTCGCGCAGGAAGTAGAGGATGTCCTCTGTGAACATAAAGCCAGCTGCGGAGAAGCCCGCGTAGACGACGCCGTCGAGCACCGAGTTGATGTTGGTGCGGCGCACGATGACGACGATGACGACGCCGATTCCCTTGAGTGTCTCCTCCACGAGGGGTGCAACAAACGTTGCGGACAGGGCGCTGGCCGTATCAAGGTCGCCGAGATTGTAGGCAAGATTCGTACCCAGGGCGGTATTGAGAATGCCGGAGGATAGGGTGGCCACGCCGGCGCCCCACACGAACAGGGCCAGTTTCGTCTTCCACGGCTCGGGCTCCCACCGGTCGATCAGGAAGAGGAATCCGACGACGATGGACAGGGGGATGAGCGCGAGCAGCGTGGTCTTAACAAAGGCCATGACGCCCGTTGCTTCCGGGCTGAGGAAGAAGATGATCAGGCCGATAAGGCCCAGAATACCGAGGGAGGTGAGGACCACCTCGAGCCACGGGAACGAGTGTATGGGCTTTGGTGGCTGCCACACGGGCGCGGCGTCGTCGGGGGCCGGGGCGCTGATTCCGTTGTCGTCACCGACGGTCGCGGCGCTGATCTTCTTCAGGCGGTAGTCTTCCCCGGGTCCGCCCCAGTGTGTGCTTCGCATGTCAGTATCCTCGTCCGCCAATGTGTGTGTCGTCGTCAAAGTCGATAGGCTCGGGTATCGGAGCATGTCCGGCAAGCCTGAGCAATTTTACCATTCGTGCTGAGCGCAGAGCCCGGACTCCTGCTACGTCCACGTTGTGCACGTTTCGCGTCAATTCGATGCGGTAACAGGTCGCGTCCAGCGCTTCCAGCCGCGCGGCCGCGTGCGGGTCGGCTGTCACCTGGGCGCGGACGGGCGGAGTGAGGGTGTCACGGATGGCACGGGACAAGGCGGAGGCACGCTCGAGGCGGGTGGCCACCTCGACCCGATCGGCTCTGCGCGAGGCCGTGGTGCGTCGGTCGAGGCCATCTGTCGTGAGCTGGTCGCCGTCGTCGTGGATGGTGGCGCGTGCGATATCGAGCATCGTCTGGGCTCCCCCGTCTTCAAAGGGCGAGGTTTGGGCGAGAAGGGAGGCCTCGGACGCGCGTCGGAGCAGCAGGCGCGAGAGAGCCTCGCGCGAGGCAATGATGCGCTGGTGGAGGCGGTCGAGTCGGCGCGCCCGCCCGATAGCCGCTCCGACGCTGACGGCCAAGATGACCAGGGCGACCGCGACAGCGCCGAACACCCAGACGGACTGTGAGATCACCACGTGTCCCCTTCCCGATCCGTGCGCCCACGCAACAGGTCCCGCGTGCGGCGCGTCCCAGACACGGCGGGGCTGCCCATGTCGATGGCGAGCTTGTAGACCTCGAACACCTTGTCCGCCACGACCTCCCAGTCGTACTGCGCGGAGGCTCGCTGTCCGGCGTCGGACACCTGCTCCAGGCGGCTCGGGTCGCTCAGCAGGTCAATGAGGGTGGCTGCGAGCGATTGCGAGTTGCCGGTCTCGAAGAGCGCCCCCGCGCGACCGTCCTCGAGGACGGCTCGGAAGGCCGGGATGTCGGAGGCGACGACGGCGGTGCGCGCACTCATGGCCTCGACCAGGACGATGCCGAAGGACTCCCCGCCCGTCTGCGGGGCCACGTAGACGCTCGCTCCGGCCAGCAAGGACTCCTTTTCCTCGTCGCTAATGCCTCCCAGGAAGGACACGGAATCACCGAAGCGAGCCACGGCCTCGCGACAATCGGGGGCGTCTCCGCGCCCGGCAATCAGGAAACGAGCGCCCGGGAAGCGCGCGAGCACGCGCTCGATCGCGCCAACGAAAATGCTCAGGCCCTTGCGCGGCTCGTCGAGGCGCCCCAGGAACACGACGACCGGGCGATCCGCAGTGGCCACCCACTGTACAAGCGGCGTCGCTGTGCGGAACGAGGCCGTCTCCACCCCGTTCGGAATGATGACGGCGTCCCCACCGTGATGCTCGATGAGTGTGCGCCGCGCCTCCTCGGAGACGGCGATCCGCACGCCGATGCGCTCCATGTACAGCCTCATGGGCGCCGAGGCAATGGAGCGGGAAACCGAGCGGCCCAGCGCCGCGTGGAACGTGCCAACCAGCGGGGCGCGCGAGGATATCGCCGCGGCCATCGACACCGACGGGACGACGGGCTCGTGGACGTGCACGACATCGAAGTTGTTCTCGGCGAGCCAGCGCCGCGTGCGCTTCATCGTCGTCGGCTTGACCGAAATGTTGGCAACCGAGCCGTTAAAGGGAATCGACACCGACGATCCAGCCGACGTGATCCACTCGGGCAGTCCTCCGACGTCGACGGCGTCAGGACGCGCACGTCGTGTCCGCGCGAGCGAAGCTTGAGCGCCAGGTCTCGGATGTGAAAGCCCACTCCCCCGGGCACGTCCCACGAATAGGGGTTGACGATCCCAATCTTCATCGATTCTTCCTCTCGTGCTCAGCGCGGGCGCGCGCCAGACGTTGCGGATCCAGATCCTCGACGTACACCCTCTGCATCATGTGCCAGTCCTGGGGACGATCCGCCATCATCGCCGCGAACTCGCTGACCCAGGCCTGCGTGAGCGCCTCGACCCGGTTCACTCCGGGTGCACGATCCGTCGGCGCACTGATCGGGCCGACGCAACGCACGCGCACGTCTGCCCCCGCCGACGTCTCGTTTTCGTAGGTGATACAGGCCGCGAACAGCGGACGGTCCAGTTTCGTCGCGAGCGCCGCGGGGCCCGCCGCGACGAGCGCACGTCCAGTCCCCAGATCAACCTCGATGCCCGACCCCGAGATATCGCGATCGGCCAGGAGCGGCACGATGACGCTGCGGCCCCGCACGCGTTCAACGAGGGTCGAAAACACCGACTCGCCTGGACCAACACCGATGATCTCCATGCCCAGCCCCTCGCGCAGAGCGACGAACCGCTCGAAAAGCGAGGGAGGCTCAACCTTTTCGGCGACAGTAACGATCCCTGGGCCGTTGGCGCACACCCACGCTCCCGCCCGATCCCAGCTGCCCGAATGACCCAACGCCAAGATGACCGGCCCATCTGCGCTAGCCTCGACCAGTGCGTCAAAACCCTCGAAGGTCACTCCCTCCAACAGGGGTGCGCCTCGGCGCGAGCCGAGCATCAGTTCCTCGGCGTAGTTACGGATGTGCGAGCGCACAGCCGCCTCGAGACGTTCATCCGAGACCGGGCTGCCAGTCAGACGAGCCATGTTGGCGCGCAGGCGCTCGATCGGGGCGCCACCCCGACGCGCCACAAGACGCGCTCCCCTATCTGCCAGGCGCATCACGCGTCGCAGCGGCAGACGAGGAGCGAGACGGAATGCGAGCGAGAGGGCGGAGAAGGTCACTGGGCTCCCTCGTCGATGTGGCGCGCGGTGAACCAGATGCGCTGGCACACCGTCACGAAGGACGCGAACGCCACCCACGTCAGGCCAACCGCGAACACCCACTGCGGCAGGCCCACGCTCATAAGAATCGCGCTGCCCATGCCGACGATGAGCCGATCGGTGCGCTCGGCGATGCCGAGCTTGGCCACGACGCCGACAGACTCCGCGCGGGCGCGAGCATACGGCACGGCCGCAGCGCCGACGATCGAGCAGATGCCGGCGATGATCGCCCACGTCCGCACGGGCGAGTCCGCCATCTGGAAGACCGCGTAGGCGCTCAGCGATCCGAAGACCGCGCCGTCGGCCAGACGGTCCAGGGTGGAGTCAAGGAACGCGCCAAAGCGCGTAACGCCGGTCGTCATGCGTGCCAGCGTACCGTCGACGGAATCGCCGAACATGACGATGGCGAGGCCGATGGCCCCCTGCCAGATCCAGCCCTGCGGCAGACAAAGGACGGCGATGACGACCGTCGCGACCGTGCCCGCGACCGTCACCATGTTGGGGGTGACTCCGAGACGGGCAAGAACGCGCGCGAGCGGCGTAAAGATTGCCTTCGTGATGGATCGACCGTGGTTGCCGAGCATCAGCCCTCCTGAGGCCAGGCGGCGGCGAGGCGGGCGCGAGCATCCTCAAGAAGCTCGGGCACGGCCTTCGTGCGCGCGATGATAGGCAGGAAGTTCGCGTCCCCTGCCCACCGGGGCACCACGTGCTGGTGCAAGTGCGCGGCAATGCCAGCCCCCGCGACCTCACCCTGGTTCATGCCCAGGTTGAAGCCGTGCGGGCCGGCGACCTCACGCGAGACGCGCATGGCGGTGGCCGTTAGGTCGCCGAGCTCGACGCGCTCCTCGTTCGTCAGCTCCGTGTAGTCCGACACGTGACGGTACGGGCACACGAGCAGGTGGCCGGAGTTGTAGGGAAACAGGTTCATGAGAACGAAGCAGGTGGCACCCCGAAAGACGATCAGCCCCTCATCGTCGGCCTTTGTCGGCGCGCTACAGAACGGACACGTCCGATCCGAGGCATCGGCGGGCTTGCCCTCCCCGTGGATGTAGGCCATCCGGTACGGGGTCCAGAAGCGACCGAAGCCGTCCGGGACGCCCGCAAGCTCGCGGGCGTCCTCGGTGGGCAGCGGTTCGGTGTGCGTGCCCTGCTCCGTCATATCGCTCACGCCTCGTCGAGGCCGTCGATCTGATCGGCGTTGTTGCGCTGCTCGATGTGCGACACGATCAGCTCGACCGCGCGATCAACGGCGACGCCGTTGTGCTGCGAGCCGTCACGCAGACGGAAGGACACGGCCCCGGCCTCGACGTCCTCGCCGCCGGCGATGAGCGTGAAGGGGATCTTGTCCTTGGAGGCGTTGCGGATCTTCTTGCCGAAGCGATCGTCCGACAGGTCGGTCTCGACGCGCACGCCACGCTCGCGCAGCTTCGCAGCAACGTCCTTGACGTAGCCGTCGAAGGCCTCGGCGACGGGGATGAGGCGGACCTGGACGGGCGAGAGCCACGCCGGGAACGCGCCCGCGTAGTGCTCGGTGAGGACGCCGATGAAGCGCTCGACGGACCCCAGCTTCGCGGAGTGGATCATGACGGGGCGCTGGCGGGAGCCGTCGGCTGCGGTGTACTCCAGGTCGAAGCGGTCGGGCTGGTTGAAGTCGTACTGGATGGTCGACATCTGCCAGGTGCGGCCGATCGCATCCTTGACCTGCACGGAGACCTTGGGGCCGTAGAAGGCGGCGCCGCCCGGATCGGGAACGAGATCAAGGCCGGTCGCGGCGCAGGCGTCTTCGAGGGCCTTCGTGGCAGCCGCCCAGTCCTCGTCCGATCCGATGAACTTGTCCTTCTTCTTGCCGTCCTCGTCGCGCGTGGACAGCTCGAGGTAGAAGTCCTTTTGAGGCCGAAAGCCGAGAGAATCGACAGGAAGAACTCGATCTGCGTGCGGATCTCCTCCGAAGCCTGCTCAGGCGTGCAGTACGTGTGCGAGTCGTCCTGCGTGAAGCCGCGCATACGGGTCAGGCCGTGGACGACGCCGCTCTTCTCGTACCGGTAGTCGTGGCCCAGCTCGTAGAAGCGCAGCGGCAGCTCACGGTAGGAGCGACCGCGCGAGCGGAAGATCAGGTTGTGCATCGGGCAGTTCATGGCCTTGAGGTAGTACTCCTGGCCTGCCTTGGTCACGTTGCCCTCCTCGTCGCGTTCTTCGTCGACGAGCATGGGCGGGAACATCGTGTCCGCGTAGTAGGGCAGGTGACCCGACGTGTGGAAGAGCCCGCCCTTGGAAATCTCCGGGGTGTGCACGAAGTCGAAGCCGGCCTTCTTATGGCGGTCTGTCACGTAGGACTCGATCTCGTGGCGCAGGATGCCACCCTTGGGATGGAACACGACGAGGCCGGGGCCGATCTCCTCGGGGAAGGAGTACAGGTCCAGCTCGGCACCCAGGCGACGGTGGTCGCGGCGCTCGGCTTCCTTGATGCGCTCCTGGTAGGCGACGAGGTCTTCCTTGGAGGCCCAAGCAGTGCCGTAGATGCGCTGGAGCTGATCGTTCGACTGGTCGCCCTTCCAGTAGGCGGCCGAGGCCTTGGTCAGCGCGAAGCCGTTGCCGATGAGCTTGGTGGAGGGCAGGTGGGGGCCGCGGCACAGGTCCCTCCAGGCCACCGAGCCGTCGCGGCGCACGTTGTCGTACATGGTGAGCGTCGCGCCGCCGACCTCGACGGACGCGCCCTCGGCGCCCTTGCCCTTCGTGGTGACGAGCTCGAGCTTGTACGGCTGATCAGCCAGCTCAACCACGGCCTCGTCCTCGGAGATCTCGCGGCGCACGAAGCGCTGACCCTCCTTGATGATGCGCTTCATGCGCTTCTCAAGGTCGCGCAGCAGCTCGGGGGTGACAGCGTCGATGTTGCCGAAGTCGTAGTAGAAGCCGTCGGTGATGAAGGGGCCGATGCCGAGGTTCACGTCGGGGAAGACGTCCTGAACGGCCTGCGCGAGCACGTGGGTCGCGCTGTGACGCAGGATGTTCAGGCCGTCCTCGCTGGCCAGGGTGATGGCCTCGACGGTCGTGCCCTCTTCGAAGGCAGTGGCAAGGTCACGAGGTTCGCCGTCGACCTTGATGGCGACGACGTCACGGGACTTTTCGAACCACGTCGTGCCCGTGGTCCCCGCCGGTACGGTCTGGTTTCTCCGTCGATGACGAGCGAGATGTCGGGCACGGTGTCTCCTTGTTTGATTCCTTCGAGAGCGTATGTTGCTAGTGGGATTCTATCCCTGGTGAGGGCGCCCTTCAGGAGCGGGCGCGCCAGTCCTTCACCGCTTTGGCGGCGGTCAGAGCACGGTAGGTGGCCTTCTTGACGGGCATGTCCCAGCCGCCGGGCACGTCCGTGTAGTGCGAGGCAAAGGCGCTCTTGTACTTGCCGACGCTGTACAGATCGGGGCAGCGCGGCGAGTGCGCACCCATCAGGTCGAATTCACGCACGCCGTCGCGCGCCAGGAATTCGGCGGCCAGGAAGTCAAGGACCGGAGGCTGACGCAGGCGTCGGCCGGCCTCGGTGGAGGCGCCGTACTCGGCCTGGGCGCGGATGCCCTCGACGAGGCAGAAGTCCCAGCACAGGATGTTGCCGTCGGCGTCGCGCATGGAGAAGATGCGCGCATGCTTGGGGCCGAGCGTGGTGAGCAGGCTCATGTAGTAGTCCTTGGGGTGAGGACGGAACCCGTCGCGCTCGGCAGTCTCCTCCATGACGGCGTAGTACTCGTCGATGACCTCGGCCGCGTTGGCCGTGTCCTCGTGGAAGGTGACGCCCTCGGCCTTGCCCTTCTTCAAGCCGGAGCGGATCGAGCGCTTACCAGACTTGGTCATGGTCGCCAGGATCGCGTCCTCGGTCTTGCCGGAGGTGTCGATGACGACGGTGCGGTCGTAAGAGATGGTCTGCAGCGGCATCACCAGGTCGGGGTGCTGGTAGATGGCGTGCAGGCGCACGAAGGCGACGGACTTGTCGCGCTTGTGGATTTCTGCGAGCAGGTCGGCGCGCAGCGCGGCCTCGCGCTCGGGGGTGGCCTCCTTGACCCACGCGGGTCCCCACTTGGCCCACAGGTAGTGCACGCCGCGCAGGGAGTACTTGTACAGGGTGATGAAGGCGACCTTGGTGTCGTCCTCGCACCACGCGTAGCGTCCCCACACGCCATGACCCTGCGACTTCTCGAAGGTCTCCCACACGCAGGTCTGTTCGATGGGAAGGGAGCGGTCCTGGAAGCCGGAGACAGCGGCGGTCTTGTCTTCTTGTGAGATGGGCACGAGTGAGGTGGTCGTCATGGTGTCCTCGGTTTGTCGAAAGTTTCGGTGGTCAGTCTAGCAGGGGCCCTGCCCCCATCGACGAGGCCGTGGCCCGGCGACGGGGGCCGTGCGAGCGGGCGGTTCGTCTCAGTACGAGGTCTCGGTCGGCTCGGGGTAATAACGCGCGAACTTACGGCGGTGATTCTGCTTCTGGAGCCACACGATGAGGTTGCGGCGCAGGTCTTTTTCGGTGGGGTTCAGGAGCAGGTCAAAGCGACGTCCCTCGCGGATGATGCGCTTGACGCGGCCGCGCAGGTCGGAGTCGGTGATGTAGCGCAGGAGCAGAGAGTCGGGAACCAGCGTGTAGAGGATCTCGTCGGTGGCCTGGGTCTGCTCGCAGGCCTGGCCGTCGATGAGGTCGGCCACCATGGGGATCATGGGGTTGGCGCCCGCGGCGGCCATGTACCAGTTGTTGCGGCCGATACGCGGGTTGACCTCGAAGAACAGGGCACGCCCATCGCGCGGATCGATTTTGACGTCGAAGTTCGCGAATCCCCGATAGCCGTTCTCGGTCAGCAGCGCGCATGCGTCCGCCCACAGCTGCGGGAAGTCCTCGGTGATCATGGCGACGGGGTTGCCGATCATGGTCGGCGCGTGGTCCTCCAGGAGCACGCGGGCAGAACCGATGAGGGTGACCTCGCCGCGCGAGTCGACGTACGCGGTGATGGAACGCATCGCCGTATTGTCGCCGGGAACGAGCTCCTGAACCAGGAAGGTGTCGCGGAAGCCCGCCTTCTTGAGGGTCTCCCATAGCTTGGCCAGCTCGGCGGGCGTGTCGATAAACCAGATCTTGCGCTTGCCCTCGAACTCGAGAACGTCGTAGGGCTCACCGTTGGCCGCCTTGGCCACCACGGGGAACGTGAAGGGAATCTCCGGGGCAACCCAGGCCTCGTTCGTCGCGTCGGAGAAGTCGACGACAACCGTGCCGGGGGTGTCAATGCCGGCGCGCTCACAGGCGCGGGCAAACTCGGCCTTATCAGTCAGGCGGTTCATGACCTCCAGGTTCGGGAAGGGCAGCGCGTAGTGTCGCGACAGCTTGTCCATGTTGCGTGCCACGAACGCGGAGAAAATGTCGTGGTTCGCCATGAGGATGAGCTTCTTGTCGGGATGCTCCCCCGCGATCGTCATGAGCGTGTCGAGCAGCTGCGCATCCGTCGCGTGGGCGCTCACATGACGAACATCGAAAAAGTGTGACCGTGTAATCGATTCGGTCGGCTGGGACCCCACGCAGATGCAGCGACATCCAAAAGCTTCATTGAAACAGCGGCCGATTCCGTAGACGCCGAAGTCTCCTCCGATGATCACGGGGAGGATGTCCTGGCGAGGAGAAAGCGGACGAGGCCGGGTCAGGTAGTCGATCGTCATGCCCCAAGCCTAGCGCCTGGTAGGATACAGAACGATCCCTGAGACTTGACTCACCTACAGGAAGTCCACCATGAGCGCCCAATTCCCGCCCCACAATGGCCAGCCCTATCAGCGTCCGCCGATGGGTGGATACAACCCGCGCGGATACCAGCAGGGCGGCTACCTGCAGGGCCAGCAGCAGGGCGGATACCAGCAGGGCCAGCAGCAGGGCGGATACCAGCAGGGCCAGCAGCAGGGTGGATACCAGCAGGGCCAGCAGCAGGGTGGATACCAGCAGAACCCGCAACAGGGTCCGCAGCAGGGCCAGCAGCAGGGTGGATACCAGCAGAACCCGCAACAGGGCCCGCAGCAGGGCCAGCAGCAGGGTGGATACCAGCAGAACCCGCAACAGGGCCCGCAGCAGGGCCAGCAGCAGGGTCAGCAGCAGAACCCGCAACAGGGCGGATACCAGCAGAACCCGCAACAGGGCCCGCAGCAAGGCGGATACCAGCAGAACCCGCAACAGGGCTCGCAACAGGGTCAGCAGCAGGCTGGCTACCAGCAGGGTCAGCAACAGGGTCCGCAGCAAGGCGGATACCAGCAGAACCCGCAGCAGGGCCACCCGCGTGGCGGCTATCAGCAGGCCAGGCCACAGCAGGTCCGTGTGGCTCCCAGGCCTACCCAGAGCGTGAGCAGCTCCACCGCGGCGGACTCCAGCTCCGACAGCACACGTACCATCATCATCTGCGCGATCATTGCCGTCGTCTTCATCATCACGTTGATCGCCGGTATCTCCCTCAGGGACTATTTCTTCGAGGAAGTCGTCACGACCAGCAACGCACAGCTCCCGGCATCCTCCGAGCTCGTGCTGAGCACGCAAGCACAGCTACTCCCGGACGCTTCGGCCTGATCCCCTCCTCGAGGACCGCGATGATTCTGCGCCCCGATCTCCTGCCCGCCGCTCGTGTCGACGCCGACCCGTGGTGGATGAACGCAGTCCTCTACCAGGTATATCCGCGTTCCTTCCAGGATACGAACGGCGACGGGATCGGAGATCTGGCGGGAATTCACCAGCGCCTCGATTACCTGGCCGACCTGGGTGTCGATATCGTGTGGATCTCCCCCATCTATCGCTCGCCGCAGGCTGACAACGGGTACGACATTTCCGACTATCGCGACATTGACCCGTTGTTCGGCGATCTCGCAGCCTTCGACGCGCTGGTCGAGCGCGCCCACGAGCTGGGCATGCGCGTCGTCATGGATTTGGTGGTCAACCACACCTCGATCGAGCACCCCTGGTTCGTCGAGTCGGCCTCGGGCCCCGACTCTGAGCGCCGCGACTGGTACTACTGGCGTGATCCGCGTCCCGGCTTCGAACCCGGAACACCAGGGGCGGAGCCCACAAACTGGGAATCATTCTTCGGTGGCCCTGCCTGGGAGTACGACCCCGCCTCGGGCCAGTACTACCTCCACCTGTTTGCTCGGCAGCAGCCGGACCTGAACTGGGAAAACCCCACGGTCCGTGACGCGGTCTACGACATGATGAACTGGTGGCTCTCGCGCGGCGTCGACGGCTTCCGCGTGGACGCGATCGACGTCATCTCCAAACGCCCCGGCCTGCCCGATGGCGGACCTGCGCGCGCCCCCTTCGGCATGGGACACGAGTGCTTCGCGGACGGCCCACGCCTGCATGAATTCCTCCAGGAGATGCATCAGCGCACCTTCGCCCATCACCCCGGCTCATTCACGGTCGGCGAGGCCTCCAATGCCTCCCCCGAATCCGCGCTCCTGTTCTGCGCGCCCGAGCGTCGCGAATTCAACATGCTCATTCAGTTCGAGCACGTCAACCTCGGGCAGGAGAACGGCAAGTTCTCACCTCGCCCCCTGGCAGACGGCGAGCTCGCCGAGGTCCTCACGCGCTGGCAGGAGACCCTCGGCGATCGGGGGTGGAACGCTCTCTACCTGGAGAATCATGATCAGCCCCGCGCGGTGGCGCGCTTTGGTGAGCCCACCACCTCCTGGTTCGAGTCGGCAACTGCCCTTGCGACCGCGTATTTCCTCCAGCGCGGCACACCTTTCATCTACCAGGGCCAGGAAATCGGGATGCTCGGCGGCGATTTCACCGATGAGTCCGATTTCCGCGACGTCGAATCCCTCAACTACCTGCGCGCGCACCCTGGCCAAGGCGTGCCCGCGGGCCTGGCGGCGATCTCCCGAGATAACGGACGCACCCCCATGCAGTGGGATTGCTCCCCCGCCGCCGGCTTTACGACGGGACGCCCCTGGATCGACGTGCCCGCCTCGGCCTCGGCCATTAACGTCGAGGCCCAGCGTGAGGATCCCTGCTCCGTGTACGCGTACTACCGCGCGCTCATTGAGGCGCGCCACCGCGTCCCCGCCCTGACCTTCGGAGCCTTCGAGCGCATCGACGCGGGCGACGCAGCCCTTTTTGTCTACACGCGGGCCTACCAGGACTCCATCGTCCTCGTCGCCGTCAACCTATCCGGACGTGAGATTCATCCCTCGGCCTCACTCCTCGACGAGGCCTACTCCCCCTCGCGCTGGAACCTGTACCTAAGCAACGGGTGCGCCAACACCGCGGCCGATGCGCACGATCCCGCCCCGGCCTCGTCAATGAGGCCGTGGGAAGCGCGCGTCTACCTGGCCGCACGCTAGGGCTCCCTCGGGCCTCTCCGCCCGCTAGGGCTCCCTCGGGCTTCTCCGCCCGCGAGCACGCGCAACATGCGAGCTCGCTTCCTTGCGCGCGAAGCGTCTTTTGACGCTGCTTCCCCCGCGCGCGGTGTTCTCCACGTGATCTGGGCCGCGTACAGCACCCGGTCGTGCCGCTTCCCCCGCGCGCGGGGCTCTCCGAGACACCTTCCCGGCGCGTGAGGCGCCTCCCGAGAGACCTTCCCGCGCCGATCCGCATGCGTACCCGCGCGCCAAGAGTCGACACCACAGACGCATGTGGGTGGGAGGAACAGTGCTCCTCCCACCCACATCAGGCGCTAGCGCGCCGTTCGATCAGTCAGCGGTTGCGACGCTTGGCAGCAACCAGGGACAGGCCAGCGAAGGCGACGATCCCAGCCAGGACTCCCACTCCCGTGGCGTCCGTACCGGTCACGGCCAGATGAGGCGTCGGCGACGGAGACGGGGTCGGAGTAGGCGTCGGCGTCTCGGACGGGGTCGGGGTGGGCGTCGGAGTCGGAGTCGGAGTCGGAGTCGGAGTCGGAGCCAGCGTGTTCGTCAGGGTCAGCGAGTAGACATACTCGTCGCTCAGCGTGAAGGACGCCTCGCGGTTGTCGGCGGCCAGCATGACTCCGTCAGCCGTCTCAAAGACGCGGCTCTCAGCGTCGTTCCACGTGATCTCGGCGGCCGTGGGCAGATCACCCTCGGAGACGGTCACCTCGGTGCCCAGGGGCAGAGGCGTGGGGTACGTGTAGGTTTCGCCAGCCTTGATGGTCACCTCGAAGGTCTTGTCGACCGTCGGGTCGGCGGCGTTCGCCAGAGTGATCTTGAGCGTGTAGTCGAGGCCCTTCGCTTCGTCGGGCAGCTCGCCCTCCACCTTCTTGGTCACCGAGAAGGTCTGGTGAGCGTTGGCGTCAGCGCTTGCGCCGTACCACAGCACCTTCGTGATCGGGTCGACCGTTTCGCCGGGGACGTTGTACGTGACGGTGTTGGAGAACTCGCCGACGATGTCGCTGGCGCGCTTGGCCCCCTCGACGCGGGCGGGCAGCATAATGATGGCCGACTGGTGGGCGGGGATCTCGCCGAGCTTCACGGTCACCTTGGTGGGCGTGCACTCGATCTGAGCGGCGTTGCCGAACGCACCGTTCGAGGTGTCCTTGTCGCGGCGCAGCCCCTCGGAGGTCGTGGGGTCCGTGACGATGAAGGTGTGGGTCTTCGTGTAGTCCTTGACCGTGTCGCAGTCGAAGCTCCAGCGCGAACCGGCGGGGGCCTCGTCGACGATGGAGGCACCGGTCACGGCCGTGTCACCGGCGGGCAGGACCACTCGCCACATGATGGCCTTGTTCTCGTCACCGTCCTCCGTGTCTGTCAGGTTGAGCCAGCCGTCCTTCTGGTAGCGCGCCTCGCCGGGGGGGTGCGGCGAGTCATCTCGAGGTTGCGAGTAACCTTGCCACCGATCTCGACGACGTAGGTTTCGCCGCCAGGGCCGGTGTAGTGAGCCAGGCCGTTCGTGGTGACCGTTCCGTACCACTGCGCGGCGGTCTCCACCTTGTTATTAAAGACAACGGTGACGGTACCGTCAGCGGCCCAGGTACCGCAGCCGACCGTGATGTTGTCGTGCGAGATGACGTTGAAGGTGCGAGAGACGTTCGGGCGCAGAACGGACTCGCCGGTCGCCTTGTTGATCGCGTTCGCGTCGTAGGTGAAGTAGTCACCAGCCTTGACACGCCCCTCGGTCTTCCAGGGCAACTTGACGCCGAGGTCCCACCAGTCGCCCACCGCATGAACTTCATGTCCCGAGTGGTCAACCAACTGAACGTTCTCCCAATCCAACGTGACCTTGTCGCTCACGTCAGCAAGCGGCGCCGGGCACGTCGGGCTGTCCGCATAGGCAGGGACTTGCACGGAGACGAACTGTGTGACGCCAAAGAAACTTAATACCAATGCAAATATGGCAAGAAGTGCACCAAAGTGACGGCGCTTCAACGCAACCATAAGAAACTCCTATCAACGGGATATGCGACAACGTCGCTTCACACGTAGACAGTGTAGGTCATTACCCTGTAATTAGTCAAGAAATGATGCGAACTGCTCCCCACAAGCACCTTAAACCCCATTCGTCAAAGCTATTCATCCGCAATTTGCCTGGCTTTGCTCACTCTGTGTCAAATTTGAAAACTCGGGCGTGTCGTGACAACGAACGGAGCGCGCATACAAGCATGAATAACCAGCGATCAAACACACGCTCAGACCCGCATTTACCGCGTTGGAGATATTCAGACACTCTTCGATTACCTATCGAAAGTAATGCATAGCACCTCGCACTAACCACACTGTCAAACATGACACCTCTCACCCCACGCCACACACACCCCAAAGCGCCCTTCTACCCCATTGTCAGGAGGGTGGATCGATAGCGAACCCCCGTCGCGACCACGACAGCACCCCCTGAGGGACCAATAGAAAAGTACGCATGAGTTCTCTCACACTATGTCACGTGTGCTCACCAATCCTGCACTCGCCTGCAACGCAACAACGCTCTCCCCGCGAGGTCGTCAACTCTGCATACGTGTATGACGAAGGCAGACACGGATGACCTCGGCGGACTCTTGCAACATCGGCGCAACCACGCCCGACGGCACGCCCCCAGCATCGCAAAACCGCGCCCACAACGTAGTCCACCTCGCCCCAAACACCACTTTTTTGGCGCATGCGGCCGAGGTGGACTGCACGTTGAGCACAACACCGACCATCCACCGCACAACCCCGCCGCGCAACGGGGGGTTTTACTACCATAGAACCCCCGTGACGGCGTGTCGCCGGCGTGTCGCACCCCTATGGTAGCAATTCCCCCCAGACAACAAGAACAAACGCGGCAACAGGACACGAACTAGCTGGCAGCCACCCCTCGCACCCACGACGCCAACCAGGCCGACCACACTGACGAAGCCGACCACACTGACGAAGCCCGACGGCACGCACCCAGCATCGTGAACCTACGCTCAAAATGTCGTCCACTTCGCCCCAAACACCCCTTTTTCGGCGCATCCGGCCGAGGTGGACTGCACGTTGAGCACAACACCGACAATCCACCGCACAACCCCGCCGCGCAACGGGGGGTTTTGCTACCATAGAACCCCCATGACGGCGTGTCGCCGGCGTGTCGCACCCCTATGGTCGCAATTCCCCCCCAGACAACAAGAACAAACGCGGCAATAGCGGGCGAGCTGCCTACCACCCCACGCACCAAAGACGCTAACCCGCCAACGACCGGCGGAGCGGGCACCGCAGCGCCCGGATTATGGTGACTATGAGCCACATACCCTGGCGCGACCACCAGACATGACCCGAATGCACGGCGTCCAGGACACATGCCTTGGCAACATCTTTTGTTTATTCTTTACGTTGCTCATCACCACCTTCAATACCGACTTTAGCGCACCATTAAGCCGAAAAGTCCCGGGACAGTACACACGTTTTACATTTTAAGCCGTTAGTTCCAGGTGCGATGGATAGATGCATCAGGCCAAGGAGGCGTCATCGAAGACAGGCATCGCATCACCGGCCATACAGGTGGATACCTGGGCCCCTTTACTGCGCAGGTTAACCCCACAGGTGGCAGTCCAGGCAGGCCGCCCACAGTGCCATCAATAGGGTCCAGCTGCGCATGAACGGGTTACTGCTACCAGTAAAGGGGCTCACATGCACATCCACGAGCCCTCAAGGGGATCGCCAGACTCACGCGCACATCCGCGAGCCCACAAGGAGATCCCCAGCCCACGTACACATCCGCGAACCCACGCGCACATCCGCGAGCCCACGCGCGTATCCCAGGCCAAGCGCGCAGGACTGCCGTGCGCGTAGCGCCCTTACTCACATCGACAACCACTCCCCCGCGCACCGACACCCCGGCACGCGCCCACAGCCCCGTATCCGCGGAACGCAGCCACGGCCTCGTCAATTGGAGAGGGAACAAGAGAACGCGCAACGGAACAGCGGCAGGACACCGCGAGGAGAATACAAAAAAGCCGGATCAGAAGATCCGGCTTAAATGGTGGGCGATACTGGGATCGAACCAGTGACCTCTTCCGTGTGAAGGAAGCGCGCTACCCCTGCGCCAATCGCCCGAGGTGGGTACGGGATTCGAACCCGTGTATACGGCTTTGCAGGCCGCTGCCTCGCCTCTCGGCCAACCCACCACGCCCAATGGGATCGTGTGGATTCCCGATTGAGAGCGGATGACGGGACTCGAACCCGCGACCCTCACCTTGGCAAGGTGATGCTCTACCAACTGAGCCACATCCGCGTGAACCGCTTGTGCGGCTGGGCATAATGCCCGAGAACCCCCAAGGGGTTTCCGTGGGCGATACTGGGATCGAACCAGTGACCTCTTCCGTGTCAGGGAAGCGCGCTCCCGCTGCGCCAATCGCCCGAGCGGATGACGGGACTCGAACCCGCGACCCTCACCTTGGCAAGGTGATGCTCTACCAACTGAGCCACATCCGCGTTGTTTTCAGAACGTTTCCGTTCCTTGCAACGGGTAAAACCTTAACAGACCTTCCGGCAAGAATGCAAAACGAAACGGCAGTTATCCACCTCACATGCCCATTTTTACCCGGATTATCGCGAGTTACAGGCCATTCATGCCACCCTTAGTGGTATGGAAACTCGACCTGGTAAGGCGTACCCGCTGGGCGCCACGTTTGATGGAACCGGCACGAACTTCGCGATCTACTCGTCGGTCGCCACCGCAGTCACGCTGTGCCTGCTCGATGACGATCTCAACGAAATGCGCATCCCTATGACCGAGGTGGACGCCTACGTGTGGCACGTGTACGTGCCGCAGGTGCGCGCGGGCCACCGCTACGGCTACCGCATCGACGGGCCGTGGGATCCGGCTAACGGCCTGCGCTGCGACTCCTCCAAGCTTCTCCTCGACCCCTACGCCAAGGCCATCGAGGGACAGCTCAAGGATTCTCTCGACCTTCTCTCCTACCAACCAGACGACCCCCTCAGTCTCAAGGGCGGAGACTCCGCCAAGGCAACCATGCACTCCGTCGTCGTCAACCCCTTCTTCGACTGGGAGGGCGACCGCAGCCCGGGGCACGACTACTCGGAGTCGATCATCTACGAGGCGCACGTCAAGGGTATGACGATGCGCCACCCCGACGTCCCCGAGGAGCTGCGCGGCACCTACGCCGGCATGGCGCACCCGGCGATCATCGAGCACCTCACGAAGCTCGGCGTCACCACCGTGGAGCTCATGCCGATCCACCAGTTCACCAACGACACGACGCTGCAGGCCAAGGGCCTGTCGAACTACTGGGGATACAACACGATCGGCTACTTCGCGCCGCATAACGCCTACGCGGCCACGCAGGAACCCGGCGCTCAGGTGTCCGAGTTCAAGGCGATGGTCAAGGCCCTGCACGCCGCCAACATCGAGGTCATCCTCGACGTGGTGTACAACCACACAGCCGAGGGCAACCACATGGGCCCCACCCTGTCCTTCCGCGGCATCGACAACCCGTCGTACTACCGCCTGGTGGACGGGGATCGTAAGCATTACTTCGACACGACGGGCACGGGTAACTCCCTGCTCATGAGCTCCCCGCAGGTCCTCCAACTCATCATGGACTCGCTGCGCTACTGGGTGACAGAGATGCACGTGGATGGCTTCCGCTTTGACCTCGCCTCCACGCTGGCCCGTCAGTTCGCCGAGGTCGACCGGCTCTCCGCTTTCTTCGACCTGATTCACCAGGACCCGGTCGTCTCGCAGGTCAAGCTGATCGCCGAGCCGTGGGACGTGGGCGCCGACGGCTACCAGGTTGGCGGCTTCCCGCCCCTGTGGTCGGAGTGGAACGGCAGGTATCGCGACACGGTCCGCGACTTCTGGCGTGGAGAGTTCTCCTCGCTGCCCGACTTTGCTTCCCGCCTGGCCGGCTCCTCGGACCTGTACGGCACCACGGGCCGCAAGCCCATGGCGTCGATCAACTTCGTCATCGCGCACGACGGATTCACGCTGCGCGACCTCGTGTCCTACAACGAGAAACACAACGAGGCCAACGGCGAGGGGGGCGCGGACGGCGCGAACGATAACCGCTCGTGGAACTGCGGCGCCGAGGGCGACACGGACGACGAGGAGATCATCGAGCTGCGCTACCGCCAGCAGCGCAACTTCCTGACGACCCTCATGTTCTCCCAGGGTGTGCCGATGATCGCCCACGGTGACGAGATGGGCCGGACCCAGCGCGGTAACAACAACGTCTACTGCCAGGACAACGAGCTGTCGTGGATCGACTGGGATCTGGACGAGCACGACCACAAGCTCCTCCAGTTCACGCGCCACCTCATCCACCTGCGCCGCGATCACCCGGTCATGCGTCGGCGCCGCTTCCTCGAGGGGCCGGCCAAGCGTGGCGGCGAATCCGAACTGGGCGAAATCGAGTGGTTCACTCCCGCTGGCACGCACATGACGGAGGAGGAATGGAACCAGCCGTGGGCACGCTCGACGATGGTCTTCTACAACGGAGACGCGATCCGAGAGCCCGACGCCGACGGTCGCCCGATCCTGGACGATGATTTCCTCCTGCTGATCAACGCGGCGCCCGAACCCGTCAACTTCACACTTCCGGACGCCAAGTACGGGCAGGTGTGGCACACGGTGGTTGACACTGCGGGCGAGGATGAGGACCGCGACTACCTGTCGGGCGACACCGTTCATGTAGGCCGCGTACCGCGCTCATCCTGCGTAATCCGCGCGGACTGTAAAACGTGGGGTCATCTCGAGACGTTGCAGGGAACACGTACCCGCTACTTATCGAGATGACCCTGCGCGGCGCGTCTGTAACAAAAGAGAAGGTGACACCCGTACGATCTAAATCGTGAATGAGAACGCGGTGCCCGAGGAGTTCATTCGGGCTCTGCTGTCCCTGCGACAGGCCTCACACCTGCCGCATATCCTCCTCGAGGAGGTGCCTCCGCCTCGTCGGCTGGCACCTTTTACAGCTGCGCTCGCGATGCGCACGATCGACGAGGACGCAGCTGGACAGCCTCTGTCGACTGGTCGCATGGTCGTGCTGCACGACCCTGTGGGTCAGCTCGGCTGGAACGGAACGTTCCGCGTCGTCAGTCAGATGCGCACCCAGGTGGACTCCATCATGGCCGTCGATCCGATGCTGTCGGAAGGCGTGTGGGGTTGGATGCTTGATTGCCTTGACGGCTCGGGCGCTGGTTTCCATGACATCACGGGCACGGTCACGCGTGAGATGAGCGAGGCATTCGGGGGGCTGGAGCTGCGAGGCTCCTCTCTGTTTGTCGAGGTCCGCGCTTCGTGGACGCCCAACAGTGAGTATCTTGGGGAGCATCTATTCGGGTGGGCGGACGCTATGCGTAAGACGGCTGGCATCGTCCCTACCCGTCACCTCGAAGGAGTTTGAGTGCTGGTGAACAATGGCGGCGGCTTGCCGCAGGGCGATACGGATAATCCGGAGCTTATCGCGCAGCCGCGTGGGGGTACCCCCGCCGTCATTGATACCCGCCGGGAGCTCGAGCAGGCCGCGCGTGCGCTCGCCGCGGGGTCGAGCCCGATTGCGTTGGACGTGGAGCGCGCGCAGGGGTTTCGTTACGGCGCGGACCCGTATCTGGTGCAGATTCGCCGTGAGGACGTCGGCACTTTTCTGATTGATACACACGCGTTGCCTGATCTGTCGGTGTTGCAGCCGGGGGTTGAGGATGTGTGGCTGCTGCACGATTGTTTGCAGGATTTGCCGAATCTGCGCCAGGTTGGCCTGCGTCCCTGCGCTCTCTTCGACACGGAGATCGCCGCCCGCCTCATTGGACTGGAACGTTTCGGCCTGGCGGCCGTCGCCGAGCAGGTGCTTGGCCTGGGTCTGGTGAAGGATCATCAGGCCTCGGATTGGTCGGTGCGTCCTTTGCCGAAGGAGTGGCTACGCTACGCGGCCCTGGATGTGGAGCTGCTGACCGAGCTGTATTACCGCCTGTCCAAGCGCCTGGATCAGATGGGCCGTTGGGAGTGGGCGCAGCAGGAGTTCGCTTACGCTCTCAGCGTCGCCCCGCCGACCGCTAAGCAGGATCGGTGGCGCTCGCTGCCGGGTGCGGGCAAGATTCGTTCGCGCCGAGGCTTGGGGGTTCTCAAGGCACTGTGGGAGACTCGCGAGTCGATCGCCCGTCGCATCGACATGTCGCCGGGGCGCCTGGTGCGTAACGCGGCGCTGGTGCGCGCGGCGTCGAATCCTCCTCGTAATAAGCGCGCCCTCATGTCTATTAACGAGTTCCGCTCCCCCGTCGCACGCCAGTACGAGGATGAGTGGATGCGTGCGCTCGCGTCCGTGGCCTCGATGACGGAGGATGAGCTGCCGCCCAAGCGCAAGCCCGTGCAGCCCGGTTCGATCCCGGAGCCGCGCCAGTGGGCTCGTATTGACGAGGCCTCGGCTGCGCGTCTGGGTATCGTTCGCGGTGCAGTCGCCTCGGTGGCGTCGGGTCTGGGGCTGGCGCCTGAGGTGGTGTTGGCTCCGCAGGTGCAGCGCTACCTCGCGTGGGCTCCGCTGGATCCTTCGCGTCCCTCTGGTGACGAGGTCGAGGAGCGCATGGTGGCGCGCGGGGCCAGGATTGGCAGATCGACCTGACTCTCGATCCGGTCTGCGACGCGCTGGGCGTCTGAGACGTCCGTTCGATCTGGCACCCGCGTGTTGTGCGTGGAGCCTACGAGAAAGCCCCGGAATGCCTGGTCCTGGCGGACCACAGGCACCCGGGGCTGACGTGTGTTAGCGCGCTGAAACCGCATTCACGAGGGCGCGCGCCGAGGCCTCGATGCCGTCCGCGTCGTAGCCGAAGTCCGCGATCATCTGGGCGCGGTCGCCGTGCTCCGGGAAGTTCTGGGGCGCGCCCAGGCAGCGCACCGGCGTTCCAGCTTCCGCGAGGGCGTCGCGCAGGGCCCATCCGAATCCTCCGCGGACGATACCGTCCTCGACGGTCAGAACCGCGTCGTATCCGTCGGCCATGTCCGCAAGATCGGAGGAGATGGGCAGGAGCCAGCAGGGGTCCACGACCGTGACGGCCAGGCCGTCAGCCGCGAGCCGACGCGCGGCCTCGATGGCGTCGGGGGCGCACGCGCCGGTTCCCACGATCAGCAGCTTTGCCGAGGAACCGGCCCCGGCCTCGTCAAAGAGGACGTCCACTCCCCCGACGCTGCGCAGCGCGGGCATCGGCTCGGGCAGGGGTCCCTTACGGTAGCGCAGGACCGTGGGGGCGTCGTCAACATCGAGGGCCTGGCGCAGCTGGGCTCGCAGGGTGTCCTCGTCGCGCGGTGCCGCCAGGCTGCAGCCCCGGGATGAGCGAGCACATCGCGATGTCCCACACGCCGTTGTGGGATGCGCCATCCGCGCCCGTGATGCCGAAGCGCGGTCGAGGACAACGGTGACGCCCGCCTTGTGCAGCGCCACGTCCATGAGCAGCTGGTCGAAGGCGCGATTCAGGAAGGTCGCGTACAGGGCCACGACGGGGTGCGCGCCCTCGTAAGCCATGCTCGGCGGCGGAGGCGATCGCCTCGGCTTCCGCGATGCCCACGTCGATCACGCGACGCGGGTATTCCTCATGCATGGGGCCAAGGCCCACCGGCTGCATCATCGCGGCCGTGATACCTACGATGTCGGTGCGCTTCGAGGCCTGGGCGCAAATTTCGTCGGCGAAGACGCCGGTCCAGCCGAAGCGTTCGGGGGCCACGGGCAGGCCGGTCTCCGGGTGGATTGGGCCGACGGCGTGGAAGCGGTCCGCGATGTCCTTTTCGGCGGGCTTGTAGCCGCGGCCCTTCTCGGTGATCATGTGGACGATCACCGGCTCTTCGAGGGTGCGGGCGCGCCGGAAGGCCGTCTCGACGGCGGCGATGTCGTGGCCGTTGACGGGACCGATGTACTTGAGCCCCAGGTCCTCGAACATGACCTGCGGCATGAGCGCGTCCTTGATGCCGGACTTGAGCCCGTGCAGCGCGTCGTAGGCGGCGCGCCCGGGCGTGCCGTGGCTGAGGAGGTGCTGCTTGCCCCAGGCCAGTGCCTTCTCGTAGCCGGCGGAGGTACGCAGCGCGTCGAGGTGATCGGCCAGGCCGCCGATGGTCGGAGCGTAGGAGCGCCCGTTGTCGTTGACGACGATGACGATGCGACGATGTTTCGAGGCGGCGATATTATTCAAGGCCTCCCACGCCAGCCCACCCGTGAGCGCGCCGTCACCGATGACGCCGACCGTCCACGTGCGTTCCCCGCGCCGGTGCTTCTCGCGCGAGATGCCGTCCACCCAGGCCAGGGAGGCCGAGGCGTGGGAGGACTCAACGACGTCATGCTCGGACTCGGCGCGCGAGGGATAGCCGGACAGACCGCCCGGGCAACGCAGCGAGGAAAGTCCTGGCGGCCGGTAAGCAGCTTGTGCACGTATGCCTGGTGGCCCGTGTCGAACACGATTGTGTCCTGGGGAGAGCGGAACACGCGGTGCAGGCCGATCGTCAGCTCGACGACACCCAGGTTGGGCCCCAGGTGCCCGCCCGTGCGCGATACGTTGTCAATCAGAAAGGCGCGAATCTGCGCCGCCAACTGATCCAGCTGTTCCCGCTCGAGGCGACGCAGCTCCCGAGGGGTGGTACAGCGCGACAACAGGTCACGCGTGCTTAGTGCTCCAGACATGACTTCTAGTGTAGATGCCCAGCGTCTCACCTACAGATCAAATTAGGGGTGCATCGGCTTGCGATGTACGCAGGGCCTTGGCACGCGCATTAAGATAGAGGTATTGGTTCGCCATACCGCTCAAGGAGGCACTATGTCCGTCACCGTCGCACCTCACGGCCTGTGGAAGTCCCCGATCACGGGCAACTCGTTCACTGCCCGCTCCGTTACTCTCTCCCAGGTCCGCGTCGACGGTCCAGACACCTACTGGGTGGAGGGGCATCCGCTTGAGGGCGGGCGTGGGACGCTCCTGCGCCGTCGGGGCACCGGTGAGACGGGAGAGGTCTTGCCGCTGATCGACGGTGTGCGCTTGGCTGACGTCGGCACGCGCGTCCACGAGTATGGCGGGAAGGCCTACGCGGTTCACCACGGGGTCATCGTCTTTTCCGACCGCAGCGACGGGCGCGTCTATGCCTTTGACACGTCGGAGCCTCGCCGCGGCGTGCGCCCCCTGACGACCCTGTCCAAGGTCCGCTACGGCGACTTCTGGATCGCCGACGAGCGTGACCTGGTGTACGCGGTCGCCGAGGATCACTCGGGTGAGGGCGAGCCCGTCAACTCGATCGTAGCGATCCCCCTCGACGGCTCGGCGGCGCGCGACGACGCGGCGATCGTCCCGGTCTTTGGCGGCACGGATTTCGCGCAGGCTCCCACGGTCTCCCCGGATGGCACCAAGCTGGCGTGGATCTCATGGAATCACCCGAACATGCCGTGGACCTATTCTCAGCTTCACGTCGCGTCCCTGACATTCGAGGGTACGATCGACCAGGAGGTCGTCCTGGTGGATCGCCCGGGCGTATGCGTCTACGAGCCGCGCTGGACCCTGGACGGGGAGCTCATCCACGTGGATGATTCCTCCGGCTGGGCGAACCTGTACCGCACCCAGGGCTTCACATGGAGGGACGGTGAGGACCCCAACGAGTGGACGTCGCGCCTGCGCACCCGCGCCCTGCATCCGGGCAAGCGTGCATTCTCGCACCCGCACTGGCACCTCGGCCTGCACTCCTTCGACAACTTCGACAACGACTACCTGGTGTGCTCGTGGGCCGAGGATCAGGTGTGGCACATCGGTACGGTGCGCATTGACAACGGCATGGCCGAGGAAGTGGGCAACCGGCTGGTGGCCCATCGGTAACGTTGCCGCCGCGGATGGCCGCGTCGTCTTCCTCGCGGACTCCGCGACGCATACCCCCGCGATCATCGAGGTGTCGCGCGGCAAGACGAAGGTGCTGCGTCCCTCGTCCGAGGCCGAGGTCCCCACAGCCCTGGTCTCCACCGCTGAGATGATCTCGTGGAAGACCTCGGACGGCGAGGAGGCGCACGGCTTCTACTACGCGCCCGTGAACCCCGACTATGAGCCCCCGAGGGCGAGCTGCCCCCGCTCATCGTCAACGTGCACGGCGGACCGACCAGCTCGGTGCGCCCCGGCCTCCAGGTTCCGTTCCAGTACTGGACCAGCCGCGGTTTCGCCGTCCTGGACGTCAACTACCGAGGCTCGACATCCTTTGGCCGTGCCTACCGCGAGCGTCTGAACGGCAACTGGGGCGTCATGGACGTGCAGGATTGCGTAGACGGCGCTCAGTACCTCATCGATCTGGGCCGCGTCGACCCGACGCGCGTCGCGATTCGCGGCCGTTCCTCAGGTGGCTTCGCGGTGCTCAATGCGCTCGCTTCCTCTGAGGTGTTCACGGCGGGTGCTTCGTTCTTCGGTATCGCGGACCTGGCGAAGCTGTCCGCGACGACTCACAAGTTCGAGTCGCACTACGACCGCATCCTGTTGGGCACCGACGACATGTCGGATCCGGTGTGGGCTGATCGCTCGCCGATTAACCGCGTCGCGCACATCAAGGCTCCGCTGCTGCTCCTGCAGGGAACCGATGACGCGGTCGTGCCCCCCCGAGCAGGCCGAGGAGATGTACGAGGCGTTGCGCCAGGCCGGCAACGCTGTCGCCCTCAAGCTCTACGAGGGTGAGGGCCACGGCTTCCGTTCGGCTCAGAACATCAAGGACGCCTTGCTCTCGGAGCTGTCCTTCTACCGCACCGTGTGGGGCATCGCCACCGATACCCCCATTCACGTGGAGATCGCGAACCTGTGAGCCCCACCGATCAGTCCCCGCGGTCCGAGCGCTCGGCTGCGGGGACGCGCGTTCGCGTCGGCCACACGGTCGCCTCCCATCGTTCCCTGCTCGGCGTCGCCGCCGCACTCGTCGGCGCGGTCGTCGGTGCGGCAGCCGTGCTTTTTAACCTCGCGATCCGGGCGTGGACGTGGGTGTCGACGGGCTTCGATGAGTACACGACGCACATTGGGGCCTCGCATGGGCTGTGGGGGTGGGCGCCGTGGCTGTTCCTGCTCCTCTCTCCCGCCGTCGCGGGCCTCCTGTACGGTCCGCTCATCCAGCGCTTCGCGCCCTCGGCAAAGGGGCACGGCATTCCCGAGGTCATGCTCGCGGTGCGCCGCAAAGGCGGGCGCATCCCGGGGCGCGTCGCGGTCGTGAAGATCCTGGCCTCGGCCCTGACGATCGGCTCGGGCGGGTCGGCCGGACGCGAGGGACCGATCGTCCAGGTGGGGGCCTCCCTGGGCTCCACCATCGCCTCGTGGCTGCACATGCCCGTCTCCCGCGTCGTCCTATTGGCCTCGTGCGGGTCCGCGGCGGGCATCGCGGCGACTTTCCATGCGCCGCTCGCGGGCGCTGTCTTCGCCCTGGAGGTCATTCTCGTCGAGTTCACGGCCGAGACCTTCGGCTTCGTCGTGCTCTCCGCCGTGACATCCTCGATCGTGGCGCGCCTCCTGCAGGGAGACGAGATGGTCGTGCGCGTCGCCGACAACCTGACCTTCGCGTCGATGTCGGACATGTGGTGGGTGGCCCTCCTCGGCCTCGTCGCCGGGCTGTGCGGCCTCGGCTTTTCGAAGCTCCTCTACGCCTCCGAGGACGCGATCGACTGGGTGTGGGCGCGCACGCGCCTGCCCGAGTGGGCGCGCCCGGGCGTCCTCGGCCTCGTCCTCGGCGGGGGACTCGTCGCGTTCCCCTACATGTTCGGGTCGGGTTATCCGCTGGAGGAGCAGGCCATCGCGGGTAGCTACTCGATCGCATTCCTCCTCGCCCTGATGGTGGGGCGCGCCGTATTCACGTCCTTCACGATCGGCATGGGTGGCTCGGGCGGAGTCTTCGCGCCCACGCTGTTCATCGGCGCGATGGCGGGCGCCGCATTCGGAGACGTAGTCTCTCCCCTGTCCGATTCCCCCGTCGGCGTGTTCGCGGTGGTCGGCATGGGTGCGGCCTTCGCGGGTGCGGCCCGCGCGCCGATGACCGCGGTGCTCATCATCGTGGAGATGACCGGACAGTTCTCGCTGATCCTGCCCATGATGTTGGCGGTCGTCATCGCCACGGGCGCGTCGCGTTTCCTGACCCGAGCGACGATCTACACGGAGAAGCTGCGCCGCCGCGGCGATGTGCTCGACGACCCGGTCGAGGGCACGCTGCTCGGGACGCGTGCGGCGTCCGAGTGGATGACGGAGGCTCCCGAGACTTTGCCCTGCACGACCAGCGCCGCGTCTGCAATCTCCGCCCTGCGCCGCACGAAGGAGACGGTCCTGCCCGTCGTGAACGAGGACCGGCGCTTCGTCGGTCTCGTGTCCTCGCTGCGCCTCGCTGAGCTCACGCAGGAGGACGGCTCGCTCGACGCTCCCTTATCGGATTTGCCTCTCATCGACGAGGCCGTGGCTGCCTCCGCTCCCCCGTCCGAGGTTCTCGGGGCGCTTCGTTCCAGCGGCTTGCAGGCCCTGCCCGTGCTGGACGAGGAGCGCCACGTGGTGGGTTGGGTCTCCGAGCGTAATCTGGTGGATCGCATGTACCGCGACCAGCGCCGCGCGATTGAGGCCCGCGCGCAAACCTCGTGGGGCTCGCGCATGCAGGAGCGCAGGAGGAGCCGCTAGCGGCGAAGGACCGAGACCATCTCCACGTGGTGGGTGTGCGGGAACAGGTCCCAGGCCTGCAGTGATTCGAACTCGTATCCGGCCTCGGTGAGGGCACGCAAGTCGCGTGCGCCCGCCGCCGGATCGCAGGACACCAGGACGACGCGAGGGGCACCCGTGGCCGCGATCGCCTCGCACACCTCGGCTCCCGCACCGGCGCGCGGCGGGTCGGCCACGACAACGTCCGGCACAGCACCCAGCTGGCCCGACAGGTCGACGACTCCCTCGCGATCAACGTTTCCGGCGAACGCGTCCACCCAGTCGAAGGCTGCGAGGTTCTCGCCCGCGTCACGCACGGCGCCCTCGTCGCCCTCGAGGGTCACGACGTGCCCCGATTCTCCGACGGCGCGCGCGAGCGGCACGGAGAATAGGCCAGCCCCCGAGTACAGCTCCATGACCGCGCGCCCAGCCCCGGCCTCGTCGGCACCAAAAGCCGCAGTCAGCACCGCGTTCGCGAGCACCTCGGCGCCACGCACGTGCGTCTGCCAGAAACCCGAGGGGCGCACGTAGTACGACTCGATGCCAGAGCCCACCGGCACGTTCCAGCGCACAACGTCGGCATCGATACGCATGCCGTCGGCGGCGTACGTGTCCTCGCCGATCAGGACGACGGGCTCACCGCCGGAGGGGGCCACCGCGCGCACGCGGTCCCCCGGCTTCCACAGACGACGCCACGGCGTGTCCTCGTCGAACAGTCCGAGCTCGCGGATCGCGGGCACGGCCAGCGGCATGTCATCGAGCGCGATCACGCGGCGACCGCGGAACTCGTGCATGCCGGCGCGCCCATCTGCGTCGATGACCACGTCGATGCGCGAGCGGCGGCCGGTCAGTGCGTCGCTCGGATCCTCATCTCCCGGCGCGGGAGCGACACGCACTCCCCCGAGGGCGTCCACGGCCTCGGCCAGGGCTTCGCCGCCCACGCGGCGCAGCTGCCCGGCGATCACGCGGGACTTCCACTCTCGCTGCGCGGCGGGCGTCAGGTGCGCGAGCTCGCCGCCGCCGACACCGCCGGGGCCAGCCTGCGGCCAGACGGAGTCGACGCGATCGGCCGAGGGGGACAGGACCTCAACGGCATCGGCCCATGCGAGCTTCTTCTGGACCGCGGTCACGCGCGCGCGGACGAGCTCGCCTGGCGCCGCGTGGCGCACGAAAACAACGCGCCCGCTCTCGTCGCGGGCCACACACGCCCCACCGTGGGCGGGCTCCCCGACGGTCAGCTCGAGCATGTCACCGATACCCTCGCGCGGCTGGGAGGCAGCGGGACGACGGCGCTGGGTCGGGCGGCGGCGGGCAGGACGGGGGCTCATGAGGTCTCCGCGGAGGTGTTCTCGGCCCGCGCATCGCCGGGTTGGTTAGTACGGACGGTCGTCTCGGACGAGGCCGGGGCTGCCACGCGTAAGAAGGGATCGTTGACGCGCTGGCGACCTTCGACGACGTCGTCCTCACCCAGCTGCCAGGGCACGATCGTGATGACGACGCCGGGCACATCGAGCAGAGCGGCACGCAGACGCAGGGCAGACTGGTTGTGGACGAAATTCTCCCACCAGTGGGTGACGAGGAACTGCGGCATGTAGATGACGAGCATCTCGGTGGGCATCGCGCGGCGCCTGCTCCGCACGTACTGAAGGATCACGTAGGAGATGTCACGGTAGGGGGCAGACAGCAGGGTGAGAGGCACCGGAACGCCCGACGCCCTCCACTGGCGCAGGATCTTGTTCTCCTCCTCATCGTCGGCGACCACCGAGACGAGCTCGATCGAGGTGGGCGAGGAGACACGGGCGGCCGCGATCGCGCGCATCGCGGCACGCGAGAGCGAGGACACCAGGACGAGGGCGCGCACGCGGGTCGGCAGCGCGCGCCGAGCGTGCCAGTCGTCGACACGCAGCTGCTCGCGGGTTGTCTCGTAGTGGCGGTGAATCGAGATCTGGAGGCCGAATGCGACCGCGATCATGAGCAGCGTGATCCACGCGCCGTGCGTGAGCTTGGTGGCCAGCACGATGAGAAGGACAGCGCCGGTCATCATGAAGCCGACGATGTTAACGGCGCGCGAGCGCAGCACCGCCATACGTTCCTGGCCGGACTGACGGGTGCGCAGCTGCCTGTTCCAGTGCTTAATCATGCCCAGCTGCGAGAGCGTGAAGGAAATGAAGACGCCCACGACGTACAGCTGGATGAGTCGGGTGGTCTCGGCATGGAATCCGACGATCAGCGCGATGGCGGCGAGCGTGAGGACCACGATGCCGTTGGAGTAGGAGAGGCGGTCGCCGCGACGCACCATCTGGTGGGGCAAGAAGGAGTCGCGCGAGAGGACCGAGGCCAGGGTCGGGAAGCCGTTGAAGGCGGTGTTTCCGGCCAGCACCAGGATGAAGCCCGTGACGACCGTAATAAGGATGAACAGGATGGATCCGTGCCCGAAGACGGCCGAGGCGATCTGCGAGATCGCGGGATCGACCGCCACCTTGTGGCCGATGGGAACACCGTCAACGGCCAGCTGCGCAGCAGGGTCCTCCACGATCTTGACGCCCGTGGCGCGCGCGAGGAAGAGGATCGAGACCATCATGGCGGCGGCGATCCCGCCCAGCATGGCCAGGGTCGTCGCGGCGTTGCGTGACTTGGGTCGGCGGAACATCGGGACGCCGTTTGAGATGGCCTCGACGCCCGTGAGGGCGGCGCAGCCCGAGGAGAAGGCACGCATGAGCAGGAAAGCACCCGCCAGCCCCGCCAGCCCGTCCGCGTGCCCGGGGGCGGCGACGAGGTCATAGGCGGCCGTCGGCGCGGAGCCAAGGTGTCCCGTCGCGAGCTTCGCGAAGCCAACGACGACCATCAGGCCGATAGAGAACATGTAGACGTACGTAGGTACCGCAAAAGCACTGCCGGCCTCGCGCGTGCCGCGCAGGTTGAGCGTCGCCAGGATGACGACGAGGCCCACGGCGATCGGCACCTCGTAGCCCGCCAGCGCGGGCACAGCGGTCGTGATGTAGCTGGCGCCCGAGGAGATGGACACGGCGACGGTCAGGATGTAGTCGACCAACAGGGCCGAGGCCACAAGGAGCCCCCAGGAACGGCCGAGATTCTTCGTCACGACCTCGTAGTCACCGCCACCCGAGGGGTATGCGTGGACGGTCTGGCGGTAGGAGGCGACCACGACGGCCAGCACGAGTGCCACGACAACGCCCACCCAGATGGACTGCATGGCGGCCATTGTGCCAGCGAGCGCCAGCGTCAGGAGGACCTCGTCGGGTGCGTAGGCGACCGACGACAGCGCGTCCGAGGCAAAAATCGGAAGGGCGATGCGTTTGGGAAGAAGCTGGTGGCCCATCGCGTCCGATCGCATCGGGCGTCCGATGAGCACGCGCTTCGCGTAGGCCAACAAGTTCGTCACGAATAGTAAGCGTAGTCCACCGCGCCCACATTGGGGCACAGAGCAAGACCACGCGTGGATATTCAGCCCCGAGAGGGGTACTTTTGTACTCGTGCACTTTGTGATCATGGGTTGCGGGCGCGTCGGCGCCCGCCTGGCATCAACGCTCGACGCGGCGGGTCATTCCGTGGCCATTATTGACCAGGATTCCAAGGCCTTTTTCGCGCCTGTCCCCGATTTTTTTCCGGCCGCAGGGTCACGGGGGTCGGCATGGACAGGGCCTGCCTGCGTCAAGCCAACATCAAAGACGCGTACGCCTTCGCGGCGGTGTCCTCGGGTGATAACTCGAACATTATTGCCGCGCGCGTCGCACGTGAGGTTTTTCACGTCGAACACGTGGTGGCCCGCATCTACGACCCCACGCGGGCCTACCTGTACGAGCGCCTCGGCATCCCCACGGTTGCGTCCGTGCAGCGAACGACGGAGTCCGTCCTGCGCCGGATGCTCCCGCCCGACGCCTCGCTCATCTGGTCTCATCCCACCGGCTCGGTCGGCCTCGTCAATGCGACCCCTTCTCCCGACTGGTATGGCTTGACTTTCCGACTGATCGAGGATCTGACCGGGAGCCGTATCGTCTTCACGTCTCGCCTGGGCACGATTCGCACGGCCGAACCCGACTTCGTCGTCCAAGAGCACGACCAACTGTATTTCGCGATCAACGGGACGGACTCGGTGCCTCTGCGTGATCAGCTGTCGAACCCGCCCAAGATGGAGGAATGAGCATGAAGATCGTCATCGCGGGAGCGGGGTCGGTGGGACGTAGCGTCGCTCTGGAACTGCTGGCCCACGGCCACGACATCACCCTCATCGACAAGCTGCCCGAGAAGCTGCGCATCGCCACGGTGGCGGACGCGGACTGGGTGCTGGCGGATGCCTGTTCGCCGGACGCACTGCGCGACGCCGGCGTGGAGGACGCGGACGTCGTGGTGGCCGCGACGGGCGACGACAAGGCGAACCTGGTCATTTCCCTGCTGTCCAAGACGGAGTTCGCGGTTCCGCGCGTGGTCGCGCGCCTGAACAATCCCAAGAACGAATGGCTCTTCGATCAGGCGTGGGGCGTGGATGTTTCGGTGTCGACCCCGCGTATCATGACGGCACTGGTCGAGGAAGCCGTCTCGGTGGGTATTCCCGTGCGCCTGTTTTCGTTCAACACGGCGGCCGTGTCCATGCACGCGCTCATTTTGCCCGAGGATTCTCCCGTGGTCGGCAAGCGCGTGCTGTCCCTGGAACTGCCCGCGCACTCCGTCCTGGCAGCGCTGCTGCGCGACGGGCGTCCGCTCACTCCTGACGCGGATGACGTGTTCGAGGCCTCGGATGAGTTGCTGCTGCTCGTGCCGGACGCGGATGCGGCGGCTCTCGATCAACTGCGCGAAACGGTGGCGTCTGCGTCCGCGCTCGAGTCCGAAGAAGACGACGAGTAGTCGCGCAGGCCCCACCACGTAGCCCAGGCACCGAGCGCGAAGAGCGGGAGCCCCAGGGCGAGCTTGGCGACGCCGAGGGCTGCGACGGCCCCGGCTGCCCACAGGGGCGCCTGGACTGCGACGCGCAGCCCGAACAGTGCCGCCCACATCCAGGTGAGCATGGTGCATCGCCGGCGCAGGGGACGCAAGGACGGGTCGCGGCCCCAGTCTTTGGGCAGGCCGGTGAGCATCGCGTAGAAGAAGCCGACCAGACTACGGCGCGCGAGAGCCGAGAGGGCGAAAGCAGCCGCCATTGCGACGTTTGTGGCGATGCCCCACGCGAAGTAGTTTTCGCCCCGACCGGTCGCGGCCGCGAAGACCACGCCCACGGCGACGCCGAGCAGGCCTGACAGGGCCTGTGCGACGCTCTGGCGCTGGATCAGACGAATGATGCAGGCGATCAGCGCGACGGCGGAGGCTGCGACGAGTGTCGGGACCAGGGCGTGCGTGGCGACGTACACAATAACGAACACCAAGCCTGGAGCGCTGGTCTCGATGACGCCGCGCGTGCCACCCAGGGCCTGAGACCACGAGAACTCCTGTGAGGTCGCCTGGTTCATCCAGCGGGGCGCGGGCATCAGCCCTCCCCCGCGATGACGCGGTAGAGCGGGTTGATGATGACCAGGCGTTCCCCGACGCGGCCGACGGTCCCCTCGACTTCGAGGCGCTGGCCCACACTCAATCCCGGAATAGACGCGCGTCCCGGCCAGCGCAGCTCGAGCGTGTCGGTCCCGTCGTAGAGCGTGGCCACGAGGACGCGCTGAGCGCCCTCTTCGGGCGGGTAGGTCATGCCCAGGAGGGTACCGAAGACCAGCGCATGGCTGCGATCCGTCACGTCGCGAATGGGGGTAACACCGCGCGCGGCACGCGCCGAGTCCTCGTCGAGGGCAGCGTCCAGGGAGCGAGCGTCTTTGTCGAGGCCGAGCGCAGCGCCGACCCGAGAGATCCACGAGGCCATCTCAGGACCCCTGCGCACCCGCGGGCAGGTGGACGGGCAGGAGCTCCAGTCGGGTCCTCGGGTGATCGTCGCGGTGAACGACGATGCGGTCGATGACCTTTTCGATCTCGATGCCGGACTCTGCGTCGGCGGCCGCGGGGCCGATGATGTCGATGCGGGCGAACCAGCGGTCGCCCTCGCGGCCAATGATGCGCATGCGCGAGGTTGCGGAGCGCCCATCGGGCATCTTCATCGGCATGTCGACCAGCAGTTCATGGCCGTAGCGGGTGCGAATGTCAGCGACGTTCGCCCCCTGGCTCGTGAAGCCGGCGCGGATTTCCTCGCGCAGTTCGTCCCATACTCCGCCGGAGCGAGGGGCGGCTGCGACGCTCATCTGGATACCCGAGTCTCCGAGCACGACGAGGATCTGGAGGACGGTGGTGCCGTCGTCGGCGACCTGGGTGCGCAGCTGCATACCCGGGCGGGCCGGGAACAGGATGGAACCCATGTCGACGTAACCCTCGGAGGTGTCCACGTCCTTGTAGTTACGAGGGCCGGGCTCACTCCAGATCTCGGCGTCCTCGTCGCTCAGGCGAGGCAGGGCCTCAACCTCGTCGATCGTCTCGACGTGTGTCTTCTTCTTGCGTCCGAACATCCCTCTACCTTACATCGCGCACTCGGTGCACACGGGATTGCCGTTGGAATCCACGTGGTCGAGCTGCGAGGCATGGTGGACGAGGAAGCACTCCGAGCAGGTGAACTCGTCGTCCTGGCGCGGTACGACGTGGACGGTCAGCTCTTCCTTGGACAGGTCGGCGCCGGGAAGCTCAAAGTTCTCGGCGGCTTCGTTTTCGTCTTCTTCGATCTCGGCTGAGCCGGCATCGTTGCGACGGGACTTCAGCTCCTCAATCGAGTCCTCAGAGACCTCGTCCTCGTTCTTACGCGGCGCGTCGTAATCGGTTGCCATGGTATTCCCCTTTCGCCCTCGTACGGTTTGGTACGAGTGGTCTATGCGCAGGGAGGATAACATTTGTTGAACGAATGTGCCATTGTATGTGTGACACGCGCGTTGTTGCGCGACATTCCGGGGATAATTTGAGACGATTCGACAGTGACGTATGAGGAGGAAGCGATGATTGAGCTCGAATTGCTCGGGACCAGCTCCGATGGCGAGTCCCTGGTGCTTACCGACGCCCAGGGCGAACGCTATTCGGTGTTGATCTCGGACGAGCTCCGCGGTGCCACGCGCCGTGATCGCCCGAAGATGGACATTGCCCCTTCGCGGCCCACGCTCGCTCCTCGTGACATTCAGGCCCTCTTGCGCGCGGGCGCGACCCCGGAGGAGATCGCCACGAAGCACGGCATGGACGTTGCGGCGGTCGAACGTTTCGAGGCTCCCGTGCAGGCCGAGAAGGATTACGCGCTCTCGCGCGCACGTGCGGTTCGTATTGGTGAGGGCGGCCCGACGATGGGCGACCTGGTCCTGGATCGCTTGGCGGCCCGCGGTGTCGAGCCGTCCTCCCTCGATTGGTCTGCGACGCGCGAGGCCGGGGAACCTTGGCAGATTATCGTCACCTTCGTGCAGGGCGCGGCCGAGCACGCCGCCCACTGGTATCTGTCGAACTCGGGCACGCTGGAGGCCATCGACCAGGAGGCGCAGTGGCTGACCGAGCAGGTCTCCTCCTCCCCGCGTCCTCGATTTTCTCCCCGATGGCCCGCCCCGCCCCCGCTCCTGATCCCGACGAGGAGGACCTGCGTACTCGCGAGGCCCTGGTCGATCAGCTCAACGCCGCGCGCGGCAAGCGTCAGAAGGTCGAGGTGGACCTGGGCGACGAGGTGGACGAGGAAGCCGAGTACCTGGCGGCCATTGCCGGCGACGAGCCCGATGAGCCTGCCGAGAACGAGCCCGAGCCCTCGACCGGCCCGATTTCCGCACGTATCTATTCCCTGGCCTCGGCGCGGACCAAGGTTGAGCCGGGCACCGACGAGGACGCTCCCGCCTCGGGCGCGCTCGTGCTGCCTACCCGCCGCCAGGTTACCGGCGCCATCCCCGTGGGCGTGAGGTCGACGCGCGACGGCGCCCAGACCTCGTCCCATGCGCTGCCGTGGCTTTCCGACTCCGCGCCCGACGCCGAGGCCTCGGCCAACTCTGACGAGCACCGCACCCCCGCGCTGCCCATGAGGGCTGTGTCCGCCGGAGGCGATCAGGCAGGCGCCGATGCTGCGTCTACGACAACCGGGGGGCTGCCCGCGGTCACCGGCGGAGTACCTGCCGTCACCGGAGGCGTTGCGACGACGGGGGCCGTGCCCACCGCGACCGGCTCTGTGCCCGCGCAGGGGCCCTCGGCCTCGCGTCTAGCGCGCAACTCGAGTTCGAAGAAGGGCCGACGCTCGGTACCCAGCTGGGATGAAATTGTCTTCGGCTCCAAGCCGTGAAAGTGCGAGCGCCCCTGACAGGCAGGGGCGCTCGATCATTGTTAGGCAAGTGTGATGACGGGGATGCGCATCTCCGTGGGCGTGACCGAGCCGTGAATACCCGGCATTGCGATGGCCGACGCGCTCTGTGTGCGCGAGTCGACGACGCCCGCCCGTCCGCGCGACAGGACCAGCAGGGTCTCCGATGGTCGCCGCGCCGTCGCCCGGGCCGATCAGGGCGGGCATCTGGTCACGCGTGAGCACCCAGGCGCTCTCCCCCAGCGTCTCGCGCCAGCGTGCGGCGACCTCCTCGGCCCTGCCCTCCTGGGCGTGCACGTGCGCCGCGCGGGTCTCGCCGGCCACGATGCGCACGCCGTCGCGCAGGGCGGGCGTGGAGGCCACGTCGACTATCGCCGCGGGGTCGACATTGATCATGCCATGATCGGCCGTCAGAACCGCGCGCACCCCCCGCGGCAGGCCACGCAGGAGCATCGACAGGCCCGCGTCAAACTGCTCGATCTGCCCGATCCACGCATCCGATGCCACGCCGTGCGAGTGACCACAGTGGTCGATCTCCGACCAGTAGAGGTAGACGACGGGCGTGCCCGCGCGCAGCTCCCGCAGGGCGGCGTTCACGCGCTGCTCGAGGGTATCGGCGGGCACGTGGCGCGCGCCGCGCAGGGCGGCTCCCGTCAGGCCGGAGTCGGCAAAGCGCGCGGGAGAGACGACGGCAGATCCCACGCCGTCGGCGGCCAGTCGCTCGAAGAACGTGGGAACCGGCTGCCACTCGGTGGGCGCGGGGCCACCCTCCATGGCCAGTAGGTTCATGACGCCACTGCCATAGGCGACGGAGAAGCCCACCATGTTCGTCGCGCCCGGGCGAGCACCCGTCCCGAACGCCGTAATAGCCGCCGACGTCGTCGACGGCACGATCGTGTGGATCGATCGAATGTCGGAGCGCAGACGTCGCAGCGTCGGCGTGTGGCCCATGTGATCCATCATGAGCTCGTAGCCAAAGCCGTCCACGAGGATGAGCAGCACCTGGCGCGCCCCGGCCTCGACCCCCAGCGACGACGCGGCCTGCTGGCAGGCCCCGGGCAGCGACGGGTCGATGGCGGCAAGGGCGGCGGGAATGATGTCCGTGATGCACGGGTCGCCCGCACCCGGCAGGTCGGCGCCCTCCATGTCCAGTGTTAGCACGCGTTCACTCACCGCGGGTCTCCATCAGCGTCGCCAGGTGATCGACGAACTCCGCGGCCTCTTCCAGGGCGTCCTGTCCGTCCACGGTCGCCGAGACGCGGAACGTCATGTCATCGGGGAACGACGAACCCGTGAAGCCGTGGTCGGCCATGCACGTGGGGTCGTCGCAGCGCGCGGGCTCCAGCTCGAGGCGGCGCGCCCCCCTTGAGGTCCAGCGCGATCGTCATCTCGGACAGGCCGGTGGCGTTCTCGGGATCGGTGTAGACCTCCATCGTCGAATAGCCGGCGATGTCAGCCACGCGGTGAACGGCGGTCGCGATCGTCGCCGAGCCGCCGCCCATCTCATCGACGTGCAGCTGGACGATGGCCCGCTCGGTCAGGGACGCGACGGTGAGGTGACGGAACACGGAGCCCCGGTCGAATCCCGTGTCCACCTGACACAGTGTCGCGAGCGGGTCTGCCGCGCCCAGCGCCCGGCGCAGCGCGCGCTCCACGGCCTTGGGGTAAAAGCCGCTTCGTTCAATGCGGGTCCATGTATCCATCCCACAATTGTGCCCCGAAGCGGCGTGCCAGTCGAAATGAGCGCGCTGCCGCGCAATAATTGCGCGTATGGCTAAGAAGGACCAGGTCGTCGACATTCCCGAGAAGGACGAGAACATCTCCGAGATCGACGTATCCGCCGAGATGCGTGGGTCCTTCCTGGAGTACGCCGTCTCCGTCATCTACGCCCGCGCGCTGCCCGACGCGCGCGACGGCCTCAAGCCCGTGCAGCGCCGCATCCTGTTCCAGATGGATCAGATGGGACTGCGCCCCGATAAGGGTCACGTGAAGTCCCAGCGCGTCGTCGGCGAGGTCATGGGTAAGCTCCACCCGCACGGCGATTCCGCGATTTACGAGGCCTTGGTGCGCCTCGCTCAGCCCTTCAATTTGCGGGTGCCGCTGGTCGATGGGCACGGTAACTTCGGTTCTCTGGACGACGGCCCGGCCGCCGCACGTTACACCGAGGCTCGCATGGCGCCCGCCGCGCTGGACCTGGTGACGGGTCTGGATGAGGACACGGTCGATTTCGTCCCCAACTACGACAATCAGTTCATGCAGCCGGACGTCCTGCCGGCGGCCTTCCCCCCAGCTGCTGGTCAACGGGGCCTCGGGCATTGCGGTGGGCATGGCGACGAACATCGCGCCGCACAACCTCACCGAGACGATCGCGGGGGCCATTCACCTGCTCGATAACCCGTCGGCCACCGTCGCCGACCTGATGCGTTACATTCCCGGTCCCGACCTGCCCGAGGGTGGCGCCATCGTGGGCCTGGAGGGCATCAAGGAGGCCTACGAGACGGGTCGAGGCGCGTTCAAGACCCGCGCGAAGGTCCAGATCGAGCGCGTGACCGCCCGCAAGATGGGTATCATCGTCACGCAGCTTCCCTACATGGTCGGCCCGGAAAAGGTCATCGAGAAGATCAAGGAGAACGCGAACGCGGGACGCCTGAAGGGCATCTCCTCGGTGCAGAACCTCACCGACCGTATCCACGGCCTGCGCCTGGTCATCGAGGTGAAGAACGGCTTTAATCCTGAGGCCGTGCTTCAGCAGCTCTACCAACGCACGCCGCTGGAAGATTCCTTCTCGATCAACGCTGTGGCGCTCGTGGGCGGTCAGCCGCGCACGCTGGGCCTGAAGGAGATGCTCCAGGTGTTCCTGGATCACCGCGTGGACGTCACGACGCGTCGCAGCCGCTTCCGCCTGAAAAAGTACGAGGATCGCCTGCACCTGGTCGAGGGCCTGCTCATCGCGATCCTGGACATCGACGATGTCATCGCGATCATTCGTTCCTCCGACGACGCGGAGATTGCGCGCGAGCGCCTCATGACGGCCTTCGACCTGTCCGAGGCCCAGGCGAATTACATCCTCGAGCTGCGTCTGCGTCGCCTCACGAAGTTCTCTCGTATCGAGCTGGAGAGCGAACGCGACGAGCTGATGGCCAAGATTGCGTCGCTGCGCGAGATCCTGGAGGATCCCGAGCTACTGCGCGCTCTGGTGAAGAAGGAGCTGCGCGAGGTCTCGGATCGCCTGGGCACGCCGCGTCGCACGCTGCTCCTGGCCTCGACGGGCACGCCCATGGGCGCCGCGGCCGCCGACGATGCCGCACTGGCGGCCCTGCCGTCGGTGTCGCGTTCCGGTAAGGGCCTGGAGCTACAGATACCGGATGACCCGTGCGTCGTCGTCCTGTCTGCCTCCGGTGCGCTTGCCCGCGTCGAGGGCGGGGATCCGCTCGTGCCGGGTCCGCGCGCGGCTGCGGACGGCTGGCGCGCTCAGCTGGCTTCGACCGTGCGCTCCCAGGTGGCCGTGGTGACCGAGGACGGTATCGCGCACCGCATCGACGTCGTGGACCTGCCCGCGCTCCCGCGCTTCGAGACGGGCCTGTCGCTGGCCGGGGCGATGCCCTCGTCGCTGCTCCTGCACACGGACGTTCCCGCCGTCGGCCTGCTCGACCCCGAGGGCGAGGCCGTGGTCGCGATGGGCACGGCCCGTGGCACGGTCAAGCGTCTACGCCCGGACGTGCTCCAGCGCGACGAGTGGGAGGTCATCGCCCTGGAGGACGGCGACCGCCTCGTGGGCTTCGACCAGTGCTCAGACGGCGCGGACCTGGTGTTCGTGTCCTCGGATGCACAGCTGCTGCGCACCCCGGCCGCAAAGGTTCGTCCGCAGGGTCGTACGGCTGGCGGCATGGCGGGCATGAGGCTGAACGCCGGGGCCGAGGCCCTGGGCTTCTGGGTGGTCGAGGCCCCCATCGATACCGTGGTGGTCACCGTGGCGGCGGCTCTCGGCGCGTTGCCGGGCACCGGCCAGACGACCGTGAAGGTCACCCCCTTCGAGTGCTACCCGGCCAAGGGCCGCGGCGGCCAGGGCGTGCGCTGCCAGCGTTTCCTGCGCGGAGAGGACCGCTTGGACGTCGCGTGGGTGGGCACGAAGCCGGCACGCGCAGCGTCCGCGGACGGCTCCCCCGTTGACCTGCCCGCCGAGGACGAGCGCCGCGACGGCTCGGGTGTGCCGATCACGTTTGCGATTGCCTCGATCGGCTGAGGCTCCCCTGTTCTCGTGACGTGACGGTGGGGTGGCCGGATTGCTCCCGGCCACCCCACCACTTTGTTGAGCGTCGTGTGGGCATCATGCTGTTATGGGGGTGGGCCCGGCCAATCGGCCGGGCCCACCCCACTGCGTTGAGTGACGCGAACGCTCAGCCTCGCAGCGTCTTGTCAGCTGCCAGGATCTCGTTGACTTCCTCGCGCGTGGGCGAGTAGGCGCCCTGGTAGAGGATCGTGATTCCCGAGGTGATGATGCCGCGGTGAATGGCGGGCAGGATCTTGTCCCACGATGCCTCGCGCAGACGCTGCTTCGCCTCGGCCGATCCCAGCAGACCCGCATCGACGAGGCCGGAGATCAGGCCGGCCATGAGCGAGTCGCCCGCACCCACCGTGTCCACGAGCTCCACGTCGAGGGGGTCGACGACGAGCATGTCGCGCTCGGCGGCGGCCAAAATGTAGACGCCCCAGGGACCGCGCGTGCACAGGATCAGGGAGGGGCCCGACTGCAGCCACTCGTGCAGAACGTCCTCGATGGGACGATCCGGGTACAGCCACTTCAGGTCTTCGTCGGATGCCTTGACGACGTCAGCGAGGGCCACGATCGACTCGACGTGCGGGCGAGCCTCGTCGGGGGTTCCCAGCAGCGCGGGACGGATGTTCGGATCGTAGGAGACCGTACCCCGGATGGCCTGGCGCTTGACGGCGGCCAGGACCTTGTCGGCACCGGGCTCGACGACGACCACGTAGGAGCCGGTATGCACGTGTCCGACGCTGTCGGGATCCTCGACGGCGGGCACATCCCACGAGAGATCAAACTCGTAGGTGGCGTGGCCCTTCTCGTCAACGGCCGCGTGCGCAACCGTCGTGAATTCGGCGCCATCAGAACCCGGAGTGAGGGTCACTCCGGCGGCCTCGGCGTGCTCGCGAACCTTGTCGCCGCGCGCGTCGCGCGCGAACCAGGTCGCCAGTTCGGATCGTGACCCAGCCGGGTCAGACCGGCTGCGACGTTGAGCATTGATCCCCCGACGACCTCGACGGGTTCACTGTTTGGGCGGGTAATCTCATCGATGAGCGCTTCCCCGATGTTCACGATTCTAGTCATTCGTCAACCCCAGCTTCTCTTCCATTTCTTCGAGCGGAATGCCCTTGGTTTCGGGCATCACCTTCAGGACCCAGAATAGCTGACCGACCATCGCGAGGAAGAAGATACCGAACGCGAAGCCGCCGCCGAGCTTATCCGTGAGGACCGGGAAGGCGTACGTGGTGATGAACGCGAACACCCAGTGCGTGAGCGAGCCCAGCGACTGGCCACGCGCGCGCACGCGGTTCGGGAAGATCTCGGAGATGAAGACCCAGATGACCGATCCCTGGCCGAAAGCGTGAGAAGCAATGAAGGCGAGCAGGCCGAGGAGGATGAGCCACACGGGGGCGGCGCTGCCTTCCTGGAAGACGCCGCCCTCGTATGCGAACATCATGCCGGCGAGGAAGCCGAGGGAGATCAGGTATCCGATCGATCCGACGATCATGAGCTGACGGCGGCCGAGCTTGTCGATGACGGTCAGGGCGGCCATGGTGGCAATCAGGTTCATGAGCCGACGATGACGGAGCCGATGTAGGGGAAGGCATCACCGAGCACTTCGGCACCGCCGGCGAGCTTCATGACCTTGGGCGCGTAGTAGAGGATCGCGTTGATGCCGGAGAGCTGGTTGAACATCGCGATGCAGAAGGCCATGAGGATGACCTTGCGGTAGCGGCGCGTGAAGAAGGCGACCTTGCCGCCCGCGGCGTCCTCGGCGATCTGCGCCTTCATCTCGGCGATCTGCTCGTTGCTTTCTTCCTGCGTGGTGGTCAGGCGCTCGGAAATCTTCACGGCGCGTTCCTCGTGCCCGTGGGCGAGCAGCCAACGCGGCGTCTCGGGGACGGTGGCCAGGAAGATCAGGAAGAAGACGGCGGGCACTGCCATGACGCCGAGCATCCAGCGCCACGCGGTGTCTTCGTGCGCGATTTCGCGGATGACCGCGTTGGAGGCGTAGGCCAGGAGGATACCGAAGACGATGTTGAACTGGACGAGGCCGACCAGGCGTCCGCGCACGCGGGCGGGGGCGATTTCGGCGGTGTAAATGGGAGCGACCACGGAGGACAGGCCGACGCCGACGCCGCCGAGGAAGCGGAACACCATGAAGAAGGTGATCGGGAAGGCGGACGAGGCCGAGACCGTGCCATCAGCAGCTGTCACCAGGGGAGGCACAGGCGCCAGGGCAGTGGCCAGCGCACCCACGCCGAAGAGGATGCCGATCCAGAAGAGGATGGGTTTACGGCCAAAGCGGTCGGCGAGTTTACCGGCGACGATGGCACCGCAGATCGTGCCGATGGTTGCGATGGCAACGATCATGCCCTCCCCCATGGAGGAGAGCGCGTAGAGCTTGGTGAGCTTTTCTTCCGCGCCGGAAATGACCGCTGTGTCAAAGCCGAAGAGCAGGCCGCCGAGGGAGGCGACGATGGCGCTTCGAATGACCAATGGCGGAATGGAGGTGGATGGTGCTGACGACTTCGTGGTCATGCTGGCTCCGCACTGTGGAGATGGGACGCGCGTGGCGCCGAGGCCGTAACTAGCCTCTGGCTGGGAGCGTAGAAAACGTATTGGTCAGACAATTAGGACTATTGGGACGGTTTTCCGCGAACTGCCAGACAGGGCCAACATCACACCCACACAACAGACATAGTGGGATCGCTCACAAATTGACCTGACCGGCAATTAGTCCACGATACGAAACAAAGGTCACACTTCGATTGCATAAAGCCGGGTCTGCCCGACCGTACGAAAACCCAGGGAATCGTAGACAGCCAGCGCGCCCGTATGATTCGCAGAGCCCACGCCCGTACCCGCGCGATCCATCCCATCGCGGCTTTGAGCCCACATCGAGGCCAGAATCAGAGCGTCGGCAACAAGGCTCTCGCGCCAGGCCGACAAAACTCCCAGCTGGTCGATATATCCCTCGCGCCACCCCAGCGCCGCCCAGTCCTGCTCGTAACGCGAGGCCAGCAAAAAGCCCGCGACGCGCGGCCGATCGCCAGTGCGATCCACGGCAACAAAAGACCACTCGGGCGCGAACGCAGTGCGGCCCTGCATCCACTGTTCCTGTGTGAGCGGAGGTCGCCCCCACTCCGACTCGTTCAAGCGGTTCGCCGCGCGCAGAGCCGGCTCTTCCCACTGGGGCCCCCAGGCCTCGATGCTCATATACGAGCCCAGGTCGGGCACCGGGGCCAGATCTTCAAGGGAGGCGCGCAGCTCGTAGTACGTGCGCGCCCAGCGGAAACCGTGCACCTTCAGCTGGGCCTCGAGGTCATCCTGGCCAGCCTCGACATGGCAGGTGATCTGCGCGGGACCATCCCCCTCCACGCTCGCCAGCATCTGACGCGCCGTCCCCTCCTGCCAGTCCACGATCGCATTGCCGAGGCCGATGCGCCGAAATCAGGGTCCACTCCCCCGATGCACACGCACTCAGCGCGCCCCGGGAAGCGCAACACCACCTGGGCGAAGGCAACCAAGCGCCCCGCTGCGATACCCCTGCGCGCAACCCCGACCAGGCCTCGCCAATGAGAGGCCGACGACAGCATCTCCTCCACCTCGTCCGGGCTGGTGCGGTACGGCGGATTATCCCGGGCCTCCATGCGCGCGAAAAGCGCCGACAGGCCGACGTGATGGTCGGCCGTCAGCGGCTCCCACTCGATGCCGTGATGCTCGCCCGGGAAGGGGACGAACTCAGGGGCACCGGCTCTCTGCGCGAGAGGAATGCTCATGCTCGTCTCCTAGCGGACTACTGGTCGATCGTGTAATAAACCTCAGCGGCTTCATCGACGAAACCAAGATGCTCATAGATACTATGCGCCCGATCCGGACTCGACATATCCACATCGAGCCCGATACGTGAGGCACCAGAGGCCGACGCCTCAGCCACCGCGTTGCCGACGAGGGCACTCGCGACCGATTGACCGCGGTGGGCCTCGGCGACGCCGAGCAGGTAGATGTAGGCCTCCGGACGTCCGGTCGCCACCCAGCGCTGCGCGGGACGCCCCGTCATTGCGTAGCCGACGACATCGCCCGTGCTATCCACGGCGACGAAGGACCAGCGCGGGTCAAAGTGATTCATCGCGTCATCCCACCACAGGGCGCGCAGCGGCGAACGGAACGCCTGCTGGAAGGCCTCCATGTGAATAGCGCGGATCTGGTCCTGGGGAACCTGATTCCAAGGCACGATGCGGTAGCCGTGGCGCGCCTGCGGGGCGACCTCGCCGCCCGCCAGGTCGCGGTACATGACGCGATAGATGCGCTTGGCGAAGAAGCCAGCCGCGATGTAGAGGCGGCGACGATCCGTCATGTGCGCATCCACCAGGTTCGAGATGGAGACGGGAACATCGGATTCAGCGCCGAAAGTCTCAACCAGCATCTGGCGGGCGCGGCTGTCCTGCCAGTACAGGAGGGCGCGGCCCACGCCACGGCCCCGCCAGTGAGGATGAATGAACGCACTGACGACGGCGGTCGCCGCCTCGTGGATGCCGCGCAGCACGCGCACCGAGGCGACCGCGCAAATGTTTGCCTTCGCGTCCAGGCCGACGATCGTGTCCACCCAGTCGCGCCCGTTCTTGCCCTCCATCATGTCCGCGATATCTTCGACGGAGGTACGGCGGATCGCCTGGTCCTCGTCTTCGATGAGGCAGATAAGCGCGTACACGGCGGGCGCGTCGCGGCCGATCATGGGCCGCCAGCGCAACCCGAGGTGGTTCCCCGGGTACGGGACGGACCCGGGCGGCGTAAGTCGCTGCGCAAGTCCTGTCATGCGTAACATCCTAACGCGTGATCGGGCCTTAAGTCACACCAGCAATGAACATTTGTTCGTGCATGTTGGACGCTTGTGCAGCGCGTGGGTTTGTCGCGGCGCGATTATTATGCGTCGATGCGCATCCGATCGAGACCGGCCGACTCATTGACAATAAACTCCTTGCGCGGCCCAACCGTCGAGCCCATGAGCAGCTCAAACACGTCCTCGGCCTGGCGCAGGGCTTCCTCATCCGCGAGCGTGATGCGGCGCAGCGAGCGGTGGGCCCTGTCCATCGTGGTCTCCGCAAGCTGGTCGGCGTCCATTTCACCCAAACCCTTGTAGCGCTGGATCGGCTCCTTCCACGTGCGGCCCGAACGTCTCAGGGCGGCGAGCTTACGATGCAGCTCGTCCTCGGAGTAGGTGTAGATGTACTCGCGCTTCTTGCGTCCCTTGCCCGCGACCTCGATGCGGTGCAGGGGCGGGACGGCAGCGTAGATGCGGCCGGCCTCGACCATGGGGCGCATGTAGCGGAAGAACAGGGTCAGCAGGAGGGTACGGATGTGCGCGCCGTCGACGTCAGCGTCGGTCATGAGGATCACCTTGCCGTATCGAGCCTGAGACAGGTCGAAGGTACGGCCCGAACCCGCGCCGATCACTTGGATGATGTTGGCGCACTCGGCGTTGGCCAGCATGTCCGCGGTCGAGGCCTTCTGCACGTTGAGGATCTTTCCTCGAATCGGGAACAGCGCCTGGTAGTGTGAGTTGCGCGCGGCCTTGGCCGTGCCCAGGGCGGAGTCGCCCTCGACGATGAACAGCTCGGTCTCCTCGACGTCCTCGAGTCGGCAGTCCGCGAGCTTGGCGGGCAGCGAGGAGGTTTCGAGCGCGTTCTTCTTGCGCGAGATTTCCTTATGGATGCGCGCGGAGACGCGGGCCTTCATCTCGCCGACGACCTTCTCCATGAGGAGGGAGGTCTGCTGCTTGTCGTCACGCTTGGACGAAGCGAACTTGGCCTTGAGCCAGTCGGAGACGACGCGGTTGACGACGGTGCGGATCTGGGGCGTGCCCAGCGTTTCCTTCGTCTGCCCCTCGAACTGTGGCTCGGGGAAGCGCACGGTGATGACGGCGGTCATGCCGGCCTGGACGTCGTCCTTTTCGGGGCGCCCGTCCTTCGCGCCGACCTTGAGCTTGCGGGCATTCTTGTCGATCGCCGCGCGCAGGGTCTTGAGGACCGCCTGCTCGAAACCGGTGACGTGGGTACCGCCCTTGGGGGTGGCGATGATGTTGACGAAAGACTGGACGGTCGTGTCGTAGCCGATGCCCCAGCGCAGCGCGATATCGACCTCGCAGGTGCGCTCGACCTCGGTGGCGCGCAGGTGCCCGGTCTCGGAATCCAGGGCCTGCACGGTCTCGTTATAGGTGCCCTCACCCGTGATGTGCCACGTGTCGGTGACGGGGCCGTCGGAGGCCAGCCAGTTCGCGAAGTCGACGACGCCGCCGTCGAAGCGGAAGCTCTCGTGGAGTTCCTCTTCGCCGCGCTCGTCGTAGCAGTTGATGGTCAGGCCGGGCACGAGGAACGCGGTCTGGCGGGCACGCGCCAGCAGGTCATCCCACAAGAAACCCGCGGTGGACGGGAAAATCTGGAAGTCCGCCCAAAAGCGCACGCGCGTGCCGGTCTGTGCTTTCTTGACCTTGCCGACGGTCTTGAGGGTGGAGCCGTCCGTGAAGGGCGTAAAGGGCGAGTTGGGGGTGCGCTGCTTCGAGTCGTCGAACTGCCCGGGTTCACCCCTGCGGAAGCACATCTCGTGGGTCTTGCCGCCGCGGTCGACCTGCACGTCGAGGCGGGCGGAGAGGGCGTTGACGACGGAGGCGCCGACGCCGTGGAGGCCGCCCGAGGCCGCGTAGGAGCCGCCGCCGAACTTACCGCCGGCGTGGAGCTTGGTGTAGACGACCTCGACGCCCGTCAGGCCCTGTCCGGGCACGATGTCGACGGGGATGCCTCGGCCGTTGTCGGCGACGGAGGCGGAGTGGTCGGGGTGCAGGCGCACGTCGATCGTGTCGCAGTGACCTTCCAGCGCCTCGTCGACCGCGTTGTCGATGATCTCCCAGAGGCAGTGCATGAGGCCGCGGTGGTCCGTGGAGCCGATGTACATGCCGGGGCGTTTGCGCACGGCCTCGAGCCCCTCGAGGACCGAGAGGTGCCGTGCGTTGTAATCGGATGCGTCGGTAGGAGTCACGAGGTGCATCATATGTGGCGCCATGCTCGTTTGCGGTCCGCCGGGCGCGTGGCGCGGGTTCTGGGACGCTTTCCACGATCGACGAGGCCGGGGCTGAATCGCGCTGGTGGGCGCGCTTTCGGGGCGGACGGGTGCTGTGGTTGGGAGGCAGTTCCTCTCCCCCGTTCCACTGTGCCAGTCATCGGTCGAGTGATTGCGCCCCGGGTGAACAGGGGTGCGCGGCGCGGGGTGATGGTGTGTGATGGAAGCATGAACGCACAGACTCTTGAACGCCCGATCCTGGACGAGCCGCAGCTGAATGCGGCGAATCGTTGCGACGCCTGCGGCGCTCGCGCCTGGGTTCGTGCGACGATGCCTTCGGGTGGCCAGCTGTACTTCTGCGGCCACCACGCGAATGAGCACCTGCCCTCGCTGGTGGGCGCTGGTGCACAGATCCTGGACGAGCGCCACTTCATGAACGACTGAGAGCGAGCCTCCCGCAGCGGCGGGACGCACGGCTGTGAGGCGCGGGCGGGGACCGACGGGGTCCCCGCCCGCGTACTCGTATCCGCGCAACGATGCGTGCAGCGTTGTACTAGTCAGAGAGGCACTGAACCGGTTAGGAGGCATTGCACTCTGCCTAGTATCTCGTGCAATGCTGGGCTATCCAGTGCATTGTCTCTCTGTAACAAGCCGGACCATGCCCTGCTCTGTCACCCGCGGCGCGGTCGACACGGCGGATCCTAGACCTGGGCGCGCCACATGGAGCTTGGGACCGCTCTTCCGCACGTAAACCCGCTCATCTGAGCGTCGGCGAGGCTGCCCACGTGCAGGACAGAGGGTTAGCGTGCGGAACAGCGCGTTCCCGTGCGGGAGCGGCAAGGCTAATGCGCCGCGTAGCCCAGGAGGATCGCCGATGAAGATATTGACCATCACCGCCCGACGATGGGAAGGCGATTACGAGGGAGGCTGGGAACTCTACGACGGGGACCACATACTGACGCAGGTCGTTCACCTGGAGGACGCACGTCAGCAGGTCATCGACTATTTGGAGACGGTCGATCCAAAGTTTTCCCACGATGGCTGGGACATCATGGGGTTAGGCTGGTGTTGTTGACACTTCGTGAAGCGGGTGTGTGTGCCTGCGGCCAGTGAGGTGCCTGGTATGGGTTCTCGTCGTCGTTTTACGCCGGAGTATCGTCGTGATGTTGCGAGTCTGGTGTTGGATACAGGGTCTACGATCGCGTCTGTGGCCCGGGATTTAGGGCTGGGTGAATCGGTGGTGGGCCGGTGGGTCAAACTCGAGCGCGAGCGGCGCCAGGCCGCCGCGCAGGGGCGCCCTGATCCGCGTGAGATGGAAGCCGAGATCACGGCATTGCGCCGGCGGGTGCGCCAGCTGGAGAAGGAGAACGAGTTCTTGGGAAAAGCCAGCGCCTTCTTCGCCTCCGTGCACCAAAACACCAGCGCTTTGAGCTGATGGATGCGCAGAAGGCTTCCTACTCGATCACCTTGATGGCCAGCGTTCTAGGGGTCACGCGCGCGGGCTATTACGCGTGGAAGAGCCGAGCCACCCAGCGGGGCGAGCGCGCGCTGGTGCGTCGGCGTTTGGATGAGGCGGTGGCCTGGAACACGAGGTGTCGGGCGGCACGTATGGGGCTCCTCGCATCCGCCATGCTCTGGCGCGCTCGGGTGTGGATGTGGGTGTGCGGGCGGTCGCCGCGTCGATGCGCCGCCAGGGCCTGTCAGGCCTGAACACGCACCCGCGCCCGTCCAGGCGCGGCGGGCGGGGCCCTGTGGCCCATGAGGATCACTGCGCCCGCCAGTGGGACCAAGGCGCCCTGGACCGCGTGTGGATCACGGACTTTACCTACCTGCGCTGCGCCCAAGGCTGGGTCTACCTGTGCGCCGTGCGTGATGCGCACTCGCGTAGAGTCCTGGGATACGCCATGGGCGAGCAGCAAAGCACCGACCTGGTCATCACCGCGCTCGACATGGCCGCTACCACCCGTGGTGCCTTCCCCACTGGGGTCGTGCTGCATGCTGATCGGGGAACACAGTTCACCTCCCAGAAACTGGCAGCCTACATGCGCGCCGTGAAAGGAAGAGTGTCGATGGGGCAGGCCGGAGTGTGCTGGGATAACGCCATGGCCGAATCCTTTTGGGCCACCCTCACAACCGAGTACTACTACCGGCGCGCCTTCACCACCCGCGACCAGGTCTACACCGGGGTCGCCACCTGGATCGAAGACTTCTACAACCGCCGCCGCATCCACACCAGCCTGGGCGGCAAATCCCCCATCGAATACGAACTACACCAAGCGGCCTGGACAAAAGCCGCATAAACAAACCGTCAACAACTTGCGCACAACCCCAGATGGACGGTGTAGGAATCTCCATCATCGAAAGACCTCGACCCCTACCCGGCCACGACACACCGAACCTCACCCAACACCCCTACACCCCCAATTATGAAGAGCCCGTAAATGCCTGAACCGCCAACCTAGATATCGACACCCCAAAGCGAAGTCTATACAAGCGTATAACTTGTAACAAACCATACTGTCGCGCGTTTCAGTGCAAACCTCTTTCAATCACTCGAACTGTCGAATCATTGATGTTACAGTTACCCACGAAGGCAAGATCTTCATTCAAAGGTCTCAAATAAGACCTAAGAAGCAGTCTCTAGCGAAGGAGTGAACTGACAATGCCAAACCAGAATCTGCAGACACAAGGCCACAATCGACCGAAATATAAATACATGAAAGACTATGAGTCGTACGACCGCCTTCGCAACCAATACAAACACAACGCCCATATGCTATACGCTCTACAACTCCGATTCGACATCGGGGATATTAACGCAGAAGCGAGCGAGTCATTAACCGACAAGTCGGACGACAAGAAGTGCGACTTAATCTACGTCGATAGCGACAACGGAATCGCGGTTATTGCACAAGGTTTCTACCGAGAATCGGACACATTCGGCCAATCGGCGCCTGCAAACAAAGCATCAGACCTAAACACAGCAGCAGCATGGGTACTCAATAACACGCCGGACAAACTTCCTGAGACAATACGGGAACAAGTATCTGCATTGCACGACGCGATCAACGATGACAAAATTAGAATAATCTACTTCTGGTATGTACACAACTTTGACGAACGAAATAATACACAAATCAAGGACGAACTTTCTAATGTTACCCAAACGGCAAAAAACGCCCTTGAAAGAAACTTCCCGCAAGCGGAAGTTCAAGTTGAGTCAATCGAAGTTGGAAATAATCGAATCGAATCATGGTTCAATTCCTCAAACAATCCCATTTCACTGTCAGAAGATTATCGTGTTGACACAATTGGATCCGGATTTGAAATCGGAACTAGCGAATGGAGGGCGTACGTCACTGCAGTATCATCAAAATGGCTTCACAACCTATACAATTCAACGACGCCAGACCTTCTATTCTCTGGCAACCCACGCGACTACCTGGGATACGGAAAGAAGAAAAACAAGATTAATCTCGGCATCCGAGAGTCACTTCAAGCAGAACCCGCATCATTCTGGACATATAACAACGGAATCACTGCTTTAGTTCACGATTATAAGACAATTGATTCAGACAAGACGCAAAAGCTAGAGATTTCCGGCATAACAATTATTAACGGCGCTCAAACAACTGGAACAATCGGTTCAATCGAAGACGATCAGATTGCCGACGCATGGATTCCAATTCGTTTTATCGTTTGCAAAGATGCATCTATCATCGCAAATATCGTTACCAACAATAACCGTCAAACAGAAATCTTACCATCGGACCTACGCAGCAACGATCCAATTCAAAGGCGACTTCGAGACGATTTCAAAGTACGAGGAGTCCTTATTTTACACTGGTGGCAGAAGAACACAGCAGCGCCCATCACGCACCAAGATTATCTTGGACCCTTACAAAGTTGCGCAGGCCCTCTACGCTTTTCACGTTGATTCGGTCGAAGCATACAATCACAGAAAGCAACTTTGGGAGAACGACAGACTATACAATGTAATCTTTCACGAAAGACTCACAGCTGAGCACATTATCTTCACCTATTTTCTTTATGAGGCAATTCACCTCTACACCTCGAAACTCCAACAACGCGGCGAAGATTTGCGCACAACTTCAGAGAATGAGCAATTTGCATTTCTTCGAAAGCGCGGCGCCAAGATGCTCCTGGTCTCTACAATTCGACATTGCCTTGAAACAATTCTTGGGAGAAAGATCAATCAGTACTCACATCTAGCATTTAAGCAGAATGATAATGTCAAGACCCTGAAAGATATTTGGACTAAGGTTATCAGCATTGTACTTCCTGGCGTCATGGGCCAGCTGCAACCCACGATTGACAACGGCCTAAATAGCAAAGAGAAGGCTGATGCCGCTGCAAAACAAGCAGCTTCAGTCTATCTCGCAATCATTGGCGCATCTGGATCATCTTCGGGATTTGACGAAATTCGGAGTGCAGTTATCGATTGAAGATGTCAACATGATTTTCGCCAGCGCGTTGAGGCCATTTAAGCGCTAGCAAGCAAGTCAACATCTCAATGCGAACAACAACATCGCCACTGCCTGTTTTCCTAGTGTAACTCCTCAAATTCACTAGGAAAGCAGGCAGCGCATTTTACGAGTTTCCTAGCGCACATAGTCCGACTCACTTACATTGTTATTATTTCTAATCCATCAAGACACCGATCTTCTTCTAGGCAGGGACTTTCGATTTATCCGGCTCTTCATAGTTGAGTGTGGGTGGAGGCGTCTAGGCTTCCTGCGATGAGGAGCATTCGGAGTTGGTAGTTGGTGGGGTTGCGGTAGCCTCTGGCGGTGCGTCTGCCCAGTTCGATAATGTCCGTTGATGGCTTCGGTGGGGCCGTTGCTGGCTCCGTCGGTATCGAAGTAGGCGTCGAGTGCGTCCTTCCACTTGCGTAGGGTCCGCCCCTAGGCGAGCGATCTCGGGGATGGGACACCTTGGTAGGCTCTCGATGAGATGGGCGGCCAGGCGTTGGCCTTGGGCGGGTGTGGCTTGATGGAAGCCCTCGCGCACTTGCTGGGTTAGCAGGTAGGCGACTTCGACACTGATATGCGCTTCATCTGCCGTGAAGGCCTCACGGAGGCGTTCCTTTTGGCGTGGGGTGAGCCTGCGTGTGCGAGGCGCGCAAAAGAAGCCGGATTTGATAGAGGGGATCGCCCTTGCGTCCGCGGTGACCCAGGGTGTCTTGCTGGACGCGGCGACGCACCTCATCGAGAGCGTCGCCAGCGAGCTTGACGATGCGAAAGACACCTCAGGCGCTGGTGGCGGCCTGGGAGCAGGCCAAGCGATGGCGTTCTTGCTGTCCCTGGAAGGGATCCAGCGTCGCGATTTGCACCCCCCGCACGGAAGTCTTCTCCGCGCTCTTCTAGCCAGTTCTCATGCACGGTGCCAGACCTGCCTGGGACCAGGTCCAACAAGCGGGCCGTGGGGTGATCCTCCCCGCGTGTCAGGTCCACGATGCCGGTGAGCTCACGGGGGCCCCGGCGGCGGTTCTGGTGATGCCACACATGCTCGTCAACCCCCAGCACCTGCACGCCTGCGAAGCGTGCAGGGTCATCAGATGCGGCTTGCAGACACGGCTTGATATGGGACCACACGGTATTCCACGTGGTTGCCAGTTGTCGAGCCAATCCTGCAATGGTGGCTCCCTCGAAGCGCAACTGTCGGATCGCCCAGCGGATCGCCCGGGTCCCCAGACGCGCCCGGGGTGCGCACACCGAGTGGTTCTGCTCGATAAAGGTCGCGATCTGGCAGGCGTGTTCGCGGCATATCCAGCGGCGCTTATGCCACCGGATCCGCACCGGGACCCCGGCCCAGGGCGCGTCGATCACCTCCACCACCATACGACCGTGACCTTGAGCGATCACCCCACAACCAGGGCAGCCAACCAGCTGGTTGCACGACTCAACATCGAGCACCAGAGCATCTGGGGTGCGAGCCACGCTCATCAGATGGAAGCCCTCCAAACCGACGAGCAGATCACACCGATCACAACGATCAAGCGACACGGAGCAGCAGCAGGTAGGGTGAGACACCGCCCGAGGTCCTTGACGACAGCGGGGGTAGAGGTCCGCTCATCATCAAGAACCTCGACCTCTACCCGCAACCCCCGACCAACACCCGGTCACCCACACTCAACTCGGAAGAAGCCCGTTTATCCATCGATCGTGGGATAAATCTAGGTGCGAATTCACTTTGTTCATATCGACATAGTTCTATGATTGATCGCTTAAATCAGTCTTTGCCTAGTCCGCCAGGCGCTGGGAGACCACCGTCGTGACGCCGTCGCGCATCGTGACGCCGTACAGAGCGTCCGCGATCTCCATCGTTCGCTTCTGGTGCGTGATCACGATCAGCTGCGAGGTCTCCTGAAGCTCCTTGAAGATCGCCAACAGGCGCGACAGGTTCACGTCGTCCAGGGCGGCCTCGACCTCGTCCATGACGTAGAACGGGGACGGGCGCGCCTTAAAGATCGCGACCAGGAAGGCGATCGCGGCCAGGGAACGCTCGCCGCCCGAGAGCAACGACAGGCGCTTCACCTTCTTGCCCGCGGGCCGGGCTTCGATCTCGATGCCGGTCGAGAGCATGTCGTCCGGGTCGGTCAGCACCAGGTCGCCTTGCCCGCCCGGGAACAGCACGCCGAACACGTGCTCGAATTTTGCACGCGCGTCTCGGCGAAGGCCGACACGAAAGCCTCCTGCACCAGGCGATCCACGTCCTCCACGATGTGGAGCAGGTCAGCCTTGGACTGCTTGAGGTCCTGGACCTGGTCCACAAGGAACTTGTGCCGCGCTGCCAGGGCCTCGTGCTCTTCCAGGGCCAGGGGGTTCACGCGCCCGAGCTTCTCCAAATCCTTCTGTGCCTTGGCCAGGGCCCGCTCCTGCTCGGCGCGCACGTACGCGCTCGGCTCGGCAGCTTCGGCCTTCTCGATCTGGTCGGGGTCCAGGGGCAGCATCGGAACCATCGTCTCGGGTCCGAACTCGGCGATCAGCTGCTCGGGTTCGAGGGACAGCTCCTCGAGGGAGCGCCGCTCCAAGTCTTCGACGCGCACGCGCGTCTGCTCGGCGGCGATCTTCCCCTGATTGGCGTTGCTCGTCGCCTCGGACAGCTCCGCGCTCAGCCGATCCAGGGCCCGGCGTGCGTCCGATACTTCTTGGGACACCTGGGAGCGCCGCGCACTCAGTGGTCGCGGCGCTCGGCCGCGCGAGATAGGGCGCGCTCGGCGGCCTCCAGGGCCACGCGCGCGGCGGCTTCCACGTCCGAGGCCGTGGCCAGTTCCGTGCGCCTCACTGCCTCGCGCTGGGCGTAGCGGGCGCGTTCCTCGCGCTCGGCGGCGGCCGCTTGGCGCAGGGAGCGGGCGCGTGAGGCTGCGCGCCGCGACTGTTCTTCCAGGGAGTGCAGCGCCAGGCGCGCCTGGTTTTCGCCGTCGCGGGCCTCACGGGCAGCGCGGGAGGAGGCGTCGGCGCGGGCCTGGGCGTCCTCCAGGGATTCGGGCGGGCCGACCGAGTCGGCGCCCTCCAGGCGCGCCCGCGCGGCCACGTCTTGCTCGCGGGCCCACTCGACCTGCTCGTCGGCGCGGCGGGCCACGTCACGGGCGCGATCGGCCTCGGCGCGGGCGGCCTGCGCGGCGGACTGGGCACGGGCCAGCTCCTGGGCTTCCTTGGCGCGCTGGGCGTCCTCCTCGCGCAGGGCCTTGAGGGCGTCGTTCGCCTCCTTGATGGACCGGTCCAGTGCCCCGTTCGCGTGGGCGAGTTGCTTGGACACGGCGTCCATGCGCGCGCCTGCCTCCCGCGCCTGCGCGTCGGCCTCGTCGAAGTCTGCGCGCACGGAGAGGACGGAGGACGCCTGGTGCCCACCCTCGAGGGACCACGAGCGCAGCACGTCGCCGCCGGGCGTGACGACGGCGCGCACGCCGGGCACGTCCAGCGCTTCAGCGGCGCTCTCAGGTGAGCAGACGACGACCCCGTCCAGGAGGTCCGCCAGGGGTGCGGCGGCTCCCTCGCAGGTGACGACCGATCCCAGCCATGTGGCCCCCTCGGGCAGGTCGCCGACGTCCGCGGGCACCGCTGCCGTGCCTGGGCGTTCAGGGGACGAGGCCTGGGTATCCGCAGGCTCGTCCGCGTCGCTTGCGGGTGCCGGGGGTGCGACGACGAGGCGCAGCGAGCGCCCGGCCGCGCGGGCCGCGTCCAGCTCGCGGAGGCCTCGGGCCAGAGAATCGACGACGACCGCGTCGGCGAAGGGGGCCAGCGCGCTGGCGACCGCGTCCTCATAGCCGGGCGCCACACGCAGGAGCGGCGCCACCTGGCCGAGCACGCCATCGCGTCCCAGCAGCTCGGCGGTTCCGTCCTCGGGGGTCAGCAGCTGGGAGAGCGCGTCGCGGCGTGCCTCCCATCGGGCACGGTCGGCCCGAGCCTCGCGCTCAACGCCCAGCAGCTCGTCCACGCGCGCGCGAGCGGCATCACGACGGGCCGACGCATCGGCGTGTGCGCGGGCAGCTCCCCCACCAGATTCCGGACTATCCGCAGCTTTATCGAACGCGCTGTCAGCCTGCGCCTTCCCGGAAGAAGACACCCCAGCCTCGTCCGCAAAGCCGGACAAACGACCGGTTCCAGGCACGGCCGCAGCCGCAGCCTCGGCGCGCTCCTGAGCCGCGCGGTATGCGCCCCACGCACGGTCGGCCTCGGCGAGTGCGGCCTCCAGGCGAGACGCGGCCGTGGAAGCGTCGCCCGTCAGGCGCGCGACCTTCTCGCGGTGGTCCGCGATGACGCGGTTGACGCGGGCAAGCTCGCGGGACGCGGAATCGTCGGCGTCCTCGGCGGCCTCGCGCGCGCGAGTCGCGGACGTCAGGGCAGAGCGCGCCTCTTCGACCTGAGCGACCAGCGCAGCATCCTCGGCGCCGGCGACGCGGGCGCGCTCGTCGAGCATATCGGGATCCTCGCCGCCCGGGGGAAGCTCGGGGGTCGCGCGCAGGGAAACCTTCTGGCTCGCGCCCATCAGCGTGCCGCGCAGGCGCTCGGTGATCGTCGTCAGGGACTGCCAGTCGGAGGACGCCTGATCGAGCGCCGGCGAGGACGCACGTTCCGCATCCTCCAGGCGAGACACCTCGGCGCGCGAGGCCGTAATCTGAGCCTCCAGGGTGGCTCGGCGTTGCGCGGCCGACTCATCAGAGGCTTCGAGCGCGGCGAGCTTGGACAGCGCGGATGCCAGGTCGTCCGCGAGCAGGCGGGCCTTCGCGTCGCGCACGCGCGCCTGAATGAGGGAAGCGCGCCGGGCGATGCGCGCCTGGCGGGCCAGGGGCCCCAGCTGCCGGTGAATCTCATTCGTCAGGTCCAGGACGCGCACGAGGTTCGCATCCATGTCGGACAGTTTCTTGAGCGCCCGCTCCTTGCGGCGCCGGTGTTTGAGGACGCCGGCGGCCTCTTCGATGAAGCCGCGCCGCTCCTCGGGCGTGGAAGACAGGATCGCGTCGAGCTGGCCCTGGCCAACAATGACGTGCATCTGGCGGCCCATGCCCGTGTCCGACAACAGCTCCTGAACGTCCAGGAGCCGCACGGGCGAGCCGTTGATGGAATACTCCGAGCCGCCACCGCGAAACAGGGTGCGGCTGATCGTCACCTCGGAATACTCGATGTCGAGCAGACCGTCGGTGTTGTCGATCGTCAGGTCCACCTGGGCGCGCCCCAACGCAGCGCGCCCAGATGTCCCCGCGAAGATAACGTCCGCCATGTTCGAGCCGCGTAGCGCGCGGGCTCCCTGCTCGCCCATGACCCAGGCGAGCGCGTCGACGACGTTGGATTTACCCGACCCGTTGGGGCCGACGACGCACGTGATGCCCGGTTGTAGGGCGAGCGTGGTCGCGCTGGCGAAGGACTTAAAGCCCCGCAGCGTCAGGTTTTTGAGGTGCACCCTTGCAGGTTACCGGCCTCTCAGTAAATCTCCGGGAACCACAGGGAGATTTCGCGCTTTGCGTTATCCACGGAGTCCGAGCCGTGGATGAGGTTCTCCATGTGGGGGCTGTTCCAGGCGCGGCCCAGGTCGCCGCGGATCGTGCCCGCGGGGGCGGTCGTCGGGTCGGTGGACCCCATGAGGACGCGCATGCCCTCGACGACGCGCTGGCCCTCGACGATCATGGCGACGACGGGGCCGGAGCTCATGAACTCAAGGAGGCCCTCGAAGAAGGGCTTGTCCTTATGGTCGGCGTAGTGCTCGGCGAGCAGCTCGCGGGAGGCGACCATGAGCTTGAGGCCCTTGATCGTGTAGCCCTTGGCCTCGATGCGGCGCAGGATCTCGCCGGTCAGGCCGCGCGCGTAGCCGTCGGGCTTCACGACGATGAGGGTGTGCTCGAGGGTGGGGTCGAGAAGGTGCTGGGGCTCCAGCAGAACACTCTTAGCGCTCACGTTGTCTCCTGTGATAGTGAGGGTGACCTAATTGGCACCTTCAAGCATATCCGTCAGCGCGGCAACTGCTGCTGTGGCGTCGGCCCCAGTGGCTTCGATGAGGACCGTCTGACCCTGGCGAATCCCCAGGGCCATGAGGTCCAGGACCGAGCAGCCGTCCGCCCCGTTGACCGTAATCTCTGCGTCGAAGGTGCCCGCCAGGCGCACGAAGGCGGCGGCGGGTCGCGCGTGGAGTCCGACGGGGTCGGCGACCACGGCGGAAGCCCGACGCCCTCATGGGCGAGGCCGGCGCCCCCTCCGCGGTCCCGACGATGACCGGGACGCCTTCCTCGTGTGCCGCCTGGGAGGGTGGTGCCTCCAGGCGCGGGGCGAGGGATGCGGCCACCTCGGCGACCTGGCTCAGGCTTTCGCCGAGCTGGGCGCGCACGGAGGAGGCGACGGCTCCTTCGACGAGGCAGGTGTCGACGAAGCGCACGCGCTCGGGCTCGTCGCTCATGTCGATGACGGATTCGACGGTCATCGTGGCCGAGCCGAGGTCGGTCAGCACGATGACGCCGCTGCCCTCACCGTCCACGGCCTTCAAGGCAGCCTCAACGGCAGTCTCCACGAGGTCGTAGGAGGTGCCGATGCGGCCGTCGTCGGTGCCCCCGGCGGCCTCGAAGCGCACGTCGGGGGCCATCTGCGCGGCCAGCTCACACACGCCGCGCGCCAGGGCCTCGGAGTGGGAGACGATGACGAAGGAAACGCGCACGCTCATGCCGCGCCAACCTCGCCCGCTGCGCGCGCGGCGGCGCGCAGGATGAGGGAGGTGGACACAGCGCCGGGGTCGAGGTGCCCGATGGAGCGCTCCCCCAGGTAGAGGCGCGTCCCTTCGTGGCCCGCAGGGGTTCCGTCGCGGCGGCTCCGGCCTCGGCGGCGGTGGCGGCGGCCTGGAGGGTGGCGACAGCATCGGCACCGGATTCGGCGGCCGCACGGGCGGCGTCGAGCGCGGGCGTCCACGCGTCCACCATGGTCTTCTCACCCGTGGTGGCCTTGCCTCGGGCCTGGATACCACCCAGCGCACCCTCGATGATGGCAGCGACGCCAGCGGCGTCGAGTTCGCCGTCACCGGCGGCCTTGGATGCGCGCAGGAAGGCGGTCCCGTACAGGGGCCCGGCGGCGCCGCCGACCGTGGACATGAGGGTCTTGGCGACCGTCTTCAAGACCTCGGCGACGCTGGCAGGCTCGGCCTGTCCCAGGGCCTCGAGCGCGGCCTTGAATCCGCGGTCCATGTTTTCGCCGTGGTCGCCATCCCCGATGGCTCGGTCCAGGTCCACCAGGTAGTCGCGCTGCTCAGCGACGTCCGCCGCCGCCAGCTCGATCCACCGGCGTGCCCACGCTGCATCTAGGCTCATCGTGTTTCTCCTTATCCCTGCCTCGTTGTTTACTTCCAGGCGACCGTGTTCACGGGCGCGTCGAAGAGCTCGAGCAGCTCCTCGTCGGCGCGCATGAGGGTCACGGAGACGCCGGGCATCTCCAGGCTGGTCACGTAGTTGCCGACCATCTGGCGGGCGATCTCGATGCCGTCCTTCTTGAGGAGGGCGGCCAGGGCGCGGAAGCAGATGTAGAGCTCGGAGACGGGGGTGCCGCCCATTCCGTTGACCAGGGCGACGACACGCTCGCCTTCGGTCAGGCCCAGGTCGCCGCGCACGCGCTCGTAGAGCTCGGCGACGAGGCTGTTGGCGGGCTCCATGGCACCGCGGCGGTATCCGGGCTCGCCGTGGATGCCGATGCCCAGCTCGATCTCGTCCTCGCCCAGGTCGAAGGAGGGCTTGCCCGCGTGGGGCACGGTGCAGGGGCCCAGAGCCAGGCCCATGGAACGGGTCTGGTCGTTAACCTTGGTCGCAATGCGGGTGACTTCCTCGAGGGAGTCGCCGCGCTCGGCGGCAGCGCCCGCAATCTTCTCGACGAAGATGGTGCTGAGCGACGCCACGGCGACCGGCCGTGTACAGGGAGTCTTCGACGGCCACGTCGTCGTTGACGACGACCGTGGCGACCTGGATGTCCTCCATGTCAGCCAGCTCGGCGGCGGTCTCGAAGTTGAGGACGTCGCCCGTGTAGTTCTTGACGATGTGCAGGACGCCCGCGCCGTGGTCGGCTGCCTTCGTGGCCTCCAGGATCGGGTCGGGGGTGGGCGAGGTGAACACTGCGCCGGGAACGGCCGCATCCAGCATGCCTTCGCCGACGAAGCCGACGTGGAGGGGTTCGTGTCCGGATCCGCCGCCGGAGACGAGGCCTACCTTGCCCTCGGCCTTGGGGGAGCGGCGGGTGACGAAGTCGGGCGAGTAATGGACATCGACGATGTCGGCGTGGGCCAGGGCAAAACCTTCCAGGGTTTCGCGGACAACGGCGTGGACATCATTGACGAGCTTCTTCATGGTGCCTCCTTGCAATACGCTCATCTTTTCTTGTAGTCGGGACAATCGTGCCACGTTCCACACAAAAACCCAACTGAGGCGGCCGCCACACACAGCGACCGCCTCAGCCATGCATCACCTCATCGCGGGGAGTGACCCGCCAGCGCCAGCATCTCCCCGGCCAGCATAACCGAGCCAAACACAAGGATTCCGCTACGATCCGCGGGCTCAGCCCCGGCCTCGGCGATCTCGGCTGCACGATCGACCGCGTCGGCCAGCGACTCGCGCACATCTACCCGGTCGGGTCCGAAGACCTCGCCGGCGATCTGCGCCAGGCGCTCCAGGTTCGCGGCGCGGTCCCCCGGCATCTGGGTGACCACCAGGTGGTCGATGAAGGGCTCGACCTCGGACAGGACGCCTTCGACGTCCTTGTCCCCCATGGCGGAGTAGACGCCCGCGATGCGCGCGAAGGAGAAGGAGGATTCCACGGCCTCGCGCAGGGTGGCCGCACCCGCGGGGTTGTGCGCGGCGTCCACGATGATCGTGGGCGAATGACGCACGACCTGCATACGCCCCGGGCTGGAAGCGTTCATGAGGCCCTGCTCGACGATGCGACCGTCCAGGCCGCGGCCCCCCATGAAGGCCTCGACGGCCACGAGCGCGGCGGCCGCGTTGTGTGCCTGATACTCGCCAAACAGCGGGACGAACACGTCCTCGTAGACAGCAGAGGGCGTGCGAATCGTGACCATCTGGCCGCCCACCCCCATCTGACGATCCACGACCTCGAAGTCGCGGCCCTCGACGCGCACGATCGCGTCGACGGAGCGCGCCTGCTCGAGGAGGATGTCGAGGACGTCCTCCTCCTGAGCCATGATGACGACGACCTGGCCGGGCTTGATGATGCCGGCCTTTCGCGCGCGATCTCTTCGATCGTGGAGCCCAGCCACTTCGTGTGGTCCAGGGCGATAGGCGTGATGACGGCGACGCCGGAGTCGATGACGTTCGTGGCGTCCCAGCGCCCGCCCATGCCGACCTCGACGACGGCGGCGTCCACGGGGTAATCCGCGAAGGCCGCGTAGGCCATGATCGTGAAGACCTCGAAGAAGGACAGGCGGGGGCCGCCTTCTTCCTGGCTACGCTCGTCGACCATGCCAACGTAGGGGGCGATGTCATCCCAGGCGCGCACGAAGCCCTCGCGCGTGATCGGCTGGCCCTCCAGCGAGATTCGCTCGCGCACGTCGAGCAGGTGCGGGCTCGTGAAGCGGCCCGTCTTCATGCCGAAGGCGCTCAGGAGCGAGTCGATCATGCGCGACGTGGACGTCTTACCATTCGTACCCGTGATGTGGATCGACGGGTAGGAGCGTTGCGGGTCGCCCAGGATGTCGAGGGCGAGCTTCACGCGGTCCAGCGTGGGGTCGATGTCATGCTCGGGTGCGCGCGCGACGATGGACTCGTAAATCTCCTGCACGCGCGCGTCCAGCGCGACGTCGTCCTCGGCCTTCGCGAGCGCGGCCTCGTGGGAGGCGCGTTCCTCGCGCTCCTCGGCGGCGTCGTCGGCGAAGTCCTCGTCCACCTCGCCCTCAATCTCGGCGAGGACGGAAGGGTCGGGGCCCAGCAGCAGCGAGTGCTCGACGAGGGCACGCAGCGCGGCCTCGCGTTCGCTCTCCTCAGCCTGAGGGTCGGTGCCCTCCCCCCGCCTCGGTCTCCTCGACCTCGTCGGCCGCTTCCAGGTACGGGATGAGGTCGGCCGGAATGCCGCCCTGCTGGTCCTCGCGGGTGGTGTCTTCCCCGAAGAACGATTCGCCTGCCATTTTTCCTCCGCTGCTCGCAGTGTCTCCGCTATTTTACCGGCCCAGGCGCTGCGGGCGGCTTGTTCCGCCGATCACGGCGCGTTTGTGCCCCGACGATCCTCTCATCGACGAGGCCGTGGCTCGAACGGCAGTCCACTGTCCTGACGGGGCGAGTAAGATGGGAGAGAAAGAATGAGATATGGAGGGTTCCCGTATGGGTAAGTGGTTCGGCCAAGCAAGCGAGATTGAAGAGCTGCGCACCGAAACCGCCGACTGAAGGAGCAGGTCGCAACCCTTGAGGCGCGCCTGCGCGCCGCCTACGCGGACGCCGGAATCACGGCTCTGGCCGATCCCTCCTCACCCGTCTCTTCCTCCGATTCACTCGCCCCCGCCACGGCCTCGTCCCTGGAAGTGAGCGCCGCCGAAATGGAGTTGCTGGCTACGGGCCCGAAAATCGCGGCAGTCAAGGCATACAAGGATCGCACCGGCGTAAGCCTCACGGCAGCCAAGGCCGCGATTGACGCCGTGCCCGTGCCCACATCCTCGATCGTCTCCACCAGCCTCGAGCTGACGCATGCCGAACGCCAGATGGTGGCCGACGGCCGCCCCGTGAGCGCCATCAAGGCATACAGGGACCGAACCGGCGCGGACCTCAGGACCGCCAAGGCCGCCATCGACGCGGCCCGCTAGACTCCCAGCCTCCTCTGGTAGGATGCCCCTCACGGCGCGGCATCGCGCGCTTGCAAGCGATAAGGAATTGACATGCTACTCGTCGCAGAAAACGAGAACAACGGCTGGATCCGTTCCACCTTTAACCTGACCTACCGAGTGTCGTGGCCCCAGCTGCTGCTGGCCGTCCACGGCGCATACCCCTACTTTGCCAATCCGCAGGTCCTCGTCGACGACGCGCAAGTGCCCATCTCGCGCCAGACGGACATCCTCTCCATCCCCGAAAACCGCACCATCATGCTGCGCGGCATCTCCACGGTGATCAACGCTCCCCTGATGATCACCTTCCACAACCAGACGCCGACCGTCAACGTCTCCGTCGGCTGCGTGAACGAGGAGTTCCGCAACACCAACTACGAGAAGTTCAACAAGTCGATGTGCCAGCTCATGGACTCCATGGAGATCATGATGCACGTGCCCACCGCCAAGCCCTCCGACGGCGCGGACGCATCGTCAACCACCGCCTGACGTCCAACGCCGACACGCGTAGCGATCATCGACAACACGAGAGGAGCAGTGCCATGTACTTGGAAGGCCAGCACGTCGACAACGGCTGGATCCGTTCGACGTTCACCCTGACGCACCGCGTCTCGTGGGAGCAGATGCTCCAGGCGATCTACGCCGCTTTCGACTACTTCACAGAGATCGTCATTTTCGTCGACGAGAAAAAACACCGCATCACCTCTCGTGACGAGGTGCTCTCGATCCCCGAGTCGTGGAACGTCTCGATCGCCGGAACCTCCCTGGTGTTCAAGGTGCCCATGATCATCTTCTTCTACAACCAGGTGCAGTTCAGTAACGTGCGCCTGCGTTGCGTAAGTGAGGATCTGCGCGGGCTCACTTACGAGCAGTTCAACAAGATGGTCGGCCCGCTCATGAATGCCCTCGAACTGGCGATGTTCCAAGAGCCGGTCACGCCCAGCCAAGCCAAGGAAACAGCTCAGAGCCCGGTGCACCAGGACGCGGGAGCGCCCACCAACGCCTCGCAGAAGCCGGGCGGCGCCCCCATCAACAGCACGCAGCACAGCGGCGCGGCCAAGCTGGCCGATACCGACCAGCACGCCCAGACGCACAAGGGCGGGGAGACGGCGCAGCACCCCGAGGCGGACAGGCCCCTCGAGGCCTCGCCCCACCCCGAGGCGGCTCAGCGCTCGGTTGCACCGATCCCCGCGCCCCTCCGCAGCCTGCTGCAACTCCCCTCAGCGCCACGCCACTCCCCCAATCCCGCCGCCGCCTGCCTGACACCCGCGCGAATTCCCGACGTCACCGAAGAGAATCGAGCCTCCATGCCCACCGAGTCGCCACAGCATCGCACAGACGAAGTCGTGGCCCCCATGAGCGCCATGTTCCCCGTGCGAGCGCCCGGCCCCGGGGACGTGCTGCCCAACGCTGAGGCGGGGCTCGGGAGCCGCTACCGCGCAGGCATGGACGTCACCGTGTACATGGCGGCGCAGATGTCGGACGGCACCGACCCCGAGCTGGTCTCCACGGCCGCGTGGCTGCGCTCGCGATACGCCAAGCCCAAGACGATTTTCCCGCAGTGGCGCTCCGACCGTGACCACGGCGAAGTGCCCGGAACGAACCGGTACTACACCAACAAGCCCGACTTCATCACGGCCTTTGACATCACCGGCCTTGACCATATCGGGCACGTCGGATCACGCCAGTTGACACCGATCATGAACGGCGGGATCTTCCCCCTCCGAGTTCCGCTCGGGCCCGCCCGCCAACTTCAACGAGCTCTACCGCCAGTTCCGCTTCACGGAGGCCCCTCTGCCCGAGGACGTCATGATCGAGATCTGTATGCTCGACGAGGACCACGGCTCCTACGGTTACGCGCCCCAGGTACGCATCCTCGAAAAAGCCACCTTGGGCGCATGGGTTCCCATGACGATCGACGAACTCATCACGCAACACATCATCGAAGGAGTATCCGATCATGTTGGAGAAGTTAGAGACGTTGATTGGGAAGCTCTGTTCGGGTACTTCCGTCGCACAAGATGAGTTTCAAAACGGGTACGGCTACGGCTATTCGTTCTCGTCCTACAACACAGACTTCTTCACGGTGTGGGAGATCTCTGGCTACTACCGTTTCAGCTGGTCCGAACGCCACCCCAGCAAGGCCTTCACGATGGATACGCGCAGCGAGCATTTCGCCAGCTACGTGCTGATCACGCAGCTCGGAGCGCTGCGCCGCGCAAACCTGCGTCAGCGCCCCATTGTCCTGCCCGGCGAGGCCCCCAAGGACGGGCGGTGGCGCGTCACGGACACCCCATGGCCCCGCGTCAAGCGCTACACGCACGCCACGTACCCCGCCCTCAACGTCGAGCCACCAACAGCCTCGAGCTGCGACAGGTCCTCTTCGCGACGCGATTCTCGCGCGACGATCTGCTCAATTCCTTCATGAAGCAGGACGGCCAGCCCGTGCTCTCACCCTGGCTGTCCTCGAACAAGCCCTACCTCGATCACCTGCGCGAGGCGAACGTCGACCTGCGCTACATCACGTCGCGCTAGTGCTTCGGCACCTACTCGTTCACTCCTGGATTCTGGCCACACCTCGCGCGACAGGGCGGGCGCTGTGTCGGGGTTTCAGGACGTAACGTGCCGGTTTTGTCGGGACTTTTCGGCTCGCTGGCGCGGTAAAACCCACATTGACGGGGATTGTTTCATCGTGGGGCGTGAATGCCCCCACGTACCTGATGTGTGGGCGAACGAGTGGCCATGGCCAGGTGTGGGCACTGGGTGTCAGGGAGTGCAGTTCGCCGAGGCATGCTAGCTGCCTGCACTCCTCGCCGCGCGCCTGGGCCCCGCTGACTCGCGCGTGGGCCCGACACCTCGCGTGTGGGCCCGATGATATGCGCGTGGGCAGCGCCTCCCACGCGCATGTCGAGAGGTTGACGTGCGTATCAAGGGGGTTAACGCGCATATTCAGCGGTTTGCGTGCGAGCTCCACGCGAGGCCTGGCGCCGTTGTGCCCAGATCGCAGACCACCTCGCCCGCGACAGCCCATTGTTGGCGTTTTTCGCCGAGGTGGTCTGCACTTTGGGCGCCACGCCACCTCGAACCGCGACCTCACCGCCAGCAAACGGGGGAATTGCAGCAATAGAGCCACGACACGCCGACGACACGCCGGCAGGATGCTTCTAATGGTGCAAAACCCCCACCATTACCCCTGGCGTCACGCTCCCTCACTGGCGTCGTGCTCCCTCACCAGTGCAGGGCAGCCCGGCGGTGCACCGATAAACGCCGATAGGCGTCGCCGACAGAACCGGGGCAGGGGAACGGGCGGCCAGCTCCGCGACGGCGCTTGGGGCCGATGAGGCGATGCGCCCCGATCGAGAAGAGTCAATCCCAACTGATCGGGCGCAATGCTCCCTCACGGGTAGAATGCTCTCGATCGGATGCAATCCTCCAGATGGGATTCATCCAGTCTATGGCGCTGCGGCGCGAGCGCGCCAGCCCGATGCTCCCTCCCTCAACGATGCCAGGGACCGAGCCCCGACCAACACGTTGTGCCCCATATCCACAAGCTCGTCACCCATCCGCGTAATCGTCACCGAGCCTCCCCGAGGGCGCACTGCGGCACTCTGGACGAGAAAATATCCACGAGGTAGCCTCCGTATTCTCAGACTGCTTCACGGGTAAGCACAACACGCCATCACCAACGCAATTACAGATTAACCATTCGGGTTAGGGTGTTATCATCCGCGCAGGCGTGCGGCCCCGTCACACATCAATTATCGCCGGAGGCACCCATGAAACAAGCACTCATTTCTGCAGCGTGCATCATTGCGCTCGCTACCCTCGGAGCATGCTCAAGCACTACCGAGAGCTCGGCTTCGAACACACCACACCAGCAGGCCAGCTCTGCCGCACCTACTACCGATTCTCCGGCCACGCCAGCAGACCTGACGGGCACCTGGAAAGAAAAGGACCCGAACGAAGACAGCTACCAGATCGCTAGAGTCACCGCTGACGCCATCGAGATCTACTGGCATACTCCCGACAGTGACGCTCTGTACTGGGCGGGTAGCTACGTTGCCCCGACAGATTCCAAGACACCGTACACCTGGGATTCCGTCAACAACACAGAAAAGACCGGCTCCGCGATTCTTGCCTCCTCTGCCGAGACCAAGACCTTCACCTACACCAATAACACGATCTCCTACAGCGTGACAGCACTGGGAGTGACCAAGAAGGTCACCATGGAGCGAGCCGACATCGATGTTCCCTAACGAAACGTCGATCAAGTTGACATATACCGCTGGGGCCGGGAGGTTTTCCTCCCGGCCCCAGCCTGAGTGGGCGGGCCGCGCTTCGCCCGGCCCGCCCACCCGAGCGACAGCACTCAGTGCTTAGCGACGCGCACCTCGAGCTTGTCGCCAGCCTCGATCTCAACCGACAGGGCGAGGGTCTCGGCCGCAATCATGTCGCGCCAGGTCTCCACGTCCGCCACGTGATCGGAGGGCACGGTCAGCGACAGGTCGATGCGATCCGCGATGTGCAGGCTTTAGCGTTCTTACGCTCATCCTGGACGGCGCGCACGACGTCGCGGGCGTAGCCCTCGGCCTCCAGTTCGGGGGTCAGCTCCGTATCGAGCACGACGAAGGTGCCTGAGGCGAGCACGTCCGCGACCTGGCCCTCGGCCGCGTCCACGGACGTGGACACCGAGAACATGTCGCCGGTCAGCTCCAGCGGTGCGCCGTCAAGCAGGACACCCGGGAAACGAACGGTGCCCTCCTCGGTGAGCTCCCACTCGCCGGCCTTCTGGGCCTTGAACAGCTGGCTCGTCAGCTTACGAACCGCAGGCTCGAAGGCGCGCGGGTTCAGGGCGAGCTCGGTACGCACGCTCAGGCCCGAATTCTGGGGGTCGTTGAAGACCACGGACTTCACGTTCACCTCGGAGGCGATCAGGTCCGCGAAAGGCTCCAGATCGGCGTAGTTCTCCGAGACGACCTGCAGAGAGGCCAGCGGCTGGCGCACACGCAGCTGATGCGTCTTACGCAGCGCGTGGGCCGCCGACACGGTCGAGCGAACCTCGTCCATGGCCGCCACGAGCTCGGGGGCCACCACGGCCTTATCGATGACCGGGAAGTCGACCAGGTGCACGGACTCCCCGCCCGTCAGGCCGCGCCAGATCTCCTCGGTCAGCAGCGGCAGCAGGGGCGCCGCCAGCTCCATGAGCGTCACGAGCGCCGTGTACAGCGCGTCGAAGGCCGAACCATCCTCGTCCCAGAAGCGCTGACGCTGGGTACGCACGTACCAGTTCGTCAGCACGTCCAGGTAGTCGCGGATCGACTCGCAGGCTCCGGCCACGTCATAGGCGTCCAGGGCACCGCGCACGTCCTCCGCCAGGGTGAGCGTGTGGGCCAGCAGGTAGCGGTCCATCTCCGGCAGGGTGGCCACGACCTCGGCCGAGGACAGGTCGAGGCGCTTCGCCTCGTAGCCCTCGCCCTTGTTGCAGGCGCCCGCGTACAGCGTGAAGAAGTAGTACGTGTTCCAGATGGGCAGCAGCACCTGACGGACCGTGTCGCGGATCGACTCTTCCTTGACGATCAGGTTGCCGCCGCGCACGACCGGGCTCGACATGAGGAACCAACGCATCGCGTCGGAACCGTACTTGTTGAACACCTCTGCCACGTCCGGGTAGTTACGCAGCGACTTACTCATCTTCAGGCCGTCGTCACCCAGGACGATGCCGTGGGAGACGCAGGAGCGGAACGCCGGTCGATCGAAGAGCGCGGTCGCCAGGACGTGCAGCGTGTAGAACCAGCCGCGCGTCTGACCGATGTACTCGACGATGAAGTCGCCCGGGTAGTGGTTCTCGAACCACTCCTGGTTTTCGAACGGGTAGTGCACCTGCGCGAAGGGCATCGAGCCGGACTCAAACCAGCAGTCGAACACGTCGGTGATGCGGCGCATCGTCGACTTGCCCGTCGGATCGTCCGGGTTGGGGCGCGTGAGCGCGTCGATGAAGGGACGGTGGAAGTCCGTGACCTCCACACCAAAGTCCGCCTCGAGCTCGGCGATCGAGCCGTACACGTCGGTGCGCGGGTACGCCGGATCGTCCGAGACCCACACGGGGATCGGCGCGCCCCAGAAGCGGTTACGCGAGATCGACCAGTCGCGGGCGCCCTCCAGCCACTTGCCGAAGATGCCGTGCTTGGTGTGCGCGGGGGTCCAGGTGATCTCCTCGTTCAGCTCCACCATGCGGTCGCGGATCTGGGTGACGCGCACGAACCAGGACGACACCGCCTTGTACATGAGGGGCTTGCGGCAGCGCCAGCAGTGCGGATAGGAGTGCACGTAGGACTTCTCGCGCACCAGGACGGCGCGGATTTCGGGCGCGCGGCGCGCGATGGGGCCACCCTGCTCGCGCAGGTCGGCGACCACGTAGCGGTTCGCGTCGAAGATCTGCATTCCCTCGTAGTCGGGAACCTCGGACGTGAAGACGCCGCCCTCGTCGACGGGCAGGACCACGCCGATGCCGTACTCCATGCAGGTCCACATGTCGTCTTCACCGAAGGCGGGAGCCTGGTGGACCAGGCCGGTGCCGTCGGTCGTCGTGACGTACTCGGCGGCAATGATCGACCAGGCGTTGGGGCCGGGGGTGCCGCCCTCGGCGCGGCGCTCGGGGGTGTCGAAGTAGTCGTAGATCGGGTGGTAGTGGATGCCCACCAGCTCCGAGCCCTTGTAGGTGGCCACAACACTCGGCTCCTCGCCGAGTTCCTTGGCGTAGGCGGGGATCAGGTCGGTGGCGATGAGGACGCGCTCGCCGGCGAGGACGCCCGCGTGGTCGCTGGCGACCTCGACGAGCGAGTACTCGATGTCCGGGCCCACGGCGACAGCCGAGTTCGACGGCAGCGTCCAGGGCGTGGTCGTCCAGATGAGGGCCAGCTCGGGGCGCGCCGAGTCGTCGCGCAGCTTCGTCTCGAGGCGCAGGCCCACGGTCACCGTGTTGTCGGTGCGGTCCTGGTACACGTCGTCGTCCATCTTGAGCTCGTGGTTGCTCAGCGGCGTGCGGTCGTTCCAGCAGTAGGGCAGGACGCGGTGGCCCTGGTAGGCCAGGCCCTTGTCGTAGAGCTGCTTGAAGGCCCAGATGACGGACTCCGTGTAGGACTTATCCAGGGTCTTGTAGTCGTTCTCGAAGTCGACCCAGCGTGCCTGGCGGGTGACGTACTCTTCCCATTCCTTGGTGTAGCGCAGGACGGAGGAGCGGCAGGCCGCGTTGAAGGCTTCGATGCCGATGCCGCCCTCACGGGTAATCTCGGTGACGTCTTCGATGCCGAGCTGGCGCTGGGCCTCGAGCTCGGCGGGCAGGCCGTGCGTGTCCCAGCCGAAGCGACGCTCGACGCGGTGACCCTTCATGGTCTGGTAGCGGCCCACCACGTCCTTGACGTAGCCGGTCAGGAGGTGACCGTAGTGGGGCAGGCCGTTGGCGAAAGGCGGACCATCGTAGAACACGAACTCGTTGGAGCCGTGCTCGCCGGCGTCGCGCATCTGCACCGACTTGCGGAAGGTGTCGTCGCTCGCCCAGAAGGCCAGCGTGGATGCTTCCATGGTCGGGAAGGAAGGGCTGGGGTCCACCTCGTCTTGCCGGTGGCGGGGGTAGAAGCCGTGCTTCGTCATGAGTGTCCTCGTCTCGCGCCTATACAGGGACGAGGACCGGCGTCGCCGGCACCCGCGGTACCACCCCGCTTGCCGCTCCCCCGGTTGGGGCGCGGCCGCTTCGTTGGGGCTGTGTCGGGCCCACCCGTCCGGTTCTACTTGAGGGGACGAGGCCGTGGCCGGCTGTCGCGTTCCTCTTTCTTCCGGATGCTCCCCGGTGATACCCCGAGCGTTCGGGCCGGATCATAGCGAAAACCTAGTGTAGCGAAGCCCCTGACCAAGCGCCCACCGTGGGGGCGTCTATCCGCCCACAGCGCAGTGCGCGCCTTCCTGCCAGGCTCGACCTGGCTATGTGTCCGCCGCGCCCGCCCTCCCAGCCCAGCCATGGCCTCGTCTGGTGTCTGCCGGGCGCTGAGGGCGCGCTGAAGACGGAGACCCCCGGGCCTCGTCCATCCGACGCGAACGGCGCGTACTGCCGGGCGGTCCACGCCCCTGGACTAGAGTTATGGGGTGATTGAAACGGAAACGAAACGCCCCGTGCGCCCCTGGGGTGCGCTCGTCGGCGCGTGCCTGATCGCGGCGCTGGTGGCGCTTTGGGCGATGCAGGGGTCCCTGTCCGGCGCGGGGTTCCCGCTCGGCCGCGCCGCGACGATCGCCGTGGGCATGACGCTCCAGGCGATCCCCTTCCTGCTCCTGGGCGTGGCCGTCGCCGAGCTGATCGAAGCCTACGTCTCCCCCCTCCCTCATCGCGCGGGTTTTTCCAACGAACCCGCTGGCGTCGGTGTTCGCCGCCCTCGTCGCCGCGTTCCTGCTGCCCGTGTGCGACTGCTCGGCCGTCCCGATCTTCCGTTCCCTACTGCGCAAGGGAGTGCCGCTGTCGGCCGCAACGACGCTCATGCTGGCCTCCCCGGCGATTAACCCGCTGGTGATCGCCTCCACCTACTACGCCTTCGGCTCCTGGTCGCTCGTGGGCGCGCGCCTCGGCCTGTCCGTCATCGTCGCCGTGTCGGTGGGCATGTCCATGCTGGTCGCCGCCCCGGCGGCGCTGCGCGAGACAGGCTACGACGCGCACACGGACGGATGCGGGTGCTCGGATGGGTGCGAGGTTCCCGACCGGAGCGTGTCGGGAGTCCTGGCGGCGACGGGCCGCTCGTTTGGGCGAATTTTGCCGTTCCTACTCGGAGGCGTGGCGGCGTCAACACTCGCGCAGGTGCTGTGGCCCGTGTCCTCTCTCCTGTCGGGGCTGCCCGCATGGGGGGGCTCTCGCGCTCATGATGGGCGCCGGTTTCGCCCTATCCCTGTGCTCCTCCTCTGACGCGGTCATCGCGCGGTCGTTGGCGTCGTTGGCTCCCGCGGGGGCCCTCATGGGCTTCATGGTGTACGGGCCAATGATGGACGTGAAGAACGTAGCGCTGCTGGCATCGCAGTTCCGCGGCGCATTCGTAGCGCGCCTGTTCGCCACGGTCACGGTGATCGCCGCGTGCGTCGTGGGCGGCGCCTGGTGGATGGGAGTCTTATCGTGAAACTGATCGACCGAATCGCACCCGCCGTGGAGACGCTGAGCCTGGCCGGCCTGGGCGCCAGCCTGGCGTGGGTGGCCCTGTCGGGTCGTTACGGATCCTTCGTACCCCCGTCGGCGCACCTGGGCATCATCGCGTCGGGAGTCGGGCTCCTGGCCTGCGCGCTAGCAATGTCCTCGCGCCTGGGCACGGGCGCGGACTCACCCACCTCCCGCAAGGGACTCACGCGCGGACTCGTCGCCCTCCTGGCCGCCCTGATCCTCATCCTCCCCTTCCGCGTCTCCCCCTCGGAGCTGGCCGCGACCACCATGAGCGCACGCGCGGCCAACGCCGAGGACGAGGCCGTGGCGGACCCCGCCGACACGCCCGAGCAAAGCCCTCCCCTCCCCCACCGACGGGGATGGGGGCGCCCAGGGCCAGGCCCCCGATGGGAGCCAGAGCGGGGGCGCGGCCCAGGCCTCGGCGTCCGGGACGCTGGAGCTGACGACGGAGAACTTTTCCGCGCAGATTGACGAGCTGACGTCTCACGGGAAGGTGCACGACGGGCAGCGGGTGGAGCTGACGGGCTTCGTCATGAGCGAGGCCTCGGCGCGCGGGCAGGCCGCGATTCCCCGAATGGCGCAGGGAGATAGCTTCGCGGTGGCACGCATGGCGATCTGGTGCTGCGCGGCTGACGCCTACGCGATCGGCTTCGTGGTGCGCTCTCAAGAGGCGGCGCCCCCGGCCGACACGTGGGTGCGCGTGAGTGGCACGCTGCGCCTGCGCGGGACGAAGGCGCTGGTCATCGACGCCGATTCGGTTGAGGTGACGAGCGCGCCGGATCCGGAGTTCGTGCTCCAGACGCGCTGAGGCCGTGAGACGACGATCCGGGCGTCGGCTCATATGTCCAAACAGTCCCGCGCGCGGTCAGACATGTGTATACTCTCATGCATCCGATCAACAGTTACATGCCAAGGGTCGCCATGTTTCGACACGTCATCACCGCCGCACTCAGCTTGTCCTGCGTACTCGCTATGAGCGCCTGCGTTCCCAAGACCACTGCGCCAGAGGCGGCACCATCCCCGGCGACCACGACGACACCTACGCCCACGACACCGAGCGCACAACCCGCCTCCCCGTCGCCGAGCGCCGTAGCTCGCGACCCCCTCGAGGACAAACCGATGCATGGACTCATCATCGGGGACTCCCTCGTTGACCCCTATCACCCTCGCGGAACTGACGCACGCTTCCGAGCAATCGACCCCACCACGGGGCAGGTGGTTGCCATGCGCATATTTCGATCGAAGCCTGTCGACGAAAACGACGATTTGATCTCTGGCCACGACTGCGCCTTTAACGACTGCTATTCCCGTGATTATTCGTACCGCACGCGCATATGGGCCGAGAGTTTGACATCTGCCAAGCACGTCGGATACTACGATACCGACTTCAACATCACGGACGTATCTGCCATGGTGCCGCTCCTCGACAAAGACGCTGACTGTTACGATAGCGCCCCAACCTTCTCAGCCGACAATTACTTCTACTTTATGCGGGAATGCCGTGAAGATGATGGCACACGCTCAATGTATTATCGCGTCGCAATCGGCAGCACAACGCCGGAACTCGTGCTCACTATCGAACCGTCAGACTCTCGCGATCGTCATCTCAATTTGCTGGCTGGAACGGATCTCAGGACGGACATAGATACGGGATGGGCGCAAGGAAACGACGTGAACCACCTGTGCGCAACCGACAACTCGAGCATCTCAAAAGATAACAAGTGCTTCGACATAGACGACCGCCTCGGAATCTTCAGCTACACCGCAACGGACGCTACTACTCGCTCCAAGGTGGAGCAGGGCTACTACTATGAGGAAAAGAGTCTCTACAAGCCCTACGACGACCCAGGAAAATATCGACTGTTCGACGGCTACAGGATTATTGTCAGTCCCGACGCTCAGCAGCTCGCGTTTGTTATGTGGGACAAAACGCATACAGACTATTATCTTCACATCCTCAACGTTGATGGGACCGGCGATCACACAATCCCCGTCGTGGATGACGGTATCAACGGCTATGGTCCAGTCGCCTGGCTCGACTGATCCCACCATTCGTCGCGAGGTGAGCGCCGACTCCACGATCCGCGTCTCTCTGAGAACACGTGGATGTTGAGACGGGCGGAGCGACGCGCGCAGAGGTGGAGCCGTTCATCATCGATGCTGATTCGGTTGAGGTGACCGATGCGCCGGATCCGGAGTTCGTGCTCCAGCAACGCTAACTCCCAATAAAAGGTGTCGCAGCTCACTTACCTTGTTTATGTCCGTAACTTCGGACACAAAACAGTGGGCGTAGCGTGAGGAATGCGCACACGGCAGGCGCGGGCGCATTCCTCACCTTCAAGGACGAAGACATGTCAACGACACCTTCTCTCACCCCCCGCGAGAAGCAAGCGAGGCGCTACGCAACGACTCTCGCTCTCATCGCCACCCTCGGCCCCTTCTTCTACGGATTCGAGGGCATGGTCCTCAACGCCGCTATCAAGGCAGTGGGATCCACCTTCGAGCTCGGACCGATCCTGCAGGGCGTCGCCGGTGCCGCCGGCGTCATCGGCGGCCTGATCGGTGCCCTCGCCGCAGGACGCATCTCCGACAAGATCGGCCGCAAGACCACGCTCATGTGGGTCGGCCCCTTCCTGCTGTTGAGGCCCTCCTCGGGCCCATCTCTCCCCTCCTGGGCAGCTTCGGCTATCCCTTCCTCCTCCTGACCCGCATCGTTGGCGGTATCGGCTTCGGCGCGGCAACCACGGTTGCCCCCGGCTACGTCGCTGAGATCGCTCCCGCTGAGATCCGCGGGCGTCTCATCGGCTTCCGCCAGCTCGCGATCATCCTGGGCCTGTTCTTCGCCGGCCTCGTCAACACGGCGGTCGTCTCGATCACGGGCGGCGCCGCTAAGCCTGCGTTCGGCGGCCTCATGACCTGGCAGGTCCTCTTCGCCTGCCTCATCATCCCGGCCCTCCTCTTCGTCATCTTCACGGCGACAATCCCCGAGTCTCCCCGCTACCTCGTCTCCGTGGGCCGCACCAAGGAGGCCGAGGAGATCCTAGCCAAGCTGTCCGGCGAGGAAGACCCCGCAGACCGCGTCGAAGCCATCGCCCAGTCCCTGACAATCACGGGCGGCGCGAAGCTGTCGATCGGGCAGATCCTGTCCTCGCAGTGGCGTGGCCTCGTGTTCGTCGGCATGGCGATCGCCGCGTTCCAGCAGCTTACCGGCATCAACGGCGTCTTCTTCTACTCCAACTCGCTGTTCGCTGCCGTGGGCTTTACCGAGTCGATGGCCCTGACCCAGACCCTGCTGATCACCGCCTTCAAGATCGTCGGCGTCCTGTCGGGCATCATGCTGGTGGACCGCGTGGGCCGCAAGCGCATGCTGATCTACGGCGGCACCCTCATCTTCGTGTCGCTGGGCATCGTGGCCACGGTCTTCACGGTCGCCCACCGTCGACGGCAAGCCGGACGTCGCAGACTCCCCCATCCTGGCGTTCCTGGCGGTCGCCGCCCTGTGCACGTTCTTGCTCGGCTTCACCTCTTCGTGGGGCCCGATCTTCTCCATCGTCATGGGCGAGATGTTCCCCAACTCGATCCGCGGCGGGGCCATGTCGCTGGCCTCGGGAGCGGACTTCCTCGTCAACTTCCTGGTCGTCCTCCTCTTCCCCTTCCTCATCGGCTGGTCGCCCACTGGCACCTACTGGATCTACTGCGCCTTCGGTGTCCTCGCGGTCATCTTCACGGCGAAGTTCCTCACCGAGACCAGCGGCGCTGAGCTTGAGGATATGGACAAGGTCGTCACCCAGAAGTGAGCGCCCTCCCCTTCGATTTCAACGACGAAAAGGCATTGCAATGACTGATACGACTCGGGATATCCCCAACAACGTGCGCAACGTCCTGGTCATCATGACCGACCAGCACCGCACCGACACGATCGGCTGCCTGGGCAACCCCCACGCACGCACCCCCGTCATCGACGCGATGGGCGAGTCAGGCTTCGCGTTCACCAATTGCTTCACCCCCACGGCTATCTGCACGCCGGCGCGAGCTTCCCTCATGACGGGCAAGCGCCCGGGCAAGCACCAGGTACTGGCCAACCCCGAATGGAACATCGCCTACCAGGTCTCGATCCCCGAGGGCACGTGGACCTACACGCAGGAGCTGCGCGACGCCGGGTACAACGTCGGCATCGTCGGCAAATATCACTGCGGCTACAACCTGCCCGACAAGTTCGGCGCGGACGACGACACCTACTGGGGTGCCGAAAACCCGGTAGCCAACGAGAAGTACGTCGCCTGGCTCGAGGCCAACAACCTCCCGCCCGTGCGCGCGCACGACCTGTGGCGCGGCAAGCTGCCCGGCGGGCGCGACGGACACATCATCGCCGCGCGCCTGGATCAGCCCGAGGAGGCCACCTTCGAGCGCTTCCTCGCCGACCGCGCGATCGAAAAGCTGCGCGAGTACGCGGCCGACTGGAAGGACTCGGGCCAGCCTTTCTGCCTGGACGTGCACTTCTTCGGCCCTCACCTTCCCTACTTCCTGCCGGACGAGTGGTTCGATCTGATCGACCCGGCTGACGTTGAGCTGCCGGAAAACTTCGGGGATTCCCTCATCGGTAAGCCCCCGATCCAGCAGAACTACGCAACCTACTGGTCCACCTCCTCGTTCACGAACGAGCAGTGGAAGAAGCTCATCGCGGTCTACTGGGGATACACGGCCATGATCGACTTCGAGATCGGGCGCATCATGGACGTGGCGCGGGAGCTGGGTATCCTGGAGGACACGGCGGTCTTCTTCTGCGCGGACCACGGTGAGTTCACGGGCTCGCACCGCCTCAACGACAAGGGCCCGATGATGTACGACGACATCTACAACGTTCCCTTCATCGCCCATATCCCCGGCGTCTCGACCGTGGGCCGCTCCGACGCGTTCGTCTCCCTCATCGACCCTGCCGGACCACGGTGCTCGACATCGCGGGTCTGGACACCTCGCTCGTGGAGGATGGCCGCTCGATCGTGGACCCTGACGCGCGGCGAGGACGTCGAAGGCTGGCGTGAGGACATCGTGTGCGAGTTCCACGGCCACCATTTCCCCCTCCAGCAGCGCATGCTGCGCACGCGGGACTTCAAGCTCGTCATCAACCCCGAGTCGATCAACGAGTCTCACGACCTGCGCCTGGATCCGGCCGAGATGAACAACGTGTACACCGTGCCCATCTACGACGAGATCCGCAGGGAGCTGGCCACGAACCTGTACCTGCAGCTGCGCGAGCGCGGGGACCACTCCTTCGCCAAGTGGATGGCGGCGATGACGGACTTCGACATCCCGCTGGTCAACACCGCGCGCTCCGACCTGGATGAGGTGACGAGCGACTAACCCCGGCCTCGGCGGCGGGAGGGTGTCGCCCCTTCCGCTGCCGCGCCGGGTGCTCTCTCGCGCGGCGCACTCACTAGACACGCATCGTGACGCGTATCATCATTCAGTCGGAACGAGGCCGGGGCGGGCTACCGCTCGACGGCGAGGCCCTGCGAAGGAGGGACATGCACTACCCCACGCGCAGACCACTGCCCACCCTCGAAGACCGCATCGTCGCTCACCTGGCCAAAGCTCCCGCAACGCGCTCCCAACTGTGCGAGGCACTCGACACCTCGCGCACGAACCTGGGGCGGGCTCTCACCACCCTCCTCGACGAGGGATCGGTAACCCCCGTACGCACGAACACCCCCGGACGAGGCCGCCCCACCCAGCTGCTCACCCTCAACTCCTCGTCTGCCCACTGCGTCGGCCTGAACGTCACGCGCACGTCGTGCGCGGGCGTCATGCTCTCGCGCAGCGGCACCGTCCTGGCGGCCATCCACATCGTCTCCCCCACCTCACCGTCCCTCCAGCTCTCACTTGAGCAAACCTGCGAGGCCCTGGCCGCGAGCGCCGCTCGCCAGGGGATCGATACGTCGACGGTGCGCGCGGTTGGAGTGGGGGTTCCCATTCCGATGGGTCGGAACGCAAGGTTGTCCTCGGACGCGTATCCGAGTGTGGAGGAGCTTGCCGAGCTAACGCGTCGGTGGTGGGATCCGCTCCCGGTGGTGGACAACACCGTGCGTATGGCGGCGCTCGCGGAGGCGATGTGGGGCGCGTGCGCGGACACGTCTTCATTCATCTATCTGCGCCTGTCAGGAGGAGTGGGCGGCTGCGTCGTCTCCGATTTTCACTTGGTTGGCGGGGCTGGCGGCTTGGCCGGGGAGCTGGGGCACATGACGGTGGGCGCCAATGACTCGCCCTGCGCCTGTGGCAAGCGTGGGTGCCTCGAGACGCTGGCCTCCGTTCCCGCCCTGTGTAAAAGCGCGGGCGTTGCCGATATCGCTCAGCTTCGAGCCGCAGTTTTGTCCGGCGATGCGCGTGCGCGCGAGGCCCTAGAGCGCGCGGCACAGGCTGTCGGATACGTCCTCGGCTCGGCCGCGCTCCTCATTAACCCGCGCGCCATCATCGTGGCCGGCGAAATCATCGACGCGTTCCCCTCCCTGCGGTCCGACATCGCGGCTTCCATGTACGCGGAGCTTCTTCCCGTCATGGAGTGGGACATCGATGTCGTGGGGGCTTCGCTGGGGCCTTTGGGCGCCGCGCAGGCCAGCGCGTACATTGCCGCCCACTCCTCCGAGGAGGACGCCGCGTCTGTCCGTTCCCCCAAGGGGGCCTCACCCCGGGAGGCGGGGCAGGCCTCGTCGGTGGAGAGGCGCACCGGTTGCGGGGGCAGGCCGTGACGCGCTCGATCCCCTTCTCCGTCGTCACCAAACCGACGGGGGCCGCCTGCAACCTGGATTGTCAGTATTGTTTTTTCCTGTCCAAGGAGCTGCTGTACGACGCTGCCGCGCAGACCATGTCGGAGCAGACTTTGGAGCGTTACGTCGAGGCGTTCCTGGAGTCGAGCCCCGACGGCGAGGTCACGATGCTGTGGCAGGGTGGGGAGCCAACCCTGCGCGGCCTGCACTTTTTTGAGCGCCTCATGGATCTGTGTGAGCGTTACCGTCGCCCCACGCAGTCGGTGCGTCACGCTTTGCAGACGAACGGCACGCTGGTGAGCGATGAGTGGGCGCGCTTCTTTGCCGACCACGGCTTCCTCGTGGGCGTCTCCATCGATGGGCCCGCTCCCCTGCACGACGCTTACCGGATCAACCGCGGCGGGCGCGGCACCCACGCGATGGTTGTGCGCGGCTGGGAGGCCCTCGCTCGCGCGGGCGTGGAGGCGAACGTCCTGTGTACGGTCAACGCGGCCAACGAGGAACGCGGCGCGCAGGTGTACCGGTATTTTCGCGATGAGCTCGGGGCCCGCTACCTGCAGTTCATTCCGATCGTGGAGCGGGTGCGCGCCGCGGACCTGGCCCAGGCCGAGCGCGGCTGGCGCTCCGGGACCTCCGCACTCCTGTACCGCCAGGACGGGGACTGCGTGACCAGCCGCTCCACCTCCCCCGCCTCCTATGGGCGTTTCCTGTGCGAGGTGTTCGACCAGTGGCTGGCCACCGACGTGGGCGAGGTCTTCATCCAGGACGTGGATTCGACGCTGGCGGCCATGTTCGGGTCGGCCACGGTGTGCGTGCACGCGCCGACGTGCGGGGCGAACATGGCGATGGAGTTCAACGGGGACGTGTACGCCTGCGATCACTGGGTGGAGCCGGACTGGTTGGTCGGGTCGATTAGCTCCGCGTCGTTCGCTCAGCTGGCCTCTTCCGACAAGATGCGTGACTTCGCGCGCCTGAAACCCGACCTGGACGAGGAGTGCCGCGCGTGCCCGCACCTGCGGCTGTGCTGGGGCGGGTGCCCGAAAGACCGTTTCGTTCGCCGGGGCGATGGGGCGCATAACTACCTGTGCGAGGGATACCGGGCCTTTTACGAGCACGCCACCCCTGCCCTGCGCGCGATGGGCATGCTGATCGCGGCGGGCAGGTCGGCCTCGGACATCATGGACCCCGCGGTCTCTGCCTCACTCGGACTATCTGAGGCCACATCTCTTCGGAATGACTCATGATCATTGAAGCGCTTGTTATCGGCCTGCTCGTCGGCATCGTTGTCGGCTCGCTCGGCGCGGGAGGCGGTATCTTGTCGGTGCCGATCCTCGTCTATATCCTGGGGCAGGATCCGCATCAGGCGACGGGGCTGTCCCTCATCATCGTGGGGCTGACGGCCGCCGTCTCGCTGGCGACGCGCGCTCGCAGCGGGAACGTCGCGTGGCGCGAGGGCGCTCTCTTCGCCCTGGTGGGCCTGGCGGGCACGTGGGTGGGCTCGGCCCTGGGGCCGCTCGTGTCGGCGCGCGCCCTCATGCTCTCCTTCTGCGCTCTCCTGGGAGCGGTCGCAGTGTTCATGGTGCGCTCGCAGCTGCGGCCATCCGCTTCGTCTTCTTCGGACGAGGCCGGGGACGCCAACGTCAACAAGGGCTCCTGGACGCTCGCGACCGTATGCCAGGTCATCGCGCTGGCGACGCTGACGGGTTTCCTCACAGGATTCTTCGGCGTCGGCGGAGGCTTTGCGATTGTGCCCGCACTGCACCTGGCGCTGCGCTACCCGATGAAGCGGGCATCTGCGACATCCCTGCTGGTCATGGTCATCACCGCAGCCTTCGGGCTGGCTTCGCGCACGGCCGCCGGGACCCTGACGATCACCGCCGAGGCCGGGGTCATGGTCGCGCTGTTCACCGCGGCATCCATGGGAGGCGGCATCGTGGGGGCCAGGCTCACCAAGAGAGTCTCGAACCGGGTTCTCGGCCTCGTCTTTGCTGCGCTTCTGGTGTGCGTGGCCGCCTCGACGCTGGTGGCGACACTCGCATAAAGGGCGCGCGAGACATCGTTCGTCTCGCGCGCCTTCATCGCTCAGCTGGCGGTCGAATCCTCATTCTGGTTAGAGGTGTCGGCACTGCCCTGGCTTCCAGATTTGCTGCCGGGGCCTCGGCCACCCTCCGGAGGAGGTCCCGGGCGAGTGCTGCCAGCATCGCCCTGTTGCGAGCCCGGACCCTTCTGCTGACCATGACCCGGGCCTTGCTGACCGTTACCGGGACCCTGCTGCTGGCCGTTACCCGGCTGCTGACCGCCGGGGCCGAAATCACCGTCCTCGTCACCGTCACCCTGGTCGCTGACACCGTCTTCGTAGCCCTGCTCGTAGAAGTCCTGACCATCGCCCACAACGGCCGCATGCGTGATGATGCCCGCGCCGAAGCCGACGGAGAGGATTGCCGCGGCGGCTCCTGCAATGGCGGCGCGCTTGCCCCACGAGGATTTCTTCGATGCAGGCTCCCCTGTCGCGGCGCTAGCAGCCACGGCCTCGTCACCTGCCTGATCGTCGGCAGAAGCCTCCGCGACAGACTCCAGGGGCGTGCCGGCGAACGCGCCAGCCCCCTCCTGCTGGGCGACGGGAGGCATCTGCGCCGTTTCCGCCTGGGCTACGTGCGTGGGCAGTACTTCGGTCCGATCCGCCGCATGTCCACCCGACTGGGGCAGGATCGAGGTGCGTTCGGTGTCACTCGCCAGGTTCTTGTTGTCGTCCGCCATGAGGGACGCTCCTTTCTGCTGATTTGTGCATCATTGCTTCGCAGAGTAGGGGCGACAATTAAGCGAATGTTATGGCGAAACTGTGAAAACACTATGAAAAAACGAGTGTCGCGTATCACTTTTTGGAGCTTGCTTTATTTGTCAGCTCACAACTATCCTGCAACGTTCGCCACCCGACGATCACACTCACGAGGTGACACATGTCCATCAAATCCATTCCCACCATCCTCATCGCCACCGCCACGAGCGCCCTCCTCCTCACCGCCTGCGGGGCATCCTCGACTCCATCCAGCTCTTCTGCCTCCACCACAGGCGCGCAGGGTACAGCGTCGGCCGCAGCCGACCCGTCGACCGCTCCCCTTCGCGGCATCGTCATCGCATCCACGGAATACAATTCCGACGACACGACCGACACGATCACGGCGTACGACCCCGCTACGGGCGAGGTGACGGCGACGCGCACGTTCACCGTCCCGAGCGAGTACACGACATATACGGGTGGGGCTTGCCAGCGCGAGCACTGCTATTCCCCCGACTTCGAGCGCGTCCTCGCGATCGACACTTCTGGGGGCAACGAGCGCGTTGCGGTCGCGTCCTCCGACGGCTCCTTCACGCTGCTCAATGATCTGATCCCCGTACCGCAAGGGTCGCGCTCGTACTCCAACGCGTACGCCAAGTTCGGGCCCGACGGTTCCATCTACGTCGCGCACGAAGACAAGCCCGACGACGGGGACTTCGTCGGGACCCTCTACCGCTTCGCCTCCGAGACGTCGACGCCCGAGGTCGTTCCCACCACGTTCACGGTCTCGAACACGCAGGACTTCCAGATTCTGCCCGATTCCACTCCCATCGCGATTGGCCACTACGCGTGGGCGTCCAACAACAATGGCGTCGGATGCTACGGGGCACTCGCCGTCACCCCGGATGGGACGTGCCTGACCGTGGACAAGGACGCCGTGTACTCCAAGAAGGGAAAGCCTCTCTCACAGACGACGGAGTCCGACAAGTCCCTGCGCATCGAGGAGTGGACGAAGGTGAGCCTGCCGAACCTCGACGGCACCCACGAGATCGTCAAGACCCTGCGACTGAGCCCGGACGGCACGCGCATGGCGCTCCTCGCCCCCTTCAAGAAGCTCGAAGACGACCTTAGCTACCAGCTCTACTCCGCTCCGGTGGGCGGAGGCGAGGCCACACAGCTGACAAAGGCCACGGGCATCGCCGGCGGCAAGCACGTTATCCTCGCCTGGAGCGAGTGACACAGACCCGAGGCCGGGACCGCGACGCGCACCCCATCGCGCGAGCGGCCCCGGCCTCGCTCCATGTATACGAGCGGCGCGGCGACGCTACTCTCCGGTGGTATTCCGAGCCACGAGGGTGTTCGTCGCCTGAGCCACCGGGCGCACGATCATCGAGTCGATGTTGACGTGGGACGGGCGCTCCAGGGTCCACACGATCGCCTCCGCGACGTCTTCTGCGACGAGCGGGGCTGAAACGCCCTCGTAGACGCGGTCGGCGGCCTCCTGAGAGCCGAGCCGGTTGAGCGAAAACTCCTCAGTGCGCACCATGCCGGGCGCGATCTCGATGACGCGGACGGGCTCGCCCACCAGCTCCTGACGCAACGTGTTGGCGATGATGCGCTCAGCGTGCTTAGCGGCCACGTAGCCGCCGCCACCCGGGTAGGTGTCGTGGGCGGCGGTCGAGGTCAGGAAGACGAGGTCCCCTCCCCGCTCGCGCATCCCCGGCAAGAACGCACGCGAGCAGTGCAGGGCGGTGAGCACGTTGCGGTCGAACATCGCGCTCCACCTTGCGGGGTCACCCTCCGCGACACGGTCGACGCCGATAGCACCTCCGGCGTTGTTGACCAGCGCATCCACGGGGCCACCCTCCAGGATGTGGGCAGCCATCTCCTTCACCTGGGCCTCATCGGTCAGGTCCGCCGCCCAGTACTCGCAGCCAATCTGCTCGGCGAGGGCCTCCAGACGCTCGCGACGCCGGGCCACGGCGACGACCTTCCACCCCCGTTCGGCGAGGAGTCGGGCAGTTGCCTGCCCAATTCCGGTAGAGGCTCCAGTAACAACGACGCGACGAGAAGTGTTCATAGGGCAACAGTAATATCCCCGGGAACGCACCGTCGTGCTCCCACTCACACGTAACACATCTCCTCGCCCTCAAGCGGCGGGATTGACGGGATAGAAGGGCCGCCTATACTATCAAGCATCGCACTCACAGCATTTACCGAGGAATGTCATGTCTCGCAGCGTCGCCCCCATTACCGTACTCGTTTGCTCCTGTATATTCGCGCTCAGCGCCTGCATTCCCAGGAGCTCTCCGCCGCCCGAAACACCAGTTGCAACGACGACCACACCGGCGACCACAACTCCAAGTCCCACGCCCACGACGAGCCCGTCACCAACTGGCGTCCCGCACAGCCCTCTCGAAGACAAACCCATGCGCGGGCTGATCGTCCAAGACTTGATCAAAGATCCCTTCAGCAAATATGGCAACCTCTCCCGATTCCGAGCCACTGACCCAGCCACAGGGGAAGTGGTCGCGATGCGCATATTTCGCAACAAACCCGCAAGCGACAGTTCAATCACTTCCAGTGGAGCTTTGGACTGCAGCTTCAACTACTGCTACTCCCGAGATTTTTCCTACGTCGCGGCCGGATGGTACGTCGATGGCGATAGTGGCCTCCAAGGGGCTCACGTCGGATACGTCGATACCGACGACAACATCACGGACATATCCGCCGCAGTCCCATCCCTTTACGAGGGACGCCCATATTCCGATTACTCGCCGACATTCTCAGCTGACGATTACTTCTACTTCAAGCGTGAGTACGATGAAGACGATGGCAAGCGGACACTGTACTACCGCCTCAAATCGGCAGCACGCAGCCGGAACTTCTCCTGAACATCGAACCGTCGGATCCCAGCTCTCGCTATCTCAGTTTGCTCTCAGGGACCAAGCTCGCCACCGAGAGCGGAACACAGTACGCTGAAGGAAACGACAAAGACCACATGTGCTGGAGCATCAACGCGAGCGTCTCCAAAAACAACGAGTGCTTCGACTATATGGAGGGCCGGGGCATCTTCGTCTACACCGCATCAGGCCCCGAGCTTGACCGGAGCACTTTCTCAGGGGAGTACTACCAGGAGAGGAGCATCTACAAACCCTACGACGATGCACGCAAGTGCAAAAAATACGGCAGTAACAAGATCGTCTTGAGTCCCGATAACCAACAGATCGCATTTACGATGTGGAACGAAGATCAAACGGATTTCGCCCTCCACATCCTCAACGTCGACGGAACCGGCGACCATACCGTTCCCGTCATCAATGACGGTGTTGACGGCTTCGAGCCCATCGCCTGGCTCGACTAGTTCCCAGAGCCGCCCCTCACTATGCGACGATCGCGAGGCACCCAGGAGCCGACTACGCTCCACTGACGTGCGAGTGGGGATCCATGATTGGATCCCCACTCGCATTTCCATCGCCCGGTCAGCCGTTGGGCAGGCCGTAGGCCTTGTGGATCAGCCAGATCGGGTGCACGACGTTCGCACCCGTCGCCGTGCGCAGCTGCCAGCGACACGTCTCCGTGTCACAAGCAGCCAGCTCGGCGTTGACCTGCTTGATGAAGTCGAAGACGGGAGCGCCCACGGCCTGAGCGATCGCGTACTTCTCCTTCTTCATGCCGTACGTGCCCGCGATGCCACAGCAAGGCTGCTCGGAGTCCTTCACGGTCACGCCGGGGATCAGGCTCATCAGCTCGATGGCCGGCTTGCCCAGCCCCTGGGACTTGACCTGGCAGGGCGCGTGGTACGGGATGGTGACGTCGATGCGCTGGAAGTTCGTGTCCAGTTCACCCTTGTCATACAGGTGCAGCAAGAACTCGCTGATGTCCCACATGCGGCTACCCACATCCGTCAGCTCGGGCGTGTCCATCTCGAGGATCTCGTGCGCCTCGTGGCGCAGCATGCCCGCGCACGAACCGGACGCGGAAATGATCGGGGCATCGCGGTTCACGCTGCGCAGGTCGTTGGTCAGCTTCGAGACGTACTTGCGCGCGTCCTTGTACAGGCCGTTGGACTGCAGCGCCAGGCCGCAGCAGCCGTGCTTGGGAACCAGGACCTCGTAACCCAGGTGCTCGAGGACCATCACGGAGTGGATGGAGGTCTCGACCTCGAAGTACTGGCCGAGCGCAGCCGTGGAAGAAGATGACCTGGCCGCGCGTACCGGAGTTCGGCAACGGCTTGTGCTTCTTGAACCAGGACTCGAAGGTGCGCCCGTAGGCGCGCGGCATGGGCGCCGAGCGGTGCACACCGATGATAGCCTCCATCGCCATGCGGATCGGCTTGACGTCGAGCGCCCAGTTCGCGATGGGGGCGACCGGGGTCATCATGGTGCCGATCAGGGAGGTACGGCCGATGAGGCGGTCGCGCATGGGGATGCCATGCGCTTCCTTCATGGCGGTGCGGCGGTGGTGAATGATCTCGGTGACCTTCACACCCTGGGGGCACACGAGCGAGCAGGTGCCACACGAGGAGCAGTAGTCGATGGACTTATCGACCATCTGCCCGTCCTTGCGGAAGCGCTCGGCCTGCGGACCGGAGTACTTCGGGCCGCCGAACAGGTCGGTGACGCGCATGACCGGGCACTGGGTCTCGCAGATCGTGCACTTCACGCACGAGTCGAGGCTGGCACGCAGCGCGGCGTCACCACTCAGGGCGAAGACGTCCTCTTCTTCCACGCCCGGTCCCATCAGCGTTGACATTTCGAGGGTCATTTCAGTTCCTCCACGATCGAGTCGACGGCGGCCAGAGCGCTGGCCAGCGCGATTCCTTCGCCGCTCTTTTCGCGCCAGCGAGTGGCGCCGGCCAGGTTGCCTCCGGCCGCGTACAGGTTCGGGCACACGGGCGTGCCTTCCTCGTCCAGGACGCGCATGTTGTCGTCGACGGCGAGGCCGGACAGGAAGAGGGGCTGGTCCTCACCCCAGAAGTCGGCGTGCAGGAGCTGTCCGGAGGCGCCCATGACGGGCAGCCCGCAGATGGTTTCGCGCACGGTGCCGTAGGAGTCCATGTCCAGGGCGCCGGATTCGAAGCCGCCGGCGGCGAGGATCAGGGATCGGGTTTCCACGACCGTGGAGCGTCCCGCGCTGGCGTATTCGACTGCGCTGACTCGTCCGTCTGCCGTGTGCACGGCCTTGATCGGGGATCCGAGGACGACGCGGCACTTGGAGGAGGCGATGCGGGTCAGCAGGGCGTTCAGGCGCATGCCGGGCACTGACGGGGGCTGGATCGGGATCTCGAAGACGGGGTGGCCGAGCTTGTCGGCCAGGTCGCGCCAGGCGTTCGCGTCCTCCAGGCCCAGGACGGCGGGCAGGCCGACGATCTCGCCCTCTTCGAGGAGGGGGCGGATCTGGGCAGCCAGGCGAGCACGGTTCTCCTCGTGGTCGAGGCTGCGGGCGTGCACGGTGCCCACCGAGTCGACCTCTCCGTCGCGCACGACGTAGTCGACGCTCAGGGCGCGCGCCTTGATGGGGGCGCCGTCGGGTCCGGCCTGGCGGCAGAGGTTCTCAGCGACGAGGCTGGGGTAGAAGTCCTTCAGACGCTTGAGTCCCACGATGGCGTAGCTGGCGCCCGCCTGGGGGATGCCGACCTGCATGGAGGGCGGGATCAGGCAGGTGGGGCGCAGCGCACCAACGCCGGTGGGGATGCGCACGTTGCGGGTCTCGTCGCCGACGAGGACATCGGAACCGACGAGGTCACGCAGCCACGCGACGGATGCGCCGACAAAGTCGGGGGTGACGTGGCTGTAAGGGTGGGTGGGACGGGAGGCCACGTGGCCTTCCAGTGCCTCCAGGGGCGCCTCGACCGGTTCGGGGCGGTAGCCGAGGATGTCGACCGTGCCTGTGCCGAGCTGGATGCCGCCCACGCCCTTGGTGATCAGGGTGACGCTCAGGTCGGCATCGGCGGCCTTGATCGCGGCGGACAGGCCGGCCAGGCCGGCGCCAATAACAACGACGTCTCTCATCGAACGACCTCTTCCTTGGCTGCGGGCAGGTGCTCGACGTCGAGCGTGCCCTCGTGGATCCATGCGTCGAGCACGGCCTGGCGGGCCTGCTTGCCGTACAGGATGGGCCACAGGCCGATCCAGCGGTTCTTCAGGAAGAGACGCAGCAGGCCGTTGGCGCGCATCGAGTCGATGTCGCCACGCTCGTGGGCGATGCCCGCGGCACGCTGGGAGCAGAAGCCGCCCTGGCACGGTCCCATGCCCAGGCGCATCTGGCGACGCACGTCGTCGAGCTGTCCCTTGGGCAAGGTGTCCATGACGTTTTCGAGCATGGCGCGGGTGGCCATCTCGCACTCGCAGATGATCTGCTCGTGTGTGGGGCCGTCGTTGCGGGACTCGACGTTGTCGAGGCGGTGGCCGATTGTGTAGAGGCGCTGCTCCTTGGCGGGCGGGACGGCCTCGTCAGCGGTCTTGCACGGACGGGTCTCCCCCATCTCGGTGCACATGATGTCGACAATGCGCTCGGCCATGAGGCGGTAGGTGGTGAGCTTGCCACCCGCGATGGTGAGCATGCCGTAGACGCCGTCTCGCGTGTTGTGGTCGATGATGCTCATGCCACGCGCCATGTGGCGGGTGTCGGTCGCAGACACGCGCGAGTCCTTGATGAGGGGGCGCGCGCCCGCCCACGCGTGAACGGCGCGGGCCTTGCGGAAGCCGGGGATCATGGCCTCGCCGGAGTCGAGCATCTGCTGGACCTGGTCGGCGGGGATGGGCAGGTTGTCGGCGTCGTCGGACTTGAGGTCGGTCGTGCCGATGATGCACACGGTGTGGTCGGGCACGAGGATGTCACCATCGGCCGGCCACACGCAGCGGTTGATGACCGAGTGGGTCAGGCGGTGGTTCATCGCGATCATGATGCCTGCACCGGCGACGACGTCGACGCCGTGGCAGTTCGCCATGCCCGCGATCTTTCCGGCCCAGGGGCCGCCACAGTTCAGGACGAAGGCACATTCGATGCGGATGTCCTCGCCGCCGCGCTCATCGTGGACGATGACGGCGGACACGCGGTCGCCCTCTCGCTCGATGTTGGTCACGCGATGGTAGGTCAGGATCTGTGCGCCGTATGCCTGCGCGGAGCGGATCGCACCCCAGGTCATCTGCCAGCCGTCGACGGTTCCGTCCTCGACGGCGAACGCGCGCTTGATGCGCGGGTCCAGTCGGGGTTCGCGTCGCAGAGCCTCGGCGATGGAGATTTCCTCTGCCGGCACCTTTGCGGCGGCAGCACGTGCCAGGAACTGGTCCGCGTATTCTTCATCGTCGTGAGCGGTCACCACGAAGAGGCCGCCGGTGGCCTCGATCGCGTTGGAGTTGATGCGCTTCGTGATTTCGTTTTCTTCCGCGCATTCGGTGGCCGACTCGGGGTCGGAGGCCACATAGCGTGCGCCGGAGTGGAGCAGGCCATGGAAGCGACCGGACGTACCTTGAGCGATATCTGCCCGGTCGACGAGAACGGCTGAGAAGCCGCGCATCACGACGTCGCGGACGACGCCTGCACCGGTGGATCCGCCACCGATGACGCACACGTCAGTGCGAAGTGTCTTCACCGTGTTATTTCCCTTCACGTCTTCATGAGGATGGGCCTCAATGCACTTACAATTCTGCCCCCTCACCCCCCGTTTGCACGAATTCGCAGACCCCCATGCACAAATGTGCACGCGTATCGCGGTCCAAAGTGGCATTCGCACTTCGAGCCCCAAATTGCGCGGAAAATGCGGAATTACAGCCCATGACCGTCACGTAAATCAGTGTTCGCGTCCCCGAAATCTCTAGGTCACGCGCACGGGGCAGGAAACACCCTAGAGTTAGGGCATGACGAACACACTGCTCGCACGCGTCCTCGAAACGGCAAACATGGATCCCGCCGTGCGCCCCCAAGACGATTTTTACCGCCACGTGAACGGCACATGGCTGGCCACCCACGAGATTCCCGCCGACCGCCCGATGGACGGCGCATTCCACGCCCTGCGCGACGCATCCGAAAAATATGCCCGCGCAATTGCCCAGGATGCGGCCGCCGGCACACTCGACGACCCGGACGCTGCACGCATCGCCACGCTGTGGACTCAATTCCTCGATGAGGACGCGATCGACGCCGCGGGGACCGCACCCCTGCGCGCGGACCTCGACGCCATCGAGGGCGCCACCAGCCGCGAGGAACTCGCCGAGGTCATGGGCTCCCTCATGCGCGAGGGCGTCGGAGGCCTCGTGGGCGCCTACGTGGGCACCGACCCGCACGATTCCTCCTCCTACATGGTCTCCCTCGTCCAGTCCGGAATCGGCCTGCCCGACGAGGCCTACTACCGCGAGGAGGACTACGAGCCGATCCGCCAGGCCTACGTCGCCCACACCGCACGACTGCTCGCCCTGGCGGGTATGCCCGACCCCGAGGGCGGCGCACAGCGCATCATGGACCTGGAGACGGCCCTGGCCTCCCACCACCGCGATTCGGTGTCCAACCGCGACCCGCTCCTGTCCGATAACCCGACCCTGTGGGCCACACTGTCCGACCTGGCGCCCGGTTTCGACTGGAACGCCTGGGCGCGCGGAACCCGCATGCCCGTGGCCGGCCTCGTCGTGAATGTCGACCAGCCCGACTACCTGCGCGGCGCGGCCTCCCTGTGGGCATCCACCGACCTGTCGACCCTCAAGGAGTGGCTCGCCGCCTCCGCCATAGACTCGCGCGCCTCGCTGCTGACCTCCGACTTCGTCGAGGAGAACTTCGACTTCCACGGCCGCACCCTGGCCGGCACGCAGGAGCTGCGTCCCCGCTGGAAGCGCGCCCTGTCCCTCATCGAGTCTTACCTGGGAGAGGCCATGGGCCGCGCCTGGGTCGCCCGTCACTTCCCGCCCAACGCGAAGGACGCGATGGATGCGCTGGTGCGCCGCCTGCTCGACGCCTACGGCGAGTCGATCCGAAGCCTCGACTGGATGAGCGAGGAGACCAAGGAGAAGGCTCTGGCCAAGCTGGCCACCTTCAACCCCAAGATCGGCTACCCCGTCAAGTGGCGCGACTACTCGAGCCTGAACCTGGACCCGGACGCCTCGCTCGTGGACAACGTGCGCGCCGCCAGCGCCCATGCGACCGACCGCGAGTGGGCCAAGCTCGGCCAGCCCGTGGACCGCGACGAGTGGTACATGACGCCCCAGACGGTCAACGCCTACTACAACCCGACCCAGAACGAGATCGTCTTCCCCGCCGCGATCCTCCAGCCCCCTTTCTTTGACGCGCAGGCTGACGACGCCGTCAACTTCGGGGCGATCGGCGCGGTCATCGGTCACGAGATCGGACACGGCTTCGATGACCAGGGCTCGCGCTACGACGGCGAGGGAAACCTGTCGAATTGGTGGACCGACGAGGACCGCGCCGCCTTCGAGGAACGCACCCACGCGCTCATTGGGCAGTACGACGAGCTCACGCCCGCGGTCCTGCGCGAGGCCTCCAGCGACGAGGCCGTGGCTGGCGACGACGAGGACCGTTCCCTCCCCCCACGTCAACGGCGCGCTGACCATCGGTGAGAACATCGGCGATCTGGGCGGCATGACAATCGCGTGGAAGGCGTGGGTGGCCGCCCTGGCCGAGCAGGGGCTGACCCCGGCAACGGCCCCCGTCATCGACGAGCTCACGGGCCCCCAGCGCTTCTTCTTCTCCTGGGCCCGCGCCTGGCGCACCGCCACGCGCCCGCAGTTCGCCCGTCAGATGCTCGCCGTCGACCCGCACTCCCCTGCCGAGTTCCGGTGCAACCAGTGCTGCGCAACCTGGATGCGTTTGCGCAGGCATTTGACGTCAAGGCCGGGGACGGCATGTGGCTGGAGCCCGCCCAGCGCGTCACCATCTGGTGAAAGCGTGTCCGCGCCGACACATTTCGGCGTGCCACGAGCAATCACCTGCAACACATGACAACATAGGAATGTTTGGCGCGAAAGCGCTCCCATTCCATCGACGGAAAGGCACCCCATGCCAGGCCTGAACCTCACTCGCGAGGAAGCGACCGAGCGCGCCTCGGTCATCTCCTCCGTGACGCGCTACGAGATCTCGCTGGACCTCACGCGTGGAGACACCGATTTCGGTTCCTTCACCCGCATCGAGTTCGACGCGCGCGAAGGCGCCTCCACGTTCGCCGACCTCGTGTCCAACAACGTCCACTCGATCACGCTCAACGGCGCCGCTCTCGACCCGTTCTCGGCTCACCAGGACAACCGCATTGCGCTGGAGAATCTGGCCGAGCACAACGTCCTCGAAGTCGACGCGTCCTGCCAGTACATGCATACGGGTGAGGGCCTGCACCGCTTCGTCGATCCCGCGGATGGCCAGGCCTACACCTACTCCCAGTTCGAGGTCCCGGACGCCCGACGCGTGTACACGACCTTCGAGCAGCCCGACCTGAAGTCGGTTTTCACGCTCACCGTCAAGGCCCCCAAGGGTTGGAAGGTGTTCTCCAACGCCCCCACCCCCTCCCCCGAGGAAGAGGGTGACGCGTGGATCTACCGCTTCGCGACTACGGAGAAGATGTCAACGTACATCACCGCGATCGTCGCGGGCCCCTACGAGGGCACCACGGCCTCGTTGACGTCCTCCGACGGGCGAACAATTGACCTGGGCGTGTACGCGCGCGCCTCGATCATCGAGCACCTGGACGCCGACGAGATCATCGAGATCACCCGCCAGGGCTTCGAGTTCTTCGAGGGCGCCTACGGCATCGCCTACCCCTTCACCAAGTACGACCAGATCTTCGTGCCCGAGTACAACGCGGGCGCCATGGAGAACGCGGGCTGCGTGACCTTCCGCGACGCCTACGTGTTCCGTACCCGTCCCACCGAGGCTCAGATGGAGGCTCGTGCCAACACGATCCTGCACGAGCTGGCCCACATGTGGTTCGGCGATCTGGTCACCATGAAGTGGTGGAACGACCTGTGGCTCAACGAGTCCTTCGCCGAGTTCATGAGCCACCTGGCTCTGGCCGAGGCCACCAAGTACACCGAGGGCTGGACGGGCTTCATGGTCCGTAAGGACTGGGGCCTCAAGCAGGATCAGCTGCCCACGACCCACCCGATCACCGCCGAGATCCGCGACCTGGCCGACGTCGAGGTCAACTTCGACGGCATCACCTACGCCAAGGGCGCCTCCGTGCTGCGCCAGCTCGTCTCCTACGTGGGACGCGACGCGTTCTTCGCGGGCCTGCACGAGTACCTGACGAAGCATTCCTACGCCAACGCCACGCTGGAGGACCTGCTCTCCGAGCTGGCCGCCGCGTCGGGCCGCGACCTGGCCTCGTGGTCGAAGGTGTGGCTCGAGGAAGCCGGCGTGACCCTGCTGCGTCCGGTCGTCTCCGTCTCGGCTGAGGGCACGATCGAGCGCCTTGAGGTGACCCAGGAGGCCTTCTCGGAGGGCGCGTCGTTGCGTCCGCACCGCATGGGTGTGGCCGGCTACTCCCTGTCCGAGGAAGGCACGCTCACCCAGGTCTTCCGCGAGGAGCTCGACGTGGACGGCGCGTCCACGATCGTCGAGGCGGCCACGGGTATCGCACGTCCCGACTTCATCCTGGTCAACGACGGCGACCTCGGATACGCGAAGGTTCGCCTGGACGAGCAGTCCCTGGCCTTCGCGATCGCCAACATCACCAAGTTCACGGACTCCCTGACCCGCGGCGTCGTCATGGCCTCCGCGTGGGACATGACCCGCGACGGCGAGATGCCGGCTCGCGACTACCTGAACCTGGCGCTGACCTCGATCCCCGTCGAAGACAACATGAGCCTGCTCATGCTGACCCTGCGCCACATCGACGAGGCCGTGCGCACCTTCGTCGCTCCCCAGTACCGCGCTGAGGCCGCCGAGGACACGGGCCGTCGCCTGCTGCTCCTGGCCCGCACCGCCGCTTCCGGCTCCGACGCACAGCGCATGCTCGTGGCCGCCGCGGCCCGCAACGCGACCAGCGCCGAGCAGTTCGAGGCCATCCGCGGCCTCTACGACGGCACCCAGACCCTTGACGGCCTGGACTTGGACGTCGACCTGAAGTGGGACCTGCTGATCTCCCTGGTGCGCGGTGACGCCGCCACCGAGGAAGACATCGCGGCAATGGAGGCCAGCGACGACACGATGACCGGCCACCAGAACGCGGCTGCCTGCCGCGCTGCGCGCTCCGGCGAGTGGATCAAGGCCGACGTGTGGGACAAGGTCCTGTCCGACACCTCGATCCCCAACGACACCCGTTGGGCGATGATCTCGGGCTTCTGGGCGCAGGCGCGCACGACCCCGTCGGCTTACGTCGGCTACGTGGGCGAGTACTTCGAGGCCCTGGCGGGCATCTGGGAGCGTTTCACCTTCCACACCGCCGAGGACCTGACCACGCTGCTGTTCCCGACCTCGCTGGCCGGTTACGCCCCCGATGTCGACATCGTGGCCGCGGGACACGCCTGGATCGAGGCTCACGCCGAGGCATCGGCGGGCACGCTGCGCATCATCCGCGAGCTCATCGACGTGTGTGAGCGCCAGATCGCCAACCAGGCGGTGGACGCGGGCTGAGAGCAGCCGACACGGCATGGGGGCGTGGCCGATTGGCCACGCCCCCTCGTCTGTCCACTGCCTGTAGCGGAGCTGCTATGCGACCCGCGCTATCGCGTGCGGATCAGTTCCACTCGCCCCACCGGGCGCCGCTGGTGTCGAACGCAACGGACCCCGGCCTCCTTGAGGTCGGGGTCCGTTATGCGTGTGTGATGGACTCAGTGCGCCGCTGGCACAGGCACCGCCACTGAGCCAGAGATTCAGAGCTGGCCAGCCCAGGCACCGGAATCGTGGAAGAGGTGACGCTTGCCGTCGATGGTCTGGATGCCCGTGACCATCGCACCGTTGTCATCCATGTAGAACCAGGAGCCGTTGATCTCTGCCCAGCCGGTGACCATCGCACCGTTCTCGTCCATGTAGTACCAGGTGCCGTTGATCTCTGCCCAGCCGGTGGCCATCGCACCGGACTCGTTCAAGTAGTACCAGTCACCTCCAAGCTTGACCCAGCCGGTGGCCATGGCACCCGAGTGGTGCAGGTAGTACCAGGTGCCAGCAACATTGATCCAGCCGGTCTGCATGATGCCCTTCTCGGGCGAGAGGAAGTACCAGGAGCCGTTCCAGTGGGCCCAACCGAAGATCTGCTGGCCATTGAGGGTGAAGTACTCCCAGCCGGCCTCCTCCTGGTGCCAGCCGGTCACCATGTAGCCGTCGGAGTCGAAGCGGTAGATCTGATCGTCGATCTCGACCTGCTCATCCTTGGCAAAGTCACCGTTGCCCAGGTCGAACCACCAGCCCTTATCGTTGTGCTTCCAGGAAGCAACGGGGCCTTCCTCGCCGTCCTGATCGTCAGCTGCCGGGTCTTCCGTGGCGGGCTTCTCGTCCGTGGCGGGATCCTCGGCACCGGGCTTCTCGTCCGTGGCGGGCTTCTCGTCCGTGGCGGGCTTCTCGTCCGTGGCCGGCTTCTCGTCCGTGGCGGGCTTCTCGTCCGTGGCGGGGGCGGGGTCCTCAGCAGCGGGCTGCTCAACCGCAGCAGCAGCATCACCCGGCGTACCCTCCTCGAGGGCGACGGGGGCCGCATAGGCGGGGACGACGGTTCCGGCGACGACAGCGGCAGCACCGAGGGCGGCGATCATGGAGCGGCGGACATTGATAGGACGCATCTGCGTGTTCCTCTCGACGTGTGTGGGCGGCTCACGCGCAAGAATGGCCAGGTCGGCGAACTGCATCTACACAGTTCCGCGTTAAGTCGTTACTGAGTATATATCTAGGTTTGTCAGTAATCAATAGATGGCGGCTCAATGTGATACACGCAACGCCATTTTCGTGACACAAATCCCTCAGAAAGCTTCCACAACATATATCTAGCAAACCGCTTTAACTAGCTCTTTCGCTAATAGCCCACTATCGACAAACCGCATGCTTCAATGACTGACCAGCACTGAGGTACCCACGGACAACTCAACACCGCCTGACACGCGCCCTCACGAGACCGCTCCACCCAGGAACACCCACCCATAGAGGAAACCCCGACCTCGTCACAACGAGGCCGGGGTCCACTGTGCACTCACGGCGTCAGCGAGGACGAACCTCGCAAGCGACGCCATCGCCATCACGGTCAAGGTCCGCACTGTAGCCCGACTCACCACGATGCAGCGGCGCAGCTCCCGCAGCCCAGGCCTCCGAACAGTTGCGGAACGGACCACGACTCGTGGAGCCACCTCCATTCGATGGCACCGGATACAGGCCCCACCAGGCACCCGAATCGTAGAACCAGTGACGCTCCGACCCGATCCACTGCGTCCCCGTGGCCATGACGCCGGAGCCATTGAAGTAGAACCACGTTCCACCCAGATTCAGCCAGCCGGTCGTCATGGCGCCCGCCGAATCAAAGTAGTACCACGATCCACCAATCGAGCTCCATCCCGTCACCATTGCACCGGAGGGAGCCATGTAGTACCAGGCACTCCCCTGGCTCACCCAACCCGTCGCCATCGCGCCTCCACGCAGGTAGTACCAGGTGCCACCAACCTTCGTCCAGCCGCTCGACATCACGCCAGAATCAGCGAAGTGATACCAGGAACCGCCGATCATGTTCCACCCCGTCGCCATCACGCCGGAGGGAGCCATGTAGTACCAGGCACTCCCCCTGGCTCACCCAGCCCGTTGCCATTGCGCCGGAAGCGCCAAGGAAATACCAGCTTCCATCGATCCGCTGCCAGCCCGAACGCATGAGTCCGCTGGCGGGATCGAGGTAGTACCACGAGCCCTGCACCTGGGCCCAGCCGCGCACCTGCATGCCCGAGGGAGAGTAATACTCCCACGCGCCGCCGGTGCCATACCATCCGGTAACCATGTAGCCACTTCCATCGAAGCGATAGGTCGCACCATCAATGATGCGCACCTCACTGCGCGCGTAGCTGCCGTTATCCAGGTCGTACCACCAGCCGGAACCGTCCTGCTTCCAACTGGGCTTGGGAGCGGGCGCAGGGTCAGGCTGAGGGTCAGGCTGGGGATCCGGCTGAGGATCGGGCTGGGGATCGGGCTGAGGGTCAGGCTGGGGATCGGGCTGAGGGTCGGCCGTGGGCTCTGCTGTGGGCGCCGGTTCCGGATTGACGACCGGATTCAGATCGGCCGCATAGGCGGGCACAACAACGCCCGCAAGAACAGCCGCCGCTCCGAGCGCCGCAACCATGCTTCGACGCATGTTCGTGGCACGCATGTATGTTCCTCTCGATAGGTGCGCTACCGCCTCACCCACTCCTCCAATGGAACAGGCATGGCGATACGTGTCAGCGAAACATCGCTTTCGCGACATCCAGTTACCGAGTATACGCACACAATCGTCTCATCCACGCACTCACGGGACCGCGCGCCCTGTCATCGCCAGGAGGCGGCAGGCATAGGGGAAGCCCCCGCTGGCGATTCATCACCAGCGGGGGCTTCCAACAGGGCGTCAGTTCTTGGCGCGGCGCGATGCGACGAGCGCACCGATACCAGCAACCAGGACCGCGACCGCTCCGACCGCAACCCACGTTGCAGAGGTGCCGGTGGAGGCGATGGTCTGCGGGAGGGTCTTGAGGGAGTCGACGTCCCCGAGCCACCGGGAGCTAGCGAAGACGGTGCCGGAACAGCAGGGGTCGACGGGGTCGAGGCCGACGGGGCCGGAGCCGGAGCAGAAGGCTGCGGCGTCACAGGCGTCGAGGGGCCGGGGGCCGGAGCAGAAGGCTGCGGCGTCACAGGCGTCGAGGGGCCGGGGGCCGGAGCGGAGGGCTCAGGCGTCACAGGCGTCGAGGGGCCAGGGGCCGGAGCAGAAGGCTGCGGCGTGGTGGGGGTATCGGGGCCGGGGGCCGGAGCGGAGGGCTCAGGCGTGGTAGGGGTATCGGGGCCGGGGGCCGGAGCGGAGGGCTCAGGCGTGGTCGGCTGGCCGATCGAGGGGTTCGGAACCTCCGCGACCGTGCACTTGGTCAGCTCAGCGCGGTACTCCTCGGCCGTCATGTAGCGACCATTCTGACCGGCGCCCTCGAGGGTGACGCCGCCATCCTTTTCGGGGCGAACGGAAGTCTCAGCAGCGATCGAGTCAGCAACGGCATCGAGCTGCGCGTCAATCTCTTCCACGCTCTCGGTCGGCTGCTCATCGGTCACCGATGCGAGGTAGTCATCGAGAGCCTTCTGGGCTGCATCGACGGCAGCCTGTGCGTCGGCGACGGCCTGGTCGGCGTCAACCGAGGGCTTGTCGTCAACGGGAGCAGGAGCAGGGGTCGTGGGAGCAGCGGCGCCGTTCTTGGCAGGCAGAGTGGAGACATCCACGGGCAGAGCAGAGCCGGGGAGGGCGCCAATCTTCTTCTCCCAGGAGTTGGCGCGCTGCTCATCACCGGATCCGGCAAGGCCGGACACGTAGTTCGTGTTGTCGGAGTTGAAGGCCTTACCGTCGAAGCCGTAGGCCGAGGCGGTATCACCGGTCGTGTGGAAGCGCGACAGGTTCGGCGAGCCACCGGTGACGCCGTAGAACTTCTGCGTGCCATAGACGCGCGTACCGTCACTGTGCTTGGCAATGTGTACACCAACGCCGATGACGTTGGATGCACCGAGCATGTTGCGGTCATGGCCCTGAGAGTTCTTCCACTGGTTGAAGATGTCGGCCGCTGCCTGAGCGGGGGTCTTCGTTCCGCCACCGCTGTAGTCTTCAAGGTGGTTGTAGGCGATGTTCTCAGCATCGGACATGGTGTCCGCACCGTCGAGAGCGCCCTGCCCCAGGTGCTTGTGCGACTGATCGTGGCTGAAGTCGTTGCTGTCGGACATGTACTTGCTCCACGAGCGAGCATCGGCAGTGACCGTGTCCGACACGACAATCTCGGGCAGGCCAGCGCTGGCGCGGTAGGCATTCATCTTCTGAACGATGAGGGCCTCGATGATCTTGGCCTGGGTGTCGTAGTCAACCTTGGACCAGTCAACCCAGTCGAGACCGCGATCAACGGTCGTGTCAGCGGCGGGAGCGTCGCCGACCGAGGGATTGGGCTTCTTGGCGCCCTGCTGAGCAGCCTCAAGCGCAGCCTGCGCGTCGGCGAGGTCCTGGCGCAGCTGAGCCTCGCGCTCCGGGTCAGCAGTGGTGCCCGTCGAGGTGCCCGAGGCGGCGGCAGCGTACTTCGCGAGCAGCGGGTTGTACTCGGCGTTGATGCGAGCGTCGGCACCAACGAGGGTGCCGCAGAACGGATCATCGGTGGCGCTGTTTCCCTCAGCCAGGGAGGGGGATCACAACGAGGGACGCTGCGATCGTGGTGGCAGCAAGCACCACCGACGTGTGAGTGCGGGTGAGCTGGAACGACATTAACTATCGGCCTAACACTATGGAACAGAGACAGGTAAATCTTTCCATGCGGTTCGCACTATTTCAAGCTTTTTCCAGTAATCGATTACAGGTGATTTGCCGGAATTGCAACGTTTTCTCAGTTTGACAGATTTTGAACATCCCACATGTCGATACCAAAACGTTATATTTACCGTGCGAGACCTTACCGGCTCGCAAGTCAAACTCTGACCATGGCTACCAATGACAAGTGAATCCACACGCACAGTCGGAAGTCGCCAACCCCCGAGCAACAGCAATCAACACAGGGTCCCGATACGCCCACAGAGACTCACCCTTCAACCACAACGCACGATAACCACCCACCCCTCCCCCTGCGCGAGGGTATCGCCATGACCTCCACCACCCAGGCCCAGTAAGCACCACCGACTGCGCACCTCACGTGTTATAGGACATCACGTGTGGGTCGGTGGTCAGTCCCAGGAGCGGCGGACGGATGTGCTCAGTTCAGGGGTGGCCTCATTGGCTCCAGGGGTGGCACCATCGGCCGGACAGGTGGCTGCTTGGGCCCCTTCACTGCGCAGGTTAACCCCACAGGTGGTAGCCCAGGCAGGCCGCCCACACTGCCACCTATCGGGCCCAGCTGCGCAGGAACGGGTTAAGGCGACCAGTAAAAGGGCCCACGCGCACACCAGCCTCCCACCCCTTGGGGGCCAGAGGGCGGTCACCACACAACAGTCGCATGCAATTCCCCCCAAGCCAGTTTTCCTGGGCACCCAAAAACGTTGGAATTGCAACATCACTATTTCAATTCTTCAAAGGTTGACAGGGAAATTACGTGCGACACTGTTCAGCAACCACCCACAAGACCTGACCGGACCTGCCCGGACGACGGGCGCCGCAGGAAGCGGCACCCCGCGCCCAGAAGCCAGGCACACAGAATCCACACACAGGGCGCAATGCAGTATTGACAGGAACGAGGCAAACACGACCAACTAAAATAGTGGCTTTCCCGCGCGACAAAGCCGAAAAGTCACGCTCCCAGCAACACGATTTGTCCATCCTCATAGTTGGTCCCAACCAACTAAAATGCCGACTTTCCCGCACCAGAAAGCCAACAAGTCGCGCTACCAGCAACACGCAGTGTCCTATAACCCCACCTCACCGCAACCAATAACATTGCATGGCGAGCACGTCAGCAACCACGAAGCCGACGAAAATCCGTCCCACACCGAGAGGCAAGCCAAGAAAAAGAAGCCCGCAGCGGCCTCGTCAATCAATAAAAAAACCGACACTCGCAATCGAGTGTCGGATTTTTCGGTGGAGCTAGGGGGATTCGAACCCCCGACCTCTTCCATGCCATGGAAGCGCGCTACCAACTGCGCCATAGCCCCTTTATTTAGTTCGTCGCCCCGGCGACCTGATAAATAATAGCCAATTCACAGAAGGAAGCGCAAATCAAAATCAAGTGTCGCTCATCACATGGAAGAAAATCGTTGAGTTATTGGGGCAAACGAGGCCCCCGGAGGCCACTCAGGCCCCCAGGATGTCCTCGCGGGCCCCGATATTGTGCGACGCCAGGCGCCAGCCGGTACGCGCAGCACTCTTGGCGGTGGACACGCCAACGGGGACGAGCTCCGACCAATGGCAGTTGTCCACGCCGCGCAGCCCGTTGAAGTCGGCGGGATCGAGGCCGAGCAGGGACACGACGCCGCGCGCGATAGCGGAGCCGTGCGAGACGACGATAAGAGAGCGATCGGCGGGGCACGCGGCCGCCGCCTCGAGGACAGCGTCGCGGAAGCGCTCGCCCACGACCTCGGAGCGCTCGACCTCGGCACCAGCACACTCTCCGGTGTCCCGATACACGCGGTAGGCCTCGGGCTGCTCGCGGGCGATCTCCTCGTAGGTCTTCCCTCGAAGGTGCCGTAGAAGCGCTCCGTGAGTCTCTCGTCTGGCATGGGGCCCTCGCAGGGGTATCCGGCGATGTCGAACACGCGCGCGAGGATACGCGCCGTCTCACGCGCGCGTCCCAGGGGCGAGCACACGATGCGCACTCCCCCATCGTCGTAGCTGCGGTGCGTCTCGGCGGCGATCATGCCGACCTCGGCGCTGGGTTCGCACAGGCGCGAAACCAGCACGCCTGCGGCGCCCGCCGCCTGGGAGCGCCCTGCATCGTTCAGGGGCTTGTCAATACGCCCCTGGAAACGACGCTGCATGTTGAAGTCCGTCTGGCCGTGACGCAGCAGAACGATGCGCGATGCGCTCACTGTGCGGACTCCACGCCATGCACCGCCGCGCGTTCCGCAGCGGCCGCGCGGGCATCCTCGGTATCGACGTCGATCGACACAGCCGGACAGTCGCCCCACAGACGCTCAAGCGCGTAGTACTCGCGCTCCTCCTCGGACAGCACGTGCACGAGCAGCTCCGAGTAGTCCAGCAGGACCCAGGTGCCCTCCGCGCGCCCCTCGATGTGGGTGGGGCGTCGGCCGTGCTCGGCCCACACGCGGTCCATGATGTCTTCGGCGATGGCGCGCACCTGGCGGTCGGTCGGCGCGGACACGACGACAAATGCGTCGGCCAGGGCGAGTTTACTGGTGACGTCGACCAGGACGGGGTTGATGCCCCCGCGGTCGTGTGCGGCGCGAGCGACGAGGGTCGCCAGCTCGGAGGTAGCGTCGGGAAGGCTCACTGTTCTCCTTGTGTTAGGACCGGTAGAGTCCGTACTTGTTGATGTATTGGACGACGCCGTCGGGCACGAGGTACCACACGGGCTTGCCCTCCTCGACGCGCGATCGGCAGTCGGTGGAAGAGATCGCCATGGCGGGGACCTCCAGCAGTGACACAGACTCGTGCGGCAGGCCGGGGTCCGACAGGTTGTGCCCGGGGCGCGTGACGCCGATGAAGTGTGCCTGCTCGAAAAGCTTGTCGGCGTCCTTCCACTGCGCGATCTGCGCCAGCGCGTCGGCGCCGGTGATGAAGTAGAAGTCCGAGTCGGGGTACTCCTCCGACAGGTCGGCCAGGGTATCGATCGTGTAGGTCGTGCCGCCTCGGTCGATATCGACGCGCGACACCGCGAAACGCGGGTTCGACGCGGTGGCGACAACGGTCATGAGATAGCGGTGTTCGGCCGCTGTCACGCGCCGCCCGGCTTTGAAGGGCTGCATGGCGGCCGGTACGAACACGACCTGGTCGAGGCCGAACACGTCCATGACCTCGGAGGCTGCGACGAGGTGGCCGTGGTGGATCGGGTCGAAGGTACCGCCCATGATGCCGATCGCCCGACGCCTGCGCAGGGCGCGCGGCGGGTGCTGGGGCAGCGCCGGTGCGGCGGTCACACCCGCGGTCGCTTCCGTGGTCTTTTCGATCGCTTCTGTGCCCGAGGCCTGGGCCAGTTCGTGCTCCTGCGTGCTCACGAGCGGATGGTTCCTTCGCCCTCGTAGATCCAGGTCGTAGTCGTCAGCTCCGCCAGGCCCATGGGCCCGCGTGCGTGGAGCTTCTGGGTGGAGATGCCCACTTCGGCGCCGAGGCCGAGCTGGCCGCCGTCGGTGAAGCGGGTCGAGGCGTTAATCGCGATCGCGGCGGCGTCGACCCCGCTTCGGAAGGCGCGAATAGCGGCGACGTTGGAGGCGACGATTCCCTCGGTGTGTCCGGTCGAGTAGCGGCGGATATGCTCGGTGGCCGCCGCGACGCTGTCGACGACGCGCACGGCCAGGTCCATGGACAGGTACTCGGTCTCCCAGTCCGCCTCGGTGGCGTCCACGATCATGTCGGCGTCGATGGAGGGCTGGCCGTCGACGATGGCGCGGGTGGCGGCGTCAGCGTGGATCGTCACGCCCGCGGTGGTCAGGCGCGTGATGGCTGCGACCAGGAAGCGCGAAGCGACGTCGGCGTGGACCAGCAGCGTCTCGACTGCGTTGCACACGCCCACGCGCTGGGTCTTCGCGTTCATGATGATGGCCTCCGCGGCCTCAAGATCCGCGGAAGCGTCGACGTAGAGGTGGCAGTTGCCGGTTCCCGTTTCGATGACGGGAACGCGTGACTCTTCGACGATCGCGTTGATGAGGCCCGCTCCCCCGCGCGGGATGAGCGCGTCGATGGCGCCGCGGGCACGCATCATGGCGCGCGCTCCTGGGCGGCCCCACTGGTCGACGGTCTGGATTGCGTCGGCGGGCAGGCCGACGGATGTCAGCGCGTCGCGGCACACCTCGATGAGAACCTGGTTCGAGGCCTGGGCGGCGCTCCCGCCTCGCAGGATGACCGCGTTACCGGCCTTGATTGCCAGGGTCGCTGCGTCAATCGTGACGTTGGGGCGGGCCTCGTAGATGATGCCAACGACGCCGAGGGGCACGCGCTCCTGCGTGACGCGCAGACCAATGTCCGTGCGTGCTCCGCGCACGACCTGGCCGATCGGATCAGGCAGAGCCACGATCTCGCGGACCGCGTCAGCGATGGAACGAATACGGTCCTTCGTCAGGGCGAGGCGGTCCAGCAGACCCTCGCTCATCTGCTCGGCGCGGCCACGCGCCACGTCCTCGGCATTGGCGGCCAGGATTTGGTCGCAGCGTTCGATCAGCGCCGCCGCAATTGCTTCAAGCCCGCGGTTTCACCTGGGTTGTCGCGTTCGCGAGCACGCGCGCCGCCTCGCGGGCGGCGTCAGTCACCTGGGAAATATCTGCAGCAGTATCCACTCGCCCATCATGTCACACGCGTGGCATCGCGACCGTGTCAGTCTGCGCTGAGGGCAGAAAATGCGTCGGCCAACACCGCCAAGTCATCGCGGTGAATCGCGGGGCGGGGGTGCTCATAACCCGCAGCCTGCAGGTCGGCCGTACCCGAGCCTGCGATGTCCGCCAGCGTGTCGGAGTCGTAGCCGGACACGCCGCGCGCAACGAGGCCCGTTGGGCTGGCCACGTCCACGACGTCACCGGCCTCAAAATGCCCGAGCACCGAGTGCACGCCGGCCACAAGGAGCGACTTCTTGCCCGCCGTGATCGCACGCGCCGCGCCCTCGTCCACGATGATCTCCCCGCGTGAGGGAGCCACGTGGGCAATCCACAGGCGCCGGGAGGCCGGGCGCTGCTCGGCCGGGGCGAACCAAGTGCCCACTCGCGTGCCTGACAGGACACGCGGCAGTGCGTCGGCGCTGGCCAGCTGCACGCCGATGCCGCTGGCGGTCGCCAGCATCGCTGCCTGCACCTTCGTTGCCATGCCGCCCGTGCCCACGCGCGAACCCGCGCCGGTCACGAGGACGCTCATAAGGTCGTCCGCGCCTTCGACGCGCTCGATCAGCTCCGAGCCCGGGTGATCCGGGGGCGCTGTGTACAGGCCGTCGACATCGGTGAGCAGTACGAGCGCGTCAGCCTTGATCATCTGAGCGATCAGGGCGGCCAGGCGATCGTTGTCGCCGAAGCGCAGCTCGCGGGTGGTCACCGCGTCGTTCTCGTTGAGGATCGGGACGACGCCGAGGCCGAGGAGGCGGGTCAGCGCCGCGCGCACGTTCGTGTAGTGGTCGCGTCGCATGACGTCGTCCGTGGTGAGCAAGACCTGTGCGGCGTCCAGGTGGTGGGCCTGGAAGGCTGCGGTCCAGCGAGCCATGAGCAGCCCCTGGCCCATCGCTGCCGCTGCCTGCACGCTCGGCAGGTCCTTGGGCTTGGCGGAAAAGCCGAGGGGATCCAGACCGGCGGCCACGGCCCCCGAGGACACGATAACGACCTGACGGTCGCGCCCGCGCCAACGGGACACGAGTCGCGCGACGGCATCGATTCGGTTCAGGTCAAGACCGCCATCCTCGCGGGTGAGCGAGGATGAGCCGATCTTGACGACGATACGGGAGGCAGCGCTCACTCCGCTCATGACTGATCCGAGGCGTCCGTCCAATGGCCGGCTTCGCGTTCGGTCCACAGCTCGTCACGTGCGGCGGTCTTGGCGTCCATGACCTGGTGGTACACCTCGCGGCGCTCCTTGCGGCTCGGGCGAGCGTTCTGCTCCAGGCGCAGGTCGGTGCCACGCGATCCCAGCAGCTCGGGGCCGGTCGTGAGGGTCGGCTCCCAGTCGAAGACGACGCCGCCATCGAGGTCGCCGATCACAACAGTGTCACCAGCGACAGCGCCCGCCTTCATCAGCTCGTCCTCCACGCCTGCGGCGTTCAGGCGATCCGCGAGGTATCCCACGGCCTCGTCGTTGGCGAAGTCCGTCTGACGCACCCAGCGCTCGGGCTTGTCGCCGCGCACCTGGAAGACTTCCTCGCCGTCCTTGCGGGTCTTGCGCACCGTAATCTCGACGCTGCGGCCAACCGCCTTGGGACGGATGACAGGACGGGCTGCCTCGAGGGCGGGGCGCTTCGCGCGCTCCTCCTCGACGATGCCAGCCAACGCAAAAGACAACTGCTTGAGCCCCTCGTGGGACACGGCGGACACCTCGAAGACCGGCCAGCCGAAGGACTCGAGGTCGGGCCGCGTGATCTCGGCCAGGTCACGTCCGTCGGGAATGTCGATCTTGTTCAGGACAATGACGCGGGGGCGCTCCATGAGCGGAACGTAGCCCTCGACCTGTGTCAAGTCACCCTGGTAGGCCGCCAGCTCGGCCTCGATAATGCGCAGGTCCTCGACGGGCTCACGATCTGTCTCGAAGGCAGCAGTGTCCAGGACGTGCACGATGACCGCGCAGCGCTCGATGTGGCGCAGGAAGTCCAAGCCCAGGCCTTTGCCCTGGGAAGCGCCGGGGATCAGGCCGGGAACGTCAGCCACCGTGTAGCGCGTGTCACCGGCCGACACGACGCCCAGGTTCGGCACGAGCGTGGTGAACGGGTAGTCGGCGATCTTCGGGCGCGCCGAACTCATGGCAGCAATCAGCGAAGACTTGCCAGCCGACGGAAAGCCGACGAGGGCCACGTCGGCCACGGACTTGAGCTCCAGGACAACGTCGCGTTCCTCGCCCGGCTCGCCCAGCAGGGCGAAACCCGGGGCCTTGCGTGCCTTCGAAGCGAGCGCCGCGTTGCCCAGGCCGCCGCGACCACCCTCGGCGACCACGAAGCGCGCGCCCGCGCCCGTCAGGTCGGCCAGGAGCTCCCCGGACGTGGACTTGACGACAGTGCCCTCCGGGACCGGCAGCACGATATCCGCTCCGGTCTTGCCCTGGCGGAAGTCACCCATGCCGGGCGTTCCGTTATCGGCGCGCCGGTGCGGGCTGCGGTGGTAGTTGAGCAGAGTCGTCTCCTGCTCGCTCACCTCCAGGATGACCGAACCGCCGTTACCGCCGTCTCCGCCGTCGGGGCCGGCCAGCGGCTTGAACTTTTCACGCTTAATCGAGGCAACGCCATTACCGCCGTTGCCGCCTGCCGCGTGCAGCGTCACGCGATCCACGAAGTCTGCCACTGCTGCTCCTGATTCCCGAAGAAAGATAGTGAAAAGGGCGTCCGGCAACGCCGGACGCCCTTCATGCGCGCGGTCTCAGGCAGAGACCGGCGAAACGCTGACGACCTTGCGATCGCGCTTGCGACCGAACTCGACCGCACCCGCGCGCAGGGCGAACAGGGTGTCATCCTTGCCACGGCCAACGCCGTCGCCAGGGTGGAAGTGGGTGCCGCGCTGACGAACGAGGATCTCACCAGCGTTGACCAGCTGGCCGCCGTAGCGCTTCACGCCGAGGCGCTGCGCGTTCGAGTCGCGGCCGTTACGGGAGGAACCAAGGCCCTTCTTATGTGCCATCAGTTGCTACTTTCTGCTCGTGGGAACGTCGGGTTCAGGCGATCTCGGTGATCTTGACGACCGACATCTTCTGACGGTGTCCCTGGCGCTTGCGGTAGCCCGACTTGTTCTTGTACTTAATGATGGAAATCTTGGGGCCCTTGGCCGAGTCGACAACCTCAGCCTTGACGGAAACCTTGTCCAGCTTGGCTGCGTCAACAGTGATGGCGTCGCCATCAACCAGCATCAGCGGCTGGAGCTCGATGCTCGAACCGATTTCTTCTGCCAGCTTGTCGACGACGACGACGTCACCGACGGACACCTTTTCCTGCCGGCCGCCAGCCTTGACGATCGCGTAGACCACGTTGGAGCTCATCTCTTCTCGTATTCGTAACCGGAATCTCGCCTCGAAACTGCCGAGGACTTGTCTGTATTCATGATTCCGTTGGCGCTTGTTGCGCCGACGATCAAATTTAGCCGATTGCCACGCCTGAGTGCAACCCGGCATGGCCAACGACCCCGCGGAATAGCTGTGCGATTCCACACCCCGATGTGAAGGGAGGACCCGATGGACCCTCCCTTCACTCTCGATTGTTAGCCAGCGTCGACGATTCCCGTGGACACGACGCGACGGCGGCGCTTGGCGCGCGGCTGCTCGGATGCCTCGGGCAACTGGATCTCGTCGGTCGAGCGCGTGGGTGCGGCAGGTTCGCTCACGTCGGCGCGCGCGGGCAGGTCAACAACGATCGGTGCGGGAGTCGCCTCGGGTTCGACGATGCCGGTCGATGCCGCAGCGCGACGCTTGCGGGTCTTACGAGGGGCGCTCTCTGCAGCGGCCTGCACCTCGGAAGCCTCGGGAGCCTCCACAGTCGGAGCCTCGACAGCCTGAGCCTGGGAAGCGGGCGCCTCCGCCGCCGCGAGCAGCACGCGCGCCGGCGCGGCTTCCAGAGCGGGCGCGGGGGCAGGCTCTGCCGACGAGGCCGTGGCAGCCTTGCGGGAAGCGCGTCGGCGAGTGGCCGGGGCCTTGTCGTGCTGCTCGGGCAGCTGAATCTCAGACGCGTCCTTGAGGGGCACCGCGGGCTTGTCGGAGGTGTCGACGGGCTCGGGCAGGTCGATATGGATCGGCAGCTCGGGCATCGGGGCGCTCTCCGCGACGCGGCGACGGCGACGGGGGCGCTTGGTCGCGCTCTCGTCAGTACCCGCTGACACCGTCACATCAGGCACGGGAGCCTCGGTGGCGGACTGCGCCTGCGGCTCATCCTGGGCGGGAGCCTCGGGCGTGGGTTCCGCGGCCGCAGCGCCCTGCTCGGGCTCGGCGCTCGCCGCGCGGGCGCGGCGCTTCTTGGCGGGCGCCTTCTCCGTCGGCGCCGAGGCCTCGTCCTCCTTGCGGGTCGAGGCGGCAGCGATCACGCTCAGGGCTTCCTTCGCGCGCTCGTGATCGGCGTTCTCTTCGATGCGGCGGGCCTCGGCCTTCTTCAGCTGTTTCTTCGAGGCCTTGGTGGACTTCGAGGAAGAATCGGCGCCGGAGGTCTCGACCGGGTGGTGGTGGACGATGAAGCCGCGGCCCTCGCAGGCCTCACAGGAGGAGGAGAAGGCCTCGACGAGCCCCTCGCCCACGCGCTTGCGGGTCATCTGGACCAGGCCCAGCGACGTGATCTCCGTGACCTGGTGGCGCGTGCGATCGCGCCCCAGGCACTCGACCAGGCGACGCAGCACGAGGTCACGGTTGGACTCGAGGACCATATCCACGAAGTCGATGATGACGATGCCGCCGATGTCGCGCAGGCGCAGCTGGCGCACGATCTCTTCGGCAGCCTCAAGGTTGTTGCGGGTGACTGTCTCCTCGAGCGTGCCACCGGCGCCGATGAACTTGCCGGTGTTGACGTCGATGACGGTCATCGCCTCGGTACGGTCGATGATGAGGGTGCCGCCCGAGGGCAGCCACACCTTACGGTCCATACCCTTGGCGAGCTGCTCGTCAATGCGGTGCGCGTGGAAGACATCCTCCGTGCCCACCCACTGCTCGACGCGGTCGGACAGCTCGGGGCTGAGCTCGTCCACGTACTCCTTGACGGTCGCGTAGGTGTCGCGACCCTCGATGACGAGCTTCGAGAAGTCCTCGTTGAAAATATCGCGCACGACGCGCACGGCCAGCTCGGGTTCGCCACGCAGCAGCGTCGGCGCGCTCTTCGTGTTGGTGCGCTTCTTCTCGATATCCTCCCACTGGCGGGTCAGGCGAGCGACGTCGTCGCGGATCTGCTCCTCCGTCGCGCCTTCCGCGGCGGTGCGCACGATGACGCCCGAGCCCGAGGGCACGACTGCCTTGAGGATCTTCTTCAGGCGAGCGCGCTCCTTGTCGGGCAGCTTGCGGGAGATGCCCATCATGGAGCCGCCGGGGATCAGGACGAGGTATCGCCCGGCCAGTGTGATCTGCGAGGTCAGGCGCGCACCCTTGTGGCCGATCGGGTCCTTCGTCACCTGAACGAGGACCGGGTCGCCGGACTTGAGGGCGGACTCGATGCGGCGGGGCTTGCCTTCCAGGCCCACGGCGTCCCAATTGACCTCGCCTGCGTACAGGACGGCGTTGCGGCCGCGGCCCACGTCGACGAACGCAGCTTCCATCGAGGGCAGGACATTTTGGACCCGGCCCAGGTAAATGTTGCCAACCATCGAGGACTGCGTGCGGCGGGCGACGTAGTGCTCGACGAGCAGGCCGTCTTCGAGGATCGCGATCTGATCGAGGCCGTCCTGGTCTCGGATGACCATCGTGCGCTCGACAGACTCGCGGCGCGCCAGGAACTCAGACTCGGAAATCGAGTGGCGGCGGCGTCCTTCGCGGCGTCCCTCGCGCCGACGCATCTTCTTGGCCTCCAGGCGGGTCGAGCCCTTGAGGGCCTGGACCTGATCGGCGGGGTCGGCGCTCTCCTCGGAGGCTGCGGACGAGCGTGCGCGACGGCGACGACGGCGACGGCTCGAGGAATCTTCCTCGTCGGCCGACTCGGAGTCGTCAGGGGAGGCTTCCACCTTCTGCGCACTGTCCTCGGAGGCGGCCTGGGCCTCGTCCGACTTCTTGGAGCGACGGCGACGGCGGGTCTTAGGCTCGGCGGCGCTCTCCTCGGCCTCGGCGGGCGGTGCGCTCTCCTCGGCGGGGGCCGAGGCCTCGTCGGCGGCCTTCTTGGAGCGACGGCGGCGCTTGGGCGCGGCTTCCTCGGCGGGAGCGGACTCCTCCTCGGGCGCGGAGGACTTGCGGCGACGCTTGGGCTCGGGCTCTTCGAAGGCGACAGGCGGGGCCACCTCGGGCGCGGCCTGGAAGACGGGAGCCTGGAACAGCAGCGACGCGGCGGGGGCCACGGGCGTAGTTGATTCGGTTGTCACGATTCTCCAATGGTGGGCGCGCGCCCCATGCCAGGACGCGCCCGTTATTCATCGCCCGCGAGGGGCGGAAACCTAGTGGAGCGCTGGTGCGCAGGTGCCGGCGGCAAATCGATACGGTCATCGCTCGGCTCTCGTCACGGGGGCATGCCCGCGACATCCATTCGCCTCAATTGTCGCACAACACGGACCCATATCAACTGATGGATAACACGTTCAAAGTCACAGGCCCACAATCGCAGGGGAAAGTCCATCAAATAAACGGACACATATGTCACAAAACCGTCACACATACGGCATTTCAAGCGCTCACAACCTGTCATTTGAGCTACATTAATGTCAGCCCGTGACGTAGGTCCTACCGCCTATATTGCGGGGCATTTCGATCCCTGATCCCTACATGGGAAGGTCCCATCATGACCCTCGCGCAAACAGCGCTCGACGCGGTCACGGTCGGACGATGGCAGTTCGGCGTCACAACCGTCTACCACTTCGTCCTCGTACCGCTGACGATCGGCCTGTCCCTGCTGGTCGCGATCATGCAGACCGCATGGCACCGCACCGGCAAGGAATACTGGCTGCAAGCTACCCGTTTCTTCGGCAAGCTCCTTCTTATTAACTTCGCTCTCGGCGTCGCTACCGGCATCGTCCAGGAGTTCCAGTTCGGCATGAACTGGTCGGAGTACTCCCGCTTCGTCGGCGACATCTTCGGCGCTCCCCTGGCTGTCGAGGCCCTCCTGGCCTTCTTCCTCGAGTCCACCTTCCTGGGCCTGTGGATCTTCGGCTGGGGCCGCCTCTCCAAGGGCCTGCACCTGGCGACCATCTGGTGCGTGGCCATCGGCACGATGCTCTCGGCCGCCTGGATCCTCGCGGCCAACGCGTGGATGCAGCACCCCGTGGGCGCCCGCTTCAACCCCGAGACCGGCCGCGCCGAGCTCGATGGAGCCGCCGGCTTCCTCAAGCTCATCACCTCGGGCGTCTACCTGTCCGAGTACGCTCACGTCATCACCTCCGCGTGGCTGGTCGCCGGTTCCTTCGTGGCTGGCATCGCCATCTGGTGGATGGTTCGCGCGTCCCGTGAGGGCAGCGACGAGGCCGTGGCTCAGGCCCGCGACGTGTGGCGCCCCATCGCCCGCTTCGGCCTGATCGTCGTCCTCATCGGAGGCCTCGGCACCGCCGCCTCCGGCCACGTCCAGGGCCAGGAGATGGTCAAGGTTCAGCCCATGAAGATGGCTGCCGCCGAAGGCATCTGTGTGGACACCGATGGCGCCGCCTTCACGGTCGCGCAGTTCGGCTCTGCCCGCTGAGCACCGATGGCACCCAGCCGACCCAGTTCATCAAGGTCCCCGGCGTCGCCTCCTTCATGTCGCACAACTCCTTCACCGCCACCTCCGAGGGCGTCGCCGACGTCCAGGAGCGCATGGTGGCGCTGCTCAACTCCGACGCAAACTTCACCGCCAAGTACGGCGATGCCTCCCAGTTCGACTTCCGTCCCCCGCAGATGGTGACCTTCTGGTCCTTCCGATTCATGATCGGCCTGGGCATGATCGCCTTCCTGCTGGCAGCGTGGGGCCTGTGGGCCACCCGCGGTGGTAAGGCCTCGTCCAACCAGTGGCTGAGCCGCCTGGCTCTGCTTAATCTGCCGCTGCCCTTCGCCGCCGCCTCCTTCGGCTGGATCTTCACCGAGATGGGTCGTCAGCCGTGGGTTGTCGTCCCCAACCAGGAAGCCCTGGCCATGGGCTCCGACCTCGGCTCGGTCAACATGCTCACCGAGATCGGCGTCTCCCCCAATGTCCCCGCGGGACAGGTGCTGGCCACGCTGATTCTCTTCACCCTCCTGTACGGCGTCCTGGGCGTCATGTGGTTCATCCTCATGAAGCGCTACGCGCTCGAGGGCATCCACTCGGCCAAGGCCGACAAGGCCAACAAGGCCGAGGCCCCGACCGACCTGTCCTTCGGATACTGAGAAAGGAACAACGATCATGACTCTGTCAATCCTGTGGTTCATTCTCGTCGCCGTTCTGTGGACGGTCTTCCTGATCCTTGAGGGCTTCGACTTCGGCGTCGGCATGCTCCTGCCCCTGGTTGCCAAGGGCGACCGTGAGCGCACCCAGACGGTGCGCACGATCGGCCCTCACTGGGACGGCAACGAGGTCTGGCTGCTCACCGCGGGCGGCGCGACTTTCGCGGCCTTCCCCGAGTGGTACGCCACCATGTTCTCGGGCATGTACCTGGCTCTCTTCCTGATCCTGGTCTGCCTGATCATCCGCGTCATGGCGCTCGAGTGGCGCTCGAAGGTCGCCACTGAGAAGTGGCGTCACGCCTGGGACTGGGCGCACACGATCTCCGCGTGGCTCGTCCCGATCCTGCTGGGCGTCGCCTTCGCGAACTTCGTCCAGGGTATGAAGATCGAGGTCATCGACGTTGCGACCGGCACCGTCGTCGACCCGACACTGGTCGACCAGTCGCTGGCCAGCGCGACCCACCAGCTCACCGGTGGTTTCTTCTCGCTGCTGACCCCGTACACGATCCTGGGCGGCCTGGCCATCATGGCCGTGTGCCTGGCCCACGGCGCTCAGTTCCTGGCGCTCAAGACGACCGGCGAGGTCCGCGACCGCGCCAACGCGATCGCTGCTCCCGCGACGATTGCCGCGACCGTCCTGGCCGCCGCGTGGCTGATCTGGGGCCAGTTCGCTATACGACGAACGTCCTGGCGTGGATCCCGCTCGTGGTTGCCGCCCTGGCGATCATCGCCTCCACCGTTCTGTCGCAGGCCTCGCTGCGCCGTGAGGGCTGGTCCTTCGTGGCCTCCTCCGTGGCGATTGCTGGCGCGGCCGCGTGGGTGTTCGCCTCGATGGCTCCGGCCGTTCAGAAGTCTTCGATCAACCCGGCGTACTCGCTGACGATCGATCAGGCTTCGTCGACGACCGGGACGCTGACCGTTATGACGATCGTGACGGTGTGCCTGCTGCCCATCGTCTTGGCCTACGTCGCCTGGTCGTACTGGACCTTCCGTTCCCGCGTGGGTACGGAGGACGTGACGACCAAGACCGGTCTGCTCATGAAGAAGATCCGCATGGGCGAGAACTTCCTCGCTGGCTGACCTCCTCACCGATAGATGCGCCCGGTCCCTGTTTCAGGGGCCGGGCGCTGTCGTTCGTGCAACATGGACGAGGCCGGGGACTTTCGACCCATAACGTGGGCTTTTGGGGCACAATGGTACCCGTGCGTCCCTTTGATCCCCGTTTGTTGCGTTACGCCCGGTCCGCCCGAATTCCCATCGCTGTGACCGCCCTTCTGGGTACCGTCACAGCGCTGTTGGTCTTGGCCCAGGCGTTGCTCATTTCCGCCGCCCTCTCCCCCCGTCGTTGCGGGGACCGCGTCTATCGGCGACGTCTTCCCCTTCATCCTCGGTATCGCTGCGGTGTTCGCCACCCGCGCGGCGGTTGTTGCCGGGCGCGAGGCGATCGCGGCGCGCGCCGCCACCAAGGCCGTCGCCGAACTGCGCGGGCGCGTCATCGACGCATCCATCGCCTTGGGGCCGCGCTGGCGGGCCACCAACGGCGCACAAACCGCGACGCTGCTGTCGACGGGTCTGGAGGACCTACGCCCCTACTTCGTGTCCTTCCTGCCCCAGCTGGTCCTCGTGTGCACCGTGACGCCGGCGGCCCTCGGCGTCATTCTTCTGCTCGACTTCTGGTCGGCCCTCATCGCCTTGCTCGTCGTGCCCCTCATCCCGATCTTTATGATCCTCATTGGCCGATTCACCGAGGCGGCCTCCCAGGACAAGCTGGACTCCATGAAGCGCCTGACCGCCCAGCTTCTCGATCTCATGTCCGGCCTGCCCACACTGCGTGCGCTGGGACGCGAAAAAGGCCCGCGCGCTCACCTGCGCAAGCTCGGCGAGGCAAATACGAAGGCGACCATGGCGACCCTGCGCGTCGCGTTCCTCTCCGGCGGCGTCCTCGAGTTTCTCACCACACTGTCGGTGGCCCTCGTGGCCGTCGAGGTCGGTATGCGCCTGGTGTTTGGCCACATCTCACTGTTCCACGGCCTGGCCGTCATCATGCTGGCCCCCGAGGTCTTCGAGCCGCTGCGCCAGGTCGGCGCGCAGTTCCACGCCTCGGCCAACGGCGTGACCGCCTCGAAAGCCGCCTTCGACATTATTGAAGCGGCCGACGACGTGGACGCCCCCGGAAGCACGCCATGCCCCGACATGAGCCGCACCGACATCGTCCTCGACGGCGTGGGGGTGCGCGCCCGCGGCGCCTGGGGCCCCGCCCCAACCTCGGGCGTCATCCGCCCCGGAACGGTCACCGCCTTCGCTGGCCCCTCCGGCGTCGGCAAGTCCACGCTCGTCGCCTGCCTGCTGTCCGACATAACCCCGGACGCTGGCCAGATCCGCCTGCGCGCCCAGGCCTCGTCCCGCGACGACGAGGGCCTGGCCCTGACCGACGTGGATCCCACCTCGTGGCGTTCCACCATCTCCTGGGTACCCCAGTCCCCCACCCTGGTGCCCGGCACGATCCTGGACAACATGGGTGACCTGCCCCAGCGCGACCTGGACGAGGCGGCGCGGGCCACCGGTTTCGACGCGGTCCTGGCGACCACCCCCGACGGCTGGAACAGCACCATCGGTTCGGGAGGCGTGGGCCTGTCCGTCGGCCAGCGCCAACGCCTGGCCCTGACCCGCGCGCTCGCAGCCAGGTCCCAGGTCGTCGTCCTGGACGAGCCGACCGCCCACCTGGACGCCGTCAGCGAGGAGACCGTCGTGCGCGCCATCCACGCGATGCGCGAGGAAGGCCGCACGGTCATCGTCATCGCCCACCGCAACGCCATCATCGAGGTCGCCGACACGATCATCGACGTGGCGCATGCCGACGAGGAGACACTGGCATGAGGCTCTTCTTGACCCGATCCGAATCCGCTGCCCTGCGCCGATGCATCGCCATGCTCCAGGTCTCGCGCGCAGGATTCGCACTGTCGCTCCTACTGGGCGTCACCGCCCTGGGCTCGGCCATCGCGCTGGGCGGCACCGCCGCCTGGCTTATCGCGCGCGCTTCCCAACAGCCGCCCGTCCTGTACCTGACCGTCGCAGCCACGTCAGTGCGTCTGTTCGGCGTCTCGCGCGCGCTCGCTCGCTACCTGTCACGGCTGGCCTCGCACAAGGTCGCTCTCGAAGGCATGGACGCCCTGCGCGCCAACCTCTACGACCGCCTGTGCGAGGAAGCCCGCTTCCTCCCTGTCTTCTCTGCGCCGCGGCGACCTGATGACCCGCGCCGGGGCCGACGTCGACGAAGTCGGCAACGTCGTGGTCAAGACTCTGCTGCCCTCCCTCGTCACCCTCGTGGTCGGCGTGGGCACGGTTGGCGTCGTCACCCTCATCTCCCCTCCGGCCGGCCTCGTCCTGGCGCTGGCTCTCATCGTCTCGGGAATCGTCGCGCCCGCGCTGATCGCCCGGTCGGTGCGCCTCGCCGAAACCCAGGGATCTGGCGCCCGCACCGACATCGCGGCGACGACGCTGGCCGTCCTGGAGGGCGCCACCGAGCTCTCCCTGGCCGGAACGCTCCCCCACGCCCGCACAGGTCTGGACGGTGCCGAGGCCGAGTTGGCCGAAGCGATTGGCCGCTCGGCGAAGCTCTCGGCCCTGGCTCGCGGCCTCGACGTGTGCGCCATGGGGGCGGCCGTCATCGGCGCCCTGCTCATCGGGATCCCGCAGACCACGTCCGGTGCGCTCGCACAGGTGCTCCTCGCCGTTATCGTCCTGGTCCCCCTCTCCTCCTTCGAGGGCGCCGCCGAGCTGGCCCCCGCCGCCGCTCAGCTAGTGCGCAGCGCACAGGCCGCCGAGCGTATCTGCGCGCTGTTGAGCGACCAGGGCGAAGTGCGGTTCCACGATATTCCGGCTGGCGAGACCGTCATCGAGGCACGCGACCTGGCGATCGGCTGGCCCGGCGGCCCCACCCTGGCCACCGGCATCTCCCTGACGCTGCGCCCCGGTTCCTCCCTGGCCATCGTCGGCGCCTCCGGCATCGGCAAGACCACCCTGCTGGCCACGCTCACCGGCGTCATCCCGCCCAAGTCGGGGCAGGCCCTCATCAACGGCGTACCCGCCTGGGGCGCCGACCGCGATCAGGTGGCCGCCCACGTCACGATGACGGCCGAGGACGCGCACATCTTCGCGACCACCGTCTTCGAGAACCTACGCGTCGCACGCGCCTCCCTCACACGCGACGAGGCCAGCGCCCTCCTCGCGCGCGCAGGCCTAGACGAGTGGATCGCCACCTGCCCGAGGGCATCGACACCACGATCGGTTCGGGAGGAACCACCGTGTCCGGCGGCGAGCGTCGTCGCCTCCTCATGGCCCGCGCGCTCGCAGCCCCGGCCCCCATCATGGCCATCGACGAGGCCTCCGAACACCTCGACGCGGCCACCGCAGACAGGCTCATGGACACTCTCCTTGCCCCCTCACCCACGCACGCTACCCTGGTCGTCACGCACCGTCTCAGCGCCCTCGACCAGGCCGACCACGTCCTCGTCCTTGCGGCGCCCGAACCCGGAGCGTGCGCCCGCGTGGCCGCGCGCGGCACCCACGCCGACGTCCTCGACGCCCTACCCGCCTACCGCTGGGCCCTCGATCAGGAGGAACAATGAGTCACGATCACACGGACTTCACGCTGCTCAAGGCCGCGCTGGACCTGACCAGCTCGCTGGACCTGACGGCTGGCCTGCAAAACTTCGTCAACCAGGCGTGCGCGCTGACCTCCTCACCGCACGCGGCGCTCGCGGTCCTCGACACCTGGGGGGCGACCACGCTCCAGCTCGAGCACCACGATTCGCGTCCGGCGCCCGAGGTCCCCGAGGCTCTTACGACGGCGATCCCGGTGGCCAGCCCCCTCCTCGTCAACTCCCCCGCGGATGCGCCGGACCTTAACCTGCCTGCGGACACGCCGCCGTTCCTGGGCGTATCGGTCCTGGTTCACGAGCAGGTCTACGGGCGGTTGTACCTGACGGGCAAGCCCGGAGGGTACACGAGCGAAGACGCAGCCGTGGTCGCAGCCCTCGCTCCCGCCGCCGGCATCGCCGTCGAAAACGCGCACCTGTACGCAGACTCTAAGCGCACCGCCCGCTGGATCAGTGCCTCCCAGTCCCTGACGACGACGATGCTTGAGGGCGCCGACGAGGAAGAGGCCCTCGAACTCATCGCCAAGACCGTGCGCGATGTCTCCCATGCCGACACGGCGATCATCGTCTTGCAGTCCGTGGGTGACACGTGGGCCGCCGAAATCACGGACGGTAAGAACGCATCCGCCCTGCTGGGCCTGACTTTCCCGCCCGAGGGACGCGCTATGAGCGTCCTCCACGAGGGCACGGGCATGATCGTCGACTCGATGTCGCGCGCCCAGACGATGCGCGTGCCCCAGCTGGCCGCCTTCGGTTCCGCACTCTACGCTCCCCTGCGCTCGAGGGGTGTTTCCTCCGGCGTCCTCATTCTCCTACGGCAGATCGGTGCACCCGAGTTCGACGCCTCCGAGCTATCCCTCGCCGAATCGCTGGCCTCCCAGGCGACGCTGGCCCTCGAGCTGGCGTCGGCCCGGCACGCCCAAGACGTCGCCGCCCTGCTCGACGAACGCGACCGCATCGGCCGTGACCTGCACGATTTCGCGATCCAGCAGCTTTTCGCGACCGGCATGGCCCTGGACGCCGCCAAGCAGAAGGTCGCCGGCGCCAGGTCGATCCCGTGGCCATCGAATCCCTCATCGACGACTCGCTCGCCTCCATTGACGAGGCCGTGCGTCAGATCCGCACGATCGTGCACAACCTGCGCGAGCGAGACAAGGCGGTCGGCCTGGTCGAACGCATCCGCCGCGAGTCTTCCCTGACGCGCTCCGCCCTGGGGTTTGCCCCCTCGCTGCTCATCACGCTGGACGGAGATGCGATTAACTCCGACCTGGACAACGAGCTGGTCGTCATCGACGAGTTCGACGGGCGCGTGGACCCCGACCTGTCCGACGACGTCGTGGCCATCGTTCGCGAAGGCCTGTCCAATATCGCTCGCCACGCCCACGCGACCGCTGCCACCGTGAACGTCGACGTGTCCGGGCAGGGCAAGTCCGGCCGCGTGCGCATCCTGATCACCGACGACGGGCGCGGCATCGACCCCGAGCGCACGCGCAACTCCGGCATGGCGAACATGGCCGAGCGCGCCCGCCGCCACCGCGGCACCTTCGACGCGGGCCCCGGCGAGGGCGGGGTTGGCACACAGCTGCGCTGGATCGCTCCCCTGGAGTAAGTAGTTTCGCCTGTTGATGGACGAGGCCGGGGTGGCCTTCCGCGTGGAAGGTCACCCCAGCCTCGTTGTGCGGCGGTGAGCGTCGCGCCTCACCGTCGTGGTGTGATCAGCGCATCCACTCACCCGTCGCAGCGAAGCGGTACCAGGTGCCACCTATCTGACGCCAGCCGGTGGCCATCGCCCCGTTGCCGTCAAGGTAGTACCAGGTGGCGCCCGCCTGGAGCCAGCCGGTGTGCATGGAGCCGCCCGCGTCGAAGTAGTACCAGCTGTTGCCGACGTGCTGCCAACCGGTGGCCATCGCGCCATCCTCACCCATCATGTACCAGCGCGACCCCAACTGGAGCCAGCCGGTGTGCATGGAGCCGGAGGGATCGAGGTAGTACCAGGCGGTGCCAGCACTCACCCAGCCGGTAGCCATGACGCCGCCGTCAGAGAAGTAGAACCACCTGTCGGCGACCATCGTCCAGCCGGTGGCCATCGAACCCGTGTCGGGCATCAGGTAGTACCAGGCTCCCCCCCTGGTCCAACCAACCGGTGACCTGCACGCCCGCGCTGTTGTGGTAGTGCCAGGTACCGTCCCAGTACACCCATCCGGTGAGCATGTAGCCGTTCTGGTCGAATCGGAACACTCGCCCGTCCAGGGTGAGGGTCTCGTTCTTGGCGTAGTCGCCGCCCGTGATCTTCCACCACCAGCCGACGCCGTTGTTGACCCACATGCCGACCGTACGATCGGGCGCGGGCGTGGGATCCGGCGTGGGATCGGGCGTAGGCGTGGGATCGGGCGTGGGATCGGGCGCGGGCGTGGGATCGGGCGTGGGATCGGGCGTAGGCGTGGGATCCGGCGTGGGATCGGGAGCGGGTTCCTCGGCGAGTGCCAGGGTCACCAGACCCGATTCACTCACCCCAGCCTCGTTCAGGGCAGTCAGGCGCACGATCGCGCCGTCGTACTCCCCGTCAACCGTGAGCGTGATCTCCGCGACATTCTCGTTATCGAGAATCGCCCAGGACTCCGAGCCGGGCCTCTTGATCTGCCACAGCAGCGTCGGCATGGGCTTTCCGCTCACCTCGGCCTTGATCGTGACCTGCGTGCCCTCCTTGGCGGTCACCGTGCGGAAGGCACCGTCACCGCTGATCTGCGCATCCTCGGCAGGGCTGGCGCTCACCATCAGGGGCTGGATGACGGGTGCTTCCTGCTCGCCGGGATCGGGATCGGGGGTCTGGGCGGCGAAGGCCTCGACCTCGGCGAGCGCAAACTCACCGTATTCGGTGGGCTGAAGCACGCGGATGTAGCGGGCCTCGAAGCCCTCGAAGTCAACCGTGGACGGACGGGCGCCGACACCGTCAACCTTGATCATGTGGACACCGTCGACGGCCCCCACCGACGCGGGGTTGAAGGTGGCATCGAGGTGCTCACTCGAGGCGATCACCCAGAAGTCGTGGAGACGCTGGTCGCAGGGCGTGCCCTGGCAGTTGTCCGAGGAGGATCGGTTCCACACGTTGACGACGCCGAGGGGGTGGCTCTCGCCCAGGTCGACCTCCCACCACGGGTTGGCCTGCTGACCGGTGTGGGACACGGAGCCGTTATCCCACACGCCGTCTGTGTTGCCGTCGACGGCGCGCTCGGCCTTACCGCCCCAGCCGGTGGAGGACTGGGAGGCTGCCTTGTGCAAGGCCAGGTTCTCGCTACCCTTCGTCACGCTCAGCGTGGCACGTTCGGAGGTCACCGAGCCGTTGGCGTTGGTCGCCACGGCGTAGAACTGTGCGCCGTCGTCGGCCATGGTCGTCTCCAGGGAGTACGAGGCGTCGGTGGCGCCTTCGATCATGGTCCCCTCAGTCGCACCCTTGGGCACCCGGTACCACTGGATGGCAGCCGCAGGCCGGCCGGAGGCGACGACCGTGAAGGTGGCGATCTCGCCGTCGGTCACCGACACCGAGGAGGGCTGGGATGCGATGACGGGCGGCTTCGTCGCGGCGTCGTCTCCATAGACGTGAATCGTGGCGCTCGGCTCGCGCACGCCAATCGGGTTGGCGTAGTAGGAGGGGGTGGGCCAGCTCGATGCGCAGGGGCGTGACCACTCCGGGGTACAAGGTGAATCCCTCACCGACCTCGCCGGCCTGATCTGGGCACCCGTGACCTCCACGGCGGAGGTTCCCAGGGAGATCTTGTAGGTCGTCGTGTCGTCGAAGGTGCCGTTGAGCGACAGGGTCAGGTCGCCGATGCGTCCGCCACCCTCGTTGACCAGGTAGGCGTCGTAGACCTGTGCTCCGGAGTATCGCAGGGCGGAGGCTCGACCGAAGAACTTGGAGGACGAGATGGTCGCTCCATCTGTCACCGAGACCGTCTCGGGCGGAATGTAGGTGGGCTCTGCGTCAAAGCTCACCTTGATGACGGCGCGCATATTCGGCTCCGGGTTCTCACCCGACATGGTCACCGTCAGCGTGGTGCCGTGTTGGGTGAACTCGAGGGAGCGGTCGGTGCCGTCCACGCTCACGCCGGTGACATGCCCGCCGACTCCGGGCAGGGTCAGCGTCTTGCCTGGGCTCCACAGCTCGGGGAAGAAGTACAGGTCGTTGCCCGTGGTCATGACCTTGCCCCAGTTGGGGGCCGGGTACCAGGTCGGGCGCGCTCCCGTGATGGCGTTCGGGTGGCGTGCCATCCACTGTCCGACATCGGTGACGACGTCGGCGTCGAACGGGTCGATCGTGCCATCACCCTTGGGACCGATGTTGTAGGCGAATTGTCCGCCCGAGGCGATCGTGCCGATCAGGTTGTTGACGAGCTCGCGTTTCTTGTAGCTCTTCGCGCTCTCGTCGCGGTTCGCCCACGAGCAGTATCCCCAGCAGGAGGGGAAGATCGAGCGGATCGACTCCCAGGGACCCATGTGGAAGTCCGTCGTCACCGAGTTGTCGCCGCCGACCTCGAAGTCACCGGCCTTGTTCCACACGCGCGAGTTGACCATCGTCTCGGGCTGGAGTTCGTGGACCCACTGGGCCATGCGCTGGGACTGCTCGGCCGTGGGGCCACCCATGTCGAACCAGAGTTCGGCGATGGGGCCGTAGTTGGTGAGCAGCTCGGTGAGCTGGGGCTTGATGACGGTCGTCATCAGCTCTTCATCAATGGGGTTGACGTTGCCGTAGGGTTCGGGTGTCTGCTTCGTCCAGTCGATGATCGAGAAGTAGAAGGCGAGCTTGACTCCGAGCTTGTTGCACTCAGTAGACAGCTCCTTCATGGGATCCTTGCCGTAGTTGGACTGCTTGACGATGTTGTAGTCGGTCGTCTTCGTGTCCCACATGGCGAAGCCGTCGTGATGCTTGGACGTGATCATCAGGTAGGTCATGCCCGAGTCGTGGACCGTCTTGCAGATGGCCGCGGCGTCGAAGTTGGCGGCCAGGTCCTTGGCCTTGGCCAGGTAGTCGTCGGTGGGGATGTTCTCCCAGGCCTTGATCTGCTCGGGGTAGCCCATCCCCTGGCGATGGCCGTTGTAGTATCCGCCGTAGACGGAGTAGACGCCAAAGTGCATGAACATGCCGTACTGGAGGCGCTGCCAGTTGGCGATTTTCGGGGTGACGCTGAGGGGGACCGCTGCTGGGATGCCGGTGGGTTGCGGTGGCGCGTCGGCGTATGTGGGGGCGCTCAGGGATGCGAGCACCAGCGCCGCGGCCGCCGCGCAACCGACAAGCGTTCGCTTGAGGTTCACGGGGTGTCCTTTCAAGGGAGTGGGTGGACTGCGGTGTCCGTCCTCGTCGATGAGGATGAGGCGTACGTTACTCCTTGTAAGTTATCCATGAACCAGTTTGATAGTAGCTTTCCGACAAATCAGGGATTCCCCTGATTTGAACGAAACTCTCATGGCGATATTAATTGAGGGTGCTCCCTAGACGCGAGTGAGCGGGCCGGACACTCCGACCCGCTCACTCGCGCTCTTCTCCAGCCTCATGGACGAGGCCTGGGCTCAGTTACGCCACGCGGCTGCCCTCTGCCCGGCCACCCATGCGGCCACCTGCGTGCGACGCTGCAGGCCCATCTTCGACAGGAGGGACGTGATGTGGTTCTTCACCGTCTTCTCCGCCACCCCGAGCTTTTCGCCGATCTCGCGGTTCGACAGGCCATCGCCGATGAGGTCCAGGACCTTGCGCTCCGAGGGAGTCAGGTCGGCCGTCGGATCCTCGTGGTCGACGCGCCGACGCGTCAGGGTGCGCTCGTCGAGCAGCACGCGGCCATCCGCGACCGCCTTGATGACGTCGGTGATCTCAGCGCCGCGCACCGTCTTGAGGATATACGCGCGTGCACCGGCCTCCAGGGACTCAGCCAGGGCCTCGTCGTCGTCAAAGGAGGTCAGGACGACGGGCAGGATCTGCGGGTGGGAGGCGCGCAGGGAATTCATGATGTCGATGCCGGTGCCGTCGGGCAGCTGCAGGTCGACAAGGATGACGTCGGGGCGCACCAGGTCGGCGCGACGCACGGCGTCCGCGACCGAGCCGGCCTCGGCGACGACTTCCAGGGACTCGTCGCGATCGACGATTTCAGCAATACCGCGTCGAACGATCTCGTGGTCGTCGACGATCATCACGCGCGTGCGCGCAGAAGTATTTTCACTCACGAGTTCATACTATCTGTCGGGAGGGCAAACGCCCTCGTGTCTCTCTTACTAATCCTCCGGGGAGAAGCGTTTCATCGCGTCCTGCGCGGCCGCATTCTCGGCGTGTTTCTTTGACGAGGCCTGACCCGAGCCCACCGCGTCAGTGCACTCCGAGACGAAGGCGTGCGCGGTAAAGACGCGCTGGTGGTCTGGGCCCTCGCCCTCCACCTCATAGGTGACGTCCCCCAGGCCCTCGGACTGCGAGTACTCCACGAGGAGGGTCTTCCAGTCCTGGTGGTGGCCGCGCGCGGGGGCGTCCACGAGCAGGAAACGCAGGCGCGCCAAAACGACGCGGCGCGCCTCCTCTAGGCCGTTGGTCAGGTACGTGGCGCCGATGAGCGCCTCGAAGGTGTCGGACAGGATGGAGTCCTTCTCACGCCCCCCGTGCATCGACTCGCCCTTGCCCAGGAACACGAAGTCGCCCAGCCCGATGCGACGGGCCGCAGCCGCCAGAGGCTGCTGGGAGACCGTGGCCGCGCGCATGCGCGAGAGGTCGGACTCTGCCACGTCCGGGTACTGCTCGTAGAGCTTTCGGCGATGATGATCGACAGGACCGAGTCGCCCAGGAATTCTAGGCGCTCGTTGTTCGCGATGCCGCCGGCCTCGTTCGCGTAGGAGCGGTGCATGAGCGCGAGCTTCAACAAGGGAGCGTCGATGTGCGTGCCCCACGCCTCCACGAGCGCGTCGGTGTCGGTGCGCGGCGGGACGGGAAGGTGCTTTGAGCGGGCCATCACGATCGCCCCGGCTCGGCGGTATCACCCAGCAGGGATGCCAGGGAGGCCAGGCGCGGGTCGACGACGAAATGATCGTGATCGGCGGGCAGGTCGGCCCATTTCTCGCCGCACACATCGCACAGGCCCGCGCAGTCGGAGCTGCACAGGGGGGCGCGGGTCGACGAGGGTGACAATGGCGTCACGCAGCTGCGTTTCAATATTGATGGTGTCGCGCTCGCCGATGACGAACAGGTCGTCGGCGTCCTCGTCCTCCTCGTCGGAGGGGGTCAGCGCGGGCGCGCCGGGCTCGAAGTACACCTCCGCGCCGGACACGTCGTGGTGATCGCGCACCTCATCGAGGCATCGCACGCACTCGCCCACCAGGTCCACGGAGGTGGCGACCTGGACGAGGACGCCGTCTTCGACGCTGGTCAGGTCAACGGAGACGTCCAGCGGCGTGCCGGGGGCCACCGCCATCGAGGGGGTGCCCAGGTCATCCGGGGCTCTCCACACGATGTCCTCGTGGAGGGTGGATCCCAGGGCGCGCGGCAGGCGCGCCAGGGACAAGGTCAGGGTCTTGTCACTCATTGCTCAGGTCCACATCGGTGACATCAACGCCGCGACGTTCGGCGATCGCGCGGCGACCGGCCTCCGTGCGGCGCGACACGTCGGAAATGAGGCGCGCGAGTTCGTCGAGGGAGGAGGCCACGTAGTCGTCGGCGCCCTCGCGCAGCTGGGTCGCCGAGCGCTTGGCCTCGGAGACGATCTCACGGGCGCGGTCCTCGGCCATGCGCACGATGTTCTCGGTGGAGACGATCCGCTCGGCCTGCGCGTTCGCGTCGGCGATGGTGGCCTCGGCGTCGGCGCGCGCCTGGGACACCAGGGCGGTGGCCTCGGCGTCGGCGCGCGAGCGCGTGCGCTCGGCCTCTTCCTCGGCGTCGGAGCGAATCTGGGCGGCACGCTCGTTAGCCTGGTCGAGGGTCGAGGAGGCCCGCGAGTTCGCCTCGGCGATGCGCGTTTCGGCGGCGGAGTCGGCGCGGCCCAGGACGGCGTCCGCGTCGGCGACAACGGCGTCGGCGGCGACCAGGTCCTCGGGCAGGGCTTCGCGCGCCTGGTCGAGCAGGTCGAGGATCTCGGCCTTATTGATCATGATGCAAGCGGAGAGAGGAACCGAGCGGGAGGACTCGACGAGTCTTCGATCTGGTCGAGAGCAGCGATGACGGTTGAGGGACCGTACACGGTCTCCTCGTTCCACTCGTCCTGGTTCTTGTCTGCGGGCGTGTCAGCCATGAGTCCCTCCTGCTTTCCACCGGGCATGATTCAGCTTCTATTGTCGTTCAAATAACGCACAATCGCTGGTGGGACATACCGTGAAACATCTTTTTTGAGGCTAAGAAGTTCGCGCACGGCGCTTGATGAGACGTGGCCGAGCCCCGGTCGCGTCGGGATCCACCACGTGTCTACTCCCCCCACCTCCAGGTTGAGCGCGGCCTGCGGGGCCTCGAAGTCCGTGTCCTGCGCGCCGCGGACCCCCTTGACGATGAGGGTCACGCCCAGTCGGGCGGCCTCGTCCATCGTGGCGCCGCTCAGGGCGGTGACCTCGACGCCGGTCAGGTGGGCGGTTGCCTCACGAATGAGGTCGACGCGGTCTGCCGGCGCGATAAGCCCGCGCTTGGCGGGGTTGATGCCCACGCCGATGATGAGGCGATCAGCAACCGCGGCCGCCCGCTCGGCGACGTCTAGGTGTCCGTTCGTGAAGGGGTCAAAAGACCCGGGGAAGAGGGCGATCACTGCGGTCCCTCCTCCAGCGACGAGGCCGTGGCTTCCTCGGGTGCTTGTGCGGGCTCCTCGGCGTCTTCCTCAGGCAGGGGCGGGCCGGCGAAGTAGGCGACGGTTTCCCCCCCAGGCGCGCGTGTCTTCCAAGACCAGGAAGGCCGGCCAGGTCGGGGCGGGCGCGCGCGTGGAGCGCTCGACGACGACGAGGGTGTCGGGCCCGATCCACGGTGCGAGGCCTTCTAAGACCGCGGTCATCTCCTCCTCGGCGATGTCGTAGGGAGGATCGATGAAGACCAGGTCCACCTCGCCGCTCAACGGCTCGGCGCTGCGCCCACCCAGGTAGGCGCGGGAGTCGGCGGTCACGACGCGGGCGCTCAGTCCGGTGCTGCACACGTTGGCGGTGGCCACCCGCGCGGCCCCGGAGGCCTTCTCGACGAGCGTGGCACTCGAGGCGCCCCGGGACAGGGCCTCAAGGCCGAGGGCGCCCGTCCCGGCATACAGGTCCAGGACGGTAGCCTCCTCCAGAACGTTCATGTGGTCGAGGCGAGAAAACAGCGCCTCCCGGACACGCTCGGAGGTGGGACGAGTGCCGGACTTGGGCACGGCGAGGGTCCGGCCTTTGGCGCTACCTGCGACGATTCTGGTCATGCCACTACCCTACCGGGCGAGCTAGGAACGCTGCATCCATTCGAGCTGTCCGTCCCAGGCCGCCCGCAGGGCACGCTCCAGGTCGGGGTGGCCCCGCAGGGTCGGGTCCTGCGCGACCAGATCCTCGGCCTCGGCCTTAGCGGCGCGAATGAGCGCCTCGTCGCGGCGCACCGACAGGAAACGCAAGTGCGTGGACGTGCCAGACTGATCGGCCCCGAGAACGTCACCCTCCTTGCGCAGGCGCAGGTCGGCCTCGGCCAACTCGAATCCGTCAGTCGTGCCGGCGAAGGCCGCGAGGCGTGCGCTGCCCGACTCCGTCAGCTCGTGGCGGTGCATGGCGATGCACAGGGAGGGCAGGGAGGAACGACCCACACGCCCGCGCAGCTGGTGGAGCTGAGCGAGCCCGAAATGCTGAGCATCAAGGATCACCATGAGGGTCGCATCGGAGACATCCACGCCGACCTCAATGACGATCGTGGCCACCAGGAGCGGGGCGCGCCCAGTCGAAAAAAATCTTCCATGATCTGCGCCTTGAGCGCCGCGGGCGTGCGGCTGGTCAGCTCATGGATGGCGACCCCTTCCAGGGCCGGGTGAGCGCGCAGGTACGCGGCGACCTCGGCGACTGACGCGAGCGGCCGGGCACCCTCCTCCTCATCTCCAACGTCGTCAGACGCGTCGATGCGGGGGCACACGACGTAGACGCGCCTGCCCTGCGCGATCTCTTCGCCAGCGCGCGCCCACGTACGCTCCACCCAGGCGGCGTTGGCCGCGTCAGCCAAGTAGGTCGCCACGGGCGTGCGCCCCGACGGCATGCCGACCATGCGAGTGTCGTCAAGATCCCCAAAAACGGTCATCGCGATCGTGCGCGGGATCGGCGTGGCCGTCATGACCAGCTCGTGAACGCCGAGCCCGTCATCGCGCGACCCACGCAGAGCGGCTCGCTGTTCGACACCGAAACGGTGCTGCTCGTCCACGACCACCAGGGCCAGGTCGGAAAAACGCACGCTGTCTTGGAACAGGGCGTGCGTGCCCACGACAATCAGGGGCTCGCTCGAGGCCATGGCCGCCGCAATCTCTCGGCGCGCGGCCGCCGTCGTCGAACCCGTCAACAGGCGCACATCGGGAGCCTCATCGCCAAGAGGGGCGAGCAGCGCTCGCAGGGAAGCGACATGCTGCTCGGCCAACACCTCCGTGGGGGCAACGAGAGCCCCCTGGTGCCCGGCAGCCACCACCTGCATAAACGCGATCAGGGCCACCACCGTCTTGCCCGAACCCACGTCCCCCTGCAGGAGGCGCCGCATCGGCACCTCTCCCGCCAGGTCCGCGCCAATCTGAGCCACGGCCTCGTTCTGAGACTCCGTCAGCTCAAACGGCAAGCTCGCGCGCACACGCACCACCAACGGCGCCTCAGCCGGCGAGGCCAGAGCCGGGATCGACCGCGCACCGCGACGCCGAGCCGCAAGCCCCACCTGCAACACGAACGCCTCCACGAACGCCAAATCCCGGCGCGCCCGCTGATAGTCCTCATCCGACTCGGGCTGATGCAGCGCCCGCAGGCAGCGCGCGTAAGAGTCAACGCGCTGGCGCTCGCGGACGGGTGCGGGCAGCGGCTCGGGCACGTCCGCGTCGTCAAGGTGATCGAGGACCATGCCGACGGCTCGCGCGATCGCCCAGGAGGTCAGCTTCCCGGTCGCGGGGTAGATCGGGATGGGCCGGGACGCGATCCGCTCGATGTCCTCACCATCCACGCCCTCGAAGGAGGGGTGGGTGAGCTGGAGTTTGCCGCGGTACGCCCCGACCTTTCCGGCGAAGAGGAAGGACTGCCCCGGGGACAAGATGCGCTCAATGGGGATCAGCTTGAACTGGTTTTTCCCGAAAAAAGTCGCCGACAGGTACTGCACGCCGTCGGTGAGGGTGACCTCGAGGCGCACGCCCGCACCGCTTCGGTTAGCGATCAGGTGCGCGGCGACTACCTCGGCCAGGATCGTCACGTCCTCGCCCTCGCGCAGGGAGGACAGGGGCGTGAGCCTACCCCAGTGGTAGTAGCGGCGCGGGGCGACCATCAGCAGGTCACCGACCGTGGCGATGCCCGCGCCCTCCAGCGCTTTGGCGGTCTTCTTGGGCAGGCGCAGGGCCAGGGGGATGTCGAGCGCGCTCACGGGGTGCACCCCGCCACCAGGCTCGGGCCCGACTGCCCGCCGTCCCACGTTTCCAAGTCGATCGAAGAGGACGCGTCGCGCGTGGACAGCAGCTGGCGCACGGTCGCCACCGTGTACGGGCCGTCGTCCTCACGCGAGATCAGCAGGCGCCAGACCCGTTCACCGCCTCGCGCGGCCTCAGCCATGGCCTCGGCGATTCCCTCGGGGTCCCCGTCACGAGGCAGTGGCGCGCTCGCGCTCGACGTCAGGGCCTCGTGGGCGCCGTCTCGCAGCATGCGGGCCAGCGTCGGGGCCGCCTCCACTCCCCCGGGCTGGGGCACGAAGAGGGGCGCGCAGGCGCGCGCCACCGCCAGCACGTCCAGGTCATCGCGGCTATCCGCGCGCAAAATCGCGGGCACGCCCGGCGTCGGCGAGGGCAGGACCGAGGCCACCGTTCCCACCAGGGCGGCGCTGGCCTCGTCGCAGGGGGCCACGAGGGTGACGCCCGTACGCGAGGCGGCCGCGGAGACGATGCCGGCCGCGTCGACCGCGCTGGGCTCCAGGAAGACGACCGCGCCAGCGCGTGCCAGGTCCTCCACGAGGCCGGGGGCGCGCGTGCAGGCAATGACGCGGGCTCGCTCGACTCGGCGCATGGGACGGCGCTGGAGCAGGCGAACCCCGCGGTGCGTCAGCCCCTCGTCGGCCAGCTCGTCAATGCCGATCTGCGCATCCGGGCGCGCATCGCTGACCTGGAAACGCACAACCTGCCCCGACGTCGGATGGGCCGCCAGCGGCGCGGAGGTGTCCACATGCAGGCGCCACTCCCCCATGCCGAACAGGTCGACGCGCCCCACGTAGGACAGACGCGCGCCCAAGCCGGACAGGCGCCCCAGCAACGCACGCATGTCCTCCTGAGTCCCCTCGAGGATAATGTCCACCGTGAAATCGCGTCCCGGCGGAGGCGAGGTCGGCTCCGGTGCACGCGACTGACGGCGCGCCAGGTCCGCCAGCATCGCCGTGAACGACTGCAAAATGCCCGCGTCTGCGCGCATCGACGCGTCAATGCAGGCCAGGACCAGGGCAATGAAGGCACCGCCCGGGTCGATGCGCCCCGTCGACTCGTTCGTCGCATCCACCAGGCCAATCTGAGCCTGAGTAGAAAAGCGGGAGAACACGTCCTCCACATCGGGCAGCGTGGGCCCCAGCTCCGCAAGCTCGCGCACGGCGCCGCCCAGCATCTCCGCCAGGGCATCCGACCACCCAATGTAGGAAGACGTCGGAACCAACGACGAGGCGAGCATGCGGCGCAGGGCTACCGGTGTCACCTCGCGGTCCTCCCCCAGGGCCCCGGCCCAGGCCTCGAAGAGGGCAGCCAACGCGACCCCGCTGTGCCCAACGCCCCGGCGAATCAGCGTCTCAACCCCCGCCTCAAGGGCCACGCGCAGGTGCGCGCGCGGCTCCAGTGAATCCATGGCGGCGGCCAGCGCGGCCATCGTCGCCGCCGCGTTCGTCCCCGTATCGCAGTCCGCGCCATCCCAGCCGTCTAGGTCGTCAAGGAAGGGCGCGAGCCTGGCGGCCTCCTCAGCCCCGGCGCGACACGCCGCAATAATCACCGATGCGTTCAGTTCCATGACTCCCCTTTCCAGCCCTCCATTGTCCCCACGCCGCCCGCTGTGTGCGACCTGACACGAGCAAAACCGCGTGCGACTTGTTGAAAGCGCGCATCATCCGCTATTCTGTCATGGTTGCCTTCGGTTCAAGCACCGAAGGATGCGTTTCCCCGCGACCGCGGGGAGCCAAAGACTGAACTGGAAGACATACCGAGGAGAACATCGTGGCTGCCGTTTGTGACGTGTGCGGTAAGGGACCCGGCTTCGGCAAGAGCGTGTCGCACTCGCACGTTCGCACCAACCGCCGGTGGAATCCGAATATCCAGCGCGTTCGCGCCCTGGTCAACGGGACGCCCAAGCGCCTGAACGTGTGCACCAAGTGCCTGAAGTCCGACAAGGTTGCTCGCGCGATCTGACGGACCCTGCCGATGCCCCACCGGGCATAGGAAAAACGCCCGCGACAGCTGTCGCGGGCGTTTGTTATACCCACATCATGGTGCGTGCGCGCGGATCAATGCGCGTTGTGCGGCTGGTAAGCCCACGGCACCACGCGTGTCCGGGACAGGCGCGATCCTCCGGGTATGGCGATGCCCCGCGACATCCGACCCGTGGAACGGATCGGCGCCGCGGGGCACACACCGATTAGAGAAGCTGAGCAGCCAGGTCGAGCGGGGTGCCGAACCTGTGGTTCGTGATCGAGACCGCCTGCTCACGCAGGAAGGGCAGCAGCTCCGAGTGCGGGCACGCCGTCACGGCGCCCGTGTACAGGGCGACGTCGGGGCTACCCCAGCTCGCGCGGGTCGCACGGTCCCAACGCTGCGCCGACGCTTCCTCGCGCGGGCCGAGGATACGCACGCGCATCCCCAAGCCACCCGAGTTCGACACGGTCGCCAGGCGAGACTCCCAGGCGCGCGCATCCTCGACGCTGACCTCAACGCCCGCCGCGAGCAGGACCGACATCAGCGGCGCGGGAAGCTCCTGCGCGACGGAGACGCCGATGGGGCCACCCGCGAGGAGGCCTGCCGCCAGCACGCGGGCGACGTCCGCCAGAGCGGTTCCGTCCCCGGCGCGCAGGAGGACCGGAGTGGCGCGGTAGCGCAGAATGTTGCGCTCGCACGCCATGCCGGTGACGTCGCGGTTTGCTCCGTAGTCACTCTCCCAGGCGCTGGCGTCCGCCGCGACGGCACGGCGGAGCTCGGCCAGCTCGGCGGCGCTCAGCTGATCGCGCACCGCGTCGCACAGGGCGCGCACGCGCGGGGCGAGGGTCGGCGTGCTGTGGGCGGCCTCGGGTGCTGCCGCACCCTCGGGGGCCGCTTGCACCTCGCCGAGGCCCAGCAGGTAGAGGGGCCTCCGGCCTTCGTGGTCGAGCCGATCGCCGAGCGCTTCCAGCCGCCGAAGGGCTGGCGGCGCACGATAGCACCGGTGATGCCGCGGTTGACGTAGAGGTTACCGGCCTCGATACCCTCGAGCCACAGCGCCAGCTCCTCGGTGTCGAGCGTGTGCAGGCCGGAGGTCAGGCCGTAGTCGACCTCGTTGACTACCTCGATGGCTTCCTCGAGAGTATCCACGCGCATCACGCCGAGGACGGGCGCGAAGTACTCGGTCAGGTGGAACTCGCTGCCGGGCACAACACCCGCACGGATACCAGGGGTCCACAGGCCGTCGCCCAGGTAGCGCGGCTTGAGCACCCAGTGCTCGCCCTCGCCCAAGGTCGTCAGGCCGCGCACGGCCTTCTCATCATCGGGAACGACGACGGGACCCACCTGGGAGTCGAGGGAGGCGGGGCCACCCACCCGCAGCGAGGCGGCCGCGTCCACGAGCTGGCGGGCGATGCGCGCCGACTTGCCGGCTGATCCGACGAGGACCAGCAGGGAGGAGGCCGAACACTTCTGTCCCGCGTGGGCGAAGGCCGAGTGCACGACGTCGCGCACGGCCAGGTCGGGGTCGGCCGACGGCGTGACGATGATGGCGTTCTTACCACTGGTCTCGCCCAGCAGGTGCATGTCGGGCTTCCAGGAACGGAAGAGGCGGGCCGTGTCGTAGGAGCCGGTCAGGACGACGCGGTCCACGGCCTCGTGCGTGACGAGGTAACGCGACACGTCCCCATCCTCGAGCGGCGCGAGCGCCACCAGGTCCTTGGGAATCCCGGCCTCGTGGAAGGCCGCGACGAGCTCCGCCGCGCAGCGCTTGGCGGGAGGGGCTACTTTGAGGATGACGGCACTGCCCGCGGCCAAGGCGGCGGCGACGCCTCCCACCGGGATCGCGACCGGGAAGTTCCACGGCGAGGCGACGACGGTGACGTCCACGGGCACGAAACGCGCGCCCGCCATGTGGGCCTCGTCGAAGAGCTCCAGGGACGCGTTGGCGTAGTGGTGACAGAAGTCGATGGCCTCGCTGACCTCGGGGTCGGCCTGATCGATGGTCTTACCGGCCTCAGAGCCCGGCGACCTCGATGAGCTCGCCCCGGCGGGCAGCCAGGACGTCGCCGACGCGGTGCAGCGCGGCCGCACGCTCCTCGGGAGCCAGCCCCTGCCACGCGCGGGCGGCACCGGCGCTGGCCTTCACGAGGGCGTCGATCGCCTCGTTCGTGGCCAGGGCCTGCGCACCGGCGCGCACTGCCTCAACCCCGAGGGTCGAGGCCGGGATAGCGGCAGCGATGTCGCGGGCCCACTGGCGGTTGGCCGCCAGAGCCGGATCGGAGTCGGCCTCCGAGGCGAAGGGACGCCGGGCGCGCTCGGCAACACTGCCCTGCTCGGCGGGGACACCGGCCTTACGCTGCGCGAGGCGATCCTGCCTGCGGTTGGGAGCGGGCACGGGGGCACCGGGGTCGACGTTGGACAGGGCCGCCAGGAAACGGTCGCGCTCACGAGCGAACACGTCCTCGTTCTTGGCGATGTCGAAGACACCGGACATGAAGTTCTCGGGGGCAGCGTTCTCCTCGAGGCGACGCACGAGGTAGGAGATCGCAACGTCGAACTCACGCGGGTTAACGACGGGCACATACAGCAGCAGGGAGCCGACGTCACGGCGCACGACCTCCTGGATGCCCGTGGCCATGCCGGAGAGCATCTCGAACTCAACGCTGTCCTCCACGCCGCGCGCGGCGCGCAGCTCGTAAGCGAAGGCAATGTCAAAAATGTTCTGACCGGCCACACCCAGCCGGATAGCGCGGGTGCGCTCGGGGGTCATCGCCCATTCGAGCATACGCTTGTAGTTGGTGTCCGTGTCCTGCTTGGACGGCCAGGTCGTCAGCTCCCACCCGTGGATTTCGGCGTCCACCCTCTCCATGGACAGGTTCGCGCCCTTGACGACGCGGACCTTGATGCGCGAGCCGCCCGCATCCACGCGCTTGCGCGCCCATTCCTGGAGACGCTGGAGGGCGCCGAGGGAGTCGGGCAGGTACGCCTGGAGGACAATGCCGGCCTCGTAGCCGCGCATGTCGGGCTGGTCGAGGATCGAGGTGAAGACGGCGATCGTCAGGTCGAGGTCCTTGTAGTCCTCCATGTCGAGGTTCAGGAAGGTGCCATTGTCGCGTGCCAGGCGGTACAGGGGCGCCAGGGCGCTCACGCCGTGGGCGACAACCTCCTTGAAGCCCCACGGGTTGTGCGGTCCGGTGACGGCCGAGACCTTGATGGAGACGTAGTCGACGTCCTCTCGCGTGACGAGGCGCGAGACCTCGGCCAGGCGGTGGGCCGCTTCCTTCTCACCGAGGACGGCCTCGCCCAGAAGGTTGACGTTGAGGCGGTTCCCGCCCTTGCGCAGGCGAGCCAGCGCCGGACCCAGGCCCCGATCCGTCGCGTCGACGACGAGGTCGCCGACGATTTCACGGAACACTCGGCGCGCGGTGGCCGTGACCGTGCGGGGCGCGAGGCGAGAAGCGGTCGAGCCCAGGCCCATCGCGGCGGCGAGTGCCGGGGGCAGGAAGCTCTTGCGGCCCGCCGACAGGCGCTTCATCGCCGCGCTGGCCACATCCAGGTCCGCGGGGCGAACGACGTCATCGACGAAACGGGTGGTGAAGGTCAGGCCGTCCGGATCGGCGAGGATTCGCGACAGCAGCTTGGCCGATTGCGGCGTCGGTTCGTGGGCGGATTCGTCGACCCAGCGGCGGGCCCGGACAATTTGCCCGCTCCCCCAGGGCCCACAGGTCATCGGGGCAGCGACGGGCGGTGGAATTGCGGCTCGGCGGGGCGGGAACAGCGGTGTTCGTCATACGTAGTCCTCCAGGCGTGAGTAGGCGTCGGATCATCCGTGTCACGTGCTTGATCAACCCTGGGCACGTGTCGCCAGACTCCCGACATTGTGAAGCATGCTGGTTTGTCTATCCTAACCCGCATGCCCCCTATCTGGAGCGGCAGGAAGCGCGCACGGAGCGACACAAACAAGGGACCTAAGCCCCAAACCGCTAGCAATCCTCACTAACACCCCAACGCTGTGATGCACTTCACTGCTTGCGGGCTTCTCTCCACGTCGGCAACCCCGGCCTCGTTCACGGACGAATGAGCCAGCGATCCTTCACGTCAGCGACCATCCCGGCCATCACCTCGCGCATATCAACATCCGCCCCACCGTCCGCACGCGAACACAACCACTGGACCTGCAAGCCGTCGGACAACCCCACCAACTTGCGGGCAATCTTCTCGCTCGGGAGCGCCGGGACGCACCTCGCCCATCGCCTTCCCCCGCTCAAGCGCATCCACCAGATACGAAATCGCCCCCAACAGGTGCTCACGGAACCACGGATGGGCCTGATGATCAGCATCGATAACCGCCGCCGACATCGCCGTGTACAGGGCAACCCCGTCAGGATGACGCTGGTTATGCGCGACCATCTCCACCCACGCGTCGAGCGCAGCCTCCGCGCTCGCATCACCCCCGGGAAGTCGACTCAACGTGCGCCGGTCGCGCTCCTCCAGGACGGCAGCCAGCAGCTGATCCTTGGAGGAATAATGGTGCAGCAGTCCCGCTTTGGAAATGTCCGAGGCCCGGGCAATGTCCGCCAGAGAGGTAGCCACGTAGCCCCGGGTCGAGAAAAGGGTCAACGCCTCAGCAAGAATCCGCGCTTTCTTATCCTCACTGCCAGCCTTCGGGCGGCCGGGCCGACGTGTACTCGTTGCCTGCGCGTCATTGCTCATCGGGACTGCTCCGCTCTCGCTGTGACAGAGTTACCAACAACCCATCATAGCGTGCCCGCGTGCGCTTGCCACCACTTTGGAAAATTAGCGCACAATAGCGCGGCGCGAGGCTCCCGCCCCGCGCCGCTCGCGCATCATCAGGCGAACTTCGCCTCGAGCTTCGGCTTGCCGTCCTCATCAACGAGGACCATGCCTGCATTGTCAGTCTTCACAACCACCTCCACGGTGCACTCGAACTCCTTCGGCTTCTTGTCGCGTCCTGTTTTATTCACGACCAAGAATGTCGCTTGCCCCGAATAGGTGCGCTCCCCCATGCCATTGGGCTTCATAGACGTAGGCAGGCTCTTAATCTCCTGTACGGTCCAACCCATGAACTCCATTCGCTGGGGGCATACCTTGTTGGCATTATCGGTGGCGGTTGCGCAGGAGTTCGTCAGGGCGACGGCCGCATCCAAGGCTGCCGAGGCCAGGGCATCGTTATACGCGCCCGTCAGCTTGACGCTAGAAGCAGCGACCCCCTTGGTATTGGAGACCATATCCGCCTTCACGCGCAGCGTGACGGGATCGGCATCGATGTAGTCGGTCGTGTCTGCGGCTGTGAAGGTGTAGACGCCCGGATAGAACATGTAGTCCGTGCCGTTGGTCATTACTCCCGTATTGATCGCCCCCTTCACGCCTCCGACCGTAAAGTACGAGACCTTCTTGCCGGTGACGTTCACGCGCGCGATCAGGGCGTTTTGCATCTTCCAGTTCTTCAGCACGCCAAACGTGGGTTCTGTGGCAATCAGGCCGAAGGAGTAGGTGAAGCGCTCTCCGTCGAGCTGCATCGTCGCCGTGACGGTGGTGACCTTATTTCCCCCGTAGGGTGTGGCAACGACGTCTTCGACGACAATCCGAGACTTGGCCGAGGCCATGACGTCGTTCGTCAGGAAGCCCCGCTGCTCATTGGGCAGGCCAGGATCGACCATCGCAGTGGCCGCGCTCGCGTTGCCGGCGGCCAGATAGTCCAGGTACTGGCGCACGGTGGCCTCGGGAGTGCGCGTCCAATTCGCGAACATGATGCTGAGGGCTCCCACACCACCGAGCACTGCCAGGACGACAATTGTGACGATCGCCCGCTTGACGCGCCGACGGCTCTTGTCCGACATGGGGGTGAAGGACACGGCCGGGCTCTGCGCGGGTGCGGCTGAAGCCTCAAGGAGTGCCTCGGGTGTGGGCGGGAGATCGATGCCGTCGGGCTCGGGGGCGGGGGAAGGCCACCAGATACCGTCTGCTCGCTGTCTTCTGAGGCCTCGGGCGGCGGAGGGGCCACTTCGCCCGGAGAGGGAGGAGGCGTGCTCCCCTGATCTTTGTCCTCGCGATTGTCTTCCATCGTTGCTCCTCACTGCGCTGCGCGTCCGCCCTCAACCCACCGGTGGGTTCCCTGGCGTGCCTGTCGGGCGAAAAACGCACTAATTCTCTCATATGTGAAAATTCGGCTCAACCACCGTCCAACACTAGGAGGCAAGGCCCGGGCTACATCCGGCGGGCCCTGGCGGTTCGCGCGGGTCACGAGGCCTACTGTCCACGTGGACAAACGAAGCGGCGCGGGGCATCAACCCCGCGCCGCTCGCGTCTCAGTAACCGAAGCTCACCTTGAACTGCGGCTCGCCCGAGGCGTCTAGTTTGATCGCCCCGTTCTCATCGAGCATCACGGTTGCGGTCACCGTCGAGTCGACATCATGAGGTTCCTTATCCCAGCTGGACGTGCTCTGGATCGAGAACACTGCCTCCCCTGTGAAGCTGCCGTCATCGCCACGCTTCTTCATGGTGGCTGGCACCTTCTTGACCTGCAGGACGGACAGGTTCGTCGCTCGCACCGAGCTCGGGCAGGCCTGATCGATGTTGCCGGGGACGGTCGCGCACGAGTTCGTCAGGGCGACAGCCGCGCTCAGAGCCGCGTCCGTCAGCTTGGAGTTATAGTCTCCCTTGAGCTGGACGCGCTGGGCGGTATCCCCCGATCGGCTAGAGCCAGTCTCAGGCTTCACCCGCAGGGTCACCGGATCAGCGTCAACATACTCGCCCAGATCGACGGGAGTGAGAGTGTAGATGCCCGGGTAAAACACAAACTCGGTGCCGATGGTCATCTCGCCTGCGGGCACCGACGTCGTCACCTCACCGACGGAGAACTTCGAGACTTTCTCTCCCATGATGCGCACGGGCATGACCAGCGAGTTCTCGAGCTTCCAGTTCTTCAGTACACCGAACGTCGGCTTCGCGGAGGAGACGGTGAAGTTGTAGTGAAACGCTCACCGTCGAGCTGCATGGTGGCGGTGACCGTGCGCGTCTTCGCGTCCTCGTTCGTATCGGCGACGATGTCCTCGATGACGATGCGCGCGTCGGCCGCGGCCATGACGTCGTCGGTGAGGAAGGCGCGCTTATCGTTGGCCAGGCCCGGGTCTGCCATCGCGGTCGCCGCGCTGGCCTTGCCTGCGGCCAGATAGTCGAGATACTGGCGCACGGTCGCCTCCGGCGTGCGGGTCCAGTTCGCGAACATGACGCTCAGAACTCCCACTCCCGCGAGAACCGCGAGGGCTACGACAGCGATCACGCTTCGCTTGATGCGACGTCGGCTCTTCGTTGACATGGGTGTGAAGGCGATACCCCCGTTGGCCTGCGCAGCGGGCGGGACCTCGGCGGGGGGCGGCACCATGACGGGGACCTGCCCCGTCACCCAGGTCTGGGGCGCGGCGGGCGCCGGTGCAGGGCTGGGCACCGGTGCCGCGGGAGCGTCGTGTTCCGGCGCGGGAGGCGGGGCAGTCATCCGCTGGTCCGCGTTGTCGGCGTGTGCATCCATTGTTTCTCCTCACTGTGCGACGGCTGCACCCAGGCTCCCACGCCTGGGATACGACGCGGACCACAGGGGCACAAGCCTGACAATTTTCCCATAAGCATCATGGCACCTCAAGGCCACACGCGGCTCACGCTCCTGGAACGAGGCCGGGGCTGGGTTCCGGCGCACTCACGCATGTCGCCCGTCCGCTGCACGGACGGGCGACATCACTGGTCGGAGTGTGATGATGACCTCAGAGGGGTGCGCTCACGAAGAAGTCAGGCTTGCCGTCCGGCGTGAGCTTGAGCAGCCCATCGTTGTTGAATTGGACGTTGACGACAACCTTCGAATCAACGTCGTGCGTTCCCGGCATGTAGTACATGGAGTACTTGTCGGAGTAGGTAACCTCGAACGTGACCGGCCCTTGGAAAACCCCCGGATCAGTGTGCATCGGTTCCAGCGATGTGGGCATCGTCTTGACGGAGATAGCGGTCACCGCGTCGTTTTGGAGAGCTAACGGGCAGTCAGTATTCAGGTTTCCCGGAATGGAGGCGCAGGAGTTCAGGAATTCCTTCGCGGACTCGAGCGCCGCTTCCTTCAGTTTGTCGCTGTAGGTTGCTTCCAGGGACACGTCGGCGGCATCAGCAGAGGAGGCGGTTCCACCGTGGACGCCGTCAAGGACGGCAACGGTCTTGGTGTTGACATCCACGTATTCGCTCGGGGCGACGGGCGTGAACGTGTAGACGCCGGGGTAGAAAAAGTACGTGGCCGGCTTACCAGAGACAAGCTTGCGCGGAGCGTCGGCACTCACCCCTCCGACGGTGAACTGGGTGTATCCCTGCGCGTCGACGCTGACCTGCGCAGCCAGGGAGTTCTTCACCGTCCAGTTATTGAGAACGCCCATCGTCGGCTTGTCCTTGGTCACGGTGAAGGCGTGGGTGAAGCGCTCCCCGTTGACCTGCAGGGTGGCCGACACCTGACGGGTTTCGGCGTCCTCATTCTTGTCGGCGGCCACTTCTTCGACGACCAGCAGCGAACTCGCTGAAGCCATGGCGTCGTCGGTCAGAAAGACCTCCTGATCGTTCGGAGCGCCCGGGTCGACCATCGCCGTGGCCGCGCTGGCTTTACCGGCGGCCAGCAGGTCCAGGTACTTGCGCACCTCGGCCTCGGGCGTACGAGAACTATTAGCCACCTTGATAGCCACCACACCGGCGATGACCAGCACAACGAGGACGCCGACCAGAATCCCCACGAGCATGACCCGCTTCTTACCCCGGCCAGAAGAGGGGGGTCGACGCCACGCTGCGCCCGGCAGGCACCGGTGGCCCCGGAATCGCAGGGCTCACAGGCGGTGCAGGTATCGGAGCCGCACTCACGTCATTCTTTTCAGTACCCATCAATTGCTCCTCACAACGTTTGACATTCAGCAGCCAGGATTGCAGTGCACTCTGTGCGCACCGTCATCCAACCACTCAGGCCTGCCCAGTATCACGCCGCGCATGCAACGAGTCAAAGAAGGATCACAGTGCGGATAGTTGGTGCCCGTCCGCTTCACGCGGACGGGCACCAGGTGTATAGGGACGGCGGAAGCGGACGTTAGAAGAGGAATTGCACCTTGAAGTCCGGCTTGCCATCGGCGGTCAGCTGCAGCAGTCCGTTGTCGTCGTCGAAACGCGCGTCAACTTTCACCATCGTGTCGAAGTCGTGCGTTCCTGCGAACAGCGTCCCCTCTGTCGTGACCGTGTATGTCACGTTCCCGGAAAATGACGTTGGATCAAAGCTTTCCGAATCGAGAGATGTCGGCTTTTCTTTGATGGAAATAGCGGTGACGCTCTTTCCCCGAATCTGGTTCGAGCAGTCATCCCCCTGATTGCCGGGATAGGTCCCACACTTTTCAACGAGCGCCTGAGCTGCTTCGAGAGCAGCAGCTTTCAGCTTGTCGTTATAGGTCGCCTTGAAGGTGACGTCGCTCTTGCCATCGTCATTTTGAGTGCGCACGTCATCGAGCACGGAGACGGAGACGGGAGTCGTATCAACGTACTCGTTCGGCGCGACAGGCGTGAAATTGTATGCGCCCGGATAGAAGAGGAAGGAACGCCCTTCCATGTAAAAACTTGCTTTGTCAACGGAGGCTTTCGTCTCACCGACGGAGAACTGATCGATTCCATCACCGTCCACGGTCACAGGCACTGCCAGCGAGTCCCGAATCGTCCAGTTGTCCAGAACGCCCATCGTCGCATCGTCCGCAGTGACACGGAATGCATGGGTGAAGCGCTCCCCGTTGACCTGCATGGTCGCGGTCACGGTGCGAGTGTCGGAATCGTCGTTCGTATCCGCGACGACGTCTTCGACGACCAGCCGCGAGGTTGCCGAAGCCATCACGTCGTCGGTCAGGAAGGTACGCTGATCGTTATCCACGCCAGGATCGACCATCGCCGTCGCCTCGCTCGCCTTACCGGCGGCCAGCAGGTCCAGGTATTTGCGCACCTCGGCCTCGGGCGTGCGAGAACTATTCGCCACCTTGATAGCAACGACGCCCGCAATCACCAGCACGACGAGAACACCAACCAGAACCCCGATCAGCTTCATGCGCTTACGCGCGCCAGGCGAGACCTGCGTGAAGGACACCCCCGCGGCGGGAACCCCACCGGGCCCCGGAACAGGCGCGGCACCGGGCCCCGGAACAGGCGCGGCACCGGGCCCCGGAACAGGCGCGGCACCGGGCCCGGGAATGGGGGCGGCGCCAGAAGTTGGGTCGACCCCAGCCGGGGACGGTGCAGGTATCTCACTGCCGGTAGTTTCGTTATTGTCAGTACTCACGACTCGCTCCTCACGATGCGTTGACGGTCCGGGGCCAGCATCGGGCGACAAACACACCAATACCAACCACCAGTCAAAAAGACGTGCCCATGATCACACACCACCAGCCGAGAGTCAAAGCTGTGTCACACTACGGATACGACGCGCTCCCCGACCGCCAAGCGATCGAGGAGCGCGACAGGTCGCACATGCCGGGGGACCTTAGCGGGTAAAACTCACCTCGAAGTCGGGCTTACCATCCTTGTCGAGCTTGAGCACTTGGTTGTCATCGAGCTGCGCGCGAATCTCCACCTTGGCCTCCACGTCTTGCGTGCCTGCCATGTAGTACTTGTTGGAGGACGTCGCCGTGAAGACGACAGTCGCGCGAAAGAACGTCGGCTGCTCCTCGGACACCGGCGCCAGCGCCTTCGGCATTGAGCCGCCCGTTACCGCGGTGACGGCATCGCTCTGGATCGCAAATGGGCACCAAGACTTCTGGTTGTCCGGAATGGTCGAGCAGGTGTCAACGGCCCATTGCCCCGCCTCGATCGCGGCCGCCGTCAGCTTGGTGTTGTAGGTGGCCTTGAGAGTTACGACGTTGTCTCTGCCACCCAGCCCATCATCGAGGACAGAAACCGTCTCGGGGTTGGAGTCTGCATACTCGCTCGCCGCGATTGGCGTGAACGTGTAGACGCCGGGGTAGAAGAGGTAGTCTTTCTCCTGGTCGTTACGGCCCGCCGCGGACGCATCGGCATTCACGCCGCCGACGCTGAACTGGGCGTATCCCTCGGCGTCAACGCTCACCCGCCCGGTCAGAGAATCCTTGACTGTCCAGTTATTCAGAACGCCCATCGTCGACGGCCCCTTCGTCACGGTGAAGGCGTGGGTGAAGCGTTGCCCGTTGACCTGCATGGTCGCGGTCACCATGCGCGTATCAGAACTGTCATTCTTATCGGCGACCACGTCCTCGACGACCAGCCGCGAGCTCGCCGAAGCCATCACGTCGTCGGTCAGAAAGACGCGCTGATCATTATTCACTCCGGGATCGACCATCGCCGTCGCCTCGCTCGCCTTACCGGCGGCCAGCAGGTCCAGGTATTTGCGCACCTCGGCCTCGGGCGTGCGAGAACTATTCATCACCTTGATCGCCACCACACCAGCAATCACCAACACCACGAGGACGCCGACCAGAGTCCCAATCAGCTTCACGCGCTTCTTCCCCACAGCGGACACCGGCGCAAAAGCCACGCCTGCCCCGGCTGGCGTCGACGACCCAGTAACCGCAGGGGTCGCAGGCGGAGCCGGTATCGGAGCCGCGCTCGCATCATTCTTTTCAGTGCCCATCATGCACTCCTCACAACGTTTGACATTCAGCAGCCGAGAGGCGGCACACTCTGTGATTCCGACCATCCGACCACTTGGGCGTGCCTAGTATCACACCACGGTCCTCACCAGTCAAAGACCGATCACAGTACGGATAAGCGGTGCCCATCGGTACCGTGCGGAGAGCTACTCAGGTGCCGACCATCTGTGAAGGAACCTAATAGTGGAAGGTGAGTCTGACGTCTGGTTTGCCGTCGGCAGTGAGCGTCAGCATCCCCTGATCATCCATTTCTGCCTCAACGATTACCGTTGTTTCTACTTCTTCCGTTCCGGTGGCGGAGGTAAGCTCGAAGACCACATCTCCTTCAAGCGTTCTGTCTGTCAGTCTGCGTGTGCTGAACTCGGCAGGCAGCTGCTTGATGACAACAGATGTCACCGACGACGCACCGATCGCGTCGGGGCATCGGCTTGATCTACTCCACTGACCAGGGACACAGGAGTTGATGCGTTCGCGAATCATCTCGTTCACCTCGTCCTTGAACTTGTCGGTGAAGGTTCCCACAAAGGTCACGTCGTCCTTCCCGCTGCCGATCGACGTACTGCGAACGGCGTCCCGAACGGAGACGGTTGCGGGATAGGCCTCGACGTACTCATTGGGCGCGACGGGGGTAAATGGGCTCTTCGCATTTTGGGGTGTGGGGGTGGTGTTGGCATGGGGTCGGGGCCTGCCCGATGATTGAGGTTGCGACACTTCAAACGCTGGGAGGCCCCGACATGTCTCATGCTACCTTTTCTGCTCCGGATATGACGGCCTATTGCGGGTTGGAGGAGCTGGGCTTGGTGGCTGTGGGGATGCGCTGTCAGGAGGGCGGGTTCGTCCTGAAGTGCCGTGCGGCTCATCCTGCTCGGCTGTGTCCAGGGTGTGGGCGCCCGGGGTATTCGCTGGGGTCGCGTACCCGGCGCTTAGCGCACGAACCGCGGGGGCATCAGCCCACAACGCTGGCGGTGTATGTGAGACGTTACCACTGTCGCGCGTGTTCTCGTTCCTGGTGTGATGACATCAGCCAGGCGGCTCCCCCACGCGCCAAACTCTCCTTTGGGGCCTTGCGCTGGGGACTTGTGTGCTTGATCGCTGACAATATGTCCATGAACCGGATCGCCGCTCACCTGGCGGTAGCCTGGCATACCGCCAACGAGGCGATACTGGCCTATGGGGAAGAACTCCTGCTGGCGGATTCGACTCGTTTTGAAGGTGTGCGCGTCATTGGGGTTGATGAGCACGTGTGGCGTCATCGGGGTGGGGACAAATACGCCACGGTGATCGTGGACTTGACCCCTGTACGCGACCATACGGGACCGGCCCGACTCCTGGACGTGGTGCAAGGCCGCTCCACACGCGTCTTGTCTTCCTGGCTGGCCGCGCGCCCCCAAGAATGGAAGGACACCATCGAGATCGTGGCGATGGATGGGTTCAGCGGCTATAAAAGCGCAGCAGCCAGCCAGCTACCAGGAGCGGTAGCGGTGATGGATCCCTTCCACGTCGTTCATATCGCTATCGACGCCCTCGAGCAGTGCCGCCAGCGCGTCCAGCAAGAAACCCTGGGGCATCGCGGCCGCAAGGGCGACCCCTTGTACGCGGCCCGCAAAACGCTCCTGACCGGCACCGACATCCTCACCGACACATCCCAAGCGCGCTTGGATGCCTTATTCGCCTGCCCCGACCACGCTGACGTGCACACCACCTGGAAAATCTACCAGGACCTCCTAGCGGCCTACCGTGATCGTGACCCCAGGCGCGGCAAAAACACCCTCCGCCAGCTCATCACAACGATCACCCGCCCGGGCTTGCCGCACACATGCATCGAACTAGCCCGCATGGGCAGAACCTTCAAACGCAGAGCCAGGGACATCCTGGCCTACTTCGACCACCCCCACACCAGCAACGGCCCCACCGAAGCCATCAACGGACGCCTCGAACACCTCCGCGGCATCGCCCAAGGATTCATCAACCACCGAAACTACCGCCTACGCTGCCTCCTCCACTCCGGGGGATTCCAACACCTCCTACACCCTTAAATGCGAAGAGCCGGTAAATGTGTAGACCCCGGGGTAGAAGAAGAAGGAACTCGAGCGCGACGCGACGCCACTTCGCCCCACCGACGCGCTGACAGATCCGACTGAGAACTGGTCAATTCTTTCGCCGCCGACACTCACGGGCACCGCGAGGGAATCTGTGATTGTCCAGTTGTTGAGGAGGCCCATCATCGCCTCATCCGCTGTCACAGTGAAGGTGTGGGTGAAGCGTTGGCCGTCGACCGTCATGGTCGCGGTGACCTCGGCGATGTTGGAGTCCTCGCCGCTTGTGTCGGCGACCACGTCCTCGACGACCAGCAGAGATGTGGCCGAGGCCATGGCCTCGTCGGTGAGAAACACCCGCTGGTCGTTACGCACGCCGGGGTCCACCATCTCCGTCGCTTCGGTACCTTTACCGGCGGCCAGCAGGTCCAGGTACTTGTGCACCTCGGCCTCGGGCGTACGAAAAGTATTCACAACCGTGATCGCAACGACGCCAGCGATGGCCAGCACAACGAGGACGCCGACCAGGACCCCAATCAGCTTCACCCGCTTCTTCCCCGAAGCGGACACCGGCGTCAACGCCACGCCTCCCCCAGACGCCGTCGACGGACCCAGAACCGCCGGGGTTTCGGGCGGTGCCGGTATCGGAGCCGCGTTCATGTCGTGGTTCTGGACGTCCATCATGTTCTCCTCCCGAGATGTGGTGTTCCATGGCCGGTCTCAGGCCACAATCAACACATCCCTTTATTCGACCACAAAGACCTTCCCAGTGTGACATCACGCGCGCACCCAGCCACACAACGATGAGAGAGCGGATACAACTGTGCTCCCCGGTCACCGAGCGACCGGGGAGCACATATTGCTGGCGATTACTCCGGTGCGAACTCCACCCAGAAATGCGGCTTACCCGACGCGTCAAGCGAGAGCTTCCCGTCTTCGTCGAACTCGGGGGTCGCAATCGCCGTCGTCTTTATGTCCTGGGTCATTGTATCCGCAACCCTCTGAATTCTGAAGGTCACGTCGCCCTGAAAGCGATTGGGTTCCCACTGACCAGGTTTCAGTTCCGTCGGCAGCTTCTTGACCTCAAGGAGCGAGAGGGTACGCGACTGCAGGGCGAAAGGGCAGACGGCGTCGAGGTTTCCGGGCGGGGTGACGCACGAGTTAGCCTGCGCCACGACCGCGTCGAGCGCGGCAGACAATAATGCGTCAGAGTACGTCGACTCGACCGTCACGTTCACGAGTGGATCCGCACCGTATTGGTACTCGGTTCGCGTCGCCCTGAGGGTGGCCGGGCTCGGCCTCAATGTAATCCCCAAGGTCGGCGGCGTTGACCGTGTAGACACCCGGATAGAACATGTAGTCGGGGACGTGAACGGGAACGAATCGTAGTCGCTGACGGGTGCGCTCACACCACCGACGCTGAACGTGGAGACACCCTTGATTCTGACGGCGACGGGGGTCATGAGCGCATTCCGAATCTTCCAGTTCTTGATGACACCCAGGGTCGGTTTCACCTCCGACACCTCGAAAGGGAAGGTGAAGCGGATGCCGTCGACCAGCACGGTGGCGTCAACGATATGCGTCTGCGCGTCCGAGTCTGGGTTCCTGTCGACCACTTCTTCGACTCGCATCAGTGAGCTTGCCGAGGCCATGACCTCGTCCGTCAGGAAGACGCGTTCACTGTTGGGGATCCCGGGATCGACCATCTCAGTTGCCGCGCTCGCCTTGCCCTGCGCGAGATAGTCCAGGTAGCGCTGCACCTCCGCCTCGGGCGTACGCATGGAATTCGCGAGCACGAAGCTACCGAGAGCCACACCGACGAAGACCACCGCAACGATGACCGCAAGCACGACGGGACTGACACGCTGACGCGACGCCGACTGGACCGGAGCACCACCAGGGTATGGAGCCGCAGCTCCTGAGGCTGACATTGCAACCGGTGCGGCCACCTGATAGTGCCCATATCCGGGCATCGGTGTAGCCGTCTGCGATGGAGGGGACGGAACCGCTGAGAGCGTCGGCGGGTCGGGGACGGGGTCGAAATCCATGCCAGAGGCGGGCCGAAACGAGGCCCCCGTCGGGCCACTGTGTCTTGCATCCATTGCGCGCTCCTTACGACGTCCAGGCGTCACGTCACGGGAACGCGGCCAGGCACTTCCTCGGCAAACGGTTACCGTGACAGGGTAAGAATTAGCACCGTCCCAAACCTCCGTCAACACCCGTCAGCAATGACTATTACTTGTTATATTCACGAAGAAGGCGAATCCCCTGACGACGATGGAATGCTGAGCATGACGGAGATGACGGGTTTTCCGTCAATATCGGTAACCGGAACTCCTGCGTCTGAGAGCTCGACCGTCATTGTCGGTCTCAGGGTGAGAGTGTGGGGATGGCGATCCGGCAACCAGGATCCAGGGTCCTGGTATGTGATGACGGCGTCTTCTCCGGTATAGGCACCAGAGTCGTTCACGCTTACCAGCGTGGACGGTAACGTCGTGACCTCAAGGACGCTGAGACTCGAAGAGCGCAGGGCACTGGGGCACATCAGATCCGCATTACGCCCCAACGTCCCACATGCCTGCACCGCGTCTTGCGCAGCGCGCAAGACCTCACCCCCTCAATTGTGAATTGAGCGAGCCTTCCAACGTGACGTGTGTCGTCTCGTAGGAACTCCCCTGCGTCCCGTCCTCAACGACGGCACGCGCGGACTGCGCGTCCACATATTCCCCTGTTCCCTCAGGTTGAAGGTCGTAGACGCCTGGGAAGAAGAGGTATTCCGTTCCCTCTGGAGCGGACGAATCAAGGTCCGTGACGGTACCCCCGACGCTAAACCGGGGAACATGATGTCCCGAAACTTTTAGAGGGACAACGAGGCCTTCACGGATCGTCCAGGTTGACATGATGCTATCTTCACGATCCTTGCGGTCGAGGGTGAAAACATGAGTAAAGCGATGGCCGTCAAGCCGAAGCGTCGCTGAAACCCTTGATATACCAACAATCTCAATCAGGCTGCTGCTAGCCTCAATGGATTCAATTTCCAATCGTGACGCAGCCGAAGCCAGAACCTCATTCGTCAGGAAGATCCTCTGATCGTTGGGCACACCGGGATCAACCATCGACAGTGCCGTTTCCGCGTCACCTTTGGCAAGGGAGGCGAGGTAGCGGCGTACTGTCCCCTCGGGCGTGTATCCCTCCGCGATCCAGAGTGTGACCGCAGCGATAACGAGCGCGGCACACAGGACCGCCACGATCGACCGTTTCATATGTTTCCTGCGGCGGCAGAGAGTCACAGGGAAACGGCAGGGCGTTGTCCCCCTTCTGCTCGCGGCACCCGGTACCCCATACTGCGGGCCAGACATCTGAGTCCCCATTGACACCACCTTCACATACTCGCTAACTATAGTGTGAGGGTAGCCTACTACACCCCCCAGACCGCAGGCGAACCGCACCACGCATATCGCGATTCCACGCTCCCCTTTCAGTACTTCTCAGCGACTGGCGAGCGTGATGAGAACCCTCGGGAATTCCATCCTCGTTCAGCTGGGGGATCCCCGTCTCGGTCAGGGGAACCTGCGCGTAGGGAGTGACCGTCACGGTGCGTTCGCCGGACCCGGACGTGCTGCCCGATTCGCTGATGGTCACGAGCGCATCGTAGCCGGTGAAACTACCACAATCCGTGTCGGTGGCAAGCATGGACGGCATCACGGACACCCCCAGAGCAGTCACGTTCGGGGAGCGCAGCGCAGCTGGACACGACGCATCCGTGTGTGATCCCAGCGTTGCGTTCACGAATGCTCGCGACGACAAGCGAGCGTTCGACGGCGGGTCATCGATGGATTCAATGACGAGGGTGCGCTGAACCAACTCCGCGTACGTGTGTCCCTCATCGTCCTCATCGACGTTTCTGACCCTACGTGGTGTGCCGCGTTAGCTCGCGTCGTCCTCTTCCTGGGTGATGACAGGAAGCGCCTTGGTCGGGGGCACGGGCGACTCGCCGCGCAGGAACGGCAGCGACAGGCCAGCGGTGGCGGGGATCTCCTCGGAGGATTCGGCGAGCTTGCGAGCCACGCGCGACATCGGACGGGACGAGGCCTGGGGTCCCTCGGGCGAAGCAGTCATCCTGATGTTCTCCAATCGTTGATGGTGCGACCGCTGCGAGCACACCGCCCCTGTGACGGGGCACCAGCGGCCTACATCACACTAGTGTACGGACTCAGGATCGAAATGGTCCCACGCCCCGCGCAGAACCTCCTCACCGAGCATCGCTGCGGGCGTCTCCCCGTCCCGGCATGCGCGCGTGCGCCCGACGACGCGGAACCCCTCGGGCAGGACCGCATTGGGCGGGAACGCCGCGAGCATCCCATGTTCCTCACCGCCCTGGAGCACCCACCACACGGGGTCGGCCTGGCAGACCTGAGCGGGAACCTGGAGCAGCCGCGCCTCCGCCTCGAGGGCGGGCCGGTCGAACTCGATGACGAGGCCCGAGGCCTGGGCCATGCGCCGTGCATCAGCTGCGGGTCCGTCGGACAGGTCCATCATGGCCGTGGCACCGGCGGCCGCTGCTGCAACGCCCGACCCCAGGGGCGGGTGGGGCGCATGGTACGTGTCGATAAAGGGCGCGAGGTCGCCCAACTCCTCGGAGCCTCGCGCGCTGGGATCCACGTAACCACCCTCGAGCAAGTCCAGACCTGCGTAGGAGAATCCGAGTGTGCCGCTCACCGCGATGACGTCGCCGGGCTGGGCACCGTCGCGACGCACGACCGGACCCGGGCAATACCCGAAGGCAGTGATCGAGATGACCAGCTTCTCCCCCCGCGCTCAGATCCCCGCCCACGACGCCGGCGCCGACCTCCCGGGCGCGCTCACCCAGGCCTCGTACGACATCAAGGAACACCTCGGCGTCCATGTCGCGCGGGGCAACCACCGAGGCGACGAGGCCCGACGGGCGCCCACCCATCGCATCGATATCGGCGAGGTTCTGCGCAGCCACGCGCGCGCCCACCTCATACCCGGTCGACCACGACAGGTGAAAGTGCTGATCCTCGACCATGACGTCCGTCGTCACGATGAAAGACCCCTCGGGGGCGCCGATCTGCGCGCAGTCATCCCCGATGCCGATGATAGTGCGCTCACCGCGCGGGAAAGACTCACGGAACTGAGACACCAACTGGGCCTCGGACAGGTCAGAAAGCTTCATGCGCCCCAGCCTAGTCGCGCGCGCCACGATGCGCCGCGATAGACGGGCTCAGCTATTCATTCCCCGCACGGTCTGCGAGGCGAAAAGACACGTGGCCGCCGCACTGGCGACATTCAGGGATTCCGCGTCGCCGGTCATCGGAATCGACACGAGGGAGTCGCAGGCACGCATGTCGGCGCCGGACAGGCCCTTCGCCTCGTTACCAAACACCCACGCGTGCGACTGAGACAGACGCGAACGACCCGTCACCCCCTGGACGAGCATCGCGGCCATGTCCACCGACCCCGCTCCCCCGCTGGTTCCGAGCAGGGCCGCGCTGCGGCCGTGAACGAGTGCGCGGGCATCCTCGAAGGAGGATGCGACGCACACCGGAATGTGGAAAACAGACCCGGCGCTCGCGCGCACAACCTTCGGGCTCGTGACCTCCACGGTGCCCGCGACCGCAATAACGCCTGAAGCTCCAAAGGCATCAGCCGTCCGAATGATCGTGCCAACGTTGCCCGGATCGCGCCCCTGAGCGAGAACGACGAGAGTCTCCCCCCTCCGACGGGGGCGGCAACTCGCGAGACACGGCTCCCAGCGACGCCACCGCGCAGATGCCCTGCGAATCGCGCGAGAGGGCGGCGGAGACCTCGTCGGTCACGGGATGGACCCAACGGGTCGCACGCACCGCGGCATCCACGACGTCAGCGTGCGTGTCCCATGCATCCTGCCGCACGTACACGTCACGGACAGCGCCGGGGCAAAAACGCGCCAGCTCGCGCACGGCCTGAGGCCCCTCCACGAGCATCAGGCCAGAGCGCGAACGTGCCGAGCGCCCGACCAGACCCGACACCCTGCGCACGCGATCAGCGCGGGGATTATCGAGAATGGGCAGGCGCTCGGAAAAGGAGCTCACCAATCAGGCCTTGGGGGCGTTGATGTCGGCGGGCAGCGCGTCCTTGGCGACCTTCACCAGGGCGTTGAACGCGTTGATGTCGTTCACGGCCAGCTCGGCCAGCATGCGACGGTCGACCTCGACGCCGGCCAGGTTCAGGCCCTGGATGAGGCGGTTGTAGGTCAGGCCCTGGGCGCGGGACGCAGCGTTGATGCGCTGGATCCACAGACGACGGAAGTCGCCCTTCTTGGCCTTGCGGTCGCGGTAGGAGTAGACGAAGGAGTGAGTGACCTGCTCCTTGGCCTTACGGTACATGCGCGAGCGCTGGCCACGGTAGCCGGAGGCCTGCTCGAGTACGGTACGACGCTTCTTCTTGGCGTTGACAGAACGCTTAACACGTGCCATTTTCTACTGTTCTCCTCTAACTCGAGCTCACTTGCCCAGCAGACGCTTGACGCGCTTGACGTCGGCGGTCTCCAGGACCTGGTCGGTGGCCAGGCGGCGGGTCTTGCGGCTGGACTTGTGCTCCAGCAGGTGGCGGGCGCCGGCCTGCTCGCGCATGATCTTGCCCGAGCCAGTCGTGCGGAAGCGCTTCTTAGCACCGGAATGAGTCTTGTTCTTCGGCATTTCTATTCCTTCGTTGTGAGGCGATTACTATCGCCGTCAGTCCTGTTCGTCAGCCTTGTCGGCTGCCACGCGGGCCTGGTCCTTGCTGGCGCGTTCGGCGCGCTTGCCCCGGCGTTCGGCGCGCTCGGCCTCGCGGCGCTTGCGCTGCTCGGTCAGGGCGTCGGCCTTGCGCTTGGTGGGGGCCAGCACCATCGTCATGTTGCGCCCGTCCTGACGGGGCATCGACTCGACGGTGGCGAGGTCACCGATCTCCTCGGCGAGGCGCTGCAGGAGGCGAACGCCAGCCTCGGGGCGAGACTGCTCTCGACCGCGGAACATGATCATGACCTTGACCTTGTCGCCGGCGGACAGGAAGCGCTCCACGTGGCCCTTCTTGACGCCGAAGTCGTGATCGTCGATCTTGAGTCGGAAGCGGATTTCCTTCAGCTGCGTGTTCGCCTGGTTGCGGCGAGCATCGCGTGCCTTCTGGGCGGCTTCGTACTTGTACTTGCCGTAATCCATGAGCTTTGCGACGGGCGGCTTGGCGTTCGGCGCAACCTCAACCAGGTCGAGCCCGGCCTCTTCGGCCAGACGCAGCGCGTTCTCGACTCGGACGACGCCGACCTGTTCACCTCCGGGTCCCACGAGGCGAACCTCGGGGACTCGAATACGCTCATTGATGCGAGTCTCGCTGATGAGCGGCTCCTTCCACAGAATCCTTATGCGCGAAACGAAAAGCCTCCGTTACGCGACGCGCACGGAGGCTTCCACTGGGTCAGCACACGACCGTGCTGACCGCCAGAACCCGATCCCCTGCGCAACGCCTCGTGGGCGGCATCCTCTCAGTTGAGAGGCGGGTATCCAGGTGGGATTTCTCCGCTTGCGTTCCGGGCATACGCCCAGACGGTCGAGTCTACTCTACCAGAGACGCCCAGTCAGTGCCAGGTCAGGGAGCATTGCGCGCCTCACGCTCGGGTTCGACGAGGCCTGGGCTGGCCCAGTCGGTCGGGCGCGGCGCTGCTATCTCGCACTCAGGCAAGTATCGGCACAATCTCCACACGGTCCGCCGACGCGATGAGGCGGGGGCTGACTCCCAGGGCGTTCAGGGCGCCCGACAGCGTCTGTCTCATCGCCGAGGCATCGGCACCCTGGGCGAAAGACGCGCGGTCCACGGACACGAGAACGCGCGTGAGGCCGTCGCCCGCGTAGGCAATCTCAACATCGACGATGGCATCGCAGGCCGAGGAAGACTCGGACAGCAGGAGCACGCGCAGGGCTTCATCGCGCCAGGCAGGCAGCCACTCGTCTCCTTGCGCGAGCGCAGCGACGGCGGGACGCGGCAGCAGCACCGCGTCGGTCCCGGGGTTGACGACGATGCGCCCGCCGGTCTCGACCAGGGCGGTCAGGCCGATCGTGCGGAAGTCAAGAGCCATCGGACGGTCGCCCGGGCGGTGGGCGGACAGGGCCTGCGCCGACGAATAGATCGCGAGCGCCTCCCCCCGCGGGGGTCTGAGCCCGCACGAAGTCGATGGGGTTATGGCCGTTCTCACCGGCGTGCACGCCCGTCACGCGGGGGTCCGGCTCCACGTCAATGGGGACGATGACGCGCTCGAAGACGAGGGCGTCAACAAGGGCTTCCAGGCGGGCCGCTCCCGCATCGGCGCCCTCCCCCAACGCTAAGGCGGCACTTGTGCGCGGCAGGCCCTGGCCCACGTCCGCGCGGTCGTGACTCATCATCGACAGGCGCTGGGCCAGGCGATTCTTCTGCTCCTCGGACAGGTTGGGCATTGCGCCAGCCATCAGCACTCCTCGTATCCGGCGACAACGAGCGCGTCTTCCAGGGAGAACACGCCCTGGTACAGGGCCTTGCCGACGATCACGCCGTCGATGCCGAGGGCGCGCAGGGCCTCAATGTCCGACAGCGAGTTGACGCCCCCCGAGGCAATAATGCGCGCATCAGTCGCGTCAGCAACCCGCGCCAGCAGCTCACGGTTCGATCCAGTCATCTGCCCGTCGCGCGCCACGTCAGTGACGACCACGCGGGCCACCCCGGCCTCGTTCAAAACGCGCAGTACCTCCCAGACGTCACCCCCCTCGCCGCATCCGCCGCGCGCAGCCAGGCGATCCCCGCGCACATCCAGGCACACGGCGACGCGCTCGCCGAACGTATCGATGGCCTCACAGACCTCGTCGATACGCTCGAGAGCCTGAGTCGCCACGTTGACGCGCTCCGGCCCCATCGCCAGGCCAGCCTCGATGGCCGCGCGGCTCGTGATACCGCCCGACAGCTCGACGCGCACGGGAACCTCGCTGATCACCCGAGCCAGCAGCGCCGAGTTGTCGCCCCGACCAAAGGCCAGGTCCAAGTCCACCAGGTGCACCCAGCGAGCCCCGGCCTCGTCAAAGGAACGGGCCACATCGATCGGCGACCCCCACGAGCCGCGTCAACCGACCCCGAAGACAGGCGCACGGCCTGCCCGTCCGTCACGTCGATGGCGGGAAGAAGCTCCAGGACGCTCATGGCTGCTTGCGGCGGAACCAGCCGAGCGGGCCGCCACCCTGACGCGAGCCGTCGGCGCTCACCGAATCCGAATAGTCGCAAGGAGTCGTGCGGCCCAGCAGCAGATCCTCCGTCGCCGGCGGCATCGCACCCAGGAGCAGGCCCGCAGGAATCGTCTCCTCCGGCTCGCCACCCACGTAACGCTGCGCGGAAATCCGACCCGAGACGCCCGGCTCCACGCCGTCGCCCTCCACCAGCCAGCTCATCAGGGCCACCGCCCCGTACTTCGACAGGCGCGACACGGCGCGCGCCACGCGATCGACCGTGTCGGGCATCGGGCGCTGACCGGTCAGGAGCGCGTCGAGCTCCTCCTCGTCCGTCGGCGTCGTCTCAACGCGCAGCCACACGGCCGTCCACGGTTTGAGACGCACGATGGACTCTCGGACGCCCGACAGCACCAACAGCGAGTGCAAAGCCTCCGGGTACGCGATCGGGGCAAGCACCAAAGCGACCGACAGGCGGCCCCCCCTCCAGGTGCAGCGACTCGTCAACGGGAGTATCGTCCGGGTCGAGTGTCGGCTGGGACGAGGACGACGTCCCCGTCTCCCCCAGCGATGCGACCAGCGACTGGAACTCCGCATCGATATCGTCGTTGTGAGCGCTCACCGCTCCTCCTTATTGTCTGTCTCTCCCACCAAGGATACTGTTCATACACGCCCTCGCGCGTCATGCACTCTCCACCAGCGAAAGGACCCCACCATGACAGTGCCCACGATCCCCGTGCGCGGAGCCATCAAGCTCGGGCAATTCGTCAAGCTCGCCTCCCTGGCAGAAGACGGCGCGCAGGCCCGCGAACTCATCCAGGCCGGGGACGTGACCGTCAACGGCGAGGTGGAGACGCGCCGCGGACACCACCTGAGCGCGGGCGACCTCGTCGAGGTCGACGCCCCCTGGGGACGCGCCGCCGCGATCGTCGGCCCCGCCTCTAACCACGCCCAACGACGCGAGCCGGGTCCCACCGGGGCCCGGCTCGTCGTCTCAGGACGAGGTCACGACCCCGCCCGCGCCGACGACAGCCTTAATGTGGCTGAAGAAGGCGCTCGTTTGCTCGACGCGCAGCTTCGGATCCAGCTCGACGACCGTCGTGCGTCCCGGCTCCGTCAGGTGCAGGCGCACCGGGGACCCACCCGGGTAGGACTCGAGGACCGCGCGCAGGTCAGTCAGGAGCTCGGGCGTGCACCGCGCGGCCGGCAGGCGCAGGTCCAGGGGCAGGTCCGCACCGCCCGACAGATCCAGGAGGGTCATCGACTGACCGTAGATGGTCATGCCCTCCTCGCGCACGTTCACCTTTCCTTCGATCTGGACGATGATGTCCTGCGCGAGGTAGGTCTGGATCGACTCATACGAGCGCGGGAAGAAGAGCACGTCCACCGAGCCTGACAGGTCCTCGATCGTCGCAATAGCCCACGCATTACCCTGCTTCGTCACCTTCGTCGTCACGCCCGAGACCAAGCCCGCGATCTTGACGATGCGATCCGCCATCGCGCCCTCCGAGCCCACGACCTGCGCGATCTCGTAGTCCTGGTGGCGGGCCAGCGCCGCCTCCACGCCGCGCAGCGGGTGGTCGGAGACGTACAGGCCCAGCATCTCTCGCTCGGCCGCCAGCTTCGTCTTGCGATCAAACTCAGGCAGGTCCGGAATGTCGATCGTCAGGCCCGAGCCGGAGTCGTCGTCCTCGCCCAAGGCACCGAACAGGTCGAACTGTCCGATGGCCTCGTTGCGCTTGACGTCGATGATCGCGTCCACGGCCTCGTCGCAGCGGGCCAGCAGCGCGCGGCGCGTGTGCCCCATCGAGTCGAACGCGCCGGCACGGATCAGGACTGGATCGTGCGCTTGTTGCACACCACCTGCGGGACCTTGTCCAAGAAGTCCTGGAACGAGGCGAACCGCCCCTTCTCCGCGCGAGTCTCCACGATGGCGTCGACCACCGGGCCGCCCACGTTCTGGATGGCATTCAGGCCGAAGCGGATCGCCTCGCCGTCAGGCGCAAAGTTGCCCATCGACGCATTCACGTCCGGGGGCAACACCGTGATGTCCATGTGGCGGCACTCCGCCAGGTACAGGGCGCGGCGGTCCTTGTTATCCTTCGTCGAGGTCAGCAGGGCAGCCATGTACTCCGTCGGGTAATTCGCCTTGAGGAAGGCCGTCCAGTAGGAGACGAGGCCGTAGGCCGCCGAGTGCGCCTTGTTGAAGGCGTACGCGGAGAAGGGAACGACGACGTCCCACAGGGCCTTGATCGACTCCTCGGAGTAGCCGTTGTCCACCATGCCCTGGCGGAAGCCCTTGAACTGCTGGTCCAGGACCTCCTTCTTCTTCTTGCCCATGGCCTTACGCAGAATGTCTGCCTGGCCCAGCGAGTAGCCCGCCAGCTTCTGGGCGATCTGCATGACCTGCTCCTGATACACGATCAGGCCGAATGTCGTACCCAGAATGTCCTCGAGCGGCTCCGCCAGCTCGGGGTGAATGGGCGTGATCTCCTGACGCCCGTTCTTACGCAGCGCGTAGTTCGTGTGCGAGTTCGCGCCCATCGGGCCCGGGCGGTACAGGGCACCCACGGCCGAGATGTCTTCGAAGTTGTCGGGCTTCATGAGCTTGAGGAGGTCGCGCATACCGCCGCCATCGAGCTGGAACACGCCGAGGGTGTCGCCTCGTCCCAGCAGCTCGTAGGTCTTCTTATCGTCGAAGGTCAGGTGGTCCAGATCCGGGTCCGGCTTGCCGTTGAGCGCGATGTTCGCAAGGGCATCGGACACGACGGTCAGGTTACGCAGACCCAGGAAGTCCATCTTGAGCAGGCCCAGCGTCTCGCACGTCGGGTAGTCGAACTGGGTGATGATCGCGCCGTCCTGCGGGCGCTTCATGACCGGGATGATGTCGGTGAGCGTGTGGGAGCTCATGATGACCGCGCAGGCGTGCACGCCCCACTGGCGCGTCAGTCCCTCCAGGCCGAGCGCATACTGGACGACCTCGTGCGTGTCGGGGTTCTCCTCGTAGAACTTACGGAACTCCGTGGCCTCGGCGTAGCGTTTGTCCTTCTCGTCAAAGATGCCGTGGACCGTGATGTCCTTGCCCATGATCGCCGGGGGCAGCGCCTTGGTGAGCTGTTCACCGACCTTGAAGTCCTTGCCGAGGATACGAGCGGAGTCCTTCAGGGCCTGCTTGGTCTTAATCGTGCCGTAGGTGACGACCTGGCTGATGCGGTCCTCGCCGTACTTGCGCTTGACGTAGGCAATGACCTCGTCGCGCCTGCGTTCGTCGAAGTCGACGTCGAAGTCGGGCATCGAGATTCGTTCGGGGTTGAGGAATCGCTCGAAAATCAGGCCGTGCTCGAGGGGGTTGAGCTCGGTGATCTTCAGGGCGTAGGCCACCATCGAGCCCGCGCCCGAGCCACGGCCCGGTCCCACGCGGATGCCCTGGGACTTCGCCCAGTTGATATAGTCGGCGACCGTGAGGAAGTAGCCGGGGAAGCCCATCTTGATGATGACGTCTTCCTCGTACTGGGCCTGCTTGCGCACGTCGTCGGGGATGCCGTTCGGGAAGCGGTCGCGCAGGCCTCGCTCGACCTCCTTGATGAACCACGAGGTCTTGTCTTCGCCCTCGGGCACCGGGAAGTCGGGCATGTAGTTGGCGCCCTCCTTCGTGGTCGTGAAGTGCACGTCGCAGCGCTCGGCGATCTCGAGGGTCGAGTCGCAGGCGCCGGGCAGCTCGCTCCACAGGGCACGCATCTCGTCCGAGGAACGGATGTAGTAGCCGTCGCCGTCAAACTTGAAGCGGTCGGGATCGTTGATGCGCGAGCCGGAGTTGATGCACAGGAGCGCGTCCTGGATCTTGCGGTCCTCGCGCTTGACGTAGTGCGCGTCATTGGTGGCCACGAGGGGCGCGTTCATGAGCTTGGCGATCTCGAGGACCTGCTGGTGGGTGCGCCGCTCGATGTCGATGCCGTGGTCCATGACCTCGACGTAGAAGTTCTCCGCCCCGAAAATGTCGCGCAGCTCCGCAGCCTCAGCCACGGCCTCGTCCCACTGCCCCAGGCGCAGGCGCGTCTGCACGGCGCCCGAGGGGCAGCCCGTGAACACGATGAGGCCCTCATGGAACTGGCTGAGCAGCTCCTTGTCTGCGCGAGGCCACTTGCCGAACTGGCCGTCCGTCGAGGCGTAGGACCCCAGGCGGAAGAGGTTGTGCATGCCCGTCGTGTTGTAGGCGACCAGGGTGAGGTGGTTGTAGGAGCCGCCGGCGCTCACGTCGTCGGCGCGCTGCCACGGCTCGCCCCACAGGACCTTCTGGCGGTCGAAGCGCGAGGTCCCCGGCGTCACGTACGCCTCCAGGCCGATGATCGGCTTGACGCCCGCGTTCTTGCAGTTCGTGTAGAAGTCGAAGGCACCGAAAAGATACCCGTGATCCGTCAGGCCGATCGCGGGCTGCCCGAGGCGCGCGGCCTCCTCCGCCATCGCTTTCGTCTTCGCCGCTCCGTCGAGCATCGAATACTCGGAGTGGTTGTGAAGGTGCACGAAGGAATCAGCCATGCGTCGATTCTACTGTCCGGGGCGCGCGCCGGGCCGCGCAACTCCCACCCCCGGCGGTCGTTCATCTCACGGCTTCATCATCGACGAGGCCGGGGCGGGGCTGGCGGGTCAGGCGCGGGGGTGGCGCAGCTCCTCGAGGGCGGCGGCCAGGTCGGGCGGGTAGGGGCTGGACACGCTCATCGGCATACCCGTGCGCGGGTGAGCAAAGCCCAGGCGCACGGCGTGCAGCCACTGGCGGGTGAGCCCCAGACGCTCGGCCTGCGTGGGGTCGGCGCCGTAGAAGGTGTCGCCCACGCAGGGGTGGCCAACGGCGGCCATGTGGACGCGAATCTGGTGAGTGCGTCCCGTCTCCAGGTGTACCTCGGTGAGCTGGGCGCCCGCCATGAGCTCGAGGGTGTCGTAGTGGGTCACGGCGTGCTTGCCGCCGTCGATCACCGCCATGCGCCACTCTCGCGAAGGGTGGCGCCCGATGGGGGCATCGATGGTGCCCGAGGCTGGGTCGAGATGCCCAGCGACGACGGCGTGGTAAATCTTGTCGATCGTGCGTTCCTTGAAGGCGCGCTTCATGACCGTGTAAGCCAGCTCGGACTTGGCGACCATCATCGCACCCGAGGTTCCCACGTCGAGGCGGTGGACGATGCCCTGGCGCTCGGGCGGCCCGTAGGTGGTGATGCGGTAACCCGCGGCCTCGAGGTTTCCCAGGACCGTGGGGCCCTCCCACCCCGGACCCGTATGTGCGGCGACACCAACCGGCTTGTCGACGACGACAATGTCCTCATCGTCGTACAGGATCGCCATGTCGGTGACCGGCGTCGGCTTGGTCTCCGGTTCGGGGATCGTGACCTCGATAATGTCGAGAGCGCCCAGGCGCTCCGACTTTCCGGCCGCGACACCGTTGATGAGGACGTGCCCCTCCCCCTGCCAGCTCCGCGCAGCGCGAGCGCGACAGGCCGAGCATACGGGCCAGTGCGGCATCCACCCGTTCGCCCACCAGAGCGTCGGGCACGGGGAGCATACGCGAGCTCACTTGCCCTTCTCCTCTCGGGGCTCGCGCCCCAGCGCAACTGCCAGCAAAGCGGCACCCAGCACAATCCAGATATCCGCGACATTTCCGACGAACCACGTGCCATAGGCGATGAAGTCGGTAACGTGACCAACGCCGAAGCCGGGATCCGCGGTCAGCCTGTCGATGAGGTTGCCGACCGCGCCGCCCATGAGCGTTGCGATCGCCAGAAGCGAGAAAGGCCTACGGACTCGAATCGCAAGCACAGCGAGGAAGCACATGACGATGAGCGTGAAGACGGTCAGGACCCATGTCTGTCCGCTCCGAAGGAGAAGGCAGCGCCCGAATTGTGCACAAGCCGCAGCGACAACAGCTCGCCCACAATGGGGCGCTCAATGTCGCCGACGAGAGCGCCGCGCGCCCACGCCTTCGAGGCTTGGTCCGAGACGACCGCGACCACCGCCAAGACGACGGCCCAGATCCACGTCGTGCGTGTGATGAGCGAACGAGTTGAGTCAGCCATGGTTCCCTATCTTAAAGGACCGGCGGCGGCGCACCGCAGGGTGCACCGCCGCCGGGAAAGAGATATGCGATCAGTTCTCGCCGTTGCCGACCTCGTTGAGGAGGGACTCGAGGTGGGTGCGCAGGTTGGTCCGGTACTCGGACTCGAAGGTACGCAGGCCGTTGATCTTGTTCTCAAGCAGCTCGCGCTCCTGCTCGAGCTGGTTGAGAACGGAGTCCTTCTGCTTCTGGGCGTCGGCGATGATCGACTCGCGCTGGGCGTTGGCCTCGGCGATGATCTTCGCGCTCTGCTCTTCGCCGTCGCGCACGTACTCGTCGTGGACGCGCTGGGCGAGGGCCAGCATCGAGGTGGCAGACTCCGCATCCTGGGGGCTGGACAAGACCGGCGCCGCGGGGGCGGGGGTCTCGACAACCGCGGGGGCGGGGGTCTCGGAGGGGTGAACTCGGAGTTGGACAGCTCGGCCACGCGACGCTCGGCGGCCTCCAGCTTCTCCTTGAGTTCCTGGTTTTCCATCTGCAGGGAGTAGATGGTGGAGACTACCTCGTCAAGGAACTCATCAACTTCGTCCTGGTCATATCCCTCGCGGAACTTGACGTACTGGAACTTCTTGTTGAGCACATCCTCGGTGGTGAGCAGGGCCATTTCTTCGCCTCTCGGTCGTTTCGATTGGACGCGCGGATCCCGCACGCCTGGACGACCGGGAAGGCCGCCCGCTATCACGTCACAAAAATAATAACTGATATTGTCACACTAGCAACATTCATCACGGCTGGAGTGTCGTTTATGTGCGACCTCTCATGCCGAAATTTAATGCCTATTGGCTAATAAAAAAGAGAACGTAAGCCAACCGCTGCGCAACAATGAGCACCAGGAACAACAGCATAAAACCGACATCGATCGCCATTCCGCCGCCCAGGCGCAGGGGCGGAACGAAGCGTCTCAACCAGCGGATCGGCGGGTCGGTCAGGGAGTAGAGAAGGTTTGCCACAACCAGGAAGGGGCCACGCGGGCGCCATCCGCGCACGAAAAATTGGACCCAGTCCACAATGACGCGCGCGAAGAGCACCAGCATGTAGAGGTTGATGAGGACGTTCAGCCCCCACGCAACCCAGTTCACGACGATCACGGGTGAACTCAGCCCTGGTTGTAGAGAGAGCCGCGGCGAGCCGAGGAAGCGCTGTCGCCGGTGACCTCAACCGAAGCCGGGGAGAGCAGGAACACGCGCGCCGTGACGCGCTCGATGACGCCGCGCAGGCCGAAAGTCAAGCCGGCGGCGAAGTCCACGAGGCGACGGGCCTCCTCCTCACCCATATCGGTGAGGTTGATGATGACAGGGGTGCCATCGCGGAAGGCCTCGCCGATGGTGACGGCGTCGGAGTAGGCGGTGGGGTGGATCGTCACGATGCGAGTGAGATCCTCGGAGGGCTCCTCGCGCCGGATGGCGGTCAGCGTCGGACGGGAGACGGGGGTGATATCGGCCACTGGAGCCACCTCTTCCACTTCGTCGACCTCTTCAAAGTCCTCGAATTGATCAAACTGGTCGATGGGCTCCTCGGGCGAGACCCAGCCCATGAACTTACGTGCTCGTGCACCGAACGAATCGCTCATCATTCCTCCTTCTGCCGATGCATAGCCACAAGCTACAGGCGCTTGACGGTTGCGCGCTGCAGGGCGCTCGGCGCGTCGCGAGGAGGGCACCAACAAGGGAAGACACGCATACCCCGCGGGGCGCGAAGCAGTGACAACACTGCGGATCTCGCTCCCCTTCGCAGGTGCGACGTATCGGTTAGACGGGAACGATGACGAGCGCTTGACGCCCACAGCCAGAATCGCGGCGATACGAGAAAAGGGCTTGGTCCTCGAGGGTGCAGCGCGGGTCTGTCACAACACGCACGCCGAGGGCGCTCAACGAAGCTGCCGCTGCCGCCGGCAGATCGAGGGAGGGCGTTCCCCACGAGGTGCGCGTGCGGATTCCGGGCATGGACGACTCACTCTCAGAGGCCATCTGCTCGGGCACCTCGTAGCAGCTCCCGCAGATCGCGGGGCCGATAAGGGCTTCGATCGGCCCATCGGTGCGTGCACGAAGAGCCGCCACCGCCTCTCCCAGAATCCCCCCGAGGAGGCCGCGCCGACCGGCGTGGACGGCGGCGACGACGCGCCCGTCGGCAGCCGATAAAACGACGGGCAAGCAGTCGGCGGTCTGTACGGCCAGTGCGGGCCCGCCTCGCCACTCGCGCGCGTCGAGGACGACACCGTCGGCCTCCACCGGGCCCACTCCCCCGTCGCGGGACGCCCCAGCGCAACACCGGAACGAGCCAGCACAGGCCCCTGCTCGCCACGGGCGATCACCTCGACGACGGTCGAGTGCGTCTGGTTCATCCAGACGACGTCCCTGCCGAGCAGATCGGCGAGCGCGCGACGCCTGCCACGAACGAGTTCCTCGCGGTCGCCGACGTGTAGGCCCACGTTGCCGCATAGCGCACCCGTGCCCGGGTCCACCTCGGTGAGGTGGACCCGGGCACCGGCAAGAAGCTGCGTTGTCATCAGCGCAGGAAGGGCGGGATGTCCAGCTCTTCCTTTTCGGGGGCCTCGGGGTAGATGCGGGGCACCTCGAAGGAGTGGTCGGACTCGTTCTCCTCGTACTCCACGGCGGCGGGAGTCTCCACGGCGGCCGGAGCAGCCTCGCGCACGGGCGCGGCCACGTTCAGTCGGTGCTGCGGGCGACGCGTGGGCAGCTGGGTGATACGCGAGGTCTCGGGAGCCTTGGCTTCGGGAGCTGACGAACGCTTCTGAGCGACGGGCGCGGAGACGCGAGAGGCGGTGGCGGGACGCACCGGGGCCACCTCCGCGACATCGTCGAAACCGGCCGCGATGACCGTGACACGAATCTCGTCGCCGAGGGTATCGTCGACGACGACACCGAAGATGATATTCGCCTCGGGGTGAACAGCCTCGCGCACGAGCTGCGAGGAGGCGAAAACCTCCTGGAGGGAGACATCGGAGCCGCCCTGGAAGAACATGAGCACGCCGTGGGCGCCGTCGATCGAGGCCTCGAGCAGCGGGGAGGAAATCGCACTCTCGACCGCGCGCAGCGCGCGATCCTCGCCGGTGGCCGCGCCGATGCCCATGAGGGCCGAGCCGGCGTCCTTCATGACGGACTTGACGTCGTTGAAGTCAACGTTGATTAGGCCCGGGGTGGTGATCAGCTCGGTGATGCCCTGGACACCCGAGAGCAGCACCTGGTCGGCGGCACGGAAAGCGTCGAGCACGGAGATGGAGACGTCGGAGATCTCGAGGAGACGGTCGTTCGGGATGACGATCAGCGTGTCGACCTCTTCACGCAGCGTGGTCACGCCGCCCTCGGCCTGCGCCGCGCGGCGGTTACCCTCGAAGGAGAAGGGGCGGGTGACGACGCCGACCGTCAGCGCGCCTGCCTCGCGGGCCACGCGGGCCACGACGGGGGCTGCGCCCGTACCGGTGCCACCACCCTCGCCGGCGGTCACGAAGACCATGTCCGCGCCCTCCAGCGCGGCGGCGATTTCGTCAATGTGGTCCTCCGCTGCCTTACGGCCGACGGCGGGATCCGCACCGGCACCCAGGCCGTGCGTCAGTTCGCGGCCGATGTCAAGCTTTGTCTCGGCATCGGACATGAGAAGAGCCTGCGCGTCAGTGTTGACCGCGATGAACTCAACGCCCTTGAGGCCGACCTCGATCATTCGGTTCACGGCGTTAACTCCGCCGCCGCCGACGCCGACGACCTTGATCACTGCCAGGTGGTTTTGCGGTGTCGCCATGGATGTCTCCCTTGCATCAGACCCTCAACCTCTAGTTGAAGGTTGATGTTTAATGTGCTTCGTATCGGAAAGAAATTAGGGGTCCGCGCGTGATCCTTCAAGCCAACACGCGGACAAAGAAGAAGACCTAACTGGTCACAGGATGATTCGGCGCTGACACGTCGTACGTCGTTGCCTTCACATTTGCGAGCAACGTGGCGAGCACTCGCGCTTTTTGCGGCGCATCCTCGCTGGTTCCCCACTTGACAGTTTGGCCCCCTCGCAGGGTGAAAGTCACCTGGTTTCCGGTCGAGGAAATCGCCGAAACCTGAGAGCGAGTCGACTCGTCCAGCGCCCCCAGAACGGAGGCGACGTCGGAGGCTCCCCGGGCGCGATCCTCGGGCAGGGTGACAAGCGGGTATCCTCCCACGCCGCCCACCTGCTCAAAGCGCTCACCCTGGTCGTCGACCAACCAATAGGCTCCCTCGGCGGCCTCGACCACCATGCCCGTGCGCATCGTCACGGACACTTTCAGGCCCGTCGGCCAACGGCGCGAGACCGTGACCGTCTTGACGGCCACGTTGGACAGGACCGCGTGCGCGACCGCCGCCGTGTTCAGGCGTGTCAGCGGCACCCCCTCGAAAGAGGACACCGACGAGCGCACCGACTCGACCGTGACGAGCCTGCCGTCCTGACCCGTGACCTGGACGTTCGCGCTCGAGAGCGCGAAGAGGGGCGAGAAGAAGGCCACCCACCCCACGGCGGTCACAACCACGACCGTGACAACAGACAGCCCGATGCGGCGCAGGAGGAGCATGCGACGCGCGCGCGTTCGCTCACGCAGTCGATCCCCCAGGTCCGTTGCCTCCACGCTGCCCAGCACAGTGGCGGCGTCGGCCGCGCCCACGGGCGTTGCGACCGTACCGCGCGTGCGCCGACGCTCAAGCGCCGACGACGACTCGTCACCGCGCCCCCGAGAGCCGCGCTCAGCGCTCGCCTCGCTTGGCTCCTCCCCGCGCTCGCGCAACCGGCGCTGAGCGAAGCGTTCGCTCGTGCTGCGCCGATTGGCACCGCGTTCGCTCGCCTCGCGCTTCGAGGCCCCCGACGGCGGCTCGAACCCTCGCCACGGGACGACCGCGCCCGCTCCGACGAGGCCGGGGAGGCCTCGTTGGTATCGGACGTCGGAGTCTCGGCGCGCGAAGGCGCGGCTGGCTGCTCGCGCTTGCCCCCCGGACGCCTCGGGGACGGTGGCCTCATGCCTGAGCCCGCTGCCACTCGTCCAGGACATCCGCGCCGCAGCGCGTGATCGAACCCGCTCCCATCGTCACGCACACGCCACCCTCGGGCGTCAGGGACGCCGCCAGGCGCGCAGCCTCGTGCATGTCCTCGACATAGGACGCACCGGGTACGCGCGAGGAAATGAGCGTCGAGTCGACGCCGGGTTCCGGGTCCTCACGGGCACCGTAGATGCCCGCCAGGACGACGTGATCGGCGCCCGCCAGCGCGTGCGCGAAGCGCTCGGCGAAAATGCGCGTGCGCGAATACAGATGCGGCTGGAACACGACCGTCACTTCTCCCCCGTCGGCGACGACGCGAGCCTCGCGGATCGCGGCCTCCACCTCGGTCGGGTGATGCGCGTAGTCGTCGAACAGGCGGCGAGTTCCCACCTGGCCGCGCGCCTCGAAGCGCCGCGCCGCGCCCGTGAAACGCCCCAGCCCGTCGGCAACGGCCTGCGGATCCAGGCCGCACTCGATACCGGCAGCCCACGCGCCCGCCGCGTTGAGCACGTTGTGCTCACCGGGCACGGACATGACCAGATCGGCACTCAGGTCGCCCCACGACAGGCACGCCGACGCACCGCCGGCATGAACGGCAACGTCGGAAATGACGATGTCCGCCTCAGCCAGCGAGCGCTGCGCACGGCCGTAGGTCACGACGCGCAGCCCCTCTGAGCGCGCGGCCTGCGCCAGGCGCACCGCACCCTCGTCCTCCGCACAGGTCACCAGCAGCCCGCCCGGCACCATGCGACGCGCGAACTCCACGAAATCTGCTCGAACTCCTCGCGCGAGTGGTAGCGATCCAGGTGGTCGGGCTCGACGTTGGTGACAATCTCAATCGCCGGGGAATAGTTCAGGAACGATCCATCCGACTCGTCGGCCTCGGCCACGAAGACGTCGCCCGCGCCCAGGTGCGCGCCCGTGCCCAGCTGCGGAAGCACACCGCCAACGGCCACCGACGGATCCAGACCGCACGCGGCAAGCGCAATCGCCAGCATGCCAGACGTCGACGTCTTGCCGTGCGCGCCCGCCACGCCGACGAAACGCATGCCCGACGCGGCAAGCGCCAGGGCCTGCGAGCGGTGGATCACCCGCTGGCCGCGCTCACGCGCGATGGCCAGTTCCGGGTTACTCTCGCGGATCGCCGTGGACACCACGACGACGGCAGTCGGGTCCACGTGGGAGGCATCATGACCGACGTAGACTCGCACGCCCACCGCACGCAGATGCTCCAGCACGGCCGAATCCTCGCGGTCCGACCCCCTCGACAATCGCCCCGCGCGAGCGCAACAGCTCCGCGACGACGCTCATGCCAGCGCCACCGATACCAATCAGATGGAAACGATCGTTCAGCGTCGGCTCACTCATGGCCGCCCTCCTTCACCTGCGCCAGCGCCAGATCGGCCAGCGCGCGAGCAGCACCCGCGCGCCCCAGCGACTGCGACGCAGCCGCCATGTCCGCCAGACGGGTCGACCCCAGCAACGGGAACACGTTGCGGCGCACGAACTCGGCGGTAAAGTCCTTGTCGTCGATGAGCTGGGCGCCCCCGGCGGCGACGTGATCGGCCGCGTTCAGGCGCTGCTCGCCGTTGCCGATCGGCAGCGGCACGTAGATGCAGGGAAGGCCCAGGGCCTCCATCTCCGCGACCGTGCCCGCGCCCGACCGGCACACGACCAGGTCCGCGACAGCCAGCGCGTCCTCCATCGTCGTCAGGTAGTCGATGACGTGCCAGCGATCCGACAGGCCAGCGGCCTCAACCGCCTTGCGCACCGGCTCATCCTTACCGCGACCGGTCAGGTGAATGACCTGCGCGCCCTCGGGCAGCGCATCCGCGCCGCCCGTCATCGACTCGTTGACGTGGAGCGCGCCCAGCGACCCGCCGGTGACCAGCAGGGTCGGAGCGTCGGGGTTCACGCCCAGGCGCTCGGCAGCCTCACGCCTAGCGGCGCCCGCTCCCTCGGCACTCGCGCGGCGCTCCGCCAGATCGGCAACCGCCGACCGCAGAGGCAGCCCGGTCACGACCGTCTGACCCGAACGCGCCGCCAGCGGCGAGGACGGGAACGTCAGGGCGACCACCGCGGCGTTGCGTGCGCCCACCTTATTGGCCAGGCCAGGGCGCGCGTTCTGCTCGTGAATAACGATCGGCACGCCCGCGCGCTTGGCCGCGATGTAGGCCGGGGTCGACACGTAGCCGCCAAAACCCACCAGCACATCCGCACCCTCGAGCGCCTGCGCGCACCGCTTGACCGCGTCCGAGAAACGCGAGGGCAGCGTGAAGAAGGCCAGCGAGGGCCGCCTGGGCAGCGGGACCCTGGGAATCTCCACCAGCGGGAAACCCGCAGCGGGAACCAGATCCGCCTCCAACCCCGCCTTCGTGCCCAGCACAACGACCTCAGCGCCGCTCTCGCGCAGCTGCGCGGCCGTCGCCAGAAGAGGATTCACGTGGCCGGCGGTCCCGCCACCAGCCATCACAACCTTGACCATAAGCATCTCCTTAACGCGAGCGTGACCTATCAGTTTATCGTGCGGCGCGCCTACGCGGGGCCACCCGCGGGTCGCGACCAGCCGAGGCCTCGTCCGGCCTCCCAATCATCCGCATCCCCGCGCGCGCACGCGCAAAGGACGCCACGACCGCCACCGAGGTGATCGTAAACAAGAACGACGAGCCGCCGTAGGACACGAGCGGCAGGGGGACGCCGATGACCGGGCCTACCCCCGTCACCGACAGCACGTTGATGACCGTCTGCACGCCGATCCAGGTGCCCACACCCGAGGCGGCAATGACAACAAGAGCTCCGAGGATTCGCGCGCCACGCGGAACATGCCCCACACGAGCAGACCCAGGCACAGCAGCACCGCGAAGGTCCCGAGCAGGCCGAACTCCTCGCCGACGATTGCGAAGATGAAGTCCGTGTGCGCGGCCTGCAGGTAGTTCCACTTCTCGCGCGACGCGCCCGGACCCAGGCCCGTCAGGCCACCCGATCCCAGCGCCCACAGCGAGTGATCAATCTGCTCCGGCGCTGACTCATTCGGACCCTTGGCGGTGCCCGGAAGAACAGCCAAGACTCGACGAATACGCGTCGGGTTAGCGAGCACGAGGAACACGAGAATGGGGACGGCCAGCGTCAGCAGGACGCCAAACCAGCGCTTGGGCAGGCCAGCCACCCACACGGCACCCAGCGCGCCCATGGCCACGACCATCGACGTACCCATGTCGCGGCCCAGCATGACGGCCCCGAGCGCAATCAGGATCGGCAGGGCGACGGCAATGCTCATCGCCTTCAGATCCGAGCGCTTGGACGCCGACTTGGAGACAATCCACGCCAAAAACACGACGAGCGTGAGCTTGAGAAACTCCGACGGCTGCGCCATGATCGGGCCCATCTTCACCCAGTTCGCGTTACCGCCCTCCGAGCGGCCCAGCGGCGTGATGACCAGGGCCTGAAAGACCAGCGCAAAGACGAACAGCGGCGCGGCCATCGTCGTGAGCCAGCGCTGAGGAATGAGCTGAACGACGGTGGCGATAAGCAGCGACGACAGAATAATGAACAGCGGGCGCGCGTACGCCGTGTAGGGGTTCTCCCCCCTCCGCGATCGACGTGACGGTCTGCGCCGAAAAACCCATGACGAGACCAAAGAACGAGAGGATGAGCGCCGGGACGATGACCAGGAAATAGGTCATCACCGGGTTCGCCTCGTGCTCTCGCCCCGACCCGAAACGGATCCGAGGCACGCTCACCGTCGGGACGTGCCAGCCGCGCTTATTCGTTGCCACCGGCGCTCCCCCACTGGGCCGCCAGGCGACGCACCGCGTCGGCGAACACGTCGCCGCGCTGGCCGTAGTTGTCGAACTGATCCCACGACGCGCACGCCGGGGCAAGCACGACAGTGTCGCCCGGACGCGACAGAGCCACGGCCTCGTTGACGACCGAGAACATCCAGTCCTCGTGGCCGTCGACCTCGACGTGGGGAACCTCGGGGGCGGCGGCGGTGAGCTCCTTGACCAGCGTGGTGCGGTCCTCGCCGATGACGATGACGCCGCGCAGGGTCGGCTCGACCTGGCTAATCAGCTCGGCAAAGTCCTGACCCTTAGCGTCGCCACCGACAATCCAGATGGCGCTGCGAGGAGGCAGCCTGCCAGGGAAGCTCGGGCGGCGTGCGCGTTGGTCGCCTTCGAGTCATCGATCCACGTCAGGTCGGCTGCGCGGGCGACGACGGCACGGCGGTGCCCAGCCGGGCGGAAGGCGCGCAGGCCCGCCTCTACGGCCTCGGGCTCGACGCCGTAGGCACGCGCCAGCGCGGCGGCGGCCAGAGCGTCCGACAGGACCGCGGGTGACGGGTGGTCGCCGAACGCCTCGGCCAGATCGGAGATGTGGGCAAGCGCGACGGCATGGCGGTGGCGGTCCTCAACGAACGCGCGATCGACCAGCAGACCCTCGACGATGCCCAACTGGGACACGGTCGGCGCACCGAGGGTCACGCCGATAGCCCGCGCACCCTCGACGACGTCCGCGTTCTCCACCATGGCCTCGACGCGACGATCCGAGGCGGGGTACACGCAAGCGCGCACCGTGTGCTCGTAGACGCGCGCCTTGTCCGCCGCGTAGGCCTCGACGCTGCCATGCCAGTCCAGGTGATCGGCGTCCACGTTCAGGCAGATGGAGGCCAGCGGGCTCACCGTCAGCGCCGTGTGTAGCTGGAAGCTGGACAGCTCAACGGCGAAGACCTCCGCGTCGGAGTCGATCGCCCGGGTGATCGGAGTACCGATGTTGCCGACTTCCTCGGCTTTCACGCCGGAGGCACGCAGGATCTCCCCCAGCATGCCAACGGTCGTCGTCTTGCCGTTCGTGCCCGTCACCGTCAGCCACGGGCGCCCGGCGTGAGGGCCCTCCTCCTGGAGGCGCCAGGCGAGCTCAACCTCGCCCCACAGGTCGATACCGGCCTGGGCGCAGGCGGCGAAGACGGGGTGATGCGCGGGGATACCCGGGGACACGACGACGAGGTCGGGGCGGGCATCGAGCACCGCGGCCGCCAGAGCGTTCGCCTCTTCCTCGACGTGGACGGGCACGCCCGCAACGTCGTCGAAGGACAGGGTCTGCGTGGCTCTCGCCGCGAAAGCACTAACCTCCCAGCCGCGGGTGAGCAGAGCACCGGCGGCTCCCTGGCCGGACTTACCCCAGCCGATAACTGCAGCACTGCGGTTCATCGAGCGGACACCCACTCCGCGTAGAAAGCGCCAGCGCCGGCCACGGCGATAATCGCGGCGATCAGCCAGAAGCGGATGACGATCGTGACTTCCTTCCACCCCAGCAACTCGAAGTGATGGTGGAGGGGCGCCATTCGGAAGACTCGTTTGCCGGTCGCTTTGAACACGCTAATCTGGATGACGTCGGACATGACGACGGCGACGAACAGGCCGCCGACGATGATGGCGAGAAGCTGGGTCTGGGTGAGGATCGACAGGCCAGCGACGGCACCGCCGAGTGCCAGGGAACCCGTGTCACCCATGAAGATCTGCGCGGGGGACGCGTTCCACCACAGGAAGCCGGCCAGCGCACCGATGATCGCGGCGCAGAAGATCGCCAGGTCGAGCGGGTCGCGCGTCTGATAGCAAGCCAACCGGTTGACGTCGGGCTGCGTACACGCCTGGATGCGCTGGAAGTAGGCAATGAAGGTGTAAGCACCGAAAACAAAGATCGACACGCCCGCGGCCAGGCCGTCCAGGCCGTCCGTCAGGTTCGTCGCGTTCGACCACGCCGTGACAATGAGGTTCGTCCAGATCAGGTAGAGGATCACGCCGATAGCCGTGCCCGCGAAGGCGAGACTCAGCGGGGTCGGGCGCGCAAACGAAATCGCCAGCGTGCTGGCATACTCGTTGTATTCGTTGGGATTGATGAGGGTGCCGCCCGCGAAGAGCGAGGCGACGGCGACCTGACCGATGATCTTGCCCGACGGGTGCAGGCCCAGCGAACGCTGACGCATGATCTTAATCCCGTCGTCAAGCAGGCCGATCGTTCCCAAGCCCACGAAGAGGAAGGCCAGCAGGAAGCCCGACCACGAGGGCCCCGCCCCCGCGACGAACGAGCCAATCAGCCAGGCGATCACGGTCGCCAGGATGATGACGACACCACCCATCGTGGGCGTGCCACGCTTCGTCAGGTGCTGAGTCGGCCCATCCTGGCGGATGAACTGGCCGTACTGGTGCAGCACCAGGAAACGGATGAGCAGCGGTGTACCCGTTACGGACAGCGCCATCCCAATGATGAACGCAGCGATAAGACCAATCACCGGGTCATTCCCTTCTCCCGCAGGATGTCAGCCACCTGCCACGAATGTGAACCAAAGGAACCCTTCACCAGGACGACTGCACCATCCCCGGCGAATTCCAGAGCCAGGCGGGCCGCGTCGGCAGGATCCGACGCAACCTGGCGGTTGGGAACCGCGCTGGCTCCTTCCAGATAGTAGTGGGCGTCGGCGCCCAGGCCAATGAGCGTCTCCACACCGCAGGCCTCGATCATCGCGCCGACCTGCTCGTGCAGCGACTGGGAGTCCTCCCCCAGCTCGAGCATCTCGCCCAGGACGGCGATCATGCGACCGCCCTTGCCGATCGACGACAGCGCGGCGATCCCCGCACGCATCGAGTCAAGATTCGCGTTGTAAGAGTCGTCGATCAGCGTCAGCTCGCACCCGTCGATGACCAGCTCGTGGACGTCCATACGGTGGGGGCTCAGCGCTCGCGCACTCGAGAGCACCTGGACAACGGTCGCCAGGTCCACGCCCAGCGTCAGGGCGCCCGCCGCTGCCGCCAGCGCGTTGGCCACGTGGTGACGTCCGACGATCTTCAAGGAGACCTGCGCCGTGCCAGCGGGCGTCACCAGCGTGAAGGATGCTCGATCTGCGGCGTCAACGCTCACATCCTGCGCGCGCACCTCGGCTCGCGGGTTACCGGAGGCAGAGAAACGGATGATCTCACCCGAGGCCAGGGGCGCCATCGCCTCGACATTCGGGTCGTCGGTGTTCAAGATAACGGGGCCGCCGGGGCGCGTGCCCCGAATCAGCTCGGCCTTGGCAGCCGCGACGCCTTCGAAACCGCCGAAGCCGCCCACGTGAGCGTGGCCCACACACAGCTCAATCGCAACATCCGGGGCGACGATATCGGTCAGGTAGGTGATGTGGCCGGGGCCCGACGCTCCCATCTCCAGGACCAGGTGACGAGTGTTCTCGTCGGCCAGCAGGACGGTCAGGGGCAGCCCGACCTCGTTGTTAAACGACAGCTTGGGAGCCACCGTCGGCCCATCCGCGCTCATGATCTGAAGCAGCAGATCCTTCGTGGTCGTCTTACCCACGGACCCCGTCATCGCGATGACGTCCAGCGCACCGCCCGCGCGCAGCGCCTCCACGTGCGCCCGAGCCAGGGCACCCAGCGCCTCGGTGGAATCCTCCACGACGATCTGAGCCACGGCCTCGTCAACCTCATGCTCGACGATAACCGCCACCGCTCCGCGCGCCACGGCGCCCGCCACAAAAGCGTGACCGTCGGCGCTCTCGCCCCGCCGGGCGACGTACAGCGAGCCCGCCTGGGCCTCGCGAGAATCCGTCACCACACTTCCGGTCACGCTCACGTCGCTTCCCACGAGGCGACCCGAAACCGCCTCCGCAATCCACTGCGCTGATGTCCACATGCTTTTCTCCTTCAGGCTCACGGAGTCGTCGGGTACAGCGTAGCCGACCCCGAGGAGGCCGGGATACCCAGGTTTCCGACGGCAGTACGTGCTATGTCACCAAACAGCGGCGCCGACGATTCGGATGAGACCGACGCCACTTTTGGATTGTAGAGAATCACGGCGATCGCCAGGCGCGGCGCGTCCACCGGAATGATGCCGGCCGTCGTCGAGACCAGACCTGAGGCCCCGTCGATGACCGTCTCCGCCGTGCCCGTCTTCACACCCACTCGGTAGCCGGGAACCTTCGACGCAGCCGCGGTACCCAGATCGTCCTCGACAACCGACTCCATCATCGTCAGCAGCTGCGACGCAGTCGTCGCCTCAGGACCTGAACCGGCTGGGTGCCCTGCGGGACCTCAACCGTGCCGTCCGTGTTCGTCCACGACTTGACGATGTGCGGGAAATCCGCACACCGCCATTGGCGATCGTCGCGAGCGCCGAGGCCTCCTGGACCGCCGTAATCGCGTACGCCTGGCCGAACATCGTCACATAGCGGTCACGGCCCTGCCAGTCGTCGGAGCTGCGCAGCAGGCCAGCGGACTCGCCGGGCAGCTCAATGCCCGTCTCCTGACCGAAGCCAAACGCGCGCATCATCGAATAGCGCTGATCATCCGTCATCGTCTGGCCAATCAGCACAGTTCCCGTGTTCGAAGACTCGGCCAGGACGCCCGTCGCCGTCAAAGCCTCACCGTCATGCTCGTGGAAGTCCGTGATCGGGCCACCCGCATCCGGCAGATTCAGCGAGTACGGCACCTGAAACACGCTCGTGGGCGTGATCGTTCCCTGGTTCAGCGCCGCGCCGATCGTGATGAGCTTGCCCACCGACCCCGGCTCGAACGTGTCCTGCACGGCGTGCACCTTCTGCGGGTTCGCGTTATCCGGCTCCTTCGAATTCGAATCCGCAATCACCAGGATATGGCCGGTCGCCACGTCCTCGATAACGACCGTTCCCCAGTCCGCCTGGTGCTTCGCCACACGCGCATCCAGCAGGTCCTGGACCTGATGCTGGAGGTCGGCGTGGATCGTCAGCTCCACCGAACCGCCGTTCTTGGGCTCCACCGTCGTGCGCTTACCACCGGGCATGACCGCGCCGTTGGGGGCGATCTCGAAGGCCTGCTGGCCCGGCGTACCCGTCAGCAACTGGTCAAACTGCGCCTCCATACCCGACGAGCCCTGGCCCTCCGCGTTCACCGTGCCGATGACGGGGGCCGCCACGTTTCCGTTGGGGTACTCGCGCTCGAAGACCGACTCCCACTCAATGCCGTAGATGTCCAGCTTACGGATCTCGCGGTAGGTCACCGCGTCCACGTTGCGCTTGATGTACTCGTAGGTCGAATCCCCCAGCATCATGCCGCCCAGCTCCGCCTCGTCCAGCCCCAGGAGCGGGGCGAGCTGATGGGCGGCCTCGGCCGGGCCGCGCCCGACCTCGTTGCCGTCGTCGTCGCGATGCACGTAGGAGGCGATGTTCACCTGGTTCACCGCGATGTCGTAGGTCTGGATCGAGTTGGCCAGCACGACGCCCGTCGCGTCCGTGATCGACCCGCGCGCAGCGGCCACAGCCGTCGATGACGTACGCACGCGCTGCCCCTGAGCGGCCAGAACCGGCCCCTCAACAATCTGGAGCTGCACCAGGCGCACGCCGCACAGACACAGCGCGCCGATGATGATCACAAGGATCCAGCGCGAGCGCGAAATGACGCTATCCATAGGCACGTGGCTCCGCCTTACTTGGCGGGCGTCCCGCCTTCAACGGTTCCCGTCTCAAGCGTGATGAAACCGGACGCGCCGGCGGGCACCATGCCGTTTTCCTTAGCGGCCCGCTCCAGCTCGGTCGGCGACGCCTTACGGTCAAGCTCGGCACGCATCGTCCACGACTGCGCCTCCAGCTCGTTGAGAACCAGCTGCTGCTCGCGAATCTCGAAAGACGTCTGCGCCATGCGCGTGTTCAGAACCATCGAGGCCAGCACGGACGCGAGCGCGACCGTGATAAGCAGCACGAGGACAGCCACGGCCGAGCGACGAGGGCGAGTGCCTTCAACAACGTGGAACTCGCGGACCTCCTCGCGGCGCAGTTCCGGACGAGCCGCGGGACGGGCCTTAGCGGTTGCTGCACTCATGAGAGATCCTTCCATTCGGAAATGAGTTCCGCTCCGCGCAGTCGCACGGATGCAGATCGGGGGTTGTGGTCTTGTTCAGCTTGGTCGGCCTTGTTCGCGCCCTTGGTGAGTAGTCGCAGACTGGGGGCCATATCGTCGGGATGATCGGTAATCCGGGAGGGGCGGAGCTGGTTGATCCGCGCCGCAGCACGTCCTTGACGATCCGATCCTCCAGGCTCTGGTAGGACTCAACGACCAGTCGTCCTCCGACACGCAGGCTCGCCAGAGCACGGGGCAGGGCCCGTTCCAAGATGGTGAGCTCATCGTTGACGGCCACGCGCAGCGCCTGGAACGTGCGCTTGGCGGGGTTGCCGCCCGTGCGGCGGGCGGGCGCGGGAATGGCCGCGCGGATGATGTCCACCAGCTCACCGGTGCGCGTGATAGGGGCGTCGTCCCGGCGGCGGATGATGAGACGGGCGATGCGCGGTGCGAACTTCTCTTCGCCGTAAGTGCGCAGGATACGGATCAGCTCACCCTCCGAGGCCGTGGCCAGCAGGTCGGCCGCGCTGGGTCCGCTGGTGGCGTCCATCCGCATGTCGAGAGGCGCGTCCTTTGGAGTAGGCGAAGCCTCGCTCGGCCTCGTCCAGCTGCAGGGAGGACACGCCCAGGTCCATCAGGACACCGTCGATACGCGCGCCGGGACCGCACTGCTCAGCCACGGCCTCGTCAATGCGATCGTAGGTCGTGTGAACCGCGCGGAAGCGATCCCCGAAACGCTCGAGGCGCTCCGAGGCCAGTGCGATCGCCTGCGGGTCGCGATCGATGCCAATGACCGTCAGCTCGGGGAAACGATCGAGCGCCCCCTCGGTGTGACCGCCCATGCCCAGGGTCCCGTCAACGAGGACCGCTCCGGGCCCTCAATGGCCGGGGCCAGCATGTCCAGGCACTCGGCGAGGAGGACCGGGACGTGACGCTCCGACGCGGGGCGCCCGCCCTCGTCCGGGCGGCGCGACGAATCGCGCACCACATCGAGTGCTTCAGTCATGTCGCGCCTCCTTCACGCTGATCATGTCCGACCCATCCACCCAGGTCCCCCACCGTGCTCCGCCATCGGGGAAGTGATGTCGGAACAGCGGGCGGAGACCTCGGCGTACGGGTCAGAACATCCCGGGAATAATCTCTTCTGCTGTATTGGAGAAGGCCTCCTCCTGGACCGCGAGGTACTCGCGCCAGGCCGAGGCATTCCAGATTTCTGCTCGCGAACCCGCACCAATGACGGCGAGCTCGCGATCCAGACCGGCGTATGCACGCAGGTCCGCCGGAACGCTAATGCGTCCCTGTTTGTCAGGAACTTCCTTGTAGGCTCCCGAGAGCATCACGCGAATCCAATCGCGCGCCTGCTTCGACGACAGGGGGGCTCGTCGAAGCTCAGCAGTCATGCTCTCGAATTCCGCGACGGGGAACGCGTAGATGCAGTGCTCTTGGCCGCGAGTGAGGACGATTCCGCCCTGCATATCCTCACGGAAACGAGCGGGCAGAAACATGCGTCCTTTGTCGTCGAGCTTGGGCTCATACGTGCCAAGGAACATGTCACCGCCCTCCCCTGTTCGGAACTTTCCCCCACTTTAACCCACTTAGCACCATATTTACAGAGAAACTTGCGGCGTGGCGCGCAATACTAAAAGGCTTTTCCGCGCGTTTACAACAAAAAGTTCCCGTGGAGAAAAGTGGAGGAAATCTACGACACATTCCGTGACACGTGTGGCGAGAGTGCCTCACGGCCCAGGCGCTCCAAAACTTATTAAGTGGCGGTTTTCCAGCGCTCATAGACGACGGTTCGGCTCATTTCCGCACGTCACAACCAATACGACAGGACAGTTGGCAGTCCACATGGAGGGACACGGGGAGGAAGGTGGAGGAACTCCGGGGAGGAAGGTGGAGGAACCCCGGGGTGCAAGGTAGAGGAACCTCGGGGAGGAAGGTGGAGGAACCCCGGGGAGGAAGGTGGAGGAACCCCGGGGAGGAAGGTGGAGGAACCCCGGGGAGGAAGGTGGAGGAACCCCGGGGAGGAAGGTGGAGGAACCCAGGGGTGCAAGGTGGAGGGACCCAGGGGTGCAAGGTGGAGGCCAACGGGAGCATCATGAAACAACCCGTGAAACACAGTGGGGCGACTTGTGTAAAGCTGTACGCGAGCTGGCGTGTTGTTCGACATTGAGGCGCTGGGCAACGAAAAACACGCGACGAGAGTCTGAAGCGCATGCCTGGGAAGACGCGGCAGTAAGGCATCGAAGAGTCGCGGAAGTCTTCGGGGAGGTCCACGCGTCTACCAGGAAGCGGAATGTAACGCTCGCGGCAGCTGGACCCGACAGGTGGTCGTGGTAACCCGCGTATGCGCAGCTGGGCCCGATCAGTGGCAGCGTGGGCGCGCCGCCCATACTGCCACCTGTAGGGTTAACGTGCGCATCCAAGGGCCCGGACGACCACCTGCGGGATTAACATGCGCATCCAAGGGCATCTACAGGTGGTCGTGGTAACCCGCGTATGCGCAGCTGGGCCCGATCAGTGGCAGCGTGGGCGCGCCGCCCATACTGCCACCTGTAGGGTTAACATGCGCATCCAAGGGCCCGGACGACCACCTGCGGGGTTAACATGCGCATCACAGGCCCCCGGCCGCCAGACGCGAGAATGCAGATCCGATAGCGAAGCGGGGGTGCGCCTCGCGCTCCCCCGCCCTCACGCCCGGATGATCAGATGATCAGTCGTCGTTCTTGCGATCGTCCCAGCGGCGCTCCTGATCCTGAATGAAGGAATCCCAGCCGCCGTTCTCTTTGTTCTTCTTGCGCCGAGGCCTGTCGGAAGCATCCGAGGGCGAGGCGGGCCTGGACAGCGCGTAGAGGATGCCGGCGACCGTCACGGCGAAGCCGGCAACGCCAATCAGAATCGACACGATGGAGTAGCCCAGCGACACGGCCACGACGAGGAGTACCATGCCCAGGACAGCCCCGGCAAAGCCGAGGGCGATGCGGCGGGAGCGCGCGGGCCGCGCTGGGAGCTCGGACTCCGTTTCTTCCGCGGGGGCGGGGGCGGACATCTGCGAGGCCAGCGCGGGATCTTCCTCGCGCAGGGATGCCTCCATCTGCTCGAGGACCTTCTTCTCATACTCGGTGAGAGCCATTTCCTGCCCCTTTCGGACGTTAACTGGTTCAAGCTTAGCGTACGGCGCGCCCCGCACGGAACGCCTCACAGGAGGGTCCCCTGTTCCCCGCGTTCAGGCGAAGCGGCGCGGGATCCGCCGTCCCCGCCCGAGGCCTCGGCCGCGCCGGTCCCAGCGCCCCGTCCCCCGGCCTCGGCACCGAAGGAGCGCCTGCCCGGCAGATTCTTCCCCAAGAGCGTGGCGGGTGCCAGGGCCGCGGAACCGAACTTGGAGCGGATCTGGTCCATCGCGCGCTCTGAGGCTGCGGGCTTCTCATCGCGGTCGAGCGTCACGGCGACGCCGCCGGAGCGGGACTGCAGGCTTTCGACGCGCACGCCGAAGAGGCGCACTCCCCCGCTCGGCATCGCCTCGCGGGCGAACAGGGACTGGGCGGCGCGGGCGATCTCGCGCCCGGTGTCGGTCGGTGCGACCAGGCTGACGCTGCGCGTCATCGTGTGGAAGTCGGCGCCGCGCATTTTAATGCCGACGGTCCACCCGACGACGCCGCCGGAGCGCAGCCTACGGGCACAGTCGTGCGACGCCGCCAGGATGAAGTCCTCGATCTCGTTCCGCGAGCGCACGTTCTCCTCGAAGGTGCGCTCCATGCCGATGGATTTTTCGGGTCGTGAGGTGGTCACCGCCCGCGGGTCGATGCCCCAGGAGAGGTCGTGGAGGTGGTGAGCGGAGGCGACGCCGAGGAGTTTGGTCAGGCGTGTCAGGGGCGTGTGGGCGAGGTCGCCGATGGTGTCGATGCCTTCTCGGTCGAGGATGGCACCGGTGCGTCCGCCAACTCCCCACAGTGCGCCGACGGGCAGCCCGTGCAGGAACTCGATTGTGGCGGAAGCGGGGATCAGGAGCAGGCCGTCGGGTTTGGCGTGCGAGGAGGCGATCTTGGCCACCGATTTGGTGGAGGCGATTCCCACGGATGCGGGCAGTCCCACCTGCTCGCGGATGCGGGTTCGGATGAGGCGGGCAATGTGGGTGGGTGGGCCGAGTCGGCGCCGTGCGCCGCGAACGTCCAGGAAGGCCTCGTCGATGGAGACCTGTTCGAGGGCGGGGGTGATTGTCGCGAGGATGTCCATGACCTGGCGGGAGTAATGGCTGTAGAGCGCGTGGTTGCCGGGGATGAAGGCCGCCGTGGGGCACAGGGCACGCGCGCGGGATGTGGGCATGCCGGCGCGTACGCCCAGGGCGCGGGCCTCGTAGGTGGCGGAGGTGACGACGCCGCGCCCGGAGGTGCCGCCCACGACGATGGGCCGTCCGATGAGGGAGGGGTCTTCGCGCATTTCGACCTGGGCGTAGAAGGAGTCCATGTCGACGTGCAGGATCGGCGTGGCCGAGTCGTCCGATCCCCAGTCGCGTTTGGCGTGCGCGTCTCTGGGAGCGTTTGACATGTCACCTCCTGAAGCAGCGAGCACGGTCCCGTGGTTACAGTGTCCACCATGGCACGCTCATCTTCGTCACGCGACATCTCCTTCGAGACGGATTTCGGCTCGGCGCGTATCCGGTGGGATGGCCCGCGCGCGACGCTGTTCCTGGACGGCGTGGAGTCTTCGGCGGTGGATACGTCGGATCCGACGTATCTGGAGTTCGAGTACATGCAGCACATGAGCGCGGTCGTGGCCGCCGCGTGGGGCCAGGGGGATCGTTTCCGAGCGTTGCATGTGGGTGGCGCGGCATGTGCGCTGGCGTGCGCGTGGTCTGCTGCCTTCCCGCAGTCGCGGCACGTGGCCGTTGAGGTTGACCGGCTCCTGGCTGAGCAGGTGCGTGAGCATTTCCCGATCCCGAAGGCCCCGCAGGTCAAGATCCGCGTGGGCGACGGGCGAGCTGTCCTGGAGGCGACGCGTGAGGATTCGTTCGACGTGATCGTGCGCGACGCTTTTGCCGCGGGGCTCGCTCCCGATCACCTGCGCACGATTGAGTGCGCCCGTCAGGCGCGCCGTTCTCTGACGGATCGGGGCGTGTACCTGGTCAATTGCGCGCACGGGGGTGCGGCCAACGCGCGCCAGGACGTGGCGGCGTTGCAGAAGGTCTTCCCCTTCGTCGCTTCGATCCAGGATCCGAAGGTGGGGCGAAGCGGTCGGCGCGGCAACGTCGTCGCACTGGCATGCAACGACGGGGTGGTGGACGCGGACGACATCGATCGGGCGCTGCGTACGCTGGCCTTGCCCGCGCGCATCACCAGGCCCGCTGAGCTGGTGCGCTGGGTGGCGGGCTTCCCCGCGCTCACGGACGCTCAGATCGGCTATCCCCCGTCTCACTGACGAGGCCAACCCTCCGTTCCCCCGCCCGCGCCGCGGGTGCGGGGTTGCCCGCGTGCCCCCTGGGGCGCGCCGCGAGCGGGGCCGGGGGTGTCCGACGCTTAGGCGCGGTGGCGCGGCGAGGAGGGCCCGGGTTCTTTGCCGTTGCGGCGGGCCTCGACGCGGGCGAGCACGTCTTCGAGGGTGTCGGGCTTGGAGGGAGTCTCGGTGCCGTCGACGCGGGGTGCGCGCTGGACGGACTCGATTTCTTCGGCTTTGGCGCGCGAGACCTGCGCGAGGTAGGCCTCGATGACGTCGCCGATGTCCTTGGTGGACTTGTCCTCGTCGCGGGCGGCGGCAGGCTGGGCCATGCCGGCCAGCGGGATCGCGCCGTCGCCTCCGCTCCACGCATCGAAGTGTTCTTCGAGGTTGGAGACGGTGTGGGAGATGTCCGGGTTGGATTCAACGAGCTTTTCGATGTTCTCCTGGTCCTGCGCGGCGCCCTGCTCGAGGTCGCCGACGGGCAGAGACAGGTCCGCGAACTTGGCCAGCGAGGTCAGCAGCGCCGAGGAGGCGGCCGGGTAGCCGGTGTCGGCCATGTAGTACGGGACGGCGCCGAGCAGCGCGAGCCCGCCAATGCCTCGTTGCCCGAGTCGAATCTGCACGAAGGTCGACAGGGGCGCGGGGAACTGCATGTGGTTCGTGATCTTCGCGCCGCCCGCGGGCAGCAGGGAGGCGTCAGTGGCCTGGACGTGCACGGGAGTGGGCCGCGTGTGGGGGACGCCGGAGGGCACGCCGTGCAGCGAGAAGGTGATCTCCACGCCGGCGCGCTTGCAGATGTCGTTGATGGCGTTCGTGAAGGACTCCCAGTGCGCGTCCGGTTCGGCGCCGTGCAGGACAAGGATCGGATTTCCCATGTCGTCCTCGACCAGGTCGAGCACGGTCTTGGGCATGACCATGTCCGGAGAGGACACCCAGTCGTCAACGGTCACGATGGGCCGGTGCGAGCGGTAGTCCATGAGGGTGTCGGCGTCGAAGGTAGCGACGCGCTCGTTGTGCAGCGACCGCAGCATCTGCCCGATCGCTATGCGCCCGGCGGCGCCGGCGTCAATCGCCCCATCGAAGTGGATGAGGAGAATCTTGGCCTTCGCGCCTGCGGCGGGCCCGTCCTCGTAAAGGTCGGTCGCGGTGATGCTCACGTATCCTCCTCATGCTCGGTCTTTTCTCTCATGTCTAACGTACCTGTGGGGGCGGCGCCGCGTCATGCGAGGACACGTTTTGAGCTTGGGGCGAAGTCACGGTGTTGAAAAAAGGCTGCTCACAGCGCAACGACGAAAAGTGAGCAACAATAGAAGGCCACCAATATCGAGGAGGACCTATGACCACGGGCGCGCAGCAGGAGTCACGCACGGACCTTCCGTTGCCTGAACAGGACTTCGTCGACGCCGCCTACGAGCGTCTCGACGCGCTTCGCGCCTCCTACCGGGATCGTCAGGGCCGCATTCATTCGACGCACGGTGTCGGAAACGCGCAGGCGTGGACGGAGCGCGAGGCCCTGTCTGCGCACCTGGGTGAGATGGCCGCGCGCCTGGAGGGCGTGGAGGAGCGCCTCGTGTTCGGTCGCCTCGACATGGTGGATTCGTCGACGCGCCACGTTGGTCGCCTGTCCCTGTCTCACGAGGACGGCACTCCCCTGCTCGTGGATTGGCGTGCCCCCGCCGCGCGTCCCTTCTATCAGGCGACGTCGGCTGAGCCGGAGGGCGTCGTGCGTCGCCGCCACATTTCGACTCGCGACCGGCGCGTGACCGGCTTGGAGGACGAGCTGCTCGACGCCTCGCACGCCCAGGGCCTGGAGCTGCAGGGCGAGGGCGCCCTCATGCATGCCCTGAGTGAGGCGCGCGACGGGCGCATGGGTGACATCGTGGCGACCATCCAGTCCGAGCAGGACCGCATCATCCGCGCCTCCGACAAGGGCCTCCTGGTCGTCCAGGGCGGCCCGGGCACGGGCAAGACCGCGGTCGCGCTGCACCGCATCGCCTACCTGCTGTATGCCCACCGCGAGCGCCTGGAGCGCTCGGGTGTTCTGCTCGTGGGGCCCTCGCGCTTGTTCTTGCGCTATATCGAGCAGGTGCTGCCCTCCCTGGGTGAGACGGGTGTTGTGTCGGTGACGATGGGCGATCTGGTGCCGGGCGTGCGTGCGCGTGCGTTCGAGGACGAGGCCGTGGCTCGGATCAAGGGGCTGCCGGCCTGGGCGGCGATCGTCAAGGAGGCGGTGCGAGCGCTCGCGAAGCTTCCCAAGGGGGATCAGGAGCTGCGCGTGTGGAACCGTACCGTGACGCTCACCCGCGGCGACGTGGAGGCGGCCAGGCGGCGCGCCAAGCGCTCGGGGCGTCCCCACAACGTGGCGCGCGAGTCGTTTGCATGCGAACTGATGGACGTGTTGGCGCTTCGCCTGGCGCGCGAGGCTGGGGACGCCGACTCCGAGGGGCGCGTCGAGCCGGAGGTCAAGCGCTCCTGGCTCATTGAGATTCGAGACTCGGTGGATTGCCGCCGCGCGATCAACACGGCGTGGATGCCCACGAGCGCGCAGACGCTGCTACGCAGGCTCTATGCCCGCCCGGAGGTGTTGGCGGCGGCCAACCGGCGCGCGAGGTCGCCGTTGCGCCCCGACGAGCTGGCCCTCCTGGTGCGGCCGCGCTCGGCGCCCTGGACGATCTCGGACGTTGCGATCCTGGACGAGTGCGAGGAGCTGCTCGGCCCCATGCCGACCTCGTCGTCTCCCTCGAGGGAGACGGACGGGGGCGAGCTCGAGCGCGCTCGTGCCGCCATCGAGGGGCAGAACCTGGGAGGCGGCATCGTCACCGCGCAGATGCTCGCCGAACACACCGCGGAGCAGGAGTCGTGGCTGCCCTTGGCCGAGCGTGCGGCCAAAGGATCGCGCGTGGGCCTACGGCCACATCGTGGTCGACGAGGCCCAGGAGCTCTCCCCCATGGCGTGGCGCGCCCTGCTGCGCCGCTGTCCCTCGCGGTCCTTCACGGTCGTCGGTGACCTGGATCAGCGCCGCGGCTCTCAGCGTCCCGACTCGTGGGAGAAGGCGCTGGGGCCCGCGGCCCGCGCTTTTGCCGCCGAGTACGCCCTGACCGTCTCCTACCGCACCCCTGCGACCCTCACGACCCTTGCCGAGGGTGTGGTGGCGCGTGCGGGGGCACCTGTCCTCTACCCGATGACCGCCGTGCGCGACGTCGAGGGATGCTACCGCGTGACTCACGTGGACGCGCCCGAGGCTGCCCCGGCCTCGTCCCGAGACACCGACCCGTTGTGGGAGGCCGCGCACCAGGCCCGCCAGATCGCAGAGGAACGCCTGGACCGCGAGGCGGGCGCCTCACGCGGCCGCGTCGCCATCATCGTGGGCGCGCAGCGTGCCCGCGCGTGGGGCGCCGACGTCGACGGGGACAGCGCGCTGTCCGAGCGCGTCGCCCTGCTCTCAGCGAACGCGACGAAGGGCTTGGAGTTCGATTCGGTCGTCCTGGTCGAGCCCAGCGAAATCATGAGCGACGGCATCGGCGACCTGTTTGTCGCCCTGACTCGCGCCACCCACGACGTCCACGTCGTCCACGCCGCCGCGCTGCCCGCCGGCATGGAAGAGTGGTAGTCGGTGACCACACAGTGAGGACCCCACGCTGGTCACCCTCTCATCTGCCATGATGGAACCATGACACGCGCACTGCTTCTGGAAAACCCGCACCCCATCGCCGACGACATCTTCGCGAAGTTCGGTATCGAGGTCACCCGCGTCACGGGCGCCCTGTCTGAGGACGACCTGATCGATGCGCTCGAGGGTATCGACTACGTGGGTCTGCGTTCCAAGACCGAGGTCACCGAGCGCGTCCTGCGCGCCCGCCCGAACCTGAAGGCCATCGGCGCCTTCTGCATCGGCACTAACCAGATCGACCTGGCCACCGCCACCGAGATGGGCATCGCCGTGTTCAACGCCCCCTACTCCAACACGCGTTCCGTCGTCGAGCTCGCGATCGGCGAGATTATCGACTGTCGCGCCGCGTGACGGTGAAGAACTCGCGCCTGCACCGCGGCGTGTGGGACAAGAGCGCCGACGGCGCCCACGAGGTGCGCGGGCACACGCTGGGCATCATCGGCTACGGCAACATCGGCACCCAGCTGTCGGTGCTGGCCGAGGCCATGGGCCTCAACGTCATCTTCTACGACGCCGCCGAGCGCCTGGCCCTGGGCAACGCCACGCAGATGCCCACCATGGAGGCCGTGCTACGCGAGGCCGACATCATCTCCGTGCACGTGGACGGCCAAGAGTCCAACACCAACCTCATCGGGCGAGGCGAGTTCGAGCTCATGAAGCCCGGCGCCCTGTTCATCAACCTCTCGCGCGGACACGTCGTCGACGTGGATGCCCTGCACGCCGCACTGGTCTCGGGCCACCTGGGCGGCGCGGCCATCGACGTATTCCCCGAGGAACCGCGCGCCAACGGCGACCCCTTCTCCTCGCCCCTGGCCACCCTCGACAACGTCATTCTCACCCCGCACATCGGCGGGTCCACGGAGGAGGCACAGTACGACATCGGCCGTTTTGTGGCCGCCAAGATCGGTGAGTACCAGGCCAGCGGCTCGACCGACATGAGCGTGAACCTGCCCAACCTGACCATGAACATCGGCAAGCGTTCGCGCTACCGCGTGCGCCTCATCCACCGCAACGTGCCCGGCGTCATGGCCCGCGTGAACTCGATCTTCGCGTCGTCGGAGGCCAACGTCGACGCCCAGATCCTGGCGACCGTGGACGAGGTCGGCTACGTGCTCACCGACATTTCGGCCGGCCTGGGTCGCGAGGCCCTGGAGGAGCTGAGCCACCTGCCCGAAACCGTCCGACTGATTGCGACGCCCCTGTAGAAACTGTCGCTTTCATGGCTCTTCATAGTTGAGTGTGGGTGGAGGCGTCTAGCCTCCTGCGATGAGGAGCATTCGGAGTTGGTAGTTGGTGGGGTTGCGGTAGCCTCTGGCGGTGCGTCTGCCTAGTTCGATAATGTCCGTTGATGGCTTCTGTTGGCCCGTTGCTGGCTCCGCCGGTATCGAAGTAGGCCAAGAAGGCGTCCTTCCACTTGCGTAGGGTCCGGCCCAGGCGAGCGATTTCGGGGATGGGACACGCTGGTAGGCTCTCGATGAGATGGGCGGCCAGGCGTCGGCCGTGGGCGGGTGTGTCTTGATGGAAGACGTCTCGGACTTGCTGGGCGCAGCGGTAGGCGACTTCAACACTGATATGCGCCTCATCTGCCGTGAAGGCCTCACGGAGGCGTTCTTGTTGGCGTGGGGTGAGCCTGCGTGTGCGAGGCGCGCAAAAGATTGCGGATTTGATAGAGGGGATCCCCCTTGCGCCCGCGGTGACCCAGGGTGTCTTGCTGGACGCGGCGACGCACCTCATCGAGAGCGTCGCCAGCGAGCTTGACGATGTGGAAGGCGTCCAGGACGCTGGTGGCGTCTTGGAGTTGATCGTCGATGGCGTTCTTGCTGTCCCTGGAAGGGATCCAGCGTCGCGATCTGGATACCGGAGCGAAACTGTTCGCCGCGCTCTTCTAGCCAGTTCTTGTACACGGTGCCAGACCTGCCTGGGACCAGGTCCAACAACCTTGCCGTGGGATGATCCTCCCCTCGCGTCAGGTCCACGATGCCGGTGAGCTCACGTGGGCCCTCGTCGGCGTCGGTCCTGGTGATGCCACACATGCTCATCAACCCCCAGCACCCGCACCCCTGCGAAACGGGCGGGGTCATCAGATGCGGCTTGCAGACACGGCTTGATATGGGACCACACGGTATTCCACGTGGTTGCCAGTTGTCGAGCCAGGCCAGCGATGGCGGCTCCTTCGAAGCGCAACTGTCGGACCGCCCAGCGGATCGCCCGGGTCCCCAGACGCGCCCGAGGTGCGCACACCTTCTCGCTGTGCTCCAGGAATGTCACCGTCTGGCAGGTGGTTTCGCGGCATATCCATCGGCGTTTGTGCCACCGGATCCGCGCCGGGACCCCGGCCCAGGGCGCGTCGATCACCTCCACCACCATACGACCGTGGCCTTGTGCGATCACCCCACAACCCGGGCACCCCGCCAGCTGGTTGCACGACTCAACATCAAGTACCAGAGCATCTGGGGTGCGAGCCGCGCTCATCAGATGGAAGCCCTCCAAACCGACGAGCAGATCACACCGATCACAACGATCAAGCGACGCAGAGCAGCAGCAGGTAGGGTGAGACACCGCCCGAGGTCCTTGAAGACAGCGGGGGTAGAGGTCCGCTCATCATCAAGGACCTCGACCTCTACCCGCAACCCCCGCTCAACACCCACTCACCCACACTCAACTCGGAAGAGCCCTTAAACCACCGGATCCGCACCGGGACCCCGGCCCAGGGCGCGTCGATCACCTCCACCACCACGCGACCGTGGCCTTGAGCGATCACCCCACAACTCGGGCAGCCAGCACAGCGGTCACAGGACTCTATGTCGAGCATCAGAGCATCTGGGGTGCGAGCCACGCTCATCAGATGGAAGCCCTCCAAACCGACGAGCAGATCACACCGATCACAACGATCAAGCGACGCAGGACAGCAGGAGGTAGGGTGAGACACCGCCCGAGGTTCTTGAAGACGGGGGTAGAAGTTCGCTCGTCATCAAGGACCTCAAGCCGCAACACCCAACCAACGCGCTCTATCCTACCATCCCACGCTCAACTTGGAAGAGGCGAATTACTCGTATGATCACTTACGCTCTACGATCGACAAACACATGTCAACGCCGTCAATCTTGCGGATTGTGCCTTTCTTCTCTTGACAACTACTCTTATCCTTCGAAACGTCGAGAACACCACCTTGAGTGGCACCACTTGGAAGCGAATAGTCCGGAGCAACATAGCGCCCATAATAACGGTAGCTACCATCACTAGAGAACTCGCTGATAACAAATCGTGCATTAAAAGGGAGTAAGGAGAAAGTATACTCGTCACCCGTCGAATCCCATACAAGTCTCTCAAGGTCAGGGTTCTTATGCTGTCGAATCTCCCACTCTTCATTCGAAGTGATCTCCTCCTTACTTACAAATCGATACTGCGCATCGCCAGAGGAGCAATCCACAACCCGCCCATCGGTATACTTCATCTGCTCTACACGACCATCTGAACCCCACACAGGGTCAACGACAAGAACAAAGCAATCACCCTCAGATAGCGAGTCAGCGAAGGCCTTAATCGCAAATGAAGAAGAGATATCATGCGACGATGACCCAACAAACTGTGCACTCTGATCGGAAAAGTCAGATGACTCGCCACCACCAAACCAGCCGACACACCTAGCAATTAGGAGTGCTACAGCAACAATTAGAAGGAAGACTAGCACCATCTTTCCTTTTGAAGATTTCTTTCGCCCTTATCGCCCTCACGCTTTGACTTCACGTCAGCTTCATAGGCAACAGTAGGGGCAACCGAATCATAGGAGGCTGTGGGAGAGTCGTCGCCGGTATTCGCATACCTCTCTGTCCGAGCTTCAGATCCCTTAGAAAGCCCATAGGAACGCGGTGAGGGTTCATTGTCATCAAGCATACTACGTCGTGTCATCATCGTTCATCACCAAATCCTAACCAATAGTCGTGCACAGCGTAAGCAAGCTCCCAGGTGTTGGGACGGTCTTTAGGCTCAGTATCAATACAAGAAATGAGCATTTGGTACAACCATTTAGGAAACTTTCGGCGCGCATCCGGAAGGTGTTTGACAACATACTCATGCCTCAGAAACAGATTCCTCTTAACGCTTGCCGAATCATAAAAGTTTGGACGCGGAAGTCGGAGCGCATACGGGTCTGCTGCCACCGCAATATGCATTATCCACCAGGCCAAACAGTACACGTCGGAAGCAGTCGTGTACTCGCAATTTTTGACGGACGTAGGGCAATACACGTCGCTCAACATATGCCCCAGCTCCCTATTCCCTCCAGAATCGCTGAGTCCATTGAATGCATCTATCACATAGACTTTCGGATCGTTGGACTCTGCCCAGCGGATGAGTACATTAGAACTTGATAGATCACCGTGCACGAGATGCAGATCGTGAAACGAGGCAATTGTCTGACACAATGAATCAAGAATCGACCATTTTGCGGCATCCTCAAGGGAATCATCTGAATTCTTATCCACATGAATGATATGTTCTAGTCCCAAACCGCATAACGGAGTTCAACGAGTTTGTTTGCGCGTTTCCCATTAATAGTATGAGAAATGTAGCAAGATGGCGGCGCTACCGGTACTACCAATCCGACAAGACGCCCATCATCCGCGACGATAGGTCGCTTTGGCACATTTAGCTGATTGAAAAGTTTAAACATGTCGGGGTCGCCAGGCGGTGTCTCAGACAATATTGTGAGGGCATTTGATACGCGTTTTGCCCGATCTTTTAAGACATCTGCATCAATACCCTTAACCTTGAAAAATTTAGCACCAAGGCCATTCCATCCTTCGAGACGACAGAAACGTCCTTGGCCTCCAGCATTATATTTCTTCGGATCAATGCAGCGAAGTATATCCCTCGCGCGAACAGGTGTCCCATCCACGAGTGGCGATAGCTTCCCGTACACATTGATCATTTTAGCCATATCACTCGCTCGCTCAGGCCGATGATACCCAATATAGGTTCCCATGCTCATTCAACTTTCTTCTTGATCTGAGACCTGCATAGCAGTTTCTCGAACATCGGTACGCCACAAGGCTATTGCTGTCCTATCGTCGCCAGCGCCTAGTGTTCGAAATGCCATATCGTTGAGGAACGCCCAGCGATTTGGCGGTCTACACCAAGAGCGTGCCAGATAATCACCTACCTTTGTCTCCGAATCTAGGTGGCATGCAATGCCATCTGTCGCGAGGACTAGTACCTCCCCCGGAAGCCAGGAAACAGGTGTTCACGTCGCGGCTGTGTTGCAACTGGCAGAGCAAATGAGCGTGCATCTCCTTCGTCGATATAATCACTCTGGCTGACGGAGTGCCATAAACGCTCTTGCTGGCTGAGCAAGCGAACTTCGCCGTCACCATACTGGGAAAGCCGTGCCGACCAGGCATCCCCTGGCTTACCGAGGATCACTTCGACCCATATAAGTGTCGTCGACCATTCGACCGCCGGAATACCAACAAGATTCGCCCGCCGGATGAGATGCGACCTTGCTTCATCAACCGGATCTGGGCTATTGAGTGCCGCCTCACGTGCCACCGTGGTGGCAACAATCGACGCACCTTCGTTACTCCTTGTTCGCGAGCCAACGCCGTCACAGACCACGAGCTCGATACGACCCGTATCGTGGCTGACATATGTTGCGTATGCATCCTGCCTTCTCGTTCCTGTCTGAATATGGCTATCTCCCACCAACGAGGCAGCACGGATCTCAACCAAACCCGAAAAAGCACTCCCCGAATCAAGAGCAACTGCCGGTCCATCCAACATCGTTGATGAAATTGGACCAACTACTTCTTCGAAGGATCCGCCAACTTCAATCGGGGTAACTGCGTCAGCGCGCGAAATAACCGGCCCGTCAGGGACCTCCTCGCAGGAACCGTAATCACATGAACCCATTTGGAGGAGGTTATTAACATTAGCTTCCGCGCACCAAAACAGAGCCTTAAACGACGACCAATTGCAACACATTACATTCCTCACTGAATCTACAAAATCTCCTGAAAGAAGCTATCAAAATTATCTTCCACTTGATTACTCGGCGCCTTCAGGGCTTGCACGAAAATAGTGTCCATTTGCTGGATCTGAGACTCGAATGAGTCCTTCTCAGCTACCTTCGTATCATCAACAGAATAAGAATAGTTGAGCGTCTGCGCGATCAAATTAAACACTGAGTGAATAGACTTCGCAACATCACTTCCGTTCAGTAAACGCTTTCACTAATGCTAGTAAGATCCTTTCCGTAGAAGGCTGTAATGCTCTTGACGAGGTCATCGCAAGGATCGGCGATCATGCAGGGGACAATTCGAGGCGGAAGGGAAGGCCTAGAACGCGAAGCGAGGCGAGCGCATGCCTCTTTCCATTGTACTATGTTATCTGTCGGTTGACCATCTGAAATTACGAATGCAACGGGCCGATAACCGTGTCGATGACCTCGTTTCGCCTCATCAATAGTTAGGCGTTCATCAAAGAATTTCAGAGCTTTTCCAAGTTCAGTTAAGCCACCTGCTTGGAGAGGACGCATAGATACGCCGGGCGTGATGTCTTGGAGTGGAAAATTCAAACAAGGTGCAGAATTGAAAGAAATGACACTTACATTAACCCTGACAGTTGTCCTACTCCCTTTATAAATTGCTACGAATAGATCAGTGATCGCTTCGTTGAGAATATCGATTCGCCTAATGCCATTTTTCGACCCATCTACGGTTCTATTCATCGAACTCGATGTATCGCAAATCAGATATACTGGCAACACAAGGCTTCCATCGACAAGCTTTGCCATTGCAATAACACCGTCCTCTTAGTCAGCAGATGGGATACTGATCAATGTATACCATAGGCAGATTTGCGCCAGCAAGTCTGCCTACGGCATCATTCTTTACACATCATTGAAATTTGATCGAATTTTCGTTCGATTCACGAGTTGCACTTTTGACGAGGACAAATAATAACATGAACAGTTAATATCAAAACCCTACAATTTCTATTGAAGCGCCATTGACATGTAGTTTCACTATGTGTCTCATGCAAATGTCTTCAGGCTTTCTGTAACTTGTCATGTATAGGGTGCAAGTAATTTTCGTGTAGCGGTGATGCTCTTTGGAGGCTGATCATGGGGTGTCGTCGGATGCTTGGTGCCTGGGATCGTGCGGCGATCATGGCGGGGATGAATGCGGGTTTGTCCCAGGTGCGTATCGCCCACTTGATTGGACGTAGCCCCTCGGTGGTGTGCCGTGAGATCGCCCGCCACGCGGGTCCTGACGGGCAGTACCGCGGGTCCTGACGGGCAGTATCGGGCCGAGGAGGCCAACAATGCCGCCCGCGAGGCCAGGCGTCGCCCGAAAAAGCGGCTCTTCAGAGTTGAGTGTGGGTGAGCGGGTGCCAGACTATCCTGGAACCCGATTATTCGCTAACTATGACAGTGCGAGAAGATCTCGAAGCAGTCAGGCGCAAGTGCTATTAGGCGCGTACTCCTCCACTGTGTCGCCTAGTGTCAATTGACGAGGTCAGAGATCCCCATACGGATCCCTGGCCTCATCATCTCTGCCGCACATCTTGGATTCGCTCAATACGCGCCAAACGCGAATTCTTTTCATTCAGGTGTGTCAGGGGCATGGAGTTCGCCAGAGCGTTGGAGGTGACGCGAGTGGGATTCCCGATACCAGTTATCGGGCTCTTCCGAGTTGAGTGTGGGTGAGTGGGTGTTGAGCGGGGGTTGCGGGTAGAGGTCGAGGTCCTTGATGATGAGCGGACCTCTACCCCCGCTGTCTTCAAGGACCTCGGGCGGTGTCTCACCCTACCTGCTGCTGCTCTGCGTCGCTTGATCGTTGTGATCGGTGTGATCTGCTCGTCGGTTTGGAGGGCTTCCATCTGATGAGCGTGGCTCGCACCCCAGATGCTCTGGTACTCGATGTTGAGTCGTGCAACCAGCTGGCTGGCTGCCCTGGTTGCGGGGTGATCGCACAAGGCCACGGTCGTATGGTGGTGGAGGTCATCGACGCGCCCTGGGCCGGGATCCCGACGCGTATCCGGTGGTTTAAGCGACGCTGGATATGCCGCGAACACGCCTGCCAGATCGCGACCTTCATCGAGCAGAACCACTCGGTGTGCGCCCCCAGGGCGCGTCTGGGCACCCGGGCGATCCGCTGGGCGATCCGACAGTTGCGCTTCGAAGGAGCCACCATCGCTGGCCTGGCCCGACAACTGGCAACCACGTGGAACACCGTGTGGTCCCATATCAAGCCGTGCCTACAAGCCGCATCTGATGACCCCGCCCGTTTCACAGGGGTGCGGGTGCTGGGGGTTGACGAGCATGTGTGGCATCACCAGGACCGACGCCGACGAGGGCCCCGTGAGCTCACCGGCATCGTGGACCTGACACGAGGGAAGGACCACCCCACGGCCCGCTTGTTGGACCTGGTCCCAGGCAGGTCTGGCACCGTGTACAAGAACTGGCTAGAAGAGCGCGGCGAACAGTTTCGCTCCGGTATCCAGATCGCGACGCTGGATCCCTTCCAGGGATACAAGAACGCCATCGACGATCAACTCCAAGACGCCACCAGCGTCCTGGATGCCTTCCACATCGTCAAGCTCGCTGGCGACGCTCTCGATGAGGTACGCCGCCGCGTCCAGCAAGACACGACCGGTCACCGTGGACGCAAGGGGGATCCCCTCTATCAAATCCGCAATCTTTTGCGCGCCTCGCGCCACAGGCTCACCCCACGCCAACAAGAACGCCTCCGTGAGGCCTTCGTGGCAGATGAGGCGCATATCAGTGTTGAAGTCGCCTACCTGCTAACCCAGCAAGTGCGCGAGGTCTTCCATCAAGACACACCCGCCCACGGCCAACGCCTGGCCGCCCATCTCATCGAGAGCCTACCAGCCTGTCCCATCCCCGAAATCGCTCGCCTGGGCCGGACCCTACGCAAGTGGAAGGACGCCTTCTTGGCCTACTTCGATACCGACGGAGCCAGCAACGCACCCAACAGAAGCCATCAACGGAATCATCGAACTGGGCAGACGCACCGCCAGAGGCTACCGCAACCCCACCAACTACCAACTCCGAATGCTCCTCATCGCAGGAGGCCTAGACGCCTCCACCCACACTCAACTATGAAGAGTCGCTTTCATCGCGCTTCCAGGTGGTCAAACGAGGCCGTAACTTACGGTATCGTAGGGGCAGCACCACCAAAGGAGCATAGATGGACCTCACGTCCTCGCTGCGGGCGCTCTATGCGCCCGGCGTCGCCTACGAAATCGCCACTCCCGACCAGCCGATCCCGGATATGGTCCTGGACGTCGCCGCCCGCTATCCCAAGCGTACCGCCATCGACTTTTTCGCCCGCCAGCTCTCCTACGAGCAGCTGGTCGAGCAGATGCGTCGGTGCGCGGGGGCCTTGCACCAGGCGGGCGTGCGCGCGGGAGACCGCGTCGCTCTCGTCATGCCCAACTGCCCACAGCACGCGGTTGCAGTCCTGGGCACGATGCTGCTGGGCGCCGTCGTCGTCGAACACAACCCGCTTGCTCCCTCCGGCGAGCTCGAGGGCGAGTACGCGCGCCACGGCGCGCGCGTGACGATCGCCTGGTCCAAGACCCTGGAGAAGCTGACCTTCCTGGGCCGAGGCCACACCACCTTCTCGATGGACCTGACGACGGCCCTTCCCACGGCCTCGCGCCTGGCGCTCAAGCTGCCCCTCAAGGCTGCGCGCGACAAGCGCGACCAGCTCACTAGCCCGCGCCCCACCTGGGCTCGCTCGTGGACACGCGCCATGCGCACAGCCACCCCTGGAACGGAACATGCCCCGCCTCCATGGACGACGTCGCCCTGCTCATCCACACGGGCGGCACGACGGGCGTGCCCAAGGCGGCGGCTCTCACGCACGCCAACCTGCGCGCCAACGTCGAGGAGTCCATCGCGTGGGTGCCCGTCCTGCACGAGGGCGCCGAGGTCTTCTACTGCATCCTGCCCCTCTTCCACGCCTTCGGCTTCACGATTGGCTTCCTGGCGGGCCTGCGCCTGGGGGCGACCGTCGCCATGTTCCCGAAGTTCGACACCGCACTGGTCCTGGCCGCCCAGCGCCGACTCCCCTGCACGTTCTTCCTGGGCGTGCCCCCCATGTACGAGCGCCTGCTGGCGGCAGCCGAGGGCACGGACGTAGACCCTGTCCTCCATCCACTTCTCCCTGTCGGGCGCGATGCCCCTGTCGGCGCCTCTGGCCCAAAAATGGGAGGATGCGACCGGCGGCCCTCATGATCGAAGGCTACGGCATGACCGAGGCATCCCCGATCCTCCTCGGTTCCCCCTGGCCTCCTCGCGGGCGCGCGGGGCGCTGGGTATTCCCTTCCCCTCCACGCGGGTGCGCATCGTCGACCCCGAGGACCCCGCGCGCGACGTCGAGGACGGCGCGGTCGGCGAGCTTCATCGCAACCGGCCCGCAGGTCTTCTCCGGGTACTGGAATCAGGACGAGGAGACCGCGGAGGTGTTCACCGCCGACGGCTGGCTGCGCACGGGCGACCTGGTCCAGGTGCGCGACGGCTTCATCTACATGGCGGACCGACGCAAGGAGATGATCAACTCCTCCGGCTTCAACGTCTATCCCTCTCAGGTCGAAGATGCGGTGCGCACGATGCCCGGCATCCTCGACGTGGCTGCCGTGGGGAGTCCCCGCCACGAGAGCGGCGAGGATGTCGTCGCAGCCGTCGTGCTCGAGGCCGGCGCGTCGGTCACGCTCACGGACCTGCGCAACTGGGCGGAAAAGTCCTTAGCGCACTACGCCCCTGCCCCGTCAGGTCGTCGTCATGAGCGAGCTGCCGCGCTCCCAGCTGGGCAAGGTCATGCGCAAGAAGGTGCGCGAGCAGATCGTGGGCGCACGCGGGGCGACCTCCGAGGCCGTGGCTGGTGCCCGCGAGGCCGTGGCCGAGGCCGTGGCCGGGGCACGCGAATCGGTGGCCGGGGCACGTGAAGCCATGTCGGAGCGAGTCGCTGAGGCGCGCGGCGCCGCGACCGAGGCGGTTGTCGGCGCCCGCGAAGCGATGTCCGAGGCCGTGGCCGGGGCGCGAGAATCCGTCTCTCAGGCGTCGAGCGAGGCCACCGCGGCCGTACGCAGACTGGCCACAGGCGCCGACCGAACGGACGAGCACGACAGGAAGGACAGCTAGGAGCCACCCGCCGCCGACGGATCGACGAGTCGCCCGCGCCACCAGGCGCGGGCGCTACTCGTCTCCGAGCAGCGACGCAGCGCCGGCACGCTTGCGACTCACCCGGGACTTACGCGGCTTCTTCGGAGCAACCGGGGCGGACACCTCCTCGGACGGCGCGTCGGCAGCCGCCTCCGCGGCCTGGGAACGCTCGCGCAGCGCGTGGATAGCATCCTCGAAATCCTCAAGGGTATCGAATGCTCGATAGACGGAGGCGAAACGCAGGTAGGCGATGACGTCGAGGTCGCGCAGAAAGGGCAGGATCGCCTTGCCGACCTCATTGGTGGACACGTTGGATACGCCGGTCGAACGCAGCTGCTCCTCCACCTGCTGGGCGAGGATCGCGAGCTGATCGTCCGAGACGGGCCTGCCCTGGCAGGCCTTTTTCACGCCGGAGACGACCTTGTTGCGGGAGAAGGATTCAACCACGCCCGAGCGTTTGACGACCTGGAACGACGACGTTTCCAGGGTCGTGAAACGCTTCTTGCAGTGCGTGCACTCGCGACGACGCCGGATCGAGGCGCCGTCGTCCGCGATGCGCGTGTCGACGACGCGCGAGTCAGGGTTATGACAGAAAGGACAGTGCACCCCTCAACGGTACACGCTCCAAGCGCCCGCTGTCACAGGAGTCCCGCGAGCCACTTCACCGAACGGGCACAACGACGCGCTGACCGGGCCGCAGAGCTCCGCTGATGCCATTGAGACGTTCAATATCCGCGACGATTTCTTCGACCGGGCGTTCGCTCCTGACCGACTCGGCCATCGACCAAATCGAATCACCGCTGACGGCCGCCTTGATGACGGTCGGCCCATCGTAGGCGCTGGGCTGGATCGCGAGCCCCAGAGCGCCCGCGCCTACGGACAGCGCGAGCGTGGCGAGCGCGCCTGCGACCAGGGAACGACGCGACGAGCGGGCGGGTCGACGCGGAGGAACGGGCGCGCGCAGGAACGCGGGATCGTCCGCCCGCTGGGCTTCGATACGTCGGCGCACGGACGGGGCCGACGAGATGTCACGAACCGTAGCCACGCGCGCATCCTGCGCCGGACGCATCGGGGAGCGGCGCGCCGGGAAGGAAACGGCAGGCCCAGGGGTGTACGGAAGACTCATGGCAACCTCCAAACATCAGTATCGAACACATGTTCGTCGAACATCTGTACGATAGCACGCACCCATGCGAATGTCGAGACCCACTCGAACATATGTTTCATGTTGCGCGTTTCGACTTAAACTTGACGTATCCAGTGGACGCCCACCCATGCACATCTGCGTCCACGCGCACAACAGGAGGGTCCATGACCGAGCGACCGATCAGCGATCGCCACCGCGCGATCTTGCGCGTTATCAACGACAAACTGGCCTCCAGCGGCTTTCCTCCCTCTGTGCGCGAGATCGCATCCTCGGTCGGCCTGGCCTCCCCGTCCACGGTCAAGCACCACCTGGATTCGCTCGAGTCGGAGGGCTACCTCGCGCGCGAACCCGGACTACCGCGCGCCCTCGACCTGACGGACAAGGCGCGCCGAACGCTCGGGATCGTCCCCTCAGCCCCGGCCTCGTCTTCGGTTGTGCCCATCGAAATCCCCGTCTCGCACGTGGAGGAGGAGGGCACCGCGATCCCCCTCGTGGGACGCATCGCGGCCGGATCGCCCATCACGGCCGAACAGCATGTCGAGGACGTCTTTCACCTACCCACCTCCATAACCGGCCGCGGCGACCTGTTCATGCTCGAGGTCTCCGGCCAGTCCATGATCGACGCCGGCATCTTTGACGGAGACTACGTCGTCATCCGCTCACAAAACGAGGCGCGCAACGGCGAATTCGTGGCCGCCATGATCGACGGCGAAGCCACCGTGAAGGAGCTATCGATCACGGACGGTCACGTGTGGCTGCTGCCCCACAACAAGGACTACTCCCCCATCCCCGGCGACGAGGCCACCATCCTCGGCAAGGTCGTCACCGTCATCCGCTCCCTCTAACAGCCCCACCAACGAACGGTGGCGCCGACCCCCGAAGGGATCGGCGCCACCGTTTGCTATAAGCCCGATCAGAAGCCCAGGTCGCGGGCAACCTTGCGCAGGCGCTCCGCCGAGGCGGTCAGGCCGTCGCGCTCATTGAGGGTCAGCGGCGGGTTCAGGACGCGTCCGGCGCCGTCGCGGCCAACGATCGTCGGGGCGGCCATGACGACCTCCGAGATGCCTTCCCAGTCCTCCAGCAGCGTCGAGATGGTCAGGACGCGCTGCTCGTCGCGCAGCACCGCACCGGCGATGTTCGCGGCGGACAGGCCGATGGCGTAGTTGGTCGCGCCCTTGCCCTCGATGATCTTGTATGCGGACTGGACGACCTCCTGCGCAATGGAGTTGCGCAGAGCGGCGTCGAAGGTACCGCCGGACAGGGTCGGGCCCCACTGGGAGAGCGGAACGTTACCGATCTCGGCGCTGGACCACAGGGCGACCTCGGAGTCGCCGTGCTCGCCGGCCACGTAGGCGTGGATGTTCTGCGTGGCAACGCCGGTCTCACGAGACACGAGGTAGCGCAGGCGCGAGGTGTCGAGCACCGTGCCCGAGCCGAAAACCTGGTTGCGCGGCAGACCGGTCAGCTTCAGAGCCACGTATGTGACGACGTCGACCGGGTTGGTGACGAACATGAAGAGGGCGTCGGGGGCCACATTCTGCAGGTTCGGCACGATCTTCTTCATAAGGTTGACGGTCGAACCGGCCAGCTCCAAGCGCGACTGGCCGGGCTGCTGCTTGGCGCCAGCCGTCACGATAATCAGGTCGGAACCGCGAACGATTTCGACGTCGTCGGAGCCTTCGATCGAGCCTGCGGGGGTGAACTGAATGCCATGGGCCATGTCGAGGGCTTCGGCCTCAACCTTGGGCTTGTTGATGTCCTGAAGAACGATCGAACGAGCGTCGCCACGCATCGCACACGCGTAAGCGACGGCCGTACCAACGGCACCGGCACCGATGATGGCAATCTTCGAGGGACGTCCAGAGGACTTAGAGGGGTACAGGGTCTGCGCTTTGTTTTCCACGTGTCTCTCCTAGTGTGAGCAGGCGCTTCCATTGCTGCAGGTCATGGGTCGCCTAATGGTTAATTTACACGATCTTTCACGTGTTGAAAACCACTCTTCACCTACTGATCACCGGCTGCGTTCAGACGCCGCAGAGCGCCGCGCACGACCTCCGGATTCGTGGTGGGCCACATGGTCGGCAGGGAGCGCATGATGAAGGATCCGTAGCGTTTCGTCACCACGCGCGGGTCGAGGATCGCGACGACGCCGCGGTCGCTCGTCGAGCGCAGGAGTCGGCCAGCGCCCTGGGCCATCATGAGGGCCGCGTGGGTCAGGGACACGGACATGAAACCGTTTCCTCCCCTGCGTTCGACGTCCATCGACCGTGCGCGTGACACGGGATCGTCGGGGCGTGGGAAAGGAATCTTGTCGATGACGACCAGGCGGCATGCGTCCCCGGCAACGTCGACGCCCTGCCATAGGGACATGGTGCCCACCAGGCACGAGTCGCGCTCGGCGCGGAAACGTGCGATCAGCTGGGCGAGGGTTTCCTCCCCCTGTAGGTAGACCGTCAGATCGGTGCGTTCGCGCAGCGCCTGCGCTCCGGCGGTCGCCCCGCGCCGGGAGGCGAACAGGGCCAGCACTCCACCGCCCGAGGCCTGGGCGAGGTCCACGAGCTCGTCCAGCAGCTGCTCGGAGGGGCCGTCGCGCCCCGGCAGGGGCAGGTGGGTCGCCACGTACTGGATCCCCTGGTGGGCATGGTCGAAGGGCGAGCCCACGTCGATGCCGTGCCAGGGCACACCCGACACGGCCATGCCGGTGGCCGCGGCCATAACATCGAAGTTGCCGCCCAGGGCCAGGGTCGCCGAGGTGAGAATCGCGCCGCGCTCGCCGATGCCGTTCCCGCCGATCGCGGCCGACACGTCCAGGGGCCCCACCGTCAGGCGAGCGTTGTCGGACTCGTCGCGGGTGATGTAGGCGATCGATTGGTCGGGATCGCGTCCCCACGCGTCCAGGACCCCGATCAGCTCGTCGATCGCGGCGCGGGCCAGGAGCTTGGCGGCCGGCTCACCCTGCGCCTCGCTGACCTCGTGGCTGGCTCGGCGCGCGGCGTCGTCGAGGACGATCATCGCGTCAACGAGGGCGCTCGGCCGGTACTCCAGGAGGCCGTCGGGCAGGGGTGCCATGGCTGCGCCCAGCCCGGCCCCGGCCTCGTCCAGGTCCGTGGAGTCGATCGACAGTTCGAGCGCAAGGATCGGGCCACGCGGCTGACCCTGGCCACCGTGATGTCCGCGGCCGCCTGGGAGCGCACGCGGTCGGCCAGCTCGTGCGCCTCATCAATCACGACGGCGTCGTATTCACCAAAAAGTTCGCCCTCGCCGCAGGCGTTGATGCCGAACAGAGAGTGGTTGGTGACCACGACGTCAGCCTCGGAGGCGTCCAGGCGCGCGGCTTGGGCGAAGCACTCGTCGATGAGGGGGCAATGCTTGCCCAGGCACTCGGGCTTGGCGACCGAGGCATGGTGCCATGCGCGGTCGGAGACGCCCGGCACCAGGTCGTCGCGATCCCCCGTCGTGGTCTCGGTGATCCACTCGCGGATGCGCAAGATTTCCTTGCCGAGCTCACCCGTCGGTCCGACGCCGATGTCACGATCCTCGAAGAGCGTGCCCTCAGTCGGGTAGCCGCCGTCCAGCTTGTGCAGGCACGCGTAGTTCGTCCACCCCTTGAGCACAGCGACCTTCAGGCGCACGCCCGTCTCTGACGCGACCGCGTCGACGGCGACCGGCGCGTCCTTGACCAGAATCTGGCGCTGGAGGGCCAGCGTCGCCGTCGAGACGACGCCGCGCACCCCATTCGTCGCGCAGTGCGTCAGCAGCGGGACCAGGTAGCCCAGCGACTTTCCCGTTCCCGTGCCGGCCTGAACCAGCAGGTGCTCGCGGTCCTCCAGGGCAACGGCGCCCTCGGCGACCATCGAGGCCTGCCCCTCGCGCGGAGCCCCACCCATGCCGGCGACGACCGCATCGAGGACGCGGCACGAGGCCTCGACCAGGTCCTCGCTCACGAAGCGCTCACCGGCTCATCGTCGGCTGTGCCGCCCACTGCCTCGCGGGCGATGATGGCGGCCAAGGCCTCGTCGACGCGGGCCACGATCCGAGTGCCGGTCTCCACGTACTCCTCACGCTCGACCTCACCCTCCTCGTGGATGCGGTGGACCAGCGAGCCCCGCCGAGTAGGGCACGATCGCGTCGATGGCCACGCGGGGCCGGGGCAGCATGTCCTCCAGGGCCGCGCGCAGCGCCCTCCACGCCCCAGCCGGTGTGGGCGCTGAGCGGTACCGCGCCGGGGAAGACCGTACGCAGGAGGGCGATCTGCTCGGGCGACGCCAGGTCGGCCTTGTTCAGGGCGATCAGCTCGGGAATGTCCGAGGCCCCCTCGATCGTGTCGATAACGGCGCGCACGGCCTGCACCTGGGAGACCGGGTCGGGGTGGGCGGCGTCCACGACGTGCAAGATCACGTCGGCTTGGCCCACCTCCTCCAGGGTCGAGCGGAATGCCTCAACCAGCTGGGTGGGCAGGTTGCGCACGAAACCGACCGTGTCGGTGAGCGTGTACTCGCGCCCATCCGCGGCACGCGCCCGGCGCACGGTCGGGTCCAGGGTCGCGAAGAGCGCGTCCTGGACGAGGACGCCCGCGTCCGTCAGACGGTTCAGCAGCGTGGACTTGCCCGCGTTCGTGTACCCGGCAATGGCCACCGAGGGCACTCCCCCCGCGACGACGCGAACCCCGCTGCGTGCGGCGCGCCGGTTCCATGCGCGCAATGTCCGCGCGCAGCTTCGCCATGCGCGTGCGGATGCGGCGGCGGTCCAGCTCGATCTTGGTCTCACCGGGGCCGCGAGAGCCGATACCCGCGCCGCCCGCGACGCGACCGCCAGCCTGACGGGACATCGACTCACCCCAGCCGCGCAGACGCGGCAGCAAATACTCGAGCTGCGCGAGCTCGACCTGAGCCTTGCCCTCACGGGACTTGGCGTGCTGGGCGAAAATATCGAGAATGAGGGCCGTGCGGTCCACAACCTTGGCGTCCACGACGTCCTCCAGCCCACGGCGCTGGGAGGGGGCCAACTCCTCGTCGACGATGACCGTGTCGGCCTCCACCGCGCGCACGATCTCGGCCAGCTCACGGGCCTTGCCGGATCCCAGGTAGGTCGCCGGGTCGGGCTTCATGCGGCGCTGGATAATGCCATCGAGCACGCGCGAACCGGCGGTCTCCGCGAGCGCGGCGAGCTCGCGCAGCGAGTTCTCGGCCTCTTCCTCGCTCTGCGTGGTGCGCAGGCCCACGAGCACGACCTTTTCGAGTCGCACCTGGCGGTATTCGACCTCGGAGATGTCCTCGCGGTCGGAGGCACCCGTGTCGACGCGGCGCGTGCCCGCGCGGGCCTCGCGCTCCAGTGCGCCTGCGTCCCCCGAGTTGTCCTGTCCCGCGGTCGAGGAGAGCGCCGCTGCCGAGCGCGCGAGAATGCGCGCGACGACGTCGTTGACGCGCTGGTCGCGTTCCTCGATCGAGGCGTTGGAATCGGTGGGAGTGGTGTCCATATCCGTCCTTCACGTGGGGGGCTTCCAGTGTCGCACGGCGGGCCCTCATCTGCGTCTGCGCGCGCGGGCGCGATAGGCTTTCTTCCGTGGACGAACAGTACTTCACCGACTCTGCCCCCGCGAGCGCCGACGAGACTCACGTGATCGAGGTGAGCGCGCGCGGCTTCGATCTGTCGATGTGCGTGTCCTCGCGCGTCTTTTCGGGTTCCAAGCTGGACTTGGGGACCCGTCAGCTGCTTTCCGTCGCGCCCGACCTGCCCAAGGGCGGGACCTTCCTGGACCTGGGGTGCGGTTGGGGTCCGATCGCGACCGTCATGTCGCTGGAGTCGCCGGGCGCGAGCGTGTGGGCGGTGGACGTCAACTCGCGTGCCCTGGATCTGACGGCTCGTAACGCGGCTGCCAACGGGGCCGCCGGGGTGCGCACACTCAAGGCCGAGGAGGCGCTGGCCGCCTCCGCCGAGACGGACACGCGCTTTGACGTCATCTGGTCCAATCCGCCGGTGCGCATCGGCAAGGAGGCGATGCACGAGATGCTGGCGTCGTGGCTGGGCCGCCTCGCCCCGACGGGCGTCGCCTACCTGGTCGTCCAGCGCAACCTGGGCGCTGACTCGCTCATCGGCTGGCTCAATGGCCGGGGTTTCCAGGCCTCCAAGTTCGCCTCCAAGAAGGGCTTCCGCATTATCGAGGTTCGCCCCGCCTAAGGGGTCGGTTCCCGTGACGAGGCCGTGGCCTCGTCCCCGGGTCCTCGCAGGCTCCCTCGGGTCAGGACAGGCGGATGTCGGCCACGCGCGTGGCGGGGCCTGTCAGGAACACGGAGGCATCCGTGATGCGCGGGGTCTCGCCACTCCAGTCGATGACGTCGTCCAGGCCCACGGTTACCGTGCCGCCGGGGATGTCGACCCTCCACTGGGTGGGGGCGCCCGGTCCCCGACGCAGGGCGGTGGCCAGGGCCGCCGCGCAGCAGCCGGTTCCGCACGCCTGGGTCTCCCCCACGCCGCGCTCGAGGACGCGCATGGCGATGTGCCCCTGCTCCTGCCCGGCTTGCGTGAGTCCACGACCAGCTCCAGGTTCGTGCCCGCCTCGGGCGCGGGGTCGTAGGAGGGGCGCGCGGCGGGCGGAATCATGGACACGTCCACGGTGGGCAAGAAGACGGCGCGCAGGGTCGCCTCGTCGGCCAGCTCGACGACCGTGTGCGGGTTGGGCATGTCCACCCAGATACCGCCCAACACGCCGTCGATGCCCGGGACTCGCACGTCGATCGTCTCGCGCGCCGGAGACGCCGCCGGACCCATGTCGACACGGTAGCTCGCGCCCTGCCCCTCGTCCTCCGATTCCGGGGTCACGCGCTTGATGCCGCCGCGCGTGGCCACATCCAGCGTCTGTCCAACCGGCAAATCCACGAGTCCCTCGCGGCGCAGGTGATCGACGAAGACGCGCACGCCGTTGCCGCACATCTCCGCCTTCGAACCATCCGCGTTGCGGTAGTCCATGAACCACATCCCGTCGCACTCGACCGCGCGAATGAAGCCGTCCGCGCCGATCCCAAACGCCGGGGAACACAGGTCGCGACCTCGGCCTCGCTCGGGTCATAGTCGTCAAAGCGATCCGTGGCCACGACGAAGGAATTACCGGCACCGTGCGCCTTGACAACACGGGCATGGGAGGGCAGCTGCGAGTTCTTCATGAATCCACCGTAGCGCGGGCACCCGCCTCACGCAGCCGCCGCCCGCGTGACGAGCGTGCCAGGGCAGCCTCGGCCGCGCGCTCCGTCAGCTCGACCACGTGGGCCGCCACGGCCTCGTCCGAGTCGAACTCCTCCACGTCCAGCCAGTGCACGCGCGGATCCGGGCGCAGCCACTTGACCTGGCGCCGGGCCAGCTGACGGGTGGCCAGCGCGATGGATTCCACGGCCTCCTCCTCGCTCATCACCCCGTCGATCACCGCGAGCGCCTGGGCATAGCCCGTCGCCCGCGAGGCGGTCTTGGCCTCGCGCAGGCCCTCGTCGATGAGGGCGCGAACCTCCTCGATGAGGCCAGCGGCCAGCATCTGCCGGGTACGCAGGGCAATACGTTCGTCGAGCTTGTCCATCGGGCGACGCAACGCCACCATCAGCGCGGGGGCCACGAACTCGTGGCGGGGCATGGACGCCGAATAGGGCCTGCCCGTCAGCTCGATAACCTCCAGGGCTCGCACGATGCGACGCGCGTTGTGCGGATCAATGCGCTCGGCCGACACCGGGTCCAGGGCCGCCAAGCGCTCGTGCATGCCGCGCGAGCCCAGCGGCCCGGCGGCCTCCTCCTCCAGGCGGGCGCGCAGCGCGGGATCCGTGCCCGGAAACTCAATGACGTCCAGGAGCGCGCGCTGATACAGTCCCGAACCGCCCGCGACCACCGCGACACCCCCGCGCCCGTGAATCCCGGCGACGTCGGCGCGCGCATGCTTCTGGTAGGCGGCCACCGAGGCCTCGTCGCGCACGTCGAGCACGTCGATCTGGTGGTGGGCGATTCCGCGGCGCTGCGCCACCGGGGTCTTGGCCGTCCCCACGTCCATCCCCCGATACAGCTGGAGGGCGTCCGCCGAGACGATCTCGCCCGCCCCGCGCGCACCCAGCGCCCGCGGGAGGCGCACCGCCAGCTCCAGGGCCAGGTCGGACTTACCCGAGGCCGTGGGACCCACGACCGCGCACACGATCGTTGACGCACATGTCATACAAGACTCCATGTCTCCCAGTGTACGGGTGCCTCCCCCCCGCTCCCCTCCGACAACGGCTAGTCTTAAGGCCATGAGCACAACAGATACTCCTCCGGTCACACTCGACCGGATCACGACGGCGGTCGAAGCCGTCGGCCTGATCCCCTTCACCTCCGCCACCGGCCAGATCGCGGCAATCCTGCCCAACCGAACCGTGCGCATCGCGGCGCCCGAGGGCCGGCCCGCCCAGGGTGTGGCCGACTACCCGCGTTTCTTCCACGCCGACCACGCTGACCAGATCGCCTCTGCGGTCCGCCGCCTCAACGCCTCCACGTACCTTCCCAAGGTCACCTCCACGGTGACGGAGACGGGCGCCATTGCGCTGCACCTGCAGCACACCTTCAACTGGGTGGTCGGCGCGACCGACGCACAGGTGGGCGCGGAAGTCCACCAGTTCATCATGGCCGCCATCTCGATGATGAACCAGATCGACATCATGTTCCCCGACCAGTGGACCCAGGAGGCCGACAATGCCTGAGTGGAAGAGCTTTACCTTCGGCGAAGACGGGGAAGCAACCCCCACCCCCGAGCAGCCCGCGCAGGCCGCTCCCGCCAACCCAGCCATGGAACCCGACGAATACGCCGCCAAGTGGGGCACCGAGGTCTCCGAGCTGACCATCGAGCGCATCGTGACGGTCCTGGAAGGCGACGGCCTGGAATGCGAATCCGACGAGTTCATCGTCGCCACCTGGCTTAACGACGTCCCCTTGCAGATCCACCGCGAGCCCGCCGACGCCCCGTGGGCGCAGGTCGAGACCCGCATCGTCCCCCCGGGCGAGGGCCACACCGAGATCTCCCTGCAGGAGCTCGCGAACCGTTGGAACGTCGGGCACCTCCAGCCCACTGTCTTCCCCATCGAGAACGGCGACAACTGGATCCTCGTGGCTGCCTCCCGATTCTTCGTCGGCGAGGGCCTGTCGGATCGCCAGATCCACGCGATGGCCCGCCGCGGCCTCATCATCGGCCTGCAGGCCGCCGAGGAGCTGCCCACCCTCTTCGACGAATCTGAGGATTCCGAGCAGTAGCCTGTCGCCGCTGGCTGCGCCCTCCACCAGTGCCCCGTTCCTTACAGGAGCGGGGCACTCTCGGTGAGTGTGCGCCGACTACATGCGACGGCGAAACGCATACCGCCTGCGCGGTATAGAGTTACGGGTCGCATAGGGGGGGCTCGAATCGACCCGCACTACCGAGAGTGCTCCCGCATGCCGGCCGCCTCAACATCGTGACGACCGCCACGAGACAAAGGTAATACTGAGGGCGGCATTTCACGCGGCTTTCACGCACGACATTTTTCCGATTTTCCGCATGTTGGTGGGAAAATGTGCAGGCACGCGAGGCCCCCGTACAGGTGATTGACGAGCAGCGCAGAGTATCTGCAGATCACCGCCCAGATGAGGGATCATCCGGGCGGTGAGGTGTCGTGTCGGGTATCAGCGCGGGGCGCCCACACGCAGGGTCGGGATGCCCAGGGACACGGCGGTGTCCGGCTCGTCCTTCGCCTGGCGCGCCTGCCACGCATCGCCAGCGCGCGTGCGGCGCACCTCGAAGAGGCCGCCCTGAGCGCCGGAGTCCGCGATCAGGTGGTGGGGCGCACCGTAGGTGACCGTCGCGCGAATCATGTCGCCCGGACGCGGGCGATCAGCCTGCGCGAGGCCCTCGGGAAGGGCGACATGCACGAGGCGATTATCGCGGGCGCGCCCAGAGATGCGGTGCGTCGAGCCATCCTTGCGGCCGTCGCCCTCGGAGACGAGAATCTCCACGTCGGTGCCGGCCAGCGCGGCGTTGTCCTCGGCGCAGATGCGCTCCTGAAGCTTGACGAGGCGCTGGTAGCGCTCGAGAGCCACGTCGTCGGGCACCTGGTCCTCGCGGTCGGCCGCAGGAGTTCCCGGGCGGCGCGAGTACAGGAAGGTGAACGCCGACGTGAAACGAGCCTGTTCCACGACGTCAAGGGTCGCCTGGAAGTCCTCCTCGGTCTCGCCGGGGAAGCCCACGATGATATCCGTCGTGATAGCTGCCTCGGGAATCGCGGCGCGCACGCGCTCCAGAATCCCCATGAAACGCTCGCGCCGGTAGGAGCGACGCATCTGGCGCAAAATCGCGTCGGATCCCGACTGCAGCGGCATATGCAGGCTCGGCATGACGGTGGGCGTCTCCGCCATCGCGGCGATGACATCATCGGTGAACGCAGCCGGGTGAGGCGACGTGAAACGCACGCGCTCAATGCCCTCGACGCGGCCCACCGCGCGCAGCAGGTCGGCGAACGCGCCGCGCTCGCCAAAGCCCACGCCGTAGGAGTTGACGTTCTGACCCAGCAGGGTCACCTCGATGGCGCCCTGGGACGCCACGGCCTCGACCTCTGCGAGGATGTCGCCGGGGCGGCGGTCACGTTCCTTGCCGCGCAGGTGCGGCACGATGCAGAACGTGCAGGTGTTGTTGCAGCCCACAGAGATCGACACCCACGCCGCGAAGGCGCTGTCTCGGTGAGTCGGCAGGGTCGACGGGAAGACCTTGAGGGATTCCTCGATTTCGACGGCGGCCTTGCGGTTGTGCTCGGCACGGCGCAGGAGCGCCGGGAGAACGTCGATGTTGTGGGTGCCGAAGACGGCGTCCACCCACGGGGCCTTGGCGACGATGCCGTCGCGCATCTGCTGAGCCAGGCAGCCTCCGACCGCAATCTGCATGCCCGGACGCTCACGCTTGACGGCGGCCAGCTGGCCGAGGTTACCAAAGAGGCGGGTCGCGGCGTTCTCACGAACCGAGCAGGTGTTGATGACGACGACGTCGGCACCCATGTCGCCCGCGTCTGTCGCGCGCGCGGCGGCCTCGGGGACCGTGTCAACGGGGACGAGGCCTGCCTGCTCCAGCAGACCCGCCATTCGTTCGGAGTCGTGTTCGTTCATCTGACAGCCAAGCGTGCGCACCGCGTAGGTGCGAGGCAAGGCGTCTAGCTGCGTGGTCGTCGTATTCATCGCACCACAGTCTAGTCGTGCGCGTGGCCGCCAGCGCAGTCGAGCACGTCACGCAAGAGGACGAGAGAGCGGCGTCAATCGTACCCGCGCGCACCTGTGTCCGATCCCCCCTCCACATGGAGGAGGCGATGCTGTGTGCCACCGGGGTGGGCGCAGGCGATGTGGACGGTGCCGGCCGGGAAGCCGTCGGCAGGGCCCGGGCCCGCCACGCCCGTCGTCGACAGTCCGATGGTGGCGCCAAAGAGGCTGCGCGCACCCTCCGCCATCTGCCGGGCCACCTGCTCGTCGACGGGGCCGGTCAGCGCGAGGCGCTCACGCGAGACCCCCAGGACCGAGGCCTTGGTGTCCACCGCGTATGTGCAGGCTCCTCCGCGTACGACGTGGGAGGCGCCGGGAACGTCAACCAAGCGGGAGACGAGGCCCCCGCCCGTCAGCGATTCAGCGGTCGCAACCGTGAGAGCGCGCCGCGCCAGCTCTTGGATCAATCGTGCAACCTGCGCGTCGTCCATTCTCAGGACACCTCCCAACTCCAGCACTCACCGTCGTCCGCACTACCAGCATGCCATTCATCCAGGGCTTCTCGCACCGCATTGGATGCCACAGCCGGTGAATAGCCCTTGCGGGCCAGCATCGAGCACAGTCGCCGGTAGGCCGTGTCGCGGGGAACACCGGCCAGGGAGCGGCGCTTGCGGGCCACGAGCTGCGCGGCCCGCTCCGCCTCGTCATCCCGATCGATCTGCGACAGAGCGTGCTCGATGACCGGCGCGTCCAGGCCCTTACGGACAAGCAGCTCGCGCAGCGCGCGACCCGACGCGCCCGTGCCCGCAAAACGCGAGCGCACGAGCGCGTCAGCGTAGGCCTGGTCATCCACCAGCCCCACAGCCTCGAGTCGGTCGACAACCTGGAGCGCCAGCTCGGCGCTGAAGCCACGGCCCTCGATAGCGCCGGTCAGCTCGGCGCGCGAACAGGCACGCGCATCGAGCTTACGCAGAGCAACCTCGCGCGCGGCCTCGATGGCAGCCGTTCCCGTCAAGGCTGCGTTACGTTCGCGCGCCCTGGCGAGACGCTCCCCGGGGGGAGGTACGCCGAACGCGCTCCTCCCCCAGCTCCGGATGATCCTCCGGATCCAGATAGCGCACCACGGCTCAGAAGCCTGCGTCCTCGTCCGGGTCGACGGCGGGAGCCTTCTTGGCCCCCTTCTCCGGTTCGGGTTCCTCGGCGATGCCCAGGGCGATCAGAATTTTTTGCTCGATTTCGTTGGCCAGCTCGGGGTTGTCCACCAGGAACTGACGCACGTTCTCCTTGCCCTGGCCCAGCTGGTCGTCCCCGTAGGTGAACCAGGAGCCGGACTTGCGTACGATGCCGGCCTCGACGCCCATGTCGATGATCGAGCCCTCGCGAGAGATGCCCTTTCCGTAGACGATGTCGAACTCGGCCTGCTTGAAGGGCGGGGCCATCTTGTTCTTGACCACCTTGGCGCGCGTGCGGTTACCCACGGGCGAGCCGGCTTCCTTGAGGGTCTCGATGCGGCGCACGTCGATGCGCACGGATGCGTAGAACTTCAGTGCCTTACCGCCCGTCGTGGTCTCCGGGGAGCCGAAGAACACGCCGATCTTTCGCGCAGCTGGTTGATGAAGATCGCGGTGGTCCCGGTCGCGGACAGAGCGCCCGTAATCTTACGCAGCGCCTGGCTCATGAGGCGCGCCTGCAGGCCCACGTGCGAGTCACCCATCTCACCTTCGATTTCGGCCTTGGGTACCAGCGCCGCGACCGAGTCGATGACGATGATGTCGATGCCGCCCGAGCGGATCAGCATGTCGGCGATCTCCAGGGCCTGCTCGCCCGTGTCGGGCTGGGAGACCAGGAGGGAGTCGGTGTCCACGCCGAGCGCGCGGGCGTAGACGGGGTCGAGGGCGTGCTCGGCGTCGATGAAGGCCGCGTTTCCGCCGGCCTTTTGCGCGTTGGCCACGGCGTGCAGCGCGACCGTGGTCTTACCGGAGGATTCGGGACCGTAGACCTCGATCACACGGCCGCGAGGCAGACCGCCGATGCCCAGCGCCACGTCCAGGGCGAGAGAGCCGGTGGGGATCACCTGAACCGGGGGACGATTGTCGTCACCCAGGCGCATAACGGAGCCCTTGCCGAACTGCTTATCGATCTGCGACAGGGCTACTTCGAGCGCCTTGTTGCGGTCGTTCGTGACGGTCTTTGCCGCCGATGCTTTACGGGCTGCCATGATGATCCTTTCGTTCGAGGCCTCTCCGACCTGCGAGTGTCCTGGCCTGGATGACGCCCCTCTCCGAGGCGACATGACGAGTATGCGACCGGCCATCGTCATCTGCGTCCCGCGCGCGGCGCCCCTGTGGACGACACGCGTGGACGATTCGTCGCGCACAAGCTTAGATGGAACAGGTGTTCGACTCCCAGGCGACACGCCGAACCGTCGGACAGGTGCGATAACACGCAGCGGCGCACACCGACGCAACGACGCGTCGGATGACAGGAAGGCCTAGCGCCCCCGCTCGCGAGGATCGATGCGATGAATCCAGCGCGCATCCTCGCGCCCGGTTTCTTCGCAGAGCTGAGTCCAGACCTCGTCCGGATTCACCCCGGAGGCCAGCGCATCGCGCGCGGTGGCGCCCAGCGAGGCGAGGTACAGATCGCAGACATACGAGCGGCCGAGGGCCGACCCGAAGGTCGCCTCGACCGCATCGTAAAACTCGGAGTGCTTCACGCGTCAGGAGATCAGCGTGACAGGCACAAGATTATCGGGCACCGCGTCGGGAATGACCGCACCATCGATGATCGCCATGCGCTCGGAGACCTCACGCAGGACGAACCAGAGGGGGACACGCAGGCGGAGGTGATGGCCTCGAGCAGCTCGGAGGACGCTTCCTTCTGCCCGCGCTCAACTTCGGAGAGATAGCCCAGGGACACCTGTGCTTCAGAGGAGACTTCGCGCAGGGTTCGACCCTGGCGCTGGCGGATGCCGCGCAGGACATCGCCCAGTTCGCTGCGCAGCAGCGGGGTTTCGCTCAGTGTCTTTTCCATACCGTTACTGTAGCCGTTCTAATTTGAGGGACGCATTGTTAGTTCGCGCATCGAAACGCCGTGACGCTATGCCACCGCCCTTCGCGTTGCGTTCACACCGTGTCAACGCGGGCGATTCAGCGGATATTCCACCGAGCAGTCGAATCGAGTATGGGTTGCGTCACCTAGACTCAACTCTGGACGTGCTGGCCCGCGAGAGCGGAGCCGCTCGCCGAATCGTCGTCGGCCTCACCACCCTCACCATCCTGAGCAGCGGGCTCACGCATGAGCTTGACGCCCGCAACGACGTAGTGCGCGCCGGAGAAGAGAGTGATCGCCAAAGCGATGCCGGACAGAGCCTGTCCAAAGCGAATCAGGCAGACAACCCACCATTCGTTCGACGGATTCATCGCGAAGAAGTGACTCCACGGGATCAGGAGGGTGCCCAGCGCCATGATCTGCAGGAAGGTCTTGACCTTTCCGAGCGAGTCAGCCGCAACGACGATTCCGCGGCGAAGGAAGAAAGCGCGCATCGCGGTGATGCCGAGCTCACGCACGGCGATGAGGACCGTGACCCACCACGGCACGAACTCCTGCCAGGACAGCAGGGCGAAGCCGCACAGGGTCAGGGCCTTGTCGGCGATGGGGTCGACGAGGCGCCCGAAGTCGGTGATCTGGTTCCACGAACGCGCCAGCTGCCCGTCGAAGCGGTCCGTGATGGCGGCAATAGCGAAGACGACGAAGGCCGCCCACTTCATGGCCCAGGAATCCTGCAGGGCGAGGATGACAAAGAGGGGAACAAAGACCACTCGCGCCACGGTCAGCGCATTCGGCAGATTAACAACGGGCACTTTGTTGTTCCGTTGAAGGCGCGACACGTTATCAGTCATTGCTGGTCCCTCTCTCTTAGCGGCCGGTCAGCTGCCAAGCGTCCTCGTCCTCGTCCGGCTCCTCGTCCACCCAGTCGGGCGCGGAACCACCAAAGTCATGTCCAGAGTACGGGTCAACCCCGCTGTTGCGCGAATCGCGCGCGCGTCCCGTTCCCGATTCGTAACCAGAAGCCGCGTCTGCCGACCCCGCAGACGAGGCCCCCTCCCCCACGGCGCTCGTGCTGGCGCTGACCTCGGCGGGGCTGGGAGCCCCCGTGGGTGCGCCGCTCGAGGGCGAGGGGGGATGCGGGCGCGGCGGAAACCGCCGCGGGTGCGGGCTCGGCCTCGGCGATGGAGGTGGATTCACCGCGCAGCATGGCGAGAACCTCGGGGAGCTGTTCGGGGGCGACGAGGACCTGGCGTGCCTTGGACCCTTCGGAGGGGCCGACGATGTCGCGTGATTCGAGCAGGTCCATGAGGCGACCGGCGCGGGCGAAGCCGACGCGCAGTTTGCGCTGGAGCATGGAGGTGGAGCCGAGCTGGGTGGAGATGACGAGTTCGGCGGCCTGGAGGAGGTCTTCGAGGTCGTCTCCGATATCTTCGGCGACCTTGGCTTCCTTCTTATCGGGCACGACGTCATCGCGGTAGTGCGTCTCCATCTGGCTCTTGACGTGCGCGACAACCTGGTGGATCTCGGATTCGGAGACCCACGCGCCCTGCACGCGCATGGGCTTGGAGGCGCCGGCGGGCAGGTAGAGGGCGTCGCCCTGGCCAATGAGCTTTTCAGCGCCGGGCTGGTCGAGGATCGTGCGCGAGTCGGTGAGCGACGAGGTCGCGAACGCCAGGCGCGAGGGAATGTTGGCCTTGATGAGGCCGGTGACGACGTCGACCGAGGGGCGCTGAGTGGCCAGGACCAGGTGGATGCCCGGCGGCGCGCGCCAGCTGGGTGATGCGCTGAATGGAGGCTTCCACGTCGCGGGGGGCGACCATCATGAGGTCGGCGAGCTCGTCGACGACCACGAGCAGATACGGGTAGGGGTGCAGGGTGCGCTGCAGGCCTGGCTTGGCCTGCACCTGCCCGGAGGCGACCGCCTTGTTGAAGTCGTCGATGTGCTTGAAGCCGTAGTCCGACAGGTCGTCGTAGCGCGCGTCCATCTCTTTGACGACCCATTCGAGGGCCTCGGCGGCCTTCTTGGCGTCGGTGATGATGGGCGAGATGAGGTGAGGGATGCCCTCGTAGATCGTGAGCTCCACGCGCTTGGGGTCGACCAGGATCATGCGCACCTGCTGGGGGGTCGCACGCATCATGATCGAGGTGATCATGGAGTTGACGAAGGAGGACTTACCCGAACCCGTCTGGCCGGCCACCAGCATGTGCGGGGTCTTGGCCAGGTTGGTGACGACGTAGCCGCCCTCGACATCCTTGCCGACGCCGACGACGAGCGGGTGCTGGTTGCGGCGCGCAGCCGAGGAGCGCAGAACGTCGCCGAGGGCCACGTTCTCGCGGTCGGCGTTGGGGATCTCGATGCCGATGGCGCTCTTGCCGGGAATCGGCGCAAGGATACGCACGTCGGCCGAGGCCACCGCATAGGCGATGTTCTTCGACAAGTTGGTGAGCTTGTCGACCTTGACGCCGGCGCCGAGCACGACCTCGTAGCGGGTCACCGTCGGACCGCGGGAGAAGCCGGTGACCCGCGCGTCGATGTTGAAGTCTTCAAAGACTTGCGCGAGGGCGGCGACTCCCTGGTCGTTGACGGCCGAGCGCGTCATGTGGGGCGGCCCGGAGACGAGCAGGTCGCCGGGTGGCAGCGTGTAGGTGATCGAGTCGTCCAGGTTGGGCTGGAATGCGCCATCGGGTTCGTCGGTGATCGGCGGGGGCGCGGGTTCGTCCTCGGGTTCGGGTTCGTGAGCCGGGACGTGGGCGGGCACCTGCTGGTCGGTCAGGACGGGACGCATCTGGGTGAGCATCTCGGTGGGCGCGTCCGGGGCTCGCGGGACGAGGCCGTGGCTTGGGCGCAGGATCGGGCGAGGACACGGGGACCGGGCCGGATTCGAGGAGGCGGGTCTTGTCCACAGATTCCGTCTCGGCCGCCTGGCGGAAGGATTCGTCGCCGTCGTATTCGTCAAGGAAAGCGTCGTCTCCGGCGGCCAGTTCCTTGCGGGACTTGCGGCGAGCCTTCTTCGCCGTATCCTCCTGGCCAGCCTCGGCCTCGCCGTCCTTTTTGTTCCCTCCGCTCAGGTGGGCGGCGAGGTCACGCAGACGCGCGGGCACGTCGGCCACGGCCGTGCGGGTGGCCAGCAGGATCGAGTAGATCAGCAGCAGGACGAGGAGTGCGCCGGCGCCCCAGGAGGAGACCAGGAGGGCCAGCGGGCGGGCGATAAACCAGCCGAGGAGGCCGCCCGCCGCGTCGATTCCGGGTTCCTCCCCCCATGCCGGGGTTGCCGCGCGAGATGTGCACGAGGCCGCTCAGGGCCAACGTGATGCCGATGCCACCGGCCACGTGGTGAGGCAGGGCGGAACGACCCGACCTCGCGGACACCAACTCGCAGGTCAGGGCAACGAGGAGCAGGGGCAGCACGACGGAGAAGATGCCGAAGAGTCCGGCGGATGCGTAGTGGATGGCGTCCCCGGCCTCGCCGGAAATCTGGAACCATTCGCGCAGGGCGATGACGATCGCTGCGGCGAGCGACACGAAAGCTGCGGCGTCGCGCTTGACCTGCGGGTCCGTGGCCTTCCAGGCGCGCGCCACGACGACCCCCGCGCGGGCGACGCCAGCGAAAAAGCGGGCGAGGAAGCCGGGCTGTGTCGGCTGGGGCGTGGGCTCGGGCTTGGCGGCCGGTCGGGACTTGCCCGTTTTGGCGCGCGGGCGCGCGGGAGCCTTACCAGAAGAGGAACGAGGAGACGATTGTGCCATGATCCCTCCACGATATCGCCCAGTCGGTTCGCGGGCAGGAGGCGCGCCGCGCGAGATCAGCGCAGGGTGTTCGTAACAACCCCGGTTTCGAGCACATTCTCAACCTGTTCGCGCGTCGGCACGGGCAGGGCAGACTCGTGGGAAATTGCCAGCGCCGCGCCCGCGTTCGCCATCAGGCACGCGGTCTCCAGGTCGTAGCCCATGACGAGACCCGCGCACATCTCCGCGATGTGGGTGTCCCCCACGCCGAGCGGTGTCGGCGATAGTCACCTCGAAGGCTGGAATGTGGACAACGGGGGCGTCCGCATTCACCTGCAAGTGGCAGCCCGTGCCGCCCAAACGGCGCACGGTGGCCGCGTCGGGACGCATGTAGGAGCGGATCGTGGAGCCGGGCTTGTTGCGCTCCAGAACGTCGGCGAGGGTGGTGGCCTCCCAGTCGTTCATGGTGACCACGTCCGCGCGGGCGAAGATCATCTCCCATGCCTCGACGGGCACCTGGGCGACCGCGGGCGAGACGGACACGACGAGCGTGACGAAGGGAGGCAGTGCCGCCGCCCATTCGCTGAGCTCGGCGGCCGCGTGGGCGTTCGTCATGTCCGAGGCCGCCACGTGGATGAGGTCCCCCTCGCGCAGCTCGATGCAGTCGAGGGTCGCGCGCGACGGCTCAGCCTCCACGCCGGCGGTGACGACCGACCGCATCGTACCGTCCTCAACGATCAGCTGAATGACGACGCCGATGTCACCGACCAGTTCGGGGGTCAGGACCTCCACGCCCGCCTCCACCAGCTGCTGGCGCAGTTGGAAGGAGTTGGGGCCAGTGCCCAGGGGTGAGGCCGCCGCAGTCGGAACGCCCATCGCCGCCGCCGCGCACAGGTCGTAAACCCGCCGCCGGGCCGCGAACTCGCAGCTTCGGCGTGCACCGAGCCCCCGCGCTCGGGCACATAGGCGATGTGCATCGGCAAGACCAGAGCAACCGAGTGCGTCGAAATAAAGCGACCCGCCACGGATTATCCTTCCCTCGTACGCCGCGCATCCCCGCGATGGGAGCCACGGCCTCGTCAATGAAATACAGTCGATCTGCTACTGCTCGGTGACAACCGGAACGATCATGGGACGACGGCGCAAGCGTCGCGCGACCCAGCGCCCGATCACGCGGCGCATCGCCTGCTGCAGGACGTAGGGGTCCTGCCCACCGGGGGCGGCAGCGTCCTTTGAGCGCCTGCGTGACGTCGGGCAGGATCTCCTCGAACACCGAATCGTCCTCGGCCATGCCGATCGCGCGGATCTCCGGGCCGGCCAGGACCATGCCCGAGTCGTGCTCGACGACCGCGAAGATCGAGATGAATCCCTCCGACCCCAGGGTGCGGCGCGTCTCCAGCTCGTCCTCGGAAATTTCGCCGATGGATCGGCCGTCCACGTACACGTACTCGCAGGGCACGATGCCGGATACGCGGGCGACGCCGTCCTTGAGGTCGACGGTCACGCCATCCTCCGCCAGGACCACGTTCTGCGGGTCGATGCCCGTCTTGACGGCCAGCTGGCCGTTGCCCACCAGGTGACGGACCTCGCCGTGGATGGGCATGACGTTCTTGGGCTGGACGATGTTGTAGCAGTAGATGAGCTCGCCGGCGCTCGCGTGACCGGACACGTGCACCTTCGCGTTCTCCTTCGACACGACGCGCGCACCCAGGCGGGTCAGGTCGTTGATGACGCGGTACACGGAGTTTCGTTACCCGGGATCAGCGAGGACGCCAGCACGACCATGTCGCCCGGCTCAATCGTCACGGTGCGGTGCGAGCCGACCGACATGCGCGACAGGGCCGCCATCGGCTCGCCCTGGGAGCCCGTCGCCATGTAGACGCGCTGGGAGGGCGGCAGCTCGCCGATGCCCTTGAGGTCCACGATGATGCCCTCGGGGATCGACAGGTAGCCCTTTTCCTCCGCGATGCGCATGTTGCGCTCCATGGACCGGCCCACGAAGGCCACGCGACGCCCGTGGTGGGCGGCCGCGTTGATGACCTGCTGGACGCGGTGCACGTGCGAGGCGAAGGAGGCGACGACAATCTGGCCGGAGGCCTCGCCGAACACCTGATCCAGGACCGGGCCGATCTCGCGCTCGGGCGTGATAAACCCGGGCACCAGGGCGTTCGTGGAGTCCACCATGAACAGGTCGACGCCCTCCTCGCCCATGCGAGCGAAGGCCCGCAGGTCGGTGAGGCGGCGGTCCAGCGGCAGCTGATCCATCTTGAAGTCGCCGGTGATCAGGACGTTTCCGGCGCTCGTGCGCACAAAGACCGCGAGCGCGTCGGGGATCGAGTGGGTGACCGAGACGAACTCGAGGTCGAAGGGGCCGACGTTCAAGCGGTCTCCCTCGGCGACGACGTTGAGATCGGGATCGGGCAGGCGGTGTTCGCGCAGCTTGGGGGCCACGAAGGCAAGGGTCAGGTCGGAGCCGTAGACCGGAATGTCGCTGCGCAGCTTGAACAGGTAGGGCACAGCACCGATGTGATCCTCGTGTCCGTGGGTCAGGACCAGGCCGACGACGTCGTCCATGCGCTCTTCGATCCAGGAGAAATCCGGCAGGATCAGGTCGACGCCGGGCTGGCTCTCCTCGGGGAAGAGGACGCCACAGTCCACGACCAGGAGCTTGCCCCGGTACTCGAGGACGTTCATGTTGCGGCCGACCTCGCCGAGACCTCCCAGCGGGATCACTCGCAGTGCGCCATCTTCCAGGGGCGCGGGTTCGCTGAGGTTCTCGTACAAAGACTTCATGGTGCCAGTCTGCCACGTCAGAGGGGTTTTCCCCGCATCGGGGGATGCGAGAGGTGGGTCGGCCCCCTCACACTTGGCGCGTGAGGGGCGCGTCCTCATCGACGAGGCCGTGGCTGGGCCCGGTCGATGCGGTGTCGTTGGAGCGGGTGGCTCACAGGAGCCCGGCGACGCACAGGGCGCGGCGCAGCGCGGAGACCTCGTCGTCGCTGATGCCGACCATGGGCAGGCGCACGGCCGGGCTGTCGATGACGCCCTGAAGCCACAGGGCGTACTTGGCCATGACGGCGCCCTGCCCGCCGCCCATAATGGCGTGGACGAGGGGGGCGCAGGGAGTAGGACAGCTCGCGGGCCTCCCACACTTGGTCGGTGTCGAGCAGCTCGATCATGCGGCGGTAGTGGGCGGAGGCCACGTGCGTGACGACGGAGATGAAGCCGGAGGCGCCACCCGTCATCCACGCGAAGTTCAGGCCGTCGTCGCCGGAGTAGTACTCCAGGCCTGTGCGGTGCATGCGCTCCACGCCGGTCTCGACGTCGCCGGTGGCGTCCTTGACGCCGAGGATGCGCGGGTGTTGGGCGAGGATGTCGAGGGTCGAGTCGGAGAAGGCGATGCCCGTGCGGCCCGGGATGTCGTAGAGCATGACGGGCAGGTCGGTCGCATCCGTGACGGCTCGCACGTGGGCGCGCAGGCCCTCCTGGGAGGGGCGGTTGTAGTACGGGGAGACGATCAGCAGACCGTCCGCGCCGTGCTCCTGAGCGCCCTCGCCGATGCGCACGGCGTGTGCTGTGTCGTTCGAGCAGGCGCCGCACAGGATGAACGCGCGATCCCCCACGGCCTCGCGCACGGCGTCCGTCAGGTCGTTCTTCTCGGGCTGGTGGGTCGTCGGCGACTCACCCGTGGTGCCGGACAGGAGGATCGTGTCGCAGCCTTCGTCGACAAGCTTGATCGCGAGGCGCTGGGCGGAAGGCAGATCAATCTCACCGGTAGGGGTCATGGGCGTGACCATGGCGGCTGCGAGGGACCCGAATCGGCGGGGAGGAATATTCGTCATGGCTCCCATCTTACGCATCCCGACATGGTCGGTGCCCCCCCGCCGTCTGAACGGTGGTGTTCGCGAGGCGGGGGGCTCGCCACGCCTCCCACCTCGCGTGGGCCCTTAGTCGCGCCCAGCCCACCACATGTGCTGGGTCTGCTCCCCCATGGAGCGCACGGCCCCCGAGGGAGCGAATCCGGCCGAGGTGTAGAAGCGCTGGCGTTCCTCGTCGTCCACGCCGATCCACACGTGCAGCGCCCCACTCGTCAGGTCCGCGATGGCTGCCAGCAGGCGCGAGGCGTGTCCGGCGCGCCGGAAGTGCGGGTCCACGACCAGCTCGTACACCTGGGTGGCGATCACGCTCCCCTGCTCATCGGGTGCCGAATCGACCGGCTGCGCCCCGGCCTCGTCGGGGCCCGCGAGGGCAAAACCCGCGATCGTGTTGGCGTGGAGCGCGACCAGCGCGGCGGAGCCCACGGGTCTGGGAGCGGCCAGGGTGGCCTCCCACTGGCGGGCCAGCAGCTCCTCGGTGACGCCCTGCGCTGCCAGGCCTGGTCCCCCATGAGGGCGCTCCAGGCGAGCACCTGCAGGCGCGCGATCGCGCCCTCGTCGCCGGGCTGGGCGGGCCGAACGGAACGGTCCGGGGCACTACTCACAGGCCCATGACCTTGTCGAGGCCGATCGTCAGGCCGGTGCGGCCACTCACGCGGCGCACGCCCAGGAGGACACCGGGCATAAAGGACACGCGGTCGAAGGAGTCGGTGCGAATGACCAGCTGCTCCCCCTCGTTGCCCAGCAAGATCTCCTCCGAGGCGGTCAGGCCGCGCAGACGCACGGCGTGAACGGGCACGCCGTCGACGCGACCACCGCGGCTGCCCAGCTCGTCCATCTCGGTCGCGTCGGGCATCTGATCCAGCCCAGCCTGCGCGCGTGCCTGAGCAATGCCGCGCGCGGTCGCCACGGCGGTGCCCGAGGGGGCGTCGACCTTGGCGGGGTGGTGCATCTCGATGACCTCGGCGGACTCGAAGTAGGGGGCGGCCATGGCCGCGAACGTCATGGCGAGCACAGCGCCCATCGCGAAGTTTGGGGCGATCAGGACGGCGCGCCCCGCGGCCTCGGCGTGCTCGCGCACCCGAGCGTAGGACTCGTCCGTCCACCCGGTCGTGCCCACGACGACGTCCACGCCCGCGTCCAGCAGCGCGTGCACGTTGGCTTCGGTGACCGAGGGCAACGAGAAGTCGACGGCGACCTGCGCGCCGTTCACGGTCTTCTTGGTGATCGGGTCGCCCGCGTCCAGCTGGGCGACGACCTCCATGTCGGGGGCGCCGGTCACGGCCGTCACGACGGTCGAGCCCATGCGGCCCTTGGCTCCGGTCACTGCCACGCGAATCATTGATGTCTCCTTTAGCGGGGGTTGCGTAGTGTCAGGCTATGCCCTGGCCCGCGCGGGCGGGCGGGCATCTCACGTCTTATTCCTGGGGCAGGACCAGCGCGCGGCAGTCCAGCTTGGCGAGCAGGAAGGCGGCCAGGGCCGACACGTCGGAGGCGCCGACCGCGTCGAACTCGGCCAGGGACTCGTCGATGGGGCGGTAGCGACCGATGATCTCGGAGCGTCCCAGTCGCATCATGCGCGACCAGTTATCCTCCAGGCCCAGGACGACGCCGCCGCGCACCTGTCCGCGCACGCGCGTCATTTCCTCCTCGGTGGGCCCGTTCCCGGCCAGGTCCTCCAGCTGGGCGCGCATGATGGTCTCGACCTCGCCAACCTTATCGGGGCTACAGCCCGCGTACATGCCGAAGGTTCCCGTGTCGGAGTAGGCGACATCGTAGGCGTAGGTCGTGTAGGCCAGGCCGCGCTTTTCCCGCACCTCCTGGAAGAGGCGCGAGGACATGGACCCGCCCAGGATCGACAGCAGCACGCTCATCGTGGGACCCAGCGGATCCGTGGCCGACAGGCCCTCGCAGCCGATGAGGACGTGCGCCTGGGTGACGTCACGGCGGCGGGTGATGTGCTGCTCGTGGTCCTCGATGGGCAGGCTCTGCGTTGATCGACGAGGCCGGGGCGAGTTCGCACTCGCGTGATCCCAGGGGGATGCTTCCAGGGCGGCCTGGACGCGCTCGCAGACGTGGTCGTGGTCGACGTGGCCTGCGGCAGCGACGATGAGGGAGGAGGGGCCGTAGTGGGCCTGGTAGTGCTCCCACACGTCGGATCGGCCCACCTCGCGGATCGCCTGGGAGGTTCCACCGACGGGGCGCCCGATGGGACGATCCCCGTGGACGGCGAGCTGGAAGGCCTCGTGGACGGTCTCCGTGGGCGAGTCCTCCCCCATCGCGAGCTCGTCGAGGATGACGCCGCGTTCCATCGCGAAGTCCTCCTCGTCCAGGCGCGAGTCGGTGACCATGTCTGCCAGCGTCTCAATCGCCATGTCCAGGTCCGCATCGCGCACGCGCGCCCAGTAGGCGGTGTGCTCGCGCGCGGTCTCCGCGTTGGATTCACCGCCAACAGAGTCGAAGGCGACGGCGATGTCCAGGGCGGAGCGTTTGGTCGTCCCCTTGAACAGGAGGTGCTCGAGGAAGTGCGTCGACCCGGCTGTGCGCTCGCCCTCGTCGCGCGAGCCGACGGGAACCCACAGGGATAAGCCCGCGCTCTTGGTGGCGGGGATCGTCTGTGTCAGCACGCGTACGCCGGAGCCCAGGATCGTGCGATCGATCCGGGTGTCACCGTCCTCGATAGACAGGCGGGACTCGTCGAGCGGCAGCGGCTTGGGCGTCATAGTTCTCCTCTTGGTCCCCACTGGCGGGGATTGGCACGAAACGTTCACAGTGTAGCCGTAAAAAGGCCGGTGGCCGGGGCGGACACATCATTCCACCCCGGCCACCGGTTGACGTTAGCTAACGGGAGCTACTCAGTCCTCGGAAACGCCTTCCTCACGGTCGTCGTCGCGACGACGACGGGTGCGGGTGCGGGGACGACGCTCGCGGCGCTCGGAGCGCTCGCGACGCTCGCGGCGCGCCTCGGTCTGACCCTCACCCTCGGGGGCCTCGAGCTCGCCGGCCTCGCCGTCGATGACGGCGTGCAGGCTCAGCTTGCCGCGGTCGCCGATCTCGTTGATCTCGACCTCGACCTGCTGGCCGACCTGCAGGACGTCGTCCACGGAGTCGATGCGCTTGCCGCCCACGAGGCGACGGACCTGCGAGATGTGCAGGAGGCCGTCCTTGCCGGGGGTCAGCGACACGAAGGCGCCGAACGAGGTGGTCTTGACGACCGTGCCGACGAAGCGCTCGCCGACCTCGGGCATCTGCGGGTTCGCGATCTGGTTGACCATCGTGCGGGCGGCCTCGGCGGAGGCGCCGTCGGAGGAGGCGATGTAGACGGTGCCGTCGTCCTCGATGGTGACGTCAGCGCCGGTCTCGTCCTGGATCTGGTTGATCATCTTGCCCTTGGGGCCGATGACCTCGCCGATCTTGTCGACGGGGACCTTGACGGTGATGATGCGAGGAGCGTTGGCGCTCATCTCATCCGGGCCGTCGATCGCCTGGTTGATCAGGTCGAGGATCGCCAGGCGGGCGTCGCGGGCCTGGGCCAGCGCGGCGCGCAGCACCTGGGAGTCGATGCCGTCGAGCTTGGTGTCCAGCTGCAGGGCCGTGATGAAGTCACGGGTACCGGCAACCTTGAAGTCCATGTCGCCGAAGCCGTCCTCGGCGCCCAGGATGTCGGTCAGGGTGACGGCCTTGAACTGGCCATCGACCTCACCGGTCATGAGGCCCATCGCGATGCCCGCGACGGGGGCGCGCAGCGGCACGCCGGCCTGGAGGAGGGACAGGGTCGAGGCGCAGACGGAGCCCATGGAGGACGAGCCGTTGGAGCCCATGGTCTCGGAGACCTGACGGATCGCGTAGGGGAAGTCCTCGCGCGAGGGCAGGACGGGAACCAGGGCGCGCTCGGCCAGGTCGCCGTGGCCGATCTCGCGGCGCTTGGGGGATCCGACGCGGCCGACCTCGCCCGTGGAGAAGGGAGCGAAGTTGTACTGGTGCATGTATCGCTTGGAGTTAACGGGCGACAGGTTGTCGATCTGCTGCTCCATGCGCAGCATGGCCAGGGTGGTCACGCCCAGGATCTGGGTCTCGCCGCGCTGGAAGAGGGCGGAGCCGTGCACGCGGGGCAGGACCTCAACCTCGGCGGACAGGGAACGGATCTGGCGCGGGGTGCGCCCGTCCATGCGGATCTCTTCGCGCAGGGTACGGTTGCGGATGGTGGTCTTCTCGAGCGAGCGGAAGGCAGCCTTGAGGGCCTTCTCCGACTCGGGGAAGCGCTCGGCCAGGGCGCCGAGCATCTCTTCCTTGACGGCGTCAACGGCCTCGTCGCGGGCGAGCTTGCCCTCGGTCAGCAGGGCCTGGGCGACCTTCTCGGCCGCGTATTCCTCGACCGCGGCGTACTCTTCGTCGGTGTAGTCCAGGAACAGCGGGAACTCGACGGTCTCCTTGGAAGCCTTCTCGGCAACCTTCATCTGAGCCTCGCACAGGACCTTGATGAAGGGCTTGGCGGCCTCGAGGCCGTCGGCCACGACGTCTTCGGTGGGGGCGGTGGCGCCAGAGTGAATGAGGTCCCACTGGTTCTTGCCGCCGCCGGCCTCGACCATCATGATCGCGACGTCTTCGGAGCCGTCTTCCTTGGTGACGATGCGGCCCGCGACAACGATGTTGAACACGGAACGCTCGAGCTCGCTCCAGCGCGGGAACGCGACCCACTGGTCGTCGATGAGCGCCAGGCGGGTGCCGCCGATCGGGCCGGTGAAGGGCAGGCCCGCGATCTGGGTGGACATGGAGGCGGCGTTGATCGCCAGAACGTCGTAGGCGTCGTCCGGATCGATCGTCAGGACGGTCTCGACGACCTGGACCTCGTTGCGCAGGCCCTTGACGAAGCCGGGGCGCAGCGGGCGGTCGATGAGGCGGGCGGCCAGGATGGCCTCGGTGCCGGCGCGGCCTTCGCGGCGGAAGAAGGAACCGGGGATGCGACCCGCGGCGTACTGACGCTCTTCGACGTCAACGGTCAGCGGGAAGAAGTCGAACTGGTCCTTGGGGTTCTTGCCCACCGTGGTGGCGGACAGAACGGTGGTGGAATCATCCAGGTAGGCCAGGGCGGAGCCGGCGGCCTGCTTGGCGAGACGGCCGGTTTCGAAGCGCACGGTGCGCTTGCCGAAACGGCCGTTGTCGATAATCGCCTCTGCGGCGACGATGTCGGAGCCTTCCATCATGGGGCGTTTCTCCTTTGGGTTGTTGGTGTCGCGCTCCACTTCGGCCTTCGATCGAAGCCCACGGATAAACGCTCCGGAGGCCACTGTCGAAAACCGGCTGTTTTCGCGCGAAAAATAACGGTGTGCCCGAGGTGGGCGTGTGAAAACCGGCCCGTCTCCGCTACGGGAGGCGGGCCGGCCCAAATCAGCGGCGCAGGCCGAGACGCTCGATGAGCGAGCGGTAGCGCTCGATGTCGATGTCGGCGAGGTAACCCAGCAGGCGGCGACGACGGCCAACCAGCAGCAGCAGGCCACGACGGGAGTGGTGGTCGTGCGTGTGGGTCTTGAAGTGCTCGGTCAGATCCTTGATGCGGCGGGTCAGCAGCGCGATCTGCACCTCGGGGGAACCGGTGTCGCCCTCGTGGGTCGCGTACTCGGCGATGATCTGGTCCTTGACGTCCTTGCTCAGCGGCACAGGCTTCTCCTTTGTATTCGTTGCGCGGGGCATCCGGGCGTCTCCCGAGTGCTGACAGTCCGCGGCCGGTGTACGGCCTTTCTACAGTAGCACGTCCGGGTTCTCAGACCCGTCGTGAGCGACGAAGCTAACGATTTGGCCGCTCAGGGACGAGGCCGACCCTTCTGCCTCGCCGCCGCGCGCATAACGGGTGGCAGGGCAGGGCACCCCCGTGGGAGTTGGGCACTGGTAACCCTGGGGGCGCGCTATCGGGCGGTGACGGAGTCGGGGTCGACGCGCCCAGTGACGCCGATACCGAGGACGGAGGCCGTCTGTCGCAGGTCGTCGTCCATCTGGCGCAGCAGCCCGTCAAGGTCGTCGAAGGAGAGCATGGGGCGGATGCGCGCCACGAAGGTCACGGCGATACGTTCCCCGTACAGGTTCAGGTCGGAGCGGCCCAGGACGTGAGCCTCGACGGTGCGGTCCTCGCCGTTGAACTGGGGGTTTGTGCCCACGGAGATAGCGGCGGGCAGGAACTCGGCTGACTGGGTGCCGGGGACGGCACGCACGACCCAGCCGGCGTAAACGCCGTCGGCAGGGATGACGCCTTCGACCTCTTCGGACAGGTTAGCCGTGGGGAATCCGAGGGTGCGGCCGCGTTTGAAGCCGTGGCAGACGCTGCCGCGGATGCGGTGGAGGTGGCCGAGGACGCGGGCTGCGCCGGAGACGTCCCCGGCGGCCAGGAGTTCGCGCACCCAGGAGGAGGACCAACGCCGCCCTTCGGGGGCCTCAATGTCGGTGACGGTCAGGACGTCGAAGCCGTATTGGCGTCCGAGGGCGCGCAGTGTGTCGATCGTGCCGGAGTTGCCGCGCCCGAAGCGGAAGTCCTCGCCGACGACGACTTCACGCGCGCCGCAGCGCTCGACCAGGAATTCGTAGACGAACTCGTCGGGCTCGAGGCTGTAGACGCTCTTGTCGTAGTGGGCGACCAGGGTGGCGTCCAGGCCGGCGGCGGCCATGGCGTCGAGGCGGTCGCGCAGCGGGGAGATGAGCTGGAGGCCCACCTCGGGTCGGTGCACCTGGATGGGGTGCGGGTCAAACGTGATGGCGATGGCGTCGACGCCGAGCTTGTGGGCGCGGTCCACGCAGGTGGCAATGACCTTCTTATGCCCGTTATGCATGCCGTCGAAGTTACCGATGGTGACGACACTGGCCTCGTTGCCGGGGATGTCGGTCAGGGATTGCCAGACGTTCATTGTCTCTCTTTCTCAAAATACCAGGACGGTTCGAAGGCGCGCACCGTCGATGCGCAGCAGGCCGAGCACGTCTCCTGAGGGTGCGGTGGCCGCGATCGGCGAGGCGTCATCGTCGCCGGCGGTGCCGTGGCCGACCTCCGCCGCCCACTGGGCGAGCTGGGCGCGCGAGCGGCGCGGCGCCTGTCCATGGGCGAAGGCGTCGGCCTCGGCCTGGGTCAGGGGCAGGGCCGGGAACATGCTGAGGGCAGCCACGCCCAGGGGAAGCAGCGGCAGGGTCGGCTCCGCCTCGGGATCCGAGTGCGCCTCGACCGCCTCGGCCAGCTCCTCCAGGGTGAGGGCACCCTCCAGGGGGAAGTCGCCCACGCGCGTGCGGCGCAGCGCGGTCAGGTGGGCGCCGACCCCGAGGGCTGCTCCAGCGTCGCGCGCCAGCGCGCGCACGTAGGTCCCCGAGGAGCACTCAACAGCCACGTCCACGTCGACGACGCGCACCGGCCCGGGAGTGCACGCTTCCCTCTCCCCCCGCCATGGCCTCGTCGAGGTGAACCTCAGCGAGGCGCGGGGGTGCCAGGACCTCCAGGCGCGAGATGCGCACGGGCCTGGCCGCCAGCTCGACGTCTTCGCCTGCCCTGGCCAGGGCGTAGGCGCGCTTGCCGTTCACCTTGATCGCTGACACCGTCGTGGGGACCTGCATGATGTCCCCGCGCAGGGGAGCGAGGACCGACTCGAGGTCGGCCTCGCTCAGCGACACGCAGCCGGGCGCCGCCGTAGCGATGCCCTCGGCGTCATCGGTGTTGGTGGCGATGCCGAAGCGGATCGTCGCCAGATATTCCTTGGGAATGACCGCTCACCCATGTGAGCAGCTTCGTCGCCTTGCCGATGCCGATCACGAGCACGCCGGTCGCCATGGGGTCGAGCGTGCCGCCGTGGCCCACCTTGCGGGTGTGGCCCAGGCGTCGCACGCGCGAGACCACGTCGTGGCTGGTGAGCCCCTGCGGCTTGTCGATGACGAGGAGGCCGGGGCGCGGATTATCGGGGCGACGGGCCATGGGCTCTCAGACCCATTCCTTCTCGTCGGCCTCGTCCTCTTCGTCGTCGTGACGGTAGGGGTCCTCCTCGCCCGCGTAGGTGGCGCCCACGGAGGCGGCGGCGATCGCCTCGTCCTTCGCCTTGGCCTTGGCCAGGGCGTCCTCCAGGGCGGCGGCGCTCTCGGGCAGCGCGTCGGGGATGAACTCCAGGGTCGGGGTCAGGCGCAGGCCCAGGGCCTTGCCGACGCGCGAGCGGAACAGGCCCTGCGCGGAGGCGAACGCGCGTGCAGCCTTCTCGCGCTGCTCGTCGTCGCCGAGCACCGTGTAGAAGATGGACGCGTGCTGCAAATCGCCCGTCACGCGCACGTCGGTGATGGTCACCAGCTCCAAGCGGGGATCTTTCACGTGGCGTCCGATCATGGACGCGACCGTCTGCAGGATGCGTTCCTGCACCTTTCGAACGCGAGCCTCGTCAGCCATCACGCTCCTCCTCTCGGGCGAAGCCGCCCACGTAGAAACAGTTCAATCGTAGAAGATCGGGGTCCGAGCGCACTCGGACCCCGATACTTCATGCCACGAAATCAGTCACGAGCCTTCTCGCGCATCTCCCAGGTCTCGATGACATCACCCTCGGTGATGTCCTTGTAGCCCAGGGTGATACCGCACTCGTAGCCCTCGCGGACCTCGGTGACGTCGTCCTTCTCGCGACGCAGGGACGCGATCTCGAGGTTCTCGGCCACCACGACACCGTCGCGCACCAGGCGTGCCTTGGTGCCGCGCTTGATCGTGCCGGAGCGCACGATCGAACCGGCGATGTTGCCGAACCTGCCGGAGCGGAAGACCTGGCGGATCTCCGCGGTACCCAGCTGGACCTCCTCGTAGATCGGCTTGAGCATGCCCTTGAGGGCGGCCTCAATGTCGTCGATCGCGGAGTAGATGACGTTGTAGTACTTGATCTCGACGCCCTCGGCATCCGCCATCTCGGCCACGCGCTCGGCGGGACGGACGTTGAAGCCGATGATGACCGCGTTGTCGACGGTCGCCAGGTTGACGTCGTTCTGCGTGATCGCACCGACACCGCGGTGGATGATACGCAGCGCGACCTCGTCACCCACGTCGATGCGCAGCAGCGAGTCTTCCAGGGCCTCGACGGCACCGGACACGTCGCCCTTGATGACCAGGTTGAGGGTGTCGACCTCGCCCTCGGCCAGGACCTTGTCGAAGTCCTCCAGGGAGACACGCTTGCGGCGCTTGGCCAACAGGGCCTGGCGCTCGGCGGCTCACGCTTGTCGGCGATCTGGCGGGCCGTGCGGTCGTCGTTGGCGACCAGGAACGAGTCGCCGGCGCGCGGAACCGACGTGAGTCCGAGGACCGCGACCGGGGTCGAGGGACCGGCCTCGGAGACGTCGTTGCCGGCGTCGTCGAACATGGCGCGCACGCGACCGTAGGAGGAACCCACTACGAGGGAGTCACCCACGCGCAGCGTGCCACGCTGAACCAGCATGGTCGCGACGGCGCCGCGGCCCTTGTCGAGGTTGGCTTCGATGGCCACGCCACGGGCGTCCGTGTTCGGGTTCGCCTCGAGGGTCAGCGCCGCGTCGGCGGTCAGCAGGACGGCCTCGAGCAGCTCGCGGATGCCCGTGCGCTGCTTGGCGGAAATGTTCACGAACATGACATCGCCGCCGTACTCTTCGGCAACCAGGCCGTATTCGGTGAGCTGGGCGCGGATCTTGTCCGGGTTCGCCGTGTCCTTATCGACCTTGTTGACCGCGACGACGATCGGCACGTCGGCCGCCTGCGCGTGGTTGATGGCCTCAACCGTCTGGGGCATGACGCCGTCATCGGCCGCGACCACGAGGATCGCGATGTCGGTGACCTGGGCGCCACGGGCACGCATGGCCGTGAAGGCCTCGTGACCGGGGGTGTCGATGAAGGTGATGGGTCGGCGGGTGCCGTCCTCGGCCGTGACCTTGACCTGGTAGGCGCCGATGTGCTGGGTGATGCCACCGTGCTCGGTGTCGACGACGTCCGTGTGACGGATGGCGTCGAGCAGCTTCGTCTTACCGTGGTCGACGTGACCCATGACGGTGACGACCGGGGGTCGGGGCACCATATTCTCGGCGTCGTCGAGCTCTTCGGCCTCGAGGTCGATATCGAAGGATTCGAGCAGCTCGCGGTCCTCGTCCTCGGGGGACACGACCTTGACGTCGTAGCCGAGTTCGGCGCCCAGGGCCTCGAAGGTGTCCTGGTCGAGGGACTGCGTGGCAGTCGCCATCTCGCCCAGGGCGAAGAGAACGGTCACCAGCGCTGCGGGATTGACGTCGATCTTCTCGGCGAGGTCAGCCAGCGATGCGCCCTGGCGGATGCGGATCTGCGCGCCGTTGCCGCGCGGGATCGCGACGCCGCCGATGACGGGCGCGTTCTGCTGCTCGTACTCTTGACGCTTCGCGCGCTTGGACTTGCGTCCGCGCTGCGAGCGGCCGCCGCCGCGACCGAATGCGCCCGGCGTGGAGCCGCGTCCGCCGCGGCCACCGCCGCGAGGACCGAAGCCGCCGCCGTTATTCTGAGCTGCTCCTGCGCCTGCACCAGCGCCGGCACCGGGACGTGCGCCGCCGCGACCGCGACCGCCGCCGCGGCCACCGCTGCGCTCGGAGGTGTTGTTACCGGCAGCGGCGTTGCGCGCGAAGTTCGCCTGGCCGGGCATCATGCCCGGGTTGGGGCGGTTGCCGCCGGGGCGGGGTGCACCGGGGCGCGGACCTGCGCCACCGGAACCACCGGGGCGAGGCGCGCCGGGGCGCGGGCCGCCGGAGCCACCCGGACGGGGCGCGCCGGGGCGCGGGCCGCCGGAGCCGCCCGGACGGGGCATGCCCTGGGAGGAGGCGTAGGGGTTGTTGCCGGGGCGCGGGCCGCCGGGACGCGGCGCGCCGGGGACGGGCCGGGCGGGGGCGTCGCCGCGACGAGGCGCGGGCTTGGGGGCGGCGCCTTCCGCGGGCTTGCGACCGCCGGGCTTGGGCGCTGCGCCTTCTGCGGGCTTCCTGCCACGAGGCTTGGGCGCGGTCTCGCTCTTACGCGCGGCGGGCTTGGGCGCGCCGGGCTTGGGGGCTGCGGCCTTGGGGGGCTGCGGCCTTGGGGGCCGGAGCCTTCGGGGTGGGCGCCTGGGGGGCGGGGGCCGGGGCCTGCTCAGCCGGTGCCTTGGGGGCAGCGGGCTTCTTCAGGGGCGGGCTTGGCCGCGCCGGGCTTAGGCGCCTTGGGGGCGGGCTTGGCGTCCGCCTTTTTGGTCTTGAGTGCCGCCGCGAACTTCTCGCGCATCTGCCGCACGACGGGCGGCTCGAGCGAGGACGAGGACGACTTGACGAATTCACCTGCTTCCTTCAGGTGACCCATCAGTTCTTTGCTGGTGATTCCGAGCTCTTTGGCGAGCTCGTGGACACGCAACTTTGCCACATTTCTCCATTCCGGAAGCGTCTCCGGTGTGGAGACGCCTTACTGATATTGCTGGCAGCTCATCGCTGGGTACTCATCGGGTGCCCATCAGCTTCCAACCCGCTTCCATTATCTCGGCATTGATGGCGCGCGGCCATCATTGGGTGGTGATCATCTCCTCCACGTCTTCCCAGACGGCGTCCGTCACGGCGCCTGTTCGGAAGGCACGCGCGAGGGCTCGTCGGGTTCGGGCGCGTTGCACGCACCCCTGGTCGGGGTGGATCCACGCGCCTCGGCCTGGAAGAGTCGCCGTCCGGTCGAGGTGAATCTGTCCGTCCGGCGAGCGCACGATTCGCACGAGGGCGTCTCGGTGCGCGCGAGTCCCGCATCCGATGCAGGTGCGCCGGGGCCCTGTGGTGGGCTCGGGCGGCACGGGATACGACACAATCCCCTAGCTTAGTCGAGCTAGGGGATTGTTCGTCTCAGTTTCTATGAGCGACTTGTCACGTCGTCGGGGGTGGAGACGCGCGAGGCGGTCGCGTCGTCGCCGGTTTCCGTGTCGGCGTGGATGTCGATGTGGTAGTTCGTCAGGCGCGCGGCGAGGCGGGCGTTTTGTCCTTCCTTGCCGATGGCGAGGGAGAGCTGGAAGTCGGGCACGATCGCGGTGGCCGTGCGGTTGTCGACGGAGTGGACGACCACGCGGGTGACGCGCGCCGGGGACAGCGAGTTGGCGACGAAGCGCGCCGGATCGTCGGAGTAGTCGACGATGTCGATCTTCTCTCCGCCCAGTTCGGCCATGACGGAACGCACACGCGCGCCCATGGGGCCGATGCAGGCGCCCTTGGCGTTGATGCCGTCGCGGGTGGCAGCCACGGCGATCTTCGTGCGGTGGCCGGCTTCGCGGGCGATGGCCTTGATCTTGACGAGGCCCTGCTGGATTTCGGGGACCTCGCGCTGGAAGAGTCCGGCGACCAGGTTGGGGTGGGTGCGCGACAAGGTGATGCGAGGACCGCGCTCGGTGCGCTCGACGCCCACGATGTAGGCGCGGATGCGGTCGCCGTGGCGGTAGGACTCGCCGGGGACCTTTTCGCCGTCGGGCAGGACGGCCTCGAAGTCGTCGGAAACCTGGACCATTGTGGGGCGGCCGGGGCGCGGTGCCTGGACGGTGCCGGTGATGATCTGGCCTTCGCGGCCGGCGAAGTCGCCGAAGACGCGCTGGTCGTCGGCGTCGCGCAGGCGCTGCATGATGACGGAGCGCGCCGTGGACTGGGCGATGCGGCCGAAGTTCTTGGGCGTGTCATCGAATTCACCGATGGGGTTGCCGTCTTCGTCCTCATCCATCGCCATGACGGTGACGCGACCGGTCTTCTTGTCGATTTCGATGCGGGCCTGGGAGATGGCACCGGGCAGGTTGTGGTATGCCTTGAGCAGGGCCTCTTCGATGGCGTCGACGAGGGTTTCGAGGCTGACGCCCTTCTCGTTTTCCACCATCCGCAGAGCGGTCATATCGATTTCCATGGTCTCCTACTTCCCCGTTTCACAGTCGACGCGGGTGCGCGTCTTCCTCATGTCCTGGTTACCCATGGTAATCGATCTGGCGCGGTTGGTGGTCGTTGCGATTGTCTCGCCCACGTCACGTTCGTCCGCGACGCACGCCGGACAAGCAGACGCCTCGGCCACACGGGGGAATGGGCGAGGCGTCTGCGAACGCGCGTGCGAGCGCCCGCTGGGCACTTTTCTACGGCAAGAAGGAGTTCGTCCAAGCTCCCGCCAGATCATCAACCGAGCTGCCCTCTTCGAGCCACCCACCCTTTTCCATCCATTCCGTGTAGGAAGTCACGAGATCCTCTTGAATCTCGCCCCAGCGTCCGGAGGGAGTGAACCAGGAGTCACGAATTGCCCGCAGCGAGGCACGCAGTACCTCGGGGCGCACGTGGCACATGGGCCACGTCATTGCTTCGACGGCGCTATCCTCGTCGTCCATCGCCTCCCGGTAGCCTGCACTCGCAGCGGCGAGGAAGGTACGGACGAATTCGGGATTACGTTCCAGGGTGTCCTCGCGCACCGACAGGAAGTAGGAGTGATGAGGTGCGACCCCCACCGAGTCGAATTCGAGGACGACCACCTCATCGAGAGGAGTGTTTCCTTGGAAGGGTTCCCATGCGCGAACGTTCATCACGGCGTCGTAGAGCCCTTGCTCGACGGCGCGAACATCGGGCTCCCAGTTGCCGGGGTCCGCAAAGCGAATCAGGGTGGGGTCTGCCCCGTCCGCGGCCACAGCCTCGCACACTTCATGAATGAGCGAGCAACAGGCGGAACGGCAACGGTCTTTCCTTCAAGGTCCGCGAAGCGCGAGATCCCAGTCGCGGGCGTTGTGATCACCGATCCGAGCTGACGCTGATTGAGCGTTGCAACGGCGACGAAAGGCACGCCCATGGACCGCGACTGCAGAACGTGACCCAGGCGCAGGGAGGCGATATCGTATTCGCCGCGCGCGAGCATCTCGGGCGCCCCTCCCCTGTCGTAACCGTCGGAGATTAGTTCGACGTCGAGGCCCGCACGCGCGAAGCCTCCGTTGCGCCTGGCCAGGAAGAGGCCGGCATGGTTGGGCCACGGGTGTACGTATTCGAGCATTACTCGTGTGACTGGCATGGTATTCCTTCGTGTTCGGTGCGCGCGTGAGTGTTGGTAAGAGCGTCTTCCACGCGGGCGCACAGGGCGTGGAATCGCTCCAGTCGTCGGGTACCGCGCCCGCGAGGGTGCGGTAGATCAATCGGGATGATGTCTGTGATATGCCCGGGCCGCACGCTCATGACATGGACGGTGTCGGCAAGTTGAACGGCTTCCCGGATGTCGTGGGTGACGATGATGGTTGTGCGCGATTCCTCGTCGAGAATGCCCGCGAGCCAGTCGCACACGTCTGCCCGAGTGAGGGCGTCGAGAGCTCCGAAGGGTTCATCAAGCAGGATCGCGTTGGCCGGGGTGAGCATCGTACGAGCGAAAGCAACACGGGCACGCATTCCTCCGGACAGCTCATCGGGCCGGTGGGAGGAAAATGAGCCGAGTGCCAGCCCCTCAAGGGCGGCTTGCGCCTGGGCGCGAGCGTCCCGTTTCAGGGCACCCGCCAGGACGAGAGGCAGAGCCACGTTGTCTCGGACGCTGAGCCAGGGCACGAGCGAGTCCGATTGCGGCATGAGGGCGCAGGACATAGAACTGATCGGCTGCGCGTGGTCGAGTGCGTGGTCTGCCTGTTCGAGTCCCGCCGTAATACGGATGAGTGTGCTCTTGCCGCATCCGGAGGGGCCGACGACAGCCGCTATCTTCCCCTCTGCTACCCCCAGGCTCGCACGCTCAAGCGCTCGCACGTTCCCCCGCGAGGAGCGGTAGGTTTTCGATACGTCAGCGATATCGATGCGTCCGGGAACGACGCTCCGACTCCCCTTCGTCCGCTTCCAAGGGGAGGGCAGGGATCGCCGGGATGTCACCGCCTCAGCAGCGGCAACGAGTGCGTAGAGCAGGAGTGTCATCAGCACGAGGGTTCCAGCTCCAGCAAATACAAGGTCGGTGCGAAATGACGATTGCGCGCTCAGGAGGAATACCCCAAGTCCGCGTTTGGCGCCCATGAACTCGGCCGTTGCAGCCGATGCAAAAGCGTAGGTAGCCGCGATGCGGATGCCCGAGAACAGGTGCGTGTGCGCCCACGGCAGACGCGCATGGATGAGGATCCAGAGAGGCGAGGCACCGGCGACAGCGAGCGGGTCGGTGAGGGAGCTGGGCACATGCCCAAGACCGCGCAGCAAGGCAATGGCCACGGGGAAGGCGGTGAACACCGCGACGACCACAATTTTCGAGGCCATGGTGAAGCCCATCCAGATCACCATGAGGGGTGCGATCGCCACCAGGGGGATTGTCTGGAGACAACCAGGATTGGCATGGCGACATGGGAGACGCGGGGCCAGAGCGACGTGGTGAAAGCGATGATGACTCCCGCAGCGATTCCGACGAGCATGCCCACGATCCCTTCGATGCCCGTCGCCCACGCAGCCGCTCTGAGTGACGCCCAGCTTGCCATTGCCGAGGTAACGATGGTGGTGGGAGCCGGCAGGATCCGCTCTGGCAGGCCAGACCAGGCATGGAGAATCTGCCACGCTGTCACGACCACACCCAGGGAGGCGAGTGCCCAGGCTGAGCGCACAACGTTGTCGCGTGTGCGCCCAGCCTCCAACCTTGGCCTACTCGAGGAGATCATTGGTCACCATGTCTGCGCCACGCAGGCCGGCGGATGCGGGCTTCCCGTTGGCGTCTTCGAGGAGGCCTGCTCCCTCCAGGTAGTCGATGTAACGCTGCCAACGATCAACGTCGCCGTGACCGACGCTGCCAGCTGAGTCCTTCCAGTACTGCGATGAGAGCAGCTCCTGGCTCCTGGTGGCCAATTCACGATCGATGGCGGCGTCGGGATTGGCATTCAACAGTGCGTCTACGGCACCGGACGGATCGGAGATGGCATCCTTGTATCCGCGTTGAGTCGCCTGGATAAATCGCTGTGCCAGGTCGGAGTGGTCTCGCAGATATGCGGGAGTTGTTACCAGACCAAGCTCGGCGGGCGTCGTCTCAACACCGTAGTCAGCGGGCATGAACCACTTGACGGGGGTTCCGGCGAGGTCCGCCTCGATCCCTTCCCACGTTGTGAGGCCTTCGGCATAATCTGCCGTGCCGTTGTAGACGGCTGCGTAGGCGCTGGTTCCGAGCAGCGCGGTCTCCACGTTTCCCTGTCCGCCGTCGTTGCGGATCATGGTTTGTACCTTCGCGACACCTTCGGCTGCACCCCAGGTTGCGAAGAGTTTTCCGTCAAGGTCGGCGGGCCTCGTGATGTCCGTGTTATCAGCGCGCACTGCGATACCCTGCGAGGACTCTTGCTGGAGGTTGAAGACCATGGTCATGTCATCACCGCGCGCTTTGCCGGCGATGACGGAGTAGGCGCCTTCAAAGGCAAAATCGGCTCCTCCGCCCAGGAGAACTGACGCGGACCCCGCTTCGGAGTAGGGCAGGATCTCGACGTCGATGCCCGCCTGCTCGTAGTATCCGCGGGCCATGGCCAGGTAGACACCGGAATGGTTTGTGTTCGGTGTCCAGTCCAGGACGACACTCACTGTTTCCCGCGCTTGTTCGCTCTGGGAACTCGTTGCGCTGTCTGAGCAGGCCGCCACGGCGAGCGCGCAGGCGGGCAGCAGCATTGCAAGCCCCGTGATGGTTCGTTTCATTGTTCTTCCTTTCATTCGTGCGTCACTGCATCGTCAAGCCACGCCAGGTAGTCCTGCCCAGCCGGGCGCGTGAACCACCGAGTATGCTCGCCGAAGAAAATGTCAAGGCACCAGGTTGCGCCCGGGATGGATCGGGTCGCCCCGTACTGGTAGTCGATCCAGTTGAGGCCAGACTCCGCTTGGATCAGCGGCATCAAGGCAATGAGGCCGCGTCGTTCGAGAGGGCTCAGGGGTCTGACCTCCTCGTAGCCTTCGATGAGGGCGAGGGTGATATCTCTGTGGACTGTCTCTTCCTCACCGTCGATGATCCGCGTCCACTCGAAGGCATTGCGCTCGATAATGAGCGCCAAGTCGTAGATCGCGGGGTTGTGGTCGGCCAGTCCAAAATCGATGAATTGGGAGGGAGCGAGGCCCTGCCAAAAAACGTTGGAGATGTGTAGTCTCCGTGGGTCCACGACGTCGGCAGATCGCGGGCGATCGGGGCGTATGCGGCGGCGAACTTCAGGTGCGGTTCCCACTGATCTTCGATACGTCTGCCGGTATCGCGGAGGAAGGCTGCAACCCCGGGTCGCTGCTCGATCCATTGGGCCAGGTCTCGGCGCGGATCGTCGGCGAAGAGGCGCATGCGTGACTGGTAGGCGCAGGGCGGGTTGTTGTGGGCACGATAGTCCGCCGAGGCCAGGGCGAGTTGCGCGGTCATGGCACCCAGGGCGTGCGCCTCCTCGAGGGTGCCCGGAATCGTCCACGTGGGATCATCACGGTACCGGTCCTCGCCGATTGCCCCTTCGCACACCTCCCACGTGCCCGTTGGTGTTTCCCAGACTGTATCGCCGTCCGCAAAGGGCAGGAAGGCTGGGGTGGGGAAACCCTTCGCGCGCACGTGCGCAACGAGGCCGTGGACAGCTCGCAGGTGATCGGGAGGTACGACGCCAGGCCCATAACGCTTGATGAAAACCGTCGTATCGCCCGCATCTACGAGGATTCCCGCGGTCGTTGGGCGATTCGAAACCTGCAGGGCGGTGCCTGCGAGGGGTGTGCCGAGGCGGGCGAGTACCCGGGAGATTTCGTCGTCGGAAATGACGGGCCAGACTCTGGTCGTCACGTCGAGATGATTGTTATCGTCGCTCACGTGGGCTCTTTCGCGTGCGCGCACGAGCCTTCGTGGAAGAAGTGTCTGCGTCCCTACGCCGGTATGACCCGGATCAGGTGTGTCGGTCGGAGGATCGCCTCCCTCTCAGCCCCACGCTTCCAGGGCTCCCGTGCATCGCGTCACACTCTACACCCCACCGGGCTCACTATCAAATGAGTCACACAAATGTGCCCGACTGCATGGCGCAGCCGGGCACATCACAATGAGAAGAGGACCTACTCCCCAGCCCCGAAGTCGACGCGAGCGCGCGCCTTCCTCATGTCCTGATAGGCGACGGCGGTTTCCTCACCGTCAACGTCGATCACCGCGCCGGTCTCGTCCGCGGAGACGACGCGGCCGGAGACGTAGCCTCCCGCTCGCAGCTTGATGCGCACGAGACGGCCGACCTGACGCAGCCAGTGACCAACCTTGGTGAGTTCACGCTCAGCTCCGGGAGTAGAGACTTCGAGCAGGTATTCGCCGTCGATGGGGTCGGCGGCGTCAAGAGCCTTCGACACGGCGCGAGACACGTCCGCGAGGGTGTCCGAATCGACGCCGTCACCTCCGATCGGGGCGTCGACGATGACGCGCAGGAGGGGCATCGCGTCGGAGCGCGTGCGGGTCACCGAATCCAGTTCCAGGCCCGAGGCTGCGACCACGGGTGCCAGCAGTTCCTCGAGCGATGTGTCCGTCGTGGACGATCCCATAGGCGCCTATCTTTCTTTTCTTGAACGCGGGTCAGTTACCTATCCTACCCGGGGGTGTGCGATGATGCGGGTGTGCGTTTCGCAAATCTGACTATGACTACACGCCGCTTACCGAGCCTCGTCGCTGCCGCAGCGGTGGCCATCGCGCTGTCCGCATGCTCCGGGCAGGTGCAGCCGACCCTGTCGGGCTTTGCTGCCGCGCGCGACCAGGCTGCTCGTACGGAGGCAGCGGCGTCCGCGCGTGCTACCCAGCTCGCCGAGAATGCCACCGAGTGTGCGTCCTGTTCAACCGCCCTGCGTTCAGTCGCCTCGGCGTCGGACACCCGCCTACAAGCCCTCGGCGGACTGTGGGATCCGTGGGGCGGGCCCGCACCCGAGGGGAAGTCTTCACCCCCGGCCGTGTCCGAGGCCCCCACGGAGCTCGCCGCTTTCGTCTCGTGGCTGGCCCGCACGGCCACCCGCGACCTGGCGATCGCGGCAGATCCGAAGCTGACGAGCAGCGAGGATGCCCGCATCCTCGCGGCCTCGGCTCTGGGCCGCTACTCGAGCGCCGTCAGCGTGGCCAGCGCCTACGGCATCAACCTGAATGCGGGCGCGACGCAAGCCGCCGCCATCAACGATCACGTCAATGCCTCCTCCCTGGATGGCGTCCAGACCTGGTCGATCGACGCATTCTCTGATTCGACGATTTCCACGACCTTCGCGCCCTCGGGCACGGACGTGGCGTCCTCACAGGAGCTGTCCGCAGCCGTGGCCCTGTGGGATTGCACGGCCTCCACGCTCCCCAAGGCACATGCCAGCGCGGACACCCTGAGCGTCGACGACACCTACAGCGTCTCGGGCGAACTGTTGACGCGTGCGCAGATTGCGCTGCAGGCGGGCGCAGCCGACACGCGCACGCCTCGCTGCGAGCTGCCTTACCTGGACGCGGCGACGCTGTCTACGAACCTGCTGGCCGCCGATACGGCTATGCTCGCCTCCGACTCCGAGGCCGTGCGCTCCGCCGGCCTGAGCGCGGCGCTCGTGGACATCGAGCAGTGGGCCCCGCACACACGACCCTGCCCGCCCTCATCGGCACGAAATAACGCAGCCTGCGCTCCTGCGCCCGGCTGAAGAGACAACAGGGCCGCTCCCCCACCGGGGAGCGGCCCTGACTCTACGTGTGCGTAGCGTACCCGTTCATAGGCGAGCTGCGATATCGTCGCCGATCTGCGAGGTGGAACGCACCAGAGGCGCACCGGAGGCCGCGGCCTGCGCGCGCGCCGCCATGTCCGCATCGATGGCGGCGCGCACGCGCGCAGCCTCATCCGCGAATCCCATGAAGTCAAGCATGAGCGCCACCGACGAGATCGTGGCGGTCGGGTCGGCCTTGCCCTGGCCGGCGATGTCGGGGGCCGAGCCGTGCACGGGCTCGAACATTGAGGGGTACTCGCGCGAGGGGTTCAGGTTGCCCGACGCGCTCAGTCCGATGCCGCCGGTGACGGCCCCGGCCTCGTCGGTGAGGATGTCACCAAAGAGGTTGTCCGTGACGATGACGTCGAAGCGCGCGGGGTCAGTGACCATGTAGATGGTGGCGGCGTCGATGTGGCAGTAGTCGATGGCCACGTCGGGGAATTCCTCCCCCACCTCGTCGACGATGCGGCGCCACATGTGTCCGGCGTTGACCAGCACGTTGTGCTTGTGGACCAGGGTCAGGTGTTTCTTGCGCGAGGCGGCCGCCTCGAAGGCGTAGCGCACGACGCGCTCGACGCCGTAGGCCGTGTTGACGCTGACTTCGGTCGCGATCTCGTGGGGGGTGCCCACGCGCACGGCGCCGCCGTTCCCGCAGTACAGGCCCTCGGTTCCTTCGCGCACGACGACGAAGTCGATGTCGCCGGGGTTAGCCAGGGGGCTGGGCACGCCCTCGTAGTACTTTGAGGGACGCAGGTTCACGTAGTGGTCGAGGGCGAAGCGCAGCTTGAGGAGCAGGCCGCGCTCGAGGACGCCGGAGGGCACAGACGGGTCGCCGACAGCACCCAGGAGGATGACGTCGTGGCGCTTAATGGCCTCGAGGTCCTCGTCGGTGAGCGTGTCGCCGGTTTCGTGCCAGCGCTGCGCTCCCAGGTCGAAGTGGGTGGTGGAGTAGTCGACGCCGCGATCGGCCAGGACTCGGTCGAGCACCTTCAGGCCTTCGGGAACGATTTCCTTGCCGATGCCGTCACCGGGAATTACTGCGATGTTCAGTGTCATACGTCCATCTTCCCCCGCCCGCGCGCACCGGGTCGGGCCCATTCCAACCCGTGGTCTGTTTATGCAGTGACGTGCCCCATAGACGAGGCCGAGGCCGGGAGTGCGCTCACGCCCCAGGCCTCGGCCACGTCACGGATGGGTCAGACCCACGCCCCCGAGGAGGCAAAGTAGTACCAGCGTCCCGAGATCATCGTCCAGCCGGTGGCCATCTGGCCGTCCTCGCCAAAGTAGTACCAGGTGATACCGATGTTCTGCCAGCCTGTGGCCATCGCGCCCGAGGGGGCCAGGTAGTACCAGGCACCCGCGTACTGCCAGCCGGTGAGCATCTGGCCGGAGGCCGAGAAGAGGTACCAGGTGGGGCCGACCTGGACCCAGCCGGTCGCCATGGCACCGATGGCGGGATCGATGTAGTACCAGGAGCCACCCGAGCCAACCCAGCCGCTGATGCGAGCGCCGTAGGCGTTGTAGTAGCTCCACACGCCGTCGGCGTTATCCCAGCCGGTGACCATGTATCCGTCAGCGCCGAAACGGTAGGTGGACTCGCCGATCGTGATGGTCTGGTTCATCGCGAAGGTGGAGTCCTCCAGCTGCCACTTCCAGCCCGACCCGGTGTTGACCCAGTGCGCGGGGGTCACCGCAGGCGTGGGATCCGGGGTGGGTTGCGGGTCGGGAGTCGGGTCCGGGGTGGGCTCCGGCGTCGGGGCGGGGTCCTCGCCCGGGTCGCTCAGGTGCAGGTAGGCGGCGTCCACGCGCATGAACTCGATGTTCTTGTAGCCACCGGACTCGTAGAGCAGGCCCCACGTGCCGTCAGGCAGGGCGTGCAGGGTCGAGTAGGCCATGTCGCCGCTCTCGAAGACGACTCCGTCGTTCCAGGTGAAGCCGTCGTCGTAGGACACGCGAATCGTTCCGTTGGCGCGGGCCGAGGAGGAGTCAGCGTTGGAGAAGAGCAGGACGCGGGCGCGCGCGGAGCCCTCGGGGGCATCCGGGTAGGCGCGGATGATCGAGGCGTTGTTACGTGGGTCTGTCAGGTCCCAGTTGTGGCGGAAGGGGCCCCAGGTCTGGCCGCCGTCGTAGGAGATTGATTCGAGGCGCTGGCCGGCAGTGCCCTGTGTGCGCGAGTTGAGGAGCAGGCGCCCGTCGGAGAGCTCGACGACCTTGTTTTCGTCCGCGCTGCCTTCGGTGGGCTCGCCGGGCTTCCAGGTCGCGCCGTGGTCGTCTGAGTAGACGGAGACGGCCATGAGCGAGGTCGTGCCGGAGTTGGCGACGGCGTACTGCTGGATGAGGCGGCCGGCGTGGGCGCCATAGCGCAGCTGGATGCCTTCACCGGAGGAAGCGAAGCGGGTGAACCACTGGCCCTCGTAGCCGGTCGTCACCTGGTCGGTGATGGTGCGCGGGTTCACCCAGGTTTCGCCGTTGTCGTGGGACTCGACGACGTGGGCATGCAGGATATTGCGCGCGGCGGGGTCGGTGCCCAGGTGGGACTGGAAGAGACCCGCGTCGTAGGACTTGACCGAGAACATGAAGATCGTGCCGGTCGTGCGATCCACGACGAAGGAGGGGTCGGAGTAGCCGATCTTCGCGGCGCCGGGGGTGCCGGCCAGTGCGGTCATGATGGGTGTCCAGGACTTACCGCCGTCCTTGGAGATGCGGTAGACGATGGAGTTGGCCTGGGGCGCATCCTGGCAGGTGTCGGGGCGCCCGTCCCAGGCCGCGATAATCCAGCCGTTGGTGGCGGTGGTCAGCGCGGGGATGCGGTGGCAGTTGAAGCCGGCCAGGCCCGGGGAGGCCAGGCGAACCTTGTCGCCGATCGCGTAGTCCTGAGGCGTCTCGAGCGGGTCGGGCGCGGCGGGGCGCGTGCCGGCAGCGACGGTGATCGGGTCGGTGGCGGCGACGAAGTCTCCGGCGATGACGTCGGTACCGTTGCGGTCACGGGTGGCGGCCCAGGTGGCGCTGGGGGTGAAGGTGCCGGCCGCAACGTCCTCGGCGGTCACGGTGTGTGTGGCCGAGGTGCAGGACTTGGTCGTGTGGGCGGCGAGGTTGTGCCAGCGGCAGTTGGGGGCGCCGGTCGTCAGGACGCCGCTCAGGTTCGAGGCCGTGGGGAAGACGGTGAGGGCGGCGTCCGTGTTGTTCGTGTAGGTGAAGGTCACGGTCACGACATCACCAGCGTAGACGGTGTCGCCGACTGTGTCGGTGCGCGTGGCGACAACGCTGATCGGGGCTGACTCGTCGTCGATTGCCGAGGCCGTGGTGAGCGCTGCGTCGTCGGTGTCACTGGTGGGGGCGGCCAGAGAGGGGGGCGGCGAGGCTCGCGCATAGCAGCGCAGCTCCCGTGGCTGCCGCGAGGGCTCGCCCGTAGTGGCGGAGGGTCATCGTTGGTCTTTCCGGGGAGGGGTGTCAATCTGCGGTGAATGAGCTGTCACTCACCCTCCGCACGATTCATCATAGAAATGTAGATGCAGACTAACCACTTATACAAGAAGGGTGTCACACGCTTCCCATCTTAATTACCAACAAACCACGCAGATGGAAGGCAATCTGACACACCCCTACCCGCGCGACACAACCTCAGAAACTAACCGAGAATAAGACTCTTCCAGCCGATCGATGCACTCACGAATGTCATATCGCGCACCAACCGCCTCATAGCGACGCGCTTCGCGCGCACGCGCCGCACTCCCCCGTTCAACGGCTCTTCGCATTTAAGGGTGTAGGAGGTGTTGGAATCCCCCGGAGTGGAGGAGGCAGCGTAGGCGGTAGTTTCGGTGGTTGATGAATCCTTGGGCGATGCCGCGGAGGTGTTCGAGGCGTCCGTTGATGGCTTCGGTGGGGCCGTTGCTGGTGTGGGGGTGGTCGAAGTAGGCCAGGATGTCCCTGGCTCTGCGTTTGAAGGTTCTGCCCATGCGGGCTAGTTCGATGCATGTGTGCGGCAAGCCCGGGCGGGTGATCGTTGTGATGAGCTGGCGGAGGGTGTTTTTGCCGCGCCTGGGGTCACGATCACGGTAGGCCGCTAGGAGGTCCTGGTAGATTTTCCAGGTGGTGTGCACGTCAGCGTGGTCGGGGCAGGCGAATAAGGCATCCAAGCGCGCTTGGGATGTGTCGGTGAGGATGTCGGTGCCGGTCAGGAGCGTTTTGCGGGCCGCGTACAAGGGGTCGCCCTTGCGGCCGCGATGCCCCAGGGTTTCTTGCTGGACGCGCTGGCGGCACTGCTCGAGGGCGTCGATAGCGATATGAACGACGTGGAAGGGATCCATCACCGCTACCGCTCCTGGTAGCTGGCTGGCTGCTGCGCTTTTATAGCCGCTGAACCCATCCATCGCCACGATCTCGATGGTGTCCTTCCATTCTTGGGGGCGCGCGGCCAGCCAGGAAGACAAGACGCGTGTGGAGCGGCCTTGCACCACGTCCAGGAGTCGGGCCGGTCCCGTATGGTCGCGTACAGGGGTCAAGTCCACGATCACCGTGGCGTATTTGTCCCCACCCCGATGACGCCACACGTGCTCATCAACCCCAATGACGCGCACACCTTCAAAAACGAGTCGAATCCGCCAGCAGGAGTTCTTCCCCATAGGCCAGTATCGCCTCGTTGGCGGTATGCCAGGCTACCGCCAGGTGAGCGGCGATCCGGTTCATGGACATATTGTCAGCGATCAAGCACACAAGTCCCCAGCGCAAGGCCCCAAAGGAGAGTTTGGCGCGTGGGGGAGCCGCCTGGCTGATGTCATCACACCAGGAACGAGAACACGCGCGACAGTGGTAACGTCTCACATACACCGCCAGCGTTGTGGGCTGATGCCCCCGCGGTTCGTGCGCTAAGCGCCGGGTACGCGACCCCAGCGAATACCCCGGGCGCCCACACCCTGGACACAGCCGAGCAGGATGAGCCGCACGGCACTTCAGGACGAACCCGCCCTCCTGACAGCGCATCCCCACAGCCACCAAGCCCAGCTCCTCCAACCCGCAATAGGCCGTCATATCCGGAGCAGAAAAGGTAGCATGAGACATGTCAGGGGCCTCCCAGCGTTTGAAGTGTCGCAACCTCAATCATCGGGCAGGCCCCGACCCCATGCCAACACCACCCCCACACCCCAAAAATGCGAAGAGCCCGTTCAACCCAGCTGTCAATCGCGCGAGCGAGCGCACGAGCATCCCCGGCCTCGTACACACTGTCCTCGCTCAGGGCAAATTGACTGGTCGCCGTCAACGGACCGCGAGCAATGATGGGCACGACACCATATCGCAGCACCTCCAGGGCACTCAGCCCTTCAACTTCAATGCGCGCCGCATGCACATACAGGTCAGAGCTCGACACCTCACGGACGAGCTCATCCGCACTCAAGAAAGCAAAACGGACCGGATGAGCGATCACGTTGCTCCGCAAGAGACGCCGAGCCGAGGCACGCAGGGAGCGTTCAGTCGGACCGCGCCCAGCAAGAGTCAGCTGAATCGAGGGCGCATGAGCGCTATGGCGCAAAGCGCGCAGGATGGTCGCCTGGTCTTTTTCGCGCGAGAACCTCCCAACCGCGAGGATCCGAATGAGGCAAGATTCCCCCACCTGACGACCATCACCACCCACCGCCCCATCGAGAGGCACACCGTTTGACACAAGCAGAAGAGACGGGCGCACACGCAGCCGCAACACGCGGTCATACACGGACTGCGAGGGACATTGAATGAGGTCACAGCGATTGAAGATGAAGCGCTTCCACACCTCGAGGATCACCCGATTCAGGAGGGGGCAACGGTCGAGATACACGGAAGCCGTCAGGTTTTCCGGATGAATGTGATAGTCGCCAGAGCTGGCACTCCACGAGCGCGCGCACGCCGAGCAACGAAAGCCTGCAGCATAAACGGCTCTTCCAGATGCACCACGTCCGCCCAGTCGAGCGCCCGGTCAACCTGGCGACGATCCGAACGGGCAAAGGCGTAGCCCTGAGAGGCAATGAGCGGCGCAACAAGCGGGATACGAAGGTGCGGAAGCGGATAATCAGGCACACCAACACCACAATCATCACCATGACGCGGAGGGGCAGACAGCACGCGAACATCGTGCCCGCGCTCTCGCAACAGCGAGATCGTCCGGCGCGCGGAGGCAGCAAGCCCGTTACCGCGAGTATAGAGGTCATTGATGACGAACAGGATCTTGAGCCGGGTAGACACATCCGCCCCCTGAGCAGCCATACCCCGATTTACCCAGGAGACTGCGACGAGAACCATTGACGCAAACACAGACAACTCCGGCAGCCAATGCAAGACATCACAAAGAGTTGCTCAGAAAGTAGTTACTAATAAACTGATGCTGTCAATCAGTCTTTCACAGCAAGGAATTACCGTGCGCCCCTCCCGTCGAACTCTGACACGCGTCACCTCGGCCGCCGTCGCTTCCCTCGTGATCGTTGCACCGATCTCCACCGTTTCCAATGCGGACGCCCTCTCCCCCACCTCCCTTCCGTGGACGAACGGCTCCGACGAAGCGGCGGCGAACTAACCCTCGCGGGAATACAGTCGAACGTAACCCGCGCCTTTCAGCACAAAAGAACCCCGACCTCGTCCCATATGCGTGGGAACGAAGTCGGGGCTTGGGTCTATCCGAAATGGACAGCGAGATCAGCGCGCGGCGCTGCCCTCGGTGTAGTCCGCATCGGAGTCGGTCCAACCGAAGGCCTTGCGCAGCTTCTGGCCGGTCTTCTCGATCGGGTGGGCCTCTTCCTCGGCGCGCAGCGCCTTGAACTCGAGAGCGCCGTTATCCTGGTCCGCAATGAACTTGCGGGCGAAGGTGCCGTCCTGAATGTCGGCCAGGACAGCCTTCATGGCCTCCTTGGAGGACTCGCCAATGACGCGCGGGCCGGAGACGTAGTCGCCGTACTCGGCGGTGTCGGAGCAGGACCAACGCTGCTTCGTGATGCCGCCCTCGTTGATGAGGTCGACGATCTGCTTCATCTCGTGGCAGACCTCGAAGTAGGCGATCTCAGGCTGGTAACCAGCCTCGACCAGGGTCTCAAAGCCGGCCTGGATCAGGTGGGAGACGCCACCGCACAGGACGGCCTGCTCGCCGAACAGGTCGGTCTCGGTCTCCTCGGTGAAGGTCGTCTTGATGACGCCGGCGCGGGTGCCGCCGATGCCCTTCGCATAGGACAGAGCCAGCTCCCAGGCCTTGCCGGAGGCGTCCACCTCGACGGCGACGACGTCCGGGGTGCCCTTGCCCTGCACGTAGGTCTCGCGGACCTTGTGGCCGGGCCCTTGGGGGCGACCATGATGACGTCGTGGCCCTCGGGGACCTCGATGTAGCCGTAGCGGATGTTGAAGCCGTGCGCGAAGAGGAGGGCGGCGCCTTCCTTCAGGTTGGGGGCAATCTGCTCGGCGTAGACGTAGCGCTGGACCTGGTCGGGCAGCAGCACGGAGACGACGTCGCCCTCGGCGACGGCCTCGGCCACGTCCTTGACCTCCAGGCCGGCGGCCTCAGCCTTGGCCCAGGAGGACGAACCGGGGCGCAGGCCAACGACCACGTCAACTCCGGAATCCTTCAGGTTCAGCGCGTGCGCGTGACCCTGCGAACCGTAACCGATGATGGCGACCTTCTTGGACTGGATCAGCGACAGGTCTGCGCCGTCGTCGTAGATGATTTCTGCCATTTTCATTTCTCCTTCAGTTGATCCGTGATCGAGCGCGACCCGCGGCCGATGGCCACGGCGCCCGACTGGACGAGTTCGGTGACGCCGTAGGGCTCCAGGGCCCGCAGCAGCGCCTCCAGCTTGGGTAGGGAGCCGATCGATTCGATGACGACCGACTCGGGTTGAACGTCGACGACGTGCGCGCGGAAAAGATCCACGATCTGCAGGACAGAGGTGCGACGGGTCTCGTCGGCCTGGACCTTCATGAGCAGCAGGCGCCGTTCGACGGAGTCTTCGGGTTCGAGCTCGACGACCTTGAGGACGTTGATGAGCTTGTTGAGCTGCTTCACGACCTGCTCGATGGGCGCGGAGTCGGCGTCCACGATGATGGTCATGCGGGAGATCTCGGGGTGTTCGGTCTCTCCCACTGCCAGCGACTTGATGTTAAAGGCACGACGGGCGAAAAGAGCGGCGACGCGGGTCAGCACGCCGGGCTTGTTTTCGACCAACACGGCCAGAGTGTGACGGTTCGTCATCAGTCTTCCACCTCCCAGTCGGGCGCCATGCCCTTGGCGTAACGAATCTCATCGTTGGAGACGCCCGCGGCGACCATCGGCCACACCATCGAGTCCTTGGAGACTCGGAAGTCAATGAGGACGGGGCGGTCATTGATCGACATGGCCCATTCGATGGCCTCGTCGACTTCGTCGATGGAGCGGACCGTGCGCGCGGCCATGCCGTACGCCTGGGCCAGCATCTCGAAGTTGGGGATCTGCTCGCCCTCGACCGGGTTGAGCGTCGTGTTCGAGTAGCGCTTGCCGAAGAAGAGCGACTGCCACTGGCGCACCATGCCCAGCACGGAATTGTTGATGAGGGCGACCTTGATCGGGATGTTGTTGATCGTGCAGGTGGCCAGCTCCTGGTTGGTCATCTGGAAGGAGCCGTCGCCGTCGATCGCCCACACGACCTTGTCGGGGGCGCCGACCTGGGCGCCCATGGCCGAGGGGATGCAGTAGCCCATCGTGCCCGCACCGGAGGAGGAGATGAAGCTGCGCGGGTTGTCCAGCGTGATGAACTGCGATGCCCACATCTGGTGCTGGCCGACGCCGGTGACGTAGATCGCGTCGGGGCCGACCTTGTCGGAAAGCTTCTTGAGAACTTCCTGGGGAGCCATCATCCCGTCTTCGGGCGCGGCCCAGCCAATCGGGTACTTGGAACGCAGGCGGTCCAGGTAGCGCCACCAGCCGGAGATGTCCTCGGTGCCCTCCGACGAGGCCTGGGCGATTTCTGCGGTGAGGATCGGCAGGGCGGTCGCCAGGTCCGCGACGATCGGAATGTCCGCGTAGCGGTTCTTCGAGATCTCAGCGGCGTCGATGTCGATGTGCACGACGGTGGCGCGCGGCGCGAAAGAATCCAGGCGGCCGGTGACGCGGTCATCGAAACGAGCGCCGAGGGCCACGATCAGGTCAGCGCGCTGCAGGGCGCCGACGGCCGCGACCGTACCGTGCATGCCGGGCATGCCCAGGTTGTGACGATCCGAGTCGGGGAAGGCCCCGCGAGCGGTCAGGGTGGTGACGACGGGTGCGTTCGTGGCCTCGACCAGGTCGGCCAGGGCCTGCGTCGCGCCACCACGCACAACGCCGCCGCCGACGTAGAGCACGGGGGCCTGGGCCTCGACGATCGCGCGGGCCGCGGCACGCACCTGCTTCATGTTCGGACGGTCGGCAACCTTGTAGCCGGGCAGGTCCAGGGCCGGGGGCCAGGAGAAGTCCATCTCTGCTACCTGCGCGGACTTAGTGACGTCCACCAGCACGGGGCCAGGGCGGCCGGTGCCAGCCAGATGGAAGGCCTCAGCGAGGCGGGCGGGAATGTCCTGAGGGTCGGTGACCAGGAAAGAGTGCTTCGTAATCGGCATGGACGCGCCAACGACGTCCGCTTCCTGGAAGGCATCGGTGCCGATCAGGGAAGCGCCAACCTGACCGGAGATCACAACGATCGGCACGGAGTCCATGCAGGCGTCGCCCAGGGCGGTCAGCACGTTCGTCGCGCCGGGGCCGGAGGTGACCAGCGCGCAGCCGACCTTGCCGGTGGCAAGCGCGTAACCCTCGGCAGCGTGGCCCGCTCCCTGCTCATGTCGAACCAAAATGTGACGAATTGCCGTCGACGCCATCAGGGGGTCGTAGGTCGGCAGAATTGCGCCGCCGGGCATACCGAACACGTCGGTCACGCCCAGGGCCTCGAGGCTCGCCACAATAGCCTCGGCTCCGGTCATTCGGGTGGTGGTACTCGCGTCGCTCACCATTCGTCCTCTCAATCGTTGGGACCGTCTCAAAGAAAAACCCCCGTCAATTCCGCGCATTGGCGCGGATGCGGGGAATAGGCGTGCGATCCATCCTCTCGTTACGCGGCAGGCATCGCACGCCCGGGTACCAGGACCAGGGCGCGGATTCCAATCTCACGAACGTCGAGCATGCTAATACCGTAACTCGACACCGCCAAGCGCTCTTGACTATCTCATTGTGCGGACCTTCCGTATGCCCGCGCCATCTAGACGATGGACTGAGAGACACAGCACCTGAAACTGGTTTAATTGATTCGTAGCACACACCATCAATACACGCACGGAGATTACATCGTGGTCAAGGTCTTCGAGATACTGCACGAGCAGCCAGTGCTGTTCCTGTTCCTCCTTATCGGCATCGGCATGGCCTTCGGCAAAGTCAAGATCAAGGGCATCGGCTTGGGCGCCGCTGCCGTTCTCTTTTTCGCCATCGTCATGGCAGCCTGGTCCCAGTCCAACGGGATCGAACTGCAGGTGACCAAGCAGCTGGGCACGCTGGGCCTGACGCTCTTTACCTTTGCGATCGGCATTAATTCTGGTGCTTCCTTCTTCCACAACCTCAAGACGGCAGTCGGCCCGATCCTGGCGATGGTCGCCTTCTACGGCATTGCCGCCACGCTGGGCTTGTACGTCGGCAAGGCCATGGGCATGTCCGTGCCCCTGATCGCCGGTACCTTCGCGGGCGCCGTGACGAACACCCCTGCCCTGGCTGCCGCCGGCGAGGCCAGCGGTGACCCCGCGACGGCCACGGTCGGCTACTCGATCGCCTACCTCTTCGGCGTCATCGGCATGCTCGCTGCTTCCATGGCAGCCCTCCACTACGGCCGCAATGACAAGGACGCTCCCTCTCCCCTGTCAAACCGCACGATTCGCGTGGAGCGCGACGACCACCCCTTTGTTGGTGACATCTACGAGAAGCTCGGCGAGAAGGTGTCCTTCTCCCGTCTGCGCCGCGGCGAGACCGGCCCGATCACCCGTCCGCAGATGTCCGACACCCTTGATCCCGGCGACCTCGTCACCGTCGTCGGCCCCCGCGAGCTCGTCGCCCGTGCTGCTACCGAACTGGGCCACGCGTCGTCCCATTCGCTCATGCAGGACCGCACCTACCTGGACTTCCGCCGCATGACGATCTCCAACCCCAAGGTCTCCGGCCGAACGGTGGCCTCCCTGGGTCTGGCCAAGCAGTTCTCCGCGACGATCTCCCGCGTGCGCCGCGGCGACGTCGACATGGTCGCCGAGCCCGGCCTCGTCCTCCAGGAGGGTGACCGCGTGCGCGTCGTCGCCCCACCTCGAAGATGGCTGAGATCACCAAGTTCTTTGGTGACTCCTCGCATGGCCTCACCGACCTCAACCCGATCGCCCTGGGCCTGGGCATGGCCATCGGCATTGCAATCGGCGAGCTGCCGATCTTGACCCCATCCGGCGACTACTTCTCGATCGGCTCCGCCGCCGGCACCCTCATCGTCGGCCTCATCTTCGGCCGCCTGGGCCGTATCGGCCCCATCGCGACGGCCCTGCCCTTCACCACCTGCCAGGTTATCGCCGAGCTCGGCCTGCTGATCTTCCTCGCCCAGGCGGGCGCGAAGGCTGGCGGCCAGATCCTCGAGGCCTTCACCTCCGGCGCGTGGGTCAACATCTTCATCCTCGGCGCGATCATCACGTCGACCATGGCTATCGGCTTGTACATCACCATGCGATGGGTGTTCAAGATGGGCGGCACGAAGCTCGCCGGCCTGCTCGGCGGCGCGCAGACGCAGCCCGCGGTTCTGGCCTTCGCGAACGGCCGGACCAACTCCGATCCGCGTGTGGCGCTGGGCTACGCCCTGGTCTACCCGGTCGCCATGGTCGGAAAGATCGTCGTCGCTCAGATCCTGGGCGGCATGTAGAGACGTTGGCAGCGGGGTCACCTCCACACCACCCAAAGACCCTGCAGCCTTGCGAACGGGCGGGGATCCCCCATCCTCCCCCGCCCGTGCGAATGGGGCCGACCTGCACAGGTCGGCCCCATTCGTGTGCCTCCTTGTCGTCCCCTCAAACCATCAAGGCCACCGCAAAGCTCTCAAGGGCGCGCGGCCTGTGGTACCCGTAGCCCCTGAAAGAACCTACTCCCTCATAGTCGCACGTAATTCGATTGCATGAACTTTCAACAATGCCCGAAAACGTTGCAATTTCAACACCTTGAGTTCATATCTTGAAACAGTCGCAGGGGAATTACGTGCGAAATTGCTGAAAAGATCGAAAGCCACCAATACGATCACATAAAAGCCAGCGCATGACCACCGAGGCCTGGCTGCGGTGCCCGTGGGCGGTGGCTGGGCCTGGCCGGGCTTCGAGATCGACCACTCCGAGCCGTCAGGCTCGTGTGTGGCGATCTCGCGGGCGGGCCGCCGCCCACGGGCACACAAAGCAGCCCGGCCGGGGGCCGATGCTCGCGCTACAGCCGTATACCTGGCGGGGCACGGCCAGGTGTAAACCTGGCGGGGCACGGACACGCAACGAGGCCGCGACCGGTTTCCCGGCCACGGCCTCGTCGATGAATGAGCGTCAGCGTGAAATCAGCGCGACGAGCACTCGAGCGGTCACAGCCGCCACGCACACGATCGCGATGTTGCGTCCGACGGCGCGAATCTCGTCGCGGTCAATCTCGTACTCAACCTCGAACGACGGCGGCTTCAGGCTTGCTTCAATCTCGAACTTCATGCGTTCTCCTCCTCGTACTCCCACAGGTTCGGGACTCGTTCTTGCTTTTCGACGAGCCAGTTCTTATCCGTCAGCATACGGGAGAGCGCGAGGCCCATGCCGATCGCGACGATCGTGAACATGACCGTGAAGAGCGCGGCGAGCGCGTCGTCGATCTGCTGGTTGTTCAGGTAGGTCAGAGCACGATAGAGCGGCACACCGGGGATCATGATGACGACAGCAGGCACGGACAGGGTCACGCGCGAGAAGCGCGTCCTGCGGGCCACGAAGACGGCGAGAAGGCCAGCTGCGAGCGCGGCGAGGCCGACGGCAGCAGGGGCAGGAACGCCAAGTTCCAGGTGCAGGGCGATACGAGCGGTGTTGATAACGGCACCGATGAGTGCGGCCGTCGCACACACGCGTTGCGGTGAATTGAAGAGCATCGCAAACCCGTATGCTGCAACGAAGCTGGCGAGGAAGCGCAGAAGGTAGTGCAGCCATGGAACGAGCGCAACGCCATACTCAGGCGTCACCGACCAACCGAAGACAGCCGAGATCGCCCAGACGGCCACACCCGCTGACATGACGAGCATCGTCACGTACACGAGGCGACCGACTCCGCCTTGGAAGTCTTGTCGCACCAAATCGATCAGGCCAGTCACCAGCGGGAAGCCAGGGACCAGGAAGAGCAGCGCGGAAATAAAGCCGGCCTGGTGCGTCGATTCAATACCGAGGAATTGCTGAGCCGGTGCGACCAACAAAATGTAGATCATCGCGGCGAGAGCGCCACAGGCCATCCACACGCCGAAGTGGTTCATGTGGCGGATCAGCATCTGGCGGCGCAGCGCTTGTCCGAAGAACGAGGCGACGGCGACAGCAGAGCACTCGACCCATCCCCCGCCGTTGAGGAATGCGAACGCCGCACAGGCAAGGCCTGAGGCAAGCGCGTTGGAGAACCAGTCGTAGAGGCCGGGCACGCGCGCGATCTTGTCGAGCTCGTCGGACACGTCCTCGACGCGCGCAGACTTGCCGTTGAGGGAGGCAACGTAGTTGTTGATGCGGTCGATCTTGTCGGCGTTGACACCCATGAGGCGTTGCTCGGCCAGCTCAGTGCGGAACGTGCCGTGTGCGTACGCCGTCGTGATGATCTCCGTGTAGGTGACCTGAGCGCGATGCTCAGAAATGCCGACGGCGCGCGCGACGTCCGCCATGGATTTCTTCACGCGATAGGCGCTCGCCCCGAAAGAGAGCAGCATCTGTCCGAGCCGCAGAACGACCTGAGATTGGTGGGCAAGGCGGTCATGCGCCGCCATACGTTGGGCGAGGACCTCATCTTTGCCACCGTGGTGGTGAGGCCCGAGCGGGTGTGCAGAAGTGACCATAGGTATAGCATCGCACGCAAGTCGGCCAAACGTGGGCGACATTGGTCCGTGACGTGTGGTTTTTCATCTACTGGACGTCAGGCGTCCAACCGCGGGGCGAACCCGGGCGTTCCGTCTGTCCGGTAAAAGCGCCGTGGAGAGTGACATCAGCACAGCAAGCATTCGGCAAGCAGGGAAGCGGCCGGAGACACGATGTCTCTGGCCGCTTCCGTGAGTGTGTTGTGGCGGTGTCCTACTCTCCCACAACCCATCGGTTGCAGTACCATCGGCGCTGCCGGGCTTAGCTTCCAGGTTCGGAATGTTGCTGGGCGTTTCCCCGGTGCTGTGACCACCACAAGATTATTCGTTCAACACCATCCCCCGCCCCGTGTTTTGTTTGGTGGGGGGTGTGGGTTGATCGTGGTTTGTATAGTGGTTGCGGCTGTTTTGCTTCGCTGTTGTTTTGCTACCCGAACGTTACGTGTTTGGGTGTTGTTTAGTGTTGGCCCATTAGTACCAGTCGGCTCACGAGCACCTTGCGGTGCTTCCACCTCTGGCCTATCTACCCGCTAGTCTGGCGGGGGCCTCTCACCCCACAGGGGGGCGTGGAAACCTCATCTTGAAGCAGGCTTCCCGCTTAGATGCTTTCAGCGGTTATCCCTTCCGAACGTAGCTAACCAGCCATGCACCTGGCGGTACAACTGGCACACCAGAGGTTCGTCCATCCCGGTCCTCTCGTACTGGGGACGGCCCTTCTCAAATTTCCTGCGCGCACAGAGGATAGGGACCGAACTGTCTCACGACGTTCTGAACCCAGCTCGCGTACCGCTTTAATGGGCGAACAGCCCAACCCTTGGGACCAACTCCAGCCCCAGGATGCGACGAGCCGACATCGAGGTGCCAAACCATGCCGTCGATATGGACTCTTGGGCAAGATCAGCCTGTTATCCCCGGGGTACCTTTTATCCGTTGAGCGACCACGCACCCACGTGCCATGGCCGGATCACTAGTTCCTGCTTTCGCACCTGCTCGACCCGTCGGTCTCACAGTCAAGCTCCCTTGTACACTTGCACTCGCCACCTGATTACCAACCAGGCTGAGGGAACCTTTGAGCGCCTCCGTTACATTTTAGGAGGCAACCGCCCCAGTTAAACTACCCACCAGGCACTGTCCCCAACCCGGATCACGGGCCAAGGTTAAGGTGACCGCTTGAACCAGAATGGTATTTCAACGACGACTCCACCACCGCTGGCGCGGCAGCTTCACAGTCTCCCACCTATCCTACACAAGTCCAAGCGAACACCAATACCAAGCTATAGTAAAGGTCCCGGGGTCTTTCCGTCCTTCTGCGCGAAACGAGCATCTTTACTCGTACTGCAATTTCACCGAGTTCACGGTTGAGACAGCGGAGAAGTCGTTACGCCATTCGTGCAGGTCGGAACTTACCCGACAAGGAATTTCGCTACCTTAGGATGGTTATAGTTACCACCGCCGTTTACTGGGGCTTAAATTCACCGCTTCACACCCCAAAGGGATGTTGACGGTTCCTCTTAACCTTCCAGCACCGGGCAGGCGTCAGTGCGTATACATCGCCTTACGGCTTCGCACGCACCTGTGTTTTTGATAAACAGTCGCTTCTCCCTATTCTCTGCGACCCCCCAACCCCACCAGCGCGCTGGGCGCGGGGAAGTCAAGGGGTCCTCCTTATCCCGAAGTTACGGAGGAATTTTGCCGAGTTCCTTAACCATGATTCACTCGAACGCCTCGGTATACTCTACCTGACCACCTGAGTCGGTTTAGGGTACGGGCGCGTCATGCCCTCACGTCGAGGCTTTTCTTGGCAGCATAGGATCACCACAAGACAACACAACCGTGTCACCCTCATCAGTTCTCACCCATCATGCCCCCCGGATTTACCTGAGGGACGGGCCACAACCTTAAATACGCACAACCATCGGCGCACTGCAGCTACCTGTCTGCGTCACCCCTGTTAACACGCTTGCCTACAATCACCGGGACCCCAAGACCCACACACACCACCAAACCCGAAGGCTTAGTGGGCGGCAGGCAAATTGGTTAGCACAATGACTTCAGCATGGGCGGTCACAACGCGGTACCAGAATATCAACTGGTTGTCCATCGACTACGCCTGTCGGCCTCGCCTTAGGACCCGACTAACCCAGGGCGGATAAACCTAGCCCTGGAACCCTTAGTCAATCGGCGCTGCGGATTCTCACCGCAGATTCGTTACTCATGCCTGCATTCTCACTCCCACACAATCCACCAGAAGTCACCTCCAGGCTTCACCTCGTGCAGGACGCTCCCCTACCCAACAACACACCAGCACTCCAGTTCCTGGCGCCAGTCATATGTGTTGTTGCCACAGCTTCGGCGGTACGCTTGAGCCCCGCTACATTGTCGGCGCAGAACCACTTGACCAGTGAGCTATTACGCACTCTTTCAAGGATGGCTGCTTCTAAGCCAACCTCCTGGTTGTCACCGCGACTCCACATCCTTTCCCACTTAGCGTACGCTTAGGGGCCTTAGCTGATGATCTGGGCTGTTTCCCTCTCGACTACGAAGCTTATCCCCCGCAGTCTCACTGCCACGCTACACCTAATGGCATTCGGAGTTTGGCTGACGTCAGTAACCCACAGGGCCCATCGGCCATCCAGTAGCTCTACCTCCACCAGGGACCACGCAACGCTGCACCTAAATGCATTTCGGGGAGAACCAGCTATCACGGAGTTTGATTGGCCTTTCACCCCTACCCACAGTTCATCCCCCAGGTTTTCAACCCTGGTGGGTTCGGTCCTCCACACAGTCTTACCTCTGCTTCAACCTGACCATGGGTAGATCACCCCGCTTCGGGTCTAGAACACGCGACAAACGCCAAATATTTCAGACTCGCTTTCGCTACGCATACCCCACACGGGTTAAGCACGCCACGTATCACTAACTCGCAGGCTCATTCTTCAAAAGGCACGCCATCACCCCACAAGGCTCTGACGGCTTACAGGCACACGGTTTCAGGTACTATTTCACTCCCCTCCCGGGGTACTTTTCACCATTCCCTCACGGTACTATGCACTATCGGTCATCAAGTAGTATTTAGGCTTACCAAGTGGTCTTGGCAGATTCACACGAGATTTCACGAGTCCCGCACTACTCGGGCACCACATCCACACCACACAACACCAGTCCACCTACACGACTCTCACGCTCTACGGTCAGCCATCCCAAACTGTTCGACTCCCAGCATCATACGGCGCGACCCCCCGGCAGAAGGATCCAACATGGCCCCACAACACCAAACACGCAACGGCCGCCGCCTCTCACACGCATCTGGTTTAGCCTCCTCCGCTTTCGCTCGCCACTACTCACGGAATATCTTCTCCTACGGGTACTGAGATGTTTCACTTCCCCGCGTTCCCCCCACCACCCTATACACGTTCAGATGATGGTAACCCAGCACAACCCAGGTTAGGTTCCCCCATTCGGACACCCTCGGATAATAACGCTCGCTCGCCAGCTCCCCGAGGCATATCGCAGGCCGCAACGTCCTTCATCAGCTCTTGATGCCAAGGCATCCACCGAATGCCCAACAAAACTAAACAAAACACAAAAAACAGTACAGAACAAATATGCTCGCAACCACTATACAAATCACAAACAACCCACCACACACAACCCACACCAACAACACAACGACTGCTAGCTGGCTGCGCAGGCAACCACCACCACACGGGCAGCGGACGCTCACACGGTGTTGAACGTGAACCCGACAGTGTGCTTGAAAGCCCCCCACCACCAAACAGCAGCAGAGAAACGTTTTATACCCAACCCAAAAACGCACCCACACCCACCACCCCACTGCCGGGGCAGTAAACACATGCAGGCACAAGAAAACAACCAACACACCAACCACACGGCCAACATGCTGCATTGTTCCCCACAAAACTGGGCTCCCTAGAAAGGAGGTGATCCAGCCGCACCTTCCGGTACGGCTACCTTGTTACGACTTCGTCCCAATCGCCAATCCCACCTTCGACCACTCCCCCCGGACAAGCCGGTTAGGCCATGGGCTTCGGGTGTTACCAACTTTCGTGACGTGACGGGCGGTGTGTACAAGGCCCGAGAACGTATTCACCGCAGCGTTGCTGATCTGCGATTACTAGCGACTCCACCTTCATGGGGTCGAGTTGCAGACCCCAATCCGAACTGAGACTGGCTTTAAGGGATTCGCTCCACCTCACAGTATCGCAACCCTCTGTACCAACCATTGTAGCATGCGTGAAGCCCAAGACATAAGGGGCATGATGATTTGACGTCATCCCCACCTTCCTCCGAGTTAACCCCGGCAGTCCCCCACGAGTCCCCACCATCACGTGCTGGCAACATAGGGCAAGGGTTGCGCTCGTTGCGGGACTTAACCCAACATCTCACGACACGAGCTGACGACAACCATGCACCACCTGCACACGACCAACTAAATGCCACCACATCTCTGCAGTGCCGCCGTGCATGTCAAGCCTTGGTAAGGTTCTTCGCGTTGCATCGAATTAATCCGCATGCTCCGCCGCTTGTGCGGGCCCCCGTCAATTCCTTTTGAGTTTTAGCCTTGCGGCCGTACTCCCCAGGCGGGGCACTTAAAGCGTTAGCTACGGCGCAGAAACCACGGGTGGCCCCCACACCTAGTGCCCAACGTTTACAGCGTGGACTACCAGGGTATCTAATCCTGTTCGCTCCCCACGCTTTCGCTCCTCAGCGTCAGTAACGGCCCAGAGACCCGCCTTCGCCACCGGTGTTCTTCCTGATATCTGCGCATTCCACCGCTACACCAGGAGTTCCAGTCTCCCCTACCGCACTCAAGTCAGCCCGTACCCACCGCACGCCCCCAGTTAAGCCAGAGGATTTCACGGCAGACGCGACCAACCGCCTACAAGCCCTTTACGCCCAATAATTCCGGACAACGCTCGCGCCCTACGTATTACCGCGGCTGCTGGCACGTAGTTAGCTAAGCGCTTCTTTACCCACTACCCTCACCACAACCCAAAGCTGCGGCTTGACCATGAGCGAAAGAGGTTTACAACCCGAAGGCCTCCATCCCTCACGCGGCGTCGCTGCATCAGGCTTCCGCCCATTGTGCAATATTCCCCACTGCTGCCTCCCGTAGGAGTCTGGGCCGTATCTCAGTCCCAATGTGACCGGTCACCCTCTCAGGCCGGCTACCCGTCAAAGCCTTGGTAGGCCATCACCCCACCAACAAGCTGATAGGCCGCGAGCCCATCCCCCACCAGAAAAACCTTTCCACCAACCCCCATGCGAAAGCCAGTGAATATCCAGTATTAGCACCCGTTTCCGGGCGTTATCCCAAAGAAGGGGGCAGGTTACTCACGTGTTACTCACCCGTTCGCCACTCATCCACCCAACAAAAGCTGAGCTTCAGCGTTCGACTTGCATGTGTTAAGCACGCCGCCAGCGTTCGTCCTGAGCCAGGATCAAACTCTCCGAACAAAAACAAAAACGTTAAAGCCCAGAAAAACCAACCAACCAAACAAGGCCAGCCAGCAATCCCAACCAAAAACACTCAAAAACAAAAAACAGGCATACAACAAAAACAAACAAACACACTATCGAGTTCACAAACAACACCCACACACCCCAGACAACCAAACCACAAAGCCCAGCCACCAGAAGCAGTGAACCACCACCACAAACCCACAGGCCCGCGGCGACAGGTGAATAATCTACCCACCCCCACACCCAAAGTCAAACCAAAACAACGTGACCCCCAACACACACAACAAAACCCAACAAACACAACGAAAACTCGGCCTCAACCGCGCGCCCCAGCCCCGGCCTCGTGATAAAACGAGCGGGTCCAACCGCGCCTCACCAGCGCGATTGGACCCGCAAACGATCCGAAATGCCTCTCAGTTCACATCCATGTCGGGCTGAACCGGGATATCCACGGTCGGAAGGTCGCGCACCGCGCGGCGCACGGCCTTGGAGACGGCGGGGGCGACCCGCTTATCGAAGGCGCCGGGGATGATGTAGGACGGGCTCAGCTCGTCCTCGGAGATCACGGACGCGATAGCCACAGCGGCGACGCGCAGAACCTCGGTCGTGATCTCCTTGACTTTGGCGTCCAGGAGGCCGCGGAACAGACCCGGGAAGGCCAGCACGTTGTTGATCTGGTTCGGGTAGTCGCTACGGCCCGTCGCGACGACGGCGGCGTACTTGCCGGCGCCGATCGGGTCAACCTCGGGCGTGGGGTTGGCCAGCGCGAAGACAATGGCGTTCTCGGCCATGGTCTCAATGTCGGACGGCTCAAGGATGTTGCCGGACGAGACGCCGATGAAGACGTCGGCACCCTTGAGGACTTCCTTGAGGGAGCCGTGGACGTGGCGCGGGTTGGTCGCCTCAGCGAGGGCCTTGCGGGAGGGGTGCATGCCCTCGGTGTCGTCGCCGGACAGCGCGCCGTCGCGGCCACAGCCGATGATATCGCGCGCGCCCTGGGCGAGCAGCAGGCGGATGATCGCGTTGCCTGCCGCGCCGACGCCGGAGACGACGATGCGCACGTCTTCGATCTTCTTGCCCACGATCTTCAGGCGTTGATGAGCGCGGAGAGCACGACGATGGCGGTGCCGTGCTGGTCGTCGTGGAAGACCGGGATGTCGAGCTCGGAGCGCAGGCGCTCTTCGATTTCGAAGCAGCGGGGCGCGGAGATGTCCTCGAGGTTGATGCCGCCGTACGCGGGGGCAATCGCCTTAACGATGGAGATGATCTCCTCGGTGTCCTTGGTGTCCAGGACGACGGGCCACGCGTCGACGCCGCCGAATTCCTTGAACAGGACGGCCTTGCCCTCCATGACGGGCAGGGCGGCCTCGGGACCGATGTCGCCCAGGCCCAGGACGGCGGTGCCATCGGAGACGACGGCGACCGTGTTGGCCTTCATGGTCAGCAGGTGCGCCTTCTGGGGCATGTCGTGGATCGCGGTGCACACGCGGGCGACGCCGGGGGTGTAGGCGCGCGAGAGGTCGTCGCGGTTGCGCAGCGGCACCTTGGAGTGGATTTCCACCTTGCCGCCGATGTGGCTCATGAAGGTCTGGTCGGAGACCGAGTCGGCGACCACGCCGGGCAGCGCGTTGATCGCGTCGCGCACCTCGCGGCGGTGTTCGGAGTCGCGCATGTCGCAGGTGAGGTCGATGATGATGCGCCCGCGGTCGGAGTCGGCCACGTCCAGGCCCTTGATCTCCGCTCCGGTTGCGGAGACTACGTCGACGATGGACGCAATCGAGGTGGTCTTCTCGTCCACCTCGATACGGTAGGAGGCGGTGTACGACGGCGAAGTGCGCATGTCTATCCTTTCGTTGGGCGCTCGGCCAGGCGGCCTGGCTGTCCTCTGTCGTTCATCCTAGGGAAGTTTGGCATGGTGCCGGTAGGGGAAGGTCACAACGTGGACATGAGAGAACGCTCATGGACGAGGCCGGGGCATCGTTCCGCTTGCCCCTGCACCGGGTGGGTGGGTAGTCGGGATATGCGGGAGGGGCCGGGATCGCGTTCGATCCCGGCCCCTCCCGTGTCAGCAATAACCTCAGGCGCCGACCATCTCCATGATCAGCTCACGCACGCGGGCGGCGTCAGCCTGCCCGCGGGTGGCCTTCATGACCGCGCCGACGAGGGCACCGGCCGCCTGGACCTTGCCGCCCTTGATCTTGGCGACGATGTCGGGGTTGGCGTCCAGTGCCTCCTGGACGGCCGCCGTGAGCGCACCGTCGTCGGAGACGACCTCGAGGCCTCGGGCCTCGACGACCTGCGTCGGGTCGCCTTCGCCCGCGAGGACGCCCTCGAGGGCCTGGCGCGCCAGCTTGTCGTTGATGCGACCCGCATCGATGAGACCCTGCAGCTCGGCGACCTGAGCGGGGCTGACCCCGGCCTCGTCGAGGGAAACCTCGCGCTCCTTGGCGCGGCGCGAGATCTCGCCCATCCACCACTTGCGGGCGGAGGCGGGATCGCAGCCCGCGGCGACGGTGGCCTCGATGAGTTCGAGGGCACCGGCGTTGATGACGTCGCGCATCTCCATGTCCGCGTACCCCCACTCGGCGCGCAGGCGGCGGCGCTTGGCGACGGGCAGCTCGGGCAGCGACGCGCGCAGCTCCTCCACCCATTCACGATCCGGGCGGATCGGAACCAGGTCGGGCTCGGGGAAGTAGCGGTAGTCCTCGGAATCCGACTTCTCACGGCCGGAGGACGTCGAGCCGTCCTCCTCGTGGTAGTGGCGGGTCTCCTGCAGGATCGTGCCACCTTCGGACAGGATCTGGGCCTGGCGCGCCATCTCGTAGCGCACGGCCGAGGCGATGCCGCGGAAGGAGTTCACGTTCTTCGTCTCGGTGCGCGTGCCCAGCGGGGAGTCCGGCGTGGGGCGCAGCGACACGTTAATGTCGGCGCGCACGTTGCCGCGCTCCATGCGGGCCTCGGAAACGTCGAGGGCACGGAAAATGTCGCGCAGGGCCTGCACGTATGCGGCGGCCACCTCGGGGGCGCGCTCGCCGGCGCCCTCGATCGGGCGGGTCACGATCTCCACGAGCGGCACGCCCGCACGGTTGTAGTCCACGAGCGAGTAGTCCGCGCCCTGGATACGACCATCCGCGCCACCGATATGCGTGTTCTTACCCGCGTCCTCCTCCATGTGCGCGCGCTCAATCTGCACGCGGAACATGGTGCCGTCCTCGAGCTCAACGTCCACGTAGCCGTCGTGCGCGATCGGCTCGTCGGACTGAGAGGTCTGGAAAGCCTTCGTCAGGTCCGGGTAGAAGTAGTTCTTACGCGCGAAACGGCAGTACTCCGCAATCTCGCAGTTCAGGGCCAGGCCGATCTTGATCGCGTACTCGACGGCCTTGTGGTTGACGACCGGCAGGGAGCCGGGCAGACCCAGCGACACGGGGGTCACGAAGGTGTTCGGGTCGCCGCCAAACGCGTTGGGGGCCGCGTCGAACATCTTGGTTGTGGTGCCCAGCTCGACGTGCACCTCAATGCCGAGAACCGGGTCGAAGCGGCGCGCCGCCTCGTCGTAATCCATGAGCTCAGTCATCACTTTTCCTCCCAGTTAGCTGCGGGGCACTGACCCGCGACGTCGTCGCTGAGGGCTTCCACGAGGGACGCCACCTTGTACATGACCAGGTCGCCGCGCGCGGGGGGCCAGCACCTGGAAGCCGATGGGCAGGCCCTGCGAGGACACGCCGTTCGGGATGTTCATACCGGGGATGCCCGCCAGGTTCGCGGGGATCGTGGCGACGTCGTAGAGGTACATGGCCAGCGGATCGGAGGTCTTCTCACCGAACTTGAAGGCCGTCTCGGGGGCCGTGGGCGACACGAGGACGTCGACCTGCTCGAACACCGCGTCGAAGTCGCGCTGGATGAGCGTACGCACCTTCTGGGCGCTGCCGTAGTAGGCGTCGTAGTAGCCGGCCGAGAGCACGTGCGTGCCCAGGATGATACGGCGCTTGACCTCGTCGCCGAAGCCAGCCTCGCGGGTGGCGGCCATGACGCGCTCGGCGGTCACGGGGCCCTCGGTGGGCTCGACGCGGATGCCGTAGCGCATGCCGTCGAAGCGGGCCAGGTTCGAGGAGACCTCGGCGGGCATGATCAGGTAGTAGGCGCCCAACGAGTACTCCAGGTGCGGGCAGGAGACCTCAACGATCTCGGCGCCGGCCTCGCGCAGCTTCTCGACGGTGGCGTTGAAGGCGTCGATGACGTCCTTCTGGTAGCCCTCGCCGCTCAGCTCCTTGACGATGCCGACCTTCAGGCCCTTCATGGAACCTTCCGCGGCGACAGACTCGACGGCCTGCGTGAGCGCGGGAACCGGCTCGTTGAGGGAGGTCGAATCGTTGGGGTCGTAGCCGCCGATCAGCTCGGTCAGAGCGGCCGCGTCGGCGACCGTGCGGGTGACGGGGCCGATCTGGTCCAGGGACGAGGCCATGGCCACCAGGCCGAAACGCGACACCGCGCCGTAGGTGGGCTTGGCGCCGACCGTGCCGGTCACGAACGCGGGCTGGCGGATCGAGCCGCCCGTGTCGGAACCGACGGCCAGGGGCACCATGTAGGCCGCAACAGCCGCGGCCGAGCCACCGCCGGAGCCGCCGGGGATGCGCTCGGTGTCCCAGGGGTTCTTGGTCGCGCCGAAAGCGGAGTGCTCGGTGGACGAACCCATGGCGAACTCGTCCATGTTGGTCTTGCCGACGATGGGCAGGCCGGCTTCCTTGATCTTGGCGGTGACGGTCGCGTCGTAGGGAGGCTCCCAGTCGCCCAGGATCTTCGAGGCGCAGGTGGTGCGCAGGCCGCGCGTCACCACGTTGTCCTTCACGGCGATCGGCACACCCGCCAGGCGATGCAGGGTCTCCCCCGCCGCGCGGCGCGCGTCCACGTCGGCCGCGGTCGCCAGGGCGCCCTCGCGGTCGACGGTGATGAAGGCGTTGACGCGGTCGTCGATGGCGTCGATGCGGTCCAGGCACGCCTGGGTCAGCTCCACGGAGGTGATCTGGCCGGCGGCCAGCATGTCGGCCAGCTCCAGGGCGCTCTTCTTCAGCAGCTCGTTCATCAGTCCTCCCCCAGGATCTGCGGAACCAGGAACATGCCGTCCTGTGCGGCGGGCGCTTGGGCCAGGACCTCGTCGCGGTCCACGGTCTGTCCGACCTCGTCTTCGCGCCACACGTTGGTGAGCGGAATCGGGTGGGAGGTTGCGGGAACCTCGGGCGTGGCAACCTCGGACACCTTGGAGACGGCGTCGGCGATTGCGTCGAGTTCACCCGCGAAGCGCGTGATTTCCTCGTCGGTCAATGCGATATGGGCCAGACCCGCGACGCGGGCGACCTCGTCAGTACTAATGCGTGACATGTGTGGCATCCTACCCGTATGGCTTTTTCGCAGCGACGCCAACTCACCAGGCAGACGTGGTCGATCGTCAAAAAAGCGGGAATTGCGCTTGTCGCCGCCCAGGCGGCTGCTGTCGTCACCGTCCACGCGATCGACCGCATGCGCACCGCCCGTATCCCCGGCGGCGTGCACGGTTTCCCCACCCTGCCTCCCGCCGACACGCAGATCGGCAACACGGTGGCGCGCACGTACACGGAGGGAACCTCCCTGTACGCGGACATGCTGGAGGCCATCGAAGGGGCGACGCATCACATTTATTTCGAGACGTTTATTTGGCGCTCCGACTACTGGGGGGAAGCGGTTCAAGAATGCGCTGCTCGCGGCCGCTGAGCGCGGTGTCGAGGTGTTTTGCGTGTGGGACGGTTTCGGCGTCCTGAACCAGGATCCGCGTTTCTACGAGTTCCCGGACATGCCGAACTTGCATGTGCGCAAGTTCCCGACGCTGCGTTCCGGTTTCTTTTACGTTCAATATCCGCCGCACGGGCCAGGATCACCGCAAGATCCTGGTGGTGGACGGCGAGGTGGGTTTCGTGGGCGGCTATAACATCGGCGATCCGTTTGCGTACGAGTGGCGTGACACGCACGTGCGCATCACGGGCGAGGCCGTGTGGGAGCTGGAAAACGGTTTCGTGGATTTTTGGAACCATTTCCGCCCGGCGGATTCGCCGGTTCTACCCGATCAGGGGGCACGCGCGTGGAGCGCGGACGTGACCGCGCAGTTCAACCTGCCTCATTCGCTGCTGTATCCGATTCGCGGCATGTACATTGACGCGATCGAGCGCGCGACGGATCGCGTGCTGATCACGACGGCGTATTTCATCCCGGATCACGAGGTCTTGGCTTCCCTGATCGCGGCCGCGCGCCGGGGTGTGCGCGTGCAGGTGTTGATCCCGGAGTTTTCGAATCACATCATGGCTGACTGGGTGGCGCGCCCCTACTACGGCGAGCTGCTGCGCGAGGGCGTGGAGATCTGGCTCTACCGTCACGCGATGGTCCACTCCAAGACGATGACGGTGGACGGGCGCTGGTCGACGATCGGTACGGCGAACATCGATCACCTCTCGATGCGGGGCAATTACGAGGTCTGCCTGCAGTTCTTCTCGCGCCCGCTCGCCGCGCGCATGGAGGAGATTTTCGCGAACGACCTGACGACGGCACGCCGCCTGACCATCGACGAGTGGGACAAGCGCTCGTGGCTCACCCGCGTCGGCGAGGTACTACTGGGCCCCTTCGAGCCCCTCGTGTGAAGCGACCGCAGGCCTGCCCTTCGGTGCACCGATCGTACGAGGCTGGGGCTGGCTCGTGCTTCCGCTCCGCGAGGCCCGGTGGGTCGAGGCCGGGGCCGGGCCTTGGTGTGGCCGCAGCGCGGGTTAGTCTTGGTCGGCCCATTCTTCCGCCCTCTCGTCCTCCCGTTCGGCTTCGCACTCGTAGTCTTCCGCGAGGCCATCGAGGACGGCGGCGGCGCGTGGCCAGCGCGCGCTCATCTTGCGCGAGTGCTCGCGGTATCTGCGCACCAGGGACCATTCCTGTGCCCCTCCGTCTAGGATTTCTCGGGTCGTGCCGCCTCGGCGGTTGTACCGTCCCGTCGCCATCCCCTGCTCGAGGTCGCGGCTCTTCGCGTCCTCGAGAAGGTCTCGGACCTCCTCGGCTGGCCACATCCCGTCGCTCCCGTCGGGGCTGCTGCCGAGGACCTCACCGATCTGGGTGTCTGCGATGTCCCCAAGTCCCTCGGCTCTGAGGAGCATTCGAGCTTCCTCCACCCAACGTGCGAGATACTCCCCGTCAATTGTCCCGTCGCCGCTCAGTCCCGGCAGGCGCCGCCAGTGGTTGAGCACCTGCCAGCATCCGAATTGATGCGCGTGTGTTTCCTGCCCCTCCCCACCCTCACGAAAGCCATACAGACCTTTTACGAGAGCGGCAAAGCGATCGGGCTCGCGCCCCAGGATCCGATACAGCGCGTCCGAGGGCGTCAGATCGTGGCCGCAGGCGAGGAGTCGAAATTCGAGCGTCGGCAGGTCGGGGTGATCTCCGGCCTCGGATTCTAGCCACGTCAGCAGTTCTTCGGCCTCATAGCTGGACGCTGTATTCTCCCCGCGCTCCGTTGACTCGCACCACAGAGAAAGCGCTCGCACCACCTGCGAGACCTTCGGCTTCTGTTCGACGTCGATCATCCTCGATAGGAGAGCGATTGCCTGGGCAGCGCACCCATATTCCAGCAGAATGTCGAGGACCTCGTCCCCGTCCTCCTTGTCGATCTGAAAGACGCTCACATTCTCCCAGTAGGTGCGGGCCAGGGCCTCATCGAGGTCTTCGACACCGGGCCACATTTCCTTGTCGCAGGGTAGGGAGGCAACGAGCCTTCTCTGACCTTCGGCCCCAAGGAAGCCCTGCTCGAGAGTCGAACGCACCCATGGCATCCCCCGCTGCTTCGCTGTGCTCCACACGTACGTGGAAGCCGCCTTGTACAACGCTGGCAATTCTCCGTCCAGCCACGACAGGATGCAGGGCTCAAGCTCGGAGTCTGTGCGCGCCAAGAACTCTCCGATGTAGTTGACGTTCTTCGAGGCCTCCACGAGGGCGCGCACCTGCGCTTCTCCCCCCTGGATAACAGAGGCTAGCGCGCGATCTCTTTCCTCCCGAAGAATTTCGTCGATTCCCTCGTCCCATCCGGTTTTCCCACGAATCGTGATGCAGCGATCGTAGTCGAAAAGCCAGGCGAATCTGCGGGGATCGTCTACGGGTTCCAGTTGGGCCAATAGCTCGACGAGCGGGCGCAGTTGCTCCTCTCTCCACGCCCGGGGCGCGTCAGTCGAGGACTGATGGCGGTTCACCATCGACCGCAGCAGGGAACAGGCTTCCAGGGCCTGATCGTCGTCCCATTTTCCTTGGGCAGCTGCGCTTCGAAACCCACTAATGATCCCCGTCCTCTCTGGAACGGGTAGGTCACCACACGATCGAAGGAGGATCATCCAGCGATCTACATCCGATCCTGCTAACCGCACAGCCGCCTCCAGAACCTCGCGACGATAGTCTGCGTATGCAATGGGTACAATAGGCTTCTCATCCAGGCCCCAGTCCCGGTAGAGCGGTTAGACGGCACAACGAAACCAAACTCCTGAACAAAGAGTCCCTTCACAAGGGGCCAACCAAAACGCGCGTGTTTCTCAAGCATCCATGTCACGATCTCCGCTCTCTCCCGCCAATCGATTTCTCCAAACGGCGACCAGCCTGCGACCGCTATGGCGACAGCCTCTGCGTAATCGCGCCGATAGCTTTCGTCGGCGGCTAGATCACCCAGTTGTGCTAGCACACGCACTGCCCTGCCGAAGTAATCGGGGGACCATGACAGGCGCTGGAGCGCCCACTTGAGCGCCGGTAGCGTCACCAGCATGAACTCTGGGCCGTCCTCCGCTTGTGTAACGCCAGCTGAGAACGCGGCCTCTGTGTGCTCCAGCCCGAGCTCGATAACATCGAGGATTCTCCCTGGCGATGCCTCGGCCAGGGACGGCAGGAAAGGAGCGAGGCGACCGAGAAGATAACCGCTCTCATCCTGGACTCCTCTCTCGACGAGGCACGCGACAATTCGGTCGACGTACCTGCCGATACCGGCGAGTGATCCGCCTTTGCGGCCGCTCGTTGCGGCGGCTAGGGCGAGTCCACTAGCGAGATGGCGGGGCAGAGTCGGTGAGAAGGGCGGCCGCAGACCGTCCATCAGCGCTTTTAGCGCTTCGCTCGCGGACTTCTCCTCCAACGGGCTGGCCGCAAGCAAGACATCGTTGAGGAGCTTCTCCCAGCGCTCGAGATGCAACGCAGAGAGCTTCGGCAGCAGCAGCGCAGCCGCATCCATCGCGTCAACCAGCCGCCACTGTCCGCCCGATCGGACAAAGGGGGGGATCCAGAGGATACCTGTCGACCAGTTCGTCTAGCCGAGCATTGATCTCGTTCCCGTCGATGCCGACGAATCGAGAAATCGAATCGAGATCACCCGCGTGTTCGGCTTCCCACGCGCCGACCAAGACCAGTGGGGCCAGTATGCGAACAGTGTCTCGATCCTTCGCCCACTCGGGATGTTGCCTGCTCTTGTCGCGTGAAATCCGACGGTAGAAGCCGCACATGCTCCTGCGAGCCAGGGCCGTGAGCTTATCCGCCTTCGGAAATCCAATTCCGCTTCAGTCAGCGAAGTGGCACCACCCCACCGGTCAATCTTGGGAAGCCTAACTATGTCTTTATCATCGCGGGTGTCATTCACCTCAACTACTGGGTGAATGACGCTGTGCCCATTGTCCTGCGCCAGGCCGATGTCGGGATCGTCGAACAGAGGAATCAGGATGAGAGAGGAGGGTTGAATCGCCAGCTGGTACCACCTCTGGGCGTCGGAGACGACCAGAGCCCGATCGAGCGCAGCTGGGTCCCTGTCGTAGAGGAGCGCATGGCAGAAGGCAAGCGCATCATCGCGCCATGCTGCTTGAACTGACGGTACCTTGTCCTTGGTTGCAAGGAGGTCGAGCAGTTTATCGGCTTCCTCGTGTCGTCCGGCAGTGTGGAACCCCGGGGGCACCTCGATCGTGCAGTTCCGACGGAGTCTTTCCCACCAAGCCGTTAGTGTTTGAGCACCCGACGTTGGCTTCTCCAGTCGCTCGCTGATCCAGTAGTGGACTGCTGGAACCGACTGGAGCCAGCCCTCAAGCCGGTGTGCGTCAAATGCTTCGACGGAGGCGAACACCCCATCTTTCTGGCGTTCCTTCGCCCACTCGGCAGCCCCTGCCCAGTTCCGGGGCGTGGCGAATAGATAGACTTCTTCCGTCGTCCCGGCAACCTCCTGGGCGCGCTTCTCGTAATCCTCGTTGGCCTTGCGTTTCGGGTCTTGGTTGGTGCCAAACTCGCAGCGTAGCTCACCCTCGGGCAGAAACGCGGAACCCGCCGAGGTCGCAGTGCCGTCCCACCCTGGGGCGGCGGTTCCTTCGCGTGCCCGAATGTTGATGTTGGTAACACCCGGCGTCTGCGCGAGCAACCTCCGCATGAGCTCAGGGAAGGTGCCCTTCGATTCTTCGGTGGCTGCCCACCGATCCAGGTCGCCCCATGAAACCAACAGCGGATTGCTTTCCATGAAAGCACCGTACACCGGTGTACCTTCAACTGGCCCCATCGGCAGCGGAAGAGTCTCGGTGGGCCGGTCCGAGGTGTGCGCGTGCAGGTGTTGATCCCGGAGTTTTCGAATCACATCATGGCTGACTGGGTGGCGCGCCCCTACTACGGCGAGCTGCTGCGCGAGGGCGTGGAGATCTGGCTCTACCGTCACGCGATGGTCCACTCCAAGACGATGACGGTGGACGGACGCTGGTCGACGATCGGCACGGCGAACATCGATCACCTCTCGATGCGGGGCAATTACGAGGTCTGCCTGCAGTTCTTCTCGCGCCCGCTCGCCGCGCGCATGGAGGAGATTTTCGCGAACGACCTAACGACGGCACGCCGCCTGACCATCGACGAGTGGGACAAGCGCTCGACCCTCACCCGCGTCGGCGAGGTGCTCCTGGGCCCCTTCGAGCCCCTCGTCTGAGCCCCGGCCTCGTCACAGGCCGACGGCCAGGCCTTCCTCACGTTACAGGCCGACGGCTGGCAGGCCTCCCTCGAGGAGGTCGGCGAACTGCGCTTCCGTGATGACGGGGACGCCCAGGGCCTCGGCCTTGGCGGCCTTGGAACCCGCGCCCGGGCCGGCGACCACGAGCGAGGTCTTCTTTGAGACCGAACCCGCAGCCTTGCCTCCGCGCGACGTGATCGCTTCCTTGGCGCCCTCGCGGTCGTATCCGGGCATCGCGCCCGAAACCACGATGGTCAGGCCCGCGAGCACGTCCGAGGACGGCTCGGGCGCCTCGTCAGCCATGCGCACGCCCGCGCGCGCCCACGCCTCCAGCACCTCCAGGTGCCAATCGACCGTGAACCAGTCACGCAGGGAGCGGCCGATCTCCTCGCCCACGCCCTCGACGGCGGAGAGCTCCTCGACCGAGGCAGCGCGCAGAGCATCCATCGTCAGGAACTTCTCTGCCAGCGCGCGGGCCGCCGTGGGGCCAACGTGGCGAATGGACAGGGCGACAAGGACGCGCGCGAGGGGCTGGCTCTTGGCCTTGTCCAGCTCGGCGAGCATCTTCTCGGTGCCCTTGGACGCGCTGGGCTCGATGGGTTCGAAGACGGTCTGCCCGCGCAGCTTGCGAGGCTTGTAGGCCTTCGTCCAGAAGTAGCGGACCTGCTTCCAGTCCCCGGTTTCCTCGCCCTTCTTCTTGACGGGCTTCCACACCATCACGTCGCGCAGATCCTCCCCGCCCAGGTCAAAGAGCGCGGCCTCCGTGCGCAGAGCGGGGGCCTGCGGGGCGGGCAGGAGCTCCTCGGCGCGGGTGATCTGCTCGCCGTGGGGCAGCTCGCGGCCGCCCTCGAGGGTGAGGACGGTGCCGTCCTCCAGCGTGACGCTGTGGCCAGCGACCAGGGCGGCCGCCACCTCGTCGCGGTCGTTTTCGGGCTGGGTCATGGCGAGCGCGGACTCGTCGCCGAGGCCCTCCACGTCCAGGGCGCTTCTCGCACCGACGTGGGCGAGGCGCTCGGTGATCTGCGCGGGGCACAAAGCCTTGTTCGGGCAGCGCAGGTCGACGTCGCCTTCCTTTTCCTGCACGAGCGCAGTCCCGCAGGAGGGGCACTGCGTGGGCATCACGAAGGGACGCTCGGAGCCGTTGCGCGCGTCCTCGACGGGGGCGACGATCTCGGGGATCACGTCGCCGGCCTTGCGCAAGACGACGAGGTCGCCGATAAGCACGCCCTTGCGGGCAACTTCCTGGGCGTTGTGCAGGGTCGCGCGCGCGACATTCGAGCCGGCGACCAGCACGGATTCCATGACGCCGTAGGGGGTGACGCGGCCCGTGCGCCCCACCTGGACGCGGATGTCGAGCAGGCGCGTGTGGACCTCCTCGGGCGGGAACTTGTAGGCGGCCGCCCAGCGCGGCGTGCGCGAGGTCGAGCCGAGGGAACGCTGCAGGTCCAGGTCGTTGATCTTGACGACGACGCCGTCGATCTCGTGGACGAGGCCGTGGCGGTCCGCGCCGATCTCGGCGATCCGCTCTTCGATGGCCGCCCGGCCCGTGAGCAGGCGAGTGTAGGGCGAGACGGGCAGGCCCCAGTCGCGCAGCTGCTCGTACCAGCCCATCTGGGTGGTCGGCTCGGTGAAGTCCTCCCCGGCCTCGACGAAGCCGATGCCGTGGGCGACCATGGCGAGGGGGCGCTTGGCGGTCTCCGCCGGGTCCTTTTGGCGCAGGGAACCGGCGGCGGCGTTGCGCGCGTTGACGAAGGTCTTTTTCCCCGGCCTCGACGCGGGCCTCGTTGAAGGCGGCGAAGTCGGCGACCGGGAAGTAGACCTCGCCGCGCACCTCGACGCGTGCGGGGACGGTGCCACTCAGGGTCTGCGGGATCGAGGCGATGGTTCGCGCGTTGGCGGTGACGTCTTCGCCGACGTAGCCGTCGCCGCGGGTGGCGGCGCGCACGAGGCGGCCGTTCTCGTACAGGAGGTTGATGGACAGGGCCGTCAACCTTCACCTCGGTCGTCATCTCGGGGTCGTCGATGCCGGTGGCCTCGGCCATGCGGGTCTCCCACCCGGCGAGCTCCTCGAGGGAGAACACGTCGTCGAGGGACATCATCTGGGCGAGGTGGCGCACCTCGGAGAACCCGGAGTCGACACTGCCGCCCACGCTCATCGTGGGTGAGTCGGCGCCGCGCAGCTGCGGGTAGCGCTCCTCGATCTCTTCGACCTCGCGGTACATGCGGTCGTAGTCCGCGTCCGAAAGGGTCGGCGAATCACGGTCGTAGTAGGCGGCGCGGGCCTCGTTGATGCGGGTCACGAGGTCGTTGTAGGTTTCGCGTGTCGTCTCGAACGTGTCGTCATGCATGGGGTCCATTCTTGCATTTCGCGGCTTGCTCGGTCAGGGCACGGGACAGCCCCGAGCCCCGCGGGTGGCGTTATCCACACCCTGGCCCGCCCCTGCCGGTTATCCACAGGCCAGGAGCATGTCGCACCGCTATCCACAGGGGGCACCCCACCGCTTGAACGAGCGCGGGCACGGCGTGATCGTGGATGCATGAGCACCATCGGATGTCTGGCACGCGCAGCACTGCGCACCGACCTGCACCTGGCGTGCGTCGACGGACCCGACGTCGGTCTCGTCCTGGCCCCGGGTCCCCTCGGCCGCGCCGGCGACGTGCCCCTGTCGTGCGCCAGCGTCGCGCGCGAGCACGCCGAGTTTTCCACGCACGCCGGGCGGGCGCGCCTGCGTACGTCGCCGGGCGCCCCCTCGATCCGGGTGCGCACGAGAGCGCGCCGGTGGGCTCGCCTGCGGCCGCGCCAACGCCTCGGACCGGGCAGGCGCCTGCGCCTGGGCGAGGACGTCCTCGAAGTGAGGCCACGGCCTCGCACACTGGACTGGCCGGGCTGTGATCGACGAGGCCGTCGCGGCCTTTCCCGATCCTCTCTCCTACGCGGGGCGCCGCTGATTTCCGTGGCCGTCATGGTCTCGCTCATGGCCTGGCGTCTGCGCTCGGTCGCGGTGCCCCCGGCGCTGTGGTGGACGCTGGGTGCCACCCTGGGCGTGCTCGTTAGCGTCTGCGCGATCTGGGTGGTTCGGCGCGCGCTCGTGCGCCGACGCGGCTGGGACGGATCGGCCCTGGCTCTGGTCCTCGCCTCGCTACCAAGCTCGGGCACCGCCCCTCGCTCGTGCCGCGCGGCGGTCTGGCCGGGACGGGCCACGAGGCTCAGTCGGCGGGTCACACTCGGCGTTCCCTCCAGCACGCAGGAGGGGGACGCCTCCTCGATCGGCATCGTCGGCGAACATGGTGCCGAGTGTGCGCTGTGGTGCGCGGGGCAGGTGGCCGCCCAAGTGGGCGGGGCGCGCGTCTGGTGGGGATCTCACGCGCCCGTCCTGGTGGGCTTTGAGGCCGTGGACATCCACGTCAGCGACAGGGAGGACTGTCCCTACTGCGCGGTGCGCGGCGCGAAGGAGTGCGCCACCGGCGTGCTTCACATTGGCTACGCGCGCAGCGTCGCCGAGCTGCCCTCGTGGTGTGCCCGCGTGTGCGTCACCGACGAGTGCCCGGTCTCGGCTCTGTGGTGGTGGACCGTGTGCCGCACGAACGTGTCAGACGCGCTACCCACGCGCGTGGACTGGGAGCCCAGCAGCGCCCGAGCCGAGACGGGGACGCTCGGCGTCGTCGTCGGGCAATCGGCGCAAGGCCCCGTGTGCCTCGACCTGGTATCGGACGGCCCGCACGCCCTGGTCGCCGGCTGCACGGGGTCGGGTAAGTCGGAAGCTCTCCTGGGATGGCTGGCCTCGATCGCGCACTGCTATTGCCCGGACCGCGTGCGTTTCATCCTCATCGACTACAAGGGCGGCTCTACCTTCGCGCGCCTGGCGCACCTGCCCCACACGCAGGCACTGCTCAGCGATCTGGACGCCGGGGCCACCTCCCGCGCGCTCGAGGGGGATCTCCTCTCTCCTGCGCCGGCGCGAGGCCGAGCTCGCCGAGCTCGGGTTGCCCGACTTGGCCGCCTGGGAGCGCGCCCACGACCTCGAGCCCGACAGCGTGCCCCCGCCCCCGCCTCGTCTCGTCGTCGCGATCGACGAGTTCCGCGTCCTGGCCGACACCCACCCGGGCGCGATGGACGTCCTGATGCGACTGGCCGCCCAGGGACGCAGCCTGGGCCTGCACCTGATCGCCGCGACCCAGCGCCCCTCGGGCGCGATCAACGCGACCATGCGTGCCAACATGGATATCCGCCTGGCCCTGCGCTGCGTCAGCGGCGCCGACTCTACGGATATTCTCGGAGACGCCCGGGCCTCGTCGCTGCCGCGAGTGCCGGGCCGGGCCGTCCTAGCGGACGTGGGCGAGTTGCAGCTGTCCTACATGTCCGACGTCGCCTCGGTCGTCGCCGATTGCGCGCGGCGTTGGCCGCTCTCCTCCGCCGAGCCGCTGTGGGCGCCCGCGCTGCCCGCATCCCTGTCGTGGAGCGACATCGACGAGGCCGTGGTCCCTGCGCTCGGTCTCCCTACGTCGAGTGTTGGCGGGGTCGACCTGGGAAACAGGGAGTGTCGTCCCGCGGTCGCACTCGGGATGATCGAAGGCATCGAGGCCCACGCTCCCCTGCTGTGGGACGGGGGTAGCATCCAGATCCAGACCAGCGCCCACGAGGCCACCCAGGCAGCGCGGTGGGCGCGCTCGATCGCTACCAGGATCGCCCGGGCGACCGGTCTTCCCCTGCACGTCATCGGCGAGGCCACCCCCGGCGCTTTAACGATGCTTTCCCCCAGGGATGTGGGGGCCATCGACCTGCTCGAAATGTCTGCGAGCACGGCCCGGCTGTACTGGCGCTGACAGACGTGCCCGCACTGCGCTCGGCCCTGGCCCAGTCGCTCTCGCTTCCCCAGGCCGAGGAGCTGTGGTCCTCGCTGCTGGCTCGGGCCACGCGCGCCGGCGTCATCATCGTCGCGGCCTTCTCGGGACGTTTTTCGTCCTCTTCCTCGGCCATGGGTGCTTTCTCGATGCGCCTCGTGCGTGCCCGGGACGTCGACGAAGCTCTGCACGCAGGGATCCTTCCGAGCGAGGTGCGCGCGCTCGAGGACGGCCAGGCGCTCCTGGCGCGCCCCGGCGAGTCCCCGCCGCCCTGGCCTGCGTTCCCCTCGACCCGCCCCCGGGTGCTGCGCTCCCCCGGCGCGAGGAGGACACGAAGGGCCTGTGGCAAATCCCCTCCTGCGACGAGGCCGCCGCGTTGGTCAGTAATGGTTCCTCGCCGGCCCTCATTGGCCCGGAGATGACACCGGTGCGCTGGGAACAGGACATACCCTGGGTCGTCATCGGGACGCAGTCCGACGCCGACATCCTCGCCGAGCTCCACGACATCGCAGGCTGGGCTCCCCCCCACAATTACCGAGATTATTCCCGAGTCCGCATGGACCAGAATCACAAGGCGCGACGGACACCGCATGCTCGCACTCAACCCTTCGGACAACGTCATTCGGGCCCTCATGCGTGTATGCCACAAGTACCCCCTATCAATTTGCGCACACCCGTGGAATCCCTCGCGCGGGCTGATCTACGAAGGTGATACCCTAACAACTATCCAACTGACCGGCGGGTCAGTTAACACCTAAGTCCCAGCTTTTTCGCTCACCGTGACTAGGCACATAGTGCGTCCCCGCATTATTTGTCCAGACATCTTGCGCGAGCACCCCAGCTGGCGGACACTGGCAGACGAAAAAACAAAATCCCTACGACGCACGGTAACGCAAGGAGCACACTCATGGATTGGCGCAGCAAGGCAGCATGCCTGACAGTTGACCCCGAACTCTTCTTCCCCATCGGAAACACGGGTCCCGCCATCAGCCAGGTTGCCGAGGCCAAGGCCGTGTGCCGCGAATGTGACGTCAAGGGCATCTGCCTGCAGTGGGCCATCGACAACAACCAGGACTCCGGCGTGTGGGGCGGCATGAGCGAAGAGGAACGCCGTTCCCTCAAGCGCCGCGCCGCGCGCGCACGCCGCGCCGGCTGCTGACCACACCCACCCACCACGAAGGCCGGGAATCCACGAAGGATCCCCGGCCTCGCTCATGCCCTCCAGGGGCCGACTCGCCTCAGGCGGGATCAAGGTTAATGTGCAGCGTGACGAGCGTGCCACCGCCCTCGCGAGGCGCCCACTCGATAGATCCCCTGAGCTCGCCGCGCACCATCTGATGAACGATCTGAGTTCCCAGGCCACTCATGGGCGTCCCCGGCACGAAGCCAACGCCGTCGTCCGCGACCGTGACCTTCATGGACAGGTTATCGCGCTGCGCACACACTTCAATGCGGCCGTCGCGGTCGGCCAGGCCATGCTCGACCGAGTTCGCGACCAGCTCGTTGAGGACCGTCGCCAGGCCTGGGCCTGGTCGGCCGAAATGGTGCCGAAAGTGCCAGTCGTGATGACCTCGACGGCGTGGTCCGTGGACGCGATCGCGCCGGCCATGCGCACGATCGTGCGGGCGACCTCGTCAAAGTCGACGGATTCGTCGACGTTTTGGGACAGGGCGGCATGCACGGTCGCGATGGCCTGCACGCGTCGCTCGGCCTCGGCCAAGGCGACCTTGACGGCGTCCTCGTCGGAACGGCGCGACTGAAGGCGCAGCAGCGCGGAGACGGTCTGCAAGTTGTTCTTGACGCGGTGGTGGATCTCGCGGATCGTCGCGTCCTTCGTCATGAGCTCCTGCTCGTGGCGGCGAACCTCGGACACATCGCGCAGGAGGATGACGGCGCCCAGGCGCTTGCGCCCGTTTTGGAGCGGCAACGCGCGCATCGAAATGGTGGAAGCGCGCGCCGCGATCTCGACGCGCCAGGAGGCCCGGCCCATGACGACGACGGCCATCGATTCTTCGATGAAACTGCCCTCGCCGATCACGTCGGTGACTTCCTGAGCCAGGACCTTTCCCTTGACGTCGTGGCGGATGCCCAGGCGAGCCAGGCAGGACACCGCGTTGGGGGTGACCTGCAAGACGCGGCCCTCGGCGTCGAGCAGAGCGCGCCGTCCAGGACGCGGGGCACGCCGTGAGCGGTGACCTGCGGTGTGGAGTCGTAGGGGTATTCGCCGCGCGCGATCATCTGGCACAGTGTGTCGGCCGCGGCGATGGTCCACGCCTCGAAGCCCAGGGATAGACGGGGGCTGGACAGGTTCTCCTCGCGGGTGACGACGGCGATGATGCGCCCGTCATGGTAGACGGGCACGCAGGTTTCCATCATCGAGTAGGTGCCGGCCCAGCGGGCGGCGGACGCACGCACGACCTGGCCGGTTTGGATGGCGCGACGCAGGTCGACTTCGCGGGCGGCGGGCAGTGCAGGCCGATGATGTCGTCGACGTGGACGGTCGTGGACGTGGCGGGGCGGCAGTGGTTGGCGGCGATGAATCTGCCGTCGTCTGTGGCCAGCCACAGAACCAGGTCGGCGGCCGCCAGGTCAGCCAGCACCTGCCAGTCCGCAAGGAGCAGGTGCAGCCAATCAATATCCTTCTCCGACAGCGGTGTCGAAGAGGCTTCTTCAGCTAACTGCATGAGGCTACGCATGGCTCTACTCTAGTGGGAGCGGGGCCACAAAGGCGGTCCTTAGTTGTAAATGAGCGCCGGGCCACGATTCGGCGGCAGCTTCCACGAGAAGGAGAATCATGGAATTCACGCAGTCTGTTTCCTATCCGGGCACGGTCGAGGAGGTCGTTGCCATGTACCTGACCCCCGACTACCAGCAGCGACGCTTCGGGTCCTTCGTCGTCGAGGGCAGCGAGTCGGTGGCCGTGGAGGGCGAGCGCATCACGTTCTCGGGCACTGCGCGCCCCGAGCTGCTTCCCGCCGCCGCGTCGCGCTTTGTCAAGGGCGCACTGCACATCTCTTTCACCGAGGAGTGGACCAGGGACGAGGCCGGGGCTCGGTCTCGCACGCGCGTGACCGTGGACGGTGCGCCCGTGTCCGTGGAGGCCGCGTCCACGCTGGCTCCGGCCGATGCGGGAAGTGTTCGTGTCGTGACCGGCAACGTGTCGGTGCGCGTGCCGCTGCTGGGCGGTCGCATTGAAAAGGAAGCCGTGGCGCACCTGGGCCACGTCGTGGAGCGTGAGCGCGAGCTGGCCGCCAACTGGCTGGCCGAGCATCGCTGAATCTTCGCTACGCTCTGCGAGGGGAAACCCGCCCGCCCGGCGCTTTGGCCGGGCGGGCGGTGCCCGTAAGCGCGACAATGGTCCTATGAGTGATACCCCTAAGTCTCTGTATCTGCAGCGTACGGGCGTGCGCGAGTACGTCGCCCGCAACCAGGATGGCGCCGAGGTTCTGGTCGGGCACGGCCCGGGCCGCTTCTCCCCCGGCGACCTGCTCAAGCTCGCGATCGCGGGCTGCAACGCGATGAGCTCGGACGCGCGCATGGCGGCTCGCCTCGGCGACGATTTCGAGCAGTTCGTCGGCGTCTCCGGCGACTACGACCAGGACAACGATCGCTTCACGCACGTGGACGTCGAGTTGGTGCAGGACATGTCTGCCCTGTCCGACGAGGAGATCGAGGATCTCAAGCGTCGCGCCGATGCCGCAATCAAGCGCAATTGCACGATCGAGCACTCGGTCGTCGACCAGGCGCTGCCGGCCTCGCACACGTGGACGAACGAGCGGATCAACTGACGTGAGCGTCGTCGACCGCCAGTACGAGGACCTGCTGGCGCGCATTATGCGTGAGGGCACCCCCAAGGGTGACCGCACCGGCACGGGCACGCGTTCCATGTTTGGGCGCAGCTGCGCTACGACCTGTCCAAGGGCTTCCCGCTGATCACAACGAAGCGCGTGCACCTCAAGTCGGTGGTCGGCGAACTCCTCTGGTTCCTGTCGGGGTCCTCGAACGTGTCCTGGCTCCAGGACAACGGGATCCGCATCTGGAACGAGTGGGCGGACCAGGACGGCGAGCTGGGCCCGGTGTACGGCGTCCAGTGGCGTTCGTGGAACGCCGGGGACGGTCGCCATATCGACCAGATTTCCCAGGTCCTCGAGACGCTGAAGACGAACCCGGATTCGCGCCGCATGGTGGTGTCCGCATGGAACGTCGGCGACCTGCCGCAGATGGCGCTCGAGCCCTGCCACGCGTTCTTCCAGCTGTACGTGGCCAATGGCCGCCTGTCGCTGCAGCTCTACCAGCGTAGCGCTGACATGTTCCTGGGGGTTCCCTTCAACATCGCGTCCTACTCGCTGCTCACTCACATGTTCGCCCAGCAGGTGGGCCTGGAAGTCGGCGACTTCGTGTGGAGCGGCGGGGACTGCCACATCTACTCCAACCACACCGAGCAGGTAACCGAGCAGCTGAGCCGTGAGCCCTACCCGTTCCCGCGCCTGGAGCTGACGAAGGCTCCCTCGATGTTCGAGTACTCCTTCGATGACATTTCGGTGACGGACTACCAGCATCACCCCACGATCAAGGCACCGGTCGCCGTATGACGAAGCTCGCGGCGATCTGGGCGCAGGATAGCAACGGGATTCTCGGGTCGGGCACGGCCATGTCGTGGCATGTCCCGGCGGATTTCCGCCACTTCAAGGACTCCACGATGGGCTGCCCGATCATCATGGGTCGGCGCTCGTGGGAGGCCCTGGGCAAGGCGTTGCCGGGCCGCACGAACATCGTGATCACGCGTACGCCCGGGTACGAGGCCGCCGGCGCGCTCGTCGTCTCCTCCGTTGAGGAGGCCCTAGAGGTTGCGCGCGAGGAAACAGCGCGCACTCAGGCCCCCTACATCTGGATCACGGGCGGGGCCCAAGTCTACGCGCAGACTCTGCCTCTCCTGGACGAGGCCGTGGTGACCGACCTGGAGCTGGACGTGGCCGCGAGCGCCCCCGAGGGGTCGACCTTCGTGTACGCGCCGCCGCTGGATCCGGCGCTGTGGCGCCGGGACGAGTCGCGCTCCGATAGCGACTGGCGTGAACGCTCGGGCGACGCCCGCTGGAGGGTGAGTACCTGGGTGCAGCGTTAACTCTTACCACACCTCTGTGTTATTCGACAACTGTCTGGGGAGGCCCCGCGCGTCGCGCGGGGCCTTCGTCGTAGGATGCACTGTGCCCTCATCACCTTTGCTGACGAATCCGACCCTGCGCGCGCTCGTGGCGATCGCGCTGTTTACGTACACGGCGCAGAACATGCTCAACGTGTCGATCGCGCCCCTCTCTCGCGCCCTGGAGCTGCCCGAGTGGATCGTGGGTGCGGCGGTGTCCCTGGCGGCCGCCGCGGTGACGGCGCTCAGCCAGTTCTGGGGGCGCCGCTCCATCGCCTGGGGGCGCAGGCGCGTCATCCTGCTGGCTCTTTTCTTAGCGCTCACGGCGGGCACGCTCTTTTCGGCGGCCGTGTGGGCACGGGCGGCCGGGCTCCATCGGCGCTTTCCTGGCGGCGGGTGCCATCATGGCGGCGCGCGGCCCCTTCTTCGGCGCGGCCGTCGCGGCGATCCCGCCGACCGGCCAAGCACTCGTCGCCGAGGTCACCCCGGACGAGGCTTCGCGCGTGCGCGGCACGTCCGCGTTCTCCGGCGCGATCAACCTGTCCGTCATGGTGGGTTCCCTCGTCTCGTCGGCGCTGGGCGCGTGGTGGATTTTCGGGCCCGTGCACACGCGACCCCGATCTTCGTCCTCGTCGCGCTGGGAATCGCCCTCATCTGGCTGCCCCGCGACGGAGCATCCACCCGCACAAGGAGGCGCCTACCCCGCCTGACCGGTGAGGACACGGAACCCGAAGAGGCGGCCCCGGCCTCGTCGATTGAGGGAGCGGGGAACGGCGCGAGCGCGGAACCCACGGACGGTGAGCTGCCCCCGCGCGTGCGATGGACCGACCGGCGCATCGCGCCATGGATCGCCTCGGTGTTCGGCATCTACTTCGCCAATGGCGTCGTTCAGATCACGATGGGCTTTCTCGTGCAGGACCGCGGCGGGCTCGAGCCCGCGCCCGCCGTCTCGATCACGGCCCTCATGCTGCTGGCCAACGCAGCGGGCGCCATGCTCATGCAGCTGATCGTCGTGCCACGCCTGGGATGGGGGCCTCGCGCCCTGCTGCGCGCGGGCATGACGCTCGCCCTTATTGCCCTCACGTGCCTGACCCTCGCGCCGACGCTGTGGGCGGTCGCGGCCTCGACCTTCGCGATGGGCGTCGCCTCGGGCATGGCCTCCCCCGGCTACTCAGCCGGCGCGTCCCTGGCGGTGAGCGCGCGCGAGCAGGGCGGCATCGCCGGCATCATCAACGCGACCGGCGCAATCACCTGGGTCGTCGCCCCCGTGAGCGCCACCGCCCTGTACGGCTGGGTGCCCCTGTCGCCGTTCCTGGTGGCACTGTGCCTGGTCGGCTTGTCCTGCTCGTGCTCCTGGTGGCTGCTGCGCAGGCTGGACGTCGCGTCGCGTGCACGCGACTAGGACGAGTGCCCCACGCCTCACAGCGCGCTCGGCGCTATCCTAGGTGGGTACGTAAGCCCTACGCGAAGGAGCCACCTGTGGCACAAGAAACCCGTACCGAAACCGACTCGATGGGCGCCGTTGAGGTCCCCGCGAACCGCTACTGGGGCGCTCAGACCGAGCGTTCGCTGCACAACTTCGACATTGGACGCAACACCTTCGTGTGGGGCCGCCCGATGGTGCGCGCCCTCGGCATCCTGAAGAAGTCCGCGGCCCTGGCCAACGCCGAGCTGGGCGAGCTGCCCGCCGACATCGCGAACTACATCGCGCAGGCCGGCGACGAGGTCATCTCCGGCAAGATCGACGACAACTTCCCGCTGGTCGTCTTCCAGACCGGCTCGGGCACGCAGTCGAACATGAACGCTAACGAGGTCATTTCCAACCGCGCGATCGAGCTCGCGGGCGGCACCATGGGCACCAAGTCCCCCGTGCACCCCAACGACCACGTGAACCGCGGCCAGTCCTCGAACGACACCTTCCCAACCGCCATGCACATCGCGGTCGTCTCCGAGCTGCACGACATGTACCCGCGCGTGCGCCAGCTGCGCGACACCCTGGACAAGAAGGCCAAGAGTTCGACGACGTCATCATGGTGGGCCGCACCCACCTGCAGGACGCGACCCCGATCCGCCTGGGCCAGGTCATCTCCGGCTGGGTTGCTCAGATCGACTTCGCCCTCGACGGCATCGAGTACGCGGACACGCGTGCGCGCGAGCTGGCCATCGGTGGCACCGCCGTGGGCACCGGCCTGAACGCTCACCCGAAGTTCGGTGAGCTCACCGCGAAGAAGATCTCCGAGGAGACGGGCATCGAGTTCAAGCAGGCCGACAACCTGTTCGCCGCCCTGGGCGCGCACGACGCGCTGGTGCTGGTCTCGGGCGCGCTGCGCGTCCTGGCCGACGCCCTCATGAAGATCGCGAACGACGTGCGCTGGTACGCCTCCGGCCCGCGTAACGGCATCGGCGAGCTGATCATCCCCGAGAACGAGCCGGGCTCGTCCATCATGCCGGGCAAGGTCAACCCGACCCAGTGCGAGGCCATGACGATGGTCGCCACGCAGGTCTTCGGCAACGACGCGACGGTCGGCTTCGCCGGCTCGCAGGGCAACTTCCAGCTCAACGTCTTCAAGCCCGTCATGGCGTGGAACGTCCTGGAGTCCATCCGCCTGCTGGGCGACGCCTGCGTGTCCTTCGATACGCACTGCGCGTATGGCATCGAGCCGAACTACGAGAAGATCCAGCACAACCTGGACATCAACCTCATGCAGGTGACGGCCCTGAACCGCCACATCGGCTACGACAAGGCCTCGAAGATCGCGAAGAACGCGCATCACAAGGGCCTGTCGCTGCGCGAGTCCGCCCTCGAGCTGGGCTTCCTGACGGCCGAGGAGTTCGACGCGTGGGTCGTTCCCGCCGACATGACGCACCCCAGCGCCGCCGACGAGTGATCCGCTCGTCGCGCTTACGGTGAAGCGTTCGGCCCCGGTCTCGTATGAGGCCGGGGCCGGTTCGTTCAGCCCTGAGCGCGTGCCTTGCGCCGCATGCGCGTGATCGTGGAGGCGATGATGGACAGGAGGAAGATGTTGAACAGGATGGCTCCCACGGTTGGGGACACCCACGTGGCCATGAGGCGTCCGAGGGGCGCGAGGGCCGCGGCGGAGGCCCCGACGATAAGTCCGACGCGCAGGTCGACCATGCGGTGACGCAGGTTGGTGACCGTGCCGGCGATGCCGGTGGGAATCATGACGAGCAGGGACGTGCCGCGCGCGATCAGGTCGCCAGCGCCGACAGTCAGTTCCATGCCGGGCACGATGACGGATCCGCCGCCCACGCCCACTAGGCCCGACAGGATGCCCGCGCACAGGCCCACGATGACCGTCCATGCGCACGAGGCTGGTGTCAGGGTGACGACGCCGTCGCGCGTGGGGACGTGCAGGTATTGGGAGACGATGACGAAGACGGTGAAGCCGATGAGGATCCAGGGCAGCGCGGGTGCAGGGAGGCGGCGCAGGAGCCACACGCCGATCTGGGAGCCGGCGAGCGCGCCGACGACGAGGAGGGCGGCGCCCGCCCAGGAGACCTCGCCGTGCAGGGCGTAGTGCCCGACCCGACGGCGGCGGTGACGATGATGGCGGCAAGCGAGGTGGCAGAGGCGCGGCGCTGGTCCATGCGCAGGACGGCCATGAGGGCGGGTACGATGACGAGCCCCCCGCCAACCCCGAAGAGTCCGGACAGGAATCCTGCCCCAACGCCGGTGGCGATGACGAGGAGGATGCGGCGCGGTGTCAGGGGCTGGGTGTCTGTGTCGGGCATGTCTTCACTGTAGTCCCCTCCACGTCCCCCTCCTGAGACGTGTCTTCACCGGGCGCGAAACCTGCCCTTTCGCCCTGTTCGTCGCTGGGTCGCCGGGGATAGACTGCCCACATCAATGAAAGGATGCCGCAATGACTAACGTTCTGATTGTGTCGGGTCACCCGCGCCTCGGAGATGATTCGCTCGCGAATAAGACCATCGTGGAGGAGCTGACTTCCCTTATTCCGGGCGCTGTCGTCGACCAGCTCGACGAGCTCTACCCCGACTACCGCATTGACGTCGCGGCTGAGCAGGCGAAGTTGGCCGCCGCTGAGGTGATCGTCCTGCAGTATCCGCTGTGGTGGTACGGCTGGCCTTCGCTCCTGCAAAAGTGGGTGGAGGACGTGTTCGTGCGCGGTTTCAGCCACGGCTCGGGTGGCACTGCCCTGCACGGTAAGAAGCTGGTGGTGTCGGTGACGACAGGCGCCGACGAGTCCTACTACTCCGCACAGCCGGGCGGTTTCGACCGCTTCCTGGCTCCCGCGATGGCGACGAGCGCGCTGGTGGGCCTGGAGTTCGTGGGAAGCCTGCCCCTGTACGGCGTCTCGTACGCGAATCGCACGGACGAGGCCGCTCGCGTTGAGATGGTGACGCGTTCGCGCGATCACGCGGCGCGCGTCGCGGAGCTGGTGGCGAAGCTGTAGGCTCACTCCCGCGCGTATCCAACGAACCCGGCCCCGGCCTCGTCAATCCATCCATCGACGAGGCCCGGGCCGGGCACCTACTTCTTCTTTCTCTTTTCTTCGGTGCGGGCAGTTCCTGCCACATCGCGTCGACGACGTCGTGCAGCGTGTCGCGGTCCTCCACCTCGACGAGGAGCATCTCCTTCGCTCCCTCGTAGGGGATGGCGCGTGGGACCTCGGGCAGAAGCCGTTCGGAGGCAGGCGTGACCTTGAGCAGGAAGCGGTCGTCGTAGATGCCGCCCACGACCTTGCCCCGATAGTAGAGGACGTATTCGCCCATCATCTTGCGGTGCGCCACGTCGTCCAGCTCACCCAGAAGGTCGAGCACGAACTCCAGGTATTGGTTGGTGGATGCCATCGTTCATCCTCGCTTTCCCGCTCAGCGCCACGCTCGCCTGATCCTGCGCTGCATTGAGCGGCCTTCCTCTATTGTGGCGTATGAAAACAGTGTAGGAGCCTGTGAGCGGCCCGGTGACCGCGTTCGTTCATTGATCAACGAGGCCGGGGGAGGAAGCAGAGCGGGCTAGTATCGCCGTGACCAAGGGTCATGAGGGGCTGGACCTCGCACCTGAGCGCCCCGTTAGGATGGGGCATGATTGATATTCGGGATTCTCGTGGTATCACGACATTCATCGTCCGGTTCTTGCTGTTCTACGCGGCCGTCCCGTTGTTGTTTTCTTTTCCATTACTGCCAGTACTGCCGGGTCTCACCTTTTTGTTTTCTTGTGGCCTCATGGGCTTCTTCACTTTCACCCAGGTGATGGCTTCCATATCGCGAAAGTTCCTCGATCAGCCCGTTGCTTGGAAGGCCGCAGTGATCACGGGTGCCATCGTCTTCGATGGGGCTGTCCTATGGCTATTCGGACTGTTACTGGTTGTTGTATTTGACGGCGGGTCTGCCTGGTTCGCCGTGACTGAGTGGCTCCCCTCGCACGCCGTCGCCGCCCTGTGCGCGTGGGGACTCCGCGAGTTCTTCCGCTGGTTGAGCCCACGACTCACTGCGACGCCCAGCGCCCCTGACACTCCCGCCGATCCGGCTGAAACCGAGAACCTCAGCGAATCCGAAGACACAGAGGCAGACACCCCGACGGACGCAACCACGGTCACCGAAGTCGACATCGACACCGACAAGCAGTAGTCCGTTTCCTCAGGAGCAGCTTCGGCTACTCCCCTGCCACCAGGCAGAACGCGCAACCCGGCCCAGGCCTCGTCCATCCATCGACGAGGCCCGGGCAGGGCACCTACTTCTTCTTTCTTTTCTTCGGTGCGGGCAGTTCCTCCCACATCGCGTCGACGACGTCCTGCAACGTGTCGCGGTCCTCCACCTCGACGAGGAGCATCTCCTTCGCTCCCTCGTAGGGGGTGGCGCGCGGGGCGCCGGGCAGGAGCCGTTCGGAGGCAGGCGTGACCTTGAGCAGGAAGCGGTCATCGTAGATGCCGCCCACGACCTTGCCCCGATAGTAGAGGACGTATTCGCCCATCATCTTGCGGTGCGCCACATCATCTAGCTCACCCAGAAGGTCGAGCACGAACTCCAGGTATTGGTTGGTGGACGCCATCGTTCATCCTCGCTTTCCCGCTCAACGCCACGCTCGCCTGATCCTGCGCTGCATTGAGTGGCCTTCCTCTACTGTGGCGTATGAAAACAGTGTAGGAGCCTGTGAGCGGTCCCTGTGACCGCGTTCGTTCATTGATCAACGAGGCCGGGGTTGGCTGCAGGGCTAGCTAGTATCACCGCGACGCAAGGGTCGTGAGGGCCTGGACGTCGCGCCTGACAGCCCCGTTAGGATGGGGGCATGACAGATACACGTGACCCGCGAGGGATTGTTAACTTCTTTATCCGGTACCTGGTGCTCCACGCGGTCTTTCTGGTCGGGCTCCCGGTCTCCTATGCCACGGACCTGGCCCTCATCTACTTCTTTGGCTTCATGGGCATCTTCACCTTCTTCCAGATGTTGATAGCCATCCCCCGAAAGTTCCTCGAGAAGGCCGGATCGTGGAAGCCTGTCGCGATCGCGGGCGCCCTCCTCTCCGACGTGGCGGTCCTGTGGTGGCTGGGCGGGAAAGTCTCAGGTTTTTGGTGGACTCCAACTGGGAGCTCGTAACCATATGGTTGCCCTACCACTTCGTCGCCGCCTTGTGCGCGTGGGGACTCCGCGAGTTCTTCTACTGGTTGAGCCCACGAGACGCTGCTACGCCCAGCGCCCCTGACAATCTCGCCGATCCGGCTGAAACCGAGAACCTCAGCGAATCCGGAGACACAGAGGAAGGCACCCCGACGGACGCAACCGCGGTCACCGAAGTCGACACCGACAAGCAGTAGTCCGTTGTCTCGGGAGCGACCTCATCCACTCCCCTGCCACCAGAAAAAGCGAAAAATGGCGCCGACCTCATCGATGAACGAGGCCGGGGATAGGTCAATCACTCAGGTTCAGACTGCCGCTCATTTGGTTCCGCCATGACCTGCAGATACTGGACACCCCCTTGGTTGATCAGATCCAGAGCCAGATCATTGATAATCGGGAGTAGCTCATCAGTATCCGCCAGAGGATCAAACTCCGTCGTAATAGGCTGGAATCTGGAAATTGGCTCAGAGTACTCAACGTCGAGAGGACGATTCCCCCAGTTTTCAGTCGCACGAATATAGATCGGTAATCTCGAATGACCAACGAGCCCAGCCCTGATACGAAACCCACCGAACGCTTTCCTCTCCTGCGCATGACTTCGAAGCAGCGTTAAGAAATCAATGACTGCTGCCTCAATGTCTTCTGATAGACAGTGGTTCCTCAAATCCTCATCACTTGCTCTCGTAGCCGAATACAAACCGCCCTGAAGCGTAACTCGATACGACGCTAATACAGTCGCGTCATCATAAAGACAGTGACGACATTTCCCCAGCTACTTCTGACACTGCGCAACACCCATTGCCGCAAGCCTTTCTTGATTTCCCCAATGTTCCACCAGCTATGCGCGTTAGCCTGACGATACAGCTCGGGCATGCGGGAGTTTGATACATACTCCAGCACACGTTGTTTACTACTCGGTCCCTGCGCAGAGACAGGCTCATAAGGAACGGCAGCCACAGCAAGAAATACCCCGTCTTCCGGGTGCAGCCCCTCGCATGCACGTTCGTAACGATCTTGAAGGAGGCGTTCCTGATCATCTGCATGTTGGAAACGTTCGCGAAAGCCCCGTTCGATCTCACGATCACTCATATACACAGTGTGGGGACCATTACGACGCGGGGCGACGAACGCGTTGTCACCCTTGCGCGCGAAGTGCGGGGCGTCCGCAGAGTCCGGTACCCGCATCATCACGACGCTCCCACCACCTTCGTCGCCGCACGGAATGTCGTAGAATTCAATGCCGATGACTGGCGGCCCAACCTTCGCATACGCGATCCTGAGGATTCTCTGTTGTTCGGCGGCAGACCACGCTATCGGAACGATCTCGCAGGCGGCATTTGTGGCCCCACCCTCCTTGATCCCGAACACAATCCACCCGCCACCGCTATTTGCCATGGCGGCGATATCTTTCGCGGCTTCTTCATCCCAGTTCGGCTTACGCGAATTGTAGACAGCCTGTTTCCAGTCCAAATCACTGGTTTCTTCGACTCCATGATCAATTGCTTGTTGGATCAGATCGATAGATGCGTTCCCGGCTTCGAGTCCCAAGGCTCGATGGATGGGCGTAAACACGAGACTCCTCCTCATGAGTTCGACTGACGAAATACTCTCAGGCGCTACCGATTGAACTGATCCCGGGCCTCGTAGATCGACGAGGCCCGGGTGGAGCCGTCATACGCGGCCAAGTCCGCTGAAGCGTTCGACCCAGGCCCGAAGAGCCTCGAGGACACGGACGCGCACGGCTTCGCGCCCGGCTCCTGCACCAAAGCGCCGCATGGGCGGAAGGATGGAGGACAGGCCGGTTCCTTCATCGTTCACGTAGCCCTCATGTAGCGACTCGTATGCGAAGTCGCGCGCGCCCTCACCGAGGCGTTCGGCTTCGATGATGGCGCGCAGCTCGCCGTCGCGTTTCGCAGCGATGAAGGCCTCGAACTCGGTAGGCACATCGCCGTTGACGGAGACCCTGCGGTAGAATTCCTCGATGAGGTCGCGTTTTCCGCGCAACGTCGGTGAAGAGGACAGGGCACGCGCAATGTCGACGGGGATCTCGCGGTCTTCGCCATCTCCCTTTTCACCTCGGTGGTGTTCGACCAGCATGAGGATGTAGTCAACGTTGATATCCACCTGCTTGACCAGTTCCATCTCAAAGACCAGGTCGTCAGCAATGGGTTCTTTGTCGGCCTGAGCGCGTTCACGGGACTCGTTGTACAGGTCCAGGTAGATGCTCCGGTAGTCTTCGAGGTCACGCGACGGGATAGGGTCATCGCCTTCGAAGTCGTCGAAGGATGTCAGGATGTTACGCAGTCGGAGGATCTGTCCCATCAGGATGATGAAGCGCTTTTGTTCCTGCTCCGAGGCGATAGACCCGATAGGGAGAGGGAAGTCGGCGCGCAGCTGGTCCATGGTCTCCAGGTAGCTGGACAGGTATTCGCCGTAGGGGCGCAGCAGCACTTGTCCGCACGCTTCCTTGTTTCCAAAAAGTGCGATCGCGTTTTCGGTGGCCTGTTCCAGGTTCCGGAAGCACACGATGTTGCCGTACGTTTTGACCGAGTTGAGGATTCGGTTGGTGCGGGAGAAGGCTTGGATGAGGCCGTGGGCGCGCAGGTTCTTGTCGACCCACAGGGTGTTGAGAGATTTGGAGTCGAACCCAGTGAGGAACATGTCGACGACGATGACCAGGTCGATGCGTTTCTCGGCGAGGGCGCGAGATAGGTGCTCGTAGTAGTGCTCGAATCCCGAGGCATCGGTGCCGAAGTTGGTCCCGAAGCGTTGGTTGTAGTCGGCGATCGCGTCATCGAGGAAGGCGCGGTCGTCCTGGGAGAGGGCCGAGGGGTCCATAGATTCCTCGGCGAGCAGGCCCGTGCCCGGCGCCTCAGCGTTGGGCGCGTAGGAGTAGATGATGCCGACGCTGCGCCTACGCGTGGGCGGAAGGTCGGCCTGCTGGCGTTGGAATTCGAGATAGTAGGCGCGCGCGGCCTTGATGGAGGAGGTGGCGAACAGGGAGTTGAAGCCGGTCACCCGCTGGTCCCGCAGCTGGTAGGAGGCGTGCCGCTTTGTCTTCTGGTCGAAGTGGTCGAGGATGTAGAGACCACGGAGGCGATGTGCTTCGGGTTCATGTAGGCGCTGTCGGTGTCGATGCCTTCCACCTCGCGGTTGTCAATACCGTCGCGCACTCGGAAGGTGTTGACGTAGTCGACGCGGAAGGGCAGGACGGTCTTGTCCCGGATGGCGTCGACGATGGTGTAGGAGTGCAGCTGGTCCCCGAAGGCTTGCTCGGTCGTCCGTAGGTTTGCCTTGCCGGAGCTGGAGGCGTTCTCCGCGAAGATGGGGGTGCCGGTGAAGCCGAAGAGGTGATAGTTGCGGAACGCGCGGGTGATGTCGGTGTGCATGTCGCCAAATTGGCTGCGGTGGCACTCGTCGAAGACGAGGACGACGTGCCCGGTGTAGATGGCGTGTCCGCGGTGTGCTTTGACGAAGGTGGCGAGCTTCTGGATGGTCGTGACGATGATCGGGGTGGATGCGTCGTTGATTTGTTCGGCGAGCTGTCGGGTGGACTGGTTCGCGGAAACGGTGCCTGCGGCGAAAGAGTTGTATTCCTTGATGGTCTGGTGGTCCAGGTCCTTGCGGTCGACGACGAAGAGGACTTTGTCGACGCCTTCCATGCCAGCGGCGAGCTTCGCGGTCTTGAAGGAGGTGAGGGTCTTTCCGGAACCCGTCGTGTGCCAGACGTATCCTCCGGCTCCGACGGTGCCGGTCTGCTTGTTCATGGAGGATGTCTTGATGCGCTGGAGGATCGCCTCGGTGGCGGCAATCTGGTAGGGACGCATCACCAGGAGCTCTCCACGAGTATCGAGCACGCAATAGCGAGTGAGGATTGCGAGGATGGTGCGCTTGGCCAGGAAGGTAGCCGCAAAATCGGTCAGGTCGGGGATCTGGTTGTTGGCGGCGTCGGTCCACCAGCTGGTGAATTCGTAGGAGCGGGCGTTGGCGGCGGCGACTTCGCGCCTGCGCCCCACATTTTCGCGGATGTGTTGGAGGCGCACGGTGTTGGAGTAGTACTTGGTGTGGGCACCGTTGGAGATGATAAAGATTTGCACGTAGCCAAAGAGGCCGTCTCCGGCGTGGAAGGAGTCGCGCTGGTACCGGTTGATCTGATTGAATGCTTCGCGCAGTTTTTTGCCGCTTCGCTTGAGTTCGATGTGAACGAGGGGCAGTCCGTTGACAAGGATGGTGACGTCGTAGCGGTTGGAACGCAGCCCCGTGTCGACTGCGTACTGGTGGATGACCTGCACCTTGTTGCGGTGGATGTTGGTCTTGTCGATGAGGCGGATGTTCTTGGGCGTGCCGTCGTCGCGGGTGAGTACCTGCACGTGGTCCTCTTGGATGCGCCGGGCTTTGGCGACCACGGGGTTGGCGTCAGCCGAGGGGGACATCGACGATGTTGTGCTGGTAGAAGCGCCGCCATTCGTCGTCGGTGAAGTGGTAGACGTTGAGGGCCTCCAGCTGGACACGCAGGTTTGCTTCGAGGCCCGCCGCATCGTGGATGTCCGCGTACTCGTAGGCCTGGCCACGCAGCTGGTTGATGAGGGCGTCTTCGAGGGCAGCTTCGCCCTGGTAGCTTCTGTCGTCGTCACGGGTCGGCTCGTAGAGGCCGACGACCGTGAAGTCGTCGGTGAGGACGACGGGTTCGATGCGGGGGCGAGGTGCGACGGTGGACACTCGCGTTCCTTTCTCTACGGGTCTCGGTCGAGGCCGGAGCTGGGTCTGCGGGAGGCTTCCCTCCCGCCTTCATGAGGTTGTTTCGATGCTAACGTGCCCCGTCCTCATCTGCGTCCAGGCTGCACCGAGGCGTCAGCTGAGAGACAAACCCACATGCGTGCTCGCAAGCTATTTGGCGTCTAGCTCGTCGCTGGCACTCGGACGGCGATCAGCTCTGTTTGCTGCCGCGCGAGTCACGTGGTCCTGCTGTTTTTCAGCCATAATCGGCGTATGGTAACCCAGAGGCGCGATCAAAGGGGAGGGAGCGAACATGGCACAGACAATCATCGACGTCGCGACCTACATCCTGGAGCGCACCGATACGGTAACGACAATGAAGCTCCAGAAGCTAGCCTTCTATTCCCAGGCTCAGCACCTCGCTCAGTACGGAACCCCACTTTTCCCTGAAGATTTCCAAGCGTGGCGCGGTGGACCCGTCGCTCCCGAGCTCTACGCTCTGCATCGCGGCAAGTTTCTGATTCGTCCAGGCGAGCTATCGTCCGGTGACTCATCTGCGCTCACTGATGTTGAGCGCGGGCTCATCGATGGCGTGTGTTCCGCGCTAGGTGGCATGACAGTGCTGAGTTGAGTAAACGAACGCACGTGGAAGACCCGTGGCTGCACGCACGCGAGGGCCTGAGGGCATCCGCTCCCTCGGATGCAGTTATCACCCAGGAAGCAATGCGCAGGTACTACCAGGAGCATCCCGTCCTCGGTTGATGCCTAACGACGCCCCTTTGCTTTGGCGCTGCTATGGACCCTAGAATAATTGCAGGGCAAGGGCTGACATGGGCCCCTCACACCTCGAGGGGTGACCGCGAAACCTGGCGAACCAGAGCCTCGTAATAGTCCACTCGTGGACGGCAGACTGACGTCACGCCCTCGTGTTCCCCTCGCGCACGCGCGAGGGGAACACGTTTCTACGACGCGCCCCTGTCTGAGACGCACTTCTCGGGGAAGGACAGCAGTCGGTCGCGGTAGTGCTCGTACTGCGCGCGACGGGCCGCAATCTCGGCGGGCAGGCCCGACGAGATGTCGTTCACGAGGGCGTCGAAGCGGTCCAGCATGCTAACAATTTCTTCCTGAACCACTTTTGGCGGAAGAGGTAATTCGACCGATTCAATCACACGCGAATTCAGATTTCTTACCGTTCCTCCACTAGCAAGCTGAGCAAACTGACGCTGCACATTATCAGTTCTCAAACTATGATAAAGAAAATCAGGAATCCAGTGGTCGGCCACATTGGACAAGATCAACCATCCATCGTGAACGCATCCTTCAATCTGAAGAATGTATGGCCTACCAAAACTCATAGAATTTGAAAGAATAAAATCTCCTGGGAGAACTTTTCGCGATTTCTCAGCGCCAGCACTCGTAATACACTCAGCAGCACTCGTAACAAACTTGCCTCGCGGATCAACATCTCCAATCTTAATCCAAGGAATCCCCTCACCCTGGGTTACATACTTCGAAATTGGGCGCGGCGAAGCTCCTCTGCTAATCGCAATAACATCTCCAAGTTTAACCACTTTAACCGGGCTACGGGTAGCGAGCGATTCATACGAGAGCAAGTGGTTGCGGTAGTGCTCATACTGGACCCGCCTGGCTTCCAGCTCCGCTTCCAGCTCCGCTTCCAGCGTCGTGAACTGATCCAAGATCCTCGCGATCTCTCGCTGCACTTCCAGCGGAGGAATCGGACACCTTAGTTTCGCCACATCCTTTGGATAGACATGCGGAACGCCGCCACCGCTCTTCAGTGCATGAATCGCCTCCTGCCTACCATTCAACCAGTGATAGACGAATCGCGGTTGCAGGGTACCACGGTCCACCACGATAGAAAATGCATCGGAAACGAAATAGGTTCATTCCAAAACGACACGAACCCGGCATAGGCACCCGAACCCGCAATAACGATTGTCTCACCCTGCCGGTTTGGACGATCAATATAGTATGCAGGCTCGCGGCCACCCGCGATAACGGGAATCTGTCCTTCCATGATCTCCTTGCGCGTCACTGCCTGCCCACGTTTGAGTTCAGCAACATCACCAAGGGCTCTATACTCCACCCCGTCTGGGCACAGCTCCTCGATCAGCTCGGCGAGGCGGCTCATCGGTCAGCCTCCAGTTCTGCGACGATCGCGTCGATGGAGGCGCGAAGCACCTGCTGGCGCTCCACGATTCCGGCGATGCGGGCATTGAGTTCGACGATGTCCACCTGCTCGCGAGTGTCCTCGGGCTCCACATAGGAGGACACCGACAGGTTCCAGTCATTGCTCTTAATGTCGTCGATGGACACCAGCGCGGCCACGTGGTCTACCGCCTGACGCTGCGACACCAGGGAGAGGATCCGCTGCTGATTCTCCGCCGTCAGGCGATTCTTGTTTCCCTCACGCACGCACTCGGCGGACGCGTCTACGAAGAGAACGCTGTGATCGGGACGCGCCTTCTTGAGCACGATGATGCAGGTCGCGATCGTCGTCCCAAAGAACAGGTTCGGCGGCAACTGAATGACCGCATGCACGAAGTTGTTCTCCACCAGGTAGCGACGAATCTTCCCCTCGGCACCGCCGCGGTACAGGACGCCCGGGAACTCAACGATCGCGGCAGTTCCGTCCTCGGCCAGCCAGTGCAGCATATGCATCGTGAAAGCCAGATCCGCCTTTGACTTGGGGGCAAGCACACCCGCAGGAGCGAAGCGCGGGTCGTTGATGAGACCGACATCGTCCTTGCCCTCCCACTTCGTGGAATACGGCGGGTTCGAGACAATCGCATCGAAAGGCTGATCATCCCAGTGGGCAGGTTCCGTCAGAGTGTCCCCCAGCGCGATGTCGAAGTTCGCAAAATTCACGTCATGGAGGAACATGTTGATGCGGCACAGTTGTACGTCGTCAGGTTGATCTCCTGCCCGAAGTACTGGCGACGGCTCGAAGGCCCCAGCAGCTTCGCGAACTTCAGGAGTAGAGACCCAGATCCCGCGCACGGGTCATAGACCCGCGCAACATCAGATCGCCCGTCCAGCGCGAGGGTTGCCAGAACCTCGGCGACCTCCTGGGGCGTGTAGAATTCACCGCCTGACTTTCCCGCGCTCGAGGCGTACATCGTCATCAGGAACTCGTAGGCGTCACCAAACGCATCGATTTGCGCGGCACCGTGCGCCAGAGGAAGATCGCCGACAGCATCTATGATCTTCACGAGCTTCGCGTTGCGCTGAGCCACCGTATTGCCCAGCTTGGTCGAGTTGACATCCACGTCGTCGAAGAGGCCACGCAGGTCCGACTCGGGAGCCACTACCCCGCGCCGAGTTCTCGATGTATCGAAAGACGCGGGCCAGAGTCTCGTTGAGATCCTCATCGGCCGCCGCGCGCACCCGCACGTTGCCAAACAGGTCGGAGGGACGGATAAAGAACCCCTTCTCCCTGACGATGGCCTCACGCTCACTTTCCGCATCTGCATCGCTCAGGGCCGCATAGTCGAAGGCATCAGCCTCCTCGGTGCTTCCACCTTCGGCCAGAATCCCGTCACGCTGCGAGCTGTTCACGTAATCCGTCAGATTCTCAGAGATGAAGCGGTAGAACAGGAAGCCCAGCACGTAGCTCTTGAAGTCCCACCCGTCCACGCTTCCACGCAGGTCATTGGCGATGCGCCAGATCGTCTTATGCAACTCCGCTCGTTGGACCACTGCCGCCACTACGCCCTCGATTCCATCACCGGGCTCATACTCACCCGTTCTACTCGCGATGCGCACTCAACCACATGACCGAGGATGAGTGCACGCTTAGCTTACGCCTCGCCCACACGTTTGCGCCCCACCCACCCCGGCGAAAAGATATAGTCGGCCCCGGCCTCGTCATTCCTTGAATGGACGAGGCCGGGGCCGAGTTGCATCTGGACGACTCAGTTAGTCTTCGTGTTCGTCAGGTGACGACCGATATAGCCGATGTAAACCTTGTGGGTCTTTTTTGTGTCCGCGTAGTAGTACATGCGTGGGGCGTTGCGGTCGTGGTGGGTGGGCGCGAAGTGGGTCCACATCGTGATCTCGCCGCTCGGGTCAACGATCATCGGCACTGGGAACACACGCTCACGACGCCAGCGCGAATTCCCTTTGACGGTGTCGCTCTCGTTGGACTTATGACGGTGCGGTGAACACGTGCGGTAGCCGTCGGGTGCCGCTTTGAGGAAGTCGTACACGTTACCATTCGCGAAATCACCGGCCTCCCGCGCACGCAGATAGTCGCGCAAGACCAGTATGTAGCGCCAAAAATCCTCCGCGTAGTTTCGCGCGCTCAACTCGTCAAGCCGGAGCATCTCCCCCATCATCGCGTCCGGATCACCGAAGACAACGTGTTGGCGCACCTGCTCATGCTCCGCATCGCTCGTCATCCAGTCGTAGAGTTCAACCATGTCTGCCGGTGGCCGGTCAAGCATATCTTCCGAGTATCGGTCGTCGGATTCGCGCTGATCTGGATGCGTAGCCTTCCACGCGAGATGACGGTTTTTTTGCTCCAACTCGCGAATCTCCTCGTTCGCATAGAGGAGTCCGATCTCCATATCATCCTTATGCGACGTCAGATCTTCCACTTCGGACCTGAGGTCCGCGAGCTTACGCTCACTCTCCTGCGCCGCCTCAGCGAGGAGTTCCTGTGCGGCTTCTGTTTCCGCACGCGCATGATCACGTTCTCCCTCAAGTTCGATGCACCTGGCGGTCTTCTCCTCCAGTCTCTTCTTCAGCTGCGCGACGGCTCGTTCACGGTCCTCACGCACGCGCGGGTTCGCAAACTCGAGCACGTGCCCGATGAGTCCCCGCAGCTGATCGCTCCAACCAGATCGGGCCGCAGCGGGCTTTGTGCAGCAACGACGAACAAGGCCGACGTTGGGTAGGACACGACGCTTGGATGTGCGGGGCTTTCGCCCATTGTGTGTCAGAAGCGCTCTTGGCTGTGCGGCCCCAACCTCCTGGCGTGGGACTTCCTCACCTGCTTCTTTGCTGCGTGTTTCTTTATCGCGCGCTTCCTCCAGGGGGTGGAAGGTTGGAATTGAGGCCCTGCGCTGGTCGAGTACCTTGTGGGCCTGGAGGAGTTCCTTGTCCAGCCCGTTGTCCCACAGGTACTCGCGCGGTGTTCTCGCGATCGTGCGTGCCAGCGCCGGGTGGAAACGTCCCTGCTCCTCGTCGTAGCCACGCAGGAGGGTCGCCGCGGTCAGGACCCTGTGCCGACGCGCATCGATCAGGTCTCCCGGCTGCACGCCCGGCAGGAAGGTACGCAGGCTCCCTTGGGGCATGCCAAGCCCCTCACCGATCTTGCGAGGTAGTCGGCATACACCTGCGGTGTCAGCAAGAAATAGGTGGCGCAGCCCAGTGAGTCACCCGTCAGCGGGGCCAGAATCTGGTGCCACCGGCTTTCCTGCTTCAGAGCTTCCGGTGTATCGCCGTCGGTCAGCGGCGCAGCTACGACCACCGAGGTTCGCCTGCGCGGATCACGGATCCAGCCGATGAGTTCCTCCACCTGGTTGGCGTCGTTGATTGGCTGGAGGGCATCCGACAGCGGCATGTCCCGGTCAAAGACTCCGCCCTCACGGATGAGATCACACACCACTCGTGGAGGTTTCGCGTCCCATTTCCCGTCGCGTGGTGGGACCACCTCCACCCAGATAACCTGCCGATACGCCGACTCCTTCGTGGCGCTCATCGCGTACAGGCGCATCACCCAGTGCTCGCCGTCCTGAGTGCGTTCCACTGTTTCAAAGAGCTGTCGGCTGTAGTGCTTGTCGGCAGAAGTCTCCCTCGTCTTCGTTACGACGAGGTCCATGTGTTGCCCTCGCGATGATAGAAGAGTGCCGAATCGGTAGACGCCCTCGTCGTTACATGCGGCTTGCTCACCCGCCTCCCACAGCGAATACTTGTCGTGCAGCCACTCATGGAAAAGCCGATCAGCGACGCGCAGCGCATCCTCCCGCTCACCTAACTCCAAGACCGCTCGGTACCCACGTGCCATAATTCGCTCCCCCCTTGGGCGTCAATAGACGGAATACTTCTGCCAGCTTACGCCTACATAACAACCATCACATTCGAACCAGGGTCGTGCTTACGAGGCGCGCATCACACGCTAAACCCGGGCCTCGTCGATGGATGAACGAGGCCGTGGCCAGGCAGCCGGTCACCGCCTCCGTCGAGACCACCGGTACCAGCCCAAGCCCTTCAGAGCGTCATCAACCGATTCCTCGGTGCCGAGACGGTCGAGCGCCTCCGGGTTCTTGTGGTAATACGCGAGCAGACCCTTGACGCGCGAGGGGACGATGCGCAGGTGGGCGAAGGAGATCGGGCATTCGACATCGTCGTCGGTCTTAATCAGCAGGGTTTTGCGCTGGCGATGAGCAATAACGGCAGGCTTCGCCGCCCACGGAATCGTGTAGCTCACGCCATCCTTACCGCACAGCATGACGGCATTCTCGGTGAGCACGATGCACTCCTGCCGCGGGGACGAGAACAAGGAACGGCCAACCGCCCCCGCAAGCGCGACGAGCGCGAAAGAGGTCATCGCCCCTAGCCGCACCAACAAAGAGGACACCCCGACAAGCAACGAGAGCCCGTAGAGCACGAAACCCAGACCTGCGCACACGACGGTCACGATGCGCAAGACGGTCAAGCGCACGCTGGGCCGCACCGTCACACACCCATCAGGCGCCATGTCGAGCCTCACCAGCCCACGGGACCAGCCAGCATCCACCGCCGCACCGGCAACGAAGGTCGCGGCGAACATTATCGACGCCACAGCAAAGACCACGTCACGCGCGAGGACTCCCAGGGCTGCAAGGAAAACTCCCACAAGAATGCCAATGAAGGCAACGGCCCACGCCTCGCTCTGTCGCCGATCCGACGGGTACACCGTAAAGAACGTGCCATAGTTCGGCTTGGGTGGGGCCGGCTCGCCGCCAGAGAACGAGGCCGGGGCGGGCTGGCGTGCCCGGGCTTGCTCGGAGCCTCGGTGCACACCATCCTCAGGATCCACAGACTTGCCGTCGAGCGGGGGTTCAAACTTGTTCACAACTCACCTTTCACAGCCCTCGCGTATCCGTCGCTGACACATTCATACTGTCCACCCGAGCACACGCCTCACATCGCGCACCGAGTCTGGTTGTCCGAGCCGCGCACGGGCTTGAGGATCGTCACAATAGTATCCCACCATCTTCTTGAGCTGAGGTTTCGACAGGGGAAGGACTATCAGGGAAGCGATCTTTTCTCGATCTCCGCGATAGCGAATGAGAACCTCATCAACGCCGCGAACACCCGCAACGACAGGACGATCCTTCCAATAAAGAGAATGACAGATTCGGCGCGAATCACGGATAACCATTTTGCGCTTGGTTATCTCAATGCTCTCACCTTTGCCAGAGGCAAAACGCATCATTCCAGCTACTTGTCGATGACAGCTCAGCAAAGCCAGAGCGACGACGCGTCGATACAGTCCATCCTCCAGGTGAATGGCACACCATATCCACCCACTAGTAAACAGGGAAAGAAGGAAAGCGATCACGCCGTGCAGATAAACTCCCATGGCGCTGAGCTCGATCCTGAGTTGCTGCCTACGATCATCATGGCTGATCGACAAAAATAGGCCACCCACATTATAGGCGAGAGGGAGTGACAGTCCGCTTAACACAACCATCAGAAGCAACAGTACACCGAGAGGCACCTTCCCCACATACAGTGCGACAACAGCACCGAATGCGACGAAGACCATAATTCCCATCGCCACCTTCTCGGAAAACGATACTCCTTCATCACGATCGGGAATGGCGTAGAACCGCTGACTACGCTTCCTCTTGCGTGCTATCCAGCCCATATCATACGCTCACCTCGCTTGGACCAACTTTCGCAACAAATTCCGCGTCGCAACCATCACGCCCCCTAAGAGATCGAGCAACGGACAGCCCCGAAGAACGAGGCCCTTAACAGTACTCGACATGTGCCCACAGGGCGTTCGACCAACAGCCGCATGACAGAAACAGTAGGCATCATGTCGATCATCATCCCACAGAAGGTTCACCAGCACTGACACTGCCACTCTCAGCTGCACCAGCTGCAAGCATGTCTAGTACTCCGATCTCAGTGAGCAGATGAAGGATCCCCGGCCTCGTAGTCGAGACCGGGGACCACGGGCGTGCTGGCACTGCGGCGCCGCGTTGCATCGCGTGCGTCAGGAGGGGGGATGACCTCCGTAGCGCTGACCTGGAGGATGCCGGACAGCCCGTCGATGTACTGCTTGATCTTCTTGCGGTTACGGCCGTCCTGCATGAGGTTGGGCATGCCCTTGGTGGCGCAGGTGACCTCGACAATGACGCCGGTCTCGGAGGGGATAAAGCCGACGACGATGTTCTCACCGTAGGAGGTGAAGCTGGTGGGGGTGTCGAAAGTGATGAATCGGGCGTTCACGTCCGCGCTCGTCAGGACTGCCTTCGGAACCATCGGGACGGCCGCCATGGCCGCCTGGAACACCTGCTCGTACGGCAGCGCGTACTGGAATGCCTGCTTGCTTTCTTTCCAACCCATCAGTGTCTCCTTATGAACGCGGTTGATGTGTCGCCCACTGCGCCAGGGTGACGCGTGGGCCTGTGAAGAAGGGGGTGTCCTCACGCACGTACGGGCGCGCTTCGCTGTAGCGCTGGGCGTGTGTCACTCCTTCGAGCCGGTCCAGATTATCAGCTTCGATAGCGATAACGTATTCGTAATCCGACAACGCGAACGCGCAGAGCACGGATACGTCCACGTCCGGCTGCACGCCGAAGCCGCGTCGCCCGTAGTCGGCTACGATGCGCGAGCGCTCCCCCCGGCTCGATGAGATACCAGTCGTGGATGCCCACGAGGGGGAATACTGTCGCCCAGTCGCGCGCGTCGGCACCGAGGAAGCAGGCGGGAACGTGCCCGTGGAGGAATTCGGCGGGTTGGTGAACGCCCATGCAGCTCCAGACGGGTGTCAGGTGGCGTCCGAGGGCCGACGCGCGCAGGCGGTGATATGCGTCTTGGAGCGTCGCCGGGTCTTCGTTGAGGAGCCAAACCATGAGGTCCGCGTTGGCCCGGAATCCTCCCAGGTCGTACCATCCTCGGATCTGGGCGCCAGAATCTGAGACGTAGCCGAGGGATTCGTCGACGATCCGTTCGCGTTCTTCTGCGTCACGAGGCATCGGCGCGCTGAGCGCGAACACGCAGTAGAGCGCGTAGCTGGGGACGCCCTTCCCTGACCCACCGTCGGGCGCGCCCGCGCACAGCGGCTGGGTGCCAAAGCTTCTGGCCGCGGCTGTGCCTCCTCCGAGCGGTGCAGGGTGGGCGCGGGGGCCCGCTGGCCGATTGGACGAGGCCGTCGGATAGCCTGCGCCGACGCGGGCAGACGACGAGGCCGTGGCGGGCTGAGGGGCTGTCGGGTACGCGCCAGTGGGATGGGGATACGGCGTGAACATTAGTGCCTCCTGACGTGTTGTCACCCCCCATTTTAGGATGTGTCAGGACACATTTTGTGACGTTTGGTCAACGAGTTTGTGCTTGAGTTGAGGCTATACGGGTGGGCGCCGAGGCGGTCGCAACCGCCTCGGCGCCCACCGTGACAAATATTGCCAGGTCGCTCAGCCCATGGGTTCGAAGGGACTCACCGCGACGGAGGGCATCTCCTCGCACACACGCAGCGACAGCTGCAGGCTGGTCGAACCCGAGCCGTTGGTATTCATGATGTCGACATGGTCGGCAGACACGGGCGTGCATCCCGGGACGCCGTCGACGGCCTCGGCGGTGAGCTTCACGCCGATGCGCCCACCCGCGGCAACCGTGTACACGTTGCCCGGATCCTCGCCGTCGCGCGCAGCCTCGGACACGGTGGCACCGTTGGAGGCGAACACAACCGTCGGGAAGCCGCCGATCCAGCACGCGGGCCCCTCGTTCGTGAAGGACATATCCACGTAGGTGGTGCCGCCGATCTCCTGGTTGCTCGCGATGGCGGGCTGGAGGTTGTTCAGGTCGCACTGCGCCTCGTTGTCGGCGGTGTCGACCTCGGGTGCCTGGTTACCCCGGTCGACCGAGCCGCTTTGGACCATGTCGCCACTCTGGGCGTCCATGCCACTCTGGGCAGGCTGACCACTCGAGGCTGCGGACGCGCTGGGCGTCGCGGGAGCGGACGTGGTACCCGACTGGGGCTGAGCACCGTTCGGCGAACATGCGCTCGCTCCCAGGACGAGGGCGGTCAGTGCGGTCACGGCAAAGAGGCGTCGCGTGTTGATCATGCACCCATCCTATGAAAACCAGCGGCACCGCTCCCCCGCCACGCCGGTCGTCACCAAGTGGTGACAAGCCGCGCACCGCGCCAGACGAGCGGGGCCGCCCCGGCCTCGTCAATACCCGGAATCATCCCGGGCAGGCGAGCGACCAGAGCGGCCCCGACCCCAGCTCCCTTATTCGGAAACCGGTTCGATCTCGACGGGCGCGACGTCCATCTCGGCGAGCGGAACCAGACGATCCTTGCGGGCATGGTGGTAGCCCCACCACACGACGCCGAAGAGCGGCAGGCCAATGTAGGGAGGAGGCAACCTCCCAGACCTGGCCGTGAATGACCGCCTCGTAGTTCTGACCCGCCATGACCACCAGGCACATGATGAATGCGATGATCGGCCCGGCCGGGAAGAACGGCGAGCGATACGGAAGGTCCTCCAAGCGATACCCCTGCAACAGGTAGGCGCGACGGAAGCGAATGTGACTCACCGCGATACCCAGCCACATGATGATGCCCGAAATGCCGACAATGTTGACCAGCCAAATGTAGGCGTCATTAAAGACGAGCTGCGTCATGAAACCAAACGCCGCCGTCACCGTCGTCACGGCCATCGCGTAGCCGGGCACGCCACCCTTCGTGACCTTCGCGAAGATCGCGGGCGCCTGGTGCTTGAGGGCCATCGAGTGCAGCATGCGCGAGGCCGCGTACAGGCCCGAGTTACCCGCCGACAGAATCGACGTCAGGATGACGGCGTTCATGACGGCCGCCGCCGCGCCGATGCCCATGCGCGCGAAGACAAGCGTGAAGGGCGACTGTGCGACAGCCTCCGTGCTCTCTTCGGCGGCGCTCAGCAGGCTCGGATCCGTGTACGGCAGCAGCGTGCCGATGACCGCGATCGCGCCGATGTAGAAGAACATGATGCGCCAGAACACCGTGCGGATCGAGCGCGGCACGTCCCGCTGGGGATTCTCGGACTCGCCGGCGGCCACACCCACGAGCTCGGTGCCCTGGAAGGAGAAGCCAGCGATCATGAATACCGCGATGACGCCGACGAAACCATTGTGGAAGGGGGCGTCCCCGATCGACCAATTCGACAGGCCCGGCGAGTTCATGCCCATCACCCCGGCGATCATGAACACGCCCGAGATCACGAACACGACGACGATCACGACTTTAATGGCGGCCAGCCAGAACTCTGCCTCACCGTAGACCCGCGCCGACAGCGCGTTGAGCCCGACGACGATCACCAGGAAGGCCACCGCCCATATCCACGAGGGCACAGATGGGAACCAATACGCCATGACCAAGCCCGATGCCACCAGGTCCGCGGCGACCGTCACCGCCCAGTTGAACCAATAGTTCCACCCCATCGCAAAGCCGAAGGAGGGGGGAAATGAACTTCGTGGCGAAGGTCTGGAAGGAGCCCGCGACCGGCTGGTGCGCACTCATCTCACCCAGGGACTGCATGAGGAGCAGCACCATCAGGCCGATCGCCGCGTACGCGAGAAGCGCGCCGCCCGGGCCGGCGTTGGCGACCGTGGCACCCGAGGCCAGGAACAGGCCGGTGCCAATCGCGCCGCCAATGGCGATCATCTGCATGTGGCGCGACGCCAGGCCACGCTTCAACTGTGTGTCGGAGCGCTGCTGCACATCGCTGGCGATGTCATCGGGAGTGGGAGTATCCATCAAGAGGTTCCTCATCTGTCGATCGTGAGTCCCATACTAACCCCAAATTCTTGTGTCGAGATTGGGACGTTCTTTCCTCGATCTTTAACGAGGCCGTGGTTGCTTCACGCTCGCCGCACCGTTTGAGGACGACACGCAGGTCGACCCTTTCAACACTTTCGGGGCAATCTGCCGCAGTTGTGCCCGTGCTCGGCTTGTCGCTCTCCGATGCTCGATCAGGCGGCGCACAGCCACCCCGAACCCGGTGCGCAACGAGCGAAAGATGCCACGGCCTCGTGTGGTCCACACGCCTGCGCAATTCCTGGTCGCTAGACTAAAATTCTCCCTACGCCTACGAAGGAAGACACCATGACGCACCAACTCGTCAGCATCGGGTGGATGCTGCTCGCTCTCGTCCTGTCGGCCTCCATCGGCCTCGAACGGCAGATCCGGGGAAAGAGCGCCGGTATTCGCACCCAGGCCATCGTGGGCCTGACAGCGTGCCTCATGATGCTCATTTCCAAGTACGGCTTCTCCGACATCCTGATCGATGGCATTACCCGCTACGATCCCTCGCGTGTGGCCTCCCAGATCGTCTCCGGCATCGGTTTCCTGGGCGCGGGCATCATCTTGACCCGCCACGGCGCGATTCGCGGCCTGACGACCGCCGCAACCATCTGGGAGACCGCGGCTATCGGAATGGCGTGCGGCGCGGGCCTATGGTGGCTCGCAATGGCTGGCACCGTCCTGCACTTCATCGTCATCGGCCTGCTCACCCCGCTGGTCCAGTTCATCCTCATGCGCACCAACGGGCACACGATCACGCTGACGGTCCACTACACGCCCGGACACGGAGTCCTGTCCACCTTGCTCACACAGGTCGGCGCTCTGGGTTGGACGGTGTCGGGCGTGTCCACGCACACCGATCGCAACACCTCCACCGCCCGGTTTACCGCTGCGACGCGTCAGGACCTGTCGCGCTCGCTTCTGGTGACCACCCTCGCCGACCTCGACGGCGTCGCCGGCGTCGACATCACCGAAGACGACGACGAGTAAGCGCGCTGCTGGCCCGGACGCTCACGCGCGGCCTCATCGGCCCGACGGGGTGCCCGGACCCCTTCACTGCACACGTGAACCCCACGACTGCGCAGGTTAACCCCACAGGTGGGTGCTTGGGCCCTTGGATGCGCAGGTTAACCCCTTGGGTGGCAGTGTGGGCGGGGTTGCCCATGCTCCACCTGTAGGGCCCAGCTGCGCATCAAGGGGTTAACGCTGCCAGGTCTCCGGGGGTGGTTCCGTTATCGGCCCCGTTGCCAGCGTCGGCCTCGCCGGCGAAAGTGTGACGAGGCCTGGGCCACTTTGTGCGTGTGTCCGCGGCTAGTGCGTGGCGGGCGTTCGTTGCCAGCGTCGGCCTCGTCCATGAAAGTGTGACGAGGCCAGGGCCTTTGTGTGCGTGTGTCCGCGGCTAGTGCGGGGCGGGTGTTCGTTGCCGGCGTCAGCCTCGTCCTCGCGCGCATGCATGCTTGGCGGCATGGCTCGCGGGATAGGTGGCGTGATCGGCCCGATGGGTGGGTGCCTGGGCCCTTGGATGCGCATGTTAACCCCTTGGGTGGCAGTGTGGGCGGGGTTGCCCATACTCCACCTGTCGGGCCCAGCTGCGCATCGAGGGGTTAACGCTGCCAGGTCTCCGGGGGTGGTTCCGTTGTCGGCCCCGTTGCCAGCGTCGGCCTCGCCGGCGAAAGAGTGACGAGGCCAGGGCCACTTTGTGCGTGTGTCCGCGGCTAGTGCGTGGCGGCCCCGCTGCCAGCGTCGGCCTCGTCCTCGCGCGCGTGCGTGCGTGCTTGCCGGCATGGCTCGCGGGATAGGTGGCGTGATCGGCCCGATGGGTGGGTACTTGGGCCCTTGGATGCGCAGGTTAACCCCTTGGGTGGCAGTGTGGGCGGGGTTGCCCATACTCCACCTGTCGGGCCCAGCCGCGCAGGAACGGGTAAGGGCTACCAGTAAAGGGGCCCGCGGCTTGCGCCGCGGACCCCTTTACTGAGCGTTAGTCAGCCGAAGGCTCACACCTGAGGACTGTAGGGGTTCTGAGGCTGCTCGCCCGTCTGCCCCTGCTGGTTCTGCTGACTCTGAGCCGTCTGCCCGAACGGCTGCTGACCGTACTGGGGCTGACCGGCCTGCTGGGTCGGGTACCCCTGCTGGGGCTGAGCACCAAACTGACCCTGCTGGGTCGGGTAGGCCTGCTGGCCCTGGAAGCCCTGCGGCGCGGAGTAGCCCTGCTGGGGCTGAGCACCAAACTGACCCTGCTGGGTCGGGTAAGCCTGCTGGCCCTGGAAGCCCTGCTGACCCTGCTGGCCCATCTGGTTGAGCAGGGTCGGCGTCGTATCCAGAGGGGCGACATTACCCTGCTTAAGCTCGAGAAGCAGAATGACACCGGCAGCGCCAAGACAGAGCCCGAAGAAGGAGAACATGTAGAAGCCCATCAGCATGTAATCGAAGTCCCCGACCTTACTGACGAAGTAGAGCGTCTCGATCAACGTCATGAGCGAGAGGAGAACCGAGCCCGCACCCACCGAGATGAAGGCCCACTTCTGGTTCGTCAGCCAGTAGGCGACGCCCAGGCCGACGTTAATGAGCAGCAGCAGCAGGAAGGTAACCGGGAACCAACTCTCTAGGCCGAGGAGCGAGTACGTCCTCCAAACGCCATCCACGTAGGGAAGAATCATCGAGATCAAGAGGAACAGCGATGCTGCCGCAATACCGATCAGAGAATAGGTCGCGCGAACGGAACGGCCACTCACCTTGCCGGTCTGTGCGACTACCGCGTTCTGGAACTGGCTAAATGCCGAGTTTGCGGCAGCGCCAAGCTGCTGGGCGGCAACACCAAGCTGCTGGCCAGCAGACTGGCCGGGCTGAGCCTGCTGTCCGGGCTGGCCGTACTGGGGCTGGCCGGGCTGAGCCTGCTGGCCGTACTGGGGCTGACCGAACTGCGCACCCTGCTGACCGTACTGGGGCTGGCCGGGCTGAGCCTGCTGGCCGTACTGGGGCTGACCGAACTGCGCACCCTGCTGACCGTACTGACCCTGTCCGGGCTGGCCATACTGGGGCTGACCGAACTGCGCACCCTGAGTGGATGCGGTCGACTCACCCTGCGCGGGCGCAGCCTGCTCGGGCTGAGCAGCAACGGGGTTGGCGATGCTTTCGTCGCGAGCGGCCTCGTTGATAGAGTGCTCGAGATCCTCGTCCGACGGCGCTGCGTCCACGGGGGCCTGCACGACAGGCTGCTCAGGCTCGGCCGCGGGCTGCTCGGATGTGGATTCCTCGGCGACAACCTCGACAGGGTCTGCCTGCGCGGCGGGGGGCTGAGCGGGAACGACGCCCTGGTCGGCGAGCCACTGCTTCAGGGCAGGGTACAACGCCGGATGGGTCGCAACGTAGGGTCGCAGATCCTCGCGCGCGGCAGTAATGTCTGCGAGGTCCTGCGGGCTCAGCGCGGGATTGCTCATGTCAGCAGCAGTGAGCTGCGACGGATCGATGGTGCTCATCTGTATTCCTCTCGCACCCGAAAGTGCACTTCCTGATGGCGAACAACCAATTGTATCGTGTGACGCACACGCCTGGTCAAGACGTTCACAGGGCGGGACGCGAGGGAAACAAAAGACCCGGCCCCTTACGGGACCGGGTCTGTGGTGGTAGCGGGGACAGGATTTGAACCTGCGACCTCCGGGTTATGAGCCCGGCGAGCTACCGAACTGCTCCACCCCGCGTCGGTGGTTAAAAGCTTACCACTAGGGTCAAGACAGGTCAAACAAAGCGGCCGTGAGCTACCTCTCCCAACGGAACTCGTTCTCGGTTGATCGACGGTTATTGGCCACAAGGAGCCACATCGCGACGCCGATGCCGACCCAGGTCACGACCCACATGAAAAAGACCCGTACCTCCATTACGCGCTGCTCGTATGCGACCTCGTTGCCCGACAGGTCCGGGAGCGGAGGAACCATCAGGTCGTACCAATGCCCGCCGTGAGCAACCGCGAGGATGGGATCGGCGACGAAGGCCGTAACCACGAGGATGCCGGCGGCGGCAAGACGACATCGGTTGCTTCCCTTGACCAGAGCTAGAGCCGTCAACACGATCAGCAGGACATCGAAGGCAGCCCAGAACCAGAAGTGCCCCGACGCAAATCTCTGCAGATAGAGGTGTAATCGCACGAAGTCGTCCGGGATGAAGCGTTCAGCCAGGTGAATACTCCACGCGACCAGCAGGATCACCAGCCCCAGGCGCGTTCCTCGCGACAGCGGCATACTCGCGGCGCCAGCGTATCCGGTCCCTGCAGATTCCACGGCGGGTTCTCCTCCGGGGCTGTCCTGGTGTCGAGGCTGCGTCGCACTCATGTTCTCTCCTTCTCGCCCACCGGCTGCTACACCCAAGCATACGGAACATACACGCGTCACGTTCACCCCTTCCCTGCGTGCAGATGCAGCGCGCCCGGCCTGCACCCCCCCGAGGATGCCAAGCCGGGCGCGTGGAGCACGCAGCGAGAGGCTATGAGCCACTCTGCGCGTCAGCCGATGCTGACGGCGCTGGCGCCGCGTCCGTAGCTGACGGGCTCGGGCTAGGCGCGGGCACGGCACCAGAAGAAGCAACGCCCAGCGCGGTCTGCGCCGCCTCGGCGCGGTTCAGCGCGTCGTGCAGGCGGTTCTGGGCCTCACCGTATGCGGTCCAGTCGCCCTTGCTCATCGCGGCGTCCGCATCGCGCAGCGCCTGACCCGCGTCGGACACGGCCTGGCTCAGCTGCGCGGACGGGTCACCCGAGACGGAGGCACCGGACTGTCCCCCGCTGTCGCCAGCCGGTGTTGAAGGCGTGGTCGTCGCGGCCGTCCCGTCGTCTGCGACGAGCTGGCGCAGGGACTCCTCGAGGGTGGGTGCGAAGCCGACCTTGTCGCCGAAAGCCGTCAGGACGGAGCGCAGCACGGGGTAGGACGCGGATCCGGTGCCCTGGACGTAGACAGGCTGGACGTAGAGCAGGCCGCCACCCACGGGCAGGGTCAGCAGGTTGCCTCGGATGACGGTCGAGTCAGCCTGGTTGAGCAGGTTCAGCTGGGTGGCGATCTTCTCGTCGGAGTCGTACTTGTTCTGGACCTGGCCGGGGCCGGGCACGGTCGTCGACGAGGGCAGGGCCAGCAGGCGGAGCTTGCCGTAGCCCTCGCGCACCTCGCCGGGGGTGTTCCCCGTCTCGGAATCGACCGCGAGGAAGCCAGCCATGGCCTCGCGACGGCCCTCACCGCCGCCACCGGGCACGAACACGGAGGTCAGCGAGAACTCGGCGCTCTCCTGGCCGGGCATCTGCATGGTCAGGTAGTACGGGGGCTGGAGCGAGGTCGGGGCGGACACGCGGTTGCCGTTGGCGTCGGTGCGCTGGGCGGCGGAGGCGGACGCGTCCCCGTACGTGGAGGTTTCCTCGGCCAGGCGCCAGCGGTCGCCGCCCGAGTAGAAGCCGGCCGCGTCGGTGACGTGGTAGGTGGCCAGCAGGTTGCGCTGGACCTTGAACATGTCCTCGGGGTAGCGCAGGTGGCTCATGAGGTCGCCGGAGATGGCGGACATGGGCTCGACGCTGCCGGGGTAGATTTTTTCCCAGGTGCGCAGGATCGGGTCCTGGTCATCCCAACGGAACAGGCGCACAGAGCCGTCGTAGGCGTCGACGACGGCCTTGACGGAGTTACGCATGTAGTTGATCTTGTTGTTCTGGACGTACTGGCCCACCTGCGTGGACTGGGAGTCCACGGTCGCGTCCGAGAGGGACTCGTGCTGGGAGTAGGGGTAGTTGTTCGTGGTCGTGTAGGCGTCGACCACCCACACCAGGCGCTTGGGGGTCGAGGCGTCCCCGTCCATGTCGACGACCGCCGGGTAGGCGGACTGCTCGAGCGTCAGGTAGGGGGCGACCTTGGACACGCGCTGGAGTGGGTCGCGGTCGTAGAGGATTTGCGAGGCCTCGTTGGTCTGGGAGGAGAAGAACAGGTCGGTGGACCCGAACTTGATGGCGTACAGGAGCTTGTTCCACGTGTTACCCACGGAGGGGCCGCCGTTGCCGGTGAAGGTCGTGGAGACCTGGCCGCCGACCGCGGTGTCATCCGGGTAGTCGAGTTCCTGGGGTGCCGCCCCCTCGGGGGCACCGACGATGGAGTACGTGGGCGAGCCGGGGCTAAAGTAGACGCGCTCCTCGTAGTCACCCATTTCGCCCACCGACGGCACGGACTGCTCCCAGTAGGAGGGCAGGCCGTCGCTGGTCAGCTGGTTGCCGTAGGCGGCGACCGCACCGAAGCCGTGCGTGTAGACGGTGTGCTGGTTGACCCAGGTCTGCTGCTCGGCGGACAGGCCGGACAGGTTGAGTTCGCGCACGGAGATGACAGTGTCGCGGCGCTCGCCGCCCACGTCGTAGCGGTCGACCTTCATGCCGGAGTTGAAGCCGTAGTACAGGCGGGACTGCTGGAGCTGCTGGACGGTCTTCGTGATGACCTTGGGGTCGAGGAGGCGCACCTGGGAGGTCAGGGCCTCGTTGTCGAACTGGCCGGCCGAGGCCGTGGTGGCCGCGTCGTAGTTGGTCTGGTAGTCGACGTCGTCGAGGCCGTAGGCGGCCAGGGTTGCGTCGATGTTGCGCTGGATGTAGGCGATTCGAGGGTGCGCTGGTTGGGGCGCACGCGGAACTGCTCGATGAGCGCGGGGTATGCCCCACCCAGGATCAGGGCCGCGATGACGGTGACGGCGACGCCCGTGACGGGCAGGCGCCAGGTGCCGCGGAACGCAGCGACGACGAAGAGGGCGGCGACCAGGAAGGAGATGACCGCCAGGATCGAGTGGGCGGGCAGGGTCGCGTTGATGTCGGAGTACATGGCGCCGTGGATGGAGCCCGTATCCGAGGTGAGCAGTTCGTAGCGGCCCAGCCAGTAGTTGATGCCGATGAAGACGGACAGCGTGGCTGCGATCAGGCCGGTCTGCAGGCGCGCGTGCTTGGAGGCGTGGGGGCGCGGAGCCAGTCGGATCGTCCCGTAGAGGTAGTTGACCACGAGGGCGGCGGCCAGGCCGATGCCGGTGACCGTCATCAGGAAGGAGACGAGCACCTTGATCGCGGGCAGAACGAAGACGAAGAAGGAGATGTCTAGGCCGAACTGGGGGTCGACCTGGTCGAAGGAGGAAGCGTTGAGGAACTGCAGGAGGGTGCGCCATTCGGTGGCCAGGCGAGCGCCGTTCGTGAAGCCGAAGAAGAGCGCGACGGCCCAGAAGGCGAAGCGCCGCACGGGTTCGAGTGCTTCCTGATAGGCGCGCAGCGCGGCGGAGGCCTGCCCGCGCGTGGAGGAGGCGCGGTGGCGATAGGCGTAGGCCATGGAGAAGTACAACAGGCCGGTCGCAACCACCATGCCGACCGCGAAGAGGCCGATGTGGGCGCCCCACTGGGTCAAGATGACGCGGGTGGCGCTCATCTGGCGGAACCACAGGATCTCCGTCCAGACGATGGAGGCACCGTAGATGACGCCGATGATGGCGATGAGCGCGGTAACCGTGATCGCGCCGGGGCCGGGCTTGCGCAGCTTCACCTCGACGTGTGGCGTTCGCGGCCCTCGTGGTCGGCGCGGCTCATCGGATCCGAAGACCGAAAATGGGAAGCTCACAGCAATCCTCTCTGTTAAACCGAAAGCTAGGTCCCAGTCTACCGGCGGGCACGTTGTTCTTCGTTGCTGTCTTGTCCGCTCTCCGTGAGATTATGGGGTTATGACTGTTGAAATGATGCCGAGTGCGCGACAGATCGCGCTGGCCAACGTAGTTGTTGATATTGAGAAGGGTGCCGCCCGGGTTGGGTGGGACCACGCGCCTTCCATTTACGCGCTGGTTCCCACGGCGATGCTGCTCGCCGATCCGAATCTGCCGTCCGACATCGCCGATCAGCTCCGAAGCGGGTGGGACGGCTCGGAGGATCACCTGAGTGCCATCATTCAGGAGGATCTGGACACTGACGACGTGGAGCAAGTTCTCGCCCACCTCGCCTGGCCCGAGGCCGTCCCGGGCGCCGCGATCACCGTCGAACGCATCGTGGTTCCCCCGGAGGTGGAGGACGAGGCCCCCGAGGACCCGGAGGAGGCCCTGGAGTTCATTTCCAATCACCCCTCGCGCACGGACGTGCGCCTGGCGGTGGGTGTCATGCGTACCGGCGAGTCCTGGTGCGCGCTGCGCACGCGCCCCTTCGACTCCGACGACAAGGTCGGGCAGGGCTCCGCGCTGGTCCCCGCCCTCGTTGAGGCACTGCGCGCGTCTCTCGAGCCGCTGACGGAGGAGGAAGCCTGAGAGCATAGAGAGGAGGCCCCGGCCTCGTCCGGACCAGATGGACGAGGCCGGGGCCCTTGTGCACCCACCTGACGAAAGCCGGTGGGCGGGCTTGAGAGCGCCCCGCGCTACTGGCAGGTCGGCAAGGTTGCGCCGTTGCCTTCCGCGATCGTGGCGACGGCGGTGGCGGCTTCGGACAGGTTGGAGACCTTCACGACGCGCAGACCGTCGGGGACATGCCCGACGACTTCGGAGCAGTTGTCGGAGGGGGCCAGGAACCACTGGGCGCCGTCGTCGTGGGCGCCCCACATCTTTTGCTGGATGCCGCCGATGGGGCCTACCTGGCCGTCGAAGGACATCGTGCCGGTGCCGGCGATGGCGTTGCCGCCGGTCATGTCGCCGGGGGTGAGGCGGTCGATGATGCCCAGGGAGAACATCATGCCGGCGCTGGGGCCGCCGACGCCGTCGAGGTTGAAGGAGATGTCAACGGGCAGCTCCGGGGTGACGGACAGGTAGATGCCGAGCTTGGACCCGCTGTCGGTGGCGGAGGCGGCGATGGAGTCGAAGGAGACGTCGCGCACCACGCCGTCGCGCTCGATGGTGAGGGTCATGTGGCTTCCGGCGGGCACCGTGCGCATGAGTGTGAAGGGCAGTGAGGCGTGGGTGATCTCGTGGCGCGTGCCGTCGGGCGTTGTGATCGCTTGGAGGATGTCGCCCTGCTGGACGATGCCGTCCGCGTTGGAGCCCTCCGTGGCGCCTTCGATCGTGACGGTCGCGGGGACGTCCCAGCCGAGGTATTCGAGGGCGGCGACCTGAGAGGTGGTCTGCGAGTTGCGCATCATGGCGGACTGGGCATCGCTGATTTCGTTGTACGTGGTCCCCGAGGGGTAGACCGATTCGTAGTCGACGATCTTGGAGTGAGAGTCGAAGTAGGCCATGAGCAGCTGGGCGAAGTTCAGGCGATTGCCGGGCCCACCCGATTCGGAGACGGTGACCATGCGCAGCTGGCCCTGGCCGGGCTTCGCCTTGGCGGTGACTGACGCCGATTGGGCGTCGTCGAGCTGGACCTCCTCCCCCCCGTCGTGGGGTCAGTGCCTTCGATGGCAATCATCGGTTCGCCGTTGGCGGAACCCAGCACGTTGAAGGTTGGGCCGGGGCTGGAGACCACGAAGGGGACGGGCACCCACAGGAGGATGACCGCCATTGCAAGCAGCGCCAGGAATGCTGTGATGATCCTCCACCTGCGCATGGGGCTGTCGCGGTCAGCCTCCTCATGCAGGTCGGGCTCGCCGTCAATTCTCGAGGTCATCTCAGTTTCCTTCACCGTGCTATTGTGTCGCACCAGCGTGGGCAGCGCACGCCCGCCCTTATGCTCTCAGCGTTTTCGCAGGGTTTTGTCAGCCCGATTCAACGCCTGCCAGCTAGTCTGTGGCCATGAATGACAATGAGTCTGGCACCCCCTTTGAGGATTTTCTGCGCTCTATCCTGGGAGACGAGGCAGCCGCCGAGGCAGCCCGCGCCCTTGAGGCCCAGGGCTTCGACCCCGCCAACCTGCCCCCGGAGTTTTCGGATCCGGCGCGCATGAAGGCGGCGCTGGGACAGTTCCAGTTCCTGATGAACACGACGGCTGGCCCGGTGAATTGGCGGGTCGTGGAGGATAGCGCGAAGCAGGCGGCATACGTCAGCGGCGACCCCTCCCCCCACGGCGACCGAGGCTGAGGCAGCGCGTCAAGCGATGACAATTGCGGACCTGTGGCTCGACGCTGTCACTGATTTCGCATCCGGGCCGGTGACGCGCGACGTGTGGAGCAAGGTCGCCTGGGTCGAGCACACGATCCCCACGTGGAAGCGCATCTGTGAGCCCGTGGCGCTGAACGTGTCGCGCGCCCTGTCGGGGGCGTTGTCCGAGCAGTTCGGTGAGGGCGCCGAGAGCGACGTTGCCCTGCCGGACGGGATGGCGGCCATGCTCGGCAAGACGCAGGAGATGATGCCGCGTCTGTCGGCGATGATGTTCTCCGCGCAGCTGGCCCGCGCGCTGGGCGCTTTGGCCGGGGAGGCCTTCGGCACTTTCGACACGGGCATTCCCCTGTCGGATACCTCGCACGCGGCTCTGCTGCCCCACAACGTCGCGCAGTTCGCCGACGGCTTGGATGCTCCTTTCGAGGAGGTGCGCCAGTTCCTGGCGGTGCGTGAGGCCGCCCATCGGCGCTTGTTTGCCTCGGTTCCGTGGCTGGAGGGCGATCTGGTGCGCGCGGTCGAGCGCTACGCCTCCCAGATCGCAATCGACACGGAGGCGATTGCGCAGGCGGCGCGTTCGGTGGATCCCTCGGATCCGCAGTCCGTGGAGTCGGCGCTCAGCGGCGGCGTGTTCGCGCTGTCGACCACGCCGGATCAGCGCCGAGCGCTGACGCGCCTGGAGACGATGTTGGCCCTCATCGAGGGGTGGGTCGAGGTCGTCACGGCCCGCGCGACGCTGCCCTATCTGCCCCACGCGGACGCGCTGCGCGAGATGATGCGTCGCCGCCGCGCGTCGGGCGGCCCGGCAGAGGAGATTCTGGGCTCCCTCATGGGCCTCAAGATGCGTCCGCGCCACGCGCGCGGCGCCGCCGAGATCTTCACGCTCGTGGAGGCGGACGGCGGTCGCGACGCCCGCGAGGCGCTGTGGTCGCACCCGGATATGGTGCCCTCGGACACCGAGCTGGCCACGCCTGACACGTTCCTGACGCTACGCCGGGCGGCGGCCGAGGAGGACGCGGATATCGACGCCGCGCTCAATTCACTGCTTGATGGCACGCTCGGCTGGGCAGAGGGTCTGGAGCCCGGGGACGAGGCCGGGGCTGGGTCGGACGCATCGGCTCCGAAGGCTCTCGGCTCGGAGGACGACGACACAGACACGTGCGAATCGGAATGATCTGACAAGTTATCCACAGATTTTTCAAAACGCTGCGCAGTGAACCTACACGGGTTCATGATGATCTCAACAGGCATGAAACAAAGGAGATCATCATGAACCTGGCACCCCACACTGCGATCCTGTGGCGCGGCCCCGGCGCCGTGCGAATCGGCGGCGACCGCTCCCGTTACGTGTTGCTCGATGACCTGCATGCAGGCGACCAAATCTGGCTGAGCAACCAGGCGCGCTCACCTCGCTCCCCCGAGCCCACCACGGCCTCGCCCGAGCTCATCGCGGCGCTGCGCCGTGCGCACCTGATCGACCAGGAGGACAGGCGCGCCCCGCTGCGCATGGGGGTCCTCGGTGCCGTTCCCGCCGCCGCGCTCGCGCTGCGAGCCCTGGCCGATACGCTCCTTCTCTCGCTCGCGGTCGACGCCGACCAGCTCGTGGACAAAGACTGGGACCGCGTCTTCGGCGGCTCCTTCACCGGAACGCCGCGCGACCGGGCGATTCGGCGCGAGCTTGCGCCCCTCATCGCCCTGCCGTCCCTCCACTATCAAGGAGACGTCGACATGGCGCTCGTGTGCGCCGACCGCGTCGTCGATCCCGGCGTTCCCTTCGAGCTGACGATCCACGACACGCCGCACCTCATCGTGACCCGCGGCGAACACTCCTACGAGGTCGGGCCCTTCGTTATTCCCGGCATCACCCCGTGCTACCAGTGCGCCGAGCACGCACGCGCCCAGGAGGATCCTTTCCATCTCACGCACCTGCGCGAGCTCACCGACTGGCCGCTGGGGACCCTGCCGATGCTGGCCCACTACGCCGCTGCTCTGCGCGTGGCACGCCTGATCCGCGACTTCGCGTCGGGTGCGCTGACGACGCAGCTGTGCACCGAAGTCGCAACGATTGACGAGGACGGGACGATCACCGTGGAACGCACCGCCCCCGCGCCCGAGTGCGTGTGCGGGATCACCGGGCTGGCCTGCTAGCTCCCTCGTCGACGACGACCTCCTCGCCGCGGACCAGCGCCAACACGGGGGCCGCGAAACGCTGCACCTTGACGTCGCCGATGCCGCGAATGACGCGCAGCTGCGTCGTGTTCTTCGGCATCGCCACTGCGATGTCACGCAGCGTCTGATCCGTGAAAACAGCAAACGGGGGCACGCCCGCCTGGCGCGCGACCTCCAATCGCCAGGCCTTGAGGCGCCCAAACAGCTCGATCGCCTGGGGCGAAGCCTCCTCCTCGAACGCCTTGTTCGCCGCTCGGGTGGAGGGGCGCCCCTTCTTTTTCGGAGCGCCAACGGGGCGTTCATCCGGCCAAATTCCATCGAGCAGGCGGCTCCGCTTCCGTTTACCCCGCCCATCGGCTCCCCGCGAGCGCGCCCAGGACAGGGTCAGCAGGTCGCGGGCTCGCGTGACGGCGACGTAGAGCAGGCGGCGCTCCTCCTCGCGGGCCGCGGGGGTCTTCGCGTAGGAAATGGGCAGGAGACCCTCGGAGAGGCCGACGAGGAAGACGGCGTCCCATTCGAGACCCTTGGCGGCGTGGATCGTGGCCAGCTCGACGCCGGCCTTGTCGGGTTCGACCTGGTAGGCGATCCTCTCGTCGAGCTCGGCGACGAAGCCCGCGAGCGTGGCGGCCTTCGAATCGTCGGCCCACCCGACGATGGCGTTCATGTTCGACCAGCGTTCCGATCCCGCCTGACCCGAGGGGGCCTCGGGCGACCAGCCGACGCCGGAGAGCACGTCGCGCACGACCTCGCCGAGCGCACCCTCTTCCGAGGCCGCCGCTGCGGTGCGCAGGCGCGAGATCGCGGTACGCACGTCGTCGCGGGCGAAGAAAGGCTTGCCTGCGGCGACGGCGACGGGGATGCCCCGGTGCCCCAACGCCTCCTCGAACACCTGGGATTGGCCGTTCGTGCGCATCAGGACGGCGATGTTGTGGGGCTGGACGCCCCCGGCGATCAGGTCGGCGATCTGCGCGGCGACGCCCTGGGCCTCAGCATGGTCGTCCTCGTAGGTCCAGTAGCCGACGTGGGGTCCCCCGTCGCGCTGGCTGGACAGACGCACCGTGCCTTCTCGCTGGGTGGCGCGGGCCAGCACATCGTTGGCCAGGGTGACGATCTGCGGGGTCGAGCGGTAGTCGCGGGTTAGCTCGACGATGCGTGCGCCCGGATGCTTGCGTCCGAAACCTGTTAGGTAGTCCGGGGAGGCGCCCGTGAAGGAGTAGATGGTCTGCGCGACGTCGCCGACGACGCACACGTCGTGGCGCCCACCCAGCCACAGGTCGAGGAGGCGCGCCTGGAGGAGGTTGACGTCCTGGAACTCGTCGACCACGAAGGAGCGATACTGCTTGCGCACGATGGAGGCGACGTCGGCGCGCTCTTGGAGCATGCCGCACAGGTAGATGAGGATGTCCTCGAAGTCGATGACGCCGCGCTCGTTTTTCGCGTCCTCGTACACGTCGAGGAGGCGGGCCATGTCGGCCGCGTCCAGCCCGGCCGGGACGTCGCGGTGTAGGCGCGCCACGCGTGAGGCGTAGTGTGCCGAATCGATCATGGAGACCTTGGCCCACTCGACCTCGGCGGCGATGTCGCGCACGTTCGTGCGGTCGATCGTGATGCCCAGGCGCGCTGCGGAGGCCGCGACCAGGGACGCCTTGTGCGGGACGATGTCGGGCAGGGGGCCGCCCACGACGGTGGGCCAGAAGTGGCGCAGCTGGCGAAGCGCCGCGGAGTGGAAGGTGCGCGCCTGGGCCTTGGGGACGCCAAGTTGGGCCAGGCGGTGGCGCATCTCGAAGGCCGCGCGCTGCGTGAACGTCACGGCCAGCACGTTGGAGGGGTCGAAAGCCCCCACGGCCGCACCGTAGGCGATGCGATAGGTGATTGCCCGCGTCTTACCCGTTCCGGCGCCGGCGAGGACGGCGAGTGGCCCGGCGACCTGCGTGGCGACGGATCGCTGGTCGGGGTCTAGGGCGTCAAGCAATTCCTCGGGGCTCATGCGCCCATTGTCGCATCGCCTGCCCTCAGTTGCGTCCCGTGCCCGCAGGCCCGCTGGGCAGCTCGGCGCCGTACCATTCCCGAAGAAGCGCGTAGGCGATGGAGGCTCGTCCCGGCGCGCTGATCTCGCCCGATTCCAGCGCGCGCGTGAGCTCGGCTCGGCTGTAGAAGCGCGTCCACTCGATCTCGACGCCGTCGGCTTGCGGGGTCGGCCGCGCGTGGACGGTGCGCGCGCGGTATCCCATCATCTGGGAGCGCCCGAAAGGCCACGGCTGGGTGGCCACGTAGGTCGGCACCTCGATCTCGACGCCCGCCTCCTCGGCGACCTCGCGGGCAACCGTCACGTCCGGGGACTCCCCGGCCTCGACGTACCCGGCGATGATCGAGACGAAGCCCGGCTTCCACGCGGCGTTATGCGCCAGCAGCACGCGCCCGTCGTGATCCTCGACCAGGACGATGACCGCGGGGTCCTGGCGAGGGTACTCGAGGCGGTCGCAGGCCTGACAGCGCGCCGCCCAGCCGCCCGATTCCAGGCGCACGGCAGAGGCGCAGCGCCCACAGAACCGGTAGTCGCGATGCCAGCCCGCCAGCGCGACCGCAGTCAAGGCCACGGCGGCCTCGTCCCCCGTCAGCTGCCACCCCACCGCACGCAGGTGCTCCCAACGGCCCTCCACCTGCTCGCGGCTCGCCTCGAGCGCGACGACAGCTCGGCCGCGGGCCACCCCGATGAACGAGGCCGGGGCACCGTCGAGCACTCGCGTGACCTCGCCCGCACCGAAGCGTCGCAGGGCGGGAGTATCCGAGGAGGGCGCCACGGCCTCGTCCAGGAGGACGAAGCCGGCGGGATCGACGACGATGGCATCAGCCTCGCCAGTGCGCACGAGCGCGACGGGGGCCACTGACTCACGCATCGCGACCGCGGGATCGACGTGACCGCGAACGAGAGGTAGATCAAGACTCATAACTCCACGGTAACGCGGTGGGCTACCCTAGGCACTATGACAACTACAGTTTCGCGTGCCGATGGGCGCACCCCCTCCCAGCTTCGTCCCGTCTCCATCACCCGCGGTTGGTCGGGCACCGGCGAGGGCTCGGTCCTCATCGAATTTGGCAACACCCGCGTCCTGTGCGTGGCTTCTTTCACCGAGGGCGTGCCCCGTTGGAAGCGCGACTCGGGCGAGGGCTGGGTGACCGGCGAGTACTCGATGCTCCCGCGCGCCACCGAGCAGCGCTCCTCGCGCGAATCCGTCAAGGGCAAGGTCGGCGGACGCACCCAGGAGATCTCGCGCCTCATCGGCCGCTCCCTGCGCGGCATCGTCGACGTGTCCGCGCTCGGCGAGAACACGATCGTCCTGGACTGCGACGTTCTGCGCGCCGACGGCGGCACCCGCACCGCAGCCATCACGGGCGCGTACGTGGCCCTGGCCGACGCGGTGACCTGGGCCAAGGACAAGGGCATCCTCAAGCCCTCCGCGAAGGTCCTGACCGACTCGATCTCCGCGATCTCCGTGGGAGTCATCGACGGCACCCCCATGCTGGACCTGCCCTACGTCGAAGACGTGCGCGCGCAGACGGACATGAATGTCGTCCAGACCGGCGACGGCCGCTTCATCGAGGTGCAGGGCACCGCCGAGCACGCGCCTTTCAACCGCGACGAGCTGAACGAGCTGCTGGACCTGGCGACGCTGGGTAACGCCCGGCTCGCCGCGGCCCAGAAGCTCGCGCTCGAGGCTCCCCTCATGGAGCGCGTCGAGGTGGCCCCGTGAGCGCGCGCCTGGTCTTCGCGACCTCCAACGCGCACAAAGTCGAAGAGCTCGAGGCCATCCTGGCCCCCGCGTGGGAGGGCTTCGAGGCCGGATGCGTGGCGCGCATGAGCGATTTCGACGTGGATTCTCCGGTCGAGGACGGGGTGAGCTTCGAGGAGAACTCGCTCATCAAGGCCCGCGCCCTGGCTCGCGCCACCGGCCTGGCTGCCATCGCCGATGACTCCGGTATCACGGTGGACGTGCTGGGTGGTGCACCCGGCATCTTCTCCGCGCGCTGGGCTGGCTCCCACGGGGATGACGCGGCCAACCTGCGGCTGCTCCTCGAGCAGCTGTCGGACGTGCCCGACCGCCACCGTGGCGCCGCCTTCGTGTCGGCCGCGGTCCTCGTCACCCCCGACGGACGCGAGTTCGTCGAGCGCGGCGAAGTGCGCGGTACCTTGACGCGCTCCCCGCGCGGCGAGGGAGGATTCGGCTACGACCCGATTTTCGTCCCCGACGGATTCGAGGTCACGACCGCGCAGATGAGCCCTGAGGAGAAGAACGCGATCAGCCACCGCGGCATCGCCTTCCGCGCGCTCATGCCCCACATCGTGGACTACCTGCGCGGCTGAGCACCACACACAAATGTGCCGGGCACCCGAGGGTGTCCGGCACGTGTGTGTAGTGCGCCCGAGGGCGCTCCTTCAGCGGGCGACGAGGTTCCCGAAGAAGGTGCGGTCCATCGAGAACTGCAGGGGGTTGCGCTGTTGGCACGACCTACCGTGATGGGCCAGACGACGAAGGAGTGATGCGACAAAACGAGACATGATGTGCTCCTCTTTGAGTACGGGCGATGGATCTGTCACCGCGTCGCGTCTATGATCTCGCAGTTTCGCGGTATTCTCCATCGATTCTTTCTAATTGACGGGTGAAGTCTGCCTTACGGACTTTCCCTTGACGTACCTTGATGAACCGTTGACTCTTGCGAGTGGATCGCCTTAATTTATGTGGCGTCCAATAGTCAACAACGGGGCCAACCCGAACCAATGCGACGACGCCTCAGCGTGCGCGCGCCAGGCGGGAGCGCCGAGGCAGGTACCGGCGCACGTCGAAGAAGCGCAGGACCTGCATGATGCGACGCGCCAGGCGGTCGCGCACGCGCCAGATCATGGTGCATCCAACCCCGATGAAGATGGCGTTGGTGAGGAAGGAGGGCCAGGCCCCGGTGGAGGCGCAGGCCATGGCCAGCAGGATGCAGCTGGAGACGTTCAGGGAGTGGTAGCGCAGGGAATCGGGGGCGAAGCGCTTGGAGGAGACGAGGTAGTAGGCGGCGATGGAGGCGGCGGCGCCAATCCATCCGAGGATAACAATTGCCAGGTGCGAGATGGTCATGGCGAGTATTATTCCCCCTCCGCTAGTCAAGCACAATTGAATGGTTCTATAGTTATCTTGCAGTTTCGCTTAACAATGGAGTGTGCATGGACATCGACCCTCGACGCCTACCCTTCCTTCTATCGGTAGCGCGCGAAGGCGGCATCGTCGCCGCCGCTGACATCCTCATGGTCTCCCCCTCGGCGGTCTCCCAGCAGATCCAAAAGCTTGAGGAGGAGGTGGGCCTCAAACTCGTCGAGCGCACGACGTCGGGCGCGATCCTGACCCCCGCCGGCACCATCGTCGCCGAGGCCGGGGAACGCATCAACTCCAACATCGCCGAGGCCCTCAAGGCCCTGCGCCCGCTCACCGGACAGGTGACGGGAACGGTGACCCTCGGCGCTTTCCTGACGATCTGCCGGTCAACGCTAATCCCGGCCCTGCCCGACCTCACAGACGCACTGCCCGGCATCGACCTGCGTATCGAAGAGACGGAGGAGACCCCCGGCATGGCCGCGCTACGCACGGGCCACTTCGACATCCTCGTCATCGAGCGCGACGAGAATCCGGGTCTGGCCCCGCGCGGTTACACGGACATTCCGTTCATCGACGAGCCGTGGGTGCTCGTCACCCCCGACTCCGCTCCCCCCGATTCGCTCAATCGAGGACCTGGCGGACCTGACGTGGCTGCGCGTCAACCCGGGCTCCAGCGGCGGCCACGTCATGCGCCGCATCACTAATGCCTTCCCGGACACACGCTGGGCACCCCACCTGTACACGACGTACGAGGCCGCCCGTTCCCTCGTGCGCGCACGCGCGGGATCGACGATTCTTCCGGCAATGGCGCTGGCCGGGGCACACACGAGCGGCATGAGGGTCACGCCCCTACCCTCGCTGGGCACGCGCAAGATCCTGCTGCGACACAAGAACCACGGGTGGAGCGAAGCGGGCGGGCCCGCGCGCGTCGTCGCCTTCCTCGCCGAGTGGCAGCGACACAACGCCTACTCCGCGCAGACGGACTGACGCGCGAGAAAACTCCGGCCTCGTGGAGGCCGGGTAATTCTCAGGGGTCACAGGGCGACGACCAGTCCGGCCTCCGCGAAGTCGAGCGGGCCCGTCCATGTCTGGCGTACCTCGGCGGCGACCCGGTCGCGTGGGGTCCACGGCTGGATGTGGGTGGCGATCATGCGCCCGACCCCAGCACGGGTCGCGAGCGTGCCCGCCCGCACGCCGTCCATGTGCATGTTGGGTTCGGTCTCATCCGTCGTGAAGCCGACCTCGCTCAGCAGCACGTCGGCCCCGCTCGCGCCCTCGACGATCGAGTCGCACAGGTCGGTGTCACCCGTGTAGAACAGGGTGACGCGTCGCGAGGGGTCCTCCTCCGAGGGACCTTCGATGCGCAGGCCGAAGGCTTCCACCGGGTGCAGGGCTCGGAAGGGGCGAATAACGAGGGACCCCACCTCGTAGGTGCTGCCCTGTGCAAGCTGCGTGAACGCGAATTCGCCGTCGTAGGACTCGCACTCGGGAGCGCCCTCAATCTGGCGCACGCGGCGCATCGTCTCGGCCGGCCCGAACAGGGACACGGGCCGAAGGGCGCAGGAGCCAGGGCCCCACTTGCGGTAGACCTGCAGGGATATGACGTCGCCCATGTGGTCCGCGTGGCAGTGCGACAGTGCCAGGGCGTCGAGCTCGCGCGGGCACACGTGCGTCCACAGCGCGCCGAAGGACCCCGGCCCCATGTCGCAGACGAGAAGAGAAGGTGCGCTCCTCGCCGGAGGCCGGGTCAACTCCTCGGGCCTGGACCAGGTAGGAGGACGCGGGAGACTGCGGGCCCGACATGGATCCTGTCGCGCCGATAACCGTCAGCTTCACGCGATTCCCCCACCGGTGTTGACGTGGGCGACAGCACCGACCTCGGGACCCAGAAGCGACGCGCCAAGCGCGGGAAGTTATCCGAGGCGCCGGTGGCCAGGAACTGGTGGCGCGGACCGGAGCCTGCAGGCCACGGGTCGTGCAGGAGGCCTCGGTCCACCAGCTCGTTGTAGGTCACATTCGCGGTCGCCTCCGAGGAGGTCACCAGCGTCACACCCTCGCCCATGACGCGGCCGATGACGCCTGTGAGCAGCGGGTAATGCGTGCAGCCCAGGATCAGCGTGTCCACGCCTTCTTCCTTGAGCGGGGTCAGGTACTCGCGGGCCACGGCCTCGATCTCCTCGCCCGTGGTCACCCCGGCCTCGACGAAGTCGACGAAAGCGGGGCACGCCTGCTGGCTGACGGTCAGCCCGGGGACGGCTGCGAGTGCGCGCAGGTAGGCCTCGGACTGGATGGTCGCCTTCGTCCCGATGACGCCGACGTGCTGGTTGCGCGTAGCGATGACGCTCTGGCGAGCGGCGGGCGTAATAACCTCAATGACGGGAATCCCGGCGTCGATCCAGTAGCGTTCCCGGGCGTCCGCGAGCGCGGCGGCCGTCGCCGTGTTGCAGGCGATGACGAGCGCCTTCACGCCGCGTGAGGCGAGCTCGTCGAGGGCGGACAGCGTCAGCGAGCGCACCTGCGCGATCGCACGCGGACCGTAGGGGGTATGCTCGGTGTCGCCCAGGTAGACGATCTCTTCGTCGGGCAGCTTATCGATGACTGCACGGGCTACCGTCAGCCCTCCCAGGCCCGAGTCGAAGATTCCGATCGGGGCGTTATTCATGTACTCGACCTTATTCCTCATTGAGAATTATTCACAGCTTCTAGCAGTGAGTCCTGCCACCAGGTGATCAGCATGTAGATCGCGGCGACCGTCTGCGCGCGCTCCCCCGTCGGCTCGCTCATGGCCATTTCTTCGACGCGCTGGGCGTCGCTCTGGTCCGAAAGGTCCAGCTCACCGGCTAAGCCGAGCCTAATGTCGTTGAGGGCGCCCAGCCACTCCCACACGCCCTCGCGGGGGATCACGAGCGTGTCCCCGTCCCCGTGTGTGATGTGTTCAAGATCGCTGACCACTGTGCGCAGTCGGACGGACTTTCGGTGCGCAGGAGATCCTCGGTGAGGGCGCGCATCCGGGCGGCGTCTTCGTCGTCCTCGCTCATGGAGGGCAGCAGCATACTCAGGCTGCGTTCGCGCGGGGCTTCGCGGCGCTGTTCGGTTTCCGTGGCGGCGCTGACCATGGACGAGGTCGAGGCGAAGTCTCCGGGATCGTCGAGGACCACCAGGACCTCGCTGGCCAGCTGGCGCAGGAGCAGGGCCTCGCCGGTGCTCATCGACGAGGCGTAGGCGCCGTCACGATAAGCGAAGGCTTCCATGGACTAGTCCCTGTCCTCTTCGATGGTGGCGCGCAGGCCGTAGGAGTGCATGGCCATGACGTCGGCTTCGATGCGTTCGCGCACGCCCGTGGACACGGTGGCACGCCCGCGGGTGTGGACCGCCATCATGAGTTCTTCGGCGCGGGCGGTGGAATACCCGAAGTAGTTGCGAAACACGGCGGTCACGTAGCTCATGAGGTTGACCGGGTCGTCCCACACGACGGTACGCCACCGGGGCACTGAGGTGGAGGCCTCGTGCGTGCGGGGTACGGGTTGGACAACGGTGCTCATGTGTTAACCCTAAGTCGAATTGCTTGTCCATGAAAGAGATTTCGTACCCCGGTGACACGCTTCTCAGGGTAGGCTCACACTATGCCTGCATCGACATCCACTTCATTGCTGACAGATATGTACGAGCTCACGATGCTTGACGCCGCCCTGAAGGACGGCACTGCGCATCGTCGCTGCACCTTTGAGCTGTTTGGTCGTCGCCTGCCCGCCACGCGCCGCTTCGGCGTCGTTGCCGGGACCGGCCGAATCCTCGAGGCTCTGGAGCGTTTCGAGTTCGACGCCGATCAGATCGACTGGCTGCGCAGTCAGGGGATCGTTTCGCACGAGGCTGCGGACTTCCTGGCCTCGTGGCGCTTCACGGGTGACATCTGGGGCTACGCCGAGGGCGAGTGCTACTTCCCCGGCTCCCCCCCTGCTCACCGTTGAGGGCACGTTCGCGGACTGCACGCTCCTGGAGACGCTCCTCCTGTCGATCCTCAACCATGATTGCGCCGTGGCTTCGGCCGCCTCGCGTATGACGATTGCCGCCCACGGCCGCCCCTGCATGGACATGGGTGCGCGCCGCGCTCACGAACGCGCCGCCGTCTCTGCCGCGCGCGCCGCGATCATCGGCGGGTTCCAGGGCACCTCCGACCTGGAGGCCGCCAAGCGCTACGGCATCCGTTGCATCGGCACGGCCGCCCACGCGTTCACGCTCCTGCACGACTCCGAGCGCGACGCCTTCGATTCCCAGGTCGCCAAGCTGGGCGCGGGCACGACGCTGCTCGTGGACACCTACGACATTCGGCAGGGCGTCATTAACGCGGTCGAGGCCGCGCGCGCCGCGGGCGGCGAGCTGGGCGCTGTGCGCCTGGACTCGGGCGACCTGGTCGCCGAGGCGTTCAAGGTGCGCGGACAGCTCGACGCGATGGGTGCCACCTCGACCAAGATCACGGTGACCTCCGACCTGGACGAGTACGCGATCGCCGCACTGGGTGCGGCCCCCGTCGACTCCTACGGCGTGGGTACCAAGCTCGTGACGGGTTCGGGCGTGCCGACGGCCGCCCTGGTCTACAAGGTCGTCCAGCGCGAGGACAGCGACGGGGCGATCGTGTCGGTTGCCAAGAAGGCCGAGTCGAAGTCCACGGTGGGCGGGCGCAAGGTTGCCGGCCGCGTCTTGGGCGAAGACGGCTACGCCACCGAGGAACTCCTGCTCGTGGGCACCTCCTTCGAGGAGGGCCAGGCCCTGTTGGCCGAGCGCGGCGCTCGCCCGCTGCAGGTCCAGCTGGTCCGCGGCGGCCAGATCGATGCCGAAGCCTGGGGTCCCGAGGCGCTGTCCCGCGCCCAGGACCATCACCTGAGTGCCCGTAACGAGCTGCCCTACCAGGCCTGGCGTCTGTCCGAGGGTGAGGCCGCGATCCCCACGCGCTACGAGCAGGTCGACTGAGATCAGCTGAGTGCGCGACGAAGCCCCGGCCTCGTTCTCCTCGATGAGAGGGGACGAGGCCGGGGCTCGTTTGTTGTGATGCCTCCGCGAGGCGCGGGGCAGGGCTCAGTGGCGGCCGACGAACCATTCGCGCAGCAGGGCGATGCGCGCCTCGATCTGTTCGGTCGTCGCCTGGGCGACCTCGGGGCCGCCGCAGCGCGAGCGCAGGCGCGAGTGAATGGTCGCGTGGGTTTCGCCCGAGCGCCGCGACCACGTGGAGACCAGATGCTGGAGTTCCTTGCGCTTGGCGGCGCGCACCTTGTGGGCCGGCATCCCGGCGTTCTCCTCACGCATCTTCTGCGCGGCGCGGCTCTTCTTCTGGGCGGCGACCTGATCGGCCTGGCGGGCCCGCAGCAGGGTCGTCACCTGGTCGGCGTCCAGCAGGCCGGGGATGCCCAGGTATTCCTGTTCTTCCTCGGATCCGACCTCGGCGCCCGCGCCCCACGCGGCGCCGTCGAAGAGGACGCCGTCGAACTCGGCGTCGGCGCCTAGGACCTCGAATTGGGAGAGCAGGTCGGAGGAAGCTTTTTCCTCGCGGTTGGCTGCCGCAACCATGGCGTCCTCGGGGTTCCACATGTCGTCGTCGCTGGCCTCGTCGCGCTTGGGGCGGTCCAGCGCGTGGTCGCGCTCGACCTCCATGTCGCCCGCCAGGGTCAGCAGGGGCACGACGGAGGGGATGAAGACGGTGGCCGTCTCGCCGCGGCGCCGGGCTCGCACGTAGCGGCCGATCGCCTGGGCGAAGAAGAGCGGCGTGGAGGCGTTGGTCGCGTAGACGCCGACCGCGAGGCGGGGCACGTCGACGCCCTCGGACACCATGCGCACAGCGACCATCCACTTGTCGGTGGAGTCGGCGAACTCGGAAATACGGTCGGAGGCGTCCGCGTCGTCGGACAGGACGACCGTGGGAGCCTTGCCGGTGATGAGGCGCAAGTGGCGGGCGTAGGCGCGCGCATGCTCCTGGTTCGAAGCGATGACGAGGCCGCCCGCATCGGGTACGGCGCGGCGCACCTCTTCGAGGCGCAGGTCGGCGGCACGCAGGACGGCGGGAATCCACTCACCCTTGGGGTCCAGCGCGGTGCGCCAGGCTTGCTTCATCATGTCCTTGGTCAGGGGCTCGCCCAGGCGGGCGCTGACCTCGTCGCCGGCGTTGGTACGCCAGGCCATCTGGCCCGAATAGGACATGAACAGGACGGGGCGCACGACGTTATCTTTCAGGGCGTCGCCGTAGCCGTAGGTGTAGTCGGCGCGCGAGCGTCGGATACCCTCCTCGTCCTCCGCGTAGGTCACGAAGGGGATCGGCGAGGTGTCAGAGCGGAAGGGCGTGCCCGTCAGAGCCAGGCGACGCGTCGCGTCCGTGAAGGCCTCGCGCACACCGTCGCCCCACGACAGGGAGTCGCCGGCGTGGTGGATCTCGTCGAGGATAACCAGGGTGCGGTAGGCGCGGGTGCGCGCCGCGTGGACGGCCGGGTTGGAGCCGATCTGGGCGTAGGTGACGGCGACGCCGTCGAAGTGCGAGCCGGCCACGCCCTGCGCGTTCGTAAAGTCGGGGTCGATGTGGATGCCGAAGCGCGCAGCGCTCGAGGCCCACTGGCCCTTAAGGTGCTCGGTGGGGCACACGACGGTGAGCTTGTCGACGACGCCGCGGGCGATCAGCTCGGTCGCGAGCGTCAGCGCGAAGGTCGTCTTACCCGCGCCAGGCGTCGCGACCGCCAGGAAGTCGCGCGGAGAGGCGGCCATGTAGCGTTCCAGGGCAGCGGCCTGCCAGGCGCGCAGCCTACCAACGGGCGCGCGCCGAGTCGTCTCGCTCACTTGCCGGAGCCCTTACCGCCGTCGGAGAAGGGCCAGTTGCGCCCATTTTTACCCATGGAGTCGCGCAGTTCCTTGCACGTGGGGCACACGGGGTACTGGGAGGCGTCGCGGGTGGGAATCCAGACCTTGCCGCACAGAGCGACGACGGGCTGGCCGGTCACCATCGAGGAGTTCGCCTTGTCTTTGCGCACGAAGTGGGCGAAGCGGTCGCCGTCGCCGTCCGTGCGTTCCTTGCGGGTCTCGGTGCGCTCCAGCAGGCCGGTCGAGGACGCGGTGGAGGGGCCGGAGGGCGCGGAGGGGCCGGTGGGTTCGTCAAGGGCGTTACGCATGGGGTCCATTGTACGACCCGCAGGTGGTCAAGGGCGGGATGCGGCGTACGCGGGGAGCGGAAGCACCGGGCGCGACAATGCCCCGGCCTCGTAGGGACGAGGCCGGGGCGGGCGAACGTGGAAAACTATCTCACAGGTGTTCCTTCTCCCAGACCTCCTTGTAGAAGTCTGCGAGCTCGAGCTTGGAGGCGGCGGCCTCGTCGAGGAGCACGGTGACGTCGGGGTGGTACTGGAGGATGGACGCAGGCCAGCGCTGGGTGACGCCGCCCTCGATCATGGCCTTGACCGCGTCGGCCTTGCCCTCACCGGTGGCGATGAAGATGTGGGCGCGCGAGTCCATGATCGTGCCCAGGCCCTGGGTCACGCAGTGCGTGGGGACCTGGTCGATGTCGCCGTCGAAGAAGCGGGCGTTGTCACGGCGAGTCTGCTCGGTCAGGACGCCCACGTGGGTGCGCGACGCGAGGGTGCCGCCGGGCTCGTTGAAGCCGATGTGGCCGTCGCTTCCGATGCCGAGGACCTGGATGTCGATGCCGCCGTCGGCCTTGATGGCCTCGTCGTAGGCGGCGGCGCCGGCCTCGAGGGCATCGCACCAGCCGTCGGGGCCGTGTGCCGCACCCTCGGGCATGTCGACCAGGTCGACGAGGTTGCGGTGGATGAAGTTCGCGTAGCCCTCGTAGTGGTCGCGGGGCAGGCCCACGTACTCGTCGAGGTTGTAGGAGCGAACCTGGGCAAAGGAGATCTGACCGGCCTGGTAGCGGCGCACGAGCTCCGCGTAGAGCTTGAGCGGCGAGGAGCCGGTGGCCAGGCCGAGCACGAAGTTCGGCTTAGCGCGGTACACCTCGAGGATGCGGTCCGCCGCCAGGGATGCGATCTGATCTTCGTCGTTGAAAATTCCAATTCTCATGTGGTTAAGCTTACACTCCCATCATTGATTCATCAGACGAATCGACGATGTTTTCCGAAAATATGTGATTGTGGCTACCCGTGGAGCGCCGCGACGATACGCTCGACCTCGGCGCGGTCGGTTCCCGACATGCCGGGCGCCCGCATGTGGACTTCGCGCGCGCCGCAGGCCGCCACGACCTCGGCGACGTTGTGTGCGCGCAGCCCGCCCGAGACCAGGATGATGATGTCGTCTCCCCCCGCGCTGCACGAGGCGAGCCAAGGCCTCGGGCTGAGCGACGGCCGGGTGCCCACCGGTCGTCAGGACGCGGTCGTAGCCGAGCTCCATGAGGATGTCGAGGCCTCGATCCTGGTCCGCAACCTGGTCGAATCCGCGGTGGAAGGTCAGGGGCGCATCTTCGGCGGTGTCGCGCAGGCGCGCGGCCGCGTCCACGTTGATGGTTCCGTCGCCATTCAAGACGCCGACGACGAAGCCCAGCCGCACGGGCGCACCCTCGCCGATGGCACTGAGAGTCACGATGTCGGAGGCGATGCGGTCGACCTCTTCGCGCGTATGGACGAAGTTGCCGGGGCGCGGACGCACAAGCACCTGAACGCCTCCGGTGGGCGCCACCTCGAGGGCGGCCACCACCTCGTCGAAGGCTGGGGTCAGGCCCCCGCACGACAGGTCGGTGCAGATCTCAATGCGGTCCGCTCCCCCATCGCGGGCGCGGTGTACTCCGACGGCGTCCTCGACGCAGATTTCCACGATAGTCACGGCTGCCACCTTTCATAGCAGGTCGATCCGCCCACGCGGGCGGCCAGGATCGCGGCGCCCCAGCGACCGCCCGACCCTCCCAGGGAGGCGCGCACGATCGTCGGAGCATCGCGGAATGTCAGCATCGATGCCAGTTCCTCGCGCAGCGGTGCCAGCAGGTTCTCCCCCGCATGGGACAGTCCGCCGCCGATGATGATGCGCTCGACGTCGACGGTGAGCGTCATGTGGGTTAAAGACAGGGCCAGGGCACGCACGGCGGTTTCCCACACCTCGGTGGCCACAGGGTCGGTGCCGATCGCTTTCTCGATGGCTTTGGTGCCGATGTCCTCGCCGGTGGCCTGCGCGTAGCGGCGGGCGATCCCCTTGGCGGAGGCGTAGACCTCCAGGCAGCCGCGTGATCCGCACCGGCAAGGCTCTCCCCCCGGGGAAGATGGGGGCGTGCCCGACTTCACCGGCGCAAAATGTCGCTCCGCTCCACAGCTGGTTCCCGAGCATGAGGGCCACGGAGATGCCCGTGCCGATGGGCATCATGAGGAAGGAGGATGCCCCGCGACCCGCGCCGAGGAGTCCCTCGGCCAGGCCGGCGGCGCGTCCGTCGTGCATGAGGGCGGCGGGCACACCCGTTGCTTCCTCGACCGCGCGGGCCAGCTGGACGCCACGCAGCTCGAGGTTCGCCGCGTAGACGACCGTTCCTTTCTCCTCATCGACGAGGCCGGGGCAGATCAGTCCGACACCCACCAGTCCCGGATGGGCATGAGCCAACCGGGAGCCGATGCCGCCCACCTGCTCGGCCACGGCCTCGCACCTTGTGGGTTCACTCCCCTGCGTGAGGATTGCGCCGACCTCGTCGACGATCATCCACTTGATGGACGTGCCGCCGATGTCGATGCCCGCGAAGACGGGGCCGGCGGCGTCCTTGACGGTACTCATGGGACGACCACCTGCGCGTGCAGATCGGGCTCGTCCATATCCAGATCGAAGGGGTACATCGGGCGTTCGATCTTGTGGTGGCCCAGGCGGATCAGATCCTGATCGACGCCGCCGGGGGTCAGGGCCATGAGCCAGCCCTTCTGCGTGTCGTACAGGTCAGGCTCGAGGTAGCCGATCTTGACGACGACCACGTCGGCTGCGGTGATGTCGACGCCGAGCAGCTCGAACTGGCTGAACATCGTGTACTGGTTGCGGTTGGTGGTCACGATGAAGCGCAGGCCGCCGGTGCGCAGCAGCGCAGTGTGCCCGCCCATCGGGTCGTCGGCCAGGGCCTCGACGGTCGCGGTCACGGCGAGCGGGCCGGGCTCGCGGGTGTCGATGTGTCCGCCCACCTCGAGGTCGACCTCGGCCCCGACGCCGGCCTGCCAGGCAACGTCCGCCGCAGCGGGGTCGATGATGGATGCGTACACGACGTCGAGGGTCGCCTCCTGGACGGGCTTCCACGCCAGCAGGGCCGCGAGCGCGACCGTGACGTCGTCTGCGCCGCCGGCGCCCGGGTTGTCGCCGGAGTCGGAGATGAAGAAGGGCTTGGGGCCTTCCTCGGCGGCCGCCAGGCACTCCTCCATGGAGGCGACGGGGGCGACGAACTCAAAGCGGTCGTGGGCGGCCCAGAAGGCGCGGCCGATGTGCTCGGCCTGCTCCTTGACCAGTTCTGCGTCGTCGCCCGTGACGACGACGGCGCCCTTGCAGCGGGGCTGGTCGGCCCACGCGAAGCCGATCCAGATGGCCGCGTCCAAGATGCCGTCCATTTCTTCGACGGGGTCGATCATCTTGTAGAGGGACTTGGCGGGTTCGATGCGGGTCGAGGTCTTTTCACCGGGCAGCAGGACGGGGACGTGGACGAGGGCCTTGACGGGCTTGGGCGCTCCGTTGAGCAGGCGCATGCCCAGGTTGTAGGCGGCGCGGCGGCGCGATTCGAGGGCATCCTCGTGGGGTGCCAGGCGGTAGCAGGTCAGGATGTCGCAGCCATCGAAGAGGTCCTGGGAGACGTTGCCGTGCAGGTCCATCGAGGCGCTGACCATGGGCTCGGGGCCGATAACCGCGCGGATAGCGTTGATGAGGTCGCCTTCGGCGTCGTCCATGCCCTCCACGCTCATCGCGCCGTGGATGTCGAAGAAGAGGCCATCGAGGGGGCCGGCGGCCGCGAGGCCCTCGAGGATCTCGGCCTTCCACGCGTCGTAGGCGCCGCGCTCGACGACGCCGCCGGGCAGGGCGCGCGAGTGCAGGACGGGGATCCATTCGATCTGGGTCGCCCAGTCCTCGTCGCGCCAATAGAAGCGATCCATGAGTTCCTCGCCGCGCGTGACGATAAAGTCGTCGGCGGTCGAGACGTAGGGCGTGAACGTCGAGGATTCGATGTGAATTCCGGCGACCGCGATGCGGGGCTTCGTCATGAGCGATTCTCCTTTGAGATCTTTTGGGGGGTGAGGGTCGACAGGCCCCAGAGCGCGGCGTCACGCCCGGAGCGGGATGATTCGATGACAAGTGCCTCCATGATGGAGGGCAGGCAGGACTGGTGGAGGGCAGCGCGCACGCCGGCGGTGAAGGCGTCGACGGCGGACAGGGCCCCGCCGAGGATGACTCCCTGGGGGGCCAGGAAGGACACGAGGTGTGCGAGGCTGTGGCCGAGCAGGGTGCCCGCCTGACGGATGGCGGTGGCCACTTCGGGGATGCCGTCGCGCGCGGCGGCCAGGAGCTGGGCATTGTTCTCGTAGACGAGGCCGGCCTGGGCCAGGTCGACGCGGATCGAGTCCGCTGAGGCGATTGTCTCCAGGCACCCGACGTTGCCGCATTTGCAGGGTCTACCGGCGGCTTCGTCGACGGGGATATGTGAGATGTCCCCGGCCAGGCCGCCTCGTCCGACGAGGGGAACCCCGTCGACGAGGTAGGCGCCGCCGATCGCCGACCCAGCCTTGACGTATATAAGGGTGTCGATGTCGGCCACCCCCCTCGAGCCGGCGCCGGTACACCGACTCGCCGATGGCTCCGGCGCGCGCGTCGTTTTCGATGATCGCGGGCAGACCGCAGTGCTTGGCCACGGCCTCGGCGACGTTAATGCCATCCCATCCGGGCATGCGGGCGGGGCGGATGACGCGGCTACGCTCGGCGTCGACGGGTCCGGGCACGGCCATGGCGAGGCCACCAACGCGCACGTTGGCTGTGCCCTCCTGGCGGGAGATTTCCTCCATGACGGTCGCGAGGACGGCCTCGGGGCCGCTGGCGATGTCGACGAGAAGGCTGGTGGCTTTGCCGATACCCAGGGTCGGGTCGGTCAGGGCGACGAGGCCGTGGTGGGCTCCCAGCTCAACAAGAGCAAGCGCACCGACGCCTTCCGAGGTCACAAGGCGGCGCGCGCGGCGCCCACCGGTGGACACCGATTCGTCTGCCTCCGCGATGACCCCGGCCTCGACGAGACGTGAGACGGAGGCAGACACGGTCGAAGCTGCCAGGCCAGTGTGTTTGACAATGGCGGGCCGAGTGTCCGCCTGACCGGAGCCAATCAGCGTCAACACGGTCTCATCGACATCCATGGTCGCCATGACACCTCCCAGTTAGATTCTTAGTAACCGCTGTGTTACCTGTGCTCAGCGTTGAGGACAGAAACAATTATGCCTCAATAACGAAAGTTTCGTACTTCTTTTTTCGAAAGTCGCCGTTATTTTTTCGTAACATTCAATATTTTTCTCATTATGGCGACACAGTGTGCGAAACTGTCATATGATGGACACCATCTGGTGGGACCACACTCCCTCAGAGTCCCTGATCAACGTTGATTTGGAGTAGTCATGAAGCTCAGCACGAAGCGGTGGATCACCGCGGGCGCGACTCTCGCCATGGTTGCGACCATGGGCCTGTCCGCCTGTAGCACCAACCGCGGCACCCTCACCTCAGAGACTGGAAAAAACGAGGTCACCATGGCCTCGCGCACTCCGAACTGGATCTTCCCGATCTCAGCCAAGGGCTACACCCAGGGCGAGAACGGCCAGTTCATCCAGGCGATGTACCGCCCTCTCTTCGCCTACAAGTCCACCTCCGAGACCCCCTACAAGATCAACCTGGACAAGTCTCTGGGCACTGTTCCCGAGGTCTCCGAGGACGGTAAGACCTACACCATCAAGCTGCGCGATGACGCCAAGTGGTCCGACGGCACCCCCGTCTCCACGCGCGACATCGAGTTCTGGTGGAACCTGGTGACCAACAACAAGGACGAGTGGGCCTCCTACAAGGAGGGCTTCTTCCCCGATGGCGCCACGCTCGACATCAAGGACGAGCACACCTTCTCCATTACGACCGAAGACTCCTTCGCCCCCGCCTGGTTCATTGACAACCAGATCAACAAGGTCGCCCTGCTCCCCCAGCACGCCTGGGACAAGTCGAGCGCGGACGAGGCGGTCTCCGACATGGACCGCACCCCCGAGGGCG